>VOFH01003431.1_pt1 | contig 1363124 bp, 1387 predicted proteins | sample 5384091 | NCBI WGS metagenome assembly VOFH01 (sample SAMN12384727, study PRJNA508395) | human gut metagenome | isolation source: healthy gut G | host: Homo sapiens | reverse complement strand
GGACCTTAGCTGGCGGTATGGGTTGCTTCCTCTTCACGACGGACGTTAGCACTCGCCGTGTGTCTCCCGTGAGACATCTTCCGGTATCTGCAGTTTGCATCTGGTTGGTAAGTCGGGACGACCCCTTTGCCGAAACGAGAGCTCTACCGAGATGACAATCACGAGGCGCTCACCAAATAGCACCGGGGAGACCCAGCTATCTCGGTTTGATTGGCCTTTCACCCCCAGCCACAAGTCATGCTCAACATTAGATCAGGTTCAGTCCTCCAGTTAGTGTTACCCAACCTTCAACCTGCATAGGCTGAATCACCGGTTTTGGTCTATACCCAACACAACGCCCACTGATTGAACTTCGGTTTCATGGCTCCCCCTATTCGGTTAACAAATTATAAATTCCTCATCAGCTATACAAAAAGTGCACGATCACCCCATTAAAACTCCCACTGCTTGCGGTTTCGGTTCTTTTCATCCCCTGCCGGGGTTCTTTCGCCTTTTCCCTCACGGTACTGGTTCACTATCGGTCAGTCAGGAGTATTTAGCCGGATGTTCAGACAGGATACCACGTGTCCCGCCCTACTCATCAAGCTCACAGTATGTGCATTTTTGTGTACAGGGCTGTCACCCTGTATCGCACGCCTTTCCAGACGCTCCACTACACTGATTCAGGCTCTGGGCTGCTCCCCGTTCGCTCGCCGCTACTGGGAGATCTCGGTTGATTTCTTTTCCTGGTACTAGATGTTTCAGGTTCCCCGGTTCGCCTCATTAACCTATGGATTCAATTAAATGATGGGTTTTCCCCATTCGGAAATCGCCGGTTATAACGGTTCCATATCACCTGCTTATCGCAGTTAGCACGTCTTATCGCCTCTGACTGCCGGGGCATCCACCTGTGCGCTAGTCCAGCAACCTCACAACCCGAAGATCTTTATGAGGTCCGCTCTGCTGCTCGCGAGGTCGCTTCTCTGCGTATATGCCATTGTAGTATCGTAGCCCTCGTCCGTAAGTGCGGCCCAGGCGATGACTCGATGTCATCCCTCACCTTCCTCCAGTTTATCACTGGCAGTCCCTTGGAGTTCCCGGCCGGACCGCTGGCAACAAAGGATAAGGGGTTGCGCGTTGCGGGACTTAACCCAGCATTCACAACACGAGCTGACGACAGCCATGCAGCACCTGTCTCTACAGTTCCCGAAAGGCACCAATCCATCTCTGGAAAGTTCTGTGGATGTCAAGACCGAGCAAGGTTCTTCGCGTTGCATCGAATTAAACCACATGCTCCACCGCTTGTGCGGGCCCCGTCAATTCATTTGAGTTTTTAACCTTGCGGCCGTAAGCTCTCCCCAGGCGGTCGATTTATCACAGTGCTCAGGCATAGCACAACCTCAAGTCGACATCGTTACAGCGTGGACTACCAGGGGTATCTAATCCTGTTTGCTCCCACGCTTTCGCACCTGAGCGTCAGTCTTTGTCCGAGGGGGCCGCCTTCGCCACCGGTATTCCTCCACATCTCTACGCATTTCACCGCTACACACGAATTCTACCCCCTCTACGAGACTCAAGCTTGCCAGTATCGAAATGCAGTTCGAGGTTGAGCCCGGGGATTTCATCTGACTTAACAAACCGCCTGCGTGCCCTTTTGCGCCCAGTAATTCCGATTAACGCTTGCACCCTCCGTATTACCGCGGCTGCTGGCGCAGGTTAGCCGGTGCTTCTTCTGCAGGTAACGTCAATGAGCAAAGGTCTATTAAACTTTACTCGCTTCCTCCCCCGCTACCGAAAAGTACTTTAACCCGAAGGCCTTCTTCATACACGCGGCATGGCTGCATCAGGCTTGCGCCCATTGCGCAATATTCCCCACTGCTGCCTCCGTAGAAGTCTGGACCGTGTCTCGGTTCCAGTGTGGCTGGTCATCCTCTCCAGACCAGCTAGGGATCGTCGCCTAGGTGAGCCTTTTTACCCCACCTACTAGCTAATCCCATCTGGGCTCATCCGATGGCAAAGAGGCCCGAAGGTCCCCCCCTCTTTGGTCTTGCGACGTTATGCGGTATTAGCTACCGTTTCCGTAGTTATCCCCCTCCATCAGGCAGTTTCCCAGACATTACTCACCCGTCCGCCACTCGTCAGCAAAGAAGCAAGCTTCTTCCTGTTACCGTTCGACTTGCATGTGTTAGGCCTGCCGCCAGCGTTCAATCTGAGCCATGATCAAACTCTTCAATTTAAAAAAGTTTGATGCTCAAAGAAATTAAACTTCGTAATGAATTACGTGTTCACTCTTGAGACTTGGTATTCATTTTTCGTCTTGCGACGTTAAGAATCCGTATCTTCGAGTGCCCACACAGATTGTCTGATAAATTGTTAAAGAGCAGTGCCGCTTCGCTTTTCTCAGCGGCGCGGGGTGTGCATAATACGCTTTCCCGCTACAGAGTCAAGCATTTATTTTTGCTTTCTCTGCCGGAGTTCTCAGGAGAACCCCGCTGACCCGGCGGCGTGCTTGCCGTTGTTCCGTGTCAGTGGTGGCGCATTATAGGGAGTTATTCCGGCCTGACAAGAGGAAAATATAAAAACTTTATCGTTCGCTCATTTTTCAGGCAAAACATCTTAAATATAGTCTTTCCCGTCTAACTTATAGACAAAAAACGAGCCCCGAAGGGCTCGTTTTATCATTTACTGGACGGCGACAATCCGGTCTTCATTAACTTCCAGGCGAATCACTTTACCCGGAACCAATTCACCAGACAGTATTTGCTGTGCCAGCGGGTTTTCGATCTGCTGCTGAATTGCACGTTTCAGAGGACGTGCACCATAGACCGGATCGTAAACCGTTCTCGCTCAGCAGTTTCAGCGCCTCGTCAGAAATGTGGATTTCATAACCACGTTCTTCCAGACGTTTATACAGACGTTTCAACTGAATCTGCGCAATCGACGCAATGTGCTGTTCACCCAGCGGATGGAAGACCACCACTTCATCGATACGGTTAATGAATTCCGGACGGAAGTTATGGCTTACCACACCGAGCACCAGCTCTTTCATGTGCGCATAATCCAGTTCACCGAAGCGTTCCTGAATCAAATCGGAACCGAGGTTAGAGGTCATAATGACAACCGTATTACGGAAGTCGACCGTTCTCCCCTGCCCGTCAGTCAGACGCCCATCATCCAATACCTGCAACAGAATGTTGAAGACATCCGGATGCGCTTTTTCCACTTCATCCAGCAGGATGACGGAATACGGACGACGACGCACCGCTTCGGTCAGGTAGCCACCTTCTTCATAACCGACATATCCCGGAGGCGCACCAACCAGACGAGACACCGAGTGTTTCTCCATAAACTCGGACATATCGATACGGACCATCGCCTCGTCGCTATCAAACATAAAGTTCGCCAGCGCCTTACAAAGCTCAGTTTTCCCCACACCCGTTGGGCCGAGGAACAGGAATGAACCAATCGGGCGATTTGGATCCGCCAGCCCCGCACGGCTACGACGAATAGCGTTAGATACCGCATCAACCGCTTCGTTCTGACCAATAACGCGATGGTGCAGTTCTTGCTCCATACGCAGCAGTTTTTCGCGCTCGCTTTCCATCATGCGAGAAACCGGAATCCCCGTCCAACGCGCCAGCACTTCAGCAATTTCGGCATCGGTCACTTTATTACGCAACAGACGCATAGTTTTGCCTTCGAGCTGCGTTGCGGCTTCCAGTTGCTTTTCCAGTTCCGGGATTTTGCCGTATTGCAGTTCAGACATCCGCGCCAGGTCACCCACACGGCGAGCCTGTTCAATAGCGATTTTCGCCTGTTCCAGTTCCGCTTTAATGGTCTGCGTACCAGAAAGCGATGCTTTCTCTGCTTTCCACTCTTCTTCTAACTCGGAGTACTGACGTTCTTTGTCGCTCAGTTCTTCGTTGAGCATATCCAGACGTTTTTTACTGGCTTCATCAGACTCTTTCATTAACGCCTGTTGTTCCAGTTTGAGCTGGATGATACGGCGATCGAGTCGGTCGAGTTCTTCTGGTTTTGAGTCAATCTGCATACGAATGCTGGATGCTGCCTCATCGATCAGGTCGATGGCTTTATCTGGCAGCTGGCGGTCAGCAATGTAGCGATGAGACAACGTCGCCGCTGCAACAATTGCCGGGTCAGTAATTTGCACATGGTGGTGCAGCTCGTAACGTTCTTTCAGGCCACGTAGAATCGCAATGGTATCTTCAACAGAAGGCTCGGCAACAAACACTTTCTGGAAACGACGTTCCAGCGCAGCATCTTTTTCGATGTACTGGCGATATTCGTCAAGCGTCGTGGCACCTACGCAGTGCAATTCACCACGCGCCAGCGCCGGTTTCAGCATGTTTCCGGCGTCCATTGCGCCATCGGCTTTACCCGCGCCGACCATGGTATGTAATTCGTCGATAAACAGGATGACGTTGCCTTCCTGTTTGGCAAGATCGTTAAGTACGCCTTTTAAACGTTCTTCAAACTCACCGCGATATTTCGCCCCAGCCACCAGCGCGCCCATATCCAGCGCCAGTACGCGGCGGCCTTTCAACCCTTCGGGCACTTCGCCGTTGATAATACGCTGCGCCAGACCTTCAACGATGGCAGTCTTACCGACGCCTGGTTCACCAATCAGTACCGGGTTATTTTTAGTACGACGTTGCAGCACCTGAATGGTACGGCGAATTTCTTCATCACGACCAATCACCGGATCGAGTTTACCCTGTTCGGCTCGTTCGGTAAGGTCGATGGTATATTTTTTCAAAGCCTGACGTTGGTCTTCAGCACCTTGATCGTTCACGCTTTCACCTCCACGCATTTGTTCAATCGCTTGAGTAATGTTGGCGGTGGTCGCCCCTGCTGCTTTCAGGATGTCGGCCAGCGTGCCACGAGACTCAAGTGCCGCCAGAACGAACAGTTCTGACGAGATAAAGTTATCACCACGTTTTTGCGCCAGCTTGTCGCAAAGATTAAGAACGCGCACCAGATCCTGTGATGGCTGGACATCACCACCAGTACCTTCAACCTGCGGTAAACGATTTAATGCCTGATTGATATCTGTGCGCAACTGGCCAGCATTTATGCCAGCGGATGTTAATAAAGGACTAACCGAACCCCCTTCCTGATTCAGCAGGGCGCTCATTAAATGAAGTGGTTCGATGAATTGGTTGTCGTGCCCGAGTGCAAGTGATTGGGCATCGGCAAGAGCAAGCTGGAATTTATTAGTAAGACGATCCAGACGCATAACTCCTCCCATAACGGATCAAAGTTGCTACTGGAGATTAAATGAGGTCATCCCTCAATTATTCAAGGTTATTGACCAGATTAATGTGAAAAGAAAATCACGCGTACCGGATCGTCTTGATTCTTTAGGTTATATCAGCCAAATGAAACTTGCCATACGACCGGTGGTCTTGTCGCGACGATAAGAGAAGAAAGTCTCATTTTCCGTATATGTACAACGGTCGCCGCCGAAAATTTGTTCAACACCAACGCTCGCCAGACGCTGCCGGGCAAGCTGATAAATGTCCGCCAGATACTTATCACCATGCTGAATGAAAGCTGTACTCGCTTCGGCGTCTACTGCCATAAACGCCTCGCGAACCTCCGCCCCCACTTCAAACGCGCGTGGACCAATTGCCGGCCCTAACCAGGCGAGAATATTTTCTGGATTATCAGCAAAACAGGAAACTGTCTCTTCCAGCACGCCTGCGCACAGCCCACGCCAGCCAGCATGAGCGGCGGCGACTTCCGTTCCCGCTCGATTGCAAAACAGCACAGGGAGGCAGTCGGCAGTCATCACTGCGCAAACCGTGCCGGGCGTATTGCTATAAGAGGCATCTGCTCGTTTTGAGGCATAAGGTTCGCCAGTAAGCTTAAGCACATCTTTGCCGTGTACCTGCTCAAGCCAGACCGGTTTAGAAGGCAAATTGCCCGCAGCAAAAAGTCGCTTGCGATTCTCCTCAACGTGATCCGGGTTATCGCCACAATGGGCACCGAGGTTGAGCGAGTCATACGGGGGCAAGCTCACGCCGCCGATACGAGTAGAGCTACAGGCCGCAACACCTTTTGGCAGCGGCCACTGCGGGACAATCAGCTTACTCATAACCAGTCCACTTCATCTTTATGCTCTTCGAAATCGGCGCGCATCACCTCAATCAGCTCCACCATATCTTGTGGAATAGGCGCATGCCATTCCATTTCGATACCGGAGATCGGGTGATAAAGACGCAGCATGGTTGCATGAAGCGCCTGGCGGTCAAATTTACGCAGCGTGGAGATAAACGCTTCCGAAGCACCTTTTGGCGGACGCGGACGGCCACCATAAACCGGATCGCCCACCAGCGGATGAGTGATATGGGCCATATGCACGCGGATCTGGTGCGTACGTCCAGTTTCCAGACGCAACCGCAGACGCGTGTGCACACGGAAGTGTTCCATGATGCGATAGTGAGTCACCGCTGGTTTGCCCATCGGATGCACCGCCATATGGGTACGTTTGGTCGGGTGGCGGCTGATTGGTTCATCTACTGTACCGCCAGCGGTCATATGACCAATTGCCACCGCTTCATACTCACGAGTCATTTCACGCCTTTGCAAAGATTCGACTAAACGCGTCTGAGCCGGAACGGTTTTTGCCACAACCATCAGGCCAGTGGTGTCTTTATCCAGACGATGGACGATGCCTGCACGCGGTACATCGGCAATGGGCGGATAATAATGAAGCAATGCATTCAGTACCGTGCCATCCGGGTTACCCGCGCCAGGATGTACCACCAGGTCGCGCGGTTTATTAATGACGATGATATCGTCATCTTCATAGACGATATCCAGCGGGATATCCTGCGGTTCAAAACGCGCTTCTTCTTCAATCTCAGCGTTGATGGCCACCTGCTCGCCACCCAATACTTTTTCTTTCGGCTTATCACAAACTTTGCCGTTAACCAGCACGCGCTGGTCGAGGATCCATTCTTTTATCCGCGAACGTGAATAATCCGGGAACATTTCGGCCAAAGCCTGATCTAAGCGTTGACCGAGTTGGTTTTCGGACACCGTTGCAGTGAGCTGTACTCGTTGTGCCATATATACTGCTTCTTCGTTTATCGTTGGGGTTTTACGGCTTTGCCGTTTAATATAGTGTGCTATTGTAGCTGGTCTTAACCGGGAGCAGGAACAGAGAATCTCCCGTATTACATTTTGAGGAAAGTCAAAACGTCATGACGCGCATGAAATATCTGGTGGCAGCCGCCACACTAAGCCTGTTTTTGGCGGGTTGCTCGGGGTCAAAGGAAGAAGTACCTGATAATCCGCCAAATGAAATTTACGCGACTGCACAACAAAAGCTGCAGGACGGTAACTGGAGACAGGCAATAACGCAACTGGAAGCGTTAGATAATCGCTATCCGTTTGGTCCGTATTCGCAGCAGGTGCAGCTGGATCTCATCTACGCCTACTATAAAAACGCCGATCTGCCGTTAGCACAGGCTGCCATCGATCGTTTTATTCGCCTCAACCCGACCCATCCGAATATCGATTATGTCATGTACATGCGTGGCCTGACCAATATGGCGCTGGATGACAGTGCGCTGCAAAGGGTTCTTTGGCGTTGACCGTAGCGATCGCGATCCTCAACATGCTCGAGCTGCGTTTAGTGACTTTTCCAAACTGGTGCGCGGCTATCCAAACAGCCAATACACCACTGATGCAACCAAACGTCTGGTGTTCCTGAAAGATCGTCTGGCGAAATATGAATACTCCGTTGCAGAGTACTACACCGAACGTGGCGCATGGGTTGCCGTCGTCAACCGCGTCGAAGGCATGCTGCGTGACTACCCGGATACCCAAGCTACGCGTGATGCGCTGCCGCTGATGGAAAATGCTTACCGCCAGATGCAGATGAACGCTCAGGCTGAAAAAGTCGCAAAAATTATTGCCGCTAACAGCAGCAACACTTAACAGGTGTTATAAACGCAAAACGGCAGCCCTTGAGCTGTAATGCCGATCAGTTAAGGATCAGTTGACCGATCCAGTGGCTGTGTAAGAATCCGGAAACGCTCACTTGTTTCCGGATTTTTTTATGCACATTGGACAGGCTCTTGATCTGGTATCCCGTTACGATTCTCTGCGTAACCCACTGACTTCTCTGGGGGATTACCTCGACCCCGAACTCATCTCTCGTTGCCTTGCCGAATCAGGTACTGTAACGCTACGCAAGCGCCGTCTTCCCCTCGAAATGATGGTCTGGTGTATTGTTGGCATGGCGCTTGAGCGTAAAGAACCTCTTCACCAGATTGTGAATCGCCTGGACATCATGCTGCCGGGCAATCGCCCCTTCGTTGCCCCCAGTGCCGTTATTCAGGCCCGCCAGCGCCTGGGAAGTGAGGCTGTCCGCCGCGTGTTCACGAAAACAGCGCAGCTCTGTCATAACGCCACGCCGCATCCGCACTGGTGCGGCCTGACCCTGCTGGCCATCGATGGTGTGTTCTGGCGCACACCGGATACACCAGAGAACGATGCAGCCTTCCCCCGCCAGACACATGCCGGGAACCCGGCGCTCTACCCGCAGGTCAAAATGGTCTGCCAGATGGAACTGACCAGCCATCTGCTGACGGCTGCAGCCTTCGGCACGATGAAGAACAGCGAAAATGAGCTTGCTGAGCAACTTATAGAACAAACCGGCGATAACACTCTGACGTTAATGGATAAAGGTTATTACTCACTGGGACTGTTAAATGCCTGGAGCCTGGCGGGAGAACACCGCCACTGGATGATACCTCTCAGAAAGGGAGCGCAATATGAAGAGATCAGAAAACTGGGTAAAGGCGATCATCTGGTGAAGCTGAAAACCAGCCCGCAGGCACGAAAAAAGTGGCCGGGACTGGGAAATGAAGTGACAGCCCGCCTGCTGACCGTGACGCGCAAAGGAAAAGTCTGCCATCTGCTGACGTCGATGACGGACGCCATGCGCTTCCCCGGAGGAGAAATGGCGGATCTGTACAGTCATCGCTGGGAAATCGAACTGGGATACAGGGAGATAAAACAGACGATGCAACTGAGCAGGCTGACGCTGAGAAGTAAAAAACCGGAGCTTGTGGAGCAAGAGCTGCGGGGTGTCTTACTGGCTTATAATCTGGTGAGATATCAGATGATTAAAATGGCGGAACATCTGAAAGGTTACTGGCCGAATCAACTGAGTTTCTCAGAATCATGCGGAATGGTGATGAGAATGCTGATGACATTGCAGGGCGCTTCACCGGGACGTATACCGGAGCTGATGCGCGATCTTGCAAGTATGGGACAACTTGTGAAATTACCGACAAGAAGGGAAAGGGCCTTCCCGAGAGTGGTAAAGGAGAGGCCCTGGAAATACCCCACAGCCCAGAAAAAGAGCCAGTCAGTTGCTTAACTGACTGGCATTACAGCCCTTGAGCTGCCGTTTTTTTATTCTGTTAGTTGTGAAACTGAAGCGATTTAGTCACTATCGATCTCATCAAATATGGCTCGCTTTGAGATATTCCTCAAGTAAAAAAACACCTCTTCCTGCGATTTCTCACAAAAAAGATTCGTTGACAAAAAGTGACAAAATTATGAGATTTCCATCACACATTTTGACATCAGGAACGGTATGCTGAATTCACCAAGACGGGAAGACAAGAGGTAAAATTTATGACAATGAACATTACCAGCAAACAAATGGAAATTACTCCGGCCATCCGCCAACATGTCGCAGACCGTCTCGCCAAACTGGAAAAATGGCAAACACATCTGATTAATCCACATATCATTCTGTCCAAAGAGCCACAAGGGTTTGTTGCTGACGCCACAATCAATACACCTAACGGCGTTCTGGTTGCCAGTGGTAAACATGAAGATATGTACACCGCAATTAACGAATTGATCAACAAGCTGGAACGGCAGCTCAATAAACTGCAGCACAAAGGCGAAGCACGTCGTGCCGCAACATCGGTGAAAGACGCCAACTTCGTCGAAGAAGTTGAAGAAGAGTAGTCCTTTATATTGAGTGTATCGCCAACGCGCCTTCGGGCGCGTTTTTTGTTGACAGCGTGAAAACAGTACGGGTACTGTACTAAAGTCACTTAAGGAAACAAACATGAAACACACACCGTTTTTCTTCGCATTCTTTTTTACCTTCCCCTGAATGGGAGGCGTTTCGTCGTGTGAAACAGAATGCGAAGACGAACAATAAGGCCTCCCAAATCGGGGGGCCTTTTTTATTGATAACAAAAAGGCAACACTATGACATCGGAAAACCCGTTACTGGCGCTGCGAGAGAAAATCAGCGCGCTGGATGAAAAATTATTAGCATTACTGGCAGAGCGACGCGAACTGGCCGTCGAGGTGGGAAAAGCCAAACTGCTCTCGCATCGCCCGGTACGTGATATTGATCGTGAACGCGATTTGCTGGAAAGATTAATTACGCTCGGTAAAGCGCACCATCTGGACGCCCATTACATTACTCGCCTGTTCCAGCTCATCATTGAAGATTCCGTATTAACTCAGCAGGCTTTGCTCCAGCAACATCTCAATAAAATTAATCCGCACTCAGCACGCATCGCTTTTCTCGGCCCCAAAGGTTCTTATTCCCATCTTGCGGCGCGCCAGTATGCTGCCCGTCACTTTGAGCAATTCATTGAAAGTGGCTGCGCCAAATTTGCCGATATTTTTAATCAGGTGGAAACCGGCCAGGCCGACTATGCCGTCGTACCGATTGAAAATACCAGCTCCGGTGCCATAAATGACGTTTACGATCTGCTGCAACATACCAGTTTGTCGATTGTTGGCGAGATGACGTTAACTATCGACCATTGTTTGTTGGTCTCCGGCACTACTGATTTATCCACCATCAATACGGTCTACAGCCATCCGCAGCCATTCCAGCAATGCAGCAAATTCCTTAATCGTTATCCGCAATGGAAGATTGAATATACCGAAAGTACGTCTGCGGCAATGGAAAAGGTTGCACAGGCAAAATCACCGCATGTTGCTGCGTTGGGAAGCGAAGCTGGCGGCACTTTGTACGGTTTGCAGGTACTGGAGCGTATTGAAGCGAATCAGCGACAAAACTTCACCCGATTTGTGGTGTTGGCACGTAAAGCCATTAACGTGTCTGACCAGGTTCCAGCGAAAACGACGTTGTTAATGGCGACCGGGCAACAAGCTGGTGCGCTGGTTGAAGCGTTGCTGGTACTGCGCAACCACAATCTGATTATGACCCGTCTGGAGTCACGCCCGATTCACGGTAATCCATGGGAAGAGATGTTTTATCTGGATATTCAGGCCAATCTTGAATCAGCGGAAATGCAAAAAGCATTGAAAGAGTTAGGGGACATCACCCGTTCGATGAAGGTATTGGGCTGTTACCCAAGTGAGAACGTAGTGCCTGTTGATCCAACCTGATGAAAAGGTGCCGGATGATGTGAATCACCCGGCACTGGATTATTAGTGACGGTTGTCATTCGCCTGACGCAATAACACGCGGCTTTCACTCTGAAAACGCTGTGCGTAATCGCCGAACCAGTGCTCCACCTTGCGGAAACTGTCAATAAACGCCTGCTTATCGCCCTGCTCCAGCAACTCAATCGCCTCGCCGAAACGCTTATAGTAACGTTTGATTAACGCCAGATTACGCTCTGACGACATAATAATGTCGGCATAAAGCTGCGGATCCTGAGCAAACAGTCGCCCAACCATCGCCAGTTCAAGGCGGTAAATCGGCGAAGAGAGCGCCAGAAGTTGCTCAAGCTGAACATTTTCTTCTGCCAGGTGCAGCCCATAAGCAAAAAGTAGCAAAGTGGCGCAGAGCCTGAATAAACGCCATATTCTGATCGTGCTCGACAGCGCTAATACGATGCAGCCGAGCGCCCCCAGACCTGAATTTGCTCCAGAAACCATTGGTATGCTTCCGGCTTACGTCCATCACACCAGACCACAACTTGCTTTGCCAGGCTACCGCTGTCCGGGCCGAACATCGGGTGTACCCCCAGCACCGGACCATCATGCGCCGCCAGCATGGCCTGTAATGGTCCATTTTTCACCGATGCCAGATCGACCAGAATACAATCTTTCGGTAAAGGCGGTAATTTGCCGATAACTTGCTCAGTAACGTGGATTGGCACACTAACAATCACCATTCCGGCATCGGCAACAATATCAGCCGCTCGATCCCAGTCATGTTGCTCCAGAATCCGCACCTGATAACCCGATAGTGTCAGCATCTTCTCGAACAGGCGTCCCATCTGACCGCCACCGCCGACGATAACCACCGGACGCAGTGACGGACAAAGCGTTTTAAATCCTTTGTCGTTTTCACTGGAGTAAGATTCACGCATCACCCGACGCAAAACATCCTCAATCAGATCTGGCGGTACACCCAGAGCTTCCGCCTCTGCACGCCGCGAGGCCAGCATAGATGCCTCGCGCTCCGGAACATAAATAGGCAGTCCAAAGCGGCTTTTCACCTCGCCAACTTCAGCAACCAGTTCCAGACGCTTCGCTAATAAATTCAGCAGCGCTTTATCGACTTCATCAATTTGATCGCGTAATGCGGTCAATTCAGCAACCATAATAAACCTCTTAAGCCACGCGAGCCGTCAGCTGCCCGTTCAGATCCTGATGAATTTCACGCAGCAAGGCATCGGTCATTTCCCAACTAATGCAGGCATCGGTGACGGATACACCGTATTTCATTTCACTGCGCGGTTGCTCGGAAGACTGATTGCCCTCGTGGATATTACTTTCAATCATCAGACCAATAATTGAGCGATTGCCATCTTTGATTTGAGCAACCACGGATTCTGCCACCGCAGGCTGACGGCGATAATCTTTATTGGAATTACCGTGGCTGCAATCTACCATCAGAGACGGGCGCAGTCCCGCCTGTTCCATCTCTTTTTCACATTGCGCAACATCCGCAGGGCTATAGTTCGGCGCTTTACCACCGCGCAGGATCACATGCCCGTCCGGATTCCCCTGAGTTTGTAGCAACGCCACCTGCCCTGCCTGGTTAATGCCAACAAAACGGTGCGGCTGGGCGGCGGCACGCATAGCGTTAATAGCCGTTGCAAGGCTGCCGTCGGTGCCGTTTTTAAAACCAACCGGCATGGAAAGCCCGGAGGCCATTTCACGGTGTGTTTGCGATTCCGTTGTACGAGCACCAATTGCTGACCAGCTAAACAGATCGCCCAGGTATTGCGGGCTATTCGGATCTAACGCTTCCGTCGCCAGTGGCAGTCCCATATTCACCAGCTCAAGCAGCAATTTACGCGCGATCTGCAGCCCGGCTTCTACATCAAAAGAGCCATCCATATGGGGATCGTTAATCAACCCTTTCCAACCGACAGTGGTACGGGGTTTTTCAAAATAGACGCGCATTACCAGATAGAGGCTATCGCTGACCTCTGCGGCAAGGGCTTTAAATCGACGAGCATATTCCAGAGCAGTTTCCGGATCATGAATGGAACAAGGACCACAGACTACCAACAGACGAGGATCGCGCCCGGCGATAATATCTGAAATGGTTTTTACGCGAGTCAGCAATCTGGGCTTCCTGTTTCAGGCTTAATGGAAAAGCGGCCTTCAGTTGTTCCGGAGTCATTAAAACTTGTTCGTCGGTAATATGTACGTTATTCAGCGCGTCTTTTTTGCATGATGGCGATCCTGTTTATGCTCGTTTGCGATAGTTGATCCTCAGCGAGGATGACGTAACGATAACACATAAAGTAAAGTTTTCAATCCATATTTCGTACATTTTTCTTTACACAAGCAATTTATTCGCGCTTTTAACCCTTGTTTATGTATAAATAAATTTACACCACCTTTGAAAACAATCCGCTATGCTTTGAAAAAGGAGAAAGAAATGATGAAAAAGTTTATTGCCCCCTTGTTGGCTTTACTGGTTAGCGGATGTCAGATTGATCCTTATACTCACGCGCCAACCTTGACCAGCACCGACTGGTATGATGTCGGTATGGAAGATGCGATATCGGGCAGCACCATAAAAGATGACGATGCATTTAGCGATTCACAGGCGGATCGCGGTCTATACCTTAAAGGATATGCCGAAGGACAAAAGAAAACTTGCCAGACCGATTTTACTTATGCCCGGGGACTTTCCGGTAAAAGCTTTCCTGCCAGCTGCAACAATGTTGAAAATGCCAGCCAACTGCATGAAGTATGGCAAAAGGGGCTGATGAAAATGCCAGCACAATACGATTAAATTAATTAAACCCCACAAATAAATTAAACATGAGATTCTACTCATTGTGTTTTATTTCTCACATTGATGACGACCGCATGAAAGAATGATATTTTAATGAGCATTCTGAAAAAATATCGATGCATTTCGAGCGAAGATGGTGAGGATCCCTGAATGCGTTTTTCTCACCGACTGTTCTTACTGCTGATTCTCCTGCTGACGGGAGCACCAATACTCGCTCAGGAACCTTCTGACGTTGCGAAAACGTGCGTATGATGGTTTCCGGTATTGTCAGTTACACCCGCTGGCCTGCGCTATCAGGGCCACCAAAGTTATGTATCTTTTCATCTTCACATTTTAGTAACGCCCTACAAGAGAATGGCACGACATCTTTGCCTTATCTACCTGTCATCATTCACACTCAACAAGAGGCGATGATTTCAGGCTGCAATGGTTTTTATTTTGGCAACGAGTCACCGACATTCCAGATGGAATTAACCGAACAATATCCGTCAAAGGCGTTATTATTAATTGCCGAACAAAATACCGAGTGCATTATTGGTAGCGCCTTTTGTCTAATCATCCACAATAATGACGTCAGATTTGCCGTAAACCTGGATGCCTTATCGCGTAGCGGTGTAAAGGTCAACCCGGATGTCTTAATGCTCGCACGGAAGAAAAATGATGGATAACGATAATTCTCTTCATAAGCGCCCCACGTTTAAAAAGAGCATTACGCAACATCAGCATGACCAGCATATTTATCACTATGATGCTGATCTGGCTGCTGCTTTCCGTGACGTCAGTGCTAACCCTGAAACAGTACGCGCAAAAAAACCTGGCACTGACAGCAGCAACAATGACTTACAGTCTGGAAGCAGCTGTCGTTTTTGCCGATGGCCCTGCAGCAACTGAAACACTGGCAGCGCTGGGGCAGCAAGGCCAATTTTCAACTGCAGAAGTGCGTGATAAGCAGCAAAATATTCTGGCATCCTGGCATTACACCCATAAGGAACCAGGCGATACTTTCAGCAATTTCATAAGCCACTGGCTCTTCCCTGCCCCCATCATTCAGCCGATTCGTCACAATGGTGAAACCATTGGCGAAGTACGCTTAACTGCTCGCGACAGTTCAATCAGCCATTTTATCTGGTTTTCGCTCGCTGTCCTGACCGGTTGTATTCTGCTGGCATCAGGCATCGCAATTACCCTCACCCGCCATTTGCACAATGGCCTGGTTGAAGCGTTAAAAACATCACCGATGTCGTACATGATGTGCGTTCCAACCGCAATTTTTCCCGACGAGTTTCGGAAGAACGTATCGCAGAGTTTCACCGCTTCGCTCTCGACTTCAACAGTCTGCTGGATGAAATGGAAGAGTGGCAGCTTCGTTTACAGGCCAAAAATGCGCAGCTTCTACGTACCGCGCTACATGACCCATTAACCGGGCTGGCTAACCGCGCAGCGTTTCGTAGCGGCATCAACACGTTGATGAACAATTCCGATGCCCGAAAAACGTCGGCGTTACTATTTCTTGATGGCGATAATTTCAAATATATCAATGATACCTGGGGTCATGCGACGGGCGATAGAGTCTTGATTGAAATAGCAAAACGGTTAACTGAATTTGGCGGGCTGCGACATAAAGCATACCGACTGGGCGGCGATGAATTCGCTATGGTGCTCTATGATGTACAATCGGAATCTGAAGTGCAGCAGATATGCTCAGCACTGACACAAATTTTTAATCTCCCGTTTGATCTTCATAATGGCCATCAGACTACCATGACATTAAGCATTGGTTACGCGATGACCATTGAGCACGCCTCTGCGGAAAATTTACAAGAGCTTGCCGATCACAATATGTATCAGGCCAAACACCAGCGTGCCGAAAAGCTGGTGAGATAACAAGGATATATCGATATGATAAAGCACCTGGTAGCACCCCTGATTTTCACCTCACTAATACTGACTGGCTGCCAGTCCCCTCAGGGAAAGTTTACTCCTGAGCAAGTCGCCGCTATGCAATCTTATGGATTTACTGAATCCGCCGGCGACTGGTCGCTGGGCTTATCAGATGCCATTCTGTTCGCAAAAATGACTACAAATTGCTCCCGGAAAGCCAGCAACAGATCCAAACCATGGCAGCCAAATTGGCCTCGACAGGGCTAACGCATGCCCGTATGGATGGACACACCGACAACTATGGTGAAGACAGTTACAACGAAGCCTTATCATTGAAACGGGCGAATGTCGTGGCCGATGCATGGGCTATGGGTGGACAAATTCCGCGCAGCAATCTCACCACACAAGGTTTAGGAAAAAAATATCCCATAGCCAGTAACAAGACCGCCCAGGGGCCGCGCCGAGAACCGCCGCGTCGCAGTGGTGATTACAACCCCTTAAAACACGAGCAAACAGATAAAAAAAGGGCCAGCCAATTGGTACCAGCCCTTCTTAACAGGATGTCGCTTAAGCGAAATCTTAGTTAAGACGCTCTTTGATACGAGCAGCCTTACCAGTACGCTCACGCAGGTAGTACAGTTTAGCTTTACGAACAGCACCACGACGTTTGACAGAAATGCTGTCAACTACCGGAGAGTGAGTCTGGAAGACACGCTCAACGCCTTCGCCGTTGGAAATTTTACGAACAGTGAATGCAGAGTGCAGACCGCGGTTACGAATAGCGATAACCACGCCCTCGAATGCCTGCAGACGTTTTTTGGAACCTTCAACAACCCATACTTTCACTTCCACGGTATCACCCGGACGGAAGGAAGGTACGTCCTGCTTCATCTGCTCTTGTTCAAGTTGCTTAATAATGTTGCTCATAATTTAATCTCTTATCCTGGTAAACTGATATCTCGGGGGCTTACGCCATCCCATCATGTTTATGTTGCTGTTGTGCGTGTTCCGTTTTGAACTCCGCCAGCAACCTTGCTTGCTCTTCAGTCAGAGCCAGGTTTTCCAGAAGTTCAGGTCTTCTAAGCCGTGCGGCCCAGCGACTGTTTCAAACGCCAGCGACGTATCTCGGCATGGTTGCCCGACAGTAACACTGGCGGAACTTCCATCCCTTCTAACACCTCAGGCCGCGTATAGTGCGGGCAATCCAGCAATCCTTCAGCAAAGGAATCTTCCGTTGCCGAGGCCTCATGTCCCAGAACACCCGGAATAAACCGGGAGACCGAATCAATCAGCGTCATGGCTGGTAACTCACCACCGCTGAGAACGTAATCGCCGATTGACCATTCTTCGTCAATTTCGGTTTGGATCACGCGCTCATCTATACCTTCGTAGCGACCGCACACCAGAATCAATTTTTGATTCGTTGCCAGTTCGCTGACGCCCGCTTGATCAAGCTTGCGTCCCTGTGGTGACAGATAAATCACCTTTGCGCCTTCACCCGCCGCGGCTTTTGCTGCATGAATGGCGTCCCGCAAGGGTTGCACCATCATTAACATCCCCGGTCCGCCGCCGTAAGGACGATCGTCCACGGTACGGTGCCGGTCATGCGTGAAGTCGCGAGGACTCCAGCTCTGGATGCTCAGCAGGCCATTTTTAACTGCCCGGCCAGTTACCCCGTAATCGGTAATTGCGCGGAACATTTCAGGAAACAGGCTAATTATGCCAATCCACATAGCGCCGTCTTTTACCGTTTATCCGGTGGTTTAAAAACCAGGATCCCAATCTACTTCGATTGAACGAGTAGTGAGATCGACTTTCTTGATAACCTGCCCATCGAGGAACGGTACGAGACGTTCCTTGATACCAAACGCATCTTTCAGGTTTGCCTTAATGACGAGAACGTCATTAGATCCGGTTTCCATCATATCGACGACTTTACCGAGATCGTAGCCTTCAGTGGTTACTACCTGGCAGCCCATCAGGTCTTTCCAGTAGTAGTCACCCTCTTCAAGCTGAGGCAACTGCGATGAATCCACGACAATTTCACAATTCGTCAGCAGGTTCGCCGCATCACGATCGTCAACGCCTTTCAGCTTGATGATCATGTCCTGATTGTGGTGCTTCCAGCTTTCCAGCTGGACTTGCTGCCACTGACCCGCCTTCTGGATAAACCAGGGCTGATAGTCAAAAATGCTTTCGGCGTCTTCGGTGGAAGAAAACACTCTGAGCCACCCACGAATACCGTAAGACGAACCCATTTTTCCCAAAACGATGGGATCAACAGGTGCTTGCGCGGTGAGTTGTTTGCTCATCATGACCACCGTGACAGATTAAGCTGCTTTGTTTACTTCTTTGATCAGCGCAGCAACGCGATCAGAAATAGTTGCGCCCCTGGCCAACCCAGTGAGCGATGCGATCCAGATCCAGGCGAGTGCCTTCTTCTTTTTCGCTAGCGATTGGGTTGAAGAAACCAACGCGCTCGATGAAGCGACCGTTGCGTGCATTACGGCTGTCAGCGACAACAACCTGGTAGAACGGACGCTTTTTAGCGCCGTGACGTGCTAAACGAATAGTTACCATAACATCCTCTTGTGTGAATAAAACAACCGGACCCCATCGAGGAACGGAGTCCGGTGTCATATTAAAAGCCCGAAAATTTTACTGATTTCTGGAGAAAATGCAATCAGCAGTTAATAACTCTGTCGCATAAGGTCATTTAGCGACCAGAAATCCCGGCGGCATCATCCCCTTCATGCTTCTCATCATCTTCGCCATTCCGCCCTTCTTCATTTTCTTCATCATGCGCTGCATGTCGTCGAACTGTTTCAGAAGACGGTTAACGTCCTGCACCTGCATACCGCAACCGGCGGCGATACGACGCTTACGCGAACCTTTGATGATTTCTGGCTTAGCGCGCTCTTTCATCGTCATCGAGTTGATGATGGCTTCCATACGCACCAGCACTTTATCGTCCATCTGCGACTTGACGTTATCCGGGATCTGCCCCATGCCCGGCAGTTTGCCCATCAGGCTGGCCATGCCGCCCATATTTTTCATCTGGCGCAGTTGCTCAAGGAAGTCATTGAGATCGAAGCCGTCGCCTTTTTTCAGCTTGCTGGCTAATTTCTCAGCTTGCGCGCGGTCAACTTTGCTTTCGATATCTTCGATCAGCGACAGTACGTCGCCCATGCCGAGAATACGGGAAGCGATGCGGTCCGGATGGAACGGCTCCAGCGCCTCGGTTTTCTCGCCAACACCGAGGAACTTGATCGGTTTGCCAGTGATGTGACGAATAGAGAGCGCCGCACCGCCACGAGCATCGCCGTCGACTTTAGTCAGTACCACACCGGTCAGCGGTAACGCTTCATTGAATGCTTTTGCCGTATTGGCCGCATCCTGACCAGTCATGGCATCAACCACAAACAGGGTTTCAACCGGATTAATCGACGCATGGACTTGTTTGATCTCGTCCATCATCGCTTCGTCAACGTGCAGACGACCGGCGGTATCCACCAGCAGCACGTCGTAGAATTTCAGTTTGGCTTCTTTCAGCGCCGCGTTAACGATATCTACCGGCTTCTGACCAACATCAGAAGGGAAGAAATCAACGCCCACCTGCTCTGCCAGCGTCTCAAGCTGTTTGATTGCCGCCGGACGATAAACGTCGGCAGAAACCACCAGCACTTTCTTCTTGTGCTTCTCGCGCAGGAACTTACCGAGTTTACCAACGCTGGTTGTTTTACCGGCACCTTGCAGGCCCGCCATCAGCACGACCGCAGGCGGTTGCGCAGCCAGGTTCAGGGTCTGGTTCTCTTCGCCCATCGCCGCAACCAGTTCGTTACGGACAATTTTGACGAACTCCTGCCCCGGCGTCAGGCTCTTATTAACTTCATGACCAACCGCTTTCTCTTTTACGCGATTGATAAACTCACGCACTACCGGCAGGGCGACGTCCGCCTCCAGCAGCGCCATGCGCACTTCGCGCAGCGTATCTTTTACGTTGTCTTCAGTGAGGCGTCCACGGCCCACTGATATTGCGCAGCGTGCGCGACAAACGATCGGTTAAATTATCAAACATTGTCTCTCGCCTGGGGTGGAAACGGTTGGCCGCAATCGCGACACATCATCAGTATTTTGCCGCAGTATAACATGAAGGCGTCTTTGTTGTTATGCAACGGTTGGAGCAGCGTTCACCTGACGCTATACTGCTTCTCTTTCTTATTGCTCAAACTGTCGACATTACTATGCCCGTTTTTGCTCTGCTCGCGCTTGTCGCCTACTCCGTCAGTCTTGCGCTGATTGTACCCGGTCTGCTGCAAAAAAACGGCGGCTGGCGGCGCATGGCTATTATTTCTGCGGTCATTGCGCTGGTCTGCCACGCAATCGCTCTGGAAGCCCGCATCCTGCCCGACGGTGATAGCGGACAAAACCTCAGCCTGCTGAACGTTGGTTCATTGGTCAGTTTGATGATCTGTACGGTAATGACCATTGTGGCTTCTCGCAATCGTGGCTGGTTGCTGCTACCCATTGTCTATGCCTTTGCGCTTATCAACCTGGCGCTGGCGACCTTCATGCCCAATGAATACATAACCCATCTGGAAGCAACGCCTGGGATGCTGGTGCACATTGGCTTATCGCTCTTTTCCTATGCCACGCTAATTATCGCCGCCCTGTACGCGCTGCAACTGGCGTGGATTGATTACCAACTGAAGAACAAGAAACTAGCGTTTAACCAGGAAATGCCGCCATTGATGAGTATCGAGCGTAAAATGTTCCACATCACGCAGATTGGCGTGGTGCTGCTAACGCTCACGCTTTGCACTGGCCTGTTCTACATGCACAACTTATTTAGCATGGAAAATATCGACAAGGCCGTGCTCTCTATCGTGGCGTGGTTTGTCTATATTGTGCTGCTGTGGGGACATTATCATGAAGGATGGCGTGGACGCCGCGTCGTCTGGTTTAACGTTGCGGGTGCAGTCATTCTGACACTGGCCTACTTCGGCAGCCGAATTGTCCAGCAGTTAATCAGCTAAACCCAGAAAAGGAGTTTCCCCTGGAACACATTTCTACTACTACGTTGATCATTATTCTGATCATCATGGTGGTCATTTCAGCCTATTTTTCCGGGTCCGAAACCGGAATGATGACCCTCAACCGCTATCGTCTGCGACATATGGCGAAACAGGGTAATCGCTCGGCCAAACGCGTCGAAAAATTGCTGCGTAAGCCAGACCGCCTGATTAGCCTGGTGTTAATCGGCAATAACCTGGTCAATATTCTTGCCTCCGCGCTCGGCACTATTGTTGGGATGCGTTTGTACGGCGATGCGGGCGTGGCAATTGCGACTGGTGTGCTGACTTTTGTCGTACTGGTTTTTGCTGAGGTATTGCCGAAAACCATTGCCGCGCTGTACCCGGAAAAAGTCGCTTATCCGAGTAGTTTTCTGCTGGCTCCGCTGCAAATTTTGATGATGCCGCTGGTCTGGTTGCTGAATGCTATTACCCGCATGTTAATGCGCATGATGGGCATCAAAACCGATATCGTGGTTAGCGGCTCTTTGAGCAAAGAAGAGTTGCGCACCATCGTGCACGAATCGCGCTCACAAATTTCCCGTCGCAATCAGGATATGCTGCTGTCGGTGCTCGATCTGGAAAAAATGACCGTTGATGACATCATGGTGCCGCGCAGTGAAATTATCGGTATTGATATCAACGATGACTGGAAATCGATTCTGCGCCAACTCTCCCACTCACCTCACGGGCGCATCGTGCTCTACCGTGATTCGCTGGACGACGCCATCAGTATGCTGCGTGTGCGTGAAGCCTGGCGACTCATGTCGGAGAAAAAAGAGTTCACCAAAGAAACCATGCTACGCGCCGCGGACGGATCTATTTTGTCCCGGAAGGTACGCCGCTCAGCACGCAGTTGGTGAAGTTTCAGCGCAACAAAAAGAAAGTCGGCCTGGTCGTCAACGAGTATGGAGACATTCAGGGGCTGGTGACGGTTGAAGATATTCTGGAAGAGATTGTCGGCGATTTCACTACCTCGATGTCGCCAACACTTGCCGAAGAGGTCACGCCGCAAAACGACGGTTCGGTGATTATCGATGGCACCGCCAACGTGCGAGAAATCAACAAAGCCTTTAACTGGCATCTACCTGAAGACGATGCCCGCACGGTTAATGGCGTCATTCTTGAAGCTCTGGAAGAGATCCCTGTCGCTGGCACCCGCGTGCGTATTGGCGAGTACGATATCGATATTCTCGACGTACAGGATAATATGATTAAGCAGGTAAAAGTTTTTCCTGTGAAACCGCTGCGCGAGAGTGTGGCGGAGTAAAAAACGGCCCGGCATTCGCATGCTGGGCCGTGATTTATTACGAAAGCAGAAATTAAGCTTTTGCCTTCGCTACAGTCACCATCGCCGCACGAATCGTACGACCGTTCAGCGTATAACCTTTCTGCATAATGCCCAGTACGTTACCTGGCGCAACGTCATCAGATTCCACCATTGCGATGGCCTGATGCACATTTGGGTCCAGTGGGACGTTGGTTTCGGCGATCACTTCAACGCCAAACTTACGCACAACATCCAGCATCGACTTCAGCGTCAGCTCAATGCCTTCAACCATCGCGGACATATCCGGGTTAGCTTTATCAGCCACTTCCAGCGCACGATCCAGGCTATCAATCACCGGCAGCAATTCGTTGATGAATTTCTCCAGCGCGAATTTGTGAGCTTTTTCAATATCCAGTTCAGTACGACGACGCAGGTTTTCCATTTCGGCTTTTACGCGCAAAATGCCGTCACGTTCACGGGTCTGGGCTTCAGCCAGCTGAGCTTCGAGATTCGCAATTTTTTCATCGCGCGGATCCACCTGCTCAGCAGAAGCTTCTGGCTCAACTGCCTCAATCTCTTCGTGCTGATCCATGATAATTTCTTCCGGGGCTTGCCCCTCAGGCGTTTTCTGTTCTTTACTACTCATGAATTTCTCCGCGTTTTTTTCGCATTCATCTCGCTAACTTCGCTTATTATGGGGATCAGTTTCAGGGTTTCAAGGGAAGCACTCACATTGTCATCAATCTTCGCAACAAGGACCTCGGAAAAATGAATAATCATTTCAAGTGTATTGGCATTGTGGGACACCCACGGCACCCCACTGCACTGACAACACATGAAATGCTCTACCGCTGGCTGTGCGCAAAGGTTACGAGGTCATCGTTGAGCAACAAATCGCTCACGAACTGCAACTGAAGAATGTGAAAACTGGCACGCTCGCGGAGATTGGGCAACTGGCAGATCTCGCGGTAGTTGTTGGTGGCGACGGTAATATGCTGGGCGCGGCGCGCACGCTCGCCCGCTACGATATTAAAGTTATTGGAATCAACCGTGGCAACCTGGGTTTCCTGACTGACCTTGATCCCGATAACGCCCAGCAACAATTAGCCGATGTGCTGGAAGGCCACTACATCAGCGAGAAACGTTTTTTGCTGGAAGCGCAAGTCTGTCAGCAAGATTGCCAGAAACGCATCAGCACGGCGATTAACGAAGTGGTACTTCATCCTGGCAAAGTGGCGCATATGATTGAGTTCGAAGTGTATATCGACGAGATCTTTGCGTTTTCGCAGCGTTCCGATGGACTGATTATTTCGACGCCAACAGGCTCCACCGCCTATTCCCTCTCTGCGGGCGGTCCTATTCTGACACCCTCTCTGGATGCGATTACCCTGGTGCCCATGTTCCCGCATACGTTGTCAGCACGACCACTGGTCATAAACAGCAGCAGCACGATCCGTCTGCGTTTTTCGCATCGCCGTAACGACCTGGAAATCAGTTGCGACAGCCAGATAGCACTGCCGATTCAGGAAGGTGAAGATGTCCTGATTCGTCGCTGTGATTACCATCTGAATCTTATTCATCCGAAAGATTACAGTTATTTCAATACATTAAGCACCAAGCTCGGCTGGTCAAAAAAATTATTCTAATTTTACGCCAGCCTCTTTACTGTATATAAAACCAGTTTATACTGTACACAATAACAGTAATGGTCTTTCATACAGGAAAACAACTATGTTGGCACAACTGACCATCAGCAACTTTGCTATCGTTCGTGAGCTTGAGATTGATTTTCATAGCGGCATGACCGTAATAACTGGCGAGACCGGCGCGGGTAAATCTATTGCAATAGATGCCCTCTGTCTTTGTCTCGGTGGTCGCGCTGAAGCCGACATGGTGCGTACCGGCGCTGCTCGCGCTGACCTGTGCGCCCGTTTTTCTCTGAAAGATACGCCAGCGGCCCTGCGCTGGCTGGAAGAAAACCAGCTTGAAGACGGGCATGAATGTTTGCTTCGTCGCGTAATCAGCAGCGATGGTCGCTCCCGTGGTTTTATCAACGGTACAGCGGTTCCTCTTTCACAACTGCGCGAACTGGGTCAGTTGCTGATTCAGATCCATGGTCAGCACGCTCATCAGTTACTCACCAAACCCGAGCACCAAAAATTCCTGCTTGATGGCTATGCCAATGAAACCTCTCTACTCCAGGAAATGACCGCACGTTATCAGTTGTGGCATCAAAGCTGCCGTGACCTCGCGCATCATCAACAGTTAAGTCAGGAACGCGCCGCCCGTGCAGAACTGCTGCAATACCAATTAAAAGAACTTAACGAATTTAATCCGCAGCCCGGAGAGTTTGAGCAAATCGACGAAGAGTACAAACGTCTGGCGAACAGCGGTCAATTGCTGACTACTAGCCAGAATGCATTGGCAGTAATGGTACCGACGGTGAAGACGCAAACCTGCAAAGTCAGCTTTACACGGCTAAACAACTGGTGAGCGAATTGATTGGCATGGACAGCAAACTGTCCGGCGTACTTGATATGCTGGAAGAAGCTACCATCCAGATTGCTGAAGCCAGCGATGAACTGCGCCACTACTGCGATCGTCTGGATCTCGATCCCAACCGACTGTTTGAACTTGAACAGCGCATCTCAAGACAGATTTCGCTGGCACGTAAACATCACGTCAGCCCTGAGGCATTGCCACAGTATTACCAGTCGCTACTGGAAGAACAGCAGCAACTGGACGATCAGGCCGACTCACAAGAAACGCTCGCGCTGGCGGTAACGAAACATCATCAGCAGGCACTGGAAACGGCGCGCGCGTTACACCAGCAACGCCAGCACTATGCAGAAGAACTTGCACAGCTGATCACCGACAGTATGCATGCACTCTCTATGCCGCATGGGCAGTTTACGATCGATGTTAAATTTGACGAGCATCACCTGGGCGCTGACGGCGCTGATCGTATTGAGTTTCGGGTAACCACCAACCCAGGTCAGCCAATGCAGCCTATTGCCAAAGTCGCATCCGGTGGTGAGTTGTCCCGCATCGCATTGGCAATTCAGGTCATCACGGCGCGTAAAATGGAAACCCCGGCACTGATTTTTGATGAAGTGGATGTAGGGATTAGCGGCCCAACAGCGGCAGTTGTCGGCAAACTGCTGCGTCAACTTGGCGAATCAACTCAGGTGATGTGTGTTACCCACCTGCCACAAGTCGCGGGATGTGGTCATCAACACTATTTTGTCAGCAAAGAAACCGATGGTGCGATGACAGAAACGCACATGCAATCCCTGGATAAAAAAGCGCGGTTACAAGAGCTGGCACGCCTGCTTGGTGGCAGTGAAGTCACACGTAACACACTGGCGAATGCGAAAGAACTACTTGCGGCGTAAACTTTTTTCCTGCTTCACGGTCAGAGTAAACAGCAAAACGCCGTAGGACCGGAAAGCAAAAGGTTTTAAAGTGATGAAAGGTCTATTATCATCGGCATATTACAGATGAGCCACGTACTGCTCGGGCCCGAAAAGGAATCAAATCACTATGCGCTGTAAAACGCTGACTGCTGCAGCAGCAGTACTATTGATGTTGACCGCAGGCTGTTCCACTCTGGAGCGAGTGGTTTACCGTCCTGACATCAACCAGGGGGAATTATCTGACCGCTAACGACGTATCCAAAATACGTGTTGGCATGACGCAACAACAAGTTGCGTACGCATTGGGTACACCGCTGATGTCCGACCCATTTGGTACAAATACCTGGTTCTATGTCTTCCGCCAGCAACCGGTCATGAAGGTGTAACGCAGCAAACGCTGACGCTGACCTTTAACAGTAGCGGTGTGTTGACCAACATTGATAACAAACCTGCGCTGAGTGGTAACTAATAATAAAGTTGCTCTCAAAGAGGTTAAAAAAGGTGCTCAATGAGCACCTTTTTCTGTCTGTTATTTATTCGCTGATTTTTCTGCTCGTTGCCTGCGAAGCTCTTTCGGATCGGCAATGAGAGGACGATAAATCTCCACCCGATCGCCATCATGCACCGTATCGCTCAGTTTGGCCGGACGGCTGTAAATGCCGACTTTGTTTTTAGTTAAATCGATATCGGTACGCAATTCCAGCAAGCCACTGGCACGAATAGCTTCTTCAACCGTCGCACCCTCCTGCAGCGTCACGCGCTGCAGGTACTGCTTCTCAGGTAGCGCATAAGCCACCTCAACGGCAATTTTACCTGGCACTGTAAACCTCTTTCGCACGAACCGTAAAAGCCTTGGACCATATTAGCCGCCAGCTCTTTAAACACGCGACCAAAGGCGAGTTCAATCAACTTATTGGTAAACTCAAAGTCGAGATGAAACTCGATACGACACGCCTCCTGGCTCAGCGGCGTAAACTTCCATCCACCGATCAATTTCTTGAACGGCCCATCCACCAGATTCATAAGAATACTTTGGTTACTGGTCAACTGGTTGCGGGTAGTAAACGTTTTGCTGATCCCAGCCTTAGAGACATCTACCGCCGCAGTCATCTGCCCGAGTGGACTCCAGAATCCGACTTCCGGTACAACCCGGCAAAAACTGAGGATAGGACTGAACGTCATTCACTAACTGATACATTTGCTCCGCGCTGTAGGGTACCAGTGCGGTCCGGCTAATCTGAGGCATAACAATTTCCATCAACAAAATCCAACAAATAATATCATTTATCCTGCTGTAAAAAAACGCTATCCCGGCGCTGGGTAACATCGGGTTCATGCTAAGATAGAGCCTTGTCCCCCGCAGGATTGATATGGGGTGTTTTCGATTTCAGATTACCGATGATTCACGACGCTTATGACGAAGAAAAAAGCACATAAACCTGGTTCAGCGACCATCGCGCTTAACAAGCGCGCCCGGCACGAATACTTTATCGAAGAAGAGTTCGAGGCGGGACTTGCCCTGCAAGGCTGGGAGGTTAAATCCCTGCGCGCAGGAAAAGCCAATATCAGCGACAGCTACGTCCTTCTGCGTGACGGAGAGGCATTTCTGTTTGGCGCTAACATCACGCCAATGGCTGTGGCCTCCACGCATGTGGTGTGCGATCCTACCCGTACCCGCAAGTTACTTCTCAACCAGCGCGAACTGGACTCATTGTACGGTCGCGTCAATCGAGAAGGCTATACCGTAGTGGCGCTCTCCCTGTACTGGAAAAATGCCTGGTGCAAAGTGAAAATCGGCGTCGCCAAAGGTAAGAAACAGCATGATAAACGTTCAGATATCAAAGAACGCGAATGGCAGGTGGATAAAGCGCGTATCATGAAAAACGCCCACCGTTAAACCTGCACTGCAATTATTGATCCGCTCCTCACCGCGCCTCCCTCTCCGGCGGCGCGAATGCACATCTTATTGGCTATCACATCCGACCCAAATGTTGCCATCCCATTGCTTAATCGAATAAAAATCAGGCTACATGGGTGCTAAATCTTTAACGATAACGCCATTGAGGCTGGTCATGGCACTCATGAATCTGGTATACTTACCGTTACACATTGGGGCTGATTCTGGATTCGACGGGATTTGCGAAACCCAAGGTGCATGCCGAGGGGCGGTTGGCCTCGTAAAAAGCCGCAAAAAATAGTCGCAAACGACGAAAACTACGCTTTAGCAGCTTAATAACCTGCTTAGAGCCCTCTCTCCCTAGCCTCCGCTCTTAGGACGGGGATCAAGAGAGGTCAAACCCAAAAGAGATCGCGTGGAAGCCCTGCCTGGGGTTGAAGCGTTAAAACTTAATCAGGCTAGTTTGTTAGTGGCGTGTCCGTCCGCAGCTGGCAAGCGAATGTAAAGACTGACTAAGCATGTAGTACCGAGGACGTAGGAATTTCGGACGCGGGTTCAACTCCCGCCAGCTCCACCAATCATGATTGGACGGTGTAAGGACAACACCAATAAAAACAGGAAGTTAGCAGTCTCAGCAGGACACCGACCAGACGGTGAGGAGACAAAAAAGGATACGCAAAGGAGCCGCGGCCCCTGGTGATATGAAAGCCCACAGATGTGGGCTTTTTCGTTGATGGTCAGAACGACCAGTTCACACCAGCCACTGCGTTCCACGGGGATTCCACACCGGCACCATGGCTATACCCCACCCCGAGATGCCCGCTTAACGAACTGCTGAATGAGGCTTTAATACCTGCCTGGTATATTCCACGTCTGCCCGACAAATCATTGACAAAATTACCGTCATTATTCACTTTCACCCGGTTATCATCGACAAATTCTTTGCGCACAGCCGCCTTCAGCCACGGCTCAACTTCCATGCCGTTCCCCAGACGCATGTTGTAACTCAGCGTTGCGCCCAGTTCACGATATATACTGCGGGTATCGACTGATTTCGATTCCATGCCATTGGATAAATGATATTCGGGGTTATCAGCGGTGAACCCCGTTAACGATGCATACGGCGTCAGGTTCCAGTTACCATCGGTAAATCGCATCCCGGTTTCAATGTGACCACCCAGCCCGTTGCTGCGATAACTGCCGTTGGCGGCTCCACCGCTGCTCATTTTACCGGCTACGTTACTTTCAAAGCGGTTCAGCTTCACGATACCGTCCAGATAGAAACCACTTTCATGTTCCCAGCTGGCATAGCCCCCCAGAGAATAACTGCCCACACTGCCATGTCCTCCACGATCAAAACCGATATGTGAATGGGAATAACCCATAAAAGCGCCCAGCGTCGCAATCCCCTCAGGAATATCATTACGGCTATCGATCCCCACCGTCATTCCGGTCAGCGTCTGCTCAAACCCGGCACCCGCATCGGTGGTGACATTATTACGGGTGTTATACGTCGTCCCCAGACATTATTGTTGTGTGGACTCGCTTTCATTATGTTCAACCGCTCGCGAATACTGTTTAGCTCAGCATCAAAGACCAACGGTAATGTTGCTGCCATATTGAGTACGGCTGCCGTAGAAGGCGTGATGCGTTTCTCCGGGACGGGTGTCGGCGTTGGATCGGGAGTCGGGTCTGGTTTCGGATCCGGTTTTGGGTCTGGTTTTGGATCCGGCTTCGGATTTGGGTTGGGGTCCGGGTTGGGTTTGACATCATTGGTCAGGTTCCAGTTGCTGTTGCCGTCGCTTTTCAGGACATACTCATAGGTCCCAAGATCAACGAAACCGCCGGTATTACCCAGCGTAAACGAAGCATCCCCTCCCCCTGTTTTCACCAGCGTCATCGCGTCGTCAGACTGAGGGCTGACGCCGGTATCCTGAACAAAGATTTTAAAATTACCAGTGGCGTTGTTGTTGACGACCAGTTGATCGCCCCGGGAGCCTGCAACGTTGGTATGCAGGTAGAAATTACCGCTGCCGGAAAGTTCACTGGTTGTCAGCGTATTGTAGATACCGTTAGTTGTGGCAGGCGCTGCTGTTTGTGCTGATAAATAAACATCACCGTCGTTGAGGAGCAAACTGTTTACTCTATATTCGCAGTTGCTGGTACCTGCACAGGAATTATTGCTGTTAAGCCAGACACTGCCCCGGCTGGCAGCCGTCAGGTCGGTAAGCGTCGTATCGACGCCATTTCCGATAGTTAATGTCGCGCTATCGGTAATCCGGATCGCCCCTTCGAGTTTAACTGGCGTAACATTATCCCGTGGCGTCATTAACGACAGGCTTCCTGTCGCGCCACTGACCGATGCATCCGCCAGCGTACCTGCATAGACGATTGCCGTCCCGCCAGCGACCTGGAGATCTTCTGCCCGGGCCAGAGCCTGAAACTCATCTTTTGACCGCCCAAGGGTATATTGCCCGCCAGAGTTAACCTTTGTGGCGGAGTCCTGACCCAGGTTTTGCATTGCACCACCCTTGCCAACCTTGGAGTCACGGGCTTCGGTACCTGCTAATACCAATAAATTACCGCCATTTTCCAGCAACATATTGGTCGCTAAATTGCCGGCAATGGAAAAGGTACCGTACTGGTGAGTACCGCTGATTTCAATACCGTTAGCCGTGCTCGTATGGAGAGCGGCACCGCTGTTCTGGATGATATCTGTCGCTTTGCCATTATCGTTGACTGTCAGCGTACCGCCTTCATTAATCGTTGTTTTTACTGCCTCACCGTTAGCCGAAACTGTTTGTATTCCGCCGTCGTTAATCGTTGTCTCATTCGCCACCCCCTCGACGATTTGTTCGCCGCCGGTGAGCGTCGTGCCTGTCGCAGTGGCTTTTGTTTTGACGATCTCCCGCCCGCCCGCATTGACCTGTGTTTTGGCGGAAGTGGTGTCTGACTCCACGGTTAACACGCCGCCATTTGCCAGCAGGATATTGTTCGCCGCACCCTGCTCGATGCTGAACGCGACGCCATCAGCGCGTGTCCCTGTGACCCGCGTCGCTCTGGTGGTTGCAACCAACGCGCCCTGGCTACTTTGCTGTATCCCCGTTGCGCTGCCTTTCTCCCGCACATCGAGAGTGCCGCCGTCATTAAGCACCGAGTTTTCAGCCAGACCGCCCTCATTAACTACCTGTGAACCGCCATTAATAATGGAACCTTCCGCTGTCCCGTTTACCATAATTTGTTGTAGGCCAGAGACGATATCGGTATTGATCGCCTTACCATAATTCTGAACGGTTTGCGTGCCGCCTTTGATGTGCGTTTTATCTGTTGACCCACCATCAACAATTTGTTCACCACTTTCGATATTTGCCTCAGTGGCTAAACCATATACCGTTTGCTTGCCACCTTTGATATTTGCTTTTTCAGAAGTGGCACTGGCATATATTGTTTGGGTACCCGCACTATTAAGTACAGTACCAACATCTTTTCCATAAACATCCATTTTGCCGTTGGCATTAATAATCGTGTCAACTGCCCGGGAACCAGTGACGACTGTTAATGAGCCAGCGTTTTCCAGCACTACATTTTTAGCTTCTGAATTCCTGATGTAGAAAGCATCACCATAACTGTTGGTTCCTTCGATAAGTGTTCCGGAGGTCGTGGAAGCAATTAATGCGCCGCCGGATTGTTGCTCAACATGCTTAGCCTCACCACCGTCCTGAACCTCCAGAACGCCGCCATTATTAAGTCTGGTGCTATCTGTTTTAGCCTCCTTCTGGACAATCAGCTTACCGCCAGCATCAATGGTAGTATTTTTCGCCGAGGTTTTAGCCACTACCGTCAGTTCGCCGGTATTTTCCAGCACAACATAATTAGCCTCCCCTCCGATAATAGTGAAGCGAGAGAGCTTGTTGTATCCTTCGATATCAGTCCCTGCGCCCGTGTTGGCAACTAAAGCACTGCCCGTCTCCTGGTTAACCCCATGTGCAATACCGCCGGTATAGACAATCAGCGAGCCTCCAGCGCTAATATTGCTGCCAGTTGCCGTACCATCTTTCTCAACAATCTGCCGGCTCCCGGAGGATATATTTGTCGTGTCAGCTTTCCCGCCGCTCTTGATATTTTGCGTTCCACTGTTGATATTGGTGCCAGTGGCAATACCATGATTATTAATATTCTGTGTACCACCATTGATTATGGTATTGGTCGCGTTTCCGGCGACATCCATAACCCCGCCATTATCTATTCGGGTCGCATCAGCTTTAGCATTCGTTAAAACTGACATTGTTCCTTTATCTTTAATTATCGTCCTGGTTGCCGAACCATATACGTCTAAATGACCACCATTTTCCAGCAACACATTGTCTGCCACGTTATTGTGGATGGAGAATGCCCCTTCACTATTCGTACCGCTCACCGTCAAATCGTAAGTCGTTACTTTTAAAGCGGCTCCATCGTGCTGAGTAACATTTGTTGCCATACCACCTCTAACATCAAGCACGCCACCGGAATAAATTTCAATAACATCCGAGGTGCTGGTGTAATCAACAATTTGCGTACCACCAGAATAGATCTGCGTATTTTTTGCCGTTGAATTACTATTCAGAGACTGAGTTCCGCCTTCAATCGTAGTGTCCAGCGCACGGCTCTCATATACTCTTTGCTCACCGCCATTTTTGATGGTGGTTGTTTCTACTGTGCTCTGTTCAACATACTGTCGACCACCATTTATGGTTGTGTTCGTTGCCAGACTTCCTTGTACTACGTCCTGAGAGCCAGACTTATTTATCGTTGTACTGTCGACATGCCCCTGAGTTGTTACTCGTTGGCTGCCACCATCAATGATTGTTCCATTCGCAGTCCCCCCACTTATGTGTGAATTACCCCCCTTAATTGTCGTTCCATTGCTGATACCACCTGTATAAACGTCCTGATTGCCACTCTCGATTATTGTACCTGTGGAAATACCCCCGTCATGAATTGTCTGTCTGCCCCCGTTAATGGTTGTATTATTAGCCTGCCCCACATAATTGTTATGACGTCCTATATCTTGATATCCACCAGATTCAATAAGACTTTCATTAGATATCCCACCATAAACATTCTGCTGGCCATGGTTGATAATATGAGTGTTATTTGTTGTACCTCGTTCATCTACTTTTTGGCTGCCATCTACAGTCTCATCGTTTACCACACCAATAACATCAGGAGTGAAGGCCGCCATCCCGGGCGGGGCATATATCAAGGCAGATATCAATAAGGAAAGTACTGAGCGGCGACAATAATGGAGATTGGTCCTGTTCATAAATTTCATCCTCTGAAAAGTGAATACTGAGTAGCGTTTAAGCGACCTTAGCTTTGCTGCAACATCAGCCCACAGGCACCAGACCAGGGGATTCATCCTGAAGAGACAGCGCAAGTGTATTGTGTTCACCGCTCATCAAAGACATCATGATGAAATGATGATATTCCGCATAAGAATGAGGCATTTTTTAAACGCAGTGCGCTGAAGTGTGGTTGGATAAAAAAGTCAATCTATTCAGGAAACACGGACGTATTCTTTTCTTTCGACAATCAGGCAGTCGGCAAAATAAAATGATTTACATAATCGTTTCTGATGAATATCTTCTGCTCACATAAAAATCACACAATAACTCTGAGATCGCAGATTGTTTTACTTTTACAGCTTCCGTCCCCCATTGTTGGGCAAATATAGATTGGGCCAGAGCACGAAAGTTAATACCACGTTTGCACAGCTCCTCCAACAGCACGACAAGATGCCACATACTGCGCCCCAGTCGGTTCAGTTTACAGACTAGCAGTGCGTCCCCTACCGATAATGTCCTGAGCCGTTTGTTCTGTCCGGGCCTGCTGCCACGGTTATGCGCTGCAGTGGTAACTCTAAGCACGCAGTTATTCAGTCAGGCGTGGTGCACCGTAACGCTGGTATTGCTGGGTAAGATCAAAAAACTTTCAAGCAGCTAAGGAAAGTTGAACCAGACATTAGATGAAATATTTCAACCAATTACAGCACCAGTTCAGACACCGCCAACTCATCAAATAAATCAAGGGGTTACGTGAAAGCGCAGCCCCTTTTACTTTGGTAGTGGCAGCAAAAGGGTTGTAGTGTAAAGGATAATTCCGTTTAATCAGCCAACAATATATATTATTTCAATCTACGTTATTATCTCTTTTAAAAATAGCCATTTATTTATCATTGAAAACTGCTTTTAGAACTTTATACAAGGGGACTATTCTCCACGGGATCATCCTTAGTGGAAGGATCATCAAAGTCATCATCCATAAATAAAATATCATCGAATGGTGCCACGCCCGTGATGAGTTTTATTTTTTTATTACGATCAGACAAGACTCCACTTAAACCGTTTTCGCTGACGCGTTCTAATGATTTTTCATAACTCTCATTGTTAGCAGGCGTATTAAAAATACACGGAGTATCAACATCAAACAATGACGTCCCCCAGTTCACATATTTAATATCATAGTTACTGAAGTTCTGTCCAGAAAAGAAGCACCCCTTAAAGTCCAATCCACCTAAATTGTATAAACAACCCTCTTCTTTTGGGAGAGTAATTTTAATTCTGGCTATCTCCCAGACAAAATTGCCATTTTTGTATTTGAATACCGTTTCAAGATCTCCTCCAGACAGCTTGACTTCTGGAAATAATTTGAAATTAAACCCTACATTATTATGTGTCAACGTAGATGAACAAAAGATGGAAAAAGCTTGCAGTGCTGAATTATAGCTATCGATTTTATCTTGAGGCTGCGCTCTTGGTAAAAACTTATAGCAACACTCATAAAAATTAAGTAGAAACTCTGATGACCTTCCATTTTTATCAAATAATACCCGCTGAAAATGCTGCACAAACTTATTCGTTTTTTCTTGAATATCTACGGTGTGTTCCTTTGACTCTGACAAAGATGGAGCCTGTTGAAGTGCATTGCTCATCTGGTTAATGAACATGTGCATTTCTTTAAATTTATCTCCATAGTGACCTTTAACTTGCTGCGAGTTTTTAGCTACAGGTGAAATCTTATCTATTTGGTTGTCATATAAATTATGTGATTCCATACAGTCATTTGGCGGCGTTTCTGAAATAACACTACGTGTTCTACCTGGCTGAAGTGAAGCAACATGAAAATCACTTTTTATTATATTATCGAAAAGGGCCTGTTCATTTTTTAGCGGATTGAACATACTGATCAATATTATTTTCTCTCGATAATTTGTTATTTTCAGAAAACACATTTTCTTTAATCTCCGGTTTTAATTTAATGAGAAGATTTTCCCACTCCTGCTTGCTTAAACATACTACGTCAGGCTCACCATCAGTAACTAACTCTTCATTATTATCAAAGTGTACGTTGAATACTTTTAAGTTATTTTCATCAACATCATATTTAATACGTTTTAATTGTTCTCCAGCTCCCATAATGACAAAGGCGTTGCCTTCTTGATATATACATTCAGACATTATTTTTTGTAAAGTTTCAAGAGCACCGCGATACATCCCTGAGGCAGCTTCCTTACAAATTAAATTTATAATACTATAAGCTAGTAGCTCCATGGGGTTGGAAGAATTGTTTTCATTACAACTTCCACTACCCAAAACTGTATTAACGTTATGACCATTACTTTTACTAACTAACATTGTCTATTCCTCAGTTAATGTCTACATGGCTATGTTTAACGTTATTACTGTTTGTCATTATAAAAAACCGCTCATTTGAGACAATTGCTGACATTAACTGTTTCACTTGCTACGCATGGACTTTTTAATTAAATTAGCACAAGAATGTTAAATTTAATAAACAAAAAGTTATTTCGCTGTATGATAAAAACCAACCGTTATGATTTATTAGTGGAATTCGTTTTTCGAGTGTTAGAAATTTATATCTAAATAGCGTTAATTAATGAGCAAAGCCAGACTCCTGTAACGCTCATAAGACTCATCTGCCTGCGACGGGTGGTCTGGTCAGTAGTAGATGTTTAAGGCGTGGCAGAGACATTTCATCCTTACTCTACGGCATTGGTCCACATACAAATCGTGGTTGTGACACTTCACTTATCATCAGTGAGCGAACAGAGAATAGTTCAGTGATTTGAGTAATTAACCTGATTAAATGAAAAGGCATGATAAATGATAATACTCTGGCTTTATCGTTAATTACTTAATTCCACATGTAAGCAATTTGCCCGCTTGGCATAGCGGGCATTTTTTCCAGGTACTTTTGAATGAGTACTGATGGATAAATACATTGCAGTGGCGTGCCACGTACCAAAACACCAGCCCTCATTCGAAACCACCTACCGCACTGCTTCTTTAAAATGGCGTTAGTCGTGAAATATTGACCGCCATCGAGTCCCCCTTGTAACCTTAACTCTTCCTGATACATGAATGATGATTTGGTGGCCCCTGCTGGACTTGAACCAGCGACCAGGCGATTATGAGTCGCCTGCTCTAACCACTGAGCTAAAGGGCCTTAAGTATGCAATAACAATACTTATAAACCAAGCAATAAACATGATGATTATATGATGTAAATAAGAGATTTTATGCGTTCTCATCCATCCTGGGTCGTAATTACACGCGACATAAATCCCGACACCGCTTCCATTCGCAAAGTCGATACTCGCAGTCAACAAGCATGTTAATAATAAGCACTATCTATAGTTATCATCGATTCAATGATAGTTTGTAATGATTTTGTATCTAATAATATAACTTTATTACATTAGCAGAAGAGTTTTCGCATCATGATGATATCTGTTACTTTTCACTCCATAAAAATAAACTTCATATAGCAATATATTCTTTTATAGAACTTATTCTGCTAATCATTAGTTTCGTATGAGCGATTTTTGACAGTTGCCTCTCCAGACCACATCGATAATTAAAAAAACAGATTTAAGCATTATCCTTTTCCATATGAATATTGGATAAAAGTAGGACATCTGTTTGCAATTACTTTCACAACAATTAAACATTTTTATGTTTCCGTATACACCTTATTACTCTACCATTAGAGGAACTTTATTATGTTTTCTATAAAACCAGGACCAGGAAATTTACCTATCGACAACCCCACATTGTTATCATGGAACATTACTGACGGGAATCTAAATTCCAAATTAAATACATTAGAATATCTAAACTGTATAACAAATATTATTAATGCTTGTGGAGTTTATCCTCAGGATTTAAAAGACAAAGAAATTATATCAACTTTTCACGCAGAAAAAGTCATTAATGATCTGTTAAAAAACGATTATAAAATTTCCCTTTCTCCAGATACAACTTACCGAGAGCTGAATAAAGCTGCACAGCGTAGCATTACAGCGCCAGACAGGATAGGAGAAGGGAAAACATGGGTTTATCAACGAGATACAATGGTTGAAAGAGGTGATAACAGAGGCGTTCATCAGTATGGTCCAGCTGAACATTTCACTCACATTATATCTGACAAACCATCCCCAAAAGATAAGTATGTTGCATATGCTATTAACATTCCTGACTATGAGCTAGCAGCCGATGTATATAATATTAATGTGACGTCACCTTCCGGACAGCAAGAAACATTTAAAATACTAATCAATCCAGAACATCTACGGCAAACACTTGAGCGTAAATCTCTTACTGCTGTTCAGAAATCACAATGTGAAATCATCACCCCCAAAAAACCTGGCGAAGCGATTCTTCATGCTTTTAATGCCACCTACCAGCAAATCAGGGAAAATATGTCTGAGTTTGCACGTTCCCATTATGGGTATATACAAATTCCTCCAGTGACAACTTTCCGCGCCGACGGACCAGAAACTCCCGAAGAAGAAAAAGGTTACTGGTTTCACGCTTATCAACCCGAAGATCTTTGTACCATCCATAATCCAATGGGAGATTTGCAGGATTTTATCGCATTGGTTAAAGATGCTAAAAAATTTGGTATCGATATCATTCCTGATTATACCTTTAACTTTATGGGAATTGGGGGTAGTGGTAAAAATGACCTGGATTATCCCTCTGCTGATATACGAGCGAAGATCAGTAAAGATATAGAAAGTGGTATCCCTGGCTATTGGCAAGGTCAGGTTTTGATTCCATTTACTATAGATCCAGTAACAAAAGAACGTAAACAAATCCATCCAGAAGATATACATCTCACTGCAAAAGACTTTGAAACAAGTAAAGATAACATCTCTAAGGATGAATGGGAAAACCTCCATGCATTAAAAGAAAAGCGTTTAAATGGAATGCCTAAAACAACCCCCAAAAGTGACCAGGTTATTATGTTGCAAAATCAATACGTTCGTGAAATGCGAAAATATGGCGTACGAGGTTTACGTTACGATGCAGCAAAACACTCAAAACATGAACAAATAGAAAGATCAATAACTCCACCGCTTACAATTTATAATGAGCGATTACACAATACTAACTTATTTAACCCAATATATCATGAAAAAGCCGTTATGAATTACATGGAATATCTGGTAACTTGTCAGTTGGATGAAGAACAAATGTCATCGCTGCTTTATGAAAGAGATGATTTAAGCGCCATTGATTTTTCATTGCTCATGAAGACGATAAAAGCCTTTTCATTTGGTGGCGATCTCCAAACCCTTGCATCAAAACCGGGTTCAACAATCTCAAGCATCCCGTCAAAAAGACGGATATTGATTAACATTAACCACGATTTTCCTAACAATGGCAATCTTTTCAATGACTTTCTATTTAACCATCAACAAGATGAACAATTAGCAATGGCATATATGGCCGCTCTCCCGTTCAGCAGGCCTTTAGTTTACTGGGATGGCCAAGTATTAAAATCAACGACTGAAATTAAAAATTATGATGGGTCGACGCGTGTCGGCGGTGAGGCGTGGCTTAATAAAGGTTGCTCTACCTATCAGCAGCTCTACAATGAATTCCACGCATTATATATAGATAAAGCAGGAATATGGAGCGCATTTGAGGGTGTATTTGCAACTAAAAACGTTCTGGCCTTTAGTCGTGGGGATTCTGTGAACATTAATCACTCTCCTCATGATGGACTAGTTATAATAAATAAAGGAAACGAAGAAGTTGAAGGTACCTGGCCTAACAAATTGCAACCTGGAATATATAAAAACATGGGGAGTAATAGCGTTAACATTATTATTAATAATACCCGAAAAATTATCCCCCCTGGGTAAAGCATTTATGCTTAGAGGCGGAACTCTAAATATCAATATTCCTGGGCGTAGCGCTCTTCTTAGGGAAAACTGGAGAACCGCCGAACTATCTCTATTTGTAATTTAATGTTATATCTGCCCCGCTAAAACGGGGCAGATAATATGTTTAGTTTACTAACGGTCATTTTGCAGTGAAGCCATTTACCGTTTTTTATCGACCAGAAAATCTGTTCTCTGATGGTAATCCACCCCTAACCTGTTGCTTTAGTTATTCATTTCCTGTCTCACTTTGCCTTAATACGCTACGTTAATTGTTACCAATTTGTTGCTTTTGATCACAATAAGAAAACAATATGGCGCATTTGTGCGCATTTTTCAGAAATGTAGATATTTTTAGATTATGGCTACGAAATGAGCATCGCCATGTCACCCTACATCTCATAAGAGGATCGCTTCTGATGAATGCACTGACCGCCGTACAAAATAACGCTGTCGATTCAGGCCAGGACTATAGCGGATTCACTCTCATCCCGTCGGCGCAATCCCCGCGTCTGCTGGAACTCACCTTCACCGAACAGACGACCAAACAGTTTCTCGAACAGGTTGCCGAATGGCCCGTGCAGGCGCTGGAGTACAAATCTTTTCTGCGTTTTCGGGTAGGCAAAATTCTTGACGATCTGTGTGCGAACCAGCTGCAACCATTGCTGTTGAAGACCCTGCTAAACCGTGCTGAAGGTGCGCTGTTGATCAATGCGGTGGGTGTCGATGATGTGAAGCAAGCGGATGAGATGGTGAAGCTGGCAACGGCGGTAGCGCATCTGATTGGCCGTTCCAATTTCGATGCGATGAGCGGTCAGTATTACGCGCGTTTTGTAGTGAAAAATGTCGATAACTCAGACAGCTATCTGCGTCAGCCGCACCGCGTAATGGAGCTGCATAACGACGGCACCTACGTCGAAGAGATCACTGACTATGTGCTGATGATGAAAATCGACGAGCAGAACATGCAGGGTGGAAATTCGTTGCTGCTGCATCTCGATGACTGGGAACATCTGGACCACTATTTCCGCCACCCGCTGGCGCGTCGCCCGATGCGCTTTGCCGCGCCGCCGAGCAAAAACGTCAGCAAAGATGTTTTCCATCCGGTGTTCGACGTTGATCAACAGGGTCGCCCGGTGATGCGTTATATCGACCAGTTCGTCCAGCCAAAAGACTTCGAAGAAGGCGTGTGGCTGAGCGAGCTTTCCGATGCCATTGAAACCAGCAAAGGCATTCTTTCTGTGCCCGTTCCCGTTGGCAAATTCCTGTTGATTAACAATCTATTCTGGCTGCACGGTCGCGACCGCTTTACTCCGCACCCGGATCTGCGCCGTGAACTGATGCGTCAGCGTGGCTATTTCGCTTACGCCACTAACCACTACCAGACGCATCAGTAAGCGCAAAGGAATTGAGCGGATGTATGATTTTGTGATTATTGGCGGCGGCATCATCGGCATGTCGACCGCCATGCAACTGATTGATGTTTATCCGGATGCCCGCATTGCGTTGCTGGAAAAAGAGTCCGGCCCGGCCTTTCATCAGACGGGCCACAACAGCGGCGTGATCCATGCCGGGGTCTATTACACGCCCGGTAGCCTGAAGGCACAGTTTTGCCTGGCGGGAAACCGCGCCACCAAAGCCTTTTGCGATCAAAACGGCATTCGCTATGACAACTGCGGCAAGATGCTGGTCGCCACCTCTGAACTCGAAATGGAACGGATGCGCGCGTTGTGGGAACGCACGGCGGCGAACGGTATCGAGCGCGAGTGGTTAAACGCCGAGGAACTGCGCGAGCGCGAACCGAATATCACCGGGCTCGGCGGCATTTTTGTGCCGTCCAGCGGCATTGTCAGCTATCGCGAAGTGACGGCGGCGATGGCAAAAATCTTCCAGGCCAGAGGCGGCGAGATTATTTATAACGCCGAAGTCAGCGCCCTCAGTGAGCATAAAAACGGCGTGGTGATACGTACCCGTCAGGGCGGTGAATATGAAGCATCGACGCTGATTAGCTGTTCCGGGCTGATGGCTGACCGGCTGGTGAAAATGCTCGGCCTCGAACCGGGCTTTATTATCTGCCCGTTCCGTGGCGAGTATTTCCGCCTTGCGCCGGAGCATAACCAGATTGTTAACCACCTGATTTACCCCATTCCCGACCCCGCGATGCCATTTTTGGGCGTGCATCTCACCCGCATGATCGATGGCAGCGTGACCGTCGGGCCAAACGCGGTGCTGGCTTTCAAACGTGAAGGCTATCGCAAGCGCGACTTCTCATTTAGCGACACGCTGGAGATTTTGGGCTCGTCGGGGATTCGCCGGGTGCTGCAAAACCATCTACGCTCAGGACTGGGCGAGATGAAAAACTCGCTGTGCAAAAGCGGCTATCTGCGGCTGGTGCAAAAGTATTGTCCCCGGCTTTCGTTAAGCGATCTCCAGCCCTGGCCCGCCGGTGTGCGGGCGCAGGCGGTATCGCCGGACGGCAAGCTGATTGACGATTTTCTGTTTGTCACCACCCCGCGCACGATCCACACCTGCAATGCGCCCTCCCCGGCAGCGACATCAGCAATTCCTATTGGTGCGCATATTGTCAGCAAGGTACAAACGCTGTTGGCAAGCCAGAGTAACCCCGGACGCACGCTGCGAGCGGCACGTAGTGTGGATGCCTTACACGCCGCATTTAATCAATAACCTTTGAAAACAGGACGTAACAATGAAACTTAACGACAGTAACTTATTCCGCCAGCAGGCGTTAATTAACGGGGAGTGGCTGGACGCCAACAATGGCGAAGTCATCGAGGTCACTAATCCGGCAAACGGCGACAAGCTGGGTAGCGTACCCAAAATGGGCGCTGATGAAACCCGCGCCGCTATCGACGCCGCCAACCGCGCCCTGCCCGCCTGGCGTGCGCTCACCGCCAAAGAACGCGCCAACATTCTGCGCAACTGGTTCAATTTGATGATGGAGCATCAGGACGATTTAGCGCGCCTGATGACCCTCGAACAGGGCAAACCGCTGGCGGAAGCGAAAGGCGAAATCAGCTACGCAGCCTCTTTATTGAGTGGTTTGCCGAAGAAGGCAAACGTATTTATGGCGATACCATTCCCGGTCATCAGGCCGACAAACGCCTGATTGTTATCAAACAGCCGATTGGCGTTACCGCCGCCATCACGCCGTGGAACTTCCCGGCGGCGATGATTACCCGTAAAGCAGGTCCGGCGCTGGCGGCAGGCTGCACGATGGTGCTGAAGCCCGCCAGTCAGACGCCGTTCTCTGCGCTGGCGCTGGCAGAACTGGCGATTCGCGCGGGCGTTCCGGCTGGCGTGTTTAACGTGGTCACCGGTTCGGCGGGCGCGGTCGGTAACGAACTGACCAGCAACCCGCTGGTGCGCAAGCTGTCGTTTACCGGCTCGACCGAAATTGGCCGTCAGTTAATGGAACAGTGCGCGAAAGACATCAAAAAAGTGTCGCTGGAGCTGGGCGGCAACGCACCGTTTATTGTCTTTGACGATGCCGATCTCGATAAAGCCGTGGAAGGCGCGCTGGCCTCGAAATTCCGTAACGCCGGGCAAACCTGCGTCTGCGCCAACCGCCTGTATGTGCAGAACGGCGTGTATGACCGCTTTGCCGAAAAATTGCAGCAGGCGGTGAGCAAACTGCACATCGGCAACGGGCTGGAGAAAGGCGTCACCATCGGGCCGCTGATCGATGAAAAAGCGGTAGCAAAAGTGGAAGAGCATATTGCCGATGCGCTGGAGAAAGGTGCGCGTGTGGTTTGCGGCGGTAAAGCGGATGAACGCGGCGGCAACTTCTTCCAGCCGACCATTCTGGTGGACGTTCCAGCCAACGCCAAAGTGTCGAAAGAAGAGACGTTCGGCCCCCTCGCCCCACTGTTCCGTTTTAAAGATGAAGCCGATGTGATTGCGCAAGCCAATGACACCGAGTTTGGCCTTGCCGCCTATTTCTACGCCCGTGATTTAAGCCGCGTCTTCCGCGTGGGCGAAGCGCTGGGAGTACGGCATCGTCGGCATCAATACCGGCATTATTTCCAATGAAGTGGCCCCGTTCGGCGGCATTAAAGCCTCGGGTCTGGGTCGTGAAGGTTCGAAGTATGGCATCGAAGATTACTTAGAAATCAAATATATGTGCATCGGTCTTTAACTGGAGAACGCGAATGAGCAGCAATAAAGAGTTAATGCAGCGCCGCAGTCAGGCGATTCCCCGTGGCGTTGGGCAAATTCACCCGATTTTCGCTGACCGCGCGGAAAACTGCCGGGTGTGGGACGTTGAAGGCCGTGAGTATCTTGATTTCGCGGGCGGGATTGCGGTGCTCAATACCGGGCACCTGCATCCGAAGGTGGTGGTCGCGGTGGAAGCGCAGTTGAAAAAACTGTCGCACACCTGCTTCCAGGTGCTGGCTTACGAACCGTATCTGGAGCTGTGCGAGATTATGAATCAGAAGGTGCCGGGCGATTTCGCCAAGAAAACGCTGCTGGTTACGACCGGTTCCCGAAGCGGTGGAAAATGCGGTGAAAATCGCCCGCGCCGCCACCAAACGTAGCGGTACTATCGCCTTTAGCGGTGCGTATCACGGGCGCACGCATTACACGCTGGCGCTGACCGGTAAGGTGAACCCATACTCTGCGGGCATGGGGCTGATGCCGGGTCATGTTTATCGCGCGCTTTATCCTTGCCCGCTGCACGGCATAAGCGAGGATGACGCTATCGCCAGCATCCACCGGATCTTCAAAAATGACGCCGCGCCGGAAGATATCGCCGCCATCGTGATTGAGCCCGTTCAGGGCGAAGGCGGTTTCTACGCCGCGACGCCAGCCTTTATGCAGCGTTTACGCGCGCTGTGTGACGAGCACGGGATCATGCTGATTGCCGATGAAGTGCAGAGCGGCGCAGGGCGTACCGGCACGCTGTTTGCGATGGAGCAGATGGGCGTTGCGCCGGATCTTACCACCTTTGCGAAATCGATCGCGGGCGGCTTCCCGCTGGCGGGCGTCACCGGGCGCGCGGAAGTGATGGATGCCGTCGCACCGGGCGGACTGGGTGGCACCTATGCCGGTAACCCGATTGCCTGCGTAGCGGCGCTGGAAGTGTTGAAGGTGTTCGAGCAGGAAAATCTGCTGCAAAAAGCCAACGTTCTGGGGCAGAAGCTGAAAGACGGATTGCTGGCGATCGCCGAAAAACACCCGGAGATCGGCGACGTACGCGGGCTGGGGGCGATGATCGCCATCGAGCTGTTTGAAGATGGCGATCCCAGCAAACCGGACGCAAAACTCACCGCCGAGATCGTGGCACGCGCCCGCGATAAGGGTCTGATTCTTCTCTCCTGCGGCCCGTATTACAACGTGCTGCGCATCCTTGTACCGCTCACCATTGAAGACGCTCAGATCCGTCAGGGTCTGGAGATCATCAGCCAGTGTTTTGCTGAGGCGAAGCTGTAGCACCGCACCATGCCGGAGGCGACGCTTTGCGGCTTGTCCGGCCTACGAGAATCCAGGTCGGATAAGGCGTTTACGCCGCATCCGACAATCTGTACGTGAACAGGAATAAATCTATGTCGGCCGGATAAGGCGGAGCCGCTCTCCGGCAAAAAGAACCAATAACAATTAAACGCGTGACCCGACGCGGGAAATGTCGGGGCGCTCTCCCAAGTGACACACTTTCGAGAGGATTCAGGATGGGGCAATCATCGCAACCACATGAGTTAGGCGGCGGGCTGAAGTCACGCCACGTCACCATGTTGTCTATTGCCGGTGTTATCGGCGCAAGTCTGTTTGTCGGTTCCAGCGTCGCCATCGCCGAAGCGGGCCCGGCGGTATTACTGGCCTATCTGTTCGCCGGATTACTGGTGGTTATGATTATGCGGATGTTGGCGGAAATGGCGGTTGCCACGCCCGATACCGGTTCGTTTTCCACCTATGCCGATAAAGCCATTGGCCGTTGGGCGGGCTATACCATCGGCTGGTTGTACTGGTGGTTTTGGGTACTGGTTATCCCACTGGAAGCCAACATCGCCGCCATGATCCTGCACTCGTGGGTTCCAGGCATTCCCATCTGGTTATTTTCCCTGGTCATTACCCTCGCCTTGACTGGCAGTAATTTATTAAGCGTTAAAAACTACGGCGAATTTGAGTTCTGGCTGGCGCTGTGCAAAGTCATCGCTATCCTGGCCTTTATTTTCCTTGGTGCAGTCGCAATTAGCGGTTTTTACCCTTATGCCGAAGTGAGCGGGATCTCAAGATTGTGGGATAGCGGCGGCTTTATGCCCAACGGCTTCGGTGCGGTATTAAGCGCGATGTTGATCACCATGTTCTCGTTTATGGGCGCAGAAATTGTCACTATTGCCGCCGCGGAATCTGACACGCCGGAAAAACATATTGTCCGCGCCACCAACTCGGTTATCTGGCGTATTTCTATCTTCTATTTGTGCTCTATTTTTGTCGTCGTGGCATTAATACCGTGGAATATGCCGGGGCTGAAAGCCGTTGGATCTTATCGCTCGGTTCTGGAGTTGCTCAATATTCCCCATGCGAAATTAATCATGGACTGCGTGATATTACTTTCCGTAACCAGTTGCCTGAACTCGGCGCTGTATACCGCTTCCAGAATGCTCTACTCCTTAAGCCGTCGCGGTGATGCGCCCGCGGTAATGGGTAAAATCAACCGCAGTAAAACCCCGTATGTGGCGGTATTACTCTCCACCGGCGCGGCATTTTTAACGGTGGTGGTGAATTATTACGCGCCTGCGAAAGTGTTTAAATTTCTGATCGACAGCTCCGGTGCTATCGCCCTGCTGGTTTATTTAGTCATCGCCGTTTCACAATTGCGGATGCGCAAAATTCTGCGAGCAGAAGGAAGCGAAATTCGCCTGCGGATGTGGCTTTATCCGTGGCTCACCTGGCTGGTCATCGGCTTTATTACCTTTGTGTTGGTAGTGATGCTATTCCGCCCGGCGCAACAGTTAGAAGTGATCTCCACCGGCTTATTAGCGATAGGGATTATCTGTACCGTGCCAATTATGGCTCGCTGGAAAAAGCTGATAATGTGGCAAAAAACACCCATTCATAATACGCGCTGATAATGATCAGGAGTCACACCATGACCATTACCTCTCTGGATGGCTATCGCTGGCTGAAGAACGATATTATTCGCGGTAATTTTCAACCGGATGAAAAATTACGGATGAGTTTGCTGACATCGCGTTATGCACTTGGCGTTGGGCCGTTACGGGAAGCTCTTTCGCAACTGGTGGCGGAACGGCTGGTCACGGTGGTGAATCAAAAAGGTATCGGGTGGCGTCTATGTCAGAGCAGGAGCTGCTCGATATTTTCGACGCCCGCGCCAATATGGAAGCGATGCTGGTGAGTCTGGCGATTGCCCGCGGTGGCGATGAATGGGAGGCAGACGTTCTCGCAAAAGCGCATCTGCTCAGTAAGCTTGAGGCCTGTGACGCCAGTGAGAAAATGCTTGATGAGTGGGATCTGCGTCATCAGGCGTTTCATACTGCAATTGTGGCGGGCTGTGGTTCTTACTATTTGCTGCAAATGCGTGAACGGTTGTTTGATCTGGCAGCGCGTTATCGCTTTATCTGGCTGCGGCGAACAGTGCTTTCGGTGGAAATGCTGGAAGATAAACACGATCAGCACCAGACCCTGACTGCGGCGGTACTGGCGCGAGATACCGCGCGCGCCAGTGAGTTAATGCGCCAGCATTTACTGACGCCAATTCCCATTATCCAGCAGGCGATGGCTGGCAATTAACTACTCTTCAGGAATACGCAACACTTGCCCCGGGTAAATTTTATCCGGGCTTTTTAGCATCGGTTTATTCGCTTCGAAGATTTTATTGTACAGATTAGCGTTACCGTAGACCTGTTTGGAAATGGCACTCAGAGTGTCGCCAGACTTAACGGTATAAAACTGGCTGGCAGTGGCTGGTGTCGCCGTTTTCACCTGATCATCGACACTGGCAATACCGGAAATATTCCCCACCGCAACAAGGATTTTCTCCTTCGCCTCCTGACTTAAGCCGTCACCCGTGACCGTCGCTTTGCCGTCGGCAATTTGAATGTTCACTTTATCGGCATCAGGTATACCGGTTTTGTTCAGATGCTCCTGCACCTTCTTCGCCTGATCGTCTTTATCGTGCTGACCTGTAACCGCGTCCCAGAGTTTTTCTCCGGCATCTTTCACAAAATTGAACAGACCCATAGCTACCTCATTCGTTAACGGAAACACTCAGAAAGTGTAGCAGAGGAACGCGGCGCGTTAACGCCGCGGGGGTGAGCACAGGTTTAATCGCGGGTTTGCACCCAAAACGCGTGAATCAAACCGGGGGATATACCCAAGCAGTGTCAGCAGAATATTAATAATGAACGCCCAACCGAACCCTTTACCGAGCAGCACGCCGAGCGGCGGCAGAATGATGGTGATGACGATTCTCCAGAAACCCATATGTACTCCCTATAAGAAAATTACTCATTGTTTAAAAGAGATTTTATCTCTTAAGCGTAGTAATTTTAGCGGAGCCTGCCAGTTTCAGCTTACGCTTTTACTCTCATTTACGCTGCTGAGGCTGGTATATGTTGCATTTTTAGTTTAGAGTTTGCTTAATTTAGAAAATACTTAAATAACTATGACTGAACTCGCGCAATTACAGGCCAGTGCCGAACAGGCAGCGGCCTTATTGAAAGCAATGAGCCACCCTAAACGATTGCTGATTCTGTGCATGCTTAGCGGTTCCCCCGGCACCAGCGCGGGAGAGCTGACTCGCATTACCGGACTGAGTGCCTCTGCGACATCACAGCATCTCGCTCGTATGCGGGACGAAGGGCTTATCGACAGCCAACGGGATGCCCAACGCATTCTATATTCCATTAAAAATGAGGCGGTAAATGCCATTATCGCCACCCTGAAAAATGTCTATTGTCCGTAAGGAGTCACTATGGCTTTGACAACCATTTCGCCGCATGATGCACAAGAATTAATCGCACGCGGCGCAAAGTTAATCGATATTCGTGACGCTGATGAATATCTTCGTGAACATATTCCTGAAGCAGATCTGGCTCCATTATCCGTGCTGGAACAGTCAGGTCTTCCGGCTAAATTATGTCGCGAGCAAATTATATTCCACTGCCAGGCAGGTAAACGCACCAGTAATAACGCCGATAAATTAGCAGCGATTGCCGCCCCCGCAGAAATCTTTTTACTCGAAGATGGGATTGATGGCTGGAAAAAAGCAGGATTACCAGTAACGGTAAATAAATCTCAACCCTTGCCGTTAATGCGCCAGGTGCAGATCGCTGCGGGTGGTTTAATATTAATCGGCGTTATACTGGGTTATACCGTAAATAGCGGTTTCTTCTTATTAAGCGGCTTTGTTGGTGCCGGGTTACTGTTTGCAGGAATTAGCGGTTTTTGTGGGATGGCAAGGTTGTTAGATAAGATGCCGTGGAACCAACGAGCTTGAGAAGCGACGCCGGACGCGCCATAGCGGCGGCATCCGGCCTCAGTAATTAGATCAGGAAATCGTCGAGAGATTTACCTTCTGCCAGCGCCTGAGCGATTGGCTTCGGTGTACGGCCCTGACCGGTCCAGGTTTTAGTTTCACCGTTAACATCGGTGAATTTATATTTCGCCGGACGCGGCTGGCGTTTTTTACCAGCGCGTGGGGCGGCCGCGGAGCTATTACCCAATAACTCTTCCGGGTTAATTCCGTCAGCTTTCATCAGCTCCAGCCAGGTGCTAATTTTTTCCTGGCGCTCTGCCAGTTCACGCTGCTGCTGTTCTTCTTCTTCACGTCTTTCTTTAGTGACAACCCTGAATTTTTCGAGCATTTCTTCAAGAACGTCAATGGAGAATTCGCGAGCCATCGCACGGAGGGTGCGAATGTTATTTAAACTTTGTAACATTACGGACATAATAAAGAAAACCTTTTAACGCCAAAACAAAAAAGTATTTCGTCGCGTAGTGTAAGCGATCACTTATTATATTTCCACAAAATTTAATCTATTTACAGTCCTGCGCGAGATTATTTCAGCTGTTATTTTCTGAAACTCTCAGAATAATTTCAAGATTATATATTAGCCATTTTGATGAGTAATTTCGGTTATTTGTGAGCAGAGCGGCGCTCTCTGCTCGCTAATTCCGCAAGCCTGACAAAACAAAAATGAATAAAAATGCAATTTAACCGAATAAATGGAAACACCCCTCACTGGTGCTTTCTGCTGTCAATGTACATTTTCTGGCATAAAAAATGCTGAAAATGACCCGGTCACGACATACACCGAATTCTCTACGCTTATAGCGTTACCTCACCCCCAAACCTTCATGAGTGATAATAAAGGTAAACACATATCCAATTGATTTAATTAAAAATAAATTATATCGGCATGTAAAAATCCACAATGTACAAAAAACGCGCCGTTACGGAATATTTTATCTACAAAAACAGATTAAATAAAAATTTTTCACTAATTGATTAGTCATAGCCAGCGATATACGCTATGCGAAAATGCAGATGGCAATGAGATCCACTGCTTTCACCTCCATTAACATCCCATTACGCTTTTATTAAGGAGCATTAGCATGTTCTCACCGCAGTCACGCTTGCGTCATGCAGTTGCAGATACGTTCGCGATGGTTGTTTACTGTTCTGTCGTGAACATGTGTATTGAAGTTTTCCTCTCCGGAATGAGCTTCGAACAGTCTTTTTATTCCAGATTGGTAGCGATTCCGGTGAACATCTTAATTGCATGGCCATACGGTATGTACCGCGATCTGTTTATGCGCGCAGCACGCAAAGTTAGCCCGTCGGGCTGGATAAAAAATCTGGCGGATATCATGGCTTATGTGACGTTCCAGTCACCGGTGTATGTGGCGATCTTGTTAGTGGTGGGCGCAGACTGGCATCAGATTATGGCGGCAGTCAGTTCAAACATCGTTGTTTCGATGTTGATGGGGGCGGTTTATGGCTACTTCCTCGATTATTGCCGCCGACTGTTTAAAGTCAGCCGTTACCAGCAGGTAAAAGCCTGACCCTTCTTTTTCGCGACTGGCATCGCCAGTCGCGTCTTTAACTGGCTTCGCCAAATAAACCATTCAAATAACGTTCAAGCGCAACACGCGAACTAAAGCCATGTGGGATACCGTAATGCTCATGACGTTCACCCGCTAAATAGAGCGGAAATTGCTGGTAATGATCGCAAGTTTTAATATCGGAAGCGGGTTCAGCCAGTGTTGAACTACGTTCTTTTAATGTTGGATGAATCACCAGGGCGGTACGTCCCATTCGCGCTTCGCGATTAACATAGACATAATTTTCCCCACGGCGGTAACCATACGCTTTCTGGGTTACCACATCGACAGTAAAACCGACTTTTTCAAGTACGCGCGCCACCTCGTCTGGTCGTAAATACATATTTGATCCTCGTTATTATCAACCGCGGGCCTACCTTACCTGATTGCGCATTCACAACGCTTTCAGAAAAGTCCATAAAGCCGCGATGAACCTCAGTTAAGAAAATTATGGTCTACACTGAAAATTACATCGAATTCTAATGGGGGATCATATGTTTAACCGACCGAACCGCAACGACGTTGATGATGGCGTGCAGGATATCCAGAATGATGTCAATCAATTAGCTGACAGTCTCGAATCTGTATTGAAGTCCTGGGGCAGCGACGCCAAAGGGGAAGCCGAAGCCGCTCGTAGTAAAGCGCAGGCTCTACTGAAAGAAACCAGGGCGCGGATGCATGGTCGTACTCGCGTCCAGCAAGCCGCGCGCGATGCCGTTGGCTGCGCGGATTCTTTTGTTCGTGAAAGACCCTGGTGTAGTGTGGGTACAGCGGCAGCGGTGGGTATTTTTATCGGCGCACTGTTAAGCATGCGCAAATCGTAGTGCAAAAATGATAATAAATACGCGTCTTTGACCCCGAAGCCTGGCTTCGGGGTTTTTTAGCTTAAGGCTTTACGTAATTGTTGTGCTACCTGTCGCGCCATACCTTCGTTAACGATATTAGTAAACGAAAGCAGTAATCCACCTTCCCCACTTGAACGGATACGCCAGTCGCTAAGTGCCTGCACCGCAAGGCCTGCAGCATTGGCTTTACGCGCATGGGCAATATCATCGCCTATCATTCTGATCACCATCTGGATACCACCTTTCTGCGGCACAACCTGAAATCCTTGCTGCGTCAACGCTTGCTCAATCCATTGCCGACGTTGAGCATAATGCTGACGCATTTTCTTCAGATGCCGCCAGAAATGCCCCTCGCGAAGAAAGTCTGCCAGTGTGTTCTGCCATAGAACAGGTACCGCACATGGAGCCAGTGACGCCTGGTGGCGGAATTGTGCAATTTGCTTCACCGGCACCACCAGCCACGCACAGCGCAATGCAGGAAATAGCGCTTTGCTGAATGTTCCGGCATAAATTACCCGCTGCGGTGCGTCGAGACTTTTCAACGCCGGTAACGGCTTACCGTGATAGCGAAACTCACTGTCATAATCATCTTCAATAATCCATGCCTGACTACGATCTGCCCATTCCAGTATCTGATGCCTGCGCGCTAAAGAGAGCGCCACACCCAGCGGACTTTGGTGTGCTGGTGTTATCAGGGCAAAACGCGCATCAGGATAATTTTGTATTCCGCTTGTGATATCCAGTCCATTGTCATCAACCGGCACAGGCAAAATTTCCACATCATGGCGAGTGACAATCGGGCGAATCAGTGGAAAGCCGGGATCTTCTATCCACATCCCGTTTCCCGGTTTCGCCAGCGCGTGCAGAATTAAAGCTATTGAGGCCGCATAACCGTGAGTGATAAAGACCTGCTCTGGCTGACAATCAATCCCACGTGAAACGCGTAAGTAATCAACTATTGCCTCGCGCAACGCCGCCTCACCGCAGACATCGCCTAACGCCAAATCAAAGCGCGTCTGGGTACGAAGGCGACGCCCCATCACCCGCGCCCACAGCTCTCGCGGAAAGAGATCGAGTGCGGGTAATCCCATTTGAAATGGCAACGGTTGCTGACTTTCACCGGCAAAAGCTACAACTTGTACAGTAGATTGTTGCGGATATATCCGCTCACTGACAAATGTGCCAGCCTGTCCCCGCCTGATCAGCCATCCTTGCGCCACCAGCTCAGCATACGCATTTTCGACAGTGGAACGAGACACCCCCAACTCCTGCGACCAGGTACGACTTGAAGGCAGCCTTGCGCCGGGTTTCAGTTCCCCTTGCTCAATAGCCGTTTTTAACTGACGGGCGATATCCTGATAGCGCGGCATATGGTCTGCTTTTTTAGGTAATTTATGGCTCTCTTTAGCAGTCCATTATAGTGCTACATTGCGGGCGTTAATAAGAGGAGAAACTGTATGACTACATTACGTCAGCCTTACTACGAACTTAGCCCGGCAGTGTATAACGCACTAGTGCAGGCCAAAACGGCACTGGAAAATAGCACGCTGGATACCACGTTGATGGAGTTAGTTTATTTGCGCGTCTCGCAAATCAACGGCTGCGCATTTTGTCTGGAGATGCACAGCAAAGCATTGCGCAAATCCGGCGTGCCACAGCACAAACTGGACGCCCTGGCAGGTTGGCGCGTAAGCCATCATTTTGATGAACGCGAGCGGGCGGCGCTGGCATGGGCGGAATCGGTAACCGAAATTGCCAGAACCCATGCGGAAGACGAGGTTTATCAGCCTTTGCTTGAGCATTTCAGCGCAGCAGAGATCAGCGACTTAACGTTTGCCATCGGGCTGATGAATTGTTTTAACCGTCTGGCCGTTTCCATGCGGATGTAACTTCTTGATGCCGGGTATTCGCCCGGCAAAAAAACACAAAATCCCCTACCCCGTTGAGCCATTCATCGGTGGCGTAATCAATCTAAAATTCCCATATCTTGTGTGGTTGAATCTTTTTTCAACTACATCTAGTATCTCTGTATCAACAGAGAGACAACCCGACGCGTATCATCGCGCCGTATCTTCATTTTAAACGGAAATACGAATCATGCGCATTACTATTTACACTCGTAACGATTGCGTTCAGTGCCACGCCACCAAACGGGCGATGGAAAACCGGGGCTTTGATTTTGAAATGATTAATGTCGATCGCGTTCCTGAAGCGGCAGAAGCGCTGCGTGCTCAGGGCTTTCGTCAGTTGCCGGTTGTGATTGCAGGCGATCTTAGCTGGTCTGGTTTCCGCCCGGACATGATCAATCGTCTGCATCCAGCGCCACACGCGGCCAGTGCATGAGCCAGCTCGTCTACTTTTCCAGCAGCTCCGAAAATACGCAGCGTTTTATCGAACGTTTAGGGCTGCCCGCGGTGCGCATCCCGCTCAATGAGCGGGAACGGATTCAGGTAGACGAGCCTTACATCCTGATCGTGCCCTCTTACGGCGGCGGCGGTACGACTGGCGCGGTGCCACGACAGGTCATTCGCTTTTTAAACGACGAGCATAACCGGGCGTTGCTGCGCGGCGTTATTGCTTCGGGTAATCGCAACTTTGGTGAGGCATATGGCCGCGCCGGAGATGTGATTGCCCGGAAATGCGGCGTGCCGTGGCTGTACCGCTTTGAACTCATGGGTACGCAAAGCGATATCGAAAACGTTCGTAAAGGAGTAACCGAATTTTGGCAACGACAACCGCAGAACGCCTGACGCAGGAAACGATGGATTATCACGCTCTGAATGCGATGCTTAACCTTTACGATAGCGCAGGTCGCATTCAGTTCGATAAAGATCTCCAGGCAGTAGACGCCTTTATGACGACGCATGTGCGTCCGAACAGTGTGGCCTTCAGTAGCCAGCAGCAGCGCCTGAACTGGCTGGTTAACGAAGGTTACTATGATGAAAGTGTCCTTAATCGCTACTCTCGCGATTTTGTCATTACGCTGTTTGCCCACGCGCACGCCAGCGGTTTTCGTTTCCAGACATTCCTCGGAGCATGGAAGTTTTACACCAGCTATACGTTGAAGACATTCGACGGTAAGCGTTATCTGGAAGATTTTGCCGATCGCGTCACGATGGTGGCGCTGACGCTGGCACAAGGCGATGAAACACTGGCGACGCAGCTCACTGATGAGATGCTGTCAGGACGCTTTCAGCCAGCCACGCCAACATTCCTCAACTGCGGTAAGCAGCAGCGCGGCGAACTGGTTTCCTGTTTTCTGCTGCGTATTGAAGACAATATGGAGTCGATTGGCCGGGCAGTAAATTCCGCACTACAACTGTCGAAACGCGGCGGCGGCGTAGCATTTTTGCTGTCGAATCTGCGGGAAGCGGGCGCGCCAATTAAACGTATTGAAAATCAATCTTCTGGCGTGATTCCGGTGATGAAAATGCTGGAAGACGCATTTTCCTATGCTAACCAACTCGGCGCGCGTCAGGGGGCTGGGGCAGTCTATTTACATGCTCATCATCCCGATATTCTGCGTTTTCTCGATACAAAACGGGAAAATGCCGACGAAAAAATCCGCATTAAAACACTGTCGCTGGGCGTGGTGATCCCGGATATCACTTTCCATCTGGCAAAAGAGAATGCGCAGATGGCGCTGTTTTCGCCTTATGACGTAGAGCGAGTTTATGGCAAACCGTTTGCCGATGTCGCCATCAGCGAACGCTATGACGAACTGGTTGCCGATGAACGCATTCGCAAAAAATACCTCAACGCCCGTGATTTCTTCCAGACGCTGGCAGAGATCCAGTTTGAGTCAGGCTATCCGTACATCATGTTTGAAGATACGGTGAACCGCGCTAATCCTATCGCCGGGCGCATAAATATGAGCAATCTCTGCTCAGAAATTTTGCAGGTTAACAGCGCCTCAGAATATGACGAGAATCTCGACTATGCTCGTACAGGCCATGATATTTCCTGCAATCTAGGGTCGTTGAATATTGCCCACACAATGGATTCCCCCGACTTTGCCCGCACGGTAGAGACTGCCGTACGCGGTTTAACGGCGGTGTCAGATATGAGTCATATCCGCAGCGTGCCGTCCATCGAAGCCGGAAATGCCGCCTCACACGCCATCGGTCTGGGGCAGATGAATTTACACGGTTATCTGGCGCGAGAAGGCATCGCTTATGGTTCGCCGGAAGCACTGGATTTCACCAATCTCTATTTCTATACCATCACCTGGCACGCACTGCGTACCTCGATGTTGCTGGCGCGCGAACGCGGTGAAACCTTCGCCGGGTTCAAACAGTCACGCTATGCCAGTGGTGAATATTTCAGCCAATATCTGCAAAGTAACTGGCAGCCGAAAACGGCGAAAGTTGGCGAACTGTTTGCCCGTAGTGGTATTACGTTACCTACCCGTGAGATGTGGGCGCAGCTGCGCGACGACGTGATGCGCTATGGCATATACAACCAGAATCTCCAGGCGGTGCCGCCAACCGGTTCTATCTCTTATATCAACCATGCCACGTCGAGTATTCATCCGATTGTGGCGAAAGTAGAGATACGCAAAGAGGGCAAAACAGGACGCGTTTACTACCCTGCCCCGTTTATGACTAACGAAAATCTGGCGCTGTATCAGGACGCTTACGAAATCGGCGCAGAAAAGATCATCGACACCTACGCGGAAGCGACTCGCCATGTCGATCAGGGGCTGTCGCTGACGCTGTTTTTCCCCGATACCGCCACCACTCGCGATATCAACAAAGCGCAGATTTACGCCTGGCGCAAAGGTATCAAAACGCTCTATTACATCCGCCTGCGTCAGATGGCGCTGGAAGGCACTGAAATTGAAGGCTGCGTCTCCTGTGCACTTTAAGGAATATCTATGAAACTCTCTCGTATCAGCGCCATCAACTGGAACAAGATATCTGACGATAAAGATCTGGAGGTGTGGAATCGCCTGACCAGCAATTTCTGGCTACCAGAAAAGGTGCCGCTCTCCAACGATATTCCTGCATGGCAGACATTAAGTGTCGTAGAACAACAACTGACGATGCGCGTTTTTACTGGCCTGACGCTGCTCGACACGCTGCAAAATGTTATCGGCGCGCCTTCGCTGATGCCCGATGCGCTCACGCCCCATGAAGAGGCGGTATTAACGAATATCAGCTTTATGGAAGCGGTTCATGCCCGCTCTTACAGTTCGATTTTCTCGACGCTGTGCCAGACCAAAGATGTCGATGCCGCCTACGCCTGGAGTGAAGAAAACGCACCGTTGCAGCGAAAAGCTCAGATTATTCAGCAAGATTATCGCGGGGATGATCCGCTGAAAAAGAAAATCGCCAGTGTGTTTCTTGAATCTTTTTTGTTCTATTCCGGTTTCTGGCTGCCGATGTATTTTTCCAGCCGCGGAAAGCTAACCAATACCGCAGACCTGATCCGTCTGATTATCCGCGATGAAGCAGTCCACGGTTATTACATCGGCTATAAATATCAGAAAAACATGGAAAAGATCTCCCAGGCACAACGTGAAGAGTTGAAGAGTTTCGCCTTCGATTTATTGCTGGAACTCTACGACAACGAGTTGCAATACACCGATGAGCTGTACGCCGAAACCCCGTGGGCTGACGATGTGAAAGCGTTTCTCTGTTACAACGCCAATAAAGCGTTGATGAATCTGGGCTACGAACCGCTATTTCCCGCAGAAATGGCGGAAGTGAATCCGGCAATCCTCGCCGCGCTTTCGCCGAATGCCGATGAAAATCACGATTTCTTTTCCGGTTCAGGCTCTTCATATGTGATGGGAAAAGCGGTCGAAACAGAAGATGAAGACTGGAATTTCTGAGGGGGTTATTTTCAAAAATATCACTACCCGCTGCAGGGAAATAATTCCCGCCAAATAGCTTTATATCACGCAAATAATTTGTGGTGATCTACACTGATACTCTGTTGCATTATTCGCCTGAAACCACAATATTCAGGCGTTTTTTTGCTATCTTTGACAAAAAATATCAACTTTTCTCGATTTGCTCTCAGCCCTTATATCATGGGAAATTCCGGCGATTTGCTCACATCAATATTCATGCCACATTTGCCATCAGGGGTTGCCTCAGATTCTCAGTATGTTAGGGTAGAAAAAAGTGACTATTTCCATTGGGTAATGTATCGACATAAACAAATAACAGGAATCTTTCTATTGCATGGCAATTAAATTAGAAATTAAAAATCTTTATAAAATATTTGGTGAGCATCCACAGCGAGCTTTCAAATATATCGAACAAGGACTTTCAAAAGAACAAATTCTGGAAAAAACTGGGCTATCGCTTGGCGTAAAAGACGCCAGTCTGGCCATTGAAGAAGGCGAGATATTTGTCATCATGGGATTATCCGGTTCGGGTAAATCCACAATGGTACGCCTTCTCAATCGCCTGATTGAACCCACCCGCGGGCAAGTGCTGATTGATGGTGTGGATATTGCCAAAATATCCGACGCCGAACTCCGTGAGGTGCGCAGAAAAAAGATTGCGATGGTCTTCCAGTCCTTTGCCTTAATGCCGCATATGACCGTGCTGGACAATACTGCGTTCGGTATGGAATTGGCCGGAATTAATGCCGAAGAACGCCGGGAAAAAGCCCTTGATGCACTGCGTCAGGTCGGGCTAGAAAATTATGCCCACAGCTACCCGGATGAACTCTCTGGCGGGATGCGTCAACGTGTGGGATTAGCCCGCGCGTTAGCGATTAATCCGGATATATTATTAATGGACGAAGCCTTCTCGGCGCTCGATCCATTAATTCGCACTGAGATGCAGGATGAGCTGGTAAAATTACAGGCGAAACATCAGCGCACCATTGTCTTTATTTCTCACGATCTCGACGAAGCTATGCGTATTGGTGACCGAATTGCCATTATGCAAAATGGTGAAGTGGTGCAGGTTGGTACACCGGATGAAATTCTTAATAATCCGGCGAATGATTATGTCCGTACCTTCTTCCGTGGCGTCGATATTAGTCAGGTATTCAGTGCGAAAGATATTGCTCGCCGGACACCGAACGGCTTAATTCGTAAAACCCCGGCTTCGGCCCGCGTTCGGCACTGAAATTATTGCAGGATGAAGATCGCGAATATGGCTACGTCATCGAACGTGGTAATAAGTTTGTCGGCGCAGTGTCTATCGATTCGCTTAAAACCGCGTTAACGCAGCAGCAAGGTCTTGATGCGGCGCTGATTGATGCGCCGTTAGCGGTCGATGCACAAACGCCTCTTAGCGAGTTGCTCTCTCATGTCGGACAGGCACCCTGTGCGGTGCCCGTGGTCGACGAGGACCAACAGTATGTCGGCATCATTTCGAAAGGAATGCTGCTGCGCGCTTTAGATCGTGAGGGGGTAAATAATGGCTGATCAAAATAATCCGTGGGATACCACGCCAGCGGCGGACAGTGCTGCACAATCCGCAGACGCCTGGGGTACACCGGCTGCTGCACCGACTGACGGCGGTGGTGCTGACTGGCTGACCAGTACGCCTGCGCCAAACGTCGAGCATTTTAATATTCTCGATCCGTTCCATAAAACTCTGATCCCGCTCGACAGTTGGGTCACTGAAGGGATCGACTGGGTCGTTACCCATTTCCGTCCCGTCTTCCAGGGCGTGCGCGTTCCGGTTGATTATATCCTCAACGGTTTCCAGCAATTGCTGCTGGGTATGCCCGCGCCGGTGGCGATTATCGTTTTCGCTCTCATCGCCTGGCAGATTTCCGGGGTCGGAATGGGCGTGGCGACGCTGGTTTCGCTGATTGCCATCGGCGCAATCGGTGCCTGGTCGCAGGCCATGGTTACCCTGGCGCTGGTGTTAACCGCCCTGCTGTTCTGTATCGTCATAGGTTTGCCGTTGGGGATCTGGCTGGCGAGAAGTCCGCGAGCGGCGAAAATTATTCGTCCACTGCTTGATGCCATGCAGACCACGCCCGCGTTTGTTTATCTGGTGCCAATCGTCATGCTGTTTGGTATCGGCAACGTGCCGGGCGTGGTGGTGACGATCATCTTTGCGCTGCCGCCGATTATCCGTCTGACGATTCTGGGAATTAACCAGGTTCCGGCGGATCTGATTGAAGCCTCGCGCTCATTCGGTGCCAGCCCGCGCCAGATGCTGTTCAAAGTTCAGTTACCGCTGGCGATGCCAACCATTATGGCGGGCGTTAACCAGACGCTGATGCTGGCCCTTTCTATGGTGGTCATCGCCTCGATGATTGCCGTCGGCGGGCTGGGTCAGATGGTACTTCGCGGTATCGGTCGTCTGGATATGGGGCTTGCCACCGTTGGCGGCGTCGGGATTGTGATCCTCGCCATTATCCTCGACCGCCTGACGCAGGCCGTTGGGCGCGACTCACGCAGTCGCGGCAACCGTAGATGGTACACCACTGGCCCTGTTGGTCTGCTGACCCGCCCATTCATTAAGTAACTCTGCACTTGCCCGGTAACGCCGGGCATATCACCCTGCCAAAAAAAGGAATAACAATGCGACATAGCGTACTTTTTGCGACAGCGTTTGCCACGCTTATCTCTACACAAACTTTTGCTGCCGACCTGCCGGGCAAAGGCATTACTGTTAATCCGGTTCAGAGCACCATCACCGAAGAAACTTTCCAGACGCTGCTGGTCAGCCGCGCGCTGGAGAAATTAGGTTATACCGTCAATAAACCCAGCGAAGTGGATTACAACGTTGGCTACACCTCGCTTGCTTCCGGCGATGCAACCTTCACCGCAGTGAACTGGACGCCACTGCATGACAACATGTACGAAGCTGCCGGTGGCGATAAGAAATTTTATCGTGAAGGGGTATTTGTTAACGGCGCGGCACAGGGTTACCTGATCGATAAGAAAACCGCCGACCAGTATAAAATTACCAACATCGCGCAACTTAAAGATCCGAAGATCGCCAAACTGTTCGATACCAACGGCGACGGTAAAGCGGATTTAACCGGCTGTAACCCAGGCTGGGGCTGCGAAGGTGCGATCAACCACCAGCTTGCCGCGTATGGACTGACCAATACCGTGACGCATAATCAGGGGAACTACGCAGCGATGATGGCTGACACCATCAGTCGTTACAAAGAGGGTAAGCCGGTGTTTTACTACACCTGGACGCCGTACTGGGTGAGTAACGAACTGAAACCGGGGAAAGATGTGGTCTGGTTGCAGGTGCCGTTCTCCGCACTGCCGGGCGATAAAAATGCCGATACCAAACTGCCGAATGGCGCGAATTACGGCTTCCCGGTCAGTACCATGCATATCGTTGCCAACAAAGCCTGGGCCGAGAAAAACCCGGCAGCAGCGAAACTGTTTGCCATTATGCAGTTACCAGTGGCAGATATTAACGCCCAGAACGCCATTATGCATGACGGCAAAGCCTCAGAAGGCGATATTCAGGGCCACGTTGATGGCTGGATCAAAGCCCACCAGCAGCAGTTCGATGGCTGGGTGAATGAGGCGCTGGCAGCGCAGAAGTAATTTTTATTCGGGCGGATAAGGCGTTTTTGCCTCATCCGCCGCTCTGTACACAATGCCTGATGCGACGCTGGTGCGTCTTATCATACCTACAAACCACACCGCACATTTCAACAATCTATCTTTCATCCCATATTCATCAACATCCGCTATTATTGATTTCCAGCTTAATCATCACCTGATGAACAAAAATAATGACTAAACCTAATCATGAGCTTAGCCCGGCGCTGATCGTGCTGATGTCTATCGCCACCGGTCTGGCGGTAGCCAGTAACTATTACGCCCAGCCATTGCTCGACACCATCGCGCGTAACTTTTCCCTTTCCGCCAGTTCGGCAGGCTTTATTGTTACCGCCGCGCAGTTGGGCTATGCCGCAGGTCTGCTGTTTCTTGTTCCCCTCGGTGATATGTTTGAACGCCGCCGCCTGATTGTCTCGATGACCTTACTGGCGGCAGGCGGCATGTTAATCACTGCCAGCAGTCAGTCGCTGGCGATGATGATCCTCGGTACGGCATTAACCGGTTTATTCTCAGTCGTGGCACAAATTCTGGTTCCGCTGGCAGCGACGCTGGCTTCACCGGACAAACGCGGCAAAGTGGTCGGCACCATTATGAGCGGGCTGCTGTTGGGGATCTTGCTGGCACGGACCGTTGCCGGATTGCTGGCGAGTCTCGGTGGCTGGCGAACTGTCTTTTGGGTCGCTTCGGTATTAATGGCACTGATGGCGCTGGCGTTATGGCGTGGTCTGCCACAAATGAAATCAGAAACCCACCTCAACTACCCACAGTTGTTGGGTTCCGTTTTCAGCATGTTTATCAGCAATAAGATCCTGCGCACCCGCGCGTTGCTGGGCTGCCTGACCTTTGCCAACTTCAGCATTCTCTGGACCTCAATGGCCTTTTTGCTTGCCGCTCCACCTTTTAACTACAGCGATGGTGTAATTGGTCTGTTTGGGCTTGCGGGAGCTGCCGGAGCGTTGGGCGCTCGTCCGGCGGGCGGTTTTGCCGATAAGGGCAAATCACACCACACCACAACTTTCGGCCTGCTGCTGCTGTTACTTTCATGGCTGGCTATCTGGTTTGGACACACTTCTGTACTGGCGCTGGTTATCGGCATCCTGGTGCTGGACCTCACCGTGCAGGGGGTGCACATCACTAACCAGACGGTAATTTATCGAATTTACCCCGATGCGCGTAATCGCCTGACTGCAGGTTACATGACCAGCTACTTTATTGGCGGTGCTGCCGGTTCGCTAATTTCAGCCTCAGCCTGGCAACATGGCGGTTGGGCTGGCGTTTGTCTGGCTGGCGCGACGATTGCCCTGGTTAACTTACTGGTCTGGTGGCGAGGTTTTCATCGTCAGGAAGCCGCAAATTAAGCAATCAGCAACCGTTTTCGTGGCTTTACACTTATAAGGGTGTTAAGAAGCCCATCAGTCTGATAAGGTTAAGATATTCATTCAGTCTATTTATAATATTAACAATCGTTAAGCGTACACTCTATGGAAAGCCCTACTCCACAGCCTGCTCCTGGTTCGGCGACCTTCATGGAAGGATGCAAAGACAGTTTACCGATTGTTATTAGTTATATTCCGGTGGCCTTTGCGTTCGGTCTGAATGCGACCCGTCTGGGATTCTCTCCTCTCGAAAGCGTTTTTTTCTCCTGCATCATTTATGCAGGCGCGAGCCAGTTCGTCATTACCGCGATGCTGGCAGCCGGGAGTAGTTTGTGGGTTGCTGCACTGACCGTCATGGCAATGGATGTTCGCCATGTTTTGTATGGCCCGTCACTGCGTAGCCGTATTATTCAGCGTCTGCAAAAATCGAAAACCGCCCTGTGGGCATTTGGCCTGACGGATGAGGTTTTTGCCGCCGCAACCGCAAAACTGGTACGCAATAATCGCCGCTGGAGCGAGAACTGGATGATCGGCATTGCCTTCAGTTCATGGTCATCGTGGGTATTTGGTACGGTAATAGGGGCATTCTCCGGCAGCGGCTTGCTGCAAGGATATCCCGCCGTTGAAGCAGCATTAGGTTTTATGCTTCCGGCACTCTTTATGAGTTTCCTGCTCGCCTCTTTCCAGCGCAAACAATCTCTTTGCGTTACCGCAGCGTTAGTTGGTGCCCTTGCAGGCGTAACGCTATTTTCTATTCCCGTCGCCATTCTGGCAGGCATTGTCTGTGGCTGCCTCACTGCGTTAATCCAGGCATTCTGGCAAGGAGCGCCCGATGAGCTATGAGGTTTTGCTGCTTGGGTTACTGGTTGGCACGGCGAATTATTGCTTCCGCTATTTGCCGCTGCGCCTGCGTGTGGGTAATGCCCGCCCAACCAAACGTGGCGCGATAGGCATATTGCTCGACACCATTGGCATCGCCTCGATATGCGCTCTGCTGGTTGTCTCTACCGCACCAGAAGTGATGCACGATACACGCCGTTTCGTGCCCACACTGGTCGGCTTCGCGGTACTGGGTGCCAGTTTCTATAAAACACGCAGCATTATCATCCCAACACTGCTTAGTGCGCTGGCCTACGGGCTCGCCTGGAAAGTGATGGCGATTATATAACCCACAAGAATCATTTTTCTAAAACAATACATTTACTTTATTTGTCACTGTCGTTACTATATCGGCTGAAATTAATGAGGTCATACCCAAATGGATAGTTCGTTTACGCCCATTGAACAAATGCTAAAATTTCGCGCCAGCCGCCACGAAGATTTTCCTTATCAGGAGATCCTTCTGACTCGTCTTTGCATGCACATGCAAAGCAAGCTGCTGGAGAACCGCAATAAAATGCTGAAGGCTCAGGGGATTAACGAGACGTTGTTTATGGCGTTGATTACGCTGGAGTCTCAGGAAAACCACAGTATTCAGCCTTCTGAATTGAGTTGTGCTCTTGGATCATCCCGTACCAACGCGACGCGTATTGCCGATGAACTGGAAAAACGCGGTTGGATCGAACGTCGTGAAAGCGATAACGATCGCCGCTGCCTGCATCTGCAATTAACGGAAAAAGGTCACGAGTTTTTGCGCGAGGTTTTACCACCGCAGCATAATTGCCTGCATCAACTCTGGTCCGCGCTCAGCACAACAGAAAAAGATCAGCTCGAGCAAATCACCCGCAAATTGCTCTCCCGTCTCGACCAGATGGAACAAGACGGTGCGGTTCTCGAAGCGATGAGCTAACGCGTCATCTCGCTCAAAAATCCAGATTTATAAAAGAAAAAATGACTGGCCAGCATCGCAACATGCTGGCCTTTTTGGCAAGCAGGTCGGCTCAGCCGATGAGTTAAGAAGATCGTGGAGAACAATATGAGCGCAAATGCGGAGACTCAAACCCCGCAGCAACCGGTAAAGAAGAGCGGCAAACGTAAGCGTCTGCTCCTCCTTCTCACCTTGCTCTTTATAATTATTGCCGTAGCGATAGGGATTTATTGGTTTTTGGTACTGCGTCATTTCGAAGAAACCGATGACGCATACGTGGCAGGGAATCAGATTCAAATTATGTCTCAGGTGTCTGGCAGCGTGACGAAAGTCTGGGCCGATAACACCGATTTTGTAAAAGAAGGCGACGTGCTGGTCACTCTCGACCCGACAGATGCTCGCCAGGCATTTGAAAAAGCCAAAACGGCACTGGCTTCCAGCGTTCGCCAAACCCACCAGCTGATGATTAACAGCAAACAGTTGCAGGCGAATATTGAGGTGCAAAAAATCGCCCTCGCGAAAGCACAAAGCGACTACAACCGCCGTGTGCCGCTGGGCAATGCCAACCTGATTGGTCGCGAAGAGCTGCAACACGCCCGCGACGCCGTCACCAGTGCCCAGGCACAACTGGACGTCGCTATTCAACAATACAATGCCAATCAGGCGATGATTCTGGGGACGAAACTGGAAGATCAGCCTGCCGTGCAACAGGCTGCCACCGAAGTACGTAACGCCTGGCTGGCGCTGGAGCGTACCCGTATTGTCAGTCCGATGACCGGTTATGTCTCCCGCCGCGCGGTACAGCCTGGGGCGCAAATTAGCCCAACGACGCCGCTGATGGCGGTCGTTCCAGCCACCAATATGTGGGTGGATGCCAACTTTAAAGAGACGCAGATTGCCAATATGCGTATCGGTCAATCGGTCACCATCACCACCGATATTTACGGCGATGATGTGAAATACACCGGAAAAGTGGTTGGTCTGGATATGGGCACAGGTAGCGCGTTCTCACTGCTTCCGGCGCAAAATGCGACCGGTAACTGGATCAAAGTCGTTCAGCGTCTGCCTGTGCGTATTGAACTGGACCAGAAACAGCTGGAGCAATACCCGCTGCGTATCGGTTTATCCACGCTGGTGAGCGTCAATACCACTAACCGTGACGGTCAGGTACTGGCAAATAAAGTACGTTCCACACCGGTAGCGGTAAGCACCGCGCGTGAAATCAGCCTGGCACCTGTCAATAAACTGATCGACGATATCGTAAAAGCTAACGCTGGCTAATCCAGAGGTGCGTGTGATGCAACAGCAAAAACCGCTGGAAGGCGCGCAACTGGTCATTATGACGATTGCGCTGTCACTGGCGACATTCATGCAGGTGCTGGACTCCACCATTGCTAACGTGGCGATCCCCACTATCGCCGGGAATCTGGGCTCATCGCTCAGCCAGGGAACGTGGGTAATCACTTCTTTCGGGGTGGCGAATGCCATCTCGATCCCGCTTACCGGCTGGCTGGCAAAGCGCGTCGGGGAAGTGAAACTGTTCCTCTGGTCCACCATCGCCTTTGCTATTGCGTCGTGGGCGTGTGGTGTCTCCAGCAGCCTGAATATGCTGATCTTCTTCCGCGTGATTCAGGGGATTGTCGCCGGGCCGTTAATTCCGCTTTCGCAAAGTCTATTGCTGAATAACTACCCGCCAGCCAAACGCTCGATCGCGCTGGCGTTGTGGTCGATGACGGTGATTGTCGCGCCAATTTGCGGCCCGATCCTCGGCGGGTATATCAGTGACAATTACCACTGGGGCTGGATATTCTTCATCAACGTACCGATTGGCGTGGCGGTGGTGTTGATGACACTGCAAACCCTGCGCGGACGCGAAACCCGCACCGAACGGCGGCGGATTGATGCCGTGGGGCTGGCACTGCTGGTTATTGGTATCGGCAGCCTGCAGATTATGCTCGACCGCGGTAAAGAGCTGGACTGGTTCTCATCACAGGAAATTATCATCCTCACCGTGGTGGCGGTGGTGGCTATCTGCTTCCTGATTGTCTGGGAGCTGACCGACGATAACCCGATAGTCGATCTGTCGTTGTTTAAGTCGCGCAACTTCACCATCGGCTGCTTGTGTATCAGCCTCGCGTATATGCTCTACTTCGGCGCGATTGTTCTGCTGCCGCAGTTGTTGCAGGAGGTCTACGGTTACACGGCAACGTGGGCAGGTCTGGCCTCTGCGCCGGTAGGAATTATTCCGGTGATCCTGTCGCCGATTATCGGCCGCTTCGCGCATAAACTGGATATGCGGCGGCTGGTAACCTTCAGCTTTATTATGTATGCCGTCTGCTTCTACTGGCGTGCCTATACCTTTGAACCGGGTATGGATTTTGGCGCGTCGGCCTGGCCGCAGTTTATCCAGGGTTTTGCGGTGGCCTGCTTCTTTATGCCGCTAACCACCATTACGCTGTCCGGTTTGCCACCGGAACGACTGGCGGCAGCATCGAGCCTCTCCAACTTTACGCGAACGCTGGCGGGGTCTATCGGCACGTCGATAACCACGACCATGTGGACCAACCGCGAGTCGCTGCACCATGCGCAGTTGACTGAGTCGGTAAACCCGTTCAACCCGAATGCCCAGGCGATGTACAGTCAACTGGAAGGGCTTGGGATGACGCAACAGCAGGCATCAGGCTGGATTGCCCAGCAGATCACCAATCAGGGGCTGATTATTTCCGCCAATGAGATCTTCTGGATGTCAGCCGGGATATTCCTCGTCCTGCTGGGGCTGGTGTGGTTTGCTAAACCGCCATTTGGCGCAGGTGGCGGCGGAGGCGGTGCGCACTAAGTACAACTAAGCCAGTTCATTTGAACTGGCTTTTTTCAATTAATTGTGAAGATAGTTTACTGACTAGATGTGCAGTTCCTGCAACTTCTCTTTCGGCAGCGCCAGTTCTTCGTTGCTGTTGATGCGCACGTCACGTTCCAGAATGCTACGCGCAATATCCTGCGCTTCCTGCAACGAGTGCATCTGGTAAGTGCCACACTGGTAGACGTTCAGTTCCGGGATCTGATTCTGATCCTGCACTTTCAGCACGTCTTCCATTGCCGCTTTCCAGGCATCAGCGACACGCTGCTCATCTGGCGTACCAATCAGACTCATATAAAAACCGGTGCGGCAGCCCATTGGCGAGATATCGATAATCTCTACGCCATTACCGTTAAGATGGTTACGCATAAAACCAGCAAACAGGTGCTCCAGGGTATGGATCCCTCTTTCTGGCATCACTTCTTTGTTCGGCACGCAGAAGCGCAGATCGAACACGGTGATTGCGTCGCCATGCGGGGTGTTCATTGTTTTCGCCACCCGAACTGCAGGCGCTTCCATCCGGGTATGATCGACTGTGAAGCTATCTAACAACGGCATTTAGCCACCTCCGGTAATTTTTTTAAAAATTTTCTGAACTCTTTCTTCCCAGGCGAGTCTGAGTATATGAAAGACGCGCATTTGTTATCATCATCCCTGAATTCAGAGATGAAATTTTGCCACTCACGAGTGGCCTTTTTCTTTTCTGTCAGGCGTGTTTTTCCAGCCACACCGCAAACGGTTCGGTATCAGCGGCTTCCATTTCCTGCTGACGGCGTTCAGACGCCTCGCGCTCGGCGACAAAATCCTCTTCGCGCAGAATTTCCAGCGGCTCTTCACGCAGCAGATTACGGTACGCTTCAGCAAACGCTTTGCCTGTTCCGCCAATACCAGTATCAATCATAGACCTTAAGATACGGGCAGAGAAAGTCAGATCGGGATTATCGAAGCAGGCGACCAGTTCATCACACACTTTCTGATACGCTTCGCCGCCGTTAATGCTATCCAGCGTTTGCGCGACGCGTTTCAGATCGCGGAACAGATCTTTACCCACCTGCGGTAACGGGAACTGCGCAGTTTCGCAGCCGATACCCAGCGTCAGGCCCGGTTTGCGACCTTCGAGGATCACCCGGTTCCAGTTAACGCGTGTACAGGCAAGTTCGCTACTGCTCATTTCCGGTGCATCAGCCAGCGCACACCAGACCATAAACAGGTCGAGGAATCGCACCTGCTGTTCATCTACACCAATCGGCGAGAATGGGTTGATGTCCAGCGAACGCACTTCAATATATTCAATGCCGCCACGTAACAGCGCATCAGAAGGCGACTCGCCGCTGCGGGTAACGCGTTTTGGACGAATCGGCGCGTACAGTTCGTTTTCAATCTGCAGCACGTTGCTGTTGATTTGCAGCCGCTTACCGTCTTTCTCAATACCAATCTTCGCGTACTCTTCCGATGGCGTTTTGATTGCCTGTTTAAGGCCCGCCACGTACTCGTAGAGATCATTGAAGGTGATACCAAGATTGCTTTGCGATTTATTGGTATAGCCAAGATCGCTCAAACGAAGAGAGGTCGCATACGGCAGGTAATACATACCGCACTCGGTTTTCTCAAACGGCAGCGACGTTGGTTTTCCTTGCAAGAAAGAAGAACAAATCGCTGGAGACGCACCAAACAGATAAGGAATGACCCAACCGAAACGATAGTAATTGCGGATAACGCGGAAATAGCCCGCAGAAATTTTCTCTTTGGCATCAGCGCCCGAGATATCACCGCACTTCGCTTGCCAGAATGCCATTGGCAAAGAGAAATTGTAGTGCACGCCGGAAATGGTTTGCATCAGCGCGCCGTAGCGATTTTTCAGCCCTTCACGATACAGCGTTTTAAAGCGTCCGGTGTTAGAAGTGCCGTACTGTGCCAGTTCGATGTCCTGACCTTCTGCGATGTAGCATGGCATACTTAACGGCCACATCCGCTCATCGCCCATATTGCGCGCCGTATAACGATGCAGATCGCGCATAAAGGTCAACATATGTTCAATATCACCATCCACTGGTGTAATGAATTCCAGCAATGCTTCCGCAAAATCGGTAGTAATCCATTTGTGCGTCAGTGCGGAACCTAATGCTTCAGGATGACCTGTTGTTGCCAGTGTTCCATCAGCATTAACACGCAAAGTTTCGCGTTCCAGCCCACGCTGTATCCCCTTTAACGCCTGAGGATGTTTTTCCAGCCAGGCCAGCGCCTGTGATACGTCCGGGATCAAATTGACCTCCCGCCTGTCAAAATCGTTTTAATTAGCATAACTGTAATGGTGACCATATGTGCAGGCCTACAATTAGTGCCACCACATCATGCCCTGAACGGTAGCTGCTGCAACTGCAACATAGCGTAACGCTTTACCAAGGCACAAAAAAAAGATTACCGGTCCCCACGAGATGCGCATCCATCCCGCTAACAGACACAGTAAATCGCCAACCACGGGCATCCAGCTTAATAATAGCGTGACTGCACCATAGCGTTTCAGCCAGCCGGTAGCTTTCTCTTGCCAGCGCGATGTTTTACGCAATGGAAAGAAACGCCCAAGGATAACGTTAGTTAACCCTCCAAGGCTATTACCCATTGTTGCTGTTAAAACTAAAACCCAGGGGATGACTGATCCCGGAAAGCAACATTGCCACCAGCACGACTTCGGAGTTGCCGGGTAATAGTGTAGCGCTGAGAAAACTACTGGCAAACAACGAGAAAAGCGATAACGCTTCACTCACAGCAAGCGAACATCCACAGCGTCCATGCCTGCTGCACGGGCCGCCTGAATACCGAAATCGGCATCTTCAAAGACCACACACTGCGTCGGTTGCACGCCCATACGCTGCGCGCACAACAAAAATGTGTCTGGCGCGGGTTTATGGTGTTTGACGATCGGCAGCAACGACGGCGTCAAAATAACGGCGTAATCCCAGGTGTGCCAGCAATGCCTCAGCGATGGCGCTTTCACTCCCCGTTCCTACAGCCATTGGGCGACGACCATGCCAGCTTTTCACCACTTCAACAAGAGGAAGCGGCTCGACACTATCCAGCAGCATACTTCTTACTGCTTCTGTTTTTTCACGCGCTAACGCATGCGGGTCGAGATCGGCCTGATTCAGCTCAATAATCGCCTGAGCAATACGCCAGGTGGGCGAGCCATTAAGCGCAATCATCGCCTGAACGTCGTACTGAAGACCGTAGTGCCCTAATACTTCGCGCCACGCTTTACGGTGCGTAGGCTCCGTATCCAGGATTGTGCCATCCATATCAAAAATTAAACCTGCATAACGCTCGTACATGGTCTTCTCGCAAGTCGAAAAATATGACGCTACTTTAGCGTAATTGCTTGATTTTGTCGCTGATGGCGAAGGAGAAGAAAATTCAGGAAATGGATAAAGTAGTTATTTAGAAATGAGATATTTTTGAAGGAAATTTTTTGGAGAAGATGGTGCATCCGGGAGGATGACTCACTGGCGTTCGCCCTTCGGGCCGTTGCTGGTACCGGCGTTATCCTCCCTGGTGCCTGCGGTTAATACCGCTACCTCTTCGATATCTTCATTGCTGAAGGTTACGGAGAAGATGGTGCATCCGGGAGGATTCGAACCTCCGACCGCTCGGTCTCGTAGCCGAGTACTCTATCCAGCTGAGCTACGGATGCATCGGGAAAATTTATTTTATTGCTGATATTGATACCGCTACTAAAGCCATATCAAGTAAGAGATGGTGCATCCGGGAGGATTCGAACCTCCGACCGCTCGGTTCGTAGCCGAGTACTCTATCCAGCTGAGCTACGGATGCATCGGGAAATTTATTTTACTGCTGATATTGATACCGCCACTAAAGCTATATCAAGTAAGAGATGGTGCATCCGGGAGGATTCGAACCTCCGACCGCTCGGTTCGTAGCCGAGTACTCTATCCAGCTGAGCTACGGATGCATCGGGAAACTTACTTTACTGCAGATTTTTTGATACCGCCACTAAAGCCGTATCAAGTAAGAGATGGTGCATCCGGGAGGATTCGAACCTCCGACCGCTCGGTTCGTAGCCGAGTACTCTATCCAGCTGAGCTACGGATGCAAATGGCGGTGAGGCGGGGATTCGAACCCCGGATGCAGCTTTTGACCGCATACTCCCTTAGCAGGGGAGCGCCTTCAGCCTCTCGGCCACCTCACCACACGCCTCTTACGAGTGCTTCGAAGAACTTGTTTATCGCTCATCGTCGCTGCGTGGCGCACATATTACTTTCTGAGACTTATAAGTCAAACAATTTTTCCCACACTTTTATCGTTTGCACACTTCACGCTCAATTAGTCTGTAAAAACGTCAAAAAGAGTGTTTTATCAACAGAAAACGGAGGTCTGACAGATAGCAGTAATGCAAAAAATGGAGACTTAAGTTGAATGAACGGGAGTAAAGCGAAAAGACAATGGAGTGAAAGAGAAATTTTGAGGGTGCGTCTCACCGATAAAGATGAGACGCGGAAAGATTAGTAACTGGACTGCTGGGATTTTTCAGCCTGGATACGCTGGTAGATCTCTTCACGGTGAACAGAAACTTCCTTCGGGGCATTTACGCCAATACGTACCTGGTTGCCCTTTACCCCTAAAACTGTCACGGTGACCTCATCCCCAATCATGAGGGTCTCACCAACTCGACGAGTCAGAATCAGCATTCTTTGCTCCTTGAAAGATTAAAAGAGTCGGGTCTCTCTGTATCCCGGCATTATCCATCATATAACGCCAAAAAGTAAGCAATGACAAACACATTACATCTAAGCAGTCATGGCATTACATTCTGTTAAACCTAAGTTTAGCCGATATACACAACTTCAACCTGACTTTATCGTTGTCGATAGCGTTAATGCGAATGCCGTGAAGCGAGTCCACGGCATTGCCTGACGCTTATATTATTGCAATTTCGCGCTGACCCAGCCTTTCACACTGGCTAACGCTGCAGGTAAGGCCGCAGCATCCGTACCACCGGCTTGCGCCATGTCAGGACGTCCACCACCCTTGCCGCCCACCTGCTGAGCGACCATACCAATCAGCTCCCCTGCTTTCACACGATCTGTGACGTCCTTAGATACGCCTGCAATCAGAGAAACCTTACCTTCGGCTACCGTTGCCAGCACGATAATTGTCGACCCCAGCTGATTTTTTAAATCGTCAACCATGGTACGCAACATTTTCGGCTCAACACCGCTAAGCTCGCTAACCAACAGCTTAACACCATTAACATCAATTGCCTTTACTGGAAAGATTTGCGCTCTCCTGTGCGGCAGCTTGTTCTTTAAGCTGTTGTAACTCTTTTTCCAACTGACGCGTACGTTCCAGTACTGAACGCACTTTATCAGCCAGATTATTGCTATCGCCTTTCAGCAGATGCGCGACTTCGCTTAAGCGATCACTGTCTGCATGAACGGTGGCGATAGCGCCTTCTCCGGTTACCGCTTCGATACGACGAACGCCTGCAGCAGTACCCGATTCAGAGATGATGCGGAACAGACCAATATCACCAGTGCGGCTGGCGTGAGTACCGCCACACAACTCGGTGGAGAAATCACCCATGCTCAGCACGCGTACGCGCTCATCATACTTCTCGCCAAACAGCGCCATCGCACCTTTCGCTTTCGCCGCTTCGAGATCCATGATGTTGGTTTCGATCGGCAAGTTACGGCGAATCTGTGCGTTCACCAGGTCTTCGACCGCACGAATCTCTTCTGGTTTCATCGCTTCGTTGTGTGAGAAGTCGAAGCGCAGCACTTTGTCGTTAACCAGTGAACCTTTCTGCGATACATGAGTACCCAGAACCTGGCGCAGCGCAGCGTGCATCAGGTGCGTTGCGGAGTGATTCAGACGAATACGGGCGCGACGAGCCTCATCAACATCAGCCTGCACAGCGTCGCCCACTTTCAGAGAACCCGTAGCAAGTTTACCGATGTGACCAATCGCCTGGCCGTATTTCTGAGTATCTTCCACCGCAAAGGAGAAGTTAGCGCCTTTCAGTTCGCCTTTATCACCAACCTGACCGCCGGATTCCGCATAGAATGGCGTTTGATCCAGCACGACCACAGCTTCCTGGCCTGCATTGACGGCATCAACCGCTTTACCATCAACAAACAGCGCGGTCACTTTGCCGTTCAGTTCCAGATGGTCATAGCCTTTAAATTCAGATGCACTGTCAACACGGATCATTGCGTTGTAATCGGCACCAAAGCCGCTGGCTTCGCGCGCACGACGACGCTGCTCTTCCATTGCTGCTTCAAATCCAGCTTCGTCAACTTTGATGTTGCGCTCACGACAAACATCAGCCGTCAGGTCAACCGGGAAGCCATAGGTGTCGTACAAACGGAAAGCAGTTTCACCATCCAGCGTATCACCAGAAAGTTTTGCCAGCTCTTCATCCAGCAACGCCAGACCGCGCTCCAGAGTACGAGCAAACTGCTCTTCTTCAGTCTTCAGCACCTGCTCAACCTGCGCCTGCTGGCGTTTCAGGTCTTCACCCGCAGAGCCCATAACGTCGATCAGCGGACCAACCAGTTTGTAGAAAAAGGTTTCTTTCGCGCCGAGCATATTACCGTGACGCACTGCGCGACGAATGATACGACGCAGTACATAACCACGGTTTTCGTTGGACGGCATTACGCCATCCGCGATCAGGAACGCACAAGAACGAATGTGGTCAGCGATTACGCGCAGCGATTTATTGCTCAGATCGGTTGCGCCAGTGACTTTCGCTACCGCCTGGATCAGCGTGCGGAACAAGTCGATGTCATAGTTAGAGTTAACGTGTTGCAGCACCGCAGCAATACGCTCCAGACCCATACCGGTATCTACAGACGGCTTCGGCAGCGGTTCCATCGTGCCATCGGCCTGGCGGTTGAACTGCATGAAGACGATGTTCCAGATCTCAATGTAGCGATCGCCGTCTTCTTCCGGACTTCCCGGAGGGCCACCCCAAATGTGGTCGCCGTGATCGTAGAAGATTTCGGTGCACGGGCCGCACGGACCAGTGTCACCCATCTGCCAGAAGTTGTCAGATGCGTATGGCGCACCTTTGTTATCGCCGATGCGAATAATACGTTCGCGCGGGATCCCTACTTCTTTTTCCCAGATTTCGTAGGCTTCGTCGTCGCTTTCATAGACGGTAACCCACAGACGCTCTTTCGGCAGGGCAAACCATTTTTCACTGGTCAGCAGTTCCCATGCAAACTGAATGGCATCGTGTTTGAAATAGTCGCCGAAGCTGAAGTTGCCCAGCATTTCGAAGAAGGTATGGTGACGCGCGGTGTAACCGACGTTTTCCAGGTCGTTGTGTTTACCACCCGCACGCACGCAGCGTTGGGAAGTGGTAGCGCGGGAATAATTACGCTTGTCGAGCCCAAGGAACACATCCTTGAACTGGTTCATCCCGGCGTTGGTAAACAACAAAGTTGGGTCGTTATGGGGTACCAGGGGAGCTGCTGGCAACTACCTGATGTCCCTTACTATGGAAAAAAGTCGAGAAACGCCTGACGGATCTCAGCGGTGCTCTTGCTCATAATTATCCTGAAATCAAGCTAACGAAATATCGCTACCAGCCGTTGCGTGTCGTTAACCGCCCGGCTGGTAACTGAAAAGTGGGAATAAGATAAGTTTTCTTGACTGGGAAGTAAAATCCCGTATGCGTTCAGTCGGCAAAATTTCGCCAAATATCCTGGATATCTTCCATCAGATAGCCACGATAGAGCAGAAAACGCTGGATCTTAACTTTTTCTGAAAAGGCAGTTGGCAAAGGTTCGCCATATTTTCGCGTCGCCTGATCGCGCGCCAGTTCGCACCAGTCGATGTCACATTCACGCATCGCTTTTTCTGTCGCTTCGCGGGAAATACCTTTCTGATTCAGTTCCTGACGAATACGCGCAGGTCCATAACCTTTGCGACTACGACTGGCAATAAAGCGCGCCACAAATCGGCTGTCATCGAGATAGCCATGTTCATGGCACCAGGCGATAACCCGCTCGTAATCTTCTGCCGTAGCATCAATCTCTTCCGGGCCATTTTTGCCCATAATCGGTGCCGCGAGTTTACGCCGCAGTTCTTGCTCACTGTGATCGCGCACCGCCAGAATGCGTACCGCACGATCCAACAGGCGAGCATATGCCGGGCGACGGGATGTTGATTCTGTCATGGCATATCCTTACAACTTAAAAAAGCAAAAGGGCCGCAGATGCGACCCTTGTGTATCAAACAAGACGATTAAAAATCTTCGTTAGTTTCTGCTACGCCTTCGCTGTCATCTACAGAGAAATCCGGCGTTGAGTTCGGGTTGCTCAGCAGCAACTCACGTACTTTCTTCTCGATCTCTTTCGCGGTTTCCGGGTTATCTTTCAGCCAGGCAGTCGCATTCGCTTTACCCTGACCGATCTTCTCACCTTTGTAGCTGTACCACGCGCCTGCTTTCTCGATCAGCTTCTCTTTCACGCCCAGGTCAACCAGCTCGCCGTAGAAGTTGATACCTTCGCCGTAGAGGATCTGGAATTCAGCCTGTTTAAACGGCGCAGCGATTTTGTTCTTCACCACTTTCACGCGGGTTTCGCTACCCACCACGTTTTCGCCCTCTTTCACCGCGCCGATACGACGGATGTCGAGACGAACAGAGGCGTAGAATTTCAGCGCGTTACCACCGGTAGTGGTTTCCGGGTTACCGAACATCACACCAATTTTCATACGGATCTGGTTGATGAAGATCAGCAGCGTGTTGGACTGCTTCAGGTTACCCGCCAGCTTACGCATCGCCTGGCTCATCATACGTGCCGCAAGGCCCATGTGAGAGTCGCCGATTTCGCCTTCGATTTCCGCTTTCGGCGTCAGTGCCGCCACGGAGTCAACGACGATAACGTCTACTGCGCCAGAACGCGCCAGGGCGTCACAGATTTCCAGTGCCTGCTCGCCGGTGTCCGGCTGGGAGCACAGCAGGTTGTCGATATCGACGCCCAGTTTACGTGCGTAGATTGGGTCCAGCGCGTGTTCAGCATCGATAAACGCACAAGTTTTACCTTCGCGCTGGGCTGCGGCGATCACCTGCAACGTCAGCGTGGTTTTACCGGAAGATTCCGGTCCGTAGATTTCGACGATACGGCCCATCGGCAGACCACCTGCCCCAAGCGCGATATCCAGTGAAAGCGAACCGGTAGAGATGGTTTCCACATCCATGGAACGGTCTTCACCCAGGCGCATGATGGAGCCTTTACCAAATTGTTTCTCAATCTGGCCCAGTGCTGCCGCCAACGCTTTCTGTTTGTTTTCGTCGATAGCCATTTTTACTCCTGTCATGCCGGGTAATACCGGATAGTCAATATGTTCTGTTGAAGCAATTATACTGTATGCTCATACAGTATCAAGTGTTTTGTAGAAATTGTTGCCACAAGGTCTGCAATGCATACGCAGTAGCCTGACGACGCACCGCATCACGGTCACCGCTGAAGCATTCCCGGCGGGTAATACCTTCGCCGCGGGCGGTGGCAAAAGCAAACCAGACGGTGCCGACAGGCTTCTCTTCACTGCCGCCATCCGGCCCGGCGATACCACTAATAGACACGGCATAATCAGCACGAGCCGCTTTCAGTGCGCCTATCGCCATTTCCACCACGACAGGCTCGCTCACCGCGCCATGCTGCGCCAGCGTCTCTTCACGTACGCCGATCATTTGCGCTTTGGCTTCGTTACTGTAGGTGACAAATCCGCGTTCAAACCAGGCGGAGCTACCGGCAATATCGGTAATCACTTTCGCTACCCAACCACCGGTACAAGACTCAGCAGTTGTTACGGTTGCGCCACGGGCTTTCAGCGCCTGCCCAACCTGTTCGCTTAACTGCATCAGTTCACTGTCAGTCATCACAACCTCTGTCAGTCAAAAATTTATGCCGGACAAGATAGCACTTTCGTCAGGAAGATGGTGTTGGCGTTGCAATTTTACGAGGAGGATTCAGAAAAAAGCTGATTAGCCAGAGGGAAGCTCACGCCCCCCTCTTGCAAATAGTTACTGCACGCGCGCCAGCGCCACGGCTTGTCCTAACTGCCAGACCGCCATTGCGTAATGGGTGCTGTGGTTATAACGGGTAATGGTGTAGAAGTTCGGCAGACCGTACCAGTACTGGTAACCTGTTCCAACATCCAGACGCAGCAGGCTGGCTTGTTGATGGTTGCCCAGCGGCTGCTGTGGCGTTAAACCTGCCGCGGCAAGTTGTGAAATGCTGTACCTGGTTTTGAAGCCATTTGGCAAGCCGGAGCCTGACCGTTTGCCATCACCGCAACCTGATCACCTTTCACCCAGCCGTGCGCTTTGAAATAGTTCGCCACGCTACCGATGGCATCAACCGGATCCCACAGGTTAATGTGACCATCGCCATTGAAATCTACCGCATATTGTTTGTAAGACGACGGCATAAACTGTCCGTAGCCCATCGCCCCCGCGAAAGAACCTTTCAAATTGAGCGGATCGTCCTGCTCGTCGCGCGCCATCAGCAGGAAGGTTTCCAGCTCGCCAGAGAAATACTCCGCGCGGCGTGGGTAGTTAAATGACAGCGTTGCCAGCGCATCGAGGATGCGAGTTTTCCCCATCACGCGTCCCCAGCGGGTTTCAACGCCGATAATCCCGACGATAATTTCTGGCGGTACGCCATACACTTGCCATGCGCGATTCAGCGCATCTTCATACTGATTCCAGAAAACCACGCCGTTTTGCACGTTGTCCGGCGTAATAAATTTTTTGCGATAACGCAGCCATGCGCCGTTCGGACCTGATGGCGGCTTCACCGATGTGGTTGGTGCCTGGTTATCCATCAGCCGCAGTACCGAATCCAGACGTTTCGCCTGGGAGAGAATTTCCTGCAACTGCTGACGATTGAAACCGTGTTTGTTCACCATTTTGTCGATGAACTGCTGGGCATTCGGGTTATTGGCGAAGTCACCGCCCATCTGCATCACATTGTGCTGCGGCTCAAGCAGGAAGCCGCCAGACGGCGTTCCGGTGGTCGTTTCAGTCTCAGTAGGTTTTGGCTTGCTGCTACAGGCGGCAAGCAACACAAAAAGGGGAAGCAATGTTACATAACGACGCTTGAACATGAGGGGTCCATTTAACAGATTCAACCAGGGGCAAGTATGGTAAAGCATCCCGCCCCGCACAAGGAAGCGGTAGTCACTGCCCGATACGGACTTTACATAACTCAACTCATTCTCCTCACTACCTTCTTTATATAAACTTTCAAAATAAAATATTTATCTTTCATTTTGCGATCAAAATAACACTTTTAAATCTTTCAATCTGATTAGATTAGATTGCCGTTTGGTAATAAAACAATAAATCCTGAAGGAGAGAACAATGATAGAAACCATTACTCATGGCGCAGAGTGGTTCATCGGGCTGTTCCAGAAAGGCGGAGAAGTGTTTACCGGGATGGTAACCGGCATTCTTCCGCTGTTGATTAGTCTGTTGGTTATCATGAACGCACTGATTAATTTTATCGGTCAGCATCGTATTGAACGTTTTGCTCAACGTTGCGCCGGTAACCCTGTTTCCCGTTATCTGCTGTTACCGTGCATTGGCACGTTTGTCTTTTGCAATCCGATGACCTTAAGCCTGGGTCGCTTTATGCCGGAAAAGTACAAACCCAGCTACTACGCGGCCGCCTCTTATAGCTGCCACTCAATGAATGGCCTCTTCCCCCATATCAACCCAGGCGAACTGTTTGTTTATCTTGGCATTGCCAGCGGTCTGACAACGCTGAACCTGCCACTTGGCCCACTGGCGGTGAGTTATCTGCTGGTTGGTCTGGTCACCAACTTCTTCCGCGGCTGGGTGACCGATCTGACCACCGCTATTTTTGAGAAAAAGATGGGCATTCAACTTGAACAAAAAGTTCATCTGGCAGGAGCAACATCATGACGCGTATTCGGATCGAAAAAGGAACGGGTGGCTGGGGCGGCCCGCTTGAGCTGGAAGCCAAACCGGGAAAAAAAATCGTCTATATCACCGCCGGTACCCGGCCTGCGATTGTTGACAAACTGGCACAGCTTACTGGCTGGCAGGCTATTGACGGATTTAAAGAAGGTGAACCCGCGGAGGCGGAAATTGGTGTCGCGGTAATCGACTGTGGCGGCACATTACGCTGCGGCATCTATCCGAAACGACGTATTCCCACCATTAATATCCACTCGACGGGCAAGTCCGGTCCACTGGCGCAGTACATTGTGGAAGATATTTATGTCTCTGGCGTAAAAGAAGAAAACATCACTGTAGTGGGTGATGCGACACCACAACCCTCTTCCGTGGGCCGTGACTATGACACCAGCAAGAAAATCACCGAACAAAGCGATGGTTTACTGGCGAAGGTGGGAATGGGTATGCGTTCTGCCGTTGCCGTGCTGTTCCAGTCTGGCCGTGACACCATCGACACGGTATTAAAAACCATTCTGCCGTTTATGGCGTTCGTCTCGGCGCTCATTGGCATCATTATGGCTTCTGGCCTTGGTGACTGGATTGCCCACGGTCTTGCTCCGCTGGCGAGCCATCCACTGGGTCTGGTCATGCTGGCGCTCATCTGCTCCTTCCCGCTGCTTTCACCTTTCCTCGGCCCAGGCGCAGTTATCGCGCAGGTTATCGGCGTATTGATTGGTGTGCAGATTGGTCTCGGCAATATTCCGCCGCATCTGGCTTTACCTGCACTGTTTGCCATCAACGCGCAGGCGGCCTGCGACTTCATCCCGGTCGGTTTGTCGCTGGCGGAAGCTCGTCAGGACACGGTTCGCGTCGGTGTCCCTTCTGTTCTGGTGAGCCGCTTTTTAACCGGCGCGCCAACTGTACTGATCGCCTGGTTTGTCTCCGGTTTTATCTATCAATAGAGGCTGAAACATGACCGTTATTTATCAGACCACCATCACCCGTATTGGCGCGAGCGCCACTGACGCCCTCAGCGACCAGATGCTCATCACCTTTCGTGAAGGCGCGCCTGCGGATCTCGAAGAGTATTGCTTCATTCATTGCCACGGCGAGTTGAAAGGTGCACTCCATCCCGGTTTGCAATTTTCACTCGGGCAGCATCGCTATCCGGTGACCGCCGTTGGCAGCGTGGCGGAAGACAACCTTCGCGAACTGGGTCATGTCACCCTGCGCTTCGATGGTTTAAACGAAGCGGAATTCCCGGGCACTGTCCATGTGGCAGGCCCTGTACCCGACGATATCGCGCCGGGATCGGTTTTGAAGTTTGAATCTGTTAAGGAGTAAAAAATGAATCAGGTTGCCGTTGTCATCGGTGGTGGGCAAACCTTAGGCGCGTTCCTGTGCCACGGTCTGGCTGCCGAGGGGTATCGCGTCGCGGTTGTCGATATTCAGAGCGACAAAGCTGCAAATGTGGCGCAAGAAATTAACGCCGAATATGGTGAAGGAACAGCTTACGGTTTTGGTGCTGACGCCACCAGCGAGCAAAGCGTTCTGGCGCTTTCTCGTGGGGTAGATGAAATCTTTGGTCGCGTGGATTTGCTGGTCTACAGCGCCGGAATAGCAAAAGCAGCCTTTATCAGCGACTTCCAGCTCGGCGATTTTGACCGTTCGCTACAGGTGAATCTGGTGGGTTATTTCCTGTGTGCGCGTGAATTTTCGCGTTTGATGATCCGCGACGGGATTCAGGGGCGCATTATTCAGATCAACTCGAAATCCGGCAAAGTGGGCAGCAAACACAACTCTGGCTACAGCGCAGCGAAATTTGGTGGCGTCGGGCTGACTCAATCACTGGCGCTGGATCTGGCGGAGTACGGCATTACGGTGCATTCACTGATGCTCGGTAACCTGCTGAAATCGCCGATGTTCCAGTCACTGTTGCCACAATACGCGACCAAGCTGGGTATCAAACCGGATCAAGTCGAGCAGTATTACATCGATAAAGTACCGCTCAAACGCGGCTGCGATTATCAGGATGTGCTGAATATGCTGCTGTTCTACGCCAGTCCTAAGGCGTCGTACTGCACTGGTCAGTCGATCAATGTCACCGGCGGTCAGGTGATGTTCTGATTAACAGCGGAGATCCGTTAAGGATCTCCGCGAGACTAATAGAATGCCTGATGCGCTACGCTTATCAGGCCTACAGGACTTCCGCCACTACATTAAGGAGAAGTTATGGTATCCGCACTCATCACCGTCGCCGTTATCGCCTGGTGTGCGCAACTGGCCTTAGGCGGCTGGCAAATTTCTCGTTTTAACCGTGCCTTCGACACACTATGCCAGCAAGGGCGGGTTGGCGTGGGCCGTTCCAGCGGGCGCTTTAAACCGCGGGTCGTGGTCGCCATCGCCCTGGACGATCAGCAGCGCATCGTCGACACCTTGTTTATGAAAGGACTGACCGTCTTCGCCCGACCGCAAAAAATTCCCGCAATTACCGGTATGCATGCGGGTGATTTACAGCCCGATGTGATCTTTCCCCATGATCCACTATCACAGAATGCTCTATCATTGGCGCTTAAACTGAAACGTGGATAATTTCGTTGTGAATGTTACTTGCTTGCGAAGTTATCATTTTGAAACCTAAATCAGGTAATCACGCCCATGAAACCTCGTCAGCGTCAGGCCGCCATTCTGGAGTATCTGCAAAAGCAGGGTAAATGCTCGGTTGAAGAATTGGCGCAATACTTTGACACCACAGGCACAACCATTCGCAAAGATCTGGTCATTCTGGAACATGCCGGAACCGTCATTCGTACTTATGGCGGAGTGGTGTTGAATAAAGAGGAATCCGATCCGCCTATCGATCATAAAACACTCATCAACACCCACAAGAAAGAGCTGATTGCAGAAGCTGCCGTTAGTTTTATCCATGATGGCGATTCGATCATTCTTGATGCTGGCAGTACCGTTTTGCAGATGGTTCCCCTGCTCTCGCGCTTTAATAACATCACAGTGATGACCAACAGCCTGCATATCGTCAATGCGCTATCCGAACTGGATAACGAACAAACTATCCTGATGCCAGGCGGAACATTTCGTAAAAAATCGGCCTCATTTCACGGGCAACTGGCAGAGAATGCCTTCGAGCATTTCACCTTCGATAAATTGTTTATGGGCACCGACGGCATCGATCTCAATGCGGGCGTAACCACGTTCAACGAGGTTTATACCGTCAGTAAGGCAATGTGCAATGCCGCGCGCGAAGTGATTTTGATGGCGGACTCATCAAAGTTTGGCCGTAAAAGCCCCAACGTAGTTTGCAGTCTTGAAAGCGTCGATAAGCTAATTACCGACGCAGGTATCGATCCAGCGTTTCGTCAGGCGCTGGAAAAGAAAGGGATCGACGTGATCATAACCGGAGAGAGCAATGAGTGAAGCACTACTGAACGCGGGACGTCAGACGTTAATGCTGGAGTTGCAGGAAGCAAGCCGTTTACCGGAACGTCTGGGCGATGATTTTGTTCGCGCCGCCAATATCATCCTGCACTGCGAAGGCAAAGTGGTGGTTTCGGGAATTGGCAAATCGGGCCACATTGGTAAGAAAATCGCCGCAACGCTTGCCAGCACCGGCACTCCTGCCTTTTTTGTCCATCCGGCAGAGGCATTGCACGGCGACCTGGGGATGATCGAAAGCCGCGATGTGATGCTGTTTATCTCTTACTCCGGTGGCGCGAAGGAACTGGATCTGATTATTCCGCGTCTGGAAGATAAATCTATCGCGCTGCTGGCGATGACCGGCAAACCGACGTCACCGCTGGGCCTGGCGGCGAAAGCGGTGCTGGATATCTCCGTAGAACGCGAAGCCTGTCCGATGCACCTTGCGCCGACCTCCAGCACCGTGAATACCCTGATGATGGGTGACGCGCTGGCGATGGCGGTCATGCAGGCGCGCGGATTTAATGAAGAAGATTTTGCCCGCTCCCACCCTGCTGGAGCACTGGGCGCTCGCTTGCTGAATAAAGTGCATCATCTGATGCGCCGTGATGACGCTATCCCGCAGGTAGCGTTAACCGCCAGCGTGATGGATGCGATGCTGGAACTCAGCCGCACTGGTCTGGGGCTGGTGGCGGTATGTGACGCTCAACAACAGGTACAAGGCGTCTTTACCGACGGCGATTTACGTCGCTGGCTGGTTGGCGGCGGTGCACTCACCACGCCAGTCAATGAAGCGATGACGGTCGGCGGCACCACGTTGCAATCGCAAAGCCGTGCCATCGACGCCAAAGAAATCCTGATGAAACGCAAAATCACCGCCGCACCGGTAGTGGATGAAAACGGCAAACTCACCGGCGCAATTAACCTGCAGGATTTCTATCAGGCCGGGATTATTTAATCCTTCAGCCCCAGACGTTTCGCCAACCGATGCAAGTTGGCGACGTCGGTTTCCAGCATCCGTGCGCTGGCAGCCCAGTTGTGATGATTTTGTGCCAGTGCCTGACGAATGGTTTCACGCTGGAACGCTTCTGTCGCTTCACGCAGGTTTTGCTTAACGATAGGCACCGCCGCCGCTTCTGGCGGCGGCAACGTCACCTCAGGAAAAGCAAAATGTTGCGCTTCAAGAATCACTTCATCGCCGCTGCGGGTCGCTCTCGCCAGCACCACCGCCCGATGAATAGCATGTTCCAGTTCGCGCACGTTTCCCGGAAAACTGTAGTGTTGCAGTAAATTTCGCGCCCCGGCACTTAATACCACGCGGGAGAGCCCCAGCCGCAAACGACACTGCTCGCAGAAATACCCCGCCAGCAGAATGACATCATCGCCCCGCTCACGCAGCGGCGGCACCGAAAGTGGGAACACGCTCAGGCGATGAAACAAATCGGCGCGGAATCGCCCTGCCAGCACCTCTTCGCGTAAGTCGCGGTTAGTCGCCGCCAGCACGCGCACATCGACCCGCAAACTGCGGTCATCGCCAACGCGCTGAATATCGCCATACTGCAACACCCTCAGCAGCTTGGCCTGCAATGCCAACGACAGCTCGCCGATCTCATCGAGAAACAGTGTGCCGTTATCCGCCATTTCAAACTTCCCGCTGCGGTTACTGATAGCGCCAGTAAACGCTCCTTTCACATGCCCGAACAACTCACTTTCCGCCACACTTTCCGGCAGTGCGGCACAGTTGAGATAGACCAGCGGATTCACCGCCCTTGGCGAGGTTTCATGAATCGCTTTCGCCACCAGCTCCTTACCGGTTCCCGTCTCACCGCTGATTAAGACGTTGAGATCGGACGCCGCCACAATCTCAATCTCTTTTTTCAATTGCGTCATGCCTGGCGACAAGCCAATCATCTGCGTCTGTTTCACCGCTTCAAACGGCGCGGCATCGCCCGGCAGCATATTCTGGCTTTCCAGTTGCTCAATCAGCAACGCATTGCTTAACGCTCCCGCCGCCAGCGCGGCAATCAGGCGTAACTCTTCGTCGCTGAAAACATCGAACTGATCGGGTTGCATCCCGTCGAGCGTCAATGCGCCGATCAGGTTTTGCCCGGCAAACAATGGCAGACCAACGCAGGCGTGAACCTTCAGACTCTCCTGCCCGGGAATCAAACCGTCATAGGGATCGGGCAATTCGCTGTCTGCGGGAAAGCGCACCACGTCCCCGGCGCGGGCAATCGCTTCCAGCCGTGGATGCCCTTCCAGCGCAAAGCGTCTACCGAGTACATCCTTCGCCAGCCCGTCGATGGCAAGCGGAATAAACTGCCGCGAGTCATAACGTAGCAACGCAGAGGCATCACACTCCAGCACCTGACGCAGCGTGGTGATCAGGCGCTGAAAACGATCCTGATGACCAATCCCACGCTGCAATTCGATGGCGATATTCGCCAGCACATCAACGGAAAAACTCATCTTTGCCTCACTGTCAATTTGACTATAGATATTGTCATATCGACCATTTTATTGATAGTCATTTTGACTACTCATTAATGAGCACAATTTTATTTATAGAGTAAAAACAATCAGATAAAAAACTGGCACGCAATCTGCAATTAGCAAGACATCTTTTTAGAACACGCTGAATAAATTGAGGTTGCTATGTCTATTGTGGTGAAAAATAACATTCATTGGGTTGGTCAACGTGACTGGGAAGTGCGTGATTTTCACGGTACAGAATATAAAACGCTGCGCGGCAGCAGCTACAACAGCTACCTCATCCGTGAAGAAAAAAACGTGCTGATCGACACCGTCGACCATAAATTCAGCCGCGAATTTGTGCAGAACCTGCGTAATGAAATCGATCTGGCAGATATCGATTACATCGTAATTAACCATGCTGAAGAGGACCACGCCGGGGCGCTGACCGAACTGATGGCGCAAATTCCCGATACGCCGATCTACTGTACAGCCAACGCTATCGACTCGATAAATGGTCATCACCATCATCCGGAGTGGAATTTTAATGTGGTGAAAACTGGCGACACGCTGGATATCGGCAACGGCAAACAGCTCATTTTTGTCGAAACGCCAATGCTGCACTGGCCGGACAGCATGATGACTTACCTGACAGGCGACGCGGTGCTATTCAGTAACGATGCTTTCGGTCAGCACTACTGCGACGAGCATCTGTTCAACGATGAAGTGGATCAGACGGAGCTTTTCGAGCAGTGCCAGCGTTACTACGCCAATATCCTGACGCCGTTCAGCCGCCTGGTAACGCCGAAAATTACCGAGATCCTGGGCTTTAACTTGCCAGTCGATATGATAGCGACCTCTCACGGCGTGGTATGGCGCGATAACCCGACGCAAATTGTCGAGCTGTACCTGAAATGGGCGGCGGATTATCAGGAAGACAGAATCACCATTTTCTACGACACCATGTCGAATAACACCCGCATGATGGCTGACGCTATCGCCCAGGGGATTGCGGAAACCGACCCACGCGTGGCGGTGAAAATTTTCAACGTCGCCCGAAGCGATAAAAACGAAATCCTGACCAATGTCTTCCGCTCAAAAGGCGTCCTGGTCGGCACTTCGACGATGAATAATGTGATGATGCCGAAAATCGCCGGGCTGGTGGAGGAGATGACCGGATTACGCTTCCGTAACAAACGCGCCAGTGCTTTCGGCTCTCACGGCTGGAGCGGCGGTGCGGTGGATCGTCTTTCCACGCGCCTGCAGGATGCGGGTTTCGAAATGTCGCTTAGCCTGAAAGCCAAATGGCGACCAGACCAGGACGCTCTGGAGTTATGTCGTGAACACGGTCGCGAAATCGCCCGTCAGTGGGCGCTCGCGCCGCTGCCGCAGAGCACGGTGAATACGGTGGTTAAAGAAGAAACCTCTGCCGCCACGACGGCTGACCTCGGCCCACGGATGCAATGCAGCGTCTGCCAGTGGATTTACGATCCGGCAAAAGGTGAGCCAATGCAGGACGTTGCGCCAGGAACGCCGTGGAGTGAAGTCCCGGATAACTTCCTGTGCCCGGAATGCTCTCTCGGCAAAGACGTCTTTGACGAACTGGCATCGGAGGCAAAATGAGCAACGGCATTGTGATCATTGGTTCGGGCTTCGCCGCCCGCCAACTGGTGAAAAATATTCGCAAACAGGACGCCAGTATTCCATTAACTCTGATTGCCGCCGACAGCATGGATGAGTACAACAAACCTGACCTCAGCCATGTTATCAGTCAGGGGCAACGTGCCGATGACCTTACCCGCCAGACGGCAGGTGAATTTGCCGAGCAGTTTAATCTGCGCTTGTTTCCGCACACCTGGGTAACGGATATCGATGCCGAAGCCCATGTGGTGAAAAGTCAGAATAATCAGTGGCAATACGACAAGTTAGTGCTGGCAACCGGTGCCAGCGCCTTTGTCCCGCCAGTACCCGGGCGTGAGTTAATGCTGACGTTAAATAGTCAGCAAGAGTATCGCGCCTGTGAAACGCAACTGCGGGATGCCCGACGCGTGTTGATTGTTGGCGGTGGCTTGATTGGTAGCGAGCTGGCGATGGATTTTTGTCGGGCAGGCAAAGCGGTCACGCTAATCGACAACGCTGCCAGTATTCTGGCGTCGTTAATGCCACCGGAAGTAAGCAGCCGCTTGCAGCATCGGTTGACGGAGATGGGCGTTCATCTGCTGTTAAAATCTCAGTTGCAGGGACTGGAAAAAACAGATTCTGGCATTCTGGCAACGCTGGACCGCCAGCGCTGCATTGAAGTGGATGCGGTAATTGCCGCCACCGGACTGCGCCCGGAAACCGCCCTGGCACGACGCGCCGGGCTGACGATTAATCGTGGCGTTTGCGTCGATAGCTATCTGCAAACCAGTAATGCCGATATTTATGCGCTGGGCGATTGCGCGGAAATTAACGGTCAGGTATTGCCGTTCCTCCAGCCGATTCAACTTAGCGCAATGGTGCTGGCAAAAAATCTTCTCGGCAATAACACGCCGCTGAAACTACCGGCGATGCTGGTGAAAATCAAAACGCCGGAATTACCGCTGCATCTGGCAGGCGAAACCCAGCGTCAGGATTTACGCTGGCAAATTAATACCGAACGCCAGGGAATGGTTGCGCGCGGTGTTGACGATGCTGACCAGCTTCGCGCCTTTGTGGTCAGTGAGGATCGGATGAAAGAGGCGTTTGGATTGTTGAAAACGTTGCCGATGTAGGCATGGTTTTCTCCCTCGCCCAAAGGGCGAGGGGACTGTCCGCGCTACTTTTAACGCTTAGTTACGCCACATCCGCCACTATGCAGCATGCAGGATGCGCGCCGCAGCAATAACCCCCTGCCCCAGAGACAAGCCGCCATCACCCGCCGGTAAACTCTGCGGAAAGAGTAATGTGAAATCAGCGAGATAATGCGCCAGGCGTGTACGCAGCAATCGGTTATGAATAACCCCACCGCTAAATACCAGCGTAGTGATACCGCGCATCGTGGCCTGCTCACGCATCAACGCGGCAAAACCCTGCGCCAGCGCATCATGAAACGCCCACGCGCGTTGATTAACCGGTGCCTGCCAGTTCAGCCACTGCTGCCAGAAGGTGGCGAGATCCAGTTGATTGTCCACCAGCGGCATCGTCACCGGATGCGTCACTCCCTGGCTCGAAGCCGCCAGCGCCTCGAGGGCGCAAGCCGCTTCACCTTCATAACTTAACGTGGCTGGCGCACAGCCCAACGCCGCCGCTACGGCATCGAACAAACGTCCACACGATGATGCCAGCGGCGCGTTAATTCCACGCTCAATGGCCCGCGCCAGCACGCTCCAGTTTTGCTGTTGCACACTTGCCGTTTCAGGGTAATTCTGCCACTCCGGCACAAAGCGCAGGCACTGCGCCAGCAGGTTACGCCACGGCTGCTTTGCAGCCAAATCGCCCCCCGGAAGCGCCACCGCAGGCAAGCCGCCCAGGTGTTCACATTCGCGATAGTTCACCCGCAGGCACTCGCCGCCCCATAAAGCGCCGTTCTCCCCCATACCGATACCGTCGAGCGTCAACGCAATGACATCACCGCCATCCAGCGGCCAGTGATGTTCTGCCAGACACGCCGCCGCATGAGCATGATGATGCAGCACCGTTTGCGTCGGCAGATTCATTTCGCGCGCCCACTGGCTGGAGACATAGCCCGGATGCGCGTCATGCACAACGTATTGCGGAGTGAAATCGTAGATGTTTTGCATCAGGCGTAACGCTTCGCGCCACTGCATCTGGATGCCATCGTCACTTAAATCGCCCAGATGCTGACTCAACACCGCTTGTTTACCGCGCACCAGGCAGAAGGTATTTTTCAGATCCGCGCCGAGACACAGCACAGGCGGAACATTTTTAAAGCCTGGAGGCAAAGCCAGCGCATCCGGCACATACCCCCGCGAACGGCGCAGCATTTCGCCGTTTTCGCGCACCACCGAATCATCCATCCGCTGCACGATGTCGCGGTTATGTATCAAGAATCCGTCGGCAATCCCCTGCAAATCCGCCAGCGCCTGTTCGTTGCTGATAGCTGGTGGTTTACCGTTCAGGTTGCCGGAGGTCATCACCAGCGGGCATTGCAGTTCCTGTAACAGCAAATGTTGGAGCGGGTTCGCAGGCAACATCACCCCAACTTCGTTAAGGCCAGGGGCGATATCATCACAAAGCTCAGGAACGTATTTTTTATCCACCAGAACAATCGGCGCGGCGGGCGTGGTAAGCAACTGGCGCGCAGCGTCAGGTAAACCGTCAGCCACTGGCAACATGACCGCCAGCGGTTTCGCCGGGCGATGTTTGCGTGCCCGTAGTGTCGCCACCGCGTTACTGTTACGCGCATCGCAGGCGAGATGAAATCCGCCAATCCCTTTGATGGCGACAATGTTGCCCATTTTTAACTGTGCGATAGCCGCCTGTAATGCCGCCTCTTGTTCTGCATGTTCACCATGACTTACCCATTCAAGATGTGGGCCACACTCCGGGCAGGCCACCGGCTGGGCGTGGAAGCGACGATCGAGCGGGTCACAGTACTCTTTGTCACAAGCCGGACACAGCGGAAACGCCGCCATCACGGTAAACGGGCGATCGTAAGGCATGGCGCGAATAATGGTGAAACGCGGGCCACAGTGGGTACAGTTGATAAACGGATAACGATAACGCCGCTCGCCTGGGGTATTCATTTCGGCAAGGCAAGCAGGGCAAGTGGCGGCATCCGGGACAATTTGCGTATTCATAGTGCCGCCTGTGCTCTGGCGGATAGTGAACTCAGTGGGCAGTTGTGACCAGATAAACGGCTCACGCTCGACGCTATCAATACGCGCCAGCGGCGGGCAGTGCTGATGCAACTGCACAAGAAACGTTTCCGGGTCTTCCAGCAGCCGGACTTCTACGCCATCGCCGTCATTACAGACATCGCCGTGAAGATTTAATTGCTGTGCCAGTTGCCAGACAAACGGACGAAAACCGACGCCCTGCACTTTGCCACGAATACGCAGTTGGACACCGCAAGATGTGTTTTTTGCCATTGAGTTATTCCCGCCATCATGAATTGCGTAACCCGCCCAGCCGGACACGACAGCGTCGTATCCGGCAATCACAGGTCGGCGATACTGCCCGCTTCGTATTCTACGAATATTTCCGGGAATTCCTTTGATGCCAGAACAGTTCTGTAAGATTTTTAGAACATCAGCGCCGTACGGCGACGTTTTTCTGCGCTCAGTTGTTCAAGTTTATTACGATCGACACAAATCAGCGCATGGGTCGGGCAAGCCGCCATACACGCCGGGCCGTCTTCACGATGGTTACAGAGGTCGCATTTATTGGCTTCGGCTTTGTCAGCCCGTACGTTAAGCCCTGCGCCGCTGTTGCGAATCACCGGACGTACCACCACTTCCATCGCGCCATACGGGCAAGCCACAACGCAGGTTTTGCAACCAATGCAACGTTCCTGCATCACATGAACAAACCCTTTATCACGGCTGATAGCACCATTCGGGCAGACGTTAGCGCACGGTGCATCTTCACACTGACGGCAGACTGTTGCCGTAGAAATGTTCACACCTTTAATGACATGGATTCGCGGTAAAAAAGTTTCCGGGGTCAGCGATGCACAGTCCTGATTCTCCTGATGAGAAACCACGCACGCCACTTCACAGGTACGGCAACCAATACATTTACTCGCGTCAGCAATGATGAAACGGTTCATCAAATTCTCCAGCAATGACAGTTAATGCGCCGATACATTCACAAATCATGCCAGTTTTTAATTTACTGTTATTTAAAGAAATTAAATTCTGTAATGCAGGAAAAACGATGTCATCGACACTAGTGACGATGACATGTGTTGACAATGTTTATTGCGAAAGAGCAATGAGGGAGCCGCGGCGGATCAGTTTTCCGCTGAAGGTTTTCGGCGGTGAGAAATCCCCGCCATCGAGCATAAAAATCAGCCGTCCAATAATTTCCTGAATCATCTCAGTTACCGGAATTTTTACGCTGGAGAGCGCCGGAACGGTGTAGGGGGCAATTGCGATATCATCGAATCCGATAACTGACACCTGCTCTGGCACCGCTACGCCGCGCTCGTGCAACGCTTTCATCGCACCTATCGCCATATCGTCGTTACTGGCAACTAACGCGCTAAATTTAGCCCCACGTTCGAGCAACGTTTCTACCCCTTCGGCCCCGCTGGCGGGCGTCCATTTACCGTTAGCGATAAGTTTTTCATTGAGCGCAATACCATGCTGCGCCAGCGCGTCTTTATACCCGGCAAGACGTTCAACGCTGGTGGGGGAATCCATCGAGCCGGTAAGGAAAGCAATCTCCTGATGTCCGGCGTTTATCAACTCTGCCACGGCGTTAAAGCTGGTCTGTTTATGATCGCACCAGACGCTATGGCTGCTGTTTTTGCGCAGGCGGCGATTAAGCACCATTATCGGCTGACTGTGTGCGTCAATGATGTCATCAATCTCATCCACGCTTAAAAAACGCGGGTAAATCATAATGGCGTCGCAGCGCAAATCCAGCAGATACTGAATCGCCTGGCGCTCTTCTTCGGCGCTGTGTTTACCATCTGCCAATAGCAACTGTCGCCCTTTCTCTTCAGCCATTCGCGCGGCATGAAACAGTAGTTCACTAAAATAAATGCCGTGGTAAAGCGTGTTGGTCACTACCAGCCCCAGCGTCTGAGTACTCTTCGCCGACAGATTGCGCGCCAGCAAGTTTGGGCGGTAACCGCTCTCTTCTACCGCCTGAAACACGCGATCTTTAGTCTCCTGGCTGACGTAGCCATTACCTGAAAGCACGCGGGAAACGGTCGCTTTTGAAACCCCGGCGCGCTTCGCCACTTCCAGCATCGTCGTCATCATTTTCATCCCTTTACACGCAATCAACGCAGTGTACTGCACCGTTTGCCGATTGTCCTTGCGCAATCGGCGGGAAAAATATTCAGGTGACCGGTTTCACAAATATAAAAAATGAACAATTAACTCTCTTGCTTATTTAGTGACAACTATTCATGATTTTGTGAAACCGGTTTCCTAATTCCGTTTCAGCATCGGCATTTTCCGTCACGTCGACTGATAACAACTACATCTACCCTACTGATAACAGGATAAAATCCGATGGCCAAAAATTATGCGGCGCTGGCACGCTCGGTAATAGCGGCACTGGGCGGCGTTGATAACATCTCGGCAGTCACGCACTGTATGACGCGTTTGCGCTTTGTTATCAAAGATGACCAGCTTATCGACAGCCCGACGTTGAAAACCATCCCCGGCGTGCTCGGCGTGGTACGTAGTGACAACCAGTGTCAGGTGATTATCGGCAATACCGTTTCACAAGCCTTTCAGGAAGTCGTCAGCCTGCTGCCGGGAGATATGCAGCCCGCACAGCCCGTGGGTAAACCCAAACTCACGCTGCGTCGCATTGGTGCGGGGATCCTCGATGCGCTGATCGGCACCATGTCACCGCTGATCCCGGCGATTATCGGCGGATCGATGGTCAAACTGCTGGCGATGATCCTCGAGATGAGCGGCGTGCTGACAAAAGGATCGCCGACCTTAACCATTCTGAATGTGATTGGTGACGGTGCTTTCTTCTTCCTGCCGCTGATGGTCGCGGCTTCTGCCGCCATCAAATTTAAGACCAATATGTCGCTGGCGATTGCCATCGCGGGTGTGCTGGTACATCCGAGTTTTATTGAACTGATGGCGAAAGCGGCCCAGGGTGAACATGTCGAATTTGCCCTGATCCCGGTCACCGCGGTGAAATACACCTACACGGTGATCCCGGCGCTGGTGATGACCTGGTGCCTGTCATATATCGAACGCTGGGTGGACAGCATTACACCGGCGGTGACGAAAAACTTCCTCAAGCCAATGCTGATTGTGTTGATTGCCGCACCGCTGGCAATCCTGCTGATTGGCCCGATTGGTATCTGGATCGGTAGCGCCATTTCGGCGCTGGTTTACACCATTCATGGTTATCTGGGCTGGCTTTCAGTCGCCATTATGGGCGCGCTGTGGCCTCTGCTGGTAATGACCGGGATGCACCGCGTCTTTACGCCAACCATCATTCAGACCATTGCCGAAACCGGCAAAGAAGGAATGGTCATGCCGTCAGAGATCGGCGCTAACCTGTCGCTGGGCGGTTCATCACTGGCGGTGGCGTGGAAAACGAAAAACCCGGAACTGCGCCAGACGGCGCTCGCAGCGGCGGCATCAGCCATTATGGCGGGGATTTCCGAACCGGCGTTATATGGCGTGGCGATCCGCCTGAAACGTCCGCTTATCGCCAGTCTTATCAGCGGTTTTATTTGCGGCGCGGTTGCCGGTATGGCGGGGCTTGCCAGCCACTCAATGGCAGCGCCGGGGCTATTTACCAGCGTGCAGTTCTTCGATCCGGCGAATCCAATGAGCATCGTCTGGGTGTTCGCCGTCATGGCGCTGGCGGTCGTGCTGTCGTTCATCCTCACACTGTTGCTCGGCTTTGAGGATATTCCTGTTGAGGAAGCGACTGCCGAGGTGCGAAAGCATCAGAGCGCACAACCGACCGTCGCCAAAGAAGTAAGTCTTAATTGAGGATGAAAATGTCAGTATTTCCAGAAGGTTTTTTATGGGGCGGCGCGCTTGCCGCCAACCAGTCTGAAGGTGCGTACCGTGAAGGTGGCAAAGGGCTGACCACCGTCGATATGATCCCACACGGCGAGCATCGAATGGCGGTGAAACTGGGACTGGAAAAACGTTTTCAGTTGCGTGATGACGAGTTTTATCCCAGCCATGAAGCGACGGATTTTTATCATCGTTATAAAGAAGATATCGCCCTGATGGCAGAGATGGGGTTCAAAGTGTTCCGTACCTCAATTGCCTGGAGCCGCCTCTTTCCGCAGGGCGATGAGCTGACACCCAACCAGCAGGGCATTGCTTTTTATCGCGCGGTATTTGAAGAGTGTAAAAAGTACGGTATCGAACCGCTGGTCACGTTATGCCACTTCGATGTGCCGATGCATCTGGTCACCGAATATAGCTCCTGGCGTAACCGCAAGCTGGTGGAGTTTTTCAGCCGCTACGCCCGGACCTGCTTTGAAGCATTTAATGGTCTGGTGAAATACTGGCTTACCTTCAATGAAATCAACATTATGTTGCATAGCCCGTTCTCCGGCGCGGGTCTGGTGTTTGAAGAAGGGGAAAATCAGGATCAGGTGAAATATCAGGCCGCGCATCACCAGCTGGTTGCCAGTGCGCTAGCCACCAAAATAGCCCATGAGGTTAACCCGCAAAATCAGGTGGGCTGTATGCTGGCGGGCGGTAACTTCTACCCTTACAGTTGCAAGCCGGAAGATGTCTGGGCGGCGCTGGAGAAAGATCGGGAGAACCTGTTTTTAATCGATGTGCAGGCGCGCGGCGCGTATCCGGCTTACTCTGCCCGCGTATTCCGCGAAAAAGGGGTAACCATCAACAAAGCACCGGGCGATGATGAAATCCTGAAAAACACCGTCGATTTTGTCTCATTCAGCTATTACGCCTCGCGCTGCGCCTCGGCGGAGATGAACGCCAACAACAGCAGTGCGGCGAATGTAGTGAAATCGCTGCGTAACCCGTATCTACAGGTAAGCGACTGGGGCTGGGGTATTGATCCACTCGGTCTGCGTATCACCATGAACATGATGTACGACCGCTATCAGAAGCCGCTGTTTCTGGTGGAAAACGGCCTCGGCGCAAAAGATGAATTTGCTGCCAACGGTGAGATTAACGATGACTATCGCATCAGCTATTTACGCGAACATATCCGCGCAATGGGCGAAGCGATTGCAGATGGCATTCCGCTGATGGGCTACACCACCTGGGGCTGTATTGATTTGGTTTCCGCCTCAACGGGTGAAATGAGCAAACGCTACGGTTTTGTCTATGTAGACCGTGACGATGCAGGCAACGGCACGCTGGCGCGCACGCGTAAGAAATCGTTCTGGTGGTATAAAAAAGTGATTGCCAGTAATGGTGAGGATTTAGAGTAAGCAACTACCGTCGCACGAACCAGGAAAGCCCGATAAGCGTAGCGCATCGGGCAATCTGGGGTTTGGCATCAGTCAAAATCAAAGAAACCATTCCGGCTTAACACCAAATCGGGCTGAAAGTGCCTTAATGTGGGATATTGTCAGGGATCGTTGTCCAGACAAAATCTGACTGACCAGGGATTTAGAGCCGATTTCGTTCTTCAAATCCGCGTAGGTCAGATTATGTTGATCAATCAGCGTATGAAGTAACGCCACGCCAACCGGCATTGCTGCAACGGCTTTGTCGAACTCTGCAAACTTTTCGTTATTGTTTTCATATTCTGCAATGCGGCTCGCCAGAAAGTCGATAAGTGGATTAGTATCATCTTCTTCAATCAAATATTCGACCAGTTCCAGTGCTTCACGATAATCATCTTCTGAGTCACTGCCTCCCAGAAAGGGGACTGCATTGACCAGTTCTCTTGTTGCTTTAACAGCGCGTGCAGCATTAGCAGTCATTCTTTGTTCTCTCTGTAGTATCGTGTCAGACGCCCACTTTTCTAAAATGCCAGGTTTGCTCGGCATCATAAGGCATGGTCAGGAGAGGTTTCAGCGCCCGCTTTTGCGCGTATTCGCTGTCACTCATCGGCAGATATTCGGTAAAGCTGGTGGCCTGTGCAGGCAGCACTAAGCTCAATAAAAAAGCGCACATCCCTGTTCTGATGTTCAATTCCCTGAATTCCTTACTGAAAAACTACTCTTCTTCCACCGCTAACTGCGCGAAGCCGCCGTTCCCTTCCCAGCCTTCCAGACGTTGATAAACGGTTTCCACCGCATCTTTAATCGGCTGGGTCATCGGGTAGTAAAAGCCGACGATATCCGGCTGGATGCCGAGGAAAATCACTTCGCCAATGTCTTCTTTCAACTGGTCGATAAGGTAGTTCAGCGGCATGTTATGGGTAGTCATCATAAACATCTCGGCGATATCATCCGGGTCGATGATGCGGATTTCGCCGGGGTTTAGCCCCATATCCGTGGCGTCAACAATCAGCAGTCGTGTAGGGCGCAGTTCACGGATAGCGACGATGTCGTTTTCCGGTGCGCTACCGCCGTCAATCACCACCCAGTTACCTTTCGGTGCGGCGGCGCACTTTTCCGCCAGCAGCGGACCTGCGCCATCATCGCCCATCATGCTATTGCCAACACAGAGTAAAACGTCAGTCACGCAGTCTCCTCACCATCAAATAGATGGCGTTTTCCTGATGAATATCATGCAGCATACTTAACAGCATTGTACTCCATTCTTTCTGCTGCGAAGTTTGCGCTGCCCGGGCTTTATCGAATGCGTTGGCCAGCATCGGCACATGGTTAATGTCGATGACGATCTCACCATATTTCGGCACGCCTTCCATTTTGCGGCGGGCTTCGCTGCCCGCCTCCAGAGTGGCAATCCATGCCAGATAGTCATCCCACGGGCAGGTAAGTGCCGCTTCCAGGCAATCGATAACCCCAAGGTGGTGACCAATCGCCAGGCTGTAATAGACCACCTGCTGCGCCTCGGCGGGCGTGGCATCGTTCTCATCAATAAATTTACGGCTCAGTTGACTGAACACCACCTTTTCAATCATCGGATACGCGCCTCTTCAACAACATGATTCAGATGGCTGACAATCTCGTTCAGACGCGGATCGTTTTCCGCTTCCAGCCAGCGTGCAACCTGTTCTTCGCCCTGCCCTAACTGTGTCAGGAAGTCATCGGCAATCTGACGACCGTAACGATAACCCGCCAGGCGGCGTGCTTCGCGATCCACTTTCACGCGCAGCGGCTGCACCATATCGCCATGAAGGATTTCCGCCGGTTGTTCATCCTGCTCACCCGGGCCACGGGCGTGAATTTTCTGCTCCAGCAGGCCGAGCGCCATTGCAAAGCCGTACAGCGTGGCGGCTGGCGTTGGCGGGCACCCCGGAATGTAGACATCCACCGGGACGATTTTATCCGTACCGCCCCACACGCAGTAGAGATCGTGGAAAATGCCACCGCTGTTACCGCAGGCACCGTAGGAGATACAGATTTTCGGGTCCGGCGCGGACTGCCACGCACGCAGCGCAGGGGATCGCATTGCACGGGTGACCGCGCCGGTAAACAGTAAAATATCCGCATGACGCGGTGAAGGAACGACTTTAATGCCGAAGCGTTCTGCATCAAACAGCGGCGAAAGCGTGGCGAAAATTTCGATTTCGCAGCCGTTGCAGCCGCCGCAGTCCACGCGGTAAACGTAGGCAGAACGTTTGATTTTTTTCAGTAACGACGCCTTCATGCTGGCGATGGATTCATCCACCGTCATCGGGACCGGAATGCCGTTGGCGTCACGGGGGCCTAATAAATTGCTCATCAGATGGCCTCTTTCATATGGCGAGTCAGTTCAATACGGTCGGACGGCACCAGGCATTTCTGGCGCTTACATTCCGGGCAAGTCTCAAAGCTTTCGCGGTGGTTTTCCGCGCGGCTGTCGCCGTTGTGCTTAAGCAGCGCAATGGCGTAGTCGATCTCTTTCTGGACGGCGAAAGGACGATTGCAGACGCGGCAGTTGCACAGCGCGAAGCGGGACTGTTGCAGGAAGTCTTCTTTCTTCCACACCGCCAGTTCGTATTCTTGCGACAGCTTAATCGCCGCCGTCGGACAGACTTCTTCACAGCGTCCACAGAAGATGCAGCGCCCGAGATTGAACTGCCACGCCAGCTCTCCTGTGGCGAGGTCAGTTTCAACCGTTAAGGCGTTTGACGGGCAGGCATTGACGCAGGCCGCACAGCCGATGCACTGCTGCGGGTTCTGCTCTGGCTTACCACGGAAGTTTTTATCAACCGCAATCGGCTCCAGCGGATAAGACGAGGTCGCCGTGCCGGTTTTGATAACTTTTTTGATAAAGGTAAACATGGCGACTCCTTATTTCAGCGGCGAGTTTTTTACGCTCAATGCTGTAGCGCTCGAGTTCTTTGTACGGCACCACTTTGCTCTTCTTCTTACGTACATCGACCACGGTCATGCGGTCGGTACAGGAGTAGCAAGGGTCCAGGCTACCGATAATCAACGGCGCATCGGAAACGGTGTTGCCGCGCAGCATGTAGCGCAGGGTCGGCCAGTTTTGCGTAGGTCGCCGCACGGCAGCGCCAGCGGTACAGCTTCTGGTTGTCGCCGGTCATGCTCCAGTGGATATCGTCGCCGCGCGGCGCTTCGGCAAAGCCCAGCGCGAAACGGTGCGGAATGTAGGTAAAGCCTTCCACCATCAGCGGGCCGCCCGGCAGGTTATCCAGACCGTAATCGATCATATTCAGCGCGGTATAGACTTCGTTGATACGCACTTTCAGACGGGAAATAACGTCGCAGCCCTGCTCGCTGTGGACTTCCATTGGCAGCAGGCCATAACCAACAAACGGGTGATCGGCACGGGTATCACGGGCGTGACCGCTGGCACGGACCATCGGGCCAACGTTACTGAAGTCGCGAGCGATTTCCGGGTCCAGACGACCAATACCGACGGTGCGTTGTTCCATGTTCGGTGTGCTCAGCAGCACATCCACCAGCTCCTGCACTTCACGACGCATCTGTTGTGCCAGCTGGCGGGTCTGGATCATGTCGTCTTTCAGCAGATCGCGACGAATCCCGCCGATCAGGTTCAGGCCGTAGGTTTTACGTGCACCGGTAAGGATCTCTGCCATTTTCATGGAGGTTTCACGCACGCGGAAGAACTGCATAAAGCCGGAGTCGAAGCCGGTAAAGTGACAGGCGAGGCCGAGGTTGAGCAGATGCGAGTGCAGGCGTTCTACCTCCAGCAGAATGGCGCGGATCATCTGCGCACGTTCTGGCACCTGAATACCCATCGCGTTTTCCACCGACGTGGTGTAGGCGGTGCTGTGAGCAAAGCCGCAGATCCCGCACACACGGTCAGAGAGGAAGGTCACTTCGTTGTAACCCATGCGGGTTTCCGCCAGTTTTTCCATGCCGCGATGGACATAGAACAGGCGGTAGTCGGCGTCGATAATGTTTTCGCCATCGACGAACAGACGGAAGTGGCCCGGTTCGTCAGAAGTGACGTGCAGCGGACCAATCGGCACGACATTGTTTTTCTTGTCGCCCAGTTCGTTGATGAACTCGTAGGTTTCAGCATCGGTAGTCGGTGCCGGACGCTGACGATAATCCATGCTGTCTTTACGCAGCGGATAAAGTTCATCCGGCCAGTCATCCGGCAGCACCAGACGACGTTCATCCGGAAGCCCTACCGGAATCAAACCGTACATATCGCGCACTTCGCGCTCGCCCCACACCGCCGCCGGAACGCGCGGTGTCACGGACGGATATTCCGGTTTGTTGGCGTCAACTTCGACGCGCACGGTTATCCAGCATTTGGTGCCCTTCTCCATCGACAGCACGTAGTAAACGGCGTAATGACCATTCAGTTTGCGTTCGTCGTTACCAAACAGCACCGACAGCCAGCCACCCTGCTTGTAATAGAGAAACTCCACCACTTCCGGCAGGTAGTTTACCTTCACGGTCACGGTCAGCTGATCTTTGGTCTGCCAGGCGTGGTCCAGCACGACGCCCGGAAATGCCTCATTCAGCGCGGCGAGATAATGTTGACCTAATTTTTCTTCAGACATGCTCAAACTCTCTTTAATCACGCCGCCAGCAAGGAGACGAACGCTAAAAATGCAAAGCCAAACCCAGCCCAGGTAATGCGCGGAGTAATATCAAGACGCAGACGGGCCATGCTGTTTTCGAACAGCGCGATAACCAGTACGCCGACCACCAGTTTGACGATGGCAATCACCAGTGCCAGCAGCAGCCCACCGACGGTGAAGGTTTCCATTTGTCCCCACGGAATAAACACCCCGACGAACATCTGCAACACCACCAGCTGTTTCAGGCTGATGCCCCATTTCATGACGCCAAAACCGCTGCCGCTGTACTCAGAGAGCGGACCTTCCTGCAACTCCTGCTCGGCTTCCGCCAGGTCGAACGGCAGTTTGCCCATTTCGATAAAAGTGGCGAACGCACAGGCACAAAGCGCCAGCACCAGCGGGATGCTCTGGCTCAGTGGCCAGTGATAAACGGTGTCGGTGATGTTGCTGATGTTGGTGGAACCGGCAACCTGTGCGGCGACCCACAGACCAAGCAGCAGCATCGGTTCAACCAACACGCCAAGCATCGCTTCACGGCTCGCGCCGATAGCGGTAAACGGGCTACCGGTATCCAGACCAGAAATGGCAAAGAAGAAACGCGCGATGGCGAAGAGATACAGTAAGGTGATCAAATCGCCCAGTTGCGGCAGCGGAGAACCCACGGTCACCACCGGCAGCGCAGTGGCGATAGTCAGCATGACGCCCACCATCACATACGGCGTCAGGCGGAACACCCAGCCGGAGGCATCCGGGCCAACGCTCTGGCGACCCAGCAGTTTGATAATGTCGCGATACTCCTGCAACACGCCCGGCCCGCGACGGTTATGCAAGCGGGCGCGCGCCACGCGGGTTATACCGGAGAGCAGCGGCGCAACGGCAAATAACACCAGCGCCTGAATTAACGGATATAAAACACTCATTCTCAGGCTCCTCGTGAAACAATAATCACCACCAGCACCGCCAGTTCAACCAGCGCCATCCGGCGGAACAGCAACGCACTCCCCTCGCACTGCCAGCCCGGCACCAGCGACACCGGATTCAGCCATTTGCGTAGTTTCAGCACCGGCGCAAACGCCTGTTTCACCGGCATGGCAAAACCGTGAGCGGTAATCACCATTGATTTTTCATGATCGTAGCCGCACACCCAGGCCGCGCCGCGGGAACGCGACGGCAAACGATCGCCTTTGCAAATCGCCATAATGATGAATGGCAGCAGCGGGCAGGCAATCAGCAGCAACGTGATCATGGGTTGAGAAACGGTGGTGTTAGCAGGCTCCAGCGGCAGAGGTACAGCAGCAGAGAGCATCGGCAGTAGCCACGGCGCAGCAACACCGCCAATTACGCAGCAAATCGCCAGTGCCACTACGCTTACGCTCATCAGGAGCGGCGCACAGGTGGCGTTTTCGGCCTCTTTGGTACGCGGCGCGCCGAGGAAAGTAACGCCATAAACTTTCGCCATACACATCACCGCCAGCGCACCGGTAATTGCCAGCCCCACGGCAAGCAGCGGCCCGAGAAGACGGGCAACAAACGCGCCACTATTGCTCAGTTTGAAGAAGGATTGATAGATAACCCATTCCCCGGCAAACCCGTTCAGCGGCGGCAGCGCAGCCATTGCCATCAGCCCGACTAACATGGCGATGGAGATAACCGGCATTTTCTTGCCAATACCACCGAGTTTTTCGATATCGCGATGACCGGTACGGAACCAGACGCTCCCCGCCCCGAGGAAAAGCACGCTTTTGAACAGGCTATGGTTAAGCAGATGGTACAGACCACCAACCAGACCAAGGGCAATCAGCGCCGGTTGTTCGAGCGCGATACCCGTTACGCCAGCGCCCAGCCCCAGCAGGATAATGCCGATATTTTCCAGGGTGTGGTAAGCCAGCAGGCGCTGGATGTTATGCTCCATCAGCGCATACAGACCACCGACGAACGCGGTGATCATACCGAGCACCAGCAGCGCGATCCCCCACCACAGCGGTGCGTTACCGCCCAGCAGTGACAGGGTTAAAATGCCCAGCAGGCCAATTTTCATGACTACCGTAGAAAACAACGCGGCAGCTGGCGCAGAGGCGTTAGCATGTGCCTGCGGCACCCAGCCGTGCAGCGGAATAATCCCTGCCAGCAGACCAAAGCCAATCACACCGAGCAGCCAGATATCGGAACCGAGCGGCAGCTGTTGCATACGCATATCCAGCAGGCGCAGATCCAGCGTGCCGTAACGCTGCCACAGCAGCCAGCAAGCAATCGCCAGCAGCAGAGTGCCAAGACGTCCCAGAGCAAACCACAGTTTGCCCTCTTTGCTGTTGCTGGTGAGGAACACCGCACACAGGGCCATGATTTCGGCCATTACCACGAACATGCCGAGGTTGCTGGCGATGACGGCACAGACGGCGGCAGCCATCAACATATTGATCTGCAAGCCGTTGCACTTCACCTGCGCGTGGCGATGCCAGTCAATGTTGTAGAGGCTGATAAACAGACCGCACAGACCGAGCGTAATCAGCCAAATCGCGTTAAGCGGAGAGATTTGCACATCGTAGCTTACCAGCGACAGCGCACCGCTCACGCCAACCGCGCCAGTCAGCACTGTGAAGCCCGCGGCTGCCGTATACAGGCCACCCACCGCGCCGCCAATTCCGGCTATCCAGCCGCTTAGCGCCTTTTGAAAAGAAAAGAGAAATGCCAGAACAGCGGCGGCGACAAACCACGCCACGCCGCTATTGATCAGGGAAATTGCGCTCATTTAGCCTCTCCACTTTGAGCCTGCTGAAACAAGGTGAGATCGCCAAAGTCCGTGTTAAAAGTCAGCTCACGCTTACGTTTGCTGACGCGGGCGATATCGGTGTTATCCACCAGATGCAGGGCTTTAGTCGGGCACATCCGCACGCAGGCCGGACCTTGTTCATCAAAACTACAAAGGTCACATTTGACGGCGATCGCGCGAATACCTGGCACCCAGTCAAGCAATGTGCTGACACGCGCCGGAGCAGGCGGTGCCGGTGGCGCTTTCGGGGTATTGGCGTTTGCCGGAATATCCAGCGGACGGCTGCCGGAAAATTCAATTGCGCCAAACGGGCAGGCGATGCCGCACAGTTTGCAGCTTACGCACAGACTTTCATTCAACTGCACGGCCCCATCAACGCGGGTGATGGCGTTAACCGGGCAAACCACCGCACAGGGCGCATCTTCACAGTGGTGACAGAGCTGCGGCGCAGATTCTTTTTTCATTGAGCATCACTCGCAGGCGCGGCATTGATTGCAGGCCGTGCTGGCGATGCGTCTCTGAACAGGCGGCCTCACAGGTGTGGCAGCCGATACAGAGCGTGGAGTCAGCAATTACAAAACGATTCACCAGGCATTCCTCAGGTGATTGTCATTTTTGACGAAAACATGCCGATGAAATGTCATTTTCGACACTCATCGACACGCCCATCCCCAAACAGGCGTAACGCCTGCAAAACGGGCAAAGCCTCAGCTCATGCTGCCGGGCTTTGTCCCTTTACCAGTTGGCTTAAATTCACCGGCACATTGTTTTCAATGGCGGTGTATAAGCTGTCGTAAACGCCAGCGATTTTTTCGAGATAGTGTTCCAGAACCTGTTCGCGATCGCGGATGTTGACCTTGCCATCAATCATGCCGTCAATGCTCAGTTGCGCCTGCGCAATCCGCTGTTTGTCTTCACCCTCTTTCGTTTCGACGTAATACTCGATGGTGTGGCTGTTAAAGCCATCCGCCAGGGTGACGTAAATACGAAAATGTTCAAAAAGGACGAAACAGAGTTCTTTGTCCGGCGCGCAGCTCATGGCGTGATGCAGGCGCGCTTTCGATAACGTGATCCCCTGAACCAGCGAATTGCAGTAGATGTGCCACTGGTCCTGTAGGCGACGATGCCGCTGTGCGATGTAATCGGCTTTCTCGCTTATTTCCCAAATAGTCATTGTCAGGTTACCCGTTTAACAGAGATGCCAGCTTTAAGCATTTTTTATGCCAACTTTTAATTCATTGTTATTAAAACGATTTTTAAGCTAAAGATGAATTTCGTCGCCGTGTCGACGTGTCATTTCGACATCATCGACATTATTCACCGCAGGGATAATCAACACTGGCACAATTATTGCTTGTAGCTGGCAATAGTTAATGGGAGGCGATATGCACGAAATAACCCTCTGCCAACGGGCACTGGAATTGATCGAACAGCAGGCCGCAAAACACGGCGCAAAACGCGTAACTGGGGTCTGGCTCAAAATTGGCGCATTTTCTTGTGTCGAAACCAGCTCTCTTGCCTTTTGTTTTGATCTGGTTTGCCGCGGCAGCGTGGCGGAAGGTTGTAAACTGCACCTCGAAGAACAAGAGGCCGAATGCTGGTGTGAAACATGCCAACAGTATGTGACGCTACTGACCCAGCGCGTCCGCCGCTGTCCACAGTGTCATGGCGACATGCTACAAATTGTGGCAGACGACGGTTTACAGATTCGGCGGATAGAAATAGACCAGGAGTGAGCGATGTGTACAACATGCGGTTGCGGTGAAGGCAACCTGTATATCGAGGGTGATGAACATAACCCTCATTCCGCGTTTCGTAGCGCGCCATTTGCCCCGGCGGCACGCCCGAAGATGAAAATCACCGGCATTAAAACGCCTGAATTTACCCCCAGCCAGACTGAAGAAGGCGACCTGCATTACGGTCATGGCGAAGCGGGCACTCACGCGCCGGGCATGAGCCAGCGTCGGATGCTGGAAGTCGAAATTGACGTGCTGGACAAAAATAACCGTCTGGCTGAACGCAACCGCGCGCGCTTTGCTGCCCGCAAGCAACTGGTGCTCAACCTGGTTTCCAGCCCTGGTTCCGGTAAAACCACCCTGCTGACGGAAACCTTAATGCGCCTGAAAGACAGCGTTCCGTGCGCGGTTATTGAAGGCGATCAGCAAACCGTGAACGATGCCGCACGCATTCGTGCTACCGGCACACCAGCGATTCAGGTGAATACCGGTAAAGGCTGCCATCTCGACGCTCAGATGATTGCCGACGCCGCACCGCGCCTGCCACTGGACGATAACGGTATTCTGTTTATCGAAAACGTTGGCAACCTGGTATGCCCGGCCAGCTTCGATCTCGGTGAAAAACACAAAGTGGCGGTGCTTTCCGTTACCGAAGGTGAAGACAAACCGCTGAAATATCCGCACATGTTTGCCGCCGCCTCGCTGATGCTGCTCAACAAAGTTGACTTGCTGCCGTATCTCAATTTCGACGTTGAGAAGTGCATCGCCTGCGCCCGTGAAGTCAATCCAGAAATTGAAATCATCCTTATTTCCGCCACCAGCGGCGAAGGGATGGACCAGTGGCTGAACTGGCTGGAGACACAGCGATGTGCATAGGCGTTCCCGGCCAGATCCGCACCATTGACGGCAACCAGGCGAAAGTCGACGTCTGCGGCATTCAGCGCGATGTCGATTTAACGTTAGTCGGCAGCTACGATGAAAACGGTCAGCCACGCGTAGGCCAGTGGGTACTGGTTCACGTTGGCTTTGCCATGAGCGTAATTAATGAAGCCGAAGCGCGCGACACTCTCGACGCCTTACAAAACATGTTTGACGTTGAGCCGGATGTCGGTGCGCTGTTGTATGGCGAGGAAAAATAATGCGTTTTGTTGATGAATATCGCGCGCCGGAACAGGTGATGCAGTTAATTGAGCATCTGCGCGAACGTGCTTCACATCTCTCTTACACCGCCGAACGCCCTCTGCGGATTATGGAAGTGTGTGGCGGTCATACCCACGCCATTTTTAAATTCGGCCTCGACCAGTTGCTGCCGGAAAACGTTGAGTTTATCCACGGTCCCGGTTGCCCGGTGTGTGTACTGCCGATGGGTAGAATCGACACCTGCGTGGAGATTGCCAGCCATCCGGAAGTCATCTTCTGTACCTTTGGCGACGCCATGCGCGTACCAGGGAAACAGGGTTCGCTGTTACAGGCAAAAGCGCGCGGTGCCGATGTGCGCATCGTTTACTCGCCGATGGATGCGTTGAAACTGGCGCAGGAGAATCCAACCCGCAAAGTGGTGTTCTTCGGCTTAGGTTTTGAAACCACCATGCCGACCACCGCCATCACTCTGCAACAGGCAAAAGCCCGCGATGTGCAGAATTTTTACTTCTTCTGCCAGCACATTACGCTCATCCCAACACTGCGCAGTTTGCTGGAACAGCCGGATAACGGTATCGACGCGTTCCTCGCGCCCGGCCACGTCAGTATGGTGATTGGCACTGATGCCTATAATTTTATCGCCAGCGATTTTCATCGTCCGCTGGTGGTGGCTGGTTTCGAACCGCTTGATCTACTGCAAGGCGTGGTCATGCTGGTGGAGCAGAAAATAGCGGCCCACAGCAAGGTAGAGAATCAGTATCGTCGGGTGGTGCCGGATGCCGGTAACCTGCTGGCGCAACAGGCGATTGCCGATGTGTTCTGTGTCAACGGCGACAGCGAATGGCGCGGCTTAGGCGTGATTGAATCTTCTGGTGTACACCTGACGCCGGATTATCAACGATTCGATGCCGAAGCGCATTTCCGCCCGGCACCGCAGCAGGTCTGCGATGACCCGCGCGCACGTTGTGGAGAAGTATTAACGGGCAAATGTAAGCCGCATCAATGCCCGCTGTTTGGTAACACCTGTAATCCTCAAACCGCGTTTGGTGCGCTGATGGTTTCCTCCGAAGGAGCGTGCGCCGCGTGGTATCAGTATCGTCAGCAGGAGAGTGAAGCGTGAATAATATCCAACTCGCCCACGGTAGCGGCGGCCAGGCGATGCAGCAATTAATCAACAGCCTGTTTATGGAAGCCTTTGCCAACCCGTGGCTGGCAGAGCAGGAAGATCAGGCCCGTCTTGATCTGGCGCAGCTGGTAGCGGAAGGCGACCGTCTGGCGTTCTCCACCGACAGCTACGTCATCGACCCGCTGTTCTTTCCTGGTGGCAATATCGGCAAGTTGGCGATTTGCGGCACCGCGAACGACGTAGCGGTCAGTGGCGCTATTCCGCGTTATCTCTCCTGTGGATTTATCCTTGAAGAAGGATTACCGATGGAGACGCTGAAAGCCGTTGTGACCAGCATGGCAGAAACCGCCCGCGCGGCAGGCATTGCCATCGTTACTGGCGACACTAAAGTGGTGCAGCGCGGCGCGGCAGATAAACTGTTTATCAACACCGCTGGTATGGGCGCAATTCCGGCGAATATTCACTGGGGCGCACAGACGCTAACCGCAGGCGATGTATTGCTGGTTAGCGGTACACTCGGCGACCACGGGGCGACTATCCTTAACCTGCGTGAGCAGCTGGGGCTGGATGGCGAACTGGTCAGCGACTGTGCGGTACTAACGCCGCTTATTCAGACGCTGCGTGACATTCCCTGCGTGAAAGCGCTGCGTGATGCCACCCGTGGTGGTGTAAACGCGGTGGTACATGAGTTCGCGGAAGCCTGCGGTTGTGGTATTGAAATTTCAGAAGCGGCACTGCCGGTTAAACCTGCTGTGCGCGGCGTTTGCGAACTGCTGGGACTGGACGCCCTTAACTTTGCCAACGAAGGCAAACTGGTGATCGCCGTTGAACGCAACGCGGCAGAGCAAGTGCTGGCAGCGTTACATTCCCATCCACTGGGAAAAGACGCGGCGCTGATTGGTGAAGTGGTGGAACGTAAAGGTGTTCGTCTTGCCGGTCTATATGGCGTGAAACGAACCCTCGATTTACCACACGCCGAACCGCTTCCGCGTATATGCTAATAAAATTCTAAATCTCCTATAGTTAGTCAATGACCTTTTGCACCGCTTTGCGGTGCTTTCTGGAAGAACAAAATGTCATATACACCGATGAGTGATCTCGGACAACAAGGGTTGTTCGACATCACTCGGACACTATTGCAGCAGCCCGATCTGGCCTCGCTGTGTGAGGCTCTTTCGCAACTGGTAAAGCGTTCTGCGCTCGCCGACAACGCGGCTATTGTGTTGTGGCAAGCGCAGACTCAACGTGCGTCTTATTACGCGTCGCGTGAAAAAGACACCCCCATTAAATATGAAGACGAAACTGTTCTGGCACACGGTCCGGTACGCAGCATTTTGTCGCGCCCTGATACGCTGCATTGCAGTTACGAAGAATTTTGTGAAACCTGGCCGCAGCTGGCCGCAGGTGGGCTATACCCCCAAATTTGGTCACTATTGCCTGATGCCACTGGCGGCGGAAGGGCATATTTTTTGGTGGCTGTGAATTTATTCGTTATGACGATCGCCCGTGGAGTGAAAAAGAGTTCAATCGCCTGCAAACATTTACGCAGATCGTTTCTGTCGTCACCGAACAAATCCAGAGCCGCGTCGTTAACAATGTCGACTATGAGTTGTTATGCCGGGAACGCGATAACTTCCGCATCCTGGTCGCCATCACCAACGCGGTGCTTTCCCGCCTGGATATGGACGAACTGGTCAGCGAAGTCGCCAAAGAAATCCATTACTATTTCGACATTGACGATATCAGCATTGTCTTACGCAGCCACCGTAAAAACAAACTCAACATCTACTCCACTCACTATCTTGATAAACAGCATCCCGCCCACGAACAGAGCGAAGTCGATGAAGCCGGAACCCTCACCGAACGCGTCTTCAAAAGTAAAGAGATGCTGTTGATTAATCTCCACGAGCGGGACGATTTAGCCCCCTATGAACGCATGTTGTTCGACACCTGGGGCAACCAGATTCAAACCTTGTGCCTGTTACCGCTGATGTCTGGCGACACCATGCTGGGCGTGCTGAAACTGGCGCAATGCGAAGAGAAAGTATTTACCACTACCAATCTGAGCTTACTGCGCCAGATTGCCGAACGTGTGGCAATCGCTGTCGATAACGCCCTCGCCTATCAGGAAATTCATCGTCTGAAAGAACGGCTGGTTGATGAAAACCTCGCCCTGACCGAGCAGCTCAACAATGTTGATAGTGAATTTGGCGAGATTATTGGCCGCAGCGAAGCCATGTACAGCGTACTTAAACAAGTTGAAATGGTGGCGCAAAGTGACAGTACCGTGCTGATCCTCGGTGAAACTGGTACAGGTAAAGAGCTGATTGCCCGCGCGATCCATAATCCCAGTGGGCGTAATAATCGCCGCATGGTCAAAATGAACTGCGCGGCGATGCCTGCCGGATTGCTGGAGAGCGATCTATTTGGTCATGAGCGTGGGGCTTTTACCGGTGCCAGCGCTCAGCGCATTGGTCGTTTTGAACTGGCGGATAAAAGCTCACTATTCCTCGATGAAGTGGGCGATATGCCGCTGGAGTTACAGCCGAAGTTGCTGCGTGTATTACAGGAACAGGAGTTTGAACGTCTTGGCAGCAACAAAATCATTCAGACGGACGTACGTTTAATTGCCGCGACTAACCGCGATCTGAAAAAAATGGTCGCAGACCGAGAGTTCCGTAGCGATCTCTATTACCGCCTGAACGTATTCCCGATCCACCTGCCGCCACTACGCGAGCGTCCGGAAGATATTCCGCTGCTGGCGAAAGCCTTTACCTTCAAAATTGCCCGTCGTCTGGGGCGCAATATCGACAGCATTCCTGCCGAGACGCTGCGCATCCTGAGCAACATGGAATGGCCGGGCAACGTGCGTGAGCTGGAAAACGTCATTGAGCGCGCGGTATTGCTAACACGCGGCAACGTGCTGCAGCTGTCATTGCCAGATATTGCTTTACCAGAACCTGAAACGCCGCCTGCCGCAACGGTTGTCGCCCAGGAGGGCGAAGATGAATATCAGTTGATTGTTCGCGTGCTGAAAGAAACCAACGGCGTGGTTGCCGGGCCTAAAGGCGCTGCGCAACGTCTGGGGCTGAAACGCACGACTCTGCTGTCACGGATGAAGCGACTGGGAATTGATAAATCGGCATTGATTTAACAGATGTGGTTATACTCGATCAACATTCAATGAAAGGAGGCAGTATGGCAGTTTCAGCAAGAAATCAATTAACCGGAACAGTTAGCGCAGTAGCAATGGGCGCTGTGAATGATGAAGTAGAACTGACGCTGGCAGGTGGTGCAAAACTGGTGGCAATTGTTACACACAGCAGCCAGCAGGCTCTTGGTCTGGCAAAAGGGAAAGAAGCGATTGCCCTGATTAAAGCCCCGTGGGTAACACTGGCAACGGAAGACTGTGGACTGAAATTCTCTGCTCGCAACCAGTTTGCTGGCAGCGTGTCGACAATCACCGAAGGCGCAGTGAACGCCACTGTCCATATCAAAACGGATGCGGGTTTTGAAATTGTGGCAGTGGTAACAAATGAAAGTCAGGATGAAATGAAACTCACCACTGGCTCGCGCGTTATTGCATTGATCAAAGCATCAGCCATCCTGATTGCCACCAAAGCGTAAACGCCTTATTTGCCGGAGAGTATGGCTCTCCGGCAGATTTATTTCTTTGGACGATATTTTTCTGGCAACTCCGGCACCGGACGCTTGTCATCGATGAGATGACGCACGGTTAAGATCGGATGACGCCACAGCATTCGCGGCCCGGCCCAACGCATAATCTGTTTCATCTCTTCACGCTTTGCTGGCTGGTAACAGTGCACCGGACACTGCTTACAGGCTGGTTTCTCTTCGCCGAACACACATTTATCCAGCCGCTTTTGCGCGTAGGCAAACAGCGCGTCGTAATGCTCCGGCTCCGCTGACGCCTGCGGGCATTTCGCTTGATAAAGATCGATCATTTTTTTAATCGTCAGTTTTTCACGAGAGATACGCTTGCCGGACATGCTGCCTCCATACTCTTAAGGTGTATTTATATTACAACTTAATTTGAAAGGGGACTATGGCTCTGAAGGAGGAGGTTTATTCAACCGACGCAATTTTGCGTACTTGCTTCATAAGCATCACGCAAAAGCTGCAAAACAGCATCTTTCCCGGAATCACCATCAAGAACTCGCCGTTCGCTTCTTCCCCTGAAATGATTAACTCCGGTATCATGTGCGCCTTATGTGATAACAACGAAAATAAAAACCATCACACCCCATTTAATATCAGGGAACCGGACATAACCCCATGAGTGCAATAGAAAATTTCGATGCCCATACGCCCATGATGCAGCAGTATCTCAAGCTGAAAGCCCAGCATCCCGAGATCCTGCTGTTTTACCGGATGGGCGACTTTTATGAACTGTTTTATGACGACGCAAAACGGGCGTCGCAACTGCTGGATATTTCACTGACCAAACGCGGTGCTTCAGCGGGAGAGCCAATCCCGATGGCGGGGATTCCCTACCATGCGGTGGAAAACTACCTCGCCAAACTGGTGAACCAGGGCGAATCGGTTGCTATTTGTGAACAGATTGGCGATCCGGCGACCAGCAAAGGGCCGGTCGAGCGCAAAGTTGTCCGTATCGTTACGCCGGGCACCATCAGCGATGAAGCGCTGTTGCAGGAACGTCAGGACAACCTGCTGGCGGCTATCTGGCAGGACAGTAAAGGTTTCGGCTACGCAACGCTGGATATCAGTTCCGGTCGTTTTCGCCTGAGCGAACCGGCGGACCGCGAAACGATGGCGGCAGAACTGCAACGTACGAATCCAGCGGAATTACTGTATGCGGAAGATTTCGCCGAGATGTCGCTGATTGAAGGTCGCCGCGGCCTGCGTCGTCGCCCGCTGTGGGAGTTTGAAATCGACACCGCGCGCCAGCAGTTAAACTTGCAATTTGGCACTCGCGATCTGGTCGGTTTTGGCGTCGAGAACGCGCCGCGCGGACTTTGTGCCGCCGGTTGTCTGTTGCAATATGCGAAAGATACCCAACGCACGACCCTGCCGCATATTCGTTCTATCACTATGGAACGTGAGCAGGACAGCATCATTATGGATGCCGCGACGCGTCGTAACCTGGAAATCACCCAGAATCTGGCGGGTGGTGCGGAAAATACGCTGGCTTCTGTGCTCGACTGCACCGTCACGCCGATGGGCAGCCGTATGCTGAAACGCTGGCTGCATATGCCAGTGCGCGATACCCGCGTCTTGCTTGAGCGCCAGCAAACTATTGGCGCATTGCAGGATTTCACCGCCGAGCTGCAGCCGGTACTGCGTCAGGTCGGCGACCTGGAACGTATTCTGGCGCGTCTGGCTTTACGAACCGCTCGCCCACGCGATCTGGCCCGTATGCGTCACGCTTTCCAGCAACTGCCGGAGCTGCGTGCACTATTAGAAAATGTCGAAAGCGCACCGGTACAGGCGCTGCGTGAGAAGATGGGCGAGTTTGCCGAACTGCGCGATCTGCTGGAGCGGGCCATTATCGACACACCGCCGGTACTGGTGCGCGACGGTGGTGTTATCGCGCCGGGCTATAACGAAGAGCTGGATGAGTGGCGGGCGCTGGCTGACGGCGCGACCGATTATCTGGAGCGTCTGGAAATCCGCGAGCGTGAACGTACCGGCCTGGACACGCTGAAAGTCGGCTTTAACGCGGTTCATGGTTATTACATTCAGATCAGCCGTGGACAAAGCCATCTGGCACCCATCAACTATATGCGTCGCCAGACGCTGAAAAACGCCGAACGCTACATTATTCCAGAGCTAAAAGAGTATGAAGACAAAGTACTCACCTCGAAAGGTAAAGCACTGGCACTGGAAAAACAGCTTTATGAAGAGTTGTTCGACCTGCTGTTGCCGCATCTGGAAGCGTTGCAACAGAGCGCGAGCGCGCTGGCGGAACTCGACGTGCTGGTGAACCTGGCGGAACGGGCCTATACCCTGAACTACACCTGCCCGACCTTTATTGATAAACCTGGCATTCGCATTACCGAAGGCCGCCATCCAGTGGTTGAACAGGTACTGAACGAACCGTTTATCGCTAACCCGCTAAACCTGTCGCCACAGCGCCGCATGTTGATCATTACCGGTCCGAACATGGGCGGTAAAAGTACCTATATGCGCCAGACCGCGTTGATTGCGCTGATGGCGTATATCGGCAGCTACGTACCGGCGCAAAAAGTCGAGATTGGCCCGATCGACCGTATCTTTACCCGCGTAGGCGCGGCAGACGATCTGGCATCCGGGCGTTCAACCTTTATGGTGGAGATGACCGAAACCGCCAATATTTTACATAACGCCACCGAATATAGTCTGGTGTTGATGGATGAGATCGGGCGTGGAACGTCCACTTACGATGGTCTGTCGCTGGCGTGGGCATGCGCGGAAAATCTGGCAAATAAGATCAAAGCGTTGACGCTGTTTGCTACCCACTATTTCGAGCTGACCCAGTTACCGGAGAAAATGGAAGGCGTCGCCAACGTGCATCTCGATGCGCTGGAGCACGGCGACACCATTGCCTTTATGCACAGCGTGCAGGATGGCGCGGCGAGCAAAAGCTACGGCCTGGCGGTTGCAGCTCTGGCAGGCGTGCCAAAAGAGGTTATTAAGCGCGCACGGCAAAAACTGCGTGAGCTGGAAAGCATTTCGCCGAACGCCGCCGCTACACAGGTTGATGGTACGCAGATGTCCCTGCTTTCTGCGCCAGAAGAAACGTCGCCTGCGGTCGAGGCACTGGAAAACCTCGACCCGGATTCACTGACTCCGCGTCAGGCGCTGGAGTGGATTTATCGGTTGAAGAGTCTGGTGTAATAACAATTCCCGATAGTCTTTTGCTATCGGGAATATTAACGACAACTGACGAATCAAATAAAAATACCCTGTATAATAGGAAATCTTATTTTACAGGGTAAAACCATGCCATCTACACGCTATCAAAAAATTAATGCCCATCACTATCGTTATATATGGGCCGTTGGTGATATTCATGGTGACTATCAATTATTACAATCCCGCTTACATCAACTCTCTTTTTGCCCTGAAACCGACTTACTTATTTCCACAGGCGATAATATTGATCGTGGGCCGAAGAGTCTTAACGTGCTGCACCTGCTAAACCAACCCTGGTTTACGTCGGTTAAAGGCAACCACGAAGCGATGGCGTTGGATGCATTCGAAACTGGCGATGGAAATATGTGGCTTGCCAGCGGTGGTGACTGGTTTTTCGATTTAAATGATTCAGAGCAACAAGCGGCAATAGATCTGTTGCTGAAATTCCATCACCTTCCACATATTATTGAAGTTACTAACGACAACACAAAATATGTCATCACACATGCAGATTATCCGGGGAATGAATATCTCTTTGGTAAAGAAATAGCGGAGAGCGAATTACTCTGGCCTGTTGATCGTGTGCAGAAATCGCTTAATGGCGAGTTACAACAAATAAACGGCGCTGATTATTTTATATTTGGACATATGGTGTTTGATAACATTCAGACGTTCGCAAACCAGATTTATATTGATACCGGATCGCCGAAAAGCGGGCGGCTGTCATTTTATAAAATAAAGTAATGAGGCCGGGTAAAGCAAAGCCACTACCCGGCACTTTTTATTAACGCTTATCTGCCGCCAGCAGCGGCGGGATGCTCGGCACCATCGGCGCGTCATCAATATCTTTCTGCGTCATGCGGAACGCTTCAGGGTAATGTTCGCGGCTGGTGCGGCGCAGCGGTTCAGTATCGCGCCAGGTATAAAGGCAATGCTGGCACTGATATACCGTCCAGACATCTTTCACTGGCGATTTCGCCATCACTTCAATCTGTTCATCGGCACAACGTGGACAAATCATCTTGTTCTCCTTATTTACGTGCGGCCAGCATAGCGGTCAGTTTTTCAGCCCAGGCTTTGGTTTCCGGTAAATCCACCACCGGCTGGCTGTAGTGACCACGGTTGTCCGGGGCGACAGGCGTGGTGGCGTCGATAATCAGCTTGTCGGTGATCCCCGCCGGGCTTGAGCCGGGGTCGAGTTCCAGCACGGACATATTCGGCAACTGCACCAGGTCCCCTGCCGGGTTCACTTTTGACGAAAGCGCCCACATCACCTGCGGCAGGTTGAACGGATCAACATCTTCATCGACCATAATCACCATCTTCACGTAGCCCAGTCCGTGTGGTGTGGTCATCGCACGCAGGCCTACTGCGCGGGCAAAACCGCCGTAGCGTTTTTTGGTGGAGATAATCGCCAACAGGCCGTGGGTGTACATGGCGTTCACCGCCTGCACTTCCGGGAACTCGGCTTTCAGTTGCTGATACAGCGGCACACAGGTGGCTGGCCCCATCAGGTAGTCGATTTCCGTCCACGGCATCCCGAGATAGAGCGATTCAAAAATGGGTTTGCTGCGATAAGAGACTTTATCGATGCGCACCACGGTCATGTTACGCCCGCCGGAGTAGTGCCCGGTAAACTCACCGAACGGCCCTTCGATTTCGCGTTTACGGCTTTCGATGACCCCTTCGAGGATCACTTCTGAACCCCACGGCACATCAAAACCGGTCAGCGGGGCGGTGGCGATCGGGTACGGACTTTCACGCAGCGCGCCTGCCATTTCATACTCAGACTGATCGTATTTCAACGGCGTGGCCCCCATCAGCGTGATGATCGGATCGTTACCGAGCGTGATCGCAATCGGCAGATCTTCACCGCGCTCTTCTGCTTTATGCAGATGCAGGGCGATATCGTGCATCGGCACCGGTTGCAGACCGAGCTTACGCTTACCCTTCACTTCCATACGATAGATACCGACGTTCTGCTTGCCGAAGTTATCCGGGTCGAGCGGATCGCGGGAAACCACGCAGGCTTTGTCGAGATAGAAACCGCCATCGCCATCGTTTAAACGAAACAGCGGCAGAATATCGAACAGATTGATCTCATCTCCATCGACGGTGTTCTGCGCCCAGGCTGGATTGGCGCGGCGTTCCGGGGCTATCGGGAAGTTATCCCAGCGGCGGATAAACTCATCAATCTGTTTTTTAACCGGGGTATTTGGCGGCAAGCCGAGAGAAATCGCGTGGTTCTGCCAGGAACCGATGGTGTTCATCGCCACGCGCGCATCGGTAAAGCCGCGAATATTGTCAAACCACAGCGCGGGCGCGCCGTCGCCGATACGCCCGGTGGCGTTAGCTGCTGCTGCCAGATCCGGTTCCGCGTTCACCTCTTCGCTGATTTTCAGCAATTGCCCATGGTCGTCGAGCGCCTGTAAAAAGCTGCGTAAATCATCAAATGCCATTATTCATTCTCCTGAGAAAAATTCCGGGCCTGCGGCAATCCTTGCCAGCGCCTGGCGTGAGGATGTTCGAGGCCAAATTGATCCAGCACGCGGGCTACCACGTGCTGGACAATGTCATCTACCGTTTCGGGATGGTTATAAAAGGCAGGCATCGGCGGCACCATCGCCACGCCCATGCGCGAAAGTGCGAGCATATTTTCGAGATGGATGGTGCTAAGCGGCATTTCACGCGGCACCAGCACCAGTTTGCGGCCTTCTTTGAGCACGACGTCCGCCGCGCGCCCTACCAGGCCATCGGCGTAACCAGCGCGGATACCGGCGAGCGTTTTCATACTGCACGGAATAACGATCATGCCGTCGGTACGAAAGGAACCTGAGGAGATGGTTGCGGCCTGATCCGCCGGGTTATGGCAGAAGTCTGCGAGGGCAGCAACATCGCGGGCGTTGTAAGGCGTTTCCAGTTCAATGGTGGTTTTCGCCCACTTCGACATCACCAGATGAGTCTCGACATTCGGCATCTCCCGCAGCGCTTGCAGTAATGCCACACCTAAGAGGCGCACCGGTAGCCCCTGTCATCCCGACGATCAGTTTCATTGCTTACTCTCTTAATTGTTCGTATACGAACGTTATTATTAACATACTCCTTCATTTCCACAGCGGCAAGGATTGAAAAGTAACAACATCTTCTTCGTCACTGAAAAACCGCTATGATAGCGACAGAGAATTAGCCCGGAGTTTACATGGCGTTACGAAATAAAGCGTTCCATCAGTTACGACAGCTTTTTCAGCAGCATACGGCCCGCTGGCAGCACGAGTTACCTGACCTGACCAAACCACAGTACGCGGTGATGCGCGCCATTGCTGATAAGCCTGGTATCGAACAGGTGGCACTGATAGAAGCAGCAGTCAGCACCAAAGCAACGCTGGCAGAAATGTTGGCAAGAATGGAAAATCGTGGCTTAGTCAGACGTGAACATGACGCCGCTGATAAGCGGCGACGCTTTGTCTGGCTGACTGCCGAAGGAGAAAAGGTACTTGCTGCGGCGATACCGATTGGCGACAGTGTGGATGAGGAATTTTTGGGGCGTTTGAGTGGAGAAGAGCAGGAGCTGTTTATGCAGCTGGTGCGCAAGATGATGAGCAAATAGGATGTTGATTGCCGGATGGGACGCTGACGTGTCTTATCCAGGCGACGAAACACACCAACTCCCCATACAAAAGAAAAAGGCCAGCCTCATAAGAGACTGGCCTTTATGACAGATGCTTACTTATTCGCGGAACAGCGCTTCGATATTCAGCCCCTGCGTTTGCAGGATTTCGCGCAAACGGCGCAGGCCTTCAACCTGAATCTGGCGAACACGTTCACGGGTGAGGCCAATTTCACGACCTACATCTTCCAGTGTTGCCGCTTCGTACCCCAGCAAACCGAATCGACGTGCCAGTACTTCACGCTGTTTGGCGTTCAGCTCGAACAGCCATTTGACGATGCTCTGCTTCATATCGTCATCTTGCGTGGTATCTTCCGGACCGTTCTCTTTTTCATCGGCCAGGATGTCCAGCAACGCTTTTTCGGAATCACCACCCAGCGGGGGTGTCTACCGAGGTAATGCGCTCGTTAAGACGAAGCATACGGCTGACGTCATCAACTGGCTTATCCAGTTGCTCTGCGATCTCTTCCGCACTTGGTTCATGGTCCAGTTTATGGGACAACTCGCGTGCGGTTCGCAGGTAAACGTTCAGCTCCTTTACGATGTGAATCGGCAAACGAATAGTACGGGTTTGGTTCATAATCGCCCGTTCGATCGTCTGGCGAATCCACCAGGTTGCGTATGTTGAGAAGCGGAAACCACGTTCCGGGTCAAACTTCTCTACCGCGCGGATCAGCCCCAGGTTGCCCTCTTCGATAAGATCCAGCAAAGCCAGACCACGATTGCCATAACGGCGGGCAATTTTTACCACCAGACGCAAGTTACTCTCGATCATCCGGCGGCGAGAGGCAACATCTCCACGCAGTGCGCGACGCGCAAAATAAACTTCTTCTTCGGCCGTTAACAGTGGTGAATAACCAATCTCACCAAGGTAAAGCTGAGTCGCGTCCAGCACACGCTGTGTGGCTCCCTGCGATAACAGTTCCTCTTCGGCCAAATCGTTATCACTGGGTTCCTCTTCTACTAAGGCCTTTTCGTCAAAAACCTCAACTCCGTTCTCATCAAATTCCGCATCTTCATTTAAATCATGAACTTTCAGCGTATTCTGACTCATAAGGTGGCTCCTACCCGTGATCCCTTGACGGAACATTCAAGCAAAAGCCTGGTTCGCCGATTTATCGCTGCGGCAAATAACGCAGCGGGTTTACGGATTTCCCCTTGTAACGAATTTCAAAATGCAAGCGTGTTGAACTGGTTCCGGTGCTACCCATGGTTGCTATTTTTTGCCCCGCCTTCACTTCTTGTTGTTCCCGGACCAGCATTGTGTCGTTATGGGCGTAGGCACTCAGGTAATCATCATTATGTTTGATGATAATCAGATTACCGTAGCCGCGCAGCGCGTTACCGGCATAAACAACGCGGCCATCTGCAGTCGCGATAATTGCCTGTCCTTTGCTGCCTGCGATATCAATCCCCTTGTTGCCCCCCTCAGAAGCGCCAAAGGTTTCGATCACTTTGCCCTCAGTCGGCCAGCGCCAGGTGGAGATAGGCGTACTGGTTGATGTACTGCTGACAGTCGGCTCGGTTGTGCTTGCTGTTGGTACCGTTACAGGCGCTGTGACCGTGGTCGCAGTTGGCTTGTTGTTCGGCAACATTTTGTTAGCACTCTGTTCACCCGAAGACTCAGAATACGTAATTGTCGGTTGCGAAGCAACAGCAACGGTGGAATTTTGTGCAGGCTTGATCACAACTCCTTGCTCTGCTGCGTCGGCCTGGGTAATGGCATTTCCGCCAGTGATTGGCGTACCGGAAGCATTCCCCACCTGTAAGGTCTGACCGACGTTCAGCGCATATGGTGCCTGAATATTGTTGCGCTGAGCAAGGTCACGGAAATCGTTGCCAGTAATCCAGGCGATATAGAAAAGTGTGTCGCCTTTTTTCACGGTGTATGTACTGCCGCTATAACTGCCTTTCGGAATGTTCCCATACTGACGGTTGTAGACGATTCGTCCGTTTTCCATCTGTACCGGCTGCTGAGCTACTGGCTGCACAGGCTGGATTTGCGGTTGTTGAGTAGCCTGAATTTGTGGCTGCTGTACCGGCTGAATTTGCGGTTGCTGCGCTGTAGACGTCGTCCCCATTTTCGGCGGCGGCGTAATCAACATACCAGAATTGGTATTTGTAGGCGCATTGCCATTAACGGAGCTGACCGGTGCCGGTGGATTTGAAGTGTCAGAACAGCCTGCCAGCCATAGCGAAACCAGTGACAAAGCCGCAATGCGGCGAACGGTGAATTTTGGGCTTCCCGCGCTCATTTATCCCCCAGGAAAAATTGGTTAATAACCAGTGACATAATTACCGTGCAAGGCACCATACTGAACACTGGAAAAGATGTTCACGATACGCTGACTTGCGGCAAAATAACCAGGAAAAATCCAGGTATTTCCTCACGTTTTAAGCCAGCTCACCCTTCACTAAAGGGACAAAGCGCACGGCCTCCACGGTATCGATAATAAATTCGCCTCCCCGACGACGCACCCGTTTCAAATACTGGTGCTCCTCCCCTACGGGTAAGACGAGAATCCCGCCTTCGTCCAGCTGCGTCATTAGCGCAGTTGGAATTTCCGGCGGTGCCGCCGTAACAATGATAGCGTCAAACGGCGCACGTGCCTGCCAACCTTGCCATCCATCGCCATGACGGGTTGAAACATTATGTAAATCAAGATTTTTCAGGCGGCGACGTGCCTGCCACTGCAAGCCTTTAATCCGTTCAACCGAGCAAACATGCTGGACAAGATGCGCCAGGATTGCCGTTTGATATCCCGAACCAGTGCCAATTTCCAGCACCCGCGACTGCGGCGTCAGCTCGAGTAATTCGGTCATTCGCGCCACCATATACGGCTGCGAAATTGTCTGCCCCTGACCTATCGGCAAGGCGATATTGTCCCAGGCTTTTTGTTCAAACGCTTCATCAACGAATTTTTCACGCGGCACGGCGGCAAGTGCATTCAGCACCTGCTCATCCTGAATACCTTGCGCACGTAATTGATCCAGAAGTGCTTGTACGCGTCTGCTTACCATTGCGTGCCAACTCCCACGCTGTTTAACCAGTCTGAAACCACATCTTGCGCGCTATGCGCAGTTAAATCCACATGCAGCGGCGTGATGGAGACATAGCCCTCATCTACCGCAGCAAAATCGGTCCCCGGACCGGCATCACATTTACCGCCCGGCGGGCCAATCCAGTACAGCGTATTGCCGCGCGGATCTTGCTGCGGGATCACCTGATCTGCCGGATGTCGTGTACCGCAGCGCGTCACGCGAATACCTTTGATTTGATCCAATGGTAAATCCGGAACGTTAATGTTAAGAATACGTCCGGTGCGCAGCGGCTCTTTACACAGTGCGCGCAAAATTGAACAGGTTACCGCCGCGGCAGTGTCGTAATGTTTATGCCCGTCAAGCGAGACGGCAAGCGCCGGAAAACCTAAATGACGGCCTTCCATCGCGGCGGCTACCGTACCGGAATAAATAACATCATCCCCCAGATTCGGCCCGGCGTTAATTCCGGACACAACAATGTCCGGGCGCGGACGCATCAGAGCATTCACGCCAAGATAGACGCAATCGGTCGGGGTTCCCATTTGCACAGCAATATCACCATTTTCAAAGGTAAACGTGCGCAGGGAGGATTCCAGTGTCAGAGAATTTGAAGCGCCGCTGCGGTTACGATCGGGGGCGACCACCTGAACGTCAGCAAACTCACGCAAGGCTTTCGCCAGCGTTTGTATACCGGGTGCATGTACCCCGTCATCATTACTCAGCAATATGCGCATAATCACCTGTTGTGTTGATAAGTTCCCTGACAACGCTGGTTGCAAAACTACCCGCCGGAAGCCAGAAACGGATTTCTACGGTGACGTCATCCCACCAGTTCCAGCTTAATTGTTGCGGATACAGCAGCATCGCTCTGCGCGCGGCTTCAACTTTTTCGCGCACCAGTAAGGCTTGTAATTCAGTTTCTGCGGCGACAGCTGCTTGTTCGAATGCCAGCGCTTCACGCTGAGTTCCCCATTCGCCACTGCCCGGCAATGCGGCGGTTATCATCAGCTCTTTATCGTTGACGCGACGCTGTAATTCCACCAGTTCTTCGGTGGTTGCGACAAACCAGCTACCACGTCCGGCTAATTGTAGCGCATCGCCGTCAACAACTTGATTAACGTCTGCTTTTTTGAGGCGCTCAGCAACAATCTGATTAAACAACGCACTGCGGGCTGCCGACAACCAAAAACTCCGTTTATTGCGATCGCGCACCGGAGTATTGGTTTGCGCCCAGCGCAGCGCGCCCTGCAAGTTGCTACCGCCAATCCCAAAACGTTGGGCACCGAAGTAGTTCGGTACACCTTTTACGCAAATATCGATCAGACGTTGTTCAACGTCATCGCGATTGCTCACTTCGCGCAGAACCAGGGTAAAGGCGTTACCTTTCAGCGCGCCTAAACGCAGCTTGCGCTTGTGCCGCGCATACTCCAGCACCTGGCAGCCTTCCAGTTGAAAGGCGCTCAGATCGGGCATCTCTTTGCCCGGCACGCGAGCGCATAACCACTGTTCCGTAACAGCATGTTTGTCTTTTTGCCCAGCGAAGCTGACTTCACGGGAATGAATTTTCAGGAATTTCGCCAGTGCATCCGCCACAAAACGGGTATTGCAGCCGTTTTTGAGGATTCTAACCAGAATATGCTCACCTTCACCATCAGGCTCAAAGCCCAAATCTTCCACCACCACAAAGTCTTCCGGATTGGCTTTCAGCAGCCCGGTGCCTTGCGGTTTACCGTGGAGGTAAGTGAGATTATCAAACTCAATCATTTTGTTGCCTTAATGAGTAGCGCCACCGCTTCACAGGCAATCCCTTCCCCACGTCCGGTAAATCCAAGTTTTTCCGTAGTAGTGGCTTTCACGTTAACATCATCCATATGGCAGCCGAGATCTTCGGCAATAAACACGCGCATTTGTGGAATGTGCGGCAACATCTTCGGTGCCTGAGCGATGATAGTGACATCGACGTTGCCAAGGGTATAACCCTTCGCCTGAATACGACGCCAGGCTTCGCGTAGCAGCTCGCGGCTGTCGGCACCTTTAAATGCCGGATCGGTATCCGGGAACAGTTTGCCGATATCCCCCAGCGCCGCCGCGCCAAGCAATGCATCGGTCAACGCATGGAGCGCCACATCGCCATCAGAATGCGCCAGCAATCCTTTTTCGTAAGGAATGCGTACGCCACCAATGATAATTGGGCCTTCACCGCCAAAGGCGTGTACGTCAAAACCGTGTCCAATTCGCATTATGTATTCTCCTGATGGATGGTTCGGGTGAGGTAAAACTCGGCCAGTGCCAAATCTTCCGGGCGCGTGACTTTAATGTTATCCGCGCGGCCTTCGACCAACTGCGGATGAAATCCGCAATATTCCAGCGCCGAGGCTTCGTCGGTAATGGTAGCGCCTTCATTGAGAGCGCGCGTCAGGCAGTCATGGAGGAGTTCCAGAGGGAAAAATTGCGGCGTCAGCGCGTGCCATAAGCCGTTGCGATCAACGGTATGAGCAATGGCATTTTTGCCCGGTTCGGCACGTTTCATCGTATCGCGCACTGGTGCGGCGAGGATCCCCCCCGTGCGGCTGGTTTCGCTCAACGCCAACAGGCGCGCGAGGTCATCCTGATGCAGACAAGGACGAGCGGCATCATGCACCAATACCCACTGCGCGTCGCCAGCGGCTTTCAAACCTGCCAGCACGGAATCGGCACGCTCATCACCGCCATCTACAACGGTGATTTGCGGATGATTCGCCAGAGGAAGTTGTGCAAAACGGCTATCGCCAGGACTTATGGCAATGACGACATGTTTCACCCGGGGATGCGCCAGCAGCGCATGCACCGAGTGTTCAAGAATGGTTTGATTACCGATTGAGAGATATTGCTTAGGACATTCCGTTTGCATTCGACGGCCAAATCCGGCCGCCGGAACCACGGCGCAAACATCCAAATGAGTGGTTGCCATGTTAATTCCTGGGCTGATTTATCGATTGTTTTGCCCCGCAGACTGTGCGCGCTTCGACGCGTCAGGCACCAGACGATAAAAAGTTTCGCCCGGCCTGGTCATGCTGAGTTCATTACGCGCACGCTCTTCGAGCGCCTCCTGGCCGCCATTGAGATCGTCAATTTCGGCAAAAAGTTGATCGTTTCGCGCTTTAAGTTTCGCGTTTGTAGCTTGCTGTGCCGCCACATCATCATTGACGCGGGTATAGTCATGTATACCGTTCTTACCGAACCACAGCGAATACTGTAGCCAGACCAGAATAGCCAGCAACAGCAGCGTTAGTTTACCCATCCTGCCCCCTGAAAAACGGCATCATCATCCCATGCATCCGAAGACGACTCTACATCCTCTGTTGGGGATACCGCGACAACGCGGGCAAATGTACCACATTTGTCCATTGTTACGTATACCCAGGGCGTGCAGAACATAATCTCATTATTAGTTACGGTTTGAATTATGAACAGAGGAGACAAGAAAGTACAAATTAGCCCAGTAGCCACATAAACAGTGCGCCAAACATAATGCCTACTGTCACCAGGGTGAAAACAATACTGTAGCGTAGCTTTCCGTCCATCAATGAATGCAGCGCAATCCCCACCACTACCGCGACAGGCATCAGTGCCAGAAAGAAAGGCCAGGTGTAGATAAAGAAGAACAGCGTGTTAGAGCCATAAATCAACATCGGCATCGCCAGCGCAAATAACCATGAGATAAAACCGACCACGGCACCAGGCAGTGACCATGTGGTTTCTTCATCCTCAGTAAGGCTGTCGTTATTTGTTAGTGTAATGTTATGGCTATTACGCATATTTGATCCTGTTACTTTGACGAACCGGGCATGGAAACCCGGTGGTGTCTCAGGATCTGATAATATCGTTCTGTCTCAACAGATCTAATAATTGCTGTACCAAATTTGTTACTAATTGTTCACCATTGAGATGAATTTCTGCCGATTCAGGCGCTTCGTAAACGGAATCTATTCCCGTAAAGTTGCGCAGTTCACCGGCACGCGCTTTCTTATATAAGCCTTTTGGATCGCGGGCTTCGCAAATCGCCAGCGGTGTATCGACAAACACTTCGATAAAGCGCCCTTCTCCTACGCGTTCGCGAACCATCTGGCGTTCGGCGCGGTGTGGCGAGATAAATGCGGTCAGCACCACCAGTCCGGCTTCAACCATCAAATTCGCCACTTCACCGACGCGACGGATATTCTCTTTACGATCGGCATCGCTAAAACCGAGATCGCTGCATAATCCGTGGCGAACATTGTCGCCATCCAGCAGATACGTACTGACGCCGAGTTTATGTAACGCCTCCTCCAGCGCCCCGGCGACCGTTGATTTACCGGACCCGGAGAGGCCGGTAAACCACAGCACTACACCACGATGACCGTGGTGTAGCTCGCGTTGTTGCACAGTGACTGGATGGCTATGCCAGACGACGTTTTCGTCATGCAGCGCCATTATTTATCTCCCAGCAAATCGCGCGCGCCCCAGTGCGGAAAGTGGCGGCGAACCAGAGCATTCAATTCCAGTTCGAATACACTGAATTGAGATGGCGCAGCAGTTGCCTGGCTAACTGGCTCGTGCACCATACCGGCACCTACGGTCACATTGCTCAGGCGATCGATTAAAATCAGCCCACCGGTCACCGGATTTTGCTGATAACGATCTAACACCAGTGGCTCGTCAAAGGTGAGATCTACCAGGCCGATGCCGTTCAGCGGCAGGTTTTCAACTTCGCGTTGGGTAAGGTTATTAATATCAACCTGATAACGAATACCATCAACACGAGCACGCGTCTTCTTACCGGCAATTTTGATGTCATAACTCTGGCCCGGGGAAAGCGGCTGTTCCGCCATCCATACCACATCCACCGACGCGCTCTGCACAGCCGGTAACGCTTCGTCTGCCGCCAGCAGCAGATCGCCACGGCTGATGTCGATCTCATCCGTCAGCACCAGGGTGATCGCTTCTCCGGCAAAGGCTTCTTCGCGATCGCCATCAAAAGTCACGATCCGCGCGACGTTTGATTCCACACCAGAGGGCAGCACTTTGACACGTTGCCCGACTTCCACGCGACCGGATGCCAGCGTTCCGGCGTAGCCACGAAAATCGAGATTCGGACGGTTAACGTACTGCACCGGGAAGCGCATTGGCTGAGCATCCACCACTCGCTGGATCTCCACGGTTTCCAGCACTTCTAGCAGTGTCGGACCGCTGTACCACGGCATACTTTCACTTTGCGAAGCCACGTTGTCGCCTTCCAGTGCGGAGAGCGGCACAAAGCGGATATCCAGATTACCCGGCAGCTGCCCGGCAAAAGTCAGATAATCTTCACGAATACGGGTGAACGTCTCTTCACTGTAATCCACCAGATCCATTTTGTTGATCGCCACGACCAGATGTTTGATCCCCAACAGTGTGGAGATAAACTGTGACGACGGGTTTGATCGAGCACGCCTTTACGGGCATCGATCAGTAAGATCGCCAGTTCACATGTCGATGCGCCAGTCGCCATATTGCGGGTGTACTGCTCGTGCCCTGGGGTGTCGGCGATAATAAATTTACGCTTCTCGGTAGAGAAATAGCGGTAGGCCACATCAATAGTGATGCCCTGTTCGCGCTCAGCTTGCAGGCCGTCCACCAGCAGTGCCAGATCCAGCTTTTCGCCCTGGGTGCCGTGACGCTTACTGTCGTTATGCAGCGATGAGAGCTGATCTTCGTAGATTTGGCGGGTATCGTGTAGCAGGCGACCAATCAGGGTACTTTTGCCGTCATCGACGCTACCACAGGTCAGAAAACGCAGCAGGCTTTTATGTTGTTGCGCAATCATCCAGGCTTCGACGCCGCCTTCATTGGCGATTTGTTGTGCAAGTGCGGTGTTCATCTTAAAAATACCCCTGACGTTTTTTCAGCTCCATAGACCCCGCCTGGTCGCGGTCAATCACGCGGCCCTGACGTTCACTGGTGGTGGAAACCAGCATCTCTTCGATGATCTCCGGCAGTGTTTGTGCATTTGACTCCACCGCACCGGTCAGCGGCCAGCAGCCCAGCGTACGGAAACGCACCATCCGTTTTTTAATCACTTCGCCCGGTTGCAGGTCGATACGGTTGTCATCAATCATCATCAACATACCGTCGCGTTCCAGAACCGGACGTTCCGCAGCGAGATACAGCGGCACAATGTCGATATTTTCCAGGTAGATATACTGCCAGATATCCAGCTCGGTCCAGTTTGAGAGCGGGAACACGCGGATGCTCTCGCCTTTGTTAATCTGCCCGTTGTAGTTGTGCCACAGTTCAGGACGCTGATTTTTCGGATCCCAGCGATGGAAGCGGTCACGGAAAGAGTAGATTCGCTCTTTAGCGCGGGATTTCTCTTCGTCACGACGTGCGCCACCGAAGGCGGCATCAAAACCGTATTTGTTCAGCGCCTGTTTCAGGCCTTCAGTTTTCATAATATCGGTATGTTTCGCGCTGCCGTGTACGAATGGATTAATCCCCATCGCCACGCCTTCCGGGTTTTTATGCACCAGCAGCTCGCAGCCGTAGGCTTTCGCCGTACGATCGCGGAACTCATACATCTCGCGGAATTTCCAGCCGGTATCGACATGCAGCAACGGGAAAGGCAGCGTACCTGGATAAAACGCCTTGCGCGCCAGATGCAGCATGACGCTGGAATCTTTACCGATAGAGTAGAGCATCACCGGATTTGAGAATTCTGCAGCCACCTCGCGAATAATGTGGATGCTTTCCGCCTCCAGTTGCCGCAGGTGAGTAAGTCGTTTTTGATCCATAACCGTTCCTTTGCAATACCGCTATTTTCTTGCCATCAGATGTTTCGACTATAGGGAGCGCAGGAGAACGAATGAAATTACCAATTAGAATGAGTAGTTCCTTAACGGAATAACGATTTGGCAAAGCTAATGTCAAAAAGTGCTTAAGGCACCAGATTTCGGGCGTTTAGGAAGATTTGAAATTGTTTTAGCGCATCGGCAGTTTCATACTATGGCGGTAAAAAATTTGCATGGTATTTAAGGACTCACTATGTTTTCCGCATTGCGCCACCGTACCGCTGCCCTGGCGCTCGGCGTATGCTTTATTCTCCCCGTACACGCCTCGTCACCTAAACCTGGCGATTTTGCTAATACCCAGGCACGACATATTGCTACTTTCTTTCCGGGACGCATGACCGGAACTCCTGCAGAAATGTTATCTGCCGATTATATTCGCCAACAGTTTCAGCAAATGGGTTATCGCAGTGATATTCGGACATTTAATAGTCGGTATATTTATACCGCCCGCGATAATCGCAAGAGCTGGCATAACGTGACGGGAAGTACGGTGATTGCCGCTCATGAAGGCAAAGCTCCGCAGCAGATTATCATTATGGCGCATCTGGATACTTACGCCCCGCTGAGCGATGCTGACGCCGATGCCAATCTCGGCGGGCTGACGTTACAAGGAATGGATGATAACGCCGCAGGTTTAGGTGTCATGCTGGAATTGGCAGAACGCCTGAAAAATACGCCTACCGAGTATGGTATTCGATTTGTGGCGACCAGCGGCGAAGAGGAAGGGAAATTAGGCGCTGAGAATTTACTCAAGCGGATGAGTGACACCGAAAAGAAAAATACGCTGCTGGTGATTAATCTCGATAACTTAATTGTTGGCGATAAATTGTATTTCAACAGTGGTGTAAAAACCCCTGAAGCAGTAAGGAAATTAACGCGCGACAGGGCACTGGCAATTGCGCGTAGTCATGGAATTGCCGCAACGACCAATCCGGGTTTGAATAAAAATTATCCGAAGGGTACTGGCTGTTGTAATGACGCCGAAGTTTTCGACAAAGCCGGTATTGCGGTACTTTCGGTGGAGGCGACCAACTGGAATCTTGGAAATAAGGATGGTTATCAGCAACGCTCAAAACACCGGCCTTCCCGGCGGGAAATAGCTGGCATGATGTAAGGCTTGATAATCAACAGCATATTGATAAGGCGCTTCCTGGAAGAATAGAACGTCGTTGCCGTGATGTTATGCGGATAATACTACCGCTGGTGAAGAAACTGGCGAAGGCGTCTTGATGGGTTTGAAAATGGGAGCTGCGAGTTCTACCGCAGGGGCGGGGAATTCTAAGTGATATCCATCATCGCATCCAGTGCGCCCGGTTTATCCCCGCTGGCGCGGGGAACTCGCCGGAAAATATTCATGATGGGGGTGGTTATGGCGGTTTATCCCCGCTGGCGCGGGGAACTCGGGGCCGCCGTGTTCACATTTGCCTAATTTCCCGGTTTATCCCCGCTGGCGCGGGGAACTCAACATGTCTTTCGTCAATTTTGGCGCTATAAACGGTTTATCCCCGCTGGCGCGGGGAACTCTATATAAACGAGGTGAATTTATGGAAACTGTACGGTTTATCCCCGCTGGCGCGGGGAACTCGTTAGTTTTCTGAAAAAATTGTTTTCTTACGCTGGTTTATCCCCGCTGGCGCGGGAACTCAATATTGTCGTGGACAAATGCCGGTGTTATTGCGGTTTATCCCCGCTGGCGCGGGGAACTCTTCGAGACACTTCTCTGCAAAATTAATGAAATCGGTTTATCCCCGCTGGCGCGGGGAACTCCAGGTATCAAGAAATAATCGAAGCCTTCATGACGGTTTATCCCCGCTGGCGCGGGGAACTCAATTGATTGCTGGGTGATATTGGAAAATGTTGCGGTTTATCCCCGCTGGCGCGGGGAACTCTACCGTACAGACTGCCGGATATTATTTTTTTGCGGTTTATCCCCGCTGGCGCGGGGAACTCCGACGTTCGACGAAATGCGCGATGGCGGTCGGCGGTTTATCCCCGCTGGCGCGGGGAACTCTTCTGCGTCCCCGATGTCTGGCCCGACTGGTCCGGTTTATCCCCGCTGGCGCGGGGAACTCTATATGACCGGAACACTTCCGCCTGACGTTTGCGGTTTATCCCCGCTGGCGCGGGGAACTCTCTAAAAGTATACATTTGTTCTTAAAGCATTTTTTCCCATAAAAACAACCCACCAACCTTAATGTAACATTTCCTTATTATTAAAGATCAGCTAATTCTTTGTTTTTAAACAGGTAAAAAAGAGACCAACCTTAAACCATCCAAATCTACCGGAGTACGCCTGTTTACCCCAAATGTCTGGAACTCAAATCCCGATTCCGTATTCGTAGCCCATGCCATCACCACATTGCCTTCTTCCGCCAGTCCAGATATTTGTTCCCAGATCATTTCACGGATTCTTGCGGATACATCACCTACATACACCCCTGCACGTACCTCCAACAACCAGATGGCTAATCTGCCTCGTAAGCGCGGAGGTACATTTTCAGTGACCACGACCAACATACTCATTTCAGCTACTCCGATGGCCTGCATCTCCCAGTGAAACAGGAAGCGGAATGGCAACAGGCTGTGCATCTTCAGGTGGGGCCGGCGGTTGTATTTCTCCAGCAGCAAGCACGTCCTCTATAAGCGGAATCAATTTGGCTAATGTTTTACTACTGCGAAAAATATCCCTGCACGCCAAACGGACTTCCCGGTCCGGCTCACCAGGATTACGACGCGCTATCTCAAAAGCTTTCGGTACAACAGTGTCAAATTTAATGATGTCCGCGATATCGTAAACAAAGGAAAGAGGCTTTCCTGTATGCACAAACCCAATAGCTGGTGCATAACCAGCTGCAAGTATCGCCGCTTCAGTTACGCCATATAAACAAGAAGTTGCAGCGCTAATGCATTGGTTGACCGTATCGCCCTTTTCCCAGTCTTTCGGATCGTAACGACGTCCATTCCATTTCACCCCGTATTGCTTCGCCAGAAGTACATAGGTTGCTCGCACGCGACTTCCTTCTATACCTCTGAGTTGCTCTACGGAGCGCCGGGCAGGCGCAGGTTCTCCAAACCGAAGTTCAAACATTTTACGTACGACCTTCAGACGCAAATCTTCATCAGAGCAAGTTTTGCCTGATAGAGCAGCTTATCTGAACGCGCACCACCAGGCTGACCAGAAGCATAAACACGAACGCCCGCTTCCCCCACCCATACCAATAATGTTCCAACTTGCGCAGCCAGGCGTACAGCTGCATGCGAAACCCGTGTACCAGGTTCCAACATGATGCAGGCAACCGAGCCAACAGGAATATGAGTGCGGATCCCTGTCTTGTCGATAAGTACAAACGCGCCATCTATTACATCGATCTGCCCATATTGCAGAAAGATCATGGAGACGCGATCTTTAAGTGGAATGGGATTAAGGGGAAGCCAGGTCATTTTATTACACCTAAATCACAGTGGAGCCAAAGATAGCAAGCCACATCCCATCGATTTAGCTGGCCCAATACCTTGCTGTACAAGATCTATTAACGCTGGCGCGTCGTTGATGGTGATCACCCCTTCAAAGCAAACCGTTTGAATCTTTCCACTTTTACCATCACCAGAAAAATACTGTGGCCGTTCCGATATGGGATGCACATCTTCAACGCGCGCCGCATTGCCCAATTTACGTTGCAACCACGCGATTTGTTCTGCTTCTTTTATTAACGGAACCCGACAGCGTTTAATATTCCTTTACTGTCCAGGCGCTTTTGATTGTCGAGAATAGTTTTGATCGGATTTGCCCGAAGCCGAAAATAGAGTGGAACACCAACCTGAAGTTGAAATTCAACCTGTTTAGTTTTAATGACTGTCGCAACGGCAGTTGAAACAGGCATTTGCGCTGACTGCAATAAAACATGACAGCCTTCTGGTGTGTTTCGCTTCTCAACATGAAAAAGAAAATCACGAGCAGCATCCGGTCTGTTTGGAAATAAATGCCATAATCCCTGGTGAAGTTGGTAAAGATCCCTGCTCCAGGCCCTGGCAATGATGACTTTACTGAGATACATCCATACCTCCTTTAATCACATACCATTCTCGGGAAGCAAATTGTCGAGGTAAGGTGATCATCGGTTCGTCGCGCGCCGTAAATTTTAAATAATGCCCTGTAACTGATTCCTCACTATAAATATCGCCGCCAACGGGCTCATAATTTAATAGCGCCTTCTGAGGATCCGATGCCTTACATGTCCCCAAAAAAAGCGGGTGTGTTAGTGGGCAACTTCTCCGCCCCAGGTAGGGTGTATACCGAGGCTTTAATACTGCTTTTTCAAGTTCTGAGATAACCATCGTTGCATGGGGTGTTAACCAGAGAGCGACGGTAAAGGAGGCATCACATAAATATTCGCGCCATGTTTGAATCGTTTCATGACTTTTCAAACCACGGTAATCTTCTCGCGCTCCAAGGACTGTATGGTAATCACGCAACCCCGTTACAGACGACGATCGTCAAGAATGAGTTCATCGCAGCGCACTGCAAATTGCACACTCTCTGATAACGCCTGTAATGAAGAAGTATCATCACGTTGATCCCAAGACAAGCACCGAGTAGCCCTAATAACCCGCTTCGGGTCGGAAATCTTCCGGTAGGTCGCGTTCCTTCAAAGGTCGGCTGCCCCCGGCTTGCATTGGCCCAGCAAGCCGCAAGATCAAATAAGATCTCATGTTCACGCCTCGCCATTATTACGAACCCAGGATTTTAACTGTTCTAAAGTAGGCATTTGTTTAACTTGAGCAGTAATTGGGTCTACATCAGATAAGCTGAATTGCGCAGCAGCTCCGTTCAGACCATATCCATTGGCAACGCGATCCCAATATTGATTAAAAGCCTGTATAGACGGTTGCAAAAAGCCATCTTTCGCTTTAACCGCTTTTTCAAAAGCATTTGCCATAGAAAGTGGCATATCGGAGAAATTAACCATTACCATATCCGCAGGGTTAAAAGCGGCATAAGTACGCTGTTTTGCTCCAGGGACCTCTGTTGCCAGCATATGAACAACATGGGTTGCAATTTCCAGAGCCTGCTCCCTGGAGGCACCACCTAAATTTTCCTGAAGTTGAGCGAGGTTAATGTTGGCATAACGATAAAAAACACCCGATGAAAATTCCTGAGTTCCCAGATGTGCAGAACCTTGTTCCTGTAAATCATCTACAGCGGTGAACCAGTCAATATCAGAATCAACCTGATGAGTAGTGATCGCATGCGCAATGGACATTGCACCATCAACTTTTCCCAACTCACTCATCATGCCGCTGGTTGCCATTCTTCCACTAAGCGCAATATCAACACCCTGCTGTAAATTCACACGTATGGCGGCAATATCTTCCTTAAGAACTTTGAGCAGCTTTTTATCATCCAGATTATCAGCCTCTGCTTTTGCAACCTGCTCACAGAACCAGGCTATTTCTCCCACAACCCAGGGAGTAACCGCATCGGCAGAAATCTTTTCGGCTTCATCAACTAATTTACCGGAGAGCAGCGCTAATGTCTTATCGATGATTTTTTGGTCAAAACGTTCACCAAGTTTTTTTGCCGAAGAACATCACGTAATTGTGCAAGATGAATTGTTCTGAGACTGGATTCACCAATATTTTGTGCGTAATAATCACTTTTACGCATCGCACGTTTAAGGCTTTGACTTGAAATTCTTACTCGTCTTTTCCCGCCGAAAATAGCGTCTTTCTGCATGTTCATATCGTCGCGGTTCAGACATGAAGGGCTGTGAGAAATCAGAACATGAATATTGATAAAGTTAGACATAGAAAGGTTTCCTTACGCATTTTTGTTTGTGGTCAATACAAAATCTTCCAGAAGTTGCTGGCGTTCGCGCTTTCCCCACCAGGTCAACATCCTGGCCCATTAATGGCCAGTCAAGTACGGGGTTCGGCGTGAGTAAGTAATCGACGTAACTGGACCATATCGGCTGTTCTGTCAGCCCGAATTAATTGAAAGATACGGCGCTCGTTAATTCTTCCACTATTGGCTAAAGCTCTTCCCAACGAGATACCTGTTGTTTGCTCCGGTTTTTTGTCCTGATGTCGGATGACATTCTTTCCTGCGCTCAGGCAAAACACCATGCGCAAAAAAGAGCCTGCTGGTGACGTGGGTTTTCCCAACCAAAAGGTTGCACCAGCCTATAAAACGCAGGGATATCGCGTAATTCATCAGGTTCTGAAACACGTCTAATTTGCGCACATGCTCCATTATCCAGTTGTTGCCAGGCTCGATATAAAGCCATTGCATCAATTTCATCAGCCATTTGATGGCCCTCCTTGCGGTTTTAACTCCCGTAAATGTTTGTATAGCGTGGCGCGGGCAAGCGCTAATGTGCTTATTAATTTAGGATGATGTGCATAGGGAGCTTCAGATTGATTAAATAGCATTTCACACAATTGATGAAGTTTGTCTCGTAAATCAGCTATTACCTCATCAGCTTGGGAAAAATTAATATTCGCCAGTACATCGGGAATTAATAATTCACTCTGTCGATAGAAATGCCTTTCTGCAGTCTCATGAACAGAGACTCCGGCCCCTTTGAAATCTTTATTTTTAAACCCTTCTGCAAAGGTATATAACGCCTTGCGTAAGGCTGTTTTATATCCCAAACCAACAGTCACTATTTCGTTTATCACATTGCCGTATTGTTGCCACCCCTGATTAAACATCAACACATCATGACGCCGTTCAAGAATAGATGCTTGATTATTACGATATCCCCCCATAATCAATTCAAGAGGACTTTGCGGCGCAATATTTCTGAATTGATTCACAACCGCCGCCACGCGATTTCCATTTTCATTTTGAATAATCTTATCTACCACAACTCGGCTGATTTGTGTCCATGATGGTGCGGAGGTGGTGAAAGCAAGAAATTTTTCCTCAACCTCCCCTTTCTTGACTGTTACCAGACAAGGGGAATGCGGATGGGGCCATAGCCCATTAACTGTAAAGGTAAATTTTTCCTTAAGAAAACCGGTATAACGCAAATTGCTTTCCTGTCCACAGCAAGAACATTTACCAATCCCAATGGGATCGCATAATTCAATATGCGCTGGTTGCCAGAATAAGCCACGGACAAACCCAATTGACGAAGCTGGCACAGATTCATTGGGTTTGACAGGCTTAACCCAGGTAGGTTGGTTTTCCGTATGTAATTCATTGGGAAATTGTTTTTGAAGACGAGGTATTGTGAGGACATTGAGTAATACCGTCGAGCGAAGATCGATCCCACATACGAAGGTGGTTATAGGTGTTCCTCCACGTAAACCGCTTTTAAAGCCACCACCAAAACCAGGTGCCTGATTCGCCTGGTTGAATAACGCAATCGCAGTGCATCCACCACATAATGCTTCACCCTGCCCCGGTTGATTGACAAATGCACAATTCGTCGCGCCGCTTACCCCAGCCAACAGTTTTTCCATTGGAGTCACATCATTTGCTTTGACACCTTTGGTCTGCATAAAGGGATGTTCTGCGTGATTAAGGTAGAACATATCTATCCACGGCGCGATGAGTTGTTGAAACTCATCTTCAGTGAGCGGATTCATTATGCGATGTCGAAATTCAACGTCATCTTTTGCCGGGGCGATAATTTGCCCAATGCAAACCAGCAGTGCTAAAGCGCCAGTTCCATATCGTCACGGGGCAAACTTAATCGCCACTGATCTCTACTGCAGTATAGCGATTGCAGATTTATGATTTGGACTTCCCCCCCGTTTCGCGGGCGTACAGGGATCCAGTTATCAATAAGCAAATTCATTTGTTCTCCTTCATATGCTCCGACATTTCTCCTGCATTTCTATACGTCGGCACACTTCCGTTATCGGTAAAAACAAAGAAAAAATACGGCGTAATTAATTCAATAATCACATTCACTGCAAAAATATATTCATTGGTTTAATACAATTAACCTATGCATATATTAAGATGTGTTGAATTGTTTAAAGACAATAATGCATGCATTTCAAATCTGCAAGTTATTCGTTTTATTATCAAAGAAATTTTTAGTTATAATAATTACCATAAATTTTATTACATAAAATATTCATACTGTGAATATAAAATCTCATACCGGAAATTAAAAGAAGATGTACATTGTGCACCTTCCCTACTTAAGTAGGGATAAACCGTTATTGGTCTTGTTATCGTCATTGATACCAATCATTCCCGAAGTTATTTGGGATTTGCAGGGATGACTCTGGTCATCCCTTCATCCCGAGTGTAGGTAATAACAATATTATTACCCTGCCAGATCCATCCATCCTGATTCTGTTTCCCTTCCAGCCAAAGTACCCCATCTTCATCTACTACTTCAGAAAAATTACGTTTCCAGGTGAAGGGTACATTGACGCGATTAAGTGCTAACGCCTCATACTGCTGTTCATGACTTAGGTCCTCGTAGACCTGGCCATCGAGCAGTTGTTTACCTGAAGACGTTTGTAAATAAGGCAATAATGGCAGGCTCATTTCCCCATCCCTCGTTACCGCAAGAATTGTTTCATCGTTATCCTGCAAGCTATATTCTTCAGCCCACTGCAGAACCTTGCGAGCCTTGAACCTCTTTTCACACTCAGCACTTTCATACTTATCCATGCCTTTGATGACCCATTCTGGCTCATCCATTTCAGCATCATCGTAAATGCTATCCAGCCATTGCCGGTAGGCATCAGGGAAAAATAAGGATGCTCCATTAAGTTCCTCAATATGTTGCTGCGTCCGCCACATGACTCTAACGTTGCTATAAATATGCTCATGTCGTCCGTAACCTTCGCCATCAGGCAGCAAAACGCTGGCAAGAGGAACCTCAAAACCAGCGGGACGATATTTGCGATGATGGCGATGTAAACGGCCCAATCGTTGAAAAGTAAATCTGCGGGGCAATGCTGAGTAATTAACCAATCAAAATCAACGTCGAGTGATTGTTCCACGACCTGGGTGGCGACAAGTATCCGTCCAACATTTCGCTTCCCATTTTTGCCGAAATTGCTAATAACTCGATTCTCTTTTTCACGACGATCGTTCAGCGTAAAGCGCGCATGAAACAAATCTATATCTACTTGCGTGTTATTTAGTTCCTTTAACCGTTGGTGGCATAGTTGTGCAACATCAACCAAATTGCAGATAAGACAGACTTGTGCACCCGCATTTGCCGCTACGATCATTCGCTCTAACATCCTAAGGTCAGGTAACATGTCAGCTAAATAAATAGGTTCTGGCCGAATCGAAAAGCGGGGCGGGAGTTGTTCTGAATGAGCTAACAGATCAAAACGTTGTGCACCATTCACACCTCGCCAGTTAATGAGTGGATATGCGGAGTTATTTTCCTCTGGATCTGTATGCAGACCATAAGTATCCAGAAGTTTCTGTTTTTGTTTCATTGGTAGAGTTGCGGAAAGAAGAATAACACTCCCCCCCACATCAGCCTGAGCCTTGAGCACAGCCTCCAGCAAGCCGTTCATATACGTGTCGTAAGCATGAACTTCATCAACAATTAAAACACTTCGACCAATTCCCAAACCACGGATAAAGCGGTGTTTAACTGGCAATACCGATATCAACACCTGATCAATCGTGCAAACGCCGATTTGCCCAAGAAACACTTTCTTATTGCTTTGTGACAACCACTGACAACACTGAACCCATGCTTCTTCTTGCCCCTGCTCAGTAAATGCGCGTGATTTTATTGATTGAAAAAGGTGGTTAAAACGTGAATTACCATGAGCAAGAATAAGATTTGGGGAGGTAAATAAACGGCTCGCGTTCGCTTCCATTCTGCTGAGCATTGCATTTGCAGTAGCTTGTGTAGGGAGGGCAAAAATAACACTATCCGCAAGTTGTTGGTCAATAAGTTTCCAGGCATAGGCCAGCGCTGTTTCGGTTTTACCTGATCCCGTAGGTGCCTCAATCACCGTCAGCCCGGGAGCTGCAGGAAGAGCATCAACTAACACTTGTAATTGTCTGGGTTGATAGCCATTGTCCAGTAGAGCATGAACACCTTCATAACATCGCTTATTTGATACAAGGCCGCTCAACTCCAATACCCGGCTCGCATCCTGCTGTCGGTCCTGGAAATACGTTCTTAGAGCATTTATGTTGGAAGGTGCATCCTCTTTAAACAGAAAGGTATTCGTTGTAGTCCAGGAGCCTAACCAGTCAGCAAGCGAGCAAAAACCTGCTAACAGTGATGAACAATCAGGTGGTATATCGTTTATAGATAACCCGGCTGGCGTTAAAAATAATGCTTCGAGTACAGATATCCACTCCTCACGAGCCTGTTTATCTTGCGCAGCATAAGATGCCAGAGAAGCTGGCATTTCCCAACGCGACTTATCTTGATCCTGGGAATGTAATATAAAACCATGATGTCCTGTAACGGCCTCTACCCATGGAAACCAGGACTCATAAGGATGAGGAGCGGCATCAAAAAAACTGAAAAAATCCCCGGGAGATTGCTCTGAAAGTGAATCCTGGTTAAACCAATACAGACCGGCTGCACCATGATTAAATTTACGGCACATTTGTGTTGATGGACCATTAAGTGATGGCGTTGCAGGATTTAATTTCAGCCAACTTTCTGCTGATTTATATTGGAATCGTATATCAAACTTTCCGATATCATGAAGGGCAATGAAAAATAACAGCCAGGCTTTCACCATCTGTTTTGATAGCATTTCATTTTGGCAAAAAGCATTTTGTAGTACGACTGATTGTTCCCACCAGCAATCTGCAACAGCTGCAACATCCAGGCAATGATAAATCAACAGATGAATATCATTTCCTTTCGTCAGGCTTTTTGAGGATTTCCCCCAGTAATGACATATATATTTAAAAGGTTCCATTAATAGCCTCCCTGTTTTTTTAGTATTATCGATGATATCAGTGGACTATTTTTCGATGCTGCTCATAAATATCGAATTACAGTGATATACACATGTCTTGCCTCCCTGCAAAGAAGAGACTAACATCCGAATTGCTTAGGTTCGAACGCTGGCCTCAGGTTGATAGAAATATCGCCTGGGGCTTTTGTCCATCTGGTACCTCGCGAATGCTTAATGCCAGACAGCCTCAAGCACCCAACGCCATTCTATACCTGTTAATTCTTCCAACGACGTTCACGTTTAAAATCAGGAATGCTGCTCGCAAAATAAAAACGCCCCCATCATTTCTGACAGAGGCGTTTAATTTATCCGGCAATATTTACCCTTCGTGTAATCCACATTCCCTTTTTAAGCCAAAGAAACGCGTTTCTTCTTCCGCCATGCCGGGTTCCCATTTACGGGTTGTATGGGTATCGCCCACCGATAAATATCCTTCGTCCCATAATGGGTGATATTTCAGGCCATGTTTTTGCAGGTACTGATATATCGTTCGGTTATTCCAGTCGATAATCGGCAGCACTTTAAATACGCCACGCTGAATTGCCAGCACCGGTAAATTGGCGCGGCTGCCGGATTGTTCACGGCGCAGGCCAGCAAACCACGTTTGCGCATTCAGTTCTTTCAGCGCCCGGTTCATCGGTTCGACTTTGTTGATGTCATTGTACTTTTCAATGCCTTCAACGCCCTGCTCCCACAGTTTGCCGTAGCGTGCTTCCTGCCAGGCGGCGCTTTCAGTAGCACGGTACACTTTCAGGTTGAGCTTGAGTTTGTCCGTTAACTCGTCAATAAAGCGGTAGGTTTCCGGGAACAGATAGCCGGTATCGGTGAGGATCACTGGAATATCCGGGTGAATCTGATTCACCAGATGCAGGCTCACCGCCGCCTGAATGCCAAAGCTGGAAGAAAGTACATATTCACCAGGCAGATTATCCAGCGCCCAGGCAACGCGGCCTTCAGCGTCCAGTTTTTCCAGTTCGGCGTTAGTTTCCGCCAGCGCCAGAATGCGATCTACCTTCGGCAGTTCGTTCAGGGCGTTTAGATCGAGTTTGGACATAGATTCCTCACTGTTTGCCTTGCCTGATGCGACGCTCACGCGTCTTATTAGGCCTACAAGACCGGGCTGATGGTTAATCCCATAAATCGCGCGCCGGATCGAGCACCGGGCGAATGATGCCCGCACGCACCGTAAAGTCGCCGAAGCCTTCACCCGCTTCGCGCTCTTTCGCCCAGCGCCCTATCAGTTCATCAAGCGACGCCAGGATTTCCGGCTCGGTGATGTTTTCTTTATACATCCGTGGGATACGTGTCCCAATGCGGTTGCCGCCAAGATGCAGGTTGTAGCGACCCGGCGCTTTCCCCACCAGGCCCACTTCCGCCAGCATCGCGCGACCACAACCGTTCGGGCAGCCTGTTACACGCATCACGATATGCTCATCGCTGACACCATGTTTCGCCATTAAATTATCGATGTTGTCGATAAAAGACGGCAGGAAACGCTCCGCTTCCGCCATCGCCAGCGGGCAAGTCGGGAATGACACGCAGGCCATTGAGTTTTCACGCTGCGGCGTGACGGCATTCATTAACCCGCTTTCTTTGGCGATCTTCTCGATCTTCGCTTTCTCGCTTTCCGGCACGCCGGCGATGATCAGATTCTGGTTCGCCGTAATGCGGAAATCACCTTTGTGGATCTTCGCGATCTCCAGCAGGCCAGTTTTCAGCGGACGCCCCGGATAATCAAGGATGCGACCATTTTCGATAAATAGCGTCAGGTGCCAGTTATCATCAATGCCCTTAACCCAACCAATACGATCGCCGCGTCCGGTGAACTCATACGGACGGATCGGTTCAAATTTGATCCCCGCGCGACGCTCCACTTCCGCTTTAAACGTCTCAACCCCCACGCGCTCCAGCGTGTATTTGGTTTTGGCATTTTTACGATCGGTTCGGTTACCCCAGTCACGCTGAGTTGTCACGACGGCTTCCGCCACCGCCAGCGTATGCTCCAGCGGCAGATAGCCAAACTCACTCGCCGTGCGGGCGTAGGTTTTCTTGTTGCCGTGTTCGATAGAAAGCCCACCCCCCACCAGCAGGTTAAAGCCCACCAGCTTGCCGTTTTCGGCGATTGCCACGAAGTTCATGTCGTTGGCATGCAGATCGATATCGTTCTGCGGCGGGATCACTACCGTGGTTTTGAATTTACGCGGCAAATAAGTCTGACCGAGGATCGGTTCTTCATCGGTGGTGGCGACTTTTTTCCTGATCGAGCCAGATCTCCGCATACGCGCGGGTACGCGGCAGCAGATGTTCAGATATTTTCTTAGCCCATTCATAGGCTTCCGCGTGCAGCTGCGACTCGTAAGGGTTCGAGGTGCAGAGTACGTTACGGTTCATGTCGTTAGCAGTCGCCAGCGCATCAAGACCGACCGAGTGCAGCATCTGGTGCACCGGTTTGACGTTCTTTTTCAGAATGCCGTGGAACTGAAACGTCTGGCGGTTGGTCAGGCGAATGCTGCCATAGATGGTGTTTTCACCGGCAAATTTATCGATCGCCTGCCACTGTTTGGTGGTAATCACCCCACCCGGCAGACGACAGCGCAACAGCATCGCGTGGCGCGGCTCCAGCTTCTGTTCAGCACGTTCGGCGCGGATGTCGCGGTCATCCTGCTGATACATGCCGTGGAAGCGGATCAGCAGGAAGTTGTCGCCCTTAAAGCCGCCGGTCAGACCGTCGTTTAAATCTTCCGCAATGGTGCCGCGCAGGTAGTTGCTTTCAAGCTTCATGCGCTCGGCGTCTGTCAGTTTTCCTTCGACCACTAAAGGCCCTGGATGTTTTTCGCTCATTAGTAGACATCTCGCTGATAACGGCGCTCTACGCGCAGCTCACTTAAAAATTCATCCGCCGCTTCGGTGTCCATGCCACCAAATTCGGCAATCACTTCCAGAAGTGCCTGTTCAACGTCTTTCGCCATGCGATTAGCGTCGCCGCAGACATAAATGTGGGCACCGTCATTGATCCAGCGCCACAGCTCTGCGCCCTGTTCGCGCAGTTTGTCTTGTACATAAACTTTTTCTTTTTGGTCGCGCGACCAGGCAAGATCGATACGCGTCAGCACGCCCTCTTTGACGTAGCGCTGCCATTCCACCTGGTAGAGGAAATCTTCCGTAAAGTGCGGGTTGCCAAAGAACAACCAGTTTTTCCCCGGCGCTTCGTCGGCGGCGCGTTGCTGCATAAAGGCGCGGAACGGCGCGATGCCGGTGCCTGGGCCAATCATAATGACCGGCGTTTCCGGGTTCGCCGGCAGACGGAAGTTGTCGTTGTGCTCGATAAAGACGCGAACTTCGCCCTCCTCTTCGACACGGTCAGCCAGGAAGCTGGATGCACCGCCCGCGCGAGCACGGCCTTCGATGTCATAACGCACCACACCCACGGTCACGTGGACTTCGCTTTCCACTTCCGCCTGCGAAGAGGCGATAGAGTAAAGACGCGGCGTCAGTGGACGTAACAGGCCAACCAGCGCTTCTGCATCCAGCTGTGCTGGCGCGAAACGCACCATATCAACAATCGGCGTGGTGGCCGCATAGTGCTGCAACTTCGCTTTATCGCCCACTAACGGCAGCAAGGATTCGCTGCGCGTCAAGGTGGCGTAATTCTCAACGATGTTGGCCGTGTTGACGGTCAGTTCAAAATGCCACTGTAGCGCCTCATTCAGCGGCAGGGTTTTGCCCTCAACGGTGACAGGTTCATCACCTTTCAGCCACAGCAGTTCGACAAGTTCTTTCACCAGTGCCGGATCGTTCTGATACCAGACGCCCAGCGCGTCACCCGGCTGGTAACGCAGGCCCGAGTCACCTAAGTCAATTTCGATATGGCGAACGTCTTTTTCAGAGTTACGCCCGGTAATTTTCTGGTTAACAGAGAGGCTCGCCACCAGCGGCGCGTCTTTGCTGTACGGGCTGGTGTGGATTTCATTTACCGCGCCAGTAGCGACGGATTGCGAAGGTGCCGCGACAGGCGCACGCGATTTAAGCGCATCAACCACGCGGGCGCGCCACTCGCTGGCAGCGGCCTGATATTCAACGTCGGCATCGACACGGTCGAGCAGGCGTTCACCGCCCTGTTCCGCCAGCTTGCTGTCAAAATCTTTCCCGGACTGGCAGAAAAATTCATAAGAGCTATCGCCGAGGCTAAACACGGCAAATGCGGTGTTTTCCAGCTTCGGCGCTTTTTTGGAGAACAGGAACTTATGCAGCGCGACGGCTTCTTCCGGCGGTTCCCCTTCCCCTTGCGTTGACGTCACCACGATGAGCAGTTTTTCGCTGGCGATTTGTTTGAATTTATAGTCGCCCGCGTTCACCAGCTTAACGTTCAGTTTTGCCGCCAATAAATCATCGCGTAATGCTTCAGCAACCCGGCGCGCATTGCCGGTTTGCGAGGCGGAGATAATAGTTATACCCGGCATTTCTGCGGCGGGCGCTGGCGTCGCTGCAAGCGCAGCAGGCTGCTGGTTGAGCACGCCCCAGAAATAGCCAGAAACCCAGGCAAGCTGGGTAGGAGTTAAATCGGTCGTGGCCGCCTGAAGGCGTGCCAGTTGCTCCGGGTTCAACGGAAGCAACGCGGAAGGTGGGACCTGTGTCGTCATGCGTCGTTATGTTCCAGTAAGCAAAGCTGTTTCTGCGCCCTGTCAGCGCCCATAAAACAGAAGAGAAGGTAAGGTTAACGGGGTGAACGGTGTGGATTAAAGACGGGATAGCGATAACTAATAACCAAATCGACTAACCTGTTTTAGCAATAGTCTTTAACAACAAAATAGATTAACCAACCCAATGAAAAACAAATGAATATTGCCCATCAATAAGATAAATCAGCGATTTTGCGCAACAAAGTCGTTTTAGATAATGCGAAAAAACAGCCTTTCCGGTACTCTACGGCGGTTTTATCGTCATGTAGAGAAATTATGATGTCCACCACGTTATTTAAAGATTTCACCTTCGAAGCCGCTCACCGCTTGCCGCACGTCCCACAAGGGCATAAATGTGGTCGCCTGCACGGGCATTCCTTTATGGTGCGACTGGAAATTACCGGGGAAGTCGATCCGCATACGGGCTGGATTATCGATTTCGCTGAACTGAAAGCGGCGTTTAAGCCAACCTACGAGCGCCTCGATCACCATTATCTCAATGATATTCCAGGTCTGGAAAACCCAACCAGCGAGGTTTTAGCAAAATGGATTTGGGATCAGGTTAAACCGGTTGTTCCGCTGTTAAGTGCGGTTATGGTGAAAGAAACCTGCACCGCAGGTTGCATCTATCGCGGCGAATGATAAGAGTGTGTCGGCGGTCAATTTCCCTTAAGTAACGCTATGTTAGGGTGTTGTGTTCTGGATATTTGGGGCATGACATGGAAGACGACTGCGACATTATTATTATTGGTGCCGGTATTGCAGGCACCGCTTGCGCGTTACGCTGCGCGCGAGCGGGTTTATCCGTTTTGTTACTGGAACGCGCTGAAATCCCCGGCAGCAAAAATCTTTCCGGCGGGCGTTTATATACCCAGGCGCTCGCGGAACTCCTCCCACAATTTCATCTGACCGCGCCTCTTGAACGACGCATCACTCACGAAAGCCTTTCCCTGTTAACGCCGGATGGCGCAACGACGTTTTCCAGCTTACAGCCCGGCGGTGAATCCTGGAGTGTATTACGTGCACGGTTCGATCCGTGGCTGGTTGCCGAAGCCGAAAAAGAAGGTGTCGAATGCATCCCCGGTGCGACGGTGGATGCGTTGTATGAAGAAAACGGCAGGGTGTGTGGTGTCATTTGTGGTGACGATATTCTCCGCGCCTGTTATGTGGTGCTGGCAGAAGGTGCCAACAGCGTCCTGGCTGAACGTCACGGGTTAGTGACTCGTCCTGCTGGCGAAGCGATGGCGTTGGGGATCAAAGAAGTGCTGTCGCTGGAAACATCCGCTATTGAAGAACGTTTTCATCTGGAGAATAACGAAGGCGCAGCGTTGCTGTTCAGCGGCGGGATCTGTGATGACTTACCCGGCGGCGCATTTCTTTATACTAATCAACAAACGCTCTCGTTAGGGATTGTTTGCCCGCTCTCTTCCCTTACGCAAAGTCGTGTTCCGGCAAGCGAGCTGCTGGCTCGCTTTAAAACGCATCCGGCAGTGCGCCCGCTTATCAAAAACACGGAATCACTGGAGTATGGTGCGCATCTGGTGCCAGAAGGTGGCTTGCACAGTATGCCGGTGCAATACGCCGGTAACGGCTGGCTGCTGCTGGGCGATGCGTTGCGCAGTTGCGTCAATACCGGAATTTCCGTGCGCGGCATGGATATGGCGCTAACTGGCGCGCAGGCGGCGGCACAAACGCTGATAAGCGCCTGCCAGCACCGCGAGCCGCAAAATCTGTTTGCGCTTTATCATCACAACGTAGAGCGCAGCCTGCTGTGGGATGTTCTACAACGTTATCAGCATGTTCCGGCGCTTTTGCAACGCCCTGGCTGGTATCGGGCGTGGCCTGCGTTAATGCAGGATATTTCCCGCGATTTATGGGATCAGGGTGATAAACCTGTTCCACCGCTGCGCCAGTTATTCTGGCGTCATTTACGTCGTCACGGCCTGTGGCATCTGGCGGGCGATGTTATCAGGAGTCTGCGATGTCTGTAGCCCGTAATCTCTGGCGCGTTGCCGATGCGCCGCACATTGTTCCGGCTGACTCCGTTGAGCGTCAGACGGTACAATGGTTGATTAACGCTTGTCCGGCTGGTCTTTTTTCGCTCACACCAGAAGGTGACTTACGTATTGACTATCGCAGTTGCCTGGAGTGTGGCACCTGCCGTTTGCTGTGCGACGAAAAAACACTACAACAGTGGCGCTATCCACCTTCCGGATTCGGCATCACCTACCGTTTTGGATAAATAATAAGGATAATTTATGCCCCTCTTACACCTGCTCCGCCAGAATCCGGTGATTGCTGCCGTTAAAGATAATGCCAGCCTGCAACTGGCAATCGACTCTGAATGCCAGTTTATTTCCGTGTTGTACGGCAATATCTGCACCATCAGTCATATCGTCAAAAAGATTAAAAGTGCCGGGAAATATGCCTTTATTCATGTCGATTTGCTGGAAGGCGCATCGAACAAAGAAGTGGTGATTCAGTTTCTGAAACTGGTGACCGAGGCGGACGGCATTATCAGCACGAAAGCATCGATGCTGAAAGCAGCAAGAGCGGAAGGTTTTTTCTGTATTCATCGCCTGTTTATTGTTGATTCGATTTCGTTTCACAACATTGATAAGCAAGTTGCGCAATCGAATCCGGATTGTATTGAGATCCTGCCTGGCTGTATGCCCAAAGTGCTGGGCTGGGTGACGGAGAAAATCCGCCAACCGCTGATTGCTGGCGGGCTGGTGTGCGATGAAGAAGATGCGCGTAATGCGATTAACGCAGGTGTCGTGGCGCTTTCCACCACGAATACCGGGGTCTGGACGCTAGCGAAAAAATTGCTTTGACGGGATAATCGTAACGAATTGAATTTGTGTGATTTGTAGGCTGTACGCCACATCGGACATTCAGCGCCTGATGCGACGCTTGACGCGTCTTATCAGGCCTACAAGTCCCCAGGCCAGAACCGTAGGCAGGATCATCCAGCAACACGTTATTGGCAATCTGCGTGAATGTTTGTCACCATTGCCTCCAGCACCACTTTCCAGTCATCAACCACGCCAACATCTGCCTGTGAAAATACCGCTGCGCTGGCGTCATGATTAATCGCCACCACAAACTTGCTATTGCATACGCCCGCCATTAACGCTGCTGCGCCAGAAGCGCCAACAACAATACACACCTCAGGTGCCAGCAGATGTCCGGAAATACCAATCACTTTTTCAGCATCAACGCCACCGTTCATCACTCGCGCCCGACTGTAGCCCACTTCGGCTCCCAGCTTTTCTGCCAGCATAGCGATTTCCTGGTTATCTGCCTCTCCGCCCTGCCCCACCACCAGCACCCGTCTGGCTTCAGCTAATGGGTCGCGGGTAACATTTTTCAGGTTTTCTAGGCTAACCAGCCAGTCGGGAAGCGCGCCGGGGACAATGTTCAGTTGCTGCATCCCAGAGGGCAACGTGGCGTTTTTATCTGCTCCCGCCTGACGCGCCAGCGAAAGGCATAGCGGGCGTTTGTCTGTTTGCAGCGTCGCCGTCAACGCATTTCCCCAGTGGGATTTGCGCACGCTTACGGTTGGAATATCTAACGAAGTCACCTGGCAGATGCTTGCACCATGTAAACGCCAGGCCAGCCGGGTCGACAGTTCATCGCCAAACGTTCCCGGCGGAAAGAGAACAACGTCCGCAGGCGTTCGCTGCCACTGTTCCACCAACGCATCCAGCACCTGTTCCGCCACTACGGGCTGAGGTTCAATCTGCCAGTGCGCCAGGGTACAACCGCTGAAATCCTGCGCCGCCAGCCAGCTCGCTATTGCGGCATTCTCCTGATTTATTGTCACAATTGCGATATTCATGGCTGCATCCTTTGGCGTAAATAGTTCTGCCATAGCTTTTGCGCTTTTTCTGCTACCGTTTGCCCATCAATCAGCGTCGCTCCGCGTCGTTGCTCTGCTCTTGCCAGATGCAGACACTGCATCGCTGGCAATTCGACAGCAACAGTTTTACGGATAATTGCTGCTTTCCCCGCAGCCATTCGCTGGCGCATTCCCGGTACTGGCAAGGCCACTTCACCACACTGGCGCACGGCAATCACCGCAGGCAAGCGAACCCGGCAACAGCGCAGCCCGTTTTCAGTACGCTGTTCAAGGGTGATAAACGGCGCGTCGAGAGTAAAACGCTCCACCTGGGTGAAGCAGGGCCAGCCCAGCATTTCCGCCAGCAAAAATGGCGTTTGCCCATTCTGCCCTTCGCTGCTTTGGCAGCCGGTAATGATCAGATCCAGCGGATTCTGACGCTGCCATTCGGCAATATGGCGAGCGACAAATTCCGGCGCAAAGCGCAGATCTGCCACCGTCTCCAGCAATACAGCGTCCTCAAACCCAAGAGCCATGAGATAGCGCAGCCAGTGCAACGCCCGTTCATCCCCCATGCTCAACGCGGTTAAAGACATCGGCGTACCGTTTTTTCTCTGCGCCAACAGCAGCGCGGCGGCAGCCTGTTCATCAGCACCGAGTAAACTTCGCAGTAGCGAAACATCTGGTCCAATATTACCCTGAGCCGCCGCCTGCCACTCTTTTTCCGCCAGCATTCCGGCATCCGGTTCGGCTTTAAACGCTAACAGAATGTTCATTCGCACCTCCTACATTTCCCGCCGCCACCAGCGGGAGTGCTTTGGTTTCTGGTGCCCATAGCCAGGTCACAACAAAACCAACCAACAACACTGCCGCCAGGAGCAATAAGGTGGCTTGCATTCCCCACTGCGCCAGCACCCACGGCAGCAGGCCAGTACTTACCGCCGCCCCCAACCGACTCATGGCGGTGGCAAAACCGACGCCCAGCGAGCGAATGTCAGTAGGAAAACTTTCCGCAGGCAAAATGCCCACCAGATTACTGACTGCCGAAATGGTGGTGCTGAAGAGAACAAAAAGCAGCAGCGTTAATGAACTGCCGGAAGGCAAACAGGCCATCACTACCAGCGTTGCCGCCAGCAGCAAAAAACTTCCCAGCAAAAACTTGCGATGTGCCAGCAGGTGCGTCAGAACTAATCCCAGCAGCGCGCCCACAATTAACAACGCATTAAGCATCAGGCTGGCGGTCAGCGCATCCTCCAGACCAATAGTCTGGGCGATGGTCGGCAGCCAGGTATAAATCACAAACCATGGGATTACGAGGCAGACAAAGAAGACGCTGTTAAACGCCGTGCGTCGCCAGTAGCGCGAAGAAAACAAGGTTTTGATGTGTTTATGGGTCGCCGCTGCCACTTCATCGCCCAGTAAAACATGTGGCCCCAAATAGCGATGCACAATAGCGTGAGCTTCAGCAAAACGTCCCTGGCGCAGTAGCCAGCGTGGCGATTCCGGCGTGCCCCAACGTAGCAGCGTAATCAGCAAGGCTGGTAACGCCGCTGATGCCAGCAGCCAGCGCCAGGCCTCCGGGTTTTCGGAAATAAAGTGATGTCCGGCAATACTTGCCAACACATAGCCTACGGTCCACACCACGCTGAATGCGCCCAGTAAAATACCGCGATGGCGGCGCGGGGAAAATTCAGCCAGCAAGGTGTGACCGACTGAGTAATCGCCTCCCAGACCAATGCCGATCAAAATGCGCAGCCCAATAAGATGCTCTGGCGTGGTGGCAAAAAATTGCAAGAACGAAGCGAGCGTAATCAGCAAAAAGCTGAAGGTGAAGATTTTTTGCCGACCAATATGGTCGGAGATCCATCCAAGAACCAGGCTGCCAAGAAACAAACCAAGGAGTGCTGAGCCGCCAATCATTCCCGCCATAAACGGCGTCAGTTGCATGGCTGGAGTAAGCTGAATAATGGCGTAACCAATGACGCCGAGGACATAACCGTCGGTCAGGTGCGCACCGAAAGTGAGCGCAGCAATGCGGCAGTGAAAACGGTTAAGTGGTAAATCATCCATTCGCACCGGTGAAGTGTTCATCTTTACCCCTTCATTGTCCGGTAATAAGAACGGCTTCTCGCCTGAGAAGCCGAAAAGGCAACGCCCCGTCATCGCGGAACGCTGCCTCACACATTATTTTTCAATCGGATAGATAGTACCCGTATTCATAATGCCGTTAGGATCGAACTGTTTTTTCAGCCCTTCCAGCAACGTCCACGCGCTGCCGTGTTCCAGTTTGCTCCAGTGAACGCGATGTTTACCAATACCGTGGTGGTGCACCATCGAACCGCCGAGACGAATGGTTTCTTCGCAGATGATTTTGTTGAGCGGATTGTGGTACTTGTCGATTTCCTCTTCCGGCTTACAGTCAACGACGTTGTAGTCGTAGACGAAGTACATGTTGGTACCGTTCTGATAGCTATGAGGAGTGACCGCCCAGCATGGTGATGTCGTCGGCGTGCGGGAACTCGGTACGAATACGGTTAATAACGCTTTCGTAGATTTCGTGGATGCAGCTCCAGCAGCCGGACACTTCGGTGGTAAAGCCCATGTTGCCGGTTTTGAGGATCTGCACACGTTCAGCGGCACTTTATCCGGCCCCCAGTTCAGGTGATTAAACCAGGTTTCGATCAGCTTGCTGTCCACGCGCTGGCATTGCGGGTAACGTGCCACGATTTCAGCAATCCCTTCGCCCGTCGCCTTCGCAATGCGAGGGTTACCTTCAGCCATAAAGATCAGCACGCATTTACCATCGGCAAAATGGGTGAAGTGTTGGGTGCCATCTTCAACGTCATATAAACGAGCGATCGACGGACGATACCCTTCCACCATGATTTCACGCAGGATGTTGAAGCCGGTTTTCATATCTTCCAGGATATAGCCGTAGAAGAGGTTGTTTTCCGGGGTGAATTTAAAGATTTTCACTGTTACTTCAGTGATATAGCACAGTGCACCTTCGTTGCCGATGATGATGTGACGAATGTCCGGGCCAGCCGCGCGGCGTGGCACGTTTTTAATACGTGTGACGGTACCATCTGCCAGTACCGCTTCCAGACCAACGACCATATCTTCGATTGCGCCGTAGAGTGTGGAGAACTGCCCGATACTGCGGGTTGCTACCAGGCCGCCCATCTGCGCCAGCGGTTTTGATTGCGGTGAATGCCCCGTGGTGTAACCTTTTTCACGCAACGCGTTTTCCAGCACCTCCAGCGGAACGCCACATTGCGCCGTGGCCTGCATATTCTCAATATCAATATTAATGATTTGATTCATGGCAGAGCCGTCGAGCACCACCGAGTTTTCCACAACGGTTTCCAGCCCGCCTTCAGTGGCGGAAGCACCGGTACGCGGCACACCGTTAATTTTGTGCGCATTCATAAAATTCAGCACACGGGACACTTGTTCTGTGGAACCGAGTTTTACGACCGCTGCCGGAATCGGCAAAGTATAAATGCCATGAATATCCGGAAATTTGCGAAAACGGTCAATACTGTTTTTCTTTAATACTGTTTCATCGGTAATTACGCGATCTGCACCAACAATTTCCTTTAGCTGGTCGACAATCGCTGCGCGAGATAAAGACATAGTAATTCCTTCCTGATAATAAAAATGGAATAATCATTAATAAGAGAAAACAGAAACCACCGTTATGGATTAGCGCACTAAATAACCGCCATCGACCACTAATAAATGCCCGTTAACATAATTTGAAGCCGGACTTGCGAGGAAGACGGCTGCGCCCATTAAATCCTGTGTATCGCCCCAACGGTTTGCCGGAATATGATCAAGAACGCGCTGATTAGTTTCAGGATTACTGCGTGTCGCCAGCGTAATATCTGTTGCATAATAACCTGGAGCAATACCATTTACCTGAATATTATATTGACCTAGTTCATCACAATAAGCTTTGGTGAATCCAGCAAGAGCATGTTTAGTTGCAGAATATGCAGGTGACCATTGTCCACCTAAGTAAGAGAACAATGAACAGATATTAATAATTTTACCGCTTTTCTGCGGGATCATAATTTTTGCCGCTTCGTAGCTTAACTCGAATGCGGCGGTCAGGTTCACATCAATCATCGGGTCCCAGTCGGCACGACCGAAGTCCAGCACCTTATTCAGCTTACAAATACCGGCATTGTTAACCAGAATATCTACGGTACCGAAGCGCTCACAGCAGGCAGCGATAATCTTCTGCGGCGCGCCTTCTGCGGTGATATCCACCTGCATAAAATCAACTTCGACACCCTGTTTTTCAATCATTTCCTTTGTTTCGCCGTTATCTTTGACGAAGCTAGGGATAAAGACATTTGCGCCAGCTTTGGCCAACGCCATGGCAAATGCCTGGCCTAAACCGCTATTCCCGCCGGTAACAATTGCTGTTTTACCTTTCAGGGAGAAAAAATCCATTGAGAACGCATTGAGAGATTCGATTGACATAGTTAGCTCCAATTTCCGTAAGGCAAAAAAAAAGAAAGGTAACTTCCCCCGCGAGAGGGAAGTTACCTTTCTCATTATCTCTGGTAACTGGAGATAATTTTTAGCATAAGGGCATAAGCGCTAATGTGATCGTAATCACAGTGTGATATTCGTATTATCAAATAATTTTAAAAAGCAGAAGCGTGACTACTCTCACACAACACCACTGCTTTCCATGTTATTTCTTATTGCAATTACTAGAGACCTGAGAAAAGTAATCCACCTGAAAGGGCGGCTTACTTTTCTCTTTTTTTTGTCTATTACAAATGGGAATACGATATGCAACACAACTCATATCGCCGTTGGATAACCCTCGCGATAATTAGTTTTAGCGGCGGCGTTAGTTTCGACCTGGCTTATTTACGTTATATTTATCAAATTCCCATGGCGAAATTTATGGGATTCAGCAATACCGAGATAGGTTTAATAATGAGTACCTTTGGTATTGCAGCTATTATTCTTTATGCGCCCAGTGGCGTTATTGCCGATAAATTCTCACATCGCAAAATGATTACTTCCGCGATGATCATTACCGGATTACTGGGTCTGTTAATGGCAACTTATCCACCGCTGTGGGTAATGCTCTGTATTCAGGTCGCCTTTGCGATAACGACGATTTTAATGCTGTGGTCGGTGTCGATTAAAGCCGCATCGTTGCTGGGCGATCATAGCGAGCAAGGGAAAATTATGGGCTGGATGGAAGGGCTGCGCGGCGTCGGTGTAATGTCGCTGGCGGTGTTTACCATGTGGGTCTTTTCTCGCTTTGCACCGGATGACAGCGCCAGCCTGAAAACGGTCATTATCATCTATAGTGTGGTTTACATCTTGTTGGGGATTCTGTGCTGGTTTTTTGTTAGCGATAACAACAACCTGCGCAGTGCCAATAACGAAGAAAAACAATCATTCCAGCTTAGCGACATCCTGGCTGTTTTGCGCATCAGCACCACCTGGTATTGCAGCATGGTGATTTTTGGCGTCTTCACCATCTACGCCATTCTGAGTTACTCCACCAACTATCTCACCGAAATGTACGGCATGTCGCTGGTGGCGGCGAGCTACATGGGGATTGTGATCAACAAAATATTCCGCGCGCTGTGTGGTCCACTTGGCGGCATTATCACCACCTACAGTAAAGTGAAATCCCCTACCCGCGTAATTCAAATCCTTTCCATCATCGGCCTGCTGGCACTGACTGCCCTGCTTGTTACCAACTCTAACCCGCAATCGGTCGCTATGGGGATTGGCCTGATTTTACTACTGGGATTCACCTGCTACGCCTCACGTGGACTGTACTGGGCCTGCCCCGGCGAAGCGAGAACACCGTCTTACATTATGGGCACCACGGTAGGTATTTGTTCGGTGATTGGATTCCTGCCGGATGTCTTCGTTTACCCGATTATCGGCCACTGGCAAGACACCCTGCCCGCTGCAGAAGCCTACCGCAACATGTGGCTAATGGGCATGGCCGCGCTTGCCATGGTGATCATCTTTACCTTTTTGCTGTTCCAAAAAATTCGTACTGCTGATAGCGCCCCCGCAATGGCTAGCAGCAAGTAAGCCAGGAAAATTACAGGAGAAAAATCATGTCGAAAAAATACATCATAGGGATTGATGGCGGAAGTCAGAGCACAAAAGTGGTGATGTACGATCTGGAAGGTAATGTGGTTTGCGAAGGCAAAGGCTTATTGCAGCCGATGCACACGCCAGATGCCGATACCGCAGAACATCCTGACGACGATTTATGGGCATCATTATGTTTTGCCGGTCACGATTTGATGAGTCAGTTTGCCGGAAATAAAGAAGATATTGTCGGTATTGGTCTGGGATCCATCCGTTGCTGCCGTGCGTTATTGAAAGCCGATGGCACGCCAGCTGCGCCGTTGATTAGCTGGCAGGATGCACGCGTTACACGCCCTTACGAACATACGAATCCTGACGTGGCATATGTCACCTCTTTTTCAGGTTATCTGACGCATCGCTTAACCGGCGAGTTTAAAGACAATATCGCCAACTATTTTGGTCAGTGGCCGGTGGATTATAAGACCTGGGCATGGAGTGAAGATGCCGCAGTCATGGAGAAGTTTAATATCCCCCGTCATATGCTGTTTGATGTGCAAATGCCGGGCACTGTTCTTGGGCATATCACTCCTCAAGCCGCGCTGGCGACACATTTCCCAGCTGGGCTGCCGGTTGTTTGTACCACCAGTGATAAACCGGTAGAAGCTCTGGGAGCCGGATTACTGGATGATGAAACGGCGGTGATTTCTCTTGGCACCTACATCGCGCTGATGATGAACGGTAAAGCACTGCCGAAAGATCCGGTGGCGTACTGGCCGATTATGTCTTCTATTCCGCAAACATTGCTGTATGAAGGTTACGGTATTCGCAAAGGCATGTGGACGGTGAGCTGGCTGCGCGACATGTTAGGCGAGTCGTTAATTCAGGATGCCAAAGCACAGGATCTTTCACCGGAAGATTTGCTCAACAAAAAAGCGTCTTGTGTGCCGCCTGGCTGTAATGGTCTGATGACGGTGCTGGACTGGCTGACCAATCCGTGGGAACCATACAAACGCGGGATTATGATCGGCTTTGATTCCAGCATGGATTACGCATGGATATATCGTTCGATACTGGAAAGCGTGGCGCTGACGCTGAAGAACAATTACGACAATATGTGTAATGAAATGAATCACTTTGCAAAGCATGTGATCATTACTGGCGGCGGTTCGAACAGCGATCTGTTTATGCAGATTTTTGCCGACGTGTTCAACCTTCCGGCACGCCGTAACGCCATTAATGGTTGTGCAAGTCTGGGGGCAGCGATCAATACGGCGGTAGGTCTGGGGCTATACCCGGATTACGCAACGGCTGTCGACAAAATGGTTCGCGTGAAAGATATCTTTATGCCTGTTGAGAGCAACGCCAAACGCTACGACGCGATGAATAAAGGCATTTTCAAAGACCTAACCAAGCACACTGATGTGATCCTGAAAAAATCGTATGAAGTGATGCATGGTGAGCTGGGGAATGAAGATTCGATCCAGAGCTGGTCGAATGCGTAAGTGAGGAAGACCGGGCGGGAAACTGCCCGGCCTGAACATACCTGAATGGTTATCCCCGCTGACGCGGGGAACATAAGTTCGACAACTTAAAAAATGATAACAAGTCCGGTTTATCCCCGCTGATGCAGGGAACATAATAAAAACTTTAACTAGTTCGTTTATCCCTGTTGTTACAAGGAATATTAACTACACTCGATGTCTTTAGAATAAAAGACAATACGAATCGCACTTTATCAATTTTCACTTAAAGTATGAACTGGATATCTTTATTCATAAGAACTATTCATCAACAGCGTATAGAGGCGGTTATGTAAAACCACTCATTAGCCTCAAAACAAAGACAAACTTCCAGATTTATTACTTAATCAATGAATAACAAGCTTAAAAAATACACTGTTATTCTAAAGAAAAAATTAACAGGCATTAATTAATATTAAAAAAAAATAATATATTGAAATTTCTTAACGGTTTAAGGATTATACAAATAACACTTTGATTAAATTTGATTTTTTGTATCGATAATTGTGAACTTATCTGGCATGGAGAACTATTTTGAACATGAGGTGTTATGTGGATATGTTGCTTATTACAAGTACAGCTAATATAAAAACTTGAGAAAGAGATAACGGGTTATATGGTGGTTCATCCCCGCTGGCGCGGGGAACACGTCCTGTTTTTGACCGGCGGTAAATGTTGCCTGCGGTTTATCCCCGCTGGCGCGGGGAACACAATATCCGTTCCTCGCTCTGCGTTTTCGTTGACGGTTTATCCCCGCTGGCGCGGGGAACACGGTCGGGTATTTCATTATGCATCCTGAACTAACGGTTTATCCCCGCTGGCGCGGGGAACACTATGCGCTTGCTGCTGCGTTGATGTACGCGGCCGGTTTATCCCCGCTGGCGCGGGGAACACTTAACTACCTGAACACCGGGAAGACTCCGGACCGGTTTATCCCCGCTGGCGCGGGGAACACGATTCAATGTCCGACGCATCCAAGTAAATATTCGGTTTATCCCCGCTGGCGCGGGGAACACGGATGAGCAGGGAGCAACAAAAGTAGCCGGAATGGTTTATCCCCGCTGGCGCGGGGAACACCCATACATTAACACGGTGTGGCCACATTTCAACGGTTTATCCCCGCTGGCGCGGGGAACACGCGCGGCCGCGATATCGTTAGCACTGGCTCCCGCGGTTTATCCCCGCTGGCGCGGGGAACACCAAAACACCTGAACGTTGAGATAGGGCTAAATCGGTTTATCCCCGCTGGCGCGGGGAACACGTTGTCGTATTCCTTAGAAATCTGATGCCAGCCCGGTTTATCCCCGCTGGCGCGGGGAACACTGACTGACCGGGAAAAGAAAACACCTGGCGAACGGTTTATCCCCGCTGGCGCGGGGAACACAATTTTTCCAGTGGTGTCGTTGTAATTAAGGACGGTTTATCCCCGCTGGCGCGGGGAACACAGGTTAAAGAGGCGCGCCGGGCGCTGGCTGGGCGGTTTATCCCCGCTGGCGCGGGGAACACATCCGTTAATTATTGAGAGAGCTATCAGCTATCGGTTTATCCCCGCTGGCGCGGGGAACACTCTAATTGCGCTTTGATAAATGGAGTTAAAGCCGGTTTATCCCCGCTGGCGCGGGGAACACGAATTCGGAATCACATTAAAAGGGAACCCGATAGGTTTATCCCCGCTGGCGCGGGGAACACCCAGGTCCCATTTGTCGATCGGCAGCGCCATTCGGTTTATCCCCGCTGGCGCGGGGAACACTGTTAATTCAGCAAGTTGAGATTGTGTCAGTCCGGTTTATCCCCGCTGGCGCGGGGAACACAAGAGAACAGCTTATATCTGATGCCGGTTTGCCGGTTTATCCCCGCTGGCGCGGGGAACACACACCGGCGAGATCGTATTTTTTGCCGCTGAGCGGTTTATCCCCGCTGGCGCGGGGAACACTCTAAACATAACCTATTATTAATTAATGATTTTTTAAGCCAGTCACAATCTACCAACTTTATAGTATCACACAAACAACACATCCATTATGTTAAAGAGCACTTAATCCATTGATTAAAAAGGTAAATATTTAAAATAACTCTATACAAACTAAAATCTACCAAACTTTACCGCAATAATTTTCACTCCAGCGAAAAATTAACGCCACAGAATTTGTAGAGAATGATAATGATTAGTTCAGGATGGGCAAGATGGATGAGTTTTCAGAGGCGACAAACAATATAAATGAGTAGAAGTCTTTACAGGTTCCACCCATTTATAACGCTTATAAATGTTTAATCAGGCAATATTTAGATATTTATGTGTTTGCATCGACAAACGCCAATTACGCGCAATGCAGGTTTCAATGCACAAACGTGTGGCATCATCCTTTTGGCTAATCGGCTGCAGTGCAATGACTCGCGGTTTATCATCGGTCAGCGTTGCCAGTAGTTCATCCAGTGCTTCAATATCACGTACGCGCCCCACTGGATGCTTGATTTCGTTGGCTCGCTCCAGTGCCTGTGACAACACTTCATAGCCGCCGCGCATGTTCAACTTTGGTGATACGGTAACCCAGGTATTCGGTGTGCAGCGTACCTCATGAGTACCACTGGTTTCGATCTGGCAGCTAAAACCGTTCTTTTCGAGCAGATCAGTCAGTGGCAGCAAATCATGAATGCAAGGCTCACCACCCGTAATCACCACATGCCGTGCGGTGTATCCCTGGCGACCAATGACAGCCAGCAAATCTTCACTGCTCGCAGCCCCCCACTTATCACTCTCTTTGGTCTTCGCCAGAATGCTGAAAAGGGAGACTTCCCGATCCTCAAGCTTTTCCCAGGTGTGTTTGGTGTCGCACCAGGCACAGCCAACCGGGCATCCCTGTAAACGAATAAAAATGGCGGGGACGCCGGTAAAGTAACCCTCACCTTGCAGGGTCTGGAACATCTCGTTAATCGGGTACTGCATAGCATTCTCTGTGAAGTGGATAATTGTTAATTATTGCAGATCCTGCCACAACAATCATGTCTTATTAACATTCTGTTACAGGCAGGTTTAAAGAAAAATGAGAAACAGATCGTTAATAATAAAAGGAAGTAACGTATTATGTCAGAAATAAATAAAGTAAAGGGATTTAATCATGTCAAAAACATTCACCGAAATTATACTTATTTTTTCTGTGTTCGTTTTTAATTATAACGAATCTCAAATTACCGGTGCCGCCGTCAATTTATTTATCCAGCTTTAATGGGACATTTATAATGCGCTATTTCATACTAATATTCACATTCGTGTGTTCCTTTGTTGCAGCCCAACCAACTATTGTCCCACAATTACAGCAACAAGTTACGGATCTTACGAGTAGCTTAAACTCACAAGAAAAGAAAGAACTGACGCGGAAGTTAGAATCTATTTTCAATAATACCCAAGTACAAATTGCTGTATTAATTATTCCCACAACCAAAGACGAGACAATTGAACAATATGCTACAAGGGTTTTTAACAATTGGCGTTTAGGAGATGCCAAACGCAATGATGGGATACTGATCATTGTTGCCTGGTCGGATCGCACTGTCCGCATCCAGGTAGGTTATGGGCTGGAAGAAAAGGTAACCGATGCTCTGGCTGGAGATATCATCCGTAGCAACATGATACCCGCATTTAAACAACAAAAATTAGCTAAGGGATTAGAGTTAGCTATAATCGCTTTGAATAACCAACTCACTTCACAACACCAATATTCGGCTAATCCTTCAGAAAGTGAATCAGCGTCTTCCAGCGATTATTACTACTTTGCTATTTTTTGGGTATTTGCAGTGATGTTCTTCCCTTTCTGGTTTTTTCATCAAGGCAGTAATTTTTGTCGCGCATGTAAAAGCAGTGTCTGTATTTCAGCAATCTATCTTTTAGATTTATTCCTGTTCTCCGATAAAACTTTTTCCATTGCTGTATTTTTCTTCTTTTTTACTTTCACCACCATTATGGTCTTTACCTGTTTATGTGTACTTCAGAAAAAAGCATCTGGTAGAAGTTATCATTCAGACAACAGCGGTTCCGGTGGCGGCTCAAGTGGCGGCGGATTTAGCGGCGGGGGCGGTTCTTCTGGCGGTGGCGGCGCGTCCGGTCGCTGGTAACTCAACCATAAAAAATGCCAGCCCGAAGGCTGGCATTTTTAAATCAGATAAAGTCAGACTTATGCCTGGCCTTTGATCTCTTTACGACCGTTGTACGGTGCTTTTTCGCCCAGAGCTTCTTCGATACGAATCAGCTGGTTGTATTTAGCAACACGGTCAGAACGGCTCATAGAACCCGTTTTGATCTGGCCTGCAGCAGTACCAACAGCCAGGTCAGCGATGGTAGCGTCTTCAGTTTCGCCAGAACGGTGAGAGATAACTGCAGTGTAGCCAGCGTCTTTCGCCATCTTGATTGCAGCCAGAGTTTCGGTCAGAGAACCGATCTGGTTGAATTTGATCAGGATGGAGTTAGCGATACCTTTTTCGATACCTTCTTTCAGGATCTTGGTGTTGGTTACGAACAGGTCGTCACCAACCAGCTGGATTTTGTCGCCCAGAACTTTGGTCTGGTATGCGAAACCGTCCCAGTCAGATTCGTCAAGACCGTCTTCGATAGATACGATCGGATACTGTTTGGTCAGTTCTTCCAGGAAGTGAGTGAATTCTTCAGAGGTGAAAGCTTTGTTGCCTTCGCCAGCCAGAACGTATTTACCGTCTTTGTAGAATTCAGAAGCTGCGCAGTCCATCGCCAGAGTGATGTCTTTGCCCAGTTCATAACCAGCAGCTTTAACAGCTTCAGCGATAACAGCCAGAGCTTCAGCGTTGGAACCCAGGTTCGGCGCATAGCCACCTTCGTCACCAACAGCAGTGTTCATGCCTTTCGCTTTCAGAACTTTTGCCAGGTGATGGAAAACTTCAGAACCCATGCGGATGGCTTCTTTCACAGTTTTCGCGCCAACCGGCTGAATCATGAATTCCTGGATATCAACGTTGTTGTCAGCGTGCTCACCACCGTTGATGATGTTCATCATCGGAACCGGCATGGAGTATTTGCCCGGAGTACCGTTCAGTTCAGCGATGTGCTCGTACAGCGGCATGCCTTTAGCGGCAGCAGCAGCTTTGGCGTTAGCCAGAGATACAGCCAGGATTGCGTTCGCGCCGAATTTGGATTTGTTTTCGGTGCCGTCCAGGTCGATCATGATCTTGTCAATGCCAGCCTGATCTTTGGCATCTTTGCCAATCAGTGCCTGAGCGATCGGGCCGTTTACCGCAGCAACAGCTTTGGTTACGCCTTTACCCAGGAAACGGGATTTGTCGCCATCGCGCAGTTCCAGAGCTTCACGGGAACCAGTAGAAGCACCTGACGGAGCAGCTGCCATACCGACGAAACCACCCTCCAGATGTACTTCGGCTTCAACAGTCGGGTTACCACGGGAGTCGATGATTTCACGACCGATGATTTTTACGATTTTGGACATTAGGTTTTCCTCAAGTCACTAGTTAAACTGAAACTCCAGACAAACAACGCGTACCCAGGGTACGCGTTGCCGTTCTAACTTTTTTCTTACTTCGCCTGACGCTTCTGGAACTCGCTGGCGGCTTTCACAAAGCCTGCAAACAGCGGGTGACCATCACGTGGAGTAGAAGTAAACTCCGGATGGAACTGGCAAGCCACGAACCACGGGTGATTCGGAACTTCGATGATCTCGACCAACTGATCATCCCCGGAACGGCCCGCAACGCGCAGACCTGCATCTTCAATCTGTTTCAACAGCATGTTGTTGACTTCGTAACGGTGACGATGACGCTCAACAATTGTCGGCGCATTGTACAGCTGGCGAACCAGGCTATCGTCAACCAACTGGCACTGCTGTGCGCCGAGACGCATGGTACCGCCGAGATCGCTCTTCTCGCTACGAACTTCAACGTTGCCGTTTTCATCGCGCCACTCGGTAATCAGCGCCACAACCGGGTACTTACAGTCTGGCACAAATTCCGTAGAGTTGGCGTTCTCCATGTTGGCAACATGGCGAGCGTAATCAATTAACGCCACCTGCATACCCAGGCAAATGCCCAGATAAGGAATATTGTTCTCACGCGCAAAACGCGCGGTCGTAATCATGCCTTCTACGCCACGATAGCCGAAACCGCCAGGTACGAGGATTGCGTCCAGACCTTTAAGGATTTCAACGCCGCGCGTTTCAACATCTTGTGAATCGATCAGTTTGATGTTGACGCTGACACGATTCTTCAGCCCACCGTGTTTCAGTGCTTCGATCACGGATTTGTATGCATCCGGCAGCTCAATGTATTTGCCGACCATACCAATGGTGACTTCACTTACCGGATTCGCTTCTTCGAAGATAACCTGTTCCCATTCGGACAGATTCGCTTCCGGGCAGTTTAAGCTGAATCGTTTACAAATATAATCGTCCAGCCCCTGAGATTTCAACAGGCCCGGAATTTTATAGATGGAATCGACGTCTTTCAGAGAAATAACCGCTTTTTCCGGAACATTACAGAACAATGCAATCTTCGCACGTTCGTTCGCCGGAACGGCGCGATCTGAACGACAAATCAGGATATCAGGCTGGATACCGATTGAAAGCAGCTCTTTTACAGAGTGCTGAGTCGGTTTGGTTTTGACTTCACCAGACGCTGCCATGTACGGCACCAGCGTCAGGTGCATAAACAGGGTGTGCTCACGGCCAATTTCAACAGCCATCTGGCGAATCGCTTCAAGGAACGGCAGGGATTCGATATCACCTACAGTACCGCCGATTTCTACCAGTACCACGTCATGACCTTCGCCGCCTTCCAGCACGCGCTCTTTGATAGCGTTAGTGATGTGCGGAATAACCTGTACGGTTGCGCCGAGGTAGTCGCCACGGCGTTCTTTACGCAGAACGTCAGAGTAGATACGACCCGTGGTGAAGTTGTTGCGGCGGCTCATTTTGGTACGAATGAAACGCTCGTAGTGCCCCAGGTCCAGGTCGGTTTCAGCGCCGTCTTCAGTAACGAACACTTCCCCGTGTTGGATTGGGCTCATAGTACCTGGATCGACGTTGATGTACGGATCCAGTTTCATGATGGTCACATTGAGGCCACGGGCTTCAAGAATGGCTGCGAGGGAGGCTGCGGCAATGCCTTTACCCAGAGAGGATACGACCCCGCCGGTCACAAAAATATAGTTCGTTGTCATGCTGAACCTGAGAAGTTAGGTTGAAAAGACGATGGAATAACCAGGACGGGAAAGCAGTATACCCGAACATGACCTGTGCCACAAACTTTCATTATCCCTCCTCTTCGCCAGCGCACTATTGAAATCAGGAGTGAGAAAATAGCCCCTTTGGGGTAAATGTTTTTGACGCAAATCAAGCGCTTGTCATTTAAAAAATGACACAAATGGCGCTTGACCGCGTAATTCCCTTAGAGATCAATTTCCTGCCGTTTTACCTGTTGCCAGACTTCTTCCATTGTTTCGAGGTCAACACCTGTCATTTCCAGTCCACGCGCGGCAACAATACGCTCCACTTCGCGAAAACGACGCTCGAATTTTTCGTTCGCTTTTTGCAATGCGATTTCCGCTTTTGTCCCTAAATGACGAGCCAGATTGACCGTGGCAAACAGCAGGTCACCCATTTCCTCCTCCAGTTTAGCCTGGTCGACAACAGCCTGCTGCGCCTCGTACATCACCTCGTCGATCTCTTCGTAGACTTTATCGACTACCGGACCAAGCGTCGTCCAGTCGAAGCCAACGTTGGCGCAACGTTTCTGGATTTTTTGCGCACGCATTAAAGCCGGTAAACTACGAGGAATATCATCCAGCGCCGAATGCTGTGCTTTCTGCGCGCGTTCTTCGGTTTTGATTTGCTCCCAACGGGCGAGCACTTCACTACTGTTTTCGGCAGAACTGTCAGCAAAAACATGCGGATGGCGACGCTCTAATTTATCGCTAATAGCAGCGCAAATATCATTAAAGTCAAAGCGCCCTTCTTCCTGAGCCATTTGTGCGTAAAACACCACCTGGAACAGCAGATCGCCCAGTTCACCGCGCAGATCGTCAAAATCTTCACGGGCGATGGCGTCCAGCACCTCGTAGGTTTCTTCAAGGGTGTAAGGCGCAATGGTGGCAAATGTCTGCTCTTTATCCCACGGGCAGCCGTTTTCCGGATCGCGCAGGCGCTGCATAATAGTGAGCAAACGGTCGATTTGATTCATTGAATTGTCCTGAAAATTGCGGGTCTGTCAGGTGGAAACCTGTGACCAGAATAGAAGTGAGTTAGTAACACCTACCCAATCAGCACGTTAATTTTGGCTTTAATGAGTTGTAATTCCTCTGGGGCAACTGTTCCTTTCTTCGTTGCTCCTCTTGCCCGCCAGGCGATACTTTTTACCTGATCAGCTAACGCTACGCCATCACGTTCCTGACCGGATAGAACAACTTCGAACGGATATCCTTTTGATTGCGTTGTACAAGGAACACACAGACACATACCTGTTTTGTTGTTGTACATGAACGGACTCAGGACAACAGCCGGACGATGTCCGGCTTGCTCGCTACCTTTTGTCGGGTCAAAATCAACCCAAATCAGATCGCCCGTATCGGGTACGTATCGGCTTACCATTACCAGACTTCCTTATCTTTCGGCTCCCCCAGTCGATATTCTCGTGGAGGTTTTCCGGCGTGATGTCGTTGACCAGTTCAGCAAGCGTAAATACGGGCTCTTTACGCACTGGCTCAATAATTAATTTTCCATCCACCAGGTCAATCTTCACTTCATCATCAATATTCAGATTGAGCGCCTGCATTAACGTAGCCGGGATCCGCACTGCAGGAGAATTTCCCCAACGCTTTACGCTACTGTGGATCATAACCCTTTCCTCAAACCGCTATCATATGTAGATACAGTATATATCAATCTACATTGTAGATACGAACAAGTTTCGGCCTAACTCCCGTGCAACCGACGCGCGTCGATAACATCCGGCACCTGGTTGAGTTTACCCAGCACGCGGCCCAGCACTTGCAGGTTGTAAATCTCAATGGTCATGTCGATGGTCGCCAGTTGCTGTTTGGTGTCGCTACGGCTGGCAACGCCAAGTACGTTCACCTTCTCGTTGGCGAGAATGGTCGTGATATCACGTAACAACCCACTACGATCATTAGCCACCACGCGGACCACCAGCGAATATCCGGCGGAGTAGCTCTCGCCACATACCGCGTCAACAATGCGTTCTGGCGCATGGGAGCGCAGTTCCGCCAGTTGTTCGCAATCGGCGCGGTGTACTGAAATACCGCGTCCCTGGGTAATGAAGCCGACAATCTCATCTCCAGGAATCGGCTGGCAGCAGCGCGCGATGTGGTGCATCAGGTTACCGACCCTTCTACCACCACACGACCGTTATCTTTACTGCGGTTTTGCGGCGTGTAGCTTTTTTGCTGAAGCTGTTTCAGCGCGGCGGCATCCTGCTCTTCGGCACTCGGCTTATTAAATTGCGATTGCAGGAAGTTCACCATCTGATTGAGACGGATATCCCCGCCACCAATTGCCGCCAGCAACTCGTCGACATCATTGAAGTTGTAACGCGGCAGCAGATGTTTTTCTGCTTCTTTCAGGCTGATCCCCAGATGTTCCAGCTCGTCGTCAAGGATTTGCCGCCCAGCCAGAATGTTTTTGTCACGGTCCTGTTTACGGAACCAGGCGTGAATTTTCGAACGCCCACGGCTGGTTGTGACGTAACCGAGATTTGGGTTTAACCAGTCACGGCTGGGGTTCGGCTGTTTCTGGGTGATAATTTCAATCTGGTCGCCCATCTGCAGCTGGTAGGTGAACGGCACAATGCGCCCGCCAATTTTTGCCCCGATGCAGCGGTGTCCGACATCACTGTGGATGTGGTAAGCGAAGTCCAGCGGTGTTGATCCCGCAGGCAAATCAACGACATCACCTTTCGGCGTAAAGACGTACACCCGGTCGTCAAAGACCTGGCTGCGTACTTCGTCGAGCATTTCGCCGGAATCAGCCATCTCTTCCTGCCACGCAATCAGTTTACGCAGCCAGGCAATTCGGTCTTCATGTCCCGAACGTGCGCCGCCAGCTGCCGCGCCCTCTTTATATTTCCAGTGCGCAGCAACACCCAACTCTACATCTTCATGCATCTGTTTGGTGCGGATTTGGATCTCAACGGTTTTGCCACCCGGCCCCAGAACCACGGTATGAATAGACTGATAACCGTTTGGTTTCGGGTTAGCGACGTAATCGTCGAACTCATCCGGCAGGTGGCGATAGTGAGTGTGCACTATCCCCAGTGCGGCATAACAATCCTGTAAACGCTCGGCGACAATACGTACCGCACGCACATCAAACAGCTCATCGAAGGCGAGGTTCTTTTTCTGCATTTTGCGCCAGATGCTGTAGATGTGTTTCGGTCGACCATACACTTCAGCTTTAACGCCTTCAGCTTTCATCTCAGCGCGCAGATGGCCGACAAACTCTTCGATATAGTGTTCGCGGTCGAGACGGCGTTCATGCAGCAGTTTTGCGATGCGTTTGTATTCGGTCGGGTGGAGATAACGGAAGCAGTAATCTTCCAGCTCCCATTTCAGTTGCCCAATCCCAAGACGGTTCGCCAACGGCGCGTAGATATTGGTGCACTCTTTTGCCGCCAGTACGCGTTCATCTTCCGGCGCGTCTTTTACTTCGCGCAGATGAGCAATACGCTCTGCCAGTTTGATGACCACGCAGCGGAAATCATCGACCATCGCCAATAACATCCGGCGAACGTTATCGACCTGTTCGGAGGAAACAGAATCGGTATGCGTCGCTTTCAGCTGGCGGATCGCCGCCATATCACGCACGCCGTGAATAAGGTTAACGACCGACTTACCGACGCTCTCACGCAGCACATCTTCGCTGACTACGTTGGCATCCGCCAGAGGGAACAGCAGCGCCGCCCGCAGCGTGTCAATGTCCATACTTAATGTCGAGAGGATCTCCACCATCTCAACACCACGCCACAATAACAGACTGGCATCCGGATGCCCCTGCGTCTGTTGCAGACAATATGCCCAGGTTTCGGCTAAGCACTCACACGACTTCTGGCTGGTAATACCCAGACTTGCGATCCATTTTTCCGGATCAAATTCACCAGCCTTATTGATATGTGCACTTCTTACCGCAACCATCGTCCTCTCCTTTAGGGACCAGACCTGCCGAAATCGGCAAATCGCAACTATTTAACGCGCGAGAAAAGTACCATCGATTCCAGATGTCCCGTGTGTGGGAACATATCCAGCATCGCCAGTCGCGCAATGGTATATCCTGCTTTTAATAACGCTTCGCTATCCCGAGCCAGCGTTGCAGGGTTACAGGATACATAAACTATACGAATAGGTTCCAGTTTTATAATTTGCTGCATAACACCTGCGGCACCTGCTCGCGCCGGGTCCAACAACACTTTATCGAAGCCGTTTTCGCCCACGGCTGCTTTGTGACATCTTCTTCAAGATTTTCGTGATAAAACGTCACATTGTGTAAGCCATTAAGACGCGCATTCTGCTGGCCTTTTTCAACCAGCGCCGGAACGCCTTCTACACCGACCACACTGGCAGCTTGTGTCGCCAATGGCAGTGTAAAGTTGCCCATACCGCAGAACAGATCCAGTACGCGATCTTCAGGTTGCACATCCAGCCATTCCAACGCACGCGCTACCATTTTTGGTTCACACCCGCATTGACCTGAATAAAATCGCGCGGGCTAAAAAGTTAAGCGCAACCCGTTTGAGTCATACCAGGGGCATCTCACCAGAGACGGTTTCGAGTATCTCACTATCGGGGCGAGATACAGATCCAGGCCTTCAGAATGCGAAAAGCATTCCAGTTTTTCGCGATCTGCCGAACTTAGCGGTGCGGTATGGCGCAAAATCATTAGCGTGCCGCTGGTTGCCTGTACCAGTTCAACATGACCAAGATGGCGCATAGCTTGTAAGCTGCCCAGGCATGCCCTGACTTTGGGCAGCAATGCTTCAAGTTGGGGCACTAAAATGGGGCATTGTTTAACGTCGACAATGTCACTGGAGCCCGCTTTGCGAAACCCCATCTGAAGTTGCTGTGTTTTCGGTAAGTAGTTCAGACTTAAACGCGCGCGACGGCGATAGCCCCAGGGAACATCGGCGATCACTTCAGAGACTTCGTGTTTCATTAATCGGGCGAGTGCCGCACTTTTGCTTCGCTGCTGTAAATCCACACTGGCGTGTTGTTGCTGACAGCCGCCGCATACGCCAAAATGAGGACAGCGTGGCGTTTCGCGTTCCGGACTATCGCTTAACCGGCGTACGACTTTAGCGCGGGGCATACTGTTTTTTATCTTCAGTAACAGTAACTTCCGCGTTTTCCTGCGGCAATAATCCGGGGATAAATAATGTTTTGCCGTTATGTCGCGCCACACCCTGACCAAAAGAGTCGAGGTCGTTGACTGAAACGGTTATGATCTGACGCGTCGTCGTGCGTCGTTTTGCAGAGTAGAATTGCGCCATTGGCGAGACTTTCTCAATTTAACAGTGTGACCTTAATTGTCCCATAACGGAACTCCATGACCAACTACAGCCTGCGCGCACGCATGATGATTCTGATCCTGGCACCGACCGTCCTTATTGGTTTATTGCTGAGTATCTTTTTCGTCGTGCATCGCTATAACGACTTGCAGCGTCAACTGAAGATGCCGGTGCCAGCATTATTGAGCCGCTTGCAGTTTCTACTGAATATGGCATGAGTCTGCAAAATCGCGAATCTATCGGTCAGTTAATAAGCGTACTGCATCGTCGCCATTCCGATATTGTTCGCGCGATTTCGGTTTATGATGAAAATAACCGACTCTTTGTCACCTCCAATTTTCATCTTGATCCCTCATCAATGCAGCTCGGCAGCAACGTGCCGTTTCCTCGCCAGCTCACTGTCACTCGTGACGGCGATATTATGATCCTCCGCACGCCGATTATTTCTGAGAGTTACTCCCCCGACGAATCGCCCAGTAGCGATGCCAAAAATAGTCAAAATATGTTGGGATATATTGCGCTGGAGCTGGATCTTAAATCGGTTCGCTTGCAGCAATATAAAGAGATCTTTATTTCCAGCGTGATGATGCTGTTTTGTATCGGTATTGCGCTTATTTTTGGCTGGCGCTTAATGCGCGATGTAACCGGTCCGATTCGCAACATGGTGAATACCGTCGACCGCATCCGTCGCGGGCAACTCGACAGCCGGGTGGAAGGATTTATGCTTGGTGAGCTGGATATGCTGAAAAACGGTATCAACTCGATGGCAATGTCGCTGGCGGCTTATCACGAAGAGATGCAACACAATATCGACCAGGCGACGTCCGATCTGCGTGAGACGCTGGAGCAAATGGAGATTCAGAACGTTGAGTTGGATCTGGCGAAAAAGCGCGCCCAGGAAGCGGCGCGTATTAAATCCGAGTTTCTGGCAAATATGTCACACGAGCTGCGTACACCACTGAATGGTGTTATTGGCTTTACCCGCCTGACGCTGAAAACAGAATTAACACCAACGCAGCGCGATCACCTGAATACGATTGAACGTTCGGCAAATAATTTGCTGGCAATTATTAATGATGTTCTCGACTTCTCGAAACTGGAAGCAGGTAAGCTGATTCTGGAAAGTATTCCATTCCCACTACGCAGCACGCTGGATGAAGTCGTTACCCTGCTGGCACATTCTTCTCACGATAAAGGGCTGGAACTGACGCTCAATATTAAAAGCGACGTGCCTGATAACGTGATCGGCGACCCACTACGATTACAGCAAATCATCACTAACCTGGTGGGGAATGCAATTAAATTCACCGAGAATGGCAACATTGATATTCTGGTAGAAAAACGTGCGCTGAGTAATACCAAAGTGCAAATTGAAGTGCAGATTCGGGATACCGGCATTGGTATTCCTGAACGCGATCAATCGCGCTTATTCCAGGCCTTCAGACAGGCTGATGCCAGTATTTCCCGCCGTCATGGTGGCACCGGGCTGGGGCTGGTGATTACACAAAAACTGGTTAATGAAATGGGCGGCGATATTTCGTTCCATAGCCAGCCGAATCGCGGTTCAACTTTCTGGTTCCACATTAATCTCGATCTGAACCCGAACATTATTATCGAAGGGCCATCCACCCAGTGCCTCGCCGGCAAGCGCCTGGCCTATGTCGAACCAAACTCCGCAGCAGCGCAATGCACGCTGGATATTTTAAGTGAAACGCCGCTGGAAGTGGTTTATAGCCCAACGTTCTCTGCGCTGCCTCCCGCGCATTACGACATGATGTTGTTAGGCATCGCGGTGACCTTCCGCGAGCCGCTAACAATGCAACATGAGCGATTAGCGAAAGCAGTATCGATGACCGATTTTCTGATGCTGGCACTTCCTTGCCATGCACAAGTCAATGCTGAAAAACTTAAGCAAGATGGTATCGGCGCGTGTCTGCTGAAACCATTAACACCTACGCGCCTGTTACCTGCCCTGACGGAATTTTGTCATCACAAACAAAACACGCTTTTGCCTGTAACCGATGAAAGTAAGCTGGCAATGACAGTCATGGCGGTTGATGACAACCCCGCTAACCTGAAACTTATCGGCGCATTGCTGGAAGATATGGTGCAACATGTGGAACTTTGCGATAGCGGGCATCAGGCGGTTGAACGGGCGAAACAGATGCCGTTCGATTTGATCTTAATGGATATTCAAATGCCGGACATGGACGGCATTCGGGCCTGCGAACTCATCCACCAGCTCCCCCATCAGCAACAAACGCCGGTTATCGCGGTAACGGCGCATGCAATGGACCGGGCAAAGAGAAGCTGCTTGGCGCAGGGATGAGCGATTATCTGGCGAAACCGATTGAAGAAGAGCGATTGCATAATTTGTTGTTGCGCTATAAGCCTGGCAGCGGTATTTCCTCTCGCGTCGTGACGCCCGAAGTCAACGAAATTGTGGTGAACCCGAATGCGACCCTCGACTGGCAACTGGCACTACGCCAGGCAGCAGGAAAAACCGATTTAGCGCGCGATATGCTGCAAATGTTACTCGATTTCCTGCCTGAAGTTCGCAACAAAGTTGAGGAACAGCTGGTTGGAGAAAACCCGGAAGGCCTGGTTGATTTGATTCATAAACTGCATGGCAGTTGCGGCTATAGCGGTGTGCCGCGTATGAAGAATCTCTGCCAACTGATCGAACAACAGCTACGTAGCGGTACTAAAGAAGAAGATTTGGAGCCGGAGCTGCTGGAACTGTTGGACGAGATGGATAATGTAGCGCGCGAAGCCAGCAAAATTCTCGGGTAACGGACGTCTTGTCGAGTAGCAATCGGCTTTTTATGAAGCTGGTTTCAGACTGGTGACAAAGTGCCTGTGTTTATGCCGGATGCGGCGTTAACGCCTTATCCTGCCTACAAAATCAATTAAATTCAATGAATTAAAAAGTATGTTGGCCTGATACGTAGCGCAACAGGCAATTTTGCGTTTGGCATCTGTCTCCCAAACCGGCTCCTGACAGAGCCGGTTTTTGTTTTCAGTCTTAACGCACCATGCACGGGCGCTTGTTATCAAACGTCCAGCCAGGAATCAGGTACTGCATTCCCATCGCATCGTCGCGCGCGCCAAGCCCGTGTTTCTGATACAGCTCGTGGGCTTTCATCACCTGATCCATATCGATTTCTACGCCCAATCCTCGGTTTTTGCGGCACCTGCACCAGCCCGCCTTTGATCTCAAACGGTTCTTTGGTCAGACGCTGATTGCCTTCCTGCCAGATCCAGTGCGTATCAATAGCAGTAATTTTACCCGGTGCAGCAGCGGCTACATGGGTAAACATCGCCAGGGAAATATCGAAGTGGTTGTTAGAGTGTGAACCCCAGGTCAGGCCAAATTCATGGCACATTTGCGCCACACGTACCGAACCTTGCATCGTCCAGAAATGCGGATCCGCCAGCGGGATATCAACCGACTGCAGGGACAGCGTGTGCCCCATCTGACGCCAGTCGGTGGCAATCATGTTGGTGGCGGTCGGCAGGCCGGTGGCACGGCGGAACTCCGCCATCACTTCACGCCCGGAGAAGCCCTGCTCCGCGCCACACGGGTCTTCCGCATAGGCCAGCGAACCTTTCAGGTATTTACCAATTTTAATCGCTTCGTTCAGCGACCAGGCACCGTTAGGATCGAGGGTAATACGCGCCTGTGGGAAGCGTTGCGCCAGTGCCACAATAGATTCCGCTTCTTCTTCCCCGGCCAACACCCCGCCTTTCAGTTTGAAGTCGTTGAAGCCATATTTTTCATATGCCGCTTCCGCCAGACGCACCACGGCATCCGGGGTCATCGCTTCTTCGTGACGCAGGCGATACCAGTCACATTGATCATCCGGCTGGCTTTGATACGGCAGCGGTGTGGCTTTGCGATTACCGACGAAGAACAGATAACCGAGCATTTCGACTTCGCTACGCTGTTGACCATCGCCCAGCAGCGATGCCACGTTAACCCCCAGATGCTGCCCCAGCAGATCCAGCATTGCCGCTTCTATCCCGGTAACCACATGAATAGTGGTCCGCAGGTCAAATGTCTGCAAACCGCGCCCGCCGGCATCACGATCGGCAAATGTATTACGCACCAGCGTCAGAACGTTTTTGTATTCACCCAGCGTTTTACCCACCACCAGCGGAATCGCATCTTCCAGCGTTTTACGGATTTTCTCGCCGCCGGGAATTTCCCCTACCCCAGTGTGACCAGAATTATCTTTGATAATCACAATATTACGCGTGAAGAACGGTGCGTGTGCACCACTCAGATTCATCAGCATACTGTCATGGCCCGCCACCGGGATGACCTGCATTTCAGTAACAACAGGCGTCGTAAATTGAGAACTCATATTTATGTCCTTTTTCAAAATCAATGACGGCCGAAAACGGGACGTTTACGGTCAAAGGTCCAGCCGGGGATCAGGTACTGCATCGGGCCCGCGTCGTTACGCGCACCGCCAGGCAGACGTTTATAGGCCTCATGCGCCTTTTGTACCTGCTCCCAGTCCAGTTCCACGCCCAGACCGGGCGCATCAGGAACGGCAATTTTTCCATTTTAATCTCCAGCGGATTTTTGGTCAGGCGACAATCGCCCTCCTGCCAAATCCAGTGGGTATCGATAGCGGTAGATTACCCGGTGCCGCCGCGCCCACATGGGTAAACATCGCCAGAGAGATATCAAAGTGGTTATTGGAATGGCAGCCCCAGGTCAGCCCCCAGTCGTCGCAAAGCTGCGCTACGCGGACTGCACCGGAAAGCGTCCAGAAGTGCGGGTCGGCAAGTGGAATATCTACCGCATTGAGCATCACCGCATGGCCCATTTCGCGCCAGTTGGTGGCGATCATATTAGTCGCGACGGGCAAGCCGGTCGCCCGCCGAAATTCCGCCATCACTTCACGTCCGGAGAAACCCTGTTCTGCCCCACACGGATCTTCGGCATAGGTGAGAACATCATTCAGCCCTTTGCACAGAGAAATAGCTTCATCAAGCAGCCATGCTCCGTTGGGATCAACGGTAATCCGCGCATCCGGGAAGCGTTTCTTCAATGCACGAACAGTGTCGATTTCTTGCTCGCCGTAACACTCCGCCCTTAAGTTTGAAATCTTTAAAGCCATAGCGATCCTGTGAAGCTTCCGCCAGACGCACAACGGCTTCGCTGTTCATCGCTTTCTGATGCCGCAATTGATACCACTCATGGTTGCCCGGAGTATTTTCCAGATAAGGAAGATCGGTTTTGGTCCGATCACCGATATAAAACAGATAACCGAGGACGGTAATAGCATCGCGTTGCTTGCCTGGCCCTAACAGTTCGCAGACCGGAACATTCAGCGCCTGACCTAGCAGGTCAAGCAAGGCGGCTTCCAGCGCCGCCACGGCATTAACGCGCAATTCAAAAGTCCAGGCACCTTTGCCGAAGGTATCAAAATCGGCTGCCTGATTACCTTTATGCACCTGCTGAACCACTTTATTCAGTCGTGCGATCTCCGGCCCAACACCATCGGAATAGCCTCGACCAGTGTTTGATAAATCACCTCTCCGCCCGGCGCTTCACCAATGCCGGTATGCCCGGCGTTATCGGTGAGTACCACAATATTGCGGGTGAAATATGCGTTATGTGCACCACCAATATTAAGCAACATGCTGTCATGTCCGGCGACCGGAATGACTTTCATATCAGTAATAACAGGACTGGATTGTGTCGTCATCTTATTGCCCCGCGACAGGTTTCAGCTCAATACGCTTGATATCGCCCACCAGCACCAGGTAGCTGAGTACCGCGATTAAGGCATGAACACCAACATAAATCAGCGCCCCATTAAAGGAGCCAGTCGTGCCAACGATATAACCAATTGCGATTGGCGTGACGATGCCAGAAATGTTACCGAACATGTTGAACAGGCCACCGGAAAGACCGCTGATCTCTTTTGGCGCGGTATCTGCCATTACTGCCCAACCCAGCGCCCCGATGCCCTTACCGAAGAAGGCCAGCGCCATAAAGCCGATGATCATCCACTCAACGTTGACGTAGTTGCAGAACACCATCACCATCGACAGCAACATGCCCATTACGATCGGTGTTTTACGCGCAATGTTCAGCGATCCCGTGCGGCGCATCAGCCAGTCGGAAATAATCCCACCCAGCACACCGCCGATAAAACCGCAAACCGCCGGAACGGAAGCCACAAAGCCCGCTTTCAGAATCGACATCCCGCGTGCCTGCACCAGATAAACCGGGAACCAGGTAATAAAGAAGTAAGTCAGGGCGTTGATACAGTACTGACCGATATAAACGCCGATCATCATCCGTGACCCGAGCAGCTGTTTGATCTGCCCCCACTTCACGCTGAACGGTACTTTAACTTTGGTGTTTTGCTGATCCATATTGATCAGCGCGCCACCCGCCGCGATGTACTCCAGCTCTTTCTGATTTACACCCGGATGTTGATTTGGCTCGTGGATGACTTTCAACCAGATAAAGCTGATGACAATGCCCAGACCGCCCATAAAGAAGAAGACGTGTGACCAGCCCACTTCATGCGTCAGCCAGCCCATAATCGGCGCGAAGATCACCGTTGCGAAGTATTGAGCGGAGTTAAAAATCGACACCGCCGTTCCCCTTTCCTGCGCCGGAAACCAGGCCGCTACAATGCGACTGTTACCGGGGAAAGATGGCGCTTCAGCAAGCCCGACCAGGAAGCGCAGCGTAAACAGGGCAACGATAATGCCGAATCCACTAAAAATATCGACGAAGCCTTGCAGCAAGGTAAACATCGACCAGATAAAGATCGACCAGAAGTAGACACGTTTTGAACCAAAACGATCCAGCAACCAACCACCAGGGATCTGCCCGATAACATAAAGCCCATGAGAAAGCAGAGAACACATAGCCCATTCCCACAGGATCAAGGCCGATATCTTTGGTACCATTTCCGAACCGGCGATAGAGAGCGTAGCGCGGTCGCCGTAGTTGAAGGATGTGACGATAAACAACATCACCACTATCCAGTAACGAGCATTCGTGCGTTTTTCCACACTGCTCGCAGCCTGACTTAAAGAACTCATTGTTGCACTCCTGAAAATTCGCGTTAGCCACGCTCACTCTGGACTGCGACATCGCCAGGAAATCAGAGGTGACGTAGGGTGTTTTTTGCCGTTTTTATAGGTCGTTCGCCGAATGCGGCGCGTGTTTATATCTGGCAATAGCAGTATAAAAAGCGCGCCATAGCGGCTCACCGTGCAACAACACAACATTAATGCGTTCAATGAGGCCCGATTTTGGCATTAGCCCTGGACGGTGGAATCCACTTCACGGAAATGAAAACAAGAACAAGAAAGGAAGGGTTAAAACGAAGAAATAAAGAAGAGTATGAAATGGATCGTTGACTCCAGGCAAACGCCAGTAAAAATCCGCACTATGAAGCAGTTTTTACTGGCATTTGCCTGAAAAGATTCGATTCAGCACTGCTAAAACGGCATTTACCGCTCGCTGAACATATCAGGACAACAGCGTGCCCCAATGTTCGACCCACGGATTTGATTCCGTTTCCGGTTCCGGGTTCTCACTGGCGTCAATCAACAGCATTTCTCCCACCCGCTGAGCGCTCTGTTCCTGCAACAAGGTATCGAACTGTTTGCCACCATTGCAGAAATTCACATAACTACTGTCGCCGAGCGCAATCACGCCATAACGCAGATTCGGCTGGAAGCCCAGGGTATCTTTAATTCCCTGAAAGAGCGGCACAATGCTATCAGGAAGGTCGCCCTGCCCGGTCGTGGACGTAACCACCAGAACATACTTATCCTGATAGGGCAGCCAGTCGCTTAATTCAGGATCTTCAAATACCGTTGCTTTGTGGCCCTGCGCGGTCAGAATTGCTTCCGCTTCTTCCGCCACTAACAGCGAATTTCCGTACATAGTGCCGACAAAAATACCAATTTCCGCCATACCGTTTTCTCCCTGATTAGAACTTATCTCTCCATCCTGACCCGATGGCGCACTGAACTCAACCCTTTCATTTTCAGGAAGCAGACCCCGCCAGCCAAATTGTGATAACGCCTGCATCCAGGTGTCGTCCAGGCCCGCGTGAATAGTCAGCGGCTCGCCAGTAAAAGGATGCGTCAATGACAACTGACTGGCATGCAGCATTAACCGCTGAAGGCCAAAATGTTCAGCACCGCTGCGATTCTGGCGTAAATCACCATGTTTGCTGTCGCCAATAATCGGGTGGCGCAAATGGGCAAGATGGCGACGGAGCTGGTGCTTACGTCCGGTTTTCGGCTCCAGTTCCACCAGGCCGTAGCGCGTGGTCGGGTAACGTCCGGTCGCTACCGGCATTTCTACGGTCGCCAGACCGCGATAATGCGTCACTGCTGGCTGCGGGCCTTTATCTTCGCGGGCAAATTTATCAGCGATTTTGTCCAGTTCTTCCACCAGTGGATAATCCAGCACCGCTTCTTCCATCAACCAGCCGCGCACAATCGCATGGTAACGTTTCTGGATTTGGTGCTGTTCAAACTGTTGTGCCAGCAGCCGTCCGGCCTCGCTGGATAATCCCATCAACAACACACCAGAAGTGGGTCGGTCCAGACGATGAGCAGTAAACACATGCTGGCCTATCTGGTCACGCACGGTTTGCATGACCACTACTTTCTCGTCGCGATCCAGCCAGCTGCGGTGAACCAGCCAGCCGGAGGGTTTATTTACCGCAACCAGCCATTCATCCTGATAGAGTATTTCCAGCATTAGCTCGCATCATCCGCAAAAGAGCATCCAGTTTTTCCAGCTCAGCCAGAATAAGCGCGCGTTGCGGGTGGTCCGTCGCCAGCGCCATTTCATAATAGGGTGCAACGGCAAAAGCGCCCGGTAACGGCTGGTTGTTATCTAACAAATCATGCATTCGCGGGATCAGCACCCACTGCAACCACTCCAGTGGTTCCATGGTGTCCATAAAGAACGGTTGGGTACTGTTAAATTGATGCGGCTGGGGTTTATCGTTGCGCCAGTGCTGATGTTCACGCAGTAACGCTTCAAGCGCCTGCAACTGGAGACGAACGCGGTCATGAGTGGTCATAAAGCAACCTCAATAAGAAAAACTGCCGCGAAGGATAGCAGGAATAAAAAAAGGGAGCACTGTATTCACAGTGCTCCCGGTTCGTTTCGCAGCATTCCAGCTACTTTTGTTGCTCCCTGCTCATCCTTGACAACTTTTCCTCTGGCCTTGCGGCCAATCGTTCATCCTGAACTATTGCTTCCTGCTCACACCACCCCGATGTGATACTTCATCCTGAAGTGTCCCTCGGCCTTCCTGACCCACCGAATCATCCTGACCGGTTCTCATTCTCCATCCTGAGGTGTCCTTTAACGCGTCCTGCGTCATCCTCTTCGCTTCATCCAGAAGCCTTTCCCTGAAACACCATCCTGGTGTGTCCTTCAGAAGTGTCATCATCCTGATGTTCACTTCGTTGTCTGACTCCCTGTCGACGAAGATAGAATCGTCTTTTTCGCGAAGTCTTACAAGGCGCTTACAGACAATGCCTTAAGGAAAATTTCATATGAAAGTTAAGAATTGACAAGCAATATATTGATTTTAAATGAAAATAACGATTCTTATCTTTTTAAGTATTCGCTTATTTCCTGGCGATCTCCTACAGAGTCTGTAAGAGATCTCTCACAACAAGATGGGGTATTTGGATTACAGAAGAGGCTTAAGTTGATTAAGGAATTCCGCAAGATTTGAGGCTAAATGCGTCCGTTTGCGTGTTCCCAGCGTCTCTTTGCACACTTCACCGGAGAGATTACACACCGAGATGACCTCTAACTCTTCTTCCAGCGTCGCGATAAATAGCGTGGGCGGCAGTTTTAGCCTTTTCTGAGTCACCAGATGACCAATCAGATTTTCCTGCACCCGACGGAAGTCGTCTTCACTCCAGGTTTGCAGCAATGTCAGTTTGATATCGCCAAACTGCGCGTGCATATCCCCGGCAAACTGAGTCGTATAAAAGGTATGAATTGTGGGTTGTATCACAATATCAAAAGCACGTTCAACCGCGTTTACATTTTGTTCCCCGGTAAACGGCTGGGGTTGCCAGTATACGGCGTCTTCGGTGGTTGAAATAATGCACGGTGAAGGAACACCGTACAGTTCCTCACTCAACGGCCAGCTTTTATGCTCTTCATGCCACGCATCGCAGTAGCGTGCAGTAAAATCTTTCAGGGCTTGTGCGGTCAAATCGTCCACTAATTTCTCTCTTCACTTAAACCAGATACACTTGTCGTTTAGTTTATCTGGTTTATGACGGTGAAACATGTCTTCTTATGCAAACCATCAGGCACTTGCGGGCCTGACTCTTGGAAAATCAACCGATTACCGGGATACCTATGACGCCAGCCTACTGCAAGGCGTTCCGCGTAGTCTGAATCGCGATCCGCTGGGTCTGAAAGCGGATAACCTGCCTTTTCACGGTACGGATATCTGGACGCTGTATGAACTTTCCTGGCTGAATGCGAAAGGTTTGCCGCAGGTCGCCGTCGGTCACGTTGAACTTGATTACACCAGCGCAAATCTGATTGAGTCGAAGAGTTTTAAGCTCTATCTCAACAGTTTTAACCAGACGCGTTTTAATAACTGGGATGAGGTGCGCCAGACGCTGGAGCGCGACTTAAGCACTTGCGCTCAGGGTAAGGTTAGCGTGGCGTTATATCGTCTTGATGAACTGGAAGGCCAACCGATAGGTCATTTCAATGGCACTTGCATTGATGACCAGGATATCACTATCGATAACTATGAATTCACTACTGACTATCTGGAGAATGCCACCAGTGGCGAAAAAGTAGTAGAAGAGACGCTCGTCAGCCACCTGCTGAAATCAAACTGCCTGATCACCCATCAACCAGATTGGGGATCGATCCAAATTCAGTATCGTGGACGCCAAATTGACAGAGAAAAACTGCTGCGTTACCTGGTCTCTTTCCGTCATCACAACGAGTTCCACGAACAGTGCGTGGAACGCATCTTTAATGACCTGTTACGCTTCTGCCAGCCAGAAAAATTGAGCGTTTACGCACGTTATACCCGTCGTGGCGGTCTGGACATTAACCCGTGGCGCAGTAATAACGATTTTGTCCCATCGACCACAAGACTGGTTCGTCAATAAATTTTTTCTCAATTTTGCGTGCTGGATTCACGCAGAAGGTTGTGAAAGGTCATCAGGCAGGGCTATTGTAATCAAAGGGAATGACGATATTCGTCCCATAAGGAGTTTTTCTTGATTACACATATTAGCCCGCTTGGCTCCATGGATATGTTGTCGCAGCTGGAAGTGGATATGCTTAAACGCACCGCCAGCAGCGACCTCTATCAACTGTTTCGCAACTGTTCACTTGCCGTACTGAACTCCGGTAGTTTGACCGATAACAGCAAAGAATTGCTGTCTCGTTTTGAAAATTTCGATATTAACGTCCTGCGCCGTGAACGCGGCGTAAAGCTGGAACTGATTAATCCCCCGGAAGAGGCTTTTGTCGATGGGCGAATTATTCGCGCTTTGCAGGCCAACTTGTTCGCGGTTCTGCGTGACATTCTCTTCGTTTACGGGCAAATCCATAACACCGTTCGTTTTCCCAATCTGAATCTCGACAACTCCGTCCACATCACTAACCTGGTCTTTTCCATCTTGCGTAACGCTCGCGCGCTGCATGTTGGTGAAGCGCCAAATATGGTGGTCTGCTGGGGCGGGCACTCAATTAACGAAAACGAGTATTTGTATGCCCGTCGCGTCGGGAATCAGCTGGGCCTGCGTGAGCTGAATATCTGCACCGGCTGTGGTCCGGGAGCGATGGAAGCGCCGATGAAAGGTGCTGCGGTCGGACACGCGCAGCAGCGTTACAAAGACAGTCGCTTTATTGGTATGACAGAGCCGTCGATTATCGCCGCTGAACCGCCTAACCCGCTGGTCAACGAATTGATCATCATGCCAGATATCGAAAAACGTCTGGAAGCGTTTGTCCGTATCGCTCACGGTATCATTATCTTCCCTGGCGGTGTGGGTACAGCAGAAGAGTTGCTGTATTTGCTGGGAATTTTAATGAACCCGGCCAACAAAGATCAGGTTTTACCATTGATCCTCACCGGCCCGAAAGAGAGCGCCGACTACTTCCGCGTACTGGACGAGTTTGTCGTGCATACGCTGGGTGAAAACGCGCGCCGCCATTACCGCATCATCATTGATGACGCCGCTGAAGTCGCTCGTCAGATGAAAAAATCGATGCCGCTGGTGAAAGAAAATCGCCGCGACACAGGCGATGCCTACAGCTTTAACTGGTCAATGCGCATTGCGCCAGATTTGCAAATGCCGTTTGAGCCGTCTCACGAGAATATGGCTAATCTGAAGCTTTACCCGGATCAACCCGTTGAAGTGCTGGCTGCCGACCTGCGCCGTGCGTTCTCCGGTATTGTGGCGGGTAACGTAAAAGAAGTCGGTATTCGCGCCATTGAAGAGTTTGGTCCTTATAAAATCAACGGCGATAAAGAGATTATGCGTCGTATGGATGACCTGCTACAGGGTTTTGTTGCCCAGCATCGTATGAAGTTGCCAGGCTCAGCCTACATCCCTTGCTACGAAATCTGCACGTAATCTCCCTCCCCCGGTGACGTTTGTTGCCGGGTTTTCTCGTTTTTGGTCACATACCCATCAATTTATTTCATTTGTTATATGAATGTTTCTTACCCCCCTCACGCGATAAATATCATTACAGTTAATATGTCATACAATTTATGTTGTAACGCAAACGTTTCCCTATTTTCATAAACCACATTTTATCGCTATGAAAAAGAAATTATCGCCATGATTAACTAAAAGTATTGATTTTTTCAGTTCAACCTACATATATTGCGCGCCCCGGAAGAAGTCAGATGTCGTTTAATGGGCAAATATTGCCCTTAAATTCTCTTTTACTTTTGATTTACAGAGTAAAGCGTTGGGATAATCTATCTTCCAAGTAGATTATTGTATTTGGGATCAAGATCACTGATAGATACATAACTTGTGTGTATCTTTCCGCCCTCAAATTATTACGGCGGTAAATGATTAAGCCATCGCCGATAGACAGATTTCATTTTTACGGTCAGGCACCTTCCCGGGCTGAACTGGCTAAAAGCTGAATTATTTGCATTCCTCCAGGAGAAATAGATGGAAACGACTCAAACCAGCACGATTGCGTCGAAAGACTCTCGTAGTGCCTGGCGCAAGACAGACACCATGTGGATGCTGGGCCTTTACGGCACGGCAATCGGCGCGGGCGTGCTGTTCCTGCCAATCAACGCCGGTGTTGGCGGTATGATCCCGCTGATCATCATGGCTATCCTTGCGTTCCCGATGACATTTTTTGCTCACCGCGGCCTGACTCGCTTCGTACTGTCTGGTAAAAACCCAGGCGAAGACATCACCGAGGTTGTAGAAGAACACTTTGGTATTGGCGCAGGTAAACTGATTACCCTGCTCTACTTCTTCGCTATCTACCCGATCCTGCTGGTTTATAGCGTGGCAATCACCAATACAGTTGAAAGCTTCATGTCTCACCAGCTGGGTATGACACCACCGCCGCGTGCGATTCTGTCGCTGATCCTGATCGTGGGTATGATGACCATCGTTCGCTTCGGTGAGCAGATGATCGTTAAAGCGATGAGTATTCTGGTATTCCCGTTTGTTGGCGTACTGATGCTGCTGGCTCTGTACCTGATCCCGCAGTGGAACGGCGCAGCACTGGAAACGCTGTCTCTGGACACTGCATCTGCAACCGGAAACGGTCTGTGGATGACCCTGTGGCTGGCAATTCCGGTAATGGTGTTCTCGTTCAACCACTCTCCGATCATCTCTTCTTTCGCCGTTGCGAAGCGTGAAGAGTACGGCGATATGGCAGAACAGAAATGCTCGAAGATCCTGGCATTCGCACACATCATGATGGTGCTGACCGTAATGTTCTTCGTATTCAGCTGCGTACTGAGCCTGACTCCGGCAGACCTGGCTGCGGCTAAAGAGCAGAACATCTCGATTCTGTCTTACCTGGCTAACCACTTTAACGCACCGGTTATCGCGTGGATGGCTCCGATTATCGCGATTATCGCTATCACCAAATCCTTCCTCGGCCACTACCTGGGCGCACGTGAAGGCTTCAACGGTATGGTGATTAAATCTCTGCGTGGTAAAGGTAAGTCTATCGAAATCAACAAGCTGAACCGTATCACTGCGCTGTTCATGCTGGTAACGACCTGGATTGTTGCCACCCTGAACCCGAGCATCCTGGGTATGATTGAAACCCTGGGCGGCCCAATCATCGCGATGATCCTGTTCCTGATGCCGATGTACGCAATTCAGAAAGTACCGGCAATGCGTAAGTACAGCGGTCACATCAGCAACGTATTCGTTGTCGTGATGGGTCTGATTGCAATCTCCGCAATCTTCTACTCTCTGTTCAGCTAAGTCCTTTCGCGCCGCTTTCGGGCGGCGCTTCCTCCGTTTTAACGCGATGTATTTCCTATGATTAGCGTATTCGATATTTTCAAAATCGGCATTGGCCCTTCCAGTTCTCATACCGTTGGACCAATGAAAGCGGGTAAACAATTTACCGACGATCTGATTGCCCGTAACCTGCTTAAAGACGTGACCCGCGTGGTGGTTGACGTGTACGGCTCGCTCTCTCTGACCGGTAAAGGCCACCACACAGATATCGCCATAATTATGGGTCTGGCGGGTAACCTGCCGGATACCGTGGATATCGATTCCATCCCTGGTTTTATTCAGGATGTGAATACTCATGGTCGCCTGATGCTGGCAAACGGTCAGCATGAAGTGGAGTTCCCGGTTGATCAGTGCATGAACTTCCATGCCGACAACCTTTCTCTGCATGAAAACGGTATGCGCATTACCGCACTGGCGGGCGATAAAGTCGTTTACAGCCAGACTTACTACTCTATTGGCGGTGGCTTTATCGTTGATGAAGAGCATTTTGGTCAGCAGGATAGCGCACCGGTTGAAGTTCCTTATCCGTACAGTTCAGCAGCCGATCTGCAAAAACATTGTCAGGAAACCGGGCTGTCACTCTCTGGCCTGATGATGAAAAACGAGCTGGCACTGCACAGCAAAGAAGAGCTGGAACAGCACCTGGCGAACGTCTGGGAAGTCATGCGTGGCGGTATTGAGCGCGGTATTTCCACCGAAGGCGTGTTGCCTGGCAAACTGCGCGTTCCACGCCGTGCTGCGGCACTACGCCGGATGCTGGTCAGCCAGGATAAAACCACCACTGACCCGATGGCGGTTGTTGACTGGATCAACATGTTTGCACTGGCAGTGAACGAAGAGAATGCTGCTGGCGGTCGTGTGGTGACTGCGCCGACTAACGGTGCGTGCGGGATTATTCCGGCCGTGCTGGCGTACTACGACAAGTTTATCCGCGAAGTGAACGCTAACTCACTGGCTCGTTACCTGCTGGTAGCCAGCGCCATTGGTTCTCTTTATAAGATGAACGCGTCGATTTCTGGTGCCGAAGTCGGCTGCCAGGGTGAAGTCGGCGTGGCGTGCTCAATGGCGGCAGCTGGTCTGGCAGAACTGTTAGGCGCAAGCCCGGCGCAGGTATGCATCGCGGCGGAAATCGCCATGGAGCACAACCTCGGTCTGACGTGTGACCCGGTTGCCGGACAGGTCCAGGTACCGTGCATCGAGCGTAACGCCATTGCGGCAGTAAAAGCGGTGAACGCCGCGCGTATGGCGCTGCGCCGTACCAGCGAGCCGCGCGTCTGCCTCGATAAAGTTATCGAGACCATGTACGAAACAGGTAAAGATATGAACGCCAAGTACCGCGAAACCTCTCGCGGCGGCCTGGCAATGAAGATCGTTGCCTGCGATTAATCGCTCTCCAGAGGCCTCTTTTTGCGAGGCCTCTTCCCGTTTTCTCAACCAGCCATAGCCTGTTCCGGCATCGAATGTTACCCTTATCGCCTGATCTTTAAGGGGGGTTATCGTGGCTGTTCATTTGCTTATTGTCGATGCACTGAATCTTATTCGTCGCATTCATGCCGTTCAGGGTTCGCCCTGTGTCGAAACCTGCCAGCACGCGCTCGATCAGCTCATTATGCACAGCCAGCCAACCCACGCGGTCGCCGTTTTTGATGATGAAAACCGCAGTAGCGGCTGGCGTCATCAGCGTTTACCAGATTACAAAGCGGGTCGACCGCCAATGCCGGAAGAGTTGCACAACGAGATGCCTGCACTACGCGCCGCCTTTGAGCAACGCGGCGTCCCGTGCTGGTCCGCCAGCGGCAACGAAGCCGATGACTTAGCCGCCACGCTGGCGGTCAAAGTGACACAGGCCGGGCATCAGGCAACGATTGTTTCGACAGATAAAGGCTACTGTCAGTTACTTTCACCGACATTACGTATTCGTGATTACTTCCAGAAACGTTGGCTGGATGCACCATTTATTGATAAAGAATTTGGCGTTCAACCGCAGCAGTTACCCGATTACTGGGGACTTGCGGGGATCAGCAGTTCAAAGGTACCGGGTGTTGCGGGGATCGGACCAAAAAGCGCCACGCAGCTGCTGGTCGAGTTTAAGAGTCTGGAAGGGATATATGAGAATCTGGATGCGGTTGCCGAAAAGTGGCGCAAAAAATTAGAAACCCATAAAGAGATGGCGTTTCTGTGCCGCGATATTGCCCGCTTACAAACCGATTTGCATATCGACGGCAATTTACAGCAATTGCGGTTGGTACGGTAACGGCGTGCCGGATGCAAACGATTATCAACACATTGAATTTAATGCACTTATATGCCGGATAAGACACGGCTAGCGTCGCATCCGGCATTATCACATCAGCGCATTTACCAGGCGGTATGGTAAAGCTCTACAATATCCTCAAGCGTTGCTTCACGCGGGTTGCCACCGGTACAAACATCATCCAGTGCCGCCTGCGCCAGTGCCGGAATGTCTTCCTTGCGTACACCAACATCACGTAAATGTGGCGGAATACCGACATCACGGTTGAGAGCAAACACCGCTTCAACAGCGGCATTACGCGCCTCTTCCAGGCTCATACCTTCCACTTTCACGCCCATAACGCGCGCGATATCGCGGTACTTCTCACCGGTAAAGTCAGCGTTATAGCGCATGACATGCGGTAACAGGATGGCGTTCGCAACACCGTGTGGCGTGTTGTAAAACGCGCCCAGTGGATGCGCCATACCATGCACCAACCCTAACCCAACATTCGAGAAGCCCATACCCGCAACATACTGCCCGAGCGCCATTTCTTCTCCGGCATCCTTATCACCAGCAACCGATCCTCGCAGCGCCCCAGCAATGATTTCAATCGCTTTAATGTGCAGTGCATCGGTTAGCGCCCACGCGCCACGGGTAATATACCCCTCAATAGCATGAGTGAGCGCATCGACACCCGTCGCAGCTTTCAGCGCTGGAGGCATACCATCCATCATGTCAGCGTCAATAAACGCCACCTGCGGGATATCATGCGGATCAACGCAAACAAACTTGCGCCGTTTTTCTTCGTCAGTGATCACGTAGTTAATGGTCACTTCTGCCGCAGTGCCTGCTGTGGTGGGGATTGCCAGAATCGGTACACTAGGTTTATTGGTCGGGGAAAGCCCTTCCAGGCTACGCACATCGGCAAACTCCGGGTTGTTGCTGATAATGCCAATCGCTTTACAAGTATCCTGTGGAGAACCACCACCAATAGCGATCAGGTAATCCGCGCCGCTATTCTGGAATACATCGAGCCCTTCTTTGACGACAGTAATTGTTGGGTTGGGCACGACGCCGTCGTAAATCGCCCATGCCAGTCCTGCCGCATCCATCTTATCGGTCACTTTCGCCACCACGCCGCATTGCACCAGCGTTTTATCGGTGACGATCAGCGCCTTCTGATAACCACGGCGTTTCACCTCATCGGTTAAAGCCCCAACAGCCCCCCGACCAAACCATGCCGTTTCGTTCAGAATCATTCTGTTAGCCATCATCCTTCTCCTTGTTGCTTTACGAAATTACTCTTCAATCCGTAACCCGTAGGTTTTGAATTTCTCCAGCACTACGGCAATCTCTTCATCGCTCAGCACTGGCACCGGGTCCGTAATCGCCAGGGTCGTCAGGTAAAGTTGTGCCAGCACTTCAACTTCATGCGCCAGCCATAACGCTTTCTCCAGATTCGCCTCACAAGCGATAAGCCCATGATGTTGTAACAAAGTTGCCTTACGATTTTTGAGAGCCAGCGCAACATGTTCAGAAAGTTCGCGTGTTCCAAAGGTCGCATAAGGCGCGCAAGGAATAGAATTACCGCCAGCCGCCGCAATCATGTAGTGAATCGCGGGGATCGGTCGGTTAAGAATGGAAACTGCCGTACAATGAACGGCATGATTGTGAACAACCGCGTTGGCATCCGGTCTGCTTTGATAGGCCGCCATATGGAAACGCCACTCGCTTGAGGGGAGTTTTCCTTCCTCATGTTTGCCGTTGCCATCAATAAAGACAATATGCGACTCCGTCAGTTTTTCATATGGAATACCTGTAGGCGTAATCAGCATCCCATCCTGATAACGTACACTGACGTTACCCGCTGTCCCCTGGTTCAGCCCCAGGCAAGTCATTTCCAGGCAAGTGTCAATAATCTGACGAGCAAGTTTATTTCGTTCCATTAGCTACCTCTCTCTGATTCAAAACAGGGCAATAATGTTGTTCCTTTCACACTATTGAATTAGCCGTTTAATTACTCACCATATTCTTCCTGATTAACCAGAAAGAAATTCACAAGCTTATATTTTGTGACCTGGTTCAACTAATCACAGTAAATAACTGCAATTTCTCTTTTTATAACCCCATTAAAAATGACCGCTCTTAAAAATATTTATCAAAACGGTCATTTTTCTACTCCTCCCTGCCAGGAATGCCCGTTTTCGGCACAAACAATTAATACGGTCATCTGGTTTGTGTTTTTTATGATTTATTTTCTGAAACGGGCATGAAATTTCGATTATTAAAGTGATGGTAGTCACATAAAGTCACCTTCCGGCTAATAAGTGTGACCGCCGTCATATTACAGAGCGTTTTTTATTTGAAAATGAATCCATGAGTTCATTTCAGACAGGCAAATATTCACTGATATGAAGCCCGAACTCGCTGGTTTTGCACTTTTGAAAACATAACCGATTACGTGCTTAAGCTTCTGAACCTAAGAGGATGCTATGGGAAACACATCAATACAAACGCAGAGTTACCGTGCGGTAGATAAAGATGCAGGGCAAAGCAGAAGTTACATTATTCCATTTGCACTGCTGTGCTCACTGTTTTTTCTTTGGGCGGTAGCCAATAACCTTAACGACATTTTATTGCCTCAATTCCAGCAGGCTTTTACGCTGACAAATTTCCAGGCTGGCCTGATCCAATCGGCCTTTTACTTTGGTTATTTCATTATCCCAATCCCTGCCGGGATATTGATGAAAAAACTCAGTTATAAAGCAGGGATTATTACCGGATTGTTTTTATATGCCTTCGGCGCTGCATTATTCTGGCCCGCCGCAGAAATAATGAACTACACATTGTTTTTAGTTGGCCTATTTATTATTGCAGCCGGATTAGGTTGTCTGGAAACTGCCGCAAACCCTTTTGTTACGGTATTAGGGCCGGAAAGCAGTGGTCACTTCCGCTTAAATCTTGCGCAAACATTTAACTCATTTGGCGCAATTATCGCGGTTGTCTTTGGGCAAAGTCTTATTTTGTCTAACGTGCCACATCAATCGCAAGACGTTCTCGATAAAATGTCTCCAGAGCAATTGAGTGCGTATAAACACAGCCTGGTATTATCGGTACAGACACCTTATATGATCATCGTGGCTATCGTGTTACTGGTCGCCCTGCTGATCATGCTGACGAAATTCCCGGCATTGCAGAGTGATAATCACAGTGACGCCAAACAAGGATCGTTCTCCGCATCGCTTTCTCGCCTGGCGCGTATTCGCCACTGGCGCTGGGCAGTATTAGCGCAATTCTGCTACGTCGGCGCGCAAACGGCCTGCTGGAGCTATTTGATTCGCTACGCTGTAGAAGAAATTCCAGGTATGACCGCAGGCTTTGCCGCTAACTATTTAACCGGAACCATGGTGTGCTTCTTTATTGGTCGTTTCACCGGTACCTGGCTCATCAGTCGCTTCGCACCACACAAAGTCCTGGCAGCCTACGCATTAATCGCTATGGCACTGTGCCTGATCTCAGCCTTCGCTGGCGGTCATGTGGGCTTAATAGCCCTGACTTTATGCAGCGCCTTTATGTCGATTCAGTACCCAACAATCTTCTCGCTGGGCATTAAGAATCTCGGCCAGGACACCAAATACGGTTCGTCCTTCATCGTTATGACCATTATTGGCGGCGGTATTGTCACTCCGGTCATGGGTTTTGTCAGTGACGCTGCGGGCAACATCCCCACAGCTGAACTGATCCCCGCACTCTGCTTCGCAGTCATCTTTATCTTTGCCCGTTTCCGTTCTCAAACGGCAACTAACTGAACATATTTTCCGAATAAAGTGAGGAATCTGTAATGAAAAAAATCAGCTTACCGAAAATTGGTATCCGCCCGGTTATTGACGGTCGTCGCATGGGTGTTCGTGAGTCGCTTGAAGAACAAACAATGAATATGGCGAAAGCCACGGTACCGCACTGCTGACCGAGAAACTGCGCCATGCCTGTGGAGCTGCCGTCGAGTGTGTCATTTCCGATACCTGTATCGCGGGTATGGCTGAAGCCGCTGCTTGCGAAGAAAAATTCAGCAGTCAGAATGTAGGCCTCACCATTACGGTAACCCCTTGCTGGTGCTATGGCAGTGAAACCATCGACATGGATCCAACCCGCCCGAAAGCCATTTGGGGCTTTAACGGCACCGAACGTCCCGGCGCTGTTTACCTGGCAGCGGCTCTGGCAGCTCACAGCCAGAAAGGCATCCCGGCATTCTCCATTTACGGTCATGACGTTCAGGATGCCGATGACACATCGATTCCTGCTGATGTTGAAGAAAAACTGCTGCGCTTTGCCCGCGCCGGTTTGGCCGTCGCCAGCATGAAAGGTAAAAGCTATCTGTCGCTGGGCGGCGTTTCGATGGGTATCGCCGGTTCTATTGTTGATCACAACTTCTTTGAATCCTGGCTGGGAATGAAAGTCCAGGCGGTGGATATGACCGAACTGCGTCGCCGTATCGATCAGAAGATTTACGACGAAGCCGAACTGGAAATGGCGCTGGCCTGGGCTGATAAAAACTTCCGCTATGGCGAAGATGAAAATAACAAACAGTATCAACGCAATGCCGAGCAAAGCCGCGCAGTTCTGCGCGAAAGTTTACTGATGGCAATGTGTATCCGCGACATGATGCAAGGCAACAGCAAACTGGCCGATATTGGTCGCGTGGAAGAATCACTTGGCTACAACGCCATCGCTGCGGGCTTCCAGGGACAACGCCACTGGACCGATCAATATCCCAATGGTGACACCGCCGAAGCGCTCCTCAACAGTTCATTTGACTGGAATGGCGTGCGCGAACCCTTTGTCGTGGCGACCGAAAACGACAGTCTTAACGGCGTGGCAATGCTAATGGGTCACCAACTCACCGGCACCGCTCAGGTATTTGCCGATGTGCGTACCTACTGGTCACCAGAAGCAATTGAGCGTGTAACGGGGCATAAACTCGATGGACTGGCAGAACACGGCATCATCCATTTGATCAACTCCGGTTCTGCTGCGCTGGACGGTTCCTGTAAACAACGCGACAGCGAAGGTAACCCGACGATGAAGCCACACTGGGAAATCTCTCAGCAAGAGGCTGACGCTTGCCTCGCCGCTACCGAATGGTGCCCGGCGATCCACGAATACTTCCGTGGCGGCGGTTACTCTTCCCGCTTCCTTACCGAAGGCGGCGTCCCGTTCACCATGACTCGTGTCAACATCATCAAAGGCCTGGGACCGGTACTGCAAATCGCGGAAGGCTGGAGCGTGGAATTGCCGAAGGATGTGCATGACATCCTCAACAAACGCACCAACTCAACCTGGCCAACCACCTGGTTTGCACCGCGCCTCACCGGTAAAGGGCCGTTTACGGATGTGTACTCGGTAATGGCGAACTGGGGCGCTAACCACGGGGTTCTGACCATCGGCCACGTTGGCGCAGACTTTATCACTCTTGCCTCCATGCTGCGTATCCCGGTATGTATGCACAACGTTGAAGAGACCAAAGTGTATCGTCCTTCTGCCTGGGCCGCGCACGGCATGGATATTGAAGGCCAGGATTACCGCGCTTGCCAGAACTACGGCCCGTTGTACAAGCGTTAATACATGACTCCCTGATGTGATGCCCGGTCGCTCCGGCTACCGGGCCTGAACAAGCAAGAGTGGTTAGCCGGATAAGCAATGTTATCCGGCTATATTGCAGGAGCGATTATGAAACAAGAAGTTATCCTGGTACTCGACTGTGGCGCGACCAATGTCAGGGCCATCGCGGTTAATCGGCAGGGAAAAATTGTTGCCCGCGCCTCAACGCCTAATGCCAGCGATATCGCGATGGAAAACAACACCTGGCACCAGTGGTCTTTAGACGCCATTTTGCAACGCTTTGCTGATTGCTGTCGGCAAATCAATAGTGAACTGACTGATTGCCACATCCGCGGTATCGCCGTCACCACCTTTGGTGTGGATGGCGCTCTGGTAGATAAGCAAGGCAATCTGCTCTATCCGATCATTAGCTGGAAATGTCCGCGAACAGCAGCGGTAATGGACAATATTGAACGGTTGATCTCCGCACAGCAGTTGCAGGCTATTTCTGGCGTCGGAGCCTTTAGTTTCAATACGTTATATAAGTTGGTGTGGTTGAAAGAAAATCATCCACAACTGCTGGAACGCGCGCACGCCTGGCTCTTTATTTCGTCGCTGATTAACCACCGTTTAACCGGCGAATTCACTACTGATATTACGATGGCCGGAACCAGCCAGATGCTGGATATCCAGCAACGCGATTTCAGTCCGCAAATTTTACAAGCCACCGGTATTCCACGCCGACTCTTCCCTCGTCTGGTGGAAGCGGGTGAACAGATTGGTACGCTACAGAACAGCGCCGCAGCAATGCTCGGCTTATCCGTTGGCATACCGGTGATTTCCGCAGGTCACGATACCCAGTTCGCTCTTTTTGGCGCTGGTGCCGAACAAAATGAACCCGTGCTCTCTTCCGGTACATGGGAAATTTTAATGGTCCGCAGCGCCCAGAGTTGATACTTCGCTGTTAAGTCAGTACGCCGGTTCCACCTGCGAACTGGATAGCCAGGCAGGGTTGTATAACCCGGTATGCAATGGCTGGCATCCGGCGTGCTGGAATGGGTGAGAAAACTGTTCTGGACGGCTGAAACTCCCTGGCAAATGTTGATTGAAGAAGCTCGTCTGATCGCACCTGGCGCGGATGGTGTGAAAATGCAGTGTGATTTATTGTCGTGTCAGAACGCTGGCTGGCAAGGAGTGACGCTTAATACCACGCGGGGGCATTTCTATCGCGCGGCGCTGGAAGGGTTAACTGCGCAATTACAGCGCAATCTACAGATGCTGGAAAAAATCGGGCACTTTAAAGCCTCTGAATTATTGTTAGTCGGCGGAGGAAGTCGCAACACATTGTGGAATCAGATTAAAGCCAATATGCTTGATATTCCGGTAAAAGTTCTCGACGACGCCGAAACGACCGTCGCAGGAGCTGCGCTGTTCGGTTGGTATGGCGTAGGGGAATTTAACAGCCCGGAAGAAGCCCGCGCGCAGATTCATTATCAGTACCGTTATTTCTACCCGCAAACTGAACCTGAATTTATAGAGGAAGTGTGAAATGCTGAAAACAATTTCGCCGTTAATTTCTCCCGAACTATTGAAAGTGCTGGCAGAGATGGGGCATGGAGATGAAATTATTTTTTCCGATGCTCACTTTCCCGCCCATTCGATGGGACCGCAGGTGATCCGCGCTGATGGCCTGTTGGTGAGTGACTTGCTCCAGGCGATTATCCCGTTATTTGAACTGGACAGTTATGCACCGCCGCTGGTGATGATGGCGGCGGTAGAAGGTGACACTCTCGATCCTGAAGTAGAACGACGTTATCGTAATGCGCTTTCACTACAAGCCCCCTGTCCTGACATCATCCGCATCAATCGTTTTGCGTTTTATGAACGGGCGCAAAAAGCCTTTGCGATCGTTATCACAGGCGAACGAGCGAAGTACGGGAATATTCTTTTAAAAAAAGGGGTAACACCGTAATCTCATACCGGTACGCCCGCATGACGCGGGCGGTTATCGAATGATGGGGTGAAAAATATGAAAGCGGCACGCCAGCAAGCGATAGTCGACCTGCTGCTGAACCATACCAGCCTGACCACGGAAGCTCTCTCTGAACAGCTAAAGGTCAGTAAAGAAACCATTCGTCGCGATCTCAATGAATTACAGACGCAGGGTAAAATTCTGCGCAATCATGGACGCGCTAAATATATCCACCGTCAAAATCAAGACAGTGGCGATCCCTTTCACATCCGGTTGAAAAGCCATTATGCGCATAAAGCAGATATCGCGCGCGAGGCGCTCGCGTGGATTGAAGAAGGGATGGTAATAGCATTAGACGCCAGTTCAACCTGCTGGTATCTGGCACGCCAGTTGCCTGACATCAACATCCAGGTCTTCACCAATAGCCATCCGATTTGCCATGAACTCGGTAAACGTGAACGCATTCAACTGATCAGTTCCGGCGGCACACTTGAGCGCAAATATGGTTGTTACGTCAATCCCTCGCTGATTTCCCAGCTTAAATCGCTGGAAATCGATCTGTTTATTTTTTCTTGTGAAGGGATCGATAGCAGCGGCGCACTGTGGGACTCCAATGCCATCAACGCTGATTACAAATCAATGCTATTAAAACGCGCCGCACAATCGTTGTTATTGATTGATAAAAGTAAATTTAATCGTTCAGGGGAAGCCCGCATCGGGCATCTGGATGAGGTCACGCACATTATTTCTGATGAGCGCCAGGTTGCAACTTCTTTGGTAACAGCCTGACGGAAAGGGTAGCAGGCCGGAGACGACGCCCCGGCCTTGCCTGTTATCGCTCGTCGCGACGACCACCCACCGCAGCCCAGATACGGCGGACGTGCACCGTCACTTCTTCGCGATCGTGATACAACTGCCGCGCCTGGATCTGAGCATTTATGCCATGTTCATCAAGCTGTGCCTGAATATACGCCAGATTGTGTGACACTTCTTCGTAGCGTTTTTTCATCGGCAGTTTGAGGTTGAAAATGCTTTCACGGCACCAGCCATTAACCAGCCACTGCGCCATCAATGCCGCAACTTTCGCCGGTTTTTCAACCATATCGCATACCATCCAGAGATATTGCTGCGTGTCGGACGGAATTTGAAACCGTCTTCCCGCAGCCACGTCACCTGTCCGGTATCCATCAGACTTTGCGCCATCGGGCCGTTGTCGACGGAATAAACCCACATGTTGCGCTTCACCAGTTGGTAGGTCCAGCCGCCTGGGCAAGCGCCCAAATCCACCGCCCACATCCCGTTCGCCAGGCGTTCATCCCACTCATCCGCGGGAATAAACACATGAAATGCCTCTTCCAGTTTGAGCGTGGAACGACTCGGCGCATCTGCCGGAAATTTCAGGCGCGGAATGCCCATATAGAACGGCGAATTATTGTTGCTGTATGAGTAACCGGTATAGCAACAGCCTGGTGCAATAAAGAATACATGCACAACCGGACGCTTCGGCGTTTCATAGTTCGCCAGCACCCCCGCATCACGCAAGGCAGCGCGTAGCGGCACGGTGAATTTACGGCAGAATTTCAGCAACTCTTTGCTTTCGTTGGTATCGGCAACTTCAACACGCAGTTCACCGCCCTTCTCTACTACGCCCTGTAACATACCGACAATGGGGTAATACGATCTTCAGGCGGCAAATGCTGCAGGAGTTCCCCCACCACAAACCACTGGCGGGCAAAAATTAATGAACTGAACGGCAGCTCACGGATTAACTTATCGCCATCATCAGGTTGATAACATTCATAAATGACATAACCCGCATTCTCTTTCACGCGGGCAAAACCGAAAATTTCCCGCTGACCGGCTTTATCGGTAATTTCTGCGGCGCACTCTTTTTCAAAGCCCGGACGGCACAGCAATACAACCTTATTCATGACTTACGCCCTTGCGCTTTAAACGGATAGCACCAACTAACATTAACGCCCAGCCCGCAAGGAAGCTCACGCCGCCAACCGGTGTGACAAACGCCCACAAACGCAGATGGGACAGCGCCAGGCAATAAAGGCTGCCGCTGAACAGCACCGTGCCTAACGCGAGGAAAACGCTACTCCAGTAAAACCAGATACTGATGCGACGCTGCATTGCCACCGCCAGACCTAAGATCGCCAGCGTGTGGAACGCCTGGTATTCGAGACCGGTCTGGATCCAGCCCATCTCAACGGCCCCCATGGTTTTACTTAACACATGCGCGCCAAAAGCGCCCAGAGCCACAAAAATGAAGCCGCTAATGGCGGCGAAAATCAGCATAAAACGGCTGGTCATGGTCGTACCCTACGTAAATTATTGTTCATAACGAAAGCGGAATTTTTCTTGTTCAGCAGCGGCTTTCGCCAGGATCCATTGACGAAAGGCGGCTATTTTACCCAGTTCTGCCTGGCTGTCATGACAAACCAGATAAAAAGCGTTTTTACTGACCAGAACATCATTAAACGGGCAAACAAGACGTCCGGCTTCAATTTCAGATTGCGCCATCACGTTATTTGCCAGCGCCACTCCCTGCCCGTGGATAGCCGCTTGCAGCACCATGGCGCTATGGCTAAAAATTGGCCCTTGCTGAACGTTGATATGATTTAACCCCAACTGTCGGGTATATGTCTGCCAGTCACGGCGTGACGCATCATGTAATAACGTATGTTTAGCCAGATCTTCCGGGGTCTTCAAGGGTTTTTCGCCAGTCAGCAGTAGCGGCGAACACACCGGCAATAAATATTCGGCGTACAGTTTTTCCACCCGTAGCCCCGGCCAGTTGCCACGACCATAAAATATCGCCACATCAACATCATCCGCCAGCTTATCTTCCTGACGATCAACCGCCTGGATTCGAACGTCAATTCCCGGATAAGCTGAATTAAAGCTGGAAAGTCGCGGAACCAACCAATGAATGGCGAAACTGGGGAGTAAACTGACCGTCAACGCCCCCTTGGCGCTACGGGCCTGGAGTTTACGCGTCGCTTCGGTTAATTGCGAAAATATCTCTTTGATATCGAGGAAATAGCTTTGCCCTTCCTCGGTCAGCAGGAGTGAACGATTACGGCGGCGGAACAGTTTTAGCCCCAAAAAATCCTCAAGAGACTTGATTTGATGACTTACTGCGGCCTGGGTCACAAAAAGCTCTTCTGCTGCGCGAGTGAAACTTAAATGGCGTGCTGCGGCATCAAAAACTCGTAAGGCATTTAGCGGTGGTAATCGTTTAGACATGGCTTTTAAACTTTGATGTTAAATGAATTTAACAATTAGATCACACTGTGTAACCTATTAGTTTTTTTAATCTGAGCCATTATAAATTGTCCGTTGAGCTTCTACCAGCAAATACCTATAGTGGCGGCACTTCCTGAGCCGGAACGAAAAGTTTTATCGGAATGCGTGTTCTGGTGAACTTTTGGCTTACGGTTGTGATGTTGTGTTGTTGTGTTTGCAATTGGTCTGCGATTCAGACCATGGTAGCAAAGCTACCTTTTTTCACTTCCTGTACATTTACCCTGTCTGTCCATAGTGATTAATGTAGCACCGCCTAATTGCGGTGCTTTTTTTTACCTTGCGATCGCGAATTACTGATCCAGTTCGACCATCTCTTTCACGTCAGTACGGTTGATCTGCTGTTTGTTGCCATTAGCGTCTTTATACGAAATCATACCGGTATCGTTATCAGTCTGTGGTTTGCCGTCAGAGACGATGGTACGTCCGTCATTGGTGTGCATCACATAGTTCGAACCGGAACAGGCGCTCAGGGCAAAAGTCAGCATACAGGCAGAAATAATTGCGGCAGTCTTTTTCATCATCTTCTCCTTAAAGCGATTAATAAATCTTAATAGTATTGATTAACAGGCTAAAATTAACGCCTAACACTATTCAGCATATGTTACTGACGCGGCTTCGCCAGGATATCCAGATAATTCTGATGGTTAGCACTCTCCTTGTATCAAAGTGAATTTTGCGTCACGATCGGTGCATCAAGCCGAGGAGTACCATGAACGTTTTTAATCCCGCGCAGTTTCGCGCCCAGTTTCCCGCGCTACAGGATGCGGGCGTCTATCTCGACAGCGCCGCGACCGCGCTTAAACCTGAAGCCGTGGTTGAAGCCACCCGACAGTTTTATAGCCTGAGCGCCGGAAACGTCCATCGCAGCCAGTTTGCCGAAGCCCAACGCCTGACCGCGCGTTACGAAGCTGCGCGGGAAAAAGTGGCACAATTACTGAATGCACCGGATGACAAAAATATCGTCTGGACGCGCGGCACCACTGAATCCATCAACATGGTGGCACAATGCTATGCGCGTCCGCGTCTGCAACCGGGCGATGAGATTATTGTCAGCGTGGCAGAACACCACGCTAACCTCGTCCCCTGGCTGATGGTCGCCCAACAAACGGGAGCCCAAGTGGTGAAATTGCCGCTTAATGCGCAGCGATTGCCGGATGTCGATTTGTTGCCAGAACTGATCACACCTCGTAGTCGAATTCTTGCTCTGGGACAAATGTCGAACGTCACTGGCGGTTGCCCGGATCTGGCGCAAGCGATTACCTTTGCTCATTCAGCCGGGATGGTGGTGATGGTTGATGGTGCTCAGGGGGCGGTGCATTTCCCTGCGGATGTTCAGCAACTGGATATCGATTTCTATGCTTTCTCTGGTCACAAACTGTATGGCCCGACAGGCATCGGCGTGCTGTATGGCAAATCAGAACTGCTGGAAGCGATGTCACCCTGGCTGGGTGGCGGCAAAATGATTCACGAAGTGAGTTTTGACGGCTTCACGACTCAATCTGCGCCGTGGAAACTGGAAGCCGGAACGCCAAATGTCGCTGGTGTTATAGGATTAAGCGCGGCGCTGGAATGGCTGGCAGATTACGATATCAACCAGGCCGAAAGCTGGAGCCGTAGCTTAGCAACGCTGGCGGAAGATGCGCTGGCAAAACGTCCTGGCTTCCGCTCATTTCGCTGCCAAGGATTCCAGCCTGCTGGCCTTTGATTTTGCTGGAGTTCATCACAGCGATATGGTGACACTGCTGGCGGAGTACGGTATTGCCCTGCGCGCCGGGCAGCATTGCGCTCAGCCGCTACTGGCAGAATTAGGCGTAACCGGCACACTGCGCGCCTCTTTTGCGCCATATAATACAAAGAGTGATGTGGATGCGCTGGTGAATGCCGTTGACCGCGCGCTGGAATTATTGGTGGATTAATGACGAACCCGCAATTCGCCGGACATCCGTTCGGCACAACCGTAACCGCAGAAACGTTACGCAATACCTTCGCACCGTTGACGCAATGGGAAGATAAATATCGCCAGTTGATCATGCTGGGGAAACAGCTTCCGGCTTTGCCAGACGAGTTAAAGCGCAGGCTAAAGAGATTGCCGGATGCGAAAACCGCGTCTGGCTGGGATATACCGTGGCTGAAAACGGTAAAATGCACTTCTTTGGCGACAGCGAAGGGCGCATTGTGCGCGGCCTGCTGGCGGTGTTGTTGACTGCCGTTGAGGGCAAAACCGCCGCCGAATTGCAGGCACAGTCGCCGCTGGCATTGTTTGATGAGCTGGGATTGCGTGCGCAACTTAGCGCCTCACGCAGCCAGGGGTTGAATGCGTTAAGCGAGGCGATTATCGCTGCGGCGAAGCAGGTTTAAGCACAGAACCGGGTCGGAAAGGACGTTTGCGTCGCATCCGACCTGATTGTTTACCCCTGACGCGCCGCTTTCGCCATCATCTTCTTCAGCGCATGAGAAACCGCAACAAAACCAAAGGTGGCGGTCACCATCGTCGCGGCACCAAATCCAGATGCACAATCCATCCGCTTTGGCCCTTCCGCCGTAGCTTTCATTGCACAGACCGTGCCATCTGACTGCGGGTACACCAATGCTTCGGTAGAGAACACGCAATCCACGCCGAGCTTACCTTTACTGTTTTTCACTATGCCAAAATCGCTTTTCAGGCGCTCACGCAACTTCGCCGCCAGCGGGTCCTGAATCGTTTTCGCCAGATCGGTAACCTGAATCTGCGTCGGGTCAATCTGCCCACCCGCGCCACCGGTTGTGACCAGTGGGATTTTATTGCGCCGACAATAAGCAATCAGCGCCGCTTTGGGCCGTACACTATCAATGGCATCAATCACGTACGAATAACCCACGCTCATATACTGCGCTACGTTATCCGGCGTCACGAAATCATCCACCACCGTTACACGGCACTCCGGGTTAATCTGGCGAATACGCTCCGCCATCACTTCAGCTTTTGCCAGCCCAACGTTATCGCGCAGGGCATGAATTTGCCGATTGGTATTGGTGACGCACACATCATCCATATCGATAAGCGTGATTGAGCCAATCCCCGTGCGCGCCAGCGCTTCCGCCGCCCAGGAACCGACACCACCGATACCAACCACACAAATATGCGCGTCAGCAAACAGTTGCAATGCTTTTTCACCATACAGACGCGCTGTGCCACCAAAACGCTGACGCCATGCATCACTAATTACCACAGACATAGCACCTCAGAATTAAAAAGGGCGAGGTTATCCCTCACCCTGTCGTATCCGTCAAAACGGTATACAGAATAACACATCAGCCGCTAAAGACGTTACCTGCGCCCGGGGCGGTTTTCAGCACCCAAACACGTCCATAGTGGTTGTACCAACCTGCGCGGTGTCCGGCTTCCGGCCCGATACCTTGATAAATATCGAAGTGTTGGCCTTTGATTGCACCACCGACATCCAACGCCACCATCAGCCGTAGTTCGTACTGACCGTTAAATTTGCCGTTATTATCCAGCAGCGGCACTTCTGCCAGTAAGGTTGTACCAGGCGGGATAATGGAACGATCGGACGCAACTGAAGCGCGACCAACCAGCGGCACCGCACTTGCCCCTTTCACCGGAGCAAAAGATTGCGGTTTAAAGAAGACGAAAGACGGGTTCTGTTCCAGCAGCTCGCGAACCTCGGCTTCACTGTGTGTTTCACCCCAGTGACGAATCGCCTGCATCGACATATCTTCTTTTTTCACTTCGCCACGGTCGATCAGCACCTTACCAATGCTGCGATAGGCATGACCGTTTTTCCCTGCATAGCTGAAAAAGTTAAGCGGACTGCCATCACCAAAGTCGATATACCCACTACCCTGCACATCCATAATGAAGTTATCCATCAGAGAGTTGCTGTAAGCGAGGATGTATTTATCGCTCAATGCCCCCGCGTAGATCTCCGCACGAGACGGCAGACGACCACGTTTTGGCGGCATACGGTAAATCGGATACTGAAACTCGCCCTGGCGGGTATGGCGCGCCTGAATTACTGGCGTGTAATAACCGGTAAACTGCACGTTACCATAGTTGTCGGCACCTTCCATCTGCCAGGCATCAATGCCGAACTGGCGCATATTGCGGGTATCACCGCCTGCGCGCAGCCACTCTTGCACCGCGTTATAAACATTACTCTGGTTGCCATACAGACGCGGTGACGAATTACGGATATGGTTAATTTGCTCGGCAAAATCACCGGCGTTAATCGGCGCGCCAACGGCATCTGGCTGGTTCACCAGAGAGAAAGGCTGGGTAAATTTCCCGTCTTTATATTGCTGTCCGCGATCGGTTGGTTTGGAAGAGCAGGCGGCAAGCATTGCCACAACCGTGCCCATAAGAAGGTACTTTACCCAACGTCCTTTCATTGTTCTCTTCTTCAGGTTAAAAAATAAGGCGCAACGAAGATAACAAACCGCCGCGTTTAATGAAATGAGCAGCCTCTCCCTGACGCAAATTTTGCACAAAAACCAGGCTTTAGTGATTTGTTTTTGCTCAAAATCATACCAAATCCGTGATCTGGGTAAAAAAAAGGTTGCATGAAAACGCGAGCGGAGTATAGTGCGCATCCACGGACGCGGGGTGGAGCAGCCTGGTAGCTCGTCGGGCTCATAACCCGAAGGTCGTCGGTTCAAATCCGGCCCCCGCAACCAATTAAAATTTGATGAAGTAAAGCAGTACGGTGACGCGGGGTGGAGCAGCCTGGTAGCTCGTCGGGCTCATAACCCGAAGGTCGTCGGTTCAAATCCGGCCCCCGCAACCAATCAAAATTTAATGAAGTAAAGCAGTACGGTGACGCGGGGTGGAGCAGCCTGGTAGCTCGTCGGGCTCATAACCCGAAGGTCGTCGGTTCAAATCCGGCCCCCGCAACCAACACTTATGATGCTGATAAGCCGCAATGTGTTTCACAGATTGCGGTTTTTTTGTATTTAAAATCTTTGTTCGCTGAACTCACAACACGTTTTTTATCTCCCTTCCTGCGAAGTAATCAATTATCGACTGGGCAACGTGTATCCCGGTTTGCTGGTATGACTCAACGGTGGCTGCCGCGATATGCGGCGTTGTAATGATATTTTTGGCATGTAGCAGTGGGCTAAATTGCGCCAACGGTTCAGAGCTAAACACATCCAGCGCCGCAAACACATTTCGTTCTTCAATCACCTGAAGTAAAGCGCCCTCATCCAGCAACTTTCCCCTTGCGGCATTGATGATCAGAGCACCATTGCGCATCATCGACAAATATTTATGACTAATAAAGTTCTCCAGCTCAGAAGAAAAAGGCAAAAGAACAATGATGACATGCGACTGCATAAAGATATCTTCAATTGATACAAACTGAACTCCAGCTTTGTCAGCAACCTGATAGTCGGGTTGTTTGTCAAAAGCTAAAAGCTCAACATCAAAACCAGATAACCTTTTCGCCAGTGTTTTGCCAATATTGCCGTAGCCAAGCAGGCCAATACGTTTACCTTGTAACTCGCAGCCATGCGACTCACCCCAGTAGCCATTTTGCATCGCATGATAGCTACCGGGGATATTTCTCATGCTCGCGAAGATAAGTCCAATGATAAATTCCGCAACCGCATTTGAATTAATCCCAACCGCATTATTGACAATAATACCTGATTGCTGTGCCGCACGAAGATCAATATTGTCTATCCCCGTCCCGAATCTCGATATTATTTTCACACCAGACAGCAATGATAGCGTGTCCGCCTGATAACAATCTTTTCCGGCGATGACCGCGCAAATAGATTCTCGTAATGCAGTGGATTCTGATTTAAGCAGATGCTCCACATTATTCTTAATAATAAGATTAAAATTATTCTCTCTTAGCAACTTGCTGGCGGAAACACAGCGTGCTGAAAAGCTGGGGACGGTGACCAGAACATTTTTCATAGCGGACACTCACTTCAAAGAACGCCACCCCAAAAGATGGCGTGACCGGTTACTGTATTTATATTTTGAAATTATGAATTTGCTTTAATGCCGAGTGCACCTCCTGGATGATATAAGCCGAAATCAGCACGAGTAAATTTTTTCAATTCAGAGAGTGCAAGCGCCACCGCATCACCAACAACCAGAACAACAGTCGACGAGCATGACGGTGCTAAACCTAAATTATCCGCCTCACTTTTGACGGGGATTTCAACAGATAAATCACAACTTATCGCAAGCGATGAGTGATGACTGCGGGTAAAAGAGATCAAATAATTACCCATTTTTTTCAGACTAGGCAGTGTCGCCAGGATTTCCGCCGTCTCACCACTGTTTGAAATAAGAATAACAACATCGTCTTTCGCCACCATTCCAAGGTCGCCGTGTACCGCTTCCGTACCGTGAACAAAAAACGAGGGAGTTCCGGTACTGGCAAAAGTTGCTGCGAGTTTTCGGGCAATAATACCGGACTTACCAACACCAATAAAAACAACTTTTCCCTGACAAGATTGTAATACTTTAATTAAATTAGCGAATTCAGAAAGTGGGGAATCAATAACCTCTTCTACTGCTTTAAGTTCGTTATGCATAAAATGTTTAATGAGATAGATAAGATCCGTGTTATTCATTTTTATTCTCCCTGATTAATATTTTTAATTACACTCACAAGACGCGTAAGCCCCATATATAATTTTTCTCGACCGCAGGCCAGGTTCAGACGAAGGTAGCCCTCCCCCTCCGTTCCATAGACATGCCCCGCCATAATGCCCACTTTGCCTTCATGAATTAATCGACTGTAAAATTCATCAAAAGGATAACCAATAGCAGAACAATCTATCCAGGAAAAATAGCAACCATCAGCTGGCCTTACGATCAATTCTGGAATATTTTCATTCAGATACTGCTGGGTGAATTGAATGTTAGAGGCAATATGTGCCTTTAATGACTTTAACCATCCCTCACATTCGTTATAGGCAATAATAGTTGCAATTATATTCAGTACTGATGGGGAGTTTACAAAATCGCGATACCTCGATATCGTTCTGAACTTATGATTAAAATTATCGTCAGTTGAAATCATATACGATCCTGTTAGTGCAGGAACATTAAATGTTTTCGATATCGAGTTAAATACTACTACTTTTTCTTTTTTTATTTTAAGCGCGGATGTAAAGCTACGATTAAAAACAAAATCACTATGGATTTCATCTGAACATAACCAGACATTATGCCTTGTACAGCTTGCAGCGATTTTATGCAGTTCTTCTTCCGACCAGACTGTTCCTGTCGGGTTATGAGGATTACATAATAACACCATCTTTGCGCTTTTAATCTTAAGATCAAAATCTTGCCAGTTGATAGCGTAGCCCCCCTCATTTTTTATAATCAAAGAGGCTGTCAGAATATTTCGCTCGCTATGTTTAATTACATCAAAAAATGCATTATAGACAGGTGTAAAAACGAGAATATTATCACCATGCGATGTCAATAACTCTATTGCTTTTGCAATAGAGTACATCACACTGGGGCTATAGGTTATCCATTCAGGTTTAATATCTGTTTGATATTGTTGATAATACCAGTTTACTATCGCATTCAGATATTCACCATGTTGCCAACGACTGTACCCTAAAATCGGGTGTTCCAGACGTTTTCTTAATGCCCTGATGATAGCTTCCGGTATCGGAAGATCCATATCTGAAATAGAGAATGGTAATACATCTTTTTTACACCAAATCTGTCCTCGCAAAAGTCCCATTGGGTACAATATGTTCCTTTGCGGGAAACAGGGGTATTAAAAACATCCATCAGCATATCCCCATGTAGTTATCCATATCCCGACGCAAGGCGATGACTTTAGTACCGATAATGACTTGTAGGGTATTTTGATCAAGTTTAACAACCGCAATTCCGCCAGCTCTTTTTATTGCTGCCTCGTCAATCAATCCCATATCTGCGATTGTTAAACGTAAACGAGTTACGCAATTATCCAGGGATTTAATATTCTCTTTACCACCAAGTGCCTTAACCATCTGCTCCGCTGCTTGCAGCTCTGATTTATCAAGCGTTGGGATATCCGCTATAGCCGTATCCTCATGAGCGTTCAGCGTGACAGGACTGGACTCTTCACGGCCTACGGTCATCAGGTTAAATTTAAGAATAGTCCAACGGAACACAAAGTAATAAATAAAGAAATAGGCCACTTCGACACACACCGCTATTGGCCAACCTGTTCTTGTGCCACGCAATACGCCAAAGCTAATAAATTGAATCAGATCGCCAGTAAATCCCATCTTCACGCCCATATATGGCAAGACCATGTTGGCGAATCCATTCATAAATGCATGGAAGACAAACAGCAGTGGACTGACAAATAAGAACAGAAACTCAATCGGTTCGCTGACGCCGCCAATAATGACTGTAAGCACCCCGGAAATAAGCAATGCTTTGATAGCTTTTCTGTTTTGAGCATGAGCAGTGCGATACATCGCCAGCGCGGCACCAGCCAGACCATACTGAATCATCAGTTTGCCCTGTTCCATTTTCCCCGCCAAATCCAGCGGAATGACCGCATTCTCTTTGACGTACGCCATAAACATGTTCAGGGTGCCATAATACTCTTCGCCGCCAATCACAGCCGAACCGCCGATTGGCGTAAAGCGGAAAACTGACGTCACCAGATGGTTTAAGCCAAAAGGAATCGTCACGCGTTCGGCAACTGCATAGAAGAAATAACCAACAGGACCGGAAGTTGATATCCAGTGGCAATGAGCATGAAGAGATTGAAAAACGGCGGCCAGATAAAAGGAATGATCAGACCAAATCCACTCATCACAATCAGTGTAATGATAGGCACCAGACGTGGGCCGCTATAAAAACCTAATGATTCTGGAATGCGTAAATTAACGATCTTTTTTATACATGCTGGCGACTAATAACCCAGCAACAATTCCTCTAACACGCTAGTATTGTAGGACTGGATCCCCAGAATGATGGTTTGCCCATGTGTCGACATTTGGTCAGCAGCGACCAATAAGTCGTGCTGTTTAAGATAAAAGTTCGTTCCCAGATGCATCGCCATAAAACCAATTAAGCCAGAAAAAGCGCCATAGGCTTTATCCTCTTTCTCTTTTAATAATCCTAAGGGAATTGCTATCGCAAACAATACAGGTAAATTAACAAAGGCAAACAAACCAAGGCTAACAATGAAATCAAGTATGGTTTTAATTATTGGAATAGCCAGAAATGGAATTAACTTTGCCATATCATCACTGGCTAAACCACTTCCCAGCCCTAGCATCATGCCACATACACTTAGCAGAGCAATGGGATACATAAATGCCTTCCCCAGGCTCTGAAAAAAACTCCAGGCTTTCTTTTTGTTTCATGTGGGTTATCTCATATAAATGTTATATATAATTAGTCCATTAATACTTTGGTACGAATAGAGAGATATAGTTTTTCTTCTAAAATTAATTCATATTTAAAAGTGGCATACAGATACCGTTCAATTTCATGAATTGCGCGCTGTAACAGGATGTCTTTCTCAAGAAACTGCTCATAGATGTCACCAATATCTTTCTGTTTTATCTTTTCATTACATAAAACTCGATTAGAAAAATACTTAAGGTGCATCATAAATCTTGAATAGTTAAATGAACTTCTGTCCACCTTTCGGTTATAAATACCCTCGATAATCTCCGTGATTTTTTGAGATAATTCAATAATCCGTACCGATTCATAATCAGATGAATTTTCATAGTTATTTAAAATATGCAATGCAATAAAACCAATCTCATCATCCGGAAGTTGAAAGCTAAATTGCTCATTGATGATGGTTAATGCATCCCGGCTTATTGCATATTCTGCTTTGTACAACGCTTTGATTTCCTCAAGAAAAAAATTATTGATTTGTATTCCGGAGGAGACTCTGGATATTGCATTTGAAATGTGATCGGCAAGAATAAGCAATAGCGATGGATTTAACTTTCTTTCAAGATTACACTCCGCGTAGTACACTATCTTTTCGGCAACAAACACATACTCAATATCTACATGTTCAATCAATTTATAAAATTTGTTTTTTTGTTCATTTCTGACATAAAAAATCCGGTTAGCCGGATGCTCAGGGACCGACATTCCATATTTTTTGTTGTAACCGACGCCAGGCCCAGAAATGATAACCTCCTGTCCATTCATCGATGCCTGTACACAATTATTGTTCATGACTTTTTCGATGATCATTCCATAGCTCCCAAAAAAAAAGGCAAGGCACGTCAGAAGTAATAATTACTTCAAACATTGCCTTGCCTGATTTAACAGTTACAAGATGATTAACTAATGCATATACATTACACGGAATTGTGCTTAATTAAAGAGATGGTCGGCTTATTTTTCAAGCCGACATTCAAATATCCGACATCAGTCACAAAACCAGGGTCTAATATTCAGGTAAATGTTATCTATTCAACGAAATATAAATTCATTGAATAAATAAAAACATTATCCCCTTCTCGCCAGCGTCGCCCCATCGGCAAAATACGCTTTAATTCCCGCAAGAATAGACTCCGCAACTTCCTGCTGGAAAGTCGCCGTTTTCAGTTTACGCTCTTCCTCAACGTTACTGATAAACGCCGTTTCGACCAGAATGGAGGGAATATCTGGTGCCTTTAGTACGGCAAACCCAGCCTGTTCAACTTGATTTTTATGCAGCTTGTTGATTTTACCGAGCTTATTCAGCACCGCTTTACCAAACTTAAGGCTGTCGGCAATGGTCAGCGACTGCACCATATCGAACATAGTGTGGTCGACATAGCGGTCACCGCTTTTGCTTACGCCACCAATCAAGTCCGAGGCGTTCTGGGTTTGTGCCAGATATTTTGCCGCAGTACTGGTTGCACCTTTGGTTGAGAGCGCAAACACAGAGGAACCGCTCGGCTGACGACTGGTAAAGGCGTCGGCATGGATAGAGACAAACAGGTCAGCACGCTGTTTCTGGGCTTTTGCTACGCGCACTTGCAACGGAATGAAGATGTCTTCATTGCGCGTCATGTACACCTTCATATTGCCCTCTTTCTCGATCAGAGAGCGCAGACGGCGAGCTATTTGCAATACCACGTCTTTTTCGCGCGTTTTGTATTTCCCCACCGCACCGGAGTCTTCGCCACCGTGGCCAGGGTCAAGCATAATGACAATCGGACGATCCCGCCCAGCTTTACCCGGTTGTGGACCACTTTGTGCTGGCGGCACCTGCTTTTCGAGGTCGCCTTTGTTGTAATCCTCCAGCAGCGCCAGCAGCGGGTCCTGCATGTCCTGAGCATTGGCAGGATAGAGATCCATCACCAGACGCTCTTTAAACCCGGCGACCGGCGCAAGGGCAAACAGCTGCGGTTTTACGTTTTGCTTTAATTCAAAAACCATGCGTACGGTTTGCGGGTCAAATTGCCCGACGCGCGCCGACTTGATGAACGGGTCGTCTGCACGAATTTGTGCCGCCATCCCCTTGAGTACCGAGTTCAGGTTTACATCTTCGATATCCACCACCACGCGTTCCGGGTTACTCAACGCGAACTGCTTATATTTCAGCTGACGATTTGATTCTACCGTCACGCGGGTGTAGCTGGACGCAGGCCAGACGCGCACCGCCACGACCTGGCTGACCGCAGCCAGACTGACCTGACTTACGCTCAATAGCCACATGGCACCCGCGCCTTGCAGTAAACGACGACGGCTGATTGCAGTGTTGGATCCTGACATGCCTCTCCCGAGCAAAAGAAATCTAAGCTGTGTAACAAGTAAACGACTAATTTGACCGAAAACTTTAGCGAAAGACGCATAATCTGTCATCTATAAAACGGTAAACATTCTTTTTATATTCACGGTATTACTGATAAAAAACTCGCTCCCGCATAAAATTTACACTTGCACCCTGCGAAAAAACAGAATAAAAATACAATAATTTCGAATAATCATGCAAAGAGGTGTGCCGTGGTAAAGGAACGTAAAAACCGAGCTGGTCGAGGGATTCCGCCATTCGGTTCCCTATATCAATACCCACCGGGGAAAAACGTTTGTCATCATGCTCGGCGGTGAAGCCATTGAGCATGAGAATTTCTCCAGTATCGTTAATGATATCGGGTTGTTGCACAGCCTCGGCATCCGTCTGGTGGTGGTCTATGGCGCACGTCCGCAGATCGACGCAAATCTGGCTGCACATCACCACGAACCGCTGTATCACAAGAATATACGTGTGACCGACGCCCAAACGCTGGAACTGGTGAAGCAGGCTGCGGGAACATTGCAACTGGATATTACTGCTCGCCTGTCGATGAGTCTCAATAACACACCGCTGCAGGGCGCGCATATCAACGTCGTCAGTGGTAATTTTATTATTGCCCAGCCGCTGGGCGTCGATGACGGCGTGGATTACTGTCATAGCGGGCGTATCCGGCGGATTGATGAAGACGCGATCCATCGTCAACTGGACAGCGGTGCAATAGTGCTAATGGGGCCGGTCGCTGTTTCGGTCACTGGCGAGAGCTTTAATCTGACCTCGGAAGAGATTGCCACTCAACTGGCCATCAAACTGAAAGCTGAAAAAATGATTGGTTTTTGCTCTTCCCAGGGCGTCACTAATGACGACGGTGATATTGTCTCCGAACTTTTCCCTAACGAAGCGCAAGCACGGGTAGAAGCCCAGGAAGAGAAAGGCGATTACAACTCCGGTACGGTGCGCTTTTTGCGTGGCGCAGTGAAAGCCTGCCGCAGCGGCGTGCGTCGCTGTCATTTAATCAGTTATCAGGAAGATGGCGCGCTGTTGCAAGAGTTGTTCTCACGCGACGGTATCGGTACGCAGATTGTGATGGAAAGCGCCGAGCAGATTCGTCGCGCAACAATCAACGATATTGGCGGTATTCTGGAGTTGATTCGCCCGCTGGAGCAACAAGGTATTCTGGTACGCCGTTCTCGCGAGCAGCTGGAGATGGAAATCGACAAATTCACCATTATTCAGCGCGATAACACGACTATTGCCTGCGCCGCGCTCTATCCGTTCCCGGAAGAGAAGATTGGGGAAATGGCCTGTGTGGCAGTTCACCCGGATTACCGCAGTTCATCACGGGGCGAGGTTCTGCTGGAACGCATTGCCGCTCAGGCGAAGCAGAGCGGCTTAAGCAAATTGTTTGTGCTGACCACGCGCAGTATTCACTGGTTCCAGGAACGTGGATTTACCCCAGTGGATATTGATTTACTGCCCGAGAGCAAAAAGCAGTTGTACAACTACCAGCGTAAATCCAAAGTGTTGATGGCGGATTTGGGGTAAGCGATGGAAATCGCCGGATGCGACATGCATAACATTCACAGGCATGATAAGACCCACATGCGTCGCATCCGGCAATTACGTTTATTCCCGCGAACTAAACAACGCCGCCAGACCACTGCGCCGCTCGGTGCGCGTGGCAATTGCCGCACTTAAAATGCGCTCATCGGCATACAGCGACAGACGGCGACGCGCGCGGGTCACTGCGGTGTAAACCAGCTCTCGCGTTACTACCGGCGTGCGTTGACTCGGTAAAATCAACGCCGCATGGTCGAACTCCGATCCCTGCGATTTATGTACCGTCATCGCCCACGTCGTTTCGTGCTCTGGCAGGCGACTCGGTTGCACAGACTTAATATTGCCGTCCGGCATCGCAAACCAGACGCGCGTCCCCTGCCCACGATCCAGCGCAATACCGATATCGCCATTAAACAACCCAAGCGCGCTGTCATTACGGGCAATCATCACCGGTCGGCCTTCGTACCAACGAGAGTGCGGATGACGATGAATTTTGCGCTTCTGTTGCATAAACTGCTCAATTCGCTCATTCAGTCCAGCCACGCCAAACGGCCCTTCCCGCAGGGCGCACAAAAGCTGGTACTCATTGAACGCCTGAATGATTAAATCCGGCTCGGCACGCGCTTGCAGCAGATCCAGATAACGTCCGTAACCCGCAAGAGCTTCCTCAAGCATCGCAATATAATCTTCGCCGCTCTGTAAAAGCCGTTTTTCGATATCAGAAAAATCCTGCTGAAAAACGGTTTTCACTGCCGTTTTATCACCACGGTTGATCGCCGCAGCTAACTGACCAATGCCAGAATCGCTGCCGAAACGATAGCTTTTTTGCAACAGGCAGAGACTGTCGCGCAAAGATGCCGCTTCTGTGCCAGTTCCTGCCGGAACGTGAGTTCCCGTCAGGCGGCTTAGCTGCCCGGCACGCTCGGCGGTAAAGCCGGCATTGGCATAAGCACAAATATCGCCCAGCACAGCCCCAGCCTCAACCGAGGCCAGTTGATCACGATCGCCGAGAAAGATCACTCGCGCATGATCGGGCAAGGCGTCTATCAGTCTCGACATCATCGGCAGATCGATCATTGACGCTTCATCTACCACCAGCACATCAAGATGCAGCGGGTTACCGGCATGATGGCGTAAACGCTGGCTACCTGGCTGCGCGCCCAGCAATCGGTGCAAAGTACTGGCATCTTCCGGAATGCGTTTCTTTTGTTCATCGGTCAGCGGTAACTGGCGCAAAGCCTTGCCGAGAGATTCGGTTAAGCGCGCGGCAGCTTTACCCGTTGGTGCAGCCAGACGGATACGGCAGCGTTCGCCGTCGGCCATTTGAATTAACGCTGCCAGCAACTTCGCTACGGTGGTCGTTTTACCGGTGCCAGGGCCGCCGGAAATCACTGAGATCCGCCGCGTCAGCGCCACTGCCGCCGCAACTTTTTGCCAGTTAATTTCATCGCTTACTGGAAAAAGTTTGTCCAGGGTTTGCGCCAGTAGTGCTTCATCAACCTCAATGGCATGATTCACTTCGTTGAAAAAGCGTGCCACTGTGCGCTCGTTACACCACATGCGATTCAAATAAAGACGATCGCCACAGAGGATCATCGGCGTTGGTTCATCTCCCCGGCTGACCGCTTGTGAAGCCAGCAAGCATTCTTCCCAATTTTGTAGCTCACCGATTTCACTGACACAGGTCGCCAACAGCGGATGCGATGCCTCGTTATTTTCCAGTCGTGAAAGCGGCAAACAAACGTGTCCCTCTCCGGCATCATGACTTAACAGTGCCGCCGCGAGGGTGACGGCAGGATGTTCATCTCCCGCCACGGTCAGGGCAAACTGCACGTCCAGCGGGCGTAGCTGTTTGTGCTCCACAGCTTCCAGTAATTGCTTTTGCAATTTCATTACGCCTCCTCCAGGGTCATACCGGCAAACATCTCATCCATCAGGTCAATCAACCCGGCGTTGGGTCGGGTCGCGTAGATCCCTTGTTGCGGATGTTCTTTATCAACGCCACGCAGGAACAGATAAATAACGCCGCCAAAGTGGCGCTCATAGTCGTAATCAGCAATGCGATGGCGCAGATAACGGTGCAGCGCCAGGGTATAAAGCTGATATTGCAGATCATAGCGGTGCGCCTGCATTGCCGCTGCCATAGCCTGTTGGGTGTAAGCCGAACTGTCTTCACCCAGCCAGTTGGATTTATAGTCGAGCAGGTAATAACGCCCTTCGTGGCGGAACACCAGGTCGATAAAGCCTTTTAACATGCCACGTACCTGCATGAACTCCAGCGGCGGGCAGCCAGCGGATAGCGGGTCAAACTGGCGAATTAGTGCATCAAGCTGACTGGCGATAAGCGGTTCACTAATCGGCAGGTAAAACTCCATCTCCACCTGTTTATCGCGATCGGAAAGCTGATTCAGGCTAACACCCGTTTCATTGAGAGGTGCCTGGAGGACAGCCGTGATCCACTCAGTCAACACCGGTTCCCACTGCGGTTCAAAGCCGCCGAGCTCCAGTTTTTCCTGTACCCAGTTCGGGTCAACCGGCTGGGTAAAATCGAGGTCTTCAAACAAACTGTGCAAGAATGTCCCCGGTGACGCACCGCGCGGGAACTGATGCGGTGTTAACGTCGGTTCTTCAACGACGCTGACCACGCCTGCGGCATCAACATCCAACCGTGGCATCAGATCCTGAGCGATACCGTGACCACGCTGCTGCAAACCGGAGTAGCTGGTGACACGCCAGTTATCGCCGGGCAATCGTTGTAGCGTCCTCGCATTCAGTTCTGCAGTTAATGCATCATTAACCTGCCAGGGCTGGTTATCACCAGTTTGTGCCGTTTGCCAGGCAATATCATCATCGCATAACGCTTCAATACAGGTGCGAAGCCCTGCCGCATCTTGCGGTTCCCCTTTTTGCAGCAAACGCCCGAGCGCACTTTGGTGGACGTCGGTATCACCTTTTTTATCGCCACGACGGCGCACCAGCGGTGCAACGCCGAGACTGCAATGCCAAACCGAACGCGTCAGCGCCACGTAAAGCAAACGCAGATCTTCCGCCAGACGTTCGGCCTCCGCGAGGTCGACGCTTTCTGGCGCAGCATTAAGATCCAGAACAGCCTCAAACGAGTGGCGATCGTGATAAAACGCCTGATCCTGGACGCGGAAATTGGTGATAAACGGCAGCCAGACCAATGGATATTCCAGCCCTTTCGATTTGTGGATCGTGACAATCTGCACGAGATGTTTATCACTTTCGAGACGCATTTGTTGGCTGGAGGCATTACTGTCTGGCTCGAGGATATGTTGCGATAACCAGCGTACCAGCGCATGTTCACTTTCCAGCTGCGTGCCGGCTTCTTGTAGCAATTCGCTGATATGCAAGATATCGGTAAGACGCCGCTCACCGCCTGCTGTTGCCAGCAAGTTTTCTGCAATGTTACGCGCCGACATCAGCGCCCGCAGCATCGGCATAACGCCACGTTTGCGCCAGATTTGCCGATAACCATCGAACTCTTCGACTACCGCATCCCACGCATGTTCGTCATTATTCAGCGTTTCAATATCCAGCGCATTCAGCCCCATCATTGACGTTGCCAGCGCACTGCGCAGGGTGTTCTCACGTTCGGGTGTCATCACCGCCTGCAACAGCCAAAGCATCTCCTGTGCTTCCAGAGTTTCAAAAACACTGTCGCGGTTCGAAAGGTAAACGGAAGGGATTTCCAGCAGCGTTAAGGCATCGCGCACCTGAGCGGCCTCCTGGCGGCTGCGCACCAGCACACTGATGTCCGAAGCACGCACCGGACGCGCGTCGTCGCCGTTCATCAGCAACGCTTCGCCCCGCTGTCCGGCTTGTAGCCAGTCGCGGATTTGCGCAGCACATACCTGCGCCATGGTACTTTGATAGTCGCCAACGCCGCAGCTTTCGCCTTCCATCAGCCACATTTTCATCGCAGGCTGCGTTTCACCTTTAAACACAAAACGTAACGCCTGATTTTTCCCGGCTGATTTCACTGGAATAAAAGGAATTTCGCGAAACATGAACGCGTCATCAGTCTGACTGAAAAGTTTGTTAACGCTGTTCACCATTCCCGGTGCGGAACGCCAGTTGGTGTCTAAGGTGTAGTGGGCGTGAACTTCGCTACGCGCCTTCATATAAGTGAAGATATCCGCACCCCGGAATGCATAAATGGCCTGTTTCGGGTCGCCAATCAGCAACAATGCGGTTTCCGGCTGATGGTGCCAGATACGGCGAAAAATTCGGTACTGCTGGGGGTCGGTATCCTGAAATTCATCGATCATTGCCACCGGGAATCGCGTACGGATCGCCGCTGCCAATACCTCGCCGCTTTCACTACGCAGCGCGGAATCGAGCCGACTTAACATGTCATCAAAACCCAATTCGCCACGGCGGCGTTTTTCACGCGCTACTGTTTCGCGGATCTCAGCTAATGCGCGAGTGATCACCAGATCGCGGATCGACAATGGTTCTGCAAGCAGTTGATCGATCGCCTCAAACAGTGGATGTCGCGGGGTTTCCCCCCCGGCTTTCGTGCGATCTTCTAAGAAACGCTGAGAGAATTTTTCCAGCGACTCTGGCAACTGATAGCTGTTGGTCTCTTCTTCTGCCCAGGCGCTGATCTTGTCGATCCATTTAGCCTGATTGCTACGGTTAAACTTGCGTCGATCAATACCAGAAGATTCGATCAGCGCATCCAGTTCACCCACCGCGTCGCGCCACTGCTGTTTTACCGTATCAATACGCGCCACAATTTGCGCGTGGCGGGAAGCCAGCGTTTCATCATCGGGCGGCGGCGCTTTGATAACCGGCGCTTCGCCTTGCAGATAACGATTAATATCGCGCAGTAACGCCTGCGGCCCTTTCCAGGTTTCAAAGACGACCTGGGCAATTTCACGCGGCAGCGGGTAGCAGTGGCGACGCCAGAAATCGGCGCAGGCCTGGTAACGTAGCAGAGACTCATCTTCAATCAGCTGCTGCTCAAACAGCATGCCGGATTCAAAGGCATTCAGGTTGAGCATGCGCTGGCAAAAACCGTGAATAGTAAAGACTGCCGCTTCATCCATCTGCCGTTCGGCTAACAACAACCACTGCGCGGCTTGCGCTTTATCGTCGATCTCTTCCAGCAGGCGTTTGTACAGTGGATTGTCGGTGGTTTCACGCAGACAGGCGATGCGCAACTCGTGGATATTGCTACGGATACGACCGCGCAATTCTGCCGTGGCAGCCTCGGTAAAGGTGACCACCAGCAGTTCTTCAACGGTCAGCGGGCGGGGAAAGGCGGCAGAACCGCCTAGTCCAAGTAACAGGCGCAAATAGAGCGCCGCAATCGTAAAGGTTTTGCCTGTGCCGGCAGAGGCTTCAATCAGGCGCTCGCCCTGTAAGGGCAAGCGCAAAGGATCTAGTGTCTCGGCGACATCACTCATTCTTTTCACTCATCAGGGGCATTGTTTGCTGCAACGCGCTGACGTTCTCCCACACTTTCCAGCCTTCAGGATGCACATATTCGGCTTTCCCGTTCTGGCTGCCGGAAATCTGCGACAGAATAGCCATACCTTGCGGCTCGACCACCGCCTGATGGAAGAAATCAGCAAGTTTTTGCGGCGTCAGCAGTTTTATCTGGGCCACGATTTTATCACGCGAATCGAAGCGCATATTGCCGCGATCGAAATCTTTACTTAACTTCGATGCTTCTTCGCCGAGCGTTTGCGGTGCCTGCAGCATCTGGGTAATTACCGCCTGCTGGATTTGCGCAAACTCTTCTGGCTTCATCGCCCGCAGTTTCGCTTCTGCGGTCGGGAAAAACGCCTTGTAACGCTCCCACAAGAATGAAGGCTGTTTATCATTGCTTTGCAACAGGAAGCCCATGCCCCACTGACGCCCCACGCTCATTGGAAACGCAAACACGGCATAGCCCAACTGTTCTTCGGTACGCAACTGATTGTAGAACCACGGCTGTACGATCTGCCCCAACAGAGAACTATACGCTGAACTGGTGTATTCATCGTAGCCAGTCGGTACAAATACCGCTGCCAGTGCGGAGTCGGTGCTGTTACCGGCTTTTTCAAAGATGACGGATTGTTTTTTATCGACCACGACATCTTTGTTACGACACCACTCCGAACCATCAGCGCCCAACTGTTTTTGCACATCGCGTGCCAGCGTTGTTGCCTGGGCCTCGGTCATGTTGCCGATAACCATAAACTCTGGTCGAGCCCCTGATTTTAAGGCGTCGCGATAGGCCAGAACTTCTTTCAAAGTAATGGAGGGCAAAATTTTGCGCCGTTCATCTCGCGAGAAGTATGGTACTTGCGAGAGCATCTGCGCGGGCATAATCGCCTGCTCGAACGCTTTGCCCTTTTCTGCAGAATCCATCATCTGGTTATACCAGGACTTCGCCTGCTCAAGCTGATCTTCCGTAGCGGTATAGCTAAAGTACCCCTCGAGCAATGCCTGGAACAGCTGCGGCAGGCGCTGGGTGTAACCATTGGCATTAACCATAAGGCCGTTGTTAGCATTGGTGGAAAAACTTATGCCACCAACCGACGCCTGGTTGCTTAACTGATCAAGCGCCAGCCCTGCGAGATAATCATTGAGCGCAAACATCACCTGATTGCGGGCGCTATCCATGGCTTTTGGATTACGCAAAATCAGGCTGACATCAGCTTTGGGTTCGCTGGAAAAATAACGGCTTGGCGCATACACCACACGCAGATTCGACTCATCAACAATCAGCTCTGGATGGTCATATTTCTTCTCTGACTTAATCAGCGAGAAATCGTCAGGAATATAGGGGTTAAGCTCTGGCAAAGAGAGCGCAATGTCGGCGGCTTTTTTCTGCCAGTCAGCGAAAGTTTGTGCGCTAATTTTATCGACCTGATACGGCGCATCGACAAAGTAAGCCGTTTTGTTGTGCGGCTCTTTCGGGCTGATATACCAGATACGCGCATTCTGCGGCGTCATCATCGCCAGGCGTTCTTTTACTGCTTTAGCGTCGTACCGATCGGCAATATTGACTGCATCCAGCGTATGCTCAACAGGAACGCGAATCATGGTATCTGCCAGCCATTCGACGTAATCCATATCACGGGTGATTGACGGATAACGGAAGTCGATATCCAGCACATTCGCCAGTTCATCGAAGTATTGTTTATCAATCCCTTTTTCGCGTAACAGATTGAGGTAGCTAAAAATGGCCGCCACAACCTGATCGCGATTCGCCAGACCTTTATCGGTTAAAGACGCAGAGATCGCTAATACGCCGCTGTTGCCGTTGACGATAGGATCGGAATTGGCGCTAATACCCTCAACTAATCCCTGCTTTTGCAGCCAGTCAGAAAGTGTACCTGGGCTGCGATTACCAATCAGATAGGTAATCAATTCATCCGTTTTACTACGGAACTTCGCTGAATTGTTATCGATGCGAAACTCAACGCGCAGAACTTTACGCGGCAACGCCGGGACGTAATGAATGATAATGCCCTTTTGCGCGTCGGTGACTACCGGCACGGTGATTTCCGGTTTTTTGCTCTCTTTGTTCGGCACGCGACCAAAGGTGTCCGCCGCCATTTTCGCCAACTCCGGCAACGGTTTATTGCTGTAAATAACCGCCTTCATCAGATTGGCGGAATAGTACTTCTCGTGGAAATCTTTCAGCGCCTGCTGTACCGGATTACCTGGTTTGTCGCTTAAAGTTTCGAGGTTACCACCAGAAAACTTTGAACCGGGGTGTGCCGGGTTAATGGTTTCTGCGCTGACCTGTGCCATGCGCATCCCGTCACGCGTACGCGCCATGGTTAATTCGGCATTCACTGCATTACGTTCACGTTCGGCGTATTTCTTGTCGAGCAAGGGTTCTGCAATAGCATCGGCCAGGCGGTCTACCGCACCGGGTAAGGCATCGTTCTCAACTTCCAGATAGAAAGCCGTGCGATACGGTGCCGTGCTGGCATTGTGACTGCCACCGTGCATTTTGAGATATTCGGCCAGACTGTCAGCCTGCGGGTACTTTTTCGACCCCATCAGACTCATGTGTTCAAGGTAATGCGCCAGCCCCTGATACGCCTCGGGATCTTCCAGCGACCCAACGGGCACCACCAGCGCCGAGAGCGATTTAACCGCCTGCGGATCAGAAACCAGCAAGACCACCATACCGTTATCCAGACGTATAGCCTGATACTGGCGGTTATCTTTATCACTTTTACGGATGGTTTCCTGAATCGGCTGCCATCCCGTTTCTGCCTGACTTAAGGGTGCCCAAAGGGCAACAAACAACAATAATGCTTTGAACCAGATGCTGCGGGGCATTCACGGACCTCATAATCAACTTTATTTTCTGGCCAGATTCAACAGGTTAACGCAAATCATCTGCCAGAATTTAATCTTGTGCTGCACGAGTCAGCCTATGTCTATATATCCATCAGTCCGTGACTGGTGCGCATCATAAAGCAAGCAGATATATTGCGCAATTTTTATACAGCACTCATGACTGATTAAAGCGAAACAGCGGTAACAGGAAACGTTGCGACTGTTCAACGATGGCCTCCATTGTCTCTGGTGTTAATTGCCGCCAGAGCCGTTGATACCAGATATCATCACCTTCGCCACGCACCATCATGTTGCCTTCGTAAGCCTGAAGGAATTTCGTTCGGGCTTTTTGCAACGTGGAATCGTCATCCAGCATGGCATCGTTTTGCGCGTCATAACAGGTTTTTAGCCACGCGCCGCCACTTTCAGGTAACACCAGCAATGGCGCGGACATTCCTTCACGATACCCCTCAATCAGTTGTGAGAGGTAATGCAAAGCCTGTTCGGCTGCAAGCGGCGGAAAACGCCACTCGCCGTCTTTGCGTAGAAAAAGGCGACTTTCACCATTACCACCGCTGGCACAGTAGACAAGGTGTTCCAGCCAAAGTTGCATTCCCTGCGCCACACTTAATAAAGAGGGACGCCAGCGCAACAGGCCATCCGGCTGCACCTGCGGCAACCAGCCAGTTATCTGCACACCGTTGCAGGCGAGATCAATCTCCATACTCTGCCCTGGCTGGCGACAGGCAATGACTCTGTCGGCAAGTTGCTGCATCTCCTGACACTGCGTTTCCCAGAAAATTTCACCAAAGGCACCATACGGCAAATCACCTGCCGCCCGGAATCGGCGGAACAAGCGTTCGGCATCATCCTGCTCAACCAGTGCATTTAATAACTGCTGGTTGATTTGATAACGACTAAGCCCTTCAAGAATAAAAGGTTCGGTGTCGGGAATTTCGCTGTCTTCGGTACGGAAGTTCACCTGCAAACGCATCTGGAAAAACGCCCGCACCGGATGCGCCCAGAATCGTTGTAGCGTCTCCAGCGGCACAGTTTCCGGCAAGGTAAACGGCAGCGGCTGAACAAATTCAGAATGTGCTTTACCAGCCTGGCTGGCAGGTAGCCACTCGCGCGCATAGCTTTGTCGTTCGCCTGGCTGGTAGTTTTGTGGATCAAACGGCATTCGGGTATGGAGGCAAGTAAGATGCGCTTTTACCCTTGCCTCGCTTTCATCACAGTTGAGCGCTTCATCTCCCGGTAGATAATGGCTTTGCCCGATGTAGTCGATCAGTTCCTGCACCAGTACCGACGGGAAACGTTCACTGTTATCCTGAATGGAACGCCCGATATAGCTGATATAGAGTTTTTGCTGCGCGGAAATTAACGCTTCCAGGAACAGATAGCGGTCGTCATCGCGACGGCTACGGTCGCCACGCTTCGGTTTCTGGCTCATCAGGTCAAAGCCCAATGGCGCAAGCTGGCGTGGATAAACGCCGTCGTTCATTCCCAGCAGGCAAACCACTTTGAACGGAATTGAACGCATTGGCATCAGAGTACAAATGTTAACCGGTCCGGCGAGAAAACGCTGGCTGATACGTTCTTGATCCAAGCGCAGTGCCAGTTCATCACGCAATAGTGACAGCGGCACCGCGTCGCCATACTGCGCACCTAAACCTTCGGCGATAATCGCCTGCCATTGTTGTTCGATCAGCGTCATCGCCGCTTCGGTTTCCGCATCCGGCAGGAAAAAGGCGTTGAGCATATCGCGACAAACCGGCAACCACTCTTCCAGCGGACGCTCCTGCGCCAGCCCGCGACGCCAGATATTTAGCTGCATTAGCAGTGAAGCCAGATGCCCCACCAGTTCTGCAATTAAGCCGCTCGATTCATCATAAGGTAGAACCGATTGCCACTCGCCCTGCGCGCTCTCCATCGCGTAGCCCAGCAACATGCGCGTCAGGCCAAACCGCCAGGTGTGTTGACCGGTAGCGGGAAGTTCCAGCTCGCGAACGTTGTCGTCATCTATCCCCCAACGAATTCCGGATTCGTTGACCCACTGACGTAAATAACGCAGCCCTTCTTCGGTGATGTCAAACCGCGCTGCCAGCACCGGCACATCCAGTAATGCCAGCACGTCTTCCGACACAAAGCGGCTGTCTGGCAGCGATAACAGGCTGATAAACGCTTCAAGTACAGGATGCGACTGCCGCGCCCGACGGTCGGAAATGGCGTAAGGCAGGTAACGATCCGCAGGTGCGCTACCAAACACAGCCTGAATAAACGGACTGTAGCTGTCGATATCAGCCACCATCACGATGATGTCGCGCGGAGTAAGTGTCGGGTCTTCCTCCAGCATCGCCAGCAGGCGATCGTGTAAAACTTCAACTTCACGCTGCGGGCTATGGCAAACGTGGAAGGTGATACTGCTATCCAGTGGATCAAGCGGGCGTTTGTTATCGCTACGGGAAAACTCTTCGATGTTCACACCAGCAACGGCGCGGTTTTCCAGTTCCAGAATGTCAGACTGAATATTATGCAGCAGGTTATCTGGCGTCACATCGACAAAAGCGTCCAGCTCCTGGCTGCTCTCCAGGTCAGAAAGGAGATAAATGTAGTCGCGCCCAAGCTTGCCCCATGAGGCCAGCAGCGGGTTGCCGACATCCTGTTCACCATCGCTGTTAAAGAGCTGCCCGGCATTTTCGCTGTCGCGAAATAGCGGTAATTCTCGATCTTCAAAACTGTGTCGGCGCTGGCGAGTCAGTAGTTTCGCCAGATAAGCAGGATCTTTAATGTCGCCCCAGTAATAACGGCAGGGGTTGGTAAACAGGAGATGGATTTCAATATGTTTACCCAGCGCCTGGAGTGCCTGGAGATAAACAGGCGGTAACGCGGAAATACCGCATATAAAGACGCGCGAAGGTAACCCCGGCGGGCAGGTCGTCGCGGACTCCAGCGTTTCGATAAAGCGCTGATAGAGATTGGCGCGGTGCCAGCGCGGTTGCCCGAGTTCATGGGTATATTCCACCAACGCCTTCCACAACGGCGCTTGCCAGGCCTGTGCTTCTCCCAGCCCTTCAACCAAATGTCCTGTTTCCCACTGTGCCAGCCAGTCCGGACGATAGACCAGATACTGGTCAAACAGGTCCGCCGCTTTTGAAGAAAGCTGGAACAGTTTTCGCTTGTCGCTATCGTCAGTCAGATAATGCCGCAACAGGGTAAAGTCTTCGCGCTCCAACAGTTGCGGCAGCAGAGTCATCAGTTTCCAGCTCATGCTCTGTTTGTTAAAGGCGCTCTCTTTGGGGATTTCCGGTAACACCCGGACGAACATATCCCAGATAAAGCTCGCTGGCAGCGGAAAATCAATGTTTGCCGCAATACCAAACTTTTTGCGACAGGGTCATTTGCAGCCACTGCGCCATACCGGTACTTTGCACCAGAATCATTTCTGGTTCGAAAGGATCGTCCAGCCGTTCGCGTTCGACGATAAACTCCATCAACGCTTCCAGCACGTCCAGACGATTGGAATGGTAGACCCTTAACATAGCGGCTCCTGACTACTGACGATTCGGGCAATGCAGGCGGGTCATCTCGCCTTCTCTGCCCCCGGGTGAAACTAGCGTAACGCTGATGCTGACACATCCCGCCTGCGATGTCTGCATTCGGTTGACCTGCCAGTGGGCAGGTGGCGAATTCGCGCGCAGTTGCGTTTGCTGCCAGCCATGCCGCCAGAGCTGTTGGTACTGGTTTCTACTGGCAAGACTGTTCATTAATGTTCGCTGGAAACCCGATAACGCAGTGACAATCATCACCATCAGCACCATTGCCAACATCACCTCCGGGAGGCTAAAGCCTTGTTGATTCTTCAAGGAAGCTGACATAACGCCCCCTCTTTCAGCGGACAAAAATCGCTCCAGCCGCGTGGCGAAAAAACAATGTTTCCATCGATGACTTCGCCTGTTCGCCACAACGAAACGCCTTCATAACCGGCAATCAATAAGGCTTCATTATCTGCCAGTAAACGCAGACAAACCCGGGCACCGGTGGCAGCATACAGTAAGCACTGAACTGCGGGCTGCATCTGCCAGGAGTGCATTTTTCCCCACTCCAGCGCCGACTGAACGATGGCCTGGCGGCGCAATGACTGACTTTCCATGCTCACGCGAGAAGCAAAACTGCGATCCTGCTGACTCATTCCTTGCAATAGCAAGCTACCCAAAATCAGCAGCATCAGGACCAGAGCCAGTGACGAAACACCCTTTTCGCGGTTCACAGGTTGGATCCTGTCACGCTATAGCTGGCATCCACCACGGTTTGCGGATCAGCCTTGCTGGCAGCGTGCATATTAACCGTCAACACCGGCGAGAAGCCGCTGACATCCTGACGTACGACCTGAAAAGTGTCGATAATGATGGCATCCGGATTAGTGACTTTATCCCAGCCCTTACCTTCACAGGATGTCGCACCGCGTAGCGTTTCCAGCACATGCTCCTTCAGACGAAATCCAATCTGGTCGGACTCTTTTACCGGTTCGCGATCCCAGATACCGTTACTGTTCGCATCCCACTGCACAATGACACAGTCACCCTGTCCGACAATTTCCAGCCCTTCGCCCGTACAGCTGCCATGGCAATAACCCGCCCTCTGGAGATGCTTCGCGACGGTAAATACCCGCAGCCAGATTTCATCTTCCAGCGCCAGCTTACGGGTGCTCGTTAAACTTTCACGCTGTAACGCAGGCAGAAAGCGTGCAGCCCCCAGCAACAATACGCTACTGATCGCCATAGCAATCAACACTTCCAGCAGAGAAAAACCTTGCTCTTTTACAGGCATCCTTCTGTTTCTCCTTGCTGACAAAGCCGGAGTCTTCCCCACGGCGAAACCACCAGCCACCACTCGCCCGTTGAGTTTTTGAAGCGAATATGCCCAGCCCATGCGGTATTGCGCAGGCCAAAGAAAGCAAGCGAAGGTGTCAGGTCGCTCATTTCGACTTCGGGCCAGCGCGGCACAAAGACCAATGGTGAACTGCCATGACAGGTATTCGCCCCAGCAACGGAACTCACAAGGCACCATAACGTCCCCTCCCTGATAAGACTGATACTGTGGTCGCGGTTATGCCAGTTGGCATCTTCACGTAAATAGAGCAAATAGTCCCGCGCCTGGCTGGCGGTTTGCCAAAGCCGTTGCGACTGCTGCCAGTATTGCCAGCCATAGAGCCCACTTGCGCTTAGCATGACCAGAATCAGCATCGCGACCAGCGTTTCAATCAGCGTATAACCACGTTGTGTTTTCATGCCGGCAGTATGGAGCGAGGAGAAAAAAAGACGAGGGCCAGTTTCTATTTCTTCGGCGCATCTTCCGGACTATTTACGCCGTTGCAGGACGTTGCAAAATTTCGGGAAGGTGTCTCGAAGAATTTAACGGAGGGCAAAAAAAACCGACGCACACTGGCGTCGGCTCTGGCAGGATGTTTCGTAATTAGATAGCCACCGGCGCTTTAATGCCCGGATGTGGATCGTATCCTTCAATCTCAAAGTCTTCGAAACGGTAGTCGAAGATGGATTCGGGTTTACGTTTGATAATCAACTTCGGCAGCGGACGCGGTTCGCGGCTTAATTGCAGATGAGTTTGATCCATATGGTTGCTGTAGAGATGCGTGTCGCCACCGGTCCAGACAAAATCACCCACTTCCAGATCGCACTGCTGCGCCATCATATGCACCAGTAACGCGTAGCTGGCAATGTTGAACGGCAGGCCGAGGAAGACGTCACAGGAGCGCTGATAAAGCTGGCAAGAGAGTTTGCCGTCTGCCACATAGAACTGGAAGAATGCATGGCACGGTGCCAGCGCCATTTTATCCAGTTCGCCTACGTTCCACGCTGAAACAATAATGCGACGGGAATCCGGGTCGTTTTTCAGCTGGTTCAGTACAGTAGTGATCTGGTCAATATGACGACCATCCGGCGTTGGCCAGGGCGCGCCACTGTTTACCATACACTGGCCCGAGGTCGCCGTTTTCATCGGCCCATTCGTCCCAGATGGTGACATTGTTTTCGTGTAGATAAGCAATGTTAGTGTCGCCCTGCAGGAACCACAGCAGTTCGTGGATGATGGAACGCAGGTGGCAACGTTTAGTTGTCACCAGCGGGAATCCATCCTGCAGGTTAAAAACGCATCTGATGACCAAAAATGGAAAGCGTTCCGGTTCCGGTACGGTCGTTTTTCTGTGTGCCTTCGTCGAGCACTTTTTGCATCAGTTCTAAATACTGTTTCATGGTTCCTCAGGAAACGTGTTGCTGTGGGCTGCGACGATATGCCCAGACCATCATGATCACACCCGCGACAATCATCGGGATGGAAAGAATTTGCCCCATGCTGATGTACTGCACCCAGGCACCAGTAAACTGCGCGTCGGGCTGGCGGAAAAACTCAACAATGATGCGAAACGCGCCGTAACCAATCAGGAACAAGCCTGAGACAGCTCCCATTGGGCGCGGTTTACGAATATACAGGTTGAGGATAATAAACAGCACCACACCTTCCAGCAGCAGCTCGTAAAGCTGTGATGGGTGGCGCGGCAGCACACCGTAAGTGTCGAAAATGGATTGCCACTGCGGGTTGGTTTGCAGCAGCAAAATATCTTCTGTACGGGAGCCAGGGAACAGCATGGCAAACGGGGAAGTTCGGGTCAACGCGGCCCCACAATTCACCGTTAATAAAGTTGCCCAGGCGCCCGGCACCAAGACCAAACGGAATGAGTGGGGCAATAAAATCAGAGACCTGGAAGAAGGAACGTTTAGTACGGCGGGCGAAGATAATCATCACCACGATAACGCCAATCAGGCCTCCGTGGAAGGACATGCCGCCGTCCCAGACACGGAAAAGATACAGCGGATCGGCATAAACTGCGGGAAATTGTAGAACAGAACATAACCAATACGTCCACCGAGGAAGACGCCGAGGAAGCCCGCATAGAGTAAGTTTTCAACTTCATTTTTGGTCCAGCCACTGCCCGGACGATTCGCCCGTCGTGTTGCCAGCCACATTGCAAAAATGAAACCCACCAGATACATCAGGCCGTACCAGTGAAGCGCCACGGGTCCTATTGAGAAAATGACCGGATCAAACTCCGGAAAATGCAGATAGCTACTGGTCATCTGTCACCACAAGTTCTTGTTATTTCGCTGAAAGAGAACAGCGATTGAAATGCGCGCCGCAGGTTTCAGGCGCTCCAAAGGTGCGAATAATAGCACAAGGGGACCTGGCTGGTTGCCGGATACCGTTAAAAGATATGTATATGATCCGCGCTATAACCCCCCGCGAATCAGCCCGCCCATGCCGCGACGCTCCATAAAGGCTGCAACCTGATGGCGAACTTCGGTCGCCAGTTGCGCTTCCAGACTACGCTGCGCAAGATTTTCTGCTTCAGCAAAATCAATGCGCCGCAGCAGGTATTTTACGCGCGCTACAGAACGTCCGTTCATAGACAAATGGCGATACCCAAGCCCAATGAGGATTGCCACGCACATCGGATCGCCCGCCATTTCACCGCACAAACGGAGATCGATTCCATGTATTTCCGCTTCCCGGGCGATCATCGCCAGAGCTCGTAACATTGCAGGATGAAGACTGTCATAAATGTTCGCCACCCGGGTATTGTTGCGATCAACGGCAAGGATGTATTGCGTCAGATCGTTGGTGCCAACAGAGATGAAATCGACCCGCTTTGCCAGATGCGGCAGCATAAATACCATTGACGGCACTTCCAGCATGATGCCGCTACGTGGTTTGGGAATTTCGTAACCGATCATCTCCTCGACTTCACGTCCGGCACGTTCAATCAGGCGGCGTGCTTCGTCAACTTCATCGAGGCTTGTGACCATCGGCAACAGAATATTCAGGTTGCCCGTAGCGGCATTAGCACGCAGCATCGCCCGCACCTGGATCAAGAAGATCTCCGGCTGATCGAGCGTAATGCGAATCCCACGCCAACCCAGGCATGGATTCTCTTCGCTGATCGGCATGTAAGGCAGCTGCTTATCTGCTCCGACATCCAGCGTACGCAAGGTGACGGGTTTATCATTAAACATTTGCAGCATCCCCTGATACTGCGCCACCTGTTCTTCTTCCGACGGAAAACCACTTTGCAGCATGAATGGGATTTCAGTGCGATAAAGTCCTATGCCATCAATACGGCTGCCCAGTTTTTCTTCATGTTCCGGGCTTAAACCGGCATTGAGCATGACTTTAATGCGTTCGCCGCTTTTTAACTGGGCGGGTAAATTGACGTCATCTTCCGCCAGACGGCTAAGCTCGATCTCTTCACTAATTAGCCGCTGATATTCTTGCAGCAGTACCGGTTCCGGATCGACCAGCAATTCACCGCGATAACCATCGACGATCAGTGTCCGACGATGCAGTACCGAAGGCTGAATATCCGCGCCCATCACGGTAGGTATCCCCAGCGCACGTACCATGATCGCAGCATGGGAGTTGGCAGCGCCATCGCGAACGACAACACCGACTAAGCGATCCTGGGGCAGCTCAGCAAGCGTTGTCGCTGACAGTTCATCTGCCACCAGAATGAAACGTTCCGGCCAAGGCGTTCGGCCCTTGATTAGCGTCATCAAGATGAAACAGCAATCGCTGACCCAGCGCACGTAAATCGCCAGCCCGCTCTTTGAGATAGTTATCGCTTAGCGCGGCAAACTGTTCGGCAAATTTTTCAATGACCGTTTTTACCGCCCACTCTGCCACCGAGCCTTTATCAACCTCGGCAAACAATTCGCGACGCAGCCGGGTATCCGAAAGCAGGTGTGAGTAAAGATCGAAAATAGCCGCCGTTTCTTTTTGTGCACCGGCCGCAAAGCGTTTGCTATAGCGGCGAAACTCGTTAGCCGCCTCTTCCAACGCCCCGGTCAGTCGTTCGCGTTCCAGAGCCGGATCCAGCGTTGATGCCTGATACACCTGTTCCATTAAAGGTAACGTGGCATCCTGCCAGCCTTCGGCAATAGCCACACCAGGTGCTGCCGGTAATGCACGGATTCGCGTCTGGCGATATTGCCCAAACAAGGCAGTCAACTGCGACTGAGAAAGAATAGCCGCCATTTGCGTGGCGAGCGTGACCAGGAAGGATTCTTCACTTTCGTCATACTGGCGCAACTCGTTGCTGTACCACCAGTACACCAAGCAACTGGCGACGTTGAATAATTGGTACGCCTAAAAACGCGCGGAAACGTTCTTCTTTTACGGAGGGGATGTATTTGAAGCTGGGGTGCTTTTGCGCATCTGCAAGGTTTATCGGTTCCGCCAGCCTGCCAACCAGGCCGACGATCCCTTCATCAAACGCGAGCGTTACAGTGCGACCGCGTGGTTTTTTCAGTCCCCGGGTCGCCATCAGGTAGTAACAACGTCGATCATGATCGGCCAGGTAGACCGAACAGACCTCGGTATCCATCGCAAGACAGATGTCGGTAACCAGAATATTCAACGCCTCATTCAGGCGTGGTGCGCTGGCTACCTTTTCGACTATTTCGCGCAGGCGAGTGAGCATAATTGGCGTGACTTAACCTCTTTTACGTCGATAAGCAGATGCGTTTTGTGGTTTTGGCGTATTTTCCTGCAGTGACATCACCACACTCGCGAACTCTTTCATTACCCTACGGTAGACATCACGTTTAAATGACACCACCTGTCTGACTGGATACCAGTAACTTACCCATCGCCAGCCGTCAAACTCTGGTGTACTGCTGGTTTGCATATTGATTTCTGCATCGCCGCTCACCAGCTGCAAGAGAAACCATTTTTGTTTTTGGCCGATACAAACCGGCTTCGTGTCCCAACGCACCAAACGTTTCGGTAATTTGTAGCGCAACCAGTTACGCGTTGAAGCAAGGATTCGAACGTCTTTGCGGCTTAATCCTACTTCTTCAAACAATTCACGGTACATCGCCTGCTCTGCGGATTCTCCGGGGTTGATTCCGCCTTGCGGAAATTGCCGTGAGAGTGCTGACCAAATCGCCGGGCCCACATTACCTGCCCCTGGCGATTACAAATCACGATACCTACGTTTGGGCGGTAGCCATCGTCATCAATCACCGGACTACCTCAAAATAAAGCTTTATATACGAATGATTGTTTCATACTCCAGGAAGACGGTAAACCACTCTCTGCAGGGCATTACACACTAATAACAATTGAATAACTCACAGTTATGTGCAGAGTTATAAACAGAGGAAGGGGTGGATAGCCGTTTTTATTCACCTTTTCTGTGGATAGAGTTGTGAAGAACTACGGAATTACTACGGGAAAACCCGGAGCATTCTGAATAAGACAGATATAGAGATTTTAAAATATTCATTATCAGTCAATGCATTACATGTGATTTGAGTAATAAAAAAGAGTAATTCGTGACCCAGGTCACACCTCTCATTTACGTGTTGGCGAAAGATCAACCAATGCCGTATTTATCCACAGAATGTGCCACTAAGTTAAGCACTGAACCACTAAAAACTGGAGTTTCGTCGCACGTCAAGGCTGTAAATGGAAACAGTAGTGGAGGTTTTTCACAGTTATCCCAGCTTTCTGTGGATAACATGGTGTAAGATCCTGTTTATTTTCAGTGACCAGATTTGGAAAACCCGTTGCAGTGTTGCGCAACTCGTTTACCGGCAACCTAAAAAGCAATATAAATCAGAGAATTGAACAACGCATGTGGAAAAAGTTACACTGCGAATATTCAGCACATAATTGCTGTTTGTTTTTTAACCAAGGTATCATGACATGTCCCAACCTCGCCCACTGCTCTCTCCTCCCGAAACTGAAGAACAATTGTTAGCGCAAGCACAACAACTTTCTGGTTATACATTGGGAGAACTGGCGGCACTTGCCGGGCTGGTTACGCCGGAGAATTTAAAACGCGATAAGGGCTGGATTGGCGTGTTACTGGAGATCTGGCTAGGTGCCAGCGCAGGGAGTAAACCTGAGCAAGATTTTGCTGCTCTGGGCGTGGAACTTAAAACTATCCCTGTGGATAGTCTTGGTCGTCCACTGGAAACAACATTCGTTTGTGTTGCCCCGTTAACGGGCAATAGCGGGGTGACCTGGGAAACCAGCCACGTGCGCCACAAGCTCAAACGCGTGCTGTGGATACCGGTTGAAGGCGAGCGCAGCATCCCGCTGGCAAAGCGTCGCGTAGGATCACCGTTGCTGTGGAGCCCGAATGAAGAGGAAGACCGACAGTTACGCGAAGACTGGGAAGAATTAATGGATATGATTGTTCTCGGTCAAATTGAGCGGATCACCGCTCGTCACGGGGAATATTTACAGATACGACCGAAAGCAGCGAATGCGAAAGCGCTGACCGAAGCTATTGGTGCCCGGGGCGAACGGATTCTGACGCTGCCGCGCGGATTTTATTTGAAGAAGAATTTCACCAGTGCGCTACTGGCCCGTCATTTTCTGATCCAGTAGCCATCGCTTTGACCTGCCGCTTTCCGGGCATATAATTACCGCTTCATTTTTTTGGCAGGGCTTTTTAGATGTTATTTGCATGGATAACCGATCCTAACGCCTCGGCTTGCGCTCGGTACACTGACGCTGCTGGAGATCGTTCTTGGGATCGACAATATTATTTTCCTTTCTCTGGTGGTGGCAAAGCTTCCCACAGCACAACGTGCTCATGCGCGCCGTCTGGGGTTGGCGGGAGCCATGGTCATGCGTCTGGCGCTGCTGGCATCCATCGCCTGGGTTACGCGCCTGACGAATCCGCTTTTTACAATATTCAGTCAGGAAATTTCCGCCCGTGATTTGATCCTGCTTCTGGGTGGCTTGTTCCTTATCTGGAAAGCCAGCAAGGAAATCCACGAATCCATCGAAGGTGAAGAAGAAGGGCTGAAAACACGCGTTTCATCATTCCTCGGCGCTATCGTGCAGATTATGCTGCTGGATATTATCTTCAGCCTCGACTCGGTGATTACCGCTGTGGGTCTGTCAGATCACCTGTTTATTATGATGGCTGCCGTGGTGATTGCCGTAGGCGTGATGATGTTCGCCGCGCGCTCGATTGGTGATTTTGTCGAGCGCCATCCTTCGGTAAAAATGCTGGCGCTCTCTTTCCTGATTCTGGTGGGCTTTACCCTGATTCTGGAAAGTTTCGACATCCACGTACCGAAAGGTTACATCTACTTCGCGATGTTCTTCTCTATTGCGGTTGAAAGCCTAAACCTGATTCGCAACAAAAAGAATCCGCTCTGATACTCCGTACGCTCTCCTGCGGGAGGGCGTACTCACTCCTGTTACCCTCACAGTTTAAGATTTTCCTGCTTTCAAGATATATAACGTCGGTTTATAAACAGACTATTATCATAGGTGGGCCAAATGAGGATAACCGGATGAAAAAATGGGCAGTAATAATTTCTGCAGTCGGACTGGCGTTTGCTGTTTCCGGGTGTTCCAGTGATTACGTCATGGCGACCAAAGATGGCCGTATGATTTTGACCGATGGAAAACCTGAAATTGATGATGATACCGGGCTGGTGAGTTATCACGATCAGCAAGGTAACGCGATGCAAATTAACCGTGATGATGTTTCGCAAATTATTGAACGTTAACAAATAAGGTCAGCATCCGGCTGGCCTTAAGATTTTTCTCTTTCCCTTTTCCCTTCCCTCTGCCATTTTTATATTCCTTATGTCGTGATTATAAAAAGGAAACGGCTATGCAATATCACCGTATACCCCACAGTTCGCTGGAAGTCAGCACGCTGGGGCTTGGCACGATGACGTTTGGTGAACAGAACAGCGAAGCCGACGCCCACGCACAACTCGACTATGCCGTCGCTCAGGGCATTAACCTTATCGACGTTGCCGAAATGTACCCAGTACCTCCGCGCCCCGAAACTCAAGGGCTAACCGAAACCTACGTCGGCAACTGGCTGGCGAAACATGGCAGCCGCGAAAAGTTAATTATCGCCTCCAAAGTGAGCGGACCGTCGCGCAATAATGACAAAGGCATCCGCCCGGATCAGGCGCTGGATCGGAAGAATATCCGCGAAGCGCTGCATGACAGCCTCAAGCGTCTGCAGACTGATTACCTCGATCTCTATCAGGTGCACTGGCACGCAGCGCCCAACCAACTGCTTCGGCAAACTCGGTTATAGCTGGACAGATTCTGCGCCTGCGGTTTCGCTGCTGGATACGCTGGACGCACTGGCAGAGTACCAACGCGCGGGAAAAATTCGTTATATCGGCGTGTCGAACGAAACTGCATTTGGCGTAATGCGCTACCTGCATCTGGCGGACAAACACGATCTGCCGCGTATTGTCACCATTCAGAACCCCTACAGCCTGTTAAACCGCAGTTTTGAAGTAGGTCTGGCAGAAGTCAGCCAGTATGAAGGGGTCGAACTGCTGGCCTATTCGTGCCTGGGTTTCGGCACACTGACCGGGAAATATCTCAATGGTGCAAAACCCGCTGGCGCACGTAATACGCTCTTTAGTCGGTTCACCCGCTATAGCGGTGAGCAAACGCAAAAAGCCGTCGCGGCGTATGTTGATATCGCCAGACGTCATGGCTGGACCCTGCTCAGATGGCGCTCGCATTTGTACGCCGTCAACCGTTTGTTGCCAGCACTCTGCTGGGCGCAACCACGATGGAGCAGCTGAAAACTAACGTCGAAAGTTTGCATCTGGAGTTGAGCGAAGACGTATTAGCTGAAATTGAAGCGGTGCATCAGGTTTATACGTATCCTGCACCATAAGATTAACGCCGGTTAAAACCGGCGTTAAATATTAATGACGGCGCTGCCAGATCCACAGCGCCGTTATTGCCAGCGCAAACAGCGCACCGAAGCCAATGCCAATGGGCACGACCGGGATGCCTACCATTACCGCCAGCGAGTAAATGCCCAGCATCAACAACATGGCGCTGTTTTCGCCAAGGTTTTGTACTGCAATCGCATTCCCGCCCCGACGCTTTTTTACCCCGCTCCTGTAGCAACGCATTGAGCGGAACGACAAAAAAGCCCCCAGCACGCCAATCAGCATCAACAAAGCATAGGCTGGCAGCAGCTCGTGTTGCAGGGAGAAAATCAGTACCACCACGCCAATCAAAATCCCGGCTGGCATACAGCGTGACACGGTTTCCAGCGTAACCAGCTTCGCTGCCGCACCTGCGCCAACCACGATACCAATCGCTACCATCGCGTTGAGATAGGTCGGCGTAGCGTTATCGGTAATGCCCAGCGCCACCGGTACCCACAGCACCAACAGGAAACGCAGCGTGACACCTGCTCCCCAGAATAAACTGGTGCCCACCAGCGAAAAACGCGTTTCACCATTGCGCCATAGCGAGGTGCAGGCATTCAGGAAACTGCGGGTCATGTTGATGAGATTCCAGGACTGCCCCGGACGCGCCGCCGCCAGTTTGGGAATGTAGATATTGGCAACGACCGCACCACCGTAGGCCAGTGCGCATGCGGCCAGGGCGACCAAGACATGCCAGTCAGCCAGTACACCACCGGCTACGGAACCGAGCAAAATCGCCGCTATGGTAGAAGCTTCCATTAAACCGTTAGCTTTCACTAACTTACTACCCGTGGTTAATTCGCCGAGAATACCGTATTTCGCCGGTGAATAGGCTGCAGCACCAACACCCACCAGCGTATAGCCGAGAAACGGATTGATACCAAAGCAGATACTGGCTGCGCCCAGCAGCTTCAGGCCGTTGGCAAACATCATCACCCGGCCTTTGGCGAAGCTATCCGCCACCTGTCCGACAAACGGCGCAAAAAGAATGTAAGCACCTACAAACACCATTTGCAGGATGGGCTGGCTCCACTCCGGATAGAACTGCGCTTTCAGTAACGCCAGAGTGGCAAACAGTAGCGCATTATCGCCAAACGCAGAGAGAAACTGCGCCACGATAACCGCTTTCATCCCCTTCGACCACAACGAAGTGTTAGTGTGCACTGACTCACTCATCGTGTTGTTCCGCTTCGTCTACCCAGCTTTTCAACGTGACAAAGTCAGGTTTGCCGCTGCCAAGTAATGGCATCTGTTTCAGATAGCGAATATCGCGCGGTACAGCAAGCTCCGGCACGCCGTGCTCGCGGGCATACTGTTGCAACTTATCGCGCATCAGTTCGTTATCTGTGGTGAAAAGCACCAGTGCCTCGCCTTTGCTGGCATCGCTCTTAATCGCAGTGGCATGGACTTTATCTGGCGAAACACCAAGTGCCAGTTGTTCCACCATTTCCAGCGACACCATTTCGCCTGCAATTTTGGCAAAGCGTTTTGCGCGGCCCTGAATCTGCACAAAGCCCTGCTCGTCAAAACGCACAATATCGCCAGTGTCATACCAGTCGCGCTCCATTTCGCCGCGAATATTCTCGGCGGTGGGCACTTCCAGTACACCTGGCTTCTCCACCCGCAGATAGCCGTTCATTATGTTCGGCCCTTTTTAGTTGCAGGCGACCGCCTTCTTCTATGCCCGGAACCGCCAGCAGACGAGCATCCATCCCCGGCAAAATACGCCCGACGGTGCCAGGTTTCGCCGCCATCGGTACGTTGATAGAAACGACAGGCGCGCATTCGGTCACACCGTAGCCTTCAAGGATGCGCAGGCCAAATTTATCCTGCCAAAGCTGTTTAGTACTTTCTTGTAGTTTTTCTGCGCCTGCCACCACATAGCGTAGACGATAGAAGTCATACGGGTTGGCGAAACGCGCGTAGTGACCGAGGAAAGTGGAGGTACCGAACAACACGGTGCAACTGCGGTCATACACCAACTCCGGCACAATGCGGTAATGCAGCGGGCTTGGATAAAGGAACACTTCTGCACCTGTGAGCAGTGGCGTAAACAGGCCTACCGTCAGCCCAAAGGAGTGAAACAGCGGTAACGCCGACATAAAGCGATCGTTGGTGGTGAAGTCGGCAATCGTTTTAATCTGCTCGACGTTCGCCAGAATGCTTTTATGGCTATGGACGACGCCTTTCGGATGGCCTTCAGAACCGGAGGTAAAGAGGATCAGCGCCTCTTCTTCCGGCTGCTGTTTTAACTGTGCCAGACGCGGCATCAGCAAATGAGCGAAAATCCACACTTTGTCGGCAGTGGTGACATCTGCTTTTAAAATCTTCCAGATAGACCCAGCGTACCTGAGTAAGTTGCTCCGGCAGATGCCAGAGTTTGCCTTTATCGAGAAACTGACGGGAAGTGAAAATGGTTTTGATTTCAGCCGCCGTAATAGCACTGGTCAACCCTTTTACCCCGGCGGTGTAGTTCATCATTGCGGGAATGCGGCGACGGGCGATGGCCCCAAAATCACTGCAGCACTGATGCCTGCATTGGGCAGCATTAAGCCGATGCGTTCGCCTTCAACACTGTATTTTTCAAGGATGCGTCCAACAAACAGCGTTTTCGTAAGCAATTTGCGATAGGAGTCCGGGGTAAAGTTAACGTCTTCGACACATTTCTTCCCGGCTCCGAAGCGGTACATTGCGCTCAGTAAAGATTCGTACAGCGTTTCACGCGGGCGCACCGCCATACGCGCTTCCATCATTATTTGATGCAGCATTTCGCCAGCGATTTTGCGACGGTCACGGGCACGCGGCGCATCCGGCATCTCCACCTGCGTTGGTGGCAAAATATGCAGAGTAATTTGCGGGAACAAGCGACGTTTAACCAGACCTTTCAGGCGGCTGAAGTGCGTAAGTTCCGCCCCTTCAATACGCACAGGAATAACCGTTGCACCAGACTTCGCCGCGACAAATCCCGCGCCATCGTAGATTTTCATCAGCGAGCCAGTGGTGGTGATGCGTCCTTCAGGGAAAATCACCACTGGTCGTCCCTGTTCCACCAGACGTACCAGATGTTTAATCGCCATAGGTTGCGTCGGGTCGAGAGGAACAAAGTCGATAAATGATTTCAGCCAACGCATATACCACTGTTGGCTTATTGAGGTGTAAACGGCAAATACCGGACGTACGGGTAAAAACAATGCCAGCAGTATGCCATCAATAAAAGAGACGTGATTAGGCGTAATTAGAACGCGCTCGCCCTTCAGTGCCTTGGTGTCACCCGTAACGCGAACGCGATACAAAACACGGCACAAATTTCGAAAAAAGCTAAAAAGCATTCCAACTCCCTTTGCTCTGATTCAGTAAAAGCGAATGGAGGGAGATTACACGAGATAAAGAACGCGAGCGACAGTAAATTAGGTGCGAAAAAAAACCTGCGCATCCGCGCAGGTTGGTGCAAGAGACTGGGTACGAAGAGCGTACCGAATAATCTCACCAATCAATACCTCTGGGATCTTGATTGTGGTCTGCACAACGACTCTTCGCCAGCGAGAAAACGCAAAGGAATGAAGGGAAATGCAACGAGGTGTGTAAATTGTCGGTTACTGTTACAGATTGATGACCGGCAAAAAAAACCTGCGCATCTGCGCAGGCTGGTGTAATTCAAGTGTTCAACCCGAAGTTGACTTCACCTATCAATACCTCTGGGATCACCACTTTAGCAACCTGAAGCCAAACGCCACCAGCGGTCAATCGCAACAGCGTTTCGCAAAGTGTAACCAAAGGTTTGCAATCTCTTTTTTTGTCTTACTTATTTGCGTTTGGCTCACATTCCCACAATGAAAACACGCCGCCCCTTGAACCAACGGGCGTTTTCCGTAACACTGAAATAATGTAAGCGTTTACCCACTAAGGTATTTTCATGGCGACCATAAAGGATGTAGCCCGACTGGCAGGCGTTTCAGTCGCCACCGTTTCCCGCGTCATTAATAATTCACCCAAAGCCAGCGAAGCTTCCCGGCTTGCTGTGCATAGTGCAATGGAGTCTCTTAGCTATCACCCGAACGCCAACGCCCGTGCGCTGGCGCAGCAGACCACTGAAACGATCGGTCTGGTCGTTGGTGATGTTTCCGATCCGTTTTTCGGCGCAATGGTGAAAGCGGTCGAACAGGTGGCTTATCACACTGGTAATTTTTTATTGATTGGCAACGGTTACCACAACGAACAAAAAGAGCGTCAGGCCATTGAGCAACTGATCCGCCATCGCTGTGCTGCGCTGGTTGTCCATGCCAAAATGATCCCGGATGCCGATTTAGCCTCGTTAATGAAACAAATGCCCGGTATGGTGCTGATCAACCGTATCCTGCCTGGCTTTGAAAACCGTTGTATTGCTCTGGACGATCGTTACGGTGCCTGGCTGGCAACGCGTCATTTAATTCAGCAAGGTCATACCCGCATTGGTTATCTGTGCTCTAACCACTCTATTTCTGACGCCGAAGATCGTCTGCAAGGGTATTACGATGCCCTTGCTGAAAGTGGTATTCCGGCCAATGACCGGCTGGTGACATTTGGCGAACCAGACGAAAGCGGCGGCGAACAGGCAATGACCGAGCTTTTGGGACGAGGCAGAAATTTCACTGCGGTAGCCTGTTATAACGATTCAATGGCGGCGGGCGCGATGGGCGTGCTCAATGATAATGGTATTGATGTACCGGGTGAGATTTCGTTAATTGGCTTTGATGATGTGCTGGTGTCACGCTATGTGCGTCCGCGCCTGACCACCGTGCGTTACCCAATCGTGACGATGGCGACGCAGGCTGCCGAACTGGCTTTGGCGCTGGCGGATAATCGCCCTCTCCCGGAAATCACTAATGTCTTTAGTCCGACGCTGGTACGTCGCCATTCAGTGTAAACTCCGTCGCTGGAGGCAAGTCATCATGCAACCAGCGACTAACCGCAGTTAAAGCAATTCCAGCGCCAGTAATTCTTCAATGGTCTGGCGACGGCGAATCAACCGCGCCTGACCATTATCAAACAGAACTTCTGGTAACAGCGGACGGCTGTTGTAGTTGGATGACATTGATGCGCCATATGCCCCCGTATCATGCAGTACCAGATAATCACCCGCCTTCACTTCCGGCAAGGCGCGGGTTTCGACATTTCCCCCTTCCTGCTGGGTAAAGACATCGCCCGATTCACATAACGGCCCGGCGACGACGGTTTCCACCGTTGGTGCGTGTTCCAGAGAACGACCATCAGCTGCCAGGGCACTGATATGGTGGTAACTACCGTACATTGCCGGGCGCATCAGATCGTTGAACCCGGCATCAACCAGCACAAAGTGGCGGCTACCCATTTGTTTGACGCTCCGCACTTGAGTAATTAATACGCCAGCCTGCGCTACCAGAAAGCGACCCGGTTCAATTTCCAGTTTCACAGGATGGCCCAAATGGCGGGCGATTTGCTCACGCGCGGCATTCCACAGACCATAATAATGTTCGGTATCAACCGCCTCTTCACCCTGTTGATAAGGAATAGAAAGCCCACCGCCCGCAGAAATAGCCTGTAAATCCTGACCGAACTCGAGGACCTGACGCACCATAGCACCACATACCTGTTCCAGATGGGCATAATCGACGCCAGAACCAATGTGCATGTGAATGCCGACCAGCTGTAGATGATGACGTTGTATCACGTCCAGTGCGGCGGGCAGATCGGTGTACCAGATACCGTGCTTGCTGTTTTCGCCACCGGTATTGGTTTTTTGGCTATGCCCGTGACCAAACCCCGGATTAACACGCAGCCATACCCGATGCCCTGGCGAAACCTGACCCAGTTGGTCGAGCATATCAACAGAACCCGCATTCACCGGAATTTGCAATTCACTGACGCGTTCAAGCGTCGCCTGATCGATAACATCTGCCGTAAAAACAATATCATCGGGGTGCGTTTGCGGATTGTAACCCGCCGCCAGTGCACGCTCTATTTCGCCTAACGAGACGGAATCCACTTTTACGCCCTGCTCACGCATTAAGCGCAAAATATGAATATTGGAACAGGCTTTCTGTGCAAAGCGCACCACATCAAACTGTTTCAGCGCTGCAATCTGCCGACGAATAATTTGCGCATCATAAACCCAGACCGGGCAGCCAAATTCTGCGGGCAAACGCAGCAGATTTTCGGCGGTGAGATCGGTATCAGTGCTGAACAGTGAATGTGGCATAACAAACTCCAGATAAGTGCTTTTTTATGATTACGCCACATCATAAAAAAGAATAAAAAATATCGATTTATGTCGAGTCTATGCAAAAATGATATGGATTACCGGATTGCGAGAGAGCGCTAATGGCCGCCGTTAACTTACGTCATATTGAAATTTTTCATGCGGTAATGACCGCCGGAAGCCTGACTGAGGCGGCACACCTGCTACACACCTCACAGCCAACCGTCAGCCGCGAACTGGCGCGCTTTGAGAAGGTGATCGGGCTGAAATTGTTTGAGCGCATACGTGGACGATTACATCCTACCGTGCAAGGACTGCGTCTGTTTGAAGAAGTGCAACGATCCTCGGTACGGACTGGATCGCATTGTCAGTGCCGCAGAAAGTCTGCGCGAGTTTCGCCAGGGAGAACTGTCTATTGCCTGCCTGCCGGTCTTTTCGCAATCTTTTTTACCGCAGCTCCTGCAACCCTTTCTGGCACGTTATCCCGATGTCAGCTTAAACATCGTGCCCCAGAATCACCGCTACTTGAAGAGTGGCTCTCGGCCCAGCGTCATGATTTAGGACTCACTGAAACGCTCCATACGCCTGCGGGAACAGAACGTACCGAATTACTCTCTTTAGATGAAGTGTGTGTGTTACCTCCGGGCCATCCGCTGGCGGTAAAAAAGGTATTAACGCCGGATGATTTTCACGGTGAGAACTACATCAGCCTTTCCCGTACTGACAGCTATCGCCAGTTGCTGGATCAATTGTTTACTGAGAATCAGGTTAAACGACGCATGATCGTAGAAACCCACAGCGCCGCGTCAGTCTGCGCAATGGTACGGGCGGGGGTAGGCGTTTCGGTAGTTAACCCACTCACCGCACTGGATTATGCGGCAAGCGGTTTTAGTGGTGCGGCGGTTCAGCATTGCGGTTCCGTTCACTGTCAGCCTGATCCGCCCCCTGCACCGCCCGTCATCAGCGCTGGTGCAGGCGTTTAGTGAGCATTTACAAGCGGGATTACCGAAACTGGTCACTTCTCTTGACGCTATTTTGTCGTCAGCTACGACAGCATAAAAGCGACAGCATCCTCGGCATGGATCGCCGCGGTATCAAACACAGGCAGAACACTGCGCTCTTCTGGCACCAGTAAAACCAATTTCTGTGCAGCCAAAAATGACGCCCTGTGCGCCCTGTTCTGCAAGGCGAGCAATCACTTGCGCATAATAAGCGCGTGACGCTTCGGTAAATTGCCCCAGACACAGTTCTTCAAAAATAATCTGATTAATTTTCGCCCGTTCATCCGCTTCAGGAATAAGACAGTTGATGGAAAATTGTTCCGTCAGCCGCCCGCGATAAAAATCCTGTTCCATGGTGTAACGTGTACCCAGCAGCGCCACACGAGTCATTCCTGCCCCGGTAATTGCACGTCCAGTGGCATCCGCTATGTGTAAGAAAGGCAGAGAGCAACGAGACTCAATGGCATCCGCCACTTTGTGCATCGTATTGGTGCATAACACAATACCTTCTGCGCCCGCCCGCTGTAAGCCAAGCGCCGCCTCAGCCAGAATATCCCCGGTTTTGTCCCACTCACCGCGACGCTGGCACTCTTCTATTTCATGAAAATCGACGCTATGTAGCAGCACTTGCGCAGAGTGAAGCCCACCAAGCCGCTGTTTAATGCCTTCATTTATCAGACGATAGTAAGGAATAGTGGATTCCCAGCTCATTCCTCCCAGCAAACCAATTGTTTTCATTCCTCTCTCCTGATGTGTGTTACCGCAACAAGGCTGAATAAGGAACGAGACAAACGCCTCAACGGCCAGGTGCCTAATCTCTATTAACGAAAAAAGGGCCGGATGTACAGCACATCCGGCCCGTGAAATCAGACGCCGATATTTCTCAACTTTTCGCCTGCCATCAGTTTGCGCTCGATATGTTCCAGCGTGACATTTTTGGTTTCCGGAATGAGCCAGAAAGTGATGCCCACAAACGCAATGTTCAGCGCAGTGTAGAGCCAGAACGTACCGGCAGCGCCAATGCTATCAAGCAGTGTCAGGAAGGTCGCGCCGATAATCATATTCGACACCCAGTTTGTCGTCGTTGAGCAGGTGATGCCAAAATCGCGGCATTTCAGCGGCTGAATTTCAGAGCACAAGATCCACACCACTGGCGCGGCGCTCATCGCATAACCGGCAATACACATCATCGTCATGCCAACAGAGAGCCAGGACAAGCCACTGGAAGCCGTACCGTTATCAAACTGCATCAGGCAGTAACCCAGCACCAGAGTGCCTAACGCCATCACGCTGAAACCAATTTTCAGAGCCGGCTTACGCCCTGCTTTATCTACCGTAAAGACCGCAATGAAGGTAGCGAACATAAAGGTCAGCCCCACGACCAGAGTCGCAATCATCTGTTGTTCTGTGGTCGTAAAGCCCGCCATTTTGAAGATACGTGGCGCGTAGTACATGATGATGTTCATACCGGTAAACTGCTGCATCGCCTGCAACAACATACCGAGAAATACAGCACGACGGACGTTACGGTTGATCTTAAACAGTGCCCAACCGCCCTGTTTTAACTTCAGGCTTTCACGAATTTCGTTGAGTTCTTCTCGCGCTTTTTCCGACGTATCGCGCAGCATATGCAACACTTCTTCCGCCTCAATATGACGCCCCTTTTCCGCCAGCCAGCGCGGGCTATTTGGCAGGAAGACCACCAGAATAATCAGCAGGACTGCTGGTAAAGCAAGAACCACCAACATTGCGCGCCAGTTACCGCTATAACTGAACGCTGTATCGGATAAAAACGCCAGCACGATGCCGAGAGTGACCATCAACTGGTACATGCTGATCATCTTACCGCGAACGTTTTCACTTGCCATTTCAGAAAGATACAGAGGAGCGGTGTAAGACGCGATCCCGACAGCAATGCCCAGCACCACTCGAGCGGCGATTAACATCTCTACGCTGGTCGCAAAAGCGGACCCTATCGAGCCGAGCACAAACAGGATGGCCCCCGCCATCAGGCTGTATTTACGCCCCAGGCGGAACGACAGCCAACCATTAAACAGCGCACCAATTGCTGCGCCGAGCATCATGCTACTGACCACCCATTCCTGCAAACGACTGGTCAGCACAAAGTGATCGGTAATGAACGGCAACGCTCCGGCGATTACGCCGATATCAAGACCAAATAACAATCCTGCGACCGCAGCAGCTACCGAAACAAACATATTCATACGCCGCGTATCCCGCAGAGGACGTGGCGTTAAAGCAGATTCCGTATTGATAGTAACCATTTTTTCCTGCCAGCAGAGAGTAAGACATAGTGAAAAAATACGTGAACAATTCGCACAGGTGTCAGGTCGGAAATAGCATAAATATGGATTAAATTGCTACGACATGTCGTTATGTGATGGATATTCCAATTTTCAAATTAAGTTGAATTATTGAGATTATTATTAACTAACTAATTTTAAAGCAGATAAAATTCATAAAGTTAATCAATTGATAATTGATATGGATTATTTCATAACCATGATATGGATTATGATGATCTACAGGTATAAAAAAACCCTGCCATGCGACAGGGTCATAAAAGTAAGAGGAATGAATTAACGCGCCAGCCAACCGCCATCCACGGCAATGGTATAACCATTCACATAATCTGAAGCGCTGGAGGCAAGGAACACCACCGGCCCCATCAGGTCACTCGGCAGTCCCCAACGGCCAGCTGGAATGCGGTCGAGAATTTCCGCGCTACGTTGTTCATCTGCCCGCAGTTGTTGAGTATTGTTGGTCGCCATGTAACCCGGAGCTATCGCATTAACATTAATATTGTGTTTAGCCCATTCGTTCGCCATCAATCGCGTCACGCCCATCACACCGCTTTTGATGCGGTATAAGAAGGCACACGGATCCCGCCCTGGAAGGAGAGCATTGACGCGATATTGATAATCTTGCCGCCATTGCCTTGCGCGATAAAGTGTTTCGCCGCTGCCTGAGACATGAAGAATACGCTCTTGATATTCAGGTTCATGACATCGTCCCAGTCTTTTTCGCTGAATTCGAGAGCGTCTTCGCGGCGAATCAATCCGGCGTTATTCACCAGGATATCAATATGACCAAACTCAGCTACCGCGCGATCCAGCAGTGCTGAAATGCCATCAATCTTTCGCAGATCGGCGGTCAGGCTTAAAAAACGACGCCCCAGCGCCGTGACCTGCTTGATGGTTTCAGTCGGTTCAACGATGTTAATGCCAACAATGTCACAGCCCGCTTGCGCCAGCCCCAACGCCATCCCCTGGCCCAGCCCAGTATCACAACCAGTGACGACCGCAACTTTACCTTCGAGAGAAAATGCACTTAAAATCATAACAATACCTTATTCGTTTATGCCCACAACTAGCGCAAATCTTTAACGGCCACATGGTCCATATCATCAAAAACCTGGTTTTCACCGACCATGCCCCAGATAAAGGTATAAGCTTTGGTTCCGACGCCGGAATGGATCGACCAGCTCGGGGAGATCACCGCCTGCTCGTTATGCATCACAATGTGACGCGTTTCTTGCGGTTGCCCCATCATGTGGAAAACGCAGGCGTCATCATCCATATTGAAATAGAAATAAACTTCCATCCGGCGCTCGTGGGTGTGACACGGCATGGTGTTCCACAAGTTACCTGAGCCAGCCCGTCAGCCCCATACTCAATTGGCAGGTTTCAGCACATCCGGGACAAAATATTTGTTAATCGTGCGACGGTTACTGGTGAGGTTATCGCCTAACGTGACTGGAGATACTTCGTCCGGTGTGACTTTTTTGGTGGGATACGTCGTATGCGCGGGTGCGCAATTGTAATAAAACTTCGCCGGAGTGGCGGTATCAATACTGGCAAAGACAACTTCTTTTGCACCTTTACCAACATACAGGGCGTCGCGGTGACCGATTTCATAGCATTGACCATCGACAGTAATCGTACCGGCACCGCCAATATTGATAACACCTAACTCGCGACGTTCAAGGAAATAGCTTACGCCGAGTTGTTTACCAACTTCCCCGCCAACGGAAACCGTTTTAGTTACCGGCATAATGCCGCCAACAATAATACGGTCAATGTGGCTGTAAACCATGGTGTACTCATCGGCGACAAATACCTTTTCAACCAAAAATTCATTGCGCAGCCCCTGGGTATCCAGCGTTTTTTGCGTGCGCACTGTGGATGCTCTGTCTTACGTCCACATCAACCTCCGATAATCAGTGAAGCGTGAAAATAGAAAACAACAATGAAACACTGTTTCGTTTTCTCTATGAGGGGATGATATGCCCATGGGATAGGGTTTTCAATTAAAAATAAAACAATGTTTCATTTTCAAGTTAAGGATTAAAAAGTGCAGTGTCGATCACGAATATGTCATGAGAATGGAAAAATCAGGGAGCCCTGAAAAGGTATGTCGACTCACCAGCCATCATTATTCAACAGATTAATGACGGCAGATATTTATCGGTAAGGAGGAAATGCAGAGCTACTCGTCACGTTCAATGGTCAATGCCACACCCTGGCCCCCGCCGATACAAAGCGTTGCCAGTCCTTTGCGGGCATTACGTTTCACCATTTCATGAACCAGAGAAACCAGGATTCGGCAACCGGAAGCGCCTATCGGGTGACCGAGTGCGATCGCACCACCATTGACATTGACCCGACGCTCATCCCATTCAAGCATCTTGCCAACCGAAAGCGCCTGTGCAGCAAACGCTTCATTAGCCTCGATAAGATCGACATCAGCCAACTGCCAGCCAACACGCTCCAGGGCAACGGCGGGTCGCATACACCGGCGCAATTCCCATCAATGCCGGATCCACACCAACGCTGGCAAATGCGCGGATGCGGGCCAGCACGGGTAAATTCAACGCTCGTGCTTTGGCTTCGCTCATCATCATTACTGCAGCTGCCCCATCGTTTATGGATGATGCATTACCCGCTGTCACAGAACCGAGACTATCAAATGAAGGATTTAAACGGGCTAAGCCTTCTGCGCTGGTGTCAGTGCGTGGCTGTTCATCGGTATCAACAACCAACGTCTGTCCGTTACTTTGGGTTATTACCGGGACGATCTCATCTTTAAATCGTCCGGCGTCAATCGCCGCTCGCGCTTTTGTTGCGAGCTAAGTGCGTAAGCATCCTGCAACTGACGGCTGATGCCATATTCGCGAGCCAGATTTTCGGCGGTGACACCAATATGATAATCATTGAAGGCATCCCACAACCCATCATGCACAAGACTATCAACCAACTGGCTATTGCCAAGCTGTGCGCCGGTGCGGCTATCAGTCAGAACATGTGGTGCGCGGCTCATGTTTTCCTGGCCACCGGCGATGACAATATCAGCCTCGCCACACTGTATCGCCTGAGTAGCCAGATGCAGTGCTTTAAGCCCGGAACCACAAACGTCATTAATAGTGATTGCAGAAACGCTATTAGGAAGACCACCTTTAATAGCCGATTGTCTTGCCGGATTCTGCCCTGCCCCTGCAGTCAACACCTGACCAAGAATCACTTCATCCACCGCATATGCAGGAACGCCGGTACGTTCTATTAACGCTTTGACGACCAGGCTGCCAAGTTCCACGGCGGAATGACCCGCTAACGCACCACGAAAGCAGCCGATAGGTGTCCGTAACGCCCCGACAATCACAACGTCTTTCATCACAACCTCGCACCAATTAACAGTGCAATAGTAAATGATTGTTAATTACAGTTATCTTAATTGTTTAAAAAAAGTGACTATTATCACAAAGGAAATACGCCTGAGTAGTAGTCAGAGACATAACTGGCACGTAAGGTTTTCAACCACTAACTCACCAATAGAGAGGTAGATAGGGCGTTAATCTCCCATACTTAACCTGGTTTATGGTAAATTGCCCTCCATTTTGTTTAATTTGTAGATGATACGTTCAGATAATGTCTAATATTTGGTCAAAAGAAGAAACTCTGTGGAGTTTCGCGCTCTACGGCACAGCCGTTGGTGCAGGCACGCTCTTCCTTCCTATTCAGTTAGGTTCGGCGGGGGCTGTGGTCCTGTTTATTACTGCTCTGGTCGCCTGGCCTTTAACATATTGCCACATAAAGCCTTATGCCAGTTCATCCTCTCATCGAAAACATCAGCAGGTGAAGGGATAACGGGCGCGGTAACACACTACTATGGCAAGAAGATTGGTAATCTGATTACCACGCTGTACTTCATCGCCTTTTTTGTCGTCGTGTTGATATATGCAGTGGCAATTACCAACTCACTTACGGAACAGCTGGCAAAGCATATGGTTATTGATCTTCGCATCCGTATGTTGGTGAGTCTGGGGGTTGTATTAATCCTGAATCTCATTTTTCTGATGGGACGCCATGCAACCATTCGGGTAATGGGATTTTTGGTATTCCCATTGATTGCCTATTTCTTATTTCTTTCTATTTACCTGGTCGGTAGTTGGCAACCTGATCTATTAACAACCCGTAGAGTTCAATCAGAATACCCTTCACCAGATATGGATATCGATTCCCGTGATGGTTTTCGCTTGTAGCCATACGCCCATTATTTCTACGTTTGCCATAGACAGACGTGAAAAAATATGGCGAACATGCTATGGATAAATGCAAAAAAATTATGAAAGTCGCTTATCTCATCATCTGCATAAGTGTATTGTTCTTTGTCTTTAGCTGCCTGCTTTCTATTCCACCTTCGTATATTGAAGCGGCTAAAGAAGAAGGGGTTACCATTTTATCGGCGCTTTCTATGCTGCCGAACGCCCCAGCATGGTTGTCAATTTCCGGGATTATTGTCGCAGTAGTTGCGATGTCGAAATCATTCCTGGGTACGTACTTTGGCGTTATTGAAGGTGCCACAGAGGTCGTCAAAACAACATTACAGCAGGTTGGTGTAAAGAAAAGTCGTGCATTTAACCGCGCACTATCAATTATGTTGGTATCGCTGATTACCTTCATTGTTTGTTGCATTAACCCGAACGCGATTTCGATGATTTACGCGATCAGCGGCCCGCTCATTGCCATGATACTTTTCATCATGCCTACGCTGTCAACGTATCTCATCCCGGCGCTTAAACCCTGGCGTTCCATCGGAAATCTGATTACGCTGATCGTGGGTATCCTGTGCGTATCGGTAATGTTCTTTAGCTAATATCCGTTGTGGATGGTTCAAAATTGCTTCAATTTTGAACCATCCCAGTTTTCATAATGTTCATTTGTTATTATTCCGCTCTATCACTTCTCTCGTAATATTATATAATTATCAGCCAGTTAAACACACAAAGAGTTCTGAACATCTTAAATAAGACTATTTAAGATACATGACGATTGCATTGCGTAAACGCTTTTTGTTTACAAAAAATGGGGAAGTATTACGGCGATTGCGAAAAGTCCGAAGCGCTTGAATTAAGATAATATAGAAAATCAGATACAACAAAAATGGCAGGTAGATGATGTGAAGATAAATTGAGCGGGCGAAGGGAATCGAACCTCGTATAGAGCTTGGGAAGCTCTCGTTCTACCATTGAACTACGCCCGCTTCGAGATGCGTAAGGCATTATAAACCTTACGCTCTCCTTAGCAAGTACCACGCTGCTGACTGCTGATTAATTCGCCATCAGCATTTTGGCTTGCTGCCCTGAGGCGGCAAGTAACGTAGCGGATCAATTGCCGTTGCACGGTAACGAATCTGGAAATGCAGGCGAACAGATGCCGCATCAGTGCTCCCCATGGTAGCGATTTTTTGCCCAGCCTTCACGCTTTGCCCATTATTTACCAGCATCGTGTCATTATGAGCGTAAGCCGTAATGTAATCTTCACTGTGTTTAATCATGATGAGATTACCGTAGCCACGCAGCTGGTTACCCACATACACCACCTTTCCTGCACCCGCGGCGTAAATAGGTGTACCTCGTGGAGCTGAGATATCAATCCCTTTATTGCCGCCATCTGCTGTCGAATACGGCATGATAACTTTCCCTGTCGTTGGCCATAACCAACAACGTTGCCCTACTGGCGGCCAGGAAGATTTCGGTACCGCTGATGACGGTGTAACCGATGCGGTTTTGGTCGTTGATTTGGCGGTTGATTTACGTGTACTACTGCTACTTTTCGCCCCACCCAGTTTTAGTTTCTGACCTACTTCAATGGTGTAAGGGGGGGAAATGCCGTTCAGTCGCGCCAGTTCTTTTACGCTGGTTCCCGTGGTGCGCGAAATACGATATAGCGTATCCCCCCCGTTTCACGGTGTAAACGGAGCCGGAATACGTTCCTGTATCGGATGATTTGCTACCCGAACAGCCCGCCAAAAGCAGTCCAACCGATAACAACATCACGATACCCAGAGATTTTTTTTATTCAGGCGTCCCGCACTCAAAATCTTTCCTCGCTTAAAAAACAAGACGCCATATCATAGCAGCCAGCCTCTTGATACCCAATCTCTTGCTTCTGGAAAAACGATGTAATAGAGAAAGAGGTTAATTTCATTTGGCAAAGGGAAGTATCATCAGCAAAATATTTGCTGTAGTGGTATCGAAGTTCCTGACTTTTACCCTATTTCCCACCTTGATGCGTAATAATCCTAATTTATCACATTGATTTTATCGCCACTCATATTGATACGTATCACTGTCCCTATTCAGAGTCCTGTTTCGTATCATATCTGTGTTTTTTAACGTCATCACACTTCCTTCCTCCCCTCACGCATATAGTCGTTTCTGGCGTAATTCTTGCCTGCTAAGACTAAATCTTTGCCATAAGAACCAAATGTTCAAACCGAGGGGATTTCTATGGAAGCGCGGGGAAGCAACCGCTACGGGTGAATCATGCATGCGCGTCGATGCCATTGCTAAGGTCACCGGGCGGGCACGATATACTGACGATTATATTATGGCGGGCATGTGTTACGCGAAATATGTACGTAGCCCTATCGCACATGGTTATGCCGTAAGTATTAATGATGAACAAGCCAGAGTTTGCCGGGCGTCCTGGCGATTTTTACCTGGGAAGATGTGCCAGAAATCCCATTCGCCACGGCAGGGCATGCCTGGACACTTGACGAAAACAAGCGCGATACCGCCGATCGCGCACTGCTAACTCGCCATGTTCGTCATCATGGCGACGCCGTTGCCATCGTCGTGGCCCGCGATGAACTCACGGCAGAAAAAGCGGCGCAATTGGTCAGCATTGAGTGGCAAGAATTACCCGTTATCACCTCGCCAGAAGCGGCGCTGGCAGAAGACGCTGCACCAATCCATAACGGTGGCAATTTACTGAAACAAAGCACGATGTCGACGGGTAATGTCCAACAAACAATCGATGCCGCCGACTACCGGTACAGGGGCACTATCCGACTCCCGTTATTCAACATTGTCATATGGAAAGCGTGACATCGCTGGCATGGATGGAGGATGACTCGCGAATTACCATCGTTTCCAGCACCCAGATCCGCACATTGTTCGCCGCGTGGTTGGTCAGGCGCTGGATATTCCCTGGTCATGCGTACGAGTCATCAAACCGTTTATCGGTGGCGGTTTTGGTAATAAACAGGATGTACTGGAAGAGCCAATGGCGGCATTCCTGACCAGCAAACTTGGCGGCATTCCGGTGAAAGTTTCCCTTAGCCGTGAAGAGTGTTTCCTCGCAACCCGTACCCGCCACGCTTTTACTATTGACGGGCAAATGGGCGTGAACCGCGACGGAACATTGAAAGGTTATAGTCTGGATGTTCTGTCTAACACCGGCGCTTATGCATCTCACGGGCACTCCATTGCTTCTGCTGGGGGGAATAAAGTCGCTTACCTTTATCCTCGTTGTGCCTACGCTTACAGTTCAAAGACCTGCTATACCAACCTCCCTCGGCTGGTGCGATGCGTGGTTATGGCGCGCCACAAGTCGTATTTGCCGTTGAGTCTATGCTTGATGATGCCGCGACAGCGTTAGGTATTGATCCTGTTGAAATTCGTTTACGCAACGCCGCCCGCGAAGGAGATGCTAATCCGCTCACGGGAAAACGTATTTACAGCGCAGGGTTGCCGGAGTGTCTTGAAAAAGGCCGGAAAATCTTTGAATGGGAAAAACGCCGTGCAGAGTGCCAGAACCAGCAAGGCAATTTACGTCGTGGCGTTGGCGTCGCCTGTTTTAGCTACACCTCTAACACCTGGCCTGTCGGCGTAGAAATAGCAGGCGCGCGCCTGTTGATGAATCAGGATGGAACCATCAACGTGCAAAGCGGCGCGACGGAAATCGGCCGGGTGCCGACACCGTGTTCTCGCAAATGGTGGCAGAAACCGTGGGAGTTCCGGTCAGCGATGTTCACGTTATTTCAACCCAAGACACCGACGTTACACCATTCGACCCCGGCGCATTTGCCTCACGTCAGAGCTATGTTGCCGCGCCTGCGCTGCGCAGTGCGGCACTGTTATTAAAAGAGAAAATCATCGCTCACGCCGCAGTCATGCTACATCAGTCAGCGATGAATCTGACCCTGATAAAAGGCCATATCGTGCTGGTTGAACGACCGGAAGAGCCGTTAATGTCGTTAAAAGATTTGGCGATGGACGCTTTCTACCACCCTGAACGCGGCGGGCAGCTCTCTGCCGAAAGCTCCATCAAAACCACCACTAACCCACCGGCGTTTGGCTGTACCTTTGTTGATCTGACGGTCGATATTGCACTGTGTAAAGTCACCATCAACCGCATCCTCAACGTTCATGATTCGGGCCATATTCTTAATCCGCTGCTGGCAGAAGGTCAGGTACACGGCGGAATGGGAATGGGCATTGGCTGGGCGCTATTTGAAGAGATGATCATCGATGCGAAAAGCGGCGTGGTCCGTAACCCCAATCTGCTGGATTACAAAAAATGCCGACCATGCCGGATCTGCCACAACTGGAAAGCGCGTTCGTCGAAATCAATGAGCCGCAATCCGCATACGGACATAAGTCACTGGGTGAGCCACCCATAATTCCTGTAGCCGCTGCTATTCGTAATGCGGTGAAGATGGCTACCGGTGTTGCAATCAATACACTGCCGCTAACGCCAAAACGATTATATGAAGAATTCCATCTGGCAGGATTGATTTGAGGATAACATCATGTTTGATTTTGCTTCTTACCATCGCGCAACCACCCTTGCCGATGCCATCACCCTGCTGGCTGACAATCCGCAGGCCAAATTGCTTGCCGGTGGCACTGACGTACTGATACAGCTTCACCATCACAATGACCGCTATCGCCATATTGTTGATATCCACAATCTGGCAGAGCTGCGGGGAATAACACAGGCGGAAGATGGCGCGCTGCGAATCGGCTCCGCGACAACATTTACTCAGCTCATTGAAGATCCCGTAATCCAACGCAAATCTCCCGGCGTTATGTGCTGCGGCTGCATCAATCGCCGGGCCGCAGATCCGTAATGTCGCCACCTACGGCGGAAATATTTGCAACGGTGCCACCAGCGCAGATTCTGCCACGCCAACGCTAATTTATGACGCGAAACTGGAGCTCCACTCCCCACGCGGTGTTCGTTTCGTCCCGATTAATGGCTTTCACACCGGGCCGGGCAAAGTGTCTCTTGAGCATGACGAAATCCTCGTCGCCTTTCATTTTCCGCCACAGCCGAAAGAACACGCGGGCAGCGCGCATTTTAAATATGCCATGCGCGACGCAATGGATATTTCAACAATTGGCTGCGCCGCACATTGCCGACTGGATAACGGCAATTTCAGCGAATTACGCCTGGCATTTGGTGTTGCCGCGCCAACGCCGATTCGCTGCCAACATGCCGAACAGACTGCACAAAATGCGCCATTAAACCTGCAAACGCTGGAAGCCATCAGCGAATCAGTCCTGCAAGATGTCGCCCCGCGTTCTTCATGGCGGGCCAGTAAAGAGTTTCGTCTGCATCTCATCCAGACGATGACCAAAAAAAAGTGATTAGCGAAGCCGTCGCCGCGGCGGGGGGAAAATTGCAATGAATCACAGCGAAACAATTACCATCGAATGCACCATTAACGGGATGCCTTTTCAGCTTCACGCCGCGCCAGGAATGCCGCTTTCGGAACTACTCCGAGAACAAGGGCTTCTTAGTGTCAAACAAGGTTGCTGCGTAGGCGAATGCGGTGCCTGTACGGTGCTGGTCGACGGCACTGCGATAGACAGTTGCTTATTCCTTGCGGCCTGGGCTGAAGGAAAAGAGATCCGCACGCTGGAAGGTGAAGCGAAAGGCGGTAAACTTTCTCATGTCCAACTGGCTTATGCGAAATCTGGTGCAGTGCAATGCGGGTTTTGTACGCCGGGCCTGATTATGGCTACCACGGCAATGCTGGCGAAACCACGCGAGAAGCCATTAACCATTACGGAAATTCGTCGTGGACTGGCGGGAAATCTTTGTCGCTGCACAGGGTATCAGATGATTGTAAATACAGTTCTGGATTGCGAGAAAACGAAGTAAAAGGATATCCGGCCTGAATTCAGGCCGGATTCTCAGAGGTTATGTGTTTAACAACTCATATTTCTTAATCTTGCGATAGAGCGTAGCAATGCCGATGCCCAGTTCATCAGCAACTTCCTTCTTGCTGTTATGACGTGAAAGCGCCTCGCGGATCATTTGCTTTTCCATCTCCTCCAGCGCCGTGCCGCCCGCATCATCGAGTGACAGGTGCGCCTCACTGACCTCTGTTACATCACTTTGCTCCGTTGTGCCATTATTCAGCAGATTTGGCGGCAATAGCGTGCTGTCGATAACTTCACCTGAAGGAACAACGTTAACCAGATATTCCATCAAATTGCTTAACTCGCGCAGGTTTCCGGGCCAACGATGCTTACGCAATATTTCGACGACATCAGGAGCAATGCCAGGATAAACCGATCCCAGACGACGGGTATGCAGATGTAAAAAGTAATGCACCAGTAATTCAATATCTTCCTGACGTTCACGCAGCGGTGGAAGAGTTATCGGGATAACATTAAGTCGGTAGAAGAGATCTTCGCGGAATTTACCTTCGGCAATGAACTGGGCCAAATTCTGATTAGTTGCAGAAATGATGCGGATGTCGACTTGTATTGGGCTACTGGCACCAATCGGCAGAATTTCACGCGCCTCAATAGCGCGCAGTAATTTAGCCTGCAACATTAATGGCATATCACCAATTTCATCGAGAAACAGCGTGCCCGTATTCGCCGCCTGAATCAACCCTGTTTTACCGTTGGCAGAAGCGCCAGTAAATGCGCCTTTAACATAACCGAACAGTTCGCTCTCCAGAAGCTGTTCCGGAATCGCGGCACAGTTGATAGCAATAAAGGGTTTATTCCGTCTTCCGCTCAACTTATGGATTGCACGAGCGACGACTTCTTTACCCGTGCCGCTTTCACCAACCACCATAACGCTGGATGGGCTGGGTGCAATACGGCTAATGAGTCGTTTTAATTGCCGCATAACACGGCACTCGCCAACCAATTGTTCAATATGCGGTTCATCAGGTGCATTTGCTACAGAAAAACTGGTATGCGATTGGTGAAACGCCATTAAAAATAGTTGTCGGCCCTGGATGTTATGCAACTGACCAATGATTAATTCACTTTTATCATCCCACGAAACAATATGTTGCATATGACCATGGGTAAAATTACTCTCAAATGTTAATGGTCTGAAACGAACAGGTTTTCCAATAATATTATTTTGTACAACACCGAGTGTTTTTAAAGCTGTCTGATTAACAAACTGAACACGATTATCAGCATCAACCACTAACACGCCCTGATCCATATTATCGATCATGGTCGCGAATATTTTACTGATGTTATCTCCTGGTCCCTGATCCTCCAGAAGTTTAGAAACAAAAATGGTGGATATATGGCGAACGTAATCGGAAAATTCGCGTAAATTATCACTGATATGTTCTTGTTGCTCGTGGGTAACGGCAATCAAACTTATCACCCCAACACAACGATCCTGTAAAATGACAGGCGTACCCAGAAATGCTTTTTCGCGGCAATTTTCTTTACTATCGCAACCTTCACAAAGGGGATCGAAGCGAGACTGTGTCACAACTTTTTCAGTTTTCGTTTCCAGGACGTGGCGGAGCAGGCGTGAGTTGCCGCTCAACTGGCGGCCAAGAAACTTCCCATACGCGCCCGTTCCGGCGACGCGACACAAGTTTTCATCAACGATCTCAACCTCAAGCTGCAAAACGCTGGCAAGCATTCTGGCAAAACGCTGAATTGTCGGTTGAATTTGCATCAATACTGACTGCGTAGTCGCAAGCTCCATAGCTTTACCTTCCAGACTTACTTAAAGTCGATCATTGAAGACGTTGATGGTCTCACAGATCATGATGATATTAACTCAGGAGAAATTGGCTTTGATAAAAACATAAGATTTTTATCACTTTCTAATAAAATTATGGAAGAGATATCACATTTCTATATCAATATGAGAATTACAGCGGCAAGTTTATCAAACTGAAGAGAGATAGCCTGCCTCTTTATCTTATTTCTGATACTTAGCAGCAAATAAATAACGTGATAAAAAAAAAGCCAAACGTTTTCGTATTTTACAAACAACCGGAAACTGGCATCAATATGTGATCAACCCCACACATTATCCGTCAAATTAGCCTTTCGCAGCCGCGTGGATAATTCTGGCACACTTATTGTTAGTCCCAGGTATAGCTGTGAAAACACCAATCACTTTGGCACGTCACAGTGAAATAAACCACTTTGCCTGTCATTCCACTATCGGGACTTTATGATGAAAACTGTTAATGAGCTGATTAAGGATATCAATTCGCTGACCTCTCACCTGCATGAAAAAGATTTTTTGTTAACGTGGGAACAGACGCCAGACGAACTGAAACAAGTACTGGACGTTGCCGCCGCGTTAAAAGCACTGCGTGCTGAAAACATCTCAACCAAAGTCTTTAATAGTGGATTAGGTATTTCCGTCTTCCGCGACAACTCCACCCGTACCCGCTTCTCTTATGCTTCCGCGCTTAACCTGCTCGGCCTTGCACAACAAGATCTTGACGAAGGTAAATCACAAATCGCTCACGGCGAAACCGTGCGTGAAACCGCCAATATGATCTCCTTCTGCGCTGACGCTATCGGTATTCGCGACGATATGTATCTGGGCGCAGGCAACGCCTATATGCGTGAAGTTGGCGCGGCACTTGATGACGGCTACAAGCAGGGTGTGCTGCCGCAGCGTCCGGCTTTAGTGAACCTGCAATGCGATATTGACCACCCGACTCAGTCTATGGCTGACCTGGCATGGTTGCGTGAACACTTTGGTTCGCTGGAAAACCTGAAAGGCAAAAAAATCGCCATGACCTGGGCCTACTCCCCAAGCTATGGCAAACCGCTCTCTGTACCACAAGGCATCATAGGTCTGATGACCCGCTTCGGTATGGATGTCACCCTGCCCATCCGGAAGGCTACGACCTGATCCCGGATGTCGTTGAAGTTGCTAAAAACAATGCTAAAGCCTCCGGTGGTAGCTTCCGTCAGGTCACCAGCATGGAAGAAGCCTTCAAAGACGCAGACATCGTTTATCCGAAGTCATGGGCACCTTTACAAAGTGATGGAAGAGCGTACTGAATTGCTGCGTGCGAACGATCACGAAGGCTTAAAAAGCACTGGAAAACAGTGTCTGGCACAGAACGCGCAACACAAAGACTGGCATTGTACTGAAGAGATGATGGAACTGACCCGTGATGGCGAAGCCCTGTACATGCACTGCCTGCCAGCTGATATCAGCGGCGTATCCTGCAAAGAAGGTGAAGTGACTGAAGGCGTATTCGAAAAATACCGTATCGCTACCTACAAAGAAGCCAGCTGGAAGCCTTATATCATCGCCGCGATGATCCTGTCCCGTAAATACGCCAAACCAGGTGCACTGCTCGAGCAACTGCTGAAAGAAGCGCAAGAACGCGTGAAATAACCCCTCGGGCCGATCAGCTGGTCGGCCCTCTATTTCCAGAGGCCAAAAGGATAGGATATGTCCGTTTTCTCATTGAAGATTGATATCGCCGATAACAAATTTTTCAACGGCGAAACATCACCGCTTTTTTCGCAAAGCCAGGCAAAACTGGCACGCCAGTTCCACCAGAAAATTGCTGGTTATCACCCAACACCGCTTTGTGCGCTGGACGATCTCGCAAACCTGTTTGGTGTAAAGAAAATTCTCGTCAAAGACGAATCAAAACGATTCGGTCTGAACGCCTTCAAAATGCTCGGCGGTGCGTACGCCATCGCTCAATTATTGTGTGAAAAATATCATCTTGATATCGAAACGCTGTCATTTGAGCACCTGAAAAATGCCATCGGCGAAAAAATGACTTTCGCGACTACCACCGACGGCAACCACGGGCGCGGTGTGGCATGGGCAGCACAGCAACTCGGACAGAATGCGGTGATTTACATGCCGAAAGGTTCTGCTCAGGAACGCGTTGACGCCATTCTAAACCTCGGTGCCGAGTGCATCGTCACGGATATGAACTATGACGATACCGTTCGCCTGACCATGCAACACGCGCAGCAGCACGGCTGGGAAGTGGTACAGGACACGGCATGGGAAGGTTACACCAAAATCCCAACCTGGATCATGCAAGGCTACGCAACACTGGCGGATGAAGCCGTCGAGCAAATGCGTGAAATGGGCGTCACCCCGACACACGTTCTGCTGCAAGCCGGTGTCGGTGCAATGGCCGGTGGTGTGCTGGGTTATCTGGTCGACGTCTATAGCCCGCAAAATCTGCACAGCATTATTGTTGAACCTGACAAAGCTGACTGTATTTATCGCTCCGGCGTCAAAGGCGACATCGTCAACGTTGGCGGTGATATGGCCACCATCATGGCGGGCCTGGCCTGTGGCGAACCTAACCCACTGGGCTGGGAAATCCTACGTAACTGCGCCACCCAATTCATCTCCTGCCAGGACAGCGTTGCCGCATTAGGTATGCGCGTGCTGGGTAATCCGTATGGCAACGACCCGCGCATCATCTCCGGTGAATCCGGCGCTGTCGGTTTGGGCGTTCTCGCAGCGGTTCATTATCACCCGCAACGTCAAAGCCTGATGGAAAAACTGGCGCTGAACAAAGATGCCGTGGTGCTGGTTATCAGCACTGAAGGCGACACCGACGTGAAGCACTACCGCGAAGTTGTCTGGGAAGGCAAACACGCTGTAGCACCTTAATCACCCTATTGGAACTGCTCCTGCAAAACGGGGAGTAAAAATCTGGAGAAAAATAATGGCTAAGAATATTCCATTCAAACTGATTCTTGAAAAAAAGCAAAAGATTACCAGGCAGACATGACTCGCTTCCTGCGCGATATGGTTGCTATTCCCAGTGAAAGCTGCGACGAGAAACGCGTAGTACATCGTATTAAAGAAGAGATGGAAAAAGTCGGCTTCGATAAAGTTGAAATCGACCCAATGGGCAACGTTCTCGGTTATATCGGTCACGGCCCACGTCTGGTGGCTATGGACGCTCATATCGACACCGTCGGCATTGGCAACATCAAAAACTGGGACTTCGATCCGTATGAAGGCATGGAAACCGACGAGCTGATCGGTGGTCGTGGTACTTCCGACCAGGAAGGCGGCATGGCGTCTATGGTATATGCCGGAAAAATCATTAAAGATCTCGGTCTGGAAGATGGATATACCCTGCTGGTCACCGGTACTGTGCAGGAAGAAGACTGCGACGGTCTGTGCTGGCAATACATTATTGAACAATCCGGCATTCGCCCGGAATTTGTGGTCAGTACCGAACCAACCGACTGCCAGGTATACCGTGGTCAACGCGGTCGTATGGAAATTCGCATTGATGTTCAGGGTGTTAGCTGCCACGGTTCGGCACCAGAACGTGGTGATAACGCCATTTTCAAAATGGGTCCAATTCTTGGCGAATTACAGGAACTGTCTCAACGTCTGGGCTATGACGAATTCCTCGGCAAAGGTACGCTGACTGTTTCCGAAATTTTCTTCACCTCCCCAAGTCGTTGCGCTGTCGCAGATAGCTGCGCAGTTTCTATTGACCGCCGTCTCACCTGGGGCGAAACATGGGAAGGCGCGCTGGACGAGATCCGTGCCCTGCCTGCAGTACAAAAAAAGCGAATGCTGTCGTTTCTATGTACAACTACGACCGTCCGTCCTGACTGGCCTGGTTTATCCAACCGAATGCTACTTCCCGACCTGGAAAGTGGAAGAAGATCACTTCACCGTTAAAGCACTGGTGAATGCTTATGAAGGGCTGTTTGGTAAAGCGCCTGTCGTTGATAAGTGGACCTTCTCAACTAACGGCGTATCCATCATGGGTCGCCACGGCATTCCGGTCATCGGTTTTGGCCCCGGTAAAGAACCGGAAGCGCACGCGCCAAACGAAAAAACCTGGAAATCTCACCTGGTAACCTGTGCCGCTATGTACGCTGCAATCCCATTAAGCTGGCTGGCAACCGAATAATTACTCTTCACTTATTCCCCTCCGGTTCGCCGGAGGGTTTTTGGAGTTTGCTATGCGCGTATTGATAAAAAACGGCATTGTTGTTAATGCAGATGGACAGGCGAAGCAGGATTTGCTGATTGAAAGCGGGATTGTTCGCCAGTTGGGTACCGATATTTCGCCGCAACTCCCTTGCGAAGAAATTGATGCCTCTGGCTGTTACGTTTTCCCTGGCGGCGTGGATGTCCATACGCATTTCAATATTGATGTCGGCATCGCGCGCAGTTGTGATGATTTTTTACCGGTACCCGCGCTGCTGCGTGTGGCGGTACAACAACCATTATTGACCATATGGGATTTGGCCCAAATGGCTGCCGGTTACGCCATCAACTGGAAGTTTATCGCGGTTATGCCGCCCACAAAGCGGTCATCGACTACAGCTTTCACGGTGTCATTCAACATATTAATCACGCTATCCTCGACGAAATTCCGATGATGGTTGAGGAAGGACTGAGCAGTTTTAAACTCTATTTAACCTATCAATATAAACTCAACGATGATGAAGTGTTGCAGGCATTACGCCGCTTGCATGAGTCCGGCGCGCTGACCACCGTACACCCGGAAAATGACGCAGCTATCGCCAGCAAGCGGGCGGGTTTATCGCCGCAGGGTTAACCGCGCCGCGTTATCATGCCTTGAGTCGACCTCTGGAATGCGAAGCGGAAGCCATCGCCCGCATGATTAACCTGGCACAAATTGCCGGTAACGCCCCGCTCTATATCGTGCACCTGTCTAACGGCTTAGGTCTGGATTATCTGCGTCTTGCCCGTGCGAATCACCAGCCAGTCTGGGTTGAAACCTGCCCACAATATCTCCTGTTGGACGAACGCAGTTACGATATACAGAAGATGGTATGAAGTTCATTCTTAGCCCACCGCTGCGTAACGTACGCGAGCGGGACAAACTGTGGTGTGGCATCAGCGATGGTGCGATTGACGTGGTGGCAACCGATCACTGCACCTTCTCGATGGCTCAACGCCTGCAAATTTCTAAAGGCGATTTCAGCCGCTGCCCAAATGGCTTACCCGGTGTGGAGAACCGCATGCAACTGCTGTTCTCCAGTGGCGTGATGACGGGACGTATCTCACCGGAGCGTTTTGTTGAGTTAACCAGTGCAATGCCCGCCAGGTTGTTTGGCCTGTGGCCGCAAAAAGGATTATTAGCGCCCGGTTCCGATGGCGACGTGGTGATTATAGACCCACGTCAGAGCCAACAAATTCAGCATCGCCATCTCCACGACAACGCTGACTACTCGCCATGGGAGGGGTTTACCTGTCAGGGCGCGATTGTCAGAACCTTATCCCGTGGTGAAACGATTTTCTGCGACGGCACCTTTACAGGCAAAGCCGGGCGAGGTCGTTTCCTGCGACGCAAACCGTTTGTCCCTCCCGTGCTCTAACCACTGCCAGGGATCTATACACAATCAAGAATGATGAGTGAGGAAAAATGAGTAAGAAAATTGTTCTCGCCCTGGGCGGGAATGCGCTGGGCGATGACCTGGCTGGGCAAATGAAAGCGGTAAAAATTACTTCTCAGGCAATTGTTGATTTAATTGCCCAGGGACATGAGGTCATCGTCACTCATGGCAACGGGCCACAGGTGGGCATGATTAACCAGGCCTTTGAAGCTGCAGCAAAAACTGAAGCGCACTCGCCAATGCTGCCGATGTCTGTCTGTGTTGCCTTAAGCCAGGGTTATATTGGTTAGATCTACAAAACGCCTTAAGAGAAGAACTGCTTTCTCGTGGCATTAATAAACCTGTAGCAACGCTGGTTACCCAGGTCGAAGTCGATGCTAACGATCCGGCATTCCTCAACCCGACCAAGCCGATCGGTTCGTTCTTTACCGAGCAAGAAGCAGAGCTACTGACAAAACAGGGTTACACTCTGAAAGAAGATGCGGGTCGCGGCTATCGTCGTGTCGTTGCTTCGCCAAAACCGGTTGATATCATTGAAAAAGAAACGGTTAAAGCTCTGGTAGATGCCGGACAGGTGGTGATCACCGTTGGCGGTGGTGGCATCCCTGTTATTCGTGAAGGTAACCATCTGCGTGGTGCCAGCGCGGTTATCGATAAAGACTGGGCCAGCGCCCGTTTAGCAGAAATGATCGATGCCGATATGCTGATCATTCTGACTGCGGTAGAAAAAGTGGCCATTAACTTCGGAAAAGAGAATGAACAGTGGCTCGATCGCCTGTCGTTAAGTGATGCTGAACGCTTTATCGAAGAAGGTCATTTTGCGAAAGGTTCTATGCTGCCTAAAGTGGAAGCTGCCGCCTCGTTTGCTCGCTCTCGCGCAGGTCGTGAAGCACTGATTACCGTATTGAGCAAAGCGAAAGAAGGGATTGAAGGCAAAACCGGAACGGTGATTTGTCAGTAATTTAAAGGCCGGATGGGTAATACCATCCGGCCATTTTCATTTAAGCCACTTCCAGCACTTCTTTTGTCGCTTTAACGCCCTGATGCATCAACATCATTAACGCCTCAAGTACGCCGCCGCCAATCGCCCGGGCTTTATCAGAAACGCTGGTGAAATCAGCCGTTTCACCACGAGGATCGATATCACCAATTTTAAAACCACCGACCACGGCCAGTCCGTCGTTCAACAAGCCACGCACCATCCCCGTCAACGGTGCTTTAATTTCATGCTCACCAATCCAGGCAATGACATCGCCCTCTTTCACCAGATCGCCTAATTTCACGTTGGATCGCATAATGCCTGCAGCAGGAGCACGGATCACCCGTCGGGTGGTATGCCCCATAATATTGCCGGGAACACCGGTATTCTCCTGCGCACAACCAGAGTAAATCACCTGACCGAGCCAGTGCCCGCGATTTGTTTCAATTACCGCATGACAATCCTTCCCTGCAGTAAAGCCCGGCCCAAGCGCGATTGTTACTGGTGCCATATCTGCCCGCGTTCCCAAATTCTGTTTCGCCAGAATAGCGTCCACCACGCAAAGCGGTTTCAGTTCATCAAGCAATGAACAGGTGGGATCTACCATCACAGGGATAAATCCGCGTTCGGTAAGTTTCATCGCTTCCGCAGAGCTGGTTGCCAGGCGGGCGGTGACGCCTTCGACCGTCATTTCGCCATCGAACACGGCCTGGGCAAACGCCACGGTACAACGAATCACTGTCGGTTTTTCCACTTCCAACATGATCACTTTAAAACCCGCATGATACAGACGTAGCGCTACACCACTGGCGATATCCCCCGCACCGCGAATCACCACCAGCTGGTGTCCGGAAGGATGAGAAGGCTTCATCATCAGCCCACCCGGCGCGTTATTTTTCACCTGTAATATTTCTGCCAGCACGCTGATGGCGATCTCCTGCGGCGTTTCCGCACCTATGTTGTAACCAACGGGCGCATGTAAACGGGCAATATGTTCTTCAGCCACGCCTTTCTCACGCAATTGTCGCAGGAAAAGCTGAACCTTGCGGCGACTTGCCAGCAACCCCAGCCATGCAATGGGTTGTTCAATGAGTTTGTCGAGGGCTTCACGATCCTGATTATTCGTGGCAATCAGGACAAAATTATCAGGGCGAATATCCAGTGCTTCCACTGCCGCACCAAACGACTCAGCATGGAGAAGCGTGGTTGATGGTGGGAATAGTTCAGGATTGAGGCTTTCGCGATAAATATCAGCAACGGCGATATCAAATCCTAATAGCGCCGCACTCTGGGCTATCGCCCGGTTGACATGCCCCGCACCAATCAACACCAGACGTGGACGCATACCATGGACGCTGATAAATACTGACATTGCACCTCCACAATCTGACCCGACAGCATCCGCACCGTTACGAGCCATACGTCCATGGAATAATCGCGGCTTACGTTCCTGCAATGCCTGAAGCGACTCTTCAATCACCTTCCGTTCAACCATTCCGCCACCAATTGTACCGACGATAGAACCATCGGCGCGCACTAACATTTGTGCAGAATGGCGGGGGGTTGAGCCTCGGCTATCAACAATTTGCGCCATCGCAAACGGACAATTTTGCTCTTCGAGTTTTGCAGCCTCTGTGAAAATATTCATACCAACCTCAATGGATATCCTTTCAGTAACCCGGAATACCCGGGCCGCTAATTCACAAATCTGCGCGCGATTGCAGGATGTTCTTGTATATCGCCCAGCCAGATTGCCTCTACGTTGTGTTGTTGCAGCGGTTGAAGGAGCTCGCTTTGCGCAATCGCATTCTCACATTGAGAAAAACGGTTAATGAACCAGACTCGCCGACAACCTTGCGGTACGTTTTTAAACGCCCCCTGAGGGTGGCGAACCAGCGCAACGAGATCGCTCAGTTGCAAGGGGTGCATCAGGTGTTAACCCAGTAATATCAGCAAACTGCGACCAGCGATGGACATTTTCTGCGCTCACTTTCGCACCCAAAATATGTCCTCCCATCACAGCAATCACGCAGCAACTGCTTTTAGGTATGCAAGGTTCGTGCTCATCAGGCGCTTTTAACGGCATTCCACGCGAGCCATCTGCCTCAATGAGAATTACGTCACACTCTGGTCGTTGTACCAGTGCATCAATCGCTTCTGGCGTAAATCCCTGCACTTTTCCCTGGTTCGCTTTCCAGCAGTGAAAACAAAATGAAATGGGGGATATAAAAGACGCATGAGGAAGCATGGCGGGATCACGACAGAAAACCACGGGCCAGTGAGATGTTGGCATAAACATATGTGTCGTCGTAGTGATTAATACACGCCTGCCACTCGCCTGGAACAGTTCTGCCAGCCAAAAAAAAGCAAGCTGGTTTTCCCCCCTGCACCAACAATAGAAATCACAGTGGGACGTTTCTGCGCGCCTAAATCAATGAATAATGCCGATGGGTCAATTATACTTTTCACGCGTCTTTATGGACCTCTCTGGGATAAATTACCCTCAACGTAATCCATCAGGAAGTAACGCAATTATCAGGCGTTATTAGCTCCTGTAAATAATGGAATCACTATGTCAGCCATCGACTGTATAATTACCGCCGCAGGATTATCATCAAGAATGGGGCAATGGAAAATGATGTTACCCTGGCAACAGGGAACAATTCTTGATACAAGTATCAAAAATGCGTTGCAGTTTTGTAGCCGAATTATTTTAGTCACCGGCTATCGTGGTAATGAACTGCACGAACGTTATGCGAACCAGAGCAATATCACTATTATCCACAACCCAGATTATGCGCAGGGTTTACTGACATCAGTAAAGGCCGCAGTACCCGCGGTGCAAACAGAACATTGTTTTCTCACCCACGGAGATATGCCAACCCTCACCATCGATATTTTTAGAAAAATCTGGTCGTTACGAAATGATGGCGCAATACTGCCACTCCATAATGGCATCCCCGCCATCCGATTTTAGTGTCAAAACCATGCCTGATGCAGGCAATCCAGCGACCCAATGTCACCAATATGCGTCAGGCACTCCTTATGGGAGAACATTATTCCGTCGAAATAGAAAATGCAGAAATAATTTTAGATATTGATACTCCGGACGACTTTATTACAGCGAAGAAAAGGTATACTGAAATTTAGAAAACGTAGTTAAACGATTGCGTTCAAATATCTAATCCTCCAGCACTCTTTATCATAATGATAAGGAATCACTGATTTTGAGAAAAGAGAAAAAGTGATAAATGGGCTGGCAATAATAATTTTCAGGAGTGATTTTAATTCTCATTTGGCACCTGTGAGTTCATTCACAAAAAGCCATTAAGTTTCGAGCCGCCTCACATTTTTTTATATTTCCCGCCAAACCTGGCAAGAGTGGTGCGATTGTTGCTCTATCCCCTAAACCACCGGATTTCTCAACACCGGTCACTCAATGATATCTGTATAAGCTAAGGAGAGGGTTATGGGGGATATTATGCGTCCCATTCCGTTTGAGGAACTTTTGACGCGCATATTTGATGAATACCAACAACAACGCTCAATCTTTGGTATTCCCGAGCAACAGTTTTACTCACCCGTAAAAGGTAAAACTGTTAGCGTCTTCGGTGAAACCTGTGCCACTCCCGTCGGCCCTGCCGCTGGCCCGCACACGCAACTTGCGCAAAACATCGTCACCTCCTGGCTGACTGGCGGACGCTTCATCGAACTAAAAACCGTCCAAATTCTTGACCGCCTGGAGCTGGAAAAGCCCTGTATCGATGCCGAAGACGAGTGCTTTAACACCGAATGGTCTACCGAATTTACCCTGCTTAAAGCCTGGGATGAATACCTCAAAGCCTGGGTTTGCCCTGCACCTTCTCGAAGCGATGTTCCAGCCTTCTGATTCCGGTAAATCGTTCATCTTTAATATGAGCGTCGGTTACAACCTCGAAGGTATTAAGCAACCGCCGATGCAGCAGTTCATCGACAATATGATGGACGCATCTGACCATCCGAAATTCGCTCAATACCGCGATGCACTTAATAAGCTACTCCAGAATGAGGCATTTTTAGCCCGCCACGGATTGCAGGAAAAACGCGAAAGCTTGCAAGCCTTACCCGCTCGCATCCCCACCAGCATGGTACAAGGGTTACCCTCTCCACCATGCACGGCTGTCCTCCGCATGAAATCGAAGCCATTTGCCGCTACATGCTGGAAGAAAAAGGGCTCAACACCTTTGTGAAACTCAACCCGACCTTACTGGGGTACGCGCGTGTTCGTGAGATCCTCGATGTCTGCGGTTTCGGTTACATCGGCTTAAAAGAAGAGTCATTTGATCACGACCTCAAGCTGACGCAAGCACTGGAAATGCTGGAACGCCTGATGGCACTGGCAAAAGAAAAATCACTCGGCTTTGGCGTAAAACTGACTAACACTCTCGGCACCATCAACAATAAAGGCGCATTGCCCGGTGAAGAGATGTATATGTCAGGCCGTGCGCTGTTCCCGCTCTCCATCAACGTTGCGGCAGTTCTCTCTCGCGCCTTTGACGGCAAACTGCCCATTTCTTATTCCGGTGGTGCCAGTCAGCTGACTATCCGCGATATTTTGATACTGGTATTCGCCCTATTACTATGGCAACCGACCTGCTGAAACCTCGGCGGCTATCTGCGCTTAAGTGCCTGCATGCGCGAGCTGGAAGGCTCCGACGCCTGGGGACTTGACCACGTTGACGTCGAACGACTGAACAAACTGGCAGCAGACGCGTTAACCATGGAATACACCCAGAAACACTGGAAGCCAGAAGAGCGTATTGAAGTGGCTGAAGACCTGCCGCTGACCGATTGCTACGTTGCCCCCTGTGTTACTGCCTGCGCTATCAAGCAAGATATTCCGGAATACATCCGTCTGCTTGGCGAACACCGCTATGCCGACGCGCTGGAACTCATCTATCAACGCAACGCTCTGCCCGCCATTACCGGTCATATTTGCGATCACCAGTGCCAATACAACTGTACCCGCCTGGATTACGACAGTGCACTGAATATCCGCGAACTGAAAAAAGTCGCGCTGGAAAAAGGTTGGGATGAATATAAGCAACGCTGGCACAAACCAGCCGGTTCTGGTTCACGCCATCCGGTTGCCGTGATTGGTGCAGGTCCGGCGGGTCTGGCGGCAGGTTACTTCCTTGCCAGAGCGGGCCATCCGGTTACGCTGTTTGAACGCGAAGCCAATGCGGGCGGCGTGGTGAAAAATATCATTCCTCAGTTCCGTATTCCTGCAGAGTTAATTCAGCACGATATCGATTTTGTTGCCGATCACGGCGTGAAATTTGAGTACGGTTGCTCACCCGATTTGACCATTGAACAGTTAAAAAAGCAGGGCTTCCACTATGTTCTGATTGCCACCGGCACTGATAAAAATAGCGGTGTGAAACTGGCGGGCGACAACCCAAATGTCTGGAAATCACTCCCTTTCCTGCGTGAATACAACAAGGGCACCGCGCTCAAGCTGGGCAAACATGTGGTCGTTGTCGGGGCGGGTAACACCGCAATGGACTGCGCTCGTGCGGCGTTACGCGTTCCATGGCGTAGAAAAAGCAACGGTCGTTTACCGTCGTTCACTGCAAGAAATGCCCGCATGGCGCGAAGAGTATGAAGAAGCGTTGCACGACGGCGTGGAGTTCCGTTTTCTGAATAATCCGGAACGTTTCGATGCTGATGGCACCTTAACCTTGCGCGTTATGTCGCTTGGCGAACCTGATGAGAAAGGTCGTCGCCGTCCGGTTGAAACCAACGAAACAGTAACACTGCATGTAGACAGCCTGATCACCGCCATTGGTGAACAGCAGGATACTGAAGCCCTGAATGCGATGGGCGTGCCGCTGGACAAAAACGGCTGGCCAGACGTCGACCATAATGGCGAAACTCGTCTGACTGACGTCTTTATGATCGGCGACGTACAGCGCGGACCATCCTCCATTGTCGCTGCTGTCGGAACCGCGCGTCGGGCGACCGATGCCATCCTGAGTCGGGAAAATATCCGTTCCCACCAGAACGATAAATACTGGAACAACGTTAATCCGGCGGAAATCTATCAACGCAAAGGCGATATCTCTGTCACCCTGGTGGATAGCGACGATCGTGACGCGTTTGTCGCCCAGGAAGCCGCTCGCTGCCTCGAATGTAACTACGTTTGCAGCAAGTGTGTGGATGTCTGCCCGAACCGCGCCAACGTCTCCATTGCGGTCCCAGGCTTCCAGAACCGTTTCCAGACGCTGCACCTCGACGCTTACTGTAACGAATGCGGCAACTGCGCTCAGTTCTGCCCGTGGAACGGTAAACCATACAAAGACAAAATCACCGTCTTCAGCCTGTCGCAAGACTTTGATAACAGCAGCAACCCTGGCTTCCTTGTGGAAGATTGCCGGGTACGAGTACGTCTGAATAACCAAAGCTGGGTGTTAAACATCGACAGCGAAGGTCAGTTCAACAACGTACCACCGGAGCTGAACGATATGTGCCGCATTATTAGCCATGTCCACCAGCATCATCATTATCTGCTGGACCGCGTGGAGGTGTAATCATGTTGATTCTGAAGAATGTCACCGCAGTGCAGTTACACCCGGCGAAAGTGCAGGAAGGCGTTGATATCGCTATCGAAAATGATGTGATTGTCGCTATCGGCGATGCCCTGACACAACGCTACCCCGATGCCAGCTACAAAGAGATGCATGGTCGGATTGTGATGCCGGGAATTGTCTGCTCGCATAACCATTTTTACTCGGGACTTTCCCGCGGAATTATGGCAAACATCGCCCCCTGCCCGGATTTCATCTCAACGCTGAAAAATCTCTGGTGGCGGCTCGATCGCGCCCTTGATGAAGAGTCGCTCTATTACAGCGGACTGATTTGTTCCCTGGAAGCGATTAAGGGCGGATGTACATCGGTTATCGATCACCATGCCTCTCCGGCGTATATCGACGGGTCGCTCTCCACATTGCGCAACGCATTTTTAAAAGTTGGCCTGCGCGCGATGACCTGTTTTGAAACTACTGACCGTAACAACGGTATCAAAGAGTTGCAGGAAGGTGTAGAAGAAAACATCCGCTTCGCCCGTCAGATTGATGATGCGAAGAAAGCGGCAACTGAACCGTATCTGGTAGAGGCTCATATTGGTGCTCACGCGCCGTTTACTGTGCCGGATGCCGGTCTGGAAATGCTGCGTGAGGCCGTGAAAGCCACAGGCCGTGGTTTACATATTCACGCTGCGGAAGACCTTTACGATGTTTCCCATAGTCATCACTGGTACGGCAAAGATCTGCTGGCACGATTAGCGCAATTCGATCTCATCGACAGCAAAACGCTGGTCGCTCATGGGCTTTATCTGTCTAAAGACGACATCGCGTTGCTCAATCAGCGTGATGCATTCCTGGTGCATAACGCCCGTTCAAACATGAACAACCATGTCGGCTACAACCATCATCTTTGCGACATCCGCAATCTGGCGTTGGGTACGGACGGTATTGGTTCAGATATGTTTGAAGAGATGAAATTTGCCTTCTTTAAACATCGCGATGCGGGTGGTCCGCTGTGGCCTGACAGCTTTGCCAAAGCTCTGGCTAACGGCAACGAACTGATGAGCCGCAACTTTGGCGCGAAATTTGGCCTTCTGGAAGCCGGTTACAAAGCCGATTTAACCATTTGCGATTACAACTCGCCGACGCCGCTGCTGGCAGACAATATCGCCGGGCATATCGCTTTCGGTATGGGCTCAGGCAGCGTTCACAGCGTGATGGTCAATGGTGTGATGGTCTATGAAGACCGTCAGTTTAACTTCGATTGCGATTCCATTTATGCGCAAGCCAGAAAAGCCGCTGCCAGTATGTGGCGTCGGATGGATGCGCTGGCATAAATAACAGCTCCCCTCTTCTTTCAGAGAAGAGGGGAAATTAAAAAGACGATGATTGAACAATTTTTCAGACCCGACTCTGTCGAACAGGCGCTGGAACTGAAGCGCCGCTACCAGGATGAAGCCGTCTGGTTCGCCGGGGGCAGCAAACTCAACGCTACACCAACCCGTACCGATAAAAAGATTGCCATTTCCTTACAGGATCTGGAACTGGACTGGGTTGACTGGGATAACGGTGCACTGCGGATTGGCGCGATGTCTCGCTTGCAAACACTGCGTGATGCGCGATTTATTCCTGCAGCACTGCGTGAAGCTCTCGGTTTTGTTTACTCACGCCATGTTCGTAATCAGTCGACCATTGGTGGTGAAATTGCCGCCCGGCAAGAAGAGTCAGTGCTGCTTCCCGTCCTGCTGGCACTGGATGCTGAACTGGTTTTTGGCAACGGCGAAACGCTGTCAATTGAGGAGTACTGGCCTGCCCATGCGATCGCCTGCTAACCGAAATCATCATTAAAGATCCGTATCGCACCTGTGCGACTCGCAAAATTAGCCGTTCTCAGGCAGGTTTAACCGTCGTGACGGCAGCCGTTGCAATAACAGACCACGACGGTATGCGAATTGCGCTGGATGGCGTAGCCAGTAAAGCACTGCGTCTGCACGATGTTGAAAAACAAAACCTGGAAGGTGATGCCCTTGAACAGGCTGTCGCCAACGCCATTTTCCCGCAGGAAGATTTGCGGGGCAGCGTGGCCTATAAACGCTATATCACGGGAGTTCTGGTAGCCGACCTTTATGCCGACTGCCAACAGGCTGGGGAGGAAGCCGTATGATCATCCACTTTACTTTAAATGGCACGCCCCAGGAGCTAACCGTTAATCCTGGTGAAAACGTGCAAAAGCTGTTGTTTAACATGGGAATGCACTCTGTACGCAACAGCGATGATGGCTTTGGGTTTGCCGGTTTCTGACGCAATTATCTTTAACGGTAATATCGTTAACGCGTCCTTGCTTATCGCCGCACAGTTAGAGAAGGCAGATATTCGTACTGCAGAATCTCTGGGCAAATGGAATGAGTTAAGTCTGGTTCAACAGGCCATGGTTGATGTTGGCGTGGTGCAGTCTGGTTATAACGATCCAGCTGCGGCCCTGATTATCACCGATCTTCTCGATCGCATCGACGCACCTACCCGCGAAGAGATCGACGACGCACTCTCAGGTCTGTTTAGCCGCGATGCTGGCTGGCAGCAATACTATCAGGTCATTGAACTGGCGGTTGCACGTAAAAATAATCCGCAGGCCACCATTGATATCGCTCCGACTTTCCGTGACGACCTTGAAGTCATTGGCAAGCATTATCCTAAAACTGATGCCGCGAAAATGGTGCAGGCGAAACCCTGCTATGTTGAAGACCGCGTAACGGCTGACGCCTGCGTCATTAAAATGTTACGTAGCCCACACGCTCACGCACTGATTACTCATCTGGATGTCAGCAAAGCTGAAGCCTTACCGGGCGTCGTTCACGTTATTACTCACCTGAATTGCCCAGATATCTACTATACCCCGGGTGGTCAGAGCGCACCGGAACCGTCACCGCTTGACCGCCGTATGTTCGGCAAGAAAATGCGTCACGTCGGCGATCGTGTTGCTGCGGTCGTCGCTGAAAGTGAAGACATTGCGCTCGAAGCATTGAAGCTCATCGACGTTGAATATGAAGTGCTTAAACCGGTAATGTCGATCGACGAAGCAATGGCGGAAGATGCGCCTGTCGTGCACGATGAACCGGTGGTGTATGTTGCTGGTGCGCCAGATACTCTGGAAGATGATAACAGCCATGCAGCCCAGCGCGGCGAGCATATGATCATCAACTTCCCGATCGGTTCTCGCCCACGCAAAATATCGCTGCCAGTATTCATGGTCATATTGGCGATATGGACAAAGGCTTTGCCGATGCCGATGTGATCATTGAGCGAACCTATAACTCAACACAGGCGCAGCAGTGCCCGACTGAAACACATATCTGCTTTACCCGTATGGACGGCGATCGTCTGGTTATCCACGCCTCCACCCAGTACCATGGCACTTACGCCGCCGGTCGCGCGCCTCGTGGGCATGAAACAACATAAAGTTCATGTCATTAAAGAGCGAGTTGGCGGCGGTTTTGGTTCCAAACAGGACATCCTGCTGGAAGAAGTGTGCGCCTGGGCAACCTGCGTGACCGGGCGTCCGGTACTGTTCCGCTACACCCGTGAAGAAGAGTTTATTGCTAACACCTCTCGTCACGTCGCGAAAGTCACCGTCAAACTGGGCGCGAAAAAAGATGGTCGCCTGACGGCAGTGAAGATGGATTTCCGCGCCAACACTGGCCCCTACGGCAACCACTCACTCACCGTACCGTGTAACGGACCGGCGCTGTCGCTGCCGTTATATCCGTGCGATAACGTCGATTTCCAGGTCACCACCTACTACAGCAACATTTGCCCAAATGGTGCTTATCAGGGTTATGGCGCACCGAAAGGTAACTTCGCTATCACCATGGCATTAGCGGAACTGGCTGAACAGTTACAGATCGACCAACTGGAAATTATCGAACGTAACCGGGTACACGAAGGGCAAGAGCTGAAAATTCTCGGTGCAATCGGTGAAGGTAAAGCGCCGACCTCCGTTCCTTCCGCCGCCAGCTGCGCACTGGAAGAGATCCTGCGTCAGGGTCGCGAGATGATCCAATGGTCTTCACCAAAACCGCAAAATGGTGACTGGCACATCGGTCGCGGCGTCGCCATTATCATGCAGAAATCAGGGATCCCGGATATCGATCAGGCTAACTGCATGATCAAACTGGAATCAGACGGTACCTTTATCGTTCATTCTGGCGGTGCGGATATTGGTACTGGCCTTGGATACTGTGGTGACGAAACTGGCAGCAGAAGTGCTGCACTGCCCCCCGCAGGACGTGCATGTTATCTCCGGTGATACCGATCATGCGTTGTTTGATAAAGGCGCATATGCCTCGTCCGGTACTTGCTTCTCGGGTAACGCTGCGCGTTTGGCAGCGGAAAATCTGCGGGAGAAAATCCTGTTCCACGGCGCGCAAATGTTGGGTGAGCCAGTGGCAGATGTTCAACTAGCAACGCCGGGCGTCGTTCGCGGCAAGAAAGGCGAAGTTAGTTTCGGAGAGATAGCCCATAAAGGCGAAACCGGCACCGGCTTTGGTTCACTGGTGGAACTGGCAGTTATATCACGCCTGATTTCGCCTTCCCGTATGGCGCAAACTTCGCTGAAGTTGCCGTCAACACGCGTACGGGTGAAATCCGCCTGGATAAATTCTACGCCTTGCTGGACTGCGGTACACCGGTCAATCCAGAGTTAGCGTTGGGACAAATCTACGGTGCCACTCTGCGAGCTATCGGCCACAGTATGAGCGAAGAGATCATTTATGACGCCGAAGGTCACCGTTAACGCGTGATTTACGCAGTTACGGCGCACCGAAAATTGGTGACATTCCGCGTGATTTCCGCGCTGTGCTGGTGCCGAGCGACGATAAAGTCGGCCCATTCGGGGCGAAATCGATCTCGGAAATCGGTGTAAATGGCGCCGCTCCGGCGATTGCTACCGCAATTCACGATGCCTGCGGCATCTGGTTACGCGAATGGCATTTCACACCGGAGAAAATACTCACCGCGCTGGAAAAAATATAAGTAATAAATGGCCGCTTCGGCGGCCTGTTTCTCTGTTTGAACGATGACTAAATAGTGACTGCGAAAATGAGATAAGCCGTTCTCAAGGCGTCCTGCGCCCCAAATTCGTGGGAATTTATTTTACTAATTCAGATGATCAAATTTACTTTTAAAAGGAGTGAAGGGATGTCTGATATAAACCATGCAGGTTCTGACCTTATATTTGAACTGGAGGATCGCCCTCCCTTTCATCAGGCTCTCGTAGGTGCCATTACCCATCTGTTGGCAATTTTCGTTCCGATGGTAACCCCCGCGTTAATCGTGGGTGCGACCTTACAGCTTTCCGCTGAAACAACTGCCTATCTTGTTTCTATGGCGATGATCGCCTCTGGTATTGGTACCTGGTTACAAGTAAACCGCTACGGCATCGTCGGTTCTGGTCTTCTCTCAATTCAGTCAGTCAATTTTTCATTTGTTACGGTCATGATTGCGCTGGGCAGCAGCATGAAAAGCGACGGTTTTCACGAAGAGTTAATCATGTCGTCGCTCCTCGGCGTCTCCTTCGTTGGCGCATTTCTGGTTGTCGGCTCTTCTTTTATCCTGCCCTATTTACGTCGGGTTATTACGCCTACCGTCAGCGGCATTGTGGTGCTGATGATCGGCTTAAGCCTGATTAAAGTTGGCATTATTGATTTTGGCGGTGGTTTTGCAGCTAAAAGCAGCGGTACGTTCGGCAATTACGAGCATCTCGGCGTTGGCTTATTGGTTTTGATTGTGGTGATCGGCTTTAACTGCTGCCGCAGTCCGTTGCTACGCATGGGTGGGATCGCCATTGGGCTATGTGTCGGCTATATCGCATCGTTATGCCTGGGCATGGTGGATTTCAGCAGTATGCGCAATTTGCCGTTAATCACCATCCCGCATCCGTTCAAATACGGCTTTAGTTTTAGCTTCCATCAGTTCTGGTGGTTGGCACGATTTATCTGCTTAGCGTGCTGGAAGCTGTCGGCGATATCACCGCCACGGCAATGGTTTCCCGCCGTCCCATTCAGGGAAAGAGTATCAGTCCCGACTGAAAGGCGGCGTGCTGGCAGATGGTCTGGTTTCTGTTATCGCCTCCGCTGTCGGTTCATTACCATTAACCACGTTTGCGCAAAATAATGGGGTTATTCAGATGACTGGCGTCGCTTCACGTTATGTCGGGCGAACCATCGCGGTAATGCTGGTTATCCTCGGCTTATTTCCGATGATTGGCGGCTTCTTCACGACCATTCCCTCGGCAGTTCTGGGAGGCGCAATGACGTTGATGGTTTCCATGATTGCCATCGCTGGGATTCGCATCATCATCACCAACGGATTAAAGCGCCGAAAACACTTATTGTCGCCACGTCTTTAGGTTTAGGGCTTGGCGTCTCCACGATCCCGAAATTTTTAAAATATTGCCAGCCTCTATTTATGTATTAGTTGAAAACCCTATTTGTGCTGGCGGGTTAACTGCGATTTTATTAAATATTATCCTCCCTGGTGGCTACCGACAGGAAAACGTTCTGCCTGGTATTACCTCAGCGGAAGAGATGGATTAACAGTAAAGGAGTCAATGATGTCAGGAGAACACACGTTAAAAAGCGGTACGAGGCAGTTTTATTGATGTCACCCGTACGGTCGATAACCCGGAAGAAATTGCCTCTGCGCTGCGGTTTATTGAGGATGGTTTATTACTCATTAAACAGGGAAAAGTGGAATGGTTTGGCGAATGGGAAGACGGAAAGCATCAAATTCCTGACACCATTCGCGTGCGCGACTATCGCGGCAAACTGATAGTACCGGGCTTTGTCGATACATATCCATTATCCGCAAAGTGAAATGGTGGGGGCCTATGGTGAACAATTGCTGGAGTGGTTGAATAAACACACCTTCCCTACTGAACGTCGTTATGAGGATTTAGAGTACGCCCGCGAGATGTCGGCGTTCTTCATCAAGCAGCTTTTACGTAACGGAACCACCACGGCGCTGGTGTTTGGCACTGTTCATCCACAATCCGTTGATGCGCTGTTTGAAGCCGCCAGTCATATCAATATGCGTATGATTGCCGGTAAGGTGATGATGGACCGAAACGCACCGGATTATCTGCTCGACACTGCCGAAAGCAGCTATCACCAAAGCAAAGAACTGATTGAACGCTGGCACAAAAATGGTCGTCTGTTGTATGCGATTACGCCACGCTTCGCCCCTACCTCATCTCCTGAACAGATGGCGATGGCGCAACGCCTGAAAGAAGAATATCCGGATACGTGGGTACATACCCATCTCTGTGAAAACAAAGATGAAATTGCCTGGGTCAAATCGCTTTATCCTGACCATGATGGTTATCTGGATGTTTACCATTAGTACGGTCTGACCGGTAAAAACTGTGTCTTTGCTCACTGCGTCCATCTCGAAGAAAAAGAGTGGGATCGTCTCAGCGAAACCAAATCCAGCATTGCTTTCTGTCCGACCTCCAACCTTTACCTCGGCAGCGGCTTATTCAACTTGAAAAAAGCATGGCAGAAGAAAGTCAAAGTGGGCATGGGAACGGATATCGGTGCCGGAACAACTTTTAACATGCTGCAAACGCTGAACGAAGCCTACAAGGTATTGCAATTACAAGGCTATCGCCTCTCGGCATATGAAGCGTTTTACCTCAGTGCGCTCGGCGGAGCGAAATCTCTGGGCCTTGACGATTTGATTGGCAACTTTTTACCTGGCAAAGAGGCTGATTTCGTGGTGATGGAACCCACTGCCACTCCGCTACAGCAGCTGCGCTATGACAACTCTGTTTCTTTAGTCGACAAATTGTTCGTGATGATGACGTTGGGCGATGACCGTTCGATCTACCGCACCTACGTTGATGGTCGTCTGGTGTACGAACGCAACTAATAATAAAACTTTAACATCCTCGTGAGGACATCATTATGTCTGGAGACATCCTACAAACACCGGACGCACCAAAGCCACAGGGCGCGCTGGATAATTATTTTAAAATTACCGCTCGTGGCAGTACCATTCGTCAGGAAGTACTGGCTGGCTTAACGACCTTTCTGGCCATGGTTTATTCCGTTATCGTCGTTCCGGGAATGCTGGGCAAAGCAGGTTTTCCTCCCGCAGCTGTGTTTGTTGCCACCTGTCTGGTCGCGGGCTTCGGCTCGTTGCTGATGGGGTTGTGGGCCAATTTGCCAATGGCGATTGGTTGCGCTATTTCCTTGACGGCGTTTACCGCATTCAGTCTGGTACTCGGGCAACAAATTAGCGTTCCTGTCGCACTGGGCGCAGTCTTTCTGATGGGCGTCATCTTCACCGCTATTTCCGTAACCGGTGTGCGTACCGGATCTTACGTAATTTGCCGATGGGGATCGCTCACGGTACAGGTATCGGTATCGGCCTGTTTCTGCTGCTGATTGCTGCTAACGGTGTGGGAATGGTTATCAAAAACCCGATTGAAGGCTTGCCAGTGGCGCTCGGTGCGTTTACCTCCTTCCCGGTGATGATGAGCTTACTGGGGCTGGCGGTCATCTTCGGTCTGGAAAAGTGCCGCGTACCCGGCGGGATCTTGTTGGTGATTATTGCCATCTCGATCATCGGCTTAATCTTTGACCCAGCGGTGAAGTACCACGGTCTGGTGGCAATGCCAAGCCTGACTGGCGAAGATGGTAAGTCTTTGATTTTCAGCCTCGATATTATGGGCGCACTCCAGCCAACTGTACTTCCGAGTGTACTGGCATTGGTGATGACCGCAGTGTTCGACGCCACTGGCACCATCCGTGCCGTCGCCGGTCAGGCGAATTTGTTGGATAAAGACAACCAGATCATCAACGGCGGCAAAGCCCTGACCAGTGACTCAGTAAGTTCAATATTCTCCGGCCTGGTGGGCGCAGCGCCCGCAGCGGTTTATATCGAATCAGCGGCAGGAACCGCCGCCGGGGGTAAAACAGGGTTGACCGCAACCGTAGTGGGGGCGTTATTCCTGCTGATTTTGTTCTTATCACCGCTGTCATTTTTGATCCCTGGTTACGCCACTGCACCCGCTCTGATGTACGTAGGTTTGCTGATGTTAAGTAACGTCTCGAAGCTGGATTTCAATGATTTTATTGACGCAATGGCTGGCCTGGTGTGTGCCGTGTTCATCGTTCTGACTTGTAATATCGTTACCGGTATTATGCTGGGCTTTGTGACACTGGTCGTAGGCCGCGTTTTTGCACGCGAATGGCAAAAGCTGAATATTGGTACGGTGATCATTACTGCCGCACTGGTCGCATTTTACGCGGGTGGTTGGGCAATCTAATAGATTCTCCGCGCCTTTCAGCGCGGAGATTTCTTTCAGAGAGGATTCTCACCGCTGGCAACAATACGCTGCTGGCGGACTCGCCTGAGTTCTCTTTCAGTAAGCAACTGCAGCGCCTGTGTCGGGCAAGATTCAACGCAGGCAGGCCCCTCTTCCCGCTGTTCACAGAGATCGCATTTCACAATTTGTTGCCGGGTATCCCCCGGCAACGACTGAATGGTGATCATCCCAAATGGGCACGCACTGACGCAACTCTGACAGCCAATACAACGGGCAGAATTGGTCTGCACCACCTGCTCGCCCATCGTCAGCGCCCCCACGGGGCAAGCGCCAACACAAGGGGCGTTTTCACACTGATGGCACATCACCGGCGCACTGATGCTGTCCAGTCGCTGTACCTTCAGCCGGGGTAAAAAGACATCGGCATTCAACTCCTGTTCTGAAGGGTGAGCGACCACACAGGCTACTTCACAAGTACGGCAGCCAATACAGTCAGCCGGATTAACGATAATTAACGATTTCATCACGATGCCTTCGTATCAAACAGAGTTAACATATCGCGCGCCGCCTGCCTTCCTGCGGCCAATTGCAGTGACAACCAGATCCGCGCCATGAACTGCATCACCACCAGCAAAGACTTTTTTCAGATGCGTCTGGGTAGGTAAATACCCGACGTCACCGGTTTGAATCAGGCCCCATTTATCGAGTTTAATTCCGCTGCCCTGCAACCACGGCATGGCATGCGCCTGGAAACCAAAGGCCATAATGAGAACATCGGCGGGCAATTCAAACTCTGAACCCGCTACCGGACGAGGACGACGGCGACCATCCGGCCCCGGCTCACCCATGGCGGTACGAATCAGGCCCACCGCAGTTAAACGCCCATCTTCGTCACAAGCGATATATTGCGGCTGAACATTGAACTGAAACTCGACACCTTCCTCGCGCGCATTGACCACCTCTTTGCGCGAGCCCGGCATACTGACTTCATCACGACGATACGCGCAGGTCACGCTGGCGGCATTGAGGCGGATGGAAGTCCGCAAACAATCCATGGTCGTATCGCCACCGCCCAATACCACGACTCGCTTACCTTCCACATCCGTCAGCGGATACTCTTCAGACTCCGGCAACCCCATGAGCTGGCGGGTATGGGCAGTCAGGAACGGTAACGCCTGAATGACACCGGGCGCATCTTCATGCGGCAGATCTGCTCGCATCATCCCGTAAGTCCCCACGCCGATAAAAACTGCATCATATTCAGAAGTTAAATCGCTAAAGGTAATATCGCGGCCAATTTCACAGTTAAGATGAAAGTCGATTCCCATTGCGGTGAATATCTCGCCGCTGGCTTAATACCGTTTTATCGAGTTTGAAAGGAGGTATGCCAAAAGTCAGCATACCGCCAATTTCTGGATGGCGATCAAAGACATCAACCTGAACTCCTGCGCGCGCCAGAATATCAGCACACCCTAACCCTGCAGGCCCTGCGCCAATCACCGCCACTTTTTCGCTACGGGGAACAACTTTGCTGATATCGGGACGCCAGCCCATCGCCAGCGCGGTATCGGTAATGTAGCGTTCCAGATTCCCGATAGAGACTGCGCCAGAGTGATCTTTCAAAGTACATGCGCCTTCACAAAGACGGTCCTGTGGACATACCCTGCCGCAGATTTCTGGCAAGGAACTGGTCTGGTGGCAAAGTTCTGCCGCTTCAATAATCTTTCCTTCCTGCACCAGACGGATGTAATCCGGAATAGCGTTATGCAGCGGGCAATGCCAGTTGCAGTTAGCTTTTTTCGGCGCAATAAACACAGCGGTCACTCTCATAAGTCGCTTGTTGTGGATCCAGCCCGTAATAGATTTCGCCAAAGTGGGTTTTCCGTTCACTCGCTGAAATTTTATCTGCGCCTTTACGCGAGTTAACGGGGAGCAACGCTGCACTGCGAGATGGCTGAGCGTCTGATGACGCTTTTCCTGCTGCCGTTTTGCGCTGGCGGCCACCTTTATCTGCTGCAACCCTTTATCGTCCATCAGCCGTAACGCCTGTGTTGGGCAGACTTCAATACAGGCTTGCGTGCAGGAACTGCGCTGGTTACAAAGGTCGCATTTCTGCGCAATCGTATCGACCATCTCAACGACGCCAAAGGGGCAAGCGATTGCGCATCTTTTACAACCAATACATTTTTGCTCGTCCAGTTGTACGCTATCGGGCTGGAAAGTCAGAGCATTAACCGGACAAGCCGTAACGCAAGGGGCATTGTTGCAGTGATGGCAGGCCACCGGATTCGCAGCCTCGGCCTTTCCCTACAACGTGGATACGCGGTCGAAAGTCACTGTGACTCAGCGGACCAGTTTTCTTGATTATGTGCCATCGCACAGGCAATTTCACAAGCATGACAGCCTATACATTCCGCAGCTTCAGCAGCGATAAACTTATTCATTTGCATCCCTTTCATTTAATGAGTTATGTCTTCTCAAATTTCGCGATGCAATAAATGGGCATGTATTAGGTAGCATGGCCGATTTAATTATAATTTTGCGACTGAGTTCAAATTATTGCCCCTCAATCTATGCAGCTTTCATTATTTCAACATTGCCGATCAAAAGAATGCTATCCAGATAAAAACGATTAAATGCGAGAGTGCGACATGCCAGAATGATTAATGAAATATCAATATGAGAAAATTACAGATAATTCCATTGTCAGGTTCTCTTCTCATTTTCGTGGTTTAACCACGATTATGTGATTACCTCCGCAATTCCTGTCTCTAACTCCCCTTCCTCGCAAAACTGGCACTCCACGAGCATGTATTTAGACAGTTTCATGAACGTAAACGGTTGCTTTTTACTCTGGCGGGCGAAAGGAGAAACACTGATGAGCGCCATAGATTCCCAACTTCCCTCATCTTCTGGGCAAGACCGCCCAACTGATGAGGTTGACCGCATATTATCACCAGGAAAGCTGATCATACTCGGTCTGCAACACGTCCTTGTCATGTACGCAGGTGCAGTCGCTGTTCCTCTTATGATTGGCGACCGACTGGGCCTCTCAAAAGAAGCTATTGCGATGCTCATTAGCTCGGATCTCTTTTGCTGCGGGATCGTCACATTATTGCAATGTATCGGTATCGGCCGCTTTATGGGGATCCGCCTGCCGGTGATTATGTCGGTGACCTTCGCCGCGGGTTTTATCACCACATTATTAGCGCCACTTATCGGTCGCTTGATGCCTTTATTCCCGCCACTGGTTACCGGTGTGGTTATTACTTCTATCGGGCTTAGCATCATTCAGGTGGGTATTGACTGGGCCGCCGGAGGTAAAGGGAATCCGCAATATGGTAATCCCGTTTATTTAGGTATCTCCTTTGCCGTCTTAATTTTTATCTTGCTCATTACTCGCTATGCGAAAGGATTTATGTCCAACGTCGCCGTATTACTGGGGATTGTATTTGGTTTTTTACTTTCGTGGATGATGAATGAAGTCAATTTATCCGGGCTACATGATGCTTCATGGTTTGCGATTGTCACGCCGATGTCATTTGGTATGCCGATTTTCGATCCCGTTTCCATTCTGACCATGACTGCCGTGTTAATCATCGTGTTTATCGAGTCGATGGGGATGTTCCTGGCACTGGGTGAAATAGTCGGTCGTAAACTCTCTTCACACGATATTATTCGCGGGCTGCGTGTCGATGGTGTAGGGACAATGATAGGCGGAACGTTTAACAGCTTCCCCCACACGTCATTTTCTCAAAACGTTGGCCTGGTTAGCGTGACGCGCGTTCATAGCCGCTGGGTGTGCATTGCTTCCGGTATCATTTTGATCCTGTTCGGCATGGTGCCCAAAATGGCGGTGCTGGTGGCCTCGATTCCGCAATTTGTGCTGGGCGGCGCGGGGCTGGTGATGTTCGGCATGGTACTGGCGACAGGGATTCGAATTCTGTCGCGCTGTAACTACACCACTAACCGTTACAACCTCTATATTGTGGCGATCAGTCTCGGTGTTGGCATGACGCCAACGCTCTCTCACGATTTCTTTTCTAAGTTACCGGCCGTACTGCAACCGTTGCTGCATAGCGGCATTATGCTCGCAACCCTTAGCGCCGTTGTGCTGAACGTCTTCTTTAATGGCTACCAGCATCATGCTGACCTGTGAAGGAATCCGTCTCTGATAAAGATTTAAAAGTCAGGACAGTACGTATGTGGCTTCTGATGCGCAAGCTGAAGAAAAATGAGCATGGAGAATAATATGAATCTTTTAATGCGCGCTATATTCAGTCTGCTGTTGCTTTTTACTCTCTCTATTCCTGTCATTTCTGATTGTGTTGCAATGGCCATTGAAAGTCGCTTCAAATATATGATGCTGCTTTTTAAATGGTTTTACCTGTCGACATCCGCTCAAAACGGGCGGTTGTCGATAAACGCTCACTTGGTTAATCATTTCACTCTTCTATTATCTATAATGATGAGTGATCAGAATTACATGTGAGAAATTATGCAAACGGAACACGTCATTTTATTGAATGCACAGGAGTTCCCACGGGTACGCTGGAAAAGTATGCCGCACACACGGCAGACACCCTCTTACATCTCGCGTTTTCCAGTTGGCTGTTTAATGCCAAAGGGCAATTATTAGTTACCCGCCGCGCCCTTAGCAAAAAGCATGGCCTGGCGTGTGGACTAACTCGGTTTGTGGGCACCCACAACTGGGAGAAAGCAACGAAGAGGCGGTGATCCGCCGTTGCCATTATGAGCTTGGCGTAGAAATTACGCCTCCTGAATCTATCTATCCTGACTTTCGCTACCGCGCCACCGATCCGAATGGCATTGTGGAAAATGAAGTGTGTCCGGTATTTGCCGCACGCACGACCAGTGCGTTACAGATCAACGATGATGAAGTGATGGATTATCAATGGTGTGATTTAGCAGCGGTTTTACGCGGTATTGATGCTACGCCGTGGGCGTTCAGTCCGTGGATGGTGATGCAGGCGACAAATCGCGAAGCCAGAAAACGATTATCTGCATTTACCCAGCTTAAATAAAAAACCCCGACGGTTGCCGGGGTTGTGAGCATAACGTAATGCTTATTTTACCGGACGCATCGCCGGGAACAGAATAACGTCGCGGATGGTATGGCTGTTGGTGAACAGCATTACCATACGGTCGATACCAATTCCCAGACCTGCTGTCGGCGGTAAGCCATGTTCCAGTGCGGTGACATAATCTTCGTCGTAGAACATCGCTTCGTCGTCACCTGCATCTTTCGCGGCAACCTGATCCAGGAAGCGCTGCGCCTGATCTTCCGCGTCGTTCAGCTCGCTGAAGCCGTTACCGATTTCACGTCCACCAATAAAGAACTCGAAGCGGTCGGTGATTTCCGGGTTTACGTCGTTACGACGCGCCAGAGGAGAAACTTCTGCCGGATATTCAGTAATGAAGGTCGGCTGGATCAGATGAGCTTCTGCCACTTCTTCGAAGATCTCGGTAACGATACGGCCAAGACCCCAACTCTTCTCAACGTGGATGCCGATAGATTCAGCAATCGCTTTCGCAGAGTCGAAGTTATCCAGATCCGCCATGTTGGTTTCCGGGCGGTATTTCTGAATCGCTTCACGCATGGTCAGTTTTTCGAACGGTTTACCGAAGTCCAGCGTTACGTCGCCGTAGGTCACTTCCGTCTTACCGAGAATATCCTGTGCCAGAGTACGGAACAGCGATTCGGTCAGCTCGATCAGATCTTTGTAGTCCGCATACGCCATGTAGAGTTCCATCATGGTGAACTCTGGGTTATGACGAACGGAAATACCTTCGTTACGGAAGTTACGGTTGATTTCGAATACACGCTCGAAGCCACCGACCACCAGACGCTTGAGGTACAGTTCCGGCGCGATACGCAGGTACATGTCGAGATCCAGCGCGTTATGGTGAGTGATAAACGGACGCGCAGCGGCACCGCCAGGGATCACCTGCATCATCGGCGTTTCAACTTCCATAAAGCCGCGGTTCACCATGAACTGGCGAATACCAGAGAGGATCTGCGAGCGCACTTTAAAGGTGTTGCGGGATTCATCGTTAGAGATGAGATCCAGATAACGCTGACGATAGCGCGCTTCCTGATCCTGCAAGCCGTGGAATTTATCCGGCAGCGGACGCAGTGCTTTGGTCAGCAGACGCAGCTCGGTACAGTGGATAGACAGTTCGCCGGTTTTGGTTTTGAACAGTTTACCTTTCGCGCCGAGGATATCGCCGAGGTCCCATTTTTTGAACTGCTCGTTGTAAACGCCTTCCGGCAGATCGTCACGGGCAACGTACAGCTGAATGCGGCCCCCACATCCTGCAGGGTAACGAAAGACGCTTTACCCATAATACGGCGGGTCATCATGCGGCCAGCAACGGCGACTTCGATGTTCAGCGCTTCCAGTTCTTCGTTCTCTTTACCGTCGAATTCTGCGTGCAATTGGTCAGAGGTATGATCGCGACGGAAATCGTTCGGGAAGGCAATCCCCTGCTCGCGCAGGTTCGCCAGCTTCTCACGACGCGTTTTCAGTTCATTGTTAAGATCGACTACCGCGTCAGCGCCCTGTGCGTGTTGTTCAGACATGTTGGTTCCTCATAACCCTGCTTTCAAACTTGCTTCGATAAATTGATCCAGGCTGCCGTCCAGCACGGCCTGCGTGTTGCGGGTTTCTACCCCGGTACGCAGATCTTTAATGCGGGAGTCATCAAGGACATAAGAACGAATCTGGCTGCCCCAGCCGATGTCGGATTTATTATCTTCCATCGCCTGTTTCTCGGCATTTTTCTTCTGCATCTCCAGTTCATAAAGCTTCGCTTTCATCTGCTTCATGGCCTGGTCTTTGTTCTTGTGCTGGGAACGGTCGTTCTGGCATTGGGTCACGATCCCGGTTGGGATGTGAGTAATACGCACCGCAGATTCGGTACGGTTAACGTGCTGACCGCCCGCGCCAGATGCGCGATAAACGTCGATGCGCAGATCCGCCGGATTGATTTCGATATCGATATCATCATCAACTTCCGGGTAAACAAACGCGGAGCTGAACGACGTGTGGCGACGACCGCCGGAGTCAAACGGGCTCTTACGCACCAGGCGGTGAACGCCGGTTTCTGTACGCAGCCAGCCATAAGCGTAATCGCCGGAGATTTTGATCGTTACGGATTTAATACCCGCCACTTCACCTTCCGACTCTTCGATGATTTCAGTTTTGAAACCACGCGATTCTGCCCAGCGCAGATACATACGCTCAAGCATGCTCGCCCAGTCCTGTGCTTCCGTACCGCCAGACCCCGCCTGAATATCGAGGTAGCAGTCGGCGCTGTCATATTCGCCAGAGAACATACGGCGGAACTCAAGCTGCGCCAGTTTTTCTTCCAGAGCGTCGAGTTCAGCAACGGCTTCGTTAAAGGTTTCTTCGTCGTCAGCTTCTACAGCCAGTTCCAGCAGACCAGAAACATCTTCCAGCCCCTGTTTCATTTGGTCGAGGGTGTCGACAACGGCTTCGAGGGAGGAACGCTCTTTACCCAGCGCCTGTGCGCGTTCGGGTTCGTTCCAGACATCCGGCTGTTCCAGCTCGGCGTTTACTTCTTCCAGACGCTCTTTCTTGGCGTCGTAGTCAAAGATACCCCCTAAGAACGTCGGAGCGTTCCGTGAGGTCCTGAATGCGATTATTTACCGGATTAATTTCAAACATGGTCTGATTTCTTTTATTGAGCTAGTCAAAATGCGGTGATAAGAGCGGGATTGTACCCAATCCACGCTCTTTTTTATAGAGAAGATGACGCTAAATTGGCCAGATATTGTCGATGATAATTTGCAGGCTGCGGTTGCCGCGAAACTCGTTGATATCGAGCCTGTAAGCCAGTTGCACTTCGCGCACGCCGTTATCCGGCCAGAGGGCGGTATCGACATTAAAAGCAATCCCGTCCAGCAGTGGACCGCCACCGACCGGTTCGACCATGACTTTCAAATGACGTTCGCCCACCAGCCGCTGTTGCAGCAGACGAAAATGACCATCAAACAGCGGCTCCGGGAACATCTGCCCCCACGGGCCAGCATCGCGCAACAGCTGCGCCACTTCCATGGTCATTTCTTGGCCGGACTTAACGGACCGTCCGACACCACTTCGCCTTGCAATAGCGAAGGGTCCAACCACTCCGTAACCAGTTCGCCAAACCGTTGTTGAAAGAGTTCGAATTTATCCTCTTCCAGCGACAAACCCGCCGCCATCGCATGACCGCCAAACTTGAGCATCATGCCGGGGTAGAGTGTGTCTAATCGCTCCAGCGCATCACGCATATGCAGCCCCTGAATGGAGCGACCGGAACCTTTCAGCGTACCATCACCAGCTGGCGCAAAGGCGATAACCGGACGATGAAAACGCTCTTTGATGCGCGAAGCCAGAATACCGACAACGCCCTGATGCCATTCGGGGTGATACATTGCCAGCCCGCCGGGTAGTGTGTCGCGGCTGCGCTCCAGTTTCTCGCACAAGGTCAGGGCTTCAACTTGCATTCCCTGTTCGATCTCTTTTCGCGTCTGGTTTAGCGCATCGAGTTCATTTGCCAGCACGCGCGCTTCGCCGATGTTGTCGCACAGCAACAGCGCCACGCCAACGGACATATCGTCCAGTCGCCCGGCAGCATTGAGACGTGGCCCCAGCGCAAAACCTAAATCGCTGGCGGCGAGTTTTTGTGGATCGCGATTGGCCACTTCCAGCAGCGCTTTAATCCCCGGACGGCACTTTCCGGCACGGATGCGACTCATCCCCTGCCAGGTCAGAATGCGATTATTAGCGTCCAGCGGCACGACGTCCGCCACTGTCCCCAACGCTACCAGATCCAGCAGTTCTGCCAGATTAGGAATTGCGATGCCGCGTTCATCAAACCAGCCCTGATCGCGCAAAAAAGTGCGTAACGCCAGCATCAGATAAAACGCCACGCCAACGCCCGCCAGTGATTTCGACGGGAAATTACAGTCGCGCAAGTTAGGGTTAATGATCGCTTCCGCTGCGGGTAATGTGTCGCCTGGCAAATGGTGATCGGTAACAATAACCGGAATGCCCAACGAACGAGCGTGTTCAACCCCCGCATGGGAGGAAATACCGTTATCCACCGTGACAATTAACTGCGCGCCACGGGCATGAGCCTGATCGACTACTTCCGGACTTAAGCCGTAACCGTCTTCGAAACGGTTTGGAACCAGGTAGTCGATATTGCTGCAACCAAGCGAGCGCATCGCCAGCACGCTTAGAGCCGTGCTGGTCGCACCGTCGGCGTCGAAATCACCGACCACAATAATCCGCGTTCCTTCGCGAAAAGCGTTGTAAAGGATCTCAACGGCCTTTTCGACGCCGCTCAGTTGCTGCCAGGGCAGCATGCCTTTAACACTGCGTTCCAGTTCCTGCGCGCTACGCACACCCCGGCTGGCATATAAACGGCGCAGCAAGGGAGGCAATTCAGCGGGCAAGTCGGCCGTTTCATCGACTTCACGGCGACGAAGTTGTATCTGTTGTTTCACGCGAATTATTTACCGCTGGTCATTTTTTGGTGTTCGTCGAGGAATTCTTTCATGTCTTTCGGCGGCTGGTAACCCGGAACAAGTGTGCCATTGCTCAGCACAACTGCCGGAGTACCGCTAACGCCAAGCTGGACGCCAAGTGCGTAATGGTCGGCAATATCCACGTCGCAGCTGGCTGGTGCGACGCTTTTACCTGCCATCACATCATCAAACGCTTTGTTTTTATCTTTCGCACACCAGATAGCTTTCATTTCTTTCTCTGCATCGCTGTCCAGCCCCTGGCGCGGGAAAGCAAGATAACGCACGGTGATCCCCAGCGCGTTATAGTCTGCCATTTGCTCATGCAGTTTGTGGCAGTAACCACAGGTAATATCAGTAAACACGGTGATGACGTGTTTTTCCTGCGGCGCTTTATAAACGATCATCTCTTTTTCAAGCGCATTCAACTGCTTTAACAGCATCTTATTGGTGACATTGACCGGAGCCGTGCCACTAACGTCATACATTGGCCCCTGAATGATATGTTTACCATCATCGGTGATGTACAACACACCGCTGTTAGTCAGAACTGTCTTCATGCCAGCTACGGGCGCGGGCTGAATATCGCTGCTTTTGATGCCCATTTTGGCTAACGTTTGTTGAATTGCCGCGTCATCAGCCTGAACAAAGCCTGAAAACGCTGCCAACAAGGTAAATAACATAAAACCTTTCTTCATAAATTTTCCTGTTCTTTTCAGACATCACGCCCGCGGGTGATGCTGTTGATGAAGTTGCCGCAGACGCTCGGTAGCGACATGCGTATAAATTTGCGTGGTGGAGAGATCGCTGTGGCCCAGTAGCATCTGCACCACGCGCAAATCCGCACCATGATTTAATAAGTGAGTGGCAAAAGCGTGACGCAACACATGCGGTGACAGCTTTTCGCTGTCGATACCCGCCAGCACGGCATAATGTTTAATGCGGTGCCAGAAGGTCTGTCGCGTCATCTGCTGCGCACGCTGGCTGGGAAACAACACGTCAATTGACACACCATTCAACAGCCACGGACGCCCATGTTCCAGATAGGTTTCCAGCCAGTAAACCGCCTCTTCACCTAACGGCACCAGGCGCTCTTTGTTGCCTTTACCAATGACCCGCACTACGCCCTGACGCAGGCTGATATCACTCATTGTCAGCCCGACCAGTTCAGAGACACGCAGTCCGGTAGCATACAACACTTCAAGCATGGCTTTATCGCGTAGCTCCAGTGGCTGATCAATTAATGGTGCCTGTAATAAACGTTCGACCTGCGCTTCGCTTAAATCTTTTGGCAAACGCTGGGGCAATTTCGGTGAAGCGAGATGCGCACTGGGATCATCTTCACGAAACTTTTCGCGATAAAGATACTGGAACAATCGGCGCACTGCACTCAGCAAACGCGCTGAGCTGGTGGCTTTATACCCGCCCTCCAGCCGTTCTGCCAGTAATGCCTGCAAATCGTCACTTTGCGCCGTCGCCAGCGTCAACCCGCGGTGATGCAACCACTCCACCATCATTGACAGATCGCGACGGTAAGCGTTCAACGTATTTTCAGCCAGATTTTTTTCCAGCCACAGAGCATCAAGAAACTGCTCGATGCGTGCCAGATCCTGTTTCACTTGCGCCCCTTATGGTCACTCATTTGATCCATTATGCCTTATTGTGCCGTGACTAAAGCGATTCTGATACACTAGCCGCAAAAGCCACAGCAGAATCGAGAAGCTTACGTTATGAATATGGGTCTTTTTTACGGTTCCAGCACCTGTTACACCGAAATGGCGGCAGAAAAAAATCCGCGATATTATCGGCCCAGAACTGGTGACCTTACATAACCTCAAGGACGACTCCCCGAAATTAATGGAGCAGTACGATGTGCTCATTCTGGGTATCCCGACCTGGGATTTTGGCGAAATCCAGGAAGACTGGGAAGCCGTCTGGGATCAGCTCGACGACCTGAACCTCGAAGGTAAAATTGTTGCGCTGTATGGGCTTGGCGATCAACTGGGATACGGCGAGTGGTTCCTCGATGCGCTCGGTATGCTGCATGACAAACTCTCGACCAAAGGCGTGAAGTTCGTCGGCTACTGGCCAACGGAAGGATATGAATTTACCAGCCCGAAACCGGTGATTGCTGACGGGCAACTGTTCGTGGGTCTGGCGCTGGATGAAACTAACCAGTATGACCTTAGCGACGAGCGTATTCAGAGCTGGTGCGAGCAAATCCTCAACGAAATGGCAGAGCATTACGCCTGATGTCACTGACGGCTTAGCACATATGCTTTGCCGTCATCTTTATCTTTGCGTCTCTTGTTGTAACAATATCCGCCGTAAATCCCGCCATTCGGCTTCGTCCATGCTGTCAGCTGCCAGCCATAAATGTTGCCGTTTTCCGCTGTCAGAACGTAAACGCAGCATCATGCCGCTCTTAATCATCCACGGCGCTTTGACGATGCTCCACTCCTGCCCTTGCCAACGCAAACGCCCGTCCATCAACAAGCGAATTTCCCCCTGGCGAGCATTAATGCGCCGCTGGCTGCGAACGCAATCAAACACCACCAGCGAAAGTAACACCATCCATAACGGGGTGTAACTGAGCGGCCAGGGCATGAGTAAAATAACAGCGGCAACCAGCCCATGAATCAGCAAGGAAAGCCACTGTGCGCGCCAGGAGACGCGCAAATCAGATTGCCACAGGACCACGTTCCCGGTTCCGTGTCTGGATGAGTCGGACCATCATTTCCAGTTCTGCATCGGCCGGTTTACCGTGATTCATCAGCCAGTTAAACAGGTCCGGATCGTCACATTCCAGCAAACGAATAAAGATGCGTTTTTCGTCATCGCTTAAGCTGTCGTACTCATGTTCGAAAAACGGCATGATTGAAATATCGAGTTCGCGCATACCACGGCGGCATGCCCAATGAATGCGGGCTTTGTTGTTAATGTCCATCTTCTTCCTGTCTCACGAAAATCCAGTACCCGGCTATTGTAACGTGTTTTTCGACTTCTTTTACGGGAATATCAGTAAACACAATCGCGATCGCGAAATTAATTCACAACAATTCAAGGGCTTCATTTTTTTGGAAGTCGCCTCGCAGAAGGCACAGATCGCGTAGTGAAAGCACTTGCATTGCCTCATAGCTCTTTTACCATTAGTTATTAATACGCCGTTAAGCAACTCAGGACTCTATTATGGCTTTTACACCTTTTCCTCCCCGTCAGCCTACGGCTTCTGCCCGTTTGCCACTGACGCTGATGACGCTTGATGACTGGGCGCTTGCCACTATTACTGGCGCGGACAGCGAAAAATATATGCAAGGCCAGGTGACAGCAGATGTCAGCCAGATGACTGAAGATCAGCACCTGCTCGCCGCCCATTGCGACGCCAAAGGTAAAATGTGGAGCAATTTACGTCTGTTCCGCGACGGCGATGGCTTTGCATGGATTGAACGGCGCAGCGTGCGTGAACCGCAGCTGACTGAACTGAAAAAATATGCGGTGTTCTCTAAAGTGACCATCGCGCCAGACGACGAGCGTGTGCTGCTTGGTGTTGCCGGTTTTCAGGCGCGCGCCGCGTTGGCAAATCTCTTTAGTGAACTACCTTCGAGAGAAAAACAGGTAGTCAAAGAAGGCGCGACCACGTTGCTATGGTTTGAACACCCGGCAGAACGTTTCCTGATCGTAACCGATGAAGCTACTGCCAATATGCTGACCGATAAACTGCGCGGTGAAGCGGAACTGAACAATAGCCAACAGTGGCTGGCATTAAACATTGAAGCGGGTTTTCCGGTGATTGATGCCGCCAACAGCGGGCAGTTTATCCCCCAGTGCGACCAACCTTCAGGCGCTGGGCGGTATCAGCTTTAAGAAAGGCTGCTATACCGGACAAGAGATGGTGGCGCGAGCAAAATTCCGTGGTGCCAACAAACGCGCGCTCTGGTTGCTGACGGGTAGCGCCAGCCGACTGCCGGAAGCTGGTGAAGACTTAGAGCTGAAAATGGGCGAGAACTGGCGTCGTACCGGTACGGTGCTGGCTGCGGTCAAACTGGAAGATGGTCAGGTTGTGGTGCAGGTTGTCATGAATAACGATATGGAACCGGACAGCATCTTCCGCGTGCGTGACGATGCGAATACATTGCGTATCGAGCCACTGCCATATTCGCTGGAAGAGTAAATCTCTGTATCGCATCAGGCATTTATCGCCTGATGCGACACTGGTGTGTCTTTTCGGGCCTACAAAGGCACGCCAATTACGCCTGCCCAATATACAAATAGATCGCCAGAAAGTGGCACACACTACCGCCGATCACAAAGCCGTGCCAGATGGCATGATTGTATGGAATGCGCTTGCAGACGTAGAAAATCACACCGAGCGAATAAACCACACCGCCTACCGCCAGTAAGGTAACGCTGCCCGCCGCGAGCTTAACTGCCATTTCATAAATTACCACCAGCGACAGCCAGCCCATCGCCAGATAGGTCACCAGAGATAAAATTTTGAATCGGTGCGCGATGGTCAGTTTAAACAGAATACCCAGCAATGCCAGGCTCCAGATAACAATCATCAACCCGCGCGCTAACGGAGAATCCAGCCCCACCAGCAAAAACGGCGTGTAGGTTCCGGCAATCAACAGATAAATGGCACAGTGGTCAAATTTCTTCAGCCACATTTTTGCCCGTTGATGGGGAATGGCGTGATAGAGCGTCGAAGCGAGGAACAGCAGGATCATACTGCCGCCATAGAGGCTGTAACTGGTTATCGCCGTGGCGCTGGCATTGAGATCCACCGCCTGAACCAGTAGCAACACCAGCCCAACGATACCAAACACCAGCCCAATGCCGTGACTGACGCTGTTGGCAATTTCCTCTGCCAGCGAATATCCCTGCTTAATGAGGGGCTTCTGAACCATAACTTACTCCGGAAAAACGTACACGCACATGTATACCTCTCCAGCGTAACTGAGAATAGTTCCAGTGAACACCTGTTAGCTAAAATAAATTCTGATTTGAGATTAATCTCCAAAAAATCATGAAATTAAATGCGAAATTTCAACTAACAGGCGTGAGTTCAATTTAAAGACATTTAAATTCAATCACATAAAACTGTGTCTGGTCGGGATAGATGTCGGCAATGACCTTTTTCAGTTCAGTCAGGGTCATATTTTCCTGCTCTGCATGTTTTTCCGTCAGCGTATCCAGCGTTACGGTTGAGGTTGCGGTGACTTCAATCGTGCAAAAATAACCGTCATCTTCAAAACGTCCGACACGAAGCACATCACCCGTTTTGAAGTGCGATTCAGACTCGTCGCGGATGGTGATGGTTTTACGCCCAGCCAGAATGTCATCCTGGAAACGTTGAAAAAAAGTGATGTCGTTTGGCTGCATGGTAATATTTCCTGTAAGAATTGACTCATCTGGAGCCTATGATAGTGAAAAAACTCACCTTACCGAAAGATTTCTTATGGGGCGGCGCAGTTGCCGCTCATCAGGTCGAAGGCGGCTGGAACAAAGGCGGCAAAGGGCCGAGCATTTGTGACGTTTTGACCGGTGGCGCACACGGCGTGCCGCGCGAAATCACCAAAGAAGTTGTGCCTGGCAAATACTATCCAAACCATGAAGCCGTTGATTTTTATGGTCACTACAAGGAGGACATCAAGCTATTTGCCGAAATGGGCTTCAAATGTTTTCGTACTTCCATCGCCTGGACGCGCATTTTTCCAAAAGGCGATGAAGCTCAGCCAAACGAAGAAGGGCTGAAGTTCTACGATGATATGATCGATGAACTGCTGAAATACAACATCGAACCGGTGATCACCCTCTCCCACTTTGAAATGCCGCTGCATCTGGTGCAGCAATATGGTAGCTGGACCAACCGTAAAGTGGTTGATTTCTTTGTCCGTTTCGCGGAAGTGGTATTTGAACGCTATAAGCATAAAGTCAAATACTGGATGACCTTCAACGAAATTAACAACCAGCGTAACTGGCGTGCACCGCTGTTCGGTTACTGCTGCTCCGGCGTGGTGTATACCGAGCATGAAAACCCGGAAGAGACGATGTATCAGGTGCTGCATCACCAGTTTGTCGCCAGCGCCCTGGCGGTGAAAGCCGCGCATCGCATCAACCCGGAGATGAAAGTCGGTTGTATGCTGGCGATGGTGCCGCTCTATCCTTACTCCTGTAACCCGGACGATGTGATGTTTGCCCAGGAGTCGATGCGCGAACGTTACGTCTTTACCGATGTGCAGTTGCGTGGCTATTACCCGTCCTATGTGTTGAACGAGTGGGAACGCCGCGGATTTAACATCAAAATGGAAGACGGCGATCTGGATGTACTGCGCGAAGGCACCTGCGATTATCTCGGCTTCAGCTATTACATGACCAACGCGGTGAAGGCCGAAGGTGGCACCGGCGATGCGATTTCTGGTTTCGAAGGCAGCGTACCGAATCCGTATGTTAAAGCGTCTGACTGGGGCTGGCAGATTGATCCGGTTGGTCTGCGCTACGCACTTTGCGAGCTGTATGAGCGTTACCAGAAGCCGCTGTTTATTGTCGAAAACGGTTTTGGCGCTTACGACAAAGTGGAAGATGATGGCAGCATCAATGACGATTACCGCATTGATTACCTGCGTGCCCATATTGAAGAGATGAAAAAAGCGGTGACTTACGATGGCGTGGACCTGATGGGCTACACGCCGTGGGGCTGCATCGACTGTGTGTCGTTCACCACCGGGCAGTACAGCAAACGCTACGGCTTTATCTATGTGAATAAACATGACGACGGTACTGGCGATATGTCGCGTTCACGTAAGAAGAGCTTTAACTGGTACAAAGAGGTGATTGCCAGCAACGGCGAGAATCTGTAATTAGCCGATGTGCCTGATGTGCTCCGCTCATCAGGCCTGGCACTCTTTTAATATATTGAGCTCGCAATATTTTATATTACGCCTCAGCCGAAACACACAAAGCGCACTTTATTAACAAGCGAAAAAGGCGCCGAAGCGCCTTTATAAGATAGTCGAATCAGTAAATTACTGGTATTCGCTAATCGGTACGCAGGAGCAGAACAGGTTACGGTCGCCGTAAACATCATCCAGACGTTTCACGGTCGGCCAGTATTTGTCTGCCACACCTGCCGGGAATACTGCAACTTCACGGCTGTACGGATGCGCCCACTCGGCGACCAGTTCGCTTTGAATGTGCGGCGCATTCACCAGCGGGTTATCTTCCAGCGGCCAGACACCGGCTTTCACCTGATCAATTTCTGCGCGATAGCCAGCATCGCATCGATAAAGCGATCCAGTTCCACTTTGCTTTCAGATTCAGTCGGTTCAACCATCAGCGTACCCGCCACCGGGAACGACATGGTCGGCGCGTGGAAACCGTAGTCGATCAGGCGCTTGGCAATATCCAGCTCGCTGATGCCGGTTTCTTCTTTCAGCGGGCGAATATCGAGAATACATTCGTGCGCCACGCGACCGTCGCGACCGGTATACAGCACCGGGAAGGCATCCTGCAGACGGCTGGCAATATAGTTGGCGTTAAGAATTGCCACCTGGCTTGCTTTTTTCAGCCCTTCTGCGCCCATCATGCGGATGTACATCCAGCTGATTGGCAGGATAGAGGCACTACCGAACGGTGCCGCAGAAACCGCGCCCTGACGGGTTAACATGCCTTCGATTTGCACCACGCTATGACCCGGTACAAACGGAGCCAGATGCGCTTTCACACCGATCGGTCCCATACCCGGACCACCACCGCCATGCGGAATGCAGAAAGTTTTATGCAGGTTAAGGTGGGAAACGTCCGCACCAATAAAGCCCGGCGAGGTGATGCCAACCTGAGCGTTCATGTTCGCGCCATCAAGGTAAACCTGACCGCCGAACTGATGCACGACTTCACACACTTCACGGATCGTTTCTTCATACACGCCGTGGGTAGAAGGATAGGTCACCATGATACAGGAGAGGTTATCGCCCGCCTGTTCCGCTTTCGCGCGCAGATCAGTCAGATCGATGTTGCCGTTTTTATCACACGCCACAACCACCACCTGCATTCCTGCCATATGCGCGGAAGCCGGGTTAGTGCCGTGCGCAGAAGCCGGGATCAGGCAGATATCGCGATGCCCTTCGTTGCGGCTTTCATGATAATGACGAATCGCCAGCAGGCCCGCGTATTCGCCCTGTGCGCCAGAGTTCGGCTGCATACAAACGGCGTCGTAACCGGTCAGTTTCACCAGCCAGTCAGCCAACTGCGCAATCATCTGCTGATAACCTTCGGCCTGTTCCGGCGGGCAGAACGGGTGCAGTTCGGCAAATTCCGGCCAGGTGATCGGGATCATCTCGGCGGCGGCGTTCAGTTTCATGGTGCAGGAACCCAGCGGGATCATCGCCTGATTCAGCGCCAGATCTTTACGCTCCAGCGAGTGCATATAGCGCATCATTTCGGTTTCGCTGTGGTAGCGATTAAACACCGGATGGGTGAGGATTTCGTCGTCGCGCAGCATCGCAGCCTGAATAGAGCGACTGTCGTGAGCCACGTCTTTGTCCAGTGTGTCGATGTCCAGCCCGTGGTTATCGCCCAACAGCACGCTGAAAAGCTGCATCACGTTTTCGCGCGTGGTTGTTTCATCAAGGGTGATCCCAACCGCGTTCAGAATATCGCTACGCAGGTTGATTTCAGCCGCTTCGGCACGCGCCAGCACGCCCGCTTTGTCGGCCACTTCCACACACAAAGTATCGAAATAGTGCGCATGGCGCAGCTTCAGACCTTTTTGTTGCAGGCCCGCCGCCAGGATATCGGTCAGACGGTGGATGCGATTAGCGATACGTTTCAGGCCAACCGGACCGTGATAAACGGCATACAGGCTGGCAATGTTTGCCAGCAGTACCTGGGAAGTACAAATGTTGGAGTTCGCTTTCTCACGACGAATATGTTGCTCGCGAGTCTGCATCGCCATGCGCAGAGCGGTGTTGCCAGCTGCATCTTTCGATACACCGATAATACGGCCCGGCATTGAGCGTTTGTATTCGTCTTTCGCCGCAAAGAATGCCGCGTGTGGGCCACCATAGCCCATCGGTACGCCAAAGCGTTGCGCCGAACCAAAAACAATATCCGCGCCCTGTTTACCTGGCGCAGTTAACAGCACCAGCGCCATAATATCGGCGGCAACGCTGACCACAATTTTGCGTGATTTCAGTTCGCTAATAAGCGCGGTGTAGTCGTGAATTTCACCAGTAGTGCCGACCTGCTGTAACAGCACGCCGAAAACGTCCTGATGGTCGAGCACTTTTTGCGCGTCATCGACAATCACTTCAAAACCAAAGGTTTCGGCACGAGTACGGACCACATCCAGCGTTTGCGGATGAACGTCAGAAGCAACAAAGAAGCGGTTGGCATTTTTCAGTTTGCTGACGCGTTTCGCCATCGCCATTGCTTCGGCGGCAGCGGTGGCCTCATCCAGAAGAGAAGCCGAAGCCATATCCAGCCCGGTCAAATCCAGCGTTACCTGCTGGAAGTTGAGTAGTGCTTCAAGGCGGCCCTGGGAGACTTCAGGTTGATACGGAGTATACGCGGTATACCAGCCCGGATTTTCCAGCATGTTACGCAGGATAACCGGCGGTAGCTGCACGGCGGTGTAACCCATGCCGATGTAAGACGTGAAGCGTTTATTGCGACTGGCAATAGCCTTGAGTTCTGCCAGTGCGGCGTATTCGGTCGCCGGTGCGCCAACCTGCGGTGGTGTCGCAAGCTGAATATCTTTCGGCACAATCTGGCCGGTCAGCGCGTTTAACGATTGTGCACCAACGGCATTCAGCATTTCTTGCTGTTGCGCGGCGTCCGGTCCGATATGGCGTTCAATAAAAGCGCCGCTGTTCAAGCTGGCTTAACGTCTGTGTCATGAGCGATGGTTCCTGAAACGTGCAGTGAATTGTGAACCTCTCTCCTTGCGAAGAGAGTGAGGGTGAGGCGTAAATTTCCTCACCCTGATCCTCTCCCGCAGAAGAGGAATAAAGCCGTTACTCGTCTTCTAACAATGCTTCGTATGCGGTTGCATCCAGCAGTGATTCCAGTTCGCTTTCATCGCTGGCTTTGATTTTGAAAATCCAGCCGCCTGCATACGGTTCGCTGTTCACCAGTTCCGGAGAATCGCTCAGTGCATCGTTTACCGCCACGATTTCACCGCTTACTGGCGCATAAATATCTGACGCCGCTTTTACCGATTCGGCAACCGCGCAGTCATCGCCCGCGCTAACCGTTGCGCCCACTTCCGGTAGGTCAACAAACACCATATCGCCTAACAGCTCCTGAGCGTGTTCGGTGATGCCAACGGTGTAAGTGCCGTCGGCTTCTTTACGCAACCATTCGTGTTCTTTGCTGTATTTCAGTTCTGCTGGTATGTTGCTCATCAATCAATCTCCAAAAAAGTAAATCACGCGACGGCTTTGCCGTTACGCACAAAAACAGGTTTCGTCACTTTAACCGGCATTTCACGGTTGCGAATTTGCACAATCGCCGTTTCACCAATACCTTCCGGCACGCGCGCCAGCGCAATGCTATAACCCAGCGTTGGGGAGAAAGTACCGCTGGTGATAATGCCTTCATGCTGGTTGCCCTGCGCATCAGTAAAACGTACCGGCAGTTCATTACGCAGCACGCCTTTTTCGGTCATCACCAGACCAACCAGTTTTTCTGTGCCATGTTCACGCTGCGCTTCCAGAGCTTCACGACCGATAAAGTCACGATCTGCCGGTTCCCAGGCGATAGTCCAGCCCATATTGGCGGCTAAAGGAGAAATAGTTTCGTCCATCTCCTGGCTATACAAATTCATGCCCGCTTCCAGACGCAGCGTGTCACGCGCGCCTAGGCCACATGGCTTAACGCCAGCTTCCACCAGCGCGCGCCAGAAATCGGCCGCTTTTTCATTGGGCAGCGCAATTTCGTAGCCCGCTTCACCGGTGTAACCGGTGGTGGCAATAAACAGATCGCCCGCCTGCACGCCAAAGAACGGTTTCATCCCTTCCACCGCCTGACGCTGGGCGTCATTAAACAGTGTGGCAGCTTTTGCCTGCGCATTCGGCCCTTGTACGGCGATCATGGAAAGGTCATCACGAACAGTAATTTCGATGCCGAAAGGTTCAGCGTGTTGGGTAATCCAGGAGAGGTCTTTTTCGCGGGTGGCGGAGTTAACAACGAGGCGGAAGAAATCTTCAGTAAAGTAGTAGACGATGAGATCATCTATCACACCGCCAGAGGCATTCAACATCCCCGAGTAAAGGGCTTTGCCGCTTTTGGTGAGCTTCGCCACATCGTTCGCCAGCAGATAACGTAGAAACTCCCGGGTGCGGCTGCCGCGAAGATCGACGATGGTCATATGTGACACATCAAACATTCCGGCATCGGTACGTACCGCATGATGTTCGTCGATTTGCGAACCGTAATGCAGCGGCATCATCCAGCCGTGGAAATCCACCATGCGAGCGCCGCAAAGCGTGTGTTGTTCGTACAAAGGAGTCTGTTGTGCCATCTTGTCCTCATTGAATAAGCGGGGCTGACAACTTTTCCATGGCGAAATTATCACCACGAAACCCAGCATCGGAGCCACTCCCGGTCCCCAACGCAATCGTTCTCTTTTGCCTGAACTTACCACCGAAACAGACTGTTAACCATAAGGTAAAATTGATCATCACATTAGCTTATGGTTAAAAAATGCAAAAATCGCAACAGAATAAAAAACCAAAAAACACGCCTTTTTCTATAAAAAGATGATGTGATGAGAAAGTTAATTTGAATAAGACAATATTAAGCGCTAAAAAAATGTCAAAAAACACTAAATCAAAAACCCATAACATTAGAAAATATAATGCGAAAACGGAGGTTAAATTAGTTTATTTCAAATGAGGAAAATCCCCCGGCGAAAAAACCGGGAGATGAAAGTGTGATGGGTATCAAATAAACAGCAGAAGAGAAATATTTAACGCAGCCATTCAGGTAAATCGTTTAATCCCATTGCCTGACGAATAAGTTGTGGCTTAACGCCAGGAAGCGTATCAGCCAGTTTCAGACCAATATCACGCAGCAATTTTTTCGCCGGATTAGCCCCGGAAAACAGATCGCGGAATCCCTGCATACCAGCCAGCATCAGCGCCGCGCTGTGCTTGCGGCTACGCTCATAGCGACGCAGGTAAATGTACTGCCCGATGTCTTTACCCTGACGATGCAACCGTTTCAGTTCAGCAATCAGCTCTGCAGCATCCATAAAGCCGAGATTTACCCCCTGCCCCGCCAGCGGGTGAATAGTATGCGCAGCGTCGCCCACCAGCGCCAGACGGTGTGCGGCAAACTGGCGCGCATAACGCCCCGTCAGCGGGAACACCTGACGCTCGCTCTCAACCTTGCATAAGCCCAGGCGATTATCAAAAGCGATATTTAACGCGCGATTAAATTCGTCTTCACTAGCCTGCTGCATCCGCTGCGCTTCCTCTGGCGACAATGACCAGACAATCGAGCAAAGATGCGGATCGCTAAGCGGTAAAAAGGCCAGAATGCCTTCGCCATGGAAAACCTGCCGCGCCACCGCATCATGCGGTTCTTCCGTGCGAATGGTCGCCACCAGCGCGTGATGCTGATAATCCCAGAAAGTCAGCGGAATATCGGCTTTGTTGCGCAACCAGGAATTAGCGCCGTCTGCGCCAATCACCAGACGCGCCGTTAACATGCTGCCATCTTTCAACGTCAGGAAGGTTTCATTTTCTCCCCAGGCGACCTGCTGTAATTCTGCGGGGGCCAACAGAGTGATATCTGACGACTGCCGGGCTTTGTTCCACAGCGCGTAGTGAATCACTGAATTTTCAACGATATGCCCAAGATGGCTATAGCCCATGCTTTGATCGTCAAACGAGATGTGACCAAAACTGTCTTTATCCCACACTTCCATACCGTGATAGCAACAGGCCCTACGAGAGAGAATGTCTTGCCAGACGCCAAGACGGGTGAGTAATTTTTCGCTGGCGGCATTGATAGCCGAAACGCGCAGTTGTGGTGGTGCATCCGCCGCCAGAGGTTCCGGTACGCGCTGCTCCAGTACGGCAACGCGTAAGCCGCTACCCTGTAAGCCGCAGGCAACCGCCAGCCCGACCATGCCGCCGCCAACAATGGCTACATCAACACTTTGCATTGTTTATTCCTTAGAACCGCCTTCAACGCGCCACCCAACCAAGAGTGCGCTGCGCCAGCACATCGCGTGCCGGGGTAAATAATTCCATCGTCATCAGCCCGATGTTGCGCCCGACAACCAGCGGCGTCCAACGGTTGGCAAAAAGATGTACAAGGCTGTCCGTGACGCCGATGGTTGCTTCGCGATCGCTCTGTCGACGCTGCTGATAACGGCACAATACGCCGTAATCACCCATGTCTTCTCCGCGCTCCTGCGCCTGAGTCAGGGTTTCCGCAAGGCTCATGACATCACGCATACCGAGGTTAAATCCTTGCCCGGCGATGGGGTGCAGAGTTTGCGCCGCATTGCCCACCAGCACGGTACGATGGGTAATAGGTCTGGCGGCGCGGGTTAACGCCAGCGGATAAGCACTGCGTTTACCGGCATGAGTAATTTCCCCAAGTCGCCAGCCAAAGGCCGACTGGAGTTCACGGCAAAACTTCTCGTCGCTCCACGATAGCACCTCTTCGCGCCGTTCCAGTGGATGACACCAGACCAGCGAACAGCGTCCGTCAGACATCGGCAACATCGCCAGCGGGCCATATTGTGTAAAGCGTTCAAAAGCGCGCCCTTCATGCGCAACGGAAGTCGCAACGTTGGCAATCACAGCCAGTTGTTCGTAAGGCTCCTGCTGCCAGTCAACGCCGCACACGGTGGCTAACGCTGAATGGGTGCCATCAGCGGCTACCAGCACGCGGCCCGTCAGCGTCTCGCCACTCTCCAGCGTCACTTCAACGAGGCTCTGAGTACGGGCAACGTTAGCCACGCGATCAGGGCAATGCAGCGTTACGCCAGGTGCTTTGCGCAGCAATGCAAACAGCCGTTGCCCGACATTGTGCAATTCGACAACCTGCCCCAGCGCCGCCAGTTGGTAATCTTCTGCGGCGAGGGTGACAAATCCAGCGTGACCACGATCGCTGACATGCACTGTGGTGATGGCAGTTGCGCAATCAGCCAGAGATTGCCAGACGCCGATGCGCGCCAGTTGCTGACAGGTACCCGCCGCCAGCGCAATAGCTCGTCCATCAAAGCCCGGATGCGCATGTGACTCTGGCGCGGTCGCTTCAATCAAATGTACTGGCAGCGCCCCGTGACTTAACCGGGAAATAGCCAGCGCCAGCGTCGCGCCCGCCATGCCGCCACCGACGATGATTACGCTCATTGCTTTCTCGCAGCTGCCATCAACGCTTCGATTTCTTCCGGCTTTTTCACCACGCTGGCGGTGAGGTTTTCATTACCGGTTTCGGTAATCACAATATCGTCTTCAATACGAATGCCGATACCGCGATACTGTTCTGGCACTTCTGCATCCGGCGCAATATACAGCCCTGGTTCTACGGTCAGTACCATACCCGGTTCCAGAATACGCGAGCGATCCTGACCATAAACACCAACGTCATGAACATCCAGTCCTAACCAGTGGCTAAGGCCATGCATAAAGAAAGGACGATGGGCGTTCTGAGCGATCAGTTCATCAACATCACCTTTCAGGATGCCGAGTTTTACCAGACCGCTAACCATGATGCGCACCACTTCACCAGTGACTTCCTGAATGGAAGTTCCCGGACGATACAGGCGCAGGCTGGTTTCAAGAGACTCCAGCACAATGTCATAGATTTCACGCTGAGCCTGAGTGAATTTGCCGTTGACCGGGAAGGTGCGGGTAATGTCGCCAGCGTAACCTTTGTATTCACAACCCGCGTCAATCAACACCAGGTCACCGTCACGCAGTTCACACTCGTTTTCGGTGTAGTGCAAAATGCAGCCGTTTTCACCGCTGCCAACAATGGTGTTATAGGAAGGGTAACGCGCACCGTGGCGGTTAAATTCGTGGTGAATTTCGCCTTCCAGATGGTACTCGAACATCCCCGGACGGCATTTTTCCATCGCCCGTGTATGCGCCAGTGCGGTGATTTCACCCGCGCGGCGAAGTACGGCAATCTCTTCTGGTGATTTGAACAGGCGCATTTCATGAACAACAGGACGCCAGTCGATCATCGTTGCCGGTGCGGTGAGATTTTGCCGCGAACCTTTACGCAGTTTCTCAAGCGCGCTGTTCACGATTTCATCAGCATATGCATGTTCGCCCTGAGCGTGGTAAACCACATCCAGACCATTAAGTAGTTGATAAAGTTGCTGATTGATTTCGCTGAATGCCAGTGCGCGGTCAACGCCCAGTTTCTCTGGCGCGGCATCCTGGCCTAAGCGACGACCAAACCAGATCTCTGCCGTCAGGTCGCGAACGCGGTTAAACAAAACGCTGTGGTTATGAGTGTCATCGCTTTTAATCAGCACCAGCACCGCTTCCGGTTCGTTAAAGCCGGTGAAGTACCAGAAGTCACTGTTCTGACGATAGGGGTATTCGCTGTCGGCGCTACGTGTTACTTCTGGTGCAGCAAAAATCAGCGCGGCGCTGCCGGGTTGCATTTGCTCTACCAGGGCCTGACGGCGACGCTGAAACTCTTGCCGGGATATCTCACTCATAACACTCTCCTTACGTTTTTTGTTTTTAGTGTAGAGTCGGTTTTTGTACTTCTGGCGCGGTCGGTTGCGGATGAGTAAAGGTGTCGTGGCATAACAGCGCGGCAACACGAACGTATTCGATGATCTCTTCAAGCGACATTTCAAGCTCTTCCTGATCTTCGTCTTCGTCGTAACCCAACTGCGCGATGTTACGCAGATCGTCGATGGCTTCACCGGTTTCGCCGGTCACTTTGTCCAGCTTCGGTTGCGTAACGCCAAGACCAAGCAGGAAGTGATTGACCCAACCAGCCAGCGCATCAGCCCGATCGAAAACGCTGACATCATCGCCATCAGGCAGATAAAGCTGAAAAAGGAAGCCGTCATCCTGCAGGGCATCGCTGGTGGCAGAGTGCATTTTGCGCAGTGCCTGTGCCAGCTCATGACCGAAAGCCATGCCTTCGTTCGTCAGGTCGTGAAGTAGCGGCAGCCATGAGCTGTCATCGTTACCGCCACATATCATCCCGCTGATTAAACCATGCATCTCAGCAGGGGTCAGACCCGTCCCTTGTTGGTTCAGATACTGGTTCATTTCGTTATAACCAGGCATTTCGTTCTGTATAGACATAAGCATTCGTCGTCAAAGGGAGGAATATTCATGATATGCTACCACTTTGGGCCCTGGTGGACCAGAAAAGGGCTTGTCTCTTCTCATCAGGGTAGCTATAGTGTCGCCCCTTCGCAGACCATGGGTCTAAAGACGAAGGCAGCGCAGTCAATCAGCAGGAAGGTGGCATGTCTGCACAACCCGTCGATATCCAAATTTTTGGCCGTTCACTGCGTGTGAACTGCCCGCCTGACCAAAGGGATGCGTTGAATCAGGCAGCGGACGATCTGAACCAACGGTTGCAAGATCTGAAAGAACGCACTAGAGTCACAAATACTGAACAGTTGGTCTTCATTGCCGCATTGAATATCAGCTATGAGTTAGCGCAAGAAAAAGCGAAGACTCGTGACTACGCGGCAAGTATGGAACAGCGTATTCGGATGCTGCAGCAGACCATAGAACAAGCGTTACTTGAACAAGGTCGCATCACCGAAAAAACTAACCAAAACTTTGAATGACACTTTTCGGTTTACTGTGGTAGAGTAACCGTGAAGACAAAATTTCTCTGAGATGTTCGCAAGCGGGCCAGTCCCCTGAGCCGATATTTCATACCACAAGAATGTGGCGCTCCGCGGTTGGTGAGCATGCTCGGTCCGTCCGAGAAGCCTTAAAACTGCGACGACACATTCACCTTGAACCAAGGGTTCAAGGGTTACAGCCTGCGGCGGCATCTCGGAGATTCCCTTCTTATCTGGCACCAGCCATGACGCAACTACCAGAACTCCCACTGACATTATCCCGACAAGAAATCCGCAAAATGATTCGGCAACGTCGTCGTACGTTAACGCCGGAACAACAGCAGGAAATGGGTCAACAAGCCGCTACCCGGATGATGACTTATCCTCCGGTGGTGATGGCACATATGGTCGCTGTATTCCTCTCTTTTGATGGCGAACTCGACACCCAGCCACTCATAGAACAACTCTGGCGCGCCGGTAAGCGCGTATATCTTCCAGTTTTGCATCCCTTTAGTGCCGGTAATTTGCTGTTCCTGAACTACCATCCGCAAAGCGAACTGGTGATGAACAGGTTGAAGATCCATGAGCCAAAACTGGATGTGCGTGACGTGCTACCCCTTTCCCGATTAGACGTGTTGATCACACCGCTGGTCGCCTTTGATGAGTACGGTCAGCGCCTGGGAATGGGCGGTGGTTTTTATGATCGGACCTTACAAAACTGGCAGCACTATAAAATGCAACCGGTGGGTTATGCGCATGATTGTCAGTTGGTGGAAAAACTCCCCGTTGAAGAGTGGGATATCCCTCTTCCTGCGGTGGTTACACCGTCGAAAGTCTGGGAATGGTAAGGGCGATACATCCCGCATCGCCCTGATTGACATCGTTGATTCTTTGACCTAATTTAGTGAGTAAGGGTAAGGGAGGATGACTCCTCCCCTGAGACTGACTGTTAATAAGCTGGGAAACTTATGAGTAACAGTACAATCAGTATGATGACAAGTCGCATCATAACCCTTCTCCTTCAAGCCCTCGCTTCGGTGAGGGCTTTACCGTTACAGCCCCATGCTGCCCTGCCATCGTAAATCCCCATTAAATAAACACAACGCATTGATCTGACTTTGATTTATTTTCTGGAGCAGACTCGCAAAGTAGAATGCGCAATGCGGCAACGGTGTGGAGAAGGGATAAAAAAACGGGCAAGTCAGTGACCTGCCCGTTGATTTTCAGAGAAGGGGATTTAGTACAGCAGACGGGCGCGAATGGTACCCGGAATAGCTTTCATTGCCTGCAGCGCTTTTTCGGCAACGTCTTCGTCGGCTTCAATATCAATAACGACATAACCCATCTGGGCGGAAGTTTGCAGATATTGCGCGGCGATGTTGACGCCCTGCTCGGCAAAAATTTTGTTGAGCGCAGTTAGCACGCCCGGACGGTTTTCGTGGATGTGCATCAGACGACGACCACCGTGCAGTGGCAGCGAGACTTCCGGGAAGTTCACCGCAGAGAGCGTTGAACCATTGTCAGAATACTTGATCAATTTACCCGCAACTTCCAGGCCAATATTCTCCTGCGCTTCCTGAGTCGAACCGCCAATGTGTGGCGTCAGAAGGACATTGTCGAATTCACACAGCGGAGAGGTAAATGGATCGCTATTGGTCGCCGGTTCCGTCGGGAATACGTCGATTGCCGCCCCCGCCAGATGTTTGCTCGCCAGCGCGTCACACAGCGCTGGAATATCCACCACAGTACCGCGCGAAGCATTAATCAGCAGCGAGCCGGGTTTCATTAGCGAAATCTCTTTCGCGCCCATCATATTTTTGGTGGACGGATTCTCTGGTACATGCAGACTCACCACATCGCTCATATTCAGCAGGTCAGAAAGATGCTGTACCTGAGTGGCGTTGCCCAGCGGCAGTTTGTTTTCAATATCATAAAAGTAAACATACATTCCCAGCGATTCAGCCAGAATGCCCAATTGCGTACCAATATGACCGTAGCCGATGATACCCAGCTTTTTGCCGCGCGCTTCAAAAGAACCCGCCGCCAGTTTGTTCCACACGCCACGATGCGCTTTAGCATTGGCTTCCGGCACGCCGCGCAATAGCAGCAGCAGTTCGCCAATCACCAGCTCCGCAACAGAGCGCGTATTTGAGAACGGTGCGTTAAATACCGGGATCCCGCGCTTTGCCGCCGCATCCAGATCAACCTGGTTTGTTCCGATACAGAAACAGCCAATAGCGACCAGTTTTTCTGCGGCGTTGATCACGTCTTCAGTCAGATGGGTACGGGATCGCAGGCCGATGAAGTGGGCATCGCGGATGGATTCTTTTAATTGTTCATCATCCAGCGCGCCTTTGTGAAATTCGATGTTGGTGTAACCAGCTGCACGAAGGCTTTCCAGCGCCTTTTGGTGCACGCCTTCTACCAGCAGAAACTTAATCTTGTCTTTCTCCAGCGATACCTTTGCCATTTACCCAATCCTGTCTTTTGAAATGTTGTGTGCGGATTTGCATCCGCCTTTCAACATATCAAAAAATAATATTGCGGCAATATGAACGTTTGCGTCGCGATGTTGAGGAAATATCACGCAAAAGTATTTCTTGGATGAATATGCTGGTTTAGAAGATTTATTTAGAGCAATCGACAATTGCCAGGTAAAAACGTGACACATGTCACCAAATTTAATGAAGAGAATTTTTTTAACGGGGGAGGTTCCCCCGTCAGATCATTTCACAATAGTTTTGACACCGTCAGGTGTGCCAATCAGCGCAACGTCCGCGCCACGGTTAGCAAACAAACCAACAGTCACCACACCAGGAATCGCATTTATGGCGTTTTCCATCGCTATCGGGTCAAGGATTTCCATGCCGTGGACGTCGAGGATCACGTTGCCGTTATCGGTCACTACGCCCTGACGGTATTCCGGACGACCGCCCAGTTTCACCAGCTGGCGCGCCACTGCACTACGTGCCATCGGGATAACTTCTACTGGCAGCGGGAATTTGCCCAGAATATCAACCTGCTTGGAAGCGTCTGCAATACAGATAAATTTTTCCGCAACCGAAGCAATGATTTTTTCACGGGTCAGCGCCGCGCCGCCGCCTTTGATCATTTGCATGTGGCCGTTGATTTCATCTGCGCCATCAACGTAGATGCCAAGGCTGTCGACTTCGTTGAGATCAAAAACGTGAATGCCGAGGCTTTTCAGTTTTTCAGTGGAAGCATCTGAACTGGAAACGGCCCCTTCAATCTGGCCTTTCATTGTACCGAGAGCGTCAATAAAGTGTGCGGCGGTGGAACCTGTACCTACACCAACAATGGTGCCGGGCTGAACATACTGAAGTGCCGCCCATCCTACTGCTTTTTTCAATTCATCCTGCGTCATGATCGTTTCGCCTGTGGTATGAAATTTCACACGCATTATATACAAAAAAAGCGATTCAGACCCCGTTGGCAAGCCGCGTGGTTAACTCATCCATAAAATATCGCGCAATGGCGGGCATCCCCTTTCGCCCCGCAAATAAAGCATACAACGGTCTGGGTATGCCGCTCCACGGTGCAAACAGGCGCACCAGTTCCCCGTTCGCAAGCCCCTGTTTACAGGCAAACTGAGGTAATAACGCCACGCCATTCAACACAACCAGGGCGCGAACTCGCTGAGCGAAATGCATTAGCGCAAATCCCTGATCTTTTAAGCTGCGCGTTAACCACTGATACAAATGTTACCCGCCAACGGCTTCGGTATATGCAACCCGACACAAAATTGTGTCATAGTGCAGGAAAAAGCATTTACCAGGAGCAGACAACAGCAATGAAACGCCCGGACTACAGAACATTACAGGCACTGGATGCGGTGATACGTGAACGAGGATTTGAGCGCGCGGCACAAAAGCTGTGCATTACACAATCAGCCGTCTCACAGCGCATTAAGCAACTGGAAAATATGTTCGGGCAGCCGCTGTTAGTGCGTACCGTACCGCCGCGCCCGACGGAACAAGGGCAAAACTGTTGGCGCTACTACGCCAGGTGGAGCTGCTGGAAGAAGAGTGGCTGGGCGATGAACAAACCGGTTCGACTCCGCTGCTGCTTTCACTGGCGGTCAACGCCGACAGTCTGGCGACGTGGTTGCTTCCGGCACTGGCTCCTGTGTTGGCTGATTCGCCCATCCGCCTCAACTTGCAGGTAGAAGATGAAACCCGCACTCAGGAACGTCTGCGTCGCGGCGAAGTGGTCGGCGCAGTGAGTATTCAACATCAGGCGCTGCCGAGTTGTCTTGTCGATAAACTCGGTGCGCTCGACTATCTGTTCGTCAGCTCAAAACCGTTTGCCGAAAAATATTTCCCTAACGGCGTAACGCGTTCGGCATTACTGAAAGCGCCAGTGGTCGCGTTTGACCATCTTGACGATATGCACCAGGCCTTTTTGCAGCAAAATTTCGATCTGCCTCCTGGCAGCGTACCCTGCCATATCGTTAATTCTTCGGAAGCGTTCGTGCAACTTGCTCGTCAGGGCACCACCTGCTGTATGATCCCGCACCTGCAAATCGAGAAAGAGCTGGCCAGCGGCGAACTGATTGACTTAACGCCAGGGCTATTCCAACGCCGGATGCTCTACTGGCACCGCTTTGCTCCTGAAAGCCGCATGATGCGTAAAGTCACTGATGCGTTGCTCGATTATGGTCACAAAGTTCTTCGTCAGGATTAATCCATCAAATAATGCCTGATAGCACATATCAGGCGTTATCCTCACTTCTTTTTGTATTCCTTGAATCACATTACAAAATAGACAAATCTCAGGCGGCAAAAAACGACGTCTGAATGCATTTTTTTGCTGGCGACAAACCCACGTAAAAAGCTCACCGTAAGCGCAAATACCCTCATTTTGATTGCGTTTTACGGAGCAAATAATGTCTAACGTGCAGGAGTGGCAACAGCTTGCCAACAAGGAATTGAGCCGTCGGGAGAAAACTGTCGACTCGCTGGTTCAGCAAACCGCGGAAGGGATCGCTATCAAGCCGCTGTATACCGAAGCCGATCTCGATAATCTGGAGGTGACGGGTACTCTTCCTGGTTTGCCACCCTACGTTCGTGGCCCGCGTGCCACTATGTATACCACCCAACCGTGGACCATCCGTCAGTATGCTGGTTTCTCGACAGCAAAAGAGTCCAACGCTTTTTATCGCCGTAACCTGGCCGCCGGGCAAAAAGGTCTTTCCGTTGCGTTTGACCTTGCCGCCCACCGAGGCTACGACTCCGATAACCCACGCGTGGCGGGCGACGTCGGCAAAGCGGGCGTCGCTATCGACACCGTGGAAGATATGAAAGTCCTGTTCGACCAGATCCCGCTGGATAAAATGTCGGTTTCTATGACCATGAATGGCGCAGTGCTACCAGTACTGGCGTTTTATATCGTCGCCGCAGAAGAGCAAGGTGTTACATCCGATAAACTGACCGGCACCATTCAGAACGATATCCTCAAAGAGTACCTCTGCCGCAATACCTATATTTACCCGCCAAAACCGTCAATGCGTATTATCGCAGACATCATCGCCTGGTGTTCCGGCAACATGCCGCGATTTAATACCATCAGTATCAGCAGTTACCACATGGGTGAAGCGGGTGCCAACTGCGTGCAGCAGGTAGCATTTACGCTCGCCGATAGGATTGAGTACATCAAAGCAGCAATCTCCGCCGGGCTGAAAATTGATGGCTTCGTCCCTCGCCTGTCGTTTTTCTTCGGCATTGGCATGGATCTGTTTATGAACGCCGCCATGTTGCGTGCGGCACGTTATTTATGGAGCGAAGCGGTCAGTGGATTTGGCGCACAGGATCCGTATAACAACGTTATCCGCACCACCATTGATCATTGTGCACATCCTATGTGTCGGGATTATCTGCATCGCTATCTGGAAAATGCGTCCGGCGGACATATTCACCACGATCTTAGCCACGTCTTCGACTTACACCGTAATTTAATTGCAACCGGATCGATGCTGGGTTAATGGTTTGTCCCGTCACGATCTTCAGCAATATGCTGAAGCATCGTGGCGGTATAACGATGATTTCTGATTGAATAAAGATATTCCTGCATATACATCGGCCTGTGCGGCGCATCAAAATATTTCAGCGTTGCCGGATTCACCAGTCGCCAGGCAAAATGCGGGATCACCGTCAGAAAATGTCCGCGCTCCACGGCGCTGATTTTGGCCATAAAACTGTAGGGACGATAAATAATGGTGGGATTGATCCCACAAGGACGCATATTCGCATCAATCATTGCTTCGAAGTTAGCCCGGTTCTGAAAGCGCATTTGTAGCCAGGGTAGCTCCTGAAGCAGCTCTTGCTCTTGTCGCTCTTCATAACGACGAGAAACGAGAAAGCCCAATCGCAGCGGTGGTAGTTCACTGATAGTCAGGTTTTCCAGTTCCTGAACTCGTGCAGATACATGCTGTGGGGAGATTATAAAATCTAACTGACGGTCAAAAAGATTATCGATAACGCCATTTGCGCTGAACTCAACTGGCTGGGCGGTCACGCCTTCGTACTTATCTCCGAGACTAATCAACTGATCAAAAATAATGGTCGGATAAGTATTATCTATGCCTATCACAATGTCTCGTGAACGACGTCATGAGTTATGGATTTCATTATCAATCGCAGAAAGTCGTTGATAAACCGGGAACAGTTTTTGATACAGTTCCTGTCCGGCTTTATTGAGGCTGATATTATTATCTTTGCGGGTAAATAGCGTATAGCCAATTTGTTCTTCCAGCGCGGCAATGCTTTTGCCAAATCGCGAAGCCGTCATATGGATTTTTTCTGCCGCCCGGGCAATATTATTGGTTTGCGCTAATAAAATGAAATTGCGCATCTTTTTCGAAATAAAAATGTCCATCCCCCCTCTCCCGCATCCTTGTCCGCTTAACCGTTTCAGTCAGCCTATCCTTGATGAAACCGCGAGCAAAGATAGGTGATTACGTCATGGTTTTACAGAAAAAGGAGACAATATCGGGTAAAGACATTAGCCCGACGAATACGTCGGGCTACAAGTATTAATGTGCAGCAGGTGTTTTAGCGGGGGGTTGATCCACAGGTTCTAACTGGAAGACTACATCGACCTGATCATCAAACTGAATAGCGGCCTGCTCGTAAGTTTCCTGTGCGGACACCGGTGCAGCATCAGCTTTCATCATCCGCACCATTGGGCTGGGCTGATAGTTGGAAACATGATAACGCACGCTATATACCGGCCCCAGTTTGCGATTAAAGCCATTCGCCAGTTCCTGCGCCTGATGAATCGCATTATCAATCGCTGCCTTACGCGCTTTGTCTTTATAGGCATCCGGCTGCGCCACGCCCAGCGACACAGAACGAATTTCGTTAAGACCCGCCTTTAGCGCGCCGTCCAGCAAGGAATTCAGTTTGTCTAACTGACGGAGCGTGACTTCCACCGTTCTCACTGCGCGGTAGCCTTTCAGGATACTTTTACCATCCTGATAATCATAATCTGGCTGAGTGCGTAAGTTCGCTGAGCTGATATCTTTTTTCGCGATCTGATTGAGCTCAAGGAAGGAAATGTATTGTGCGACGCGCTCATCTGCCTGTTTCTTGGCAGTAGCGGCATCCTTCGCGGCCACGTTAACTTCAATCGCAAGAGTGGCAATGTCTGGCACCGCATCCACGCTTGCCGTACCGGAGGTGACAATATGCGGTCCATCCGGCAATTCGTTAGCCTGCGCTGCCATCCCGCTAATACCCATTAATGCCGCCAGGGCGATAACTTTGAACTTCACGTTAGTCTCTCCGTGTTAATTGACTTGCCCAAAATTCAGGACCTCTGGAGGCAAGCTTAGCGCCTCTGTTTTATTTTTCCATCAGATAGCGCCTAACTGAACAAGGCTTGTGCATGAGCAATACCGTCTCTCGCCAGCTGCAAGGCAATAAACCACATAACACATCCCACTACCAGATTGATAATGCGCTGTGATTTTGCCGTGCGCAGGCGCGGTGCCAGCCAGGCTGCGAGAATAGCCAGACCAAAGAACCACAGGAAAGAGGCGCTAATTGTTCCGAGCGCAAACCAACGTTTTGGTTCCACATCAAGTTGCCCGCCAAGGCTGCCCAGCACAACAAAAGTATCCAGGTAAACATGCGGATTCAGCCAGGTCACTGCCAACATGGTGGCGATAATTTTCCATCTTCCTTGTTTCAGGACTTCGGCACTGGCTAACTCAATGTTACTGCTCATTGCTGTTTTAAAAGCGCCAAAACCATACCACAGCAAGAAGGCTACGCCGCCCCAGGTGACCAGCGCCAGCAACCACGGCGACTGCATCAATAACGCGCTGCCACCAAAAATCCCCGCACAAATCAGGACCAAATCGCTGATAGCACAAAGTAAGGCAATCATAATGTGGTACTGACGACGAATGCCCTGATTCATCACAAAAGCATTTTGTGGACCGAGCGGTAGGATCATAGCTGCGCCAAGTGCAAGACCTTGAAAGTAATAAGAAAACACGTTGGATATTCCGAATTAAGTATCTGATGCAGAGACTATATCGCGGGATTGTTATTAGCGGAAATTGATAATATTAATTGGCAATCAGAAAAACTAATAAGAGAGAGGCCAGAGAGTATTATCTGGCCTCAGCGTTGATTACGCAGCTTTGTCTTCTTTCACCCGCTTAAAGTTCACATCCATTTGCGGGTACGGGAAGCTGATACCGGCGGCATCAAATTCACGTTTAATACGCTCCAGCACATCCCAGTACACGTTTTGCAGATCGCCGCTGTTGCTCCAGACGCGGACCACGAAATTAATCGACGATGCGCCAAGTTCGTTCAGACGCACAGTCATTTCGCGATCTTTCAAAATGCGATCTTCAGACTGGATAATATCGGTCAGGATCTGCTTAACCTGATCGATATCGGAATCATACGCCACGCCAATAATAAATTCGTTACGGCGAGCTGGCTCGCGGGAGAAGTTAATAATATTCCCGGCAATAATTTTACCGTTCGGAATAACGATAATTTTACCGTCTGCAGTACGCATGGTGGTGGAGAAAATCTGCACACTCAGCACAGTACCGGCTACGCCGCCGAGGTCAACATATTCTCCGGCACGGAACGGGCGGAACATGACAAGTAACACGCCAGCGGCCAGGTTAGACAGTGACCCCTGCAAAGCCAGACCAACAGCTAAACCTGCGGCACCGAGTACAGCAATGACTGACGCTGTTTGTACGCCCACGCGTCCCAGTGCTGCGATTAGCGTAAAGGCGATAATTCCGTAACGGACTAATGCAGAAAGAAAATCAGCAACAGTGGCATCGATTTTACGGGAGATCATCAGGCGATTCACCGCGTTGGAAATCATCCGCGCGATAATCAAACCAACGATGATGATCGCGAGTGCCGCCACGATGTTTACTGCATAACTTAGCAGCAGCGCCTGGTTAGCCACCAGCCAGCTTCCCGCGCCGTTTATGCTATCGACAACATTCAAATCTTCCATTCAATATTCCTTTTCAACTGACTCAAAATGGAGAAATACACTCCGCCGCCTTATGACGGGCAGTCTGACAAGGGTAAACAATAAAGCATAATTTTGCCAAATAGATCACAGATTTCTCATCTGTATCACCTTGCTTTTGGCGAAAAAAAGACCCGCAGAGCGGGCCTTGAGATAAGCAGAAAGGAATATCTTACAGAACGTCGATCGCGTTCAGTTCCTGGAATGCTTTTTCCAGACGAGCGATCATCGAAGTCTGACCGGCACGCAGCCATACGCGCGGATCGTAGTATTTCTTGTTCGGCTGATCTTCGCCTTTCGGGTTGCCCAGCTGGCCTTGCAGGTAAGCTTCGTTTTCTTTGTAGTAGTTCAGAACACCTTCCCAGGTTGCCCATTGGGTATCGGTATCGATGTTCATTTTCACTACGCCGTAGCTTACGGAGTCTTTGATTTCCTGAGCAGTAGAACCGGAACCACCGTGGAAGACGAAGTTCAGGCTGTTGTGCGGCAGGTTGTGTTTCTTAGAAACATATTCCTGAGAGTCGCGCAGGATGGTCGGAGTCAGAACCACGTTACCCGGCTTGTAAACACCGTGTACGTTACCGAAGGACGCAGCGATGGTGAAACGCGGGCTGATTTTGCTCAGCTCGGTGTATGCGTAATCAACGTCTTCCGGCTGGGTGTACAGTGCAGAAGCGTCCATGTGGCTGTTGTCCACGCCGTCTTCTTCACCACCGGTGCAACCCAGTTCGATTTCCAGAGTCATGCCGATTTTGGACATGCGCTCCAGGTATTTAGAGCAGATTTCAATGTTCTCTTGCAGAGATTCTTCAGACAGGTCAATCATGTGAGAAGAGAACAGCGGCTTACCGGTAGCAGCGAAGTGTTTTTCACCCGCGTCCAGCAGACCGTCGATCCACGGCAGCAGTTTTTTCGCGCAGTGGTCAGTATGCAGGATCACCGGAACACCGTAGTGTTCAGCCATCTGGTGAACGTGATGCGCACCAGAGATCGCACCCAGGATAGCAGCGCCCTGCGGAACGTCAGATTTCACGCCTTTACCAGCGATAAAAGAAGCACCACCGTTGGAGAACTGAACGATAACCGGCGCTTTAACTTTAGCTGCGGTTTCCAGTACGGCGTTGATGGAGTCAGTACCGACGCAGTTTACTGCTGGCAGTGCGAAGTTGTTTTCTTTTGCTACCTGGAAAACTTTCTGTACGTCATCACCAGTGATTACGCCAGGTTTTACGAAATCAAAAATCTTAGACATGTCTCTTGTCCTGTATCGTCGGGCCTTATACTCGTCATACTTCAAGTTGCATGTGCTGCGTCTACGTTCGCTCACCCCAATCACTTACTTATGTAAGCTCCTGGGGATTCACTCTCTTGTCGCCTTCCTGCAACTCGAATTATTTAGAGTATGAAAAAGTGCGTGCTCTAAAAGCGCGCTGAAACAAGGGCAGGTTTCCCTGCCCTGTGATTTTTTACTTCTTAGCGCGCTCTTCGAGCATCGCTACTGCAGGCAGTACTTTACCTTCCACGAATTCGAGGAATGCGCCGCCGCCAGTGGAGATGTAGGAGATTTTGTCAGCAATGCCGAACAGGTCGATTGCTGCCAGAGTGTCGCCGCCGCCAGCGATGGAGAACGCTTCGCTGTCTGCGATAGCGTTAGCCACGATTTCAGTACCTTTGCGGAAGTTCGGGAATTCGAACACGCCAACCGGACCGTTCCACAGAATGGTTTTCGCATTCTTCAGGATTTCAGCCAGTTCCTGAGCGGAAGCATCACCGATATCCAGGATCTGCTCGTCAGCTTTCACATCGTTAACAGATTTCAGGGTAGCCGGTGCAGTTTCAGAGAACTCGGTTGCTACGCGAACATCAGACGGAACCGGGATGTTGCAGGTGGTCAGCAGACGTTTAGCTTCGTCAACCAGGTCAGCTTCGTACAGGGATTTACCCACATCGTGGCCTTGTGCCGCGATAAAGGTGTTAGCGATACCACCGCCAACGATCAGCTGGTCAGCGATTTTAGACAGGGAGTCCAGAACGGTCAGTTTGGTAGATACTTTAGAACCACCAACGATAGCCACCATCGGGCGAGCAGGTTCTTTCAGTGCTTTACCCAGCGCGTCCAGTTCAGCTGCCAGCAGCGGGCCTGCGCACGCAACGTCAGCGAATTTACCGATACCGTGAGTAGAAGCCTGCGCGCGGTGAGCAGTACCGAATGCGTCCATTACGAACACGTCACACAGTGCAGCGTATTTTTTGGACAGAGTTTCGTCATCTTTCTTCTCGCCTTTGTTGAAGCGAACGTTTTCCAGAACAACCAGTTCACCTTCAGCAACGTCAACGCCGTCGAGGTAATCTTTAACCAGACGAACCGGGTTAGACAGTTTGTCTTTCAGGTAGTTAACAACCGGCAGCAGAGAGAATTCTTCGTTGTACTCGCCTTCGGTAGGACGACCCAGGTGGGAAGTTACCATCACTTTTGCGCCTTGTTTCAGGGCCAGTTCGATGGTCGGCAGAGAAGCACGGATACGCGCGTCGCTGGTTACTTTCCCGTCTTTTACTGGTACGTTCAGATCCGCACGGATAAATACACGTTTCCCAGCAAGATCCAGATCGGTCATCTTAATTACAGACATGGTGAATCCTCTCGTTGATTCTAAAAGTTTTGCAGACGCTGCTTGCGTCTTACCTGAAAGCAACAGTAGCCATAGCTAACGTCGTGTCGAGCATTCGGTTAGCAAAGCCCCATTCGTTATCGCACCAGACCAACGTTTTGATCAGGTGTGCGCCACTGACCCGGGTTTGAGTGCCATCGACAATGGCACTGTGCGGATCGTGGTTAAAATCTACAGAGACCAACGGCAATTCCGTATAGTCAACTATACCATGAAATGCACCTTGTGCTGCTTTTTGCAGCAACAGGTTGACTTCATTGGCTTTTACAGGTTTCTTCACCGTCACGCTTAAATCGATTGCCGTCACATTTATGGTTGGCACACGTACCGCAATCGCCTCAAAGCGATCGTTAAATTGCGGAAAAAATCGTGTGATACCGGCGGCCAGTTTAGTATCGACCGGAATGATCGACTGACTGGCTGCCCGAGTGCGACGCAGGTCAGGATGGTATGCATCAATAACCTGTTGATCGTGCATGGCGGAGTGAATTGTGGTCACAGTGCCGGACTCAATACCGTACGCATCATCTAACAATTTGATGACGGGAATTATGCAATTCGTGGTACAGGAAGCGTTAGAAACGATGCGGTGTTCCGCACGAAGTTGATCCTGATTGACGCCATAAACAACGGTCGCGTCGAGATCGTTACTGCCAGGATGTGAAAAGAGCACTTTTTTAGCCCCGGCGGCAATGTGTGCTTCACCATGCTCGCGGGAGCCATATACGCCGGTGCAGTCGAGGACTACATCAACGCCAAGTTCACGCCAGGGGAGCGATTGCAGTGAACGTTCATGCAATACACGGATGGCGTCATCACCAACAAAAAGTTGATCGCGTTCCTGTCGTACTTCCCATGCAAAACGGCCATGGCTGGTGTCATATTTCAACAAATGCGCCATACCCGCAGCATCCGCCAGTTCGTTGATTGCCACCACGGTAATTTCCGCACGGCGTCCGGATTCATACAAGCACGAACCACATTACGCCCGATGCGACCGAAGCCATTTATCGCTACGCGTACGGTCATAGATCTCCTGCAAGGTTTTCCCTGAGCAAATTTGCCAGACAGAGTAATCCAGCAAATCGTTCGGGGAAACCTTACCTGTCGCAAACTGCGACTGATTGGTTAATTGTCGAACATTTAATCGACTGAAACGCTTCAGCTAGGATAAGCGAAACGTGGAATAAAAGGAATGATTGTCCAGTCAAAGAAGACAATTATCTGACTTACGTCACGTTTTCAGCCCCGCCCCTGCGGAATTTATTCCACTTTGCAGAATCACGAATAAGCGTAGCAAAATCTTTTCGTTGTGCCGTCACAAACCCTGACTTATATCAGAATATGACTGATGCAGCGTCGATATTATCCGCAATACGTCCGAGTTTCGGAGTACTCCAATGATGACATTGCCCTACCCATATTCTTCCTCCGCACGTTTTTACGCGCTGCGCCTGCTCCCCGGGCAGGAAGTTCTCTCCCAATTACGCGCCTTCGCGCAACAACAACAACTCCACGCCGCGTGGATTGCAGGTTGTACCGGCAGTCTGACTGACGTCGCCTTACGCTATGCCGGGCAAGAAAACACTGCCCTGCTAAGCGGTAAGTTCGAAGTCATCGCATTGAACGGCACGCTGGAACAGAGTGGTGAACATCTTCATCTCTGCGTTTCCGATCCACACGGCACGATGCTTGGCGGTCATATGATGCCCGGCTGTACCGTGCGGACCACGCTTGAACTGGTGATCGGCTGCCTTGAGGAACTGGCGTTTAGCCGCCAGTCTTGCGCGCTTTCTGGTTACGACGAGTTGCATATTTCCCCCCCGTTAAATAACTACTTTCAGTGAGGTTTTCTTATGGCGCGTCGCCACTTTTCCAGTCAGGCATTGGTGTTGATCGTTATCTCTATCGCCATCAATATGATCGGCGGGCAACTGGCCAGCATGGTCAAATTACCTATTTTTCTCGACTCCATCGGCACACTTATTAGCGCGGTACTGCTTGGTCCGGTGATCGGGATGCTAACCGGTTTACTGACCAATTTACTCTGGGGATTGCTGACCGACCCGATCGCCGCCGCATTTGCGCCCGTCGCGATGGTCATCGGCCTGGGTCGCCGGTTGGCTGGCGCGAGCGGGTTGGTTTCGCACCCTGCCAAAAGTCGTTGTTAGCGGCGTGATTATTACGCTTGCGGTAACGGTCGTCGCTGTACCGCTGCGTACTGCGCTGTTCGGCGGCGTGACAGGAAGCGGAGCCGATTTGTTCGTTGCCTGGATGCACTCGATGGGGCAAAACCTGGTGGAGTCGGTGGCGATTACGGTGATAGGCGCGAACCTGGTCGATAAAATTCTCACAGCGGTGATTGTCTGGCTTTTACTGCGTCAGCTGCCGATTCGCACCACGCGCCATTTTCCGGCAATGGCTGCCGTGCGCTAAATGCATCCGTTTACATCCTTAACGCTGTGGGCGCTGGCGGCCTGCACCACGCTTATCCTGCCCACACAGACAATATTGCCAGTCTATAGCGCGGCGACCTTTTTCTGCCTTATTGCGCTAAAGGCCACGCGGCGGCGGGCAAAATATGTCGTCTGGCTGATGTTCTCGCTGGGGGCTGGACTGTGGCTGGTGCACGGTGGCTGGCTGACAGAATGGCTAAGCGGCACGCCACGCTCTCCAGAACGGTGGGCGCATGCTATTACGCTCTGGTTGCGGATTCTGGCGATTGTTTCAACCTCACAGTTGTGGATGCAGTACGTCCCCGTGCAACGTTTTATCCGCGCTTTGTTTGCTTCTCGCCTGCCGCCGGGCGTCGCTTATCTGTTTGCCGGGCCGTTATTGGTCGTTGAGCAGTTAAAACGGCAATTGGCGATTATTCATGAAGCGCAGCGCGCCCGCGGCGTGCCGCTGGATGAGGGCTGGTATCAGCGTTTACGTGCGATGCCCGCGTTAATTATTCCGCTAACACACAATGCGCTAAACGATCTTGCTGTCCGTGGTGCGGCGCTGGATATGCGGGCATTTCGAATCAACAATAGGCGCACTACGTTATGGGCACCAGCCGATAGCACCCTACAACGCGTAGCACGTTACACCATGATATTGCTAATGCTGGCTGAATTCGGAGCGTGGATATGGTTACGTTAGAACAGTTTCGCTATTGCCCGACACACTCAACGCATCCTCCGTTCTGTTATGACTTTCACTATGTCAAACCGGGGATGGTCGCCATCTTTGGTGACAACGGCAGTGGCAAAAGTACGCTGGCGCAGCTGATGGCGGGCTGGTATCCGGACTTTCTACCAGGAGAGATAACCGGCACGGGGACGCTTCTCGGTACGCCCATTGGGCGTCTCCCGCTTAATGAACAATCCGCCACCATCCAGCTCGTCCAGCAATCGCCCTATTTGCAGCTCTCCGGCTGTACCTTTAGCGTGGAAGAAGAAGTTGCCTTTGGGCCAGAAAATCTGTGTCTTGCTGAAAAAGAGATTATGGCGCGGATTGACGCCGCCCTGGCCCTGACCGAGTGCCAGTCGTTGCGCCATCGTCACCCGGCAACACTCTCCGGTGGAGAGACACAGCGTGTGGTCATCGCCTGCGCCATCGCGATGCAGCCAAAGCTCTTAATTCTTGATGAAGCCTTTAGCCGCCTGACGCCGAAGGCCAGCGAAATGCTGTTGCAGCGCTTACAACACTGGGCGCTTGAACGTGGTTCGCTGATTATTCTTTTTGAACGTCATCACACACCTTTCCTGAACCACTGCCAGCAAGCGTGGCAATTGCAAAACGGAGCGCTCCAGCCACTATGTTAACGTTAAATCAGATATCTTATCGCTGGCCTGGCGCGGCAACGGATTGTCTTTGCGACATTTCTCTGCAACTCAAACAAGGTGAATGGTTGGCGCTGACCGGCGACAATGGCGCGGGAAAATCGACGCTGTTACGAGTAATGGCAGGTCTTCTTACGCCCACAGCCGGTACGGTTATGCTGCAACAACAAGCGATGAAAAACCTGAAAAACCGCCAGCGCGCGGCAAAGATTGGCGTACTGTTTCAGGACGCGGAAAACCAGCTTTTTCACAGCACTGTTGCTGACGAGATCGCATTTGGTTTGAAACTGCAAAAATGCCCGGCGGATGAAATCACTCAACGTACCAATGCTGCCCTGCAATGCTGTCAGTTAGCAGACACTGCCAGCGCGCATCCGTTAGATCTGCATAGTGCGCAGCGACGGATGGTCGCCGTCGCCAGCCTGGAAGCACTCTCTCCACCCCTATTGCTACTGGACGAGCCGAGTCGGGATTTTGACGAAAATTGGTTGAGCGTGTTTGAAAGCTGGCTGGAAAAGTGCCGCCAGCGAGGCACGAGCGTCGTAGCAATCAGTCATGACGCCGCATTTACCCGGCGTCATTTCTCTCGTGTGGTGCGACTGGAAGATGGTGTAATCAGGAACGTTAATCCATCAGACGATATTCACCCGTAGCGGTCATCATTAAGGTCAAATTTGCAGGCAGACTCTCTTCCAGCACCCGGCGAACATTCGGCCCGTCGGTACGGTCATAAAAGGCTTCTGCGTCTGCCAGCGATAACCCTCCCGCCAGCTTGCGCCCCACCAGACGCTCCCGCAACGCAGATGCGGGAGCTTTGATAAAGATCGAGAAATCACAAAATTGCGCAAGCTGGCACCACTTCTCGTCGTCCAGCAACAACCAGTTTCCTTCGACGATGACGAGTGGTGCGGTAACGTGCAGCGCATCTTCAACAGGATCATGCTTTTGTCGATCGTACTGCGGCCACGTACAATCCCCTTCCACAACCCGGCACAGATTTTCCGCCAGTTTCGCAACGTTGAATGTCTCTGGTGCGCCTTTGAAGGGGCGCAATTGATGCGCATCCAGCCAGCTATTGTAATGGTGAAAACCATCCATCGGCAGTGTCTGAATAGCGGGCAGTTCCGGGTCTTGTTGTGCGAGATATTCCCAGAAGGTGGTTAGGGTAGATTTACCCGTCCCCGGCGGAGCGCAAAGAAAAACCACCGTACGCCGCTGCGGATTTACTGTCTGTAAGGCCGCCAGCATACGCAGCAACGGTTTATGTACATTTTCAATCTCTTCGTTCTGGTACTGTGCCTGTATCTTCAGCCCATTCACCGTTAATTCAATTTTCACGGCGTTAATTCCTTTAAGGTTGTCGTTACTGCCAGCGTCAGCGCCGTTTTGACCATCCCGCTAAAACGCGCCTCTGACCAGACGGCGAAATCGGCGAACTTCATCGCTTTCAACGCGTCATAGAGCGTCGCATTGCGGGTTATGCTATTGACGTTGCTGATAAAATCCCAGGTTATGTCATCAGCAAATCCGGGCGTTTCATCCTGTTCGTTCAGGTAATGCCAGAACTGGGAAAAGTGCGTGATATCGGCATACAGCCATTTATCCATCTTCCCCAGCGCATAAATCAAACGCAGCGCAACATCAATATCGTCAAGCGGGCCGCTTTGGGCGAGTAACGGCTTCACTGCATATTCGACGATCTCTTCATCGTTATCGACAAACAGCGACGGCAGAAACTGGCGTATCCCCTGGAGCAAAATAGAATGCGCAGTTTTCATAAATGAAAATAAATTGTCCTGTGCATCCAGTTGCTCAAGCACATCATCTTCTGTCAGCGTCGCCATTGGTCTTCCGATAGATCACCATCAATGCAGGGAGTCTATTATATTACACGTTTGGTCCGCGCCGCCGATCAGTAATGTCTGCGTCCGCACCCCATTCGCCGTCTGTTGGATACCGTTCACCAACTCGCCGCCCGTCACGCCCGTAGCGCTAAAGAGGATATCGTTCCCCCTCGCCGATAACCACTCGCCCACGAAAAGCAACGTCGTTTAATGCCTGGCGCATCGCGGTGACCGCAAGGCTATCAATTTTATTTTTGTCGCCACAGCCGGTTTGCGGCCAGGCAGCCAACGCTGCCTGTTCCGTAACGCGAAATAATGGCCACGCCAGGGACATCATTGCGCGGCCTCCCCAATATCAACGCCAAATTGTGCCAGCAGATATTTCTCGGCCTGTTCATTCCAGATACCGTGCGTTTTCTCAACCAGCCGCGCCAGCTCTTTAAACAGCGGATCGGTTTTGCCTTTTTCGGCAAAATCGGCAATGGCGGTCAGCGGCATGGTCACGCCGTTATAAATGAGTTTTTTACCGCCAGGGATATCCGGCAGATTGAGCACGGTTTCTGGCACCGCATCCAGGCCACCGATATGGGTCACCATAAACGACGGCTGTAACTGCCCCGTGGCGCTAAGGGCAATCGCCTCTTTCATGTCGTCCGTGGAACCGCCGGACGTGCCGACAATGTGCGTACTGTTGTAATGGACGTTGTAGAAATTAAACGGCACTTTGAAGTTTTTATCCGTCGGCCCGGCAAAGAAGTTCAGGCAGCCATCTTCCGCCAGTAATTCATCCGCCATTTCAACAACAGCAGGCACCGCCGCATAAACAAAAATGTCATCGAACCCGGCATCTCCTGTCAGCGCCCGCAGCGTCTGGACCGGATCGCTCACCCCTTTGGTATTCATATACACCAGCTCAATGCCTTTACTGGCCGCCAGTTCCACCGGCAGCAGCTTCTGCACCTGCGCCAGCCGTTTGTCGTCGATATCGACTACCACCACCCGCGACGGTTGTATGCCGCCGTTAATAGCGTAATCGATAGCGCCAATTCCCATCGGGCCTGCACACGCCAGTAGCGCAATATTGCCGCCAGGTTTGACGCCCATGCGATGCTCATAAACATATTGCGTGGTGTGATAATTGGCATGATAAGCGCCAATAATGCAGCACATAGGCTCTGCCAGCGACGCCGCAGCAAAATAAGAGCCGTGATAGGGTAATACGCAGCCCAAATTAATGGCGATTTCGGGAATAATCATATAGGTGGCGTTACCGCCAAAATATTCGTAGCTGTAGCCCGCTGAATACCCGCCTGGTAACCCCATCGCCGGTTGCAATACAAAACGCTGGCCTTTTTTATATTTGCCAGTGAGATTTTTACCCACTTCGACAATAACCCCAGCACATTCATGCCCGGTAATGACCGGATGATTTTCTAAATCGTCGGGGACGCGTTTATGTTCACTACCGAGTAACGCCGCTTTCCAGGTGGATAAACAAACGCTGTCAGAAATTACATTCACTAACAGTTCATTATCGGTAATTTCTGGCAGCTCAAATTCGCGCAGACGGACATCCCGCTTGCCATAAATAGCAGCAACTTTGGTTTTCATTTTTACCTCTGTAATCAGTGTTTATGTTCAGCGGTTAATTGATTAAATAAAGTGTCGAGTTTTGGATCGCCAATATAGTTATTAATCAGTATCAGCGGTTTATCCGTCACACGTTTCACGCGCCCTTCCAGACTGGCGTGAGTAACGACGATATCCGCATCCGCAGGCACGTTTTCTATCGCGTAATGTTTTACTTCAATTGCCAGCCCCGCTTTTTCCAGACGTTTACGGAAGGTGGTTGCGCCCATCGCGCTGGAGCCCATCCCCGCATCGCAAACAAAGGCGATACGCTTAACCCGGCTTAACGAGAATGCCCCCTCTTGTTTCATCGCCTTAACCGCATTGGCTGACTGAGCAAACTCATCTTCGCTCTTCGTTTCCACCGTTTTTTCCATCTTCAGTATCAGCGAAGTGATAGCAAAGGACACCAGGGTACCTACCGTAACACCGGCAATTGTCGCCAGGAACGAGCCTTTCGGCGTCAGTGCCAGGTAAGCAAAGATAGACCCCGGACTTGGGCCAGCCACCAGACCACCGTCCAGTAAGTTAAACATCCAGGTGCCAGACATACCGCCCGCAATCATGGCAATAATGGTCAGCGGCTTCATCAGCACATACGGGAAATACAGTTCGTGGATCCCACCGAGGAAGTGAATAATCATCGCCCCGGGCGCAGAACGTTTACTCATCCCTTTACCAAACAAGGTAAACGCCAGCAGCAGCCCCAGACCAGGACCTGGATTGGAGGCCACCATGAAGAAGATGGATTTACCGTTAACCGAAGCCTGTTGCATTCCCAGCGGATAATAGACGCCCTGATCGATCGCATTATTAAGGAAAAGCACTTTCGCCGGTTCATTGATGACTGACAGCAAAGGTAGATAACCCGCATGTACCAGCGCCTCAATACACTCTTTGACGAAAGTATTAGCAATTAACACCGCCGGGCCGATCACTTCAAAACCCAGCAGACAAAGGAGCATCCCCGCGATACCTAATGAGAAGTTATTGATAACCATCTCAAAACCGGCAGGTATGCGTTTTTCCAGTGCCTTATCGACATATTTTATGACCAGCCCACCTAACGGTCCCATGATCATTGAGCCAAGGAACATCGGGATCTCTGCGCCGACGATTACACCAATTGTCCCTATTCCGCCCATGACTGCGCCGCGTTTACCGCCGACCAGATGACCACCGGTAGAACCAATCATCACGGGCAATAAATAGGTAATCATCGGACCAACAATTTTGGCGAAATGTTCATTCGGCAGCCAGCCGGTGGGAATAAATAATGCCGTTATAAATCCCCAGGCAATAAAAGCACCGATATTGGGGATGACCATTGCAGTCAAAAATCCCCCAAAAGCCTGGACCTTTGCACGAGCAGACTTGTTTTCCATAATATTATCCTGTAGAGGAGAGAGTCATTATCCGCGGCTGATAATGTCCGCTAATTGTTTTTCTGATGATGCGGTTAAGAGTTGTTCGAGTATTTCTTCTTCGCACAGTAATTCACTTAACGCCTGAATAGCGCCAATGTGCGAATCGGCATCGGCAGCAGAAAGTCCGATGAGTAATTTAATCGGTTCGTCATTCCCCGGAAAATAAACGCCTTGTTTAAGTAACGTCAAAGACATCCCGGTTTTAAGCGCTCCACATTCCGGTCGCGCATGAGGCATTGCCACGCCTGGTGCGAGAATATAATAAGGACCATTGCTGATGGTGGAATCTTTAATAGCCTGAATGTAATTCTCGCTGATATAGTTTTTTGCTAACAGTGATGCCATCGAGAAATTGATAGCTTCCTGCCAGTCTTTTGTTGAATGTATAACTGAGATTGATGATTTTGGAAAATAATCAATAAGCCGCATAAATTATCCTTATTTTATTTTTAGGGTACAGTCCGGCGGTAAAAATAAAATACTCGTGCGGTTTAATGAAAGCAATTGGGTACGCGAGAAGAAAAACCCCATGAACAAAAATAATAAAACCTTAAATAACAACAACATGAAATTGATATTTTTAAAGTCAACTTTGTATTTGTTACGTTTACCACAAAATCAACATTTTGATTGTTGTTGTATTTGTGATGCATATCGCAATTTATTTATTGAATGTCCGAAAACATACTTTTTTAATGCAACGTTTTTTCGCTATACCCCTTTATAGATTCTGAATTCTCACCTGTCGGCTATTTTCTCCTTACCTCATGTGACATATTCCCCACTTTACTCAAGGAAGATTCATATGAAAGCACCTGTTTCATTAACCTCATTTCGCCCACAAAAATCTCTTGCTATCGCCATTGGCGTGCTTGCCGTGGTTGTGCTGCCATTTCTCTCGTATTACACCGTTAATGAAGGTGAACGCGGCATTTTGCTGCGCTACGGAAAAATCGTAAAAGTTGCCGAGCCGGGGCTGGGTTTTAAGATCCCTTTTATGGAAAGCGTAGAGAAAATTTCCACGCGTAATCAGGCTGTGGTCTATCAGGGATTACAGGCCTACAGCCGCGACCAGCAACCGGCACAAATGACAGTATCAGTCAGCTTCCACATTAAACCTTCAGAAGCAGGCGCGGTTTATACCACCTACAACACCATTGAAGCATTAAAAGATCGTCTGATTGTCCGTCAGTTGCCAACTCAACTGGAGAACGTTTTCGGACAATATACCGCCATCAGCGCCGTACAGGATCGTACAAAACTGGTTCAGGATCTGCAAAATGCCATGCGCAAAGCCGTTGTTGGGCCAGTGGTAATTGACGGGGTCCAGATTGAAAATATTGATTTTTCTGACGCTTATGAAAAGTCGATTGAAGACCGAATGAAAGCAGAAGTCGCCATTGCCACGCGTAAGCAAAATCTGGAAACAGAGAAAATCCAGGCGCAAATAGCGGTAACTCAGGCCCAGGCAGAAGCAGACAGTAAACTGGCGGCAGCTAAAGCAGAAGCGGAAACTATTCGCGTAAGAGGCGCGGCAGAGGCTGAAACTATTCGTTTAAAAAGTGCGGCTGAAGCAGAAGCTATCCGCCTGCGCGGTGAAGCTCTGCGGGAGAATCCCGGACTTGTTGCCCTCACCACTGCTGAGCGTTGGGACGGTAAACTGCCCGATACCATGATCCCCGGCAGCACAGTTCCGTTTATCTCTACTAAGTAAAAAAAGGGCCGCTTTCGCGGCCCTTGAGACTGATAGCAAAGACAAAACTGCCTGATGCGCTACGCTTATCAGGCCTACATACTTCCTGCAATATGTTGAATTTGCAAAATCTTGTAGGACGGATAAGGCGTTCACGCCGCATCCGGCATAAACAACGCGCACTTTGCCAACAATCTGAAGGGCCGCATTTGCGGCCCTTCTCACAAAGCATCTTACCGATTACAGCAGCGCTTTTGCTTTCGCAACAACGTTGTCAACGGTGAAGCCGAACTCTTCAAACAGCTGCTCTGCCGGAGCAGATTCACCGAAGGTGGTCATGCCGACGATAGCACCGTTCAGGCCAACATACTTGTACCAGTAGTCAGCAATGCCAGCTTCCACCGCAACACGAGCGGTAACCGCTTTCGGCAGTACGGATTCACGGTAAGCCGCGTCCTGCTTGTCGAATGCGTCGGTAGACGGCATGGAAACCACGCGCGCTTTCACGCCTTCGGCAGTCAGTTTTTCGTAGGCGGCAACAGCCAGTTCAACTTCAGAACCGGTCGCGATGAAGATCAGTTCCGGCTGACCAGCACAGTCTTTCAGCACATAACCACCGCGCGCGATGTTTGCCAGCTGCTCTTCAGTACGTTCCTGCTGCGCCAGGTTCTGACGGGAGAGGATAAGCGCAGTCGGGCCGTCCTGACGCTCAACGCCGTATTTCCACGCTACTGCGGATTCAACCTGGTCACACGGACGCCATGTAGACATGTTCGGGGTCACGCGCAGAGAAGCGATCTGTTCTACCGGCTGGTGAGTCGGGCCATCTTCGCCCAGACCGATGGAGTCGTGGGTGTAAACCATCACCTGACGCTGTTTCATCAGCGCAGCCATACGTACGGCATTACGTGCGTATTCCACGAACATCAGGAAGGTTGAGGTATACGGCAGGAAACCACCGTGCAGGGAGATACCGTTAGCAATCGCGGTCATACCGAACTCGCGAACACCGTAGTGGATGTAGTTACCGGCAGTATCTTCGTTGATTGCTTTAGAACCAGACCACAGGGTCAGGTTAGACGGAGCAAGGTCAGCGGAGCCGCCGAGGAATTCCGGCAACAGCGGACCGAACGCTTCGATAGCATTCTGAGACGCTTTACGGCTGGCGATTTTCGCCGGATTAGCCTGAAGTTTAGCAATGAACTCTTTCGCTTTCGCGTCGAAGTCAGACGGCATTTCGCCTTTCATACGGCGGATAAATTCAGCGGCTTCCTGCGGATAAGCTTTCGCGTAAGCAGCGAATTTCTCGTTCCATGCGGATTCTTTCGCCTGGCCTGCTTCTTTCGCATCCCACTGAGCATAGATTTCAGACGGGATTTCGAACGGCGCGTATTTCCAGCCCAGCTGTTCGCGGGTCAGGGCAATTTCAGCGTCGCCCAGCGGCGCACCGTGGGAGTCGTGGGTACCGGCTTTGTTCGGGGAACCGAAACCGATGATGGTTTTGCACATCAGCAGGGACGGTTTGTCAGTCACTGCGCGCGCTTCTTCTACTGCGCGTTTGATGGATGCCGCGTCATGACCGTCGATATCGCGAATAACGTGCCAGCCGTAAGCTTCGAAACGCATTGCGGTGTCGTCGGTAAACCAGCCTTCAACGTGACCATCGATAGAGATACCGTTGTCATCGTAGAACGCAACCAGTTTACCCAGCTTCAGCGTACCGGCCAGAGAGCAAACTTCGTGGGAGATACCTTCCATCATGCAGCCGTCGCCCATGAACGCGTAGGTGAAGTGGTCAACGATGTCGTGGCCCGGACGGTTAAACTGCGCCGCCAGCGTTTTTTCTGCAATCGCCATGCCGACTGCGTTGGCAATACCCTGACCCAGCGGACCGGTGGTGGTTTCTACACCTGCGGTGTAACCCACTTCCGGGTGACCCGGAGTTTTAGAGTGCAGCTGACGGAAGTTTTTCAGTTCTTCCATCGGCAGATCGTAACCGGTGAGGTGCAGCAGGCTGTAGATCAGCATGGAGCCGTGGCCGTTGGACAGCACGAAGCGGTCACGGTCAGCCCAGGACGGATTCTGCGGGTTGTGTTTCAGGAAATCACGCCACAGGACTTCGGCAATGTCAGCCATACCCATAGGGGCACCCGGGTGACCGGATTTGGCTTTCTGTACTGCGTCCATGCTCAGCGCACGAATAGCATTGGCAAGCTCTTTACGTGAGGACATTTTGACTCCAGATCGGATGATGAAGGGCACGCCCTTAACGACTTGACGACAGCGCGTTTTGGGCTACGCCGGAAAATTTGCCAACAATTTACCGCAAGCCGCGCGTCATGTACATGGAACATCCTTTTGCCGCTTCAGAAATCTCTGGATCATGCTCGCATGTTGCGCAATCCACTCGCCCGTCCGCTGCGCTTTTCCTTATACTGAGACTGAGCGTCGATTCACCTGCAAACGGCGCATTTTTAGAATAATCCTGACCTTGTGCGGAAGAGAAAACATGAAAATTCGCGCCTTATTGGTAGCAATGAGCGTGGCTACGGTGCTGACCGGTTGCCAGAATATGGACTCCAGTGGACTGCTCTCATCAGGAGCGGAAGCTTTTCAGGCTTACAGTTTGAGTGATGCGCAGGTGAAAAAACTGAGCGATCAGGCATGCCAGGAGATGGACAGCAAGGCGACGATTGCGCCAGCCAATAGCGAATATGCTAGACGTCTGACGACAATTTCTCGCGCGTTAGGCGATAACATCAACGGTCAGCCGGTGAATTACAAAGTGTATATGGCGAAGGATGTGAACGCCTTTGCAATGGCTAACGGCTGTATCCGCGTCTATAGCGGGCTGATGGATATGATGACGGATAACGAAGTCGAAGCGGTGCTCGGTCACGAAATGGGGCACGTGGCATTAGGCCATGTGAAGAAAGGAATGCAGGTAGCACTTGGTACAAACGCAATTCGCGTTGCGGCGGCCTCTGCAGGCGGAATTGTCGGCAGTTTGTCACAATCACAACTGGGAGACCTGGGCGAAAAGCTAGTCAATTCGCAATTTACCCAACTTCAGGAATCAGAGGCCGATGATTACTCCTACGATTTGCTGCGCCAACGCGGTATCAGCCCGGCAGGTCTTGCCACCAGCTTTGAAAAACTGGCGAAACTGGAAGAAGGCCGCCAAAGCTCAATGTTTGACGACCATCCTGCATCCGCCGAACGCGCCCAGCATATTCGCGATCGTATGAGCGCGGATGGAGTTAAGATAAAGCCAGGTAGTGCCGAACGTAGGTCGGATAAGGCGTTCACGCCGCATCTGACAAGAATGGCACATTTGTTACTCCGTGCGCATTGCCGGATGCGATGCTGGCGTATCTTATCCGGCCTACGGGTGCCGAGTGTAGGTCGGATAAGGCGTTCACGCCGCATCCGACATTAATGACACATCACCCGTGCGCCTCTTATCTGGCGCTTACTCGCCCTTTTTCGCCGCCTGAATATACAGCATCTCCAGCGCCAGCGTCGCCGCAGCCAGAGCGGTGATTTCCGACTGATCGTATGCCGGAGCCACTTCCACTACGTCCATCCCAACGATGTTGAGATCTTTCAGGCCGCGTACCAGTTTAATGGCGCGATCGGAGGTCAGGCCGCCAATTACCGGCGTACCGGTTCCCGGCGCGAAAGCAGGATCCGGGCAGTCGATATCAAAGGTCAGGTAAACCGGCATATCACCCACAATCTGTTTCACCGGGCGATAATGTCATCCACGCTGCGATCGTTCACCTGGCAGGCGTCCAGCACGGTAAAGCCGTTGTCTTTATCAAACTCGGTACGAATACCAATCTGCACGGAATGATTCGGGTCGATCAGACCTTCTTTCGGCGCGGTATAGAACATGGTGCCGTGGTCAAATTCACAACCGTTCGCATAGGTGTCGGTGTGGGCGTCAAAGTGTACCAGTGCCATTTTGCCGAAATGCTTCGCATGAGCGCGCAGCAGCGGCAGCGTAACAAAGTGGTCACCACCGAAGGAGAGCATACGCTTACCGGCAGCCAGCAGCTTCTCGGCGTGCGCCTGCAGCTTCTCGCTCATCTCACGGGCATCGCCGAAGGCATATACCAGATCACCGCAGTCCACGACGTTCAGGCGCTCACGCATGTCGAAATTCCACGGGAAGCGGTTGTGTTCCCGGCCAGATTCGTCGAAACCTGACGGATAGCTGCCGGACCGTGGCGCCCCCCGCACGGCCAGAAGTGCCATATCGAACGGCACGCCAGTAATCACCCAGTCAGCATCGCTGTCATACGGCTGGAAGTTCATCGGCAGGCGTAAAAAACCAAAAGGCGTTGGAAACCAGTGAGTTATCGTATTGATGACCTAAGGTGCTCATGGATGGACTCCTATTACAAAGTCGATATAAAAAAACCCCTCCGCGTCGTTAGGCCCGACGAGGAAGGGTTGGATTTGCGAAACACAAGTTTGTGCTAATTATCGCCCTAAATGGGCAAGGCATCAAGCAAGGTTACTATTTCCGACACGGTGGCGGCGCATAGCCATTGTTATCTGCCGGAAACGCTTGTCCAGAGCACGGCGGCAGCGCGTTTTGCGCCGGGCCTTGTAATTCAAAGGCGGCAAAGCCGATTACACCGGTATTACGCACATCGCCTTGCGCCGAATTGGCTGCGTAGGAATCAGCAACGTTGGCGAACTGAAAAGCCGCTTCGGTATGTTTATCTTTGCGGAATCCTTTAATCGCTAACGAATCTCCGGCATTCACAATATAACCGTTGTTATTCAGCGAACCTTGTTTACCATTCAGAACATCCAGGCCATCAACCGTAGCAACGATCTCGTAGTTGGTGTTACGACTGTAATTACGGACATATAATTGATAATTCATTCCGACTCTGGCATGGACAATATAGCGTGGTTCATTATTTGACGAATCATAAACCCGCGTAATAGGTAGAGAATTAAAATTACCATCGCGAATAGCATATTCAAGTTCGTTAATACGAATGCTATAAACGCGGTCGTAGCCCGAAGGAACAGTAGTCGAATAACTAATAACGATCATCTCTGCCGGATCGCGCCAAGCTCGCTCAGCAGATACGCCCTGAACCGTTGAGTGCACATCCCCACCCCAGGCGGTGCCGACATTGCCTGATGCACTGCTATTATACTGCGCATTACTGGAACAACCGGCCAGCAGCACGGCTAATGCTATCAACGCGCTACGTACTTTCCATTTTTTCATAACCGTTCCCTCTGCATTTAATTAATGCAGCGATTGTAGGGAGATTATTTAATAAGAAAAGCGGTAATGACTCCAACTTATTGATAGTGTTTTATGTTCAGATAATGCCCGATGACTTTGTCATGCAGCTCCACCGATTTTGAGAACGACAGCGACTTCCGTCCCAGCCGTGCCGGTGCTGCCTCAGATTCAGGTTATGCCGCTCAATTCGCTGCGTATATCGCTTGCTGATTACGTGCAGCTTTCCCTTCAGGCGGGATTCATACAGCAGCCATCCGTCATCCATATCACCACGTCAAAGGGTGACAGCAGGCTCATAAGACGCCCCAGCGTCGCCATAGTGCGTTCACCGAATACGTGCGCAACAACCGTCTTCCGGAGACTGTCATACGCGTAAAACAGCCAGCGCTGGCGCGATTTAGCCCCGACATAGCCCCACTGTTCGTCCATTTCCGCGCAGACGATGACGTCACTGCCCGGCTGTATGCGCGCGAGGTTACCGACTGCGGCCTGAGTTTTTAAGTGACGTAAAATCGTGTTGAGGCCAACGCCCATAATGCGGGCAGTTACCCGGCATCCAACGCCATTCATGCCATATCAATGATTTTCTGGTGCGTACCGGGTTGAGAAGCGGTGTAAGTGAACTGCAGTTGCCATGTTTTACGGCAGTGAGAGCAGAGATAGCGCTGATGTCCGGCGGTGCTTTTGCCGTTACGCACCACCCGTCAGTAGCTGAACAGGAGGGACAGCTGATAGAAACAGAAGCCACTGGAGCACCTCAAAAACACCATCATACACTAAATCAGTAAGTTGGCAGCATCACCAGAAAAGCAGCTAAATTATTTTTAAGAATATATAAAAAGAAAGCGGGCCGATTTACGTAAATAAATCGACCCGCCAGCGGAATAATCTTAATTATTCATCTTCAAGATAGGTATAACCGTACAAACCTGCCTCGAACTCTTCAAGGAACTGTTGTTGCAGTTCAGCATCAAGATCGGTTTTCTTCACTTGATCACGGAACTGGGTTAACAACGTTTTCGGATCGAGCTGTACATATTGCAGCATATCCGCCACGGTATCGCCTTCGTCAGACAGTTCTACTTCTACGCTGCCGTCAGGGAAGACGAACACGTCAACCGCTTCGGTATCACCGAACAGGTTGTGCATGTTGCCGAGGATCTCCTGATATGCGCCGACCATGAAGAAACCGAGCATCGGCGGATTCTCTGGATCGTACTCCGGCATTGGCATTGTCGTGGCAATACCATCACCATCGATGTAGTGATCAATAGCACCGTCAGAGTCACAGGTAATATCCAGCAGCACAGCGCGGCGTTCCGGCACTTGATCCAGCCCTTCCAGCGGCAGAACCGGGAACAACTGGTCGATCCCCCATGCGTCCGGCATCGACTGGAACAGCGAGAAGTTGACGTACATTTTGTCCGCCATACGTTCCTGCAGTTCGTCGATAATCGGACGATGCGCACGGTTTTGCGGATCCAGTTGCTTCTGCACTTCATGGCACATGCTCAGATAGAGTTGTTCTGCCCATGCACGTTCTTGCAGGCTAAAGGTGCCGGAAGAGTAGCCGATATGAATGTCGTGCAGATCCATCTGGCTGTCGTGTAACCATTCACGCAGAGAACGGCGAGTTCCCGGTTCGTGCATCTCCTGCCAGGTTTCCCACATGCTTTGCAGGGCGCGCGGTGCGTCTTCTGCAGGCGCGGTCGGCACCGTGTATTCGTTACGTTCCACGCCGATGATATTCGACACCAGCACGGTGTGATGCGCAGTCACCGCACGACCTGACTCGGTGATTACCGTCGGATGTGGCAGACCATTTTCTTCACACGCATCACCAATCGCCCAGATGATGTTGTTGGCGTATTCATTGAGGCCGTAGTTCACCGAACAGTCGGACTGCGAACGGGTGCCTTCATAGTCCACGCCCAGACCGCCGCCGACGTCGAAGCACTGAATATTGACGCCCAGCTTGTGCAGCTCAACATAGAAACGCGCGGATTCACGAACGCCTGTCGCGATATCGCGAATATTCGCCATCTGCGAACCGAGGTGGAAGTGCAGCAGTTGCAGGCTGTCGAGACGCCCGGCTTCACGCAGCGTTTCAACCAGTTGCAGTACCTGAGTCGCCGCCAGGCCGAACTTCGATTTTTCCCCGCCGGAGGACTGCCATTTACCCGAGCCCTGCGAAGCCAGACGTGCACGCACGCCCAGACGAGGAACGACATTCAGACGTTCTGCTTCATCCAGCACAATGGCGATTTCTGACATCTTCTCAATGACCAGATAGACCTTGTGCCCCATCTTCTCGCCAATTAATGCCAGGCGGATATATTCGCGGTCCTTATAACCGTTGCAGACGATGACGCTACGGGTCATGCCAGCATGTGCCAACACCGCCATCAACTCCGCTTTGGAACCGGCTTCCAGGCCCAGCGGTTCGCCCGAATGAATCAGGGACTCAATCACGCGGCGGTGCTGGTTAACTTTGATCGGATAAACGAGGAAGTAATCGCCGTTATAGCCGTAGGATTCCCGCGCACGTTTGAACGCGGCGTTAATAGAACGCAAACGGTGCTGCAGGATCTGTGGGAAACAGAACAGTGCAGGCAGACGCTGACCCTGTGCTTCGCGAGTTTTCACTAACTGCGCGAGATCGACGCGAGCTTCCGGGACGTCCGGGTCCGGGCACACGCTAATGTGGCCCAGCTCGTTAACGTCATAGTAGTTATTGCCCCACCAGGCAATATTGTAAGTACGCAGCATCTTGCTGGCTTCCTGGGAGCTCATTGCAACCTCCTGCATGGAGCGTAGTACACCGTGTTCGCCCGCTGACGAAGGCAAACCCATAGACATGTCGTCAGACATAGCGAACCTCAAATTATTTTATTAAGTGTAAAACAGTTAACGACTATCGCAGCCTGGAACTGCGATAACAACCCATAAGCACATGGATTTTCCAGCAGTGAATGCTGACGCTCCAACTGCGCAACCGGTTTCTTTTTCATAACATTATTAAGCACATAACCGAACGTAAGTGTGACAGTTCGGCGAAACCACGAGAAAACTCTTGTTTTTACAAGAGCGCCCTTGTTCAGTCCTCAGTAGCTGTAACCAGCTCTTGAATCCTGAGAAGCGCCGAGATGGGTATAACATCGGCAGGTATGCAAAGCAGAGATGCAGAGTGCGGGGAACGAATCTTCACCAGAACGGTGAGACAGGTTAAGCAGCAGACAACGGTTCATTATTTCGTATCACCTCCACGGCCGCCTGTTAAGACGAACCCACAAGCCAAAACTCTGTTTTCAACCCGGCTGGAAGTGGCAACACGAAAGAAACGTCGTGTGCTTTTTATTTAAGCCGCGCGCCGCGTTTTATACCCCACAATGGCAGAAAATTGCAAAAGATAAATACGCAGAATGCCAGCATTGTCAGGAAAAATTTCCAGCCACGTTTTTAACAGAATGAGACACGATTCAAAAAAAGTGGAAATCGGGTGAAGAATTGACCTAAAATAGCCATCCAGATGTTAATCCATCCATACCGATTAACACTCAGACTGCCAGTGTTTTTAACCTGCAGAGTCGTGGTAGGATCCGCTACCACAGAAAATCCACACAACAGTTTGAGCTAACCAAATTCTCTTTAGGTGATATTAAATATGGCAAAACACCTTTTTACGTCCGAGTCCGTCTCTGAAGGGCATCCTGACAAAATTGCTGACCAAATCTCTGATGCCGTTTTAGACGCGATCCTCGAACAGGATCCGAAAGCACGCGTTGCTTGCGAAACCTACGTAAAAACCGGCATGGTTTTAGTTGGCGGCGAAATCACCACCAGCGCCTGGGTAGACATCGAAGAGATCACCCGTAACACCGTTCGCGAAATTGGCTATGTGCATTCCGACATGGGCTTTGACGCTAATTCCTGTGCGGTTCTGAGCGCTATCGGCAAACAGTCTCCTGACATCAACCAGGGCGTTGACCGTGCCGATCCGCTGGAACAGGGCGCGGGTGACCAGGGTCTGATGTTTGGCTACGCAACCAATGAAACCGACGTGCTGATGCCAGCGCCTATCACCTATGCACACCGTCTGGTACAGCGTCAGGCTGAAGTGCGTAAAAACGGCACTCTGCCGTGGCTGCGCCCGGACGCGAAAAGCCAGGTGACTTTCCAGTATGACGACGGCAAAATCGTTGGTATCGATGCTGTCGTGCTTTCCACTCAGCACTCTGAAGAAATCGACCAGAAATCGCTGCAAGAAGCGGTAATGGAAGAGATCATCAAGCCGATTCTGCCGGCTGAATGGCTGACTTCTGCCACCAAATTCTTCATCAACCCGACCGGTCGTTTCGTTATCGGTGGCCCGATGGGTGACTGCGGTCTGACTGGTCGTAAAATTATCGTTGATACCTACGGCGGCATGGCGCGTCACGGTGGCGGTGCATTCTCTGGTAAAGATCCATCAAAAGTGGACCGTTCCGCAGCCTACGCTGCACGTTATGTCGCGAAAAACATCGTTGCTGCTGGCCTGGCCGATCGTTGTGAGATTCAGGTTTCCTACGCAATCGGCGTGGCTGAACCGACCTCTATCATGGTGGAAACTTTCGGTACTGAGAAAGTGCCTTCTGAACAACTGACTCTGCTGGTACGTGAGTTCTTCGACCTGCGCCCATACGGTCTGATTCAGATGCTGGATCTGCTGCACCCGATCTACAAAGAAACCGCAGCATACGGTCACTTTGGTCGTGAACATTTCCCGTGGGAAAAAACCGACAAAGCGCAGCTGCTGCGCGATGCTGCCGGTCTGAAGTAATTTTTCTTCACCTGCTTTCAAAGGCCAGCCTCGCGCTGGCCTTTTTCTTTTACCTCACCGCGGTGGATAGGCGTTCACGCCGCATCCGGCAAAAAGCTGCCCGCACAATAACATCATTCTTCCTGAACACGTTTTACCGCAAATTATCATCGCTACTGAAACCGATTACACCAACCACGCCAGACAAAGATTTGTAATATTTTCATATTATTATTCGGATTTCATAGTTGTTACATTTCTTTTCAGTAAAGTCTTAATTGCAGATAACAGCGTTTAATCTATGATGATATAACTCAATTATTTTCATGCACTTAAATCATAACCAAGATAAATGTTAGTGTAAGCGATTACACTGATGTGATTTGCTTCACATCTTTTTACGTCGTACTCACCTATCTTAATTCACAATAAAAAATAACCATATTGGAGGGCATCATGCCTGACGCTAAAAAACAGGGGCGGTCAAACAAGGCAATGACGTTTTTCGTCTGCTTCCTTGCCGCTCTGGCGGGATTACTTTTGGCCTGGATATCGGTGTAATTGCTGGCGCACTGCCGTTTATTGCAGATGAATTCCAGATTACTTCGCACACGCAAGAATGGGTCGTAAGCTCCATGATGTTCGGTGCGGCAGTCGGTGCGGTGGGCAGCGGCTGGCTCTCCTTTAAACTCGGGCGCAAAAAGAGCCTGATGATCGGCGCAATCTTGTTTGTTGCCGGTTCACTGTTCTCTGCGGCTGCGCCAAACGTTGAAGTACTGATTCTTTCCCGCGTTCTGCTGGGGCTGGCGGTGGGTGTGGCCTCTTATACCGCACCGCTGTACCTCTCTGAAATTGCGCCGGAAAAAATTCGCGGCAGTATGATCTCGATGTATCAGTTGATGATCACTATCGGGATCCTCGGCGCTTATCTTTCTGATACCGCCTTCAGCTACACCGGTGCATGGCGCTGGATGCTGGGTGTGATTATCATCCCGGCAATTTTGCTGCTGATTGGTGTCTTCTTCCTGCCAGACAGCCCACGTTGGTTTGCCGCCAAACGCCGTTTTGTTGATGCCGAACGCGTGCTGCTACGCCTGCGTGACACCAGCGCGGAAGCGAAACGCGAACTGGATGAAATCCGTGAAAGTTTGCAGGTTAAACAGAGTGGCTGGGCGCTGTTTAAAGAGAATAGCAACTTCCGCCGCGCGGTGTTCCTTGGCGTACTATTGCAGGTAATGCAGCAATTCACCGGGATGAACGTCATCATGTATTACGCGCCGAAAATCTTCGAACTGGCGGGTTATACCAACACTACCGAGCAAATGTGGGGACGGTGATTGTCGGCCTGACCAACGTACTTGCCACCTTTATCGCAATCGGCCTTGTTGACCGCTGGGGACGCAAACCAACGCTAACGCTGGGCTTCCTGGTGATGGCTGCTGGCATGGGCGTACTCGGTACAATGATGCATATCGGTATCCACTCTCCGTCGGCGCAGTATTTCGCTATCGCCATGCTGCTGATGTTTATTGTTGGCTTTGCCATGAGTGCCGGTCCGCTGATTTGGGTACTGTGCTCCGAAATTCAGCCGCTGAAAGGCCGCGATTTTGGCATCACCTGCTCCACCGCCACCAACTGGATTGCCAACATGATCGTTGGCGCAACGTTCCTGACCATGCTCAACACGCTGGGTAACGCCAACACCTTCTGGGTGTATGCGGCTCTGAACGTACTGTTTATCCTGCTGACATTGTGGCTGGTGCCGGAAACCAAACACGTTTCGCTGGAACATATTGAACGTAATCTGATGAAAGGTCGTAAACTGCGCGAAATCGGCGCTCACGATTAATCTCCTCAGGCTTCCTCCCGTCGCGGAGGAAGCCACCTCTTGCAGTCATCTTTTCTTCGCTCTATCCTCTGCCGCTATGAAAACATCCCGTCTCCCTATCGCCATCCAACAGGCCGTTATGCGTCGCCTGCGGGAAAAACTCGCCCAGGCCAACCTGAAGCTAGGGCGTAACTACCCGGAGCCAAAACTCTCTTACACCCAGCGCGGCACCTCCGCCGGAACAGCCTGGCTGGAAAGCTATGAAATCCGCCTCAATCCCGTTTTGCTGTTGGAAAACAGTGAAGCCTTTATTGAAGAAGTGGTGCCGCACGAACTGGCACATTTGCTGGTATGGAAACATTTCGGCCGCGTAGCGCCACATGGCAAAGAGTGGAAGTGGATGATGGAAAACGTGCTGGGCGTTCCCGCCCGTCGTACGCATCAATTTGAACTGCAATCCGTGCGTCGCAACACCTTCCCCTACCGCTGCAAGTGCCAGGAGCATCAGCTTACCGTACGCCGCCATAATCGCGTAGTTCGTGGCGAAGCCGTCTATCGCTGTGTTCACTGCGGCGAACAACTGGTCGCAAAATAACCATCTGAACTATCAGGAACTTTCCTGATCTGGCTGATTGCATACCAAAACAACTTTCGCTACGTTGCTGGCTCGTTTTAACACGGAGTAAGTGATGTACCGTTATTTGTCTATTGCTGCGGTGGTACTGAGCGCAGCATTTTCCGGCCCGGCGTTGGTACCGAAGGTATCAATAGTTTTTCTCAGGCGAAAGCCGCGGCGGTAAAAGTCCACGCTGACGCGCCCGGTACGTTTTATTGCGGATGTAAAATTAACTGGCAGGGCAAAAAAGGCGTTGTTGATCTGCAATCGTGCGGCTATCAGGTGCGCAAAAATGAAAACCGCGCCAGCCGCGTAGAGTGGGAACACGTCGTTCCCGCCTGGCAATTCGGTCACCAGCGCCAGTGCTGGCAGGACGGTGGACGTAAAAACTGCGCCAAAGATCCGGTCTATCGCAAGATGGAAAGCGATATGCATAACCTGCAACCGTCAGTCGGCGAGGTGAATGGCGATCGCGGCAACTTTATGTACAGCCAGTGGAACGGCGGCGAAGGCCAGTACGGTCAATGCGCCATGAAGGTCGATTTCAAAGAAAAAGCCGCCGAACCACCAGCGCGTGCACGCGGTGCCATTGCGCGCACCTACTTCTATATGCGTGACCAATACAACCTGACACTCTCTCGCCAGCAAACGCAACTGTTCAACGCATGGGACAAGATGTATCCGGTTACCGACTGGGAGTGCGAGCGCGATGAACGCATCGCGAAGGTGCAGGGCAATCATAACCCGTATGTGCAACGCGCTTGCCAGGCGCGAAAGAGCTAACCTACACTAGCGGGATTCTTTTTGTTAACCCCTACCCCACGCGTACAACCGCGTGGGGAGACGACGCGGATTTTTAACTATGCGTATCCCCCGCATTTATCATCCTGAACCACTGACCAGCCATTCTCACATCGCGCTTTGCGAAGATGCCGCCAACCATATCGGGCGCGTACTGCGTATGGGGCCGGGACAGGCGTTGCAATTGTTTGACGGTAGCAACCAGGTCTTTGACGCCGAAATTACCAGCGCCAGCAAAAAAAGCGTGGAAGTGAAGGTGCTGGAAGGCCAGATCGACGATCGCGAATCTCCGCTGCATATTCACCTCGGTCAGGTGATGTCGCGTGGTGAAAAAATGGAATTTACGATCCAGAAATCGATCGAACTCGGTGTAAGCCTCATTACGCCACTTTTTTCTGAGCGCTGCGGCGTTAAACTGGATAGTGAACGTCTGAACAAGAAGCTCCAGCAGTGGCAGAAGATTGCAATTGCTGCCTGTGAGCAGTGTGGTCGTAACCGGGTGCCGGAAATCCGTCCAGCGATGGATCTGGAAGCCTGGTGTGCAGAGCAGGATGAAGGACTGAAACTGAATCTTCACCCGCGCGCCAGTAACAGCATCAATACGTTGCCGTTACCGGTTGAACGCGTCCGCCTGCTGATTGGCCCGGAAGGCGGTTTATCGGCAGATGAAATTGCCATGACTGCCCGCTATCAATTTACTGATATCCTGTTGGGACCTCGCGTTTTGCGTACAGAGACAACTGCGCTCACCGCCATTACCGCGCTACAAGTACGATTTGGCGATTTGGGCTAACGGAGAAGAATAATGATCAAGCTCGGCATCGTGATGGACCCCATCGCAAACATCAACATCAAGAAAGATTCCAGTTTCGCTATGTTGCTGGAAGCACAGCGTCGTGGTTACGAACTTCACTATATGGAGATGGGCGATCTGTATCTGATCAATGGCGAAGCCCGCGCCCATACCCGCACGCTGAACGTGAAGCAGAACTACGAAGAGTGGTTTTCGTTCGTCGGTGAACAGGATCTGCCGCTGGCCGATCTCGACGTGATCCTGATGCGTAAAGACCCGCCGTTTGATACCGAGTTTATCTACGCGACCTATATTCTGGAACGTGCCGAAGAGAAAGGGACGCTGATCGTTAACAAGCCTCAGAGCCTGCGCGACTGTAACGAGAAACTGTTTACCGCCTGGTTCTCTGACTTAACGCCAGAAACGCTGGTTACGCGCAATAAAGCACAGCTGAAAGCGTTCTGGGAGAAACACAGCGACATCATTCTTAAGCCGCTTGACGGTATGGGCGGCGCGTCGATTTTCCGCGTGAAAGAAGGCGATCCAAACCTCGGCGTGATTGCCGAAACCCTGACTGAGCATGGCACTCGCTACTGCATGGCGCAAAATTACCTGCCAGCCATTAAAGATGGCGACAAACGCGTGTTGGTGGTGGATGGCGAGCCGGTGCCGTACTGCCTGGCGCGTATTCCGCAGGGGGGCGAAACCCGTGGCAATCTGGCTGCCGGTGGTCGCGGTGAACCTCGTCCGCTGACGGAAAGTGACTGGAAAATCGCCCGTCAGATCGGGCCGACACTGAAAGAAAAAGGGCTGATTTTTGTTGGTCTGGATATCATTGGCGACCGTCTGACTGAAATTAACGTCACCAGCCCAACCTGTATTCGTGAGATTGAAGCAGAGTTTCCGGTGTCGATCACCGGAATGTTAATGGATGCCATCGAAGCACGTTTACAGCAGCAGTAACCCACCTTAGCGAGAAGGATCTCGTTGAGACTCTGAGTGACAGCGCCCTTCTTTCCACGCATACTGGGCGCTGTTGCTTTTTTGAACCAGGAAACAGAACCTCTGACAATGAATTTACAGCATCACTTTCTTATTGCCATGCCTGCTCTCCAGGATCCGATTTTCCGTCGTTCCGTGGTCTACATTTGCGAACATAATACCAATGGTGCAATGGGGATCATCGTCAACAAGCCGCTGGAAAATCTCAAAATTGAAGGGATTCTGGAAAAGCTGAAGATCACGCCGGAGCCGCGTGATGAATCAATCCGTCTGGATAAACCGGTTATGCTCGGCGGTCCGCTGGCTGAAGATCGCGGGTTTATTTTGCATACTCCGCCCTCCAATTTTGCTTCCAGCATTCGCATTTCAGACAACACGGTGATGACCACTTCCCGCGATGTGCTGGAAACGCTCGGCACCGATAAACAACCGTCTGACGTGTTGGTGGCTCTGGGCTATGCCTCCTGGGAGAAAGGTCAACTGGAACAAGAAATTCTCGATAACGCGTGGCTAACGGCCCCGGCGGATCTGAATATTCTGTTCAAAACACCGATTGCCGACCGCTGGCGCGAGGCGGCAAAACTGATTGGTGTGGATATTCTCACCATGCCTGGTGTGGCAGGGCACGCCTGATGAGTGGAACCTTACTCGCCTTCGACTTCGGCACCAAAAGCATTGGCGTAGCGGTCGGCCAACGCATTACCGGCACCGCTCGCCCTTTGCCTGCAATTAAAGCGCAGGACGGTACGCCGGACTGGAACCTCATCGAACGTTTACTGAAAGAGTGGCAGCCTGACGAAATCATCGTCGGTTTGCCGCTGAATATGGACGGCACCGAACAGCCGTTAACCGCCAGAGCGCGCAAATTTGCCAACCGTATTCATGGTCGTTTCGGTGTTGAAGTAAAGCTCCATGACGAGCGTCTTAGCACTGTGGAAGCCCGTTCCGGTCTGTTTGAACAGGGCGGCTATCGGGCGCTCAACAAAGGCAAAGTTGACTCTGCCTCTGCGGTTATCATTCTCGAAAGTTATTTCGAGCAGGGATATTAAGGCGATTTACGTCATCGCTCCTTATTGCCGGATGCGGCGTGAATGACTACATTTGTAAGCCTGATAAGCGTAGCGCATCAGGCATATTTACGAAGCTAATCAATCACTTTAGCCTCACAAACGTCCTTCCCCCACCCGCTGCTGATAACTCTGCTGAAACGTTAACATCCCCACCTGCTGCCCGGTTTGAATAACATGCGGTAACTGGTGGGTTTTCCCTTCGCGAATCAAATTCCCCACCGCGGGTGTGTTAACCAGCAATTCAAACAGCGCCACGCGTCCTTCCTGTTTATCCACTTCCAGCTTTTGTGACAACACCGCCCGTAAACTACCTGCCAGTTGATTACGCACGGGATCTTTTTCCTGCGCCGGAAATGAATCCACCAACCGCTCAACTGCCTGCGCCGCACCACGCGTATGTAAAGTTGCCAGCACCAGGTGTCCGGTTTCTGCTGCCGTCAGCGCCAGACGGATTGTCTCGCTGTCACGCAGCTCTCCGAGCAAAATCACATCGGGATCTTCCCGCAATGCGGCCCGCAATCCCGATGCGAACGTCATACAGTGCAAACCAATTTCCCGCTGCTGGATCAAACATCGCTGGCTGGCATAGAGATATTCAACAGGATCTTCCAGCGTCAGAATATGCGCATCGGCATGTTGATTGAGATAGCCAACCATCGCCGCCAGCGTGGTAGATTTGCCGCTCCCCGTCGCTCCCGTCACCAGAATCAGGCCATTCTCGCTCTTGAGTAATTCCGGCAATACCGGTGGCGCACCAAGCTGTTCGAGCTGTGGACAGTGCGAAGGTAACAACCGTAATGCCAGAGAAATACCTTGCCGTTGCGCGAACGCACTGCCACGCAACCGCTGGTTTTCCGCCAGCGACACAGCAAAATCCAGCTGACCATTCTCCAGCAATATTGCCCGCTGATCGTCATCCAGCCACTCCCGCAGTAGCTCTTCGACGTCCGGCGCATCAAACGGCGCAGCTTCCATTCGCCCGCGAATACGCCATCGTGCGGGCCAGGCGCTGCACAGGTGTAGATCCGAGACGTTATGCTTTACACTAAGGGCCACAATTTCTTCCATATTCATACTAAGATCCTCGGAAAATGAACGATATTGCGCATAACCTGGCACAGGTCCGGGACAAAATCTCAGCGGCTGCAACGCGTTGCGGCCGTTCTCCAGAAGAAATTACGCTGCTTGCAGTCAGTAAAACAAAACCTGCGAGCGCCATCGCAGAAGCCATTGATGCCGGGCAGCGTCAATTTGGTGAAAACTACGTTCAGGAAGGGGTAGATAAAATTCGCCACTTTCAGGAACTGGGCGTAACAGGATTAGAATGGCATTTTATTGGCCCGTTGCAGTCTAATAAAAGCCGCCTGGTGGCAGAGCATTTCGACTGGTGTCATACCATCGACCGTTTGCGCATCGCTACCCGCCTGAACGACCAGCGCCCGGCAGAACTTCCCCCTCTTAACGTACTGATTCAAATTAACATTAGTGATGAAAACAGTAAGTCCGGGATTCAACTGGCAGAACTGGACGAGCTGGCAGCTGCGGTCGCTGAACTACCGAGTTTACGTCTGCGCGGGCTGATGGCAATCCCTGCGCCTGAGTCAGAATATGTAAGGCAGTTTGAAGTTGCACGCCAAATGGCTGTAGCATTTGCCGGACTGAAAACGCGCTACCCGCATATCGACACGCTCTCTCTGGGAATGTCGGACGATATGGAAGCCGCCATTGCGGCAGGTAGCACGATGGTTCGTATCGGCACTGCAATTTTTGGTGCGCGTGATTACTCTAAAAAATAAGGAATTAAAGGAACGCCATGAATACGTTGACTTTCCTGCTTTCAACGGTCATTGAGCTGTATACCATGGTGCTGTTATTACGCATCTGGATGCAGTGGGCTCATTGTGATTTTTACAACCCCTTCTCACAGTTTGTAGTGAAGGTAACGCAGCCAATTATCGGGCCACTGCGCCGCGTTATTCCGGCAATGGGGCCAATTGACAGCGCCTCACTGCTGGTTGCGTACATTCTCAGTTTCATCAAAGCCATCGTGCTGTTTAAAGTGGTGACCTTTCTGCCAATCATTTGGATTGCCGGTTTACTGATTCTGCTGAAAACCATCGGCCTGCTGATTTTCTGGGTCCTGCTGGTGATGGCGATTATGAGCTGGGTAAGCCAGGGGCGTAGCCCGATTGAATACGTGCTGATTCAGCTGGCCGATCCGCTGCTGCGCCCGATTCGCCGCCTGCTACCGGCAATGGGTGGGATTGATTTCTCGCCGATGATCCTCGTTCTGTTGCTGTATGTCATCAATATGGGTGTCGCAGAAGTATTACAGGCAACCGGAAACATGCTGCTGCCGGGGCTGTGGATGGCGTTATGAGTGCCGTAACAGTTAATGATGACGGTCTGGTTTTACGGCTCTATATTCAGCCGAAAGCCAGCCGTGATTCTATTGTCGGTTTACATGGCGACGAAGTTAAAGTCGCCATTACCGCGCCGCCGGTTGACGGCCAGGCCAACAGCCATCTGGTGAAGTTTCTCGGTAAGCAATTCCGGGTAGCCAAAAGCCAGGTGGTAATTGAAAAAGGCGAACTTGGCCGCCACAAACAAATTAAAATCATTAATCCGCAACAAATCCCGCCAGAAATCGCGGCGTTAATTAATTAGGTATCCTATGCAAAAAGTTGTCCTCGCAACCGGCAATGCCGGTAAAGTGCGTGAGCTGGCGTCGCTGCTTAGCGACTTCGGTCTTGATATCGTGGCCCAAACAGATCTCGGCGTAGATTCCGCTGAAGAAACTGGCCTGACCTTTATCGAAAACGCGATTCTGAAAGCGCGCCATGCGGCAAAAGTGACCGGTTTACCGGCAATTGCCGACGACTCTGGTCTGGCGGTAGATGTGCTGGGTGGTGCGCCGGGCATTTACTCCGCGCGTTATTCCGGGGAAGACGCGACCGATCAAAAGAATCTGCAAAAATTGCTGGAAACACTGAAAGACGTACCGGACGACCAACGTCAGGCGCGTTTCCACTGCGTGCTGGTATATCTGCGTCACGCGGAAGATCCCACTCCGCTGGTGTGCCACGGCAGCTGGCCGGGTGTGATTACTCGTGAACCAGCGGGCACTGGTGGCTTTGGTTATGATCCAATTTTCTTCGTTCCTTCCGAAGGGAAAACCGCTGCCGAACTGACCCGCGAAGAAAAGAGCGCCATTTCCCACCGTGGTCAGGCATTGAAACTGCTGCTGGACGCTTTACGTAATGGTTAAATTACCGCCGCTGAGTCTCTACATTCACATCCCGTGGTGCGTGCAGAAATGCCCGTACTGCGATTTCAACTCTCACGCGTTGAAAGGAGAAGTGCCGCACGACGATTATGTTCAGCATCTGCTTAACGATCTGGACAACGATGTGGCTTACGCTCAGGGCCGTGAAGTGCAGACAATCTTTATTGGCGGTGGTACGCCGAGCCTGCTTTCCGGCCCGGCGATGCAAACGCTGCTGGACGGCGTGCGTGCGCGTTTGCCGCTGGCAGCGGATGCAGAAATTACTATGGAAGCGAACCCTGGTACGGTAGAAGCCAATCGCTTTGTTGATTATCAGCGTGCTGGTGTGAACCGCATCTCTATTGGTGTGCAGAGTTTTAGCGAAGAAAAGCTGAAACGACTTGGGCGCATTCATGGCCCGCAAGAAGCGAAACGAGCGGCAAAACTTGCAAGCGGGCTGGGGCTGCGTAGTTTTAACCTTGATTTGATGCATGGGCTGCCGGATCAATCACTGGAAGAGGCGCTTGGCGATCTGCGCCAGGCTATTGAACTGAATCCGCCGCATCTTTCCTGGTATCAACTGACCATCGAACCTAATACGCTGTTTGGCTCTCGCCCGCCGGTACTGCCGGACGACGATGCGTTGTGGGATATATTCGAACAGGGGCATCAGTTATTAACCGCAGCGGGCTATCAGCAGTATGAAACATCCGCTTACGCCAAACCAGGTTATCAGTGCCAGCACAATCTCAACTACTGGCGATTTGGCGACTACATTGGTATTGGCTGCGGCGCGCACGGCAAAGTCACCTTCCCGGATGGTCGCATTCTGCGTACCACCAAAACGCGTCATCCGCGTGGTTTTATGCAGGGAAGATATCTGGAAAGCCAGCGTGATGTCGAAGCTGCAGATAAACCGTTTGAGTTCTTTATGAATCGCTTCCGTCTGCTTGAGGCCGCGCCGCGCGTGGAGTTTAGCCAATATACTGGCCTTTCTGAAGAAGTTATTCGCTCTCAGTTAGACGAGGCTATCGCTCAAGGTTATCTCACAGAATGTGCGGATTACTGGCAGATAACCGAGCATGGTAAATTATTCTTAAACTCACTTCTTGAATTATTCCTCGCTGAGTAATCATTAATGCGCCTGCGGGCGGGTGATGCTGCCAACTTACTGATTTAGTGTATGATGGTGTTTTTGAGGTGCTCCAGTGGCTTCTGTTTCTATCAGCTGTCCCTCCTGTTCAGCTACTGACGGGGTGGTGCGTAACGGCAAAAGCACCGCCGGACATCAGCGCTATTCTGCTCACTGCCGTAAAACATGGCAACTGCAGTTCACTTACACCGCTTCTCAACCCGGTACGCACCAGAAAATCATTGATATGGCCATGAATGGCGTTGGATGCCGGGCAACCGCCCGCATTATGGGCGTTGGCCTCAACACGATTTTCCGCCATTTAAAAAACTCAGGCCGCAGTCGGTAACCTCGCGCATACAGCCGGGCAGTGACGTCATCGTCTGCGCGGAAATGGACGAACAGTGGGGATACGTCGGGGCTAAATCGCGCCAGCGCTGGCTGTTTTACGCGTATGACAGGCTCCGGAAGACGGTTGTTGCGCACGTATTCGGTGAACGCACTATGGCGACGCTGGGGCGTCTTATGAGCCTGCTGTCACCCTTTGACGTGGTGATATGGATGACGGATGGCTGGCCGCTGTATGAATCCCGCCTGAAGGGAAAGCTGCACGTAATCAGCAAGCGATATACGCAGCGAATTGAGCGGCATAACCTGAATCTGAGGCAGCACCTGGCACGGCTGGGACGGAAGTCGCTGTCGTTCTCAAAATCGGTGGAGCTGCATGACAAAGTCATCGGGCATTATCTGAACATAAAACACTATCAATAAGTTGGAGTCATTACCGGATTCAACAAAAGATAAAGGCTTTTTTGCTTTATCAGCTTATGTAGCGGGTACACGCAGTTTCTATGCGAAAAAAACCGATTACTAAGCCAGAAGATCTTAAAGGGCTGAAAATTCGTGTTCAGCCAAGCCCGACCACCATCAAAATGATTGAACTGATGGGTGGCTCACCCACTCCAATTTCATTTGGCGAAGTTTATACTGCGATGCAGCAAGGTGTAGTAGATGGCGCAGAAAATAACGTGCCTTCCTGGGTGCAGACTCGACATATCGAAATTGCCAAAGTCTTTTCTGAAGATGAACATGCCTCAATTCCTGACTTTTTGGTTATCTCCACCAAAACATGGAATAAATTAACCCCAGAACAGCAACAAATCCTCGAAACAGCGGCGAAGAAATCCGAAGCTTATCAACAAAAATTGTGGGAAAAAATTGACGCTGACACACGTGCTCAGGCGAAAGCTATGGGTGGTGAAATCGTTAAGGTTGATAAAGCCCCATTCCGTGCCGCAGTTCAACCTCTGTTTGACGACTTCAAAAAAGATCCAAAACAAGCTGCTTTGTTAGAGAAATTCGACAACGCTGCTCAATAATATTTCGGGCCAGTCTCTGGCCCTGATTTTCCAGGATGCTTACAATGATATTTAACCGCCTGAAACTTGCGGTAGACCGCGTCATTGCCGCGTTTTCTGTCGCCGTAATGCTTGCTCTGGTTGTATGCGTAGTCTGGCAAGTATTTAGCCGCTACGTACTTAACCAGCCAAGTACATTAACCGATGAGCTGGCACGCTTTTTGATGATCTGGGTAGGATTATTAGGTGCTGCATATACCGTCGGCGCGCAGAGACATCTCTCTATCGATTTATTTGCTCTCGCCCTGAATAAGCGCAAGCAATTACTTCTTAGTATAGTCATTAACGTTCTTATTTTAGGTTTTGCCGGTTCGGTCATTGTGACTGGTGGCCTGAAATTAATTGATAAAACACTGGCAACATCACAGGTATCTGCCGCGATGCAAATACCGATGGGATACGTATATATCATTCTGCCATTAAGTGGATTGGTGATGATGTTTTATGCCTTGTGTTTTATTAATCAAAGCATTCAACAACTGAAACAACCTGCGCAGGAGGCCAGTTAATGGATAGTTATATCGCGATTACACTGTTTGGCTGTTTTTTTGTGCTGGTCTTTATTGGTGTGCCCATTTCGTTCTCAATCGGTATTGCCACTGTAGCTTCAATGCTTTTGATGTTTCCCGATATCGCGGCAATCACTGTTTCGCAACGACTGGCTAATGGACTGGATAACTTTGCCCTGTTGGCAATCCCCTTTTTCATCTTTGCCGGAACGCTGATGAACAGCGGCGGTATTGCGATACGTTTGATTAACCTCGCCCAGGTAATGGTTGGCCGCGTTCCTGGTTCGCTTGGTCATGTGAACGTCCTGGCGAATATGATGTTTGGTTCCATTTCTGGTTCAGCCGTTGCGGCAGCTGCTGCCGTTGGTGGCACACTGAATCCCATTCAGACCAAAGAAGGTTATGATCCGGCATTTTCTACCGCTGTAAACGTCTCATCCTGTATTACTGGATTACTGATACCGCCCTCAAACGTGTTAATTGTGTTTTCCCTGACAGCTGGTGGCGTTTCTGTAGCATCGTTATTTATGGCGGGATATTTGCCAGGGATCTTAATGGGTCTTGCGGTAATGATAGTCTGCGGCATTATTGCTAAACGCCGTGGCTACCCACTTTCAGAAAGAGCAACCTTTGCTCAGGCATGTAAAGCGTTTCTGGATGCCTTACCAAGTTTGCTTCTGGTGTTCATTGTAATGGGCGGCATTCTGGGCGGCATTTTTACCGCAACTGAAGCGTCAGCAATTGCCGTTGTCTACACATTTATTCTCTCGGTGCTGATTTACCGGGAAGTAAAATGGCGCGATTTACCCAAACTGATTCTGGAATCGGTTGTTACCACTTCGATTGTATTACTGTTGATCGGTTTTTCCGTGGGCATGTCCTGGGCAATGACCAATGCTGATATTCCTTATATGATCAGCGACGCATTGATGGGGATTTCTGATAACCCACTGATCATATTGCTGCTGATTAATATCGTCTTATTAATTGTCGGCATCTTTATGGACATGACACCGGCTGTACTAATCTTCACACCAATCTTCTTGCCGATTGCACAAGAGCTGGGAATGGATCCGGTACATTTCGGTATTATGATGGTGGCCAACCTTTGTATTGGGCTGTTAACACCGCCGGTGGGTAGTGCGCTATTTGTTGGTTGTTCTATTTCAGGTGTGAAGATTCAACATTTGATCAAACCATTGCTGCCATTTTATGCCGTATTGTTAATCACGTTGATGATGATCACTTACATCCCGCAAATATCCTTGTTCATTCCACAGCTACTAGGGCTAATGTAAAAAATAATTTGCCGGATAACTTTTTATATTATCCGGCAAAGGTACTTAACATGAGTTACTTAATCACTCCATTGCGCCGCAATTGTTCGGTATCTTTTTTCCAGCGTTCATTAGCCTGATTGATATCGTCAATTTTCATCAAAATCGCGACTTTTTTACTGTTTATTTCTGAAACTTTCATCGTTAACGGATATTGCCCTTTCTCGAGCGTTATCCAGTCATCCTGCAATTTACGGCTAAGTTTTTGTGATTGCAGAAAAGTCTGTCGCCGTTGTTCGTTGATATCGAAATCTCGCTTCTGCTGAATCGACACTTCATAACACTCTTCACTCTGTTTATGACATGCCGCAATCGCCGGTTGATAAACCTCTTTGTCATATTTAACCGCGAACGCCTCGCTATCATTCTGTTTATTAAACTCATCACGCTGTTGGTGAATTTTTTTAAAGGCGTCTTCGCGGGTCATTTGCTTACCGTTTGCATCTTTTCCCCAATATGCATCCGCTGCTTTCTGCGCCGCCACCATTTGCTTATCAAGCGCTTTCACTTCCTTTTCCAGCGCAGGAATCGAGTTCTTCTGGTTATTCAACGCAGACTCAAGCTGACTAAAGCGATAATTGAAATCTTCGCTATTCACGATCAGATATTTATTATTCGTTTTGATATCGTCGACCACCCGCCCACGATCGCTGGCTGCCGCCTGAAAAGAGTAAAAGTTCACCGACCAGCCAGACGCGGGCGTTCCTTTACTGGTTAACATCGCCGAGAATTTTACCGGTTTATCTTTCGTCCAGGTCTGTTCGAGCAGTTCGTAATCTGCCAACTGACCGACCCAGGTATAGAGATCGTCACTGGAAGAGACATCGCCTTCCGCTGACCAGGTGGCCTGATTACCCTTAGCATCAAGATTTTTTAAGCTGATAGCATCAAGCTTGAGAATGCCGTGATACTGCTTTTTGAATTGATCTTTTAAGATATTTTCAGTTGGCGGTTCGCCATCTGCCCAGACATTACCAGTCATCAACATAAGCAGCGCCGTGCCAACAATCCATTGCTTTTTCACCCGAAAACCCTCGCGCGGAATAATTTATTCTGGTGATTATCATTAGGGTGATGAAAATTGGCAATGGACGTAAGTCTGAAGTGAAAAAGCCCCGGCACGTTACCGGGGCGAGGTAATTAGTACTGATTGAAGATCTGCTGGATCTGCTGCGGATCTTTGGTTTGCGTCAGAGCCAGCTGCAGCAGGACGCGCGCTTTTTGCGGGTTCAGCGTGCCAGAGGCGACGAAGCCGTATTTCGCATCATCCACTTCGGCATCCTGAGTGGTAGCGCCCGTCGGTACGCGGGAAGAACGCACTACTGCAGTGCCGTTTTTCGCGGCGGTTGCAAGGGTGTCGAACACGGATTTATACAGGTTACCGTTACCCACACCAGCGCTAACGATGCCATCATAGCCCGCATCTACCAGTGCTTTAGCCGGAAGATCGGATGCGTTAGCGTAGTTATAAACGATGCCGACTTTCGGCAGCTCATTCAGCTTAGAGATATCGAACGGCGTATCACTGGTGTGCTTACGTGCCGGGGTACGTTGGTAGTCAATCTTACCGTTGTGAATGTATCCCAGAGGACCGTAGTTAACAGACTTGAAGGTCGCTACGTCGGTGGTATTGGTTTTGGTGACATCGCGACCGTCCAGTACAGTGTCGTTCATTACTACCAGTACGCCACGATTAGCGGAGGCTTTATCAGCTGCGGTAACTACCGCGTTATACAGGTTGAAGGGACCGTCTGCGCTCATGGACGTGGACGGGCGCATTGCACCGACCATCACCACCGGTTTGTCACATTTCACCGTCAGGTCGAGGAAGTAAGCGGTTTCTTCCATCGTGTCGGTACCGTGGGTAATGACGAAGCCGTCGGTTTTATCGCAGTCGGTGTTAATTTTTTCGCCAGTGTCAGCCAGACATTATCGTTCATGTCCTGGGGCCGATATTCACTACCTGCTCGCCTTTAACGTTCGCAATGTCCTTCAGTTGCGGCACCGCATTAACCAGATTTTCTACGCCAACTTTACCCGCTGTGTAGTTAGATTTGGTTGCGGAGTCACCACCACCGGCAATGGTCCCGCCGGTTGCTAAAATGGTGATATTGGGTAATGCCAGTGCTGCACCACTAAAACCCATAACCAGTGCGGCAAGTGCCGTCTTTTTTGAAAAACTCCATTTCATTCCTCCAGTTACGTGAACGCTACGCATTATCCCTTAGCTTTGTATGGGAATTTGACGTTAAACAATTTACAACGTGAATATATTTTGGAGATCTACAAAGTTAGAGGCAGGTAACAAAACGAAGAATTAAACGGCATAAAAAGTATTATGCCGTCTTAAAATAGAGGATTATTTTAAATTCCCGACCAGGGCTTTGCGACTATCTTCCAGAGTCACAACGCGCCTACAAACATCTTTGCCAAACTGCTGGAAATCTTTTTCCTGCTTTTTCCATTCGGTTTGGATTGAGGATTGCAGACCGCCCAGGCTTCCCAGCACATTCTGTAATGGGTTACCGCCGCTTTTCAGCACCGCTTTCGCGCCCATTTCATTAATGCTGTCCTGTAAAATTCCGCCCATTGCCTGATTCACTAATTGCTGGCCTTCGGCGCGAACCTGATCAATGGCTTTATAGTGAAACGTCAGGCCATCGCTGCGCGTTTCGATAATGCGGTTCATCTGCTCTTTCAGCTGCGCATCAAGTTTGGTCAGACGGCTGCGCATTTTGCTGCTTTCGCCCATCTCCTGAACGATAATTTTATCCAGCGCAATACGGGCTTTTTCGACGCGGCTTTTCGCGCCTTCATCAATCCACGGCAGCGTGCTACGTAGTTCAGCCTGATAATCCTTCGCCTGCTCGCGCTGGGCGGCGTTCAGGGAATATTGCTTACCGTTATACATCACGTTGCCGTCTGGCGTGATCACCAGATTGCCGTTTTCGCCCTTCACCTGCACGGTTTGCGGGCTGACAATCACATCGTCACGCGGCGTGACGCTGCACTGGTAGTCGGCGTGAGCGGTCATCGCCGTCACTGAAAGTGCTGCCGCCAGCAGCATTTTGCGCATCATAGTCTTCCCTCAAGAACAAATCAGGCCAGCATTTGCTGGCCCCAGATTGATAACAAAGTACATGTCATCCATGCCGGATGCGGCGTAAACGCCTTATCCGTCCTACTCGATTGTGCATCTTTCCAGGCCTGATAAGCGTAGCGCATCAGGCAGTTTTGCATTTGTCATCTCCCGTATGCTTTCTTAGTCCCACCAAACGTCGAAAAGTTCGCTGGTGCGTACCTCGCCCAGTTTGCGCTCTTCCAGCCACTTACGCACAATCGCCTGATGTTCTTCGGTGCATTTGCCGATTTCCTGCATGCAGATCAGACCTTCCCAGGCCAGATAACCGCTGCCGTCAAAGGCCAGTTTGTTCGGTTCGATAACCTCGTTAATAAAGTCATCAACGGTTTTATCAATCTGTTCTTCCGATGTACCTTCCGGGAATCGCCATGCCACCGAAAATCCTAATTCCTGGAATTCGTCGATGTGCATTTTTTTACGCAGACGACGGCTACGGTTCTTTGCCATTATTTCACCCTCTCGAACATTAAGTCCCATACCCGTGACCAAGACGATGACCACGTTGTTCAAATTTCGTCACCGGACGTGATGCCGGACGCGGTACGTAATCATTGCTCTCTGACAGGTTTTTATACCCGTCAATAGAAGACATCACTTCAAGCATATGTTCCGCATAAGGTTCCCAGTCGGTCGCCATATGGAATACGCCCCCCAGTTGCAGTTTGCTTTTTACCAGTTCGGCAAACGGCACCTGAACGATACGGCGTTTATTATGGCGCGCTTTGTGCCACGGGTCAGGGAAAAGAGCTGCACCAGGCGCAATGAATTGTCAGGAATCATTTTATGCAGCACTTCAACCGCATCGTGACACATCACGCGCAGGTTGCTTAAGCCCTCTTCATGCGCAGAAGCCAGGCACGCACCAACGCCCGGTGAATGCACTTCAATGCCGAGGAAGTCCTGCTCAGGGCGATCTTTAGCCATTGCCACGAGCGACGCCCCCATGCCAAAACCAATCTCAAGCGTCACCGGCGCTTCACGGCCAAAAAGCACAGGGAAATCCAGCATATCTTCGCTGAACTCAACGCCCATCACCGGCCAGTAGTTTTCCAGCGCATGTTCCTGGCCTTTGGTCAGTCGCCCCTGGCGGCGCACAAAACTACGGATACGGCGCAGTGGGCGGCCGTTTTCATCAAATTCCGGTGAGATGACGTCGTTTTTCATAAAGATTTAGTCGCTTGTGAAAGTGTTCTGAAAACGGGCATTATCCAAAGTTAGTTGCCGGATGCAAGCATGATAAGGCCGTGGCTGCGGAAAGTTCCGGTTTACACCCTGCCGTCGCTGTGCTGCAATCTTGCCCCCAACAACAGTGAATTCGGTGACCATGCAAGCGTCGCAATTTTCAGCCCAGGTTCTGGACTGGTACGATAAATACGGGCGGAAAACGCTGCCCTGGCAAATTGACAAGACGCCCTACAAAGTATGGCTCTCAGAAGTGATGTTGCAACAAACTCAGGTTGCGACCGTTATCCCCTATTTTGAACGCTTTATGGCGCGCTTCCCAACGGTGACCGATCTCGCCAATGCGCCGCTGGACGAAGTTCTCCACTTGTGGACCGGGCTTGGCTATTACGCCCGCGCGCGCAATCTGCATAAAGCGGCACAACAAGTGCCACCTTACACAGCGGTAAATTCCCGGAAACCTTTGAAGAAGTCGCGGCGTTACCGGGCGTCGGGCGTTCCACCGCAGGCGCGATTCTCTCGCTTTCTCTGGGTAAGCACTTTCCGATTCTCGACGGTAACGTCAAACGGGTGCTGGCGCGCTGCTATGCTGTAAGCGGCTGGCCTGGGAAAAAAGAGGTCGAGAATAAACTGTGGAGTTTAAGCGAGCAGGTGACGCCCGCGGTCGGCGTGGATCGGTTTAATCAGGCGATGATGGATTTGGGCGCGATGATTTGCACGCGCTCGAAGCCGAAATGTTCGCTCTGTCCGCTACAAAACGGGTGTATTGCCGCCGCCAACAATAGCTGGTCGCTTTATCCGGGCAAAAAACCAAAGCAGACGCTGCCGGAGCGCACCGGCTACTTTCTCCTGTTACAGCACGAAGATGAAGTATTGCTGGCGCAGCGTCCGCCGAGCGGATTGTGGGGCGGTTTATACTGTTTCCCGCAGTTTGCCGACGAAGAAAGTTTGCGGCAGTGGCTGGCGCAACGGCAGATTGCTGCCGATAACCTGACGCAGCTGACCGCGTTTCGGCATACCTTCAGCCATTTCCACTTAGATATTGTGCCTATGTGGCTTCCCGTGTCGTCATTCACCGGCTGCATGGATGAAGGCAATGCGCTCTGGTATAACTTAGCGCAACCGCCGTCAGTTGGCCTGGCGGCTCCCGTGGAGCGTTTGTTACAGCAGTTACGCACTGGCGCGCCGGTTTAGCGCGTGAGTCGATAAAGAGGATGATTTATGAGCAGAACGATTTTTTGTACTTTCCTGCAACGTGAAGCAGAAGGTCAGGATTTTCAGCTGTACCCCGGCGAGCTGGGAAAACGCATCTATAACGAGATCTCCAAAGAAGCCTGGGCGCAGTGGCAGCACAAACAGACCATGCTGATTAATGAAAAGAAACTCAACATGATGAATGCCGAGCACCGCAAGCTGCTGGAACAGGAGATGGTCAACTTCCTGTTCGAGGGTAAAGAGGTGCATATCGAGGGCTATACGCCGGAAGATAAAAAATAAAAACAGTGCCGGAGCACGCCTCCGGCAACTTGCATAAAAACAAACACAACACGCACCCGGAATGATGAAAAAATATCTCGCGCTGGCTTTGATTGCGCCGTTGCTCATCTCCTGTTCGACGACCAAAAAAGGCGATACCTATAACGAAGCCTGGGTCAAAGATACCAACGGTTTTGATATTCTGATGGGGCAATTTGCCCACAATATTGAGAACATCTGGGGCTTCAAAGAGGTGGTGATCGCCGGTCCTAAGGACTACGTGAAATACACCGATCAATATCAGACCCGCAGCCACATCAACTTCGATGACGGTACGATCACTATCGAAACCATCGCCGGGACAGAACCTGCCGCGCACCTGCGCCGGGCAATTATCAAAACGTTGCTGATGGGTGACGATCCGGGTTCGGTCGATCTCTATTCCGATGTTGATGATATTACGATTTCGAAAGAACCTTTCCTTTACGGTCAGGTGGTGGACAACACCGGGCAGCCGATTCGCTGGGAAGGTCGCGCGAGCAACTTCGCGGATTATCTGCTGAAAAACCGTCTAAAAAGCCGTAGCAACGGGCTACGAATCATCTATAGCATCACCATTAACATGGTGCCGAACCACCTTGATAAACGTGCGCACAAATATCTCGGCATGGTCCGCCAGGCGTCACGGAAATATGGCATTGATGAGTCGCTGATTCTGGCAATTATGCAGACTGAATCTTCCTTTAACCCGTATGCGGTCAGCCGTTCCGATGCGCTGGGGTTAATGCAGGTGGTACAACATACTGCCGGGAAAGATGTGTTCCGTTCGCAGGGGAAATCCGGCACGCCGGGCCGCAGTTTCTTGTTTGATCCTGCCAGCAATATTGATACCGGCACCGCGTATCTCGCGATGCTGAACAACGTTTATCTCGGCGGAATTGATAACCCTACATCCCGGCGTTATGCCGTCATCACCGCCTATAACGGCGGCGCAGGCAGCGTGCTGCGAGTCTTTTCGAATGACAAGATTCAGGCGGCCATATTATTAACACCATGACGCCGGGCGATGTTTATCAAACGCTGACGACCCGCCATCCCTCTGCGGAATCTCGCCGTTATCTTTATAAAGTGAATACCGCGCAAAAATCCTACCGCCGCCGATAATTCCACTAACCGCCCCTGACGATGCTCAGGGGCAAAATGTTATCCACATCACAATTTCGTTTTGCAAATTGGGAATGTTTGCAATTATTTGCCACAGGTAACAAAAAACCAGTCCGCGAAGTTGATAGAATCGCATCATCTCGCACGGTCAAATGTGCTTTTCAAACACTCATCCGCATCACGATGTGAGGAAATTAACATGAATCTTAAGCTGCAGCTGAAAATCCTCTCTTTTCTGCAGTTCTGTCTGTGGGGAAGTTGGCTGACGACCCTCGGCTCCTATATGTTTGTTACCCTGAAGTTTGACGGTGCTTCTATTGGCGCAGTTTATAGCTCACTGGGTATCGCCGCGGTCTTTATGCCTGCGCTGCTGGGGATTGTGGCCGACAAATGGTTAAGTGCGAAATGGGTATATGCCATTTGCCACACCATTGGCGCTATCACGCTGTTCATGGCGGCCCAGTCACGACGCCGGAGGCGATGTTCCTTGTGATATTGATTAACTCGTTTGCTTATATGCCAACGCTTGGGTTAATCAACACCATCTCTTACTATCGCCTGCAAAATGCCGGGATGGATATCGTTACTGACTTCCCGCCAATCCGTATCTGGGGCACCATCGGCTTTATCATGGCAATGTGGGTGGTGAGCCTGTCTGGCTTCGAATTAAGCCACATGCAGCTGTATATTGGCGCAGCACTTTCCGCCATTCTGGTTCTGTTTACCCTGACTCTGCCGCATATTCCGGTTGCTAAACAGCAAGCGAATCAGAGCTGGACAACCCTGCTGGGCCTCGATGCATTCGCGCTGTTTAAAAACAAGCGTATGGCAATCTTCTTCATCTTCTCAATGCTGCTTGGCGCGGAACTGCAGATTACCAACATGTTCGGTAACACCTTCCTGCACAGCTTCGACAAAGATCCGATGTTTGCCAGCAGCTTCATCGTGCAGCATGCGTCAATCATCATGTCAATTTCGCAGATCTCTGAAACCCTGTTCATTCTGACCATCCCGTTCTTCTTAAGCCGCTACGGTATTAAGAACGTAATGATGATCAGTATTGTGGCGTGGATCCTGCGTTTTGCGCTGTTTGCTTACGGCGATCCGACTCCGTTCGGCACCGTCCTGCTGGTTCTCTCGATGATCGTTTACGGTTGCGCATTCGACTTCTTCAACATCTCTGGTTCGGTGTTTGTCGAAAAGAAGTTAACCCGGCTATTCGCGCCAGTGCGCAGGGGATGTTCCTGATGATGACTAACGGCTTCGGCTGTATCCTTGGCGGCATCGTGAGCGGTAAAGTTGTTGAGATGTACACCCAAAACGGCATTACCGACTGGCAGACCGTATGGTTGATTTTCGCTGGTTACTCCGTGGTTCTGGCCTTCGCGTTCATGGCGATGTTCAAATATAAACACGTTCGTGTCCCGACAGGTACACAGACGGTGAGCCACTAATTACGCAAAGAAAAACGGGTCGCCAGAAGGTGACCCGTTTTTTCTTACTTCAACACATAACCGTACAATCGTTTCATGCCATCTGCATCGGTTTCGCTATAGACACCTTGCAGCTCCGGCGAAAATCCCGGCAACAAATTCACCCCTTCTTCCAGCGCAAGGAAATAACGTTGAACCGCCCCACCCCAGACTTCTCCGGGTACCACGCAAAGCACGCCAGGTGGATAAGGCAACGCCCCTTCTGCCGCAATTCGCCCTTCGGCATCACGAATCCGCACCAACTCCACTTCACCGCGAATATAAGCGCTATGCGCATCCTGGGGATTCATCACCACTGACGGGAAACTCTGCTGGCGGAACATCGCTTTTTGTAGGTCTTTGACGTCGAAACTGACATAAAGATCGTGCATCTCCTGACACAACTGGCGCAGGGTGTAGTCGCGATAGCGCACCGGATATTTGTTATAAACGCTCGGCAACACCTCAGCCAGCGGCGAGTCATCCTCAATATGCTGTTCAAACTGCGCCAGCATCGCCACCAGTTGTGCCAGCTTCTCGTGGCTTTCCGCCGGAGTTAATAAGAACAGAATGGAATTGAGATCGCACTTCTCCGGCACAATGCCGTTCTCACGCAGATAGTGCGCCAGAATCGTCGCCGGAACGCCAAAGTCGCTATATTCGCCAGTTTCGGCATTGATACCTGGTGTAGTGAGTAACAGCTTGCACGGATCAACAAAATACTGATCCGCGGCATATCCTTCAAAGCCGTGCCACTTCGCCCCCGGCTCAAAACTGAAAAAACGGCGGTCGCTGGCTAACACTGACGTCGGATAATCCTGCCACAATTTGCCATCAACAACGGGCGGGATAAACGGGCGGAACAGCTTACAGTGCGCAAGAATAGCCTTGCGCGCTTCAATCCCATCTCAACACACTCCGCCCACAGCCGACGCCCACTCTCCTTCATGAATTTTGGCGTTAACGTCCAGCGCGGCGAACAACGGATAGAACGGGCTGGTAGAAGCATGGAGCATAAAGGCATTATTCAACCGCTTATGCGGGCAAAAACGCGCCTGCCCACGAATATGATTATCTTTTTTATGGATCTGCGACGTCTGTGAGAATCCCGCCTGCTGTTTGTGCACCGACTGGGTCACAAAGATTCCCGGATCGTTTTCGTTAAGTTCTAACAGCAGCGGCGAGCTATCCGCCATCATCGGGATAAACTGTTCGTAACCGACCCACGCGGAATCAAACAGAATGTAATCACACAGATGCCCAACGGTATCGACCACCTGACGGGCGTTATAGACAGTGCCGTCATAAGTTCCCAGCTGAATAATCGCCAGGCGAAACGGGCGCGGCAACTCCGCTTTTTCTGGCGCAACGTCGCGAATTTGCTGGCGCAGATACTCTTCATTAAAACAGTGCGCATCAATACCGCCAATGAAACCAAACGGGTTACGTGAAGCTTCCAGATAGACCGGCGTCGCCCCCGCCTGAATCAGCGCGCCGTGATGATTCGACTTATGGTTGTTACGGTCGAAGAGCACCAGATCGCCACGCGTTAACAGCGCATTCGTCACTACTTTATTCGCTGCCGATGTGCCGTTCAGTACAAAATAGGTTTTATCGGCATGAAAGACTTTGGCTGCGAATTTCTGCGCATCCTTCGCCGATCCTTCATGAATAAGCAGATCGCCCAATTTTACGTCAGCGTTACACATATCGGTGCGAAAGACGTTCTCACCAAAGAAATCGTAAAAATGGCGTCCGGCAGGATGCTTTTTAAAGAACGCACCATGTTGATGCCCAGGGCAAGCAAAAGTGCTGTTGCCCATCTCAACGTACTGCGTCAGCGTGTCATAAAACGGTGGCAGCAAATTCTCTTCATACTGACAGGCTGCGGATTCCAGCTCCAGCCACTGCTGCTCGTTGCCGTTGATTACCGCCGTAACGCCCGCAGGTAATTCAACAACATGTTCGGAATACAAAAACACCGGTAGATGAAAACCGGTGCGCTTAAGCAACGTAAGAATGCCACTGCGACTATCCGCAGCGGTAATGACGACTGCCGCGACGTCCGTAAAATCAGTATCTCCCAACGCCACCACGCGGCGATGAGTAGAAAGTCGGGATACCAGTTCACTACTGGCGGCAATATTCATTGATTTCATAAGCGCAAACCCGTTTCGGGGAAGTAAGAATACCGGACAAGGTGAAAAACCCTGCCCCACGAGATATGGGTCAAACTGGTCACCAGCTCCGACCGCCAGACATCAGTAAAAGCAGAAACGCTCTGATTTTTTACTGTTGTCCTGCAGTGAGCGTGCGTTAACTTCACCGCATGAGCAGTAAAGGGGAGGAGTTTCGCGCGAAACGGCGATAAGCGAGAGAATGTAAGGAGGTGGCGTGCATCGGGCAAACTCCGTACAGAGAGGAGAAAATTCGCGCAATCATGGCACCTTTCACCAGAGCGTGCAAGCCGACTTTGCGAACAAACAAGCCATCGAAGGAGCCAAACGGTCATAATAAGAAAATCAGACAATGCAGCTAACAGGAACTCTTGTGGTCATCGGTCCTTTTATCAACGCAAGTGCAGTATTACTGGGTGGCGTTCTCGGTGCACTCCTTAGCCAACGCTTACCGGAACGTATCCGCGTCTCCATGACATCAATTTTTGGTCTGGCATCGCTGGGGATTGGTATTTTACTGGTGGTGAAATGCGCCAACCTTCCGGCGATGGTTTTAGCAACCTTACTCGGTGCATTAATCGGCGAAATTTGTCTGCTGGAAAAAGGCGTCAATACCGCGGTCACCAAAGCACAAAATCTGTTTCGCCACTCACGTAAGAAGCCAGCGCATGAATCTTTTATTCAGAATTATGTCGCGATTATTGTCCTGTTTTGCGCCAGCGGCACCGATCTTCGGGGCGATGAACGAAGGGATGACCGGCGATCCGAGTATTTTAATCGCCAAGTCATTTCTTGATTTCTTTACGGCGATGATCTTCGCCTGCTCGCTGGGTATTGCGGTGTCGGTAATTAGTATCCCATTACTGATCATCCAGCTAACGCTGGCGTGGGCTGCCGCGCTGATATTACCGCTGACCACACCGTCGATGATGGCAGACTTCAGCGCCGTAGGCGGTTTATTGCTGCTGGCAACCGGATTACGCATCTGTGGCATTAAAATGTTCCCGGTGGTCAACATGCTTCCAGCACTCCTTCTGGCAATGCCGCTTTCCGCCGCCTGGACCACCTGGTTTGCCTGACAATGCGTGCATTAGCGGCAAAGTGATGATAGATTGTGCAGTCTGCAGTAAATTGAAGAAATTTGATTGACGAGACGAGGCGAATCAGGTTTAATGCGCCCCGTTGCCCGGATAGCTCAGTCGGTAGAGCAGGGGATTGAAAATCCCCGTGTCCTTGGTTCGATTCCGAGTCCGGGCACCAAGTTCATATCAACGGACCTCCACGGAGGTCCGTTTTTCGTTTCAGAACGCCACAATTTAAGCGTTCTGCCTCCAAATCAATTCTACCGAACTCAACCAGATTCCCCACATCAACCCCATTGTGTGGGTATAATTGCGGGTATACCCCAGTTCGACAGAATTTGTACCCTCTTTAACGCATTCAGAAGGCTGAACTATGGCACTGACTGACGCAAAAATCCGGGCTGCAAAGCCCACTGACAAGGCTTATAAACTCACTGACGGGGCCGGCATGTTCCTGCTGGTTCATCCTAATGGTTCCCGTTACTGGCGTCTCCGTTATCGTATTCTGGGTAAGGAGAAAACCCTGGCACTTGGTGTGTATCCGGAAGTTTCTCTCTCCGAAGCTCGTACAAAACGGGATGAGGCCCGAAAACTGATTTCAGAGGGGATTGACCCTTGCGAACAGAAAAGAGTTAAAAAAGTAGTCCCTGATTTACAGCTCTCTTTTGAACATATTGCACGACGCTGGCATGCCAGTAATAAACAATGGGCACAATCACACAGCGATAAAGTACTCAAAAGCCTCGAGACTCACGTTTTCCCCTTTATCGGCAACCGGGATATCACAACACTCAGTACCCCGGATCTGCTTATCCCTGTTCGTGCTGCAGAAGTTAAACAAATTTATGAAATCGCCAGTCGTCTGCAGCAAAGAATATCTGCTGTAATGCGTTATGCCGTACAGTCTGGCATCATCAGATATAACCCGGCTCTGGATATGGCTGGTGCATTGACCACGGTAAAACGCCAGCATCGCCCTGCTCTGGATCTTTCACGCCTGCCTGAACTTCTGTCGCGTATTGACGGTTATAAAGGCCAGCCTGTCACCCGACTGGCAGTTATGCTGAATTTACTGGTTTTTATTCGTTCCAGTGAACTCAGATATGCCCGCTGGTCTGAAATTGATATTGACAATGCCATGTGGACTATTCCAGCCGAACGCGAACCTCTGCCAGGCGTAAAATTTTCATACCGGGGCTCCAAGATGCGAACACCACATCTTGTGCCACTCAGCCAACAGGCTGTAGCCATACTGGCAGAACTTCAGACATGGGCAGGTGAAAATGGTCTGATCTTTACGGGAGCACACGACCCACGTAAACCAATCAGTGAAAATACCGTAAATAAGGCCCTCAGAGTGATGGGGTATGACACAACCAAGGAAGTCTGTGGCCATGGATTCCGGGCGATGGCGTGCAGTGCATTGATTGAATCCGGCTTATGGTCAAGAGATGCGGTTGAACGTCAGATGAGTCATCAGGAGCGCAACGGAGTACGTGCCGCGTATATTCATAAAGCAGAACATCTGGAAGAACGTCGGCTTATGCTGCAATGGTGGGCAGATTTTCTGGATGCAAACAGGGAGGAGTGTATCAGTCCGTTTGAATATGCAAAAGTTAACAATCCACTGAAAAGGTGACTGAACGCCATTTACACACATGCTCTTCCTCTTAAGGGGAAGAGCACCCGCCTCAATCAATTTCTTTTTTATGCCGGCGGAACCATCAGCCAGGCTGAGGTTCTCATTCAATAACTCAACGTCTTACCACAGAACAGAATTCACTGTATTATCATGGGCAACGTTAATCCCGGACAATAAAAGGACACCGATGCCAGGCATCACAATTTTTATAGCCTGCAGGTTATGGTCCATCCTTTTTACAGGTTCAGAATATGACTGGCAAATTACGCTTTGAAGTGAACGATAACCAGGGCTGTTTCATATTTCCGGAAACCTGGTTTGGCTCGTTGCTGGATGAGTTTGAAGAACTGATTGATGCATACGATGCGGATGAAATCAGCGAAACAAGTTACATCAACAAACTCAGGCGCCTTGCCCGACAGGAGAATGACTTTATTGATGTACACGCTCACTTGGCATACGTATTTCTGGAGCAGAATGCCCCGCGTAAGGCGCTGAATGCTGCCCTTAAAGGGCTGGCAGTTGGCAATCGTCTTATCCCTGAAGGTTTCAGTGGCAGAATCATCTGGATACATCCTGACAACCGACCTTTTCTTCGTGCCCTCTATGCGGCAATCCTGGCAAATGCACATTTACGGCGTCATCAGGATGCCATCATGCTCATTGAAAAAATACTGGATTACAATCCCGAAGATAATCATGGTGCACGCTGGCTACTGGGACCGGAACTGTTACGCACTGGCGCTCATGAACAGGCACGCCATATACTGCAGGAACATGCAGATGAATTTTCACCTTACTGGTATGAACTCGGCCTTCTGCATTTTCTTAATGGGGAACTGGTAAAAGCTGCAACTGCATTTCGTCGCGGCTTTGCGGCAAATACTTACATCGCAGAAATACTGTGCGGAAATCTGCATCCATTTCCACTTGCTGTATGGCATAACTTTTCAGGCGGTCCGGATACTGCCGAAGATTATTATGCCACATACCACCCGTTATGGGGGCAATATCCGGAAGCATTGCTGTTTGTAAACTGGCTCTATAATCATTCCTCTGTGCTGCATGAACGGGCAGAAATCATTAAATGCGCCGAAATGCTGATGCAGGAAGATGATTTCGAAATATGCGAAAGTATTTTAAGACAGCAGGAGAAGTTGCGTGAAAGAATTGATGAGACGCTTTCTGAGAAAAATTGTACAGAAATGCAGAAATATGAATGGTGAATATGTCTGGCCCTGGATATTGCCGTTTTCAGCGGCAGGCATGAAACATACTGGCATACAGTATCAGTAGATATTGCATTAGTGTATCCTGCACACAAGTAATAATTTATTCACCAATAATAACACTGTTAATGCCCCCTTCCCCTGGTTGTCAGCCAGGGGTTATCTTCTGAATATTTCTTTTGAAAAGGATAACACAGTAAATTATTTTTATGAATTATCCCATGGACTCATTAACACCCTTTCATGATGCTTTATTGTCAAACACGTTATGGCTGACATCAAAAAAACCGGATTTCCTCTGCCAGCGGGTAATCACCTTCCCGGTGTTTTCGGTTGGTCTGGTTACTCCTGTCTGGTTATTAGCAAGATAATTGCTATAAACAGTGGAAAACTCATCGTACATAATCTGGTGATGAACATTACGCTTATTTTCCCTTGACCGGAAGAATCAGAGGCTGTGGTTTCAGACTGTCTGCCAGTACATTCCTCTCTCCGTTAAAAACCATAACGGGTTCATTATCTTCGTCTGTCAGCAGATTGGGTGATGCTGCCAACTTACTGATTTAGTGTATGATGGTGTTTTTGAGGTGCTCCAGTGGCTTCTGTTTCTATCAGCTGTCCCTCCTGTTCAGCTACTGACGGGGTGGTGCGTAACGGCAAAAAGCACTGCCGGACATCAGCGCTATCTCTGCTCACTGCCGTAAAACATTGCAACTGCAGTTCACTTACACCGCTTCTCAACCCGGTACGCACCAGAAAATCATTGATATGGCCATGAATGGCGTTGGATGCCGGGCAACTGCCCGCATTATGGGCGTTGGCCTCAACACGATTTTACGTCACTTAAAAAACTCAGGCCGCAGTCGGTAACCTCGCGCATACAGCCGGGCAGTGACGTCATCGTCTGCGCGGAAATGGGCGAACAGTGGGGCTATGTCGGGGCTAAATCGCGCCAGCGCTGGCTGTTTTACGCGTATGACAGGCTCCGGAAGACGGTTGTTGCGCACGTATTCGGTGAACGCACGATGGCGACGCTGGGGCGTCTTATGAGCCTGCTGTCACCCTTTGACGTGGTGATATGGATGACGGATGGCTGGCCGCTGTATGAATCCCGCCTGAAGGGAAAGCTGCACGTAATCAGCAAGCGATATACGCAGCGAATTGAGCGGCATAACCTGAATCTGAGGCAGCACCTGGCACGGCTGGGACGGAAGTCGCTGTCGTTCTCAAAATCGGTGGAGCTGCATGACAAAGTCATCGGGCATTATCTGAACATAAAACACTATCAATAAGTTGGAGTCATTACCGACATTGTCAAGATGAACAGCATGCATTGTAACAGTCTGCAGTTTATGTTCTCCGTGGATAATTATTCTTATTTCATGGTGATTTTTGTTATATTTTAAAATGCATATCTCACCATTTAGTTTTTTATATCACAAAAACATAGTGATGCAATCATACACACCTGCCTCTATCGTACAGAGAAAACGGGCAATTATTTGTATTATTCCTTCATAACGACTTCAGTATACAGGATGACCGCAACCACGCTCCTTCTCCTGCCCGGGCGAAGTGCCTGGTTCAGACAATTACATTAACTGGCTGAAATTTTCGACGCGGTACAAGCCTCCCTGCTTTGAAAGGTGGCCTGGCGCTGCAATTTTTTACTTTTGTTTTTGTATCCGGAAAAACACATCTGCAAGAATCATTATTCTCTTGCCTGAAGCTATCCAGCATCCTCAGATATTTCGCACTTTATGAGCTGGCATCAGAAGAATGTGCCAGTAATTTTTTATTAATGACTTCAAACAGTTCCTGTTCATCATGAGTCAGATAATCCCAGATTTCTTTCAGATACATGCTTTGTGCAAGAGTGAGCCTCTGAATAAAAAACATACCTTCAGATGTCAGACTGATTTTTTTAGCACGGCGATCCTCCCTGCTATCCGTCCTTTTTACATATCCGGCTTTTTCTAAAAAATCTGTAATGCGGGTAATATTAGTTCTGGTAAACTGAAGTTTCTGGCTTATCTCTGAAGGTGACAGACAATGGTTCTCCGCTGCGAATAATGTGGTGAGAACCATATATGCTGAGTGATTTATTCCATACGCCCCCAGAAATTCAGATATATTATCCTGCATTCTTTTATTTGTGCGAATACAGAGCTGCATCAACAAATGTTCCCGAAAGGGATATGCGGGGTCTTTGTTTTTTTGGTGTCTGATTATTTTTTCTAATGTGTCTGTGTTATTCATTTCATTATTCTCCATATTACTGAAACACACTGTCTGTGTACAAGCGCGCATCAGTCATCCGGTAAACATCGACTTTCCACTACAATTTATTCCTACCTGATTTCTGTATGACAGAGTAGTCCCGACAGGCAGACGGATAAATTCCCGCAGGTAAAAGAACATAAATGCTGGCTGCTGACAAGTCTGTGAAAAAGGATTATTGTAGTGGTTCACAAAATCAGGACACCGGAATAACCTGTTTCCACTTTTCTTCATGTAAGCAAGGCGGTAAACCATCGTTGTTCGTGTGAGGTCGATAAACGTTGTAATAACCATTAATCCACTGGTTTATATCACGTACCGCATGGATAAAATCACCATAACCACCTTTCGGAAGCCATTCATTTTTAAGGCTGCGAAAGACTCTTTCCATCGGCGAATTATCCAGGCCATTCCCTCTGCAACTCATACTTTGCATTACCCCATAACGCCAGAGTAACTTTCTGTATTTATTGCTTTTATACTGAACACCTTGATCTGAATGAAACAGCAGACGGCCATCACGTGATCGTGTTTCCAGTGCATTACGCAAAGCCCTACACACCAACTCAGCATCAGCGGTTAATGAGAGGGCTGAACCGGTAATCCGCCGTGAATATAAATCAACAACGAGCGCGAGCTAACACCATTTGTCATGCAGGCGAATAAAACTGATGTCGCCGCACCAGACGCGGTCTGGTGCGGCGGGGTGAAATTGCCGGTTCAGTAAATTTGGCAATGGCGGACTTTTGTCTTCGTTGACCCGGTAGTGATGTTTAACCATCTGTCGACTTGTCAGCCCGCATTCCCGCATCAGTCGTCGTGCCAGCCACCGGCCTGCATCAACGCTACTCTGGCGCAACATCTGACTGATTGCACGGCTACCGGCTGCGCCACGACTGAGAGCATGGAAAGCCCTCACCCGACTTCGTAAGTCAATTCTTTGCACATTAACAGGACGCGTCACCTGCGCGTAATAAACGCTACGGTTAGATAATGACTCCAACTTATTGATAGTGTTTTATGTTCAGATAATGCCCGATGACTTTGTCATGCAGCTCCACCGATTTTGAGAACGACAGCGACTTCCGTCCCAGCCGTGCCAGGTGCTGCCTCAGATTCAGGTTATGCCGCTCAATTCGCTGCGTATATCGCTTGCTGATTACGTGCAGCTTTCCCTTCAGGCGGGATTCATACAGCGGCCAGCCATCCGTCATCCATATCACCACGTCAAAGGGTGACAGCAGGCTCATAAGACGCCCCAGCGTCGCCATCGTGCGTTCACCGAATACGTGCGCAACAACCGTCTTCCGGAGCCTGTCATACGCGTAAAACAGCCAGCGCTGGCGCGATTTAGCCCCGACATAGCCCCACTGTTCGCCCATTTCCGCGCAGACGATGACGTCACTGCCCGGCTGTATGCGCGAGGTTACCGACTGCGGCCTGAGTTTTTTAAGTGACGTAAAATCGTGTTGAGGCCAACGCCCATAATGCGGGCAGTTGCCCGGCATCCAACGCCATTCATGGCCATATCAATGATTTTCTGGTGCGTACCGGGTTGAGAAGCGGTGTAAGTGAACTGCAGTTGCCATGTTTTACGGCAGTGAGAGCAGAGATAGCGCTGATGTCCGGCAGTGCTTTTGCCGTTACGCACCACGCCTTCAGTAGCGGAGCAGGAAGGACATCTGATGGAAATGGAAGCCACGCAAGCACCTTAAAATCACCATCATACACTAAATCAGTAAGTTGGCAGCATTACCGATTTGCAGCATACTAATTTCAGTAAGATTGCCGCCCTTCTTGTTTAAAAGGCGGCATTACTAGCCCAGTAAAGATTTAACTCGGACTTATACCTTTAAATATCCACCAATAAACAGGGCAACGACGATAATATCGCACAGCAACAGCATAATCAGATAAATCAGCTCTTTTTTGGTAAATATCGGCTGACCATCATTTTTTTCTTTTCTTGACCAGATAAAGACCGGCAGACCACAGGTCAACAGGATAGGAATTAATGCAACATACTCAATCTGGCTGGCGTAAAGAATAAACAGACAGAATAGCGAGCCTAAAACACCGCTGGACAAAGCCAGCCTGCGGCCTTTTTTTGCATACTGATCATATTTTCCGTTTCTGCAAATACTGGTCAGATACAGCGTGGTGGTAATATAGGCCGGAACAACCATCAGCGCACTGATATTATACATGGTGGTCCAAGCATTATTTGAAAAATAAACAAGTAACATGGTACCGCCTGCATCACAAAGCTACTAACCCACAGTGACACATTGGTACCGCCTGTTTACTGTTCGTTCGGGCAAACGCGCGCGGGAAAGCGCCTTTCTGTCCTGCTACCATCGGTATTTCAGCGCATAGCATGGTCCAGCAAGCCAGCCGGCCAGAACAGAAATAATCAGCCCCGCGCTCATCAGCCAGTCGCCCCACTGACCGACAACGTGGGCGAGCACGCCTGCGGTAGAGGGGTTACTGACCTGCGCTAGTTCTGCCTGAGGCATTACACCGAACGGCAGAATGGACATTAACATATAAATAATTAGCGCCAGCAGAAAGCCGATCAGTGTGGCTTTCCCTACGTCCTGTTTATTTTTGGCACGTCCGGATAGAACAACCGCTCCCTCGACGCCAATAAAGGCCCAGAGCGTTACGGTCATCGGTGCCAGAATCTGAGACAGCAGCGATACTGGTGCGGCGTCATTTCCGTTGCCACTGAGGATCGCGGGTGATTCTCCCCAAAAGTTTTTAAACAGGTCCGAATAATCGATCAGCACACCCAGCAGTAATACGAATAGGATCAGAGGGACGAGCTTGGCGATGGTTCCCAAGGTGTTAACAAATCCGCCACTTTCGTCCCGGACAGAACAAGAAAATTATAGCCCCAGATCAGCACTGAGCCGCAGATAATGGAGTTCAGATTATTACCATCCGTAAAAACCCCCGGCATAAACTGATTAAAAGCATCCATTAAAATTACCGCAAAGGCAACGTTGCCAAATGCGGTCATCAGCCAGTAGCCCCAGGCGACGTTAAAGCCAATAAAGGAACCAAAACCTTCCTGGGCATACATATACACTCCAGCCTGAAGGTCCGGGCGCAGATCTGATAGTACGCGAAAGGAGTTTGCGATAAAATAAATACCGATCCCGGCAATAATCCATGCAATGATTACTGGCCCTAGTGCAGAAGAGGCCGCCGTGTTTTGCGGCAGACTGAAAACGCCGCCTCCCAGCATGGAGCTAACGACAATAGCGATGAGGGATATAAGCCCCAGCTTATGTCCTCCGGCGCTATTGTCACTATTTTTTACATCTGAAGATTGCTCTGCCATAACGTTTCCCTCAGCTATTCTATAATATTGCCGTCGGATTGCAGGCGATCCGACGGTATTGTTCTTTCCCCCGCCTACTGGCGGCCCTTTTTAATACCAGAGACCTGGCGTTTAAAGGTTATGTGGCCGGGTAGCGACTGCCCATCGCGTTCTTCTTCCACAATCGCTCTGACCCAGAAGTCCCCGTCTTCATCGACGTTAACGCCCTGGATCTCATGTTCAAAACCTGGGAATTGCTTATCGAATTCCTGCAGGGCGCGCAGATAGCCAATAATGCCCTTGTTACCTTGCGGCATCCGTTCGCCCGGCATCAGTACAGGAATGCCTGGGGGGATATGGGACGAGCATGCTGGCGGCAATTCTGCCGCTAAAATCATCCAGCCGGATATGCTCGGTTTTGTAGCGTACGACTTTCTGATAGGCTTCTGCCGGGGTCATAACTGGTTCCGGATCGGTGTTTACCGCGTCGTTGATATGCGACATCAGCTCCAGCTCATCCATTTTTTCATGCATTATCTGACATAGCTCCTTGAGGGTTAGCGTGTCGTAGTGTGGAGAATGCGCTTTCAGCGACGGGATAGCATCTGTGGCCAGATCGTCATTGTCGTAATGCTTTTTAAAGGCCAGCAGGCTTTCAATCAGAGTTCCCCATTTGCCTTTGGTGATGCCGACGGAGAACAGGATCAGCACGGTGTAGTCACCAGTACGGGCAATTTCAATGCGACGGTCATCGAGAAAACGGGTCAGCAAATATCCCGGAATACCGTTTTTCTGGTATTCTCCCTTCGGGCCGATCCCTGGACAAGTCAGGGTCACTTTTACTGGATCGAGCATACTGTTGGTTTCGACCAGATCATCATCGGCAAAACCGTGCCAGCGCTCACCGGAGCGCAGCGACCAGCAGTCGGCGCTGTGGCTCAGCAGCGATACGGGTGCCTCTTCAAAACTGTATCGCTGCCCAGAATCGCTGTCCTGCACTTCGGTTGGCTGAAGCACATCGAAGAACCAGGCGTCACCACCTTCCTGCTCCTGGAGCTGGCGCTTGACGCTGACCACGGCTTTACGGAAGGCAATCGCTTCTTCAATTGACTCCTGCACAAGCGAATAACCGGATTCACCCTCCATCATGCTTACTGCCACATCAATTGATGCAATGATCGGGTAGTAGGGTGAGGTCGTGCCGTGCATCATAAAGGCATCGTTAAAGTCATCGAAATTAAGCGGCGCGCGATCGCTTTTCTTCACATGAATCATTGAGGCCATGGAGAGTGAGGGCAGCATTTTATGGGTGGACTGTACGGCGAATAGGGTTGGACGATTTGGCGTTTCCTCCGCGTCCATTGCATAGCGACTCTGGTATAGCGGATGGAAACGCGCATAGGCATACCATGCTTCATCAAAATGGATGCGCGGTGCGCTTTCACCCAGGTGTCTGACTACATCGTTCACGTTATAACAGAAGCCATCATAGGTGCAGTTGGTTACCACGGCGTAGGACGGTGACTGGCTGACCGCACCAGATGCCAGTCGGCTGTTTGCCACCAGCGCATCAATACTGGCCTTCTTCAGGCGCCCGGTCGGGATAGGCCCAATCAGCCCCCACGCGTTGCGGGTAGGTTTCAGGTAAACCGGCCTTGCCTGAGACAAGGTCAGGCCATGATTAAGTGACTTGTGGCAATTTCGGTCAATAATGGCAATTTCATCTGCGCCAACCGCAGCCTGGGCCACAATACGGTTCGACCCCGATGAGCCGGAAACACCGTAGAAGGTCCAATCAGAGCCAAACAGTCGGGCCGCAATTTCTTCCGATTTTTTAGGCGGTCCGGCGTGGATCAGATAATCCCCATCTCCGCGGTAGCCACGCCAATATCAGCGCGCATCATGTTTTCGCCAAAGAAGTTAATGAACTCAATGCCAACAGGATGTTTCAGATAGGCCATTCCCCCCATATGCCCCGGGCAGTCCCAGTAATAGTCACCGTCCTCGGTAAAGTCCTTAAGGGTTTTAAAGTAGGGAGGAAGAAGCTTATCCGCATAGCGGTGGACTAAGGAGTACAGTCGATTGGCAGTGAAGGCTGCGGATTCAGAGAACAGATAAACATATTCGCTGACCTCTTTTAAGACGTCGAGTGGGATACGATCGGTAATATTCTGTTCTGAGAAAATTATCAGCGGCGTCGTGGCATTTCTTTTGCGGAATATGCTGATAAAGTGCTGTAGCTCTTCTGCAAAGGTCGGATTGTCTGGCTCCCAGTAAAAACCAATCCCGCTGTATTGGGGGCTTTTTTCGATGATTTTTAATCCATCAGAGATCTGGTGCGTGATATGAATTTTAAAACCGCGTTCCGCGAGTTCGGTTTGAAGCTCTTCCAGTACCTGCTGCGAAGGGTTGTCGCCATCAAGATATTGTGAGGAAATAAATAAAAGATTGTGGTTAAATTTCATTAGGTGTCTCCACTGTTACTGTTCAGATAGTATTTAACTGTGAGGATGTCATGCCCAAGAAACAGACATTATCGTCACCTTAACTTGCTGTGAATTAATCTGGACTAAAAATGTATCGTTTTATAATGCAGTAGAATAAAAACAATGATGTCGAGGACCAGCAGTAAAATAAAAAATGCCAGTTCGCGTAGCGTAAATATTTTATCTGCGCGATCGTCTTTTTTTCTTGCCCAGATAAACAGGGGCACGCCCAGCGTAAGCAGCACCGGAACCATCGCCAGATATTTGATTTCACTGGCGTAGAACATAAACAGGCAGAATACAAAGCCGATAATACTGCTGACCAGCGCGGCGCTGCGGCTGTGATTCGTGGTATAGCTGGCATACTCGCCGCTAATACATAGTTTAAACAAGTATGCCGTGGTCATTAAATACGCAGGTAAAACGGTCAGGGTAGAGATAGCCAGCATTGCAAGCCAGGCATCGTTAGAAAAGTAGACCAGAAGTACGACGATTTGCATAAACGCACTGCTTATATAAAGCGAAACCGAGGCCGAACCCTTCACATTTTTTTTGCTGAACGGTTTCGGGAATGTGCCGTTCTGCGCGGCCACCATAGGCAGTTCGGCGCAGATGATGGTCCACGCCAGCCAGCTGGTAAGCACCGAAATCAGCACCCCCAAGATAATCATAATCTTCCCCATTCACCGACAACAATCTTCAGAATACCGGCGGTGGATGGGGTTGGAATTGCGCTGAGCTCATGTTGAGTCAGCACGCCAAACGGCAGGATGGAGACCAGCAGACAGATAATCAGTGATACAACGAAGCCAATGAATGTGGCTTTACCCACGTCGCGTTTATTTTTGGCCCGACCGGAAAGAGCGACAGCCCCTCAACGCCGATGAAGCTCCAGAGTGCCACGCTAAGCGGTGAAGTTACCTGTGAGAAAATAGAGCCTAGGTCCTGACTGGCCTTACTCGCGCTGTGCCCCCAGACGTTATCTGCGAACGTGGTGTACTTCATAAACAGCATGAGAATAATAATAAAGGCCACCAGCGGGATCAGTTTGGCCAGCGTGCCGACGATGTTAATCGACCCGGCAATGCGGGTACCGGAGAGGACTAAAAAGTTGAATCCCCATATCAGCAAAGAGGCACCGATAACGGAAGGAATATTGTTCCTCCCTTGAAATCACACGGTAAGAAATAATTCAGCGTATCCATCACCATAATGGCAAAGGCGACGTTGCTGAATATAGTCATCAGCCAGTAGCCCCAGGCGACGTTAAATGCCGTAAATCCGAAAACCCTTCCCGGGCATACATATAAACTCCTGACTGGAGATCAGGTCTAATGTTTGACAGCACGATAAAAGTTCTGGAGATGAAAAACATGCCGATACCACAGACTATCCATGCTATCGCCACCGGGCCCACGGCAGAATTCTCCGCCATATTCTGGGGGAGTCCGTCAACGCCGCTGCCGATCATCGAGCTCACGACAATGGATGTTAGCGCAAGCAAGCCCAACTTTTGTTTATTATTTTTTTCAGTCGAATCGATATGCATAAGCTGGCTCTTATTTTTTTAAATCATAGAATCTCTTTGTAAGGCTTCATGTTGTGGACACTAATTTCTCTGACGATATAAATTAATTATAAATAAGGTCGTCACGATAAAATTCATTATATTCCTAATTTATTCTATGTATATAAGAATTAACCCTTGCTATATGTAATCAAAGTCCTACGAATGTAGGAAAAGGGTGATGCCTCTAATTGCTTGAATCTGATGTATAATACGGGCTTTTGAGGTTATCTCATGGCCAGCGTTAATATTCATTGTCCCCGTTGTCAGTCAGCTCAGGTTTACCGCCATGGTCAGAACCCTAAAGGCCGTGACAGATTTCGCTGCCGTGACTGCCACCGTGTGTTTCAGCTCACTTATACTTATCAAGCACGTAAGCCGGGTATGAAAGAGATGATCACTGAAATGGCCTTTAATGGTGCCGGGGTTCGCGATACCGCCAGGACACTGAAAATTGGTATTAACACCATCATCCGGACTTTAAAAACTCGCACCAACGCAAATAACTTCTTCGCCTGTTGCCCATGCTGATGTGGCGCTTATCTGCGAGCTTGATGAGCAATGGAGCTACGTTGGCAGTAAAGCCCGGCTACACTGGCTCTGGTACGCGTACAACACCAAAACAGGCGGTGTACTGGCCTACACTTTTGGTCCCCGAACCGATCAAACGTGCCGGGAGCTACTGGCACTGCTTACACCCTTCAACATCGGCATACTCACCAGCGATGACTGGGACAGCTATGGCCGGGTGGTGCCGAAGAATAAGCATCTGACCGGCAAAATATTCACCCAACGCATTGAGCGTAATAATCTGACGCTACGCACCCACATTAAGCGGTTGGCTCGTAAACAATCTGCTTCTCACGCTCAGTTGAGATCCACGAAAAAGTGATCGGAGCATTTATCGAAAAACACATATTCTACTAATTGGATGCACTACCGAGATTTGAATCAAAGCGTTGGTATGCAAGGGATGTGTCGAACTCTCTAGTGGGAAAACTGCGGAAGAATTGCGGGGAAGTGGCGGGGAAAAAAAACTTCACTGTTGATGCTGAACAGTCTTTCTGGTTGGCTCTTGTTCGCACTATGTACAGTGTTAGTTTGATTAAACTCGGTGAGTGTGACAAAGACGGTAATTTTTGCAGTTTTAGGTGAAGTCTAATGGGTTAAGTGATTTCGGCTATGCTCCCGACAGATTAACACGCTACATCGGTAACTATGTCAGCGCTTGGCTAACGAAGCTGAAGGTCCGCTGTGAGCGATGAGCAGACCAACTAATCTCAGCCTACTTGTTTTATTTCATCAGTACGCCCTGAAGCATCGACTGCGTATCTTGTAGGACCGCTAACATTGATGCCTATATAATTGAAGACCGAATCTGGTTTGATATAAATCAAAAAAGATAGATTTAACCTGATGAAAAGAAAAGCAATTCGTGTTTTCTGACAAACACTGGGATATCAGCGTTGATTATTAGACGATCGGTCAATATTGTTTATTGACTACTTTATAGCTCAATGACATCAAACCAGAAAGACGAGAAAAAAATGTTTAAATCCTTATTAATCAGTAAGATGTATGGTCGCCACAGTGCCCAAATTGCTGAAATCGCTGAAAGCGAGCTGCCACAGGGGGGATGTGGAGGTCAATGTCGACTGTTCATCTATCAACTACAAAGACGCACTGGCTATTACGGGCCGCGGGCCTATCGTCCGGCACTTTCCAATGGTGCCAGGCATTGATTTTGCCGGTACAGTGTCCGCCAGCTCACATCCTGAATATCAGACCGGGGATAAGGTCCTGCTGACCGGCTGGGGTGTAGGAGAAAAACATTGGGGTGGGCTTTCCGAAAAGCGCGGGTAAAGGGAGACTGGCTGACGCCGCTCCCGGCTTGAAGTGGCACACTGAATTTGCCACCTGAACAGAGGTGATATGCTCACCTCAGAACAACACAGGTGCTCCAATGAAAAAAAGAAATTTTAGCGCAGAGTTTAAACGCGAATCCGCTCAACTGGTTGTTGACCAGAAATACACGGTGGCAGATGCCGCCAAAGCTATGGATGTTGGCCTTTCCACAATGACAAGATGGGTCAAACAACTGCGTGATGAGCGTCAGGGCAAAACACCAAAAAGCCTCTCCGATAACACCAGAACAAATCGAAATACGTAAGCTGAGGAAAAAGCTACAACGCATTGAAATGGAGAATGAAATATTAAAAAGGCGGCGTACTTCGCAAAGCTGTCCGACTGAGGTACGCCTTTATCCGTGACAACACCTGTTGCTGGCCTGTTCGCCTGCTCTGTCGGGTGCTGGATGTTCATCCCAGTGGTTTTTACGCCTGGCTTCAGCAGCCGCATTCACAACGCCATCAGGCAGACCTGAGACTGACAGGACAGATTAAACAGTTCTGGCTGGAATCGGGATGCGTCTATGGTTATCGCAAAATCCATCTGGATCTGCGTGACAGCGGGCAACAGTGCGGAGTAAACAGAGTCTGGAGACTGATGAAACGTGTCGGAATAAAGGCTCAGGTCGGATACCGAAGCCCGCGGGCACGTAAAGGCGAGGCCAGTATCATGTCACCCAACAGGCTCCAGCGACAGTTCAATCCGGATGCTCCTGATGAGCGTTGGGTAACGGACATAACCTACATCAGGACCCACGAAGGCTGGCTGTATCTTGCCGTTGTTGTTGATCTGTTCTCACGCAAAATTATCGGCTGGTCCATGCAATCCCGGATGACAAAGGACATTGTCCTGAACGCACTGCTGATGGCTGTATGGCGGCGTAATCCCGAAAAACAGGTGCTGGTTCATTCGGATCAGGGCAGTCAGTACACAAGCCATGAGTGGCAGTCGTTCCTGAAATCACACGGCCTGGAGGGTAGCATGAGCCGTCGCGGTAACTGCCATGATAATGCGGTTGCAGAAAGTTTTTTCCAGTTGTTGAAACGTGAACGGATAAAGAAAAAGATCTACGGAACGCGGGAAGAAGCCCGCAGTGATATTTTTGATTACATCGAAATGTTTTATAACAGTAAGCGTCGGCATGGTTCTCTAGCGAACAGATGTCACCGACAGAATATGAAAACCAGTATTATCAACGGCTCGGAAGTGTCTAGATTATCCGTGGCGATTCATTATGTTCTTCGGCAGCGATCACGGCGGCGAGCGAGGAGCACTGTTGTACGGGCTGATCGGCACCTGCCGACTGAACGATATCGATCCGGAAGCGTATCTGCGCCATATCCTGAGCGTACTGCCGGAATGGCCTTCCAACCGAGTTGACGAACTCCTGCCATGGAACGTAGTACTCACCAATAAATAAGCGTCAATACGGCACTCCGTTAACGCTTACGTTTAAGTCATAAAGCCATGCAGAACGCTCACCTCCCAAGATCTTGGTTTTTATAAGGTGTAATGATAATGTAAGCTAATGTTTCACATGCCAAAGGAAACACCATGAGCCACAGGGAATTGTTCAGCGAATTTCTTGAAAATTTGAATCTTGACCTCAAACAGGCAAAAAAGATCAGCTATCACTATCGAAAAATAACCAAGTCATTAAATCTTGCGTTCAGAGGAACGAGTTCCCGGGTAGCAAACCGCTTGAAAGTGGGGTCAGTAGGCAGACATACCGCAATAAAAGGCATATCCGATCTGGATATGCTTTATATTATGCCCCCAATCAGTATGAATATTATAACCGTAAGGATAATGGTCAGTCTGCATTGCTTACAGATGTCAGAAACATTCTGGCGGAAGAATATCCTGACCAGACTGTGAAAAAAAGGACAGACTGGTTGTTCAGATCATCTTTAAAAACTTTTATGTCGAGGTTCAACCTGTATTCAGACAGGATGATGACAGCTTTAAATTCCCTGAAAGCTATAATGGAGGAGCATGGCGCATTACAAAACCTCTTCACGAAAAGGCGGCCATGACCGCATTTTCGCGAGATAAATCCAATAATCTGCGCAAGCTGTGTAAAATGATCAGAGCCGGAAGAACCTGCATGGCGTCAATATGGGTGGCTTACTGATAGACACACTAGCGTATCGCTTTCTTTCATCAACATCAGATTATGACAATACCGGAAATGGCAGCCTGGGAGCCCTCGCCAGAGACTTTTTTGAATATCTGTCAAATGAGGAGAGAAAGGAAAGGTATCTCGCGTTAGGCAGTAATCAGCATGTACGTGTTAAATCTCCCTGGTTTGGCCGGGCAGCGAAACACGCGTATGAATTATGTTGTGATGCCTTAGACGCTGAGGGGGCTGCCAGTGAAAATGACCGCTGGCGCAAAGTGTTCGGACGAGCCTTCCCCAGACGTAAAGTGGGTATTATGGAAGCCCGTCTTGGTCTGGAATCGCATGCGGCAGATGCTGTTCCCTGGACCGATACCGAAGAGTTTATAGAGGATAAATATCCGGTGGATATCAGGTACTCACTCAACCTTGACTGTACCGTAACCCAGGATGGTTTCCCTCCCAGAAGCCTGAGGGAGATGCTTATCAGAAGATTCCGCCTCTCCGCTCGAAAATCTCTCCTTTTCCGGGCAGACTTGACAGAAATGGAGGCAGAGGAACCCCTACACCGTTATGTGGAAGGTACTGAACGTGGGTGACGAAGCACGCAGAAGAAATATGATCCGGGGACAAATCGTTTCGGACGGCGGCTACTGTACGAAGAAAGAAACTACCGACTTCCGCGGAGATCACATGGTAGAATGCTATGTGATAAAAAATGAGGTTGTGGTTGCCCGGGCCCAGATTGAAGTTCCCATAAGCTGAGGTTTTTTTATGACGCAATCAGAGATGCTGAAATTAATCGCCCGACATGGTTATAACGTTGGATTTGGCGCTAAGAAAAACTTTGCCACCTATGATCTGATTTGTAAGGCATCCGGTTGGATTAGCTTTATTTCTCTTGCTGTCGGTGTGTTCGCCCTTTTTATTCCTGAGCTGGCCACAAACGTCATTTCCGCGATATTAATTATATTTGGTGTTGCTACAATGTACATTCAGTTTTATGACTCGGAAAAGCAGAGTTATGAAAGTGCGGGGATTGAGCAGACCAAAATTTTTAATGAACTTGAAGTCATCTACCGCAACGTAAAAAGCGATGCAAACTTTGACTATCAGCGTACACAACAATCCATCGACGCTATCATGTCCCGGTTTTACGGCACGGTCATCAGCAAACAGATCTTCGGAAGTAACTGGTACGCACATTATAAATTTTACTGTGAATTTGAAAAAACATGGGTTGAAGAAGAGCTGAACCTGACACTGAAGGACAAAATCCCGCTTTCGCTCTGCTTTCTCGCCAGTCTGGCGATCATTTTTACTATAGCTGTCATCTGGAAAACGCCCTGATGCTGCAGCCAATGAAAAATTCAGCAAGCTGACTGTCAAATATGCGATGTATAGCCGGTATCACCATCCAGTGTACGTTCTATAAGGGGGGCGCTTGGAAAACGGGTAGAGTCAAGATGTGGCGCGGTAATTTTACAGGTCAGGCATATCTGTTGCCGCCTCTTTCGATTGGCGGTGCCTTACTGTCCTGACCATAAATCCTGTTTCCACACCCCGCTCATCGAAGCGGACATGCGCTTCTAACACATCCGGCTCTCGGACAGAATCATGCCTTCGCCCACGGAAACCTCTGCGGGAGCTTCGGTGCATATTTTCATGGAAGGATCACCCAATAACTTCCATCGAGATCGGGTCATAACGGCCAATCCGTGATCGAATAGAGCGGAATACGCACTCTGACGAACTGCTTACATTTAAACTAATTACAAACTATATAAATCCGCCTTACTCATTCACAGGGTAGATATATTCTTACTTTTTAATTTTATGTGTAATTAACTGATGACGAAAAATGAATTGAACTGTAAATGCATATCTAAGTTTTTCATTCTTATGATGTACATAATACCTTAAAATTATCAACTAGCTGAGCATTAACCTCCATCTGACTAATCCCCATAATGCGGCTAACTGTTTCTCTGCAATCCCACTATCCCATGGCATTAGTGGGTCATTACGAAACTTAGCAAATGGCCCATCTGTTTCTGTAAGAATGCGTGATTTGGGTATTTTCAAAACTAAGGCCTTACCCTTTATTGTATCGAGCATAGCAGGCCCCACTGAGAACCAGCATCCTAAATCAATTGCCCTTTCAAGCTGCTTAGGTGTTCCAGTGAACCAATGCAATATTGCCACCCCATCGATATTTTCAATCTCATCAAGCACCGCTGATGCACTTCCCCGACTATGGATAGTCATAATCTTGCCACCAGCCCGATTTACACTGTTGAGAATGTGTCGGAACACTTTCAATTGAATATCCCAATGTTCTTTAAATCCCTGTCCACCATCAAGCCCTATTTCCCCCTACATACTTAGTTTCCGAAAGCAATGAATCAAACAGGTCTAACTCATGCGATCTTTGATGCGCGATTTGAGGATGTAGCCCAAGAGCAGTTCGGATTCGTTGACTTTCTTTAGCCAATAAAGAAGTACCATGCCATGCTTTAGGTGTTGTTGTCACCGACAGAATATAAGTCCCTCGACGCTTACTTTCTTCAGCCACGAGGTCTGGCCGAGGATATAAGTCTAGATGACAGTGCATATCGATGCTCATACTATGTTCTCACTCAGTAAATAGCTTTCAACCTCATCTAGGCCATCCTTAAATACTTGCTTGAAATTATCAAATTCTGCCGTAGGCAAAGGGCCACTTTTGGCAATCCATGTACCTATTTTCAAAGTCGATTTCTGCGTGATCGCAATCCTAAGGGCGATCAGGTCGTCCCTGCGATCTATTTCATTCATTACTTTAGCTAAGGACTGGAAAATATATTCAACATCTCTACTAATTCCCCCTGCATGAAGTGATGCTCGTCGAATGATACACGGTATACATACCCCACATTGCTGCCCCATTCGTTTCCAATGACTGCAGGATACTGTACTTTCCACAATTTTAGATAAGAGCTGCTTATTTGAACATTCGGAGATCATTTTTCCTTTTGTCTTAAACTGATATGGATTGATTATTTGACAAGAAATACCGAGCGCATCAAAGATCTTTTGTATGCTCGTAATAAAATGTGGATGTGTTGTTCGTGTGCTCAGCGAACCTATCCGCCGTGGAGTAAGTGGTGCATTTAATGAGATAAATCCATTTTCAGGTACGAACAAATCAATCTTTTCTTGTTGAGATATCTCTTGTACGGCACAAGCACCTACGGCCGCAAAGGCAAGAAAATTGAGGCTACGAGTTCGCATCGTAATATCAGTCACGCCTTGATAAATGTGTGGGTCAGCATTAATCTCAAAGCGCGAAAATTGGCCACTTAATTTTTCAGCGATCTGATCTTGACGAGACTTGTCCCCCTTATAAGAATGACTAACCAAAAGTGGAGCGCGCCCTGCAGCCAGAAGATCTATTGCACCAATAGCTGAATCCAGACCTCCTGAAAATAAGCTGACACAGTCAAGCCCTTTTAGCTTAATCAGACGATGCCTTGAATGCTGGCTATAAGGCTCTGGCGGTGCATAACCATCGTCACAAAATTCGAAATCCCAGATGTCTCCACTAAGAAAATGCAAAGCACTCTCAAGTTCTTTCTTTAGACTAATCCATCTGGATGGTTCATGAAGGGGGAGTCGTAACGACAATTGGCGGGTCCAACCATCCTCGGAACTTTCACGCTGAACGAAAGTATCTGCTGCAGTTACTGCTAATGCAACACTCAGAAAATCCATGACCTTAGCTGGAAGCTGTACTCCCAAACGTCTGATCCGATCAATCGCAGGATTCCCGATAACAGATATATCTCCGCGCCTCTGACCACTTAATCCATATAGCTGAACAGGTAACACTTTCTCACTTGCTGGCGGCAAATGGTGATGTTTATGATGGAAAACTAATTGTGTCACTGGTATGCCTCCCATTCTTGCCAGGCCTCAATAATGGCCTGACGTTCAATTTTTACCATTTGGTTTCGTGTGAACGATCTTATGTTACCGGCAAGTTTTGGTGCCATATGTTTATCAACAACAACTTTAATCAATTCCCGGAGTTCAATTTCTGCATGAATTGCCTTTGAAGGTGTATCTGCTTTGTTCCATGCCCTATTAGAATCCATTACCATCTGAAGGAAAATACTTTCCGCTAGATAACCAATCATTGTGTCAACAATCACACCATCAGTTATTTTTTGAGGATCGAAAATTTCTACGCCATCAAGAGCCTCCACTAAAGCATGGTTCATGGCCGCACAGATCTTTTTCTGAGTCACCATCCTGTGATGTTAAAGCTTGAGCAATAGTTGATATTGCTATTTCGCTTGGAAGGCCTGCCAAACTGCCCAAATCGATGCTTGGTTCTCCGGGAGCCGAAGGCATTCCCACTAAAGCCCCAAATAATTCGGCCCCAGCTTGCGTGACACTCCCTAATCGCCGAGCAGCGTTACTGCTCCCTCCGGAGGCTTTTCGCGCGTAGTGCCCTATGGCTTTTCTGAAATCTGCTCGATTTCCATTTGATACCGCATTTCCCAACGATTCTCGAAATGGCGCAAACCTCCTTTCTTGCGGCGAGGGTAACGGTTGCTGTGGCTGATCATCAGCCCATGGTGGAACCAGCGGAGAGCCACCTCCTGGACCTTTACTTGATTGTGATGTTCCCATTAAGCGTCCTTATTCCATTGTTCATCTTTTAATGCTGCAGTCATCCACGCTGGTCGTTTCATCCCCAACTGTAATTCCTGTAGATAACGAATTAATATGCTGGCTGCATCTGTTGAGTAGCGGGCCAACAGACATGCACCGGAAAAGCCTCTGGGCTTACGATCCCAATCTGATACCTGCCGTAACTGGTTAATTAAACCTTCCATTACAGGTATTTGCTCCTCACGAGGAAGTGCTTTCAAAAGGTTTTCTGCTGTAGGAGAACTAGTGTTTTTCAATTCAATTAGTGCATTTAGTACTTCCCGTCCAGATGGCGATAAACCAACCACATATGCACCTATTGGCATAGTTTCTCGGGACAGATATATGGCGGCCCTTAAGTCAATCCCACCAAGACGAGGTTCAAGTTGGGCCCATTGACTGATGAAAGATTTAGTCGTTGGACTATCAGTCCATGTCTTTGGTGCATCAGTAGGTATTTGACCGCCATTATCGTCAAGCTGTTTAAGTATCTGGGGAACACCTTGTTCAATATCCACGAGATGATATAAATCAGCGGTGCCATCCACTCCAACACAGCGTTCAAAAATTACTAGCTTAGTAATAATCGCTTCATCCAAAGGCATTGCTCGTCGCTTCGCAATTTGAGATCGCATTTTCACAACATTCAACAAGCGTTTAACGATCCTGGGATTACCATGAATAATTGGAGAGTTGGCTAAAATGGGAGCAATACGGTCAGCACGCGCAAACGCCAGCGCGAGGTTGCTATCATCCGCTTCACCAGTCATTTTTAAGGCCTCCTGACGTGAGATTGGTTCATCTTTCCAGGATTGCTGTAACGCCTTCTCTAAGCCCTCACGGAGCATAGTTATTTTTTCGCCTTCTAAGCCATGTTCAATGGCATAAAGCATGAACAGATACGAACGGATCTCACGGACCCCAGCCTTAGGCACCCGAATAGGAACCTGGATTAGCTTATCCAGATAATCTATTTGATGGCGCTGTGATGCCCCTTTGAAGTAATCAGCCACAGAAGAGCGAATCATGTCCTCATCTGCTGCAATAATAAAGGCTGTATTAGTCAAGAAAAGGAATAGCCTGATAGCTTCAAGTGTATGGATAGCATTGGCAGGAGACAGCGGTCTAGGTTATCTATTACCACAATGAGTGGCTTTCCAAGTTCTTCTAGAATTTCCCCATATTCCTTACGAAAGGCATCAATCTGCTGAGGGGGGCTTTTTTTGTTTGTGGTTTAATCAAACCACAAGCAGTTTCTTTACCTTCTTTAGCTATATTGCCTAAAGCCTCATACTCTTCCTGGCTCTGGATGCCATCGGTGATATTTCTTAATGCACCAATCCCCCTAGAAAGCAAACCGCCAGTAGGTAATCCTGCCATTAAAGCTGTACCCTCAGCTAGTAATCCCATAGCTCTAAAACCATCAACTCGACTAAGGAGTCTCTTAGTTTTTTGATATAAGGGCTGAATTACCTTCAGCAGCTTTTGTCAATTCTGTAGCGATGACTTCAAGAAGTGCGGCACGGGTGTCGTCGTACCCTGATAGAGCCAAGAGTCAAAATTGATAACAATCCAATCTTTGTCGTCTTGCTCAAGTTTTTGCTCTATCAGTTTTAACAGAGAGGATTTACCTGCCCCCCAGTTTCCAAAAATTCCGATAGATACTGGTAACATATCTTTCGTGGTAAGTACATCCACGGCTAACTGAGATACTTCACCAAAATTTAGGTAGTCTTCTGATGACTCTTTGTCTGACCACATTTTTATATCCTTTACATCACCAATTTTTACGTCATTGAGTAAACTACAAGTTTGATAAAACCAACTCTGTTCAGGGTGGGCAAATTCAGTGTACCACTTCACCAATAATCCAATATGATGACTGCTATAGATCTATTTTTTAAAGAATGAAATAAGCTTTCTTATCCCAGTCCATATTTTCCTATCAGAATCCGAAGGGTTAAATTCGCTCTTGTCAAAATCAGCAACCTCAGCAACCTCAGCAACCTCAGCAACCTCAGCAACCTCAGCAACCTCAGCAACCTCAGCAACCTCAGCAACCTCAGCAACCTCAGCAACCTCAGCAACCCTCAGCAACCTCAGCAACCTCAGCAACCTCAGCAACCTCAGCAACCTCAGCAACCTCAGCAACCTCAGCAACCTCAGCAACCTCAGCAACCTCAGCAACCTCAGCAACCTCAGCAACCTCAGCAACCTCAGCAACCTCAGCAACCTCAGCAACCTCAGCAACCTCAGCAACCTCAGCAACCTCAGCAACCTCAGCAACCTCAGCAAGGTTTATTCTATTTTGATGATCTGTCAAATGTTCTTTGTTAATTTCATCTCTAATTAGCTGTTCTTTTTCTATGCTGTAGTTTTTGTCATTATAAGTCACATCAAAATCATCTAAGAAAACGATATAAATCAATTTAAAACAACTAGTCTTAAATAAAAAACTATCGCACTCATCAGGAAAACCAAAAAAGAAAACATTAAGATATTTGGTTGCTTTGCGCTTGTCTTTTAGTCCATTATAATACTTATTTGCTTCTGCTCTTTGTTTTTCATACTCACTACAGAAAAAACTCTTTTTACTTTCATCCCATTCTGAAGCATCAATTTCAAGTTTATATGCTTGTTTGGTACCTTTCTTTCTGGCTAAAAAAGTAAGGTAATATCTATTCGAATTTATCTCCAGCCGTATATTAGATTGAATTTTACCAAAATAAATTGCTGGCTTATTATATCTAATTCCTTCTTTATAGATGATTAGTTGAAAAGTATCTTTATAAGTTCTAACTCCATAAGGGGGAATTGATAATGGTTCATAGAGATTATCTCCATTAATGTAGTAGTCTACTACCGGTTTGATGCTTGAAGATGACACAGGGTGTACTTTACCTCCCAAATCTTTTTCATCATTTCGCGTCTGTTTGATAATTCTTCTGCCAGAAGAGTCGTAATTTCTTTCAGACACATCAAGTTTCAGAAGAGATATAGCTAATGCCGGTGGTGAATTATGCTTTTTATTATTCTTTGAGTTACACTTATTTTTACTCTTAGGATCATGAATCTTACATCCCGGCCTATGAGTCTCTTTATATCGAAAGTATGATTGATTTAAATTTATTTCTTTGAAGCTACATGGAGTAGCGGGTATCCTACATTTGTCATACGGGCATTCAAAAGTGGTTGTTCGTATATAAAGATCATCCATTTCCCGAAGATCATGACCATGAACAATTTCACCACTAACAGAATCTCTTGCTATTGTCACACAATCTCCTTTGATAAAAATTAATAGATTCTAATTTCATACCAAGGCTAATTTAAATAAAGGCTATTTAAGAGAAAAACAAGTCAGCCTGACAGACATATCCCCTCCCATGGCAATATGCCGCTATTTCGCGTTTTTTTCACGCCATAATGCGTTTCAAGGTAGCGAATATCTTCGATTGCCCATGGTGTGCGCATTCTTTTGGGTTTATTTTCCATTACCATGTTTTATCAGCCATCATGGCTGCCTCTCCGGTTTGCCAGCGTGTTCCACCTGATAACGATTAATCAGCTGATTCAGTGCCATTTCAGCCTGTTTTTGCTGCTGTTCACTGCCATTCTGGTTACGGGCTTCATCATAGCGACGTAACTGCTCTTCCGCCGGGATATGCCGGTTAAAAGCCTGCATGATGCCAAACACCTCCGTTCTCAGTTCACTGACCGTCATGTATTTTCCCCGCTGTTCATCCAGACGGTTCAGGCGTTCAGCCAGCTGCTGTAAGCGGGTCATGCCTTCATTCCAGCCCGTCATCGCCTCTTCCGGGAGCGCACGACTCCTTACGCTCTTCTGCCAGTTATCCACCATTTCCTGAACATGGGGATTGTCGGGGAAAAGTACCATCAGTTGCTGCAGCAACTGCGCACTGCGCTGCAGGTTATATGCCGGGGGTAATTCTGTCAGTCGCGTTATCTGCTGACCGGAAAGGGTTAACCATGATCGACCAGACGGTTCTGCAATGTACTCATCAGCAGATTAATTCCTTTCGCCCCCAGACAGTGCCCGACCGCCCCGTTGGCGATTTTTTGTAAAGGCAGCCAGTGTGGTAACGCATCAGCCCCTCCAGTTCCGTCTGTTTAATCTGAAAACAGGGCGTTTCAACAGGAAAATTAATCTTACGTGCAAAAAGAGCCAGGTGCAGAAAGGCGAACATCAGGGGCTGAAGGCATCAGTTGTTGCTCAAGGGCTTCCTGACGCTGCTGCTGAATGATAAATGCTTCATCTCCGCTACGCCGGACATCCGCTGCCTGAAGAGATAAAGGCGATAATAAAGCAGACATCAGTGTCAGTGACAGCAAGGACGGACAGCGCCGGAATACGCTTTGTTCCTCAGCCCTCACGTTCCTGCAACATAATTTTCCAGTCAAACGAAAAACCTTTTATTCATGCCATACCAACAATTACCAGCCTCCTGACGATACCTCCCACCATTTTTTGCAATGGCACGCTACCGCCTTTCCGGTATTTACCCACATCAACCGGTACCAGAATGCTGAGTAATAAATCTGCCAATTTTTAGCTGACTTAATTTTGATCATTATAGAATAATGATCTGAACTACAGCAATATGGCAGATTTATCGATCAAAATAATACAAATGAACAGTTCTTTATTCTGACTAATATCGCAAAAACAGCACATTACAAAATTTATAACCATAATTAATGGAAAAGTGCAGAAAATTATTCCACTGAATGCTTTTAATACAGTTGGTTAGCTTAAAAAATAGCAATTTTTGATTTCAGTCATTGAAAATTGCAATGCGTGACGATTCAACAGCATTTAAGTGAGTTTCAGGATATGGGAAGGACATGAAAAGAGGAGCGCAATAAAATACACAGGAAGAAGGGGAAAATGTTTCGTAAAAACAGAAAATTAACAGCGCACATCAGGAAACGCAGTCTCCTGATTCAGTGCTACCACATGAAAATTTAGTTAACTGTTACCGTACTAAAATTTATGTCAGAAGATGTTCCATTACCGAAAGTCAATCAGCGATACAAAGACGATCATGGAGCACTGGCCACCGTAACCAGCGTCGAAGAAACCCGAGTGGTTTTTATGCGGGAGGGTTATCCGCATCCCTGTATGCGACCGATGTACAACTTTCTGGGAAAATTCAAACCCGACCCCCGGGAAGAAACAGAATAAAACGAAATCCCTGCCGGCAATCACACTGCCTGATGGCAGCATAATCCACTTATTAATTCTCATCCCCGGAGACAAGCCCTGAAAACCACTCCGGGTGTTCATTGTATGCCGTGTTCAGCGCATCCCAGGAAACGTTGATATAAAAGCTGTCCTGCAATTTGCGGGTAACCACCTCTACCACCCGGTTCCGGTTATACGCCAGTCCGGCATAACCTCTCTCTGCCAGCCACTCATTCAGTTCATGTTCCAGAGACAGATTGATAATATCGTAATCGGACCTTGCCATTCCCGTTTCCTTAGCACATGTTTTCAGGCACGGGGATAAAGTATAAAGAATGTCGTACTGCTGCTGCCAGAGCAATATTCCCCCTGATGGTTGTATCAGAGATGGTATGCCGGTATTTTGCGGGTTGTTCCCGTCAGGTTATCGTGCACCTCCACGGTCGTTGTCACCACCGGCATTCCGCTCTGTCTTAGTCTCAGGACATCAGCCGCAATACGCTGACTGCCAGACCAGAACAGGCCGTCCAGTGCGGTCACCAGTAACCCCGCCTCCAGCGCATACTTCAGCCGTTCACGGGGCGCTTTCACTTCCCGGGCAACCTGCTGATATGGCAATGATGTGTTTTCATTCCCAACCACGCGACGAATACGGTGAGACAGATGATACCGGTATGTATCCGGCACACTGGAAAGACTGGCCTTCAGGCTGTACACGCAGCCAAAGCGTTTATCGTTGAACACCACATTTTTCTGGCTGATGTCCCATTCTTCACGCAGCACAGCAATCAGTTGTGGTGTCCAGGTAAGCAGAAAGGCAATTCAAAACAGGTGACGTAATCCACATTCAGCAGGGCAATACGCGGCCATTTTTCTGATCCATTTACAATCGGATGTGGGCGAACATTATTATCATTATCTGAAAATCTCCCCCTATGGCATGTTTGCCATGGCGGAGAGTCATTGAAGCCTTTATGAGGGTGAATACATTCCTGAAGCAGTGCAGTGGCAAAAAAACACCCCGCTTTTATTCATTCTCTGACAATAAATATTGAGTTTGACTGTATCAGATTTTAGGTATTTCCTAGAAAAGGACTTTTTTGCTCAAGGCAAAACAATACCGCAAAATAATCCTTCACCTGCACAAACATCCTCAGTCCATTAAAAAAATCGCCATGTTAGGTTAACGACATCAAATTTGGTCGTTTACCATGATTAAGGTAGTTACACATGGCCCGCTATTATTTTTCGTGCCCCAAAATTTATTTTGGTGAAGAGGCAATAACCTCTCTATGCCAATTTAATAATAAACGAGTCGGTATTGTCACCGATGATTTTATGATGTCATCAGGTAAAACTCGTTATTTAATAAGCCATATGCCTGAGGCATCGGTATGCATTTTCGGTGAGGTTACTCCGGATCCAGATATTGATATTCTGACTTCCGGCGCGGCGCGTTTTAAAGCCTTTAAGCCCGACGTTATTATCGCCCTCGGCGGCGGCTCGTCGCTGGACGCTGCGAAAGGAATTAAAGTCACATTGGAAGAGTATTTTGGAGATCATCAAATCGATCTCATTGCTATTCCCACAACCAGCGGATCCGGCTCTGAAGTGACGTCCTACGCGATCATCTCTGATCCGCAAAATGGCCGCAAATATCCGTTGATCTCCGGGCAACTGGTGCCGGAAATCGCCATTCTCGATCCTAACCTAGTGTTAACCGCGCCGCGTCATGTCGCGGTAGATACCGGCATGGACGTGCTGACCCATGCCATTGAAGCCTTTGTCTCTACTGGCTCAAATGACTTTAGCGATGCGCTGGCGGAAAAAGCCATCGCGTTGACCTGGCGCTATCTGCCGCAGGTGTTTAACGACGAAAAAGACATTGCGGCGCGCACCCACATGCACAATGCCTCCTGTATGGCAGGCATGGCATTTAACTCCGCCGGGCTGGGGTTGGTACACGGCATGGCACACGCCATCGGCGGGATGCTGCATATTCCTCATGGCAAAATTAACGCCATGCTGCTGCCGATTGTCATCGACTTCAACAGCAAACGGGCCAGCACTGAAACCCGCGATCGCTATCACCGTTGCGCGCAAATCATAGGCATTGACCATGCGGTACCGGAGCAGGCCATCGCGCTGATGACTCAGGAGATCCGCCAGATCAATCGCCATTTCTGCATCCCCGTCACTCTCAGCGAACTGGGCATCGACCGTGCAAAAATCATCGAGTTGCGCAGCGCACTGGTGAATTCGACGCTGGCCGACGGTTGTACCGCGTCGAACCCGCGGCAGGTGACGACGCATGATGTCGAAGGGTTGATCGACCTGATTACCGGCTAGCTGGATAACTTTGTTCAGCCTCCGTGAAGCAGTCAAAAAAGTCCTGCTGATAAACAAAAACCGGGCGTCGTTACTCCCTATCCTGATCGTTAGACGCCCATTACCCATAAGATAACCCAATAATCAGGTCGTACCCATTATGAATTACACCGAACAACAAGCCGAGTGGATTACCCAACAAATTTTGCAGGAACTTGCCACCAGTAAAAAAACGGCAGCGCCTGCTGCCGCGCCTGTCGCGCTGAATATTCCGGTGGGCGTGTCCAACCGCCATGTTCATCTGTGCCGTGAAGATATGGACATTCTGTTTGGCTACGGCTCTACGCTAACCCGTTCTAAAGCGTTGAAACAGCCCGGTCAGTATGCCGCCGAAGAGATGGTGACGCTGCGCGGGCCAAAAGGCGAGCTCAACAAAGTGCGCGTGTTAGGGCCACTGCGTAATGCCACGCAGGTGGAAATCTCTGTGGCCGACGGCTTTGCGCTGGGCACTAAAGCTCCGGTGCGCATGTCGGGGGATCTGCTGGATTCGCCGGGCATTGAAATCATCGGTCCGAAAGGGCGGGTGGTGAAACACAACGGCATGATTGTCGCCTGGCGCCATATCCATATCTCGCCCGAAGAAGCCGAACTGCACGGCCTGCATGACGGAATGGAAATCGATGTGCAAACAAACGGTCCGCGCGGTGGTGTGCTCAGCCATGTAGTGGTACGCGTCACGGCGGATGCAGTGCTGGAACTGCATATTGATATGGAAGAAGCTAACGGCGTCGGTCTGCGTAATGGCGATACCGTTCGCGGCATAAAACAGGCTGCGCGCCATGGCTAACAGCCCCGAAAACTGCCGATTTCACGAATTGGCCGCGCTGATTGACAGCGGCGAATGTCGGCCCTACTCCGGCGCGTTGAAGGTGGGGGGGATCTCGGTACCGCCAATATCGCAATCGTGGTGCTGGATGAAGATAACCAGCCGGTGGCAGGGGTAATGTATCCCTCCAATGTGGTGAAAGACGGCGTGGTGGTGGATTACCTGACCGCCAGCCGGGTAGTAGCACGTCTCAAACAAATTCTTGAACAGAAACAGGGCTGCACGCTGGAGCGCGCGGCGATCGCAGTCCCACCGGGGATCTCTGAAGGCAACACAAAAGTGATCGTCAACGTAGTGGAGTTGGCGGGTTTTATCGTGACCCAGGTACTAGATGAACCGGTAGCCGCTGCCAGCGCGCTGAATATTAAAAACGGGGCGGTGGTGGATGTCGGAGGAGGCACCACCGGCATGAGCATTTTGAAAAGCGGTAAAGTGACGTTCAGTGCCGATGAGCCCACCGGTGGAAGCCATATGAAGTTGGTGATCGCTGGCGCGCTGGGCTTGCCTTATGCCGAGGCGGAAGAAATGAAAAAAAACGGGCAGGAAGCGCAGGTCTTTACCCTGGTGCTACCGGTGGCCCAGAAAATGGCCAGCTTGGTGTCGGGATGGTTCGCTACCCAGCAGGTAAAAAATATTTATTTGGTAGGTGGCGCGAGCAGCTTCAGCCAGTTTGCCAACGTGTTCAGTAAACAAACCGGTAAAAATGTGATTCCTTCGGCAGAGCCACTATTGGTCACACCATTAGGCATCGCCATGAATGCGGACCAGGGGTAAATCAATGGACAATCAAACCTTATCGCAACTGCTGGACCGGGTCATCGCTGAAGTGTTGGCACAATCCGTCGCGCAGAAAAATGTCTGCGTAGTGGTGACTGGTGAGGATATCTCCTCGCTGCCGGAAACGCTGAACTGCCTTGAGGCGCTTGAGCTGGCGGGTTATCAGTTGTGGGTAAATTTTTCTCACAGCGCCAGCCAGTCGGCGCTGAAATCTGTCTGCATGGATGCGCTAATTCAGCGTGGTTCTCGTGCTGGATTTGACAGATCGCCGCCTCACTATGAGGTGCTCTATCTGCCTGCGCTCTCTGTCAACAGCATGAGCAAAATTGCGCTGGGCATTCGCGATAATCTGGCCTGTGAAACTGTATTTCAGGCGTTACAGCACCGTAAACAGATTATCGCCACGCTGCATCAACAATGCGTCGATAGCGAATTACCGATGCCACTGCTGTCTTGTCTGGAAGGTTACGCTCAGGTCCTAGAGAGCTATGGCATTACGCTTTTCGGTAAACGTGCAGCCCATGTCAAGTCGGTGCAAGGAAGCCAATCCACCCTGACAGTAGCCGGTAAAAAACGTTTAATCACCCAGAGCGATATCCGCCTACTGACCATTGGCACAGTGCTGCGCATTGAGAGCGACACGCTGATTACCCCTGCTGCCAGAGATGAAATCCAGCGGCGTAATCTCACTGTTATCCATGGTTAACCGGAGGAAATATGTACCTCGCTAAAGTTACTGGCGCATTGGTTTCCACCACCAAACACGCCTCGCTGAATGGCTCAAAACTGCTGATAGTGGCGCGGCTCGATGAAAACTATCAGCCGACTGTCCATGCCCAGGTGGCAGTTGATACTGTCGGCGCGGGCAATGGAGAGATTGTGATCATCACCACCGGCAGTTCGGCGCGTATGAGCAACAACAAAGATCACTCGGTGATTGACGCTGCCGTGGTGGGTATCGTCGACTCGCTCGAACTTAACGGTTAATAGCGGCGCGTACGCTGAGGAATACTTATGTCTGCGAATGAGGCTTCACTCGACAACTGGATTAACGAGGCTATTGCCACGCAGTTACCGGAACTCCGGATGTCGCTGAGCCTGGAGGACAGTGAACTGCTGGCAAAGTTGGTCCGGGAAATAGCACAGTCCAGCAATGTATCGATCGTTTTTAGCCTAGTGGATGCCTGCGGTCAGCAGCGTTTTTTCTTCAGCATGGATAACGCCCTGCTGGTCAGCCATACCTTGGCACCACAAAAGGCCTGGACCGCGGTAGCTCTCAAAATGCCAACTCACGAACTGGCAACGCTGGTACAGCCGGGTGGTGATTTGTACGGCCTTGAGAAAGAAAAAGATATCTGCTGCTTCGGCGGTGGTTTTCCCTGCTGGTCGGGCAGGCGCTTACTAGGCGGCATCGGCATCAGCGGCGGCAGTGTTGAGGAAGATATGCTCATCGCCCGCCAGGCGATGGCGCAGTTTAGCGTTCTGCGTTATCCCCTCACAACAACCCGTTAATTTTTTGCAGTCCATTTCAGGGGGCATCATGTCTTTAGCTTGTGTATTAGTGATTAATTGTGGTTCCTCATCAATGAAATTCTCCGTCATTCCTCAGGATGCAGATCAGCCGTTGCTGTCGGGCCTAGCGGAACGACTGGGTATTGATCATGCTGTCATAACGTTTAAAGACCGAGACGGCCATAAATCCACTGTCGCGCTGGATGACGCCAGCCATCAGCATGCGCTCAAAGTGCTCTTCGCGAAGCTCGACGAACAGCAACTGTTGGAAGCCATCAACGCCGTTGGGCACCGCGTGGCTCATGGCGGCAGCGACTTCAAAAGATCAGTACTGGTTACCGATGATGTGATCGAAAAAGTCCGCGCGCTGTCGGTGCTGGCCCCTTTGCATAACCCTGCCAACCTGATTGGTATTGAAGCGGCTCGGGCTCTGTTGCCCGCGTTGCCGCATATTGCGGTGTTCGATACTGCGTTCCACCAGACCTTGTCTCCGGCTGCTTACACCTATGCGATCCCGCTGGAGTTCCAGCAAGATTATATGGTGCGACGTTACGGCTTTCACGGAACATCTCACCGCTATATTGCCGCCGAGGCGCTTGCATCACTAGATCTCGACCCGGCGGATCATGGCATCGTGATTGCCCACTTGGGCAACGGTTCATCGCTATGTGCGGTGCAAAACGGCACGAGCATTGACACCTCAATGGGTATGACCCCGCTGGAAGGGCTGGTAATGGGCACGCGCTGCGGGGATCTTGATTTTGGTGTCGTCGCATATCTGGCGAAACGCACAGGTCAAACGTTCGACACGCTGTACAAAATGCTCAATAACCAGTCCGGCCTAATGGGGATTTCCGGCTTATCCAGCGATTGCCGCACCCTTCAGCAGGCGCGTGATGAGGGCCACGAACGGGCAGCGTTAGCCATCGACGTGTTAGTACATCGTCTCGCACGACATATCGGCGGCCACGTGACCTCGCTTAAACGCTTCGATGCGCTGATTTTCACCGGTGGAATTGGCGAAAACTCGGCGTTAATTCGAGAACTTACCGTGCAACGCCTTCAGGCGCTGGGATTGGAACTGGATAAAGAACGTAACCAGCAGCTGTTCGGCGGACGTAGCGGACTGATTTCTAAAACCGACACCACGAAGATTGCGGTCATCCCAACCAATGAAGAAAAAATGATTGCTATAGATGCAGCGGAGATTGCCCGCACGGCATAACTAATTGGCAAAAATACGACAGTTTTAACAGTAATTATGATTGCTATTCAGAGCGGGGCTATTTTGCAAGGAAGTTTAAACGCAGATCTTTTATTACAAACCTCGGGTGGATTTTATTGTCAATTGCGGGAATGCAAAAGCAAGATAGTCCCACTGACGCGCAAAACATTTTGTCTGAATAACCTTAGCATTATGATAATTAAATAATTAATGCACATGGGTGAATCCGTAGATTGCTATTCCTCTGTGCACGTTTTCTTTCTATCGGAAATATTGAGGTCGTTATGCAACAAGAAGCATTAGGAATGGTTGAAACGAAAGGTCTGGTTTCTGCAATTGAAGCTGCAGATACCATGGTGAAATCTGCCAACGTGACCCTAGTGGGTTATGAAAAATCGGCTCCGGCTTGGTGACTGTGATGGTTCGCGGCGACGTTGGCGCAGTGAAAGCCGCGACAGATGCGGGCTCCGCTGCTGCGAGTAAAGTGGGAGAACTGGTCTCCGTACATGTTATTCCACGCCCACACATTGAGGTGGAAAAAATTCTACCGAAGGCTATCGGTTAATAACAATAAAGGATACTGATCATGAGAGATAATCTTGTTGAGCAGATTATATCTGACGTAATGAATAAACAAACCGATATCTCACCGGAAGCTAAAACAGCAGCAAATTTCGCTGGTTGCGGTATTACGGAATTTGTCGGCACTGCGTTGGGCCACACTATCGGCCTAGTGATTGCCAATGTTGATAATCAATTGCATGAAGTCATGAATATCGACAAGAAATATCGCTCTATCGGTATTCTTGGCGCACGTACTGGCGCAGGCCCGCAAATTTTTGCGGCTGACGAAGCGATTAAAGCAACCAACAGCGAAATTATTTCTATTGAGCTGGCCCGCGATACCGAAGGAGGTGGCGGACACGGTTGCTTAATTATTTTTGGTGCGTCTGATGTTTCCGACGTCAGGCGTGCGGTTGAAGTGGCGCTGTCTGAAATTGAACGCACCATGGGTGACGTTTATGGCTCGTCAGCCGGACATCTTGAATTCCAGTACACCGCTCGTGCCAGCTACGCGCTGAATAAAGCGCTGGGTGCGCCGATTGGTAAATCCTTCGGGATGACCTGTGCCTCGCCTGCGGCGATTGGCCTAGTGATTGCCGACGCTGCGGCGAAATCCGCCGTGATTGACCCGGTGGGTTATGCCAGCCCGTCGCAAGGCACCAGCTTTAGTAACGAAGTGATCTTCACCTTCTCCGGTGATTCCGGTGCAGTACGTCAGGCGGTGATTGCCGCGCGTGAAGTCGGTCTACAACTGCTCTCCACGTTAGATCCGGTGGAAATTAAATCCACCACGACGCCATATATCTAAGCATCTGATGACGATGCACGCGGCGCGGTCGGTAGATGAAGAGTAGTAAGGAATTTAAAGATGAATGATATTGAAATCGCTCAGGCTGTCTCGACCATCCTGAGCAAATTCACCAAAGCAACACCGGATGAAGCTCCCGCCACGTCAGAAGCAGCGCGGGTCGACGGGTTGGATGAAATTGTCGCTAAGGCGTTGGCGCAGCACTCTTCCGTGCGCGACGCCAGTGCGATCTCTCAGGTAGCGAAGGTAGCGAATGCTAGCACTGGAGCATTCGATACCATGGATGAGGCGATTTCCGCCGCCGTCTTGGCACAGGTACAGTATCGCCACTGTTCTATGCAAGACCGCGCCTCGTTTATCAATGGCATTCGCGATGTCTTCCTGCAGGAAGATGTGCTGTGTGCCCTTTCCCGTATGGCGGTGGAAGAGACCGGCATGGGGAATTACGAGGACAAACTGATCAAAAACCGCGTCGCAGCGCTGAAAACGCCAGGTATCGAAGATCTGACCACCAGCGCGGTTTCCGGAGACGGGGGGTTAACGTTGATCGAATACTCTGCGTTCGGAGTGATTGGTTCGATTACACCAACGACTAACCCGACCGAAACCATTATCAACAACAGCATAGGCATGCTGGCGGCAGGCAACACTGTGGTGTTCAGTCCACATCCGCGCTCGCGCAAAGTGTCGCTGTACGCGGTTGAGCTGATCAACAACAAGCTTGCCCAGTTGGGCGCACCGGCGAACATGGTGGTAACGGTGACCAAACCGTCCATCGACAATACCAACGTCCTGATCAACGACCCACGTATCAACATGCTGGTAGCGACTGGCGGTCCAGCCATCGTGAAAACCGTGATGTCATCAGGTAAAAAAGCGATTGGTGCAGGCGCAGGTAACCCGCCAGCTGTGGTAGATGAAACGGCGGATATCGAAAAAGCAGCCCGCGACATCATTAAGGGCTGTAGCTTCGACAACAACCTGCCGTGCGTGGCGGAAAAAGAGGTGATTGTTGTGAACCAGGTAGCGGACTATCTGATTCACTGCATGAAGAAAAGCGGTGCCTATCTGTTGTGCGATAAGAAGTTAAGTCAACAACTGCAATCGTTGGTGCTTAATGAAAAAGGCACTGGGCCGAATACCGCCTTTGTCGGCAAAGATGCGCGCTATATCCTGCAACAACTGGGAATCCAGGTTGGCGACGATATCAAAGTCATCTTAATTGAGGCTGAGAAAACACATCCGTTTGTGGTGCATGAGCTGATGATGCCGGTCCTGCCGGTGGTGCGCGTAGACAATGTTGATGAAGCCATTGAGCTGGCGGTGAAAGTGGAGCACGGCAATCGTCATACCGCGGTTATGCACTCCACCAACGTCGAAAAGCTGACCAAAATGGCGCGCCTGATCCAGACCACCATCTTTGTTAAAAATGGTCCCTCTTATGCAGGGCTGGGGGTGGGCGGTGAAGGGCATGCCACCTTTACGATTGCCGGACCGACCGGCGAGGGACTTACGTCAGCGCGTTCGTTTGCACGCCGTCGTCGCTGTGTAATGGTTGAAGCGCTGAATATTCGCTAACTATCGCGAAGGGTGACTTAAAGATGAAAAAACGAATCATAAACGCACCGACCCCGGATATTTTGGCTATGTTGAAACGGCGTATGCCCGGGGAGTTTCGTTCGCGTTTGGATTTGATTCGCATCGACGCCATTGGTTTGTTAATACTGCCGGTTCCGGATCTCTATTTTTATGCCGACGTAGCCAGTAAAAGCGCCAATGTGGTGGTATCAGAAATCTTTGGCAGTTGCCCTCAGCATATCACCACATTGGCCATTTTTGGCGAAGTCGCGGCGGTGCATGAAGCCATGCGAATCATTGAGGAAGACGATAACCAGTTTTGAGAGTCCGCTTATGAAGAAGATATTACTTATCACAGGCGATTTCTCTGAAGACTATGAAGTCATGGTGCCATGGCAGGCATTAAACATGTTAGGTTTCAGAGTGGATGTAGTGTGTCCGGGAAAACGTACCGGCGAGTTTATTAAAACCGCGATTCATGATTTTGAAGGTGATCAGACCTACACCGAAAAACCCGGACATCTTTTTAGATTAACTGCATCATTTGATGACATAAGGTTACAGGAATATAGTGGTGTTTATATTTCTGGTGGGCGTTCATCGGAATACTTGCGATTAAATAAGTCAGTATTGGATATCGTGCATTACGCGATGAATTTAACATTACCTGTTGCTGCAATTTGTCATGGCCCACAAATTCTGGCCGCTGCTGGGGTATTAAAAGGCCGGAAACTGACGGGATATTTTACGGTAAAACCGGAAGTGGAAATGGCGGGTGGCCAGTGGGTCACTGCCGCAGATGATGAAGCCATTGTGGATGGTAATTTAATAACCGCGACTACCTGGATGGGGCATCCAGCAATATTACATCACTTTATTACTCAAATGGGCACTAGCATTATTCATTAATACCCTGGCATCTCCGCAAGGTTAACAAAATATATTCGGGAGTTTTATATGTTAGAGAAAGGCTTTTCTAATCCGACAGACCGTGTTGTAAGACTGAGAAATATGATCCTGACGGCGAAGCCGTATGTGGAATCAGAACGCGCGGTGTTAGCAACCGAAGCATATAAAGAAACAGAACAACTGCCCGCGATTATGCGTCGTGCTAAAGTGGTGGAAAAAATCTTTAACCAATTACCGGTAACAATTCGCCCAGACGAATTAATCGTTGGAGCGGTAACTATTAATCCTCGCTCAACTGAAATCTGCCCTGAGTTCTCCTACGACTGGGTGGAAAAAGAGTTTGAGACTATGGAACACCGTATTGCCGACCCGTTTGTTATCCCGAAAAAGACTGCTCAGGAGCTTCATGAAGCATTTAAATACTGGCCGGGTAAAACTACCAGTGCTCTGGCGGCATCTTACATGTCAGAAGGCACTAAAGAGAGTATGGCGAGCGGTGTATTCACTGTTGGTAACTACTTCTTCGGGGGCGTCGGTCATGTCAGTGTTGACTACGGTAAAGTGCTGAAAATTGGTTTCCGTGGTATCATTAATGAAGTTAGCCGTGCCTTGGAATCATTAGATCGCACTGAACCAGGATATATAAAGAAAGAACAGTTCTATAATGCGGTGCTGATCAGTTATAACGCAGCGATCCGTTTCGCCCATCGTTACGCTGAAGAAGCATCCCGTCTGGCGCAGCAGGAGAGCAATCCGACCCGTAAACGCGAACTGGAGCAGATTGCTCAAAACTGTACTCGCGTGCCGGAATACGGTGCTACCACATTCTGGGAAGCATGCCAGACATTCTGGTTTATTCAGAGCATGTTACAGATTGAATCCAGCGGTCATTCTATCTCCCCGGGGCGTTTCGACCAGTATATGTACCCGTATCTGGAGTCGGACAAATCTATCTCGCGTGAATTCGCGCAGGAACTGGTGGATTGCTGCTGGATCAAGCTTAACGACATTAACAAAACGCGTGACGAAGTCTCTGCCCAGGCGTTTGCCGGTTACGCAGTGTTCCAGAACCTGTGCTGTGGCGGCCAGACAGAAGACGGTCGCGACGCAACTAACGATCTGAGCTACATGTGTATGGAAGCGACTGCCCATGTGCGTCTGCCGCAGCCATCCTTCTCAATCCGCGTATGGCAGGGTACTCCGGATGAGTTTCTGTATCGCGCTTGCGAGCTGGTGCGTATGGGCCTGGGCGTTCCGGCAATGTACAACGATGAAGTAATCATCCCGGCGCTGCAGAACCGTGGCATTTCGCTGCGTGATGCGCGTGATTACTGTATCATCGGCTGCGTAGAGCCGCAGGCACCGCATCGCACCGAGGGCTGGCATGACGCCGCGTTCTTTAACGTTGCAAAAGTGCTGGAAATCACCCTGAACAACGGTCGCGTTGGCAATAAACAGCTAGGCCCAGTGACTGGCGAACTGACTCAGTTCACCAGCATGGAGGACTTCTACACCGCGTTCCAGAAACAGATGGCGCACTTCGTTCATCAACTGGTTGAAGCCTGTAACAGCGTGGATATTGCCCACGGCGAACGCTGCCCGCTGCCGTTCCTATCAGCACTGGTCGACGACTGTATCGGCCGTGGTAAATCTCTCCAGGAAGGCGGGGCGATTTACAACTTTACTGGGCCGCAAGCATTCGGCGTAGCCGATACCGGCGACTCCGTCTATGCCATCCAGAAACAGGTATTCGAAGATCGTAAACTGTCTTTGAGCGAACTGAAAAGCGCACTGGACGCCAACTTCGGTTATCCGGTGGGTGCGAACCCGCACACTCCAGCGGCGAAATCCTCGCTCAACGAGCAGGATATCTACGATGTGGTGAAACGCATCATTGAACAGCATGGCGCGCTGGATCCGGCAGCGATTAAAAACGAAGTTTATCGCCAGCTGACTTCCGGCAGTGCAGCACCGGTGCAATCCGGCACTATGTCCCGTCACGAGGAGATCCGTCGTATTCTGGAAAACACACCGTGCTTCGGTAACGACATCGATGACGTGGATTTAGTAGCGCGTAAATGTGCGCTGATCTACTGCCAGGAAGTTGAGAAATATACCAACCCGCGCGGTGGCCAGTTCCAGGCTGGTATCTATCCGGTGTCTGCGAACGTGCTGTTTGGTAAAGACGTTGCCGCACTGCCGGATGGCCGTCTGGCGAAAGAGCCGTTGGCGGATGGCGTATCTCCACGTCAGGGTAAAGACACCCTTGGCCCAACCGCCGCAGCCAACTCAGTTGCCAAACTGGATCACTTTATCGCCTCCAACGGTACGCTCTATAATCAGAAATTCCTGCCGTCTTCTTTGGCTGGCGAGAACGGTCTGCGCAACTTCAGCGGCCTGATACGTCACTACTTCGATAAGAAAGGGATGCACGTTCAATTTAACGTTATCGACCGCAACACTTTGATCGAAGCCCAGAAAAATCCTGAGCAACATCAGGATCTGGTGGTACGCGTTGCGGGCTATAGCGCCCAGTGGGTAGTTTTAGCGAAAGAAGTTCAGGACGACATAATCAGCCGTACTGAGCAACAACTGTCGTAAATACCAGACGGGCTATGTATCAATATATAGCCCGTTACTTTCTCCACGACTTCTGGTTGTTACTTTTATCTGAAAAGGTAATTCATCTGGTAAATATAGAGTGATGTTATGAATAAAGTTGAGTACGAAACCGAAGGCGTCATATTTAATATTCAACGCTATTCTTTGCATGATGGTCCAGGCATTCGAACCATTCCTTTTTTTAAAGGCTGCCCGCTGTCCTGCAAATGGTGTAGTAATCCTGAATCACAACGTCACAGCCCAGAGTTATTATTTAAAAAGAATGATTGCATCCGCTGTGGAAAATGTATTGATGCTTGCCCACAACAGGCTCTTTCCACTACTAATGCCTGGTTTATCAATCGCGACCGCTGTATTCAGTGTGGGAAATGTACTGAGATTTGCCCTACCCGTGCGCTGGAAATGAAGGGCAAGCGTATGTCGGTAACGGCAGTGATGCGCGAACTGGAAAAAGAAGAGAATTTATACCGGCGTTCAGGCGGCGGGATTACCCTGTCCGGTGGTGAACCGCTGGCGCAGCCGGAATTTGCCCGCGAGCTGCTTAAAGCCTGTAAAGCCAAAGGCTGGCACACCGCTATTGAAACAAGCGGCTTCACCACCAAAGCGGTGATTGATGAGGTATTTCCCTATGTCGATCTTGCTCTGACCGATATTAAAGCCATCGATCCGGAAATCCATGAGCGCAACACCGGCGTGAATAACAGAGTGATTCTGGAGAATCTGCTGCGCATCTCCTTTTTAACCAAAGTGGTTGTGCGTATTCCTGTGATCCCAGGAGTGAATGACAATTCGCAGGAAATCCATAATATTGCGGAGTTCGCCCGCCTGATGCAGAACGTCGATACCATTCACTTATTGCCTTATCACAGCTTCGGTGAAAATAAATATAATCTGCTTGGTCGCCAGTATCCGATGGGCGATACAAAAAAGTATCGAAGAAGCCCAAATGGCAGAGTTAAAAGCAATGGTTGAATCCTTAGGTTTTAACTGCCATATCGGCGGTTAATAAAAGATGTAATAAGAGTGCGAAAAAATGCTGCGCTTGTTTATTTGTTACGCATGAATACTATTTCAATTTTAAAAATATAGAGCAATCTGCATTACTTATATTGTCATTTGATTTAATTACAGAGGTAAGCTAGATGAATAGCTTAGATATTGTAGTTGCCTTCGGCGGCGGCATATTTGGTGCGGCTGTTGGCGCGCTGGCGGCGTTTGAATTCGTTGGGCTTCTGGTTATCGCCATGACGGTAGTGCAAATTATTACCGGAGCATCATCGGACTTTATTACTTTTCCGTTTGGACTGTTTGGCCCGCACACCGGCGGCTTTGCCGCTGGGGTTGCGGCGACGGCGTATGCAGCGAAGAAAGGCAAGCTGGGTTCCGGGCGTGATATCACTGCCGGGTTGAGCGGTCTGGCGGCTTACGATGTGCTGCTGGTAGGCGGGGTTTTTGGGGCGGTTGGTTACATCATCGCCTGGGGGTTGAACCAGATTCCGGCCTTCCCGTCCGGCAATGCTTGGACCGATACCGTGGCACTAACCGTGGTGATTTCTGGCGTGGTCTCGCGTCTGGTTTTCGGTAAAACTGGCCTGTTTGGAAAACCGGAGCAGGGAATTCGTCACTGCTATCCGCCGCAGGATAAGTGCTGGATACCTTACCATAGCCGCATTCCGCAGCTTTCCGTGCTGGGCTTGGGTATTGGCTTGATGGCAGGCTTTTTAGGCCTGAAGTTTGGCGGCAACGGCGCGCTGCTGGCGTTTGGTATTTCCGCGTTCTCACTGATTTTCCTGCATTTCAATACTCAGGTACCGGTGTCACATCATATTTCGCTGCCTGCCGCGTTGGTAGCGGTGCCATCAGGTAGCCTGATTTGGGCTGCTATCGTTGGCATAATTTGCGCGATATTGGGTGAACTGATGTCGCGTATCTTCCTGATCCACGGCGATACACATATTGACCCGCCGGCGATGGTCATCACCATTATGACCACGATGATTAATCTGTTGGCGACCATTGGATTATTTACCTTGGTTCCCCTGTTTTAATCCCGCCATAACAAAAAGCCAGCAGTGTCTGCCTGCTGGCTTTTTGTTATATGTGCGCCGTGACTGGCGCTGTTCTTCAACTGTGGTGGCAGAAGAACGACTAAGAGGTGAAAGTCCTCCACACACCCGGTGAGGGGAAGTGTTAGCGGAAGGCAAGGGTGTTCATCGCGAGGTGAAATCTGAAGGAAGCTGGATGCAAAATGCTGGCCTGACGAACAGGAAGCGGTTAAGGCGGCGCAGCAGGGTAAGGTGGCACTAATCACCAAAGCCCGATACTCACACGGAACGCTGTGACGTAAAGCCGACAGGCATAAGCAGGAAAGTCGCGTGAATTACCCCGGGAGATCTGTCGCCCTGCCAGTGTGCTACCGGCGCCGTGAGGCGCCGGGATGGGGCGGCAGAAGTCAGCCGACGCCGTAGTAGTGCTGCAAAACCGGCAGCATGAAGGGCCGAACATGATTAACTGTGATTAGGACATCCGAACCCGATGATGATTAATGAAGCACAAGCGCAGGCCACTGCGACCAGCGGCAGAGGAGACGGACAGTATCCGTCAGGGCTGCATGATGGCGCTGAAATCAGCACGGCGGCGGGTGGGCAAACGAAAGCGGAAGTGCCGCTGACGATGGAAGCGGTGATAACGAGAGAAAACCTGATGCTGGCTTATCAGCGCGTGGTGGAAAACAAAGGCACGGCGGGGGTGGATAACCTCAGCGTGGCGGAGTTGAAACCGTGGCTGAAGAAGAACTGGCGCAGCGTCAGGCAGGCATTGATTGACGGAAACTACCAGCCGCGGACAATACGCCGGATGGATATCCCGAAGCCGGATGGCGGCGTGAGAACCTCAGGCATCCCGACGGTGGTGGACAGGCTTATCCAGCAGGCGGTGCAACAGGCACAGCGTTACATACGGGGTGGCAAACGGTGGGTGGTGGATATGGATCTGGAGAAGTTCTTCGACCGGGTGGATCACAGACTCCTGATGACGCGTCTGGCCAGAACGATAAAGGACAGGCGGGTGCTGTGACTGATACGCCGCTACCTGAAAGCGGAAATGGTTAAAGACGGGCAAAGGGAGAAACGGCAGGCGGGCATGCTGCAGGGCGGCCCACTGTCGCCGTTACTGTCGAACATCCTGCTGGATGAACTGGATAAAGAACTGGAGCGTCGTGGACACAGCTTCTGCCGCTACGCAGACGACTGCAACATCTACGTAAGCAGCCGGAAAGCGGGCGACCATCTGCTGAAGAACATCAGGGCGTTCGTGGAGAACAAACTGAAGGTGAATGAGAAGAAGAGCGCGGTGGCGCGCCCGTGGGATCGGAAGTTCCTCGGGTACAGTGTGACATGGCACAAACAGGCGAAGCTGAAGATAGCCCTGACGAGCGTGAACAGGCTGAAGGAGAAAGTCCACAGTCTGACGACGGGAAACCGGAGCAAATCAGTGAAAGCGACAATCAATGCTCTGACACCAGTGCTGTGTGGATGGATAAGCTACTTCAGGCTGACGGAAGTCAGAGGAGTGCTGGAGGAGCTGGATGGCTGGATCAAACGGAAACTGCGTTGCTTGTTGTAGCGGCAGTGGAAGAGACCGCTAACCCGGGCAAAGAACCTGCAAAGAGCAGGACTGAGTAAGGACAGGGCAATGATCTCTGCGTACAACAACCACGGGCCATGGTGGAACTCAGGGTCAAGCCATATGAATCAGGCGATAAAGAATACATGGTTCAGGAGGCAGGGTCTGATATCACTGCTGGAACAGTAGAGGCAGTTCCAGAGTTAACATGAACCGCCGTATGCGGAACCGCACGTACGGTGGTGTGAGAGGACGGCGGGAGTGATCCCGCCTCCTACTCGATCAATTTTAAAACACCTCCTATGTAGGTGGTGATCGTTCATGTGGGGCTTTCTGACAGACTGCCTCGTCATTCCATTCGTATCGCCAGTAACTGGCGTTTGTATTGTGGCAGTTCTGGTATACGTTTCCCTGTGTATCTGCACTGGTTCAGCAAGGTTTGAAAAGGAGTATCCCTTGCAAATAACCGAAGCATTACTTTCAGAGCCGGAGCTGTTTTTGTTGCTGTGATCCATTTCAATTTTTTCGCGACAAATTATTTATAAATATATGATTATGTTTTTAAAAATGCAGGCTGAAAGTATGAAGAATAAATACAAATTAAATGAGTTTTTGGATGTAAAACGCCTTCAGACCCTGCAGGACAACTTTTCAAAATCAATGATGATCGCGCTCGTGGTTGTGGATGAGAATGGTATCCCGGTCACTAAGCCCAGCGGTTTTTCAGACTTCTGCATGCGTTCGCGTCTCAACCCGACACTGGCGCACCACTGTTATGAAAGCGACAACGCTGGTGGCCGTGCCGCGATGCACGCTCGCAAACCGGTGGTTTATCGCTGCCACTGCGGTTTTGTCGAATTCGCTGTCCCAATCATGATTAACGATCATTATCTCGGTGCTTTTATTTCCGGTCAGGTAAAAGTCGAAGAAGAGAAAGAACAGAGCATTTCCTATATTCTGAATAATAATGACGTCTGGAAAGATAATCCTTGGTTAATTAATTTGCACCAGAATACACGTCGCATGCCGTATGAGCGTTTTGAGTCTACTGCCTCGACGTTACTACACGTATCGTCTTATCTGGTCGAACAAGCGCACACCAATAATATCCAACGCGAACTTCGTAAAAAGGATCTTGCACTGGCTAATGAGTTAAGAAAACGTGTAGAGATAGAACGCTCACTACATGAAGCTGAATTTAAAGCGCTCTCTTATCAGATAAATCCACACTTTTTATTTAACGTATTAAATACCATTGGCCGGTTAGCTTTTCTTGAAGATGCGCAGCGTACCGAAACAATGGTGCACGATTTCTCTGACATGATGCGCTATTTGTTACGTAAAAATAGTCACGGCCTGATTACTCTGCGTAATGAAATAAATTACGTCAACAACTATATGTCGATCCAAAAAGTGCGTATGAGAGACCGTTTCGATTACCTGTGCGATATCCCGGAAAAATATCTGGATGTAGTCTGCCCGTTTTTGATCCTGCAACCGCTGGTGGAAAACTTCTTTAACTACGTAGTGGAGCCAAGGGATAGCAATAGTCATCTGCTGATCCGTGCCACGGACGATGGCCTGAACGTGATTATTGAAGTCACTGACAATGGCGACGGCATCGCACCAGATACCATTAATCGCATTTTATCAGGCGACCAAAAATTGCAAAAAGGCAGTATTGGCATTAACAACATAAAAAATAGATTGAAGTTGTTATTTGGCGAGAGCTATGGCTTGGAAATAATGAGCCCTAACAAACCCAGGATGGGTACAACCATTAAACTTCGGTTCCCAATGCAGGAAGCCTGATACAGGAAAAGGACATATGTTTACCATTGTTATCGTTGAAGATGAGCCCATCGAATTAGAATCCCTGCGGCAGATTATCTCCCAGTGTGTGGAAAACGCTGCGATCCATGAAGCCTCAACCGGTAAAAAAGCGATTCACTTAATTGACCAACTGAGTCAAATCGATATGATCTTAGTGGACATTAATATTCCGTTGCCGAACGGTAAACAGGTGATTGAATATCTGAAGAAAAAAAACAGCGATACTAAAATCATCGTAATCACGGCCAATGATGACTTTGATATAGTACGCAGCATGTACAACCTTAAAGTGGATGATTATCTGCTCAAACCAGTGAAAAAATGTATCTTGACCGACACCATCAAAAAACCCTAGCATTCGACGAAGGAGAAAATGAAAAATCCCGCGCCCTAAAACAGAAAGTGTTCGCCATGATAGACGATTGCGATTACACCCAGTGGCACAACTTTATTTTTGACACGCTCAACGGTGCCTGTCCGGTGGATATGATAGAAGAGGATAAGCGCAAAGACGTGATCGATTTTCTGGAAATAGTTAGCCAGTATATGACCGCCAAAGGGGAAAAGTTAATGCCGACTAACCGTAAAGTCGCCGCGCTGATCAAAGACATCAACCAGTATGGCATGATGGAAAGCCGCTATTTCCGCATCATGATCAGCCTGCTGACCATTAGCGAAGAGCTGTTTGATTACGCATTAAAAGGCTATACAGGCAATATCGATTTTATCGAACGAGCGAAATTCCATATTGAGAAAAATATTCTCAGAAACTTGACGCTCGATGACGTGGCAGCAAAATCGTTTGTCAGTGCCTGCTATTTGAGCCGTACCTTTAAGAAAATTACCGGGTTCGGGTTTTCGAACTATATTGCCACGCGTAAAATTACTATCGCCAAATCGTTATTGCGGTTCAGTGACTTACAAGTAAATACCATTGCGCTGGAACTGGCATACCAGGATTCAAACTATTTTTGCCGCATCTTCAAAAAAGATACTGGCATGACCCCCTCTGATTATCGAAAAGTCGTGTCCCCGGGAATTACACGGTGATGGCGTGATTTTGCATTGGCCCGATAATGAAAGCAAAATAGTCCAACACGCCCGCAAGATAGTTTACGCCCACTTGTCAGGTTCCTATCCTAAGATAGGAATAAACTTCCCAAACAAGTGGGCTCGCTTTGAACGATTACCTGTTTACCTCCGAATCCGTTGCCGAAGGGCATCCCGATAAAATGGCGGACCAAATTTCTGATGCCATTTTGGATGCGATACTCCTACAGGACCCGTGGGGTAAGGTTGCCTGTGAATGCTTGGTGAAAACTGGTGCCACTATTGTTGCCGGAGAAATATCTACCCATGCCGCCGTGGATATTGAGAAGATTGTCCGCAACACCATAAAAGAGATTGGTTACGACCATTCGCGATTGGGGTTTGATGGCAATACCTGCTGTGTATTAAATATCCTTGGCAAACAGTCCGCCAATATTGCTGACGGCATTCGCGGCCACTCGATGGAAGAACTGGGGGCGGGCGATCAGGGCATCACCTTCGGTTACGCCTGTGATGAAACGTCGGAACTGATGCCCGCCACGCTGGTATACGCCCATCGTCTGATGGAGCGCCAGGCGCAGTTGCGTAAATCCCAACGGTTACCATTTTTACTCCCTGATGCCAAAAGCCAGGTTACCCTGCGCTATCAGGATAATCGTGTTCATTCAGTAGATACCGTTGTGGTGTCTACCCAACACAGCCCTGACGTTTCTCTGGACGCGCTACGGGAAGCTGTCATCGAAGAAATTGTTAAACCTGTGATGCCTTCGCACTGGCTCACACCACAAACCCGCTTTCTGGTGAACCCTGCAGGCAGTTTTGTGATTGGCGGGCCGGTGGGTGACTGCGGGCTAACGGGGCGTAAAATTATTGTTGATACCTATGGCGGCGCGGCTTGCCATGGCGGCGGCGCGTTTTCAGGCAAAGATCCGTCGAAAGTCGATCGTTCCGCCGCCTACGCTGCTCGCTATGTGGCGAAAAACATCGTCGCCGCTGGGCTTGCCTCACGCTGTGAAGTCCAGTTGGGATGGGCCATCGGCCTGCCCCGCCCTGTTTCCGTCAGGATTAACACCTTCGGTACACAAACAGTGTCATCTGAAGCGTTGCTGAGAGGCGTTAACAGCCATTTCGATCTTAGCGTGTTCGGCATCATTACTACGCTTGATCTGCTGGTCCCCCGCTATCGTAAAACAGCCTGCTATGGTCACTTTGGTCGCGACAGCTTTCCGTGGGAAGTTACGGACAAAGCGGCGCTATTATACGAAGACGTTGGACGTTAAGCCGACGACGCGCAGCACAGTTGAATTTATTATAGGAGAAATTTATGTCTGGGAAAAGTTTAGGCTTAATCGAAACCGTCGGGATGTCTGCGGCGGTAGAAGCCGCCGATGCCGCAATGAAATCCGCTAACGTTAGTCTGGTAGGCTATGAATTGACGAAAGGCGGCGGGATGGTGACCGTGAAGCTGGAAGGGGAAGTGGGCGCAATTAACGCGGCGGTAGCGGCAGCCATCAGCGCGGCAAGCCGGGTTGGCGAGGTGTATGCCCATAAGGTGATCGCCCGCACCGCGCAGCATATCGAGCAGATTATTCACTCTAAAGTGACCGCCGGCGTCGCAGAACCTCAACCTGAAGTGCCTGCTGCACAACCGACACTGCAGGCTGAAAACGCGCCTTCACAGACATTCCCGGTGGTTAACCTTGATACGTCAATCAGCGCATCCTGTATGGATGTCACTGATGAAACGCTGAAGTCCGTGGAGCAGCATCAACCAGTTAAACCCTCAATAGAAAACACTAAACCTACAAAATCTGATGTACCGCAGGAGGCAGCAAAGAAAAGGTCCTCGTTCCAGCGGCAAGAAAAAATAAGTAAATTGCTATGACGCTGCCGCGGTAACAATTTCTTTATCGCGGCATTTTTTTGCTTAACAGATAAAGTAAAAACCATCTGCATAGCGGGCGGCTTTGACACGGCCCCCTGAAAGGGGGCTTAAACACTACCCTTTCAGGCCCAGTTGTATTTGTCTTTCTTCTTCCTCTTTTGCTACCTTGTTCGAAAAGGGACGCTCGTCCTCGCCCACTGTTCTGTATGCATACCTGCTCCCACTGCAAATTATATTGCTGGGCTATGTTAACAAGCCTATATGCTATTAAAAACTCATGAGCAACATATTGATAATATCATTCTTATATATCCACGCTTAAGTAAATAACGCTTACATAACTAACTATTCCATCTCACTTCTTCCTTAGCGAGTTTTCGGTATGCAATAGGAGCTATACCAAAGCGGCGAGTAAATGCCCTTGTAAATGTCTGCTGAAAATCAAACTGATATTTAAAAGTGATAGTCGTGACCGATTCAGTAGTAGAACGTAGTTCTTCTGCTGCATTTATTAATATACCTACCAATAGAAATACCAATGATATGTTTAAACAATCTCTGTAAATACCATTTTGAATATCCAGCTTTTTTTGCCTCAATATTTATTGAGAGTTCTACCTCAAGATTTTCATCAATCCATTTAGCAAACTCATTGATATCAGAGCTGTTTTTTATAGTAGCGTTCATTTTTATCGATGCCTGTGAAGGTTGATTGGGTCAACTCCAGTACTATGCAACCCTCTCTGAAAAGGGATTTATTATCAGGTTGCAGAATGCAACTTCGCCCCCCCCGTAAACAAAGAAAAAAGCAGGAACGCCAGACTCTCACTACGAATTTCCAAACATATTTCTCTATATAACTTACCTTTTTCGAAAATATAACATAGTAATTTCACAAAATTATTGACATCCACCATTTTTTGTAAGAAATTTATTCTTATATCATCCGGACATTCTTCACAAAAAAAACACAATATAAATTACATTCCGTAAGTGTACATTATATTGTAATTTAATCAGGCTACGTGATAAGCAACGATACATCGCTTTAACCGGTTCAGAAACTCTCCCATTTTTGATGGCTGTAAGCTCATCAAATAATGATAGTGGTACCCGCTCGATGACTTGTCGCAGAAGATCTTTTTTTTCGTTGAAATACCAGTATATGGCCCCCCGAGTACAACCTGCGCGCGCCGCAATCATCTCCAGTGTCGTCTTCGAAAAGCCCGTCTCACAAAAGCAGAACTCTGCCACATCCAGGATTTGTTTGCGGGTTTCTTCCGCTGCAAATTTTGTGTGCCGCACCACTGTTGAAATCTCCATTGACATCTTATTTCAGGAAATATCTCTGGGGCATTTAGTACCAACCCAACAGCCATTTACTCAGGCGCAGTATGTTGTTTACTGCACCTGAATATTTACTCATGCTTATGATTGCTCAGCTTCAGTCTTATCCGATGATTTCTTATTTCTGCGGCTGAAGAACCCGGCAATTAACATATAGAAGAGAGGAATATAAAAGATTGCCAGTATCGTAGCAGTGATCATCCCTCCAACCACACCAGTACCGATGGCATGTTTACTTCCGGAACTTGCTCCAGTCGAGACAGCCAGTGGGATAACCCCCATTACAAATGCCAGCGAAGTCATAATTATCGGTCTTAACCTCACTCTCGCCGCTTCAACAGCAGCCTCTTTAATGCTTAGTCCTTCTTTCTCATGCAATTCACGAGCAAACTCCACGATAAGTATGGCATTTTTCGCAGACAGCCCTATTGTTGTTAATAAACCGACCTGGAAAAAGACATCGTTACCAAGGCCGCGCAACAAAGTAGCACAGACAGCCCCCAGGACACCAAGCGGAACAACCAGCATGACCGAGAAAGGAATGCTCCAGCTTTCATACAGTGCAGCCAGACACAGAAAGACGATCAACAGTGAAAGTGCATATAGTGCAGGAGCCTGAGAACCTGAAAGTCGTTCCTCAAAAGACAAACCTGTCCAGAAATATGGAAACCTTCGGGAAGTCTTGCCGCAATATCCTCAATTGCTTTCATTGCATCCCCGGAACTGTATCCTGGTGCCGGTTCCCCCAGTGATTTCGACAGCAGAGATACCATTATATTGCTCCAGTTTTGGTGAGCCATAAATCCATTTGCCTGTTGCAAAAGAGGCAAAGGAAACCATGTCGCCATCACTGTTACGGACATACCATTTATCAAAATCCTGCGGTGATATACGTGAGCCGGGTTCGCCCTGAATATAGACTTTTTTCACCCGTCCACGATCGTTAAAATCATTTACATACATCGAACCCCAGGCTGCTGACATTATGTTGTCGACGTCGCTCATGCTCAGTTTAAACGCCTGAACTTTCTCGTCATCAATCAGAATCTGGAACTGAGGCTCATCGTTCATGCCGTTAGGACGAACCATGTTTAACGCTGGACTTTTCGCCGCTTCAGCAAGAAGCTGATTTCGGGCCTGGATCATTTTTTCATGGCTAGCTCCGCTACGATCCTCGAGGAACAGGTCAAACCCTGTAGCATTCCCCAGTTCTGATACGGCAGGGGGCGCTTTAAAACTAGACTAGCCCCCAGAATCTCCAGACAACCAATATCACTTATTTAAGTGATAGTCTTAATACTAGTTTTTAGACCAGTCATTGGAGAACAGATGATTGATGTCTTAGGACCGGAGAAACGCAGACGGCGTACTACACAGGAAAAGATCGCTATTGTTCAGCAGAGCTTTGAACCGGGAATGACGGTCTCCCTTGTTGCCCGGCAACACGGTGTGGCAGCCAGCCAGTTATTTCTCTGGCGCAAGCAATACCAGGAGGGAAGTCTTACTGCTGTGGCACGCAGGAGAACAGGTCGTTCCTGCCTCTGAACTTGCTGCTGCCATGAAGCAGATTAAAGAACTCCAGCGCCTGCTGAACAAAACGCCGGATGTCTCCCGGCTCTGAAATTAAGGCTTCGGTTATTTGCACGAAATGTTCCTTTTCAAACCCTGTTGAATTTTGTTAAGCCGGTGCAGACATACGGAAAACGCACATCAACACCGGACGGTACGATACAAACACCAGTGACTGGCGGGACGAAGGGAATGACGAATCAGTCAGGAAATGATGACAAACAGTTGGCAGACCAGAGGAGTCAGCAGAAAGATGAGCGGGAGTGTCGCCAGCATCGGAGACAGGGCTGATTTCCGCAATGCCGGCGCTGGTATTGCAACACGTTTCATGCTGCTGCTCCTCGTGATTCCTCAATTCGCTGCTGCATCCACTGCTCCACTTCACTTTTGTACCAGCGGCTGCTGCGCCCCAGTTTGATGGGTTTAGGGAAATGACCTTCACTGATCAGCTTGTAAAAACCATTTATCGGTCATACCGGTGAAACTGGTGATGTAGTTCATGTCGATCAGGGGATCGTCGGCACGCAGTAACACGCTGTCGTGGCTTGTTGTGGTCAACATGGTCAGAATGTCCTTTGTGAGATTTATGAAGTTTGTGCGAATGCAGGGAAAGATGCTGAACCGAGCTTTCAGAACGGTCCTGCAGATCCGGGATAGCCGGGATTACCGGCGAGGCAACGGGCTTCCGGATCGCACACACCACGACGATCGCGGGCGAAATCACTGAACGCCCATATCAACTCTTTGAGGATGTTTTCACAGTCCGGTGAACGACTGTCCAGCACCACATCCCGGGTGATCTGCTTCTGATACTGCTTTGCTTCACCCGGTGACGCGAAGCCCAGTACGTTACTCCAGGCATCCAGTATCAACCGGTCCAATTCAGGGCCATCGAAATACTCCTGTCTGACGCACAGCACCACGTGGTATTCCGGTTTTTCAGGATGACGGGTCAGGAGCCAGCAGAGATCACGTCCGGGGTTGCATTCATCAGCGCACTGACGGTTTCGATAAAATCCATACCAAACCAGGTCGTTCTGCTGTTGAAGGTATTGTCATATTCACACGGCAGACGAAGCAGGATCCGCCGTATCCGTGAGCCGGACTGCTCACGCAGCGCACGCTCAAGGACGCCGACGACTTTGTTCTGATAAGATGGCCAGAAGGGGGCCAGAGCTATAGTCGAAATAAGGGATAGCATTCATAAGATATGCTCCGTTATGCGCAGCCCACAATGCGTCCTGCCCGTGAATAAGCTGACGTGTTATGGTTTGCGGATGGGGTTGATGGAATAAGTGAAGAACCGAAGCAGAACGGGAAGATAAGGGAAAGAACACTGGATGCAGGTTCAGGGGGAATGATCTCCGTTGACTTCGGTTCACATCATTAATCATCCCGGTAAGTTTTTACCGACGGAGTGTTTCCAGGAGCGGAAGCAGATAAAAATACCGTTTCATGACTTCAGGGCTATTAGCAGAAAACGATCTAAGGGCGTTGGCTGACGCCCTTACCGTGACATACACTCTGGTACCGGATGCCGTTTTACAGGGCTCACCTGCCATCCAGTAGACGCCCTACCCCACGACTGCAACCATAATTACGTTGCCCGGAACCGTCATGCTGCTTCGTCTCATATTTCACGAGATAACTGGCTCTGTTCCGGGCTTTCTGCATCGCTTCCACATCACCACGCTTGACCCAGAGCACAGCGGATCCACCAGACTTTTTGTCTGAAGCCTTCCTGGTTTCAGAACATCCACCCGACAAAGGCGTATCATCGGAAGAAGGGCGAGCATCAGATGATGTCGGTTTACGGAAAGGCGTCCGCCTGGAAAAATGAACCAGTCCATTACCCTGCCAGGGCTCGAGATGCAGAGCACTGCACCATGCCAGTTGGATCAGCGTCGCCAGCGAAGAAGGAACGGTGAAATCCCCTGGCGAGCACCAGGTATCTTTGTTGAGCAGTAATATCACGTGATAATGTTTCCTGCCTTTTTCCTTGCCAAACTCCCGACACCAGAAATAACGCAGAGTGGTTGCACGCACACGCTTGTTGGCACGTCGTTTATGTCGCTGGTAAGCCTGAATTTTTGCTTTCAGGGATGCAAAAAAACGAGAAATCACCGCTGAATCTAAATCGGTATCCATGATGGTGGCAGGCATATACTCAGGGAAACGTAAATCCACCCGGATTAACGAGACGGCACGGTGTTGCGCCAGGGCACTGTTGAGAATACTTTCAAAACGGGATAACCAGTAAGCATTGTGTATTGGTTGATTCATGATGAGAGATCTCCGTTGATTTGGATTGACTTCACATCATTAATCACTGCGGTAAAACTTTACGGCATCCCGCCATTGAGCAACGCCAATGGCTCCTGATTAAAACAGAATGAATCCCCACGAAGAAAAAATAAACCTACACGCAGAGTAAAACACACAACAACGGCATAAATGTTTTTTAAAAACTACAAAGCCTGAAGGGAAACGGATCAACAGAACGCGCAAACAAAACGTCAGAAACGCAATCAGAACGCTTTCTGGCGCTGTAAATCAACAGCAACACCACACCTACAGCTTAACCACACAACTCAATCACAGAGCCGAACAGCGCGATTAAAACCTGTTTACAGACACCCCCGCCCCAAGAACAAAAACCACCAACATCAGAATCGATTTTCTTATACTGAAAACGTTACTTTTAACTACGCTCCATAAAAACGGTTAACCATCGATAACGTAAACCTCATCTGAATCAAAACACCAGAACCAATCATCACGCTTTTCCTGAAAAGAGTCTTGCGCTGAGAAAAAACACCAGGGCCAGTTAATCATCTCATCAATCTCATCGTTACAAAATCATCCATAAAACCATTTAACAAAATCATCGTAAGCACACAGTAAATCACGCCAGGTTATCTCAGCCGGATTTGCGTTTTTACATAAAGACACTTGTCTCAGGTTAACGACTAAAAACACAAAAACTAAGAAAAGGTTAAACGTAACTTCAGAAAAATAGAATATCATCCTGATTACTTAAACAAGAAAAATTGTTTTGTAGCAGCTTTAAACTGATTTTAGCTAACGTAAAGATTTACTAAACTGGATGTGTATCAGATCAAACAATGTGTACAGCAATGCTTAATGAAAACACTTGTAGAATTGTTTATGAAAATGCGTGTATAACACTTAGTGAAGATATGTCTGTATAATACGTATATAGTACCATTCCCGACATTCTCAATATCTTCAGACATCCATGCAGACTGAGTGTTGATTTCAGTTTTTCACGGCCAGCATGGATCTTTACTGGTCAAAAAACAGACATGTTTACTCTGGAATTATTTTCCTGATTCCGTCTTCAGAACAACAAAAACTCGTGATAACTCTACAACAAACTATCGTAATTGGCTTCTGTAACCCCGTCACTTTTCCTAAGAAACGTGCCCCCATATGATGCGGGAGAGATAAGTCATCGTATACAGGAAACACTGCCAATCATAATATGGCGTCATTCAGTAATTTTTATCCATAATCAGATTAGCATATCATGATTATTGAATATTATGATATATAGCTCATATGAATGTGTTATTATCTGTAAGCGTTAAGCATCACATTGCATAACCATACTAAGCTGGATAATCATCAACGTTTTTTTATATGTAACTCATTGAAATTAATTATATGTTTTTTGTTGATAATTAATATGTAATGTGAAATTAATATTTTCACATCATGAGCGCCATTTAAAATTACCATCCTGAATATCATATGACAATATATTTTCACTAAAGCATGAATTGTATATGTCTATTAACTCTGAAAATTATCAGGATTCACCTTCAAATTCAATTGAATGTTACGTTTAATTTCACCCAGCAGTTCTTCATGTGTGGATTTTATTATCCCTTTCTCATAATCGATAAATACACACATGTTCTTTATGAATTCAAAACCTTTTCCTGTATACAGTTTAATGAATGCCACCAGAGCAAACATTTCAAGATATAGCCATAATGCCACGTTAGTTTTTTGCAAAGTATAAAAAAATTGAATTCGCCACTCTTTTACTTATTGCTCTTTTATACTGTGATCGGGCAAGATTCAGTAGCGGAAGCTCTCGTTCAATAAATGAATGTGAAAAGACTGGATAAATTGATGTCGGAAACCTTTCAGGTCTTATGATATTTTCTATTTCCACCATAAATCTATCCATAGAAAGAAAGTCACTTTCTTTTTTTATTCTGGTATAGAGACCGCCTTTATTCCTTTCTGAGGTTTGTTTTCGTGCTATCCCCCCCTAACAATTTCTCTAATTGTTTATTTATCTTCGTATAATTAAATACAACCATTCTTCTTATCATCCTCGGAAGGATAATAATCAGTGCTTGAATCACTTGAACGGCAATTATTATTTATCCATGCAACTTCAAGTTGCAGTATCGGAACATTAACTTTTCTGGGGTGAATATCACTCTGATATCGTTTTTTGTATGCGTTTTCATTAAGATATTCTCTGCTGTAGAGAAACTTATAGCAATATAATCTGATAATATCTTTTATGTAAAATTTAAATAGTTCACCTGTAACAGATATATGTTTTCTGCTCAGTAACTCCTGTGTATTAAGCCATTCCCGTGACCGAAGCACACCCTTGTGAAAACTTTTTCTTACTTGCTTTGAGGCACGGCATTGATGTAATATTTTTGCGTCCTCAATAATTTCTTTCCCGTTTTATTTTTTGCAGCATCTCTTACTCCATAAAATATCTCCCGGTCCAGACTTTTGTCATATTTACTGATTATACGACAAATATTCCTGACCCGACGATTCTCTTTTATTTCGCTTCCATAGCTTATAATGATCATCGCATAACCTTAAGGCATTTGCCTCATCAAATTCTGAAACAGGATTACTGCATTTTTTTATTCCGACAAATACCTTTGTTTTTAGCCATACTCTTCTTCCCGTCAATGGAAAAATTTTCACACCCATATTACCTGAATGATAAACCGGATTAGTGTGATCCGCTCAGTGAAATCAACAGGATACCGGTATGCCATTCAGCAATTCTTCCCTCTCCGCGCAAGTGAAATCATATCTGACGTTTCTTCCTGAAGAAATACGCCAGAAAATCCTTGAACATCTCCACGGTGTTATTCATTACGAGCCCGTGATTGGCATTATGGGTAAATCCGGCACCGGCAAGAGCAGCCTGTGTAATGCCATTTTTCAGTCCCGTATCTGCGCCACGCATCCCCTGAACGGCTGCACCCGCCAAAGCTCATCGTCTTACCCTGCAGCTCGGTGAACGCAGAATGACGCTGGTCGATCTGCCCGGCATTGGTGAAACACCGCAGCATGATCAGGAATACCGAGCGCTTTATCGTCAGTTACTGCCGGAACTGGATCTGATTATCTGGATCCTGCGGAGTGATGAACGTGCGTATGCTGCCGATATTGCCATGCATCAGTTTTTACTGAATGAGGGCGCAGATCCTCGCGCTTTCTGTTTGTTCTCAGCCATGCCGATCGCATGTTTCCTGCTGAAGAATGGAATGCCACAGAAAAATGCCCGTCCGTCACCGGAACTCTCACTGGCGACAGTAATAGCCCGGCAATTTACCCTGTTCCTTCATCATTTCCGGTACTCCCTGTAGCCGCACCTGCAGGCTGGAACCTTCCAGCGCTGGTGTCACTGATGATCCACGCGCTGCCACCACAGGCAACCAGCGCAGTTTATTCACATATCAGGGGGAAAACTGCTCTGAACAGGCCCGAAAACACGCACAACAGACTTTTGGTGATGCCATCGGGAAAAGTTTTGACGACGCCGTTGCCTGCCCAGTTTTCCGGCCCGGATGTTACAGCTTCTGCGTAAAGCCCGGGACCGCATTATCCACCTGCTGATCACACTGTGGGAGCGTCTGTTCTGACACACTCACGCCGACAGGATGTGTCGCTGGATTAACGAGCATTCTTCTTTTTATGAAATCATGCTTAAAAAATCAGATAATTAAAAAGAATATTTTTTCTGCTGCATTTTATTCCTGATTATCCGGATGCGACACATCCTTTCAACATCATGATGCATAATAACATCATGAAATAAAAGATTTCTTACGGGAGTGCACATCTATGTCTGATAATCGTTCCCGGCATGATCGCCCGGCGGTTCGCTTATCACTCATTATCAGCCGACTGATTACTAGGAGAATCTCTGTCACTAAAAACACTGTCAGATGAATTTGGCGTTACAGAACGTACTTTACAGCGCGATTTTCATCAGCGTCTGGTTCACCCTCGATTTAGAGTACAGAAATGGCAGGTACAGCCTCAGACGACAGAGCAGCCCAGGTGCGATCCCTGAAATGCTTTTTTTATACAGAATACCGGGATCGCACGGATACTTCCGCCCGAACGGACGACTGATAACCTGTCTTACCGACAACCAGAGCCCTCCCCTGCCTTATCTGGCTACCGGCGCCGGATATCACTGCAACGTTCCCCGAGTGTTTCTCGCAACTCATCCCGGCAATAAGACAGTGTATCCACATCTCTCTGATGACTGAGCGATGGTATCCGTCACTGGAGCCCTGCCGGCTCATTTATTACAGCGGTAGCTGGTATCTGATCGCGTTACAGAAGGGAAAAAACTGCAGGTCTTTCCTCTGGCAGATATCAAATCAGTCAGCCTGACATCAGAACGGTTTGAACGGAGAGGCCACATCCACAGTCTGGTCGCTGAAGAGCGTTTTATCTCCGCCCTGCCACATTTCTCATCCATAAACTTATCAACACCTTTAACCTGTGATCGCCGGCCTGCCAAAGCCGTCCCGACAGGTATGGAGACAATATGTTGAACAGAAAACTAAATATACGGCTACGTCATTCCCTGAACAGTCACTGCATACCTTCCATCATTATCAATAACACCGTACGTTCATTTCAGAGGTCAGTCATGAATACCAGAGCTCTTTTTCCCCTGCTGTTCACTGTGGCATCATTCTCCACCTCCGCCGGCAACTGGGCTGTCAAAAACGGCTGGTGTCAGACCATGACGGAAGATGGTCAGGCGCTGGTAATGCTGAAAAATGGCACGATTGGTATTACCGGCCTGATGCAGGGATGCCCGAATGGTGTACAGACGCTCCTGGCAGCCGTATCAGTATTAACGGTAACCTGATCCCCACATCACAAATGTGTAATCAGCAGACGGGATTCAGGGCTGTTGAGGTGGAAATCGGACAGGCGCCGGAAATGGTCAAAAAGCCGTTCACTCCATAGCAGAGCGTGATGTGTCCGTTTTACAGGCATTTGGTGTACGAATGGAATTCACCCGCGGTGATATGCTGAAGGTCTGTCCGAAATTTGTCACATCACTTGCCGGTTTTTCCCCGAAACAGACGACCACTATTAATAAAGATTCCGTCCTGCAGGCTGCCCGGCAGGCATACGCCCGGGAATATGACGAGGAAACAACAGAAACCGCTGATTTTGGCTCTTACGAAGTAAAAGGCAATAAGGTTGAGTTTGAAGTATTCAATCCTGAAGACCGTGCGTACGACAAAGTGACCGTCACGGTTGGTGCTGACGGTAATGCCACCGGCGCCAGCGTTGAATTTATCGGAAAATAGCCGGTATGTCGGACTGCCACCCTGTTTTATTGCCCGAAGGCCCTTTCTCACGCGAACAGGCGATGGCTGTCACAACAGCTTACCGCAATGTGCTTATTGAAGATGACCGAGGGAACGCATTTCCGGCTGGTTATCCGCAATGCCGAAGGGCAGCTACGCTGGCGGTGCTGAATTTTGAACCTGATGCCGGAAAACAGCTAAATTCGTATCTCGCCAGTGAGGGAATTCTCAGGCAATAAACGTCTTCATTTCATCCATCAGGCCGCGTCTTCTCCGGGAGACGCGGCCTTTTCGTTTATACCGCTAACTCATTCATAAGGAGCAAATAATGCGATTAGCCAGTCGTTTTGGTCATGTAAACCAGATACGCCGTGACCGTCCGCTGACACATGAAGAACTGATGCACTATGTACCCAGTATTTTTGGGGAAGATCGGCATACCTCCCGCAGTGAACGCTATGCGTACATTCCCACCATCACCGTACTGGAAAGCCTGCAGCGGGAAGGTTTTCAGCCATTCTTCGCCTGCCAGACCCGCGTGCGCGACCCGGGCCGCCGGGGGATACACCAAACACATACTGCGTCTGCGCCGTGACGGGGAGATAAACGGACAACATGTCCATGAAATTATTCTGCTCAACTCTCATGACGGTACCTCCAGCTACCAGATGTTACCCGGATATTTTCGTGCCATCTGCACCAATGGCCTGGTCTGCGGTCAGTCGCTGGGAGAAGTGCGTGTTCCGCACCGGGGAAATGTGGTGGACAGAGTCATTGAAGGGGCTTACGAGGTGGTGGGGGTTTTTGACCGGATTGAGGAAAAGCGTGATGCCATGCAGTCGCTGATTCTGCCGCCACCGGCACGCCAGGCGCTGGCACAGGCGGCGCTGACTTACCGTTATGGTGACGAACATCAGCCCGTCACCACCGCCGACATTCTGACACCACGACGCCGGGAGGATTACGGTAAGGACCTGTGGAGTGCTTATCAGACCATCCAGGAGAATATGCTGAAAGGCGGGATTTCCGGTCGCAGTGCAAAAGGAAAACGTATCCATACCCGGGCCATTCACAGCATTGATACCGACATTAAGCTCAATCGCGCATTGTGGGTGATGGCAGAAACGCTGCTGGAGAGCATGCGCTGATGCCGTTTCACTGAAAGTGCAGTCCTGACTCACATCTGTTCCTGCCCCGGGGCTTCTTCCATTCATTTACTTTTTATAAGGAATAACCTCATGACAACCGTTTCGCATAATTCCACCACACCTTCTGTTTCCGTAACCACTGCATCAGGGAATAACCCACCTCAGCTGGTTGCCACTCCCGTCCCTGATGAACAGCGCATCAGCTTCTGGCCCAGCATTTTGGCCTCATTCCACAGTGGGTGACCCTGGAGCCCCGTGTCTTCGGCTGGATGGACCGTCTTTGCGAAGACTACTGCGGTGGTATCTGGAATCTGTACACCCTGAACAACGGCGGGGCATTTATGGCACCCGAACCGGATGACGATGATGACGAAACATGGGTACTGTTCAATGCCATGAACGGCAACCGCGCTGAAATGAGCCCGGAAGCCGCCGGTATTGCTGCCTGTCTGATGACGTACAGTCATCATGCCTGTCGTACGGAGTGTTATGCCATGACGGTCCACTATTACCGGCTGCGGGATTACGCCCTGCAGCATCCGGAATGCAGCGCCATTATGCGCATCATTGACTGAATGGAGGCAGGGACAATGCAGCAGCTTTCCTTTCTGCCCGGAGAAATGACAACCAGAGAGCGCAGTCTCATTCTGCGGGCCCTGAAAACCCTGGACCGCCATCTTCATGAACCCGGCGTGGCCTTCACCTCCACCCGTGCGGCACGAGAATGGCTGATTCTGAACATGGCGGGACTGGAGCGTGAAGAGTTCCGGGTGCTGTATCTGAACAACCAGAATCAGCTGATTGCCGGTGAAACCCTCTTCACCGGCACCATCAACCGCACGGAAGTCCATCCCGTGAAGTGATTAAACGCGCCCCGTATCACAATGCCGCTGCTGTGGTGCTGGCACACAATCACCCGTCCGGTGAAGTCACACCAGCAAGGCAGACCGCCTTATCACGGAACGTCTGGTACAGGCACTGGGCCTGGTGGATATCCGGGTGCCGGACCATCTGATAGTCGGTGGCAGCCAGGGTTTTCTCCTTTGCCGAACATGGTCTGCTTTAACCCGTCACAACCACATCACGCTTGTTTTCACTTTTATCTTCTGTCTTCAGAGGTATCACACTATGAAAATCATCACCCGTGGTGAAGCCATGCGTATTCACCAACAACATCCGGCATCCCGTCTTTTCCTTTCTGTACCGGCAAATACCGCTGGCACGGCAGCACTGAAGCGTATACCGGTCGTGAAGTGCAGGATATTCCCGGTGTGCTGGCCGTGTTTGCTGAACGCCATAAGGACAGTTTTGGCCCGTATGTCCGGCTGATGAGCGTCACCCTGAACTGATGTTCCGTCACCCGGAAAACGAGTACGACTGGCTGAGCTCAGACGCCGCTGTGGATGAGGCCCTACTCATCAACGAATACACCTTCACCGAAGCCGGTCTGTGCACCGGCTGACCTGTCATCGTTAAACCATTCTTAACCACTTTTCAGAGAGGATTTTATCGTGTCATACAAACTCTCCGGGATAACTCATCCCGACGACAATCACGACCGCCCCTGGTGGGGGGCTTCCCCTGCACAGTGAGGCCCTGTTTTGGTGCCCGTCTGGTGCAGGAGGGTAACCGCCTGCATTACCTTGCCGACCGCGCCGGTATCAGAGGCCGCTTCAGCGACGCAGATGCATACCATCTGGACCAGGCCTTTCCGCTGCTGATGAAACAACTGGAGCTCATGCTCACCAGCGGTGAACTGAATCCCCGCCATCAGCATACCGTCACGCTGTATGCGAAAGGTCTGACCCGCAAAGCTGACACCCTCGGTAGCGGTGGTTACGTTTATCTGGCTGTTTATCCGACGCCCGAAACGAAAAAAGTAAACCACCGGAATAACCTTCTGCTCCGGCCCCGGTGCTTTCACCACGCCACTTTTCCATTTTTCATCTCTGCATATCAGGAAAACCTTCAGTATGAAAAACATTACCCGATACACACGTACGGGAGGCATCGAGCTGCCCGTCTCCCGTCACCATCTGGCAGACTCTGCTCTCCCGACTACTGGGCCAGCATTACGGCCTTACACTGAATGACACACCGTTCGCCGATGAACGTGTGATTGAGCAGCATATTGAAGCTGGCATTTCACTGTGTGATGCGGTGAATTTTCTCGTGGAAAATACGCGCTGGTGCGTACCGACCAGCCGGGATTCAGCACTTGTCCCCGCTCTCAGTTAATAAACAGTATTGATATCCTCCGGGCTCGCCGGGCGACCGGCCTGATGACCCGCGACAATTACAGAACGGTAAATAACATTACCCTGGGTAAGCATCCGGAGAAACGATGAAACTTTCCCTGATGCTGGAAGCCGACAGAATTAATGTGCAGGCACTGAACATGGGGCGAATTGTCGTTGACGTCGATGGTGTTAATCTCACTGAACTGATTAACAAGGTCGCTGAAAACGGTTATTCACTCCGCGTGGTGGAGGAATCCGACCAACAGTCAACCTGCACACTACCACCGTTTGCAACCCTTGCCGGCATACGCTGCAGTACCGCACATATCACGGAAAAGGATAACGCCTGGCTGTACTCGCTGTCACACCAGACCAGTGACTTCGGTGAATCAGAATGGATTCATTTCACAGGTAGCGGATATCTGTTACGTACCGATGCGTGGTCATATCCGGTTCTGCGGCTTAAACGCCTGGGGCTGTCAAAAACGTTCCGTCGTCTGGTTATCACACTTACCCGACGTTATGGCGTCAGTCTCATTCATCTGGATGCCAGCGCTGAATGCCTGCCGGGTTTACCCACTTTCAACTGGTAACCGGAACAACATGAAATCATTAACCACGGAAACCGCACTGGATATTCTGATTGCGTGGCTGCAGGACAATATCGACTGCGAATCGGGAATTATCTTTGACAACAATGAGGATAAAACGGATTCAGCAGCACTGTTGCCCTGTATCGAACAGGCCAGAGAGGATATCCGTACCCTGCGCCAACTGCAGCTTCAGCACCAGAACCGGTGAGTCTCACTCATCATCTCACTCACCAGACTTCATTCCACTGACGCCAGCCTGAACACGGCTGGCGTTTTCATTTATCTGCAAAAAGGAATATCGATTATGTCTGAAATCACAGTCTCCCGTCCGGAAGTGGTCAACGAGAATACGGACGTTATCTGCTCCACCTCAGTCAGGTACAGGTCACTGGAATATGATAATTTTCCGGAAATCAGCGAAGCGAACATTCTGAGCACATTTGAACAACTGCACCAGAACAAAGATGAAGTGTTTGAACGGGGAGTGATCAACGTCTTCAAAGGGCTGAGCAGGGATTACAAAACCAACTCACCCTGTAAATTTGGCAGTAAAATTATCGTCAACAATCTGGTGAGATGGGACCAGTGGGGATTTCATCTTATCAGTGGAATGCAGGCAGATCGCATGGCTGACCTGGAAAGAATGTTGCATCTGCTCAGCGGTAAACCGATCCCCGACAACCGAGGGAATATCACCATTAATCTGATGACCACATATAGTCCGTTCAGGGTAAAGGACGCTATGAAGATGAGATGTTCATCATTAAATACTTTAAGAAGGATCTGCACACATCACTTTCAAAAGGCTGGAGCTGATTGACAGAATTAACGATATAATAGCCAGGCACTTTCCTTCTGTGCTCTCAGCCTGACCCCGAGTTTGATTCCCTTTCGATATCAAAAGGGACTGCGGGTACAAAAGAGGGTACATCTTTCACCAAACCAAACAAAATAAACTAATATCAACATGATAGAAGCATTCTTCGATTCCGAGTCCGGCACCACTAATTCTTAAGAACCCGCCCACAAGGCGGGTTTTTGCTTTTGGATCTTTATATAAAATAAACTTGGGAGCATAACGCCATCAGGTCTTAAACACTCCCGAATCATCAATAAACATCCCCCGCTAACAAAACACAGTTCAGTTCACATAACATCCCTGTTATCCCACACATATCTGCTGGTACCGAACGACGCCAGTGCGCGTACGGAGGCAAGAGCAGCCCTGCACATGGCAGCGCTTGTGGTAACCTGGTTTTAATCCGGTGAAAGAGGCGTTTTACATGCATCTGCCAGCAGCCGGAAAAACCAAAAAAAGTGGCGCTGGTTGACTGTATGCGTAAATTGCTGACCATCCTGAACGCAATGCTCAGAAAGAACGAAGAGTGAAATGAATCGTAGCATCATGTTGCTCCATAATTTTTACGTTCAAGACAGTTGATTATCGGCGCATATGACTCAAAAAAGAGCCTGATGATTGCCTCTTTTCCATAGGCTCTTTCTCTGAAGTGAAGGAAGGCCCGGAAGAAAGCACTCGCTGGCATACGTGACTCCAGCTCAACCGGAGATAATCACCATTGTTATTTTTCTATTTAATAATAATCTCCTGAAAAATAGATATAGAAAAATACAATCCGGCCAGATTTAATTCCGCATTCATTACCAGAAATAATCAACACCACAACTATCATATCATTCAATAGTCACCGCTAAAATTTTATTATTTTCCTCTTCTTTACATAGAAATTGTCAACCTGTTTATTATGCCGCACTTAAATAGTTAATCACAAAACAACATCACCATTATTTGCGTGTTTTATTTATTAATAACATAGTCATACGTTCTTTTTTACAAGGAAATAATCAATTGATAAATTGTTTTTGGTCTTAATAGTCAAGTAGGAAACATTTTAATAAATGATAAAAATCCTAAATTCCTTGTTCATAATGTAGGGGTGTGTTAAATAGGTGGGCAAAATTTGGTTCCCCTTCTCGCCTGTAATATTGCAGCATCTTCGCACCTCCATGAGACATTGCGACTTAATAAGAAGGTGATAAGTCCTGCATATAAGCATGGACTGACCATGGTTTTATATTCATTAAAAATTTTGTTACAACCCATTGATTTAGCATAAATAAATTATAGTGGGTTCGGGTTTGTTGTGCCTGTGGCATTATTTCCGTGCAAAGGAGCTGATATGTCTGAAAGACATTTACCTGATGACCAGAGCAGTACTATCGATCCATATCTAATTACCTCTGTTCGCCAGACTCTGGCAGAACAAGGCGCAGCATTACAAAAACTTGTCTAAACAACTGGATTCCGGGCAGTACCAGCGTGTCCTTAATTTGATAATGAACTGTAAAGGTCACGTTATTCTTTCGGGAATGGGTAAATCAGGGCATGTCGGTCGTAAAATGTCAGCGACGCTGGCCTCTACGGGTACGCCTAGTTTCTTTATTCATCCTGCAGAAGCTTTCCATGGCGATCTGGGCATGATTACGCCTTACGATCTTCTGATCCTTATTTCTGCCAGCGGTGAAACGGATGAAATCCTCAAGCTAGTTCCTTCACTGAAAAATTTCGGCAACCGAATTATCGCCATTACCAATAATGGAAATTCCACGCTGGCGAAAAATGCTGATGCCGTGCTGGAACTCCACATGGCGAATGAAACCTGCCCGAATAATCTTGCACCAACAACGTCTACCACGCTGACGATGGCGATCGGCGATGCGCTGGCGATTGCCATGATCCACCAACGCAAATTTATGCCGAATGATTTTGCGCGCTATCACCCGGGCGGTTCATTAGGTCGTCGCCTGCTGACCCGCGTTGCTGATGTCATGCAGCATGATGTTCCTGCGGTACAGCTGGATGCGTCATTTAAAACCGTGATTCAACGTATCACCAGCGGATGCCAGGGAATGGTGATGGTAGAAGACGCAGAAGGTGGGCTAGTGGGCATTATCACCGACGGTGACCTGCGTCGCTTTATGGAAAAAGAGGATTCTCTGACATCCGCCACGGCTGCGCAGATGATGACACGTGAACCGCTGACGCTACCGGAAGACACCATGATCATTGAAGCGGAAGAAAAATGCAAAAGCACCGCGTCTCAACGTTATTGGTGACCAACAAGGCAAATAAAGTCACTGGCCTTGTGCGCATTTTCGACTAATTAAGCAACGGGGTGCGAGAGGTTAGTCTCTCATTGAGTTTGCGCCCCACTGAAACTTTGATAATCGTTACATGTTGATAAAAGTGAAGTCTGCCGTATCCTGGATGCGTGCTCGTCTGTCTGCCATCTCACTGGCAGATATCCAAAAACACCGGCGAAAATCATCATTCTGGCACCGATGGCGGTGCTGCTGATCTATCTGGCTATCTTCAGCCAGCCTCGCTATATGAGCGAGTCGAAAGTCGCCATTAAACGCTCGGATGATTTAAACAGCGGCAGCCTGAATTTTGGTCTGCTTCTGGGTGCCTCTAACCCCAGTTCCGCAGAAGATGCGTTGTATCTGAAAGAGTACATCAACTCGCCGGATATGCTGGCGGCGCTGGATAAGCAACTAAATTTTCGTGAAGCGTTTAGCCACAGCGGGCTCGATTTTCTTAATCATCTTAGCAAGGATGAAACCGCAGAAGGCTTCCTGAAGTACTACAAGGACCGTATCAACGTCTCGTATGACGATAAAACCGGATTACTGAATATTCAGACGCAGGGTTTTAGCCCGGAGTTTGCGCTTAAGTTTAACCAGACCGTGCTGAAAGAGTCAGAGCGCTTTATCAATGAGATGTCACATCGCATCGCGCGTGACCAGCTTGCCTTTGCAGAAACGGAGATGGAAAAGGCACGCCAGCGTCTGGACGCCAGCAAAGCGGAATTGCTCTCTTATCAGGACAACAACAACGTTCTGGATCCACAGGCACAGGCACAGGCGGCGAGCACGTTAGTGAATACGCTGATGGGCCAGAAGATCCAGATGGAAGCGGACCTGCGGAACTTGCTGACGTATCTGCGTGAGGACGCCCCGCAAGTTGTGAGTGCGCGTAATGCGATTCAGTCATTGCAGGCACAAATTGACGAAGAAAAAAAGCAAAATCACAGCGCCGCAGGGTGACAAGCTAAACCGTATGGCGGTGGATTTTGAAGAAATCAAATCAAAAGTAGAGTTCAACACCGAGCTGTACAAACTGACCCTGACCTCCATTGAAAAGACCCGTGTAGAAGCGGCTCGTAAGCTCAAGGTGCTGTCAGTGATCAGTTCGCCCCAGTTGCCGCAGGAATCGTCTTTTCCAAATATCCCTTTATTTGATCGCCTGCTGGTTACTGGTGTGCTGCCTGCTGTTCGGCACCCTGAAACTGTTGCTGGCTGTTATTGAAGATCACCGAGACTAACGCTGTCGCTGAATGAGTTTGTGATGAAATTATTTAAATCAATTTTACTGATTGCCGCCTGTCACGCGGCGCAGGCCAGCGCGGCCATTGATATTAACGCTGACCCAAACCTGACAGGAGCCGCGCCGCTTACCGGTATTCTGAACGGGCAACAGTCGGATACGCAAAACATGAGCGGCTTCGACAATACTCCACCACCCGCACCGCCGGTGGTAATGAGCCGTATGTTTGGTGCTCAACTTTTCAACGGCACCAGCGCGGATAGCGGTGCGACGGTAGGATTCAACCCTGACTATATTCTGAATCCGGGTGATAGCATTCAGGTTCGCTTGTGGGGTGCGTTCACCTTTGATGGTGCATTACAGATTGATCCCAAAGGTAATATTTTTCTGCCAAACGTTGGTCCGGTGAAAGTTGCCGGGGTTAGCAATAGTCAGTTGAACACTCTGGTTACATCAAAAGTGAAGGAAGTGTACCAGTCCAACGTCAACGTCTACGCCTCCTTATTACAGGCGCAGCCAGTAAAAGTGTACGTGACCGGATTTGTGCGTAATCCTGGTCTGTATGGCGGTGTGACGTCTGATTCGTTACTCAATTATCTGATCAAGGCTGGCGGCGTTGATCCAGAGCGCGGAAGTTACGTTGATATTGTGGTCAAGCGCGGTAACCGCGTGCGCTCCAACGTCAACCTGTACGACTTCCTGCTGAACGGCAAACTGGGGCTTTCGCAGTTCGCCGATGGTGACACCATCATCGTCGGGCCGCGTCAGCATACTTTCAGCGTTCAGGGCGATGTCTTTAACAGCTACGACTTTGAGTTCCGCGAAAGCAGCATTCCCGTAACGGAAGCGTTGAGCTGGGCGCGCCCTAAGCCTGGCGCGACTCACATTACGATTATGCGTAAACAGGGGCTGCAAAAACGCAGCGAATACTATCCGATCAGTTCTGCACCAGGCCGTATGTTGCAAAATGGCGATACCTTAATCGTGAGCACTGACCGCTATGCCGGCACCATTCAGGTGCGGGTTGAAGGCGCGCACTCCGGTGAACATGCCATGGTACTGCCTTATGGTTCCACTATGCGTGCGGTTCTGGAAAAAGTCCGCCCGAACAGCATGTCGCAGATGAACGCGGTTCAGCTTTATCGCTCATCAGTAGCTCAGCGTCAGAAAGAGATGCTGAATCTCTCGCTGCAAAAACTGGAGGAAGCCTCACTTTCTGCCCAGTCATCCACCAAAGAAGAAGCCAGCCTGCGAATGCAGGAAGCACAACTGATCAGCCGCTTTGTGGCGAAAGCACGCACCGTGGTTCCGAAAGGTGAAGTGATCCTCAACGAATCCAATATTGATTCTGTTCTGCTTGAAGATGGCGACGTCATCAATATTCCGGAGAAAACATCGCTGGTTATGGTTCATGGCGAAGTGCTGTTCCCGAACGCGGTGAGCTGGCAGAAGGGTATGACCACCGAGGATTACATCGAGAAATGTGGTGGCCTGACGCAGAAATCGGGTAACGCCAGAATTATCGTCATTCGTCAGAACGGTGCAGCCGTCAACGCAGAAGACGTGGATTCACTCAAGCCGGGCGATGAAATTATGGTTCTACCGAAATGAATCGAAAAATATTGAAGTTACCCGTGGTATTTCCACCATCCTCTATCAGCTGGCGGTGGGTGCAAAAGTGATTCTGTCTTTGTAAGGAGTTGAAATGAGCAAAGCTGTTATTGTCATCCCGGCTCGTTATGGCTCATCGCGTCTGCCGGGTAAGCCACTGCTCGATATTGTTGGTAAACCGATGATCCAGCATGTTTACGAGCGTGCGTTACAGGTGGCGGGCGTTGCGGAAGTTTGGGTGGCAACAGACGATCCGCGTGTTGAACAGGCCGTGCAGGCATTTGGCGGGAAAGCCATCATGACGCGCAACGATCATGAATCCGGCACCGATCGGCTGGTCGAGGTGATGCATAAAGTCGAGGCAGATATCTACATTAACCTGCAGGGCGACGAACCAATGATTCGCCCGCGGGATGTAGAAACGCTGTTACAAGGAATGCGTGATGACCCCGCGTTGCCAGTGGCAACGCTATGCCACGCGATTTCTGCCGAAGAAGCGACCGAGCCAAGCACGGTAAAAGTGGTGGTAAATACCCGCCAGGATGCGCTTTATTTCAGCCGTTCGCCTATTCCGTATCCGCGTAATGCTGAAAAAGCGCGCTACCTGAAACACGTTGGTATTTACGCTTATCGTCGCGATGTGCTGCAAAACTACAGCCAGTTACCGGAGTCCATGCAGGAGCAGGCAGAATCACTGGAGCAGCTGCGGTTGATGAGCGCGGGGATCAACATCCGCACATTTGAGGTTGCCGCAACCGGTCCGGGCGTCGACACCCCAGCATGCCTGGAAAAAGTGCGCGCCCTGATGGCACAGGAACTGGCTGAAAACGCATGATTGGCATTTTCTCGTCCGGTATCTGGCGTATTCCGCATCTGGAGAAATTTCTGGCGCAACCGTGCCAGAAACTTTCTCTGCTGCGCCCTGTTCCGCAAGAAGTGGATGCTATCGCCGTGTGGGGACATCGTCCCAGCGCGGCGAAACCAGTCGCCATCGCCAAAGCAGCGGGAAAACCCGTCATTCGTCTGGAAGATGGATTTGTGCGTTCGCTGGATCTTGGCGTCAATGGCGAGCCGCCGCTTTCTCTGGTGGTGGATGATTGTGGCATTTACTACGATGCCAGCAAGCCTTCAGCACTGGAGAAACTGGTACAGGATAAAGCCGGAAATACAGCTCTGATAAGCCAGGGCCAGAGAAGCGATGCACACCATCGTGACCGGGGATTTGTCGAAATATAACCTGGCACCTGCGTTTGTGGCGGATGAATCAGAACGTTCAGACATCGTTCTGGTTGTCGATCAGACATTTAATGATATGTCAGTGACGTATGGCAATGCTGGCCCGCATGAGTTTGCTGCCATGCTGGAAGCCGCGATGGCGGAAAATCCTCAAGCCGAAATTTGGGTGAAGGTGCATCCGGATGTCCTGGAAGGAAAGAAAACAGGTTATTTCGCTGATCTGCGCGCCACGCAACGAGTACGTTTGATTGCCGAGAATGTCAGCCCGCAGTCGCTGTTGCGACACGTTTCCCGGGTTTACGTCGTGACATCCCAATACGGCTTTGAAGCCTTGCTGGCAGGAAAACCAGTAACATGTTTCGGCCAGCCCTGGTATGCAGGCTGGGGCTTAACCGACGATCGCCATCCGCAGTCCGCTTTGTTATCTGCCCGACGCGGTTCTGCCACGCTGGAAGAACTTTTGCCGCTGCATACCTGCGTTACTGTCGCTATATCGACCCGCTCACGGGGGCCGCAAGCGATCTGTTTACCGTACTGCAATGGCTGCAATTACAGCGCAACCATCAGCAACAGCGTAATGGCTATTTATGGTCGCCAGGCTTAACGCTGTGGAAGTCGGCAATCCTGAAACCTTTCTTGCGTACCGCAACAAACAGACTGAGTTATTCACGCCGCTGTACTGCGGCGACGGCTTGCGTGGTATGGGGTGTAAAGGGAGAACAGCAATGGCTAGCCGAAGCGCAACAAAAATCACTGCCGTTATGGCGAATGGAAGATGGTTTTCTGCGTTCATCCGGACTTGGCTCTGACCTGCTGCCGCCGCTATCGTTGGTACTGGATAAACGCGGGATCTACTATGACGCCACGCGCCCCAGCGACACTGGAAGTCCTGCTTAATCACAGCCAGTTAACGCTGGCGCAGCAGATGCGAGCTGAAAAATTACGCCAGCGACTGGTTGAAAGCAAACTGAGTAAGTACAACCTGGGAGCCGATTTCTCTCTACCAGCCGAAGCCAAAGATAAAAAAGTTATCCTGGTGCCGGGTCAGGTAGAGGACGATGCCTCTATTAAAACAGGCACTGTCTCGATTAAGAGCAACCTTGAGTTATTACGCACAGTACGCGAGCGTAATCCGCACGCCTACATTGTTTATAAACCGCACCCGGATGTACTGGTGGGGAATCGCAAGGGCGATATTCCGGCAGAACTAATTGCTGAACTCGCTGATTATCAGGCACTGGACGCAGATATTATTCAATGCATTCAGCGCGCAGATGAAGTGCACACCATGACATCATTGTCCGGGTTTGAAGCGTTATTACATGGCAAGCAAGTTCATTGTTACGGCCTGCCCTTCTATGCCGGTTGGGGTTTAACCGTTGATGAACATCACTGCCCGCGCCGCGCAGATTAACGATAGCAGACTTGATCTATCAGGCGTTGATTGTTTATCCAACCTATATCCACCCAATACGGCTACAACCTATTACGGTTGAAGAGGCGGCGGAATATTTGATCCAGACGCCGCGCAAGCCGATGTTTATTACCCGAAAAAAGCGGGACGAGTCATACGCTATTACCGCAAATTAATTATGTTCTGCAAGGTCAGATTTGGCTAAACAATTTCATAGTTGACTATTACGCAAATTATTTATGCAAGGTAATGCACTAACCGTTTTATTATCCGGTAAAAAATATCTGCTATTGCAGGGGGCCGATGGGACCTTTTTCAATAACGTCGCCGAATGGTTAGAGTCATTAGGCCGTAACGCTGTGAACGTTGTATTCAACGGTGGGGATCGTTTTTACTGCCGCCATCGACAATACGGCTTACTACCAAACGCCGAAAGAGTTCCCCGAATGGTTACGGGATCTCCATCGGCAATATGACTTTGATACCATCCTCTGCTTTGGTGACTGCCGCCCATTGCACAAAGAAGCAAAACGCTGGGCAAAGTCGAAAGGGATCCGCTTTCTGGCATTTGAAGAAGGATATTTACGCCCGCAATTTATAACCGTTGAAGAAGGCGGAGTGAACGCATATTCATCGCTACCGCGCGACCCGGATTTTTATCGTAAGTTGCCAGATATGCCTGCGCCGCACGTTGAGAATTTAAAACCTTCAACGATGAAACGTATTGGCCATGCAATGTGGTATTACCTGATGGGCTGGCATTACCGTCGTGAGTTTCCTCGCTACCGCCACCACAAATCGTTTTCCCCCTGGTATGAGGCTCGTTGCTGGGTTCGTGCATACTGGCGCAAGCAACTTTACAAGGTAACACAGCGTAAGGTATTGCCGAGGTTAATGAATGACCTGGATCAACGTTATTATCTTGCCGTTTTGCAGGTATATAACGATAGCCAAATTCGTAACCACAGCAATTATAACGATGTGCGTGACTATATTAATGAAGTCATGTACTCATTTTCGCGTAAAGCGCCGAAAGAGAGTTATTTGGTGATCAAACATCATCCGATGGATCGTGGTCACAGACTCTATCGACCATTAATTAAGCGGCTAAGTAAGGAATATGGCTTAGGGGAGCGAGTCATTTATGTGCACGATCTCCCGATGCCGGAACTATTACGCCATGCAAAAGCGGTGGTAACAATTAACAGTACGGCGGGGATCTCTGCGCTGATTCATAACAAACCACTCAAAGTGATGGGCAATGCCCTGTACGACATCAAAGGCTTAACGTATCAAGGGCATTTGCACCAGTTCTGGCAGGCTGATTTTAAACCAGATATGAAACTGTTTAAGAAGTTTCCGGGGTATTTATTGGTTAAGACACAGGTTAATGGGGTTTATTATGGGGAGTCACAGTTACACTGCGACACTATTACATTAGAAATCAATTCTGCATTGAACAATAAATAAAATTTGATATAAAATAAACAAAACAGATTTTATATAAGTAACAAAAGATTAGCAACCTGCAATCTACCTTGCAATTTATGAGGCATGTTTACATATTAAACACTGGAGTTATCTGTAAGTCTAAATGATAGAATTCGCAAATCAATGTGTTTAAATTGATAGAACTTAATGAAACATTAAATTTAAGATTATTAGCAGGATGTTTCAATAACATTACATAGGTTGGACTGCCTTAAACCAAATTTTTCATTGTCCAATCTATAAGTATTTTCGTAAAGAAAAGACAAACTAATACCAGACGAAATATTTATCTGTCCATTCTGGTTTGTCTCATATGGTACGCCCGAGCATGCTGGTAGCTAGAGCCAAGGGCGGTAGCGTACCAAAATATATTAAGGTTATATCTCAAATGGCTAGAAGAAGTGGTTTTGAAGTTCAAATAGCAGCAGTAAAAGCTTTATTTCTTCGTGAAATTAAGACTCGTTTTGGTAAATATCGTCTGGGGTATTTATGGGCACTCCTTGAGCCAACAGCACATTTGATAATCTTGATTGGTATATTTGGATATATTATGCATAGAACTATGCCAGATATATCGTTCCCAGTGTTTCTTCTAAACGGACTTATCCCTTATTTTCTTTTTAGTAATATTGCTGTCCGCTCTATTGGAGCAATAAACTCTAATCAGGGCTTATTTAATTACAGGCCTATAAAGCCTATTGACACCATAATTTCACGAACCCTTCTTGAAGCATTAATATATAGTGGTGTTTACATAATCCTCATGTCAATTGTAGGTCTACTTGGAGAAGAATTTTCATTTTTAAACATCATTATACTCGCTGCAACTTGGGGATTACTTATTATATTTTCTCTTGGTATAGGTTTAATTTTCATGGTGTTAGGTAAAACTTTCCCAGAAACGGAAAAATTTTTGCCCATAATGATTAAACCTCTTTATTTCATATCTTGCGTAATGTTTCCTCTCCATTCTATCCCTAAAATATACTGGGGATATTTATTATGGAATCCTTTAGTACATGTTGTGGAGTTAAGTCGCCAATCTGTTGTACCGGGATATATAAGTGAAGGTGTTAGTATTAATTATCTTGCATTTTTTTCTTTAGTAGTGTTTTTCGTAGGACTTTGCCTTTACCGTTTCAAAGAGGAGGCTATGTTAACCTCATGATACGTATTGAGAATCTCACCAAATCATATCGTACACCTAAAGGAAGACATTATGTTTTTAAAGATTTAAATATTGAATTACCCACAGGAAAAAGTGTTGCTTTAGTTGGACGCAATGGTGCAGGTAAATCAACATTGCTTCGAATGATAGGTGGTATAGATCGACCAGATAAGGGGAGAATACTTACTGATCAAACCATTTCATAGGCCAGTAGGTTTAGCTGGTGGTTTTCAAGGCAGTCTGACAGGGCGTGAAAATGTTAAATTTGTTGCAAGACTTTATGCTAAAAAAGATGAGCTGCAAGATAAGGTTTCATTTGTAGAGGAATTTTCCGAACTGGGGAAATACTTTGACATGCCAATAAAAACATATTCTTCTGGCATGCGTTCTCGGTTAGGATTTGGACTCAGCATGGCATTTGATTTTGATTATTATCTTGTTGATGAAGTTATGGCTGTAGGAGATGCCAGATTTAAGGAGAAATGTTTATCACTCTTTAATAAAAAGCATGAAAAATCAAGTTTCTTAATGGTTTCCCATAGTATTAATTTATTAAAATCATATTGTGATATTGCAATCTATATCGGTAGAGACAATCACATAACAGTTTATAAAGATGTAAAGCATGCGATCGAAAATTACATTTTTGATGAAAGCATTAATACCATAGTTTAACTCTTTTAATAGAGCTTACCTTTAGCTAACATTTAATTATCTTAACTTTATTTTACATAATCGAGGATATCATCAATGACATATTACTTCGTAAGTCCTTTTTCACATAAAAACAATGGAATTTCGAACTATGTGGCGAGTGCATATCATCTACTATTAGAAAATGGCATTGATGCACAGATTATTAGGAATGACGAAAGATTATCCCCTAAACAATTAGAAGATAAGATAAACAGTATAGCCACAGAAAATGATATTGTCGAACTTCCAGATGCGTGGGGGCTTTATCATAATGAAACACATACAAAATTCCAACGACATGTACGACTGCATGCCCCTTCTAAGTTATTACAAGAATTAAATAAAGTAACCATTAACTTGAATCGTTATCAGCGAGAGTTAGACTCTGCAAGAAAGGCTGATTATATTTCATCACCAAGTCTAAAAAACTACCAAGCATACGGTTTTCTTTACCCAATGTAGCTATTTTTCCCAACCCTATACCTTTTATGTATCAAGAAGTTACTTGCAAAGATATTGATGTTATTTTTTGTAGGACGGCTTGATTTAGTAAAAAGGAAGCGATTATCTTTCAAAATTAATATCTCACTTTCCAAATAATATAAACATTAAGATTATTGGCATTAACATTACCGAAAAAGATTATGTTAATCTTATCAATTCTAAATGTAATGTTGAATTTTTAGGGTGGGTTGATAATGAAACAAAATTAGAACTATTGAAAAAATCAAAAAGTATGTATAATCCCTAGTCGATTTGAAAGTTTTAGTTTAGTAGCGGCTGAAGCGATTAGTTGTTCATGTCATGTTGTGGCTTGGGACGTAGGGGGGTTTTCAGAATGTTACCCAGCAGAGCTTTTAACGTTAATACACTATCAAGATTTAATAACTTTTAGTGCAGCTGTAATTGACAAGCTATCACAGTTACCGCCTAACCGAAAAATCGTTGAAGAATTTATACTTGAAAACAATAGGAAATATATCTCAAATATAATTAATATAATTAATGGCAATAATTCCCTATGTATAAGCAAGAATATAAAGAACAATCTTTATACTGCATCAGATACCTCAATAAAGTTAGCATACAAAAATGCCGCATCTAATTATCTAGATAATAAACTAGATGTATTTGGTCTGTCTATGATGAATGAACACTCACAAGAGATGTGGGGCGGGCTTTTAAGCTCAGTAATAAATAACTATCATTTCGTTTCCAGAAAAGAGTTAAATTACAATACCAAATTCTCGAGAAAATTCCCAATATCTCCCAAAAACTATACATTTTATGATTGGCGATTTAATTTGAGGAAACTTTCTGAAGACTTTCTAGCATCTAATCCGAATATGCTATTTATATTTAATGGCAACACTAAATTTTTTAATAATGCTTTAGATGAACTTTATTCGCTTCGCTCTATACCCACTGTTTATTCTGAATTAGGATGGTTACCACAAAATGGAAATATATATTTTTGATTATATGGGCGCAAACTATAAAAGTAGTATCCGATTTAAATCACTAGAAGAACTAACGCATAATTATACAATTGACAATAATGAAACGATTCTAACTTCTTATAGTAAAAAAGTGATTCTTGCACTGCAACTACCCGGAGATACTACTTTAGATAAAGAATCATATCCACTTCAACTCAGTCATCAGGAACTAATTTATCATATACGCACCTCACTTCCTAAAGATATTCATATTGTAATAAGAAAGCATCCTCGGGATAAAAACAACTATTCAATTGAAAAATTAGATAATATAAGCTTTGATAACGAAGAAAAATTATCAAATAGTTTAAGTGATTCGTTAGCATTAATCGCCGTTAACTCAACTGTTATAATAGAAGCAATGCAATACCCAGTTAATATATATTCATTAGGTTATGGCATTTTTCAAAATAAAGGAATAGTTGTTGAATGCCATGACGGAAATATAAAAGAACGCTGGTTATCTAACATACATATCCCCAAAAACGAAGAGATATTTTCTTAGAATATTTAAAAATACGCCAACTCCCAGTATCTGATATATATGACAAGGGGCATTGGGATGGTTTTGAAATATCTCTATACCCTTTAATTGAAGCTATTATGAATCCACCAACACAACGAAAAAAGCAACTTCCTTCTCAAGAACAACAACCACCAATGAATTATATAAAAACAACTCCACCCCATATACCTAATAAAAAATATTAAAATTGATTAAATCCCCAAAAAAATTCGCTCAAGACATGCTCTTGAAAAAAAAAAAAAAATGAAATAATATTAAGGTTAAATAAAAACTTTAATAATTGGCTTTTTTCTGACACCATTCGCCCGCTCATAGCAAAGCGAAAATTTGGAAGCAATTAGATAATGCTTATAAGCGAGTAAAACCAATAGAAAAATACACGCCAACTCTTTCCTATCTATATTACAGAACAAAATGGATTTATTTTGGCATAAACAAAGAGATGGTAAAATTTGCTAAGTCACCCATCACAGCGAATCTTACGATAGATCAACAATTTGATTTATCATCAATACTTGCCGAAAGTGGAAATTATCAAGATGCTATAATTCTCGCTAAAAAGTGTATAGCAAAATCACCTTCCATTTTCAGAAAGAAACAATATCTTCGATTGGCCAATATCATTAGTAATGACGAAAATTATATTTCATCTTTAGACTTCGATGAAGGTGAATATATCAGAGAACTGGCTCGGTGTTATAATTTTGTGGAAAATAGCAAAGATATCATAGTTTCTTTATTAAAGAAAAACAAAGATAATATTAAAATCATAGGTAATTCACCAAACCAAAGAGGGATTAAAAAGGGAAAAGAGATAAATAAGTGCAATATCGTAATTAGATTTAATAGCTACGATACGAGCCTTAACCGAAGAGCTGATATAGGAGTAAAAACTGACATTTGGGTAAAATCACCTTCATTTGAAGAAGTCTCTAGAAAGTCTTTAGCTGGCTTAAAAGCTGTTATAATAACGGGTACTAATCATATAGACCGTTCTCCTTCAGCATTTGACTTTTTCTACGATTTTTATAAGTCAAATATTCCTACTACCTGTATTCCATTTGATATTTACCAGTCGTTATGTAAAAAAATATCATCACCGCCAAGCGGAGGAGTTCAAGTTTTATCTTGGATAAAAGAAATTAACGGAAAATTAGCAAATGATGACGTGCTCGGTTTTAGCCTCAATAAAAATGATGCACTTAAAGGACCTAATGGGGAAAAAAACCAAAAAATAAAATATTCTCATACTTGGGATAAAGAAATTTTAATTATTAAAAATGATTGTTTGAGATAATCGTATGAACCTTTCATTTTACATAAAGATGACGAATTTGATACTCACCTTGTTATTTTTTCCGCACTTAATACACCTAAAGGAAAATTCACTCTTTACAAAATACTAAGTTCCTTCCCGGGAAAGAAAACCTTTATTAATATTGATAGAAATCATTGGTATCAACATAATATCCCAAGTATGGGTTCTTCATTAGAAGATAGCGTTGACGCAATAAAATCCATTACTAAGAAAAAAAATACAATATATATTGGTAGTTCAATGGGAGGAACGGGAGCAGCGTTATATGGAATTAAAAATAAAGCAAAACATGTAATTTGTTTCGGGGCAGAATATGTTTTACAACTCCCTTTTAGCCGAAGTAAATTACATATGCCCGAAGACATTAAAGTTAAATATCATGATTTAACAAATTTGTTTTCTAATGCCACCGACACAACGTTTTATATATTTTCAGGTGAGCTTGACATAATCGATCTATATAATGCATCGTTACTGCCATATACATTAGAAAATATCCACATCATAATAATAAAAAACACTGGTCATAATGTAACAAAAAGTATTCATGAGAACTTTATTAAAATTGATAAATTTATTGAAACTGTGATAAAGAATGATAACGAAGCAACAAAGATATTTCATTGCGAATATTCAGGAAAAGATTATTTTTCAAAGTACAACATACATGAAATTTATAATGCCTATGTACTAATCAGAAACAGAAAGTACGACCAAGCCATTGAAGTTCTTGATTCTGTAAAACACAATAATATAACAAACCCACTATATAATTTATATTATGGCATGGCTTTAACTCGACAAAAAAAACCAGCAGCAGCCTTACCGTTTTTAACAAGATCTGTAAAAATAGCGAAAAACCGCGATACATATTTTGAACTTGGAATAGCATTGAATCATGTGAATAAATTTGATGAAGCCATCAATAATTATAAGTGCTGTATCAACGAAGATCCAAATTATGCTCCAGCATACCATCATATAGGGTTAATTTTTGAAAAGTTAAGGACTACAAAACCTCTGAGCTATACTTAAAAAAGGCATATTCTATAAAACCTGATAACCTGAGGTATAAAAAATGATTTAATTAGGGTTTTAGATATTATTTATAAAAGTTATAGCGAATTAATTAAAGAATTAAAGAATTAAAGAATTAAAGAATTAAAGAATTAATCTATATTTAATGCGTGTTATTAATAATGCGCATTATTTTTTTTGTAACTGGATAAACTCCAGTTTTACTGCATGTTTATCCAACCAAGTAAGCTGACGCAGTACGCTTTCATTGAGTGTTTTAACCGGACATCCCGTACAGAAACACTCAATTTTCATCTGCCCAGAATACTGAATGAAGTGTGGGGAATCAAGGGAAAATGGTTGCTAGAATACAACTGTGAACACCCGCATAAATCACTGAACAATATGACGCTAGAGGAATATTGAAAACACCATTATTTGGTCAGACTCTCAAAAATGCATAAAATTAAAGCGGGTCTTTTTACAATAAAAATAGTAAAAAGTTCAATACAACATTATATTTTACTTATTCAATATAATACCTCTATAAATTTTATGATAACATTTTTATCAATAATCATCATCCATATCCTGCATACGAGACCTGACCACTAAGATAACAAACACAACAACGATAATCAGGAGGCCAACAATCCACCACAAAACACACACCACGTAACTGTAACAAAGGTAACTTATTACAACCTGAATATCACTCTATGTAAATACTTTTCCTAATACACGTTCGAAAAAATACCCTTTAAAGAAAAGTTACCCCAGTTGCATGTACTGTTACATAGAACGCTTCGCCCACGCAAGGCCTCTTTAAAGAGGCCTTCAATAAGATAATATAACTTTTTCTGATATAATTATTTGTTGATTCTTTTTGACATGTAAGCCTCATCAAATTGTTGTAATATTAATCGGTTATCGATATTCCTTTATTAATCACATCTATAAAAATTTACTCAGTAGGTTCATAATTCATTTATATATGCAACTTACTCTGACTTTAATATAATAAGGAACATATCAAGGTTAAAGTAATAGCTAATGAATCTTGATAATACGTTTAATATCACTAATGTTTATAGTTTTTAATACCTACCCCCGCCCAAACTCCAGCCGCTGCACATTCACCATCCCAGTCTTCTCAGCAGCACTGACATCAATTTGTGTCACCCGCAGCGCATATTTTTCATCCAGTGCTTTTAACCAGTTCAGCAGGTCATTAAACACCACCGGATCTATCCAGACTTGAATATTCTCCCCACGCTCGGCTATCCGCTTGATGACCACCGAGTGCGCGGAAGCACTGTCACTGATGACCCGCGATACCTGCGCAGGCGTTGTTGTGGCAGATTTTCGCGCTGCAATAATATCCGGCGCGGCGTTCTTCAGTCGGGTGTTCATCGCCACCAGCTGCTGCAACATCGTCTCCTGTTGTTCTATCCGTTCGCTCAAAGGCTGCCAGATGAGGACGTAATATCCGGCGCTAAACAGGAACACCACCGCTGCCAGTAACATGCCCTTTTCACGCGGCGAACGCCCCACCAGGTGTTGTGCCAGCCAGTGTTCGCCACGGCTTAACTGGCGTTCACGCCATTGCTGAAAATAGTGAATAAATTTATCGCGTAACATGTTATTTCCTCCGCAACGTTACGCCGCCGGAAACCGCATCACCCTCTTTCTGTAATGCGTCCTGTTGCACAACATAATCGGTTGCCAGTGCGCTACGCAGTTTGTCGAAGCTGGCAAAGTTCGCGGCCCGCAGCTGGAGGTGAAGAGTCTGGCGTTTTTGATCAAAGGTGAAACCACGCATTTCGATGTCGGAAAGTGACGCCGTTTTCAGGGTACTGGCGATCGCTGACAATTCTGCGAGCAGCCGGGTATCGTCGGCCTGCGGGCGATATTTTTTCAGCGCCATCGTCACCTGGGAACGCAAATTCACAATCCGCTTCTGCTCCGGGAACAGTGTTAAGAACTTTTTTTCCGCCTGGGTGCGGCTTTGCGCCACCTGTTCGCTGATGCTCCATAACGTCACGCCCCGTTCCACTGCCAGCGCAACCAGAATCAGCAATACCGGCAGAATCATCACCCGCCAGCGCGCCCACTGTTTTCGGTAGCTGACCCGAGGCTGCCACGGCCCTGTTAGCAGGTTCCCTTCCGGTTCGCCATAAGTGGTAATGGCGGGCAGAGCCGTAACGGTCAGGCGTTCGGCGTCTGCACCAGCCCATGCAGACAGTTCTTCCGGTGCAATGCCGACCACGGTTAGTAAAAGCGGTAAATCCTGCTCATTGAGCTGTGCGCGGAACATGACCGGAGCCAGCGCCCGCCCGGCGCTCCATCCCCGGCATTCATCGATGCGGCAGATAACCCGTTGCGCATCGCCAGCCATAAACCCACAAGGAATGGACATCCAGTCCGGCGCGACGGTAGCGCGGGTGATGCCGTTTGCCTGCAACCACTGCGCAATGTTGCGCATATGCTGTTGGTGAATCACTGCTACGGTTGCCAGTTGCTGGTCGATTTTCAACGGGGCGAAATGCAGTTCATCGATATCCTGGTTCAGCTCTTCTTCCAGCAAGGCGGGCAGAATAGTCGGTATCTGCTTGCGGGGGATATCAGGCAGTTCAACCTGCCAGACGCTGATCCATTCGCCGGGAATGTAGAGTCGAATCGCATCAGTTTGCAGCCATTGCTGGAGCTGTTCGTTGTCAACGTCAGACCAGATGCCGTGCTCCACGTCGGTGGTACGGTGCTGCCAACGGATGGGATCGGAGGCGCAAAGCGGGATAAAAATCTCAAGCATGGAACTCACTCACTTTCTCCTGTCTGATGCCAGAGAACCGAAAAGTGTTGTGGGCCCATGCGGACAATTAACGAGTTCATCGTCAGTTCAATCTCATTCACGGTGATATCTGAACGCAGCCAGAAGTAATTGCTGTCCACGCTCAGGACGGTTTTTAGCTGTTTTTTAGTACGCTCATCGACGTCAGCAAGTAGCGGCTGCGCAAGAAACTGATCGACATCTTCCCAGCCCTTCGCCGGACGTTGTTGTAATAACGCCCGCGCCTGAACAGGGCTTAACCACGGGTCAAACAGCGCCTCAAGAATCACACTTTGCGCGACGTCCAGGGTATTGATGTTGATTTGCTGGCGGGTCATCGGCAGCGCACAGACCAGCGGTTTCAGTTTTTGATAAAGTCCGGCGTCCATTCCCTGCACCACGCGCATCTCGCTGATATCAGCCAGCGGTTGATTGGCAGCGTAAAACGGCACCGAACGGGCGAGATACTCGCTGTCTTCACGGCCCAGACGCGTCTGCACGCTGCGGTCTTCGTCAATAAACTCCCACAGGCTTTCGGCTATCAGTTCGGCCCGATAAGCAGGCACATTGAGGCGTGATATCAGGGCAATCAGTTGTTGTACCGCAATAGGACGCGACGCCGTCGTCGGCTGAGCGAGGGCATTCAGGTTAAAGCAGGCCTGTGCGTCACGCAGAGTGACGGCGATTTGCCCCTGCGGCAGTGGGAAAAAACGAGGGCCAGAAGCCCACGGCTGTGCCAGATGCACACGTTTTTCATTTTTCAGGCTCAGACTGAGTGCGCTCAACGCCAGGCTTTCTGCACTGGCGCTGTACCACAGCGCCTGCTGGTACTCCTGCTGGCTGCGCGTTCGCCCAAGTTGTTGCTGCATTCGCCCGGAAAGCGTGATGGTCACCAGCATCATAACCGCCAGCAATACCAGCACCACGACCAGTGCCATTCCGCGTTTTGGTGGTGAGGTGATCATGATAATTGCGGCCCGCGTAACAACCAGATGCGTTCAATTTCGCCCCACTGCGGCGAATGCAGGGTTATGCGTACCGCCACGGGGATCGCCTGTACTGACGACCAGCTCTCCTGCCAGCGCATACCATCATAGAACTGCAAACGAAGCGAATCCGCCGGAATCAACTTTTGCATTGTCGGCTTCACGCTGCCTGCTGCGTCGGTCAGCGGCCAGGCTAACCGTTCGAGATAACCGTCATGAATGCGGTAACCGACGGTGAGCAGATTACTGCGCGGCAGACGCATCAACGGATTAACCACGCCGCCGCGCACAAAGCGCATCCCTTCACTCTCAGACGCCAGCACGCCAGCGCCAGCCAGTAACGCTGGTTCACGCTGGCCCTGATCGCCTCTTACCGGACGCGGCATCATTTGTGTCAGATCGTGGGTCAGAAAACTCATCGTTTGCTGCATGAGGTTTAGTTTTTGATCGTGATCGGCGACGGCACTATTCACGCGTGTGACGCCGTTAGTCACCTGCTGCGCCATCAGTGCCAGCGAGGCAAAAATGGCTATCGCCACCAGCATTTCCAGTAACGTGAAACCAGCGCGAGTCCTTCTCACTGTTGGCCTCCCACGGCGCTAAACCAGGCGCGTCGTGACTGAATCACCGACGAAAAGTCTTCGTGACGGCTGACTTCAATATCCACCGCCTGGAGTAGCGCGTTGCCTGTACTCAGCGGTGTGGTTCGCCAGTACCAGCGGCTTCCTGCCATATCGCTCTCGCCCTGATGCCTGACCGCCCGCTGCTCGCGGGTCATCAGGTAGAGCAGCGCGGTCTGGTTTTCAGCCACCCACCCCGCTACCGTTTTTTCCTCAAGAACGTGCTGATTACTCAGCGCGCCGCTGGCAATCTGTAACACCGCCGTGGCAGCCAGCGCAAAAATCGCCAGCGCGAGCATCACTTCCAGCAAGGTAAATCCGCGCTTCATCGCATCCTCTCATCACATTGATTGAGGGATAACGCGCCATCGTGTGCCAGTTTTACCGCCCAACATGCGTTTTGCACCGCCGAGTAGAAGCGCAGCGTAAACGGCGTGGCGGGTTCAAAAGGCGAAAAACGGATCTGCGGCGTCTTCTTTTTCGCCTCTTTTTGCAGCTCCAGTTCAATATCGTGCAGCGTCAGGCGACGACGCTGCAGCTCCAGCGCATATTCCTTCTGCCAGATATCACTTCCGGGTTGTAACAGCATCTGCACCTGTTTCGGCACCGTAACCTGTGCCGATAACCGGGTCGCAGAAACGGGCAACCATTGCCCGTGACGACGCTGCATAAACTGGTAACCTGGCGGGTCGATTAGCACACCGAGTGTTTGCCCTTCGATCACTGCCCTGTCCTTAAACTGCGCAAAGCGAGTCAGAAAATCCTGCGCCGCTTTTTTCGCAGGCGGCTCTGAAGCGGTCGCAAACGTCTGTACCACGCCCGCACTGGCAAGGCCGATAAGGAAAATCACCAGCATGATTTCCAGAAGTGTGAATCCGCGTTCAGGCACTGATTACTGAAACTCCTGCAAATTCCAGTTACCGATATCTGCGCCAGCGCCCTCCCCGTTTTCCTGACCATCTGCTCCCAGGGTATAAACATCAAACAGCCCTTTTTCACCCGGGCTGAGATACTGATAATCATTGCCCCACGGATCCTTTGGCAGTCGTTTAATGTATCCACCGGTACGGTAGTTACGGGAATCCGCCATATTGGCCGGTTGCTGGATCAGCGCCTCCAGCCCCTGTTCGGTAGTCGGATAACGCCCGTTATCCAGTCGGTACATATCCAGCGCATTCTCCAGCGCCACGATATCGCTGATGGCTTTTTGCCGATCGGCTTTCTCTTTGTTGCCCAACAGGTTAGGCACCACCAGACTTGCCAGGACGCCAAGAATAACAATCACCACCATCACTTCCAGCAGGGTAAAACCTGCCCGTGGTTTTTGTGTGCGGGATAACGAATTCATGTGATAACTCCGTAAATTACATTCCAACCATATTGTTCAGTTGCAGCATCGGTTCGAGGATGGCGATGACGATAAACAGCACCACGCCCGCCATCATCACCACCAGCGCCGGCTCAAACAGCCCTAACGCCAGCCCCACCTGGGTATCAAATTCCCGTTCCTGGTTGACCGCGGCCTGTTCAAGCATGGTTTCCAGTTCACCGCTCTGTTCGCCGGAGGCGATCATGTACAGCATCATCGGCGGGAACAGGCGCAACTCCGCCAGCGCGGCGCGCAGGCTGCTTCCTTCGCGGACGCGATCTGCCGCCAGCAGCAGTTGTTGCTCGACATAACGATTTGCCGACACGGCGGCGGCGGTCTGAATGCCTTCCAGCAGCGGAACACTGCTGGCGGTGAGGATGCTTAATGTGCGGGAAAAACGCGCCGTATTCAGTCCGCGCGCAACACGCCCCGTCACGGGCAAACGCAGCAAGGTTTTATCCCAGCGCAGGCGCATCGCAGGATTTTTGAGTAGCCGTTGCCCCAGCACCAGAAGCCCCAGCAAACCCGCCAGCCAGTACACGCCGCTGGTCTGTAACGTGTCGCTCATGGCGATGAGCATTCGGGTGGAGGCTGGCAGCGCGTGTCCGAGATGATCAAACTGTTCGATAATTTTCGGCACTACTGCCGTCAGCAAAATAGTGACCACGCCCGTTGCCACCACCAGCAGTACCAGCGGGTAGAGCATGGCCTGCAGCAGGCGAGATTTCAGGCGCTGTCGCTGTTCGGTGTAATCCGCCAGGCGATTGAGCACCACGTCGAGATGTCCGGATTTTTCTCCGGCAGCGACCATCGAACAAAACAGGGAGTCAAAGACGCGGGGATGTTCGCGCAGGCTGTCCGACAGGGTATAACCTTCCTGAATCCGGCTGCGCAGCGCCATTCCGAGGCTTTTTACATGCAGTTTTTCACTTTGCTCACTGACCGCCTGTAAGCAGGTTTCCAGCGGCATTGCTGCCTGCACCAGCGTTGCCAGTTGGCGTGTGAACAGCGCCAGATCTGCCGCCGCCACGCGACGATGTGCGTGCCGCCGACGCTGCAACATTCCCCCAGTCGAAGCATTCAGCCGGGCTTCAATGTGCACGGGGATAAGCTCTTTACCACGCAACAATTGACGGGCATGACGCGCGGAATCCGCCTCAATCATGCCTTTGGTTTTGCGACCATTACGCTCCAGCGCCTGATAGTAAAACAGTGCCATTACGCCTCCATGGTTACCCGCAGAACTTCATCGAGAGAGGTTTCTCCGGCGAGCACTTTCTCAATGCCGTTGCTGCGGATACCCGCAGAGTGTTGCCGGACATAACGTTCCAGCTCCAGTTCCCCGGCCTGACGGTGGATCAAATCACGTAATGTGGCGTCCACCACGATCAGCTCATGGATGGCAGTACGTCCGCGAAAACCTTTGTGATTACAGGCGGGACAGCCCTGCGGATGGTACAGCGTGACGGTTCGCGCATCGGTAATCCCCAGCAGGCGTTTTTCTTCGTCGGTGGCAGGCGCGGACTGGCGGCAATCGGGACACAGCGTGCGAACCAGTCGCTGCGCCATCACGCCCGTCAGACTGGAAGAGAGCAGGAAAGGCTCAACGCCCATATCCTGCAAACGCGTGATCGCCCCCACCGCCGTGTTGGTATGCAGCGTGGAAAGTACCAGGTGTCCGGTCAGTGAAGCCTGAACAGCGATTTCTGCGGTTTCGGTATCGCGGATTTCACCGACCATCACCACATCCGGGTCCTGACGCAAAATCGCGCGCAGGCCACGGGCGAAGGTCATGCCGACGCGGGTGTTAACCTGCGTCTGACCGATCCCTTCAATCATGTATTCGATAGGGTCTTCAACCGTGAGAATGTTACGCGAGTGGTTGTTCAGCTCCTGCAATCCAGCGTACAGCGTGGTGCTTTTGCCGGAACCGGTCGGCCCCGTCACCAGAAAAATGCCGTGCGGTTTGTGTAACAGCTGGCGCAACTGCGCAGTCAGTTCGAGACTTAAACCCAGACGCTCCAGCGTCAGGCGAGCCTGGTTTTTGTCCAGCAGTCGCAGCACTACCCGTTCCCCCCAGGCGGAAGGCATGGTGGAGACACGCACGTCAATCGCCCGACCGCCCAGCAGCAGCGCAATGCGCCCATCCTGCGGTACGCGTTTTTCGGCGATATCCAGCCGTGCCATCACCTTAATACGCGATACCAGCAGCGAGGCCAGTTTACGACCGGGGCGCAACATTTCATGTAATGTGCCGTCAACACGAAAACGGATCACCAGGCTCTTTTCAAACGTCTCAATGTGGATATCCGAAGCGCCTTCTTTGATTGCCTCTGCCAGCATGGCGTTGATCAGTTTGATGATTGGCGCATCGTCGTCACTTTCCAGCAGATCTTCCGTTTCCGGTAGTTCTTCTGCGAGAGTAAAAAAGTCCTCAGCAGAACCGAGATCTTCCATCAGCTGGCGGGCCTCGGAAGAGTCCCGCTGCCAGACCGCATTCAGCCGCTGTTCAAATTCGGCCTCGTCGATTTGCCTCAGCGTAAAAGACGCGTTCAGCCCCCGCTGCAGCTCCTGCAAAACAGAGAGCGACAACGGATGAACATGGAGGATCTCCAGCGACGCTTCGCACCATGCCACCAGGCTAAACCGACGGCTGAAACTGTAGGGCAGACGCACGGTGTTAGCGGTGGTTTCCTGTGCTACAGGCACCATTAACGCGTTCTCCCGGCATTAAGGAACGCGCGAACTTCTGGCGGTAGAGCCTGATTTTGCGCTGGCAGTACCGGCTGCGCGGTGTGCGGCATCAGGCTCAAGCCTTGCTCATCGCGATAGATCTGTTCGGCGCGCATATAGTTATATTTGCGCTGCGACACGCCGTCTGCCGCCATACCGTCACGCAGAATGGTCGGGCGGATAAATACCATCAGGTTACGTTTTTCTTTTTTATCCGCCGTCGATTTAAACAGGTTACCAATCAATGGGATATCGCCAAGCAGCGGCACTTTCGCCACGCTTTCTCCCGCCTGATCGTCCATCAGACCGCCAAGCACGATCAGCTCACCATCGTTTGCCAGCACGGTGGTTTTCAGTTTGCGCTCGCCAAACACGACGTCGAGACTGGTCTGTCCTTCCACCTTCGACACTTCCTGCTCAATCACCATCTGTACCGCGTTTCCTTCGTTAATCTGCGGCGTGACTTTCAGCATGATGCCGACTTTTTTCCTCTCTACCGTATTGAAAGGATTGCTGTTATTAGAGCCAACAGTAGAGCCGGTTAATACCGGAACGTCCTGGCCCACCATGAAGAAGGCTTCCTGGTTGTCCAGCGTGGTGATACTAGGCGTGGAGAGCACGTTCGAGCTGGAGTCGTTTTTGACCGCCTGTACCAGCGCCATCCAGTCGCCTTTCACCACGCCAACCGCCGTACCGCTAAAGCCAGAAAGAAGCTGAGCGAGCGTGGAGAGATCGCCGTTAGTATCCGGGTTAATGGTGGTAGCGCCGTTTTCACTGATCACCGTGGAGCCTTTCTGCGGTTTCGCCTGAGAAATGGCTGCACCCAGCGTGCCAATAGGGATCTGCGTACCGTTAGCAAACTGCATTAATCCGGCATCTTTCGACGCCCACTGCACGCCGAAATTGATATTGCTACCTTCGGCAACTTCCACGATCAACGCCTCGACGTGCACCTGAGCACGGCGAATATCCAGTTGTTCAATCACGCTTTGCAGCGACTGCATGATGTCCTGCGGCGCGGTAACAATCAGGGCATTACTGTGTTTGCTGGCGGCGATGGAGACAACCTCACGCCCGCTACCGACGGTGCCTTCCGCCTCTTCTTTAGCCGCCGTGAGCGTGCCGCTGACCTGCTTCAGTACATCGACCAGATCTTCGGCTTTGCTGTATTTGAGATAGAAAACCTGGCTGTTGCCGCTGCGCTCCATTTCTGAGTCCAGCCGACGGATCAGGCGGCGCATTTTGTCCCGCGTGGCCAGGGTCACCACTGACAATCACACTGTTGGTGCGTTCGTCGGCGACAATTTGAGATTTCAGCGTCGCAGGCTGGTTCTCGCCGCTGTTTTTCGTCAGGCTTTCCAGCACGCGGGCGATTTCCGAAGCCGAGGCGTTATCCAGCGGGATCACCTCTTCGGTGCGATTACCCGCATGATCCACGCGCTGGATCACTTCCGTCAGGCGCTCCACAACTGAGGCGCGTCCGGTAAGCATAATCACGTTGGAGGGATCGTAATTAACAACGTTGCCTGAGCCTGCGCTGTCGATCATCTGGCGCAGAATCGGTGCCAGCTCGCGGACCGACACATTACGTACCGGCACGACTTTGGTGACCATTTCATCGCCCGCGTAGTTGTCGCTGCCTTCACCAACCAGCGGCAGCGGCTCGACTTTCGCGGCACTGGATTTCACCACCTTCAGCACGTCGTTTTCCATCGGTACGACGGCATACCCCTGTGCTTCCAGCAGGTTAAGGAATAGCTGGTAATACTGGCGTTCATTGAGCGGAGTCATGGTACGAATACTCACTTTCCCCTGTACGCCCGGCCCCATAATGATGGTTTTATTAAGGTTAGCGCCGACGGTTTCGATGAACGATTTCAGGTCGGTATCTTTAAAATTGGCGGTGAAAGTGGCTTCTTCCGCCCAGACCGGTGAACTGCATAATGCCGCTGCCAGCACCAGCGGCAGTAAACGCTTTTTTGTTTTGAGGCCAGTTGTCTTCTTACGCCAGACCGACAACGTAATATCACGCCAAAACACGATGAATGATTCTCCTGGATTAAATGCGGTTAGCGCAGCGCGATGGAAATGTCGTGGCGCGCACCCTTGCGTAAAACCGTAAGTTGAATGGAATCCATTGAAGGTAACTGCCGCATCAGAGCAATCATTGCTCGTGGATCAGTGAAATCCTGCTGATTTAGCGCAATGGCGATATCGCCTTCCCTGAAACCGCTGGCATCGAACAGAGAACGATCTGCCCCCGGCTTCACTGCATAACCGACAATCCCCTCCTTACGCACAGGCGTAAGCTGGATATAGTTAAAAATTTTCTGCGGATCTTTCGCCAGTGCCTGACGCACGGCAGCCGGGATCTCCACTGGCGCACTGACAGCAGGTTCAGCAACAGCTTGCTTTGCTTCGTCGCTGACGGCTTTTTTGCTGGTCACGGCTATGGTGGGACGCTTCTCTTCTGCCAGACTCAGACGTTCCATTTTCCCCTGATAGCGCAGCATCACATGGTCACGATTAATTTCCTCAATCACCGCGTTGTGAGAGCCAAGCCGTTCGCCCTGTAAATAGACCTGCTGTTTGCCGCCTTCTTCAATCACCGCGCCGGGTCTGGCACCAAAGGCGATCCCGCGCAGCACCACATTAAGACGCGTTTCTGCCACAGGCACAGGTTCAGGTTGTTTTACCGGTGCGGCGACGGGCTGATATTTGCCAAACCAGTTTTGCTGGCTGATTAATTGCACGTCATTTTTATCGAACGTTTTTGCATCTGCACGGGGCGGTTTATTCGCCGATGGGGAAACCGCCGTATATTCCGCAGAAAAGGAGAAATAGCGCCAGAGTGAATGCGCCACTTTTGCAGAAATAATAAGCAGCATCAGCCAGAACATCCCGCGTGCAATTTTTCGCAGATGCTCTTTGTCTGTATTAAGAGATTGTCTCTGGCTAAGAGTGTGACGAATTTTTGTCAGCAACTGAATGAGATAAATTCGTGCGTCACGAAAAACAACCCGCGCCAATTTATATCTACCCGACGTTATGCTTTGACTATTCCACAGGTGGTACGATCCAGTTTCCGCTGATACTGGTTACCTGTACGTGTATCATTAATCGTTATGCTGTAATTAATTCCCTCGGTAATCATTAATTTCACCGTCGGGTCAGCGCACATTTGTCGTTGATAGCTGGTTAAAAAGGCATCAGGCGTCTGCGTGGTCTGAGCACCCGCTTCGCTGATAATGGTCATTTTTACCGTCGTGCCGCTACTTTGCGCCAGCACTAAGGTATATCCCGCAGATTTAATCGGCAGGTTTTGGCTGATATTTTGCGCCTGTTTTTTCGCCAGTAAACTGGCATTTTCATTATGGCTGGCACAGCCACTTAATAATCCTGTAACGCTCAACAATAGCGATATTAATACCCTCCCTGGCATTTGTTTTATCGACATGGTAAATAATCTCTAAGGTTATTAATAAGAGTAAAAATGTCACTTCGATAATGACGTGGTTATCATTAAAACAATGCCTGTAGATAAAGTGTTGCTATACCGCCCAGACTTAAACACGGTCCAAAAGGCAGTGTGGTTGATCCTCTTTTTGTAATAACGGCATATATCAGGCCGCAGCATGAGGCGATTAAAGCAACATTGGGCAGCGACAACGCCCCCACCCAACTACCTAACGCAGCGAACAATAATACATCGCCCATGCCTAATGCTTCTTTACGCAGAACTATTCCGGCTATCCAGCGCAGAGAGTAAAAAGTGATAAACCCCACCAGTACGCCGGTGACTGCATCTTGTAGTGTTAACGGACTCTGTTGCGCCCATGCCGCAATCAGCCCGGTCCACAATACGCCCTGAGTAAAAACATCGGGCAGCCATTGGTGATCGAGGTCGATGATGCTTGCGGCAATCAGCCAGGCGGATAATATCATCACCGCCAGCGCCCATCCACTTTCCGGCCAGACCAGACTCGCCAGCAAAAAAGCGAGTGCCGTCAATAACTCCACCAGCGGATAACGCTTGCTGATTTTCGCCTGACAGTCGCGGCAGCGCCCTTTGAGCATCAACCAGGAGAGCAGCGGAATATTGTCACGAACGCGGATAGTCTGCTGGCAATGCGGACAGTGCGAACGCGGCAGCGCAAGGCTTATTTTTGACTGCGCACTCGGCATTTCACCATGAAACTCCGCCATTTGTTGGCGCAGCATGATGGGGTAACGCCAAATCACCACATTCAAAAAACTGCCGATGATCAATCCTCCGACGGTTGCCAGTATGGGCATCGCCGCGGGGTATTGCTGAAAAACATCAAAAAGCATGGTTAAAGGTTGTTTGTTGTAACTTGCCGGATGCGGGCCTGCAGGTGTATGCCATATAGCTTTCCTCCAGGCCCGATGCGCCTTATTTCATGCCGGATGCGGCGCGAGCGCCTTATCCGGCATACAGGCTTACTCAGCTGACATCTTATGCTCGGTAACCTGATTAATGGTTTCCGGCCCTTGCTGCGGTTTCGGCAGATTAAGCGCCGCCAGCGTCTCGTAAGCCGACTGGCTCACACCGCCCTCGAAGTTCATCTCGCTCGCTCCCGGTAACTGGTAAGCATTCGCGCCCGGATTCCATTTCTTAAAGAACTCCGACAGATCCGTCTGAGCGCCCCAGGAGGCACACAGCATCAGCTTGTCGGCAGCGTTACCGTTGGATTCGGCACAGTAATTTCTTTCGCCAAACTTGGTTTTGCCAACATCATCGCCGCGTGCTTTACGGTGCATCAACTGGAACAGGTTCCAGCCTTTCATCCCTTCACGATCGCTGTAGAACTTAGGCAGGTCACCTTCTGGATACCACTGTTTGATATCAAAGTTTTTCTCTGCCCATTCCTTCAGCTGCGCGTACATCAGCAGACGGTCACCCGCACCGCCGCGCGCCCATGCCTGACCGTTGCTCTCGTTCAGATATTCCGGCGCGACGGTAATATCGTCAGCGACACGGTTCATCTTGCCGAGATAGCGATCCTGCATGTACAGCGCCAGCACGTTGTTCGCTACTTCAGTTGCGCCAGGAACAGTCAGCGGCGTTTCGGCGGCGTTGTGACCAACTTCGTGCCAGATCAGCCAGTCGTTCAGCGGCGTCGTCGGCAGCGTGGTGCTGTTCGTCGAGAAGCTGCTGTTCATTACCGGATAACCAGAGTGCGCATCACCGATGGAGATCTGCACATCGTTGGTGAAACGATGCTTGTGCCCCGTCAAGTTTTTATAGGTAAACATCCGGTGCTTACCGTCTTCATCATTACGACCGTAGAAGTCATTCATCGAGCTGGCAAAGGTATCCAGATCTTTAGCGAATTCTGCTACACCACCAGTGAAATTGCTGGCCTCAAGGTTCTTCTTCGGCGTGGTATAAACGAAAGCGTCTGATTCCAGCTCGCCCAGCGGCGCAGGGGAGTTCAGAGCGTTTTTCCATTCGCCGTCTTTATAGAACGGCGCTTTTACCACACCAGTAAAGGTGAATTCGGCTGACTCATTCTTTGGGCTGTTGCCCTTGATATAAATCAGACCACCGTAAGGCACCTTGAAGGTCACCTTATCATTGGCTTTCAGATCATAGGTTTTCGTCACTTTTGGCGGACGGTTCAGCGCGACTTCATGCTTCTCGCGTCCGGTCAGATCGTCGGCCAGCGCCACGGTGACAGTCACAGGAACTGATGCAGAAGACTCAATGGTGACCTCTTTCTGAGCCGGAGCCCACAGGCCAGTAGACTGCATGTTACCCGCAAACCATTTGGTCGGATTCGAGTACAGGCTGATGGTTTCAGTAACCTTCTCACCTTCTGCCGATACCGCTCCCGGATACTTCTCGACATCAACTTTGATGTTCAGATCCCACCAGGAACGACCCAGCATCAGGCGCGTCAGCGGTTTTTCCATATAGTTGAGCGGATAGCTCGGGTTCATCATGCCCGCTTTATTAACGCTCTTCTCGCCGTAGATCATGTTGTTATCGACCAGCGATTTTTTCAGCTCATCAGAACACTGCGTGCCGCCAGTATAGGCATCGTTGGCGTAGCAGTTCAGGAACTCGGTGAACGTTTTAAAGCCCAGCTCGTCATCCTTGTCGTTTTCATAGCGATATTCAATTTTATTCCACAGCCAGACCGACATGTTCTGGTACAGACGTTCCAGATCGACGCTGCTCAGACGCTCACCTTTGCGACCATTGGTCCGGAAGTAGAGCTCATGCTGATACAGACGCTGAATGTTGGTGCCTAAATCCGCAGCCTGCACCATCGCTTTTGCCGTGTCGGCGTTAAGGCTTAGTTGCGTATACTGTGGAACATACATGCCACCAGTAACCGGAACCCCCGTGCCAGGACGATATTCCAGACAGTTGACCTCGTAGTGGTAAGTTGGGTCCTTACACTCCTCTAATCCCTTGAATTTTTCCAGAATTTTCTTCTTCGCAGCATCCAGAGATTCAGTCGTTTTGTGGTCGGCTTCATCGATAAAGGCGAATTGAGTTACCTGTTTACCATCAACCTCTTCTTGCCAGCTGGCTACTTCTAGTTTCGGTTTCTTATCAGGCTTGTTATCAATCTGATATTTCCAGGTAACTTTTCCTGTTTTGGAATCAATGGTGTACGGCAGCTCACCCTCCACAACCGGATAACGTTCATAAACCCAAATGCCAGTCGCTCGACGCTGGCGCACGCGGTCTGGATAACCCTGCGGATCGTTATTCACCACCGACTTGTTCAGTGCCATCGACAGACCTGCGGCATCAAGCAGACGTACAAAGCCAGATGCGCTCTCTTCCTTAAGATTGCTCATCACGTTTTCCATGATCAGCACCGATCCACCTTTGTTCAGATAGGCGATCAGATCGGTCACATCCTGCTGGGTCAGCTTCGGTTTGCTGGTATCTGCACGCAGTGGGATTGCGTAAGGATCACTACCCACCTGAGTCACATATTCAAAGCCGTTAAGGATCAGCAGCGGCATTTCCTGCGGATCGAGATCGCCATAGCTACTTAAATGCTCAACAGAGATGCCCGCAAAATCCGGATGGAAGCCGAACTCAGCGCTGTTTCCTGTAACCTGACCATGACGTTTGAAATAGACAGTATCCAGGTTGGTACCTACGGTCATGCTGGCTTTCGCGTCCGGCGTCCATTTATCGTCGGACAGATAGCGCAACACGTTCTGCATAAAGTGCTTCATATCATTAGAATCACTGTTACGCGTACACTGACCGTTTTTATCAACACCGCCTTCCCAGCTGTAACCGTTCGGACAACGCAAGATGCTGTTGTAGTGCGGGTTACCGATAACCATCAGTTTGCCCTCACCGACTTGCCCCAGCGAGATAAACGGCAGGTTAAAAGTGGCAGTTTCGCGTGTCACGTTCTCCGGGCGCACAATGGAAGGCGCTTCCGTAATGTACGCCAGCTCATTTTTATCCCAGGCGCGTTTTTCGCCGAAGGCCAGCCAGTAGTTTTTATCATTACGCGCCATCAGAATCGGGAACGCCGCGTTGGAGATATTCACCACAGCTTGACCGCGCGCATTACCGGTGCTGCCATAGAAGTTGGTAGAGTCATGGAATACGTGGAACTTGCTGACAGATTTGTAACTTGTATCCACGCCCCACAGCTTGTTGATAACGCCCTGAATCTGGCCGTCATTAACATTGCGTGCTGTCAACGAGAACCAACGCTGAGAGTTGCAGCCCCCAAGGGAGTCACAAATCGCCGTATCAATCTCTTTAGCCTGCCCGGATTCAAACTGCTCAAGAAATTCGTTTGTCCGCTCAAAGGTTTGATCGCCTTCGCTCAACGCCTCGCCATTGGATAACGAGAGATTGATAATCTCGTTGATTACGTTGGGATACTCGGCAAAGACCTTACGCACTACGTCCGGCACTTCACGCTCATCATTTTTTTCCGGCCTGGGAGTAACGATGAATAAGCTGATCAATATTCGCGCCGCGAACTTCGTCACCCAGTTCAGTCAACGCAATGGTCGACTTATTGCCGCGCACTGAGCCCAGTTCAAAGGTGTCGATACCAAAGGAGATGGTTTCGCCCCAGCTGAAGTTGAATTTGCCGTTTTCGCCAGTTACGCCACGGCCTGAGCTGGTGTAGTAATTTACGCCAACCACACCATTGCCCATGCTATCTACCAGTCGGCCTTCGGAGAGAATTATTTCAGTGGGTTGATACTGATAAAACTGTTCCGCGTTAGCCGACACGAAGGAAGCGTTCAGATCCGGTTTTGTTCCCGGCGTGGTGACAGGCACGACCGGTGAGGTATGAGTGGATGGCGCTTTATCGGTCGCAGCATTGTTTTCCACCTCTTCATTGACCAGCTTTTTTGAACTCTTCCGGTGCCAGATCGATTTGCTTATACAGCGAGTCGAAACGTTTACTCTCGATCACTGAGGAGAACGTCAGGCAAACCTGTTCTGTATTCGCCGGACAGCTGTTACTGGACGTTACCAGCGAAACCGCATTGCTTTTCTTGTCATCGGAAGCCGCCAGTTCTTGCGCGTCCTCAAGACTAAACGACACTTTTTCAACCGCACGCAGGCTACGCGCAGCTTCTGACTGAGTGTTGAAGGTGGCAATTGTCGTGTTGTTCCCTGCCACACAGGTGACTTTGTCGCCTGGCGTAAAGGTAAAGCCATCGCTGGATTCACCATTACAAGTAGCACCAGTTATCCGCTGGCTTCCGCCCAGAGTCAGATAACCCGTTTTCGTAGGAACAGGTTCTGGCTCCGGTTCTGGTGTTGGCTCAGGATCAGGTGTCGGTTCCGGCGTAGTTCTGGGTCCGGCGTTGGCTCAGGCGTCGGCTCCGGGTTTGGTGTTGGATCAGGTTTCACTTCCGGCAAAGACCCTGTTCCAGAATCTACAGGCGGCGTATCGGAGGAAGATCCGGAGCCACCGCCATCACAACCAGCTAACAGGGTTGCACTCAAAATAGCCGCTAAAAGCGATTTCTTATATTTAAATTTCTTATTCATTAATAACGCAAGTGACAAAACAAAGTTAAAAGATTCGTAACCGGGGAAATAGTTTTATGCTTTATCTTCTTTAATAACTTCCTCCATTCTTAAGAAAACGGCATCATTGATAGAAAAACAGGTGAAATTTATAAGAATAACCCCTATTCGATGTCTGGCTGGTTATTTTTACGAAATTTCAATAAACAAAAAATTAACAACCTTTCACAACGTAACTATATAAATTTGTTGGTAGTTTTAACGATTAAGATTGCAAAAGCAACAGATAGAACGGTGTTTGCTCATCAAGCGAACATAATTAATACTGACTTGTTTTGCGTGATAAATAATAGATGTTCTCACGCTCTTAATTATTTAGCATGTTATCTGAACGCGAAACATTATTGCCACATGGATAATAAAGCGGGAAATAATTTTCTATTAATAAGACAGAGTAATGTAAACGAAGCCGGATGATATTAACGATCATCCGGCTTTATTGACTTACGAAACTAACATCCCGGTAAACACATACGCCTGCAACAGCGTGATAATGCCGATCACACTGGCAAAGATCAGACTGTGCTTCACGGTGTAGCGGAACAGTTCAGATTCTCGGCCCACCATGCCCGTCGCGGCGCAGGCCACGGCGATAGATTGCGGGGAGATCATCTTGCCAGTTACGCCGCCGCTGGTATTTGCTGCCACCAGCAGAGTGTCAGAGACGTTGATTTGCTGCGCCGTGGTCGATTGCAGTGAACCAAACAGGGCGTTAGAGGAGGTGTCCGAGCCGGTAAGGAATACGCCCAGCCAGCCGAGAAACGGTGAGAAAAACGGGAACATCACGCCTGTACCTGCCAGTACCAGCGCCAGCGTGGTGGACATACCGGAATAGTTGGTGACGAAGGCGAACGCCAGCACCATGCCAATCGACAATATCGGCCACTTCAGACTAATTAGCGTTTCGGCAAAGACGCCAATCCCTTTCTTGATGCCCACGCCGAGGATGAAGATAGAGATAATCGCCGCAATAAAAATAGCGGTGCCGCCAGCCGAGAGAGGGTCGAATTTAAACACCGCATCCATTGGCGTTGGTTGGGCGACAATGGGTGCCGCTTTCAACACTTGTTGATGCAAATGAGGGATCTGGAAATTAATCACCAGTGAATAAAACGCGCCGCCCGGAGCAAATAACGCTTTAAACGGCTTCATGGTCCAGATGGTGACCAGCACCGTTAAGATTAAAAACGGTGACCACGCACGAATGATTTGCCCCAGACTATATTCTGAAGGCACGGGACCGCCAGAAGATGGTTTATTCACCACCATCGCACCTGCGGATTGTCCCATGCTGATTGCCGTTTCGGTATTTTTCGGCCGCCAGACTTTAAGGAATAAAGCGAGTGAGACGATACTCACCAGCGCCGAAGTAATATCCGGCAGTTCCGGACCAATATAGTTAGAGGTAAAGAACTGAGTGACAGCGAAGCTTCCCCCAGCAACCAGCGCCGCTGGCCACGTCTCTTTCACCCCTTTCCAGCCGTCCATCATTGCTACCAGCCAGAACGGCACAAGAACCGACAGGAACGGTAACTGACGTCCCGCCATTGCGCCAATGTGGAACGGATCGATTCCCGTTACCTGACCGGCGACCAGAATCGGCACGCCCAACGCACCAAACGCCACCGGCGCAGTGTTGGCAATCAGACACAGCCCCGCCGCGTATAACGGTTTGAAGCCCAGGCCCACCAGCAGCGCACCGGTAATCGCCACCGGCGCACCAAAGCCAGCCGCCCCTTCCAGCAACGCGCCAAAGGAGAAACCAATCAGTAACACCTGCAAACGCTGATCGTCGGTGATGGAGATAACCGAGCTGCGGATAATATCGAACTGGCCGCTGGCAACGGTTAATTTATACAGGAATACCGCCGCGACAATAATCCACGCAATAGGCCATAAACCATAAATAAAGCCATAGCCCGCAGCAGCAAATGCCATATCAATTGGCATTTTAAAGGCGAATATCGCAATCAGAATAGATAATATAAGGGTTATTGCTCCGGCGACATGTCCTTTCAGACGTAATACCGCGAGTGCAACGAAGAAGAATATTATCGGGATCAGGGCGACCAGAGCGGATAGCCCCAGTCCTCCCATCGGCATATACATTTGGGTCCAGGTAACCATATTGTTCAGTCTCTTATTATCTTTATATGCTTGATATACTTAAGGTTGTAATAAGCAAAAGAGGACTGAACTGTAAAATATAGGCGTTATACTTTACAGCAACAGTACGCTGCTAACGCAATTGCTACCTCTGGCATAACAAGTATATCGGGTAAGGGTTTCTGTTCCGCACACGCAGGCGCAGAGTATCGTTAAGATGTCCATATTGTTGTTTTAGGCCCGCTAGTAATGCGCTACGGGTATTTAATATTGTTAAACCCTGATAATCGCTCCGGTTATTTCCGGGATAAATGTACTACCGCAGTTACTATCATAGCCCCGACAATAAAACTTGCCGGGGCTTTTTTGACGCTATTAATGACTTTCTTTTTCGCGTAAACGCCAGGCGTGTAATAACGGTTCGGTATAGCCGTTTGGCTGTTTCACGCCGAGGAAGATTAAATCGCTGGCAGCTTTAAAAGCACACGAGTTAGCGAAATTCCCCGCCATCGGACGATAAGCCGGATCGCCAGCGTTTTGCTGATCAACCACTTTCGCCATATTCTCCAGCGACGCCTGCACCTGTTCTTTGGTCAGAATACCGTGACGTAACCAGTTGGCGATATGCTGGCTGGAGATACGCAACGTTGCACGGTCTTCCATCAGCGCCACATTGTGAATATCCGGCACTTTGAACAACCAATCCCCTGCTCCACCCAACGCACCACGTAACCCAGAATCCCCTGTACGTTGTTATCCAGCTCTTGTTGGATCTCTTGTGCCGACCAGTTAGCGTTTTCAGCCACCGGAATAGTCAGCAGATCGTCCAGCAGCGGTTCAAATTCAGCATTGAACTCGGTCTGGGCAATGTTGGCTTGCACGCTCTGTACGTTGGTTTGATGGTAGTGCAGCGCATGGAGCGTAGCAGCGGTTGGTGACGGAACCCAGGCCGTGTTCGCCCCGGCACGTAACTGATCGCCCTTCTGGCTGTACATGTCCGCCATCAGGTCCGGCATTGCCCACATGCCTTTACCAATTTGCGCTTTACCGCGCAGCCCACAGAACAGACCGGAAAGCACGTTATTACGCTCGTAGGCTTTGATCCAAGGCGTCGATTTCATCTGATTTTTACGCAGCATCGGGCCAGCTTCCATCACCGAATGCATTTCATCGCCGGTACGATCGAGGAAACCGGTATTGATGAACGCCACGCGGTTGCGCGCCTGAGCGATACAGCTACGCAAGTTCAGCGAGGTCCGACGTTCTTCATCCATAATGCCCATTTTCAGGGTATTCGGTGCCATACCGAGCATTGTCTCAATGCGGGTAAACAGTTTGTTGGCGAACGCCACTTCCAGCGGACCGTGCATTTTCGGTTTCACAATATAGACGCTGCCAGTGCGCGAGTTTTTCTGCACTTTTAAATCATAGAGGGCAATCGCGCCAGTCATGACGCCATCAAGAATGCCTTCCGGGATTTCATTGCCTTCGCTGTCCCAAATCACAGGAATGGTCATCAAATGACCCACGTTGCGGATAAACAGCAGCGAGCGTCCGTGCAGAGAAATTTCAGAGCCATCGGCGGCGGTGTAATGACGATCGTCATTCAGTTTACGCACGATTTGTCGACCGTTTTTCTCCATTTTCTCTTGCAGAGTCCCCTGCATCAGGCCCAGCAGGTTGCGGTACAGCAGGATTTTATCTTCCGCATCAACCGCCGCGACCGAATCTTCGCAGTCGAGAATGGTACTGATGGCCGCTTCGACGATAACATCGTTGATGTGCGCCGGATCGTCTTTGCCAATCCGCCCGTTGGCATCAATTTGCAGTTCAATATGCAGGCCGTTATTTTTCAGCAAAATGCAGGTCGGCGCAGCGGCATCGCCACGGTAACCGACAAACTGCGCAGGGGTACGTAACGTGGTTTCTTTACCATTTTTCAACTGGATGCGTAATTGTTTATCGACCACCTTAAACGCCACCACATCCTGATAGCTGCCGTTTTCCAGCGGTAGTGATTCATCGAGGAAACGCCGAACCCAGGCGATAACCTGCTCACCACGCTGCGGATCGTAGCCGCTGACCATCGCCCCTTCCTGCGGGATGATGTCGCTGCCGTATAACGCATCGTACAGTGAGCCCCAGCGAGCGTTCGCCGCGTTCAGCGCGTAGCGGGCGTTCATTGCCGGAACCACCAGCTGTGGCCCCGCCTGACTGGTGATTTCGCTGTCAATGCCCGTGGTTTCCACCGTTACGCGCTCCGGTTGCGGCACCAGGTAGCCCAGTTCACGCAGGAAAGATTTATAGGCCGCTTTATCTTTTACCGGCCCCGGATTGCTGCGATGCCACTCATCAAGCGCCGCCTGAATGCGATCGCGTTCTGCCAGCAACTGACGATTTTCTGGTGCCAGATCGTGAACGATCTCATCAAAATTGCGCCAGAACGCCGCAGCGTCCAACCCTGTTCCCGGTAAAACTTCTTCATCCACAAAACGTTTAAAATTGGCGTTAATGCGTAAACGGCCCTGGGTTATGGTTTGACTCATTGTTTCTCTCCTCGTTTTCGCTTATTTCGCCAACACCGCTGCTGCCGCTTTCGCGACCTGCGCATCCTGTGCTCCGGTTAAACCAGAAACGCCCACGGCACCAATAATTTGCCCATCCACAACAACCGGTACGCCACCTTCCAGCGACGTCAGTAACGGCGCAGTCACGAACGCGGTACGTCCGTTGTTCACCATCTCTTCATAGCCCTTAGTTTCACGACGCCCCAGCGCGGCGGTACGCGCTTTCTCCTGGGAGATGTAAGCCGCAATCGGCGCGCAATCGTCCATGCGACTTAACGCCAGCAGATGACCGCCGTCATCGGCAACAGCAATGGAAACAGACCAGTTATTTTTCTGCGCCTCTTCCTGACCTGCGGCAATAATTGCACTCGCCATTTGCTGGCTAAGAATGACTTTAGTTTTCATTTTGTTATTCCTTTTCAAGGGCTTGTTCTACAATTTCAATCCAGTGACGCACAGAGGTACGACCGGCGCTCGCCAGATGCGTCTGGCAACCAATGTTGGCGGTGACGATCATTTCCGGTTTGCCGCTTTCCAGCGCATTCATTTTGTTATCCCGCAGCTGGCGCGCCAGATCGGGATGCGTTAACGCATATGTTCCCGCCGACCCGCAGCACAGATGGCTGTCGGGAACGTCCGTTAAGGTAAATCCAAGACGAAGCAACACTTTTTCCACTTCGCCGTTCAGCTTTTGCGCATGTTGTAGGGTACACGGGCAGTGGAAGGCCAGTTTTTTTATCGCCGCGAATTGCCAGTTTTTCCAGCGGTTCCTCGCGCAGAAGTTCGACTAAATCGACCGCCAGCTCACTGACCTGACGCGCTTTATCGGCATACAACGCATCGTTTTTCAGCATCTGCCCATACTCTTTGACAAACGCGCCGCAGCCGCTGGCAGTCTGCAAAATAGCCTCGGCACCTGCTTCAATCGCGGGCCACCAGGCATCAATATTATTGCGCGCCCGCGCTAACCCTTTCTCTTGCGCATTAAGATGATAGTCCACCGCGCCACAACAGCCTGCTTCGTTAGCTGGCGTCACGCTGATCCCCAGACGATCCAGCACTCGCGCAGTTGCCGCGTTGGTGTTGGGCGAAAGCGTAGGCTGGGCGCAGCCTTCCAGCATTAAAACCCGACGCTTATGGCGCAGCGGTGGACGCGGTTTAGCTTTCACGGTTTCAGCAGGCAGTTTTGCTCTGACCTGTTCCGGTAAAAACGGTCGCAGCACCAGCCCTACCTGCGTCAGCGCACGGAAGACCGCCGGACGCGGCACTACCTGGCGCAATCCTTCGCGCAGCATTCGCTCCGGCAGTGGGCGTTTCACTTTCTGCTCGACAATATCACGCCCGATATCCAGCAAATTGTGATAGCGCACACCAGAAGGACAGGTGGTTTCACAATTGCGGCAAGTGAGACAGCGATCGAGATGTTCCTGCGTTTTAAGCGTGACGTCGTTGCCTTCCAGCACCTGTTTAATCAGATAGATGCGCCCGCGCGGCCCGTCCAGTTCATCGCCCAGAAGCTGATAGGTTGGGCAGGTTGCGGTACAAAATCCGCAGTGAACACAGGCGCGCAGGATGCTGTCGGCTTCCAGCGCGCGCGCGTTCTGCCGCATCTCTTCAGTTAATTGGGTTTGCATAGCCTGCTCCTCAAAGTTCCGCGTACATGCGACCGGGGTTAAACACGCCGCAAGGGTCGAGCTGCTGTTTAAGCTGCTGGTGATAGCGGAATAAAGGAGCCGGTAGCGGGGCAAAGCCACCATCTCCGGCACTAAAGCGGGTCGCATGACCGCCAGCGTTGCGGGCGATGCGATGGATTTGATTGTCATCGGCTGTCGATTTCAGCCAGCGTAGCGCCCCGCCCCAGTCGATCAGTTGCTCGCCGGGTAAATCTATCATCGGCGCATCGCTGGGTAAGGAAATGCGCCATAAGGTACCTGGTAACGAGAAGAACGGCAGTTGTTGTTCACGCAATTGCTGCCAGAACTGACCCGCAACCTCTTCGCCCCCCAGCAGTTCACGCGCTGCTTTTACCGATCCTTCGCCGCCCTCAAGGCGGATCCACAACGCATTGTCGAAGTAACATAAGCCACTAATGGGTAATGGCTGGAGTTGCCACTGGGCGATTTCATTCATGGCTTCTTGCAGGCTGATTTCCCGACGCAGACTCAGGGTGGCGCGTGGTCGCGGTAACACTTTCATCGAGATTTCAGTGAGCACACCCAGACAACCGTAGCTTCCGGCCATTAACCGTGAGAGATCGTATCCGGCAACGTTTTTCATCACTTCGCCACCAAAACGCAGATGTTTTCCAGTGCCGGTAATGATGCGCGTGCCGAGGACAAAATCGCGGACCGAACCGCTCCACGGGCGACGCGGCCCCGCCAGCCCGCAGGCGACCATCCCGCCCAGGTGGCTTCTTCACCATAATGTGGCGGCTCGCAGGGGAGCATTTGCCCGGCGCTCTCCAGCGCCGCTTCAATCGCCACCAGCGGCGTTCCGGCACGAGCGGTTATCACCAGCTCGGTCGGGTCGTAATTAACAATGCCGCGATGACAACGCACATCCAGCGTTTGCCCGGTGACAGGACGACCTAAAAAGGCTTTGCTATTGCTGCCCTGAATCACCAGCGGCGTTTTATCGCTAATCGCCTGATTCACCTGCTCCAGCAGCGCCTGGCTGTAATCACACTCGCGTAGCATCAGAAACGCTCCAGTTCAGGGAAAGGTAAATGACCGTGATGCACATGCATGGCACCAAATTCAGCACAGCGGTGTAGCGTGGGAATGTTTTTCCCAGGGTTCAGCAAACCATCGGGATCAAACGCCGCCTTGACCGCATGGAAGATCGTGATTTCATCGCTGTTGAACTGGGCGCACATTTGATTGATTTTTTCGCGCCCAATGCCATGTTCCCCACTGATGCTGCCGCCAACTTCAACGCAGAGTTCGAGGATCTTCCCGCCCAGCTCTTCCGCGCGGGCAAATTCACCGGGTTCGTTGGCATCGAAAAGGATTAACGGGTGCATGTTGCCGTCTCCGGCATGAAAGACGTTGGCAACGCGTAAATCATATTGCTGCGATAAACGGGCAATGCCTTCCAGTACGCCAGGCAGCGCGCGGCGTGGGGATGGTGCCATCCATACAGTAGTAATCCGGGGAAATGCGCCCCACTGCCGGGAAGGCGTTCTTGCGGCCGGCCCAGAAACGTACGCGCTCTGCTTCGTCCTGTGCCAGACGGACGTCAGTCGCGCCCGCTTTCAACAAGATGTCGTTAACTCGCTCGCAGTCTTCCTGTACGTCAGACTCCACGCCGTCCAGCTCGCACAATAAAATCGCTTCGGCATCGACGGGATAACCGGCATGTATAAAATCTTCCGCCGCGCGAATCGACAGGTTATCCATCATCTCCAGCCCGCCGGGGATAATGCCATTGGCGATGATGTCACCAACCGCAAGTCCGGCTTTTTCTACCGAGTCAAAGCTGGCTAACAGCACCCGCGCCACGGGCGGCTTCGGCAGCAGTTTTACCGTCACTTCGGTGGTCACGCCGAGCATACCTTCCGATCCGGTAAACAGCGCCAGCAGGTCAAAACCAGGCGAATCCAGCGCGTCCGATCCCAGCGTCAGCGCCTCGCCATCCAGCGTTTGCACTTCAATTTTCAGCAGGTTATGTACGGTTAGACCATATTTCAGGCAGTGAACGCCACCGGCATTTTCCGCCACATTGCCGCCAATCGAACAGGCGATTTGTGAGGACGGATCCGGCGCGTAATAGAGATTATGCGGCGCAACGGCCTGGGAGATCGCCAGGTTACGCACGCCCGGCTGCACGCGCGCACGGCGACCAACGGGGTTAATGTCGAGGATCTCTTTAAAGCGCGCCATCACCAACAACACACCTTTTTCCAGCGGCAGCGCGCCACCAGAAAGCCCGGTGCCTGCACCACGGGTCACCACCGGTACACGCAGGCGGTGACAAACAGCCAGAATCGCTGTCACCTGTTCCATTTGCTTAGGCAGAACAACCAGTAATGGACGCGTGCGATACGCGCTCAACCCGTCACACTCGTAAGGAATGATCTCCTCATCGGTATGCAGGATCTCCAGTCCAGGGACATGCTCACGCAGTGCCATCAGTACCGATGTGCGGTCGACATCGGGTAAAGCGCCATCAAGACGCTCTTCGTACAAGATGCTCATGAGTAGGCTTCGCTTTGTTGTGTTGTGTGGCAGCTGATTTTTGCGCGCTGCTTCTGTGAACAGTTATTAAGCGGGCTTTTCGTTTTCGTCTATCTCTTTAGCTACCGGTCAGACCATTTTTTTTCCAGCTCTGTGACCTTGTCTTGGTTAACTTAATGTTAAATTGATGTAACATAATCACTTACGTGATGTGCGTGTTTTGCGAGTTAAGAACAGAAAAATTGGTCCTACCTGTGCACGAGGTCCGGGAATGAAAGATGAACGTCGCCCTATTTGCGAAGTGGTTGCAGAGAGTATCGAACGGTTAATTATCGACGGCGTACTGAAGGTCGGTCAGCCGCTTCCCTCGGAACGTCGACTGTGTGAAAAGCTCGGCTTCTCACGCTCCGCACTGCGTGAAGGGCTGACCGTGCTGCGCGGGCGCGGGATTATTGAAACGGCGCAGGGTCGCGATTCTCGTGTCGCACGGCTTAATCGGGTGCAGGACACCAGCCCGCTGATCCATCTGTTCAGTACGCAGCCGCGAACGCTGTACGATCTGCTCGACGTTCGCGCATTACTGGAGGGCGAATCGGCAAGGCTGGCGGCAACGCTGGGAACGCAGGCTGATTTTGTTGTGATAACCCGCTGTTATGAAAAAATGCTCGCCGCCAGTGAGAACAATAAAGAGATTTCGCTGATCGAACATGCGCAGTTGGATCACGCTTTCCATCTCGCCATTTGTCAGGCTTCTCACAATCAGGTGCTGGAGTTTACGCTGCAATCATTGACCGACCTGATGTTTAATTCGGTGTTTGCCAGCGTAAATAATCTCTACCATCGACCACAGCAAAAAAAGCAGATCGATCGCCAGCATGCGCGGATCTACAACGCGGTGTTGCAGCGGCTGCCGCACGTCGCCCAGCGCGCAGCACGCGATCATGTGCGGACCGTGAAAAAGAATCTCCACGATATCGAGCTGGAAGGCCACCATTTGATTCGCTCGGCGGTGCCGCTGGAGATGAAGCAGGGGTGACTGCCATCAAATCTGCTTTTCATACAATCGGTAACGCTTGTACGGCTCCGCCCCAATGCGTTCCAGCATGTTATTCATGCCTGTATTGGTTTCGAGGATCCATGACATCTCCAGCGCATCGATCTTCCGGCGGGCAAACGGATCGCGTAAGGCTTCAATCAATAACAACGCAATCACCGGGCCGATGCGGCTGAACTGATACTCGTCCCGCACGCCCATCAGCGGTACTCGCGCAGTTCGCACACCGCTGACTTTTAAACGCCACAGCAATTTTGCCCAGCCGAAGGGAAAGAGCGATCCGTTCAGATCGGCAATCGCCTCGTTGATGTTTGGCAAGCCGACAATAAACGCGCAGGGTGCAGAATCAATCTCAGCGATGTAGATCATATCGTCCGGCACCAGATATTTAAGTTGGTCGCCCATGGTCGCGAATTCATGTTCGGTAAACGGCACAAATCCCCAGTTGTGCTGCCAGCCAGAGTTGAAAATCTCACGCAGGATCTGCATCTCTTCGGCAAACCGCTGGCGATTGATGCAGCGAATGGTCACCTTCTTACGCACCTGATCCATCAGTTTTTTTAGCGCCGGAGAGAAAGTGAGACCGGTTCGCTGCATCCACCACGCCAGTAAATCAATGCCTTTGTGATAACCCAGTTGTTCAATATGCGCGGCATACCACGGTTTACCGTGCGGCATCATCGCACAGGGAGGTGTGTCAAAACCTTCAATCAGTAATCCGCTTTCCTGATTGATATTCAGGCTGAAAGGCCCGCTGATCTTACTTGCACCTTGTGACTTCAACCACGCTTCCGCTGCGCCAAACAACGCGGCAAAAACCTGCGGATCATCAATGGCGTCAATCATGCCGAAATGACCGGTATCTTTGCCGTAACGCTCGCGGTGCAAGGTATCTATTTGCGCGGTAATACGCCCAACTATCTGCCCCGCTTTTTTTGCCACCCACGCCTGCCAGATGATATGGTCCGTCCCCGGATTTTTCGCAGACAAATGCTCGTTGCGTTCAATGAATAAAGGGGGTATCCAGTTTGGATCGTCGGGATAAAGTGATGACGGAAAAGCGATAAATGCCTTAAGGTCATTTTTATTAATTACTTTTTCAATTTTAATCATCAGCAGATCGCATTCCATAGTTCTGTGGGTAACAAATAATTAACGGTGACAAACAGGTTGCAACAGCAACGAACGGCACCTTAATAATCAACCCAATGAATACAAACGACGAATAAATAGTATTTATTAATGATTACGATAAGGTCAGAGACTACACAGAAGCGCCACAATGCCTTTTGTCGATTTAAGGCGACCGGACAAGGCTTCTTCTTAATATATTCATAAATTAAATATCATTCACAATAAAAACAAAAAAACTCAAACTCATTATTTAAATCAATGTTCAATATCACACCAATGAAAATACTATCTCATTTATCTTTTATGCCTATATAATCCACCGCATTATTGTCATTTTATTTTTGATATCCAATTTTTTCGTGGTGTATATGTCTAATAAAATCTTTACGCATTCCCTACCTATGCGCTATGCCGATTTTCCAACGCTGGTTGATGCTTTGGACTACGCCGCTCTGAGTAGCGCTGGAATGAATTTTTATGACAGACGTTGCCAACTTGAAGATCAACTGGAATATCAGACGTTAAAAGCGCGTGCCGAAGCTGGTGCGAAGCGACTGCTATCGCTAAACCTGAAAAAAGGCGATCGCGTGGCGCTGATTGCCGAAACCAGTAGCGGGTTCGTAGAGGCTTTTTTTGCCTGCCAGTATGCCGGCTTAGTCGCCGTCCCGTTGGCGATTCCCATGGGCGTCGGTCAGCGGGATTCCTGGAGCGCCAAGCTGCAGGGTTTACTGGCAAGTTGCCAACCAGCCGCGATAATCACTGGTGATGAGTGGTTGCCACTGGTCAATGCCGCGACGCATAACAACAACCCCGAATTACATGTTTTAAGCCACGCCTGGTTTAAGGCATTACCGGAAGCCGATGTTGCGCTCCAGCGTCCAGTTCCGAACGATATCGCCTACCTCCAGTACACCTCCGGCAGCACCCGTTTTCCCCGTGGCGTTATCATTACTCACCGCGAAGTGATGGCTAATCTACGTGCTATAAGCCACGATGGCATTAAATTACGCCCTGGCGACCGCTGCGTCTCCTGGCTGCCTTTCTACCATGATATGGGACTGGTCGGCTTTCTCCTGACCCCCGTCGCCACGCAACTCTCAGTAGATTATTTGCGCACTCAGGATTTTGCCATGCGTCCTCTGCAATGGCTTAAATTGATCAGTAAAAATCGCGGCACCGTTTCCGTTGCGCCGCCGTTTGGCTATGAATTGTGCCAGCGCCGCGTGAATGAAAAAGATCTCGCTGAACTGGATCTTTCCTGCTGGCGCGTCGCTGGTATTGGTGCAGAACCCATCTCCGCAGAACAACTCCATCAATTCGCTGAATGTTTCCGTCAGGTCAACTTTGACGATAAAACTTTCATGCCGTGCTACGGACTGGCAGAAAATGCGCTGGCTGTCAGCTTCTCTGATGAAGCCTGCGGGGTTGTGGTTAACGAAGTGGATCGCGACATCCTCGAATACCACGGTAAAGCCGTCGCGCCGGGTGCTGAAACACGCGCCGTATCGACTTTCGTCAACTGCGGTAAAGCGTTGCCGGAACATGGCATTGAAATCCGCAATGAAGCAGGTATACCTGTCGCGGAACGTGTGGTAGGCCATATTTGCATCTCCGGCCCTAGCCTGATGAGCGGTTACTTTGGCGACCAGGTTTCGCAAGACGAGATTGCCGCGACGGGCTGGTTAGACACCGGCGACCTCGGTTATCTGCTGGACGGTTATCTGTATGTCACCGGACGCATTAAAGATCTGATTATTATTCGTGGCCGTAATATCTGGCCGCAGGATATTGAATACATTGCGGAACAGGAACCGGAAATTCATTCTGGCGATGCGATTGCTTTTGTTACCGCCCAGGAAAAAATCATTTTGCAGATCCAGTGTCGGATCAGCGACGAAGAACGTCGCGGGCAGCTTATCCACGCGCTGGCAGCTCGGATCCAAAGCGAATTTGGCGTTACCGCGGATATCGATCTGTTGCCGCCCCACAGTATTCCCCGAACATCCTCCGGCAAGCCTGCCCGTGCGGAAGCGAAAAAACGTTATCAGAAGGCTTATGCTGCCAGTCTTCATGTGCAGGAGTCCCTGGCATGAATCAAACTGTCGCGGTGACGGGCGCTACCGGGTTTATCGGTAAATATATTATTGATAACCTGCTCGCCCGCGGCTTTCACGTTCGCGCATTGACGCGTACTGCCCGCGCTCACGTCAATGATAATCTCACTTGGGTGCGCGGTTCGCTGGAAGATACACATTCGCTTAGCGAACTGGTTACCGGAGCCAGCGCGGTGGTCCATTGCGCCGGGCAAGTGCGCGGGCACAAAGAAGAGATTTTTACCCGCTGCAACGTTGACGGCAGCCTGCGCCTGATGCAAGCGGCAAAAGAGAGCGGCTTTTGCCAACGTTTTCTGTTTATCTCTTCGCTGGCGGCGCGCCATCCCGAACTCTCCTGGTACGCAAATTCCAAACACGTCGCCGAACAACAGCTGACTGCAATGGCTGACGAAATTACGTTGGGCGTTTTTCGCCCGACAGCCGTGTATGGTCCCGGCGATAAAGAGTTAAAACCGCTGTTTGACTGGATGCTGCGCGGTCTGCTGCCACGACTTGGCACGCCAGAGACACAGCTCTCTTTCCTGCACGTCACCGATTTTGCGCAAGCAGTGGGTCAGTGGTTAAGCGCCGAAACTGTACAGACGCAAACCTATGAATTATGCGATGGCGTCGCCGGAGGCTATGACTGGCAACGTGTCCAACAGCTTGTTGCCGATGTCCGCTGTGGTTCCGTGCGGATGGTCGGTATTCCTCTGCCGCTACTCACCTGCCTTGCGGATATCAGTACCGCGTTGAGCCGTCTGGCGGGTAAAGAACCGATGCTGACTCGTTCGAAAATCCGTGAATTAACCCATGCCGACTGGTCGGCAAGTAATAACCGTATTTCTGAAGATATTAATTGGTTTCCCGGGATTAGCCTGGAACACGCATTACGCAACGGGCTATTTTGATTGTCTTGTTTAAAGGTGTGTTAACGTTTCTATGGTAAATCGTGAAATAGTAATGGATTACATCCTTTCCTGTTTACAGGATTTGGTCGAAAACGGTGTGGAAATTAAGCCCGACAGCGATCTCGTCAACGATCTTGGCCTGGAGTCGATCAAAGTGATGGATCTCTTAATGATGCTGGAAGACAGATTCGATATTTCCATTCCTATTAATATTCTGCTGGATGTCAAAACCCCTGCGCAATTAATGGAAACTCTACTTCCATGGCTGGAGAATAAATAATGGGGCTATACGATAAATATGCGCGCCTTGCTGGCGAGCGACTGCAATTTAGTGACAACGGGTTAACACCGTTTGGCACCTGTATTGATGAAGTGTATTCCGCCACCGAAGGTCGGATCGGCAATAAAAAAGTGATTCTGGCCGGGACCAATAATTATCTCGGATTAACCTTCAATCATGATGCCATCGCCGAAGGTCAGGCAGCGTTAGCGGCCCAAGGCACCGGCACCACCGGTTCTCGTATGGCAAACGGCAGTTATGCGCCGCATCTGGCGTTAGAGAAAGAGATTGCCGAGTTTTTCAATCGCCCTACCGCTATCGTTTTTTCAACCGGTTATACCGCTAATTTAGGCGTCATCAGCGCACTTGCCGACCATAACGCCGTGGTGTTACTGGATGCCGACAGCCACGCCAGTATTTATGACGCCTGTTCTCTCGGTGGCGCGGAAATTATTCGTTTCCGCCATAACGATGCTAAAGATCTGGAACGGCGCATGGTTCACCTCGGTGAACGGGCGAAAGAGGCGATTATCATCGTTGAGGGTATCTACAGCATGCTCGGTGACGTTGCGCCGTTAGCGGAAATTGTTGATATCAAACGTCGTCTCGGTGGTTATTTGATTGTCGATGAAGCGCATTCGTTTGGCGTGTTAGGCGCAACGGGGCGCGGACTGGCTGAAGCCGTTGGCGTTGAAGATGATGTGGATATTATCGTTGGCACCTTCAGTAAAAGTCTGGCCTCGATTGGCGGTTTTGCTGTCGGTTCGGAAGCGATGGAAGTGCTGCGCTACGGCAGCCGCCCGTATATTTTTACCGCCTCTCCTTCTCCGTCCTGCATTGCGACCGTGCGCTCGTCGTTAAGAACCATTGCCACACAACCAGAGCTGCGGCAAAAACTGATGGATAACGCCAACCATCTGTATGATGGTCTGCAAAAACTGGGTTATGAGTTAAGTTCACATATTAGCCCGGTAGTGCCGGTAATAATCGGTTCGAAAGAGGACGGTTTACGCATCTGGCGCGAGCTTATTTCGCTGGGCGTTTATGTGAATCTTATCCTGCCACCTGCCGCGCCTGCAGGCATCACTCTGCTGCGCTGTAGCGTAAACGCTGCCCACAGTCATGAGCAAATCGATGCCATCATTCAGGCATTTGCTACTCTGAAGCAGTAATGTGAGCCCGCCGTGGTGTTGCGCCACGGCGGGTTTAATGTTGTCTGTCATACCAATACACCAGGCTCAACGCCATCAGGACAAACGCTACCGGTAAACCGAGCGCGGTAACAGGTGCACTCAACGCAAATAGCAACCCCAGATTGACCATGATTTGATAGCTGATCCAGGTGAGTAAGCCAACGATGACGCCTACAGCGAGACGGCTACCCATCCCTGGCGAGCGCGGGGCGCTAAAGGTGAACGGCACAGCCAGCAAAATCATCGCCAGGGTCAGGATCGGTTGCCCCAGTTTTTCCCACAGTGCAAGGCGGTAATCGCTGCTGGGTTGCCCGGTTTCCTGCAAATAATGGATGTAATGATTAAGTTGACGGACAGAAAAAGTATTTCCCGGCATCGATAACTCTTCAAGATTCATACTGGTGAAGGCCGATTGCCAGGCAAGATTATCTGATGTTTCCAGCGTTTCTTTGCCATTCAGCCATTTTTTATGATTCACACCATGCAGGATCCACGTTTTGTCGTCTTCAATGGTGGCACTGCGTGCATAAATGTAGGATTCGAGCGAAAGATCATCACGATAATGAAATATCTCCACGCCCACAGGCTGGCCCTGCTCGTTCAGCGATTTCACCGTCACAAATTCATTACCGCGCCTGGCCCAAAGCATATTGCCGGTAATGTCATCGTCCTCCCCCAACGCGGTGGCAGTCGATTTGATTTGCAGCGCCTGTTGCTGCAATGGCGACGCCACCCACTCATCTATCGCGCCTAACGAAACAGTCCACAATATCCCGGCAACCAGCGCCACCAGTGCAATACGGAAGATAGAAAACCCAGTGCTGCGAATGGCGGTAAGCTCACTGTTTTTCGATAACTGCCCCAGGCCAACAATCCCTCCCAATAATGCGATAAACGGCGAAAGTTCGACCAGTGTACGCGGTAAGGTCATCAGCACCACCAGCACCGCCTGAGTCCAGCGATAACCGCCCGGGCTGACATCATCCAGTTCGTTAATCAGGTTGAAGGTGGTAAAAAGCGGCAGCAATAGCCCTGCGGCGGCGGCAAAACCGAGAAAGAGATGACGGATTAAATAGCGACTGAAAACATTCATCGGGAAAATTTCTGCAGCAAAGAGAAGTCGCGTGCGACCAGCATCAGCAGGCCCATTAGCATGAGTCCGGGTACTAACCACAAACCAGGAATGAGGGGTATCGCGCCGTTAGCCACCAGCGTACGGCAGACGTCGCCGCCATAAAAAATGGCAATAAACAGCAACGTCAGTGGCAATAACGTTGAAAATCGCCCTTGCCGCGGTTTTACCCGACTTAATGAAATGGCCAGCAGCGCCATCAACAATGCGGTCAGGCCACGGCTTTGTCGCCATTGCAGTTCGGCATGATCGGCAGGAAAGGCGGAGCGCGCCAGCTCCGTGACCGATTTTGCTTTGCGTTTGACGTTAGGGCTTTGATCCAGCGGATTCAGATGTAATTGCAGATTACGGTAGATCTGTTCGTTGTCGTCACGCCCCTGATGATCGAGAAGATAGGCGGTCCCGTTATGCAACATAACGGTCGGTTTCTCAGGTGATGGGTCAACCACATCAACCGAACGGGCGCGGAAAATGCGGGTTCGATTGGCAGTAGAAGTATAAATCAGCGCGTCAGTCAGGCGATTATTATCCTGATCAACCGTCTGCAGAAAGGATCATTCGTCCGTTATCGTTAGTGTTAAATTTCTTTGCCCGCAACTGGCGAACATCCAGCTCCGACTGCGACTGTTGCTCCAGTTGATAAATCTGCGCATAAGCCCACGGTACCGACCATACATCGACAGAAGGGTGACAAAAATACTTAGCGGTATCGCCAGATAAAGAACGGCTTTGTACAAGCGTCCCGGACTGCCCCCGCCGCAGAGATAGCGGTAATTTCCGAGTCGGTATACATCTGCCCTAGCGTCACGCCAACTGACACATACAGACCAACAGGTAACAACATCTCCAGTGCAATCAGCACTTTGTAGAAAACGATATCCAGCACAACATCAAGAGCTAAGGTCCCATTTGCCGCTTCGGTCAGATAACGCTGTGCGGAGTAGCTGGCGAAAATAAAGATCAGAAAACCGACGATAATCAGCACCAGACGGCGCGTACCACGCATGATGTAGTGTTCAACCAGCTTCATCTCACTAACACCCTCAATCCTTTGAATTTTTTATTCATTGATCAGTTTCTGCGCCAGCGCAATGACATGATCTACCTCTTCCGGCGTCAGGCTGCCGTCCTTTGCCCACTGAATTTGCCCGTCTTTATTCAGCACCAGAATGGTTGAACTCTGCTCCGGCAACCGCCAGGCAACGCGTCCCAGTCCATTGCCGTCAATAACGAATTGCGCCCACGGATAGCGGCGTTTATTTTTTTCGATTTTGCCAACGACAAAATAGCCAGTACCAAAGATGGCATCATCGGTGTTCACAATGGTGGTGGGCTGAAAACGATCCTGCGGAAAGTTTGCCGCTTCAACCGCTTTAATTAACAGTGAGTTCTTTTTCTTCGCCGACTTACGCCCGGCGATATACTGGATAATGCGGACTTTTCCCGCCAGCTGTGTGCTGTTCCACTTTTGGTAGTGAATTTCGTCGTCGCTATTCAGAAGCAGCTCGCCGCCTTCCTGGATATAAACGGGGGTAACCGTTTTGCCAGTGACAAAATTGTGTGCCTGCACACCCTGGGCTAAGAGCATGATAATCAGCGCAATAATCAAACGAGATGACATCATTGCTCCGGTTATAGCGGAAAACGCGAAATCAGCAGCTCTAAGCGCTGGCGAATATCGCTATCCAGCGCCACCGGTGCATCATACGACTGGCGGTTTTCCATATCATCCGCCACCATGTCGTCGTGTTTATCCCCCATCAGGCCATTAATGGCGGCGAGGAAGCGGGAAATCTGTAACGCCTCTTTATTTTCAGGATCAAGCGATCTTAAGGTGTCGTAATAAGAAACCTGCTGACTGATGATTTTTCGCACATCATGAAATTCCCTGCCGGTTAGTCGCGGTTTGGCAATTATCTCTTTCAGGGTATGCATTTGCTTTTGCCGATAGGCAATAAAACCGCTTACGCTTTCTAACTGGCTATGGCGTAATGAATAGTTCACCAACGACCAGACCGGAGAGCTTAAATAAACCCGTAACAAGTTGCCGTAATACGACACAATATTTTTCTTACCGTTACGAAAACCGTCCTGAAAACGCCCCAAAAAAACGGTCGTTTTGCCGAATAAAAATCCGGCCTGATGCTTCTTTAAATACAGCCGTTGCGCAAAACGCAGGTGCTTGTAGCGCGCTCGCATGTATTTAAATTGTTTGCGCTCATCAGCAGTCAGCTCATCGCCTTTGGCCTGTTTGCATATTAAACGCAGTAACTCCTGGCGATTGACGCCATTGAGCCAGAATTGCAGGCATAACGCGTAATTATCATGGATGATTTCGGTGGTACAACTTAGTGCGATAGTCGGCGGCAAACTGACCTGTGCATCAACGACATCATCTTCTTCAACTGCAACAAATAGACGCTCGCTCGCCTCAAGCGGGAAATATTTTCTCATCATCAGGATTTCTCTCCGGCTGCGTTATAAAGCAAGGAATGGCGCTGAAAAAATGCCTTTAAGGTCGGAATTAACGAGAGCACCACATCCAGACATTGCCCACCGAAATAAGCAAACGCTGCTCCCAGCACGCCAAACAGATGACAGAACATGAACAGCAATACGATGTAGCCGATTGAGGCGATGGTTTGCGCCACGAGAAAAGCGCGCTGTTTTCCCGCCATCAATAGCAATGACTCCTGTGGGAAGCCCAGCATCGAAATCACAATTGCGCCCAGCATCACCTGAATCAGGTCATACGCTTCGAGATACTTAACGCCAAACACCAGCGCAATAAGCGGCTTGCCGACGATCAACACCGCGAGCGCCACCAGAATACCGATTCCGCCCGCCAGTAAACCTGACTTCACGCCTAACAACCACGGTCTGGTGGTGCGCGGATCTAAACGCATCACCTCTGGGTAAAAACTTTGCCCAGTAAACCCGCTGGCGTTCCGGCGGCGTCGAAGAATGTCATGGCGATTTTAAATAACCCGGCGGCAGCGGGTCCTAACACGATCCCCACCAGCACTGTGCTGCACGAGTTACGCGCCGACCAGATGGAGTGGGCAATGTTGGTTGACCAGACAAAACTCCACGCGCCTTTAATGTGTCGGGCAGACTCAAACAGATTCAATTTGAAGGCGTTATGGATATTTCTGCGGCGTAATTCGCGCGCGGCAAACCACCAGTACATGGTGCCGCCAACCAGATTCGACACGTACCAGGCAATAACAAAACCCGCAAAACCAAAGTCAAAATACCAGGCTACGACGCTCCCCGCTGCGCGCAGAAAAGGTTTCGTCGCTTGCTGTACAGCAATTAGATCGAAGCGATCTACCGCACGCAGAATGCCGGTCGGCGTGGAGGAAGCCATTGAAGGAATGAGCGTGCAATACAGCGCTGCCAGCCAAAAGCTTTGGTCATCCAGACCTAATGAATGGGAAAGAAAAGGGAGTAAGGCAATGCCGCCGACAATCGCCACCGCGCCGCTGACGATATCCAGCGAGAAGGAAAATGAGACGACATTGCGAAATTGCTGCGGATTATTGTTGGTCAAGGCTGGCGTTCCGTACTGCACCACCAACTGCCATGTCTGAAACTTAATAAAATCGCTGATCGACTTGGCGTACGATTGCACAATCACCAGTACGCCAAACATGGCGGGCGTCATCCCTTTACCGGCACACGAGAGCGCCAACAGACCCAGTAAAGCGCTCACGACATTACTGGAGCCTAACCAGGCGCTATTGCGAATAATGGTGCGAAACGCGCCATCTGCAAACCAATGTTTGATGTTAAAACCCGCCAATTCAGCCTGACCTTATCGTTGATAGTAAAAAGTATCCCGCCAGCCTTAAGTTAAACTTCGGCGGTCAGAAACGATGGCAACCAGAGAAACCGCCTTCTGTGCCTGTTCCAGCACTTCGCTGTAAGGCGCTCTGGAATCAATCTCAAGAATTTTTGTGCCGTTATAGCCAATCTTCGACATGACGCCGATTTTGTCCTGCAATTCGGCATAGTCATGGTCAGGCTTGCGGGAAATGGCAGTATCAATATCAATCCCCAAACGAATGATTAATTCAGGACGGTATTGCGCCATTTGTTGGTATAAACGCCGTTCGCGCTGCGCCAGAAACATGCTGATTTTCCCGGTCGCACGTTCGACGCCGATCCCCGGTCCGTCATAATAAAAGCCCGAAATTTCAGCCTGCGGGAAGCGATCGCTGACCACCAGAACGCCACTTTGCGCCAGTCGCTGAACCTTGCGTAGATTCGCCATTCTTCGCAGCGAGAAGCAGTACATAATCACCGCCGCCCATAGCGCTGGAGATTTGGTTTTCATGCTTTGGGTTTTCGATGATTTGGCCGCCAGTCGCCGTTCGAGCCAGACGCCAACCAACGGCAATCGTTTGATTTTGTCGCCGTCTTCGCCCGAGAGCAGCCCCAGATAGCGGCGCTCGGTTTGCCAGTGTTGTTGCAGCGATTTCACCCAGATCGGTGGTCAGTGTGGATTTACCGGTACCATCACACCCGACCACCGCAATCAGCCCCGGAATGTAGTTGGGCTGCGGCGCGGTTGTACTATTAACAGTTTGTGTTTGTAGTGCGTCCATTCGTTAAATCATCCCCTATCCATTTTGGTGATCAGGAAAGCGCAGCGTGAATTGCGCGTAGTGACGCTTGCAGAATTTCATCGGCTGGTTGCCGACCATCCAGTTCAAGGATCTTTGCGCCATTGAATGTCAGTTGCGGCGTAACGGCGATTTTTTCCTGTAACGCTGCCAGTTGGTGGTCAGGTTTACGCGCAAACGCGGTTTGTTCATCAATGCCAAGACGAATCAACAATACGGGCAAATAAGACGCCATCCATTGGTACAGCTTCAGCTCGCGCTGCCTTAACATTTTTATCCAACCGTTACCGCCCGTGGTTTTTGCCAATTGCGGGCCATCAAAGCGAAAACCCGGCACTTCAACCTGCGGGTAGCGGTCGGTGATGAGCAGGTAGCCTTGCTGGCTTTTACACAACATTTTGCGAAACTTGTACGCCCGCCAGCAGGAAAGCAGATAGATAACCAGCGCAGTCATATTGCCAGGCGGTGTGGAGGGCTTTTCGTGCACATGTGCCGCTTTACTTCGCAGATAACGCCCAAAAGGTGCGCCAATAACAGGGAGCTGTGAAATCCATTCGCCAATTCGCCCGGACGATTGCCCGAGATAAATGTGTTCTGTTGGCATTGTTGCTGCCAGTTCATTTACCAGGCTTGCCGTGAGGGTCGATTTACCTGAACCATCACATCCTACAATGGCAATAACACGCACTGGCGTGGAATTAATTATTGACATATTACGTTGATTCACGAAAAACCCGGCAGCAAATAATGTATTGAATATTACGTGGTCCGTGCTCAGAATATCCGTTCAACCTTATTGTGACAATGGTTAATTGTGACATTGACCTGAATTACGCTTTCATCAAAAACATATTAACCAAATAAATATTTTGGATGGATATTTAAATTTAAGGATATATTCATGCAGTCAATAATACCTCCATTAATTGCCGTTATTGGTAGCGATGGTTCAGGCAAGTCAACGGTGTGTGAACATCTTATTACCGTTGTCGAAAAATATGGTGCTGCCGAAAGAGTTCATTTAGGAAAACAGGCCGGAAATGTCGGTCGTGCAGTGACAAAATTACCGTTGATGGGAAAATCCTTACATAAAACAATTGAACGAAATCAGGTGAAAACAGCAAAAAAATTGCCTGGCCCTGTTCCGGCGCTGGTAATTACAGCGTTTGTCGCCCGTCGCTTACTGCGCTTTCGTCATATGCTTGCCTGTCGTCGTCGCGGGTTAATTGTTCTAACCGACCGTTATCCTCAGGACCAAATTCCTGGTGCTTACGATGGTACGGTGTTCCCACCTAACGTTGAAGGTGGTCGTTTTGTCTCATGGCTGGCAAGCCAGGAACGTAAAGCGTTTCACTGGATGGCGAGCCATAAGCCCGATCTGGTCATCAAACTCAATGTCGATCTGGACGTGGCCTGCGCGCGTAAGCCTGACCACAAAAGAGAATCGCTGGAAAGGAAGATAGCCATAACGCCACAGTTAACCTTTGGTGGTGCACAACTGGTTGATATCGATGCTAATCAGCCACTGGAAAAGGTGCTGGTTGATGCAGAAAAAGCGATTACGGATTTTATGACCGCGCGTGGTTATCACTAGTCAAAAATGGAAATGCCCGATCGCCGACCGGGCATTTTCAGGAAGGTTAAATCAACTGCAATGCTATCCAGTACAACCCACCAGAAAGAAAAATCGCCGCCGGTAAAGTAAACACCCACGCCATCAGGATGCTGGTTACCGTTTTACGCTGTAACCCACCGCCGTCCACCACCATCGTCCCTGCTACTGCAGACGAGAGTACGTGTGTTGTGGAGACGGGCATCCCAATATAACTGGCAAGGCCGATAGACACTGCCGCCGTCATTTGTGCCGCCATGCCTTGCGCATACGTCATGCCGCGCTTACCAATCTTCTCACCGATGGTCATCGCTACACGACGCCAGCCAATCATGGTGCCGATGCCGAGCGCCAGTGCTACCGCCATGATGATCCACACCGGTGCGTACTCAATGGTGCTTAACATATCGCTGCGCAGTTTTTTCAGCAGGTTCTGGTCTTCTTTACTGACGCCTGGCAGTTTCGCCAGCTTCGCGGAGGTATCAGAGATGCACAGCATAATGCGGCGCAGCTGGCTGCGCTGACTCACGCTTAACGGCTCGTAACTTTCCATATTGCCTGGCAGCATCGTTTTAACGCGCGCAATCGCATCAAAGGTATTTGCCGGATGACAGTGAAACTCTGTTACTTGCGTGCCATCAGTCGATGTCGCAGGCAATGGAGGTTCCATCGTAATCAACTTCTGCGGCAGTTCAGGATGCTGTTGCAGGTAGTGTTCGAAGTTGGTGACGGCATCGCGGGTACGGGTAATTTCATAGCCGGACGCGTTCATATTGACGACGAAACCAGCAGGGGCAATCCCCACCAGTACCAGCATCACCAGGCCGATCCCTTTCTGCCCGTCGTTCGCGCCGTGCGAAAACGCCACGCCCGCAGCGGAAACAATCAGCGCAATACGCGTCCAGAATGGCGGCTTACGTTTGCCTTTTTTCTTTTTGCGATCTTCCGGAATGCGGTGAATACGGTCACGCTTTTTCGTCCCGCTCCAGAAACGGCGCAGCAGGAAAATCAGACCACCCGCAATGACCAGAGCCGACGATAGGGGAAACAATCAGCGAGGAGAAAATTTTGGTCACTTCACGCAGGTTTAACGCATCCATCACCGATGAGCCGGTTAACAGCGCGTTGGTTAAACCGATGCCGATAATCGCACCAATCAAGGTGTGCGAACTGGAGGCCGGTAAACCAAAGAACCACGTTCCCAGGTTCCAGATAATCGCCGCCAGCAGCATAGAAAAGACCATCGCCAGGCCGTGAGTTGACCCCATATTCAACAACAAATCGGTTGGCAACATATGGACAATGGCATAGGCAACGCTAAGTCCGCCTAGCAATACGCCAAAAAAATTAAAAAATGCCGCCATCACCACAGCAAGTTGTGGTTGCATGGCACGAGTATAAATAACGGTTGCCACCGCATTCGCCGTGTCATGAAAACCATTGATTGCTTCGTAGAACAACACAAATGCCAGAGCAAGTAATAACAAAAGCCCTGTGTATATATCAAGGCCAACAAATAAATTTAGCATATATTAGATTACGCCATTTTGAATTTACGAACGGACGCATTATCAGTGACTTTAACGGCATGGGCAAAGTGAAATATCATTTTTTAACGATAAAAAGCGTGTTATTTCTTGTGTATCAGACAATAAGCATTCATTCAAAACCTTTAGAAATAATCAAAACACATGTATTCTGCTGGTTAATATATTCACATATAAAATGAATAAATATTGGAATATATAAATATTGAATGTTTTGATTAATCCCCGTACTGATTATTCTTCATAATCAGTACGGGGTTGCTACAACATGTATTACTTTTTCACCACAATTAACGGTTCAATATCACTCTCTTTTTTGATGACCAGTGATTCATCACCGCGCAAACACGTCCCACCGTAGTTGCCGCCAACGGTGAAGGTACATACCTGAATGTATTTACCGTCCACTTTCGGCAAACACCACAGTTGCTGATAGATGTTTTTCTGCTCGGCAAATTTACCGCTGGTTTTGTCCAGCACCTCTTCATGATGGCTGACCAGGTCGATATTGCTACCACAGCGACCAGCGATCGGTTTCACTGCATAACCGGTTTTCACCAGTTCATCATTCACGGAGAAATCGGTATCCAGCAGGTAGCGATGGTGCGGGAACAGCGACCAGAGGATCGGCAGAATCGCTTTGTTGCCGGGGATCACCGTCCACAGCGGCTCAAAGACCAGCACTTCCGGGCGCAGCAATACGTCGATAAGACGCACTTCGTTTTGCGGATGACCGGTACGGATTGGCACCGCAGCAAACTCACGGTCGCTAACTTCACGAATCTGATCAAACGCCGTCTCCCACGCCCAGGTTTTCCACACGCAGTTAACCAGTCGCCCTTCCCCATCAATCAGTTGCCCGGCAGCATCCCAGCCCAGTTCATCCAGCCCACGCAAGATACGCGTTTCAAAGCCCGCCTGGTGCAGCGCCTGCTCCATAAACTGCGCGTGATAGTTTTCCTCGATATCTTTGTCCTGCATGATATGGACAAACGGACGTGCACGACTGTGTTTCCAGGCACCAGCCAATTCGTTAATCAGCCCTTCCGCCGGATTGAAGCCGTTGCCTTTTATAGCCCTGCTCCGCCCAACGTTCGAGGATCAAGCCCGCTTCGGTATGACAGGAGGCAGAATCGGCGTTGTATTCGTAGACTTTCAGGCCACGTTCGTCCATGCAGAAATCCATACGACCGGTGATCATATGGTGACGGCGACGCTGCCAGGAGAGACGCAAACGTGGCCAGAGGATTTTCGGAATGTCGAACAGCGCCAGCAGGTTGTCATCTTTTAGCACCTTGTCGGTTGCGTGAAGATACATCAGGTGCAGCTCGTTGGTGGCTTTAATCAGCTCCTGCTCTGCGCTCTCGGTAATGGTGTAGTAATGATACGGATCCTGATTGATCACCTGACCGTTGGCCTGTACATAGGCGTTTTGCAGCGGATCTTTTTCATCCAGCCATTTACCGTCAAACTGGCCTTTGTTTTCCAGACGCGCCCCGCTGATTTTCAGCAGTTCGCCTGCAATTTCCGGCTGTGGCAAGCTGTATTCGGTATCTTCCGTCTGGATCATCCAGCCCAGAATAGTGGTGTCATCAAACGTGTCTTTAAGGGTATAGCCGCCGTTTTCGACCACCATCTCCAGCTCGCGCGTCCACTGTTGCCCTTGCGGCAACGGGGAATGAATCACGTTCTGTTCCGCAATACGGACTTTGTTGCCATGCAATTGGGTAATGATGGCGACATGGCCAGTGTCTTTAAATTCACCGCCTTTATCCCAGATAAGAAGCGCACCCGCGACCGGCGCACGCGGCGAGCCGTTAGGAAATGCCTGCAATGGCAGGATGTTGTCATTGACCACTTCACGCAGGAAGCGCAGCGAGAAAATCTCCCACGCCATACCCACGTCAGTGAAGACCACACCGTAATTCAGAAAGAGAAAACGGCGAGCAAATTCAACGCATTGCCATTTGTGGCCCATATATTCGTCGTCGATATAGCTGCGGAATACGGCGTCATCTTCGTATTCCTGCGGATCGAGAGAACTGTAATCTGAAGAGTAGATTGCTACCCCACCTGGGGCGTAGCCCAATAATGTCCCGAACGGGGCATCCTGGCTGGTCGTTCCTTTGCTCATCACTTTACCTTTAACAATACAACCTAAGCAGTTGGCGTAATTGTTGTGCTCTGATTACCTGCTCAGCGACATTAACCGGACAGAGGTCAGACTAATCATACACCTCATCGCAGCGGCTGGCGCAAAGGGTTAAAAAATTCACATTCTGTACAGCAAGTGACCTGCTACACTGCTTCAACACTACCACTCAGAAGGCAACTCACTATGACAGACAATACTTATCAGCCCGCGAAAGTCTGGACGTGGGATAAATCCGCTGGCGGCGCGTTCGCCAATATCAATCGCCCGGTTTCTGGTCCGACGCATGAAAAAACGCTGCCGGTGGGCAAACATCCGCTGCAACTCTATTCGCTGGGAACGCCAAACGGACAGAAAGTAACGATTATGCTTGAGGAGCTGCTGGCGCTGGGCGTTACTGGTGCAGAGTACGACGCCTGGCTGATTCGTATTGGCGATGGCGATCAATTCTCCAGCGGCTTTGTCGAAGTGAACCCAAACTCGAAGATCCCGGCGCTGCGCGACCATACCCATAATCCACCGATCCGCGTGTTTGAGTCTGGATCGATTCTGCTTTATCTGGCGGAGAAATTTGGCTACTTCCTGCCGCAGGATCTGGCAAAACGGACTGAAACGCTGAACTGGCTGTTCTGGTTACAGGGCGCGGCACCGTTCCTCGGCGGTGGTTTTGGTCACTTTTACCATTACGCGCCGGTGAAAATTGAGTACGCCATCAACCGCTTTACCATGGAAGCCAAGCGCCTGCTCGACGTGCTGGATAAGCAACTGGCGCAGCACAAGTTTGTTGCGGGCGATGAGTACACCATTGCGGATATGGCGATCTGGCCGTGGTTTGGCAACGTGGTGTTAGGCGGCGTGTATGATGCCGCAGAGTTTCTGGATGCGGGCAGTTATAAGCACGTGCAACGCTGGGCGAAAGAAGTGGGCGAACGTCCGGCGGTGAAGCGTGGGCGTATTGTTAACCGCACCAACGGGCCGCTGAACGAGCAGTTGCATGAGCGCCATGACGCCAGTGATTTTGAGACGAATACGGAAGATAAGCGTCAGGGGTAAGTCGCAACATTGGCAGGCTTATCGCTATGTAGCCGGATAAAGCATTTTGAACTGAACCCCAAAACCTGGACAGTTTCAGTTAACCGGTTTTTTGATACTCAGTCCGGTATTCCACCGGGCTGAGTCCCCCAAGACTGAGTTTTATTCTTTTTTGATTCCAGTAAGTTATGTATTCGCTAACGGCATTTTCCAGTTCTTCTACACTCCTGTAGTCCCGGCGATAGTACATTTCTTCTTTCAGGTGACCAAAGAAGTTCTCCATTACCGCATTATCAAGGCAGTTGCCCTTGCGTGACATGCTCTGCACTAACCCTCTGTCTGCCAGGGCGGACTGATAACTTTATCCGGTAATGCCATCCTTGATCACTATGGAGCAGCGGTTTCTCCCCTTCAGCAAGGCTTTCCAGCCCCTTATTTAACATCCGCTTCACCAGCTCCTCTGTAGGCCTGCAGGCTGTTTCCCATGCCACGATTTCCCCGTTAAACAAATCAAGTATCGGGGACAGGTACAGTTTTTGTCCGCCAGCCCTGAATTCGGTGATATCTGTCACCCATTTCTCACAGGGAGCTTTCGCTTTGAACTGTCGCTGAAGGATATTTTCTGCAGCGAGTCCCATGTTCCCCGATAAGACCGGTATTTCTTCAGGCGCACAGGAGACTTCAGGCCAAGCTGCTGCATCAGTTTTCGCACCGTTTTTGCCACTGAACTTGAGACCTCTTTTCTGAAGTTCACAGTGGATCCGCCGGTACCCATAACATCCCCGGTGTTCATGGAAGATGGAGGCTATGAGCTGTTTCACATCAGCATACTTGTCCTTAGCCTTCTGCAGTGACAGCTGATAGTACAGCGTGCTTCTGGTAGCCCTGCGGCCTTTAACAGGTCAGACTGGCAGTGTCCGCACCTCAGGTTCTGGATGACTTTCGCTTTTCTCCAGCTCCGGGCGCTTTTTTCCAGGGAGATGCTCCTGCATGGCTTTCAGATATGCATTTTCTGCGCGAAGATAACGCAGCTCATTCTTCATCTCTTCCGGCGTCATGTTTGCCTCGTTTTCATGGGTATCATCAGAACGGGTCATGCTTTTCTCCTTCCTGCGCCTGATAAAGGCCTCATCACCAGCTTTGTGGTAGCCTTTTTATCCAGTTTTTAACCGTGTTGTGGCTGGGAATGTTAAACCGGGCAGCTACCCGGGGTAGAGACTCAGAATGCCCGAGAGCATAAAAGAACCACGCAAAGTTTATCTTCAGGAGAATAGCTACGCCTGTGTCTGCAATCCAGTGCCAGAGGACCGTGAAGAAGAAAAAGATTAATCCAGTGTGAGAGGCTGGTGTGAGAAAGTTGAAATAGTTTTGCCGTAGAAATGATGCCAGCATGACCGGCCAGGTAATGATTTACGGCGGCAAGTTTTACTTCAAATGGATGTTTCATAAACTGCACCTTCAGATGTCAGATTATGTCCAACATTTGGGGTGCAGTTCAATTTACGCCGCATCCGGCTTTAATCATCACGCGCTGGTAATGTCGTAATCCATTTGGCGCAGCGCGTCTAATGTGGCTTTGGCTTCGTCTTCATCGATGATGCTCATGGCAAATCCGACGTGCACCAGTACCCACTGGCCCAGCAGATCGGCAGGGTTACCTTCGCAAATCAGGGCGATATTCACGTCGCGCTTGATACCACATACTTCAACCTGCGCAAGCTGGTGAATATCTTCACCGACAGCCAGCACCTGGCCTGGAACGCCAATACACATTGTTAACTCCGGTTATTCAACTTCAATACTTTTGACGATCAGCGAATCGCCGGTATCGACACGCAACCGCTCGCCATGACAGAGCGGGCATTGCGCATCGTGCTGATGAATCTCCACCACCTGGCTGCAATCCCAGCACCAGGCTGGGCGGGTTTATAGACGATATGTAAATCGCACCCTTGCGCCACCGTTCCGTGGCAGACAATTTCAAAACTAAAACGGACGGCGCTCTCCTCAACGCAGGAGAGCGCGCCAATTTCCAGCCACACGGCGGTGACGCGCTTAACATCGTGCTGCTCCGCCTGCCGTTGGATAATTTCAACGGCGCTCTGGCAAAGCGACAACTCATGCATTTTCGCCACTCCTGCGGCCAAACAGCAGGGCGCGACGCCCTGCGTGTGGTACATCCGGATTGGTGACTGGCAGCGAAAGGATCATTCGTGCGCAGTCATCCGTCAGGCGTTGGCCCTCTTCAATCGACATGCTGTGCGAAAGCGGCGACATCAGCGAACAGGAGAGATATTGAGAAACACCGTCCAGTTCGCCAACGGTAAAGGTCATAGTGCCATACGGCAGTTGCAGACCAATTTTTTCACTCACTTTGCGCAGCGGCCAGAGTTGATCCGGGCCGGGGAAGATAACCGCACTCAGCATCCACGGGGTGATCACACACCCCGTCCACTGACCTTCGAACAGCGTAAAGTCAGAAACATACACCGGCATTGAAGGATGCAGAAAAGAGAGATCGTGCATCGAACGCCGGGCAATTTCTTCAAACGCTGCCTGTACTTGCGCCTTCGGGGAGGTCTGGAAACCTGCTATCTCTTCAGTCATGAATCGCCTCCCGTGGGATGGCTTCCACGCCTGATTCGCGCAGCGCAGCCAGAACCTGCTCAAGCGCAGGTTCAATCATCGCTTCAACCGTCGGCGTTAAGCCGATGTGTGGCTCCAGCGATTCCGGGATCACGCCGACCAGGGGTCAGCTTTTTCGGAAACTCACCGGTGAAGCGCAGGGCCGACAATACGTCGGCCAGAGCCAAGCTGATGCGGAGAGATTTTGTTGGTAAACAACGCCGGAACTTCTTCATCCCGCAGGATCATCATCGTTCCCGGCGCGCTCTTCTTCGACACAATAGCATCCGCAATGATCAGATGATCGCGATTTGCCATGTCGCCAAGCAGCTCCATTCCCGCCGTGCCGCCATCGAGGATCTCAACATAATCCGGCAGAATGTATCGTTGCTCTAACGCTTCGACAATCCGCACACCGATGGCTTCATCGGTCAGCAAAATATTGCCGACCCCTAAGACTAAAATACGCATTACAGAACCTTCACTGAAACCACTTCGTTGCCGTCAGCATCCACTACGTGTACCGCACAGGCCATGCACGGGTCGAAGGAGTGAATGGTACGCACCACTTCCAGCGGTTTATTCGGATCGGCAACCGGCGTACCCACCAGCGACTGCTCGTAAGGACCGACGTCATCATTGAAGTTACGCGGGCCAGAGTTCCAGGTTGATGGAACAACTGCCTGGTAGTTACTGATAATACCGTCTTTGATCACCATCCAGTGAGAGAGCATACCGCGCGGCGCTTCAAGGAAACCAACGCCTTTGAACTCACCTGTAGCCGGAATGTTCGGCTTCACAAAGGTGGTGTGATCGCCTTTGCCGATATTGGTGATCAGTGCACTGTATTGATTTTGCAGGATATCCTGCAATTCGCAGCAGTGAACGGTACGACCAATAATACGGCCCAGCGTGGAGTGCAGCTGCGCCACTTCCAGCGTGTTGCCAGTCAGTTTCTGATAAATCGCAACGATTTCATTCAGTTTGTTCTGGGTAGACTCGCGTCCTGCCGCCAGTTTCACCAGCATGTTAGCCAGCGGACCCACTTCTACCGTTTTGCCGTAGAAAGTCGGTGATTTCACCCAGGAATATTTACCGTCGTCAGACCAACCATCATAAGCCGGAATGGTGGTACCTTCCCACGGTGCCTGCGGCGCTTCGTCTTTATACCAGGAGTGCTTCGCGCTTTCCTGAATCCCTTTGATCAGGTATTCATCGGAATGAGAAGTGATCGGACGATACGAGGACAGATCCGCATTCTCAATGTAGCCGCCCGGGAACAGGAAGCTGCCGTTTTTGCTGTCGGTAGGGAATTCTGGCACGCTCAGGTAGTTCACCGCACCTTTACCGCGCGTCAGCCATTCCGGGTAGAACGCGGCGATAACCGCGGTATCAACCTTGTAAACCTGCTCAACAAAGTCGCTCAGCTTGTCGATGAAAGACTTGATGTACATCAGGCGCTCAAGGTTCAACACGCCCAAACCGTCGAGGTTGATCGGGTTCGCGACACCACCTACCGCCAGGTTCTGAATGTGCGGCGTTTTACCGCCCAGCAGCGCCACGACGCGGTTAGCGTCACGCTGGCACTCCAGCGCCTGCAGGTAGTGCGCTACCGCAATCAGGTTCACTTCCGGCGGCAGTTTCATCGCCGGGTGACCCCAGTAGCCATTGGCGAAAATACCCAACTGACCGCTGGCAACCAGATCTTTGATCTTGTTCTGAACTTTGGTGAACTCTTCCGGGCTGTTCAGGTGCCAGGTCGAAACACCTTTCAGCATTTCGGAGGCTTTGGTTGGGTCAGCTTGCAGTGCAAAGTGATGTCCACCCAGTCCAGCGCCGAGAGCTGATAGAAATGAACGATATGGTCATGCGTGGTGTGCGCAGCCAGAATGATGTTACGGATGTATTGCGCGTTAACCGGAACGTCGATATTCAGCGCACTCTCTGCCGCACGAACGGAAGACAGCGCGTGAGTGGTAGTACATACGCCACAGATACGTTGCACAATCATCCATGCATCGCGCGGATCGCGGTTTTTCACGATCTCTTCCATGCCGCGCCACATGGTACCGGAAGCCCATGCTTTCGAAACGACACCATTTTCGATTTCGCAATCGATGCGTAAATGCCCCTCAATACGGGTTACCGGATCAATAGTAATTCTCTGGCTCATGCTTTGCTCGCCTCATGACGATTATGATCGTTTTGTTTTAAAGGAGGAAGTATCGGCAGTAGACGAATGAGTACGATGTAAGCGCAAATCTCAATAGCCACAAAACCAATAGAAATCAACAGTTCTTCCCAGGTCGGGAAGTAGGCGTAACCGCCGCCCGGGTTGAATGCCACCAGCGAATAGGTCAGACGCCAGGTTGCACAACCTAACAGTGCGCTCAGTGCTGACAGGAACAGCATGCGGGAATCATTACGCAGCTTCGCCACACGCAGAACGACCAGCGGGAAGAGCATCAGCAGGACTTCAATCCAGAACATCACGGAGTAGAAGTCACCGGCAAATGCTAACGACAGCTTGTCGCGATAGATAAGCTCGCCAAAGCGCAGCACGATGAAAATCGCCAGCAACACACTGATGGTGTTGGTCAGCTTAACGAACAGACTCTTTTCATCCGGACCGTTGCCACGCAGACCCGCCTGCACCAGCGAACCTTCAAAGATGACAATTGAGAAGCCCATGATGAACGCCGTCAGCAGCGAGAACAGCGGCAACATTTCATAGCTTTGCCACAGCGGATGCACCTTGTAGCCCGCCGAGATCATCAGCGACCCCATTGAAGACTGGTGCATGGTCGGCAGCAGCGCGCCAAGTGCAATGATGAAGAACATCACCTTGTTCAGACGCTGTAGCGACACCTTCCAGCCCAGACGTTCAAACAGTGCCGGAGCAAACTCCAGTGCCATCACGCCGATATAGATGGTCATACAGACCGCCGTCTCGAACAGTACCGAGTTCACGTTGAAGTGACCCGGAATGTAGAAGTACGGCAGGTTCCAGTAGCGACCCACGTCGATGGTGATCGACAAGCCACCCAAGGAGTAACCGAACAGACTTGCCAACAGCGCCGGACGCACCAGCGGATGGTATTGCCCACGGTTAAAGACGTATACTGCCCACGCCAGCGCCCAGCCGCCACAGGCAAAGCCGGTACCGATCAACAGGTCAAACGCGATCCACACGCCCCACGGGAAGCCGCCGTTCAGGTCAGAGACAGAGCCAAGACCGAACACCAGACGCTTCACAAACAGGAGCATACAGATGACGATTAACGGTCCAAAAATCATGACCGGTTTACTGATGATTTTGCCGCCCAGCGGTTGTGGATCATGACTCATGATCGTCTCCTCCGTCGTGATGGTCGTTTTTGGTGTTGCGACGAACCAGCACGGTTAAGCCCGCCAGCACAGCCAGTGGTAGCATCATGCCTTTATACAGGGTGTGTTGAATATTTTCGGAACGCGCACCGGTAGAAAGATCGTCCAGTTTCGGCAGGTCGAGATTTTCATAAGGCACACCCGTCAGTACCAGAACCTGAGTACCGCCGCCCTCTTTCTCGCCGTACAGATGCGGATAATATTTCGGCACCGTATGCAGGTAAGTGTCGCCAGATTTCAGCGTCTGACGCGGATAGTGGTATTCGCTGCCAGGCTTCAGCGCCAGACGTTTTTTCGCCTCCGCCATCAGCTCTTCACGCGTACCGAAAATCACCGCGCCCGCCGGGCACACTTCTACGCAGCCAGGCAGACCGCCTTTATCGAGACGTTCCACACCTTTCTGGTTGCACAGCTCGCACTTATGCAGCGCACCAAACGGGTTGTTGTAGTCGTACTTCGGCACATTGTATGGGCAGGCGACCATGCAGTAACGGCAGCCGGTGCACACGTCTTTGTCGTAATGGACAATGCCGGTTTTCGGATCTTTTTTCAGTGCAGAAACCGGGCACACGGAGACACAGTTCGGATCGACGCAGTGCATACACTGTTTCTTAATGTACGCGTAGCCGTTCTCCTCCTGGTCTTTGTTGACGCCCGTGCCGCTGGTCCACACCTGAATGATGTTATTGGTATACGGCGACAGTTTGTCGTTGTTCGACCAGGTCTGTTCCCCTTGCGGGTTACGTTCAGGGAAGTTGATATCCTGACACTTGGTGACGCACGCCTGGCAGCCTACGCACAAGGTCGAGTCGTACAACATCCCCAGCGATCCCGGAATTGGCGGGCGGTTTTCAGCAGCCGCATGACTGACAGACGGCAGCGCGCCCGTCAGCAATGCCCCGCAGGAGGCTGCTTTAATAAAATTACGTCTGTTCACGGTTATTCTCCCCGTGAGTCAGCGTTATCTTTCTTTTGCTGACGACCCAGTTCACGCACCGCCATCACGCTGACACCGGCAACCAGCCCAACCACACCGCCGAGCAAACCAATAGCGCCCGCAGAGACGTTGCCGCCTTCTTTAGCGTTAACATCCGGTTTCTGTGAACGCGGAGTCTGGTTTTCGACGTTGGCAAGCTGATGGATGCCTTTATGGAAGCCGATACCTTCTTCGTTACAGCCATAGCACGGGTGACCAATCGCCACCGGCCACACACCGCCAACATCGCAGAATTGCAGCGTTGAGCAGTTGCCGTAAGTTTCTGGCCCTTTACAGCCGAGGTGGTACAGGCACCAGCCTTCGCGGTGGCCTTCATCACCGAACTCTTTGGCAAAACGACCAGCATCGAAGTGCGGGCGACGTTCGCAGTGTTCGTGAATCAGACGGCCATAGGCGAAGGTCGGACGGTTTTTGTCATCCAGTTTCGGCGGCTTGCCGTAAGTGATGATGTGCGCAACGGTCGCGAGGAAGTTGTGCGGGTTCGGCGGGCAGCCAGGAATGTTGATTACAGTTTTGCCCGGCAGAACTTCTTGCAGGCTGACTGCGCCAGTTGGGTTAACTCCAGCTGCGGCAACACCGCCCCACGCAGAGCAGGAACCGATAGCGATAATGGCTGCTGCGCCTTCCGCCGCTTTGCGGATGTGATCCACAATCGGCTCACCGGCAACCATGCAATAAATACCGTTATCTTTTAATGGGATGGAACCATCCACCACTAACACATACTGCCCTTTGTACTTCTCGAGCGTTATGTTTGTTCTCTTCGACCTGATGACCGAAGGCGGCGGAAAGCACTTCGTGATACTCCAGAGAGATAGTCTCCAGCACGAGGTTTTCTACCGTTGGATGCGTTGCACGAAGCAGAGATTCCGTACAACCGGTGCACTCCTGCGCGCCAATCCAGATAACTGGCGGACGCTGCGGGTTAGTAACCGATTCGGCCATCTCTGCAGCGGCTTTGCTACTTAACCCCATGGTGGCGGCTAATGCTGCACAAAGCTTCATGAAATCACGACGGTTAATGCCGTGAGAATGGATGAGGGTGTTATCTCCAGTCATTTATAGTTATTCCGTTGCGAAGACCTGGCATATATTTTGCCTCAATCGCAAAATCAATAATGCGATCGATGCGCCATTTACCACACATTTATTATGGTTATCGATATCATGATACTGCGGCGGGGCACTAAAACGAAGGGAAGAAGCATTAGTGTAATTAATTAAAGCAAGATAATACGTATGTTTGATCAATTTTCTAGGCGATAACCGGCCATAAAAAAGCGCAACGTAGAACAGGAATTATTCTCACGAAAGAAATCCATTACCATCTCTTTATCCAGTCCATAACGGCGCGTCAGAATACCCGCTTCCCAGGCGCTAAGCTGGCGATCTCCGGTCTTTTCGTACATCCGGTGTGAGTAGCCTAATACAAAACCGCGTTTATAATCGGCACAGAATTTTGTCACATTAACCGCACTGTCGGCATGCGTTGCTTTTAATCCCGCCATTAAGCCTTTACCAAAATGGTTATTCATCGTTCACCTCATTCGCTATATATTTTCATATATAGCGATATTTTAGGCAAAGAACGACTTTTGCGCACGCTATTTTTTCATGCTTGTTTAAGACGTAATCCCGTAAGAGATAAACCTATCAGGAGAGATATTTATCGAACCATTTCAGCGTCCTTTGCCAGGCAAGATCGGCGGCAGATTTGTCATAACGGGGCGTGGAATCATTATGGAATCCGTGATTAACCCCCGGATAGATATACGCCTCATAGACCTTATTATTGGCTTTCAACGCCGCCTCGTAAGCAGGCCAGCCCTCGTTGATTCGGGTGTCCAGTTCCGCGTAGTGCAACAGTAAAGGCGCTTCAATCTTCGCCACATCGGCAGTGGGTGCCTGACGACCATAAAACGGCACCGCGCAGGCCAGTTCCGGGTAAGCGACCGCTGCCGCGTTCGATACGCCACCGCCATAGCAAAATCCGGTAATACCCACTTTGCCTGTCGCTTGCGGATAGCGTTGCATAAACTCAATTGCGGCAAAGAAATCATTCATCAGTTTGGTTGGATCAACCTGCTGTTGCAGCTCACGACCTTTATCGTCATTACCCAGATAACCTCCAACGGAACTTAAGCCGTCAGGTGCCAGGGCGATATACCCCGCCTTCGCCACTCGCCGTGCCACATCTTCGATATACGGATTCAGTCCACGATTCTCATGCACCACCACCACGGCTGGCGTTTTGCCGCTCATCTTTGCGGGCTTCACCAGATAACCCCGTACCTCGCCGTGACCATTTGGCGAAGGATACGTGATGTACTCAGCAACAATCTCCGGGTCGGTAAACTCTACCTGAGTCGCCAGCGCATAATTTGGCTTGAGCAAATCAAACAACGCTAATGCCGTCATCCCGCCCACCGCATACTTCGCCGCAAGGTTGAGGAACTCACGTTTCGAGATTTTCCCGTGAGCGTAATAGTCGTAGTAATCCAGCAACTCTTGTGGGAAATCTTTGGCGGTTAAACGCGGCATCGTTGCACTCCTCAACTGGTGTTTTTTTAAGCAAAGCATAAGCGCGTGTTTTTGCCCAGTTTTTCGTCACTCTGTGAGCCAGACTACGGGATACGCGCAGGCGAATCGCTAAACTAGAAACATTGTTTCGAAATTGAACGGTGGAAAGGAGAGGTCATGGTCTGGTTAGCGAATCCCGAACGTTACGGGCAGATGCAGTACCGCTATTGCGGAAAAAGTGGTTTGCGCCTGCCCGCGTTATCGCTCGGTTTATGGCACAATTTCGGTCACGTTAACGCGCTGGAATCACAGCGTGCGATCCTGCGTAAAGCGTTTGATTTGGGCATTACGCACTTTGATTTAGCCAATAATTACGGGCCGCCTCCAGGAAGCGCAGAAGAGAACTTTGGTCGCCTGCTGCGCGAGGATTTTGCCGCTTATCGCGATGAACTGATTATCTCTACCAAGGCTGGCTACGATATGTGGCCCGGCCCTTACGGCTCTGGCGGTTCACGTAAATACCTGCTCGCCAGCCTCGACCAAAGCCTGAAGCGTATGGGGCTTGAGTATGTCGATATCTTTTACTCTCATCGCGTCGATGAAAATACGCCGATGGAAGAAACCGCCTCTGCGCTGGCTCATGCGGTACAAAGCGGTAAGGCGCTGTATGTCGGGATCTCCTCTTACTCGCCAGAGCGGACGCAAAAAATGGTCGAGTTACTGCGCGAGTGGAAAATTCCGCTGTTAATTCATCAACCTTCGTACAATTTACTGAACCGCTGGGTGGATAAAAGCGGCCTGCTGAATACCCTGCAACATAACGGCGTGGGCTGCATTGCCTTTACTCCTCTGGCTCAGGGATTGCTGACCGGAAAATATCTCAACGGCATTCCGCAAGATTCACGGATGCATCGTGAAGGGAATAAAGTTCGTGGTCTGACGCCGAAAATGCTCACCGAAGCCAACCTCAACAGCCTGCGCTTATTGAATGAAATGGCACAGCAGCGTGGACAATCAATGGCGCAAATGGCGTTAAGCTGGTTGCTGAAAGATGAGCGAGTGACGTCGGTATTGATTGGTGCCAGCCGCGCGGAGCAACTTGAGGAGAACGTGCAGGCGCTGAATAATCTGACATTTAGCACCGAGGAGCTGGCGCAGATTGATCAGCATATCGCCGATGGCGAGCTGAATCTGTGGTAGGCGTCTTCCGATAAATGACCTGTTAATAACGGGCGCGAGAACCGCGCCCGAATCAGATCAGTGATTATGACGAGTCAGTCGGTCAAGATAGCCCATCACAAATGCAGAGAGCACAAACGTCAGATGGATAATGACGTACCACATCAGTTTGTTATCCGGGACATTTTTCGCATCCATAAAGACGCGCAGTAAGTGAATGGAAGAAATTGCCACAATCGACGCTGCTACTTTGTTTTCAGCGACGTTGCATCCATTTTCCCCAGCCAGTTCAGCTTCTCTTTGTTCTCGGAGATATCCAGTTGTGAGACGAAATTCTCATAACCGGAAAACATCACCATCACCAGCAAACCGCCAACCAGTGTCATATCCACCAGCGACAGCAACACGAGGATCAAATCTGATTCCGCCATCGAGAAGATATTCGGCAGTACGTGAATAATCTCCTGGAAGAACTTCAGCGCCAGGGCAACTAACGCCAGCGAAAGGCCAAAGTACACGGGGGCAAGCAGCCAGCGAGAAGCATACATTGCATTTTCAAGAAAACGTTCCATACATTCCTGTCGTGTAGTTAAAACGGGCAACAGTATATCGCAATTGAGTAAACAGCACGCAACAGCAAATCAACATATACGTTAAACCTTTGTCGCATGATTCTGAGGTTTAGGGATTTTCCTGGTTCCCTTATCAACGCATCGAGAGCGTCTACCCTTAAAGGACGTTGAACCTGAAGGGAGAAAAACGATGTCTCATTTAAAAGACCCGACCACGCAGTATTACACTGGTGAATATCCCAAACAGAAACAACCGACGCCAGGCATCCAGGCGAAGATGACACCGGTGCCAGATTGCGGCGAGAAAACCTATGTTGGTAGCGGTCGCCTGAAGGATCGTAAAGCACTGGTGACAGGGGGCGATTCCGGAATCGGTCGCGCTGCCGCCATCGCTTACGCGCGTGAAGGGGCTGACGTGGCGATCAGTTATCTTCCCGTGGAAGAAGAAGACGCTCAGGATGTGAAAAAGATCATTGAAGAATGCGGACGCAAAGCCGTTCTGCTGCCAGGCGATTTAAGCGATGAGAAATTTGCCCGTTCGCTGGTTCACGAAGCGCATAAGGCCTTAGGCGGGCTGGATATTATGGCGCTGGTCGCCGGGAAACAGGTTGCCATTCCTGATATTGCTGACCTCACCAGCGAACAGTTTCAAAAGACCTTTGCCATTAACGTTTTCGCGCTGTTCTGGCTAACCCAGGAAGCGATCCCCCTGCTACCGAAAGGTGCAAGTATTATCACCACTTCGTCAATCCAGGCATACCAGCCAAGCCCGCATTTACTGGACTATGCGGCTACGAAGGCGGCGATTCTGAACTACAGCCGAGGCCTGGCAAAACAGGTCGCGGAGAAAGGTATTCGGGTGAATATTGTTGCGCCTGGCCCGATCTGGACAGCACTGCAAATTTCCGGCGGGCAAACGCAGGATAAGATCCCGCAGTTTGGTCAGCAAACGCCGATGAAACGTGCGGGACAACCGGCGGAACTGGCCCCTGTATATGTTTATCTGGCAAGTCAGGAATCGAGCTACGTCACCGCAGAAGTGCACGGCGTGTGCGGCGGCGAGCATTTAGGTTAAAAAAATGCCCGGTTGTGAAAAGCAACCGGGCATCATTTTTATTTCGCTTTGGCAGTTTCTTCGCCAACCAGACCTATCTTCAGGTAACCCGCCTGATGCAGCGTATCCATTACCTTCATCAACGTCTCGTAATCGACGGTTTTGTCCGCTCGGAAGAAGATGGTGGTGTCTTTCTTGCCTTCGGTTAACGCATTCAACGCCGTAATCATTGTTTCATCGGTGACCGGATCGTTACCGATAAACATCGAGTTGTCTGCCTTCACCGACAGATAAACCGGTTTTTCCGGGCGCGGCTGCGGCGTGCTGGTAGAAGCAGGCAAGTTCACCTTCACATCTACCGTCGCTAACGGTGCCGCCACCATAAAGATAATCAGCAGAACCAACATCACGTCGATAAACGGCGTCACGTTGATATCATGCATTTCGCCGTTATCGTCGAGGTTTTCGTTAAGATGCATTGCCATCGGACATTATCCTGCGCGTAATTTTTGTGCGACACGAACCGGATGCGCAGCGGCGCTGGCTTCCAGATCCAGGTCACGGCTTTGCAGCAACAATACCTGCGCTGCAACATCACCCAGCATCGCTTTAAAGCCGCCAATCTGGCGTGCAAATACGTTATAGATAACGACCGCCGGAATCGCTGCCACGAGGCCGATTGCCGTTGCTAACAGAGCTTCTGCGATACCCGGCGCAACGACTGCCAGGTTAGTGGTCTGCGTTTGCGCGATACCAATAAAGCTGTTCATGATGCCCCAGACCGTACCAAACAGACCAACGAACGGTGAAATCGCGCCGATGGTTGCCAGATAGCCGTTACCTCGGCCCATTTGACGACCTACTGCGGCGACCCGACGCTCCAGACGGAAGCTGGTACGTTCTTTAATACCTTCGTTATCGTCGCTGCCTTCTGACAGTTCCAGCTCATTCTGCGCTTCATTGAGCAAATGCAGGCTTAAGCTTTTGCTACCAAAATCAGCGGCGATATCGTTGGCCTGGTTTAAGGAACGCGCTTCAGCCAGCAGTTGCTGCTCGCGCTTAAGGCGACGCTTCTGATTGAAGAACTCTACGCTCTTACTGAAGAAGATTGCCCAGGTGACTACGGAGGCCAAAATAAGCCCAATCATCACGCACTTAACGACAATATCGGCGTGCTGATACATACCCCAGACGGAAAGGTCCGTCTGCATTAAATTATTACCCACTGTGTATCTCCAGGACGCAAGTCACAAAATCTGCGCATAATAATATCAAAACGACGTCGAATTGATAGTCGTTCTCATTACTATTTGCATACTGCCGTACCTTTGCTTTCTTTTCCTTGCGTTTACGCAGTAAAAAAGTCACCAGCACGCCATTTGCGAAAATTTTCTGCTTTATGCCAATTCTTCAGGATGCGCCCGCGAATATTCATGCTAGTTTAGACATCCAGACGTATAAAAACAGGAATCCCGACATGGCGGACAAAAAGCTTGATACTCAACTGGTGAACGCAGGACGCAGCAAAAAATACACTCTCGGCGCGGTAAATAGCGTGATTCAGCGCGCTTCTTCGCTGGTCTTTGACAGTGTGGAAGCCAAAAAACACGCGACGCGCAATCGCGCCAATGGCGAGTTGTTTTATGGACGGCGCGGAACGTTAACCCATTTCTCCTTACAAGAAGCGATGTGCGAACTGGAAGGTGGCGCAGGCTGCGTGCTATTCCCCTGCGGGGCGGCGGCGGTTGCTAATTCTATTCTTGCTTTTGTCGAACAGGGCGATCATGTGTGATGACCAACACCGCCTATGAACCGAGTCAGGATTTCTGTAGCAAAATCCTCAGCAAACTGGGCGTAACGACATCGTGGTTTGATCCGCTGATTGGCGCAAATATCGTTAAACATGTGCAGCCAAACACTAAAATCGTGTTTCTGGAATCCCCAGGCTCCATCACCATGGAAGTCCACGACGTTCCGGCGATTGTTGCCGCCGTGCGCAGTGTGGTGCCGGATGCCATCATTATGATCGATAACACCGGGCGGCCGGTGTGCTGTTTAAGGCGCTGGATTTTGGCATTGATGTTTCCATTCAGGCAGCCACCAAATATCTGGTGGGGCATTCAGATGCGATGATTGGTACTGCCGTATGCAATGCCCGTTGCTGGGAGCAGCTGCGGGAGAATGCCTATCTGATGGGGCAGATGGTCGATGCCGATACCGCCTATATAACCAGCCGTGGCCTGCGCACTTTGGGTGTTCGCCTGCGTCAACATCATGAAAGCAGTCTGAAAGTGGCTGAATGGCTGGCAGAACATCCGCAAGTAGCGCGAGTTAACCACCCTGCTCTGCCTGGCAGTAAAGGCCACGAATTCTGGAAACGAGACTTTACAGGTAGCAGCGGGCTATTTTCCTTTGTGCTTAAGAAAAAAACTCAATGATGAAGAGCTGGTGAACTATCTGGATAACTTCAGTTTATTCAGCATGGCCTACTCGTGGGGCGGTTATGAATCGTTGATCCTGCAAATCAACCAGAACATATCGCCGCCATTCGGCCACAAGGCGAGATCGATTTTAGCGGGACCTTGATTCGCCTGCATATTGGTCTGGAAGATGTCGACGATCTGATTGCCGATCTGGACGCCGGTTTTGCGCGAATTGTATAACATTGCCACTTTTGGACAATTTTGCAGACATTTTATTGTGAAAAGTCTTAAATTGTTGCGTCCGGGATCAAGGCGTCCCGGACGATTCAGGAGTACAATAGGCAGATAAAGGCTTAAACGCTGTTCCACAGGAAAGTCCATGGCTGTTATTCAAGATATCATCGCTGCGCTCTGGCAACACGACTTTGCCGCGCTGGCGGATCCTCATATTGTTAGCGTTGTTTACTTTGTCATGTTTGCCACGCTGTTTTTAGAAAACGGCCTGCTGCCCGCCTCATTTTTTTGCCAGAGCGACAGCTTGTTGATATTGGCTGGCGCATTGATTGCCCAGGGGGTTATGGATTTTCTGCCTACGATTGCGATTCTGACCGCCGCAGCAAGTCTGGGCTGCTGGTTAAGTTATATTCAGGGGCGCTGGTTAGGGAATACCAAAACGGTGAAAGGCTGGCTGGCACAGCTTCCTGCTAAATATCACCAGCGCGCCACCTGCATGTTTGACCGCCACGGTCTGCTGGCGCTGCTGGCTGGACGTTTTCTTGCATTTGTCCGTACGTTGCTGCCAACCATGGCGGGAATTTCCGGTCTGCCAAACCGCCGCTTCCAGTTTTTCAACTGGTTAAGCGGATTGCTGTGGGTCAGCGTGGTAACCAGTTTCGGCTATGCCTTAAGTATGATTCCGTTCGTTAAACGCCATGAAGATCAGGTAATGACGTTCCTGATGATCCTGCCAATTGCCTTGTTAACCGCTGGCTTGTTGGGCACGCTGTTTGTGGTGATTAAAAAAAATACTGTAACGCCTGACGATTTTCCCCGTTCCCGGTTGCTGTACCGGGAACGTATTTAATTCCCCTGCATCGCCCGCATTCTTGCCGCATCTTCCCCCGGCGTCACACCAAAGTAACGTTTAAACTCACGGCTAAATTGCGATGCGCTTTCGTAACCGACGCGCATCGCTGCCGCACTGGCTTTCATGCCGTCGTGGATGATCATCATCCGCGCCTTATGCAGACGGTAATTCTTCAAATACTGCAACGGTGAGGTGCTGGTGACAGACTTAAAATTATGGTGGAACGCCGATACGCTCATGTTGGCTTCTGCCGCCAGTTGCTCGACGCTCAGGTTTTCGGTGTATTTATTCTCAATCCGTTTCAGCACGCGGCTAATCAGGCTGAAGTGAGTCTGGCGGCTGACCAGTGCCAGTAACGCGCCACCGCAAGGTCCGGTCAGCACGTAGTACAGAATTTCGCGGATGATCTGTTTGCCGAGAATACGCGCATCCAGCGGTCGCTCCATCACGTCGAGTAACCGCTCTGCCGCGCATAAAATCTCTTCTGATAACGTGGCGGAGTTAATCCCGCTGGCTGCCATCGACGGCTGGAAATGCTCATCTTCGCCAATGTCCATCAACAGTTCCTGTAACTGCAAAATATCGACATTGAGACGCAACCCTGCCAGCGGCACCTCTGACGTGGCATAGGTTTCGCACTCAAACGGCAACGGCACCGTCAGCAGCAGGTATTCATTGGCATCATAACGAAACACGCGTTCATTGATATAACCGATTTTATGTCCGGAAAAGAGAATTATGATGCCAGAGCTCGTACATCACCGGTGTGCGTGCGAAAGGCGTCTCGCCATACAACAAACGCACATCGGGCAACAGCTCTGACAAACTATTTTCTTTATTTTTCAGTTTATTAACTTTATCCGCCAGCAAGCGGCAAATCTCTTCACGTTTCATATCGCGTAATTTCTTAGGAATAATGCGGCAATTTGATTGTGCGCAATTTTTGTAGCATTTCTCCAGCACTCTGGAGAAATAGGCAAGACATTGGCAGAAATGAGCATTGAGAGCCAGGGCGCTGGCTACCACAATGAAAAATATCAGGCAGACCGATCTCTGCCCTCATATTGACCCAGCAAAGGGAGCAAGTAATGAACAACTTTAATCTGCACACCCCAACCCGCATTCTGTTTGGTAAAGGCGCAATCGCTGGTTTACGCGAGCAAATTCCTCACGATGCTCGCGTATTGATTACCTACGGCGGCGGCAGCGTGAAAAAAACCGGCGTTCTCGATCAAGTTCTGGATGCCCTGAAAGGCATGGACGTGCTGGAATTTGGCGGTATTGAGCCAAACCCGGCTTATGAAACGCTGATGAACGCCGTGAAACTGGTTCGCGAACAGAAAGTGACCTTCCTGCTGGCGGTTGGCGGCGGTTCTGTACTGGACGGCACCAAATTTATCGCCGCAGCGGCTAACTATCCGGAAAATATCGATCCGTGGCACATTCTGCAAACGGGCGGTAAAGAGATTAAAAGCGCCATCCCGATGGGCTGTGTGCTGACGCTGCCAGCAACCGGTTCAGAATCCAACGCAGGCGCGGTGATCTCCCGTAAAACCACAGGCGACAAGCAGGCGTTCCATTCTGCCCATGTTCAGCCGGTATTTGCCGTGCTCGATCCGGTTTATACCTACACCCTGCCGCCGCGTCAGGTGGCTAACGGTGTAGTGGACGCTTTTGTACACACCGTGGAACAGTATGTTACTAAACCGGTTGATGCCAAAATTCAGGACCGTTTCGCAGAAGGCATTTTGTTGACGCTGATCGAAGATGGTCCGAAAGCCCTGAAAGAGCCAGAAAACTACGATGTGCGCGCCAACGTCATGTGGGCGGCGACGCAGGCGCTGAACGGTTTGATTGGCGCTGGCGTACCGCAGGACTGGGCAACGCATATGCTGGGCCACGAACTGACTGCGATGCACGGTCTGGATCACGCGCAAACACTGGCTATCGTCCTGCCTGCACTGTGGAATGAAAACGCGATACCAAGCGCGCTAAGCTGCTGCAATATGCTGAACGCGTCTGGAACATCACTGAAGGTTCCGACGATGAGCGTATTGACGCCGCGATTGCCGCAACCCGCAATTTCTTTGAGCAATTAGGCGTGCCGACCCACCTCTCCGACTACGGCCTGGACGGCAGCTCCATCCCGGCTTTGCTGAAAAAACTGGAAGAGCACGGCATGACCCAACTGGGCGAAAATCATGACATTACGCTGGATGTCAGCCGCCGTATATACGAAGCCGCCCGCTAAGCTTTTTACGCCTCAAACTTTCGTTTTCGGGCATTTCGTCCAGACTTAAGTTCACAACACCTCACCGGAGCCTGCTCCGGTGAGTTCATATAAAGGAGGAACGTATGGCTAATCCAACCGTTATTAAGCTACAGGATGGCAATGTCATGCCCCAGCTGGGACTGGGCGTCTGGCAAGCAAGTAATGAGGAAGTAATCACCGCCATTCAAAAAGCGTTAGACGTGGGTTATCGCTCGATTGATACCGCCGCGGCCTACAAGAACGAAGAAGGTGTCGGCAAAGCCCTGAAAAATGCCTCAGTCAACAGAGAAGAACTGTTCATCACCACGAAACTGTGGAACGACGACCACAAGCGCCCCCGCGAAGCCCTGCTCGACAGCCTGAAAAAACTCCAGCTTGATTATATCGACCTCTACTTAATGCACTGGCCCGTTCCCGCTATCGACCATTATGTCGAAGCATGGAAAGGCATGATCGAATTGCAAAAAGAGGGATTAATCAAAAGCATCGGCGTGTGCAACTTCCAGATCCATCACCTGCAACGTCTGATTGATGAAACTGGCGTGACGCCTGTTATTAATCAGATCGAACTTCACCCGCTGATGCAACAACGCCAGCTACATGCCTGGAACGCGACACACAAAATCCAGACCGAATCCTGGAGCCCATTAGCGCAAGGAGGGAAAGGCGTTTTCGATCAGAAAGTCATTCGCGATCTGGCAGATAAATACGGCAAAACCTCGGCGCAGATTGTTATCCGCTGGCATCTGGATAGCGGCCTGGTGGTGATCCCGAAATCGGTCACACCTTCACGTATTGCCGAAAACTTTGATGTCTGGGATTTCCGTCTCGACAAAGACGAACTCGGCGAAATTGCAAAACTCGATCAGGGCAAGCGTCTCGGTCCCGATCCTGACCAGTTTGGCGGCTAACGGGCAAATTCTCCCGGTGGCGGTAATGTTCCGCTACCGGACTTTTCAGAAATCATTTATTCCCCTCGCGTCCCGCCCGTTGCTACTCTTCCTTGTTCAGGAATGCCAAATATAAGGACATCATCATGCAGAGCCGGAAGCTCTTAAAGGAACAACTCATCTACACCCGGGATAAACGCAACGGAGAGGTGAAAAACAGATGAAAATAATACTTCTGTTTTTAGCAGCCCTGGCAAGTTTTACCGTACACGCGCAGCCTCCTTCACAGACCGTAGAACAAACAGTCCGGCAGATTTATCAGAACTATAAATCAGATGCCAGTACGCCTTATTTCGGTGAAACCGGAGAGCGGGCGATAACTTCAGCGCGTATTCAACAGGCGCTTACCCTGAACGACAATCTTACACTACCGGGCAATATTGGCTGGCTGGATTATGATCCGGTTTGTGATTGTCAGGATTTTGGCGATCTGGTGTTAGAAAGCGTAGCGATAACCCAACCTGACGCCGATCATGCCGATGCCGTTGTGCGCTTTCGTATCTTTAAAGACGATAAAGAAAAGACCACGCAGACACTGAAAATGGTGGCGGAAAATGGTCGTTGGGTCATTGACGATATTGTCAGCAATCATGGCAGCGTCTTACAAGCGGTTAATAGCGAGAATGAAAAAACGCTGGCCACTATAGCTTCGTTGCAAAAAAGAACAGCCGGAAGCCTTTGTTGCCGAACTCTTTGAACATATTGCTGATTATAGCTGGCCGTGGACGTGGGTGGTTTCCGACTCTTACCGCCAGGCGGTCAATGCCTTCTATAAAACCACCTTCAAGACTACCAACAATCCCGATGAAGATATGCAAATAGAACGGCAATTTATTTACGACAATCCGATCTGTTTTGGCGAAGAGTCGCTATTTTCACGCGTTGATGAAATCCGTGTCCTGGAGAAACCGCCGATTCCGCCCGCATTCATGTTCGTTTTACGCTGACCAATGGCAACAACGAAGAGCAAGAACTGGTTTTACAGCGGCGCGAAGGTAAGTGGAAAATCGCTGATTTTATCCGCCCGAACAGCGGCAGCCTACTTAAGCAGATTGAGGCAAAAACCGCCGCCAGATTAAAACAATGAGCTGAATTAAATAACAATTAGCCGGAACAATAAATAAAAGGGAACACTATATGAAAACGATTTTCACCGTGGGAGCTGTTGTTCTGGCAACCTGCTTGCTCAGTGGCTGCGTCAATGAGCAAAAGGTCAATCAGCTGGCGAGCAATGTGCAAACATTAAATGCCAAAATCGCCCGGCTTGAGCAGGATATGAAAAGCATTACGCCCACAAATCTATGCTGCCAAATCCGAAGCTAACAGAGCCAATACGCGTCTTGATGCACAGGACTATTTTGATTGCCTGCGCTGCTTGCGTATGTACGCAGAATGATAAAAAATTCCCGGCAGCGTGTCAGTTGCCGGGGTAGAGGCTGTTTGCTAAGGAAAAACCAAACATAAGGACATGATTATGCGGCGCTGGCACACCTGTTTTTTTATTCTGCTGTTCTGTGGCTTCAGCGGAAACGTGTTGTGCAAAGAATCGATTAATGAAGCGATAGAACGTTTGTATCAACCATTGACCAGTAATGACGATATACCAATAACTGATGAATTCAGTCTCGATTTGCGAAGTAATATGAGCGCTACTCCTCGGCAAAATGACACCCGGCTGAATAATAATCTTTTGTGTCGCTGTGTCGATGACGCTTTCGTTTCTGCAGAAATAATCCAAAGCACACACCTAAATGGCCTGCCGAACGCATGTACTGTTGCAGCTGGTTATCAAACAAAATCACACAGATATCCACCGGTTACTGGGGCTGATGCTGGTTCGTAAAAATGATAATCATCGTTGGCTAATAGAAGACATCGATGATGGTACTGAAATCCCCAACAGTCTACGGGCAGAAATACGCGAAGATACGCGAATGAAACGCAGAGCTGTAATTAATGAACCCTCGAGCGATCATTTTTCTCATTCGGTATCAATGACGGCACTACTTGCGCAGCCAGAAAAATACCATTTGCAAAAGGTGGTTATCGAAGGTGTTGGCAATATTGAGTTTGAAGGCAACACCTTATATTTAAATAAAGAATCCTGGGAAAATTTTGTTCAAAGTGATAGCGTGTGGTTAGATATTGATTTCCCAAACCCAGTCGTGACCTTAGCTCGTACTCGTCAGCTAAATGGCGATTATGTCCGGATAGCTGGAACATTTGATATGGATATACGAGGTCATTTGGGCATGTGGAGTGGGGGTATTATCGATATTACTTTGTATGAACGCGTCACGAACCGTAAAGAGTTTGCGCGCCACAGAGAACAAGAAATCAAAAAATTACAGACGGAATCTACTAAAAATAATATGGAAACGATGACAAAATGAAGCCACTATTGTTAATCATTTCTATATTAATCCCCAGCCTTGTTCTGGCCCAGTCTCCCTCATTAAATGTTGCACAACCTCGTTGGATGGCTCATCTATATGACAAGCAAGATTACGAATCACCCCAGAAAATTCAATTTAAATCATTTTCCTGGCATTTTGCTGCATAACAATTAAAAGACATACTTATTATGATTAAAACCGAATTTGGTATTATTGATGAAATTGATGCTGATAAAGATTATAGTCACTACGAACCTGAAAAATATAATTGCGTTTATATTGATGATGATATTTATATTGATGAATGGTGGGAACAACTCCAGACAATAAAAACCTTCTATCATAGTTTAAATCGTCCAGGTTATGCGCTTGCTCGCTACGGAGTCACCATTATCCCACCTGGTTCATTAAACCAGTTTCTTCATATTGTAATATCAGATCCAAAATTCCAGCACGATCCTTTACTTCTTTCTTTATCAGAAGTAATACAAAAAGCTATCAGAGGAAATAAACACATGATACATTTCGGCATATAAATAAATGCCTAATGAGATAGATTCTGATGTAATATCCCCGGTAGCAATTCTGCTACCGGGAACAGCGAATTTAACGTCCAACCGCCGCTTTAGGGCGTTTCTTCGCACCAGCATTCACCGGACGAGATTGCGTAGACGACGCTTTTTTTGCCGTAGCAGGCATCTGACGCTGGGTCGCCATCGGCGTATGTTTAGTCAACGCCGGACGGGTATTGCGGTTCTGGCGGCGAGCCTCGCGCATCTCTTCAATGGTTGGCGCAGGCACTAAGCAATCGCGACGGCTGCCAATCAGATGCTTTTTGCCCATCGCTTCCAGCGCCTGGCGGATTAACGGCCAGTTTGCCGGATCGTGGTAACGCAACAACGCTTTATGCAGGCGACGCTGCTTGTCGCCCTTCGGTACGAAGACATCTTCACTCTTATAACCAATCTTCGCCAGCGGGTTTTTCCCGGTGTAATACATGGTGGTCGAGTTAGCCAGCGGCGATGGGTAGAAGTTCTGTACCTGGTCGAGACGGAAACGATGCTTTTTCAGCCACAGCGCCAGATTCACCATATCTTCATCACGCGTACCCGGGTGCGCGGAGATGAAATACGGGATCAGATACTGTTCTTTACCTGCCTGTTTCGAGTAAGTATCGAACAGCTCTTTAAAGCGGTCATAGCTGCCCATGCCCGGCTTCATCATCTTCGATAACGGCCCTTCTTCGGTATGTTCCGGGGCAATCTTCAGATAACCGCCGACGTGATGGGTCGCCAGCTCTTTGATATAGCGCGGATCTTCTACGGCGATGTCATAACGCACACCAGAGGCGATGAGGATCTTTTAATGCCTTTCAGATCACGCGCACGGCGATAGAGATTGATGGTCGGTTCATGGTTAGTGTCCATGTGCGGACAAATATCCGGATAAACGCACGACAAACGACGGCAGGTTTGCTCAGCGCGTGGCGATTTGCAGCGCAACATATACATGTTGGCAGTAGGCCCACCGAGATCGGAAATCACGCCCGTAAAACCTGGAACAGTGTCGCGGATCGCTTCGATCTCATTAATAATCGAATCTTCGGAACGGCTCTGAATAATGCGCCCTTCGTGCTCGGTAATAGAACAGAAAGAGCAGCCGCCAAAGCAGCCACGCATAATGTTGACCGAGAAACGAATCATTTCGTAAGCCGGAATTCGGGCATTACCGTAAGCCGGATGCGGCACGCGCTTGTACGGCAGCGCAAAGACGCTATCCATCTCTTCGGTAGAAAGCGGAATAGCAGGCGGGTTGATCCATACATAGCGGTCGCCATGTTTTTGCATCAATGCGCGGGCGCAGCCTGGGTTAGTTTCGTGGTGCAGAATGCGCGAAGCATGGGCGTACAGCACTTTATCGCCCTTCACTTACTCGAAAGAAGGCAGCAACACGTAGGTTTTTCCCACGGTTTCGGGCGTGGTGGCTGCACGGTTACAGCTTTGGCTTCCTGCTTTTTCGGAGCTACCGGTTTGTTATCCGCGCACGGCAAATCTTCGCCATACGGATGCGGGATTGGGTCGATTTTCCCTGGGGTATCAAGACGGGTGGAATCCACACCGCTCCAGCCTGGCAACGCCTCTTTTACGATAATCGCGGTATTACGCACATCGCGGATTTCACTAATCGGCTCGCCCATCGCCAGACGGTGCGCCACTTCCACCAGCGGACGCTCACCGTTACCAAACATCAGCATGTCGGCTTTCGAATCCACCAACACGGAACGGCGCACGGTATCGGACCAGTAATCATAATGCGCGGTACGGCGCAGGCTGGCCTCAATACCGCCGAGGATCACCGGCACATCTTTCCACGCCTCTTTACAACGTTGGGTATAAACCAGTGTGGCGCGATCCGGACGCTTACCCGCGACATTATCTGGCGTGTAGGCATCGTCATGACGTAAACGGCGATCGGCGGTATAGCGGTTGATCATCGAGTCCATGTTGCCAGCAGTAACCCCGAAAAACAGATTCGGTTTACCCAGACGCATAAAGTCGTCTTTGCTGCTCCAGTCTGGCTGGGCGATGATCCCGACGCGAAAGCCCTGCGCTTCCAGCATACGACCGCAAATCGCCATCCCGAAGCTTGGGTGATCGACATACGCGTCGCCAGTAACCAAAATGATGTCGCAGCTATCCCAGCCAAGTTGATCCATCTCTTCACGTGACATCGGCAAAAACGGTGCCGGTCCAAAACAGGCGGCCCAGTACTGCGGCCAGGAGAACAGGTCGCGATCCGGTTGGATCAGGGAGATAGAGCTCATTTTGCTTCCAGAAATGATAAAAAAATAATCAAAGGCCGGGGATTATACGCTGTATCACGCGCGGAAATGAAGTGATGTTGATGAACGGTGGCGAAATACCCTGGTGAGGTTTTTCACTGCCCGACTTGGGCAAGCACATTTAAGGCTGGCGGTATCGTGGCAACTGCCGCTACTATTTATGCCGATCAGCAACGTTCAAATCATATTGCACGACGATCGGCTATCCGAGGACACCCACAGTAAGGCAAGGTATGGAACAGGTTATTACAAAGCGCCGCTATTACGATATTGGTCTACAGATTGAAGAGCTGCTGTATTCAGGCGTATTTAAGGCCGGAGAACGCTTACCTTCAGAACGTGAACTGAGCGAGCGGTTTAATACCAGCCGAACTACCATTCGTGAAGCCATCATTATGCTGGAACTGAAAGGCGTATTGAATGTGAAGCAAGGGTCAGGGATTTTCTTTGTCGACTCCACCGATAAGCTCAACCAGAAATCATTAATGCCCTATTCAGAAATTGGCCCGTTTGAACTGTTGCAGGCGCGTCAGGTGAATGAGAGCAATATTACTGGTTTTGCAGCCAGCCAGATTAGCTTTAACGAGTTACAAGAGTTAAAGAAAATCATTAGATTGCAGGAAAACGCTATCGCTGCGGAAAGTGATAAATTTGAAGACCGGATCACCGATTTCATAGCATTATTGCCGAAGCGACGCAAAATCGGGTACTCATCAAACAAGCTGCTGAATTATGGCGGGCAGTTCGTACAGAAAACCCCCGCTGGAAGAAACTTAACTACAAGTACCTGCATGAAAAGCATTTGCGTCTGCAATGGCTGGAAGATCACCGGGCTATTTTCCTTGCGCTACAACAGAAAGATTCAGAGCTCGCCAGGGAAGCATCCTGGAGACATCTGGAAAACAGCAAAATGAACTGATCAAAATCTTCAAACAAGACGCTTCCATCAGCGATTTTGATGACTTTTTCTTCGCTCGTTAACCTTCATTAGTCCAGAGCTGGCGGGAAAAATAACGCCGGCTCTGCCTTCCGCCCTCCACTGGTACACGCTCTCTTTTCAATTGGTCTAATAAATCGACTATCATCAGATATCTTAGATTAGCGGCAATTATCCCAAAAACTGACCTCTAAAAAACTTTCCTTTCATTTTATTCATATAACTCATTGATACAGATATAAATAATGCCTTGTTGTTCTGTTTCGTACTTTTACCTTTCTCTGCAAGCGTGATGCATCTCTCTGTTTTTGGTCTAGTGAATTATGTAAATTGGTATACACACAAGCCACCAGGAGTAAGAGCATAATGTCAGGGAACGAAAGTATCGCTGCCGCCCACTATGATCAGGTAACCACCTGGCCTCGGGACGGGTTACAGGCAGATATTGTCCATATTGGTTTTGGCGCTTTTCATCGCGGACACCAGGCTGTCTACACGGATCTCACTAATCAACTTTCGGACACCCGCTGGGGGATCTTTGAGATCAACCTGTTTGGTGATGCTCAACTGTTCGAAAACTTAAATGCGCAAAATGGGCTGTTTTCGGTTGTGGAAACATCTGCATCGCAAGCTACCTCACGCCTTGTGCGTTCGGTGGCTGGCGGTATTCATACCCCCAGAGATGGCATTGCCGCAGCAATCCATAAACTGGCTGAACCTCAGGTAAAAATCGTTTCATTAACCATCACCGAGAAAGGTTATTGCCTCGATCCGCAAACACGTTCACTTGATCTCACCAATGGATTAATCCAACACGATCTACAAAACCCGGATGCGCCTCTGTCAGCTATTGGCGTGATCGTCTGTGCTTTGCAACAACGTAAAGCTACAGGACTCGCCGCTTTTAGTGTGCTCTCCTGTGACAACTTGCCAGACAATGGGCATCTGACGCGCAATGCCGTTCTCGGTTTTGCCCGACAACTGGACCAGCCCCTGGCTCAGTGGATCGAAGAAAATGTCTCATTTCCAGGCACGATGGTAGATCGCATTGTTCCGGCAATGACTGAATCGCAATTCGCCTTACTGGAAACGAAAACCGGTTATGCCGATCCCTGCGGGATCGTCTGCGAATCATTTCGTCAGTGGGTGATCGAAGATAATTTTGTGCGCGGACGACCGGAATGGGATAAAGCCGGCGCGATGTTTGTCAGCAATGTTCAGCCTTATGAAGAGATGAAGTTACGCATGTTAAATGGTAGCCATTCATTTCTGGCCTATAACGGCTCACTGGCTGGCTATGAATTTATCTGGCAATGCATGGAAGACGCTGATGTTCGTTCCATTACCCGCCAACTGATGATTAATGAACAAGCCCGAACACTTAATCCAGACTTAAATATCAACATCCAGGAATACGCCGACCTGTTAATTGAACGCTTTAGCAACCGTAACGTTGCACACCGTACCGGGCAAATAGCCATGGACGGTTCACAAAAGCTTCCCCAGCGAGCGCTGACGCCCGGCTGAAATTGCATCAGCAAAAACAAAACAATGCTGTTCTGTCACTGCTCGTTGCTGGTTGGTTGCATTATGTCATTGATGCTGTTGAGAAAAGCCAATCTGTCGCTGATCCAATGAATGACCAATTTCAGGCGCTAATAAAGGAACAACAAGACGCATGGCAACAGGCGCTCGCATTACTGCACCTTAGCGCCATATTTGGTGATTTAAGCAACCATCAGCCATTTATAAATGAAATAAAAATCGCCTTTGCGAATATAAAAACAAAGGCATCAAGGCCACCATCAGCCAATTATTATCGGATGAGCAGAAATGAAAACATTAATTTGTCAGCAGCCTTTGGCGTTATGGAATATGTGGAAAAGGATATTCCTACACCAGCAGATAATGAAGTGCTGTTAAAAATCAAAGCTGTGGGTATTTGTGGTACTGATATTCACGCTTTTGCCGGCAGACAGCCTTTTTTAGCTACCCACGTGTATTAGGTCATGAAATATGCGCCGAAGCGGTTTCGCGAGGCAGCCAGTGCCAAATAGCACAATCAGGCCAGCGCTATTCCGTCATCCCATGCATTCCGTGTGGCAAGTGCGCAGCCTGTCGGGAAGAGAAAACGAACTGCTGCGAACGTGTTTCGCTGTATGGCGTGCATCAGGATGGGGGTTTTTAGTGAGTACCTTGCGGTACGTGAAGACAACCTTGTGCCTCTCCCTGACGAGGTCAGCGACAGTGCCGGAGCATTGGTTGAATGTTTCGCCATTGGTGCACATGCCGTTCGTCGGGCAGAGATCAAGGCTGAACAAAACGTACTGGTGATTGGTGCTGGGCCAATCGGTTTGGCTACCGCAGCCATCGCCAGGGCTAAAGGGGCGCATGTTGTTGTTGCTGATATTGACTGTCAACGTCGCCAGCACGTTGTGGATCATCTGGCAATTAATGTCTTCGACCCAACACAGGAAGGTTTTATTGCCGCGCTTAGTGAAGTATTTGGAGGCGAACTGGCTTGCGTAGTACTGGATGCGACGGGAAATAAAGCTTCAATGAGTCATGATGTAAATCTTATTCGTCATGGCGGCAAAATTGTTTTCATCGGTTTGTACATTGGTGAACTTGTTATTGACGATCCAACCTTCCATAAAAAAGAGACAACTTTACTCAGCAGTCGCAATGCCACACGGGAAGATTTTGCGTTGGTGATTGAACTGATGCGCAGCAATAAAATTCACGAAAATTTAATGAAAAACCAGGCGTTCAATTTCTTTAGTGTTGGCGAAGATTACCAACGTAACGTTGTAGAAAATAAAAATATGGTCAAGGGTGTGATCACTTTTTAAGGGAACAAATATGACAACTGTTTATGTCAGTGAAGAAAGTTTAAAATCACTGGTACACCACAAATTACATACCGCCGGGCTGGATGCCGACACTGCACAACAGGTGACAGATGTTTTAATACATGCCGATATTACAGGTGTGCATTCACATGGAGTTATGCGTGTCGAACATTATTGTACCCGCCTTGCTGCCGGAGGGTTAAATAAAGCTCCGCAGTTTAGCATTGAGCAAATTTCACCATCAGTGGCTATTCTCGACTCTGACGACGGAATGGGCCATTCGGCATTAATTAGCGCCACTGAGCACGCCATTAAACTGGCCCAGGAAGAGGGTCTCGGTTTTGTTAGCGTTAAAAACACGTCTCACTGTGGCGCGTTATCTTATTTTGCAGAGATGATCACCAACAAAGGATTGGTTGCTATCGTAATGACGCAAACCGATACCTGTGTGGCTCCCCATGGCGGCGCCGAGCGCTTTTTGGGAACTAACCCCATCGCCTTTGGTTTCCCGGTGGAAAACAGCCATCCGATGATTGTTGATATGGCGACCAGTGCCACGGCTTTCGGCAAAATACTTCATGCAAAGGAAACCGGAAAACATATTGGTGAAGGGCTGGCGATAGATAAAAACGGTTATGGCACCACTGATCCGTATAAGATTGAAAACCTGCTACCTTTCGGCCAAACAAAGGTTCAGGCATTGCACTGGCTATTGATGCACTGACTGGCGTGCTGATGAATGCGAATTTTGGCAACCATATTGTTCGCATGTATGGTGATTATGACAAGATGCGTAAGCTGGCAAGTTTGGTTATTGCCATCGATCCGAAAAAGCTCGGCAATCCTGTTTTTGCAAAAACCATGGCGAAAATGGTCACGGAGCTGCATGCCGTTAAACCGGCTCCCGGTGTCGAAAAAGTGTTAGCGCCGAACGATCCGCAAATGCACTACAAAGAAAAATGCCAACAGGAAGGTATTCCGGTTCCGGCAGGAATATTCCATTATCTGACAGAGAATTAATCACTATTTTTTATTATAACGATAGAAAAGCGCTGTATTTATCGTTTCTGTTATATTAACCAGGAGCAGGATATGAAAGCACTTCGTCCTCTGACGGCATCGCTTATGCTGTTAACCAGTTGTTTTTAGTTTCCAATACCACACTGGCAAAAACAACATTAAAACTCAGTCATAATCAGGATAAAAGCCATGCTGTCCATAAAGCATTAAGCTATTTAGCGGATAAAACCAAAGAGTATTCTAATGGTGAATTAGTTATTCGCATTTACCCAAATGCGACATTAGGTAATGAGCGTGAATCACTGGAATTAATGAACTCCGGTGCATTACAGATGGTTAAGGTTAATGCTGCATCACTGGAATCTTTTGCCCCGGATTACAGCCTTTTCAGTCTGCCGTTCTTATTCCGCGACCGTGATCACTATTATCGTGTTCTACAAAGTGATTTAGGTAAAAAAAAAATACTTAAGTCATCAGAAAGCAAAGGTTTTGTTGGTATTACGTACTATGACGGCGGTGCGAGAAGTTTTTATTCCAATAAACCGATTACAAAACCTGAAGATTTAGCGGGAATGAAAATCAGGGTTCAACAAAGCCCCAGCGCCATTGCAATGATGAAAGCACTCGGTGGTGTCGCTACCCCGATGGCGCAAGGCGAACTCTACACCGCACTTCAGCAAGGTGTGGTTGATGGCGGAGAGAACAATACCGTTGTCTATTCCGATATGCGTCACGCCGAAGTCGCAAAAGTCTATTCACGTGATGAACACACCATGGTACCTGATGTGTTAATTATCAGCACCGACGTGTTGAATAAACTTGGTGATAAAGAGCGCACGGCATTATTAAAAGCAGCCGATGAGTCAATGATGCAGATGAAGGACGTCATCTGGCCTGCGGCTGAAAAAGAAGCCTACGACAAAATGAAAGGGATGAACGCAACAGTTGTTGATGTTGATAAATCCGCTTTCAAAGAACGCGTCAAACCGTTATACGATGAATTCAAGGCGAAAGATGCACAATCCGCCAAAAACCTTGAGCAAGTAGAAAGTATGTAACCCTAATGGGCAGGTAATTCCTGCCTTTTCATGGAAGACTTATGCGAACACTCACTCATATTCTTAATAAGATCCTTGCCGGATGTTGCCGCATTATTCTCGCCATTATGGTGTTCTGCGTAACCTGGCAAGTTATTGCACGTTTTATTTTTAACGCTCCCAGCACTGTGCTTGATGAGTTCACCCAGATTTTATTTATGTGGATGATTTTACTTGGTGGTGTATATACTGCGGGGTTAAAAAACATCTGGCCATTGATTTGTTGGCTCAAAAACTTCCGGCTGCATCTGTTCTGACGCTTGACTGTTTTATCCAAATTATTATTACGGTCTTTGCGGTTATTTTCATGATCTATGGCGGGAATATTGTTGTTGAAAAAGCACAACATGTTGGACAAATCTCTCCTGTATTAAAATGGCACGATGGATAAGGTTTATTGGGTTATGCCTGCCAGTGGGCTTATTCTGGTCTGGTATTCAGTGATGAATATCATCGACAACTATCGCAAATGGAATTCTCATTAACGAGGGAAGTATGGACATTGAATATATCTACCCCGTCTTAATTTTATTTGGCAGTTTTGCCGTCATGCTGGCAATCGGTGTGCCAATTACTTTTGCGATTGGTCTTTCTTCGCTGTTATCTATTATTACTGCCTTACCACCCGATGCCGCCATTTCTGTGATTTCGCAAAAGATGACTGTGGGGCTGGATGGCTTTACGCTATTAGCCATTCCCTTCTTCGTGTTAGCCGGAAACATTATGAATACCGGTGGTATAGCCAGACGACTGGTTAACCTGGCGCAAGCATTAGTTGGGCGTCTTCCTGGCTCACTGGCTCATTGTAATATCCTCGCGAATACACTGTTTGGTGCGATTTCAGGTTCAGCCGTTGCGTCAGCCGCAGCGGTAGGTGGGATTATGTCACCACTGCAAGAAAAAGAGGGCTATGATCCGGCGTTTTCAGCAGCGGTTAATATTGCCTCTGCCCCCATTGGCCTGATGATCCCACCGAGCAATGTGTTGATTGTTTATTCCCTCGCCAGTGGCGGGACTTCTGTCGCTGCGTTGTTCTTAGCTGGATATCTGCCGGGCATCCTCACCGCTGTTGCCTTAATGTTTGTAGCTGCACTTTATGCCCGACGTCACCATTATCCGGTGGCCAAGAGCGCATCAATTACCGTCAGTTTTACAGGTATTCCGCGAATCAATTCCTAGCCTGATGCTTATTTTTTATCATTATTGGCGGTATTATCGCAGGGGTATTTACGCCCACAGAAGCATCAGCAATAGCGGTAATTTATAGTTTAGCCCTGGCGATGATTTACCGGGAAATCACTCTTAAGAAGCTCAATGATATTCTGTTAGATTCGGTAGTAACCAGTTCAATTGTTCTGTTACTGGTAGGCTGCTCGATGGGGATGTCATGGGCCATGACGAATGCTGATGTTCCTGAGTTGATCAACGAACTGATTACCAGTGTTTCGGATAACAAATGGGTCATTCTATTTATTATTAATATTATTCTGTTGATCGTCGGTACCTTTATGGATATCACGCCGGCGATCCTGATATTTACACCTATTTTCCTGCCGATCGCCCAGCATCTGGGGATTGATCCGATTCACTTCGGCATCATTATGGTTTTCAACTTAACCATTGGCCTTTGCACACCACCTGTCGGCACCATTCTGTTTGTGGGGTGCAGCATTGGTAAGGTCAGTATCGACAGGGCAATAAAACCATTACTGCCGATGTTTCTGGCATTGTTTGTAGTAATGGCAATTATTTGTTATTTCCCGCAGCTTAGTCTGATGCTGCCAGGATTATTTTCGACCTGATACACAATGAAGACTGCATACTGAGTAATTTTCAATGCCCCACCACTCTGTGGGGCATTGAATTGGTCCATTACGGTACCGGATTGACCAACAGTTGCCCAATCGAACCACGGTCCGCCATTTCCAGCGTCTGACTGTTGAAGTAGAACGGGAAGTGCGCCCAGGAAGGCTGACCGAAATAAACAAGCAGCTCCACTTGTCCGTCAACCCAAACGGTATCTTTCCAGCCTCTGTCTTCCGGGAACGGCATCGCGCCATTCACGTTACGGATCTGGAACATCACGCCTTCAATATGGAACGCTTGCGGCTCGTCCGCGCGCACCGTCCAGCGTTCCCACGTTCCTTGCTGCGCAGTAACATCAATACGGTTGACGTCCCACAACTGCCCATTAATCCCCGGGTCATCACCCAGACTGATATCGCGACTACGAATCGGCGAACCGGCCATGATTTCAGTTGGCAGCAAGCGCATCGGAAGACTGTCTGTGACCAGCGGCAGAAGGCCGGTTGGGCGCAGCGTTAGTACCAGCGTAGAAACCAGAATGCTGGATGGCTCAAAGAAGCCGCGAATACGATCAACAATGCTCGCCGCTTCACCACAGGTGATCGACACTTCATCACCGTTGCTCATATCCACCAGAATCTCGCGGCGCTCGCCCGGTGCCAGCGAAAGTTGCTTCACCGATACAGGAGCGGGCAGGAATCCCTGATCGCCAGAAATCACATGTAACGGGCGACCATCGCTCATCTGTAGTTGATAGCGACGAGAGTTCGACGCGTTCAACAGACGCAAGCGCACCCAGCCACGCGAGACTTCAACGTACGGGCTTTGTACACCGTTAACCAGCAGCGTATCGCCAACAAAGCCGCCGCTTCCCGGTTCGTTATATTCCGGCGTACCAAAGTTATCCAGCCGTTTATCCTGAATAATGACCGGAAAATCATCCACACCATAATGGTTGGGGATAGGCAGCGATTTGCTGACTTCATCTTCCACCAGCCACATTCCGGCAAGGCCGTTATAGACCTGCTGAGCCGTGCGGTTGGGAGTATTGGCGTGATACCACAGAGTAGCTGCGTTCTGGCGAATGGGCAGTACGGGTGCCCAGTCAGCGTTTGGCGACATCATCCGTGCCGGACCGCCCATCAGCGGGCCTGGTACCTGTAGCCCGGCCACCGTCATTGAGACATTTTCTGTCAGGCGGTTGCTGTAAATAAGCTTAACATCGTCGCCCTTCCAGACGCGGATAGTCGGCCCCAGGTAACGACCATTGATTCCCCAAACCGACGCGCGTGTCCCTGGCGTAAATGACCAGTGCGCACGTTGTACAGTCATAAACAGCGGTTGCCCACGGCGAGATTCAAGCAGCGGCGGAACGGGTAGCGGTTGCTGTTGCCCGGCTGCGCTGGCCTTCAGGGGAACAGCGCCTGCACAAAGTGCAATCCCCGATGCCTGAATGAACTGACGCCGACTGAGTGACATATTTGCTCCATGTAAAACTGGCTAAAGTAATACCGTGCAGGAAAGTGTTCCCCGCAAAAATACAGATTGCCGACTTAAACTTTTCCGGCGGCTTCGCGCTCTGCGACTTCTTTATCTAGCTCGGCGATTTTTTGTTCCATTATCGAACGACAATGGGCAGCCAGCTCACGAACCTGATCTTTGCCATACTGACTGACGTCAATTGGCGGCAGCATTTCGACAATCACCAGACCGTTGTGCAGTCGATTAAGATTAATCTTATTCGAAGTTGTAGAGACGCACACGGGAATAATCGGGACGCCCGCCGCAATTGCCGCGTGAAATGCCCCGGTTTTGAACGGTAGCAGGCCGCGACCACGGCTGCGGGTTCCTTCCGGGAACATCCAGATGGAAATACGGCGTTTTTTGAAGTGATTCACGACTTCCGCAATAGTGCCGTGAGCTTTAGTGCGATTGTTTCTGTCGATCAATAAGTTGCCGGTTAACCAGTACAACTGCCCGAAGAAGGGGATCCACAGCAAGCTCTTTTTACCTACCGTCACCGTCGGCGGTTGCACAATGTTCGATGCTGTGACCATGTCATAGTTGTTCTGGTGGTTAGCGATATAGATAGCATTGCCGTAGCTTTCAGCATCCGCAGGTTTGCGGCACTCAACTTTCAGGCCGAACAGCGGTGCAAGACGACCAAACATATGCCCAAAGGTGGCCACATGTTTCGGGTTACGCGGGCTGAAAAGGCAGTAAATGGAGCCGAATACACAGACTAAGATGCTGTAAATCACGGTAATAATAAGACGAAAGATATATAGCATAACACCCTCTGAAGGTCTGAGAGACTGGCATTGTACGTCACCTGAAATCAGGTTAGGGCATTGTTAAAAGCCGCTCTCTGGAAAAGCGTATTGTTAATCGCAACGCATGAATAAACAACGGTTTCAAGGGAATTTTTATCGTTTCCGGGGTTGAATACGCTGCCGGATGACGACTTAACGTTTCATCCGGCGTTCCTTGCAAGCGGGAGGAAACAGCGCCCTCCCCGGCATATTACTCTTCGCTATCACCGCTGCTGGCACGGCGAGGAGAGTCGATCTCAACACGATCGATACGCTGCAAACCGCGCATCAACGTACCGCGGCGTCCACGTTCGCCAGTGACTTTCTGTAGCTCTTCCGGACGCAGTTTAATTTTGCGTTTCCCAACATGAATGGTCAGCGTGCTTTGCGGCGGCAGAACGTACAGTTGCGCCAGACCATCCTCGCCACGCGCGGCTTCTGCCGACGGAATGTTGATAATCTTATTGCCTTTGCCCTTCGACAACTGCGGCAGATCGCTTACCGGGAACATCAACATACGGCCTGCCTGAGTGATTGCCAGCAGCATATCGGAAGCATCCTCAATCACCACCGGCGGCATAACATGGGCATTTTCCGGTAAGGTGATCAAAGCCTTACCTGCACGGTTACGCGCCACCAGATCGTTAAAGGTGCAGACGAAACCGTAACCCGCATCGGAAGCCATCAGCAGTTTCTGATCGTCGCTTTCCATCAGCATATGGTCAACGGTCGCCCCAGGCGGCAACGTTAATTTGCCGGTGAGCGGTTCGCCCTGACCACGCGCCGACGGCAGCGTAATCGGGTCGATGGCATAGCTACGACCGGTGGAATCAACAAACACTACCGGTTGGTTGCTCTTACCTTTCACCGCCGCTTTGAAGCTATCGCCCGCTTTATAATTCAGGCCCGGCGCGTCGATATCATGGCCTTTAGCGCTGCGTACCCAGCCCATCTGCGACAGCACAATGGTGACAGGTTCAGACGGCAGCATGTCGTGCTCGCTCATCGCTTTCGCTTCTTCGCGTTCCTGCAACGGCGAACGACGTTCGTCACCGTAGGCTTGCGCGTCTGCCTGCAGTTCTTTCTTCAGCAGGTTATTCATTTTACGCTCGGAAGCCAAAATGCCCTGCAACTGGTCGCGCTCTTTTTCCAGCTCACTCTGCTCACCGCGAATCTTCATCTCTTCCAGTTTGGCAAGATGACGCAGTTTCAGTTCGAGGATCGCTTCCGCTTGGGTTTCCGTAAGGCCAAACCGCGACATCAGCGCCGGTTTCGGTTCATCTTCATTACGAATGATCTCAATCACTTCGTCGATATTGAGAAACGCCACCAGCAAACCTTCGAGGATATGCAGGCGCTTGAGGACTTTCTCCAGACGATAATTCAGTCGGCGGCGCACGGTATCGCGGCGGAACACCAGCCATTCGGAGAGGATTTCCAGCAGGTTTTTCACCGCCGGACGACCATCCAGACCGATCATATTGAGGTTAATGCGATAGCTCTTTTCCAGATCGGTGGTAGCAAAGAGGTGGTTCATCACCTGATCCATATCCACGCGGTTGGAACGCGGCACAATCACCAGACGGGTCGGGTTCTCGTGGTCAGATTCATCGCGCAGATCGTCAACCATCGGCAGCTTTTTGTTGCGCATTTGCGCAGCAATTTGCTCCAGTACGCGCGCACCTGAAACCTGATGCGGCAATGCGCTGATAACCACCGCGCCATCTTCTTTCTTCCAAACCGCGCGCATACGCACTGAACCACGTCCGTTCTCGTAGATTTTACGAATCTCGGCGCGCGAAGTGATAATTTCCGCTTCAGTCGGATAATCCGGCCCCTGCACGATATCCAGCAGCTGATCGAGCGTGGTTTTCGGCTGGTCGATTAATGCGATTGCCGCCTGAGCCACTTCACGCAGGTTATGCGGTGGAATATCGGTCGCCATGCCGACGGCAATACCGGTGGTGCCGTTAAGCAAAATGTTTGGCAGACGGGCAGGTAGCATTTTCGGCTCCTGCAAAGTGCCGTCGAAGTTTGGCACCCAGTCAGCCGTCCCCTGCCCCAGCTCGCTCAATAGCAGCTCGGAATATTTCGACAACCGGGATTCGGTGTAACGCATTGCCGCGAACGATTTCGGATCGTCCGGCGCACCCCAGTTCCCCTGACCATCAACCAGCGGATAACGGTAAGAGAACGGCTGCGCCATCAGGACCATCGCTTCATAACAGGCAATATCGCCGTGCGGATGGTATTTACCCAGTACGTCACCGACGGTACGGGCCGATTTTTTAAATTTGGCGCTGGCATTCAGGCCCAGTTCAGACATCGCATACACAATGCGCCGCTGAACGGGTTTCAGACCATCACCAATAAACGGCAACGCACGGTCCATGATCACGTACATGGAGTAGTTTAAGTAGGCGTTTTCCGTAAATTCATGTAGCGCAAGGCGCTCTGCCATATCGCTCATTAATTCTGATTCCTCAACTTATTCGCCAGCCTTCAAAGGGGCAATATTGCCGGAGATACTACATTATCTGCCGCGTCGAGTCACAGGAGATCAGCGTGAATAGCGCCGCCGGACGTGCTCCGACGGCGATAAAGGCATCAATGTGCCTTGATATACAACTCTTTGCTGTAGACATAATCCTGGGGATTATGCAGCGGAAAACCGCCAACGTAGGGTTTAAGCAGTTTGATTAACGGCTGATAGTAGACAGGAATGAGCGGTGCCTGCTGGTTGATGATCACTTCGGCCTGCTGATACAACGCATTACGCTTTGTTGCATCAGCCGTTTGTGCCGCCTGGTTTAGTAAGGTGTCATACTGCGCGTTTTTCCAGTGGCCGACATTTTCCTCGCTATCGCTCTTAAGCGTGTTCAGAAAGGTGGAGGCATCATTGTACGTCGCATCCCACGACTGCCGAGACAGCATGAAATCACCGGCTCGTCGGGCATCAAGATAAGTTTTCCACTCCATTGTGCGCAGCGTCACCTGTGCACCCAGCCATTTTTTCCATTCGGAAGACAACGCTATCGCGGTCTTTTCATGCAGATCGTACTTGTTGTAGAACAGCTCAAAGCGTAGCGGATGAGAGGCGTCGTATCCCGCCTGTTTCAGCAAGACTTTTGCCATCGCGACGCGCTCACTCATTGGCTTTTGCAGTTCATCGAACGTCGTCGCGCTAAAGCCTTTTACCTCTGGCGGCGTCAGCGTGGTTGCGGGCGTTCTCAACCCCAGTACCTTTTGCGCAATAAGCTGTCGATCAACCGTAAGATATAGCGCCCGACGCACCCGCACATCGTTAAATGGCGGTTTCTCAAGGTTAAAGTTGTAATATTCGCTGTTCAGACGCGGAATAATTCGTAGCTCGCCAGGCAGTGATTTTTCAATGGCGGGAATTTGCTGCGCCGGAACCCAGGTGAGATCGACCTCTCCCGCGCGATAGCGGTTATAGCCGGTGACCGAATTATCCAGCGCCAGATACTCAACCTGTTGCAATACTGTATGTTGCGCATCGCGGTACTTTGGATTTTTGCGTGCAGTAATCTTTTCGTTAACTACCCACTGATCAAGCACAAAGGCACCGTTGTAAACCATGTTCTCTGGCTTACTCCAGCTATCGCCATGTTTAGCGATGACATGATGAGGAACCGGGAACAGCGTCGGCCAGGCGAGCATCGTCGTGAACCAAGGAACTGGCTGCTCAAGCGTAACTTCAAGAGTACGATCATCCATCGCTTTGACACCCAGCGATGTAACATCTGCTTTACCCGCAACAATAGCCGCGGCATTGTTAATGTGCGCCTGTGCCAGATAGCCAGCAAAAGGGCTTGCCGTTTTCGGGTCAACCGCACGTTGCCAGCCGAGGACAAAATCCTCTGCCGTCAGAGGCTGACCGTCTGACCACTGCAAACCGCTACGTAGATGGAAAATATAGCGCTTGCCGCCGTCCAGTATCTCCCAGCATTCAGCCTGAGCGGGCTGCACCTGGCCTTCACCGTCCATCCATACCAGACCTTCAAACAGATCCAGCACAATCTGCGCGGCAGTATTCTCCTCCACCTTTTGCGGGTCGAGCGTGCCTGGGTCGCTATGATTGTTGTAACGAAAAACTTGTTGCGGGGCGAGCGGTGTGTTGGCGGGAACGTCAGCAGCGTAGAGAGGAGCCGCACTTACCAGGCTGACCAGCCATAATAAATTTCGCGTATACATGGTATTCCTTACCGGAGAAATTATAAGCCCAACAACAATACGCCTGTGGCATTGTTCGCTCAAACTTATCGCGAGTGATTTGGCTCACACTCCGGTAAAGATTCCCCATCACGCTAACGGTACATAAACATCCGTTTCCAGTCGCTGCTCTGTCATCCCTTCGGCAAGATTGGTGTAGTGAAACAGGATCGGGGCTTTGCGCATTTTTTCGCCGCTTGCCGGAAGCCAGTGGCGAATGATGCCCCATATCGTGTGTGAAATATCGTCCAGCTCGCCAACATGGCGGGCCACAGCATAACGTCCACCGGTAAGTTCACCATTACTTACGCCATAACGATTATCGGGGATCGGTCGCTAACGCTGCCGCAGATATCAAAGCGAAACGCTTCTGGTGCGGTGGTGGCAGGGTCGTCCCAGGCGACGCCAAAAGTCTGGCTTTGGTTAACAGGAGAAAGCCCCGTCTCTTTACGCCACATGATAAATTTCGCCACGCTGTAGTTGAGCAACTCAGGGCTACAGCGGTGCGGCAACATCGCCACAGGGATTGATGGGAAATCGATAATATTTACATCCAGTGTCAGGTTTGTCATTTTGCCTCCCTGCGAAATTATTCCCGGGAACGCGTCCCGGGAGCGGTAACAATTACGGATTTACTTTGCGGATCTGTTTGACGTCAATTTCAACAGAGTTCCAGTCTTTATCGACTTCACCCTGAATCTCAACCGTATCTTTCGGCGTCACCGTCACGCCGTTCCAGCGTTTGTGATCGATATCCACATTGATAGTACCGCTGGCATCTTTGAACACGTAGAGATCGTCAGAGATGCGTTCAACGATATTGCCGCGCAGGGTTACCCAGGTGTCGTCACGCAGGGATTTTGCGCTTTCTACGGTCGTTACGCTGCCGTTCGGCCCCTGGAATCCTCCGGCCTGACTTTGTGTTGCCGATGGGCCAGAAAAACCTCCCTGCTCTGCTGCCATAACCGGTGCACTGCACAGGGCCATTACTGCGATTACTGCTGCGAATTTTTTCATGTTTATTACTCCCTTTAATGTCTGTTTCCGAGCATTTAACAAGATAGTCCTTAACAACTTCTTAAGGGAAAAAAATAAAATTTAATGCTGTACAGAGCGCGTTACAACACGGTTTACTGGCAGCAAATACGGTTATCGCAGGGATGAAAAAATGCGAATTTTACTGATAGAAGATGACATGCTGATTGGCGACGGCATCAAAACGGGCCTTAGTAAAATGGGTTTTAGCGTCGACTGGTTTACACAAGGTCGTCAGGGAAAAGAGGCGCTATATAGCGCACCTTATGATGCGGTGATCCTGGATTTAACCTTACCGGGCATGGATGGTCGCGATATTTTGCGCGAATGGCGAGAAAAAGGTCAGCGTGAGCCGGTATTGATCCTGACCGCGCGCGATGCGCTGGCGGAACGTGTAGAAGGGCTGCGTCTGGGAGCTGACGATTATCTGTGTAAACCTTTTGCGTTGATAGAAGTCGCCGCCAGGCTGGAAGCTCTGATGCGCCGAACCAACGGCCAGGCCAGCAACGAGCTGCGCCACGGCAACGTCATGCTCGACCCCGGCAAACGTATCGCCACGCTGGCTGGCGAACCCTTAACGCTGAAACCAAAAGAATTTGCCCTGCTGGAATTACTGATGCGTAACGCTGGTCGGGTACTGCCGCGCAAACTGATTGAAGAGAAACTGTATACCTGGGACGAAGAGGTCACCAGTAATGCCGTTGAAGTGCATGTGCATCATCTGCGACGCAAACTCGGCAGTGATTTTATTCGTACCGTTCATGGTATTGGCTACACATTAGGTGAGAAATGAAATTTACCCAACGTCTTAGTCTGCGAGTCAGGCTGACGCTAATCTTTTTAATTCTGGCCTCGGTGACCTGGCTGTTTTCCAGCTTTGTCGCCTGGAAACAAACAACGGATAACGTCGATGAGTTGTTCGACACCCAACTGATGCTGTTTGCCAAACGGTTAAGTACGCTCGATCTCAACGAAATCAACGCGGCGGATCGCATGGCACAGACGCCAAATAAATTAAAACACGGTCATGTTGATGACGATGCGCTGACCTTTGCCATCTTTACCCACGACGGCAGAATGGTCCTTAACGATGGCGATAACGGAGAAGATATTCCTTATAGCTATCAGCGGGAAGGTTTTGCTGACGGGCAACTGGTCGGTGAAGACGATCCCTGGCGTTTTGTCTGGATGACCTCACCTGATGGCAAATATCGCATCGTTGTTGGTCAGGAATGGGAATACCGTGAAGACATGGCGCTGGCGATTGTTGCCGGACAATTGATCCCGTGGCTGGTCGCACTGCCGATTATGTTAATCATCATGATGGTACTACTGGGTCGTGAACTCGCGCCGCTGAACAAACTGGCGCTGGCACTACGTATGCGTGACCCAGACTCGGAAAAACCACTAAACGCGACGGGCGTACCCAGCGAAGTGCGTCCACTGGTTGAGTCGTTGAATCAACTGTTCGCCCGCACACATGCGATGATGGTTCGTGAACGACGCTTTACCTCCGACGCAGCTCACGAACTTCGTAGCCCGTTAACGGCGCTGAAAGTGCAAACCGAAGTTGCTCAGCTCTCTGACGATGATCCGCAGGCGCGGAAAAAAGCGCTGCTCCAATTACATTCCGGGATCGATCGTGCTACTCGTCTGGTTGATCAACTGCTCACGCTATCGCGGCTGGACTCACTGGATAACCTTCAGGACGTCGCGGAGATCCCGCTTGAAGATCTCCTGCAATCGTCGGTGATGGATATTTACCACACGGCGCAGCAGGCGAAAATTGACGTGCGACTGACACTCAATGCCCACGGCATCAAACGCACCGGACAACCGCTGTTGCTAAGTTTGTTGGTACGAAACCTTCTGGATAACGCCGTGCGCTACAGTCCACAGGGCTGCGTGGTGGACGTCACGCTGAATGCCGATAATTTCATCGTGAAGGATAACGGCCCCGGTGTGACACCAGAGGCACTGGCGAGAATTGGCGAACGCTTCTATCGCCCACCCGGACAAACCGCTACCGGCAGTGGACTTGGGCTATCGATTGTCCAGCGAATCGCCAAATTGCATGGCATGAATGTTGAGTTTGGGAATGCGGAACAAGGTGGATTTGAGGCGAAGGTAAGCTGGTAACTTCTCTGTCTATGAGAGCCGTTAAAACGACTCTCATAGACTTTACTAATAGCAAAATATAAACCGTCCCCAAAAAAGCCACCAACCACAACCCAAACAAATAACGAGCGAGAATACATATAGCCAAAACTCGAACATTTCCCGCATAAAGAGTTTTCTTAAGATAAGAATAATAAGTGGCGTCAGAAGAAAAAATGCTGCAATCATTGCTTGCAATATACGATCTTCGCCTGAAACGGAAGGTATACTGCAAATATTGTCTCCCGACTCAAGCATCCAGTCATACTTATTGAAAGCAAAAAAAGCATCTATTAACCAATAAGTAAGCATTATGTATAACAGAGCTTCAAATATTGTTTGAATTTTATGCTTTAACATATGTTAGCACTCTCTAAAAAAGTCCAGTCGGAGATCTGGTTTTCGATACCCTCCAGTAAATCTATTTAAAATAATCTGCGTAACACGCTGATATTTTCATTTTTAGTTATTCAACACCACAATTATCAACTCGCAGAAAGTCCACACCAACGTTGTAAATTAACCCTGTGCTAGTTGGAATGATGAGAAATTGCTATCAGTATTGTCATTTTCAGAAAATATTTATCCCGCATCGGTGAATCAGAGCAAGATCAGACTTTTGCTAAATTCGCAAAAGACTTTGCACATTTTGCTAATTTCACCGTACCGCTCTGTGACGTACTATAGTCGGCAAACGTCTCACCTTGAGGTTAAAAAATGAGCAACATCCTGATTATCAACGGCGCGAAAAAATTCGCCCACTCCAATGGTCAACTGAACGACACCCTGACCGAAGTCGCGGATGGCACACTGCGCGACCTCGGGCATGATGTCCGCATCGTTCGCGCCGACAGCGACTACGATGTCAAAGCGGAAGTACAAAACTTTCTCTGGGCTGATGTGGTGATCTGGCAGATGCCAGGCTGGTGGATGGGCGCGCCGTGGACAGTGAAAAAATACATTGATGATGTATTTACCGAAGGTCACGGGACGCTGTATGCCAGCGATGGTCGTACCCGCAAAGATCCGTCGAAAAAATACGGTTCTGGCGGTCTGGTACAAGGTAAAAAATATATGCTTTCCCTGACCTGGAACGCACCAATGGAAGCTTTCACCGAAAAAGATCAGTTCTTCCACGGGGTTGGCGTTGACGGTGTGTATCTACCATTCCATAAAGCAAACCAATTCCTTGGTATGGAACCGCTGCCGACATTTATCGCTAATGACGTGATAAAAATGCCTGATGTTCCCCGCTATACTGAAGAATATCGCAAGCATCTTGTGGAAATTTTTGGTTAACTAGAGCTCTGGCTTTAGAAGGAGTTAACCATGATTACAGTAATCGCAGAAATCCGTACTCGTCCTGGTCAACATCACCGTCAGGCAGTGTTGGATCAGTTTGCTAAAATCGTTCCAACCGTACTGAAAGAAGAAGGTTGCCACGGCTATGCGCCAATGGTGGATTGCGCTGCTGGCGTGAGTTTCCAGTCTATGGCACCGGATTCTATCGTGATGATTGAGCAGTGGGAAAGCATCGCGCATCTTGAAGCGCATCTGCAAACCCCGCACATGAAAGCATATAGCGAAGCCGTAAAAGGTGACGTGCTGGAGATGAATATTCGTATCCTGCAGCCGGGGCTTTGACATTTCTAAAAAGAGGCCGGTGCTGCTACCGGTCTCAGCCCAGATTAGCCATTCTTTCTTCCCGTTTTCAGTCCTCGATGGAAATCGTTAATTCGCTTAATGGTTTTAACCGCACGCTGCGGCACTGCGGAAGCTACCGACCAGACAATCATTTCCAGACACAACAATACCGTACCATGTAGCGGCGTTTTCCCTTTTTTCATCCCCGCGCGGAACATGAATCACGATACTGGCGTCTTTGCTAAAACGTGAATCCAGCGCGTTTGTCAGCAAATAACAGGGATCCCCAGCCGCCTCGCCTCACGAAGCGTTGTCAGCCCTTCCCGGTGCGCAGATTTTTGCGCCATCATGATCAGAACATCGCCACGTTGAAGCGCGATCAGTTGCTCGGCAAGGCCAATACCCGTACGGTTTAGTGCCGTGGCAGGCAAACCTATGCGGTTGAATAGTCGTGCGGTATAGTCCGCCAGGATACCCGAAGCGCCAATGCCAAAAATAGCGACTTGCCGTGCCTGCACCAACAACGCTACAGCTTGCGCAAGCGCGTGGCGGTTTTCAGGCTCTGACAGGACATTACAGGTATACAAATGCCCTTCAAGAACAAAGTCGATTGCGGTGTTAACATCGCTCGTCAAGTTACTCACCGTCGTAGACATCTTTTCGCTGGAACTAAGGGCTGGACCAAGCCACTGTTCCAGAGTGCGTTTCAGATCACGCAGCCCGGCAAACCCCAGGGCCTGTATAGCCCTGATAACTGTGGCATCGGAAGTGTTCAACGTGGCCGCAATTTCCATCGCCGTTTGCTCGAGTACCACTTCACGATGCTCATTAATGTAGCTGGCGACAACTCTTAACCCAGGCGTTAACTGACTCGCGCGAGTGCGAAAACGCTCACCAAAAATATCAACCCGCACTTTATCTTTCTGGATCATTTATCCTCCGGTAGAGGTCGTCCTGCAATTTGTGATTGTATCTGCGCAGCCATCAGCCCCAGAGATGCAAAGGAGTTAGAAATTGCCTCTTCACGAGAGATCAGCACATAACGCCCGGAACGACAGGCAGTCAGAAACTGACACCATCCCGGCATGACTTTTTCCATTGCTGCCAGCTCATCCTGAGGTTTACCACCGGTGTCACCGCGCCAGGTTGCAAAAACAAAATCGGCATCCAATTCAGGTAAACGCTCCGCGCTCACATCCATTCGCCCACCTTCAGGAATGCTCTCAATCAGCGGCGGAAAACGAAAACCAGCATCGCGTAATACCCGCCCCAGCGAATGATAGCTATGCATCACATTAATTTTTCCCTGGTTTGCCTGAATCACCGATACCGTTATTTTTTGGCTGTCCAGCGTCGCCTTCAGCGCATTGATTTGTGCCTGATAGCGGCGTTCAAGTATCGCCAGCTGCGACTGCGTTCCTGTAAGTTCTGCCAGCTTGCGATAGATTTCTGGCGCGCCCCCTTTGAGATGATCAATGCTCACCGTGGGCGCAATTTTTTCAAGTTGTTCAATGGGCGTATTACGGGTCGGTTCTGTGATGATCAGGTCAGGCTTTGCCGCCACAATCGCTTCAATATCAATATCAGCGGTACCAATAAAGGCGATCGATGAATTATCAAAGTCGACACCTGTCAATAACGCGCCAGATCGAATGAAATGGCTACCGTCAGGCCGAGTTCGCCCGTGGCTGGCGACAGGAGGTACACCGAGCTCAATCAGAGGAATAGTGATATCAAGATCGTGTAAAGAGACAATTCTCTTTGGATGAGCAGGAACAGTGACTTTGCGCCCTAAATCATCAGTAAATACCTGAACAGGTTCTGTTGCACGGGAAAAAAATGACAACAGTATCAGCAGAGAAAAAAATAAACGCATATAACTCCCGTTAAAAACTGTTCCTGCGCTGCCAGAGCAGTAGCAAAAAAAATGGTCCACCAATCAGTGAGATAATGATTCCGGCAGGCAGTTGCAAAGGCAAAAAAGCCAAACGACCAATGCTATCCGCCAGAATAACTAACAACGCCCCCGATACGGCGCTCCCCAGCAGTAATGTCGTCTGCCCGCCACGTAGAATAAAACGTGATATATGGGGTGCTATCAATCCGACAAAACCGATGTTACCAACACACGAAACGCAGACGGCTGTCAGGATTATGGGTGCGGCGACACGTAACAACGCCAGGCGAGAACTATTCACCCCTAACCCGGTTGCCACCTGATGACCAAGCAGAGCGATATCCGCCGTCCTGGCGGTGAACAGCAATAAAAGAGCGGCTGGCAACATCCAACAGGCTGAAATACCGACTAACATCCAGTTAGCTGCATGCAGGCTTCCCGATAACCACATCAATGCAGTTTGTACATCTCGAACATCTGCAGTGGTCATAAATACACCGATACCGGCGGCGAAAAACCAGGAAACACCAATACCAATCAGAACAAATCGCGGGCGGGAAATATCGCGCGCACAAAAAATCACGATTAAAGCCACCAACAGGCCACCAGCAAGACCAGCCACTGGACGCCAGAACACTCCCAGCATTGGAAACTGGAAAATCAGCCACAGCACCGCCACGCTACATCCTTCTTTGACGCCGATTAAACCAGGATCGGCAAGGCCGTTACGCGCAATGGATTGCATCGCGGCCCCCGCCATACCTAACATGGCTCCGCATAGCAATGCCATGATGACTCTCGGCAAGCGAATATCCTGCACAATATAACGTGCGTCTGTGCTTACGTTTTCTGGAGAGAACAATGCTCGTCCTACTTCCGATGCCGGGACGGAGAAAGAGCCATGCATCAGACCGAATATCAGTATTCCAACCGCAAACAGAAACAACCCACCAAGCAACAGCAGATTTTTAGGGCGTACCAGTGTCGAAAACTTACCAACACGTAGTGGGCGTAGCCCGACGTTCATTATCCGACTCATTTGAACATCCTCGTCGCCATAATGACAAAAACAGGCGCACCAACTAACGCCGTCATGACACCGGTCGCTAACTCATGGGGCGTGAAAAGCGTACGGGCAATAATATCTGCCAGTAATAACAAAAGTGCGCCGACACAAGCTGAAAGAGGGAGCAGAACGCGCAGATCCGCTGATACCAGACGCCGGACAATCTGCGGTACTAACAGGCCGACAAAACCAATGGGGCCAGCAATCGATACGGCTGCGCCACAGAGCAACGCGATCGCAAGCAGGGTGAATGTTCGCGTGCGGAATACAGAGACGCCCAGCCCCTGCGCCATGCGATCGCCCAGTGCCAACATGTTAAGGGAGGGTGCAAGGTAAAGGGCTAACACAAATCCCCCCAGAGAAAACCAGGCGGACGTACCCAGCGTCGCCCAATCCTGCCCCGCTAAATCACCTGCTAGCCATGTCCGCATCGCCAGCAGTGTTTGTTCGTCAAGAATCAGGATTGCAGCCGTTATTGAGGACACGAACGCCGATAGCGCCACGCCGCATAAAGTAACTTTCATTGGCGTTAACCCTGAACGCCCTGCGGAGGAAAGCAGCAATATCAACAGGAACAATAACGCGCCGCCCGTAGATGCCAGCAGTGGGCGTCCAACCGGAAAGGCCAGCCCAAGCGCACTGGCAGCAACGACAGCAAGAGCGGCTCCGGCATTTAAGCCTAAAATATGTGGCTCCCCAATGGGTTACGAATGACAGCCTGCAACAAAGCACCAGCAACTCCAAGAGAAGCACCGGTAAGCAATGCTGCCGCTAAACGCGGCAAACGGAGTCTTACAATTACGTTGTGATCGAAGTTTTGCGGATCAAAATGAAGAAATGCCTGCAACACCGTTTGTGGTGCAATAAATCGGGCACCAATCCCTGGATATACCACGCATCCCACCAGCAGTAAGGCGAGGAAAATTACAGTAACCAGCCCTGTGCGCATCATACTTTTTCTACACCACGAAACGGCATGAAGAACGGCTTTCCCGTCAGAGGATTTATTGATGCGTGAACATCAACGTCAAAGACCGCTTTTACCAGCTCAGGCGTGCAATGCTCCCCCTCATTCAACACACGCACCACTTTCCCCTGGCGTAAAAATATCAACGTATCGCCATAATTGACGGCAAAATTCAGATCATGCAACACCACGACGACTGTACGCCCGTGATGACGTGTTAAATCATGTAATAACTCAAGAATTTCAACCTGATAACGTAAATCAAGCCAGGTTGTGGGTTCATCCAGCAGGATATAAGGCGTCTTTTGCGCCAACACCATCGCAATCCAGCAACGCTGGCGCTGCCCACCAGAGAGTTTTTCAACAGGTAAATGTGCAAACTCCTGCGTACCCGTTAATTTCAGGGCCTCTTCTACCGCCAGCTCATCGGCGTCGCTCCATTGACGAATGAAATTCTGCCGGGAAAACGCCCACGCGACACCAGTTCATAAACGGTTAAGCCCTCCGGCAATAATGGCGACTGCGGCAAGATCCCAAGTCTACGGGATAACGCTTTCGTTGGTTGCTCGTGAATCGCTTTACCATCCAGCAATATTGAGCCGCCCATGGGTTGCAAGATACGTGCAATGGTGCTGAGCAACGTCGACTTTCCACAGCCGTTTGCCCCAACCAGAACGGTCATTTTTTCTGTGGGAACGGAGAAAGAAACACCATCAACAATGATTTTCTTGTGATACCCGGCAGAAACATTGTCGAGGATCAGCCCCTGCCCTTTTGCGTTATGTGCCACGTGTACGCCAACTTAATCAAAGACAAACAAAAATAAAACTCATTCTCCTTTGAGAGTTTGACGCCACAAAATGTAGTAGTCAAGCAGTTAAAAGCCACACAAAAACAAGGTAAATAACAGGTGAAATATTTTTAAAGATAAAAATAAAACCATTAAATATTAATAAATTACCATCAATTGAATTGCATTAACCTCTCATAAAAACACATGTAGCAATTTTTTGTTATTTCTCATTTACTACTACATCACCGCATGGTTGAATGATTCTCAATTACATATCCGATGGTGAAATAACAAACGGATAGTGCTTAGTGAGCAACAAGAAACAATTTTCACTCACGACAATCCGTGAGTTTTTGGGATAACAGACTAAATGGCTAAGTTCACACCTTCATTCTCAGGAATCAAAGGTCGGGCGCTCTTTTCACTGCTCTTTGCAGCACCAATGATTCATGCAACCGACACTGCAACGACCAAAGATGGCGAAACAATCACTGTTACAGCGAATGCAAATACCGCAACTGAGGCGACCGATGGTTATCAACCTCTGAGCACTTCCACGGCGACATTAACCGATATGCCGATGCTGGATATCCCGCAGGTGGTCAATACGGTTAGCGATCAGGTTCTGGAAAATCAGAATGCGACGACGCTGGATGAAGCGCTTTATAACGTCAGTAACGTGGTACAGACCAATACATTAGGCGGAACTCAGGACGCCTTTGTACGTCGTGGGTTTGGTGCTAACCGGGATGGCTCCATCATGACCAACGGCCTGCGAACTGTACTTCCTCGCAGTTTCAACGCCGCCACAGAACGTGTGGAAGTGCTAAAAGGTCCGGCCTCCACGCTGTATGGCATTCTCGATCCTGGTGGATTGATTAACGTCGTGACCAAGCGCCCGGAAAAACATTCCATGGTTCTGTCTCAGCCACGTCCTCCAGTTTTGGCGGAGGCACTGGGCAACTTGATATCACAGGTCCCATTGAAGGCACTCAGCTGGCATACCGCCTGACGGGGGAAGTGCAGGATGAAGATTACTGGCGAAACTTCGGTAAAGAGCGCAGTACATTTATTGCCCCGTCACTCACCTGGTTTGGTGATAATGCAACAGTAACTATGCTCTATTCCCATCGGGACTATAAAACTCCGTTCGATCGTGGAACGATTTTCGACCTTACGACGAAACAGCCCGTAAACGTTGATCGAAAAATACGTTTTGACGAACCGTTTAATATTACAGATGGTCAGTCCGATCTGGCGCAACTCAACGCAGAATATCATCTCAATAGCCAGTGGACAGCGCGCTTTGATTACAGCTACAGCCAGGATAAATACAGCGATAATCAGGCGCGTGTTACCGCGTATGATGCAACGACAGGAACACTGACACGGCGTGTTGATGCAACTCAGGGATCTACCCAGCGTATGCATGCTACTCGTGCGGATCTGCAAGGGAATGTTGATATTGCCGGATTCTATAATGAGATTCTGGGTGGGGTGTCATATGAATATTATGATATTCTGCGTACAGATATGATTCGCTGTAAAAAAGCTAAAGATTTCAATATTTACAACCCTGTTTATGGTAATACCAGCAAATGTACAACGGTTTCGGCGTCGGACAGTGATCAGACGATCAAACAGGAGAGCTACTCAGCGTATGCACAGGACGCACTCTATCTGACCGATAACTGGATTGCCGTCGCCGGGATCCGCTATCAGTATTACACGCAGTATGCGGGTAAAGGCCGTCCTTTTAATGTCAATACTGACAGCCGCGATGAACAATGGACTCCCAAACTGGGGTTAGTCTACAAACTGACGCCATCGGTATCCTTATTTGCCAATTATTCGCAAACATTTATGCCGCAGTCGTCAATTGCCAGCTACATTGGCGATCTTCCACCGGAATCATCTAATGCTTACGAAGTCGGGGCAAAATTCGAGCTATTCGATGGTATCACCGCAGATATTGCGCTGTTTGATATACATAAACGTAACGTGTTGTATACCGAAAGTATTGGTGATGAAACCATTGCCAAAACGGCAGGCCGTGTTCGTTCAAGAGGGGTAGAAGTCGACCTTGCGGGAGCATTAACTGAAAACATTAATATCATTGCCAGCTACGGCTATACCGATGCTAAGGTTCTGGAGGATCCTGATTATGCAGGGAAACCATTGCCGAATGTTCCTCGTCATACCGGTTCGCTATTCCTGACCTATGATATTCATAACATGCCAGGCAATAATACGCTGACATTTGGCGGTGGTGGACATGGTGTAAGCCGTCGTTCGGCAACCAATGGGGCTGACTATTATCTGCCAGGCTATTTTGTTGCCGATGCCTTCGCCGCATACAAAATGAAATTGCAGTATCCGGTCACACTGCAATTAAACGTCAAAAACCTGTTTGATAAAACGTATTACACCTCTTCCATCGCCACAAATAATCTGGGGAATCAGATTGGCGATCCGCGTGAAGTGCAATTCACGGTGAAAATGGAATTTTGATCAAAAAAGCCCGGTATACACTTGTATACCGGGCTATTTTTTATTCTTCTGGCGGGAGGATTATCAGACCTCAATCTCTGCCATGTCGCCTTTCTCTTGCAACCAGTTGCGGCGATCTTCCGAGCGTTTCTTCGCCAGCAGCATATCCATCATCGCGTCCGTACGCTGATCGTCTTCATCATCGATAGTCAACTGCACCAGACGGCGAGTGTTCGGATCAAGCGTGGTTTCGCGCAATTGCATCGGGTTCATTTCCCCGAGACCTTTAAAACGCTGGACGTTTGGCTTGCCTTTCTTGCGTTTTAATTGCTCAAGTACGCCCTCTTTCTCTTCTTCCGTCAGCGCGTAATAAACCTCTTTCCCGAGGTCAATACGGTAGAGCGGTGGCAGTGCAACGTAAACGTGACCGTGTTTCACCAATGCGCGGAAGTGTTTCACAAACAGCGCGCACAGCAGCGTGGCAATGTGCAAACCATCGGAATCCGCATCCGCCAGGAATACAGATCTTGCCGTAACGAAGCTGGCTCAAATCGTCGCTGTCAGGATCGATACCGATAGCTACCGAAATATCGTGCACTTCCTGCGCAGCCAGCACTTCGTCGGAAGAGACTTCCCAGGTGTTAAGGATCTTACCTTTCAGTGGCATGATCGCCTGATATTCGCGATCGCGCGCCTGCTTGGCAGATCCGCCTGCGGAGTCACCTTCCACAAGGAACAGCTCGGTACGGTTAAGATCCTGCGCGGTACAGTCAGCCAGTTTGCCAGGCAGCGCCGGGCCGCTGGTTAGCTTTTTACGCACCACTTTTTTAGCCGCACGCATACGACGCTGGGCGCTGGAAATCGCCATCTCTGCCAACAGCTCCGCCGCCTGAACGTTCTGGTTCAGCCACAGGATGAAGGCATCTTTCACCACGCCCGAAACGAATGCCGCACACTGACGCGAAGAGAGACGTTCTTTGGTCTGCCCGGCAAACTGCGGATCCTGCATTTTTACTGACAGCACATAGGCGCAGCGATCCCAGATATCTTCCGCCGACAGCTTTACACCGCGCGGCAGAATGTTGCGATATTCACAGAACTCACGCATCGCGTCCAGCAGGCCCTGACGCAGGCCATTAACGTGCGTACCACCCTGCATCGTTGGGATCAGGTTGACGTAGCTTTCGGTCAGCAGTTCACCGCCTTCCGGCAGCCACAGTAGCGCCCAGTCCACCGCTTCAGTATCGCCAGCGAAATTACCGATAAACGGTTTTTCTGGCAGCGTCGGTAAACCGTTTACCGCTTCCGCCAGGTAATCATTCAGACCGTCCTGATAGCACCAGCGCTGTTCGGTGTTGTTGATCTCATCTTTAAAGGTGATCTCAACACCTGGGCACAGTACCGCTTTGGCTTTCAGCACATGCGTCAGGCGTGAAACAGAAAAACGCGGGCTGTCAAAGAAGGCTTCATCCGGCCAGAAGTGCACGCTGGTACCGGTATTGCGTTTACCACAGGTGCCGACAACCTGTAAATCTTGCACCTTTTCGCCATTTTCAAAGGCGATGTTATAAACCTGACCATCGCGGCGTACGTTAACTTCTACGCGCTTCGACAGGGCGTTAACCACCGAAATCCCCACGCCATGCAGGCCGCCAGAGAACTGGTAATTTTTGTTAGAGAATTTACCGCCCGCGTGCAGACGGCAAAGAATCAGTTCAACCGCCGGTACACCCTCTTCCGGGTGAATATCCACCGGCATCCCACGACCATCGTCAATAACTTCTAACGACTGGTCAGCATGTAAGATTACGTCCACGCGTTTTGCGTGACCCGCCAGTGCTTCATCGACACTGTTATCAATAACTTCTTGCCCCAAATGGTTAGGGCGAGTGGTATCGGTATACATCCCCGGACGGCGGCGAACCGGCTCAAGCCCGGTGAGTACCTCAATGGCATCAGCGTTATAAGTTTGCGTCATGGTTTAAGTTAGCAATTCGAGTTGATCGTCAGAGATGGTGCAGACCAAGAAAATCGACGATCGGGTTGAAATAATCTTCGAAGCCCGTGAATGCGTGGTTGCCGCCTTCTATGACAGTCTGGCGGCAGGAAGCGTAGTACGCCACCGCCTGGCGGTAATCCAGCACTTCATCTCCCGTCTGTTGCAGCAGCCAGATCAAATCCGGCGCTTCCAGCGGGTCAATCTGCATGACTTTGAGATCGTAAATATGGCGTGACTCTAGCACATATTGCTGCCCGGTGTAGGGGTTCTCGTTCTGACCGAGATAGTCCGTTAGCAGTTCAAACGGGCGCACCGCCGGGTTGACCACCACTGCGGGCAACATAAAACATTGCGACAACCAGGTGGCGTAATATCCCCCCAGTGACGAACCGACAATACCCAGCGAATCGCCGCCATGTTCCAGGACAATGGATTCCAGCAGTTCTGCCGCATCGGAAGGATACGGCGGCAACTGCGGAATGATCATCTCTACGTCAGGGTGATGTTCCGCCAACCAGTTTTTTAACAAGCTCGCTTTTGCAGAGCGCGGCGAGCTGTTGAAACCGTGTAAATAAAGAAGCGTAGACATCAGTAGCCTTCTGAAGCGGTATCAGGTTGGAAACGTGTGTCCGCCAGGCGATGCACCTCGGTGGTCAGCGTGCCATCAGCATGTAACTCGAGAGTACGCCAGCCGGGCGCGATGGTGTCCAGCGTAAAGTTGGAACAGTGCGGCTTAAACTGCACACAGGTCGACGGCGTTGCCAGCAGGCGGCGACCGTTCCAGTCGAGATCCAGCTCCTGATGAATATGACCGCACAGCAAGTATTTGACGTGCGGAAACTTCGCCAGCACGGTATCCAGTTCGCCCGCGTTACGCAGGCTGTGTTGATCAAGCCAACTACAACCCGCAGGTAGCGGATGATGATGCAGCAGCAGCAACGTATGGCGTTCTGGCGCATCGGCCAGTTTACGTTCCAGCCACTCAAGCTGAAACTCGCTCAGCTCACCGTGCGGCACGCCAAACACCTGGCTATCCAGCAACAGGATTTGCCATTGCTCACCAATAAACACGCGCTTCGCCGGGGAGATACCCGCATCCTGTAACGCGCTGTACATCGCGGGCTGGAAATCGTGGTTGCCCGGCAGCCAGACGCAGGGCGCACGAAAACTTGCGATGCCTTCAGCGAAATGCTGATAGGCCGCAGAGGATTGATCCTGCGCTAAATCACCTGTCGCGACAATCAGGTCGAATTCGTGCTGGTGTGGCCGAATCGCCTCCAGCACCGCCTGGTAGCTTTCCCAGGTGTTTACCCCTAACAGGGCTTCGTGCTTTTGTGCAAACAGGTGAGTGTCGGTAATTTGTAAAATCCTGACTCTGGCCTCACCAGCCAGAGGAAGGGTTAACAGGCTTTCCAAATGGTGTCCTTAGGTTTCACGACGCTAATAAACCGGAATCGCCATCGCTCCATGTGCTAAACAGTATCGCAACCAGTCCGCTAGAAACTGATTAATTTGATGCTTTTCGTCGCGTTGATGCAACTTTTTATTAGGATAATCATACCGCGCTTTGAAGCGAAAAATCTGCTGGCTTGAACACACTTCAGCCACCATCGCGTCATGATACAGACGCACCGTCATTGACGGAAGGCTCCAGTAACTGATCGCGGGCGCAGTCTGTTCTATTGTCACCAGGGTAGTGTATCGGGTCGATTCCACAATCGTCAGCCGATATTGTGCGTTTGCCACCTGATAGCTTACAGTTTCGCCGGGTGCGTCATTGCGCGGTAACAAACGGCGCAATTGTGAAAAGTTCATCTCGCACAGGCGCATCATTTCAGGAAAGTCAGGTGTGTAACGCTTCATTTATGCCCACTCATTTTTTAACGCTTGATGATGCAGCTGCAGCCATTGCAAAGCGATGACCGACGCTGCGTTGTCGATTTTCCCCTCTTCTACCCACTGGTATGCCTGTTCCCGGCTTACCACATGAACGCGAATATCTTCGTTTTCATCAGCCAGACCGTGAATACCGCTTGCGGTCGTGGCGTCCACTTCGCCCACCATAATTGACGAACGCTCACTGGTGCCCCCCGGGCTTGCCAGGAAACTTAACACCGGTTTGGTCCGTTTGACTATCAGCCCCGCCTCTTCAATCGCTTCGCGACGGGCAACATCTTCCACACTTTCACCCTCTTCAATCATCCCGGCAACCATCTCCAGTAGCCAGGGGGTTTCGCTAGTGTCGTACGCGGCAATTCGAATCTGCTCAATCAGCACAACTTCATCACGCACTGGGTCAAAGGGTAGCAAGACTGCGGCGTGACCGCGCTCAAAAATTTCCCGCCGTACCTCATGACTCATTTGCCCGTTGAATAGACGATGACGAAATCTATAAAGATCTAATGAAAAAAAGCCGCGATAAAGTGTTTCTCGTGCAATAATTTCTACATCGTTTTTGCCAAATGTAACGGGCAGGTTGTCTGGCTTAAGCATTGTTAATGTCCTGGCACTAATAGTGAATTAAATGTGAATTTCAGCGACGTTTGACTGCCGTTTGAGCAGTCATGTGTTAAATTGAGGCACATTAACGCCCTATGGCACGTAACGCCAACCTTTTGCGGTAGCGGCTTCTGCTAGAATCCGCAATAATTTTACAGTTTGATCGCGCTAAATACTGCTTCACCACAAGGAATGCAAATGAAGAAATTGCTCCCCATTCTTATCGGCCTGAGCCTTTCTGGTTTCAGTTCGTTGAGCCAGGCCGAGAACCTGATGCAAGTTTATCAGCAAGCACGCCTTAGTAACCCGGAATTGCGTAAGTCTGCCGCCGATCGTGATGCTGCCTTTGAAAAAATTAATGAAGCGCGCAGTCCATTACTGCCACAGCTAGGTTTAGGTGCAGATTACACCTATAGCAACGGCTACCGCGACGCGAACGGCATCAACTCTAACGCGACCAGTGCGTCCCTGCAGTTAACTCAATCCATTTTTGATATGTCGAAATGGCGTGCGTTAACGCTGCAGGAAAAAGCAGCTGGGATTCAGGACGTCACGTATCAGACCGATCAACAAACCTTGATCCTCAACACCGCGACCGCTTATTTCAACGTGTTGAATGCTATTGACGTTCTTTCCTATACACAGGCGCAAAAAGAAGCGATCTACCGTCAATTGGATCAAACCACCCAACGTTTTAACGTGGGCCTGGTAGCGATCACTGACGTGCAGAACGCCCGCGCACAGTACGATACCGTGCTGGCGAACGAAGTGACCGCACGTAATAACCTTGATAACGCGGTAGAGCAGCTGCGCCAGATCACCGGTAACTACTATCCGGAACTGGCGGCGCTGAATGTCGAAAACTTTAAAACCGACAAACCACAGCCAGTTAACGCGCTGCTGAAAGAAGCCGAAAAACGCAACCTGTCGCTGTTACAGGCACGCTTGAGCCAGGACCTGGCGCGCGAGCAAATTCGCCAGGCGCAGGATGGTCACTTACCGACTCTGGATTTAACGGCTTCTACCGGGATTTCTGACACCTCTTATAGCGGTTCGAAAACCCGTGGTGCCGCTGGTACCCAGTATGACGACAGCAATATGGGCCAGAACAAAGTGGGCCTGAGCTTCTCGCTGCCGATTTATCAGGGCGGTATGGTTAATTCGCAGGTGAAACAGGCACAGTACAACTTTGTCGGTGCCAGCGAGCAACTGGAAAGCGCGCACCGTAGCGTCGTGCAAACCGTGCGTTCTTCCTTCAACAACATTAATGCATCTATCAGTAGCATTAACGCCTACAAACAGGCCGTGGTTTCCGCCCAAAGCTCATTGGACGCGATGGAAGCGGGTTACTCGGTTGGTACGCGTACCATTGTTGATGTGTTGGATGCGACCACCACGCTGTACAACGCTAAGCAAGAGCTGGCAAATGCGCGTTATAACTACCTGATTAACCAGCTGAATATTAAGTCAGCTCTGGGTACGTTGAACGAGCAGGATCTGCTGGCACTGAACAATGCGCTGAGCAAACCGGTTTCCACTAATCCGGAAAACGTTGCCCCGCAAACGCCGGAACAGAATGCTATTGCTGATGGTTATGCGCCTGATAGCCCGGCACCCGTCGTTCAGCAAACATCCGCACGCACTACCACCAGTAACGGCCATAACCCTTTCCGTAACTGATGACGACGACGGGGCTTCGGCCCCGTCTGAACGTAAGGCAACGTAAAGATACGGGTTATCTGCCGCATTCCTCCCCCTTCTCGCTTCAATTTCGACCAGCCATCCTCTATTCTGATGGGTATTTACCACTGGTCCCGGAAGACAAAAATGAAACGGACAAAATCCATACGCCACGCATCGTTCCGCAAAAACTGGAGCGCACGCCATCTGACACCAGTCGCTCTCGCGGTTGCCACTGTTTTTATGCTGGCGGGCTGTGAAAAGAGTGATGAAACAGTGTCTCTCTATCAAAATGCTGACGACTGTTCAGCTGCAAACCCAGGCAAAAGCGCCGAATGTACCACCGCGTACAACAATGCGCTGAAAGAAGCCGAACGTACTGCGCCGAAATACGCCACCCGTGAAGACTGTGTTGCTGAATTTGGTGAAGGTCAGTGCCAGCAGGCACCAGCCCAGGCTGGCATGGCACCAGAAAACCAGGCGCAGGCCCAGCAATCCAGCGGGAGTTTCTGGATGCCGCTGATGGCCGGTTACATGATGGGGCGTCTGATGGGCGGCGGCGCGGGATTTGCACAGCAGCCGCTGTTCTCCTCGAAAAACCCGGCCAGCCCGGCTTACGGTAAATATACCGACGCGACCGGTAAAAACTATGGCGCAGCCCAGCCAGGCCGCACCATGACCGTACCGAAGACGGCAATGGCACCAAAACCGGCGACCACCACCACCGTTACTCGTGGCGGTTTTGGTGAATCTGTTGCCAAACAAAGCACTATGCAGCGTAGCGCAACCGGCACCTCTTCTCGTTCAATGGGTGGCTGATACCGATGGAAAGAGTCAGTATTACCGAGCGCCCGGACTGGCGCGAAAAAGCCCACGAATACGGTTTCAATTTTCACACCATGTACGGCGAGCCGTACTGGTGTGAAGATGCTTACTACAAGTTGACCCTCGCTCAGGTTGAAAAGCTGGAAGAAGTCACCGCCGAACTGCACCAGATGTGCCTGAAAGTGGTGGAAAAAGTGATCGCCAGCGATGAGCTGATGACCAAATTCCGCATACCAAAACACACCTGGAGTTTTGTGCGCCAGTCATGGCTGACGCACCAGCCATCGCTTTATTCGCGTCTTGATCTGGCGTGGGATGGCACTGGCGAACCTAAGCTTCTGGAAAATAACGCCGATACGCCAACGTCACTATACGAGGCGGCGTTCTTTCAGTGGATCTGGCTGGAAGATCAGCTTAACGCCGGTAACTTGCCGGAGGGCAGCGACCAGTTTAACAGTTTGCAAGAAAAGCTGATCGATCGCTTCGTTGAGCTGCGTGAACAGTATGGCTTCCAGTTGCTGCATCTCACCTGCTGTCGCGACACGGTGGAAGATCGCGGAACCATTCAGTATTTGCAGGACTGCGCGACGGAAGCTGAAATCGCTACCGAGTTCCTCTACATCGACGATATCGGGTTAGGTGAAAAAGGTCAGTTCACGGATTTACAGGATCAGGTGATTTCCAACCTGTTCAAGCTGTATCCGTGGGAATTTATGTTGCGTGAGATGTTCTCCACCAAGCTGGAGGATGCAGGCGTACGCTGGCTGGAACCGGCGTGGAAGAGCATTATCTCCAACAAAGCGCTTCTACCGCTACTGTGGGAGATGTTCCCGAATCACCCGAACCTGCTGCCCGCTTATTTTGCGGAAGATGATCATCCGCAAATGGAAAAATATGTGGTTAAACCGATCTTCTCCCGTGAAGGCGCAAACGTGTCGATCATTGAGAACGGCAAAACCATTGAAGCAGCGGAAGGTCCGTATGGCGAAGAAGGGATGATTGTTCAGCAATTCCACCCGTTACCGAAATTCGGCGACAGCTATATGCTGATTGGTAGCTGGCTGGTGAACGATCAACCTGCCGGAATTGGCATTCGTGAAGACCGTGCATTGATCACCCAGGATATGTCTCGGTTTTATCCGCATATTTTTGTTGAGTAATACAGCTTAATATTGCCCCGATAAGCGGGGCAATCTCTTATAATCCACCATTCATAATTCCCATCAATATATAAACACATAAACCTTTATTTAACATTAATACTCAATTTAATGTTAAATCGTCATATGCAAGCGATATTGTAATTAAAGTAAGTGAATACATCACAACATAACTATTTGATATTATTTAAATACTTTACTTTTATCTCACCAGATTTAAATTTAATAATTAAAAAACAATGTTGCAGGGATCACACTACACAGTATTGAACATTGTGATTGATATATTGCCCCCCTACTATCCATTAAACATAAATATTTGTTTCACCGAATAACAACATATTTAAAAGAAACACAAAAGCATTCTCACTCTTTATTGAATTAATATTCATATTCACGTAACGAATTTATTAGAACCCTCTCAACAGTCGATATTCATCATTATTATATATTTGCGTTATATAAGGAGATATATCCATGTTTGATAAATATAGAAAAACACTCGTAGCCGGAACTGTGGCGATAACCCTGGGTTTGTCAGCATCGGGGGTGATGGCTGCGGGTTTTAAACCAGCGCCGCCTGCCGGGCAACTGGGTGCGGTCATTGTCGATCCCTACGGCAATGCACCACTGACCGCTTTGGTTGACTTAGATAGCCATGTTATTTCTGACGTCAAAGTTACCGTCCATGGGAAGGGCGAAAAAGGCGTAGAAATCAGCTATCCCGTGGGTCAGGAATCACTAAAAACTTACGATGGTGTACCGATTTTTGGTCTTTATCAGAAATTTGCTAACAAAGTGACCGTTGAGTGGAAAGAAAACGGCAAGGTCATGAAAGATGATTATGTGGTGCACACTTCGGCCATCGTCAACAATTACATGGATAACCGCTCCATCTCCGACCTACAGCAAACCAAAGTCGTTAAAGTCGCGCCAGGTTTTGAAGATCGCCTCTATCTGGTTAATACCCACACCTTTACCGCCCAAGGTTCCGATCTCCACTGGCATGGTGAGAAAGATAAAAATGCCGGTATCCTTGATGCGGGTCCGGCAACTGGCGCACTCCCTTTTGATATCGCGCCATTCACCTTTATCGTCGATACGGAAGGCGAATACCGCTGGTGGTTGGATCAAAACACCTTCTACGATGGTCGTGACCGCAACATTAACAAACGTGGTTATCTGATGGGTATCCGTGAAACGCCACGCGGCACCTTTACCGCTGTACAAGGTCAGCACTGGTACGAGTTCGACATGATGGGGCAGGTGCTCGAAGATCACAAACTACCGCGCGGATTTGCTGACGCCACTCATGAGTCCATTGAGACGCCAAATGGCACGGTACTGTTGCGCGTAGGTAAGAGTAACTATCGTCGCGATGACGGCGTACACGTCACCACCATTCGTGACCATATCCTCGAAGTCGATAAATCTGGTCGCGTTGTCGATGTATGGGATCTGACCAAGATCCTCGATCCGAAACGCGATGCACTGCTCGGCGCGCTGGATGCAGGTGCAGTTTGCGTTAACGTTGACCTTGCCCATGCAGGACAACAGGCAAAACTGGAACCAGATACACCGTTCGGCGACGCGCTGGGTGTAGGGCCAGGCCGCAACTGGGCGCACGTGAACTCTATCGCCTATGACGCAAAAGATGACTCAATCATCCTCTCCTCTCGCCACCAGGGTGTTGTGAAAATTGGTCGTGATAAGCTAGTGAAATGGATCCTTGCGCCCTCTAAAGGTTGGGAAAAACCGCTGGCCAGCAAGCTGCTGAAACCGGTTGATGCTAACGGTAAGCCAATTACCTGTAACGAAAATGGCCTGTGCGAAAACTCAGACTTCGACTTTACCTACACCCAGCATACCGCCTGGATTTCCAGCAAAGGAACGCTCACCATTTTTGATAATGGCGATGGGCGTCATCTGGAACAACCTGCCTTACCAACCATGAAATACTCCCGCTTTGTGGAATATAAGATTGATGAGAAGAAAGGCACCGTTCAGCAAGTGTGGGAATACGGTAAAGAACGTGGCTACGATTTCTATAGCCCAATCACCTCCATCATTGAATATCAAGCCGACCGTAACACCATGTTTGGCTTCGGTGGTTCTATTCATTTGTTCGATGTCGGGCAGCCAACCGTCGGTAAGTTGAACGAAATCGATTACAAAACCAAAGAAGTGAAAGTGGAAATCGACGTGCTGTCAGATAAACCCAATCAGACTCACTATCGTGCATTGTTAGTCCGTCCACAACAGATGTTCAAATAATTAAGAAGGGAATAAAAATGTCGAAATTAGGGATCTCATCACTATTTAAAAGCATACTGCTTACCGCAGCTTTGGCTGTTTCATTTACCGCTTCTGCATTTACCGAAGGCACGGATTACATGGTTCTGGAAAAACCTATTCCGAATGCAGACAAAACGCTGATTAAGGTATTCAGCTACGCCTGCCCGTTCTGTTACAAGTACGACAAAGCGGTTACCGGTCCGGTATCGGAAAAAGTGAAAGATATCGTTGCTTTCACGCCGTTCCATCTGGAAACCAAAGGTGAATACGGCAAACAAGCAAGCGAAGTCTTTGCGGTCTTGATCAATAAAGATAAAGCAGCAGGCATTTCCTTATTTGATGCTAACTCTCAGTTTAAGAAAGCCAAGTTTGCCTACTACGCGGCTTATCACGACAAAAAAGAACGCTGGTCTGACGGTAAAGATCCGGCTGCTTTTATCAAAACCGGTCTGGATGCCGCAGGTATGAGTCAGGCGGATTTTGAAGCGGCACTGAAAGAACCAGCGGTTCAAGAAACACTGGAAAAATGGAAAGCCTCTTATGATGTCGCCAAAATCCGGGGGTTCCAGCCTATGTCGTTAATGGTAAGTACTTGATCTACACCAAGAGCATCAAATCCATCGACGCGATGGCAGACCTTATCCGTGAGTTAGCAAGCAAATAACAGGGAAACAGGCTATGGGTATTAAGGGAATGTGGAAAGATCTTCGCACATCACCAGTTGACACACTGGTCAGATGGCAGGAGCAACGCTTGTTGTGGTTGTTAATGGCCGTTGCGATGGGCGCGTTAATTATCCTGGCGCACTCTTTCTTCCAGATCTATCTCTACATGGCACCCTGTGAGCAATGTGTATACATTCGCTACGCCATGTTTGTGATGGTTATTGGAGGATTGGTTGCAGCGATCAACCCAAAGAACATCATCCTAAAGCTAATTGGCTGCGTGATGGCATTTTACGGCAGCATTTTGGGACTGAAGTTTTCGCTCAAACTGAACGATATCCACCATGCAGTACATAATCCGGATCCCGATTCACTGTTTGGCGTACAGGGTTGCTCTACCGATCCAACTTTTCCCTTTAACCTGCCGCTGGCACAGTGGGCACCAAATTGGTTCAAGCCTACCGGGGATTGTGGCTATGACGCACCAATCGTTCCTGATGACGTCACACTGAGCAGCACGCAACAGTGGTTTGTGGAAATGTATCAGCAATCTGAAGGCTGGTATCTGCTACCACCATGGCATTTTATGAATATGGCTCAGGCTTGTATGCTGGCTTTTGGTATGTGTCTGGTGCTGCTGGTCATTATGAGTGGCGCATGGGCGCTTAAAATCATCAGAGGCTAACTCAGCAACACCCGAAGCCAGTCATTCTGGCTTCGGGTTCTTTTATTAACCTATCTGCACCGACAGCATACTTAAACTGCCCATTTCTATACCATCGACCGGAATGGTAATTGGCTCCTGCCCATCCCACGCACCTAAGACATACAACAACGGCAGATAGTGCTCTGGCGTTGGGTTCGATAACGCGCCACCTTCATGGTCGAGATAATTCACCAGAGGATGTTGTTCCACCGGCCCTTGCCACGTCAGATTCGCTTTCACATACTCATTAAACGACGTCGCCCACGGATACGGTGAACTATCACCGTGCCACTTCACTGTACGCAGGTTATGCACCACGTTGCCACTGGCGACCAACATTATCCCTTCATCACGCAGCGCCGCGAGTTTGCGCCCCATTTCGAAATGCCAGGCGGCAGGTTTGCTACTGTCGATACTCAACTGCACCATCGGGATATCGGCGTCAGGATACATCTTAATCAGTACGCCCCACGAGCCGTGGTCGAAGCCCCAGGCTTCTTTATCCAGCGTCACAGGGACCGGCGCTAACAGCTCAACCAGATGCTGTGCCAGCGCAGGTGAACCCGGAGCAGGATAATGCGTATCGTACAGCGCCTGCGGGAAGCCACCAAAGTCATGAATCGTGGGCGGCGTCTCCATCGCGGTCACTCCTGTTCCACGGGTAAACCAGTGAGCCGAAACCACCACTATTGCTTGCGGGCGTGGCAATGTCATCCCCAACGTCTGCCAGCTGCGGGTATACAAATTATCTTCCAGCACGTTCATCGGACTACCGTGACCTAAAAACAATGCTGGCATACGTGTTGAAGACATGATGATATCCTTAACTAAAGGTGTCATTTTGATATCCTCACAATACGCTTGTTCGGCGGAGTAAGAACCCGGATAACAATGATGATGATCATCAGTTATTTTGACGATCTGCCTGAAGGTGAAGATTTATAAGGAGTTGTCGATGTCAGTACCTCTCATTCTGACCATACTGGCGGGGGCAGCCACGTTTATTGGCGCGTTTCTCGGCGTTCTCGGGCAAAAACCCTCGAACCGCTTACTGGCGTTTTCGCTAGGATTTGCGGCGGGGATCATGTTGCTCATCTCATTAATGGAAATGCTTCCTGCCGCATTAGCCGCCGAAGGAATGTCACCTGTGTTGGGTTATGGAATGTTTATCTTCGGTCTGCTTGGCTATTTTGGCCTGGACCGCATGTTGCCACATGCGCATCCGCAGGATTTAATGCAAAAATCGGTGCAGCCGTTGCCAAAATCGATCAAGCGCACAGCCATTCTGCTCACTCTCGGCATCAGTCTGCATAACTTCCCGGAAGGGATTGCCACCTTTGTCACGGCGAGCAGCAACCTAGAGCTGGGCTTTGGCATCGCACTGGCCGTTGCGTTACACAATATTCCTGAAGGTCTGGCGGTTGCAGGCCCGGTTTACGCGGCAACGGGGTCTAAACGCACCGCGATTCTTTGGGCGGGGATTTCTGGACTGGCAGAAATTCTTGGTGGTGTGCTGGCGTGGTTAATCCTCGGTAGCATGATTTCCCCGGTGGTCATGGCGGCAATCATGGCGGCGGTTGCAGGAATTATGGTAGCGCTCTCGGTTGATGAATTAATGCCGCTCGCCAAAGAGATTGACCCTAATAATAACCCCAGCTATGGCGTACTATGTGGAATGTCAGTGATGGGATTCAGTTTAGTGCTGCTACAAACGGCGGGAATTGGTTAAAAGCAACATCAGAAGTTGTCCAGCGCATGGACAACTTCTGCCAGCTTCACTAAAGCCTTATTCTACCTTTTCGGCTGTCTCTTCTCTCGTACTGTTTAAGTATTTGTTCCGCGCTTCAAGCAGTGCGTCTCTGTCCTGGCGAAACGCCCGACAATAACGTTTCAAATGCAGGAAATAACCCACAACAACAAGAGCAATCAATACAATCCAGTACCAGGCGATAAACATCCTTTTACCCTTAATATTTAACAATACTAAACATTTAGCGCATAAATTTCACATATCCTTTTTCGGATATATTCATATGGTCGCATAATAACGGAACAATTATATGATTTTGATCATAATGAAAAAGAATGCCTGATATTAATGAAATTTTCTCATAGAAAGAGAAGCGGAATTAACATCTTGCATAGCAGGGAAAAATAAAAACCGAAGCCTGCTACAACTTCGGTTTCTTGATTAAGGCAGTAAATTAAGCAGCGGTTTTCAGCTGGCTTTACGCTCATGTGCCTGACGGTATGCCACCAGGTCTTCAATAGTCACGAGCGCCATATTGTGTTTATTGGCAAACTCAATGCACTCTGGTGCACGCGCCATCGTGCCATCGTCATTAGTCAGCTCACACAGCACACCAGCCGGTTTAAAGCCTGCCAGCGTCATTAGATCAATAGTTGCTTCAGTATGGCCGCCACGCGTCAGTACTCCACCTGCCTGCGCGCGAAGTGGGAAAACGTGGCCCGGGCGATTCAGATCAGAAGGTTTTGCGTCATCGGCAATCGCTGCGCGAACGGTCGTAATACGGTCAGCGGCAGAAACACCGGTAGTCACACCTTCAGCCGCTTCAATGGTCACGGTAAAACCGGTGCCATAGGCGCTGGTGTTATTTTCTACCATCATTGGCAGATCGAGTTGTTTACGGCGATCTTCAGTAATGCACAGGCAAACAATACCGCTACCGTGGCGAATGGTCAGCGCCATCTGCTCAACGGTCATGGTTTCTGCCGGGAAGATCATATCGCCTTCGTTTTCACGGTCTTCATCATCAAGCACCATTACACCGCGTCCTTCACGCAGCGCAGCCAGTGCATTTTCAACACGTTCGAAAGGCGTACCAAAAGAGGAAAGTAGCGTCTGATTCATGGTAAAAAACCTCACTAAAATTATGGTTACCAGAATCAGGGCAGTCTTAGGAGTGGCGGCATATAGCCAAAATAACGTGAGCGGGTCCATGCCCGACAGAATCGTTACTCTCTCCCATCCGGACTCTAACCGTCGGCCCCGGAATTACACCGGATCTGCTGTCCTTTGAGTTCGCACCCAAAGCGCTCGCGGGCTTTCAACTGAGTTGATTTACCGCCGGTGGGGAATTTCGCCCCGCCCTGAGAATAAGCGGATTCACTATAACGCTAATGATTAGCGGCAGCAACGCATAGCTTCACATAATTCTGGTTTATGACTTACCCTTATCGCACTACAATGGCACTCAACACCTATCAGTACAGGGAAACTACAATGATTGACCCGAAAAAAATTGAGCAAATCGCTCGCCAGGTTCACGAATCAATGCCTAAAGGAATCAGGGAGTTCGGGGAAGATGTGGAGAAAAAAATCCGCCAAACCCTACAAGCGCAGCTGACGCGTCTCGATCTGGTAAGCCGCGAAGAATTCGACGTTCAGACGCAAGTCCTGTTACGGACTCGTGAAAAACTGGCGTTACTGGAGCAGCGCATCAGTGAACTGGAAGCGCGCAATAATTCGGTAGCAGATCTTCAATCTCCTCCGGCTATCCCGCCTATTGATAAAGCAGAATAAAGCAACACAAAAACGGGCCAGACGGCCCGTAATATCAGTGTTCTAATTCAAGTTCTCTGGTTTGCATCATTTGTTGGCAATACCAGGCATAACGTGCGCAAAACCAGGTTCTATGTTCTTCATCCATGTTACCAGTAACGGCCAGAATATCGACCGGGCGACCTTCTGCGTGCATTCTGGCAAAACTACGCGCCAGGAAATCGAAATTATTTAAAGAATTAAGACTATGATCCATAAGCACATCCTCCGGTTATCGCATACCTTTTAAGGCCATATGCTTTTTCTGATTTCAGTATTCCCCAATCAGTGTAGTGCCTTTAAACATAACGTGCGTAAATATATTGTCCCCGATCACACTTTTTAGTGAAAAATAAAAAACCATATTAAAAGACTTTCTCTTCCAGAACTTCTCTAACATGTGTTATTATTAACAAAGATAAATGTAAGCAAGGAAACTATCCTAAAGTAAATATTGCGTCACTAAATGGACATTGGAGTGACATATGATTTTATTCGCCGACTATAACACCCCTTATCTTTTCGCTATTTCCTTTGTACTGTTGATCGGCCTTTTAGAAATTTTTGCGCTTATCTGCGGTCACATGCTCTCCGGTGCACTTGATGCACATCTTGACCATTATGATTCCATAACCACAGGTCATATTAGCCAGGCACTTCATTATCTCAATATCGGAAGATTGCCAGCTCTCGTCGTTCTTTGCTTACTGGCTGGTTTTTTGGTCTTATTGGCATCCTGTTGCAGCATACCTGCATCATGGTCTGGCAATCACCACTCTCGAACCTGTTTGTGGTTCCTGTCAGTTTACTGTTTACGATTATTGCGGTGCATTATACCGGTAAAATAGTTGCGCCCTGGATTCCACGCGATCATAGCTCAGCTATTACAGAAGAAGAATATATTGGTAGCATGGCGTTAATTACCGGTCATCAAGCCACTTCAGGTAATCCCTGCGAAGGAAAACTCACCGATCAATTTGGCCAAATACATTATTTACTACTGGAGCCTGAAGAAGGAAAAATTTTCACTAAAGGAGACAAAGTGTTAATTATTTGCCGACTTTCTGCAACTCGATATTTGGCGGAAAACAATCCCTGGCCCCAAATATTGTAATTTATTAATCAAAAGGAAATTTAATAATGGATGATATTGTTAATTCTGTGCCCTCCTGGATGTTTACCGCGATTATTGCCGTATGCATTCTGTTTATTATTGGAATTATTTTCGCCGGGCTCTATCGTCGCGCTTCGGCAGAGCAAGCTTTTGTTCGTACTGGTTTAGGTGGGCAAAAAGTGGTAATGAGCGGTGGCGCAATCGTGATGCCGATCTTTCATGAAATAATCCCCATCAATATGAATACTCTGAAGCTGGAAGTCAGCCGCTCAACCATTGATAGCCTGATTACGAAAGATCGTATGCGCGTCGATGTCGTTGTCGCTTTCTTTGTGCGGGTAAAACCGTCAGTGGAAGGTATTGCCACCGCCGCCCAGACGCTGGGGCAACGCACCCTGTCGCCTGAAGACTTACGTATGTTGGTTGAAGATAAATTTGTCGATGCCCTCCGTGCAACAGCTGCACAAATGACCATGCATGAGTTACAGGATACCCGCGAGAACTTCGTGCAGGGCGTACAAAATACCGTTGCTGAAGATCTGTCGAAAAACGGCCTGGAACTGGAAAGCGTTTCACTTACCAACTTTAACCAGACGTCGAAAGAACATTTCAATCCTAACAACGCCTTTGACGCCGAAGGTTTAACCAAGCTGACGCAGGAGACGGAGCGCCGTCGTCGCGAACGTAACGAAGTTGAACAGGATGTAGAAGTTGCGGTGCGTGAGAAAAACCGTGATGCACTTTCGCGCAAGTTGGAGATTGAACAACAAGAAGCGTTTATGACGCTTGAGCAGGAGCAGCAGGTTAAAACCCGTACCGCTGAGCAGAATGCGAAAATTGCGGCTTTTGAAGCTGAACGTCGTCGTGAAGCAGAGCAGACGCGAATTCTGGCTGAACGACAGATTCAGGAAACGGAAATCGACCGCGAACAGGCCGTCCGTTCCAGAAAAGTTGAAGCTGAACGTGAAGTTCGCATTAAAGAGATCGAACAGCAGCAGGTCACCGAAATCGCCAACCAGACGAAATCGATCGCTATTGCCGCCAAATCGGAACAGCAGTCACAAGCGGAAGCGCGTGCCAACCTTGCACTTGCAGAAGCGGTAAGCGCCCAGCAAAACGTAGAAACCACTCGCCAGACCGCAGAAGCCGATCGTGCTAAACAAGTTGCCCTAATCGCTGCCGCGCAGGATGCAGAAACCAAAGCGGTTGAACTGACCGTGCGGGCGAAAGCAGAGAAAGAAGCCGCAGAGATGCAGGCGGCGGCGATCGTTGAGTTAGCCGAAGCAACACGCAAAAAAGGCCTGGCGGAAGCAGAAGCACAACGTGCGCTGAACGACGCTATCAACGTACTTTCTGACGAGCAAACCAGCCTTAAATTCAAACTGGCATTATTGCAGGCGCTGCCTGCGGTAATTGAGAAATCCGTGGAACCAATGAAGTCTATCGACGGCATCAAAATTATTCAGGTCGATGGGCTGAATCGTGGTGGCGCTACGGGTGATGCAAACACGGGTAATGTGGGGGCGGAAACCTGGCAGAACAAGCGTTATCAGCCGCACTCTCTTACCGCACACAGGCACCGCTGATTGACTCCTTGCTCAATGAAATTGGCGTTTCAGGCGGCTCACTGGCGGCATTGACTTCATCCTTAAGCTCAACAACTCCCGTCGAAGAAAAAGCAGAGTAAACCCTCTTCTATGAATAATCCCTGGCCCAAAAAGCCGGGGATTTTTTATATCTGCGTTCCGCTAAAAGGTGCAAATGATCAGGCTGTTGCAGCATTTTGCGTGACTGCTCGGGGAAGGCAAAACTGCCTCTGGGAAAGCGTTGCGCGGAGTCCGGCGCTCATCAACAATCGGGGAGTCAGCAAGGGGGCTGAAACGGGAAAGCCCCTCCCGAGGAAGGGGCGCTTACAGAAGGAAAGGGTTATGATGAAGCTCGTCATCATACTGATTGTTCTGTTAATTGTAAGTTTCGCCACTTATTAACAGCCAATCAGAGGGGGGAGAAATCCTCCCTCACCCTTGTTCCTTTACTTTAGGTTGAAAAAACAACAGCGTCAATAGGCCTGCCAGGTTCGAAGCGAGATCTGTGAAGCGCTTTCCGGTTAGCCTTTTTTATCCTGTTGGATCTTCTTGATAATGTTAGTGGTCGAGCAACCGTCTTCAAAGTTGAGCACCAGCACTTCGCCACCATTGGCCCAGACTTCTTTACTCCCGGCAATCTCTTCTGGTTTATAGTCGCCGCCTTTCACCAGCAGATCTGGCAGGATCCCGGCAATCAAGCGCTGCGGCGTGTCTTCTTCAAACGACACCACCCAGTCGACCGCTTCCAGTGCGCCCAGCACAATCATACGCTGTTCGAGCGGGTTAACGGGGCGGGAATCCCCTTTCAGCCGTTTGGTGGAGGCATCGCTGTTGACGGCGACAATCAAACGGTCACCCAGCTTGCGGGCATTTGCCAGATAAGAGACGTGTCCGGCGTGCAGGATGTCAAAGACGCCATTGGTCATCACCACTTTTTCACCGCGTTTACGCGCTGCCGCTACAGCAAACTTCAGTTCCTCTTCGGTCATCACACCAAAGCCGGTATCTGCACGTCCACGTACTGCGTTTTCCAGCTCGATCGGCGAAACCGGGGATGTCCCCAGTTTGCCGACCACCACACCAGCCGCCGCATTGGCAAAGAAGCAGGCTTCTTCCAGCGAATTACCCGCTGCCAGCGTTGCCGCCAGGACACCAATCACCGTGTCGCCCGCACCGGTAACGTCATACACTTCCTGCGCCTGGGTTGGCATATGCAGCGGCGCTTTACCCGGTTGCAGCAGCGACATACCCTGTTCGGAACGGGTCACTAACAGAGCCGAGAGTTCGTAATCGGCAATCAGTTTCATGCCGCGCTCAACAATCTCTTCTTCGGTTTTACATTTACCGACAACAGCTTCAAATTCCGAGAGATTCGGCGTTAACAGCGTAGCGCCGCGGTAGCGCTCAAAATCGGTACCTTTTGGATCAATCAGCACCGGAACACCCGCTTTACGCGCCAGTTGGATCATCTGCTGTACGCTTGCCAGCGCACCTTTGGCGTAGTCAGAAAGCACCAGCGCGCCAATCGAACTCAGCGCCTGATTAATCCGTTCGTGCAGCGGCTGCGGATCAACACCTTCGAAACCTTCTTCAAAATCCAGACGAATCAGCTGTTGGTTGCGGGAAAGCACCCGTAATTTGGTGATGGTCGGATGCGTCGGTACAGAAACGAAGTCGCATTTGACGTTGACGTCGGCCAGAGATTTACTCAGCGCGCGCGCCGCATCGTCAATGCCCGTTAACCCGACCAGGCGTGCATTAGCACCGAGAGAAGCGATATTCATCGCCACGTTAGCCGCGCCGCCCGGACGTTCTTCGATGGTATTTACTTTAACCACGGGCACCGGCGCTTCCGGCGAGATACGGCTGGTGGGACCGTACCAGTAACGATCCAGCATCACATCACCAACCACCATCACTCCTGCACGTTCAAACTCTGGCAGCGTTACTTTCATTCCTGTCTCCTGAGAGATTCAAAATTTGCGCGCGATAATACCATACTTCATTCTTCCACCAGCCACTTCTGCCAGCTTGCCCGCACCAGATCACGCTCTGCGGTGAAGCAATCCTCCGACACATGGCCCGGCAATTCCTGTAATGCCAGATGATGAAGTTCATCGCGCAGCGTAGTGTAAGCACGGGTCAGCACCATCGCTTCCTGCTCTTCCATAATGTCGTTTTGCGCCAGCAGCTCCAGAATACGCACGTTGTCTGACCAGCGCGTCAGCTTCGGTTTTTCATGCGCATAGCGCAGCACCAGATATTGGGTAATAAATTCGATATCGGTAATTCCGCCTTCATCGGCTTTGATATCAAAGCGATCGCGATGTTTATTACCGAGATGAGCGCGCATTTTCTCGCGCATTTCCCGCACTTCCGTTTGCAGAGTTTTACCTTCTCGCGGCAGCGTCATAATCTCGCGACGCACCGCGTCAAAGTGCGCGGTGAGCTGCGGATCGCCGTACACTACACGCGCACGCACCAGCGCCTGATGTTCCCACGTCCAGGCCTCGTTTTTCTGATAATCAGCAAATGCTTCTGCGGATGTCACCAGCATTCCCGCCGCCCCGGATGGACGCAGTCGAGCATCCACTTCATACAAAATGCCGGAAGAGGTTCGCGTACTGAACAGATGCATAATGCGTTGCGCCAGACGCAGATAAAACTGTCGCCCGTCGATTTCCCGCTCGCCGTCAGTCATCGCATCCATTGGGCAATCATGGAGGAAGATCAGGTCAAGATCGGAACTGTAGCCTAACTCCCAGCCGCCCAGCTTGCCGTAGCCGACCACCGCAAAACCACGCCCTTCGCGCTCGTTCAGGTGATTCGGTTTACCGTAGCGGGCAACCATTTGAACCCACGCCTGCTGAACGACGGCATCTATCATAGCTTCCGCCAGCCAGGTTAAGTGATCGCTCACTTTCATTACCGGTAGCGTACCGGCGATATCCGCTGCCGCAATGCGTAACAGTTGCGCCTGTTTGAACTGACGCAGCGCCTCAAGCTGTTGTTCTTCGTCATCTTCCGGCACGCGCAGCAAATACTGGCGCAGTTCATCACGGTAGGCATCGGTCGCCGTCGGCTGGTAGAGAGTGTTTGGATCGAGCAGTTCATCCAGCAATAACGGATAGCGCGCCAGCTGGCTGGCAATCATCGGCGATGCGGCACACAGAGAAATCAAATGCTTAAGCGCCGCAGGAAATTCACTGAGCAATTCTAAATAGGTGGTGCGGGTAACAATCCCCACCAGCAAGGCCGTAATGCGCGACAGCGTTACAGCAGCGTCTTCACGTGTACAGACATCTCTTAGCAGATGTGGCATCAGATGGTCGAGCACCTGACGTCCGCGTGGCCCGATTGTGCGCTTATCCAGCTCTTTGCGGAAATCGGCAATCAGCGTCAGCACCTGTTTGCGATCGTCCTCGCTAAGATGCGCCAGCACTGGTGTAGTGTCATCTTCCTGCAACGCGTCCTGCCACAGCTCACGCCACTGTTCCGACAGCGACTCTTCCTGAGTTTCACTTTCGTCGTCGCCAATCAATTCATTAAACACCCGGCGCACATTGGTCATATGTCCGATCAGCGCCCCAGTCAGTTGCTGCCAGTCAGCAAAGTCCATCGCCCACGCCAGCCGCGCACGGTTAAGCTCATCAGAAGGAAGCGTCTGGTTTTGTTCGTCGTTAATGCTTTGCAGCAGGTTTTCCAGACGCCGCAGGAACAGATACGCCACTCGCAATTGTTCAGCATCGTTTTCAGAAAGCAGATGCAGCTCGGCAATGGCGCTGAGCGTTGGCAGTAAAGAGCGCGATTGCAGCGACGGTTCGCGCCCGCCGCGAATGAGCTGGAATACCTGGACGATAAATTCAATTTCACGAATGCCACCCGCGCCAAGTTTGATGTTGTCGGTCAAACCGCGCCGACGCACTTCACGGGCAATCATCCCTTTCATGTTGCGCAGCGACTGAATCACGCTGAAATCGATGTAACGACGGAAAACAAACGGGCGCAGCATCGCACGCAACTCGTTAGCATAGACGCCTTCGCTATCGCCCATAATCCGCGCCTTGACCATCGCGTAACGCTCCCAGTCGCGCCCCTGCTCCTGGTAATAATCTTCCAGTGCCGCAAAGCTCAGCACCAGCGGGCCACTTTCGCCAAACGGACGCAGTCGCATATCCACGCGATAGACGAAGCCATCCTGCGTTGGTTGATCCAGCACTTTAATCAGCCGCTGCCCCATGCGGGTAAAAAACTGGGCGTTATCCAGTTCCCGGCGTCCGCCCTGCGTACAACCATGTTCCGGCCAGGCAAAAATCAGATCGATATCTGAGGAGAAATTCAGTTCCCCTCCGCCCAGCTTACCCATGCCTAAAATCAGCAGCGGTTGCGCTTCGCCCTGCGCATTGCACGGCGTTCCCCACTCGCGGCAGCAGGCGTCATACAGCCAGTCACGCGCCGCAACAATCAGCGTCTCCGCCAGATGGCTGAGCTGCAGCAATATGCTCTCTTCAGTAACCAGTGCCAACGTTTGCGCCCAGGCGATGCGCACCATAATGCGCCGCCGGAATAGCCGCAGCTCGCGCATTAACCCGGCTTCGTCACTCACATTACTGAGCGCCTCCTGCCACCATGCAGAGTAATGCTGCCATTCGTCGGCCTGCGGCGGTTGGCTTTCCAGTTCCGTCAGCCACTCTGGATGCGCAATCACGCTGTCCTGCACAAAATCACTGAAAGTAAGTACCGACTTCGCCTGTGCGCTAAGTGATTCGTCGGCTAAAGGCTCTGGCAGCCGCTCAACAACGGTCTGCCAGTACTGCTGTAACGGTGAAGAGAGCGGCTTCATAAGCGATTTTATCCTTGCCTGATTAACGTTTTCCGCTGTGCAACCAGAACGGTTCCTGATTGTTTGCCTCATTACGGAAATGTTCAATTTCAATGCGTTGCCCGGTCACAATAGCGTGACGCAGCCCCTGCCAGTTCTCCAGCCAGGCTTGAGCCACGACAGGATCATAGTAACCCGCCAGCAACAGTATTGAGTCAATATCACGCGTCAGACGTGGCAACTGGTCACGGTAGCGATCGCCTAACGGCTGGCAGAAAACGCTTTTCAGTTCAGCGGCATGGCGGGAAAGATGGATATCGGCAAAGCGTTTGAAGGAATCGCTCATTTTACTCTGCGCTTTGGCATCTAAAAACGGCTGCCAGGCTTTGCTTACCAGCCATTCGGTCAACGCCAGCTTCGCCATTGCCGTTTCGGTAGAATAGACCGCCGTCACGGCAGAAACCGCTGAAGCGATGGTCGCTTCGCATTGGGTCAGCAAATCACGTAAGTGAGTGCTCGCTTTACGCGGCACAATGCCACCGAACAGCATCAGCGTATGACGGACCAGGCCAATGGCTGCCAGCACCTGCTCTTTCGCCGCATCGTTGCCGCGTACCCACAGCTCTTCATGATACTGCCATTGCGCTAACGCCAGCTCGAGCGCCGCTTCCAGCCCCTGCTCGACATCCGCTTTTGCCGCAACATGTAAAATGGTGGTCGGTTTGATTTCACGCGCCGGATTGCCCTGCGCCAGATGATAGCCACGCGCCGCTTTGCTCAGGCTGCCCTGGCGTAATCCGGTTTGCGATACCAGTTGGTTCGCCAGTTTCAGCACCGCGCGCGTGTCGCCGCTAAGCAGTTCCAGTTCCAGCTCGCAGATAGGTTCAGCAAATTCACCCGCTTTCACTTCCCCTTGGTCGAGGGCGATTTCAATTTGGCTACCATCAACCTCTACCAGCCACTTTTCGCGATAAAAATCGGTGCTAAACAGCGGCTGCACGCGGGAAGCGAGATCGGTAGGCAATTCGCCGTTCGGCCAGACTTCCGTCGGTAACTGCGCCAGGTCGAGCGTCGGTTCGCTCAACGCCACGTTATATTCCGGGCGCTGGTGTAAGCCGCCTGTCACTCTTCCTGCAACTTTCATGGTCATCTCATAGCGACCGTTTTCGCCACGAATACGCAAGCCCATGTCGTGCCCACGCAGCCAGTTATCCGGCGTTTCGTAGTAAATATTCAGCAACTGCACGGGGTCATGGTGCTCGCCGCCCAGCGTATTGAGATGGTCACGCAACGCCTCAACGGCACTGTGATTAACAATAAACTTTAATTCGATTTCCTGAGCCATAGCCTTTACTTATCGGTTATGTCACATAAGTGACGATGAACGGCGAACTTAATGCGATCTTTTTTGTCAGTAGATAGTATTTTGCGCCAAATTGCCATGCAACGGGCAATTTGACGGGCGTAAAAGTTTGAAGCAGTGGCAAGACCTGACACAGAGGATTCCGATTGATGTCGAATGCTTTGCGTAGCGACACTGATGCCACTACTATCGTTCCACTTTCCATGACAATAACGACAGCCTGATGCCAAAATTACGCCTGATCGGATTAACTTTACTCGCACTTAGCGCGACTGCCGTCTCACACGCTGAAGAAACGCGCTATGTTTCTGACGAACTGAATACCTGGGTCCGTAGCGGTCCGGGAGATCATTATCGCCTCGTAGGCACGGTTAACGCCGGCGAGGAAGTGACCTTATTACAAACTGACGCCAACACCAATTATGCCCAGGTGAAAGACAGCTCTGGCCGTACCGCCTGGATCCCGTTGAAACAACTTAGCACTGAGCCAAGCCTGCGCTCCCGTGTGCCAGATCTGGAAAATCAGGTCAAAACCCTGACCGATAAACTCACCAATATCGATAACACCTGGAATCAGCGCACCGCAGAAATGCAGCAAAAAGTGGCGCAGAGCGACAGCGTGATCAACGGGTTAAAAGAAGAAAATCAGAAACTGAAAAACGAGCTGATTGTCGCGCAGAAAAAGGTCGATGCCGCCAGCGTACAGCTGGATGACAAACAGCGCACCATCATCATGCAATGGTTTATGTATGGCGGCGGCGTGCTGGGGCTTGGCTTGCTGCTCGGTCTGGTACTGCCGCACCTGATCCCAAGCCGCAAACGCAAAGATCGCTGGATGAACTAAATCGCCTTCTTCGTTGCACTGTCTTATTATTAGGAATTGTGTATTTGACGAAGGGATGATGGCGTGAAGATTTATCTGGTCGGTGGTGCTGTTCGGGATGCATTGTTAGGGCTACCGGTCAAAGACAGAGATTGGGTGGTGGTCGGCAGTACGCCACAGGAGATGCTCGACGCGGGCTACCAGCAGGTAGGCCGCGATTTTCCTGTTTTTCTGCATCCGCAAACGCATGAAGAGTATGCGCTGGCACGTACTGAACGGAAATCCGGTTCCGGTTACACCGGTTTTACCTGCTATGCCGCACCGGATGTCACGCTGGAAGATGATCTTAAGCGTCGCGATCTGACCATTAATGCGCTGGCCCAGGACGATAACGGCGAGATTATCGACCCGTACAACGGTCTGGGCGATCTGCAAAATCGTCTGCTGCGCCATGTTTCCCCCGCTTTTGGCGAAGATCCGTTACGCGTACTGCGCGTGGCGCGTTTTGCTGCGCGTTATGCCCACCTCGGTTTTCGTATTGCCGATGAAACTCTGGCGCTGATGCGCGAGATGACCCATGCGGGTGAACTGGAACACCTGACGCCTGAACGGGTATGGAAAGAGACGGAAAACGCCCTCACCACCCGCAATCCCCAGGTGTTCTTCCAGGTACTGCGCGATTGCGGCGCACTGCGCGTTTTATTCCCGGAAATTGACGCCCTGTTTGGCGTTCCGGCCCCTGCCAGGTGGCATCCGGAAATCGACACCGGTATTCATACCTTAATGACGCTCTCAATGGCGGCGATGCTGAGTCCGCAGGTCGATGTCCGTTTCGCAACTTTATGCCACGATCTCGGTAAAGGACTGACGCCACCAGAACTTTGGCCGCGTCATCATGGCCATGGCCCGGCGGGTGTTAAGTTAGTGGAACAACTATGCCAGCGTCTGCGCGTGCCAAATGAAATTCGCGATTTAGCCAGACTGGTGGCTGAGTTTCACGATCTCATCCACACCTTCCCAATGCTGAACCCAAAAACCATCGTCAAATTGTTTGATTCCATCGACGCCTGGCGTAAACCGCAGCGTGTCGAGCAACTGGCGCTGACCAGCGAGGCTGACGTGCGCGGCAGAACCGGTTTTGAATCAGCGGACTACCCGCAAGGCCGCTGGTTGCGCGAAGCCTGGGAAGTGGCGCAGTCAGTGCCGACAAAAGCCGTCGTTGAAGCAGGATTTAAAGGTGTGGAGATTCGTGAGGAGCTGACCCGACGGCGGATTGCGGCGGTAGCCAGCTGGAAGGAACAACGTTGCCCAAAGCCTGATTAACTTTTTAAATTCAGTATATTGCAGAAATCCCTTAGGTCGGATAAGACGCACAAGCGTCATATCCGACACTATTCCTCAATCAAAAGAACACGACATACACCGCAGCCGCCACAATAAAGCGATAAATGGCGAACGGAATAAACGAAATGCGCTTAATCAATTGCAGGAAGGTTTTAATCGCTATCAGCGCCACCACAAAAGCGGTGATAAACCCAACGGCAAACATCGGGATATCGCCGGTTGTCAGGAAGCCCCAGCTTTTGTAGAGATCGAGCGCCGTTGCGCCCATCATCATCGGCACAGCCAGCAGGAACGAGAACTCGGAAGCCGCATAACGGCTCACACCCATCAGCATCCCACCTGAAATGGTCGCCCCGGAACGGGAGAAACCCGGCCACAGCGCCAGACACTGGAAACAGCCAATCATAAACGCCTGACGATAGGTCATATCATCAAGACCCGGCGCACGCGGCTCTTTCGGCTTCAGGCATTCAGCGGCAATCAGCAACAGACCGCCAACGACCAGTGCATACATCACATTTATCGGGTTAAACAATGATTTAATCGTGTCGTGGAACAACAGCCCCAGTACCACCGCCGGAATCATCCCCAGCAAAATGTGGATCAGCGTTAAACGGCCTTTGCTTTCTCCTTCGTGCTGCAACGGGCGACCAAAGTGAATACCAATAAGGCCAAACAGACGTCGCCAGAACATGACAACCACAGCCAGAATTGATCCTAACTGGATCACGACTTCAAAGGTTTTCGCCGTGTCGCCCTCAAACCCCAACAAGTGACCGACAATAATCATATGGCCCGTGCTGGATACCGGCAGAAATTCTGTCAATCCTTCGACCACACCCAATATTGCCGCTATCAGCAGCGAGTGCATATCGCTCATCAATAAACCCCTAAATTATAAAAATGTAACGCTTGTCCGAACTACTGCAGTATGACCAGGTTATAACCGTTTGGTTTAACAGCTGTAAAATTAATTATTTTCTTTCAGATTATTGCCACGCTCAATGATGACGCCAACATTCGCCGCCCGCGCCACTGCGCCTGGCTTGCTGAGTTTGATACGCACCCACGGCGAGTTGAAGCGTGCTAACAGCAGCTCCGCCACCTCTTCAGCCACGCGTTCCACCAGCGCAAAACGCGCCCCCTCGACGTGGCTGACCACCGTTTCTGCAATGTCAGCGTAACTGAGGCAATCCGCCACATCATCACTTTTCGCCGCTTTACGGTTATCCCACGCCATTTCGATATCGAACACTAACTTCTGTTCGATGGTCTGTTCCCAGTCGTAAACACCAATAGTGGTGATTACCGAAAGTTGCTCTATAAATACAATATCCATCACGTCCTGCCTGCTTTTTGGCTAACCGGATACCACTTCCGGCGAAATGTGCGTATTATCCACAGATTCATCGTTGAACACGAATTTTCAAAACGGAACAGCTTATGAGTGCAATCGCGCCTGGAATGATCCTCATCGCGTACCTCTGCGGCTCCATTTCCAGTGCCATTCTGGTTTGCCGCTTGTGTGGGCTGCCCGATCCGCGAACCAGCGGCTCCGGCAATCCTGGCGCAACCAATGTGTTACGTATCGGTGGCAAGGGAGCAGCCGTAGCAGTACTGATTTTCGACGTTCTGAAAGGAATGTTGCCCGTCTGGGGCGCGTATGAATTAGGTGTCAGCCCCTTCTGGCTAGGCTTAATTGCCATCGCCGCCTGTCTTGGACACATCTGGCCCGTTTTCTTCGGTTTTAAAGGAGGAAAAGGCGTTGCTACCGCTTTTGGTGCCATCGCACCAATTGGCTGGGATCTCACTGGAGTAATGGCGGGAACCTGGTTACTGACCGTGCTATTGAGTGGTTACTCGTCGCTGGGAGCGATTGTCAGTGCACTGATTGCTCCGTTTTATGTCTGGTGGTTTAAGCCACAATTCACCTTCCCGGTTTCGATGCTCTCTTGCCTGATCCTGCTGCGTCATCATGACAACATCCAGCGTCTGTGGCGTCGTCAGGAGACAAAAATCTGGACGAAATTCAAAAGAAAGCGCGAAAAGGATCCCGAGTGATTTCTGGTGGATTTACATGACCTGATAGCCTTCGTCGGGCTTGCCCAGCCGTTGCTGGCACCATGCCGCCAGAAATTCCACGCAGACACGTAATTTCATGCTGCGATAGAGCGGCTCCCGGTAAACAGCCCAGATATTGGCGCTTTGTGCATACTCCGGCAATACTCGCACCAGTTTGCCACTCTCCAGAAACGGCAACACATCCCACTCGGAACGCAACATAATCCCTTTGCCCTCCAGCGCCCATTGCAACACTATCTCGCCGCTATTGGAGGAAAGATGCCCGCTTACCTTCACCGATTTTTTCTCCTGACCGTTCCCCAACTCCCATATTCCGTGGGTCATATCGCGCTCTTTGGTCACCAGACAATCATGACGACTTAATTCCTGTAAGGATTGTGGCTGCGGATATTTTTGCAGATACTCAGGTGCTGCGCATAATATTCTTTTATTTTTCGTTAACAGATGCGCAATATAATAATCAGGAATTTCGTCATTAATACGAATATCCAGATCAATATTATCCTGCACTAAATCAATTTGCCGATCGAACAATTCAAAATGCACCTGTAACTCAGGATAATTGCGCATCAGTTCGGTAATGGCTGGCGCAATATGGCTGCGCCCAAAACCAAAACTGCAACCAATACGAATCATCCCCTCCGGGCGCGTTTTGATTTGCGTGACGTCATCGACCAGTCGCTGATATTGGGTGAGGATTTCCAGCGCATGCTCGTAACAACGTTGGCCACTTTCAGTCAGCGCCACACCGCGAGCGGAGCGGTTCAGCAGCGTTGTTGCCAGCGTATTTTCAAGGATTTGGATCCGCTTGGTGACAAATGCAGGCGTCTGCCCAAGCGTCGCCGCTGCAGCACTAAAACTCCCGCTGTGGACGATTTCTACCAGTACCTGCAAATCTTTGGCTAAAGGCCAGCTATTCAGCATCGTTAATTATCCGCAGTTGTGATAAGCGCAGTGTATTTCGCAAAACATTGCCATTCCCTGCTCTGGCGCAATATTCATTCTTATTTTCGCGTTGATTCACGAACTGTGAATTACATATTCACGGCGGCAAAAAATATAAAACCACATTTTTAGTGGTAGTTTGTGGCGGTGAATTTTTCCAGACAAATACATAAACTGGAGTTGCCATGATGAGCGAAAGTAATAAGCAACAGGCAGTGAATAAGTTGACGGAGATTGTCGCTAACTTTACCGCCATGATTTCTACCCGAATGCCCGATGACGTGGTGGATAAACTAAAACAGCTAAAGGATGCCGAAACGTCGTCGATGGGGAAAATCATCTACCACACGATGTTCGACAACATGCAAAAAGCAATCGACCTGAATCGCCCGGCCTGTCAGGACACCGGGGAGATTATGTTCTTCGTTAAAGTCGGTTCCCGCTTCCCACTGCTTGGCGAGCTGCAAAGCATACTCAAACAAGCCGTGGAAGAGGCAACCGTCAAGCGCCACTGCGTCACAATGCGGTAGAAATTTTTGACGAAGTAAATACCGGCAAAAATACCGGTAGCGGCGTACCGTGGGTCACCTGGGACATCATCCCCGACAATGACGATGCGGAAATCGAAGTTTACATGGCAGGCGGCGGCTGCACGCTACCAGGCCGCTCGAAAGTGTTAATGCCGTCAGAAGGCTACGAAGGCGTAGTGAAATTCGTCTTCGAAAATATCTCCACCCTCGCCGTAAACGCCTGTCCACCGGTACTGGTGGGCGTGGGCATCGCCACCTCGGTGGAAACCGCCGCAGTGCTCTCGCGAAAAGCCATTTTGCGCCCGATTGGCAGCCGCCACCCCAATCCGAAAGCGGCAGAGCTGGAGCTACGCCTGGAAGAAGGACTCAACCGTCTGGGGATTGGTCCACAAGGGCTGACTGGCAACAGTTCAGTGATGGGCGTACATATCGAATCTGCCGCCCGCCATCCGTCAACCATCGGCGTTGCTGTTTCTACAGGCTGCTGGGCGCATCGTCGCGGCACACTGCTGGTTCATGCCGATCTCACCTTTGAAAATCTGTCTCACACCCGGAGCGCGTTATGAAAAAGATCCTGACAACCCCGATCAAAGCTGAAGATCTGCAAGATATTCGCGTCGGCGATGTGATCTACCTGACCGGTACGCTGGTGACCTGCCGTGACGTTTGTCACCGTCGCTTGATCGAACTCAAACGTCCGATCCCTTACGATCTCAACGGCAAAGCGATTTTCCACGCTGGCCCCATCGTGCGCAAAAACGGCGACAAATGGGAGATGGTGTCCGTCGGCCCGACAACCAGTATGCGTATGGAAAGTTTTGAACGTGAATTTATCGAGCAGACCGGCGTGAAACTGGTGGTCGGCAAAGGCGGAATGGGGCCGCTGACCGAAGAAGGCTGCCAGAAATTCAAGGCGCTGCATGTGATTTTCCCGGCAGGCTGCGCAGTACTGGCGGCAACCCAGGTGGAAGAGATTGAAGAGGTGCACTGGACAGAACTCGGGATGCCGGAGTCACTGTGGGTCTGCCGGGTCAAAGAGTTCGGCCCGCTGATTGTCTCTATTGATACCCACGGCAACAACCTGATAGCCGAAAACAAAAAGCTGTTCGCCGAACGCCGCGATCCCATCGTGGAAGAGATTTGCGAGCACGTCCACTACATCAAATAACCCTCCCGGAGAGGCTCACCCCCTCTCCTTTTTCGCAGGCATAACACGATGAAACCTTCCACTGAATGGTGGCGATACCTTGCGCCGCTGGCGGTCATCGCCATTATTGCTCTACTTCCGCTTCCCGCAGGGCTGGAGAGTCATACCTGGCTCTACTTTGCCGTTTTTACTGGCGTGATCGTTGGACTGATCCTCGAACCCGTGCCGGGTGCCGTGGTGGCGATGGTGGGTATCTCCATCATCGCCATTCTTTCGCCGTGGCTGCTGTTTAGCCCGGAGCAGCTCGCCCAGCCAGGTTTTAAGTTCACCGCCAAATCCCTCTCCTGGGCGGTTTCTGGTTTTTCTAATTCGGTTATCTGGCTGATTTTCGCCGCCTTTATGTTTGGCACAGGCTATGAAAAAACCGGGCTTGGACGCCGCATTGCGCTGATTCTGGTGAAAAAAATGGGGCATCGCACGCTGTTTCTCGGCTATGCAGTGATGTTCTCCGAGCTGATACTCGCGCCTGTAACACCGTCCAACTCGGCGCGTGGTGCGGGAATTATCTTTCCCATCATCCGTAACCTGCCACCGCTCTATCAATCACAACCAAACGACAGCAGTTCGCGCAGCATTGGCTCGTACATCATGTGGATGGGGATTGTTGCCGACTGCGTGACCAGCGCCATTTTCCTGACGGCGATGGCACCTAACTTGCTGTTAATTGGCCTGATGAAAAGCGCATCTCACGCCACACTGAGTTGGGGCGACTGGTTCCTCGGGATGTTGCCGCTCAGTATTTTACTGGTTCTGCTGGTTCCCTGGCTGGCTTACGTGCTGTACCCGCCGGTACTGAAGTCTGGTGATCAGGTGCCGCGCTGGGCAGAGACGGAACTGCAGGCAATGGGCCCGCTCTGTTCGCGTGAAAAACGGATGTTGGGGCTGATGGTAGGCGCGCTGGTGCTGTGGATTTTCGGCGGTGATTATATCGATGCCGCGATGGTCGGTTACAGCGTGGTGGCGCTGATGCTGCTTCTGCGCATTATCAGTTGGGACGACATTGTCAGTAATAAAGCCGCGTGGAACGTTTTCTTCTGGCTGGCCTCGCTTATCACCCTCGCTACCGGACTCAACAACACCGGTTTTATTAGCTGGTTTGGCAAACTGTTAGCAGGCAGCTTAAGCGGTTATTCGCCAACGATAGTGATGGTGGCGTTGATTGTGGTGTTTTATCTACTGCGCTACTTTTTCGCCAGCGCCACGGCGTATACCTCCGCTCTCGCGCCGATGATGATTGCCGCCGCGCTGGCGATGCCGGAAATCCCGCTGCCGGTATTCTGCCTGATGGTTGGCGCGGCAATTGGTCTGGGGAGCATTCTTACGCCATACGCCACCGGACCCAGCCCGATTTACTACGGTAGTGGTTATCTGCCAACGGTGGATTACTGGCGACTGGGGGCAATTTTTGGGCTGATATTCCTCGTATTGCTGGTGATTACCGGCTTACTGTGGATGCCCGTGGTGTTGCTTTAAGTGAGGACGGTGCCGGAAGTGACTCTCCGGCACCCAATAGTTTTACGCGGCCGGTAACTCCGCCAGCGGCCAGCGCGGACGCACGCTAACGCCGAGATCCGCCGTCGCGCCTGCTTTAAACCGCACCATTCCGGCATAGGCGATCATCGCGCCGTTATCAGTACAAAATTCCGGACGCGCGTAGAACACTTCGCCACGGCGTTTTTTCATCATTTCAGCCAGCTTCGCCCGTAACGTGCGGTTAGCACTCACGCCGCCTGCCATTACCAGTCGCTTAAAGCCCGTCTGATCCAGTGCTCGCTTACACTTAATCATCAACGTATCGACCACCGCATCTTCAAAGGCGCGGGCGATATCAGCACGCGTCTGGTCGTCGGTGCCGTTGTCACGAATCGTGTTCGCCGCAAAGGTTTTCAGACCAGAAAAGCTGAAATCCAGCCCCGGACGGTCGGTCATCGGGCGCGGGAAGACAAAGCGCCCGGCAGTACCCTGAGCCGCCATTTTCGACAGTAACGGTCCGCCAGGGATAATCCAGCCCCAGCAGCTTCGCGGTTTTATCAAACGCTTCACCGGCGGCATCATCAATAGACTCACCGAGCAGCTCGTACTGACCAATGCCAGTCACGCTGATTAACTGCGTATGACCGCCGGAAACCAGCAGCGCGACAAACGGAAATTCCGGTGGGTTATCTTCCAGCATCGGCGCTAACAGATGTCCTTCCATATGATGTACCGGGATTGCCGGAACGTCCCAGGCAAACGCCAGAGAACGCCCCACGGTCGCGCCAACCAGCAGTGCGCCGACTAATCCTGGGCCTGCGGTATAGGCCACAGCATCAATGTCTTTTGCCGTTAAACCAGACTCTTTCAGCGCCTCCTGGATCAACGGTACGGTTTTACGCACGTGATCGCGGGAGGCCAGTTCAGGCACGACGCCGCCGTAGTCAGCGTGCAATTTCACCTGACTATACAATTGGTTGGCTAACAAACCTTTTTCATCGTCGTAAATGGCGATGCCGGTTTCATCGCAGGAAGTTTCAATACCCAGTACACGCATGACTTGTTTTACCTCGCTTTATTACCGCGCAGTGTAGGACCAATGCGGGTTGATGTAAAACTTTGTTCGCCCCTGGAGAAAGCCTCGTGTATACTCCTCACCCTTATAAAAGTCCCTTTCAAAAAAGGCCGCGGTGCTTTACAAAGCAGCAGCAATTGCAGTAAAATTCCGCACCATTTTGAAATAAGCTGGCGTTGATGCCAGCGGCAAACCGAATTAATCAAAGGTGAGAGGCACATGCCGGTAATTAAAGTACGTGAAAACGAGCCGTTCGACGTAGCTCTGCGTCGCTTCAAGCGTTCCTGCGAAAAAGCAGGTGTTCTGGCGGAAGTTCGTCGTCGTGAGTTCTATGAAAAACCGACTACCGAACGTAAGCGCGCTAAAGCTTCTGCAGTGAAACGTCACGCGAAGAAACTGGCTCGCGAAAACGCACGCCGCACTCGTCTGTACTAATTCCCCGAGAGCGTTGCTCTCCGATCAGACCGAGTTGTAGTTGTAAGGCCGTGCTTCCGAAAGGAATGCGCGGCTTATTTTCGTTTATGAATTGCTAAAAATCGGGGCCTATGGCTGGACGAATCCCACGCGTATTCATTAATGATCTGCTGGCACGCACTGACATCGTCGATCTGATCGATGCCCGTGTGAAGCTGAAAAAGCAGGGCAAGAATTTCCACGCGTGTTGTCCATTCCACAACGAGAAAACCCCATCATTCACCGTTAACGGTGAGAAACAGTTTTACCACTGCTTTGGATGTGGCGCGCACGGCAACGCGATCGACTTCCTGATGAACTACGACAAGCTTGAGTTCGTCGAAACGGTCGAAGAGCTGGCAGCAATGCACAATCTTGAAGTGCCATTTGAAGCAGGTAGCGGCCCCAGCCAGATCGAGCGCCATCAACGACAAACGCTTTATCAGTTGATGGACGGTCTGAATACGTTTTACCAACAATCTTTACAGCAACCTGTTGCCACGTCTGCGCGCCAGTATCTGGAAAAACGCGGATTAAGCCACGAGGTTATCGCCCGCTTTGCGATTGGTTTTGCCCCCCCTGGCTGGGACAACGTCCTGAAGCGGTTTGGCGGCAATCCAGAAAATCGCCAGTCATTGATTGATGCGGGCATGTTGGTCACTAACGATCAGGGGCGCAGTTACGACCGTTTCCGCGAGCGGGTGATGTTCCCCATTCGTGATAAACGCGGTCGGGTGATTGGTTTTGGCGGACGCGTGCTGGGCAACGATACCCCCAAATACCTGAACTCGCCGGAAACGGACATTTTCCATAAAGGCCGCCAGCTTTACGGTCTTTATGAAGCGCAGCAGGATAACGCTGAACCCAATCGTCTGCTTGTGGTCGAAGGCTATATGGACGTGGTGGCGCTGGCGCAATACGGCATTAATTACGCCGTTGCGTCGTTAGGTACGTCAACCACCGCCGATCACATACAACTGTTGTTCCGCGCGACCAACAATGTCATTTGCTGTTATGACGGCGACCGTGCAGGCCGCGATGCCGCCTGGCGAGCGCTGGAAACGGCGCTGCCTTACATGACAGACGGTCGTCAGCTACGCTTTATGTTTTTGCCTGATGGCGAAGACCCTGACACGCTGGTACGAAAAGAAGGTAAAGAAGCGTTTGAAGCGCGGATGGAGCAGGCGATGCCACTCTCCGCATTTCTGTTTAACAGTCTGATGCCGCAAGTTGATCTGAGTACCCCTGACGGGCGCGCACGTTTGAGTACGCTGGCACTGCCACTGATATCGCAAGTGCCGGGCGAAACGCTGCGAATATATCTTCGTCAGGAATTAGGCAACAAATTAGGCATACTTGATGACAGCCAGCTTGAACGATTAATGCCAAAAGCGGCAGAGAGCGGCGTTTCTCGCCCTGTTCCGCAGCTAAAACGCACGACCATGCGTATACTTATAGGGTTGCTGGTGCAAAATCCAGAATTAGCGACGTTGGTCCCGCCGCTTGAGAATCTGGATGAAAATAAGCTCCCTGGACTTGGCTTATTCAGAGAACTGGTCAACACTTGTCTCTCCCAGCCAGGTCTGACCACCGGGCAACTTTTAGAGCACTATCGTGGTACAAATAATGCTGCCACCCTTGAAAAACTGTCGATGTGGGACGATATAGCAGATAAGAATATTGCTGAGCAAACCTTCACCGACTCACTCAACCATATGTTTGATTCGCTGCTTGAACTGCGCCAGGAAGAGTTAATCGCTCGTGAGCGCACGCATGGTTTAAGCAACGAAGAACGCCTGGAGCTCTGGACATTAAACCAGGAGCTGGCGAAAAAGTGATTTAACGGCTTAAGTGCCGAAGAGCGATCGGGAAGCCCCCGACAGCCGCACTGAGGCAGCGGCAAATATATAAGTACGCCCTCGTAATTATCGTTGGCGGTAAACAACCGTTGGATTTCAGCGTTAACGGCTGAAGGACATCGGGTCAATCGCCCAACACCAACCTCATGAAATAAGTGTGGATACCGTCTTATGGAGCAAAACCCGCAGTCACAGCTGAAACTTCTTGTCACCCGTGGTAAGGAGCAAGGCTATCTGACCTATGCCGAGGTCAATGACCATCTGCCGGAAGATATCGTCGATTCAGATCAGATCGAAGACATCATCCAAATGATCAACGACATGGGCATTCAGGTGATGGAAGAAGCACCGGATGCCGATGATCTGATGCTGGCTGAAAACACCGCGGACGAAGATGCTGCCGAAGCCGCCGCGCAGGTGCTTTCCAGCGTGGAATCTGAAATCGGGCGCACGACTGACCCGGTACGCATGTACATGCGTGAAATGGGCACCGTTGAACTGTTGACCCGCGAAGGCGAAATTGACATCGCTAAGCGTATTGAAGACGGGATCAACCAGGTTCAATGCTCCGTTGCTGAATATCCGGAAGCGATCACCTATCTGCTGGAACAGTACGATCGTGTTGAAGCAGAAGAAGCGCGTCTGTCCGATCTGATCACCGGCTTTGTTGACCCGAACGCAGAAGAAGATCTGGCACCTACCGCCACTCACGTCGGTTCTGAGCTTTCCCAGGAAGATCTGGACGATGACGAAGATGAAGACGAAGAAGATGGCGATGACGACAGCGCCGATGATGACAACAGCATCGACCCGGAACTGGCTCGCGAAAAATTTGCGGAACTGCGCGCTCAGTACGTTGTAACGCGTGACACCATCAAAGCGAAAGGTCGCAGTCACGCTGCCGCTCAGGAAGAGATCCTGAAACTGTCTGAAGTATTCAAACAGTTCCGCCTGGTGCCAAAGCAGTTTGACTACCTGGTCAACAGCATGCGCGTCATGATGGACCGCGTTCGTACGCAAGAACGTCTGATCATGAAGCTCTGCGTTGAGCAGTGCAAAATGCCGAAGAAAAACTTCATTACCCTGTTTACCGGCAACGAAACCAGCGATACCTGGTTCAACGCGGCAATTGCGATGAACAAGCCGTGGTCGGAAAAACTGCACGATGTCTCTGAAGAAGTGCATCGCGCCCTGCAGAAACTGCAGCAGATTGAAGAAGAAACCGGCCTGACCATCGAGCAGGTTAAAGATATCAACCGTCGTATGTCCATCGGTGAAGCGAAAGCCCGCCGTGCGAAGAAAGAGATGGTTGAAGCGAACTTACGTCTGGTTATTTCTATCGCCAAGAAATACACCAACCGTGGCTTGCAGTTCCTTGACCTGATTCAGGAAGGTAACATCGGCCTGATGAAAGCGGTTGATAAATTCGAATACCGCCGTGGTTACAAGTTCTCCACCTACGCAACCTGGTGGATCCGTCAGGCGATCACCCGTTCTATCGCGGATCAGGCGCGCACCATCCGTATTCCGGTGCATATGATTGAGACTATCAACAAACTCAACCGTATTTCTCGCCAGATGCTGCAAGAGATGGGCCGTGAACCGACGCCGGAAGAACTGGCTGAACGTATGCTGATGCCGGAAGACAAGATCCGCAAAGTGCTGAAGATCGCCAAAGAGCCAATCTCCATGGAAACGCCGATCGGTGATGATGAAGATTCGCATCTGGGGGATTTCATCGAGGATACCACCCTCGAGCTGCCGCTGGATTCTGCGACCACCGAAAGCCTGCGTGCGGCAACGCACGACGTGCTGGCTGGCCTGACCGCGCGTGAAGCGAAAGTTCTGCGTATGCGTTTCGGTATCGATATGAACACCGACCACACGCTGGAAGAAGTGGGTAAACAGTTCGACGTTACCCGCGAACGTATCCGTCAGATCGAAGCGAAGGCGCTGCGCAAACTGCGTCACCCGAGCCGTTCTGAAGTGCTGCGTAGCTTCCTGGACGATTAATCGGTAGGCCGGATCAGGCGTTACGCCGCACCCGGCACTAGTCCCTCTGCACAAACGCCACCTTTTCGGTGGCGTTTTTTATCGCCCACGCACTACCAGCGCCTGGTCCAACTCGCGATACGCTTCAACCAGTTTCTCCAGTGAAACGCGACTTAAACCGCTGGGATTTGGCAGCACCCAAATCTGCGTCGAACCAATGGTGAGCGTTTGTTTCCCCCACTGTGCACCGCGCTGGCTGAATCCCTGTTCATATGCTTGTTTGCCCAGAATCGCCAACGCCTGCGGCTGATAATCTTCTATTTTTTCAATTAGCTTACGCCCGCCTGCGTGTAGCTCCTGCTTTGAAACTTCATTGGCTTGCACCGTTGGACGGTCTACCAGTTTGGTGACGCCACAACGATAATCCAGCAGATGCTGTGCCTCCTGCGGCTTCAACTGACGGTCGGTAAACCCGGCCTGATATATCACCTTCCAGAAGCGATTTGCCGGATGAGCAAAGGGAAAACCCGTTCCGGCGGATGAAAGCCCAGGGTTGATACCGCAAAACACGACCCGTAACCCTGGAGCCAAAATATCCTCAACCATATTTACTCCTTTCTAACATCACCAGGAAAAGTATAACGGATTGAAAATACATTGTTTATAAAAACAGCAGGCGCGCGGTAATGGCTGGATTGCGACACGGAGTTACTTTATAATCCGCTACCATGGCCCCTTAGCTCAGTGGTTAGAGCAGGCGACTCATAATCGCTTGGTCGCTGGTTCAAGTCCAGCAGGGGCCACCAGATATAGCAAAGGCTGACGAGAAATCGTCAGCCTTTTTCTTTATATATATCAGTTACTTTGCGTGCCAGTAAGCCGCTGCACGTACCCGCTGTGGGTCATACTGTTCCGCTTCAAAGCGGCGGCTTAAATTCTTAACGACTTTGCCTTCGCCGGTTATCCAGATGAAGTAATCATCGGCAGGGATTTGCATCTGCGCCAGACGCGCATCTACCGCCTGCTCATCATGTGCCAGCCATTCGATATTAAAACCATCAAGGTGCGCGAGATAATCCTGACAGGCGTTATCCCGCACGCTAACCAGCGCACTAACTTGCGGTTTAACGGCAAGTTTACTCAACGTTTCCAGGCGGCGGCGCAGTGCCGGCATTCCGGACTCATCGCAAACATACACCTGATACGCGTAATCTTCCGGCACCACCAGCGAACCGCGCGGCCCTGCCACCGTAAGTTTATCGCCCGGTTGCGCCTGCATCGCCCAGCCGCTGGCGACCCCATCGTCGTGAATAAAGAAATCGATCGCCAGTTCATGGCGTAGTTCGTCATACAGCGGCGTATAGTCACGCGACGGTGGGCGTGGTCCTTCCGGCCAGACGATGCCCTCTTCCGTTACTGTTGGCGGCACAAAGTGAGCATCAGATTGAGGAAAGAAGAGTTTGCTGTGATCGTCAAAGCCGCGCGATGTAAAACCGTCCAGAGCCTCGCCGCCAAGGACAATGCGCTGAAAACCGACGCTAATACGCTCAACGCGTAACACAGTCAGTTCACGGAAGCGCAGATCATTGCGAACGCGCTGCGGGTAGCGGGGGGAGTTATTCATTGTTATCGCCTTCGTGATGGTAATCAGATATATCTAAATAATTTTCGTAAATGATAATGATTGTTAATCATGATAAATGCAAGCGATTTGTAGAACTGATATGTCTATAGTCTGATAAGACGAACCGCCTCTTCTCAGGCATCATTACTCAACGCCGGATGCGGCGTGAACGCCTTATCCGGCCTACGTGAGATGAGTCCACGTTTAAAAATCATTTTTATTCTTGCAAGAGTGCTCATATCAGATATAAATTAGATATATCTAATTAAGCAAAAGGAGGCTGATATGAGCCATCATCACGAAGGGTGTTGTAAACATGAAGGCCAGCCACGCCATGAGGGCTGCTGCAAAGGTGAGAAGTCAGAACATGAGCACTGCGGACACGGTCACCAGCATGAACACGGTCAATGCTGCGGTGGTCGCCACGGTCGCGGCGGCGGTCGTCGGCAGCGTTTCTTTGGTCACGGTGAATTGCGTCTGGTGATTCTGGATATTCTCTCGCGCGATGACAGCCACGGTTACGAGTTGATTAAAGCGATTGAAAATCTGACCCAGGGGAATTACACCCCAAGCCCGGGCGTCATCTACCCGACGCTGGATTTTCTGCAGGAGCAGTCGCTGATTACCATCCGCGAAGAGGAAGGTGGTAAGAAGCAGATTGCGTTGACCGAACAAGGCTCGCAGTGGCTGGAAGAAAACCGCGAACAGGTGGAGATGATTGAAGAACGCATCAAAGCGCGTTGCGTTGGCGCAGCGCTGCGCCAGAACCCGCAAATGAAGCGGGCGCTGGATAATTTTAAAGCGGTGCTGGATTTACGCGTCAACCAGAGCGATATCACTGATGCACAAATAAAAAAGATCATTGCGGTGATCGACCGCGCCGCTTTTGATATTACCCAACTGGATTAACGGATGCGGCGTACCCTACCCCCCCCGTAGGCCTGATAAGATGCGCCAGCATCGCATCAGGCATTGTGCTCCAACCGCCGGATCCGGCATACCGATTAATGCAGCACCGTCACCGCGTCTTCCAGTCGGCTGGCGCGGTGTTTCACCATCGCCGACACCTGCGCACTCTCTTCCACTAACTCGGCGTTTTTCTGGGTGATCAGGTTAAGCTCATCCACTGCACGGGTCAGGCTGGAAAGCCCATCGGCCTGTTCCAGCGTTGAATGGCTAATCTGAGCTATCAACTGGGTGACGTTTTTTACCTGTGCCACAATATCTTCCATCGTCCGTCCGGCGGCGTGTACCTGCTGCGAACCGGATTGCACCTTATCAGCACTGGCATCAATCAGCTTGCGAATATCGTTGGCAGCATTGGCGCTGCGGCTGGCTAAATGACGCACTTCCCCCGCCACCACTGCAAAACCTTTGCCCTGTTCGCCGGCACGCGCCGCTTCCACCGCCGCATTCAGGGCCAGAATATTGGTCTGAAACGCAATATCGTTAATCAGCGAAGTAATGGTGCCAATGCGCTGGGTACTGTCGGCAATATCGTCCATTGTCTTGATCACCGTAGTCATCGCCTCTCCGCCCTGCACTGCCGCATTACTGGCAGTGATAGAAAGTTTATCGGCAGCCGACGCCGTGGCAGAGTTCTGTTTCACCGACGCCGCCATTTGGTTCATGGTCGCCACCGTTTGCTGAACGTTATCAACTGTCTGCTGGGTATGTTCGTTCAGTTCATCGGTGCCTTTCGCCAGCGTCTCACTGCCATTTCTGACACTGGACACCTGGCTTGAGACATCGTTAATTAGCCAACGGCACATCAGACCAAGCTGCCCTACCGCGCGTAATGTCAGCCCCAGCTCATCGCTGCGATTCAGATGCTCAACACTATTACGCTCTCCGGTCGCCACCTTCAGCGCCTGACGGGCGACATTTTCTATCGGGCGCACAATCTGCCATTCAAAACAAGCGCTTGCCAACAATACCACTAACGCACAGAGGATATACGTCACCACCGGGGCAGCAACAAACCAAAGCATGGCCGCCAGCAAGATAAACATCAGGGTCATCACGCCACGCGCCCGCCAGCGAAGCGGTAATGAAGGCAGTTTTCCCAACCAACCTTTACGCACCACCAGGCCTTTATGAATACGCTTACTGGTCCGTCCGGCGTTCAACGCTTTGTACAGCGGCTCCACCGCCGCGATCTCTTCATCCGTCGCCCGGGTACGAATCGACATATAGCCACTGATTTTTCCCTCGCGCACCATCGGTACCGCATTGGCCCGCACCCAATAATGGTCGCCATTTTTGCGGCGATTTTTCACGATGCCGCTCCAGGGGCTCCCCTATTTTCAGGGTGAACCACATATCCGCAAACGCCGCTTTTGGCATATCCGGGTGACGCACCATGTTGTGCGGTTGCCCCTGTAACTCCTGCAAGGTATAGCCGCTCACCTGCACAAAAGTGTCATTAGCATGAGTGATATAGCTTTGCAGATCGGTAGTGGACATCAGAGTGGTGTCGTCCGCCAGCGGGGTATTTTGCTGGGTGACATACGGATGAGAAGACATGTTCGCGTCCTGTGCAGGTTATATGGTTGTTAACTTCTTGTCAGAGTTTATGTCGGCCCCGCTGCGGTTATCTTTAACCAATTAATTTGATTTAGATCGCAATTTGCGACTAAAGCACAAATCTAATTCCTTGATTTAAAATACTTTCACTCTGTTACTATACGAAAACGTTAATTATCTTGCCCAAAAATCAGGCAATTATTGCCCTGAAAGCGTGCATTTGCGCAGCAATCATCAAATCCATACCCGACAAAAACCGTGCAAAATAACAGCAAATGTTAGCAAATAGCATTAAATATTGCGCAAATGATAACCACATTTGTGTTTATCCCGATTTTCGCGATCGCAGCCGGAGTGGCGCAATCCCTGCAATACTTAAATCGGTATCATGTGATACGCGAGCCTCCGGAGCATATTTTGAACAGGTTACCTTCGAGCGCATCAGCTTTAGCGTGCAGCGCCCACGCCCTGAATCTCATTGAAAAGCGAACGTTGGATCATGAGGAGATGAAAGCACTTAACCGGGAGGTGATTGAATACTTCAAAGAGCATGTCAATCCGGGGTTTTTAGAGTATCGCAAATCTGTTACCGCCGGCGGGGATTACGGAGCCGTAGAGTGGCAAGCGGGAGGTTTAAATACGCTTGTCGACACCCAGGGGACAGGAGTTTATCGACTGCCTTGGAGGTTTTGGAATTTTCAACGTGGGGCACCGTAATCCAGTTGTGGTTTCCGCCGTACAGAATCAACTTGCGAAACAACCGCTGCACAGCCAGGAGCTGCTCGATCCGTTACGGGCGATTCTGGCGAAAACCCTTGCGGCGCTAACGCCCGGTAAACTGAAATACAGCTTCTTCTGTAATAGCGGCACCGAGTCCGTTGAAGCAGCGCTGAAGCTGGCGAAGGCTTATCAGTCACCGCGCGGCAAGTTTACTTTTATTGCCACCAGCGGCGCGTTCCACGGTAAATCACTTGGCGCGCTGTCGGCCACGGCGAAATCGACCTTCCGCAAACCATTTATGCCGCTGCTGCCAGGGTTCCGTCATGTACCGTTTGGCAATATCGAAGCCATGCGCACGGCCCTTAGCGAGTGCAAAAAAACCGGTGATGATGTGGCTGCAGTGATCCTCGAACCGATTCAGGGCGAAGGTGGCGTCATTCTGCCGCCGCCGGGCTATCTCACCGCCGTGCGTAAGCTGTGCGATGAGTTCGGCGCACTGATGATCCTCGATGAAGTGCAAACCGGTATGGGGCGCACGGGCAAGATGTTCGCCTGCGAGCATGAGAACGTACAGCCGGACATCCTGTGTCTGGCAAAAGCCCTCGGCGGCGGCGTGATGCCGATTGGCGCAACCATCGCCACTGAAGAGGTGTTCTCCGTGCTGTTCGACAACCCGTTCCTGCATACCACCACCTTTGGCGGCAACCCGCTGGCCTGTGCGGCGGCGCTGGCGACCATCAATGTGTTGCTGGAGCAGAACTTACCGGCTCAGGCTGAACAAAAAGGCGATATGTTGCTGGACGGTTTCCGTCAACTGGCGCGGGAATATCCCGATCTGGTACAGGAAGCGCGTGGCAAAGGGATGTTGATGGCGATTGAGTTTGTTGATAACGAAATCGGCTATAACTTTGCCAGCGAGATGTTCCGCCAGCGCGTCCTGGTGGCCGGAACGCTCAATAACGCCAAAACGATCCGCATTGAACCGCCACTGACACTGACCATTGAACAGTGTGAACAGGTGATCAAAGCGGCACGTAAGGCGCTGGCGGCCATGCGAGTCAGTGTCGAAGAAGCGTAGTATCAAATCGGATGGCGATTCGACGTCGCCATCCGATCTTTTTATACGATACGTACGCCCGCAGGCATCATCCGCTCCGGCGTTAACAGCACGCTTTCACTGCCGTCATCGGTTTCCGCACACAACAGCATGCATTCCGACGTTTCACCGCGCATTTTCGCTTTTTGCAGATTGCATAAGACCACCACCGTTTTCCCCATCAGCTCTTCTTCGCTGTAGTACGGCACCAGACTGGTCACGGTTTGCAGCGTTTTTTCACCCACATCAACCTGTACGATGTACAGCTTGTCGGCGTTTTCATGGCGTTTCACTTCCACAATCTTTCCGACACGCATTTCCAGACGTGCAAAATCAGCGTAAGCCACGGTTTCCATTGTTTCCTCTCTTCGGGTAAAATTTTACTAAATTATAGCAAAAGTTTTTCTCAATCCTGTAGGCTAAAACTGGAGAATGCAGGCGTGATCACATTCGTGAGCCGCTGTGTTACCGTTACAGCGTCAAAGAAACGCGCTTTATTTACTGAAAACAGGTGACCCGATAAGCACTTCCTCTACAATGGGGGCGCACATCAGGGAAAGTAAAAAAGGTAAACATGGCAACACTAAAAGACATCGCAATCGAAGCTGGCGTATCCCTTCGGCGACAGTATCCAGGGTCTTGAATGACGATCCGACATTGAATGTGAAAGAAGAGACGAAACATCGCATTCTCGAGATCGCCGACAAGCTGGAGTACAAGACCAGTAGCGCCCGTAAACTCCAGACAGGCGCAGTCAACCAACACCATATTTTGGCTATCTACAGCTACCAACAGGAGCTGGAGATCAACGATCCTTACTATCTGGCGATCCGCCACGGCATTGAAACTCAGTGCGAAAAGCTGGCGATCGAACTGACCAACTGTTATGAACACAACGGCTTACCAGACATTAAAAACGTCACCGGTATTTTAATTGTCGGCAAACCCACGCCCGCCCTGCGCGCCGCCGCCTGTGCGTTGACCGACAATATCTGCTTTATCGACTTTCACGAACCCGGCAGCGGTTACGATGCGGTGGATATCGATCTGGCACGTATCAGTAAAGAAATCATCGATTTCTATATCGATCAGGGCGTTAATCGTATTGGTTTTATTGGCGGTGAAGACTTGCCTGGCAAGGCGGATATTCGTGAGGTCGCCTTTGTGGAATATGGCCGACTGAAACACGTGGTACGCGAAGAGGATATCTGGCGCGGCGGTTTTTCCAGTTCATCGGGCTATGAACTGGCAAAACAGATGCTGGCGCGGGAAGACTATCCGAAGGCACTGTTTGTTGCTTCCGATTCCATTGCTATCGGCGTACTGCGGGCAATTCATGAACGTGGCCTGAACATCCCACAGGATATTTCGCTCATCAGCGTTAACGATATCCCCACCGCGCGATTTACCTTTCCGCCGCTCTCCACCGTGCGCATCCATTCCGAGATGATGGGAAGTCAGGGCGTTAACCTGGTGTATGAAAAAGCCCGCGATGGTCGCGCGCTGCCGCTGTTGATCTTCGTTCCCAGCAAATTAAAACTGCGCGGCACGACCCGTTAAATCCCCTTACACACTGTCCGGCAATCGTTTTTGCCGGACAGTGCTGCCGTTTATTTTCGTGATCCAGTTAAAGTAAATGCATTTACCTGCTACTTTTTAGTAAAAATTTTACTAAACTCCCCAGCAATTACACAAACTACCATCACCATAAATGGTTCCGATTTCTCTCTACCGGGAGGCCCTATGAATCGCTGGGAAAACATTCAGCTCACCCACGAAAACCGACTTGCGCCGCGTGCGTACTTTTTTCATATGATTCTGTTGCGCAGGCGCGTACCTTTGCCCGCGAAACGAGCAGCCTGTTTCTGCCCTTAAGCGGTCAGTGGAATTTCCACTTTTTTTGACCATCCGCTGCAAGTGCCAGAAGCCTTCACCTCTGAGTTAATGGCTGACTGGGGGCATATTACCGTCCCCGCCATGTGGCAAATGGAAGGTCACGGCAAACTGCAATATACCGACGAAGGTTTTCCGTTCCCTATCGATGTGCCGTTTGTCCCCAGCGATAACCCAACCGGTGCCTATCAACGTATTTTCACCCTCAGCGACGGCTGGCAGGGTAAACAGACGCTGATTAAATTTGACGGCGTCGAAACCTATTTTGAAGTCTACGTTAACGGTCAGTATGTGGGTTTCAGCAAGGGCAGTCGCCTGACCGCAGAGTTTGACATCAGCGCGATGGTTAAAACCGGCGACAACCTGTTGTGTGTGCGCGTGATGCAGTGGGCGGACTCTACCTACGTGGAAGACCAGGATATGTGGTGGTCGGCGGGGATTTTCCGCGATGTTTATCTGATCGGAAAACAACTCACGCATATTAACGATTTCACCGTGCGCACCGACTTTGACGAAGCCTATTGCGATGCCACGCTTTCCTGCGAAGTGGTGCTGGAAAATCTCGCCGCCTCCCCTGTCGTAACGACGCTGGAATATACCCTGTTTGATGGGGAACTCGTGGTGCACAGCAGCGCCATTGATCATTTGGCAATTGAAAAACTGACCAGCGCCAGCTTTGCTTTTACTGTCGAACAGCCCCAGCAATGGTCAGCAGAATCCCCTTATCTTTACCATTCGGTCATGACGCTGAAAGACGCCGACGGCAACGTTCTGGAAGTGGTGCCACAACGCGTTGGCTTCCGTGATATCAAAGTGCGCGACGGTCTGTTCTGGATCAATAACCGTTATGTGATGCTGCACGGCGTCAACCGTCACGACAACGATCATCGCAAAGGCCGCGCCGTTGGAATGGATCGCGTCGAGAAAGATCTCCAGTTGATGAAGCAGCACAACATCAACTCCGTGCGTACCGCTCACTACCCGAACGATCCGCGTTTTTACGAACTGTGTGATATCTACGGCCTGTTTGTGATGGCGGAAACCGACGTCGAATCGCACGGCTTTGCTAATGTCGGCGATATCAGCCGTATTACCGACGATCCGCAGTGGGAAAAAGTCTACGTCGAGCGTATTGTTCGCCATATTCACGCGCAGAAAAACCATCCGTCGATCATCATCTGGTCGCTGGGCAATGAGTGCGGCTATGGCTGCAACATCCGCGCGATGTACCATGCGGCGAAGGCGCTGGATGACACGCGACTGGTGCATTACGAAGAAGATCGCGATGCTGAAGTGGTCGATATTATTTCCACCATGTACACCCGCGTGCCGCTGATGAATGAGTTTGGTGAATACCCGCATCCGAAGCCGCGCATCATCTGTGAATATGCTCATGCGATGGGGAACGGACCGGGAGGGCTGACGGAGTACCAGAACGTCTTCTATAAGCACGATTGCATTCAGGGACATTATGTCTGGGAATGGTGCGACCACGGGATCCAGGCGCAGGATGACAACGGCAATGTCTGGTATAAATTCGGCGGCGACTACGGCGACTATCCCAACAACTATAACTTCTGTCTTGATGGTTTGATCTATTCCGATCAGACGCCGGGACCGGGCCTGAAAGAGTACAAACAGGTTATTGCGCCGGTAAAAATCCACGCGCTGGATCTGACTCGCGGCGAACTGAAAGTCGAAAATAAACTGTGGTTTACCACGCTTGATGACTACACCCTGCACGCAGAGGTGCGCGCCGAAGGTGAAACGCTCGCGACGCAACAGATTAAACTGCGCGACGTTGCGCCGAACAGCGAAGCCCCCTTACAGATCACGCTGCCACAGCTGGACGCCCGCGAAGCGTTTCTCAACATTACGGTGACCAAAGATTCCCGCACCCGCTACAGCGAAGCCGGGCATTCTATCGCCACTTATCAGTTCCCGCTGAAGGAAAACACCGCGCAGCCTGTACCTTTCGCACCGAATAACGCCCGTCCGCTGACGCTGGAAGACGATCGTTTGAGCTGTACTGTTCGCGGCTACAACTTTGCGATCACCTTCTCAAAAACGAGTGGTAAACCGACATCTTGGCAGGTGAATGGCGAGTCGCTGCTAACCCGCGAGCCAAAAATCAACTTCTTCAAGCCAATGATCGACAACCACAAGCAGGAGTACGAAGGGCTGTGGCAGCCGAATCATTTGCAGATCATGCAGGAACATCTGCGCGACTTTGCCGTAGAACAGAGCGATGGTGAAGTGTTGATCATCAGCCGCACGGTTATTGCCCCACCGGTGTTTGACTTCGGGATGCGCTGCACCTACATCTGGCGCATCGCTGCCGATGGCCAGGTTAACGTGGCGCTTTCCGGCGAGCGTTACGGCGACTATCCGCACATCATTCCGTGCATCGGTTTCACCATGGGGATTAACGGCGAATACGACCAGGTGGCGTATTACGGTCGTGGACCGGGCGAAAACTACGCCGACAGCCAGCAGGCTAACATCATCGATATCTGGCGCAGCACCGTCGATGCCATATTCGAGAACTATCCCTTCCCACAGAACAACGGCAACCGTCAGCATGTCCGCTGGACGGCACTGACTAACCGCCACGGCAATGGTCTGCTGGTGGTTCCGCAGCGCCCCATTAACTTCAGCGCCTGGCGCTATACCCAGGAAAACATCCACGCTGCCCAGCACTGTAACGAGTTGCAGCGCAGTGATGACATCACCCTGAATCTCGACCACCAGCTGCTTGGCCTCGGCTCCAACTCCTGGGGCAGCGAGGTGCTGGACTCCTGGCGCGTCTGGTTCCGTGACTTCAGCTACGGCTTTACGTTGCTGCCGGTTTCTGGCGGAGAAGCTACCGCGCAAAGCCTGGCGTCGTATGAGTTCGGCGCAGGGTTCTTTTCCACGAATTTGCACAGCGAGAATAAGCAATGAGGATCATCGATAACTTAGAACAGTTCCGCCAGATTTACGCCTCTGGCAAGAAGTGGCAACGCTGCGTTGAAGCGATTGAAAATATCGACAACATTCAGCCTGGCGTCGCCCACTCCATCGGTGACTCATTGACTTACCGCGTGGAGACGGACTCCGCGACCGATGCGCTATTTACCGGGCATCGACGCTATTTTGAAGTGCATTACTACCTGCAAGGGCAGCAAAAAATTGAATATGCGCCGAAAGAGACATTACAGGTCGTGGAATATTATCGTGATGAAACTGACCGTGAATATTTAAAAGGCTGCGGAGAAACCGTAGAGGTCCACGAAGGGCAAATCGTTATTTACGATATCCATGAAGCGTATCGGTTTATCTGCAATAACGCGGTCAAAAAAGTGGTTCTCAAAGTCACCATCGAAGATGGTTATTTCCATAACAAATAACAACTACGGCGGCAAAAGGAGTTTGCCGCCACCGCTACCCTACTCATTTTCGGAGATGTGTTATGTCTGATACCAAACGTAATACAATCGGCAAATTCGGCTTGCTCTCGCTGACTTTTGCCGCCGTTTACAGCTTTAACAACGTTATCAATAATAATATTGAGCTTGGACTGGCCTCGGCACCGATGTTTTTCCTCGCGACGATTTTTTATTTTATTCCCTTCTGTCTGATCATCGCAGAATTTGTTTCGTTAAATAAAAACTCAGAAGCCGGTGTCTACGCGTGGGTAAAAAGTTCGCTGGGCGGACGTTGGGCATTTATTACTGCCTATACCTACTGGTTCGTAAACCTGTTCTTTTTCACTTCGCTGTTGCCGCGCGTTATTGCATATGCTTCGTATGCCTTCCTCGGCTACGAATATATTATGACGCCGGTTGCCACCACCATTATCAGTATGGTGCTGTTCGCCTTCTCCACCTGGGTTTCTACCAACGGGGCGAAAATGCTGGGGCCAATTACCTCCGTCACTTCAACGCTGATGCTGCTGTTAACACTCTCCTACATTTTACTGGCAGGTACGGCACTGGTTGGCGGCGTACAGCCTGCCGATCCGATCACCGTTGACGCGATGATCCCGAACTTCAACTGGGCGTTCCTCGGCGTGACCACCTGGATCTTTATGGCCGCAGGTGGCGCGGAGTCCGTCGCTGTGTACGTTAACGACGTCAAAGGCGGTTCGAAATCGTTCGTTAAAGTGATCATCCTCGCCGGGATTTTTATCGGCGTACTGTATTCCGTCTCCTCGGTGCTGATTAACGTCTTCGTCAGCAGCAAAGAGTTGAAATTTACTGGCGGATCGGTACAGGTATTCCACGGCATGGCGGCGTATTTTGGTCTACCGGAAGCACTGATGAATCGCTTTGTCGGTCTGGTGTCCTTTACCGCGATGTTCGGTTCCCTGCTGATGTGGACGGCAACGCCGGTGAAAATTTTCTTCTCCGAAATTCCGGAAGGCATCTTTGGTAAGAAAACCGTCGAACTGAACGAAAACGGCGTTCCGGCGCGCGCAGCGTGGATCCAGTTCCTGATCGTCATCCCGCTGATGATTATCCCGATGCTCGGTTCCAATACCGTGCAGGATCTGATGAATACCATTATTAATATGACCGCCGCAGCGTCCATGCTTCCACCGTTATTCATCATGCTGGCTTACCTGAATTTACGTGCCAAATTAGATCACCTGCCACGTGATTTCCGTATGGGCTCCCGCCGCACCGGTATTATCGTTGTTTCAATGCTGATTGCGATATTTGCCGTAGGGTTTGTCGCTTCGACATTCCCGACTGGCGCGAATATTCTGACCATCATTTTTTATAACGTCGGCGGTATTGTTATCTTCCTCGGCTTTGCGTGGTGGAAATACAGTAAATATATAAAGGGATTAACGGCTGAAGAGCGCCATATTGAAGCGACGCCAGCCAGCAATGTTGATTAAGCAGAATAATAAAAAATGAGCAGGCATTTTCCCTCTTCCTGGATGGGGAGAGGGAAAATAGTTTCTGCCTTTATATTTTTATAATTACAACGATAAAAGGCTGTACTTTTTCTTTAGCTCATGGATTAACACAATGAAATTAATCACTGCACCATGCAGAGCATTACTTGCTCTGCCGTTTTGCTACGCCTTTTCTGCGGCCGCTGATGAAGCACGTCCGGCAGAACATGACGACTCAAAAACCCCCGCAATGACCTCGACATCTTCTCCTTCATTTCGTTTTTACGGCGAATTAGGGGTTGGTGGGTATATGGATTTAGAGGGTGAGAATAAACATAAATACAGCGACGGCACCTATATTGAAGGTGGCCTGGAGATGAAGTACGGCTCCTGGTTCGGCCTGATTTACGGCGAAGGCTGGACCGTACAGGCCGACCACGACGGTAATGCCTGGGTGCCTGACCATAGCTGGGGTGGCTTCGAAGGTGGGATTAACCGTTTCTATGGCGGTTATCGTACCAATGATGGCACCGAAATCATGCTCAGTCTGCGTCAGGATTCCTCGCTGGATGACCTGCAATGGTGGGGCGATTTCACGCCCGATCTGGGCTACGTCATTCCCAATACCCGCGACATTATGACTGCGCTGAAGGTACAGAACTTAAGCGGCAACTTTCGTTATAGCGTTACCGCCACACCTACCGGACATCATGACGAAAGCAAAGCCTGGCTACATTTTGGCAAGTACGATCGCTACGACGACAAATACACCTATCCGGCAATGATGAACGGTTACATCCAGTATGACCTTACAGAAGGTATCACCTGGATGAACGGTCTGGAAATCACCGACGGCACAGGCCAACTCTATCTCACGGGCCTGCTTACCCCTAACTTTGCCGCTCGCGCCTGGCACCATACCGGACGCGCCGACGGGCTGGACGTACCGGGAAGTGAAAGCGGGATGATGGTGAGCGCCATGTATGAAGCGTTAAAAGGCGTTTATCTCTCCACCGCTTACACCTACGCCAAACATCGCCCTGACCACGCTGACGATGAAACCACCTCTTTCATGCAGTTTGGTATCTGGTACGAATACGGCGGCGGACGTTTCGCAACGGCTTTTGATAGCCGCTTCTACATGAAAAATGCCTCTCACGATCCCAGCGACCAACTCTTCCTGATGCAATATTTCTACTGGTAATAAGGACTGTAATTTCATGAAAATCAAAACTATTTTAACGCCAGTAACCTGCGCTCTGCTGATAAGTTTTTCCGCCCATGCCGCTAACGCCGACAATTATAAAAACGTGATTAACCGTACTGGCGCGCCGCAGTACATGAAGGATTACGATTACGACGATCACCAGCGTTTTAATCCGTTTTTCGATCTCGGAGCCTGGCATGGTCATCTGTTGCCAGACGGCCCGAACACTATGGGCGGCTTTCCAGGCGTTGCGTTGTTGACGGAAGAGTACATCAACTTTATGGCCAGCAATTTCGACCGCCTGACCGTCTGGCAGGACGGCAAGAAAGTCGATTTCACGCTGGAGGCATACAGTATTCCCGGCGCGCTGGTGCAAAAGTTGATATCGAAAGATGTACAGGTCGAAATGATTCTGCGCTTCGCCACGCCGCGCACATCACTACTGGAAACCAAAATCACCAGCGATAAACCGCTGGATCTGGTGTGGGATGGCGAACTGCTGGAAAAACTGGAAGCGAAAGAAGGGAAACCGCTTTCCGATAAAACCATTGCTGGCGAGTACCCTGACTATCAGCGCAAAATCAGCGCCACCCGCGATGGCCTGAAAGTTACCTTTGGCAAAGTGCGCGCCACCTGGGATCTGCTGACCTCCGGTGAATCAGAATATCAGGTGCATAAATCCCTGCCAGTGCAGACTGAAATCAACGGCAATCGCTTTACCAGTAAGGCGCATATCAACGGATCGACGACGCTCTATACCACCTATTCCCATCTGCTGACCGCTCAAGAAGTTAGCAAAGAGCAAATGCAGATCCGCGATATTCTGGCGCGTCCGGCGTTTTATCTCACCGCCTCACAGCAACGTTGGGAAGAATACCTGAAGAAAGGATTAACTAACCCGGATGCGACGCCGGAGCAGACGCGCGTCGCGGTGAAAGCCATCGAAACGCTCAACGGTAACTGGCGATCGCCGGGCGGTGCGGTGAAATATAACACCGTCACGCCGTCGGTGACCGGGCGCTGGTTCTCCGGCAACCAGACCTGGCCGTGGGATACCTGGAAGCAGGCGTTTGCGATGGCGCATTTCAATCCGGACATCGCCAAAGAGAATATCCGCGCGGTCTTCTCCTGGCAGATCCAGCCTGGCGACGCGGTGCGTCCACAGGATGTGGGCTTTGTCCCCGACCTGATAGCGTGGAACCTTAGCCCGGAGCGTGGCGGCGATGGCGGCAACTGGAACGAACGTAATACCAAACCCAGCCTTGCCGCCTGGTCAGTAATGGAAGTGTATAACGTCACCCAGGATAAGGCCTGGTTGGCAGAGATGTACCCGAAGCTGGTGGCCTATCACGACTGGTGGTTACGTAACCGCGATCACAACGGCAACGGCGTGCCGGAATATGGCGCGACCCGCGACAAAGCCCACAACACCGAGAGCGGCGAGATGCTGTTTACGGTGAAAAAAGGCGACAAAGAAGAGACGCAGTCTGGGCTGAACAACTACGCCCGTGTGGTGGAGAAAGGCCAGTACGACAGTCTGGAAATTCCGGCACAGGTTGCTGCGTCGTGGGAATCGGGTCGTGATGATGCCGCCGTCTTTGGGTTTATCGACAAAGAACAGCTGGATAAATATGTCGCTAACGGCGGCAAACGTAGCGACTGGACGGTGAAATTCGCCGAAAACCGCAGTAAGGACGGAACGTTGCTGGGCTACTCGCTATTGCAGGAGTCGGTGGATCAGGCCAGCTATATGTACAGCGATAACCATTATCTGGCGGAGATGGCGACGATTCTCGGTAAGCCGGAAGAGGCCAAACGCTATCGTCAGTTAGCACAACAGCTCGCGGACTACATCAACACTTGTATGTTCGACCCGACTACACAGTTCTACTATGACGTGCGTATTGAAGATAAACCGCTGGCGAACGGCTGCGCGGGCAAACCGATTATTGAGCGCGGTAAAGGGCCGGAAGGCTGGTCGCCGCTGTTTAACGGTGCGGCAACGCAGGCCAATGCCGACGCGGTGGTGAAGGTGATGCTGGATCCGAAAGAATTCGACACCTTTGTCCCGCTGGGAACGGCGGCGTTAACCAATCCGGCTTTTGGCGCGGATATCTACTGGCGCGGGCGCGTATGGGTGGATCAGTTCTGGTTTGGTCTAAAAGGGATGGAGCGTTACGGTTATCGTGATGATGCCCTGAAGCTGGCGGATACGTTCTTCCGGCACGCCAAAGGATTAACCGCCGATGGCCCAATTCAGGAGAATTACAACCCGCTCACTGGCGCGCAGCAAGGCGCACCAAATTTCTCCTGGAGTGCCGCGCATTTGTATATGTTGTATAACGATTTTTTTCGTAAGCAGTAATTAGCAACGGCTGGCGGATGCGGCGTAAACGCCTTATCCGCCCTACATGAGCAATCCCCCAGGCCGGATAAAACGCGGCAAGCGTCGCATCCGGCGTTACCACCGGGCGTATTCTTTTTGAATCCCATCACAAACCCCGCACTCCCCTTTTCCCTTTTCTCCGGCGACGGCTAAATTAGAACTCATCCGACCACATAACAATTATTTTACATACTGGACAATTTTATGAGCTACCCGTCGCTGTTCGCCCCGCTGGATTTAGGTTTTACCACGTTAAAAAACCGCGTGTTGATGGGCTCAATGCACACCGGGCTGGAGGAATACCCGGACGCCGCTGAACGGCTGGCAGCGTTTTATGCCGAACGCGCCCGTCACGGCGTGGCGTTGATTGTCAGCGGCGGTATCGCACCAGATTTAACAGGCGTTGGCATGGAAGGCGGTGCAATGCTCAATGACGCCAACCAGATCCCACACCATCGCACCATTACCGAAGCCGTACATCAGGAAGGCGGCAAAATCGCCCTGCAAATTTTGCATACCGGGCGCTACAGCTACCAACCGCATCTGGTCGCTCCCTCCGCATTGCAGGCCCCCATCAACCGTTTCGTTCCTCACGAACTCACCCATGAAGAGATCCTGCAACTGATCGACGATTTCGCCCACTGTGCGCAACTGGCACGGGAGGCAGGATACGACGGTGTAGAGGTGATGGGGTCCGAAGGGTATTTGATCAACGAATTTCTGACGCTGCGCACCAATCAGCGTAGTGACCAGTGGGGCGGCGATTACCGCAACCGGATGCGGTTTGCCGTAGAAGTAGTGGGTGCGGTGCGCGAACGCGTCGGCAACGACTTCATTATTATCTACCGTTTGTCGATGCTCGACCTGGTCGAAGGCGGCGGTACTTTTGCCGAAACGGTAGAGCTGGCGCAGGCCATTGAAGCGGCGGGCGCAACGATTATCAACACCGGCATTGGCTGGCATGAAGCGCGGATTCCGACCATCGCCACGCCCGTGCCGCGCGGCGCATTTAGCTGGGTCACGCGCAAACTGAAAGGGCACGTTTCGCTGCCACTGGTGACCACCAACCGGATTAACGATCCGCAGGTTGCCGACGACATTCTCTCGCGCGGTGATGCGGACATGGTATCGATGGCGCGACCGTTTCTCGCTGATGCGGAGCTGCTATCAAAAGCGCAATCGGGACGAGCCGATGAGATCAACACTTGTATTGGCTGCAACCAGGCCTGTCTCGATCAGATCTTCGTTGGCAAAGTCACCTCGTGCCTGGTGAATCCTCGCGCCTGCCATGAAACCAAAATGCCAATCCTTCCTGCCGTGCAGAAAAAAAATCTGGCGGTGGTCGGTGCGGGACCTGCTGGGCTGGCGTTTGCCATTAACGCGGCGGCGCGTGGGCATCAGGTAACATTGTTTGATGCGCACAGCGAGATCGGCGGGCAGTTTAATATCGCCAAACAGATCCCCGGCAAAGAGGAGTTTTACGAAACGCTGCGCTATTACCGCCGGATGATCGAAGTGACGGGTGTGACGCTAAAACTCAATCACACAGTGACAGCGGATCAGTTACAGGCGTTCGATGAAACGATCCTCGCCAGTGGGATCGTGCCGCGCGTTCCGCCTATCGACGGGATCGATCATCCGAAGGTATTGAGTTATCTCGATGTACTGCGCGACAAAGCGCCGGTGGGCAACAAAGTTGCCATCATCGGTTGTGGCGGAATTGGTTTTGATACGGCGATGTATTTAAGTCAGCCGGGCGAATCCACCAGCCAGAATATCGCCGGGTTCTGTAATGAGTGGGGAATCGACAGTAGCCTGCAACAGGCCGGAGGTTTGAGTCCGCAAGGCATGCAAATCCCCCGTAGCCCACGGCAGATTGTGATGCTCCAGCGCAAAGCCAGCAAACCAGGACAAGGGTTAGGCAAAACCACCGGCTGGATCCATCGCACCACCCTGCTCTCGCGCGGCGTGAAAATGATCCCAGGCGTAAGTTACCAGAAGATCGACGATGACGGGCTGCATGTAGTGATCAACGGCGAAACGCAGGTACTAGCAGTGGACAATGTGGTGATCTGCGCGGGGCAAGAGCCAAACCGCGCATTGGCGCAACCGCTGATTGATAGTGGGAAAACCGTGCATTTAATTGGCGGCTGCGATGTAGCTATGGAGCTGGACGCACGGCGGGCAATTGCCCAGGGAACACGGCTGGCGCTGGAGATTTAAATCGTTGTTTGAAGCGCCGGATGCGACGCATCCGGCACGTCGCGTTAATCAATAAACAAGGCGGGAGAAATACCGAATCGCGTTGCCAGTTTTTTAGCGTGTTCCAGCGTTAATTTCCTCTTCCCGCTCAAAACGCGTGACACCATCGATTTACTGCCTATTTCCGGAAGATCGGAAAGGGTTAAACCATATTGATCCATAAGGGTACGAATCACGGCTATACCGCCAGGCATGGCTTGAGCCATGGCATTAAATTCCACAAATTCGGGCGCTGATTCTTCCCACGCGGTTATTTTGGCACACACCAGATCCAGTAAGGGGTTTTCAGGATCGTTGAGCAGCAGATGATCTACCAGTTCCAGCGCCTGGGTGTATTGTTCCTCGTTCTGAATACCCGCCAGAAAAGGTGCCACAGCAGTTAGCTTTTCTCCTGCTTGCAAGATGTCGGCAATCGCAATCATTTTTTCCCCTTAGTACGATGAACGGCGGTAAAGAAATCGTATTCTTTATGCGTCATAACTTCACGTATGTAGCACTTTTGCGATTCAAAAAAGACCATTGCTACAACACGTAATTCATTGCCCCGACATTGAAAACATAATGCTTATCCAGATATTTGAAGTTATCCAGAGAAGGGAATACTGCTTTTAATGACTCAGGTTTTTTGAAATATCCCTTAGCAATCGTGTTCCCCAGAGCCACCAACTCCGTTTTATGTTGCGGGTATTTTTCCGCAGCATCTTTCAATGCTTTTTGAGTTATCAGGTGCATTCTTCATCACGTCCGTTGACAAATTGGCAATATGATAACATCCGTTGACAGATTGGCAACGAATGAATTTATCTGTGTGACGGAAGAATAAACGTAGAAAAACGCTAAACAAGAGAATGTAGAGGATGGTGACAGGAATTTTTTGTTTTATGGAAGCGCGATTCCAGAACTGGGCAGACATTGCCGGATGCGACGCTTGCCGCGTCTTATCCGACCTGGGGGTAATGTGCTGAACGTATGCCGGATAAGGCGTTTACGCCGCATCCGGCAGGTAACCCCCAATCTTACCGACGACGCCCCAGCTTCACTGCTTTCAGCACCACAAATTTATTATTCGTGGCGATGGTGGTGCAGTTGCCGAAAATTTTCTTCAGTTTATGGAAGTAATCCAGGTGACGGTTGGCAACGATATACAGCTCGCCGTTGATTTTCAGGCAGCGGCGGGCGTGGTGGAACATCTCCCAGGCGACGTTATCGGTCAGCGCATGTTGCTGATGAAACGGCGGGTTGCAGAGCACAGCATTAAAACGGAAAGGCTCCACGCCGGAAAGCGCGTTGTTGATCATAAACTCGCAGCGATCCAGTGCCTCGGGCATGTTGGTTTCAACGTTCAAACGGCTGGAAGCAACCGCCATCGGTGATTCATCGACAAACACCACTTTCGCCTGCGGGTTTTTATCGAGCAATGTCAGGCCAATAACGCCATTACCGCAACCGAGATCGACAATCTCACCTTCGAGATTCTCTGGCAGATGTTGCATAAAGAAGCGCGCGCCAATATCCAGCCCGGTGCGGGAGAAGACGTTCGCATGGTTGTGGATAGTCCAGTCAGTACCTTCCAGCTTCCAGCTAACGGTCTGCGGCGCATCGGCCAACGGCGGTTCGTTGAAGGTGCAGTTAATCAGGCGCGCTTTCTTCCATGCCAGCGTGGTGGTGGTCGGACCGAGCACTTTTTCGAACAGTTCCAGTGTGGAAGTGTGAATGTCACGGGCTTTGGCACCGGCAATAATACGCGTATCTGGCGTGACCACTTTGCGCAGCGCACGCAGTTGCTGTTCCAGCAATGCCAGTGTTTTCGGCACTTTGATCAGCACCACACCCGGCTGTTGCGGGTAGTCGGCGGTGCTGTCGAGAAACTTCACGCTCGACTCATCAATCCCGTTGAGGCGTAAATTCTCGCGCGTGGCCAGTTCACTGATGTATGAGTCACCAATGCTGTAGGGCTTATGTTCCGCCAGCGCACAGCTTAACGCACCAAAAGCATCATTCAGGATTAACACCAGGCCGCGGATCTCTGTGTCGTCCAACTGTTGCAGCAAATATTCATCCGCCGCTTCCCACGCCTGTAGCGGGTTAACGTCATCCGTCGCCGGAAAACGTTGTAGTGTCAGTGAACGGAAACCGTTGTCTAAGTGGCTCATCGGCCCTCCTGAATGATAAAATTTCGACGTTGCCCCTGAAAAGGGTGCGTGAGTATACCCTTTTTCTCTTTTTCGTGGGCGGTTATGAGCAATCTTACTTATCTTCAGGGTTATCCCGAGCAGCTACTTTCCCAGGTGCGAACGCTGATTAACGAACAGCGTCTGGGCGATGTGCTGGCAAAACGTTATCCGGGAACACACGACTACGCCACCGATAAAGCCCTCTGGCAATATACTCAGGATCTTAAAAATCAGTTTCTGCGCAATGCCCCGCCGATCAATAAAGTGATGTATGACAATAAGATCCACGTGCTGAAAAACGCGCTCGGATTACATACTGCCGTTTCGCGTGTGCAGGGCGGCAAGCTGAAAGCAAAAGCAGAGATCCGCGTCGCTACCGTGTTTCGCAACGCGCCGGAACCGTTTTTGCGCATGATCGTGGTGCACGAGCTGGCGCACCTGAAGGAGAAAGAGCATAACAAAGCGTTTTACCAGTTGTGCTGTCATATGGAACCGCAGTACCACCAGCTTGAGTTCGACACCCGGCTGTGGCTAACGCAGTTGTCGCTTGGGCAGGACAAAATCTGAAAATGATGTCAGGCGTTATTTTTTCCTCCTTTAGCGCCTAAAATCGACCTCCTCCCTTTCGTTAAGGATAACGACCATGCTGCGCGCATTTGCCCGCCTTCTTCTTCGTATTTGTTTTTCTCGCCGGACTCTTAAAATTGGCTGTTTATTGTTGCTTATAGCAGGAGCGACCATTTTTATTGCCGATCGCGTTATGGTCAACGCCAGCAAGCAGCTGACCTGGAGTGATGTCAACGCCGTTCCGGCGCGGAACGTGGGTTTATTGCTGGGGGCGAGGCCGGGTAATCGCTACTTTACCCGACGTATTGATAGCGCCGCAGAGTTGTACCACGCCGGAAAAGTGAAATGGCTATTGGTGAGCGGCGATAATGGACGTAAAAATTACGATGAAGCGTCAGGAATGCAGCAAGCCTTGATCGCTAAAGGCGTACCGGCAAAAGCCATCTTCTGCGACTATGCCGGATTCTCAACGCTTGATTCGGTGGTGCGTGCCAACAAGGTGTTTAGTGAAAACCATATCACCATTATCTCGCAAGAATTTCATAACCAACGCGCCATCTGGCTGGCAAAACAGTATGGTATCGATGCTATCGGTTTTAACGCGCCAGACCTGAATATGAAGCACGGTTTATATACTCAACTGCGGGAAAAACTTGCCAGAGTCAGCGCGGTGATTGATGCGAAAATCCTCCATCGCCAGCCGAAATATCTCGGGCCGTTGGTTATGATTGGGCCGTTTAGTGAGCATGGCTGTCCGGCAAAAGAATAATGCGTATCTGCGCACGTCGAAGATAAAAAAGGCGTGCTACAGTGACGACAGAATCCCTTTATGGAGTATCCACGCGTTATGATACGTTTCGCTGTGATTGGTACGAACTGGATCACTCGCCAGTTCGTCGAGGCCGCCCATGAGAGCGGTAAATACAAGTTAACCGCCGTCTATTCCCGCAGCCTTGAACAGGCCCAGCACTTCGCCAATGATTTTTCTGTCGAGCATCTGTTTACGTCGCTGGAAGCGATGGCAGAAAGCGATGCCATTGACGCGGTGTATATTGCCAGCCCAAATTCCCTGCACTTTTCCCAGACACAACTTTTCCTTAGTCACAAAATTCATGTGATTTGCGAGAAGCCACTGGCGTCGAATCAGGCGGAAGTGGATGCCGCCATTGCCTGTGCGCGGGAAAATCAGGTGGTGCTGTTTGAGGCATTTAAAACGGCCTACCTGCCGAACTTTCATCTGTTACGCCAGGCGCTGCCGAAAGTCGGCAAACTGCGTAAAGTCTTTTTCAACTATTGCCAGTATTCCTCGCGGTATCAGCGTTACCTGGACGGAGAGAATCCCAACACCTTCAATCCGGCATTCTCCAACGGTTCGATTATGGATATCGGCTTTTACTGCCTGGCGTCGGCGGTGGCATTATTCGGTGAACCGAAAAGCGTGCAGGCAACCGCCAGTTTGCTGGCAAGCGGTGTGGATGCCCACGGCGTGGTGGTGATGGATTACGGTGATTTCAGCGTTACGTTGCAGCACTCAAAAGTGAGCGATTCTGTCCTGGCAAGCGAGATTCAGGGCGAAGCGGGATCGCTGGTGATTGAAAAACTCTCTGAATGCCAGAAAGTCTGCTTTGTACCGCGTGGCAGCCAGATGCAGGATCTCACCCAGCCACAGCATATTAATACCATGCTCTACGAAGCAGAGCTGTTCGCTACCCTGGTGGATGAGCATCTGGTGAATCATCCAGGGCTGGCGGTCAGTCGTATCACCGCCAAACTGCTGACTGAGATCCGCCGCCAGACTGGGGTGATTTTTCCGGCAGATAACGTAAAACTATAATTGCCAAAGTAAAACAGTGTAAAAGGTATGTAACAGACCATTGACTGACTGAATGGTCTGTCATACTTTGTTACCTGCAAAGGGGAGTAACTTCATTGTCGGTCGATCGTCATTACGATGTGTGAAAAACCACATCCGGTCACCGGGCAACCCGAAAGGAATACGCAGACGTATTCCTTTTTTGTTGTAAGTGAGACCTTGCCGGAAGGCGAGGTCTATGCATAAAAAGCAGCGGCTGACGTCTTCCGACGTTGGTACCGTTTTTTTTATGTGTAAGGAACTTCTATGAATACTGTCGGCACGCCGTTGCTATGGGGCGGATTCGCTGTTGTTGTCACCATTGTGCTGGCTATCGACCTGTTGTTGCAGGGGCGTCGTGGGGCACATGCCATGACCATGAAACAGGCTGCGGCCTGGTCGCTGGTCTGGGTGACGCTGTCGTTACTGTTTAACGCCGCTTTCTGGTGGTATCTGGTGCAAACCGAAGGTCGCGCCGTTGCCGATCCACAGGCACTGGCCTTTCTCACGGGTTATCTGATTGAGAAATCGCTGGCGGTCGATAACGTCTTTGTCTGGCTGATGTTGTTCAGCTATTTCTCTGTTCCGGCGGCATTACAACGTCGCGTGCTGGTGTATGGCGTGCTTGGGGCGATTGTTCTGCGTACCATCATGATCTTCACTGGTAGCTGGCTGATTTCACAGTTCGACTGGATCTTGTATATCTTCGGTGCCTTCCTGCTGTTTACCGGCGTGAAGATGGCGCTGGCTCATGAAGATGAATCAGGCATTGGCGACAAGCCGCTGGTGCGCTGGCTACGCGGTCATTTACGCATGACCGACACCATCGACAACGAGCATTTCTTTGTGCGTAAGAATGGTTTGTTGTATGCCACGCCGCTGATGCTGGTGCTGATTCTGGTGGAGTTGAGCGACGTGATTTTCGCCGTGGATAGTATTCCGGCTATCTTCGCCGTGACCACCGATCCGTTTATTGTGCTGACCTCAAACCTGTTTGCGATCCTCGGCCTGCGTGCGATGTATTTCCTGCTGGCAGGTGTGGCAGAGCGTTTCTCGATGCTCAAATATGGTCTGGCGGTGATTCTGGTGTTTATCGGTATCAAGATGCTGATTGTCGACTTCTACCATATTCCGATCGCCGTCTCGCTGGGCGTGGTGTTTGGCATTCTGGTGATGACGTTTATTATCAACGCCTGGGTGAATTATCGGCATGATAAGCAGCGGGTAGAATAATTTTTAATCTGCCTAAGCCGTGTACCCTGTCATCAACATGAGCACCGTTTTCTCCCTCTCCCCAAAAGGGGCGAGGGGACTGACCGAGTACTTTTTTGACGTTGTCATCAGTCTGGAAGCCGCACGTTGGGCTTTATTTTTATGTCAAATAAATGTAACCATTAAGTTGCAAAATATGACCTCTCTTTAAAATCCAGCATTTTTCGCTTCCCGAAGCTGTAACTTTCCTTATACTCGACCTTGCAAACACTTTGTTACATCCTGAAAGATGCGTCGACAGAACGCACCAGGGATGTGCGACAACACAATGAAAGGATCGAAAAATGACTACGCAACGTTCACCGGGGCTATTCCGGCGTCTGGCTCATGGCAGCCTGGTAAAACAAATCCTGGTCGGCCTTGTTCTGGGGATTCTTCTGGCATGGATCTCAAAACCCGCGGCGGAAGCTGTTGGTCTGTTAGGTACTTTGTTCGTCGGCGCACTGAAAGCCGTTGCCCCCATCCTGGTGTTGATGCTGGTAATGGCATCTATTGCTAACCACCAGCACGGGCAGAAAACCAATATCCGCCCTATTTTGTTCCTCTATCTGCTGGGCACCTTCTCTGCTGCTCTGGCCGCAGTAATCTTCAGTTTTGCCTTCCCTTCTACCCTGCACTTGTCCAGTAGCGCGGGTGATATTTCGCCGCCGTCAGGCATTGTAGAAGTAATGCGCGGGCTGGTAATGAGCATGGTTTCCAACCCCATTGACGCGCTGCTGAAAGGTAACTATATCGGGATCCTGGTGTGGGCAATTGGCCTCGGTTTCGCACTGCGTCACGGTAACGAGACCACCAAAAACCTGGTCAACGATATGTCGAATGCCGTCACCTTTATGGTGAAACTGGTCATTCGCTTCGCACCGATCGGTATTTTTGGTCTGGTTTCTTCTACCCTGGCAACCACCGGTTTCTCCACACTGTGGGGCTACGCGCAACTGCTGGTCGTGCTGGTTGGCTGTATGTTACTGGTGGCGCTGGTGGTTAACCCCTTGCTGGTGTGGTGGAAGATTCGTCGTAACCCGTTCCCGCTGGTGCTGCTGTGCCTGCGCGAAAGCGGCGTGTATGCCTTCTTCACCCGCAGCTCTGCGGCGAACATTCCGGTGAATATGGCGCTGTGTGAAAAGCTGAATCTGGATCGCGATACCTATTCCGTTTCTATTCCGCTGGGAGCCACCATCAATATGGCGGGCGCAGCAATCACCATTACCGTGTTGACGCTGGCTGCGGTTAATACGCTGGGTATTCCGGTTGATCTGCCCACAGCGCTGCTGTTGAGCGTAGTGGCTTCTCTGTGTGCCTGTGGCGCATCCGGCGTGGCGGGGGGATCTTTGCTGCTGATCCCACTGGCCTGTAATATGTTCGGTATTTCGAACGATATCGCCATGCAGGTGGTTGCCGTCGGCTTTATCATCGGCGTATTGCAGGACTCTTGCGAAACCGCGCTGAACTCTTCAACTGACGTGCTGTTCACTGCGGCAGCTTGCCAGGCGGAAGACGATCGTCTGGCAAATAGCGCCCTGCGTAACTAATACTTAGCCCCTTTCGTCTACGGCGGAAGGGGTTTTCTCCACTTTAAACGGATCAATTCCCCTTTTCTGCATCCGCCAGAAACGAATGATATTCAGGCCATTCATTAGCAGAAAACTCCCCTCAATCATCGTGCCGCCTATCGACCCCGCCCAGAAGTTGTGAATCACCCAGCAACACGTTGAAAACCACATTACGCAGCGCATGGTCAGCCCTTTACAGCGGAACAGCGCCCAGGTACTGACAATCGTGCCGATTACCGGCAGTAGTTCGACAGGATGATGGAACTTCGCGAGGCCAATTCCACCAGTCAGCACAATAAAAATCGCCATTACCCATAAGCTGCGCGTGCGTAAGGTAATCAATGTACGAATGGCATTAAGGATGGCACTGGCACCGGCAGGATAGGTGCCCAGAAGAAAAAAATGTACGCCAATAACGGCGCTATAGACCGAAAGTTGCTTTTTGAAGCGACGTTCGTCACGATTGAAAAATGTTGTGATACCAATCAGAAAGGCGATGACACCCACGCCCTGGGCCAGCCAATACGCGGTCATGATAAATCCTTAGCAGGTATGGAAAAGCAAACGGCGCTTCACATTATGAAACGCCGTTTTTTATTAACAACTCATTTCGACTTTATAGCGTTACGCCGCTTTTGAAGATCGCCAGTTCGCGGAAGTCGTTACGCTCGTTGCAGGTTTGTTTACCGTTGGCAAACTCAACGATGGTGTCGATAAATTCTTCCAGCAACTGCGGCATCGCTTTACCGTGGATCAGCTGACCCGCGTCAAAGTCGATCCAGTGTTTTTTCTTCGCCGCCAGTTCACTGTTGGTGGCGATTTTCACCGTCGGCACAAATCCACCATACGGCGTACCACGACCAGTACTGAACAGCACCATATGGCAGCCCGCACCCGCCAGGGCGCTGGTCGCTACGGCATCGTTACCCGGCGCACTTAACAAGTTCAGCCCCGGCGTTTTCAGACGCTCGCCGTAACGCAGCACGTCAACCACGACACTGGAACCCGCTTTCTGGGTACAGCCAAGCGATTTATCTTCCAGCGTGGTGATACCGCCCGCTTTGTTCCCCGGTGATGGGTTTTCGTAGATCGGCTGGTCATGGGCAATAAAGTACTGTTTGAAGTCGTTGACCATGGTGACCAGTTTTTCAAACGTTGCTTCGTCGCGGCAATGGTCCATCAGCAACTGCTCTGCGCCAAACATCTCCGGCACTTCGGTCAGTACGGTAGTACCACCGTTAGCAATCACGTAGTCAGAGAAACGACCGAGCATTGGGTTGGCGGTAATACCGGAAAGACCGTCAGAACCGCCGCACTCCAGACCAAACTTCAGTTCGCTGAGTTTGCCCGGCTCGCGCTTGTCGTTGCGCATCACGTTATACAACTGATGCAAATGCGCGATCCCGGCCTCGATTTCATCATCCTGCTGTTGGCAGATCATGAAATGAACGCGTTCAGGATCGATATCGCCCAACGTTTCACGGAATGCGGCAACCTGGTTGTTTTCACAGCCCAGACCAATCACCAGCACTGCGCCCGCGTTCGGGTGGCGCACCATGTTTTGCAGCATGGTGCGAGTATTGATGTGATCGTCGCCCAGTTGTGAGCAGCCGTAGGTGTGGCTGAAGAGGAACACGCCGTCGGTACCTTCAGCGTTGTTGGTCTCTTTCAGGAAACGGTTCTGGATCTGCCGCGCGATGCCGTTAACACAACCCACGGTTGGCAGGATCCACAGCTCATTACGCACCCCGACATCGCCGTTCGCGCGACGATAGATCTGCACTTCACGATCTGCCGCTTGCGCAGGCAGATCCTGAAAATCAGGTTGATAGCGATACTGATCCAGATCGCTCAGATTCGTGCGCGTATTGTGGGCGTGAACGTGTTCACCCGCCGCAATATCCGCCAATGCATAACCAATCGGCAGGCCATATTTAATGACGTTGGCCCCTTTTGCGATATCCGTTAACGCAAATTTATGTCCACGAGCAACATCCTGGCGCAGCGTAACAGTCTGGTTATCGACACTGACTTCTGTGCCTTCAGCCAAATCCGCTAAAGCAACCGCGACGTTATCCAGCGCATGGATCTTGATGTATTGCATATCAACCCCAGACCTTAGTTCAGTTCAATGGCGAAGTAGTCACGCGCATTGTTAAAGCAAATATTTTTCACCATCTCGCCCAGCAGGTTGATGTCCGCCGGTGCTTCACCCGCTTCTACCCAGCGACCGATCATCTGGCACAGAATGCGGCGGAAGTATTCGTGACGGGTGTATGACAGGAAGCTACGGCTGTCAGTCAGCATACCGACAAAGCGGCTCAGCAGACCGAGCTGCGCCAGTTGGGTCATCTGACGTTCCATACCGTCTTTCTGGTCGTTAAACCACCAGCCGGAACCGAACTGCATTTTGCCCGGCATACCTTCGCCCTGGAAGTTACCGATCATGGTGCCCAGCACTTCGTTATCGCGCGGGTTCAGGCAGTAGAGAATGGTTTTCGGCAGCAGGTTTTCTTCGTTCTGCTTGCTCAGCAGCTTAGACAGCTCTTCCGCCATCGGACGGTCGTTGATGGAGTCAAAGCCGACATCCGGCCCCAGCAGTTTAAACTGACGCAGGTTGTTATTACGCAGTGCGCCAATGTGGTACTGCTGTACCCAGCCGCGACGTGCGTATTCAGCGCCGAGGAACACCAGCACCGCAGTTTTGAACTGTGCCACTTCGTGCTCGCTCAGGGTTTCGCCTGCCAGACGGCGCGCGAGGATGCTGTCCAGTTCCGCTTCGTTCGCTTCAGCAAACATCACTACATCCAGCGCGTGGTCAGACACTTTACAGCCGTGAGCGGCGAAGTGATCCAGACGTTTAGTCAGGGCTGTTTGCAGGTCAGCAAAGCGGCGAATGTCGGTATCGGAAACTTCGCCCAGCTTCGCCATGTAGTCGTTAAAGGTCGCCTGTTCAATGTTAAAGGCTTTGTCCGGACGCCAGCTCGGCAGCACTTTAATGGTGAAAGAGCCATCTTTGGCGATCTCTGCGTGATGCTCCAGAGAATCGATCGGGTCATCGGTGGTGCCGACCATTTTCACGTTCATCTGCTGCATGATGCCGCGTGCAGAGAAATTATCCTGCGCCAGCAATTCGTTACATTCGTTCCAGATTTCATCGGCAGTTGACGGAGAAAGCAATTTGCCAGTGATACCAAACGGACGACGCAGTTCGAGGTGCGTCCAGTGGTATAACGGGTTGCCGATAGTATGCGGAACAGTCGCCGCCCAGGCGTCAAATTTTTCACGGTCAGACGCATCACCGGTGCACAGACGCTCGGCCACACCGTTGGTACGCATAGCGCGCCATTTGTAGTGATCGCCCTTCAACCAGATGTCATACAGGTTTTTAAAACGATAGTCTTCCGCAATCTGCTGCGGCGGCAAATGGCAATGGTAATCGAAAATCGGCTGGTCTTTTGCGTAGTCGTGATACAGACGGCGGGCAAATTCGGTATCTAACAGGAAATCTTCAGTCATAAACGGAGTCATTTTCGTCTTCCTCTCAACGAGTGAGCTAGCTTGCTTATGGTGCGATGCTGACAAAGTTATCACACCAATTTCCAGAGTCCGAAGATATTTTCGTGAGTTAGATCAATAAACGTAGTTAAAAAAATTACTCTCAAAGTGGTAAATCTCGCTGCAGGCCGCGCCAGTACTGGCCTCGTGGTCGTCAGGTAATGTCCCTACAAATATTCGCACATTTGTGATGGCTCTCACCTTTTAAAGTTGTATGACAAGTTATCTTTCTGCCGTCGCAAATCATAAGTCGACGGAATGCAAATTGCCGATTCATTCATTTGTTAGATGAATCGGGTTAACCGGTACGGAAGCCGAATTAGCACGAAACTTTCATGGCAACGTTCGGGGCGTGCCGGTTTTTTTTCGGTTACCCGGTCGTAACTAACATCTTCAGCCTCTGGCGGGATGATGGCCGCGCTTCCTGCGGATATAACAAAACGATGAGGTTTTACATGCGTAAAATTAAAGGGTTACGTTGGTATATGATCGCACTGGTGACGCTCGGCACCGTGCTTGGTTACCTGACGCGTAACACTGTGGCGGCAGCTGCGCCAACTCTGATGGAAGAGTTAAACATCTCCACCCAACAGTATTCCTATATCATCGCAGCGTATTCTGCTGCTTATACGGTCATGCAACCGGTAGCGGGTTATGTACTGGATGTGCTGGGTACGAAAATCGGTTATGCAATGTTTGCTGTACTGTGGGCCGTATTCTGTGGTGCAACCGCGCTGGCAGGTAGTTGGGGTGGCCTGGCTGTTGCTCGTGGTGCGGTCGGTGCCGCGGAAGCCGCGATGATTCCGGCGGGTCTGAAAGCCAGCTCCGAATGGTTCCCGGCGAAAGAGCGTTCCATCGCGGTAGGTTACTTTAACGTAGGTTCTTCGATTGGTGCGATGATTGCGCCGCCGCTGGTGGTATGGGCAATCGTGATGCACAGCTGGCAGATGGCATTTATCATCTCCGGTGCGTTGAGCTTTATCTGGGCGATGGCATGGCTGATTTTCTACAAGCATCCGCGCGACCAGAAACATCTGACCGATGAAGAACGCGACTACATTATTAATGGTCAGGAAGCCCAGCACCAGGTTGACACAGCGAAGAAAATGTCCGTTGGTCAGATCCTGCGCAACCGTCAGTTCTGGGGTATCGCGCTGCCGCGCTTCCTGGCAGAACCGGCATGGGGTACTTTTAACGCGTGGATCCCGCTGTTCATGTTTAAAGTTTACGGCTTTAACCTGAAAGAGATCGCGATGTTTGCCTGGATGCCGATGCTGTTTGCTGACCTCGGTTGTATCCTCGGTGGTTACCTGCCGCCGCTGTTCCAGCGTTGGTTTGGTGTGAACCTGATCGTTTCCCGTAAGATGGTCGTAACGCTGGGTGCTGTGCTGATGATTGGCCCGGGTATGATCGGTCTGTTCACCAACCCGTATGTCGCGATTATGCTGCTGTGTATCGGTGGTTTTGCTCACCAGGCACTGTCTGGCGCACTGATTACGCTCTCTTCTGACGTGTTCGGTCGTAACGAAGTGGCGACGGCGAACGGTTTAACCGGGATGTCCGCATGGCTGGCAAGTACGCTGTTTGCACTGGTAGTCGGTGCACTGGCTGACACCATCGGCTTCAGCCCGCTGTTCGCAGTTCTGGCAGTGTTCGACCTGTTAGGTGCGCTGGTTATCTGGACCGTGTTGCAGAACAAACCGGCGATTGAGGTGGCGCAGGAATCACATAACGATCCCGCACCGCAACATTAACGCTTAATGTAAGTCGTAATGACGAAGCCGCCTCTTCAGGCGGCTTCGTTGTTTAGTTTTTTCTGGTCTGCGAGGTCAATTGATTGTCGGCAATGACGGGGTAAAGATGACCGACAATTTACCCATATAATATCCCGCCTGTTTTGCCGTCACGTTAAATTTGTCGACCACCAGCGTCAGCGGTGTGGGAACACACATCACAGCGTAACGAATGCCTGGAAGCACCACCGGGCGGACACGTTTAAGGTTGATGTTGGTCCAGACCATGCTCTCATTGTTGCGCACATCGATTTGCCCACCTGATTCCGGGTCGTACATTTTGACACGGTAATCAATACGCTCCCCTTCATCCGTTGAGCTCGCGCCCTGACGATAAATCGAAAACTCACCATTACTGCGTCCTGCCGCCGTTCTTCCCTCATCTTTTAGCAAAATTTCATAGCTAAGACCGTTACCGTTAAAGCCATCGTACAGGCACATATCCAACATAGTCAGATCTTGCGCGTAGTTGTTGCCGTTAACGCTGCCTGTTGGATGCAAATCCAGTTGTACGCGTGGCGTAGCGTGGGCGAACTCCGGGAAGAACACGTCGATATGGTTGGGATCGAGGACATTAAGCGTAATATCGGCGCGATAATCCGTAGACGGATTAGTAAACTGCAATTTGACCGAACCTTCCCAAACACCACCGATTGGTAAATTTTTCATTTCGGACTGTTCAAGATAGAGCGTCATCGGCTTTGCGCTCGCAAGATGTTGTATATAACCGTCTGAAGCACTTTTACATTGATAACCCGTACCGTTAGCTAACGCGATTTGCGTCGACCATCCGTTACAGACTCCACCCGGGTTCCAGACCTCCGCATCAACATAGCCTTTGAGTTTGACGGGCCAACGCATTCCACTGCGTTTTTCTGTCAAATATATTTTCACTGTTGATAAATTTCCTGATGCGGTACAGGTCTGCTGCACATCAGGAAAATCGCATTTATAACTTGACCATGTCGTGTTGTAGCTTACTGCGGGGGGATCTTCCCTATTCCAGAAGTAATAATCCGCCCTACCAGCGGCCAAATCATAAGTAATTTCAGCCGTCACATTTGGCGTAGCGTGCCCCCCCGCGACCATGCCAAATAAACATAAAATCACGGCAATTAATCGATTTCTCATGGTGCAACCTCCCTTTGCGCCGTCTGGACGTTTCCACGTAATTTAGGCTGTTTCAACTGTGCCTGAACCTGAATAGATTCCGGCAATTGTGAATAACTCACCACGCTACAATTCACATCCCCGCTATAGCGAATGCTGGCGCGTTTCTTCAAAACATTCAGCGGACATTTCAGGAACTGCTGCCCGGAAAGCAGATACAACTCTTTTTCACCACTGCTGATCTCAAGTGTGAATCCGCCATCTTCAGCCACCAGTAACATGGCGCTATTCAGACCCACCAGCGGGAATTTCTCTACCGATGCGGGCAATAACAAACGACCAATATAGTTGTAATTAAAACTGGCAGACACTTCGCGATAACGTAATTTGCCCGGCAACAGCATTAACTCACGATTTCCCGCACCGTTAATGATGTTGGTTGTTCCTTGCTGGTTACCCTGATTACTGTCGTTAACTTCAACAAAGCCAGACTGAAATCCAGGATAGGGGAATAACACGCTGTCGCTTTGACCAAGCTGCAATGTTCTGCTGCCAGCCACCCGCGCTTCGAGTTGCAGACCCTGACTCTGTTCATCCTGTTCAGAGAAACCTTTCACATCCACCAACACCGCTCCCAGCAAATCATCTGAGCCGCTGGCCCCCAAATTGATGCCATAGCGACTCACCGCCAGCGTGGAGCTGTATGTCCCGGTGAAGGCCGAGAGATGATCATGGTTCTGGCGATCATAACTGTCTGAGACAGTAGCGTAGACATTTCCATATTGGCCATCCCAACGCCCGTTAACCGCGCTGTTTATGGTATCGGTGTTCAAACCGCCGACGGTCACGCCAAGCTCTTTATGGCTGAATGAGTCGTTATAAAAGGTATGCGATAACTGCCATGACGTTTGATCGCCATCCTGATCGCTATAACGATAATCAGTAGAAACATTGGTTGAATGGCTGTTGTTATTGCTGTCCATCGTTGGCGTATCAGATAACGAAAACGACAGATACAAACCGTTGTCATCGCTACCACCGCCGTTGTCATTACGATGGAAAACCCCAAGGGAAGTACTCAAAATCCAGTCACGCATCACAAAAGCGCGAGAAGCGCTAAGTTGTACGGTCTCGGAAATGCTTTGAGCCGAAGTCTGGCGAAGATAGTTATTTTCAAAGCTCTGCTGTTTGTCCCAGCGCAAACTATCATCAGTGTTATTTTGTGTGCGGGTATAGCCCAGCATCATATTCCAGCCGACAAAATTCTGTGAAACCGTCGCGGAAATACTTTCATAACAGCTTAAGGCGTTGTAGCTCTCTCTGTTGTCGGTTGTACAAGCATCACCGTCAGAGTTGGTCCGATAAAAGCCCAACGTCGGCCATCCCGGATGACTCCAGTTGGCCTGTTGCATATCGCCTTTGCCGCCGTCATCGTTACGGAACACGCTGGCACTGATAGCCAGATTCCCCGCCCCGCCTAAATCTGCCGTCCAGTTATTGCCTAACTCGAAAGCACTTACATCATCGGCATTCGCCAGTCCTGCGTAGAGCTCATATTGCGGATGTAATGGCAGGCGTACGCCTAGCTGATAAGCAGAACTTTCATCATCAGAAACCTGTGATGTGGTTTTACCTGCCTGCAAGAACCACTGGGCATTTCCGTCTGTCAGACCGCCGGTTTTGGTAAACGGTACAAGCTCGGTGCGGGTGAGTTGGTTATTTTCATAAACTTTTAACGCCACGCTGTAGCTGCCTGGCGGAAAGGAACTGGTATCAATAAATTGCGAACCACTATTGAGGTAAAACGATCCCAACAGTTGTTCATTACGATAAGCATCAACACGAGAATTGCGCGAAAGCAGGATCATTACCGGCGTTCCCTGCTGGCTTTGCGTCTGGTTTAAATAACTGAGAGTCGACCCGATACGCATTCCGTCTATTGCACCGAGTGGCAGGAAGTTAAAAGTAAAGTTTCCACCTTGCGCATTAAATAATGTGCGGTTGTCCATCCGCCCGCCTGCACATAATAACGGCGTAAAAAATCATAGCGGTAATAGAGATCGCTGACATCGACATTGTTGTCGCTGACATCATCTGCATCATAACCGTCGAAATTCCAGTGCGCACCAATATAGCTATTTTCTGTTATTCCCAGTGCGCCATTACCCTGAATTGACAACGATTGGTAATCATCCTGTACCAGCACATTAATATCTTGCTGATGTATAAAAGCGTTAACCGTATTTTTGTCTGGATTTAAATACAATGACTTCGAGTTAAACGCAGAACTCCATTGCGGATTAAGAAATAGGGTTGCTGAACTTTCTTCATCATTGTAGATTATTTCTACTGTCTCAGTATTAAGAAAACCGCATCCTGAATCAGTACGTACAAAACCACAAGCCAGTTCACCGTGGCGAGCTAAGGGTTGCGATAGTTTTTCTTTAACTGTATGAGCGATTTTTTGATCGTCAGTGCTCAATTCAAGTTTGCTGTATAAACTTGATGAATCAAGAAAGGTTACGGTATCAAGATTAACCATAGCATAATATTTACCGAGACTTTTCCCTGCAAAATAAACCTCGATATACTCCTGCTGTCCCTGAGCAATAACCTCAAAACCAGCGGGAATTTTTGTTAATGTTGCCTTTGCCGGGCTGAGACTCGCCAGGATCAAAAGAGCCAGTAATTTTTTGTCCATGGCTGTCCTGTAATCCATAATAAATACTAAAATAGTTAAAAGAAGGGAGGACTTGCCTCCCTTTATTGCATGTTAATTCTGTTATCCAGATTAGAGAGCCTGGACAGATAAATGCTAACTACGCCACGGTAGATACCCGTTTCCAGAACACCTTTGGTAGCCTGGGAAAACATCAGTGGTTTAGCCAGCGAACCGTTAGTTAACGCATCGGAAGCAAAGATTTTCGTTGCGGTAAAAGTGGTTGCCGCATCAGCTTTAATCTCTTCACCACCCCAGGTTACGGTCAGCGGAACAATTTTGCTAGCGTCCAGGCTCTGAACCAGTTGCGCAGGCGAAACTAACTGCATTTTCACGTCTTTGGTCGTGTCATTTGACCAGATTTTAGTCATTAACTGGTAAGATTGCAGACCCTGACCTGGCAGATATTGCATTTCTACTGCCTTCGGCAGTGCAGTGTTATCGGTCTGCGTCATATCCAGAGCAGCATCAACGTTAGCAGTAACAGTGATATCTTTTTGTACTGCTAATGCAGAACCTGCAACGGAAAACATTGCCGCTACCATAAGAGATTTTGCGAATACCTTTTTCATTACTATTCCTTGGTTTATTACAATGATAATTAATGGACCGCCAGCTCAAACTCGCCATTGTCCTTGGTGATCCAGTTATTATATTTGACAACGATTTTATCGTAGCCAGATATGCTTTCTAAAACTCTTTCCTGACCAGGGAAAATGTTTTTATTTACGGTCTGTGTTCTGCACTCCGCAGAACCACTATTTTTACAATAGGCAATGGTTAATATCTTCAGACGTTGATTGCCATTATTGATTAGCTTTTTATCGGCGTTAATATCTAACTTTGCCACAGGCTGCTGAGGTGGCACGCTGACAACAATCCCCCAAATTAAGTTAACCGTTAATTGCATGGAGAGATCTTTTTTATTATCTGTTGCATCATCAATGCTGGGTACAGCTTCAAATTTAACCCGATAGTTTTTTTCTTTTTGCTCAGGTTCCATTGCCAAAAACGCACGGTTTTGCTACTACCGCCAGGCAAAGCAAATTTGGGCGGCATTATCACAAGTTGGTTTGCATCGCCTGAAGTTACTTCGATTTCTTTTTCTTGTGGTGTTGATGGATTATCGATACGAAATACGGTTGCCTTTATATATTGGACTTCATTCGTTTTCGATATTACACGAACACTTCCTTCTCCCCCTGACTGTTTATAGATACAGACATAGGATATACAGTCATATTAGATTGTGCGAAAAATGATGTGCACAGAAGTAAGACAGGCCCGAGCCGTAATAATCGATTAATTTTCGCCACCATTTAATCAGTTTTACATTATTTCATAAAAAGTTGGCGCATTAGAAATCATACTATTTTTCAAGTCAACACAAAAAAGCATCTTTAGATAAAATTATTTATTATCAAAAAAATACAACCTACTGAAAAATATGTTTTTTCACAATTCAACATAATCAATTTTAGGAATATATTAATATTCATAACATCAATAAATAATATTATTTCAATCATGCGATTTATATTTTAACAATGGCATACGCATGCATAAAGTGGTATGATAACTTTGTCCGCATTCCACTCCTGGAGACGCATATGGAAATCACTGAACCACGCCGTTTGTATCAACAACTTGCCGCTGATCTGAAAGAGCGCATCGAACAGGGCGTCTATCTGGTGGGTGATAAACTGCCTGCCGAACGCTTTATTGCCGATGAAAAAAACGTCAGCCGCACCGTGGTTCGTGAAGCCATCATCATGCTGGAAGTTGAAGGCTATGTCGAAGTGCGTAAAGGTTCAGGTATTCATGTGGTTTCCAACCAGCCGCGCCATCAGCAATCGGCTGACAATAATATGGAGTTTGCCAATTACGGTCCGTTTGAGCTACTGCAAGCCCGCCAGCTCATCGAAAGTAATATTGCCGAGTTCGCGGCAACTCAGGTCACAAAACAGGACATCATGAAATTGATGGCCATCCAGAGCAGGCACGCGGCGAACAATGCTTCCGTGATTCAGAGTGGGATTTGCAGTTCCATATTCAGGTAGCCCTGGCGACGCAGAACTCCGCCCTGGCGGCTATCGTTGAAAAATGTGGACCCAGCGTAGTCATAACCCGTACTGGAAAAAACTGCACGAACACATTGATGCCCGTACCGTCGATAACTGGTGTGATGACCACGATCAAATCCTCAAAGCGCTGATTCGCAAAGATCCTCATGCTGCTAAGCTGGCAATGTGGCAGCACCTGGAAAACACCAAGATCATGTTATTTAACGAAACCAGCGACGATTTCGAGTTCAATGCCGACCGCTATCTGTTCGCCGAAAACCCGGTGGTGCATCTCGATACAGCCACCAGCGGCAGTAAATGAAATTCCTGTCCGACAGGCGCTACAGTGCGCCTGTTTGTCTCGTCGGTAAGCGAAAAGTATAAAGTGTCAGCCTGTGTAAATCCTCTCGCCTCCCTCCCCTGCATTCAGCAAAATCAGACTCCACGGACATGTAATTTTGATAACGAACAACGTTGACCTTTGTTACAATTAGATTCAATTTGAATTTATGCTTTTGAATGCTTTCTTATCTCACGATTTAACAGGGAATAGTTCAGGCTGTGTTGATGTATCAAACCCGCAAAACATACCAAAACAGCAATAACATTGCGGTAGTGCATCATTTAAAACCAGCGTGGCGTTAACCGATTCACCAGAATAATGAATGGAACTTTTGACCCAATTGCTGCAAGCCCTGTGGGCGCAGGATTTTGAAACCCTGGCCAATCCGTCGATGATTGGCATGTTGTATTTTGTCTTGTTTGTCATTTTGTTCCTTGAAAACGGCTTGCTTCCGGCGGCCTTTTTACCGGGCGACAGTTTACTGGTACTGGTCGGCGTATTGATTGCGAAAGGCGCGATGGGCTATCCGCAAACGATTCTGCTGCTGACCGTTGCCGCCAGCCTCGGTTGCTGGGTCAGCTATATTCAGGGGCGATGGCTGGGCAATACCCGCACCGTACAAAACTGGCTATCTCATTTACCCGCGCATTATCATCAACGCGCACACCATCTTTTCATAAACACGGTTTATCGGCGCTGTTAATTGGTCGCTTTATTGCGTTTGTCAGAACACTGCTGCCGACGATTGCCGGGTTATCAGGGCTGAATAACGCGCGCTTTCAGTTCTTCAACTGGATGAGTGGTCTGCTGTGGGTATTGATCCTGACAACTCTGGGTTACATGCTCGGCAAAACGCCGGTATTTTTAAAGTACGAGGACCAGCTGATGTCATGCCTGATGCTGCTCCCGGTGGTGCTGCTGGTGTTTGGCCTGGCAGGTTCTCTGGTTGTGTTATGGAAAAAGAAATATGGAAATCGGGGGTAAGGGATGCAAATACCTCGCATGTCACTTCGCCAGCTAGCCTGGTCCGGCGCTGTTTTACTTCTGGTCAGCACACTATTGCTGGCCTGGTCCGCGGTTCGCCAGCAAGAGTCTACGCTGGCGATTCGTGCCGTTCATCAAGGGACAACGATGCCAGACGGTTTTTCGATCTGGCATCACCTTGACGCTCACGGCATTCCTTTCAAAAGTATCACCCCCAAAAACGACACTCTGTTAATTACCTTTGACTCCAGCGACCAGAGCGCCGCCGCAAAAGCGGTCCTCGACAGAACATTGCCCCATGGCTACATCATTGCGCAGCAGGACAATAACAGTCAGGCTATGCAGTGGCTGACCCGGTTGCGGGATAACTCTCATCGCTTCGGATAACTTCCTGTTATCTGAAACAGATCACTCACTTTGGTGATTTCACCGTAACTGTCTATGATTAATGGGGCGGTGGTTAACACGACCGCTTCGTTGTCTGGACAATCGTTCCTTTGTAATAGGTCCGAATCACAATGGAAGGTTCAAGAATGAAATACCGCATCGCTTTAGCTGTTTCTCTCTTTGCTCTTAGTGCCGGTAGTTATGCCACTACCCTCTGTCAGGAAAAGGAGCAAAATATCCTTAAGGAGATCAGCTATGCCGAAAAACACCAAAACCAGAATCGTATTGACGGTCTGAATAAAGCCCTGAGTGAAGTCCGGGCCAACTGTTCAGATAGCCAACTGCGTGCCGATCATCAGAAGAAAATCGCAAAGCAGAAAGATGAGGTGGCGGAACGCCAGCAAGATTTAGCCGAGGCGAAGCAAAAAGGCGATGCAGATAAGATTGCCAAACGCGAACGGAAACTGGCAGAAGCGCAGGAAGAGCTGAAAAAGCTGGAAGCGCGCGACTACTAACTCACAATAGTCACTACTTACTCACCTGGAGAAAACTATGTCGAAAGAACACACTACGGAACATCTGCGTGCTGAGTTGAAATCCCTTTCCGATACGCTGGAAGAGGTGCTTAGCTCATCTGGCGAGAAGTCGAAAGAAGAGTTGAGTAAGATTCGTAGCAAAGCGGAGCAGGCACTGAAACAGAGCCGTTATCGCCTGGGTGAAACCGGTGATGCCATCGCCAAACAAACCCGTGTCGCGGCGGCGCGTGCCGATGAGTATGTGCGTGAAAATCCGTGGACCGGCGTGGGCATTGGCGCTGCAATCGGTGTAGTGCTCGGCGTTCTGCTGTCGCGTCGTTAATTATGGCGGACACTCATCACGCGCAAGGGCCCGGTAAAAGCGTTCTGGGCATCGGGCAGCGAATTGTTTCCATCATGGTTGAAATGGTGGAAACACGTCTGCGGCTGGCGGTGGTGGAGCTGGAAGAGGAAAAAGCGAATCTCTTTCAACTTTTACTGATGCTGGGCCTGACGATGCTTTTCGCTGCATTTGGTCTTATGAGCCTGATGGTGCTAATTATTTGGGCGGTTGATCCGCAATATCGCCTGAATGCGATGATTGCCACCACCGTGGTGTTGCTGCTACTGGCACTGATTGGCGGTATCTGGACGTTACGTAAATCGCGTAAATCCACCTTGCTGCGCCATACACGCCATGAGCTGGCAAACGATCGGCAGCTGCTCGAGGAGGAGTCCCGTGAGCAGTAAAGTCGAACATGAACGACGTAAGGCGCAACTGCTTAGCCAGCTCCAGCAACAACGGCTGGATCTTTCCGCCACTCGTCGTGAATGGCTGGAGGCAACAGGCGCTTACGATCGTCGCTGGAATATGCTGTTGAGTCTGCGCTCCTGGGCGCTGGTTGGCAGTAGCGTGATGGCTATCTGGACGATTCGCCATCCTAATATGCTGGTCCGCTGGGCCAGACGCGGTTTTGGTGTATGGAGCGCCTGGCGTCTGGTTAAAACGACCCTCAAGCAGCAACAGCTTCGCGGTTAACTTCCCTCTGGCCGGAGCCATTCCGGCCTTATCCCTCAAATTTTTGAAGATTTTTGACAATTTTCCTTGCTAACAATCACGCTTCGCCACGTTTATGATTCTCTCCATCGACAGCAACGACGCTAATAGCGCGCCCTTGCACAAAAAAACAATCAGCAGCCTGAGCGGCGCAGTGGAGAGTATGATGAAAAAATTAGAAGATGTTGGTGTACTGGTAGCGCGTATTTTAATGCCGATTCTGTTTATTACCGCAGGCTGGGGAAAAATTACTGGCTACGCGGGTACCCAACAATATATGGAAGCAATGGGCGTCCCCGGCTTTATGCTGCCGCTGGTGATTCTGCTTGAGTTTGGTGGTGGTCTGGCAATCCTGTTCGGTTTCCTGACACGTACCACAGCCCTGTTTACTGCGGGCTTTACGCTGCTGACGGCATTTTTATTTCACAGCAACTTTGCTGAAGGCGTCAACTCGCTGATGTTCATGAAAAACCTGACGATTTCTGGCGGGTTCCTGCTGCTGGCGATTACCGGTCCGGGCGCGTATAGCATCGACCGCCTGCTGAATAAAAAGTGGTAAGCACGCGCTATACTTAACAATAAAAAACGAGGAGGAAGCTCCTCGTTTTTGCTATTGGAGGAGAGAAAAATGGGTCAACTGATTGACGGCGTCTGGCATGACACCGGTACGATACCAAATCCACCGGCGGTAAATTTCAACGTTCAGCTTCCGCATTTCGTAACTGGCTCACTGCCGATGGCGCGCCAGGCCCCACTGGCACAGGCGGTTTTATCGCAGAGAAAGATCGTTATCATCTCTATGTTTCACTCGCCTGCCCGTGGGCGCACCGCACGCTGATCATGCGTAAGCTCAAAGGACTGGAACCGTTTATTTCCGTTTCCGTAGTGAACCCGCTGATGCTGGAAAACGGCTGGACCTTTGATGACAGTTTTCCGGGAGCAACCGGCGACACGCTCTATCAACATGAATTTCTGTATCAGCTTTATCTCCACGCCGATCCACACTACAGCGGACGAGTTACTGTTCCCGTGCTGTGGGACAAAAAGAACCACACCATTGTCAGCAACGAATCAGCTGAAATCATACGCATGTTCAATACCGCGTTTGATGCGCTGGGCGCGAAAGCGGGTGATTACTACCCACCAGCCCTGCAAACGAAAATTGACGAACTTAACGGCTGGATTTATGACACTGTTAACAACGGCGTGTATAAAGCTGGTTTTGCCACCAGCCAGCAAGCTTACGACGAGGCGGTGGCGAAAGTGTTTGAATCGCTGGCGCGACTGGAACAGATTTTTAGGTCAGCACCGTTACCTGACCGGCAACCAGCTAACCGAAGCCGATATTCGCCTGTGGACCACGCTGGTGCGTTTTGATCCAGTGTATGTGACCCACTTCAAGTGTGATAAGCACCGCATCAGCGATTACCTGAATCTGTATGGCTTCCTGCGCGATATCTACCAGATGCCGGGAATTGCCGAAACAGTCAATTTCGATCACATCCGTAATCATTACTTCCGCAGCCATAAGACCATCAACCCTACGGGGATTATTTCAATTGGTCCGTGGCAGGATCTCGATGAACCGCATGGACGAGATGTTCGCTTCGGTTAAAAAAAGGCACCTTACGAGGTGCCTCTGATAATTAGCTAAGTGCGTGTTGTTCATGTCGGATGCGGCGTAAACGCCTTATCAAACCTACAAAACATTTATATTCAATATGTTGCAATGACCGCGCAGGCCAGATAAGCGTAGCGCATCTGGCAATTTTGCGCTTGCCCTTATCCTTCACAGCGCCTTATTAATTCATCGAGATAATATTTACTGCCATTTCATTCACGTCTATTCTTAATTTGCTGCTTTAAAAACAAGTGATTGAGCAAAATTGAGGCAAAAATGGACTGGTATCTGAAAGTACTAAAAATTATGTCGGTTTCCGGGGTCGTGCGCGGCGCAAAGAGTACTGGATGTTTATTCTGGTCAACATCATCTTTACGTTCGTGCTGGGGCTACTGGATAAAATGTTAGGCTGGCAACGTGCCGGTGGCGAAGGCATCCTGACGACAATCTACGGTATTCTGGTGTTTTTACCATGGTGGGCAGTTCAGTTCCGCCGCCTGCACGACACCGACCGCTCGGCGTGGTGGGCACTGCTGTTCTTAATCCCGTTTATCGGCTGGCTTATTATCATCGTCTTTAACTGCCAGGCGGGTACGCCAGGCGAAAACCGCTTTGGACCTGATCCAAAACTGGAACCTTAAAACAAATCTCCTCGCCGGATGTCTGACTCATCCGGCTTTTATCATCATGTTGATGAATGAATAATTTACTAATGTTTATTTAAAATATTTCAATATCGTTATATAAATTACCTATAAAAAATAACCATGTATTTATCTTAAATATCAAAACCTTTATAACATCCGAAAAAGAAAGATACGAATAGCATTTACACAATACCCGGAATAGACTTTCGTCACTTTTAATTAAAGGGATGTTTTTATGCAGTGGTATTTAGCCGTATTAAAAAATTATGTTGGTTTCTCTGGTCGCGCACGTCGTAAAGAGTACTGGATGTTTACTCTGATTAACGCCATCGTCGGCGCTATTATCAATGTCATTCAATTGATTTTAGGTTTAGAGTTTCCATTCCTTTCTCTCTCATTTACCTGGCAGCAACAATCATTCCGGTCATTGCTCTGTGCGTTCGTCGTCTGCACGATACTGACCGTTCAGGTGCGTGGGCGCTTCTCTATCTGGTACCGGTCATTGGCTGGTTAGTTCTGTTTGTATTTGCCTGTTTAGAAGGCAATTCTGGCAGCAATCGTTACGGAAACGATCCGAAGTTTAGTTCAAATTAATCTTAGAATTGGGGCGATATTTCGCCCCTTTTTATTAAAAATAACAAATATTATTTTCCGCTAAAAAGTTTGGGAATTTCCCGCAGACACCAGGATTTCGCCTCCCCCATACTGTCACGACGCCAGGCCATAATAATATCGATCTCGCTGGTCGATTCCGGGCTGACGACACGCAACCGCCCTTCCGCAATATCTTTTTCGACCATCGGATACGGCATCGTCGCCACGCCAAGCCCCGCCAGTAATGCCTGACGTTTATCTTCAATCGTGCTCACCGTTAAGCGCGGCTGTTTGTCCAGCAGTTGTACGGTCAATACCGGGCGCTCACGAGCGGTATCCGCCACCGCAATTCCACGATATTTCACGCGCGTCACTTCAGATAACGGTTCCGGCTCCTGATGAATCGGGTGATCAGGCGCGGCAACGTAGACGTTCATTAACGTATAGAGCTTGCGCGAGTTGATCTCCGACGAGGAGCGAAAATGCATATCCGGCGCGATAACAATATCCGCCCGCCCCTGCTCCAGCCGTTCCCACGCCCCTGCCAGCACTTCGGTGATGATTGCCAGTTGGGTATTGGCTTTTACCGCCAGTTTGTCAATTAACGGGAAAAAAGGCAGGTGTCGGTACCAGCGCTTCGGTCACAATGGTGAGATGCGTTTCCCAACCGCGCGCGAGAGCTTCCGCATCGGTAGTCAGTTTATCTGCGGCTTCCAGCAAAACGCGCCCTCGCTCCAGCAACATCCTCCCGACATTGGTGAATTTGGTGCGATGGCCCGAGCGGTCAAACAGCACCACATCCAGCTCTTCTTCCAGTTTTTGCATGGTGTAGCTAAGTGCGGAAGGCACGCGTCCCAGCTCATCCGCCGCCGCCGCAAAACTGCCCCGGCGATCGATCGCATCCATAACCCGTAGTGCTTCCAGCGTTAATGCCCTTTCTTTGGCCATTTCGTTCTCATTCAGGAAATTTGAACATACCGGGCAGAATATCTGGCTAACAATGTAGCGTCCAGCCCCTTACCATAAAAGGAAGTAAAGAGAGGTCAAGAATTATGATTACTACCCGAACTGCCAGGCAGTGTGGACAAGCAGACTACGGATGGTTGCAGGCCCGGTATACTTTTTCCTTTGGACACTACTTCGACCCGAAATTGTTAGGCTATGCCTCCCTGCGCGTGCTTAACCAGGAAGTGCTGGCCCCAGGTGCCGCCTTTCAGCCACGAACCTATCCCAAAGTCGATATTTTAAATGTGATTCTGGATGGAGAAGCTGAGTATCGCGACAGCGAAGGCAATCATGTTCAGGCCAGCGCTGGTGAGGTGTTGCTGCTCTCTACCCAGCCGGGTGTCAGCTATAGCGAACACAATCTCAGCAAAGACAAATCGTTAACGCGAATGCAACTTTGGCTGGATGCCTGCCCACAACGAGAGAATCCGCTGATTCAAAAACTGGCGCTTAATATGAGCAAGCAGCAATTAATCGCCTCGCCAGAAGGTGGGATGGGAAGCCTGCAATTGCGCCAGCAAGTGTGGCTGCACCATATCGTGCTCGACAAAGGCGAAAGTGCGAATTTCCAGTTGCATGGGCCACGCGCGTATTTGCAATCGATTCACGGGAAATTTCATGCGCTTACGCATCATGAAGAGAAAGCGGCGCTAACCTGCGGTGATGGGGCGTTTATTCGTGACGAGGCTAACATTACGCTGGTTGCCGATTCCCCACTGCGCGCTTTGCTGATAGATTTGCCTGTCTAGTTGTTTTTACAGGGAGATGATGATGAGTAAAAAATCGGCCAAAAAGCGTCAGCCAGTGAAGCCCGTGGTGGCGAAAGAACCTTCTCGCACCGCCAAAAATTTTGGCTATGAAGAGATGTTGAGCGAGCTGGAAGCCATCGTCGCGGATGCTGAAACGCGTTTAGCCGAGGATGAAGCTACCGCGTAAAGACAAGTGCCGGATGTGGCGTAAACGCCTTATCCGGCCTACAAAACACAACAACATCAACAAATTGTGCAATTCGTAGGCCGGATAAGATGCGCCAGCATCGCATCCGGCACGATACCCAAAACCTGGCGTTTATCTGGCCTTGCTCGCCATAATCTCGATAATCTGCCGATCCGTTTGCTGCATCGAATGGCTTGCTAACGCACACAGGTTGGCAATCGACTGCTCAACATCATGCGCCACGATTCCTTCATTGCCGGTCACTGCGGTATCATCCAGCGCCATTAACACCGCTTTCCACGCAGCCGAAGCACTGGTCGAAACCTTCATCGCGCAGCTGTTCGACGCTCCATCGCAAATCATGCCGCTGACATCGCCGATCATACTGCTGATCGCCATCGAGATGGTTTCATAACGCCCATCCACCAGCCATGCCATCCCGGCGGCGGCCCCCATTGCTGCGGTCGTTGCGGCACAAAGCGCAGACAAACGCGGTAACTGGTTATGGATGTAAATCGCGCTCAAATGCGAAAGCATCAGCGCACGCGCCAGCCGTTCATCATCCGCTCCGAAGTGTTCTGCTACCACCACCACAGGCATTGTTGCGGTGATCCCCTGGTTACCCGAGCCGGAGTTACTCATTGCCGGAAGCGTAGCGCCGCCCATACGCGCATCGGATGCCGCGCTGGTACGAATCACAATGGATGAAGAGAGATCTTTCGCCAGCAAACCGCGCGCGCACTGTTTTTCCAGCGTCGCACCAATATGCAGCCCCCAGTTACCGCTCAAACCTTCCTGCGATAACGCACAATTTAACTTCGCAGAATCGAGAATAAAGCGGATCGCCGCAAACGGGACCTCATTGACGAACTTCAGGATCTCAGCCAGCGTCGTCCTGGAAAGCACCGTCAGCGGCGACTCTTGCTCGCCCTCTGTCACACACGCCTGCTGGGTAAACACCACACCATTGTGCGTCTCAATATGCACAATGTTGGTATGCCCGCCGACAATGGTGACACACGCCCACTTCTCACCGTTCCAGACTTTGGCGCGTGAGAAGAGGATTTCATCGCAAGGTTCCTGGATCTTAACTGAGACTTTCCCCGCCGCCAGCAGTGCTTTGGCATCGGCAATTGCCTGCGCAGTTGCATCTTTCAGCACTTCCAGCCCGGCGTTAGCATTTCCACCTAACGCTCCCAGCGCCGCCGCAATCGGCAGCCCCACCATTCCCGTGCCGGGAACGGTGACGCCCAGACCGTTCTTCATCAGATTTGGCGAAACCCAGGCTTCTACACGTTCAACCGGACCTTCCAGTTCTGCCGCAGCAACCGCCGCCGCCAGCGCCAGTGAAATCGGTTCAGTACATCCCAGCGCCGGTTTTACTTCCTCCTGAACGGCGAGGATGTAACGCTGCCATAACGGATTTAAAGTCGAATCAAACATATTAAAAACCTTAAAATTTCAGGTAAATCAAGAAAATGCCAGGAACGGAGAAACACAAAGCAACAAACCAGTGACGATAATCAGGTACAGAGACATCCCTTTGTATTTGTGCAATGCCGGTACTTTGTAAACCAGCCACGCCGGGATCAGGCACCCTACCATGCCGAAAATCGGGCTACAGATAGAGGTGAAGCTCAACACCGGTGCGTTCAGTACGATGGCGCTCCAGGCCAGCAAAATGGCGAAAATCATGATGCCGCGCTGAACGAGATTTTCGTTAATCTTCTCGGCAGGCATCTTGCGACGCAGGATGTTCATTACGATCCCTTGCGTTGCTTCGCGAAAGCCTAAATAGACGCCAAAAAACGCGGTCATTACTGCAAAGATATTGAGAATGACGCTGACCACTTTCACCCACGCTGCGCCATCACCGCTAATAAACTGTGCGGCAATCGCCAGCGCGGAAATATTCTGCTCGTAGGCTTTTACCGCTTCGTCATGTCCCATCGCCAGCGTGAACGACACGGCGTAGAAAAAGACGGTGACAAACAAAATGCCAAACGCGATATTCATTGCCCGCAATGCTTTATGCCGCGCCACTTCAATCGATTTTTCCCGCGAGCGATAAGAGATCACCATCGGGCTTAACGTCTGGATAAACAGAATCGACGTCAGGGTAAACGGCAGCGTAATAATGGCGTTTTTCACCAGCAGCCCCAGCGGCGGTAGCGAACCGACGTTATACAGATGCCACATTCCCACCATCGACACGCCCAGCGCCGCGACCACCAGCAGCTTGGTCAGCACCATCCCCGTCGAAATTTTGAATAACAATTTCTCGCCGCGTGAAGAGATCGCCACCAGAATGCAAATCAGTACCAGACCATAAAAGGGACTGTCTGACAGCAACCCTTCCGTCACGCCGAAGGTATGCAGGTAGGAAGCACTATCGTTGGTGATGGCGGTGGAATAGACGAACATCCAAATCACCAGCATTACGAAATAGAGCGCACCTAACAGGATGCCCCAGTTTTTACCTAAATAACCGCTAATGACACTCGGGTAATCTTTACATTCTGGTGATTCTGCCAGCGTATTAATAAACAATCGCTGAAACAGATACATTGCCGGGTAACCAATCACCGATGAGAGCAAAAATACCCACAATCCCATCAAACCGACCTGCACCGGGAGAAAAACAATCCCCGCGCCAATCGCCATCCCGATACTCATAATCACCCAGCCGGTGTCAGTACTGTCGAATTTGATCGCTTCTCGCCACTCGCTCTCACTCATTCCAGCACGACCCGCCGGGGTCGAAGCGTCTGCAATGACGCCTTTATTCGATGCAATTTCCATAATTTCTCGCTCAATATTTTGTAGGGCTTATTATTTTTTTCCGAGCCGCATCAAGGCGATATGCGGTCTACGTTTTTTTTGCAGGCGAGTTATTAGAATAAAGAAATGATACGCGCGAGGTCAGAGAAAATCTTCACAATCAAGACTTTGAAATAACGGAGATGGATAAGAATTTTCTACTAAATTAATCACAAGAGAATATTCATTCTCTATTTGCGGCAGATCACAAAAAAAAGGTGCACATTTGTGCACCCAAGGATGAAAGCTGACAGCAATGTCAGCCACAGACCACTTTAATGGCCAGTCCTCCGCGTGATGTTTCGCGGTATTTATCGTTCATATCTTTGCCGGTTTCATACATCGTCTCGATCACTTTATCGAGTGAAACACGCGGTGCCGAGGTGCGGCGCATCGCCATCCGCGCGGCGTTTACTGCTTTCACGGCATTAATGGCATTACGTTCAATGCACGGGATTTGTACCTGTCCGGCAACCGGATCGCAGGTCAGCCCAAGGTTATGCTCCATCGCGATTTCCGCCGCATTGCACACCTGCGCCGGACTGCCGCCCAGTAGTTCAGTTAACCCTGCCGCCGCCATTGAACAGGCCACGCCAATCTCCCCCTGACAGCCGACTTCCGCGCCAGAGATGGAGGCATTCATTTTATACAGCGCGCCAATAGCCCCCGCAGCCAGAAAATAGCGGGCAATTGACCGCTCGTTTACCGGACGACGGAACTTATCGTAATAAGCCAGCACTGCCGGAATAATGCCGCACGCACCGTTAGTCGGTGCCGTTACCACGCGCCCGCCAGCTGCGTTTTCTTCACTAACCGCCAGCGCGTACATGTTGATCCAGTCGATGACATTCATCGGATCGTTAGAGATGTTATCGCTGGAAACCAGCTGACGACGCAGCGCTACGGCACGGCGCGGCACATTGAGCGGACCAGGCAGCACGCCTTCAGTATTCATTCCACGTTCAATACCGTCATGCATCACTTGCCAGATACGGGCAAACCCTGCGTCAATTTCCGCTTTACTGCGCAGCGCCAGCTCGTTGTGCATCATCAGGCCAGATATAGACAGGCCGTTGTAATCACACATTTTCAGCAGTTCACCTGCTGAGTGGAAATCGTAAGGTACGGGTGTTTCGACATCGTGCGACAGGCCGAAGTGTTCTTCTTCGACAATAAACCCGCCGCCGACAGAGTAATAGGTTTTGCTTAATAGCGCTTCCTGTCCCTTCCAGGCAGTGATCCGCATTCCGTTCTCATGGCGAGGCAACATTTCGGGATGGAAGATAATGTTCTTTGCTACAGGAAAATCAACAATATGCGCGCCAGAAGCCACCGGCAACCGCCCGCTGCGCGTCACTAACTCTATAAATGCAGGGATCTCATCAATGACAACATCCTGCGGACTGTTTCCTGCCAGTCCCATGATGATGGCGACATCCGTGGCATGGCCTTTGCCCGTCAGTGACAACGACCCGTACAGATCGACCACAATATGGCTCGTCGCGGTTAATAAGCCGCTACTTTCCAGACGATCAATAAAACTTTTTCCGGCATTCATTGGCCCCACGGTATGCGAACTGGAGGGACCAATCCCAATTTTGAAAATATCGAATGCACTAATCATATCCACACCCTCGGATTGCCGTTCAGTGAAGTGGAGCGGAACGACCTTGCGACCGTCCCGCTCACGAGGCTTTACGCACTACGTACTGCGATGGCTTCAATTTCCAGCTTCACATCTTTCGGCAAACGCGCGACCTGCACACAGCTCCGGGTCGGGTAGGTCGCCTGATGCTCATCGAAGAACTGCTTATAGACTTCGTTGATGGTGGCAAAATCATTCAGATCGGTGATGAACACGGTCATCTTGATGATATCGCCCACGCTCAGCCCGGCAGCAACCACGATCGCTTTGACGTTTTCGAGGCTTAAACGCGCCTGATCTTGCACATCAGCCGGGATCTCACCGGTCTGTGGGCAAACCGGAATTTGCCCAGAGGTGAAGACCATGCTGCCTAAATCAACGCCCTGAACATAAGGGCCGATTGCGCCTGGCGCACGTTGCGTTTCGATAATCTTTTTCATACATCCTCCGGCATCAAAGCGCCTGGGTAAAGGTACGTGAAATCACATCCTGCTGCTGTTCACGGGTCAGTGCGTTGAAGCGCACGGCGTAGCCAGAGACACGGATTGTCAGGTTGGGGTATTTTTCCGGATGCTCAATGGCATCCAGCAACATTTCCCGATTCATCACGTTGACGTTGAGGTGCTGACCGCCTTCCACATCCGCTTCGTGGTGGAAATAACCATCCAGCAGGCCGACAAGGTTGGTTTTGCGTACCGGATCTTCTTTGCCCAGCGCCGCCGGGACAATTGAGAAGGTGTACGAGATCCCGTCTTTGGCGTAGGTGAACGGCAGTTTCGCCACCGACGTCAGCGAGGCTACCGCACCTTTGCGGTCACGACCGTGCATCGGGTTAGCGCCCGGTGCGAACGGTGTTCCGGCGCGACGACCGTCTGGCGTGTTACCGGTTTTCTGGCCGTACACCACGTTAGAAGTGATAGTCAGAATCGACTGGGTGGGGACGGCGTTGCGATAGGTTGGCAGCGCTTTAATTTTCTTCATAAAGCGTTCAACCAGATCGCAGGCAATGCTGTCTACGCGCTCGTCGTTGTTGCCATACTGCGGATATTCGCCGTCGATTTCGAAATCCACCGCCAGGCCGTTTTCGTCACGGATCGGTTTCACGCGGGCATATTTGATGGCAGACAGGGAGTCCGTCGCCACCGACAGACCCGCGATGCCGCAAGCCATCGTGCGATAAACATCACGATCGTGCAGCGCCATCAGCGAAGCTTCGTAGCTGTACTTGTCGTGCATGTAGTGAATGATATTCAGCGCGCTGATGTACTGCACCGCCAGCCAGTCCATGAAGTGATCGAGACTGTCCATCACTTTGTCGTAATCCAGCACGTCGTCCATCAGCGGTGCCGTTTTCGGACCGACCTGAATCTTCAGCTTCTCATCCACCCCGCCGTTAATTGCGTACAGCAGCGTTTTCGCCAGGTTAGCGCGTGCACCAAAGAACTGCATTTGCTTACCAATCACCATTGGGCTGACGCAGCAGGCAATCGCGTAATCGTCGCTGTTGAAGTCAGTACGCATCAGATCGTCGTTTTCATACTGCAAGGAAGAGGTGACGATAGACACCTGCGCAGCATATTTTTTGAAGGCGATCGGTAATTCTTCCGACCACAGAATGGTCAGGTTTGGTTCCGGTGCTGGCCCCATAGTGTGCAGGGTGTGCAGATAACGGAAAGAGTTTTTGGTCACCAGCGTACGACCGTCCAGCCCCATCCCACCGATCACTTCCGTCGCCCAGATTGGGTCGCCGGAGAACAGCGAATCAAATTCCGGCGTACGCAGGAAGCGCACCATACGGATCTTCATAATGAAGTGGTCGATCAGTTCCTGTGCCTGCTGCTCATTGAGGACGCCAGCTTTAAAGTCGCGCTCAATGTAGATATCGAGGAACGATGCCGTGCGGCCCAGCGACATCGCGCCGCCATTTTGCGATTTCACTGCCGCCAGATAAGCGAAGTAGAGCCACTGCACCGCTTCCTGCGCATTCTGCGCCGGGCGAGAGATATCAAAGCCATATTTCGCCGCCATTTCCTGAATCTGCAACAGCGCATGACGATGCTCTGCCAGCTCCTCACGCAGACGGATGGTGGCTTCCAGATCCTCGCCTTTTTCCAGACGGGACTGGAGATCGGCAAATTGCAGTTCGCGTTCACGCACCAGATAACTGATGCCATATAGCGCCACGCGGCGATAGTCACCGATAATGCGCCCACGACCATAGCCATCTGGTAAACCGGTCAGCACGCCAGATTTACGGCAGCGCAGCATATCCGGTGAGTAAACATCAAATACGCCCTGGTTATGGGTTTTACGCAGATCGGTAAACAGATATTCAAATTCACTGTCCATTTCACGACCATAGGCGTGGAATGAACTTTTAATCATATTAATGCCACCGAACGGATGCAGCGCACGCTTTAATGGCGCATCCGTTTGCAGGCCCACTATTTTTTCCAGCGGCTGGTTAATATATCCCGCATCATGAGCGGTAATGGTGGTAGCAATATTAGTATCGAAATCCAATGGCGCGTGAGTCGCATTTTCGATACGGATGCCTTCCATCACTTTTTCCCACAATTCCGTGGTGGCAGGCGTCGCTTCGGCGAGAAAAGATTCATCGCCTTCATAAGGTGTATAGTTATGTTGAATAAAATCGCGGACATTAATTTCGTTTTTCCAGTCCGTACCTTTAAAGCCAAGCCATGCGTCGGCGTACAGCTTATCGCTGGTATCAATATCTACCTTCATGAAAAATAATCTCTCTACAATACTTCAACTAAATTATGCAAATTCTGCGGGCGCGTTAACTTTGCCTAAATAAATGGCATCCAAAGCAATCATTTTTTCTTCGTTGGTTGGGATAACGGCGCAAATGACACGCGCATTTTCACTGGAAACAATTCGCTCACCACAGGAGTTAGAGCGATTATTCATTTCTGTATCAATCTCTACGCCTAATACAGCCAAATGTTCCATGACCAGACGACGAATTAAACTTGAATTCTCTCCTATTCCGCCGGTGAATATAATTCCATCCAGGCGACGTAATGAGGCTGCGTGTCCGGCAATATGGCGGGCAATTCGGTGAACAAAGGTTTTAATTGCCAGTTGCGCGCGTTCGTGACCTTCATGCCAGGCTTTTTCCAGAACACGTAAATCCGAAGAAAGACCGGAAATACCTAATAATCCCGACTCTTTATTCACTACGCGTTCCAGTCACCCAGGCTCTGGTTGGTTTGGCTGGCGACCCAGGACATCGCACCAAAGTCGACATCGCCACTGCGGGTACCCATCATCAAGCCTTCCAGCGGCGTCATTCCCATTGAGGTATCAACACTCTGACCGTTGCGAACTGCGCAGATTGACGCGCCATTGCCAAGATGCGCCACAACCAGGCCGGAGTCATCTTCCGCCAGATTCAGCAAAGAATGTGCGCGCTGGGAAACATAGCGGTGCGACGTGCCGTGGAAACCATAACGGCGTACACCTAACTCTTCATAATATTTCCACGGCAGGCCGTATAAATAAGCTTCCGGAGCCATCGTCTGGTGGAAACTGGTATCAAATACCGCCACCTGAGTTACGCCCGGAAATAATTGCTGCGCCGATTCAATACCGCTTAAATTGGCGTAATTATGCAGGGGTGCCAGTGGAGAAACGCGACGGATATTATCAATGACTTCATCGGTAATAATGGCGGACTCGGTAAAAATACTGCCGCCGTGAGCGATGCGGTGGCCAATTAAGGCCACACTGTCATTTAAATTCCGTTTTTCCAGTTCAAATGCAATTGCCTTCAATGCACCTTCGTAGCTGTGGTGAGCCAGCGGTGCTGGCTCTCCCCCATTTACGGATAAGAATGCATTTTCCGAGTTAATACCGTCGGCAATACCTGACATTAATACTTCACAGTCGCTGGCATCGAGTACGGAAAACTTAATCGAAGACGAACCACAGTTAATAACCAAAACAACCGGAAATTCATTCATCTCTTTTCTCATCCTGAGTTACGGATTAAAACAGTTTGTATACGATGTTCAGGATGGTCAGCAGACCAATCACGGTAACAAACACGTTATCCAGACGACCACGGTATTTCGCCAGAGACGGCGCTTTACGGATGGCATACATCGGCAACAGGCAGAGCAGGGAGGCAATAATCGGTGCGCCCATGGCTTCAATCAGGTCGAGGATGTTCGGGTTGGCGTAGGCAACAACCCAGGTGGAGCCCATGATGAAGATCATGCTGAGAGTATTCAGTTTACCCAGCGACACTTTGGTTTTGTCACCTTTATAACCGAACTTCAGAATCAGGCCATTCAAGCCTTCCAGCGTCCCCAGATAGTGACCGAAGAAAGATTTGAAGATAGCCACGAGTGCGATGATGGAAGCCGCATATTCCAGTGTAATCGCGAACGTTGTTTTGGTACCGGTCATGGACGCAAAGTGGTTAGCCAGATAAGAAAGCACTGGAATATTCTGCGCTTTGGCTTCCGCCATGTTGGCCGGAGACAGCGTAAACAGGCAGCTAAAGGCAAAGAACATCACCACTGCAACCATCAGCATGCTGGCACGAGAAATGATTTGGGAACATTTACGTTCGGTGAAGTCGCGACCGAAGTCTTTCTCATACTCTTCACGTTTAGAAACCACGAAGGAAGAGACGATTGGCGAGAAGTTAAAGGAGAAAACCATGATGGAAATCCCCAGCCAGACAGTGATCAGGATACCGTCATGACCAGTTAACGACAGCGAACCGAGGTCAACCTGGTCGATAACTGCAGAGTTCCAGTAAGGGATCAGCGACAGAGAAATCAGCACCAGGCTGGCGATAAACGGCCATACCAGGTAGCTCATCACTTTAACCATCAGATCCTTACCAAACCAGATGACGAAAGCCATCAGCAGCAACAGGAACAGCGCCACAAAGCCGCGATTCAGCGGTGCAAAGCCGAGCTGGTTTTCCCAGAACGTCATAAAGGTATTGGTAATAGTAACGCCATAAATCCACAGCAGTGGGCAAATCGCGAAGAAGTACAGGAACGTGATAACCACGCCGCCAGTTTTACCAAAATGCTCTTCCACCGTTTCCGTAATGTTGCCGGAAGGGTTAGAACCGGAAAGACACAGACGCGCCAGCGCCCGGTGGCAATAAAACGCGATGGGGTATGCCAATACCAACATCAGAAGAATCGGGATCAGCCCGCCAAAACCTGCGCGGATAGGGAAGAACAGCACCCCGGCGCCGATTGCCGTACCAAACAAGCCTAACGTCCATGTGGTATCTGATTTACGCCAGGACGATTGTTTTGTCTGGCTGGATACAATGCTATCTGAAGTACTCATATCCTATCCTCAACGAATTAATTAAGCGTCAACGAAACCGGTGATTTGAGAGACGCGAGAAAGATCGATATTGCCGCCGGAAATAATACTGACGGTTTTTCTGTTTTGAATATATTGGTCTAATTTACCGCTTAATAATGCAGCACATGCCAGAGCGCCTGCGCCTTCGGTGACGACTTTATTGCGCTGAATTAAGGCAATCATACTGTTTCTGATTTCGTCTTCGCTGACCAGCACGATGTCATCGACTAATTCACGAACGATTTCGTAAGTTAAATTACCCGGGCGGGAGACATCACAACCATCCGCCAGGGTGCCGGTAGTTCGGTGCGTGGTTATTTCTCCGGAGTGGAAAGAAGCCGCCATGCCGTGAACGTTTTCAGACTGTACGCCAATAACACGAATGGTCGGGTTAATAGATTTAATTGCCACCGCAATACCAGCAATTAAACCGCCACCACCAATTGGCACAATCACGTTATCGACATCATAGAGATCTTCCATAATTTCCAGACCAATCGTTCCCTGGCCAGCAATCACTTTCGGATCATCGTAAGGTGGGATAAAAATACGGCCTTCCATTTCGACAATTTCGCTCACTTTAGCGATAGTGTCGTTGAAGTTATCACCATGCAGAACGACTTCTGCGGAGTAGTCGCACGTTGCCGCTACTTTGGATTTTGGCGCACCTTTTGGCATCACCACTTTACCGTCGATGCCCAGCATCGCGCAGGAGAGGGAAACCCCTTGCGCATGGTTGCCCGCAGAACAGGCCACCACGCCTTTGCGTTTTTCCGCATCGGTCAGTGAACTTAATTTATTAAATGCGCCACGAATTTTAAATGAACCGGTACGCTGCATATTTTCAAACTTCAGGAATATTTCACCTTTGCAACGTTCACTAAAATAGTTGGAGCGAGGCATGCCTGTTTTATAAATTCGCCCAGCCAGTCGTTGTTTCGCTTCAATAATGTCATCAATAGCAACCGGCAGATCGTATGTAATATGCATTATAAAACCTCTTCGCCTGAATTAAATATGTAGGTAACCGTAACCGACACCTGCAAGACAGACAGGTGGATTATTTATGTTTAAATAAAAATAAATAACTAACCAACTTCTATTAATTGCCTTCGTCTACACCCATTATAAGATGAATACTCTTTGGCTAATTCCACCAAAACCGATGCTGCTTTTTTAATACGATAATTTTTTCGACCATACCGCGGCATATTGTGCCACAGGTAATGTTTCTTCAACCGGAATAGTAATAAATTGATTAGAACCAAAAGGTGATGTCATATCACAGGGAATTACAGTTAAGAAATCAGCATTGAGAACAAGATTATAAATTGTCACGACTGAGTCGGTTTTAACGATGTTTTCAATACTGATGCCATTTCTTTGTAACGTAGTAAGCAGCTCGCTGTAGTACCCCATATTGGTTTGTGGCAACACCCACTGTTCGTTCTTCAACGACTCCAGCGTGGTGGTGCCGGTGCATGTTCGGGACTTACTGGCTACCAGCACAAACTCGGACTCGAACAGCGGCTCAACATGTAAATCCTGAAGCTTCATTTCTGCGCTTAACGTACCAATCGCAAAATCAAGTCGACCGTCGCGGATTGCCGGTAAGAACGAAGACAGTTGCGCTTCATACATAGAAACCTGCGCTTTCGGGAACACCTCTTTGAACTTGTTGATCATCCCTGACATAAAAGTAAAACCAATCAATGAAGGAAAACCAAATGAGACTTCCACCACCGCCTCAGAAGACATACCGCTTATCTCATTAACCATATTTTTTCATTTCACGGGTAATGGATTCGGAACGAGAGAGTAACAATTGACCGGCAGGTGTTAATGTTACACCGGTATTTTTCCGCACCACTAATTCCACACCAAAATAATCTTCAATATCGTTAATGATTTTACTGACGGCCGGTTGAGTTAACCCTAATTCTTTTGCAGCCGAGCCGATAGAACCACTTCTAATGACTTCCTGAAAGACTACCGGTGCTGCGTTTTCGGAAGAAGAATAGTGCTCATAACGACCTACGTTAATTACCTCATTGACGGCATGAAGTGTATCAAAATGAAATGAACAGGATATGTGCGACCACTCACAAATTAACTTTCAATACTTTCCAGGGTAACTTCACGTCAATTAAATACCTTTAAATATCAATAAGTTAAAGTATAAAAATCAGCATAAACCCTGATTTTTGTCAAAAAAAATGACGGGGATAACCATATTTTATGGCGATAACATCATTCGTTATGTGGTTAATACAAAAAAGGGCTGAGACCATATTTCAAGCAATTACCGGATAATTACCGAGGCAAAATTTGAGTTAAATTTAATGAGCAAGTTCTCAAATTTTATTATAAATAAACCATTTTCAGCGATAAATAATGCGGCACGTCACATTTTTTCACGCTATTTGTTGGAGAACAAACATTTATTTTATCAATATTTTAAAATTTCGAATACAGATATTGATCATCTCGAACAATTGATTAACGTCAACTTTCTCCCTCATGACAGGACGTCATTTTGTGAATGCAATCGTTTTCCATAAATTCTTCTCCCCTCATAGGTGACGAATAGCATTTTGTGTTGAGGATCACAAAACGAATAATTGCTGGTCGCCGCGATAAGGTCAGCCAAAGACAACAAGGGGAATTTTCACAGAGCTTTTGATCGGCGTAGGCCACAGAATGTTGCTTCGTTTACTGTAATGCCGGGTAAATGAGCGTTTTTTGATAGTGCGAAAGTGCCGTGCGAGGAAAATAAGCATCTATTATTGTTTGTCATGATGACAAGGCAGGCATCAATGAAAGGCTTCCCAATTGCACATATTTTTCACCCTTCAATCCCGCCAATGCACGCAGTGGTTAACAATCACAACAGAAATATTGATTATTGGACGGTAAAAAGAAAGTTTGCAGAAATTGTCTCCACCAATGACGTTAATAAAATATACAGTATAAGTAATGAACTGCGGAGAGTATTATCTGCAATTACTGCATTGAATTTCTATCAAGGCGATATTCCTTCTGTCATGATCCGAATCCAACCGGAAAATATGAGTCCATTCATCATAGATATTTCTACAGGAGAACATGACGATTATATCATACAAACATTAGATGTAGGCACTTTTGCACCTTTTGGTGAACAATGTATTTGCTCAGCCGTCAATAAAAAAGAGCTGGAATGTATTAAGGAGACGATTTCTAAGTATTGTGCAAAATTCACCCGAAAAGAAGCCATCTTAACACCTCCTGCGCACTTTAATAAAACCAGCATTACTTCAGATTGTTGGCAAATTCTCTTTTTTCACCCGATCATTTTAATAATTATTTTTATTGATTATTTATAAAGGATAAAATAATGTTCCCTGTTTCATCAATTGGTAATGATATTAGTAGTGATTTAGTCCGTCGAAAAATGAATGATCTTCCTGAAAGCCCCATAGTTAATAACCTCGAAGCACTAGCACCAGGTATAGAAAAACTAAAACAGACCTCTATTGAAATGGTCACTTTACTTAACGCGTTACAACCAGTGGGAAATGCATTATCACTGGTGATTTTCAAAAAGAATTAGCGTACTTACAAAATGTAATTCTTTATAATGATTCGTCTCTTCGTCTGGATTTTTTTGGTTATAACGCCCGAATTATTCAACGATCAGACAATACCTGTGAACTTACAATTAATGAACCGTTAAAAAACCAGGAAATATCCACAGGCAATATCAATGTTAATTGCCCATTGAAAGACATTTACAATGAAATCAGGAGGTTGAACGTAATCTTTAGTTGTGGGAGTGGAGGTATAGTTGATCTATCCTCTCTGGACTTACGGAATGTCGATTTAGAACTTTATGATTTTACAGATAAACATATGGCCAATACAATTTTAAATCCTTTTAAATTGGATGACACAGATTTTACTAATGCCAACATGTTTCAGGTAAATTTCGTTAGTTCAAAACAAAACGCCACAATCTCATGGGATTATTTACTAAAAATAACGCCTGTTATAACAAGCATTAACGATATGTATTCTGAAGAAAAATTAAGCTTGTCGAAAGTTGTTTAAATGCGCTTGGAGATATTACCGAAGAACAATTAAAAATCATGAGACTTGCAATTATAGAATCTATACCAAGAGCAGCTCTAACAGATCAATTAGAAAATGAATTAACAAAAGAAATATATAAAAGCTCATCGAAAATTAACAATTACTTGAACAGAATTAAATTACCAGAGATGAAAGGATTCTCATCAGAAAAAATAGATTATTACATCGATATAATCATTAAAGATTATGAAAGCGTCAAAGAAAATGCTTATCTTATCGATCCAAAAATTAATTACAATACAGATTTAAACATAGAGGATTCTAGCTCAGAGGAATTCCTTTCAGATAATACACTAGAGAAAGACGAAAATTCTCCTGACAATTGCTTTGAGGTCGTAAAATATAACACATATGAAGCTTATAACTCAGAGAAGCAATATTTTACCAGAGAGGACTATACGTATGATTACGACCTTTTTAAATGCAATATAGACTTAATAATTTCTTACAAAGTCTATTATTAATACCGTAGATATTTATTCATCTTACACTATGCTCCAAAAGCAAAAACCCGCCGAAGCGGGTTTTTACGTAAAACAGGTGAAACTGACCGATAAGCCGGGTTCTGTCGTGGACGGTCATTCATCTAGGCCAGCAATCGCTCACTGGCTCAAGCAGCCTACCCGGGTTCAGTACGGGCCGTACCTTATGAACCCCTATTTGGCCTTGCTCCGGGTGGAGTTTACCGTGCCACGGACTGTTACCAGCCGCGCGGTGCGCTCTTACCGCACCCTTTCACCCTTACCTGATCCCGCTTGCGCGGGCCATCGGCGGTTTGCTCTCTGTTGCACTGGTCGTGGGTTTCCCCCCCAGGCGTTACCTGGCACCCTGCCCTATGGAGCCCGGACTTTCCTCCCCTCCGCCCGTCTCCCCCGAAGAGGACGACGACGAAGCGGCGACTGTCTGGTCAGCTTCGGCGCGCAGTATAGAGGGTTTGCGCGCCCTTGTCACCCCGCGTTGCGCATTCCAATCGCCAGTGTCGCGGCGATATTACGTGAAGCACGGTAAATATTGTCATAAGCCCCGCGGAATGCTTCGTCCAACGTACCAATACTGGTCAATACGCTGAAGACCGCATCAATGCCATGCTGATGTACAACGCCAACATCATTGGTCAGGCTACCCGCAATGCCAATCACCGGTTTATGGTACTTCTTCGCCACGTTTGCGACACCAATCGGAACCTTCCCGTGAATACTCTGGCTGTCAATACGCCCTTCACCGGTGATCACCAGCGTACAATCGTGAATATGTTCCTCCAGATTCAGCGCCGTAGTGACGATTTCAATACCACTTTTCAGTTCCGCACCAAGAAACGCCATTAGCGCCGCGCCCATACCACCCGCAGCTCCTGCGCCGGGGACATCTTTCACATCAACATGCAGCGCTTTTTAATGACATCGGCATAGTGAGAGGTTATTGTCCAGCTCAACAATCATCGCTTCACTGGCTCCCTTTTGTGGGCCAAAGATGCGCGATGCGCCGTTATCGCCCACCAGCGGATTGGTGACATCACAAGCGACGCGAATGACGCAATCTTTTAAGCGCGGATCGAGGCCGGAAATATCAATATCATTCAGAGTATTAAGACTACCGCCGCCAAAACCAATTTCATTGCCGTTGGCGTCGCATAATTTCGCCCCCAGCGCCTGTACCATGCCTGCACCGCCATCATTTGTAGCGCTACCGCCAATGCCGATAATAATGTTTGTCGCGCCGCTCTCCAGCGCCTGCAGAATTAACTCGCCTGTGCCGCGTGAAGTGGTCACGAGTGGATCACGTTTTTCCGCAGGTACCAGCTCCAGCCCACTGGCGCCGCCATTTCAATAAACGCGGTTTTGCCATCGCCGGAGATCCCCAACTGGCATTCACCTTCTCGCCCAGCGGCCCTGTAACCCAGGCGTGACGTTCGGAACCCTGGGTGGCTGCAATCATCGCTTCCACCGTTCCTTCGCCACCGTCGGCAACAGGAACAGAAACGTACTGTGCATCAGGAAAAATTTCCCGAAATCCTTTTTCTATCGCCTGCGCAACCTCGCAGGCAGATAAACTTTCTTTATAAGAGTCTGGGGCGATTACGATTTTCATACCTATGCCTGTTACCACATGACGCCGGAGGGCGTTTCTCTTATTCGGCTGGATTCCAGGCCCGGATTGCAATACGCCATCCGGGCACGACGTCATTAACGAGTAACTTCGACTTTCGCCAGTTTTTCGTAGTAGCACGCCAGGGCGCTATGATCTGCCGTTCCTAAACCATCTGCTCGCAGTGCCTGCATCATCTCCATAACCGCAGCTGTGAGCGGCAGTTGCGCGCCGACGCCGTGGGAAGTATCCAGCGCATTTGCCAGATCCTTAATATGCAGATCAATACGGAAGCCCGGCTTGAAGTTGCGGTCCATCACCATCGGCGCTTTGGCATCCAGCACGGTACTGCCCGCCAGTCCACCGCGAATTGCCTGATACACCAAATCCGGGTTAACGCCCGCTTTGGTTGCCAGCGTTAACGCTTCTGACATCGCGGCAATATTCAGCGCCACAATGACCTGATTCGCCAGTTTGGTAACGTTACCTGCACCAATTTCCCCGGTATGCACCACGGAACCCGCCATTGCTTTCATCAAATCATAGTATTTGTCGAAAATAGCCTTGTCGCCGCCCACCATCACTGACAGCGTACCGTCGATAGCTTTCGGTTCACCGCCGCTCACCGGAGCATCCAGCATATCAATGCCTTTCGCTTTCAGCGCTTCGCTGATTTCACGGCTTGCCAGCGGTGCGATAGAACTCATATCGATCAATACCGTACCAGGCTTCGCGCCTTCAATAATCCCATTCTCACCCAGCGCCACCTCTTTCACATGAGGGGAGTTTGGCAGCATGGTTATGATGACGTCGCACTGTTCAGCGATCGCTTTAGCCGTAGAGGCTGTTTCTGCACCTGCAGCAATCACGTCAGCAATAGCTTCTGGGTTACGGTCAGCAACCACCAGCGAGTAACCTGCTTTCAGAAGGTTTTTACTCATTGGTTTACCCATAATCCCCAGGCCAATAAAACCAACTTTCATAGTCATATCAATCATCTCTCTTGTTGCGGTGGTGGTTATTTTTTAAAGGTATCAGCCAGTTTCTGAGTGGCAGAGCGGAAGACGCCGAGATCGCTGCCGACAGCCACAAACGTCGCCCCCCATTCCAGATAACGACGCGCATCGGCTTCGACCGGTGCGAGGATACCGCTGGGTTTGCCGTGCGCACTGGCACGGTTAAAAATATGCTGAATTGCTTTTTGTACATCCGGGTGCGAGGCATTGCCGAGATGGCCTAATGCCGCAGCCAGATCGCTGGGGCCGACGAAGATGCCGTCTACGCCTTCGGTAGCGGCAATGGCATCGACGTTATCTACGCCCTGCTGACTTTCTATCTGGACCAGAATGGTGATGTTCTTGTTCGACTGAGCGAAATAATCCGCCACGGTGCCAAACATATTGGCGCGGTGAGAAACGGAGACGCCGCGAATGCCTTCCGGTGGGTAACGGGTTGATGCCACCGCCTGCTCTGCTTCCTCTTTTGTTTCTACAAAAAGGAATCAGGAAGTTATAGAAACCGATATCCAGAAGACGCTTAATAATTACCGGCTCGTTGGTCGGCACTCGTACTACTGGCGCGCTGGCGCTGCCTTTCAGGCCATTAACTGCGGAATAAACGTGGAGATATCGTTTGGCGCATGTTCGCCATCCAGCACCAGCCAGTCAAACCCAGCCAAACCAAGAACTTCAGTGCTAATCGGGTTAGAGAGTGCTGACCAGCAACCAATTTGTACCTGTTTCGCAGCCAGTGCGGCTTTGAATTTATTCGGGAAAACATCGTTATTCATCGCTTATACCTTTGCTTATTTCTGCAATTCCATACGTTTAATGTCGCCGACTACGAAGAGGTAGCAGACCATCGCCATCAGCGCTGAACATCCCACGAAAACCAGTGCTGCATTGAAGGAGTGCAATTCACTTACCAGGTAGCCAATCACCAGTGGAGTGACAATGGAGGCAACATTGCCAAAGACGTTAAAGACGCCGCCGCAGAGACCAACAATCTCTTTCGGCGCGGTGTCAGAAAATCACTGGCCAGCCCAGCGCACCAAATCCTTTGCCAAAGAAAGCCAGCGCCATCAGCATGACCACCAGCGTGGTGTTGTTGGTGTAGTTACATAAGATAATGGTGGAAGCCAGCAACATTCCCAGCACAATCGGTAGCTTACGTGCCAGGGTCAGGGACAAACCGCGTTTGATCAGATAATCCGAGAAGACACCTCCCAGTACGCCGCCCGCAAAGCCACACAGTGCCGGAATCGAGGCGACCAGACCCACTTTCAGAATCGACATGCCTTTTTCCTGTACCAGGTAAATTGGGAACCAGGTGAGGAAGAACCAGGTGATGGTGTTGATAAAATATTGTCCGAAAAATACGCCCAGCATCATGCGGTTAGAGAGCAATTGCTTGATGTAATGCAGTTTGGGACCGCTTGCTGCCGCACTGCCCGGCTTTTTGTGGTCCATATCGACCACCGCGCCATTTTCTGAGATAAACTTCAGCTCTTCCGCAGACATACGTGGGTGATCTGTCGGGTTATGAATCAACTTGATCCACAGCGCCGTCAGCACAAAACCAATCACCCCCATAACGGTGAAGACGTGCTCCCAGCCCCAGGCGAAAGTCAGCCAGCCAAGCAGCGGCGAAAAGAGCGCCAGCGAGAAATATTGCGCCGAGTTAAAGATGGCGGAGGCAGTACCACGTTCTTTCGTTGGGAACCAGGCGGCGACAATACGGGCGTTCGCCGGAAATGATGGCGCTTCCGAGAACCCCAGCATAAAGCGCATAAAGAACATGGAGATCCCTGCCCAGGCCAGCGGGAACATATCAACAAAGCCTTGCAGGAAGGTGAACAGCGACCAGAAAAAGAGGCTGTAGGTGTAAACTTTTTTCGAGCCAAACTTATCAAGCAGCCAGCCGCCGGGAATTTGCATCAGCAGGTAGGCCCAGCCAAAAGCGGAGAAGATGTAACCCATCGAAACCGCACTTAACTGCAACTCTTTTGCCACTTCGGTACCAGCAATAGACAGCGTTGCACGATCGGCGTAGTTAACGGCGGTAACAATAAAAATAATCAGTAATATTAAATAGCGGGTATGCACGCCTTTCTTTTTTACGTCAACGGTGTCCAGAATCATTTTATTTACCTCGGGTACTTATGCTGATTTTTATTATTATGGGGAAGGTGTTATTTATGAGTTTTATTTATGCCGTTACGGCAATGAACTCGGGAATTAGTATAAGCAGCGCGAGAATAATAATCATTGTGCAAATGCTAATTTAATTAATACTATTTAAATATTATTTTGAGCATATGCACATAAGGTTGCGCGCTAAAGCACAGATTTGCGCTTTACCTTGCCGGACGGCACTGCAATCCCTGAAATGATTGACATTGATCACATTTCTGCGTTTAAACTCCTGACATTCTTATTTCACCCAATGAAGTCATTTATTTTTAAATGAGACCAGGTCCTCATTTTAATAACCCCTGGCTGGAGAATATTGCACAATGGCCAACATCGAAATCAGACAAGAAACGCCAACTGCGTTTTATATAAAAGTTCACGACACAGATAATGTGGCAATTATTGTTAATGATAATGGCCTGAAAGCAGGAACGCGTTTTCCGGATGGGCTGGAATTAATTGAACATATTCCCCATGGGCATAAAGTCGCATTGCTGGACATTCCAGCTAATGGTGAAATTATTCGTTATGGCGAAGTGATTGGTTACGCCGTGCGCGCAATCCCACGCGGAAGCTGGATCGACGAATCAATGGTTGTACTACCGGAAGCGCCGCCGTTACACACGCTGCCACTGGCAACCAAAGTCCCGGAACCCTTACCGCCGCTGGAAGGATACACCTTTGAGGGCTATCGCAATGCCGATGGCAGCGTGGGCACTAAAAACCTGCTCGGCATCACCACCAGCGTCCACTGTGTAGCAGGCGTGGTGGACTATGTAGTAAAAATCATTGAACGCGATCTGCTACCGAAATACCCGAACGTCGATGGCGTGGTGGGGCTGAATCATTTGTACGGCTGTGGCGTGGCGATTAACGCACCGGCGGCAGTTGTGCCTATTCGTACCATCCACAATATTTCGCTGAACCCTAACTTTGGCGGCGAAGTAATGGTGATTGGTCTGGGTTGTGAAAAGTTGCAGCCTGAGCGCCTGCTGACTGGAACGGATGATGTGCAAGCTATTCCAGTAGAAAGCGCCAGCATTGTCAGTTTGCAGGATGAAAAGCATGTCGGCTTTCAGTCCATGGTCGAGGATATTTTGCAGGTCGCCGAACGCCATTTGCACAAACTGAATCGACGGCAGCGAGAAACCTGTCCGGCTTCAGAACTGGTTGTCGGCATGCAGTGCGGTGGCAGCGATGCGTTTTCTGGCGTAACGGCAAACCCGGCGGTTGGGTATGCGTCTGATCTACTGGTGCGCTGCGGCGCAACGGTGATGTTTTCAGAAGTCACGGAAGTGCGTGACGCGATCCATCTGCTGACACCACGCGCAGTGAACGAAGAGGTCGGCAAACGGCTGCTGGAGGAGATGGAGTGGTACGATAACTATCTCAATATGGGAAAAACCGACCGCAGCGCCAACCCTTCGCCGGGCAACAAGAAAGGCGGTCTGGCAAATGTGGTGGAGAAGGCACTCGGCTCCATTGCGAAATCGGGTAAAAGTGCGATTGTTGAAGTGCTGTCGCCTGGTCAACGCCCGACTAAACGCGGATTAATTTACGCCGCGACGCCAGCCAGCGATTTTGTCTGTGGCACGCAACAGGTGGCTTCGGGTATCACCGTGCAAGTGTTTACGACCGGTCGTGGTACGCCGTACGGCCTGATGGCGGTACCCGTCATTAAAATGGCAACCCGCACCGAGCTGGCGAACCGCTGGTTTGATTTAATGGATATTAATGCGGGCACCATCGCTACCGGCGAAGAAACTATTGAAGAGGTGGGCTGGAAGTTGTTCCACTTTATTCTCGACGTCGCCAGCGGGAAGAAGAAAACCTTCTCAGATCAATGGGGACTGCATAACCAGCTGGCGGTGTTTAACCCAGCACCGGTGACCTGATTTCTTTTGGAACGTCCCTCGCAAAACATGGCCTTAGTGCCATGTTTTTATTGTTTAAAGCCCCCACGACCATTAATAATGCATTTGCATTACCTTAGTTCAAGCTTATAATTTGAGCAGAAAACAGGCTGTAAAAGGACAGTGAATCATGCCCGCTAATGCTCGCTCTCACGCTGTACTGACCACTGAATCAAAGGTCACGATACGCGGACAAACAACTATCCCCGCGCCAGTGCGTGAGGCCTTAAAACTGAAGCCAGGCCTGGACAGCATTCATTACGAAATTCTGCCTGGTGGGCAAGTATTTATGTGCCGACTGGGAGATGAACAGGAGGATCATACTATGAATGCATTTTTGCGTTTTCTGGATGCAGATATCCAGAACAACCCGCAAAAAACTCGTCCATTCAACATTCAACAAGGAAAGAAACTTGTCGCTGGCATGGACGTCAACATTGATGATGAGATTGGCGACGACGAATAATGGATTTTCCACAAAGGGTTAATGGTTGGGCGCTATATGCTCATCCCTGTTTTCAGGAAACCTACGACGCTTTAGTTGCCGAAGTCGAGACATTAAAGGGAAAAGATCCTGAAAATTATCAGAGAAAAGCCGCCACAAAGTTATTGGCGGTAGTCCATAAAGTGATTGAGGAGCATATCACGGTCAATCCATCATCACCGGCATTCCGTCATGGCAAGTCGTTAGGCTCTGGGAAAAATAAAGACTGGTCACGGGTAAAATTTGGTGCTGGTCGTTATCGTCTCTTCTTTCGTTACAGCGAAAAAGAGAAAGTCATCATTCTGGGATGGATGAACGATGAAAACACGCTGCGCACCTACGGTAAAAAAACAGATGCCTATACCGTATTCAGCAAAATGTTAAAAAGAGGACATCCTCCTGCCGACTGGGAAACCCTCACCCGAGAGACAGAAGAAACCCATTGATGGTATTCACAATGCCCGCCGAACGCATTCGTGTTGACCAGCGGGCACCCTTTCTCACTCCCCGACCAGAATCACTTCAACCCCAGCCTTTCGCAGTCCTTCCAGACTATCCGCAGGAATGCCTTCATCAACAATGATCATGTCGATACGTTGAGTATCAATGATCTTATGTAAACTGGAACGGTTGAACTTACTGGAATCGGTGACCACGATGATCCGTTCCGCAACTTCGCACATCCGACGGTTTAAACGGGCTTCATCTTCATTATGCGTGCTGACGCCGCGCTCCAGATCGATCGCATCTACACCAAGAAACAGCATATCGAAGTGGTAATTTTGCAGCGATTGCTCAGCCTGATCACCGTAAAAAGATTGCGACTGACGGCGCAAATGCCCCCCGGTCATCAGCAGCTCAACGCCTTCCGCTTCCAGCAACGCATTAGCCACGTTCATACCGTTGGTCATCGCAATTACGTCGGTGTGCTTGCGCATCAGACGAGCAATCTCAAAAGTGGTGGTCCCGGAGTCGAGGATCACCCGATGACCAGGCTGAATCAACTCAACGGCAGCTTTCGCAACGCTGCGTTTCATTGCGGTGTTCAGCGCGCTTTTATCTTCCACTGATGGCTCGACTGACGGCGTCGTGCTATCGCAGATCAACGCGCCGCCATAGGCACGCACAGCGATCCCCTGCTTTTCCAGAAACGCCAGATCGTTGCGGATCGTCACAGTAGATACACCATACAACGCCGATAGATCATTAACTTGCACACTCCCTTGCTGGCGCAGGCGTTGAATGATCTGCTCTCGTCGCTCACTGGTGCCTGTCACTCGCTTCTCGCCTGAAGCGTCGGTATTACTCATAGTAAGTCCTTTCGTAAAACTTTCGTTTCATTTCGTTTTGCCTATTAACGCCTTTCTATTAAGCAAATGCAAGCCCACCTTACCCATTGGCGCAAGCTACTCTCGTTTCAGTGGCTTTCATTATGTTTCTTTTGTGAATCAGATCAGAAAACTATTATCTTTCGTTTTATTTTTATCTCACCATGGCGCAGTATCAACTGAAACAAAACGAAAGATTAATATCGCAGTAATCTGAACTGGAGAGGAAAGTGAAACATCTGACAGAAATGGTGAGACAGCACAAAGAGGGCAAAACAAATGGGATTTATGCCGTTTGTTCCGCACATCCGCTGGTGCTGGAAGCTGCAATCCGCTACGCCAGTGCAAACCAAACGCCGTTACTGATTGAAGCAACCTCCAATCAGGTGGACCAGTTCGGCGGTTATACCGGAATGACGCCCGCCGATTTTCGCGGCTTTGTTTGTCAGCTCGCCGACTCGTTGAATTTCCCACAGGATGCGTTGATTCTGGGTGGCGACCATCTGGGGCCAAACCGCTGGCAAAACCTGCCTGCCGCTCAGGCAATGGCCAATGCCGATGATTTGATTAAAAGCTACGTGGCGGCAGGATTCAAAAAAATTCACCTTGATTGCAGCATGTCCTGTCAGGACGATCCGATTCCCTTAACTGATGACATCGTGGCCGAACGCGCCGCTCGTCTGGCGAAAGTGGCGGAAGAAACCTGCCGTGAACATTTTGGCGCGGCCGATCTGGAGTATGTCATTGGTACCGAAGTACCGGTACCTGGCGGCGCGCATGAAACCTTAAGCGAGCTGGCGGTCACCACGCCGGATGCCGCCCGCGCCACACTGGAAGCCCATCGCCACGCCTTTGAAAAGCAGGGCCTGAATGCCATCTGGCCACGCATTATTGCCCTGGTGGTTCAACCCGGCGTCGAATTCGATCACACCAACGTTATTGATTATCAGCCAGCTAAAGCGACCGCATTAAGCCAGATGGTCGAAAACTACGAAACGCTGATTTTCGAAGCGCACTCTACCGATTACCAAACGCCGCAATCGTTGCGCCAGCTGGTGATTGACCACTTTGCCATTCTGAAAGTTGGCCCGGCGCTGACCTTCGCCCTGCGTGAAGCTCTGTTCTCTCTGGCGGCGATTGAAGAAGAACTGGTGCCAGCAAAAGCCTGTTCTGGTCTGCGTCAGGTGCTGGAAAACGTGATGCTCGACCGCCCGGAATACTGGCAAAGCCACTACCACGGTGACGGCAACGCGCGTCGTCTGGCGCGTGGTTATAGCTACTCGGATCGCGTGCGCTATTACTGGCCGGACAGCCAGATTGATGACGCTTTCGCTCATCTGGTTCGTAATCTGGCGGATTCACCAATTCCGCTACCGCTCATCAGCCAGTATTTGCCGCTGCAATACGTGAAAGTTCGCTCCGGCGAGCTGCAGCCAACACCACGGGAACTCATTATCAACCATATTCAGGACATCCTGGCGCAGTACCACACAGCCTGTGAAGGCCAATAAGCAAAACAAAGAGGAACACGCTATGCCAAATATTGTTTTAAGCCGGATTGATGAGCGTTTGATTCACGGTCAGGTCGGCGTTCAGTGGGTCGGATTTGCGGGGGCAAATCTGGTGCTGGTAGCCAACGATGAGGTTGCCGAAGATCCGGTACAACAAAACCTGATGGAAATGGTACTGGCAGAAGGGATCGCCGTACGTTTCTGGACGCTGCAAAAAGTCATCGACAACATTCATCGCGCCGCCGATCGACAGAAAATCCTGCTGGTTTGTAAAACACCTGCCGATTTCCTGACGCTGGTGAAAGGTGGCGTTCCGGTGAATCGCATTAACGTTGGCAATATGCACTACGCCAATGGCAAGCAACAAATCGCCAAAACGGTTTCTGTGGATGCGGGTGATATCGCAGCATTTAACGACCTGAAAGCCGCTGGGGTGGAATGCTTCGTTCAGGGCGTCCCGACAGAGCCTGCTGTGGACCTCTTTAAATTACTTTGAGGGATTCATCATGGAAATCAGTCTGTTGCAGGCATTCGCGTTGGGCATTATCGCCTTTATCGCTGGCCTGGATATGTTTAACGGCCTAACCCATATGCACCGCCCGGTGGTCCTCGGCCCGTTGGTCGGGCTGGTACTTGGCGATCTGCATACCGGTATTTTAACCGGCGGTACGCTGGAACTGGTGTGGATGGGGCTGGCCCCGCTGGCGGGCGCACAGCCGCCTAACGTGATTATCGGTACTATCGTCGGCACGGCGTTTGCCATTACTACTGGCGTGAAACCCGATGTCGCGGTCGGTGTCGCCGTACCTTTCGCTGTCGCAGTACAGATGGGGATTACCTTCCTGTTCTCGGTGATGTCCGGCGTGATGTCCCGATGCGACCGGATGGCGGAGAACGCCGATACTCGCGGCATTGAACGCGTGAACTATCTGGCACTGCTGGCACTCGGCACTTTCTATTTTCTCTGCGCTTTCCTGCCTATCTACTTCGGCGCGGAACATGCAAAAACCATCATTGATGTCCTGCCGCAACGATTAATCGACGGCCTCGGCGTCGCGGGCGGCATCATGCCAGCAATCGGTTTTGCCGTGTTGCTGAAAATCATGATGAAAAACGTCTACATCCCCTACTTCATCCTGGGCTTTGTTGCCGCAGCCTGGCTCAAGTTACCGGTGTTGGCTATTGCTGCCGCTGCGCTGGCGATGGCGCTGATCGACCTGCTGCGTAAATCTCCTGAACCGACTCAACCTGCGGCACAGAAAGAGGAATTTGAAGATGGCATCTAATCAAACCACCCTGCCGAACGTCAGTGAAAACGAAGAAACACTGCTGACAGGCGTCAATGAAAACGTGTATGAAGATCAGAGCATTGGCGCAGAGCTGACGAAAAAAGATATCAACCGCGTCGCCTGGCGTTCCATGCTGTTACAGGCTTCTTTCAACTACGAACGTATGCAGGCTTCCGGCTGGCTGTACGGCCTGCTGCCAGCACTGAAAAAGATCCACACTAATAAACGCGACCTGGCGCGCGCTATGAAGGGGCATATGGGTTTCTTCAATACCCATCCGTTTCTGGTGACGTTTGTTATCGGCATTATCCTTGCGATGGAGCGTTCTAAGCAGGACGTTAACAGTATTCAGAGCACCAAAATTGCCGTCGGTGCGCCGCTCGGCGGGATTGGCGATGCGATGTTCTGGCTAACGCTACTGCCGATTTGTGGCGGGATAGGTGCAAGCCTCGCGCTACAAGGCTCTATTCTTGGCGCTGTCGTCTTTATTGTGCTGTTCAACGTGGTGCACCTGGGGCTGCGTTTTGGTCTGGCGCATTATGCTTACCGCATGGGCGTGGCGGCGATTCCACTCATTAAAGCAAATACCAAAAAAGTCGGCCATGCGGCATCTATCGTTGGGATGACGGTAATCGGCGCGCTGGTGGCAACCTATGTTCGTTTAAGCACCACGCTGGAAATCACCGCGGGCGACGCAGTGGTTAAGTTACAGGCTGATGTTATCGACAAACTGATGCCAGCCTTCTTACCGCTGGTCTACACCCTGACCATGTTCTGGCTGGTACGCCGCGGCTGGAGTCCGCTGCGCCTGATTGCGATTACCGTGGTTCTCGGCATCGTCGGTAAATTCTGCCATTTCCTTTAAATACAATGAGGTATTAGATGTTAAGTATTATTTTGACAGGGCATGGCGGATTTGCCAGCGGCATGGAAAAAGCAATGAAGCAAATTCTCGGTGAGCAATCGCAGTTTATCGCCATCGATTTTCCGGAAACCTCAAGCACCGCGCTGCTTACATCGCAGCTTGAAGAGGCCATCGCCCAACTGGATTGTGAAGACGGCATTGTTTTTCTGACGGATTTGCTGGGCGGCACGCCGTTTCGCGTAGCTTCAACGCTGGCGATGCAAAAACCGGGCTGTGAAGTGATCACCGGCACCAATTTGCAACTGCTACTGGAAATGGTGCTGGAGCGCGAAGGGTTAAGCGGTGAAGAGTTCCGTGTGCAGGCGCTGGAGTGTGGACATCGTGGGCTGACCAGTCTGGTGGACGAGTTAGGCCGCTGCCATGAAGAATGTCCGGTCGAGGAAGGAATATGACACACGTTCTGCGCGCCAGAAGGCTGCTGACTGAAGAGGGATGGCTCGATGACCATCAGTTGCGTATTGCTGACGGTGTAATCGCAGCAATCGAACCGATTCCAGTGGGCGTGACTGAACGCGATGCGGAACTGCTCTGTCCCGCTTACATCGACACCCATGTACACGGTGGTGCGGGCGTTGATGTAATGGATGACGCGCCGGATGCGCTCGACAAGCTGGCAATGCACAAGGCACGAGAAGGTGTCGGCAGTTGGTTACCGACCACCGTAACCGCGCCGCTTAATACCATTCATGCGGCGCTGAAACGTATTGCTCTACGCTGCCAGCGTGGCGGACCTGGTGCGCAAGTGCTGGGGAGTTATCTCGAAGGACCGTACTTCACGCCGCAGAATAAAGGCGCGCATCCGCCGGAGCTGTTTCGCGAGCTGGAAATTGCCGAGCTGGATCAATTGATTGCCGTTTCTCAGCACACCTTGCGCGTGGTAGCGCTGGCACCAGAAAAAGAAGGGGCATTGCAGGCCATCCGCCATCTTAAACAGCAAAACGTACGGGTGATGCTGGGGCATAGCGCGGCGACCTGGCAACAAACCCGTGCCGCGTTTGACGCTGGTGCCGACGGCCTGGTGCATTGCTATAACGGGATGACAGGTTTACATCACCGCGAACCGGGAATGGTTGGCGCGGGATTAACGGACAAGCGCGCCTGGCTGGAACTGATAGCCGATGGTCATCATGTACATCCGGCGGCGATGTCGCTGTGTTGTTGCTGTGCGAAAGAGAGAATCGTGCTGATCACCGACGCGATGCAGGCAGCCGGGATGCCGGATGGTCGCTATACGTTATGTGGTGAAGAAGTGCAGATGCACGATGGCGTTGTCCGTACCGCGTCCGGTGGGCTGGCGGGCAGTACGCTGTCTGTCGATGCGGCAGTGCGCAACATGGTCGAGTTGACGGGCGTAACGCCTGCGGAAGCCATCCATATGGCATCGCTGCATCCGGCGCGTATGCTGGGTGTTGATGGTGTTCTGGGATCGCTTAAACCGGGCAAACGCGCCAGCGTCGTTGCGCTGGATAGCGGGCTGCATGTGCAACAAATCTGGATTCAGGGTCAATTAGCTTCGTTTTGATGGTTTGCTCCTTTATTGGGCCTTCACTTCCCCCGTAAGGCCTTTCTTTTTCTTTCTTTTTGATCTGTGCAGCGGTGTCGGATGCGACGCTGACGCGTCTTCTTCGACCTACGGTACGCCGCATCCGGCAATCGGTGAACATAGCGACGTTATCACGCAATCCTTTAATCTTCCCTTTGTCTTTTCTTTCAATGATCACAAATTTCGTTTTATTTCTTTTTTCTCCATTGAACTTTCAGTTTCTTTTCTATAGATTTTAATCAACGAAAGACATCACCAAGTGAAATGAAACGAAAGGTAAGCGAAAGCGACAACGCCCGACGCCAAGTTCATCAGACTAAGGATTGAGTTATGCCAGAAAATTACACCCCTGCTGCCGCTGCAACCGGTACATGGACTGAAGAAGAGATCCGCCATCAGCCTCGCGCATGGATCCGTTCACTCACCAACATCGACGCGCTACGTTCCGCGCTCAATAACTTCCTTGAACCGTTACTGCGCAAAGAGAATCTGCGGGTAATCCTGACCGGAGCCGGAACCTCGGCATTTATCGGTGATATCATCGCGCCGTGGCTCGCCAGCCATACCGGTAAAAACTTCAGCGCCGTACCGACCACCGATCTGGTCACTAATCCGATGGACTACCTGAATCCAGCTCATCCGCTACTGTTGATCTCCTTCGGTCGATCCGGCAACAGCCCGGAAAGCGTCGCCGCCGTGGAACTGGCGAATCAGTTTGTACCGGAATGCTATCACCTGCCGATCACCTGCAACGAAGCGGGCGCTCTTTACCAAAACGCGATCAACAGCGACAACGCGTTTGCCCTGCTGATGCCCGCAGAAACGCACGATCGCGGCTTTGCGATGACCAGCAGCATTACCACCATGATGGCCAGCTGCCTCGCGGTTTTCGCACCTGAGACGATCAACAGCCAAACCTTCCGCGATGTGGCAGATCGTTGCCAGGAAATCCTGACCTCACTGGGCGATTTCAGCGAAGGTGTGTTTGGTTACGCACCGTGGAAACGGATCGTTTATCTCGGCAGCGGTGGCTTACAGGGCGCAGCACGCGAGTCGGCGCTGAAAGTACTGGAACTGACAGCGGGTAAACTGGCGGCCTTTTATGATTCCCCGACCGGATTCCGTCATGGCCCGAAATCGCTGGTCGATAACGAAACGCTGGTGGTGGTGTTTGTCTCCAGCCACCCTTACACCCGTCAGTATGATCTTGATCTGCTGGCAGAACTCCGCCGCGATAACCAGGCATTGCGCGTAATCGCCATCGCCGCGGAAAGCAACGACGTTATTACCGCCGGTCCACATATCATCCTGCCGCCGTCCCGTCACTTTATCGACGTTGAGCAGGCATTTTGCTTCCTGATGTACGCCCAGACGTTTGCACTGATGCAGTCGCTGCACATGGGTAATACGCCGGATACCCCATCAGCCAGTGGCACCGTTAACCGCGTGGTGCAAGGCGTAATCATTCATCCGTGGCAGGCATAAGAGGATCGCATTATGAGCATTATCTCCACCAAATATCTGTTACAGGATGCCCAGGCCAATGGCTACGCGGTGCCTGCCTTTAACATTCATAACGCCGAGACGATCCAGGCGATCCTCGAAGTGTGCAGTGAAATGCGATCGCCGGTGATCCTCGCCGGGACGCCGGGGACCTTTAAGCATATCGCGCTGGAAGAGATCTACGCCCTGTGTAGCGCCTATTCCACGACCTATAACATGCCGCTGGCACTGCATCTTGATCACCACGAATCGCTGGATGATATTCGCCGTAAAGTCCACGCAGGCGTGCGCAGTGCGATGATCGACGGCAGCCACTTCCCGTTTGCCGAGAACGTGAAGCTGGTGAAATCGGTTGTCGACTTCTGCCACTCACAGGATTGCAGCGTGGAAGCAGAACTGGGCCGCCTGGGCGGTGTTGAAGATGACATGAGCGTTGACGCCGAAAGTGCATTCCTGACCGATCCACAAGAAGCTAAACGCTTTGTCGAACTGACTGGCGTCGACAGCCTGGCGGTAGCGATTGGTACGGCGCACGGCTTATACAGCAAAACGCCGAAGATTGATTTCCAGCGGCTGGCGGAAATTCGTGAAGTGGTGGATGTTCCTCTGGTGCTGCATGGTGCCAGCGATGTCCCGGATGAATTTGTCCGTCGCACTATTGAACTTGGCGTCACAAAAGTGAACGTTGCCACAGAATTAAAAATAGCCTTCGCTGGCGCGGTTAAAGCCTGGTTTGCGGAAAATCCGCAGGGTAATGATCCTCGTTATTATATGCGCGTCGGAATGGATGCGATGAAAGAAGTTGTCAGAAATAAAATTAATGTCTGTGGTTCAGCGAATCGAATTTCAGCATAATCATTAGTTTTTTATGATTTATCCCAATGTACTTCCCGATTAATATCGGGGAGTGCCTTAATGGAAAAGGAGATGACTAAACCTTAATAAATACATAAGTACAATATCGCAACAATAATATATTTAAAAAAATTATATTATTCAACTTTATGGTGAGGATTACACAATGAGCAGTCCAAATATTCTCTTAACCCGTATTGATAACCGTCTGGTTCACGGTCAGGTTGGCGTGACCTGGACATCCACCATCGGTGCGAATCTGTTGGTAGTCGTGGATGATGTTGTCGCTAACGATGATATTCAACAGAAATTAATGGGTATTACCGCAGAAACCTACGGCGGTAATGCTGCCAACTTACTGATTTAGTGTATGATGGTGATTTTAAGGTGCTTGCGTGGCTTCCATTTCCATCAGATGTCCTTCCTGCTCCGCTACTGAAGGCGTGGTGCGTAACGGCAAAAGCACTGCCGGACATCAGCGCTATCTCTGCTCTCATTGCCGTAAAACATGGCAACTGCAGTTCACTTACACCGCTTCTCAACCCGGTACGCACCAGAAAATCATTGATATGGCCATGAATGGCGTTGGATGCCGGGCAACTGCCCGCATTATGGGCGTTGGTCTCAACACGATTTTACGTCACTTAAAAACTCAGGCCGCAGTCGGTAACCTCGCGCATACAGCCGGGCAGTGACGTCATCGTCTGCGCGGAAATGGGCGAACAGTGGGGCTATGTCGGGGCTAAATCGCGCCAGCGCTGGCTGTTTTACGCGTATGACAGGCTCCGGAAGACGGTTGTTGCGCACGTATTCGGTGAACGCACGATGGCGACGCTGGGGCGTCTTATGAGCCTGCTGTCACCCTTTGACGTGGTGATATGGATGACGGATGGCTGGCCGCTGTATGAATCCCGCCTGAAGGGAAAGCTGCACGTAATCAGCAAGCGATATACGCAGCGAATTGAGCGGCATAACCTGAATCTGAGGCAGCACCTGGCACGGCTGGGACGGAAGTCGCTGTCGTTCTCAAAATCGGTGGAGCTGCATGACAAAGTCATCGGGCATTATCTGAACATAAAACACTATCAATAAGTTGGAGTCATTACCACCTACGGCTTTGGCATTCGTTTCTTTACTATCGAAAAAACCATTAACGTCATCGGCAAAGCTGCACCGCATCAGAAGATCTTCCTGATTTGCCGTACGCCACAAACGGTACGTAAATTGGTAGAAGGTGGTATTGACCTGAAAGATGTCAACGTCGGCAATATGCATTTCTCGGAAGGGAAAAAGCAAATCAGCAGTAAAGTTTATGTCGATGACCAGGATCTCACGGACTTACATTTTATTAAACAACGTGGCGTGAATGTTTTCATTCAGGACGTCCCTGGCGATCAAAAAGAACAAATCCCTGACTAAATCTAAAATCGCCTTAATATTGGTTTGAGGTAATAAAAATGCATGAAATAACCCTACTCCAGGGATTATCCCTGGCGGCGTTAGTTTTCTTTCTGGGGATTGATTTTTGGCTGGAAGCCTTATTTTTATTCCGCCCGATAATCGTTTGTACCCTTACAGGTGCTATTCTCGGTGATATTCAGACTGGCTTAATTACCGGTGGCCTGACAGAGTTGGCTTTCGCCGGATTAACCCCTGCAGGTGGTGTTCAGCCGCCCAACCCTATTATGGCGGGTCTGATGACCACTGTCATTGCATGGTCTACGGGCGTTGATGCCAAAACGGCAATTGGTCTTGGCCTGCCGTTTAGTTTGTTAATGCAGTACGTCATTCTGTTCTTCTATTCCGCTTTCTCATTATTTATGACCAAAGCCGATAAATGCGCAAAAGAGGCGGATACGGCAGCATTTTCCCGACTTAACTGGACAACGATGCTCATCGTCGCTTCAGCGTATGCGGTGATTGCTTTCCTCTGTACTTACCTGGCACAAGGGGCGATGCAGGCGCTGGTGAAAGCGATGCCCGCTTGGCTGACCCACGGCTTTGAAGTGGCTGGCGGTATTCTGCCTGCCGTTGGTTTTGGCTTGCTGCTGCGCGTGATGTTCAAAGCGCAATATATCCCTTACCTGATCGCCGGTTTCCTGTTCGTTTGCTACATCCAGGTCAGCAACCTGTTGCCGGTTGCCGTGCTGGGTGCAGGCTTTGCGGTGTATGAGTTTTTCAATGCGAAATCCCGGCAGCAAGCGCAACCGCAGTCCGTTGTCAGTAATAATGAAGAAGAGGACTACAGCAATGGGATCTGAAATCAGTAAAAAAGATATCACCCGTCTGGGCTTTCGTTCGTCACTGCTGCAAGCGAGCTTTAACTACGAAAGGATGCAGGCGGGCGGTTTTACCTGGGCGATGTTGCCGATCCTGAAAAAGATTTATAAGGACGACAAACCGGGCCTAAGCGCGGCGATGAAAGATAACCTCGAATTTATTAATACCCACCCGAATCTGGTCGGATTCCTGATGGGGTTATTAATTTCGATGGAAGAAAAAGGAGAAAACCGCGACACCATTAAAGGCCTCAAAGTGGCACTGTTTGGCCCAATCGCCGGGATTGGCGATGCGATTTTCTGGTTTACCTTATTGCCGATTATGGCGGGAATTTGCTCATCATTTGCCAGCCAGGGAAACTTGCTGGGGCCGATTCTATTTTTCGCCGTTTACCTGCTTATCTTCTTCCTGCGCGTCGGCTGGACCCACGTCGGTTATTCAGTCGGCGTGAAGGCTATTGATAAAGTGCGAGAGAACTCGCAGATGATTGCTCGTTCGGCAACCATCCTCGGGATCACGGTAATCGGCGGGCTGATCGCTTCGTATGTGCATATTAACGTGGTGACATCGTTTGCCATCGACAGTACCCACAGCGTCGCACTGCAGCAGGATTTCTTCGATAAAGTCTTCCCGAACATTTTACCGATGGCCTACACCCTGCTGATGTATTACTTCCTGCGGGTGAAAAAAGCGCATCCGGTGCTGTTAATCGGCGTGACTTTTGTGCTCTCTATTGTTTGTTCCGCATTCGGCATTTTGTAAATGGAACGAGGCACTGCGTCTGGCGGTGCCTCTTTACTTAAGGAATTTCATCCTGTGCAAACCCTTCAACAAGTTGAAAACTATACGGCGTTAAGTGAACGTGCCAGCGAATATTTATTGGCCGTGATCCGTAGTAAACCGGATGCCGTGATTTGCCTGGCGACCGGAGCCACGCCATTACTGACGTATCATTATCTGGTAGAAAAAATCCACCAGCAGCAGGTTGATGTCAGCCAGCTCACCTTCGTGAAGCTCGACGAATGGGTGGATCTGCCATTAACAATGCCTGGCACCTGCGAAACTTTCCTACAACAGCATATCGTGCAGCCGCTGGGGCTGCGTGAAGACCAGCTCATCAGCTTTCGCTCTGAAGAGATAAATGAGACAGAGTGCGAACGGGTAACGAACCTGATTGCGCGCAAAGGCGGTCTGGATTTATGCGTTCTCGGATTGGGGAAAAACGGTCATCTTGGGCTGAACGAACCGGGAGAAAGCCTGCAACCGGCCTGCCATATCAGTCAACTTGATGCCAGAACACAGCAACATGAGATGTTAAAAACCGCGGGCCGTCCCGTGACTCGTGGGATCACCTTAGGCCTGAAGGATATTCTCAATACCCGCGAAGTTTTGCTACTGGTGACTGGCGAAGGAAAGCAGGATGCGACAGAACGTTTTCTCACGGCTAAAGTCTCTACCGCTATCCCGGCTTCGTTTTTATGGCTGCATAACCATTTCACATGCGTGATTGATGAAATGTGTCGTCGTTAACTCGCCTGGTAAAGGCGTTGTAGCGCTATTCCTGCTGCAACGCCTGTAATCACTCTCCCTGCTGCTCCAGTGCATACTTATACAGCGCATTTTTCTTCACGCCGTGAATTTCTGCTGCCAGCGCCGCCGCTTTTTTCAGTGGCAGTTCTGCCTGCAACAGCGCCAGCGTGCGCAGGGCATCGGCGGGTAAGTCTTCTTCCTGTGCTTTATGGCCTTCGACAATCAGTACCATTTCGCCTTTGCGACGGTTTTCATCTTCTTTGACCCACGCCAGCAGCTCGCCAACGGGCGCGCCGTGAATGGTTTCCCAGGTTTTGGTCAGCTCACGCGCCAGAACGACGTAGCGGGATTCGCCTAATACCGCAACGATATCTTCCAGGCTATCTAACAGACGGTGGGTAGATTCATAAAAAATCAGCGTGCGCGGCTCCGCTTCAATGGCTTTTAGCGCATCACGGCGGCCTTTTGATTTGGCAGGTAAAAAGCCTTCATAACAAAAACGATCGGATGGTAAACCCGCGGCGCTTAACGCAGTGATAGCAGCACACGGCCCGGGTAGCGGCACCACGCGAATCCCCGCTTCACGGCAGGTACGCACCAGATGGTAGCCAGGATCGTTAATTAGCGGCGTTCCGGCATCGGAAACCAGCGCAATGTTTTGCCCCTCTTGCAGCTTCGCCAGCAGCGTTTCGGCTTTTTGTTGTTCGTTATGGTCGTGCAGCGCAAACAACCGAGCATTAATCCCAAAATGTTGCAGCAATAAACCGGTGTGACGCGTATCCTCGGCGGCAATCAGATCAACGGCCTGTAATACCTCCAACGCACGCTGGGTGATATCCGCCAGATTGCCGATTGGCGTCGGTACAATGTAAAGCTGGCCCTGAGAATTATCCGCCGATTGGTGTTGTTTCATTGTGTCGTCCGTATTGCCGATTTAATATTGAGCATTGCGTAAAAAAAATATCACTGGATACATTATGGTACCCTCAACATTTTCTCGTTTGAAAGCCGCGCGTTGTCTGCCTGTTGTTCTGGCAGCCCTGATTTTCGCCGGTTGTGGCACCCATACTCCCGATCAGTCCACTGCTTATATGCAGGGCACGGCGCAGGCTGATTCTGCCTTTTACCTGCAACAGATGCAGCAAAGTTCTGATGATACCAGGATCAACTGGCAATTACTCGCCATTCGTGCACTGGTGAAAGAAGGTAAACCGGACAGGCGGTGGAGTTGTTTAACCAACTACCGCAAGAACTGAACGATTCTCAGCGTCGCGAGAAAACACTGCTGGCGGCAGAGATTAAACTGGCGCAGAAAGATTTTGCTGGCGCGCAAAACTTGCTGGCGAAAATCACACCTGCAGATTTAGAACAAAACCAGCAAGCGCGTTACTGGCAGGCAAAAATCGATGCCAGCCAGGGGCGTCCTTCCATTGATTTACTGCGCGCGTTAATTGCTCAGGAACCGCTGCTCGGCGCGAAAGAAAAGCAGCAGAATATTGACGTCACCTGGCAGGCGCTCTCCTCCATGACTCAGGAACAGGCGAATACGCTGGTGATCAATGCCGACGAAAATATTCTGCAAGGCTGGTTGGATCTGCAGCGCATCTGGTTTGATAACCGTAACGATCCCGACATGATGAAAGCCGGGATCGCCGACTGGCAGAAACGTTATCCGAACAACCCGGGCGCGAAAATGCTGCCAACGCAGTTGGTTAACGTAAAAGCGTTTAAACCAGCATCGACCAACAAAATCGCCCTGCTGTTGCCACTGAATGGCCAGGCAGCGGTATTTGGTCGCACTATTCAGCAAGGCTTTGAAGCGGCGAAAAATATCGGCACTCAGCCAGTGGCGGCCCAGGTAGCTGCCGCACCTGCCGCAGACGTAGCAGAACAACCTCAGCCGCAAACCGTGGATGGCGTTGCCAGCCCGGCACAAGCCTCGGTTAGCGATCTGACCGGTGAACAACCTGCGGCCCAGCCGGTGCCTGTAAGCGCCCCGGTGGCAACCACCGCAGCGGTAAGCGCACCCGCGAATCCATCCGCAGAGCTGAAAATCTACGATACATCATCACAACCACTTAGCCAGATCCTCAACCAGGTTCAACAGGATGGTGCGAGTATTGTGGTCGGTCCGTTGCTGAAAAATAACGTTGAAGAGTTGCTGAAGAGCAACACTCCGCTGAACGTGCTGGCACTGAACCAGCCGGAGAATATCGAAAACCGCGTCAATATTTGTTACTTCGCGCTTTCACCGGAAGACGAAGCGCGCGATGCAGCGCGTCATATTCGTGACCAGGGTAAACAAGCGCCGCTGGTGCTGATCCCACGCAGTTCATTGGGCGATCGCGTAGCCAATGCGTTTGCGCAAGAGTGGCAGAAACTGGGTGGCAGCACCGTTCTGCAACAAATTTGGTTCCACCAGCGAATTACGCGCGGGTGTTAACGGCGGTTCTGGTATTGCTTTAACGGGTAGCCCGATTACTCCCAGAGCGACAACCGACTCCGGCATGACGACCAACAATCCAACGCTGCAAACCACGCCAACCGATGACCAGTTCACCAATAATGGCGGTCGTGTCGATGCGGTGTACATTGTGGCAACGCCGGGTGAAATCGCTTTTATCAAACCAATGATCGCCATGCGTAACGGTAGCCAGAGCGGTGCAACGCTGTACGCCAGCTCCCGCAGTGCGCAAGGGACCGCGGGCCCGGATTTCCGCCTGGAGATGGAAGGCTTGCAGTACAGCGAAATCCCGATGCTGGCAGGCGGTAATCTGCCGTTAATGCAGCAGGCGCTCAGCGCGGTGAACAACGATTATTCGCTGGCTCGCATGTATGCGATGGGCGTCGATGCCTGGTCGTTGGCAAATCATTTCTCACAAATGCGCCAGGTTCAGGGTTTTGAAATCAACGGTAATACCGGAAGTCTGACGGCTAACCCGGATTGCGTAATTAACAGGAAGTTATCATGGCTACAGTACCAACAAGGTCAGGTAGTCCCCGCCAGTTAACCACTAAACAGACCGGCGATGCGTGGGAAGCACAAGCGCGTCGCTGGCTGGAGAGCAAAGGACTGCGGTTTGTCGCCGCTAACGTGAACGAGCGTGGCGGCGAGATCGATCTGATAATGCGTGAAGGCCGGACCACCGTTTTTGTCGAGGTGCGTTACCGCCGCTCTGCGCTTTATGGCGGCGCGGCAGCCAGTGTGACCCGCAGCAAACAACACAAATTATTACAGACTGCCCGCTTGTGGCTCGCGCGTCATAATGGGAGTTTTGATACTGTGGATTGCCGGTTCGATGTGGTAGCCTTCACCGGGAATGAGGTTGAGTGGATTAAGGATGCCTTTAATGACCACTCATAATTAAGGTTTAAGGATTAGCGTGCAAGAAAGAATTAAAGCTTGCTTCACTGAAAGCATTCAAACTCAAATTGCGGCGGCAGAGGCGCTTCCGGATGCCATCTCGCGTGCAGCTATGACGCTGGTTCAGTCTCTGCTCAATGGCAACAAAATCCTCTGTTGTGGTAATGGAACTTCCGCTGCCAATGCACAGCATTTTGCTGCCAGCATGATCAACCGTTTCGAAACGGAGCGGCCCAGCTTACCTGCCATTGCACTAAATACTGATAATGTTGTCTTAACGGCAATTGCCAACGATCGCTTACATGATGAAGTGTATGCAAAACAGGTGCGGGCGCTGGGTCATGCGGGAGATGTATTGTTAGCCATTTCCACCCGTGGCAACAGCCGCGATATTGTAAAAGCGGTAGAAGCTGCCGTTACGCGTGATATGACCATTGTGGCATTAACCGGCTATGACGGCGGTGAACTTGCAGGTTTGTTAGGGCCACAGGATGTGGAGATCCGCATTCCTTCGCATCGTAGTGCTCGCATTCAGGAGATGCATATGCTGACGGTAAATTGCCTGTGCGATCTGATCGATAACACGCTTTTCCCTCACCAGGATGTTTAAGGAGAATACATGAAGGCATTATCGCCAATCGCAGTCCTTATTTCCGCGCTGCTGTTGCAAGGTTGTGTTGCCGCTGCCGTAGTGGGTACTGCTGCTGTGGGTACCAAAGCCGCAACTGACCCACGCAGTGTCGGCACCCAGGTGGACGATGGTACCCTGGAAGTGCGCGTGAACAGCGCATTGTCGAAAGACGAACAAATTAAGAAAGAAGCGCGCATTAATGTAACGGCCTATCAGGGCAAAGTGCTGCTAGTTGGGCAGTCACCAAACGCTGAACTTTCGGCTCGCGCTAAACAAATTGCGATGGGCGTAGACGGTGCCAACGAAGTGTATAACGAGATTCGTCAGGGCCAGCCGATTGGTCTGGGCGAAGCGTCTAACGATACGTGGATCACCACCAAAGTGCGTTCGCAGCTCTTAACCAGCGATCTGGTGAAATCGTCCAACGTGAAAGTGACCACCGAAAACGGTGAAGTGTTCCTGATGGGGCTGGTGACTGAACGTGAAGCGAAAGCGGCGGCAGATATTGCCAGCCGGGTAAGCGGCGTGAAGCGGGTAACCACGGCGTTTACGTTTATTAAATAAGCCATTGATCGGTCGTTGAAGTAAATATTCACACCTTAGCCGACCTGTTCCCCTCACCCTAACCCTCTCCCCAAAGGGGAGAGGGGACCGTCCAGTGCTGTATTCAGGAGCATCCAACATCTTAGGCCAACAGCGCCAACCCGCCGACAATCACACCAGACACTGCCACCATCGCCCCTGTCAGCCATAAGGCTTTCGCCGGGAACGCTTTGCGCAGCATAATCAGTGACGGCAAACTCACCGCCGGGAGCGTCATCAACAATGCCAGCGCCGGAGCGGTTCCCATGCCTGCCAGCATCATCGTTTGTACAATCGGAATTTCTGCTGCCGTGGGAATGACAAACAAGCATCCTGCCACCGCCATCGCCACCACCCACATCAGGCTGTTATCGACAGCACCATCGGCATGGGGGAATAACCAGACGCGAGCGGCACCCAACACCAGTACTGCAAGGATGTAAACCGGGATCGTACTCCAGAAAAGCGTCCATAGCGCCCTGCCCCAGCGGCTAAAAAATCCTCCCTGTGCTTCCGGTATGTCAATTTCGACCGGTGCCTGCGTTTGCGGTGTTTCACGCACCCATTTTTGCACCAGCGTCGCAATCAGCAACACCATCACCAGCCCCGCCACCAGACGAATCGCGGCAAAGCCCCAGCCAAAGGACAAATCCCATGAATACCAGCGTCGCCGGGTTTAACAACGGATTCCCCATCCAGAATGCCAGCGCGCCCCCATCGATACCTGTTGACGCCGCATTCCCGCCGCGACCGGAGCCGCACAGCAGGTACACATCATGCCCGGCAGCGAAAACAGCGTTCCCAGCAGCGTGCCGCGAAAGCGCGATTGCCCAAGCGTACGCAATAACCAGTCACGCGGGATCAGCACCTGAATCAACGACCCGAGCAGTACGCCCAGCACCGCCGCTTTCCATACCGCGAGGAAATAGATCATCGCGTAATCCAACGCCGCCTGCCACGGATTAGCATCCGCCTGCGCAAGGATAGATTTACCGATACTGTGGGTTTCGGCAGCAGTAAACGCTTTGCCGTAGTAAGGTTGCCATTTCACATACCAGAGACCAGCAATGACAACGAGAAAGAAAAGCGCGGGTTTCCACCACTGAATGGGCGTTGCCGCCTGAGATGAAGACTGACCAGTCATAGCATTCCCCAGGAATAAGATATGATAATTGAGCGCGTGAATATTACGCTCACTATCATTTCTTGGGAATAATTATTCAGCTCTTTTGCGTAATTCTGAAGAGCTTAAAATCGTCACACCTTCATGCTCAGGCCGCATCGCCTCTGCCAGCATGACCCGCGCCACGTCTCGCGCATCAATGGATTTCCAGTTACCCGGTAACAAACGGAACAGCGGCGCAAAAAGCGTTTCGTTCATCCGCTGTTTGCTACGATCGCCCAGCAACATCGAAGGGCGAGCAATGGTCAATTTCGGCCAGTTCTGGGCGATTAATGCTTCTTCCATCTCCCCTTTGACGCGGTTATAGAAAAACGGCGAGTGGGCATTAGCACCCATAGCACTGACTACCAGCATATGCTGCGCACCAAGCCGCCGCCCGGTTAAGGCGGTGTCCACTACCAGCGTGTAATCGGCATGAATAAACGCCTCTTTACTCCCCGCTTCTCGCCGCGTGGTGCCGAGACAACAAAACACAATGTCGATGGGATCGGTGACCTGCGCCAGCGCGTCGGTCAGTTGCGGATCATGGGGATTAAACACCCCTGACATATCGCCCAACGGACGTCGCGTCGGCGCGGCTATGGCGTTAACTTTCGGTTCGTTAATCAACATCCGCAGCAGGTGACCGCCCACCAGCCCCGTTGCGCCTGTAATCAGTACCTGACTCATCTTCGCTCCTTTACAGAATTGTCTGCCTTGCGCTCCCCGGCTCATGCACCAGGCTTAATAGACCATGAGGTAATTATCCCCGATTGTGGGAAATTCGCCTCATCCAATGCAACATCGCGGAGGAAGCATGAGTAAGAAAATTGCCGTTTTAATCAGTGATGAATTTGAGGATTCAGAATTTACTTCACCCGCAGACGAGTTCCGTAAAGCCGGACACGAAGTGATTACCATTGAAAAGCAAGCGGGTAAAACGGTGAAAGGCAAAAAAGGAGAAGCCAGCGTGGCCATCGATAAATCCATCGATGAAGTGACGCCCGCAGAGTTCGATGCCCTGCTGCTACCGGGCGGCCATTCACCGGATTATCTGCGTGGCGACAACCGTTTTGTCACCTTCACCCGCGATTTTGTGAATAGCGGCAAACCTGTTTTCGCCATCTGTCACGGTCCGCAGCTGCTGATCAGCGCCGATGTGATTCGGGGGCGCAAACTGACTGCCGTTAAACCGATCATTATTGATGTTAAAAACGCGGGCGCGGAATTTTACGATCAGGAAGTGGTGGTCGATAAAGATCAGCTGGTTACCAGCCGTACACCGGACGATCTGCCAGCGTTTAACCGCGAGGCATTACGCCTGCTCGGTGCCTGAGTTACGTAGCCAGATCATTTTTTTACCAAAGCCCAGCGTGTTGTCGGTGAATTTGATTTCATCAAACCGGATTTCCCACACCGGTGCCGACAGCATTCTGGCAACCGGAAAGCGACGATTGTACGCCTGGCGCGCAAGGTCGCTTTCCTCACCTTCAAGCCTGCGGATCTCGCCTTTAAATTGCACGCCGCGAATTAACGCTACCGTTTTCGGCTGACCGTTTACCGTTCCGGCAACTGCCGCCTGCGGCCCACTCATCTGCGCGTGGCGCGTTTTTTCTTCCGTCAAAATGTAGAAGGCGACTTTCTGTGTATCAAAAAGATAAAAGGCATTAGCGCACCAGAGTTCCCCTTCCTGCTGTACACACCAGGTGACAACATGTTGTTTTTCCAGCCAACGGCTGATGGCGGTGAGTGTTTCCATTGCTGTTCTCTTTTATACTGTGGGCCTGACCTTAACATGCGACGCAGACGATGACACCCTGGTTTCTTTACTTGATCCGTACCGCCGACAATAAGCTTTATACCGGGATCACCACAGATGTCGAACGCCGCTATCAGCAGCACCAAAGCGGCAAAGGGGCGAAAGCACTGCGCGGGAAAGGAGAACTAACGCTGGCGTTTTCCGCGCCAGTAGGCGATCGTTCGCTGGCACTACGGGCGGAATATCGCGTTAAGCAACTGACCAAACGGCAAAAAGAGCGTCTGGTAGCGGAAGGCACAGGGTTTGCAGAACTGTTGAGCAGCCTGCAAACCCCAAAGATTAAAAGCGATTGAAGTGCTCGTGATACTCAACCAGACCAGTTACACCGTTCAGCGCGTCATCCGCTAAACGATGTACCTGGAAGGCACTTTCAGTGCCCGGCCAGCGGCAACGCAGATCGTGATGTGCCGCCAGTTCAAAGCCGAAACGGCTGTACAGCGCCGGATCGCCCAGCGTCACCACTGCGGCATAGCCGAACTCATTAAGCGAATCGAGTCCTTCATAGACCAGTTGGCGTGCCAGCCCCTGTCCACGGTATTTTTCATCTACCGCCAGCGGTGCCATGCCGACCCATTGCAGGTCTTCGCCCTGCACATCAACCGGACTAAATGCCACATAGCCAATGACCTGACCTTCGTCATCTGTCGCCACCAGCCCCAGCGTCAGAAAGCCATCTTCACGCAGATCGTGAACCAGCTTCGCTTCCGCATCACTTTCGAATGAACGACGCAGCAGGGCATCAATACCCGGCGCATCAATGGGAATTTCTACTCGAATTAGCATGGTTCACCTACCGATGTCTGTTTGGTTTCAGGCGCGGTTTTCATTCCCGCCTCAACAAAATCCGCCAGTTGCAGCAGCATCATGCGTAAGGCTTTCGGCATTTGCTCCAGTTCAATGGCGTCCATCAGGTTTTTCACATACAGCCCCAGCTCCGTATCGCCTTCAATTACCAGCCGACGCTGGAAGAAGAGCGTATCCGGATCTTGTTTACGCGCCGCAATCATCAGCAGATCGCTGGCGTCGGCACTAAAACTCACATCAGCTTGCGCGTTCTGGCTAACGACCAGTTTGCCATTCACCACCGAGGTAAACCATTGCAGGTCAATATCACGCACATGAATACTTAACCAGCGGCCTTCAAGAAACTCCAGCTCGCCATCATCCAACGCCTGGCGGAATTGCCAGCTTAAGACCTGCTCAAGAACCTGGCGTTTTAGCGCAAATGGCGTCAGTTTTACCGGTACACTCAACAGAGATGGCCCCAAATGCACAATACGGGAACGCAGTTTATCCAACACGAGTTTTACTCCCTGTTTCAACAATCATCCTATTTTGCCATATCAGAAAAATAACATAGCGGTATAAATCAACAATTCCATATGAAATTGCTGCTACCACCAATACAACTTTAACTGCCTTAAATCAAAAATTGTCGCAGCAAGGTTAACTAAAATCCCAGTTCGTTAACATTTTTGCGCTTTGATAGCGCAACCTTCAGGAAAAATTATGGAGCTGCTCTGCCCTGCCGGAAATCTCCCGGCGCTTAAGGCGGCCATCGAAAACGGCGCAGATGCTGTTTATATCGGGCTAAAAGATGATACCAATGCCCGTCACTTCGCCGGCCTTAACTTTACCGAGAAAAAATTGCAGGAAGCGGTGAGTTTTGTCCATCAACATCGCCGCAAACTTCACATCGCGATTAACACTTTTGCGCATCCGGACGGTTACGCCCGCTGGCAGCGCGCCGTGGATATGGCGGCGCAGCTGGGTGCCGACGCGCTGATCCTCGCCGACCTCGCCATGCTGGAGTACGCCGCCGAGCGTTACCCGCATATTGAGCGTCATGTGTCAGTGCAGGCTTCGGCGACCAATGAAGAGGCGATTAACTTTTATCATCGCCATTTTGACGTTGCCCGCGTGGTGCTGCCGCGCGTGTTGTCGATTCATCAGGTGAAACAACTGGCACGGGTCACACCTATCCCGCTGGAAGTGTTTGCTTTCGGCAGCCTGTGCATTATGTCGGAAGGCCGTTGCTATCTGTCGTCGTATCTGACGGGTGAGTCGCCCAACACTGTGGGTGCGTGTTCTCCGGCCCGTTTCGTGCGCTGGCAACAAACGCCGCAGGGGCTGGAATCCCGCCTGAACGAAGTGCTGATCGACCGTTATCAGGACGGCGAAAACGCAGGTTATCCGACGCTGTGTAAAGGGCGTTATCTGGTGGACGGCGAGCGCTATCACGCGCTGGAAGAACCCACCAGTCTCAATACCCTGGAACTGCTGCCGGAGTTAATGGCAGCGAATATTGCTTCGGTGAAAATTGAAGGCCGCCAGCGTAGCCCGGCGTATGTCAGCCAGGTGGCGAAAGTCTGGCGTCAGGCTATCGACCGTTGTAAGGCCGATCCGCAAAACTTCGTACCGCAAAGCGCGTGGATGGAGACGCTCGGGTCGATGTCCGAAGGCACGCAGACCACCCTTGGCGCGTATCACCGTAAATGGCAGTGAGAAGAGCAATGAAATATTCCTTAGGGCCAGTGCTGTGGTACTGGCCAAAAGAGACGCTGGAAGAATTTTATCAGCAGGCCGCCGCCAGCAGCGCCGACGTGATTTATCTTGGTGAAGCGGTCTGTAGCAAACGCCGGGCAACCAAAGTTGGCGACTGGCTGGAGATGGCAAAATCGCTCGCCGGAAGTGGCAAGCAGATTGTGCTCTCCACGCTGGCACTGGTGCAGGCATCCTCCGAACTGGGCGAACTGAAACGCTATGTTGAGAACGGTGAGTTTCTGATTGAAGCCAGCGATCTCGGCGTGGTGAATATGTGCGCTGAACGCAAACTGCCGTTCGTCGCCGGGCACGCGCTGAACTGCTACAACGCGGTGACGCTGAAAATATTGCTCAAACAGGGCATGATGCGCTGGTGTATGCCGGTGGAGCTTTCCCGCGACTGGTTGGTGAATCTGCTTAATCAGTGCGATGAGCTGGGCATTCGCAACCAGTTTGAAGTGGAAGTCCTGAGCTACGGTCATCTGCCGCTGGCCTACTCCGCCCGCTGCTTTACCGCGCGTTCGGAAGACCGCCCAAAAGATGAGTGTGAAACCTGCTGCATTAAGTATCCGAACGGGCGCAACGTGCTGTCGCAGGAAAACCAACAAGTGTTTGTACTCAATGGCATTCAGACCATGAGCGGCTACGTTTACAACCTCGGTAACGAGCTGGCATCCATGCAGGGGCTGGTCGATGTGGTCCGCCTGTCACCGCAGGGTACTGACACTTTCGCAATGCTCGACGCCTTCCGCGCTAATGAAAATGGCGCTGCGCCACTACCGCTGACGGCAAACAGCGACTGTAACGGCTACTGGCGGCGGCTGGCAGGACTGGAGCTGCAAGCCTAAGCAAATAGCTCACTTTGTTAACAACTTTAACTACTCTTTAATGCAGTATTAAAGATTAATCGGTAACAAAGTGAGCTGTTATGACTGATAAAACCATTCCGTTTTCGCTACTCGATCTGGCCCCTATTCCCGAAGGTTCTTCAGCGCGAGAAGCGTTCTCCCACTCTCTCGACCTCGCCCGTCTGGCTGAAAAGCGCGGCTATCATCGCTACTGGCTGGCTGAACACCACAATATGACCGGTATTGCCAGTGCTGCAACATCAGTTTTGATTGGCTATCTGGCGGCGAATACCACTACGCTGCATCTGGGGTCTGGCGGTGTGATGTTGCCTAATCACTCACCATTGGTGATCGCCGAACAGTTCGGCACGCTTAATACGTTCTATCCGGGGCGAATCGATTTGGGGCTGGGTCGCGCGCCGGGTAGTGACCAGCGAACCATGATGGCTCTACGTCGTCATATGAGCGGCGATATTGATAATTTTCCCCGCGATGTCGCGGAGCTGGTGGACTGGTTTGACGCCCGCGATCCCAATCCGCATGTGCGCCCGGTACCAGGCTATGGCGAGAAAATCCCCGTGTGGTTGTTAGGCTCCAGCCTTTACAGCGCGCAACTGGCGGCGCAGCTTGGTCTGCCGTTTGCGTTTGCCTCACACTTCGCGCCGGATATGTTGTTCCAGGCGCTGCATCTTTATCGCAGCAACTTCAAACCGTCGGCACGGTTGGAGAAACCGTATGCGATGGTGTGCATCAATATTATCGCCGCCGACAGCAACCGCGACGCTGAATTTCTGTTTACCTCGATGCAGCAAGCCTTTGTGAAGCTGCGCCGTGGCGAAACCGGGCAACTGCCGCCGCCGATTCAAAATATGGATCAGTTCTGGTCACCGTCCGAGCAGTATGGCGTGCAGCAGGCGCTGAGTATGTCGCTGGTGGGTGATAAAGCGAAAGTGCGTCATGGTTTGCAGTCGATCCTGCGCGAAACCGACGCCGATGAGATTATGGTTAACGGGCAGATTTTCGACCACCAGGCGCGCCTGCATTCGTTTGAGCTGGTGATGGATGTGAAGGAAGAATTATTGGGGTAGTGTGTTTTAACGTAGGAAGCCTTATCCGAGATGGTAACGCTGTCCTACACAATGCCTGATAAGCGAAGCGCATCAGGCATTGTGTAGGCAGCAGAAATGTCGGATAAGGCACCGCTGATTACTGATACACCGGCAGCAAATTAAAGCTCGATAAGATATGGACCAGTGCGTTGCCAACGCCAAATACCAGAATCAGCATAATCATCGGCTTGCCGCCCCAGACGCGGAATTTCGGGCTACCAAAGCGTTTACGCGATGCGCGGGCCAACAGCGCCGGAACAATTGCCGCCCAGATGGTAGCCGCTAAGCCAGCATAACCAATGGCGTACAGGAATCCGTTAGGAAACAGCAGGCCACCCACAACAGGCGGGGCAAAGGTCAGCAACGCTGTTTTCAAACGGCCCATAGCCGAGTCGTCGAAACCAAACAGATCTGCCAGATAGTCAAACAAACCCAGCGTTACGCCAAGGAACGAACTCGCTACCGCAAAGTTTGAGAATACGACCAGCAGAAGATCCAGGCTACGGCTGTTCAGCACGCCGCTTAACGCCTGTACCAGCACATCAATATTACCGCCCTTCTCGGCGATGCCGATAAACTCCGGACGAGGGATGTTGCCCATCGTCGCCAGCAACCAGATGGTATACAGCGCCAGCGCCATCAGCGTACCGTACACCAGGCATTTCACGATGGTTTTCGGATCTTTGCCGTAATACTTCATCAGGCTCGGCACGTTACCGTGATAACCAAACGATGCCAGACAGAATGGCAGTGTCATCAGCAGATACGGCGCATAAGACGCATTGCTTTCGGCGACGTTGAACAATGTCGCAGGCTGTACATGCCCCAGTAGGCTACCGAAGGTGAGGAAGAAGGTAATGACTTTCGCACCCAGCACAATCGCCGTCATCCGGCTGACCGCTTTGGTGCTCAACCACACCACAAACGCCACCAGCAGTGCAAAACCAAAACCCGCTGCCCGTGCCGGGACGTTCAATGACATCTCTGCGAAGGTATGATGCAGAATCGAACCGCTGGCAGAAATATAGGCATAGGTCAGGATATAGAGCACAAAGGCAATGGAAATGCCGTTGACCACGTTCCAGCCTTTGCCCAGCAAATCTTTGGTGATGGTGTCAAAGCTAGAACCGATTCGGTAATTCAGGTTAGCTTCCAGAATCATCAAGCCGGAATGCAGCATACAGAACCAGGTAAAGATCAGCGCCGCCATTGACCAGAAGAACCACGCCCCGGACATGACCACAGGCAGAGAAAACATCCCTGCGCCAATAATGGTGCCGCCGATAATCACCACGCCGCCAAGCAGCGACGGTGACGTTTGGGTGGTGGTTAGTGTTGCCATGAGGGCTTCTCTCCAGTGAAAAATAGTGCGACTGCGTTGTTATGCATTGCACTGTACCAGTACATGAGTACAAAAGACAGAAAAAAAGCCCCGATTGTTAAAATCGGGGCTGTATATATTATTTTACAGACTGTATTCGCTGTTCAGCGATGATTACGCATCGCCACCGAAACGACGACGACCGGTAGAGTCATCACGACGCGGTGCGCGGCCTTCACGACGTTCGCCGCTAAAACGACGACCATCACCACGGCCACCTTCACGGCGTTCACCGCTGAAGTTACGACCGCCTTCACGACGTTCGCCACCGAAACCACGACCACCGCCACGACGCTCACCGCCAGTATGCGGCTGTGCATCGCCCAGTAACTGCATATTCATCGGCTTGTTGAGAATGCGAGTACGCGTAAAGTGTTGCAGCACTTCACCCGGCATACCTTTCGGCAGTTCGATGGTGGAGTGAGAAGCAAACAGCTTGATGTTACCGATGTAACGGCTGCTGATGTCGCCTTCGTTAGCAATCGCACCAACGATATGACGAACTTCAACACCATCATCGCGGCCCACTTCAATGCGGTACAGCTGCATATCGCCAACATCACGACGTTCACGACGCGGACGATCTTCACGGTCACCACGCGGGCCACGGTCGTTACGATCGCGCGGACCACGGTCATCACGGTCACGGAATTCACGTTTCGGACGCATCGGCGCATCTGGCGGAACAATCAGAGTACGTTCACCCTGTGCCATTTTCAGCAGAGCAGCGGCCAGCGTTTCGAGATCCAGCTCTTCACCTTCCGCAGACGGCTGGATTTTCGCCAGCAGAGCACGGTACTGATCCAGATCGCTGCTTTCCAGCTGCTGCTGTACTTTAGCGGCGAATTTTTCCAGACGACGTTTGCCCAGCAGTTCTGCGTTCGGCAGTTCAACTTCCGGAATGGTCAGCTTCATGGTGCGTTCAATGTTACGCAGCAGACGACGCTCACGGTTCTCAACGAACAGCAGCGCACGGCCAGCACGGCCCGCACGACCAGTACGACCGATACGGTGAACGTAAGACTCAGAATCCATCGGGATATCGTAGTTAACTACCAGGCTGATACGCTCAACGTCCAGGCCACGTGCCGCCACGTCGGTCGCAATCAGGATGTCCAGACGACCATCTTTCAGTCGCTCCAGTGTCTGCTCACGCAGCGCCTGGTTCATGTCACCGTTCAGCGCGGCGCTGTTGTAGCCGTTACGCTCAAGGGCTTCTGCCACTTCCAGAGTCGCGTTTTTGGTACGAACGAAGATGATCGCCGCATCAAAATCTTCTGCTTCCAGGAAACGTACCAGCGCTTCGTTTTTACGCATGCCGTACACAGACCAGTAGCTCTGGCTGATGTCAGGACGGGTAGTCACGCTGGACTGAATGCGCACTTCCTGCGGCTCTTTCATAAAGCGGCGGGTAATGCGACGAATCGCTTCCGGCATGGTTGCAGAGAACAGAGCGGTCTGATGACCTTCCGGGATCTGCGCCATAATAGTTTCAACGTCTTCGATGAAGCCCATGCGCAGCATTTCGTCAGCTTCATCCAGAACCAGACCGCTCAGTTTAGAGAGGTCCAGAGTGCCACGTTTCAGGTGGTCCAGCAGACGGCCCGGAGTACCGACAACGATCTGCGGCCCCTGACGCAGGGCGCGTAATTGCACGTCATAACGCTGGCCGCCGTACAGGGCAACCACATTTACGCCGCGCATGTGTTTAGAGAAATCCGTCATTGCCTCAGCAACCTGTACCGCCAGTTCGCGGGTCGGTGCCAACACCAGAATCTGTGGTGCTTTCAGCTCAGGATCAAGATTCTGCAGCAGAGGTAAAGAGAATGCTGCAGTTTTTCCGCTCCCCGTCTGGGCCATACCCAGGACGTCGCGGCCATTCAGCAGATGTGGAATACACTCTGCCTGAATTGGAGATGGTTTTTCGTAACCCAGATCGTTAAGGGCTTCAAGGATAGGAGCCTTCAGGCCCAGATCTGCAAAAGTGGTTTCGAATTCAGCCATGTAGTACGTGTGCCTCAAAATTAATGGCGGCCAGTCTACATAACTCATCATGAAATTGATCAGCAATTTTCATTGAAAAGTGTGAACCGGCTCAAAGTAGGTGTATTAACGAACAACAACGCCCTCACCCGCGAAGGTGATGGCAATCAAAAAAGATTACGGGCTGATGTGTACGTCAGCTATTGCTGGTCCGATTCTGCCAGGTCATCTTGGTCCTGGCCCAGGAGCGATAATTCCAACAATGCGTATCGGTGCTCAACAAAGTTATGAACGTTGTTGGCAACCGCCAGTTTGAACAGTGCCGTGGCGCTGTCCAAATCCCCCAGACTTAGGTAGTACTTACCTAAATAGAAGTTGGTTTCACTGAGATGCTCAGCGAGCGAGGTGTTATCCGTTGCGTCCGCCTTGAGCCTTTCCATTAACGTTTGTTCGCTAATGTTGCCCAGGTAGAACTCGACAATGTTCCATCCCCATTGTTCCTTATCCGATTTTTCGAAGCGTTGTTTCAACGCTTCTTTAGCCTGCTTCTCATCGAGCTTCTGCTCGGCGAGATAAAGCCACAGACTACGGAAAGGATCATTAGGATCGTCTTGATAAAACGCCAGCAGATCATCTTGCGCTAACTTATCGCGACCGCCGTAATATAATGCGATACCGCGATTCAAGTGCGCGTAGTTGTAAGTTGGATCAAGCTCAAGTACAGAATCAAACGCTTCATAGGCAGCATCAAAATTGCCTGCCTGCGTTAAATAAATGCCTAAGTAATTGAATACTTCCGGCATATCTGGTCGGATGGCCAGCGCTTGTGAAAAATCATTTCGCGCCAGTGCTCTCAAACCAAGACTATCATACAACACTCCGCGCTCATATAAAAGCTGTGCGCGTTCGTCATCGGTTAAAGCCCGACTGGCAAGGATTTGTTCCATACGTGCCAGAATCACTTCCTGCTGTAAAGTCGGTTGCAATGGTACCGCGAGGACTTCACTTTTACGCCAGGAAGTATTACTGCATCCTGCAAGCGTTAGTGCTGTCGCAACGAAACACCAGCGCAAAAAAGGCTTCATTTCCCACTCCCGAAGACCACGGTTGAATGAACGTCCTGTTCCCGGTTGCTAACAAGGCGTCCTGCCCGGTTAAAAGCCCCCCGCCGCAGCGGAGGGCAAATGGCAACCTTACTCGCCCTGTTCAGCAGCCGGAGCTTCCGGTGCTGCAGCAGGTTGAGACTGCTCAGTCGCTTCTTTAATGCTCAGACGGATACGGCCCTGGCGATCAACTTCCAGAACTTTCACCGGTACTTCCTGACCCATCTGCAGGTAATCGGTCACTTTCTCAACGCGTTTGTCAGCGATCTGAGAGATGTGTACCAGACCTTCTTTACCGCCGCCGATGGCAACAAATGCGCCAAAGTCAACGATACGGGTCACTTTACCATTGTAGACGCGGCCCACTTCGATTTCTGCAGTGATCTCTTCGATACGACGAATAGCATGTTTCGCTTTCTCGCCGTCGGTCGCTGCGATTTTCACAGTACCGTCATCTTCGATTTCGATGGTGGTGCCAGTTTCTTCGGTCAGAGCACGGATAACAGAACCGCCTTTACCGATAACGTCTTTGATTTTGTCCGGGTTGATCTTGATGGTGTGGATACGCGGTGCGAATTCAGAGATATCGCCGCGCGGCGCATTGATCGCCTGCTCCATTACGCCCAGGATATGCAGACGCGCACCTTTAGCCTGGTTCAGTGCAACCTGCATGATCTCTTTGGTGATACCTTCAATTTTGATATCCATCTGCAATGCAGAGATACCGTCGCGGGAACCCGCAACTTTGAAGTCCATATCGCCCAGGTGATCTTCGTCGCCCAAAATGTCAGACAGTACAACGTAGTTGTCGCCTTCTTTCACCAGACCCATTGCGATACCCGCAACAGCAGCTTTGATCGGCACACCTGCGTCCATCAGCGCCAGAGACGCGCCGCACACGGAAGCCATAGAAGAAGAACCGTTGGATTCGGTGATTTCAGACACCACACGTACGGTGTACGGGAATTTGTCCATATCCGGCATGACTGCCAGCACGCCGCGCTTCGCCAGACGACCGTGACCAATTTCACGACGCTTCGGAGAACCGACCATGCCGGTTTCGCCTACGGAGTACGGAGGGAAGTTGTAGTGGAACAGGAAGGTGTCAGTACGTTCGCCCATCAGTTCATCAAGAACTTGCGCGTCACGTGCAGTACCCAGCGTTGCGGTAACCAGCGCCTGAGTTTCACCACGGGTGAAAAGCGCAGAACCGTGAGTACGCGGCAGCACGCCAGTACGCACATCCAGACCACGAATCATATCTTTTTCACGACCGTCGATACGCGGTTCGCCTGCCAGTACGCGGCTACGAACAACGTTTTTCTCGATAGCGTGCAGAATTTCACCCAGTTCGTTTTCGTCCAGGGTTTCATCTTCAGCAAGCAGCGTCGCGATGGTTTCAGATTTGATGACATCAACCTGCGCATAACGCTCTTGTTTGTCGGTGATGCGGTAAGCATCGCTCAGACGAGCTTCAGCCAGTGCAGCAACGCGCGCGTTCAGCGCTTCGTTTACCGGCTCCGGCTGCCAGTCCCAACGCGGTTTACCGGCTTCTTTCACCAGTTCATTGATGTTCTGAATAACAACCTGCTGTTGTTCATGACCGAACACTACTGCGCCCAGCATCTGGTCTTCGCTCAGCAGTTCAGCTTCAGATTCAACCATCAGTACAGCTGCTTCAGTACCCGCAACAACCAGATCCAGTTTGCTCTCTTTCAGCTCGTCCTGAGTCGGGTTCAGTACGTACTGGTCATTGATGTAACCTACGCGGGCAGCACCAATCGGACCATTGAACGGAATACCAGACAGAGACAGTGCTGCGGAAGCACCAATCATCGCGACGATATCCGGGTTAACTTGCGGGTTAACAGAAACCACGGTGGCGATAACCTGAACTTCGTTGACGAAGCCTTCCGGGAACAGCGGGCGAATCGGGCGGTCAATCAGACGCGCGATCAGGGTTTCGCCTTCGCTTGGGCGGCCTTCACGACGGAAGAAGCTACCCGGGATACGACCAGCAGCGTAGGTACGCTCCTGATAGTTAACGGTCAGTGGGAAGAAGTCCTGACCTGGTTTGGCTTTTTTCTGGCCAACAACGGTAACGAATACCGCGGTGTCATCCATGCTAACCATAACAGCGGCAGTAGCCTGACGAGCCATCATGCCGGTTTCCAGAGTCACGGTGTGTTGGCCGTACTGGAATTTACGAACGATCGGATTAAGCAATGTAATATCCTTTCTCTTTCTTAGACAGTACCTTACGGCACTGGTGTTAATACCCGATCTTCTGCGCATCCTCGCGACTAATGACAACCCTAACCCAGCTCAATGTGGGTAAAGCCTCTCATTAGCCGCGCGAACCTCTGCAACGGAAGATCATTCATAGCAACAATACATTAGTTTCCAGTGAATTGCTGCCGTCAGCTTGAAAAAAGGGGCCACTCAGGCCCCCTTTTCTGAAACTCGCAAGAATTAGCGACGCAGACCCAGGCGCTCGATGAGCTGGGTGTAACGTGCTACGTCTTTACGTTTCAGGTAGTCGAGCAGTTTACGACGCTGAGAAACCATGCGCAGCAGACCACGACGGCTGTGGTGATCTTTTTTGTGCTCTGCAAAGTGGCCCTGCAGGTGGTTGATCTGTGCAGTCAGCAGTGCTACCTGAACTTCGGTAGAACCGGTGTCGTTTGCGTCACGACCAAACTCAGAAACGATTTTAGCTGTTGCTTCAGTACTTAGAGACATTTTAAAACTCCAAAGTATATAGAATGAAAGGACGCCGATCTCTAATTCAGCGATCCCAGTGTACGTTACGCAAAGTGTTAAACAATTTACGCGACGTTAAGCGGCAGTATTCTACTCGTAGCGACCTGTTATCGCAAGACGGTTAACATTACGCCGGGTATTCAACCACCAGGCGACGAGGCGCGACGCGGCCTTCATCGTCAATTTCGCCCATACCGATAAACTTGCCGTTCTCACCCTCTGTAACGCGAACCAGTCCTTCCAGCGGCGCACCGGATGTACGAACCGGGTTACCATTTTTGAAGTAAACAGAAGACGTTAACGGAAGATTCACCACCGGGTAGTCCGAAGCTGGACTGTCCATTGGCATCAGTAATGGATCAAGTAACTCCGCAGCCGGAATATCCTGCTGTTCGGCTTGCTCAACCAGTTCACGCAGATGTTCCAGGGTCACCATCCGTTCAACCGGATATTTACTTACCGCCAGACGACGCAAGTAAATAACATGCGCGCCACAACCGAGTTTTTCGCCGAGATCGTCAATGATAGTGCGGATATAAGTGCCTTTTGAGCAGTGAATTTCCAGCTCCAGCTCATTGCCTTCATGGCGAATAAACAGCAATTCATAAACGGTAATCGGGCGCGCTTCACGTGGAACTTCAATGCCCTGACGCGCGTATTCGTACAGTTTTTTGCCCTGATATTTCAGTGCTGAATACATCGAAGGGATCTGTTCGATATCGCCACGGAAGGTATCCAGCGCCGCCGCCAGTTGCTCTGCACTAAAGGTTACCGGACGTTCTTCAACGATTTGTCCGTCGGCATCAGAAGTATCGGTACGCTGCCCAAGACGCGCAATGACCCGATAGCGTTTGTCGGAGTCCAGCAGATACTGGGAAAACTTCGTCGCTTCCCCGAGGCAAATTGGCAACATGCCGGTCGCCAGCGGGTCCAGCGCACCGGTATGCCCGGCACGGTTGGCGTTATAAATCCGTTTCACTTTTTGCAGCGCATCGTTGCTGGACATCCCCTGCGGTTTATCCAGCAACAAAACGCCGTTAATGTCGCGACCGCGACGACGAGGACGACTCATTAGTCCTCCTTGCTGTCGTCCGGGTTAACACGACGTTCTTCGTCATGTTTGACCACGCTGGTCACCAGGTTTGACATGCGCATCCCTTCAACCAGAGAGTTGTCGTAGAAGAAGGTCAGTTCCGGCACGATACGCAGGCGCATCGCTTTCCCCAGCAGGCTGCGGATGAAACCAGAAGCTTCCTGCAACGCTTTGATGCCCGCTTTAACCGCGTCTTCATCTTTGTCGTTGAGGAACGTCACATATACTTTGGCATACGCCAGGTCGCGAGACATTTCGACACCGGAAACGGTGGTCATCATGCCCAGACGAGGATCTTTAATTTCACGCTGCAGGATGAGAGCGATCTCTTTTTGCATTTCCTGCGCTACGCGCTGCGGGCGACCAAATTCTTTCGCCATAATAAATTCTCCTGACAAAAAAGGGGCTGTTAGCCCCTTTTTAAAATTAATTTCAGGTGGAAGGGCTGTTCACGTTGGCCTGATAAGACGCGCCAGCGTCGCATCAGGCAATCCATGCCGGATGCGGCGTAAACGCCTTATCCCGCATGGAACCCTAAAAACCTTAAGCGATGGTACGTTGGATTTCGATGATTTCGAATACTTCGATCACATCGCCAGTGCGGACATCGTTGTAGTTCTTAACGCCGATACCACATTCCATACCGTTACGGACTTCGTTAACGTCATCTTTGAAGCGGCGCAGGGACTCCAGCTCGCCTTCGTAGATAACCACGTTGTCGCGCAGAACGCGGATCGGGTTGTGACGTTTAACCACACCTTCGGTAACCATACAACCTGCGATGGCACCAAATTTCGGTGATTTGAATACGTCACGAACTTCCGCCAGACCGATAATCTGTTGTTTCAGTTCCGGAGACAGCATACCGCTCATTGCCGCTTTCACTTCGTCGATCAGGTTATAGATGACGGAGTAGTAACGCAGATCCAGGCTTTCCGCTTCAATTACTTTACGTGCAGAGGCATCAGCACGTACGTTGAAGCCAACCAGGATGGCGTTGGACGCCGCAGCCAGGGTAGCGTCGGTTTCGGTGATACCACCTACGCCAGAACCGATGATCTTCACTTTAACTTCGTCAGTAGACAGTTTCAGCAAGGAGTCGGAGATAGCTTCCACAGAACCCTGTACGTCTGCCTTCAGGACGATATTCACTTCGTGAACTTCGCCTTCGGTCATGTTGGCGAACATGTTCTCGAGTTTAGATTTCTGCTGACGCGCCAGTTTAACTTCGCGGAATTTACCCTGACGATAGAGTGCAACTTCACGCGCTTTCTTCTCGTCACGTACAACGGTAACTTCATCACCCGCAGCCGGAACGCCGGACAGGCCGAGGATTTCCACCGGAATGGACGGACCCGCTTCCAGCACTTCCTGACCCAGTTCGTTACGCATCGCACGAACACGACCGTATTCGAAGCCACACAGAACGATATCGCCCTTGTGCAGAGTACCTTCACGTACCAGAACGGTAGCAACCGGACCACGACCTTTATCCAGGAAGGATTCGATAACCGCACCGCTCGCCATACCTTTACGCACAGCTTTCAGTTCCAGTACTTCCGCCTGCAGCAGGATAGCGTCCAGCAGCTCATCGATACCAGTACCCGCTTTCGCAGACACATGTACGAACTGGCTTTCACCGCCCCACTCTTCCGGCAGGATGCCGTACTGGGAGAGTTCGTTCTTAACGCGATCCGGATCGGCTTCTGGTTTATCGATCTTGTTCACTGCAACGACCACCGGAACCTGCGCCGCTTTCGCGTGCTGGATTGCTTCGATGGTCTGCGGCATTACGCCGTCGTCGGCAGCAACAACCAGGACTACGATGTCCGTTGCCTGCGCACCACGAGCACGCATTGAAGTAAACGCGGCGTGCCCCGGGGTGTCCAGGATGGTGATCATGCCGTTTTCAGTTTTCAACGTGGTATGCACCAATGTGCTGGGTAATGCCGCCCGCTTCGCCAGAGGCCACTTTCGTTGAACGAATGTAGTCCAGCAGAGAGGTTTTACCGTGGTCAACGTGACCCATGATGGTCACAACCGGCGCGCGCGGTTCAGCCGCTGCACCCGTGTCACGGTCGCTCATTACCGCTTCTTCCAGCTCGTTTTCACGACGCAGAATAACTTTGTGGCCCATCTCTTCAGCAACCAGCTGTGCGGTTTCCTGATCGATAACCTGGTTGATGGTTGCCATTGCGCCCAGTTTCATCATCGCTTTGATGACCTGAGAGCCTTTAACCGCCATCTTGTTCGCCAGTTCGCCAACGGTGATGGTTTCACCGATCACAACGTCACGGTTAACGGCCTGAGCAGGCTTCTGGAAGCCTTGCTGCAGCGAAGAACCTTTACGTTTTCCGCCTTTACCGCCACGTACTGCTGCGCGTGCTTCTTCACGATCAGCTTTTGATTCAGCGTGTTTGTTGCCTTTCTTCGGACGCGCAGCTTTCGCGTTACGACCACGGACCACGGCCGCCTTCGACTTCACGATCGCTTTCGTCTTCTGCCTGGCGAGCATGTTGAGAAGTAGTGACGTGATAATCGCTGGAATCTTCAGTCGGTTCCGCGTTATCAGTCCATTTGTTTTCTTCCGCCATACGACGTGCTTCTTCAGCAACGCGACGTGCTTCTTCTTCGAGTTTACGACGCGCTTCTTCTTCGGCTTTACGCTTGAGCTCTGCAGCTTCCTGCTCACGGCGGGCTTTTTCGGCCTGGGCGGTTTTAGTCATATCGTCTTGTTGATTGCTCACTTTGTCTTTTTCCGCAGCTTCACGTTTCGCTTGTTCAGCAGCTTCGCGCTTAGCTTGTTCTGCGGCCTCACGTTCAGCTTTTTGTTGCGCCTCACGTTTGGCCGATTCTTCTGCCTCACGACGGGCTTGCTCTTCCGCTTCACGCTGCGCTTGCTCTTCCGCAGCAAGGCGTTCAGCCTCTTGCGGATCGCGTTTCACAAAGGTGCGTTTCTTGCGGACTTCGATTTGTACCGATTTGCTTTTTCCACCGGTACCAGGAATGTTAAAGGGTGCTGCGTGTTTTACGTTGCAGCGTCAATTTGTCCGGGCCTGAATTTTTCTGATTCAGGTGGTCAATCAAAGTCTGTTTCTCTTGTGCAGACACAGAGTCGTCAGCAGACTTCCGGATACCTGCATCAGCAAATTGCTGTACCAGGCGTTCCACGGAGGTCTGTCGCTCTGCGGCCAGCGTTTTAATCGTTACATCTGTCATGCTGTTCCTTCCTGCTACAGTTTATTACGCTTCGTCACCGAACCAGCAAATATTACGGGCAGCCATAATCAGTGCTCCGGCTTTTTCGTCGGTCAACCCTTCGATATCAGCCAGATCATCAATGCCCTGTTCGGCGAGATCTTCCAGCGTACAAACGCCACGGGCGGCCAGTTTGAATGCCAAATCACGATCTATCCCTTCAAGGTTCAGCAGATCGTCAGCCGGTTTGTTATCACCGAGGCTTTCTTCCTGGGCCTGTGCAATGGTGGCCAGTGCATTTTTAGCACGCTCGCGCAGTGCTTCAACGGTCGGCTCATCAAGGCCTTCGATTTCCAACAGCTCTTTCATCGGCACATAGGCCAGTTCTTCCAGCGTCGAGAAGCCTTCTTCTACCAGAACAGTCGCGAAGTCTTCGTCGATGTCGAGATATTTGGTGAAGGTGTCGATCGCTGCGTGCGCTTCCGCCTGATGCTTAGCCTGCAGGTCGTCAACGGTCATTACGTTGAGTTCCCAACCGCTCAGCTGCGAAGCCAGACGCACGTTCTGACCGTTACGGCCAATCGCCTGCGCCAGGTTACCGGCTTCAACGGCGATATCCATGGTGTGTTTATCTTCATCCACCACGATAGAAGCAACGTCTGCCGGTGCCATTGCGTTAATCACGAACTGCGCCGGGTTATCATCCCACAGGACGATATCGATACGCTCGCCGCCCAGTTCAGTAGAAACCGCCTGAACACGCGCGCCACGCATACCTACGCAAGCACCTACCGGATCGATACGTTTATCGTTGGTTTTCACCGCGATTTTCGCACGAGAACCCGGATCGCGAGCCGCTGCTTTAATTTCAATCACTTCTTCGCCGATTTCCGGCACTTCAATGCGGAACAGTTCGATCAGCATTTCCGGCTTGGAACGGGTGACGAACAGTTGCGCGCCACGCGCTTCCGGGCGAACGGAATAGAGCACGCCACGAACGCGGTCGCCAGGGCGGAAGTTTTCACGCGGCAGCATATCTTCGCGCAGGATCACGGCTTCAGCGTTGTTGCCCAGATCCAGAGAGATGTTGTCGCGGTTTACTTTTTTCACCACGCCGGTGATGATTTCACCTTCGTGTTCACGGAACTGATCAACCACCATCGCACGTTCGGCTTCACGCACTTTCTGCACGATAACCTGTTTTGCCGTCTGGGTAGTGATACGGTCAAAGGTAACAGACTCAATCTGATCTTCAACGTAATCGCCCAGGTTCAGGCTTTCATCTTCATAACGTGCGGCTTCAAGGGTGATTTCCTTGGTCGGCTGGGTGACTTCATCAACAACTAACCAGCGACGGAAGGTGTCAAAATCACCGCTTTTGCGATCGATCTGTACGCGGACGTCGATCTCTTGTTCATATTTTTTCTTTGTTGCTGTCGCCAGCGCGCTTTCCAATGCTTCGAAAATCTTCTCGCGAGGTAGCGCCTTTTCATTGGATACGGCTTCAACTACAGCCAAAATTTCTTTGTTCATCGCGGGCTTTTCACCTCATCCAGACTATTAAAAGTGGGGAACCAGGTTCGCCTTCTGGATATTACTCAGCGCGAACACTTCATCTTTACCTTCGACGGTAACTGTGATCATTTCACCGTCTACCGCTTTGATAACGCCCTGCCATTTACGACGGTTTTGTACCGCCATGCGGAGAACCAGAGTCACCTCTTCTCCGACGAAACGGGCGTAGTGTTCAGCCGTGAACAGTGGGCGATCGAGACCCGGTGAGGAGACTTCCAGGTTATAAGCAACGGTGATGGGATCTTCAACATCCAGCACAGCACTTACCTGGTGGCTCACATCAGCACAATCATCAACATTGATGCCATCTTCACTATCAATATAGATGCGCAGTGTGGATGTGCGACCGCGAATAAATTCGATGCCAACCAGTTCAAAACCCAGGGCCTCAACTGGCGCAGTAATCATCTCTGTTAATTTTTGCTCTAATGTGGACAAGCCCACCCCCAAGACATAAAAAAAGGGCCTAAAGCCCAGTTATTCTGTAGTCAGATAACAAAAAACCCCGATAAATCGGGGCTTTATATAACTGAACCCTATAACCGCAACTGCGGTCTGGAGCACTTTCCAGAAGGATTTTTTCAAATCCCACTACGAAGGCCGAAGTCTTCACAGTATATTTGAAAAAGGACTCTAAGGGAAAGTGGTTGCGGGGGCCGGATTTGAACCGACGACCTTCGGGTTATGAGCCCGACGAGCTACCAGGCTGCTCCACCCCGCGCCTGAAACGTGGCAAATTCTACTCGTTTTGGGTAAAAAATGCAAATACTGCTGGGATTTGGTGTACCGAGACGGGACGTAAAATCTGCAGGCATTATAGTGATCCATGCCACATTTTGTCAACGTTTATTGCTAATCACGTGAATGAATATCCAGTTCACTTTCATTTGTTGAATACTTTTGCCTTCTCCTGCTCTCCCTTAAGCGCATTATTTTACAAAAAACACACTAAACTCTTCCTGTCTCCGATAAAAGATGATTAAATGAAAACTCATTTATTTTGCATAAAAATTCAGTGAGAGCGGAAATCTAGGCTCATCATCAGTTAATTAAGCAGGGTGTTATTTTATGACGACGATTCTCAAGCATCTCCCGGTAGGTCAACGTATTGGTATCGCTTTTTCCGGCGGTCTGGACACCAGTGCCGCACTGCTGTGGATGCGACAAAAGGGAGCGGTTCCTTATGCATATACTGCAAATCTGGGCCAGCCAGACGAAGAGGATTATGATGCGATCCCTCGTCGTGCCATGGAATACGGCGCGGAGAACGCACGTCTGATCGACTGCCGCAAACAACTGGTGGCCGAAGGTATTGCCGCTATTCAGTGTGGCGCATTTCATAACACCACTGGCGGCCTGACCTATTTCAACACGACGCCGCTGGGCCGCGCCGTGACTGGCACCATGCTGGTTGCTGCCATGAAAGAAGATGGCGTGAATATCTGGGGTGACGGCAGCACCTATAAAGGAAACGATATCGAACGTTTCTATCGTTACGGTCTGCTAACCAATGCTGAACTGCAGATTTACAAACCGTGGCTTGATACTGACTTTATTGATGAACTGGGCGGTCGCCATGAAATGTCTGAATTTATGATTGCCTGCGGTTTCGACTACAAAATGTCTGTCGAAAAAGCCTACTCCACGGACTCCAACATGCTTGGTGCAACGCATGAAGCGAAGGATCTGGAATACCTCAACTCCAGCGTCAAAATCGTCAACCCCATTATGGGCGTGAAGTTCTGGGATGAGAGCGTGAAGATCCCGGCAGAAGAAGTCACAGTACGCTTTGAGCAAGGTCATCCGGTGGCGCTGAACGGTAAAACCTTTAGCGACGACGTAGAAATGTTGCTGGAAGCTAACCGCATCGGCGGTCGTCACGGCCTGGGCATGAGCGACCAGATTGAAAACCGTATCATCGAAGCGAAAAGCCGTGGTATTTACGAAGCTCCAGGAATGGCGCTGCTGCACATTGCGTATGAACGTCTGTTGACCGGTATTCACAACGAAGACACCATTGAGCAGTATCACGCGCATGGTCGTCAGTTGGGCCGTCTGCTGTACCAGGGGCGTTGGTTTGACTCCCAGGCGCTGATGCTGCGTGACTCTCTGCAACGCTGGGTTGCCAGCCAGATCACTGGTGAAGTTACCCTGGAGCTGCGCCGTGGGAACGATTATTCAATCCTGAATACCGTCTCAGAGAACCTGACCTACAAGCCAGAGCGTCTGACGATGGAAAAAGGCGACTCGGTGTTCTCGCCAGATGATCGTATCGGTCAACTGACCATGCGCAACCTGGATATCACCGATACCCGCGAGAAACTTTTCGGTTATGCCAAAACTGGCCTCCTCTCCTCCTCTGCCGCTTCGGGCGTGCCACAGGTGGAGAATCTGGAAAATAAAGGCCAGTAATTCGACATCAACCCTGCCCTTCAGGGGTGGGGTTACCTTTGCTTATCCTCAGTAAACTCCTTTTTCTTAGCATCACAAAATCGAAAACATCATGGTTTGCATCTACAACCCGGGAGTCTCCTTTATAGTGTGCAATCACTTCCTCAAGCGTTTGCGGCTGTTCCGGCTTTGTTACCCCATCCACGCATTAATAAGGTAATTATTGTACGCAGTGGAAAGATATCGTTTTCCGTTGTGCGATCCACGCCATCCCCAAGAACGGGGCTATACCAGATAAACATCGGGACATGATATGCCTGCTGGCTGGCCTCCCTGCCTCCATGAAAATAGACGTTCTTCTTCGTAGGGTCGCGTTCCAGGCCGTGGTCGGCAAAATACATGACCGAGGCGCGGCGATCTTTTAATAATTCAAAAACCTGACCTAGCAAACTATCTGTGTAATGAATGGAGTTGTCATAGCAGGCATCCTGATCGTCCTGCGGTTGAAACACGGCGCTGGATTGCGGATAGGCGCTACAAGCCGGTTCATGGCTTCCATTTAAATGAAGAACAATCAGTTTCTTTTGCTGCGTCTTTTGCTGTAACGCTTGCGATAAATGCGGCAACAACAATTCATCAAATCCTCTGACATAGACTGTTTCCATGGCGCGCATGGCGATACTGGTAACTGCTGTACCATTCTGCCGAAAAGCGGATTGCGAGCTTAGCCAGAAAGTCTGAAATCCTGCTTGATTAGCCATATTAATAATGTTGTCCGGGTAATTATGAATGTCATGACTCAAAACAGAATCAGCAGTTAAAGAAAGGGGAACCGACAGCGCAGTGTAAGGTGCACCGCTTATTGCTTGATTAAACAGTTTGATCTGTTTTTCTTTGTGCTTCGACTTGCGGTGTCGTAGAGGCGTGTGTATCCATACAAAGACATATTGTCGACACGTACAGACTCCCCCACAATCAACACGTAGGTATCAATACCTGTATCCCTGACTGATAATTGAAAATACGGCACCGTGTTTGCAATTGAGAGTAATCTTTGATGCTCTTTCGCTGCTAAAGCAAAATAATTGAGATTGAAAAACGGTGTATAGGTAGCAAATCGCGACGCTAGTATATATGGACTGAACGCTTTTTTATTTTTTATCTTTATAAGCAAATTGACAAGCGGAAAATAAACTGCCCGAAATGACAATCAGCAATAATATTCCTGTCACTTTTTTTGTCGGCAAGGAAACATCATATTTTATTATTACTGCCAAAAAAAGAAGGGATAAAAAAGAAAAAGCACATAGATAAGGGATATACATCCCCAGCATTTTCACAACTTCATCCGGATCACTCTGCAGCACACTAATCGCAAATCCATCATTGAAAGTTGTACCAAAGGTACACCATGAATAGAGGCTAATACTCATGTCTGCCGCAGTCAGTAACACAAATGGTGCGGCAACAAGCAGGCGAAGCGGAAGGGATGATATACGTTTAACAACCAGGATGGTCAGAACGAAAAACAGCAATCGCTGAACCATATGCGCTCCGGAAGAGGCGACTAAGTTCGTAATACCAAAAACAATAACACAAAGATACAACAACCAATGAGATTTAAAACTTCTAACAAATTTGTTGAATACTGTCATCCAGAAATCCAAGTTCACAACCAATATAAACAATTATCAACAATGTTCAATTTTATATCAGACATGTTTTTCAACTCTGATCCATATCAGACCGAAACACTGTTAGTTTTTTCTTTTTAAATGATGCGGCCATTGTTCTCAGTAATTAAATAACATTATCAATGCGTCTCTAAACATTACGCAGAACGTAGCCATCAGTAGTTATACTGACAGGAGCAGGATGGTTTATCGAGAAGTAAACATATCCGTATTCGTACCGGAACTGGAGTTGACACAATAAAGTGCCAATTATGTCAGCAGAAGGGAAAAGTTTATAACTAAGGCGTACCGGCACCATCGTTTCAAGGTACCAGCTACGAGTAAAGCAACTGGACGAGATACAGATACCTGACAACCATTCCTCAGACCAGGACCAAAACGAAAAGAGACGCTTTTCAGCGTCTCTTTTCTGGAATTTGGTACCGAGGACGGGACTTGAACCCGTAAGCCCTATTGGGCACTACCACCTCAAGGTAGCGTGTCTACCAATTCCACCACCTCGGCACGGATACTACTTTTTAGTTCGGGATATCGCTGGTCGGCTTAGCCGGAGCAGCTGGCTGAGTTTGTTCGGTTTTCGCCGGCGCACTCAGGTTTTCCCATTCGCTACCTTTATTGGTTTTATTGCTATTGATGTTACCCAGCACCAGACTGATGATGAAGAATAACGTTGCCAGCAGCGCCGTCATACGGGTCATGAAGTTACCAGAACCACTTGAACCGAACAACGTTGCAGAAGCGCCTGCGCCAAATGAGGCTCCCATATCAGCGCCTTTACCTTGCTGCAGCATGATCAGACCAACAAGGCCAATTGCCACAATAAGGAAAACTACTAAAAGAGCTTCGTACATAATCAACCTGTTCCTTGCGGAGTTGCCGCGTACCAATGCTTCAACCAATAAAGCGGGAGTTTTTAATCTTTCCCACTGAAGCGGGTGTGAATACTAACCAAAGCGAATGACCTTCGCAAGGGCAATTTTATCGCATTGTATCAACTGCGGAAAAAACAGCAAAACCGATGTATTCGCCGAGAAAAAAAGGCGACAATCGCCGCCTTTTTAGCCAGTTATCTAACGCTTTAAACGGCTTTTACTGCATCGGCGATGCGGTGTGCAAATTCAGTCACCTGCGCTTCGTCTTCGCCTTCCACCATCACGCGAATTAACGGTTCGGTGCCGGATTTACGCAACAGCACACGTCCACGGCTACCCAGCGCCGCTTCAACTTCTGCAGTCACAGCTTTGACTGATTCATGCTCCAGCGGATCGCCGCTACCTGCGGTGTAACGCACGTTTACCAGGATTTGCGGGAACATTTTCATGCCGCTGCAAAGGTCGTGCAGGCTCATATGGTTACGCGCCATCGCCGCCAGCACCTGCAAACCAGCAACGATGCCGTCACCGGTAGTGGTTTTATCCAGCAGGATCACATGACCGGAGTTCTCTGCACCGATACGCCAGCCTTTCTCCTGCATTTTTTCCAGTACGTAGCGGTCACCCACTTTCGCGCGCGCAAATGGAATACCTAACTGTTTCAGCGCCAGTTCAAGCCCCATGTTGCTCATCAATGTACCCACAGCACCTCCACGCAGCTGGCCCTGACGAAGACCCTCACGCGCGATGATATACATGATCTGATCGCCATCGACTTTATTGCCTTCATGGTCAACCATAATCACGCGATCGCCGTCGCCGTCGAAGGCAATACCGAGATCCGCTTTTTCAGCCAGCACACGAGCCTGGAGCGCGCGAACGTCGGTAGCCCCCACTTCGGCATTGATGTTTACACCGTTTGGCTCACAACCGATAGCGATAACGTTCGCCCCCAGTTCACGCAGCACGTTCGGCGCGATGTGGTAAGTCGCACCGTTTGCACAATCCACCACAATCTTCAGTTCACTGAGGCTAAGTTCGTTCGGGAACGTGGCTTTGCAAAACTCGATATAGCGACCCGCAGCATCAACGATACGGCTGGCTTTACCCAGTTCTGCCGAATCAACACAGCTGATCTCTTTTCCATTTCCGCTTCGATGGCCTCTTCTACTGCATCCGGTAGTTTGGTGCCGTCGATAGAGAAAAATTTAATGCCATTATCGTAGAACGGGTTATGCGATGCAGATATCACAATTCCGGCCTCTGCGCGGAAGGTACGCGTCAGATAAGCCACGGCCGGTGTTGGCATCGGACCAGTGAAGAGTGCGGAAAGGCCCGCAGCCGCCAGACCCGCTTCCAGTGCTGACTCCAGCATATAGCCAGAAATACGCGTGTCTTTACCAATAATGATCTTACGGGAGCCGTGGCGCGCCAGCACTTTACCCGCGGCCCAACCCAGCTTAAGCACAAAATCAGGTGTGATCGGCGCATCCCCTACACGACCACGAATCCCATCGGTACCGAAATATTTACGATTACTCATAGCGTTTGTTTTCCTTTGCAGACAGAGTGGCTTCCACCACCCGCATCGCTTCTACGGTTTCTTTGACGTCATGAACACGAATGATGTGCGCGCCTTGCATTGCGGCAATGACCGCACAGGCCAGACTACCGCTCAGGCGCTCGGACGGCCCCACGTTCAGCAGCTGCCCAATCATCGATTTTCGTGACATACCCACCAACAGCGGCAGGTTGAAATGGTGAAATTCAGCCAGGCGCGCCAGTAATGAATAGTTATGGGAGAGATTTTTACCGAAACCAAATCCAGGGTCGAGCAACAATTTCTCTTTTGCGATACCCGCCCGCTCGCAACGTGCTATTTGCTCAATAAAGTAGCGATTCACTTCTGCAAAGACATCGTCATACTTCGGCGCTTCCTGCATGGTTTTGGATTTCCCTGCATATGCATCAGACAAACCGGTAAACCGGTTTCTGCAGCCGCCTCCAGAGCGCCAGGTTCGGAAAGGGAGCGGATATCGTTAATAATGTGAGCGCCAACTTTCGCTGACTCACGGATGACTTCTGGTTTGGATGTATCTACCGAGATCCAGACTTCGAAGCGTTGAGCAATTGCCTCAACCACAGGAATAACACGTTGCAACTCTTCTTCAACGCTAACTTCCGCCGCTCCTGGGCGCGTGGACTCGCCACCAACGTCAATGATCGTCGCGCCAGCGTTGATCATCAGATTCGCATGTTTCACCGCATCTATCAGCGAGTTATGCGTGCCGCCATCCGAAAAGGAATCAGGCGTGACGTTGAGGATCCCCATTACGTGAGGATGGCTAGGTCCAGTGAAGTGCCCTGGGCAAAGAGTTTCATGGTGTTATCCCTGGTATGAATTGATAAGAAAAAACCCCGGAGCACGCCCCGGGGTTTTCGGTACAAATACAGTCATCTGATGCGGGAACTTACTTGTCGCCTAACTGCTCTGACATGGTGTTACCCGGGTTCGGCGTACGCGGTTCATCAACCGGACGTGGAGCCTTTGGACTACCATTGTCGCCAGAATTGTTAGAAGCGCCTGGTTCTTCCCAGCCCGCTGGCGGACGTACATCGCGACGTGCCATCAGGTCATCAATCTGCGGTGCGTCGATAGTCTCATATTTCATGAGAGCATCTTTCATCGCATGCAGAATATCCATATTGTCGGTCAGAAGCTGACGCGCACGATTATAGTTACGCTCAATCAGTGCTTTCACTTCCGGTCGATGATACGTGCAGTTTCATCGGACATATGTTTCGCTTTCACTACGCTACGGCCGAGGAACACTTCACCTTCTTCTTCCGCGTACAGCAGTGGACCCAATTTCTCAGAGAAGCCCCACTGAGTCACCATGTTACGTGCCAGGGTTGGTCGCAACTTTAATATCGTTGGACGCACCGGTAGAAACATGTTCCGGCCCGTAGATGATCTCTTCTGCCAGACGACCACCGTACAGCGTAGAAATCTGGCTTTCCAGTTTCTGACGGCTGGCGCTGATTGCGTCGCCCTCAGGCAAGAAGAAAGTCACACCCAGCGCACGACCGCGTGGGATAATCGTCACTTTGTGCACCGGATCGTGTTCCGGCACCAGGGCGACCGATAATCGCGTGACCCGCTTCGTGGTAAGCCGTCGATTCTTTCTGCGCTTCCGTCATCACCATGGAGCGACGTTCCGCACCCATCATGATTTTGTCTTTCGCTTTCTCGAACTCAACCATCGACACAACGCGTTTGTTGCCACGAGCAGCGAACAGTGCCGCTTCGTTTACCAGGTTCGCCAGGTCAGCACCGGAGAAACCAGGGAGTACCACGGGCAATGATTGCCGCGTCGATATCGGGTGCCAAAGGTACGCGACGCATGTGAACTTTCAGGATCTGCTCACGACCACGAACATCTGGCAAGCCAACCACAACCTGACGGTCGAAACGGCCTGGACGCAGCAGGGCCGGGTCAAGAACGTCCGGACGGTTAGTCGCGGCGATAACGATGATACCTTCGTTACCTTCGAAGCCATCCATCTCAACCAGCATCTGGTTCAAAGTCTGTTCACGTTCATCGTGACCACCGCCCAGACCTGCGCCACGCTGGCGGCCTACGGCGTCGATTTCATCGATAAAGATGATGCACGGTGCCGCTTTCTTCGCCTGTTCGAACATATCACGAACACGGGATGCACCCACACCGACGAACATTTCTACGAAGTCAGAACCGGAGATAGTAAAGAACGGAACTTTTGCTTCGCCTGCAATCGCTTTCGCCAGCAGCGTTTTACCGGTACCCGGAGGACCGACCATCAGGACGCCTTTCGGGATCTTACCGCCGAGTTTCTGGAAGCGGCTCGGCTCGCGCAGATACTCAACCAGTTCAGCAACTTCTTCTTTTGCTTCGTCGCAGCCCGCAACGTCAGCAAAGGTCGTTTTGATCTGATCTTCCGTCAGCATGCGCGCTTTGCTCTTACCAAACGACATGGCACCTTTGCCACCGCCGCCCTGCATTTGACGCATGAAGAAGATCCAGACACCAATCAGCAACAGCATCGGGAACCAGGAGATGAAGATAGAAGCCAGCAGACTTGGTTCTTCAGGCGGTTCACCGACAACCTTGACGTTCTTGGTCAACAGGTTATCCAGTAATTTCGGATCCTGAACCGGAATGTAAGTGGTATAACGGTTACTATCTTTCTTGGTAACGTTGATTTCACGTCCGTTGATACGCGCTTCACGAACCTGGTCGTTATTGACCTCTTGTAGGAAGGTAGAGTAATCCACCTTACGGCCATTAGACTCGCTGGGCCCAAAGCTCTGGAATACTGACATCAGCACAACGGCAATGACCAGCCAGAGTATTAGGTTTTTCGCCATGTCACTCAAGGGATTAACCTCTTATTACAACTGTGTTAAAAACAGCGTCAGGATACTCTATATCCAGCATCTTTCAAACTTTCGTCTGAAATCTCCCGGTTAGGGTTTACGCCCGGTCGCTACAATATACACTTCCCGCGAACGTGCACGAGAAGAGTCCGGCTTACGAACTTTGACCTTCGTAAACAGGGAGCGAATTTCCCTTAGATACTCATCGAAACCTTCGCCCTGGAACACCTTCACAACAAAACTGCCACCTGGAGCTAATACATCACGACACATTTCTAGCGCCAGTTCCACCAGATACATGGCACGGGGGATATCCACCGCCGGTGTTCCGCTCATGTTTGGTGCCATATCGGACATGACAACCTGGACTTTACTGTCGCCAACGCGCTCCAGCAGTGCTTTCATCACCAGTTCATCACGAAAATCGCCCTGAAGAAAGTCCACACCAACGATAGGATCCATAGGTAAAAGATCGCAAGCGATGATGCGGCCTTTGCCGCCAATTTGGGTGACCACATATTGTGACCAACCACCCGGAGCAGCACCAAGGTCGACAACCGTCATTCCCGGTTTAAAGAGTTTGTCACTTTGCTGTATTTCATCAAGTTTAAACCAGGGCACGGGAACGTAACCCCTTTTTTCTGTGCCTGTTGAACATATTTATCGCTAAAGTGTTCCTGAAGCCAGCGGCTGGAGCTGGCAGAACGCTTCTTACCTGTCATTTAACTTTCCCATTGGGATAACTCATCGTAACCAATTGCGTAAATTTTTACGCGCCTATTTGGTGATATATGGGAGATGGCGGTAGAATGACCCGTTTTCAATCCCAACGTAAGCAAAAAATACGATGAATCTGAGTACTAAACAAAAACAGCACCTGAAAGGTCTGGCACATCCGCTCAAGCCAGTTGTTCTGCTTGGCAGTAATGGTTTGACCGAAGGGGTGCTGGCCGAGATTGAACAAGCGTTAGAGCACCATGAACTCATCAAGGTGAAAATCGCCACCGAAGATCGCGAAACTAAAACCTTGATCGTGGAAGCTATCGTGCGCGAAACCGGCGCCTGTAATGTACAGGTCATCGGTAAAACGCTGGTGCTTTATCGCCCAACTAAAGAACGTAAAATCTCGCTGCCACGCTAAGATTATCCTAAAGTTACACACATTTGCTGTGTAAAACGAGGGGTTTTTCCGCAGGCAGGAGAGCAAAATGCCACGCTCTGTTCGTTGATAAAAGGCCGCATAGCGGCCTTTTTCCTTTCTTTACAATACATCAACATCTTGAGTATTGGGTAATTCTTACAGGTATTCCACCTTAATTACTTCAAATTCTACTTCGCCGCCCGGCGTTTTGATGACCACAACATCATCTTCTTCTTTGCCGATCAGGCCACGAGCAATAGGCGAGTTTACAGAAATCAGGTTTTGTTTAAAGTCAGCTTCGTCATCGCCAACGATGCGATAAGTCTGTTCTTCGTCAGAATCGAGATTCAGCACCGTTACGGTAGCACCAAAAATAACGCGCCCATTGTTGGGCATTTTGGTGACATCAATCACCTGCGCGTTCGACAGCTTGGCTTCGATGTCTTTGATACGGCCTTCGCAAAAGCCCTGCTGTTCACGAGCTGCGTGGTATTCGGCGTTTTCTTTCAGGTCGCCATGCTCACGCGCTTCCGCGATAGCAGCAATGATTTCAGGACGGCGCACAGATTTCAGAAAATCCAGCTCTTCGCGTAATTTTTCAGCGCCGCGTAAGGTCATCGGAATAGCTTGCATTTGTTATACCTCTTGAATATTCCTGATGGGGCAAGTCTTCACCCACCCCGGCTGTTCGGCCTGCCCGGCATAACTCCTCACCGGGACCAGAAGCAAAAAAATACCGACCCGGGTACAGGTCCCAGGTCAGCTACAATTCACATTTTGATAGTCATTTTACCCTGAAGTTCCCGAAGGGTCATCGTTTACTTTATAGGGCGTTGCGCCGTAGTATGACGGCTCGATTCCAGGTTGTTAGCGCGAGATTATGCGATTTTCCAGATTTATCATCGGATTGACCAGCTGTATAGCGTTCAGTGTTCAGGCCGCAAATGTTGATGAGTACATTACTCAACTCCCCGCTGGTGCCAACCTTGCCCTGATGGTGCAAAAAGTCGGCGCGTCGGCCCCGCTATTGATTACCACAGTCAGCAGATGGCGCTGCCCGCCAGTACGCAGAAAGTGATTACTGCGCTGGCGGCGTTGATTCAACTCGGCCCCGATTTTCGTTTTACCACGACGCTTGAAACCAAAGGTAATGTGGAAAACGGTGTACTTAAGGGTGACTTAGTAGCGCGATTTGGTGCCGATCCGACGTTAAAACGTCAGGATATTCGCAATATGGTCGCGACTTTGAAAAAAATCTGGCGTCAACCAAATCGATGGCAATGTGTTGATAGATACCTCCATTTTCGCCAGCCACGATAAAGCCCCCGGCTGGACCATGGAATGACATGACACAATGCTTTAGCGCTCCGCCTGCCGCCGCCATAGTTGACCGCAACTGTTTCTCCGTCTCGCTCTATAGTGCCCCAAAACCTGGTGATATGGCTTTTATACGCGTGGCATCTTATTACCCCGTTACGATGTTCAGCCAGGTACGCACCCTCCCCCGTGGTTCTGCCGAAGCGCAATACTGCGAGCTGGATGTGGTGCCAGGCGACCTGAACCGCTTTACGCTGACCGGATGCCTGCCACAACGTTCTGAGCCGCTCCCGTTGGCTTTTTGCCGTGCAGGATGGTGCCAGCTATGCTGGGGCAATTCTGAAAGATGAGTTAAAACAGGCAGGTATCACCTGAGCGGAACACTGCTACGCCAGACTCAGGTTAACGAACCTGGAACGGTAGTTGCCAGTAAACAGTCGGCCCCGCTGCACGATCTGCTTAAGATTATGCTGAAAAAGTCGGACAACATGATTGCCGATACGGTTTTCCGCATGATCGGCATGCGCGCTTCAATGTGCCTGGAACATGGCGGGCCGGGTCGGACGCCGTGCGTCAGATCCTGCGCCAGCAAGCCGGTGTCGATATTGGTAACACCATTATTGCCGATGGTTCAGGGCTTTCGCGGCATAACCTGATTGCCCCCGCCACCATGATGCAGGTGCTGCAATACATTGCCCAACACGACAATGAACTTAACTTTATCTCTATGCTGCCGCTGGCGGGCTATGACGGCTCTTTTGCAGTACCGTGCAGGTCTGCATCAGGCGGGCGTGGATGGCAAAGTCTCAGCGAAAACCGGCTCGTTGCAGGGGGTATATAACCTGGCGGGATTCATTACCACGGCGAGCGGGCAACGAATGGCGTTTGTGCAATATCTTTCTGGCTATGCAGTAGAACCGGCGGATCAGCGTAATCGCCGTATTCCGTTAGTGCGTTTTGAAAGCCGTTTGTATAAAGATATTTATCAGAACAATTAGTCAAAAAGAAACCCCGGCACATGGCGGGGTTTTGCTGATTAACGCTTGTAAATGAACTCAACGCCTTCTTCGTCGTCTTCGTCCCAGTCGTCATCCCAGTCCTCATCATCCTCTTCAGCAATCTCTTCAAGCTGCTGGCGATGATAATCATCCCACATGAATTCGACTTTCTCTGGCTGTTTCGCTTCTTCAGCCTGCACGACCGGGTTTTCAATGATAAAGGTCATCACATCCCAGCAGAGATCTTTCACGCCCAGTCCACTCGCCGCAGAGATCAGATAATATTTATCTTCCCAGCCCAGCGCCTCAGCGATCGCTTTCGCTTTCTCTTCGGCTTCTGCCTTATCCAGCAGATCGATCTTGTTGAAGACTAACCAACGCGGTTTCGCCGCCAGATCCTGGCTGTATTTTTCCAGCTCGCTGATAATAATACGCGCGTTTTCAACCGGATCGGTGCCGTCAATCGGATCGATATCGATGAGGTGCAACAGGACGCGGCAACGTTCCAGGTGCTTCAGGAAGCGAATGCCCAGACCTGCGCCTTCCGCAGCGCCTTCAATCAGTCCTGAATATCGGCAACAACGAAGCTCTTTTCGTTGTCCATTCGTACCACACCCAGACTTGGCACCAGAGTGGTAAACGGATAATCCGCCACTTTCGGTTTAGCCGCCGATACCGCACGAATAAAGGTCGATTTACCCGCGTTTGGCATCCCCAACATACCGACGTCAGCCAGCAGCATCAGCTCCAGCAGCAGCTCACGTTTATCGCCCGGCGTACCGTTAGTTTTCTGCCGTGGTGTACGGTTAACTGACGATTTGAAACGGGTATTGCCCAGACCGTGCCAGCCGCCTTTCGCAACCAGCAGACGCTGACCGTGTTTGGTCATATCGCCCATGGTTTCACCAGTACCCTGGTCGATTACACGCGTACCTACCGGCACTTTAATTGTGACGTCTTTACCGCGCTTACCGGTACAGTCGCGGCTTGCGCCATTCTGACCGCGCTCTGCACGGAAAGATTTTTCAAAACGATAATCGATAAGCGTGTTCAGGTTCTCGTCGGCTTCCATCCATACGTCACCACCATCACCGCCGTCGCCGCCATCCGGGCCGCCTTTCGGAATATACTTTTCGCGGCGGAAGCTCACGCAACCATTACCGCCATCACCTGCAACGACCAGAATCGATGCTTCATCAACAAACTTCATTTTATTCTCCGTAAATCATTCGCCTGCGCGGGGTTGCGATACCACCGTTGTATGCTTACGTAATCCGCCCCAAATACGATGACCAATGGCGGAATACATCGCGCCCGCAACCACGACAAACGCACCGAGATAACCGAAAAGGTTTAACATCGGTCTGGCGAAAACATCGGGCCAGCCATTGATAATAAATCTGAAAAAACAGCGTAAACAGCGGCGTCAGCGTGATGAGCGCGCTCACCTGCGCTGCCTGCCAGCGAGCCATCGCTTCCGCCAGGGCGCCATATCCTACCAAGGTATTCAGTCCGCAAAAAATTAAACATGCGAGCTGCCAGTGGCTAAGCTGCGCTATCACTCCAGGCTTTGCCAGAGGGAAGAGCGCAATTGTACATAAAGTGTACAGTAAAAACAGGATCTGCGGTGAGGCCAGCCGACGCAATAAAACCTTTTGCGCCACGCCATAACTCACCCACACCGTCGCCGCACCGACCCCAAAGATTACTCCCCGGTGTAATCGGTGAGCTTTGTAAATATCTCGACCAGACTGGTGTTAAAAAACATCACCAGGCCGCTCAGGAGCATCAATGCCCCTACAACCTGAGTGCTGCGCATTTTCTCTTTCAGGATAAATACGCTGGCAACCATCATGCCAACTGGCGAGAGTTGCCCAATCACCTGCGAAGCGGTCGGACTCAGGTATTGCAAGGATGAGCTGAACAGGATGAAGTTCCCAAACAGCCCGGCGGTCGCCACTGCCAACAAAATCAACCAGCGTGGCTTACGAAACACGCGTAATGGCGGCAACCTCTTCTTCACCGCAAGAATGGCACCAAGGCCAATACTCGCCATCAAGAAACGGTAAAACACGATTGTCGGAGGTTCCATCACCTCCAGCACCTGCTTCATTGCGATTGGCAACGCCCCCAGCAAATTGCTGTGGTGAGCGCCAAAAGAATGCCAATGCCTGCCTGCTGCTTCATACCGTATTCCCTGCAAAGCGCATTTGCGGATTAACGTCGCACCATGCGCATTTTACCGGTTATCGAATGTAAAAAGCCCCGCAACGTGTTGCGGGGCTTTCATCCGTTACCGGGACGCGAAAAACTTACTCAGCATCGATGCTGATAAATTTACGGTTTTTCGGGCCTTTAACTTCGAATTTCACTTTACCGTCTGCTTTAGCAAACAGAGTGTGGTCACGACCGCAACCTACGTTAGCGCCAGCGTGGAATTTGGTACCACGTTGACGAACGATGATGCTACCCGCCAGAACGGATTCGCCACCGAAACGCTTAACGCCCAGGCGTTTAGCTTCTGAATCGCGACCGTTACGTGTGGAGCCGCCAGCCTTTTTATGTGCCATTTGAAATCTCTCCTCAGGTCTTAGGCGCTGATGCCAGTAATTTTCACATCAGTGAACCACTGACGATGGCCCTGCTGCTTACGATAGTGTTTACGACGACGAAACTTAACGATTTTAACTTTCTCGCCACGACCGTGAGCAACAACTTCAGCTTTGATTACGCCGCCATCAACGAAAGGAACGCCGATTTTGACTTCTTCACCGTTTGCGATCATCAGCACTTCAGCGAACTCAACAGTTTCGCCAGTTGCGATGTCCAGCTTTTCCAGGCGAACGGTCTGACCTTCGCTTACTCGGTGTTGTTTACCACCACTTTGGAAAACCGCGTACATATAAAACTCCGCTTCCGCGCACACCTTTTCAATGATTCAGAGTGCGCTATAAATATTCACAATAGGGCGCGAATATTACGCAAAACGCACGCCTTTGACAAGTGCTACAGTCAATACACGAAGAAAAAAAACACAACTTGTACGGTAACGTTTATCTGTGCCATTTTTTCAGTACAATCACCCTATATTCCTAACCATAAACCCTAAGTTGCCTTTGTTCACAGTAAGGTAATCGGGGCGAAAAGCCCGGCTTTTGCGATGAATTTAGAAAAATCAATGAGTTAACCGCGCAAGATATGGCGGGTGTTAATGCGGCAATCCTTGAGCAGCTTAATTCCGACGTCCAACTGATCAATCAGTTAGGCTATTACATCGTCAGCGGCGGCGGTAAACGTATTCGTCCGATGATTGCTGTACTGGCTGCACGAGCTGTTGGCTATGAGGGAAATGCGCATGTCACCATTGCTGCCCTGATCGAGTTTATCCACACGGCGACTCTGCTGCACGACGACGTTGTGGATGAATCAGATATGCGCAGGGGTAAAGCTACCGCCAACGCCGCATTTGGCAATGCCGCCAGCGTGCTGGTAGGCGATTTTATTTATACCCGCGCGTTCCAGATGATGACCAGCCTCGGCTCGCTCAAAGTGCTGGAAGTCATGTCAGAAGCCGTAAACGTCATCGCAGAAGGTGAAGTTCTGCAACTGATGAACGTTAACGATCCGGACATCACTGAAGAAAACTACATGCGCGTTATCTATAGCAAAACCGCGCGTCTGTTTGAGGCTGCCGCGCAGTGTTCCGGGATTCTGGCTGGCTGTACGCCGGAGGAGGAGAAAGGCCTGCAGGATTATGGGCGCTATCTCGGCACTGCTTTCCAGTTGATCGACGATTTACTCGATTACAATGCCGATGGCGAACAGTTAGGTAAAAACGTCGGCGACGATCTGAACGAAGGTAAACCGACGCTGCCGCTGCTGCATGCAATGCATCATGGCACACCAGAACAGGCACAGATGATTCGTACCGCCATCGAACAGGGTAACGGTCGCCATCTTCTGGAACCGGTTCTGGAAGCAATGAACGCTTGTGGATCTCTTGAATGGACGCGTCAGCGTGCCGAGGAAGAAGCAGACAAAGCCATCGCAGCGTTACAGGTGCTCCCGGACACCCCTTGGCGAGAAGCACTCATCGGCCTCGCGCACATCGCTGTTCAACGCGATCGTTAATCCCCTCCCCTCATCCCGCGCAGCGCGCGGATGATTCCAGTAAATTCCATAAAAACACTTATTCAGCTCTATAAAACCTGAAAAATAGGGCTGTACATCTTTATATATTCTGAATATTCACACTCTTTACAGGAACTTTTTAGAGCAATAGGCCATCAGGAGTATAGTGATGCTCGACAGAAGAAGTGTTCTGAATGAAAGCGACTAACTTAAGGAGTGAGGAAAGATGGAAAGTAATTTCATTGACTGGCATCCCGCTGACATCATTGCGGGTTTGCGCAAGAAGGGAACGTCAATGGCGGCGGAATCTCGCAGAAATGGTTTGAGTTCCTCAACGCTGGCGAACGCATTATCGCGCCCCTGGCCGAAAGGAGAGATGATTATTGCGAAAGCCCTGGGAACTGACCCCTGGATTATCTGGCCATCTCGCTACCATGATCCGCAGACCCATGAGTTTATCGACAGAACGCAGTTGATGCGTAGCTACACTAAACCGAAAAAATGAGTGGTCTGGCGGTAGCCCCGCGAACGGGGCTGCCAGCTCTCAGACAATTACTCGCCTTTCACACGCTCAATATTTGCACCTAAAGCGCGCAGTTTGTCTTCAATGCGTTCGTAGCCACGATCGATGTGATAAATACGATCAACTACCGTCGTCCCTTCCGCAATACAGCCAGCCAGCACCAGGCTTGCTGATGCACGCAGATCGGTTGCCATAACCTGTGCGCCAGAAAGTTTTTCAACACCGTGACAAATAACGGTATTGCTTTCGATTTCGGCATGCGCGCCCATACGGCTCAGCTCTGGCACATGCATAAAGCGGTTTTCAAAGACCGTTTCGGTGATGAACCCGGTCCCTTCTGCCACCAGGTTCAACAGCGTGAACTGGGCCTGCATATCGGTCGGGAATGCCGGATGCGGCGCGGTACGTACGTTAACAGCCTTCGGACGTTTGCCATGCATATCCAGGCTAATCCAGTCTTCGCCGACTTCGATGTCCGCTCCAGCGTCACGCAGTTTCGCCAGCACGGCGTCCAGAGTATCTGGCTGCGCGTTACGGCAGATAATTTTGCCGCGAGAGATCGCCGCCGCCACCAGGAAAGTACCGGTTTCGATACGATCCGGCAGCACGCGATAGACACCGCCGCCTAAACGTTCCACACCTTCAATGACGATACGATCGGTGCCCTGACCGCTAATTTTCGCACCCAGCGTAATCAGGAAGTTCGCGGTATCGACGATTTCCGGTTCACGCGCTGCGTTTTCAATAATCGTGGTGCCTTCGGTACCAGGGTTGCAGCACACATGATGGTCACCGTTGCGCCAACGCTGACTTTATCCATCACGATATGTGCGCCTTTCAAACGACCATCGACGGAAGCTTTAACGTAACCTTCTTCCAGTTTGATGGTCGCGCCTAATTGTTCGAGACCAGAAATGTGTAGATCAACCGGACGTGCACCAATCGTACAACCGCCAGGCAGTGAAACTTGCCCCTGACCAAAGCGCGCTACCAGCGGCCCCAGCGCCCAGATAGAAGCACGCATGGTTTTAACCAGATCGTAAGGTGCGCAGAATACATTAACGTCGCGGGCATCAATATGCACAGAACCATTACGTTCTACTTTCGCACCCAGCTGGCTTAGCAGCTTCATTGATGTATCGACGTCTTTTAGTTTCGGGACGTTCTGGATCTCTACCGGTTCTTCCGCCAGTAGTGCGGCAAAAAGGATAGGCAGAGCAGCATTTTTAGCGCCGGAAATTGTGACTTCGCCCTGGAGCTTCGTTGGCCCCTGAACACGAAATTTATCCATTTAGTTTGTTCTCAGTTAACAATTCATATCCGCTACCGGCGAATCGCCCATAGCTCAAAAGCCGTTCAGTTTGCGATCGCGCGCCCACTCCGCAGGGGTATACGCTTTGATCGACACAGCATGAATGCGGTTATCCGCAATATATTCCATCAGCGGGCCATAGACCGTCTGCTGTTTTTAACCCGACTCATGCCGTCAAACAACTCACCCACGGCAATAACCTGAAAGTGGCTGCCATCGCCGGAAACGTGGACTTCCTGGAGGGAGAGAGCGTTCATCAACACGCTCTGAATTTCATTATTTTCCATGGGATCTTCAATCATCAGTTAATAAATCAGCGAAACATCTTAGAGCAAAGTTGCGCTGGCATAAATAAGCAAAAAGCCTCGCTGATAAATCAGACAAGGCTCGACTTGCAGGCAGGTTTGCCGGACAGGCGGTTAACGCCATATCCGGCCTGAAAAAATTTAACGAGGCAGAACATCAGCAGGCAAATTATACAATTTCGCCAGGGTATACACTTTGTCGTTTACCCCCTGAAGCGTCACATTGTTGCCCTGCTTTTTCGCCAGATCGATAAGATGGAGCAGCAGTGCCAGTCCACCCGTATCCACGCGAGACACACGGCTAAGATCGATGCTGGTAATCCCTTCACCGCTTCCTCACGTATTTCCCAAAGCGGTAGCAGAACGTCCTGATCCAGCTCTCCGGATAACGCCAGCGTGTCACCCGTCTGCATCCAGCTCAGTGACTCGCTCATTATTTTTTCTCTTCCAGAGTGATTTTCTGTTGAGAAATCGATTTCAGTTGTGCAGTCAGGCCGTCGATACCTTTGGTACGCAGCAGCGTTCCCCACTCGTTTTGTTTGGTGGTGATCATACTGACGCCTTCAGCAATCATGTCGTAAGCCTGCCAGTTGCCCGTCTGGGAGTTTTTACGCCATTGGAAGTCCAGACGCACCGGCGGGCGGCCATTTGGGTCAATAATGGTAACGCGAATAGGCACAATGGTTTTATCGCCCAGCGGCTGTTCTGGCGCAATCTGATAGGTTTGACCGTGATACATCGCCAGCGCCTGACCGTAAGCCTGCTTCAGGTACTCACGGAAAGCGGCAAAGTAAGCATCACGTTGAGCAGGGGTCGCACTCTTGTAATACTGGCCCAGCACCAGCGCACCGGCGTATTTCACCTGTACGTATGGCAGCAGTTCCTGATCGACAATGGTACGCAGATAATCCGGGTTGGCCCGAATTTGCGGTTGCTCATTCTTCAGGCGATCGAACGTTTTCTGCGCCGCCTCGTCCATCAGCTTATACGGATTGGTCTGGTCTGCCGCGGTTGCCGCACTCAGCGGTGCAATCACCAGCAAAGCGACCATCATTAAACGTTTAAACATGCGTCGGTTCTCCTGAAATTATTTCGTTGTACCCACAGGTTCAGTGGTTTCATTATTACCTGGCGCAGCAGCTGGCGCATCGCCACTATTCTTATTGTCATCGCCTTTACTACCGTAAAGGAACTGACCAATGAGATCTTCCAGCACCATCGCAGACTTGGTGTCCTGAATTGTATCGCCATCCTTCAGGATAGCAGTCCCCAGTTCCGGGTCTTCAAAACCGACGTTTAATGCCAGATATTGTTCCCCCAGCAGGCCGGAAGTACGAATGCTCAGCGAACTGGTATCAGGAATGTGGTTATAACGTTGTTCAATTTCCAGCGTTACGCGCGGCAGATAGGTTTTCGGGTCCAGCGTAATATCCGCCACCCGGCCCACAACAACGCCACCAATGCTGACCGGAGAGCGCGCTTTCAGGCCGCCAATGTTATCGAACGTCGCATAAAGCGTATAGGTCGGTTCAGTACGTATGGACGTCACGTTCGCCGCCTTCAGGCAAACAAACAGCGCCGCCAGTAGTGCTGCTAATAAAAAGATACCCACCCAAATTTCATTTTTTTTCGTTTGCATGAACTCAATTCCCAAACATCAATGCGGTCAGCACAAAATCCAGCCCCAGAACAGCCAGAGACGAGTGGACAACGGTGCGAGTGGTTGCCCGGCTAATCCCGGCAGACGTCGGGATGGCGTCGTAGCCGTTAAACAACGAAATCCACGTCACCGTGATGGCGAACACCACGCTCTTAATCAGACAGTTGACCAGATCCATACGCCAGTCGACGGCATTTTGCATTGCCGACCAGAAGAACCCGCTATCAATGCCTTTCCAACTGACGCCGACCAGAGATCCGCCCCAGATCCCCACGGCGACGAAAATAACCGTCAACAGTGGTAATGAAATAACCCCAGCCCAGAAACGGGGAGAAATAACCCGACGCAACGGATCCACCGCCATCATCTCCATACTGGAGAGTTGCTCTGTAGCGCGCATCAGGCCGATTTCTGCGGTTAGCGCCGAACCAGCACGCCCGGCAAACAACAACGCGGCAACCACCGGCCCCAGTTCACGCAGTAGCGATAACGCCACCAGCATACCCAGACTGGTTTCCGCACTATAAGTGGTCAGAACCAGATAACCTTGCAGCCCCAACACCATTCCGATGAACACGCCAGAAACTACAATAATCAGCATCGACAGGACGCCGACATTATAGAGCTGGCGCACCAGCAGCGGCGCATGTTTGCGAAATTCCGGTTTGCCGACCACCGCATTGAATAACATTAACCCGGCCCGCCCGAACGTTCTCAGGGTTTTAATCCCTTTATGTCCGAGCGACGCCAGCGCATTTAACAGCATGAGTGGCTTAACTCCCTGGTAAAAGATCAGCGTGATAATCGCCGGCAGGATAGCGGAACGGAACAGGCCCGTCAGCTATCCCGTCCAGAAACTGACGTACGCGCGGATCAGGATTCGCCTGCAACGCCTGGGCACTGCCATGAGCGACAATTTTTTTGTCCGCCAGGATCCAGGCGTGATCCGCAATACTTAACACTTCCGGCACATCGTGAGAAACCACCACACAAGTCACGCCCAGCGCGCTGTTCAGCTCAGAAATCAGCTTCACCAGTACGCCCATGGTGATGGGATCTTGCCCAACAAAGGGTTCATCAAACATGATGAGATCCGGCTCCAGCGCAATCGCACGCGCCAGAGCTGCACGCCGCGCCATCCCACCGGAAAGTTCAGAAGGCATAAGTTTAGCCGCTCCACGCAGCCCCACGGCCTCCAGCTTCATCATCACCGTACTATGCAACAATGGCGCGGGAAGTTGGGTATGTTCGCGCAGTGGATAGGCGACGTTGTCAAATACGTTCATATCAGTGAACAACGCCCCGGACTGAAATAACATGCTCATCCGTTTGCGCACTGTATACAGGCGCGAACGAGACATCGCCGGAATATTCTCACCATCGAAAAGGATCTCACCATGATCTGGTGCGATTTGCCCGCCAATCAGACGGAGTAGCGTCGTTTTACCGATGCCCGATGGCCCCATGATCGCCGTGATCTTCCCTCGCGGCACGGTCAGGGAAATATTATCGAAGATGCAGCGATTTCCACGCGTAAAACTGACATCGCGCATATCGACTAAATTCGCCACAGACTGCTCCATAATTCACCCTTCGTCTTGCGTTGATTTTCTAAGCATGGCGCTCAATTTAACCTTGAACCCAACATATTTACAGAATATTACCCGCCGTGGTTAGCGAAAGCTGGCATTTGTTTTACTTTTTAGCCGCATAAAGTCAAAATTAAGAATCCGTTACGGCTTTCTGAAAATCTTCAGCGGACCGGCGAGTATACCTGAAGAAAGGACGTTAGATGCTTTTAGCTACGGCACTGTTAATTGTTGGTTTACTTTTGGTCGTTTACAGTGCCGACCGCCTGGTTTTTGCCGCGTCTATTCTTTGCCGAACCTTTGGCATCCCGCCGCTAATCATCGGCATGACGGTGGTCAGTATTGGTACATCGTTACCAGAAATCATCGTCTCGCTTGCCGCGTCTTTGCACGAACAACGCGATTTAGCCGTTGGTACAGCCCTCGGCTCAAACATTATCAATATATTGCTGATCCTCGGTCTTGCTGCGCTGGTTCGTCCTTTTACCGTCCATTCTGATGTTCTACGCCGTGAATTACCCTTAATGTTGTTGGTCAGCGTGGTGGCCGGTTCCGTACTCTATGACGGACAACTTAGTCGCAGCGATGGTATCTTTCTCCTCTTTCTGGCTGTGCTATGGCTGCTGTTCATTGTTAAACTTGCACGTCAGGCTGAACGTCAGGGACTGACAGCCTGACCAGAGAGCAGCTTGCAGAGTTGCCGCGTGACGGTGGATTGCCCGTCGCGTTTTTATGGCTCGGCATTGCGCTTATCATCATGCCAGTGGCCACGCGGATGGTGGTTGATAACGCCACGGTGCTGGCGAATTACTTTGCCATCAGCGAGTTGACGATGGGTCTGACGGCAATTGCTATCGGAACCAGCCTGCCGGAACTGGCAACCGCAATAGCGGGGGTTCGCAAAGGTGAAAACGACATTGCTGTCGGAAATATCATTGGCGCAAACATTTTTAATATTGTCATCGTGTTGGGTTTACCCGCGCTGATAACGCCAGGAAAGATTGATCCACTGGCGTACAGTCGTGACTACAGCGTGATGTTGCTGGTGAGCATTATTTTTGCGTTGCTGTGCTGGCGGCGCTCCCCGCAATCGGGCCGTGGTGTAGGGGTATTATTAACTGGCGGATTTATCGTATGGCTGGCGATGTTGTACTGGTTATCGCCAATACTCGTTGAATAACTGGAAACGCATTATGTCGCACGTAGAGTTACAACCGGGTTTTGACTTTCAGCAAGCAGGTAAAGAAGTCCTGGCGATTGAACGTGAATGCCTGGCGGAGCTTGATCAATACATCAATCAGAATTTCACGCTTGCCTGTGAAAAGATGTTCTGGTGTAAAGGGAAAGTTGTCGTCATGGGGATGGGGAAATCGGGGCACATCGGGCGCAAAATGGCGGCAACGTTTGCCAGCACTGGTACACCTTCATTTTTCGTCCATCCTGGTGAAGCCGCGCATGGTGATTTAGGCATGGTCACCCCACAGGATGTGGTGATTGCTATCTCTAACTCAGGTGAATCCAGCGAAATCACGGCCTTAATTCCAGTGCTTAAGCGTCTTCACGTACCGTTAATCTGCATCACCGGTCGCCCGGAGAGCAGCATGGCGCGCGCCGCAGATGTGCATCTGTGTGTTAAAGTAGCGAAAGAAGCCTGTCCGTTAGGGCTGGCACCGACCAGCAGCACCACCGCCACGCTGGTTATGGGCGATGCCCTCGCTGTCGCGCTGTTAAAAGCACGCGGCTTTACTGCTGAAGATTTTGCGCTCTCACACCCAGGCGGCGCACTGGGTCGTAAACTTCTGCTGCGCGTAAACGATATTATGCATACGGGCGATGAGATCCCGCATGTTAAGAAAAACGGCCAGTCTGCGTGACGCATTGCTGGAAGTTACCCGCAAAAATCTTGGTATGACTGTCATTTGCGATGACAATATGATGATTGAAGGCATCTTTACCGACGGTGATTTACGCCGTGTCTTCGATATGGGCGTGGATGTTCGTCAGTTAAGTATTGCCGATGTGATGACGCCGGGGGGAATACGTGTGCGCCCTGGCATTCTGGCCGTTGAGGCACTGAACTTAATGCAGTCCCGCCATATCACCTCCGTGATGGTTGCCGATGGCGACCATTTACTCGGTGTGTTACATATGCATGATTTACTGCGTGCAGGCGTAGTGTAAAGATTCAAGGATAAACAACAATGAGCAAAGCAGGTGCGTCGCTTGCGACCTGTTACGGCCCTGTCAGCGCCGACGTTATGGCAAAAGCAGAGAACATTCGTCTGCTGATCCTCGATGTCGATGGCGTACTGTCAGATGGCCTGATTTATATGGGCAATAATGGCGAAGAGCTGAAAGCGTTCAATGTTCGTGACGGTTATGGCATTCGTTGTGCGCTCACCTCTGATATTGAAGTCGCTATCATTACCGGGCGAAAGGCTAAACTGGTAGAAGATCGTTGTGCCACATTGGGGATCACTCACTTGTATCAGGGGCAGTCAAACAAACTGATCGCCTTTAGCGATCTGCTGGAAAAACTGGCGATTGCCCCGGAAAATGTGGCTTATGTCGGCGATGATCTCATCGACTGGCCGGTAATGGAAAAAGTGGGGTTAAGCGTCGCCGTGGCCGATGCGCATCCATTGTTGATCCCGCGCGCCGATTACGTGACGCGCATTGCTGGCGGTCGTGGCGCAGTGCGAGAAGTTTGCGACTTATTACTCCTGGCGCAGGGCAAACTGGATGAAGCCAAAGGGCAATCGATATGAGTAAAGCCAGACGTTGGGTTATCATTGTGCTATCACTGGCGGTTCTGGTGATGATCGGCATTAATATGGCACGAAAAAGACGGTACCGCCCAGTGGTCGTCAACAACAATGATCCCACCTATAAAAAGCGAGCATACGGACACGCTCGTCTATAACCCAGAAGGGGCACTAAGCTATCGATTGATTGCTCAACATGTTGAATATTATTCCGATCAGGCCGTTTCGTGGTTTACGCAGCCGGTACTTACCACGTTTGATAAGGATAAAATCCCGACATGGTCAGTAAAAGCAGATAAAGCCAAGCTGACCAATGACCGGATGCTCTATTTATATGGACACGTTGAAGTCAACGCACTTGTGCCGGACTCTCAACTTCGCAGAATCACGACGGATAACGCGCAGATCAATCTGGTGACGCAGGATGTTACCTCTGAAGACCTCGTCACGTTATACGGAACAACATTTAACTCCAGCGGTCTGAAAATGCGCGGCAACTTACGCAGCAAGAACGCCGAGCTGATTGAAAAGGTTAGAACATCCTATGAAATTCAAAACAAACAAACTCAGCCTTAATCTTGTGCTTGCCAGCTCACTTCTGGCCGCCAGCATTCCGGCATTTGCTGTAACCGGAGACACTGATCAGCCGATCCACATTGAATCGGACCAGCAATCTCTTGATATGCAAGGCAACGTGGTTACCTTTACCGGTAATGTCATCGTCACCCAGGGCACCATCAAAATTAATGCCGACAAAGTGGTCGTTACCCGTCCGGGCGGCGAACAAGGTAAAGAAGTGATTGACGGCTACGGTAAACCGGCAACGTTCTACCAGATGCAGGACAATGGTAAACCCGTTGAAGGTCACGCTTCCCAGATGCACTACGAACTGGCAAAAGATTTTGTCGTTCTGACGGGTAATGCTTATCTGCAGCAGGTCGATAGCAACATTAAGGGCGATAAGATCACTTACCTGGTGAAAGAGCAGAAAATGCAGGCTTTCAGCGACAAAGGTAAGCGCGTAACCACCGTTCTGGTGCCGTCGCAGCTGCAAGACAAAAACAACAAAGGCCAGACCCCGGCACAGAAGAAGGGTAATTAATTCGTTATGGCAACATTAACTGCAAAGAACCTTGCAAAAGCCTATAAAGGCCGTCGCGTGGTAGAAGACGTCAGCCTGACCGTCAACTCCGGGGAAATTGTCGGTCTGCTGGGGCCAAACGGTGCCGGTAAGACCACCACTTTCTACATGGTTGTAGGCATTGTGCCGCGCGATGCGGGCAACATCATTATTGATGATGACGATATCAGTCTGCTGCCTCTGCATGCACGCGCGCGCCGCGGTATCGGCTATCTGCCACAGGAAGCCTCCATTTTCCGTCGCCTCAGCGTTTACGATAACCTGATGGCGGTACTGCAAATTCGTGACGACTTGTCTGCTGAACAACGTGAAGACCGCGCGAACGAGCTGATGGAAGAGTTTCACATTGAGCACCTGCGTGACAGCATGGGGCAGTCACTCTCCGGGGGTGAACGTCGCCGTGTAGAAATTGCCCGCGCACTGGCTGCGAATCCGAAATTTATTCTGCTCGACGAACCGTTTGCCGGGGTTGACCCGATCTCGGTTATCGACATTAAACGCATCATTGAACACCTGCGCGACAGCGGCCTTTGGGCGTACTGATCACTGACCACAACGTGCGTGAAACACTGGCGGTTTGTGAACGCGCTTATATCGTCAGTCAGGGGCATTTGATCGCCCACGGCACGCCTACAGAAATCTTACAAGACGAACACGTTAAGCGTGTATACCTTGGGGAAGACTTCAGACTCTGATAGGGTAGAAGTTTGCGACGTTTTAGCAGGAGAGTACGATTCTGAACATGAAGCAAGGTTTGCAACTCAGGCTTAGCCAACAACTGGCGATGACGCCACAGCTCCAACAGGCAATTCGTCTGTTGCAGTTGTCGACGCTGGAACTTCAGCAGGAGCTACAGCAGGCGCTGGAGAGTAATCCGCTGCTTGAGCAAATCGACACTCATGAAGAAATCGACACCCGCGAAACGCAAGACAGTGAAACACTGGACACCGCCGACGCGCTCGAACAAAAAGAGATGCCGGAAGAGCTGCCGCTCGATGCCAGTTGGGACACCATTTACACCGCTGGTACACCATCCGGCACCAGCGGTGACTACATTGACGACGAGCTGCCGGTCTATCAGGGCGAAACGACGCAGACCTTGCAGGATTACCTGATGTGGCAGGTCGAGTTGACACCGTTTTCCGACACTGACCGCGCTATTGCTACCTCTATCGTCGATGCCGTTGATGACACTGGTTATCTGACTGTCCCGCTGGAAGATATTCTCGAAAGTATGGGCGATGAAGAGATTGACATCGACGAAGTTGAAGCCGTCCTTAAGCGGATCCAACGGTTTGATCCGGTCGGTGTGGCGGCAAAAGATCTGCGTGACTGCCTGCTGATCCAACTCTCCCAATTCGATAAAACCACGCCGTGGCTGGAAGAGGCCAGACTGATTATTAGCGATCATCTCGATCTGTTAGCCAATCACGACTTCCGCACTTTAATGCGCGTCACGCGTCTGAAAGAAGATGTGCTGAAAGAAGCCGTCAATCTGATCCAGTCGCTCGATCCGCGCCCCGGGCAGTCGATCCAGACTGGCGAACCTGAGTATGTCATTCCAGATGTGCTGGTGCGTAAGCATAACGGTCACTGGACGGTAGAACTCAACAGTGACAGCATTCCGCGTCTGCAAATCAACCAGCACTACGCCTCGATGTGCAATAACGCGCGCAACGATGGTGACAGCCAGTTTATCCGCAGCAATCTGCAGGATGCCAAATGGTTGATCAAGAGTCTGGAAAGCCGTAACGATACGCTACTGCGCGTGAGTCGCTGTATCGTTGAACAGCAGCAAGCCTTCTTTGAGCAAGGTGAAGAATATATGAAACCGATGGTACTGGCCGATATCGCCCAGGCTGTCGAAATGCATGAATCGACGATATCTCGCGTGACCACGCAAAAATACCTGCATAGTCCACGAGGCATTTTTGAACTGAAGTATTTCTTTTCCAGTCACGTCAATACCGAGGGCGGCGGCGAAGCTTCCTCCACGGCGATTCGTGCGCTGGTGAAGAAATTAATCGCGGCGGAAAACCCAGCGAAACCGTTGAGCGACAGCAAGTTAACCTCTTTGCTGTCGGAACAAGGTATCATGGTGGCACGCCGCACTGTTGCGAAGTACCGAGAGTCTTTATCCATTCCGCCGTCAAACCAGCGTAAACAGCTCGTTTGACCCAACCGATAAGGAAGACACTATGCAGCTCAACATTACCGGAAATAACGTCGAGATCACCGAGGCACTGCGCGAATTTGTTACAGCCAAATTTGCCAAACTTGAGCAATATTTTGACCGAATCAACCAGGTCTATGTTGTTCTGAAAGTGGAGAAAGTCACCCACACCTCAGATGCAACACTGCATGTAAACGGTGGTGAAATTCATGCCAGCGCGGAAGGTCAGGACATGTACGCTGCCATTGATGGCTTAATTGATAAGCTGGCACGCCAGTTGACCAAACATAAAGATAAACTGAAACAACACTAATTGTCCGGGCAATTAGCATGTGCATGGCGGCCTGTTGTGCGGCACAACGGGCCATTTGTACGGTTAATGCTCCGAGCCTGTTCCACTGTTTGAGTGGGCAGGTTCTTAGGTGAAATTATGACAAATAATGATACAACTCTACAGCTTAGCAGTGTTCTTAACAGGAATGTACGCGAAGCCGCGTCCACTGTCAGAGCATAAAACGCGCCCGGAAATCATCAGCGAGCTGGCGGCGAAACAACTTAGCCTGCCGCCTCAGGTGGTTTTTTGAAGCTATCCTGACGCGGGAAAAAATGGGCAGTACCGGTATCGGCAATGGTATTGCCATTCCGCATGGCAAACTGGAAGAAGATACTCTGCGTGCCGTTGGCGTTTTCGTTCAGCTCGAAACGCCTATAGCTTTCGATGCCATCGACAACCAACCGGTGGATTTACTTTTTGCCCTGCTGGTGCCGGCAGACCAAACTAAAACGCACCTGCATACTCTGTCACTGGTGGCGAAACGTCTGGCGGACAAAACCATCTGCCGCCGTTTACGCGCAGCCCAGAGCGATGAAGAGCTGTATCAAATCATTACGGATACCGAAGGTACTCCGGATGAAGCGTAGTTATTCGGTAATGTCTCTTTTAGACGTTGTGAGGAGAAACAGTACATGGTACTGATGATCGTCAGCGGACGTTCAGGTTCAGGTAAATCTGTCGCCCTGCGTGCGCTGGAAGATATGGGTTTTTACTGCGTGGATAACCTTCCCGTAGTGTTGTTACCCGATCTGGCTCGAACTCTGGCCGATCGCGAGATTTCTGCCGCCGTCAGCATTGATGTTCGTAATATGCCGGAGTCACCAGAAATATTCGAACAGGCGATGAGTAACCTGCCTGACGCTTTCTCACCGCAACTACTGTTCCTGGATGCCGACCGTAATACCTTAATTCGTCGTTACAGTGACACGCGCCGACTGCATCCGCTTTCCAGCAAAAACCTGTCGCTGGAAAGTGCTATCGACAAAGAAAGCGATTTGCTGGAGCCTCTGCGTTCGCGAGCGGATCTGATTGTCGATACCTCAGAAATGTCCGTTCACGAGCTGGCTGAAATGCTGCGTACCCGTCTGCTGGGTAAACGTGAACGCGAACTGACCATGGTCTTTGAGTCTTTTGGCTTCAAACACGGTATCCCTATCGATGCAGATTACGTCTTTGACGTGCGCTTCTTGCCGAACCCGCACTGGGATCCGAAACTGCGTCCAATGACAGGTCTGGATAAGCCTGTCGCCGCGTTCCTCGACCGCCACACAGAAGTACACAATTTTATCTACCAGACGCGAAGCTATCTTGAGCTATGGTTACCTATGCTGGAAACCAACAACCGTAGCTACCTGACGGTCGCCATTGGTTGTACCGGCGGGAAGCACCGTTCGGTGTATATTGCAGAGCAACTGGCAGACTACTTCCGCTCGCGCGGTAAAAACGTCCAGTCACGCCATCGTACGCTGGAAAAACGCAAACCATGACCGTCAAGCAAACTGTTGAAATCACAAACAAGCTGGGCATGCATGCCCGGCCTGCAATGAAGCTGTTTGAATTAATGCAAGGTTTTGACGCTGAAGTGCTGTTACGTAATGACGAAGGCACCGAGGCTGAAGCCAACAGCGTTATTGCACTGCTGATGCTGGATTCTGCCAAAGGACGGCAGATTGAAGTTGAAGCGACCGGTCCGCAGGAAGAGGAAGCACTGGCCGCCGTTATCGCCCTCTTTAACTCTGGTTTTGATGAAGATTAATCTTCATCACTTTGACATTCAAATCCCTTCAAGCTCCCCCGGCAATAAGAAAAGCGCGTACTGAAATCGTTATCAATCAACGTCAATTGTACATTTCGTGCGCTTTTTACTTTCAGAAGAACCTTAAGAAAACCTTAAGAAGCATTGTTTAGATTTCGTTTAAGTTAATCGACCATACTGGAGATCGTCAGAAAATATTTCCGGAGATGGCATGATTCGCTTATCTGAACAAAGTCTCCTGGGCACCGGAAGACATCGGAAATGTTATGCGCATCCGGAAGATGCCCAACGCTGTATCAAGATTGTCTACCATCGTGGCGATGGTGGCGATAAAGAGATCCGCCGTGAGTTAAAGTACTACGCGCATCTTGGTCGTCGGTTAAAAGACTGGAGTGGAATACCGCGCTATCACGGTACCGTTGAGACGGATTGCGGAACCGGTTATGTCTACGATGTGATTGCAGATTTTGACGGCAAACCCTCCATTACGCTGACCGAATTTGCTGAACAATGCCGTTACGAAGAAGACATTGCACAACTGCGCCAGATACTGAAACAGCTGAAGCGTTATTCGCAGGATAACCGTATCGTGACGATGTCGCTGAAGCCGCAGAATATCCTCTGTCACCGCATCAGTGAGTCAGAGGTTATCCCCGTCGTCTGCGACAACATTGGTGAAAGCACATTGATTCCACTGGCGACCTGGTCGAAGTGGTGTTGTCTGCGTAAGCAAGAGCGGTTATGGAAACGATTTATCGCCCAACCGGCGCTGACTATTGCCCTGCAGAAAGATCTGCAACCTCGTGAAAGCAAAACGCTGACCCTCACTTCGCGCGAAGCTTAATCCAGCTGGTGTTGTTGCATAAACGACTCACCGCCTAACTGATACATCTGCCGTAAAAATCCACGCCTGACGGCTACGCACGTAGCCCGATGGCGCGGAGACTTTGAAACGAAGTGGATTAGGTAATACAGCTGCCAGTAATGCAGCTTCCGACCGGGTAAGCTTGCTCGCGGGTTTGTGGAAATAACGTTGTGCCGCAGCTTCGACGCCAAACACACCGTCGCCAAATTCGGCGATATTCAGGTAAACCGTCAGGATACGCTTTTTGCTCCAGACCGTTTCTATCCCCAGCGTTAATCCAGCTTCCAGCCCTTTTCGAACCCAGCTACGCCCATCCCATAAAAAGAGATTTTGGCAGTCTGCTGAGAAATCGTTGAAGCACCGCGAATACGGTTTTCATTGCGCTCGTTGTGCGCCAGGGCTTTCTCAATGGAAGCGACATCAAAGCCCCAGTGCTCAGGAAATGTCTGATCTTCTGCGGCAATCACCGCCAGTCCCATCCACGGCGAGATTTGATCCATACTGACCCAGTCAGAATGTGCCACGTAACGAAAATTGCCATGCAGCCAGGCGCTGACCTGTCGCTCGACCATTACCGCTGAGAAAGGAACAGGCGCAACGCTAAACAACGCGATGCCCCCGCCCCAAAAAACGGCGAGGACAACCATTAACCGCAAAAGAAAACGGCGAACGAAACTAAACACCGTTAAGCGGCTTTTACTCATTCAGCCAGAACCAGCACGCGGGAAACCAGCTTATCAATGCCGCTCGCCGCTTCTGCAATGTTCTGCGCCAGCATATATGCCGGGTGGTGACAATCTTATTGTCTTCATCAACCACGATATCATCGACAGGACACGGCACATGCTCCGCGCCCATCTCTTCCAGCACTTCTGCGGTATCAATATCAGTACCGATGGTCAAACGCAGCGGGAAATCGAAAATTTTCGGCAGCATCGCCGGGGCAATACACATAAAACCAAGCGGTTTTCCGGCCTGATGCATCGCTTGTGCCAGCGCCTTTAATTCACGGTCAACGGTGCATTCGCGACCAAGACTGGCAAAATTGCTTAAATTCTTCGCCGCGCCAAACCCCCCCGGCACAATCAACGCATCCAGTTCAGCGGCATCGGCCTGGGCCAGAGGACGGATTTCACCGCGCGTTATTCGTGCCGCTTCAATCAGCACATTGCGCGTTTCCGTCATCGCTTCGCCCGTTAAATGGTTGATAACATCAACCTGCTGCTTATCCGGTGCAAAGCAGACCGCCTGCGCACCGCTGCGTGAAATAGCTAACAACGTCAACACCGCTTCATGAATTTCAGAACCGTCATAAACGCCGCATCCGCTCAGAATTACGCCAATTTTCTTCATTGTGATCATCCTTTCGCAATTGACTGAAACACATTAATTTTTTTAATAAAAATGCTACGCATCACACATTTAACTGATTCATGTAACAAATCATTTAAGTTTTGCTATCTTAACTGCGTGCGGCCTGAAAAACAGTGCTGTGCCCTTGTAACTCATCATAATAATTTACGGCGCAGCCAAGATTTCCCTGGTGTTGGCGCAGTATTCGCGCACCCCGGTCTAGCCGGGGTCATTTTTTAGTGGCTTTTGCCACCCACGCTTTCAGTACTTCTACGTCGTGACGCCACTCTTCTTTCATCTCTTCAATCCATTCACCGACGTTATCTTCCCAGGCGGGAAGGTCAGGAGACTGAATTTGCTGACCCAGCTGTTGCAGATGGCGTAACCCCACTGACCCCGCCGCACCTTTAATTTTATGTCCTTCCTCAACAATGCCTTTTTTATCCTGCGCCGTCAGATTCGACTCCAGCACGCTGACATAGCCCGGCATCATCTTCTCAAACACCGCTAACCCGTCGGTGATCAGCTTCGGTCCTACAAGTTCGAGATACTGTTCCAGCATGGGAATATCGAGCAATGCTTCTGATTTACTGTTCTCTTCTGTCGTCACCGTACTTTCCTCATCATCCTGGGTATCCCAGAATTTCTTGATCATCGCGGTTAGCGCCGGAACAGAAAGCGGCTTACTCAGCACATCATCCATTCCAGCATTGAGGTACTCTTGTTTGTCTTTCAGCACGTTAGCGGTTAAGGCCACCAGCGGTGGTAAATCCTCGCGCGGATAACGCTTCGTCAGTTCACGAGAGATATCCAGCCCGGTCATATCTGGCAACTGAATATCCAGCAACACCAGGTCGTATTCGCCCGGTTTAAACATCTCCAGCGCCGCCTTGCCGGTCATGGCGACATCAACGCTGTTACCTAATTTTTCCAGCACAGAGCGTGCGACAATCACGTTCAGTTCAATGTCTTCCACCAGCAGCACATTCAGCGCCGGTAAAGGCATATCGTCTTCATCAAACGCATCATCAACCTCTTCTGCTACCGACGGTGCGTGGATCGTCAACGTAAAGGTTGAACCTTTGCCCTGTTCGCTGGTAACCGTAATATCGCCGCCCATATTTTTCGCCAGACGACGAGAAACGGCCAGACCAATACCGGTGCCGGTGGCAGGTTTACCGCCATGACTGTCTTTCACCTGGTAATACATGGCGAAGATTTTATCCAGCTCATCCTGCGGAATGCCGATACCAGAGTCTTCCACTTCAAAATGCAGCATATCGCCTTCATCGTAGCGCACGCGCACGGTAACCTGGCCTTGCTGGGTGAATTTGACGGCGTTACTGATGAGGTTCCACAGGATCTGCCGTAAACGCGTCCCGTCGGTAATGACCTGATGCGGTAATGGCAGCGTCGGCTCCAGATTAAAGCGCAATCCTTTTTGTTGCGCCTGCAAGGCGGAGAGATTTTCCAGATCGGCAAGGAAGCTGGTGAAATCAACCGGCTGATTATCAAGCTGGACCTTGCGCCGTTCCATCTTATCCATGTCGATAATATCGTTGAAGATATTCCCCAGCGTGACGGCCGAAACATGGATGGTTTTGAGGTATTTTTCCTGCTCGGCGGTGAGTTCGGTATCCAGCAGAATGCGGCTCAGGCCGACGATACCATTCAGCGGTGTACGCAATTCGTGACTGATGGTGGAGATAAACGTCGTTTTGTCGCGGCTGGCCCGTTCAAGCGCATCCTGATACCGCTTACGCTCGGTAATGTCGCGACCAAAGCCCATCAAACCGTGACGTTTACCCACGCGGTCGTAGTACGGCACTTTACGGATTTCAAAGCAGGCTTTGCGCCCGTCCGGGTAATCCAGCCACTGTTCATAGGTCAGTGACACATTATGACGGAACACTTTTTCATCGGTTTCAATGACTTTTGCGGCGGCTTCCGGTGAGTAAACATCAGCAGGTTTCAGGTGAACCAGTTGTTTTTCGCTTTTTCCGGTCAGCAGCTCCATCGCGCGGTTACAGCCGGAAAACTCTTTATCTTCGTTACGATAAAAACCAGGTCGGGTGAAGCATCAAGGAAGGAACGTAAGAATGAGGATTGCTGCTCGAGCTGAATTTGTGTCTCTTCGCGCTCTTTGATTTCAATTTTCAGTTGGCCGAAGGTTTCCTGCAGTTCTGCTTCCGCTTTTTCACGAACGGCGATTTCCTGATTTAGCTGGGCAATATTATCTTTTAACTGAACGTTGAGGCTCAAATCGCGCTCGCGCATCTCCTCCAGTTTTTGCACCAGTCGTGACAGACGTTGCCGTGACTCCTCCAGTTGCTCGACGACCACCGATAGAAAGTAGACCGCCCACGGCGTAATCAGCAAACCAAAGAAGATAGAACGAATAACATCAATGCTTTCGACCTGACCATGCAGCACCATGGTTACCGCCATTTGTACCACAATGGCAAGAACGACGAGGGCCAGCGCCAGCAACATTGAGAAGCGCACCAGACCTAACTTCATCATCAGGTCAACATAATACTGCGCCAGCAGACGAATTTGCTTCATTAGGGGAATTCCTTCACGACAACCTGCCCCAATAATACCCAATTCTGACAGTTACGTTATAAATTGTGTGAGAAATGCGGAATTCCCCTCAATGGCCTACGCCGTTGGAGGTAGCCACGGACGTCCCAGCGCCGATCCCTGTACGCCATGTTCATTCAGATAACGATCCAGCTCGACCATTCCCGTCCAGCGATTTTCGCACCACAGAGGAGCAAGCAGCGTCGGGCGACGGGCGCTGGCGGAAATGCGGTGGTAGATCACTTCCGGTGGCGTATGGCGAATCATTTCTCCGGCAGTGAGCGTGTAATCTTCCAGTTCAATACCGTTCAAACGCCCCGCTTCCCAGGCTTTCGCCATAATGCTGCCTTTCACAATATGCAGCGGATGCAGCTTTATGCCGTCCACGCCAGTTTCAACGACTCGCTCCAGCGTTTGCAAACATTCAGCCTGCCCTTCACCAGGCAGGCCGACAATTAAGTGAGAACACACCTTCAGCCCACGCTCACGCGCCAGCTGCGTCGTGCGCTGATAACAGGCAAAATCATGACCGCGATTGATGCGATGCAGCGTTTTGTCGTGGGCGGTTTGTAGCCCCAGCTCCAGCCACACTTCGTAACCCTGGTCCTTATATTCGCAAAGCAGATCCAGCACCGCATCCGGCACGCAGTCCGGGCGGGTACCAACACACAAACCGACAATATTGGCCTGGCTCACCGCCTGCTGATACATAGAACGCAGCACCTGAACTTCCGCAAAGGTGCTGGTATACGCCTGAAAGTAGGCCAGATAGCGTTTAGCGCGGTTAACTAAATTCGCCTGGTGCGCCAGTTGCTCGGCAATGGAACGATGCTGCTGCGCTTCATCGGCAAACGAGGCCACATTACAGAATGTGCAGCCACCACGCCCGATGGTACCGTCACGGTTAGGGCAGCTAAAACCGCCGTGCAGCGTCAGCTTATGCACCTTTTGCCCATAACGACGGGTGAGATCACCACCAAACATATTGACTAATTTCTGTAACTGCATAATCTGATAGACCGCGCCTTGAAAAGAGGCCAAAGCCTGCCATTTTTAGCTCAATTCGGCGATGACCTGGATCAATCGTCCCGGCCTGCTTTTTATCAACTGCATAATCAATCAAAATTACCGAAATTTCATGCACAATCACATAAATCACTTTTGCTTATCTTGTGTCAGATTTTTTATCTCCTTATGGATTTTAGGCAAAAACAGTAGCATGAAACGTTATTACCAATTAAGGCAGTATAAAATGCTGGTTTTCTCGTCAGTTCAAGGCAGGATAAGGGTTAACACGCCTTTATGACAGTCAGGAATTGACTGTTTCTCTAACGACGCCCTTTTTAGCCTTAAATAGAAAATCCACTTTAATTTCAGACAATTAATAAAGAATTTTGCGCTAAAGCACATTTCTGTACCAATAAGCTTGCCATTTGACCTGTATCAGCTTTCCCGATAAGTTGGAAATCCGCTGGAAGCTTTCTGGATGAGCAGCCTGCTCATCATATTTATGCAGTAATTGAGATCCCCTCTTCACCGTATTAACCGATGCGAAAAGGACAACAAGGGGGCGAATGCGAGGCGCGCGTATGACACGCAAACCCCGTCGCCACGCTCTTACTGTGCCCGTGCGCAGCGGTTCGGAAGTGGGGTTCCCGCAGAGCCTGGGGGAGGTTCACGATATGTTGTACGATAAATCCCTTGAGAGGGATAACTGTGGTTTCGGCCTGATCGCCCACATAGAAGGCGAACCTAGCCACAAGGTAGTGCGTACTGCAATACACGCACTGGCCCGCATGCAGCACCGTGGCGCGATTCTCGCCGATGGTAAAACCGGTGACGGTTGCGGCTTGCTGTTACAAAAACCGGATCGCTTTTTTCGCATCGTTGCGCAGGAGCGCGGCTGGCGTTTAGCAAAAAACTACGCTGTCGGGATGCTCTTCCTGAATAAAGATCCTGAACTCGCCGCTGCCGCACGCCGCATCGTTGAAGAAGAGCTGCAACGCGAAACATTGTCGATTGTGGGCTGGCGTGATGTCCCCACTAACGAAGGCGTGCTGGGTGAAATCGCCCTCTCCTCTCTGCCACGCATTGAGCAAATTTTTGTGAACGCCCCGGCAGGCTGGCGTCCACGCGATATGGAGCGCCGTCTGTTTATCGCCCGCCGCCGCATTGAAAAGCGTCTCGAAGCCGACAAAGACTTCTACGTCTGTAGCCTGTCGAATCTGGTGAACATCTATAAAGGTCTGTGTATGCCGGCGGATCTGCCGCGCTTTTATCTGGATCTTGCGGACCTGCGTCTGGAATCGGCCATTTGCCTGTTCCACCAGCGCTTTTCCACTAACACCGTACCGCGCTGGCCGCTGGCACAGCCGTTCCGCTACCTCGCGCATAACGGTGAAATCAACACCATCACTGGTAACCGCCAATGGGCGCGTGCGCGTACCTATAAATTCCAGACGCCGCTGATCCCTGACCTGCACGACGCCGCGCCGTTCGTCAACGAAACCGGCTCTGACTCCAGTTCCATGGATAACATGCTGGAACTGCTGCTGGCAGGCGGGATGGATATCATCCGCGCCATGCGTCTGTTAGTGCCACCCGCCTGGCAGAACAACCCGGATATGGACCCGGAACTGCGTGCCTTCTTTGACTTTAACTCCATGCATATGGAGCCGTGGGATGGCCCGGCAGGCATCGTGATGTCTGACGGTCGTTTTGCCGCCTGTAACCTCGACCGTAACGGTCTGCGTCCGGCACGCTATGTCATCACCAAAGATAAGCTCATTACCTGCGCCTCTGAAGTCGGTATCTGGGATTATCAGCCTGACGAAGTGGTCGAAAAAGGCCGCGTCGGGCCAGGCGAACTGATGGTGATCGATACCCGTGGCGGTCGCATTCTGCACTCCGCAGAGACCGATGACGATCTGAAAAGCCGCCATCCATATAAAGAGTGGATGGAGAAAAACGTCCGCCGACTGGTACCGTTTGAAGATCTGCCCGATGAAGAAGTGGGTAGCCGCGAACTGGACGACGACACGCTTGCCAGCTACCAGAAACAGTTTAACTACAGCGCGGAAGAGCTGGACTCCGTAATTCGCGTACTGGGTGAAAACGGTCAGGAAGCCGTCGGTTCGATGGGCGATGATACCCCATTCGCCGTGCTCTCCAGTCAGCCGCGCATTATTTACGACTACTTCCGCCAGCAGTTTGCTCAGGTAACCAACCCGCCAATCGACCCGCTGCGTGAAGCGCATGTTATGTCGCTCGCCACCAGCATTGGCCGCGAAATGAACGTCTTCTGCGAAGCTGAAGGCCAGGCGCACCGTTTAAGCTTTAAATCGCCGATTCTGCTCTATTCCGATTTCAAACAGCTCACGACGATGAAAGAGGATCACTACCGCGCAGATACGCTGGATATCACCTTTGACGTCACTAAAACCACGCTCGAAGCGACGGTGAAAGAGCTGTGCGACAAAGCCGAAAAAAATGGTACGTAGCGGCACCGTGCTGCTGGTGCTCTCCGACCGGAATATCGCTAAAGATCGCCTGCCGGTTCCGGCTCCGATGGCGGTTGGCGCGATCCAGACCCGTCTGGTCGAGCAAAGCCTGCGTTGCGATGCCAACATCATCGTCGAAACCGCCAGCGCCCGTGATCCGCACCACTTCGCCGTGTTGCTGGGTTTCGGCGCGACGGCTATTTATCCGTACCTTGCCTATGAAACGCTGGGCCGTCTGGTAGACACCCACGCGATTGCCAAAGATTATCGTACCGTGATGCTCAACTATCGTAACGGCATCAACAAAGGCTTGTACAAAATCATGTCCAAAATGGGCATCTCCACCATCGCCTCTTATCGCTGCTCGAAACTGTTTGAAGCGGTCGGTCTGCACGATGATGTCGTGGGCCTGTGCTTCCAGGGCGCGGTTAGCCGCATTGGCGGGGCGAGCTTTGAAGACTTCCAGCAGGATCTGCTGAATCTGTCGAAACGTGCCTGGCTGGCGCGTAAGCCCATCAGCCAGGGCGGCCTGCTGAAATACGTGCACGGTGGCGAATACCACGCCTACAACCCGGACGTGGTGCGCACACTGCAACAGGCGGTACAAAGCGGCGAGTACAGCGACTATCAGGAATACGCGAAGCTGGTTAATGAGCGTCCGGCAACCACGCTGCGCGATCTGCTGGCAATTACGCCGGGTGAAAACGCAGTCAACATTGCCGATGTTGAACCGGCAAGCGAACTGTTTAAACGCTTCGATACCGCTGCGATGTCTATCGGCGCGTTAAGCCCGGAAGCCCACGAGGCGCTGGCTGAAGCGATGAACAGCATCGGCGGTAACTCGAACTCCGGTGAAGGGGGTGAAGATCCGGCGCGCTACGGTACCAACAAAGTCTCACGCATCAAGCAGGTGGCGTCCGGTCGCTTCGGTGTTACTCCGGCGTATCTGGTCAATGCTGACGTCATTCAGATTAAAGTCGCCCAGGGCGCGAAGCCGGGCGAAGGCGGTCAGTTGCCGGGTGATAAAGTCACTCCTTACATTGCCAAACTGCGCTATTCGGTGCCCGGAGTGACGCTGATCTCCCCGCCGCCGCACCACGATATCTACTCTATCGAGGACTTAGCGCAGCTCATTTTCGACCTCAAGCAGGTTAACCCGAAAGCGATGATCTCCGTGAAGCTGGTGTCCGAACCGGGCGTCGGCACCATCGCGACTGGCGTGGCGAAAGCTTATGCGGACTTGATCACCATCGCAGGCTATGACGGCGGCACCGGCGCAAGTCCGCTTTCATCGGTGAAATACGCAGGCTGTCCGTGGGAGCTGGGGCTTGTTGAAACCCAACAGGCGCTGGTTGCCAACGGCTTGCGTCACAAGATCCGTTTGCAGGTTGATGGCGGCCTGAAAACCGGCGTTGATATCATCAAAGCGGCGATTCTCGGCGCAGAAAGCTTCGGCTTCGGCACTGGCCCGATGGTGGCGCTCGGCTGTAAATATCTGCGTATTTGCCATCTGAACAACTGCGCGACGGGTGTTGCAACTCAGGATGACAAACTGCGTAAGAATCACTATCACGGCCTGCCGTTCAAGGTGACTAATTACTTTGAGTTTATCGCACGTGAAACCCGCGAGCTGATGGCACAGCTGGGGGTAACGCGTCTGGTGGATCTGATTGGTCGCACCGACCTGCTGAAAGAGCTGGACGGTTTCACCGCCAAACAGCAGAAACTGGCGCTGTCGAAGCTGCTGGAAACTGCCGAGCCACATGCAGGTAAGGCACTCTACTGCACCGAAAACAACCCGCCGTTTGATAACGGCCTACTGAACGCGCAGTTGCTGCAACAGGCAAAACCGTTTGTCGATGAACGCCAGAGCAAAACCTTCTGGTTCGATATCCGCAACACCGATCGTTCTGTCGGCGCGTCGCTTTCAGGCTATATCGCCCAGACGCACGGCGATCAGGGGCTGGCTGCCGATCCGATCAAAGCATACTTCAACGGCACCGCAGGCCAGAGCTTCGGTGTGTGGAACGCGGGCGGCGTGGAACTGTATCTGACCGGCGATGCTAACGACTATGTCGGTAAAGGCATGGCGGGCGGCTTAATTGCCATTCGTCCTCCGGTTGGCTCAGCCTTCCGCAGCCATGAAGCAAGCATTATCGGCAACACCTGCCTGTATGGCGCGACCGGAGGTCGTCTGTATGCCGCAGGCCGCGCGGGTGAACGTTTCGGCGTACGTAACTCCGGTGCTATCACCGTGGTAGAAGGCATTGGCGACAACGGCTGTGAATATATGACGGGCGGTATTGTCTGTATTCTGGGTAAAACCGGCGTTAACTTCGGCGCGGGCATGACCGGCGGCTTCGCTTACGTTCTCGATGAAAGCGGCGATTTCCGCAAACGCGTTAACCCGGAACTGGTCGAGGTCTTAAGCGTTGACGATTTGGCGATCCATGAAGAGCATCTGCGTGGTCTTATCACCGAGCATGTGCAGCATACCGGTTCCCAGCGCGGTGAAGAGATTCTGGCGAACTGGTCAACCTTCGCCACGAAATTCGCGCTGGTTAAACCGAAGTCCAGTGATGTAAAAGCACTGCTGGGTCATCGTAGTCGTAGCGCAGCAGAGCTGCGTGTGCAGGCGCAGTAAGGGGCAGCAACAATGAGTCAGAATGTATATCAATTTATCGACCTGCAGCGCGTTGATCCGCCAAAGAAACCGCTGAAGATCCGCAAAATTGAGTTTGTTGAAATTTACGAGCCGTTTTCCGAAGGCCAGGCCAAAGCGCAGGCTGACCGCTGTCTGTCGTGCGGCAACCCATACTGCGAGTGGAAATGCCCGGTACACAACTACATCCCGAACTGGCTGAAGCTCGCCAACGAGGGGCGTATTTTTGAAGCGGCAGAACTGTCGCATCAGACCAATACCCTGCCGGAAGTGTGCGGACGTGTCTGCCCGCAAGACCGTCTGTGCGAAGGTTCCTGCACCCTGAACGATGAGTTCGGCGCAGTGACCATCGGCAACATTGAGCGCTATATCAACGATAAAGCGTTCGAGATGGGCTGGCGTCCGGATATGTCCGGCGTGAAACAGACCGGTAAAAAAGTGGCGATTATCGGTGCAGGCCCGGCGGGTCTGGCGTGTGCGGATGTCCTGACGCGCAACGGCGTAAAAGCGGTTGTCTTCGACCGTCACCCGGAAATTGGCGGCTTGCTAACCTTCGGTATTCCGGCCTTCAAGCTGGAAAAAGAGGTAATGGCGCGCCGCCGTGAAATCTTCACCGGCATGGGTATTGAATTCAAACTCAATACCGAAGTGGGCCGCGACGTACAGCTGGACGATCTGCTGAGTGATTACGATGCCGTGTTCCTTGGCGTCGGGACTTATCAGTCAATGCGCGGCGGGCTGGAAAACGAAGACGCCGATGGCGTGTACGCAGCGCTGCCGTTCCTCATCGCCAACACCAAACAGTTAATGGGCTTTGGCGAAACCAACGACGAACCGTTCGTCAGCATGGAAGGTAAACGCGTGGTGGTCCTTGGCGGTGGCGACACTGCGATGGACTGCGTGCGCACGTCTGTACGCCAGGGGGCAAAGCACGTTACCTGTGCCTATCGTCGTGATGAAGAGAACATGCCGGGTTCCCGCCGCGAAGTGAAAAACGCGCGGGAAGAAGGTGTTGAGTTCAAATTCAACGTCCAGCCGCTGGGTATAGAAGTGAATGGCAACGGCAAAGTCAGCGGCGTAAAAATGGTGCGCACAGAAATGGGCGAACCGGATGCCAAAGGCCGTCGCCGCGCAGAGATCGTGGCAGGGTCAGAACATATCGTTCCGGCAGATGCGGTGATCATGGCGTTTGGTTTCCGTCCACACAGCATGGAATGGCTGGCAAAACACAGCGTCGAGCTGGATTCGCAGGGGCGCATTATCGCCCCGGAAGGCAACGACAACGCTTTCCAGACCAGCAACCCGAAAATCTTTGCTGGCGGCGATATCGTCCGTGGTTCCGATCTGGTCGTTACCGCCATTGCCGAAGGTCGCAAAGCGGCAGACGGCATTATGAACTGGCTGGAAGTTTAAGCTCTGCCTCAGCGCCGCCTTCTCAGAAAAGAGTCGGCGCTGAAATTCTCCTTTCGTTCTGGAAAGCGCCTCGCATAATCTGAAGAAAACCAATGTAATACGCACATCTGGATTGTTACCGGCAGATGCCCGGCGTATAGCTGATTCCATTATTCAACACTGCGCCATATGAAGGGACAGATAATGGAATCGCTCTCAGAAGGAACCACAGCAGGCTACCAGCAAATCCACGACGGCATTATTCATCTGGTCGATAGCGCCCGGACGGAAACGGTACGTAGTGTTAACGCGTTAATGACCGCCACATACTGGGAAATTGGCCGACAAATTGTCGAATTTGAACAAGGTGGCGAGACCAGGGCTGCGTATGGTGCGCAGCTAATCAAGCGACTATCAAAGGATTTAAGTCTAAGGTATAAGCGTGGGTTTTCCACCAGGAATTTATGGCAGTTTAAGAATTTTTATATTTGTTTTCAACGAATTGAAATTGTGCAGACACTGTCTGCACAATTCACCCCCACAATTCGCCAGACACTATCTGGCGAATCTTGCCATTTAGCGCAACTTGCCAAATCTTTCCCCCTGCCCTGTCCACTTACGTCCGTTTGCTTTCTGTTAAAAACGCTGACGCTCGTAGCTTTTATGAGAAAGAAACACTCCGCTGTGGCTGGTCTGCTCGTCAGCTCGAACGGCAAATTGCGACCCAATTTTATGAGCGGACACTACTGTCACATGACAAATCAGCCATGCTGCAACAACACGCTCCTGCCGAGACGCATATTCTTCCGCAACGGGCGATACGCGATCCCTTTGTGCTCGAATTTCTGGAATTGAAAGATGAATATTCAGAATCCGATTTTGAGGAGGCGCTGATCAACCACCTGATGGATTTCATGCTGGAACTTGGGGATGATTTTGCCTTTGTTAGTCGACAGCGAAGGTTACGCATTGATGACAACTGGTTTCGTGTCGATCTGCTGTTTTTCCACCGCCGTTTACGCTGCCTGCTAATCGTCGATCTAAAAGTGGGCAAATTCAGCTATAGCGATGCCGGACAGATGAATATGTATCTCAACTACGCCAAAGAGCACTGGACGCTACCGGATGAAAATCCGCCCATCGGTCTGATTCTCTGTGCAGAGAAAGGAGTCGGAGAAGCGCATTATGCACTGGCTGGTTTACCTAACACCGTTCTGGCGAGTGAATATAAGATGCAACTACCTGATGAAAAACGACTCGCGGATGAACTCGTTCGAACACAGGCGGTGTTAGAGGAAGGCTATAGACGCCGTTAATTTCAGCGGTTTCGAATTCTCCAGACACTGTCTGGAGAATCTTTAAAACGAACTAAGTTTTAAGCCATTAAATCAGCCTTAACCTTCACCACAACCTTTTTAATCTCACCAGGCTCGCCAACAACGCATCCTGGTTTATGCGGTTCTCCTGGCATAAACACGGCAAACATTCCCGGTTTTAAGATGATGGTTTGCTCATTCTCAATGGCGCTGCAAAGCTGGTAATCATCTTCATGGTGGAACTCTTCACACTGACGCGCAGTGCCTGCCATGCCAAACAGGATCCGTTCCTCACCGTTTAATAACAGCTGGATATCAATGTACTGCTCGTGCAATTCCGCTTTTTTCTCGACGGGCGATTGAGTGTTAAACGTCATGACATTCATAAAGATATTATCGCCCTGTAATTCGTAACGACCCGGCGCTTTTTCTTGCGGTCTGGCAGCTAATGCCAGCGTTAACGCGTCCTGTAACGCAGGATGTAATCCGGCAGACGGTAATGACTGTACTTCACCCATCATCATAATTTTTCTCCCTGGGCCAACAGCGCAGCCCCAAGTAAACCTGCATCATGGCGGTAGTGCGCCGCCAGTAAATCAACATGAAATGCCGCTGGCTCCTGCGCCAGATACGTTTCCACCAACGCCAGATACCCTTCTGCCAGACCAACGCTGCCACCGACCACTACGCACTGACAATCAGTTGTGGCTTTAATATCAGCGATCAGCCTTGCCAGCACATGTGCGGAGCGGTGAATCAGTTGCTGCGCCTGCTCATCGCCCTGCCCAGCGTGCGTGAAAATAGTTTTCGCATTCGCACCAGCCAACTCCCCTTGCGCCGCCGCCGCAATGCCGCGACCAGAAGCAATCGCCTCCACGCAACCTGTGCGTCCACAGCCGCAGACTGGACCATGCGGATCGGCAAGCGTATGCCCGATGTGCCCCGCCAGACCTCCAGGGCCGGTAAGCAGTTTGCCGCCGCTCACTACACCGCCGCCGACGCCAGTGGAAACGGTGATAAACACCATCTCGGTTATATCGCCTTCCAGCGCCTGATACTCCGCCCATGCTGCGGCCTGCGCGTCGTTAATGGCAATGGTCGGCAAATCGGTAAGCTGCTCCAGTGTTTTAACTAACGGAAAGTGTAGTAATCCACCGAGATTATGCGGATTCAGCGCCAATAAGCTGCCGTCGCGAATAATTCCGGTTGAAGCGATAGCAACCCGCTGCGCATGAACTTGCAACGGAGAGACTAATGCGGATAAGGCATCACGCAAGGCTTCTGGTGTCTGGCTGGCTGGCGTAGGAAGTTCACGACGATCGCGGATCTGCCCATCAGCGCCAATCAGCGCGGCGGCAAGTTTAGTACCGCCGATATCAATCGCCAGTGTGGTCATAGCACCGCCTTTTTCATCGCTGTGTTGTACCACTGACAAATGTGTTCAAGACGCGTAATGGCAGAACCGACCGTCACCGCCCACGCGCCGTGGCGCATCGCATCCGCCGCCTGAGCAGGCGTGTTGTAACGCCCTTCGGCAATCACCCGACATCCGGCGTCGCTCAACGTTTTCACCAGCGCCAGATCCGGCTCTTCTGGCGTTTCAGGTGTGGTATAGCCAGAAAGCGTGGTGCCAATAATTTCGGCTCCCAGCTTTTGGCAAGCCAGGCCGTCTTCCGGCGTTGAGCAGTCGGTCATCGCCAGTAAACCGTGATGGTGAATACGTGCCAGCAGCGTTTCAACAGGCACCGGACGCGGACGATCGGTGCCATCAATCGCGATGATATCCGCGCCTGCCTGCGCCAGCGCATCGACATCTTCAATATAGGCCGTGATGCGTACCGGAGAATCCTCCAGATCGCGTTTCACAATCCCGATAATCGGCACACTCACCACCGCACGCGTGGCTTGCAGATTTGCCACACCTTCAATGCGAATGGCGACCGCACCCGCCTGCTCTGCAGCTAATGCCATGGCGGCGACGATTTCGGGTTTATCGAGCGGGCTGTCAGGAACCGGCTGGCAGGAGACAATCAGGCCACCGTTAGCAGCGATTTTTTGATCCAGTTGTGCAAGTAACGACATACATCTTCCCTTAGCGAAAGGCCCGGTACAGAGACCGGGCAACAGGATTAACTTTTGGTTTTGACTAAATCGTTTTTGGCGCTGCCAAACGGCACGGCACCGCTAAATGGTTTGCCGTCGATAGCGTCATGAGTACGCAATGCTTCCGGGCGCAGCCAACGCTGAACGCGAGAAGGCATATCCAGACCAATCAGCAGGATCACCACAAACGTCAAACTGAACGAGAGCGATGCCAGCGCAGTACCCAGATCCAGACGTTGAGCGATCAACGCGCCGATGATTGGGGCCAGTGCGCCGCCCAATGCGCCAACGTTGTAGGTAAAGCCCAGGCCCGCTGCACGCTGGTCGGTATCGAAATAACCGCCAATCAGTTTCGGTAAGATCCCGGCGATCCCTTGTCCAAGCATTTGCTGGAAGAACAGTAACAGACCGAGCACCCAGACGTTTGCGCCGCCAATCGCAAATACCGGAATAATCAGCAGCTGCGAGGCCAGCAGACTACAAACGTACGCTTTGCGGGTTCCCAGCCAGTCACCGAGGAAGCCACCGACGCAGCACCCCACCGCCGCGCCAAAGCCACTAAAGAACAGCACATTGGCGACAGTATGCGGGTCATAAGCCAGATCGGTTTTCAGATATGTTGGCAGCAGCGCCTGAATCGGCCATGAGTAGAGGAAAGCAAACAACACGACCACCATCAGCATTACGCCCGTTGGCCAGCGTTTGCCCGTACTCTGCACCATAAAGCTGATAAAGATTGCGGCGCATAACAGCCCAAGAACAGCGACGATCGCGGCATTTTGCAGGTTACCGGCGAAGCAGAACCACAGCGCAGTAGCCGCCGCCAGTGTCATTACGATATTGGCAATGCGATGTTCACCACGGTAGAGAATATCCACCATTGTGCGTACCGGTGCTTTACCCCCGTGTTTCTCTTTCCAGTCTTCCGCTTCCGGGATGTTTTTACGCAGCCAGAGAGCAAAGATGATTGGCAAAATGCCGATAAAGAACAGCGCACGCCAGCCCCAGACCGGAACCACCAGACTATAGACCTGAGCGGCAACGACGGCCCCCACTGAGAAGCCTGAAATCAGAAAACCACTGGCTTTGTTACGCAGATGCTTTGGCCAGCTTTCAATGACATAGGTGGCGCTGGAACCGTATTCACCCGCCATCCCCATGCCGATGACCAGACGAGCGATAAACATGGTGATGTAGCCTGGCGCAAAGCCGCAGGCCAGCGTCCCGGCCGAGAAGAGAACGATGCTGGTGACCATTGCCAGACGACGCCCGTAGCGGTCACCCATAGCGCCGAGCATCAGGCCGCCGAACCAGCGAGAGATAAAGGCTGCGGAGATCAGACTTGCCGCCTGCACCGTCGTGAGCCCGAATTCACCCTGTACTTCGGTGAGTACTAGGGCGATTAAAACGAAATCAAAACCGTCAAGCAGATATCCCAACCAGGCAGCGGAAAATGCCCGCCATTGTGCGCGGTTAAGATGGCGATACCACGGGATATTCTGGGTTGTAGTACTCATTGTGAGTCTCCCGCGGTGGGCGATGCCCACACGCTTTGGTATGAAAATTGTAGGGTACAGATGCGTTTATTTCCCCTCACCCGGTAGGGGCGAGCGAGGGGAAAAAACTCACCCGCGCTCTTGCATCAACTGCTGGGCCAGCGCCTTCAGTTCTGGCAGATATTTTTCATCTACCGGACCAAACGGTTTGCGGCACAGCGGCACAGAAACGACATCCATATAATGCAGGACAGTTTTCAGGCCGCGGAATACGCCCGTTTTGATCAGTAAATCAATGACTTTGTTGCACTCAGTTTGCAGTTTCTGCGCGGTCTGGATATCGCCTTCTTTCAGCGCCTTAACAATGCCCTGATAACGCCAGCCCATGATGTTGTAGGTACTACCGATACCACCATCAGCGCCCGCCAGAAGACCAGAGGCGAAGATTTCGTCGTAACCGTTATAGAGCACCAGATCAGGATGTTCACGACGGATCTGCTCCATCTGATAGAGATCGCCAGAAGTCTGTTTCAGCGCACCGACGCCAGGCAACGTAACAAGTGTGTTGATCTGATCCAGGGTAAGTTTTACCCCACTCAGGGCTGGAATGTTGTACACCACCATCGGCAAACCATCCGCTGAATCAATAATTGCCCGATAGTGATCGCAGTGTTCTTCAAAGCTGAAAGGATAGTAGAACGGCGTAACGGCAGAGACGGCATCGAAGCCATAACGTTTAGCCGATGCCGCAAGTTGTTGGCTTTCAGCAGTGCTGACGCAACCTACGTGAGCGATGAGTTTAATCTTGCCTTTCGCCTCTTCGGCGACGATTTCCAGTACCTGTTCACGCTCGGAAAGGCTTTGTACAAAGGCTTCGCCGGTAGAACCACCCACGTATAAACCGTCGATGCCCTGCTGAATATTGAACTGAACCAGGCGACGCAGACTCGCTTTATCCAGTGCTTGTTGTTGATCAAAAGGAGTCAGGAGTGCGGCCATTACGCCACGTAAATTCGTTGCCATAAATACCTCTGAAGTGATGCTTGTCTGATAAACGATATACCTTTATACCTGTTATACCAGATCAATTAAGCAACACCCCATACAGAAAGCTTATAATGCGATCTGCTTCACTAAAGTGGCATTATTTCTTTTTGTTGGTGGTCTGACCGAAGGCGTGCCAGGTAGCAGAGACGCTGTTGAGATGCGATTGCAACGCGCGATCGGCTTCATCGGGATCGTGGCGGCGGATCGCGTCAACGATCGCAATATGCTGTTGATAGCTAACGTTGTTATGCTCGTGCAGAGCCTGATCAGCCACGGTTGGACGTGCGGCGATCAGCCAGTCGAGCAGGGCAACGTGGATCGCCATGAAGATTGGGTTACCGGGGATCTCCGCCAGCACGCGGTGGAAATCAACGTCTGAACGAATGAATAGCGCGTTGTTATCCAGCGACTGACTGTTGATTTCCAGTGCTTTTGCCAGCAAATCGATTTGCTCATCGGTGGCGTGTTCAGCCGCATAGCGCACCAGGCTGGATTCAAAGAACAGACGTAATTGTTCGAAATGGGCAATCCCGCCAGGATGAGAAAGGAAATCTTTCGCCATGCCGGAAAGCTCGCCGATGATGGTGTCCGCAGAAGGACGTGAGACGCGAGCGCGTTCGCCGTTGTTTATCTGCACCAGACCTTTGCGTTTTAACGCTGCCAGCGCTTCACGCACCGAAGGACGCCCGACATTAAAGAACGCCATCAGTTCGCGTTCAGACGGTAATTGTTCACCTTCGCCAAATTCACGACGGCGGATCATCTGTTCCAGCTCTTCTTCCACCATTTCGGAGAGTTTTTTACGCGCCAGCGGGCGGCTGCGTAAGTTGCGGCCAATTACAGGTGAAGAATCTTCGGTTTGCGAATCAAATGCGTTCATAAGGCCCATTCTGTAAGGTCAGTGTGATTAACATCATCAGTGACATCCTATCACAGGATTGAAAGTAGGGGGAAATGGCGGGGTTTTCTCTTTGTGCCTCATCATTACTATGATTAACTGAATAATTAACTATTGCGAAAAATTAATGTAACGCAGATAAAAACATCCCGATTGAATTATTCATAAGACTATTAACAAGTATTATGAATATTATGAATGTGTTCTTACAAAATAATCATAAGCGCATATTTTTTAATGAAAAATCACCTCATCTACAATTAAAAACACGACATCCGCACCATAAATAGCCTTGCAAAAAATATAACATCATTGTTTTCAATCTGCCGTTTATGGGATTGACCGTTTTCCTTTTTGACACGGAGTTCAACAATGTTCGGCATAATTATATCTGTCATCGTATTAATTACGATGGGCTATTTGATCCTGAAAAACTACAAACCTCAGGTGGTGCTGGCTGCCGCAGGTATCTTCCTGATGATGTGCGGTGTCTGGTTAGGGTTCGGTGGTGTGCTCGATCCCGCCAAAAGCAGCGGCTACTTGATCGTCGATATTTATAATGAAATCCTGCGCATGCTGTCCAACCGCATTGCCGGATTGGGGCTGTCGATTATGGCAGTGGGCGGTTATGCCCGCTATATGGAGCGCATAGGGGCAAGTCGCGCGATGGTGAGCTTGTTAAGCCGCCCGTTAAAACTCATTCGCTCGCCGTATATTATTCTGTCGGCAACTTACGTCATCGGCCAAATCATGGCGCAGTTTATTACCAGCGCCTCCGGTCTGGGTATGTTGCTGATGGTCACCTTATTTCCGACGCTGGTGAGTCTGGGAGTAAGTCGTCTCTCTGCGGTGGCGGTTATCGCAACCACCATGTCCATTGAGTGGGGGATTCTGGAAACGAACTCCATTTTTGCTGCCCAGGTCGCAGGAATGAAAATTGCCACTTACTTCTTCCACTACCAGCTTCCGGTCGCCTCTTGCGTCATTATCTCGGTGGCGATCTCCCACTTTTTCGTGCAACGCGCTTTCGACAAAAAAGATAAAAATATCAATCACGAACAGGCAGAGCAAAAAGCTCTCGATAATGTCCCACCGCTCTATTACGCCATTTTACCGGTGATGCCGTTAATCCTGATGCTCGGCTCGCTGTTCCTTGCCCACGTCGGGCTGATGCAGTCAGAACTGCATCTGGTGGTGGTGATGTTACTGAGTTTGACGGTGACGATGTTTGTTGAGTTCTTCCGCAAGCATAACTTGCGCGAAACAATGGACGATGTGCAGGCGTTTTTTGACGGCATGGGTACGCAGTTTGCCAACGTGGTAACGCTGGTGGTCGCGGGTGAAATATTTGCGAAAGGCTTAACGACGATTGGCACTGTCGATGCGGTTATCAGGGGGGCGGAGCATTCTGGTCTGGGCGGTATTGGCGTGATGATTATTATGGCGCTGGTCATTGCCATTTGTGCCATCGTGATGGGCTCAGGCAATGCGCCGTTTATGTCATTGCCAGTCTTATTCCGAATATCGCAGCCGGACTACATGTACCAGCGGTTGTAATGATTATGCCGATGCATTTTGCCACGACGTTAGCGCGCGCTGTTTCGCCGATTACTGCGGTGGTGGTCGTTACGTCAGGAATTGCAGGCGTTTCGCCTTTTGCGGTAGTGAAGCGGACAGCGATCCCCATGGCAGTCGGTTTCGTGGTGAATATGATTGCCACTATCACGCTATTTTATTAAGCGATTAAAAAGACAAAACAGGCCGCCAGGGCCTGTTTTAGTATTACTTCACAACGCGTAATGCTGGTCGACCACCACGTGGTGGCTGCGGTGGTTCATCGTCAGGATGAGTGTCATCATCGTGATCTGGCTTGTCGCCATCAATAACCGACATAACGGTTTCGTTGTCTGCCGATGCCTCTTCATCATTCATGATGCTGGCATCTTCATCGTAGGCAGCTTCAGGTTCAAACATCGTGCCTGCGCCATTTTCACGGGCGTAGATAGCCAGCACGGCAGCCAGCGGCACAGAAACCTGACGCGGAATGCCACCAAAGCGCGCGTTAAAGCGCACCTCATCATTCGCCAGTTCCAGATTGCCGACAGCTCGCGGCACAATGTTGAGTACGATTTGCCCGTCACGCGCATATTCCATAGGAACCTGCACGCCAGGGAGCGTCACATCCACCACCAGGTGCGGCGTGAGCTGGTTATCCAGCAACCACTCATAGAATGCACGCAGCAGATAGGGACGACGTGGTGTTAGCTGTGACAAATCCATACAGATTAACTCCGGCCCAGACGCATTTCACGTTCAGCTTCAGTTAAAGAAGCAAGGAAAGAGTCACGCTCAAAGACGCGGGTCATATAGCCTTTCAGCTCTTTCGCACCCGGGCCGCTGAACTCGATACCCAGTTGCGGCAGACGCCACAGCAGCGGAGCAAGGTAGCAATCGACCAGGCTGAATTCATCGCTCAGGAAGTACGGCTTCTGGCCGAAGACCGGCGCAATCGCCAGCAGTTCTTCGCGCAGTTGCTTACGTGCGGCATCTGCTTCAGAAGCTGAACCGTTGATGATGGTGTTCATCAGCGTGTACCAGTCTTTTCGATGCGATGCATGTACAGGCGGCTCTCACCACGCGCAACCGGGTAAACCGGCATTAGCGGAGGATGAGGGAAACGCTCATCCAGGTATTCCATGATAATGCGTGATTCCCACAGGGTGAGTTCACGATCGACCAGGGTCGGAACGCTCTGATTCGGGTTGAGGTCGATCAGATCCTGCGGTGGATTGTCCTTTTCCACGTGCTCAATCTCGAAACTAACACCTTTTTCAGCCAGCACGATGCGGACCTGATGGCTATAGATGTCAGTAGGACCGGAAAACAGCGTCATTACCGAACGTTTGTTGGCAGCGACAGCCATGAAAACCTCCAGGTATAGTCAGAATTTTTACTGCTACCAGCCACCAGGTGGCCAGTCAGAAGTTGTGTTACCCAGTAAGGAACGACTCTCTTTGTTCGAAAATCAAACAAAAAATGAGCAATACCCGACATTTGGGCAGAAAATTGGATGATAGTTTACCAGATTTTGCGACCTTTGTGGTGAGTCGATGCCGGAAATGGGGAAAAAAGAGATGCGCTTTAGTCTGAAATAGTTGACTTAGTCCCTTATTGGCGATGTGGTTTTTGTTTTGCCTGTTGTCAGACGGCAGCAAAAAGCAACTTTCCATTTTTTACGCTGATTCAGAATTTAGCCATAAAAAAACCCGCCGAAGCGGGTTTTTTCGCAAATTGTTTTTCTGCCGGAGCAGAAGCCAATTAACGTTTGGAGAACTGCGGACGGCGACGTGCTTTACGCAGGCCGACTTTCTTACGTTCAACCTGACGAGCGTCACGAGTAACGAAGCCAGCTTTACGCAGTTCAGAACGCAGGGACTCGTCGTATTCCATCAGAGCGCGGGTGATACCGTGACGGATCGCACCAGCCTGACCAGAGATACCACCACCTTTAACGGTGATGTACAGGTCCAGTTTCTCAACCATGTCGACCAGTTCCAGCGGCTGACGAACTACCATGCGAGCAGTTTCACGACCGAAGTACTGTTCCAGAGAACGTTGGTTGATTACGATTTTACCGTTGCCCGGTTTGATGAAAACGCGAGCTGCGGAACTTTTGCGGCGACCAGTGCCGTAGTATTGATTTTCAGCCATTGCCTATAATCCCGATTAGATGTCAAGAACTTGCGGTTGCTGTGCCGCGTGGTTGTGCTCGTTACCCGCGTAAACTTTCAGTTTACGGAACATAGCACGACCCAGCGGGCCTTTTGGCAACATGCCTTTAACCGCGATTTCAATCACACGCTCAGGACGGCGAGCAATCATCTCTTCAAAGGTCGCTTGTTTGATACCACCGATGTGGCCGGTGTGGTGATAGTACACTTTGTCAGTACGCTTGTTGCCGGTTACAGCAACTTTGTCAGCGTTCAGAACGATGATGTAATCACCGGTATCTACGTGCGGAGTGTATTCCGCTTTGTGCTTACCGCGCAGGCGACGAGCCAGTTCAGTAGCCAGACGGCCCAGAGTTTTACCGGTCGCGTCAACAACATACCAGTCGCGTTTTACGGTTTCTGGTTTAGCTGTAAAAGTTTTCATTAAAAGCTTACCCAATAAATAGTTACACGTTGGTGAACACCCAAACGTCTTCAATTGTTGAGGTTCACACGACAAAGTCCGGCAAACCTACCCCTTCGAATAGCCTATGCCAGCACACAAAAAGTTTTGGGAAAAAAACTTTCTTGTAACGTGGGGTCGCAGGATTATAGAAGTCGGGGTCAGATCGACCCCTTTTTGTGATTTGTGGCAGGTTTAACCCGCTAAATGCTCGCGCTTCAGATACTCTTCGCTTTGCATCTCTTGCAGACGTGACAGGCAACGCTGGAACTCAAATTTCAGCCGCTCGCCCTGATAAATGTCATATAGCGGCACTTCTGCACTCACCACTAATTTGACATGGCGCTCGTAAAACTCATCCACCAGCGCAATAAAGCGCCGCGCTTCGCTCTCCATCAACCGCGTCATAACTGGTACATCAAACAACATGACCGTGTGAAAGAGGCGTGAGAGCGCAATATAGTCATGCTGACTGCGGGCGTCGACGCACAGCGTAGTAAAAGAGACCGCCAGCGTCTGGTTCTCGACGCCCATTGTCGCCAATGGCCGATGGTTGATTTCTAATGTCGGTGAATTTTCTCGTTTCGCCCCCGCCAGCGCCAACCATAGTTTATCCATTTGCGCCCGGGTTTCATCGTTGAGGGGCGAAAGCCACAGATGCGCCTGAGTGAGTGTACGCAGTCGATAATCAACACCAGCGTCCACGTTCATTACATCACAATGCTGTTTAATGGCATCGATTGCAGGCAAAAAACGCGCACGTTGTAGGCCATTTCGATAAAGTTCGTCCGGCGGAATATTTGACGTCGCTACCAGCGTTATTCCGCGAGCGAACAGGGCTTTCATCAGGCCGCCAAGTAGCATGGCGTCGGTAATATCAGAAACAAAAAATTCGTCAAAACAGAGCACGTCAGTTTCTGCTTTAAAGCGATCGGCAATAATTTCCAGCGGATCGGTCTGCCCCTGCAAAGCAGTTAGCTCTTCATGTACCCGCAGCATAAACCGGTGAAAGTGCAGACGCTGTTTCCGCTCTCCCGGCAGGCTTTGATAGAAAAGGTCCATCAGCCAGGTTTTCCCGCGTCCTACCCCGCCCCACATATATAAGCCACGCACTGGCGTATGCTTTGTGTCTTCGCGTTTACCCCACAGCTTACCGACCCGCGCCATTAGCCCACTCGTCCTGGGGGCTGGTGGCGTGCTATTGATGAGTTCCTGATAAATAATTTCCAGGCGGCTGACGGCCTCTTTTTGAACGTCGTCGGGTTGATGGCTGCCTTCATTGAGCGCCTTCAGGTATTGCGATGTTGGGGTAATGCTTTGCATGATCTTATTGTTATTCCTTGAATAATCGGTGCGCCGTTGTTCACGGTTGACGAAAAAAAGGCCGTTCTACACTACGCGATATGCAGTCGGGATTCCACTTCTGTGGAATTAACGGTTATAGTGGCATAATCAGCCGCAGGCATGGAGCCTGAAGCCAACACCCTACGGAAACAAAAGACAACGGGAGATGTTCATGACCTGGGAATATGCGCTAATTGGGTTAGTCGTCGGCATCATTATTGGTGCTGTGGCATGCGTTTTGGTAATCGTAAACTACGCCAGCAACAGGCGTTGCAGTACGAACTGGAAAAGAATAAAGCTGAACTGGACGAGTATCGCGAAGAGCTGGTTAGCCACTTTGCCCGCAGCGCGGAATTACTGGATACCATGGCGCACGACTATCGCCAGCTGTATCAACACATGGCGAAAAGCTCCAGCAGCCTGCTGCCGGAACTGTCTGCTGAAGCAAACCCGTTCCGTAATCGTCTGGCAGAGTCTGAAGCCAGCAACGATCAGGCACCGGTGCAAATGCCTCGCGACTATTCTGAAGGCGCATCCGGCCTGCTGCGTACTGGCGCGAAGCGCGACTAATTTATTTTTCGGGCGCAGCCATTGCGCCCTCCTCTTCTCTCCCTCCCCGACTATCATTTAATCTGGTGTCTCATTGTTAGCCGTCTGAAAATTCAATAACATCAAACTGTTTTGAATCTCTTTTCTTATCATTCAGGTACGAGAGCAGGAATAATGAAAAAACAAACCCAGCTGTTGAGTGCATTAGCGTTAAGTGTCGGGTTAACTCTCTCGGCGTCATTTCAGGCCGTTGCGTCGATTCCAGGCCAAGTTGCCGATCAGGCCCCTCTCCCCAGTCTGGCCCCAATGCTGGAAAAAGTGCTTCCGGCAGTGGTGAGCGTACGGGTGGAAGGAACGGCCAGTCAGGGACAGAAAATCCCGGAAGAATTCAAAAAGTTTTTTGGTGATGATTTACCGGATCAACCTGCACAACCCTTCGAAGGTTTAGGCTCCGGTGTCATCATCAACGCCAGTAAAGGCTATGTGCTGACCAACAACCATGTGATTAATCAGGCACAGAAAATCAGTATTCAGCTCAATGATGGGCGCGAGTTTGATGCAAAACTGATTGGTAGCGATGACCAGAGCGATATCGCCCTGTTACAAATTCAAAACCCGAGCAAATTAACGCAAATCGCTATTGCCGACTCCGATAAATTGCGCGTCGGTGATTTTGCCGTGGCGGTCGGTAACCCATTTGGCCTTGGGCAAACCGCCACCTCTGGCATTGTTTCCGCATTAGGCCGCAGCGGGTTGAATCTTGAAGGTCTGGAAAACTTTATCCAGACAGATGCTTCCATTAACCGCGGTAACTCCGGCGGTGCACTGTTAAACCTTAACGGCGAGTTAATTGGCATCAACACTGCAATCCTTGCGCCTGGCGGCGGGAGCGTCGGGATTGGATTTGCCATCCCCAGTAATATGGCGCGAACACTGGCGCAGCAGCTTATCGACTTTGGTGAAATCAAACGCGGTTTGTTAGGCATCAAAGGCACCGAGATGAGTGCCGATATCGCCAAAGCCTTCAACCTTGACGTGCAGCGTGGCGCGTTTGTCAGCGAAGTGTTGCCAGATTCTGGCTCGGCGAAAGCGGGCGTCAAAGCGGGCGATATTATTACCAGCCTCAACGGCAAACCGCTGAATAGCTTTGCTGAGTTGCGCTCTCGTATCGCGACCACCGAGCCGGGCACAAAAGTGAAACTTGGCCTGCTGCGTAACGGCAAACCACTGGAAGTAGAAGTGACGCTCGATACCAGCACCTCTTCGTCGGCCAGCGCTGAAATGATCACGCCAGCGCTGGAAGGTGCAACGTTGAGCGATGGTCAGCTAAAAGATGGCGGCAAAGGTATTAAGATCGATGAGGTTGTCAAAGGAAGCCCAGCTGCTCAGGCTGGCTTGCAAAAAGACGATGTGATCATTGGCGTCAACCGCGATCGGGTGAACTCGATTGCTGAAATGCGTAAAGTGCTGGCGGCAAAACCGGCCATCATCGCCCTGCAAATTGTACGCGGCAATGAAAGCATCTATCTGCTGATGCGTTAATGTCGTAAACCGGGCATCAGGCTGACGTGTGATGTCCGGTAAACTCGTGGTATGCTGCTGCCGTTCCCTTTTTTAATGACGCCTCCATCATGTTTGTGAAGCTCTTACGTTCCGTTGCGATTGGATTAATTGTCGGCGCTATTCTGCTGGTTGCCATGCCTTCGCTGCGCAGCCTTAACCCGCTTTCCACTCCGCAATTTGACAGTACCGATGAGACGCCTGCCAGCTATAATCTGGCGGTTCGCCGCGCCGCGCCAGCGGTGGTTAACGTTTACAACCGTGGTTTGAACACCAACTCACAACCAGCTTGAGATCCGCACCCTGGGATCCGGTGTTATCATGGATCAACGCGGTTATATCATCACCAATAAACACGTCATCAACGACGCCGATCAGATCATCGTCGCCTTACAGGATGGACGTGTATTTGAAGCATTGCTGGTGGGATCTGACTCTCTAACCGATCTGGCGGTACTTAAAATTAATGCCACTGGCGGTTTACCTACCATTCCAATTAATGCACGTCGCGTACCGCACATTGGCGACGTGGTACTGGCGATCGGTAACCCGTACAACCTCGGGCAGACCATTACCCAGGGGATTATTAGTGCCACGGGTCGAATCGGTCTGAACCCGACCGGGCGGCAAAACTTCCTGCAAACTGATGCTTCCATTAACCACGGTAACTCTGGCGGCGCGCTGGTGAACTCGCTGGGCGAACTGATGGGCATTAACACGCTGTCGTTTGATAAGAGTAACGATGGCGAAACGCCGGAAGGTATCGGCTTTGCGATTCCTTTCCAGTTAGCAACCAAAATTATGGATAAACTGATCCGCGATGGTCGCGTGATCCGCGGCTACATTGGTATCGGCGGACGTGAGATCGCACCACTGCACGCGCAGGGCGGTGGTATAGATCAACTGCAAGGGATCGTGGTTAATGAAGTGTCACCTGACGGCCCGGCGGCGAATGCGGGTATTCAGGTCAATGATTTGATTATTTCGGTGGATAACAAACCGGCCATCTCTGCTCTGGAGACGATGGATCAGGTGGCGGAAATTCGCCCTGGCTCGGTGATCCCGGTTGTAGTGATGCGTGATGATAAGCAGTTAACGCTGCAGGTCACCATTCAGGAATATCCGGCAACCAATTAAGTCGTGCGCTCAAAACAAAAAACCGGAGTCTGTGCTCCGGTTTTTTATTATCCGCTAATCAATTACTTATTAACGAACTCTTCGCCCAGAGCGATATCTTTCTTCAGCGTATCCAGCATACCTTCCAGCGCGTTCTTTTCAAATGCGCTCAGAGTGCCGATAGATTTACGCTCTTCCACGCCGTTTTTACCCAGCAGCAGCGGTTGAGAGAAGAAACGTGCGTACTGACCGTCACCTTCAACGTAGGCACATTCGACAACGCCTTGTTCACCTTGCAGTGCGCGAACCAGAGACAGGCCAAAACGTGCAGCTGCCTGACCCATAGACAGGGTTGCAGACCCGCCACCGGCTTTCGCTTCAACCACCTCAGTACCCGCGTTCTGGATACGTTTGGTCAGATCAGCCACTTCCTGCTCGGTAAAACTAACGCCAGAACCTGTGACAGCAGCGGCAGAATGGTAACACCAGAGTGACCGCCAATAACCGGCACTTCAACTTCGCCTGGCTGTTTGCCTTTCAGTTCCGCAACAAAGGTGTTGGAACGGATGATATCCAGCGTGGTAACGCCGAACAGTTTGTTTTTGTCATAAACACCGGCTTTTTTCAGCACTTCAGCAGCAATCGCCACTGTGGTGTTAACCGGGTTAGTGATAATACCAATGCACGCTTTCGGGCAGGTTTTCGCAACTTGCTGTACCAGGTTTTTCACGATGCCGGCGTTAACGTTAAACAGGTCGGAACGATCCATACCCGGTTTACGCGCTACACCTGCAGAGATAAGAACGACATCTGCGCCTTCCAGCGCCGGAGTCGCATCTTCACCAGAAAAACCTTTGATTTTCACAGCAGTAGGGATATGGCTCAGATCGACAGCCACACCGGGAGTCACTGGAGCGATATCATACAGAGAGAGTTCTGAACCTGAAGGCAGTTGGGTTTTTAACAGTAGTGCAAGCGCCTGGCCAATACCGCCAGCAGCGCCGAGGACTGCGACTTTCATCCTAAACTCCTTATTATATTGATAAACTAAGATATGTTGCTCCGCTGCCGCGACCTTAATCCACAAAATTGCCGTTTACAATGACCACATCTCAAGAATGTGTAGTCACGCAAGTTTAGCGTTTATGCATTTAATTGCCGTAATCAGGAACCTAACTTACGTAATTAACAGTCGCTTATGCATTAGCGCAACATTCCAACAGGTGGTGACAATATACCCTACCGTTCAGCCAAAACAACATCAATTTGATAACAATTAATTTACTTTTAAGCAGAATTTGCATGCCGTGACGCAGGCATGTTTCTCAATAACGAAATTTGATAAAATCCCGCTCTTTCATAACATTATTTCAGCCTTCTTCAGGGCTGACTGTTTGCATAAAAATTCATCTGTATGCACAATAATGTTGTATCAACCACCATATCGGGTGACTTATGCGAAGCTCGGCTAAGCAAGAAGAACTAGTTAAAGCATTTAAAGCATTACTTAAAGAAGAGAAATTTAGCTCCCAGGGCGAAATCGTCGCCGCGTTGCAGGAGCAAGGCTTTGACAATATTAATCAGTCTAAAGTCTCGCGGATGTTGACCAAGTTTGGTGCTGTACGTACACGCAATGCCAAAATGGAAATGGTTTACTGCCTGCCAGCTGAACTGGGTGTACCAACCACCTCCAGTCCATTGAAAAATCTGGTGCTGGATATCGACTACAACGATGCAGTTGTCGTGATTCATACCAGCCCTGGCGCGGCGCAGTTAATTGCTCGCCTGCTGGATTCACTGGGCAAAGCAGAAGGTATTCTGGGCACCATCGCTGGCGATGACACCATCTTTACCACCCCTGCTAACGGTTTCACCGTCAAAGACCTGTACGAAGCGATTTTAGAGCTGTTCGACCAGAGCTTTAATCTCTGCCCCGTCGCTTCTGGCGGCGGGGAAAATGTTGCTTATCCCTCTCAACCCCCTGCTTTCCCCTGCGATTGATTTAACGAATAGTGCGTTTTACTGCGACATGTCATTCACACAATGAATACATACGGTAAAAAAAGCACATTATGCAAAATTCATTATCTAATTGAAAATACTAGAATTAAAAATAAATAACCGTGTTTTTAATTCTTTTTTTGTTATTAAAATTCACATTTTAACACTTAGTATCAACTGAAACAGTTAGCGTGGTATTAATTAGTTCAATAATTAGTGTATACTTGATTTTGTGATATGGGTCACGAAACAAAGGCCCAGCTAAAAGATTATGTCGAGGTAAAAATCATGAAAATCAAAACCACTGTTGCTGCATTAAGCGTACTTTCTGTTCTCTCTTTCGGTGCATTCGCTGCCGACTCCATTGATGCTGCACAAGCACAAAATCGTGAAGCAATCGGGACCGTATCCGTAAGTGGTGTGGCGTCTTCGCCAATGGATATGCGTGAAATGCTGAACAAAAAAGCAGAAGAGAAAGGCGCAACGGCCTACCAGATTACGGAAGCTCGTAGCGGTGACACGGCACGCTACGGCTGAACTGTACAAATAAACCCTCATCGTCTTGTCCGACGATATTGCCCCCGGCGGGGGCTTTTTTTGCGCTAATGACGAACATTAAAACGCAAATGCCCTTCCAGCTCTTCCTCTGCCTCATCAAACAGCAATATTAACGCGCCAAAACGGCGACGTGTTTTCTCTCCCAGATGAACAAATTCAATCTCAAGTGGTAGCGGCAGGACATCGTTCATTAACACATCCCATAGAGAGTCGAGATCGCGTACTTTATCTTTTGCCAGACCAAAGGTTTGGCTAAAGTCGCGATAAAAATCCTCCTGACTCTCAATCTCATCAAAATCAAAGGTATAAATATTCATCTGTTGCCACCGTCACGTTTCGCGGCGAGTTCTGCCGTTCATTGCTAAGTATAGCCATGAAAAAACCGACGCTTTTGGCGTCGGTTTTGACTTAACTATCGGTCAACGCATGTTGATACTTATGGAGCATACCCGTAAGCCGATGTACTGGTTCCGTCACCTGCGGTGGCGCTTGCCAGATGCGTAGCTTTTCCGGTAGATTTCCAGTTCTTCCAGCAACTGGCCAAAGTACCGACGACGTTTATCATCGCTACGGGCAGATATCACATGGTCTGCTGTGCGGCGCATTTGCCGGTGAAACGCCGATAAATCCTCGTTAACCGGGATCGGCGCATCACGCAGGCGCTGGTGCGCGATAATCATCGTCAGTGCCAGGCGAAATTTCGGCAAATCCCCTGGGAACTTATTCATCAGCAAAAACAGCTGCTGATAAAGTGCCGGGAGGTGATTCTCTTTACGACGTGCCACATTGGTAGTCATCGCGGAAACAGCGGCAGAAACAAACTGATTAAGCAGTACACGTCCAGTCCTGTCGCGCGATTTATCCCGCACCAGCAAAATAACGGTGAACGCGAGCACACAGCCGACGATTTGCCCTAATGCGCTGTCGAGAAACTGACTGAAATGGAAAGTCATCGGGTTATCCAGCACGATAATATTTATGGTGCTGGTAAGCGCCCCATCGAGCCCAGTCGCCGTTTCTGTACTTCTATACCGAGGAAAAATCCCAGCACTGCCAGGCTAATACACAGCAGCAACATGCTCTGTTGAGTATTAGGGATAATCACCAAAAAGTAGAGCAGCCCTAACGGCAGCGCGGCCAGCGTCCCGTAGATAAAGTCGATCGCCACCATGCGTGGATTTGGCAAACGCATTGCCAGTGACGTCACTACCGCAATCATCACCATTGCGCCGCTGCCGGAAGTCCAGCCCGTCCACAGCCAGAAAAGCGTCCCCAGAATGCAGGAAAGTGTGGTTCGCCAGAAGTTAACCATCGCATGATGACGTTCGGCTGACTCTACTTTGACTTCCGGTTCGCCTTGCAGGATCTCTTCTTCGGTGGCGTTGATTTTTGTGTTACTGATAACGCCGCGCTTGAGAAGCTGATAACGCGTTGCCGCCGCGACCCAGCTATAAATGGTAACAGGCGTTTCCCGTTCCCCGGTCCAGGCGATCACTCTCCGCAGGCGTTTGAGCTGCTTGTGGACGTCCTGCGCGGTTTCTACCGGCGTGTCAAAAAATTCGCGGAAAGTATCAGTGATCAATTCCGGGCGCGTATTCTGAATAAGATAAGTTTCGCAGGATTGTGTAATCAGCGTCAGCGATAGCGTATTGATCGCTTTTAAACGTCGATTGGCCCGCGCCCAGCGGGAAGATTCCATATTCAGGTTGCTGCGCATACCTTGTAACGCCGTAGTACGTCGCACCAGATCGCCCCAGGCTTTATCGACAACTTCACCATCGCCATGTTTGATACAGAGTTGCATTAATTGATATTGCGCGACCAGCAAACTTTCCAGCTCTCGATCCACTTCTTGTTTGATCGATCGCGGAGAAAAGAGCAAATCCGCCATAATTGCACACACAATACCGATAACGATCTCGCTACAACGTTCGACGGCAAACTGCGGCGTAAGCAATGGTTCCGGCTGAATAGTGATCACAATGATCTGCGCGGTATAACCTGCCAGCCCCCACGCATACGAGTTTTCTATTCGTACCAGCGAGGATATCCAGGTACAAAAACCGGCCCAGATACAGCACACCAGAATCATCAATAATGGTGCGCGGATCATCGCAATGATGATTACCAGTCCGGCAATACAGCCAATAAATGTGCCGATGATGCGCAAAAAGCCACGATAGCAAATGGCGCCAGAATACGGTTCACCTCCCGCAGCAAAGGCCGGACCGGCGGCAACAATCGCCGCTGTCAGTACCGCCCAGCGTGGCGTTTCCAGCTGGAAGTGAAAGCCAACAAACAGCGCCAGTACAATGGCGGTCGCCAGTTTTACCGCAAAGCGAATATGTTGATTAGCAATGGAGAAAATACCCATCGTGATTAACCAAACTCACGCAGGCGATGGGCCATTTTACGGAAGAACGAATCCTGGCTTTCGTCGCGATCTTGTTTGCCAGTGACCACCACTGTAGCAGTGGTGCCCGCAGGCCAGATGTTCTCTTGCTGGTTGTCGAGACGAATACGTACCGGAACACGTTGCGCCAAACGTACCCATTCAAGGTTAGAGTCGATGGTCGCCATCCCTTTGTCGTCACGCGTGCTGCTGGCGTTGGTGACCCCAGCGGCAACACTATCAACAGTCCCTTTCAGCACTTTGTTACTGCCAAGCGGCGTGATCTCCGCACGATACCCAGGGCGCACCCCTTCCAGCTTGGTTTCTTCCATATAGGCCAGTACATAGAAAGAGTTCTGTTTCACCAGCGCAACCGCCGTTGATCCACGGGTAATAAACTCACCGGTATAGACGTTGAGGTTGGTCACCCAGCCATCTGCTGGCGCGCGGATGACTGTACGTTCAAGATCCAGTTTTGCCAGATCGCGGGTCGCCTGCGCTTTCGCTAACTGATGCAGAACCGTTTGTAGTACGTTGTTGGCCTGGTCGATCTCTTCGCGAGACATCGCCTGCACACCGAGACGGTTACGACGTCCGGCCTCCTGGCGTTTCTCCTGTGCCAGTACCTGATAATAAGCAACATCGGCTTGCGCTTCCTCAAGCGCCTTTTGATAGCGCGGCTGGTCGATGATGAACAGTACCTGTCCTTTTTTCACCAGCTGGTTATCATGAACATTCACCTGGGTGATAAGTCCAGAAACGTCCGGCGCGATCGCAACGACGTCAGCGCTAAAGCGCGCGTCACGCGTCCAGGGGGATTCGGTGTAATAGACCCAGGCATTAAAAATTGCGATGAAGGCCAGAATGACTAATACGACCGTGATGGCCGTACGGGAGAATTTTCTTATTAGTGTTTTCACTTCAACCTCAAACGAACAGTCGCGATATCAAATAAAACAAGCAGCAATAGAGCGCGGTGTTGAACAACGCCGGATGCCAGACAAAGTCGTAGATACCTGTTGGCACAAGTACCCGGCGCACCAGCCAGAAAATCGCCAGTGATAAAAGCAATTCGAAAAATATCGGTGGGAAGGACAGCCCAAACACCACGATAACGGGAAACAGACTCATGTTGACCTTGGTTGTATAGAGAGAGCAGGCGTTATTATTTTCAGCATCTGTCGCCGCAGAGAAGGGCATGGAAAGCCGGGCGAGAGCAACATTGCTGTAGATTGATATTTAATATATTAGCGTAACTGTTATGCTGTTATCTATATTATGTGATCTAAATCACTTTTAAGTCAGAGTGAATAATGGAACGACTAAAACGCATGTCGGTGTTTGCCAAAGTAGTTGAATTTGGCTCTTTTACCGCCGCCGCCAGACAGCTACAGATGAGCGTTTCGTCCATCAGTCAGACGGTGTCAAAACTGGAAGATGAGTTGCAGGTAAAGCTGTTAAACCGTAGCACACGCAGCATTGGCCTGACCGAAGCCGGTAGAATTTACTACCAGGGCTGCCGTCGGATGCTCCATGAAGTGCAGGATGTTCATGAGCAACTGTATGCCTTCAATAACACCCCCATCGGGACGCTGCGCATTGGCTGTTCTTCAACTATGGCACAAAATGTTCTCGCCGGGCTGACAGCAAAAATGCTGAAAGAATACCCAGGTTTGAGCGTCAATCTGGTTACCGGAATTCCTGCCCCCGACCTGATTGCCGATGGTCTGGATGTGGTGATCCGCGTCGGCGCGTTGCAGGATTCCAGCCTGTTTTCCCGCCGTCTGGGCGCGATGCCGATGGTGGTGTGCGCCGCGAAAAGCTATCTCACACAATACGGCATACCGGAAAAACCCGCCGATTTGAGTAGTCATTCATGGCTTGAATACAGCGTGCGGCCCGACAATGAATTTGAACTGATCGCACCGGAAGGGATCTCGACTCGCCTGATCCCACAAGGAAGATTTGTGACTAATGATCCGATGACGCTGGTGCGCTGGCTGACGGCGGGTGCCGGGATCGCCTACGTGCCGCTGATGTGGGTGATCAACGAGATCAATCGTGGGGAGCTGGAGATCCTGCTGCCGCGTTATCAGTCAGATCCACGCCCGGTTTATGCGTTATATACCGAAAAAGATAAGCTGCCGCTGAAGGTACAAGTCGTGATCAACTCGCTAACGGATTATTTTGTTGAGGTCGGTAAATTGTTTCAGGAGATGCACGGGCGCGGGAAAGAGAAGTAATTAATATTGTACTGTTACGTAGTACAAACCTGTGCCAACGGGTTCCCCTCCCCCTAACCCCAGAGGGGCGAGGGGACCGTTCGTACACGGAGAAGGATTAATTATCCTTCTGAAAATACTGAAATTATTACGCAGTACCGCCAACAGTCAGGTTATCAACTTTCAGCGTTGGCTGGCCCACGCCAACCGGCAAACTTTGCCCTTCTTTACCGCAGACACCCACGCCGTTATCCAGTTTCAGGTCGTTGCCAACCATCGAAATCTGCTGCATGGTTTCGATACCGGAACCAATCAACGTTGCGCCTTTCACCGGCTTCGTTACTTTACCGTTTTCAATCAGATACGCTTCTGAGGTGGAGAAAACGAATTTGCCGGAGGTGATATCCACCTGACCGCCACCAAAGTTCGGTGCATAGATACCGTACTCAACGGATTCAATAATTTCCTGCGGGGTCGATTTACCCGGCAGCATATAGGTATTAGTCATACGCGGCATGGGCAGATGAGCGTAGGATTCACGGCGACCGTTGCCAGTCGGCGTCATCCCCATCAAACGCGCGTTGAGTTTATCCTGCATGTAGCCTTTCAGAATGCCGTTCTCAATCAGCACGTTGTACTGGCCTGGCGTACCTTCGTCATCAATCGCCACCGAACCACGGCGATCGACCATCGTGCCGTCATCAACCACGGTACACAGTTCTGAAGCCACCAACTCCCCGACCTGTCCACTAAATACTGAAGTGCCACGGCGGTTGAAGTCGCCTTCCAGACCGTGACCCACCGCTTCATGCAACAGCACGCCCGGCCAACCTGCGCCAAGTACTACCGGCATGGTGCCCGCTGGTGCAGCAACGGCAGAAAGATTGACCAGCGCCATACGCACTGCTTCTTTTGCCCACGCATCCGCACGGACTTCGCCGTCGAGATCGGCAAGGAAGAACTCATAACCAAAACGACCGCCGCCGCCACTGGCACCGCGTTCGCGTTTGCCATCTTCTTCGACCAGAACGCTCACGGAAAGACGCACCAGCGGACGGACATCCGCCGCTAGCGTGCCGTCGGTGGCCGCAACCAGAATTAATTCATAGACACCACTGAGGCTGGCAGTCACTTCCTGTACGCGCTTGTCCGCTTCGCGGGCAACCTTATCGACGCGACGCAGGATATCCAGCTTATCTTCACGGCTCATGCTTTGCAGCGGATCTACCGAGGTATATAACGGGCTATGCTCTACCGCGCCCAGCGTCTGTACTTTGCCATCACCACTATCACGGACGATGGTGCGCGCCGCTTGTGCACTCTGTTCCAGCGCCAGCAGGCTGATTTGGTCAGCGTAAGCAAATCCGGTTTTTTCACCACTGATTGCACGCACGCCAACGCCCTGATCGATGTTGTAAGAACCATCTTTAATAATACGGTCTTCTAAAACCCAGGATTCGTGATAGCTCGACTGAAAATAGAGATCGCCATAATCAAGGCGACGTTCGGCCAGTTGACCGAGGATCGCGAACAAGTCCTGATGTTTCAGGCCGTTCGCCGCTAGCAATTGTTCACTTACCAGGTTCAGACTCATCGTTTTTGCTACTCGTTAGTTACTGCAGTAGAGGATTTTTTACGGCTGCCGGATGCGGCGTGAACGCCCTGTCCGGCCTACGGTTATGTTCTGGCTCGTTGGCCTTTGGCAACGATTATCCTATGAGATTGGGGCAATTACGCGCCCTCGTCAAATCATTGCGCTTTTTCTTTACGCGGTTGTCGCAACACTTCGTTGATTTGCGGATCGTCCAGCGGACCCGAAATGTGATAGCGCAAAATGGAGACTTTGCTCCACAGCGGTCCCAGCACTTTACTGGCGGCAAACACTGCCGCGCCAACAATGGGGTTAACCGCAAAGGCCGCAGCCACACCCACCGTCGCAGAAATCTCTGGTGCGACAACCGCTTCCATATTCAGGTCGCGACGTACCAGATTTACCGACCCTTTCATAGCGATGTCCGCTTCCAGGCCATCCACCAGCGTGTCGTCGGTGTGCATAACGCCGTCTTTAATCCACGCGGTGCTGCGAATGGAGTCAAAATAGAACCCTTCGCCAAAAGTGTCTCTGAAATCAAAACGCAGCTTACGCATCAGGGCATCTACGCTCAATAAGCGCAGCAATTGCCCGGCATGTCCGGTATTGATTTCGGTAATTTCGCCTTTACCCAGTTGAGTATGAATGATGCCATTCAACGTCGCCTCATCTGGCTGCCAGGGTGCTTTGCGCCAGTGTAAATCGTAATCCACATTAAATGACGACTGGCGTATGGGCGTCGTGACACCAAAAAATTCTGCGGCGGCATCAATTTTCTGCCCGCGCAGTTTTCCTTTCAGCGAGGTACGTTCATTCCCCGGATTGTTAACCCATTCACCATCGGCAGTGAGCCGCGAAAAACCAGTATCAATCAGTCCATTAGTCAGCGTTAACGTATCGCCAGAAATGGTGATATCACTGTCAATGCGACCGAATTTTTGCCCCCAGAACCAGCACTCTGCGCATCGTATTTGTGCGTCTGGCCAGCCACGGAAGTTAATGCGTTCCGTTGTCGGGAAAGGTGATGACGGCGTTGAATCACCAAGAGTTTTCGCCACGCTTGGGTTGTAATAAAGATATTTGATATTCGCCAGCCACGGTGCGTTATTACGCATCGCCAGCGTGGCGTTGATTTCACGCCCTTGCGCCTCAACCTGGGTGCCATTTGCCGTCGGTTGCGAAACAATACTCAGGTTATTCCATTGCTGATTTCCCAGCGACAACATAGGCGTACGTAACGTTATGTGTTGTGGGAAACTCGCTGCACCACCGACACTCTCCGCCGCGCCTTTCTGGAACAGGGCCAGCCACTCGGCACCATTCATCGGCGGCATATTGAGTTCAACGCCACTTTGTTCCGGCAACGGCGGGAGCGTTTTACTGTCTGCCGCCCAAATAGCACGGTCGAGCGTCAGCTTTTGACCAAGCAACCAGCGGCTATTGAAATGGTTATCTGCACCAGCCTGTCCGGTTAACTCAAAGCTGTTGAGATTGCCATCAACCTTAACGTTTACCGGCAGTGGTTCACCCGCAGGTTTGGCTAACGGTGAAGGTAAGTGACTGCTCACATTCTTCAAATCGCCGTTTAGCTCTACGTTATAGGTCGCGCCAGCATGATAAGGCAGATCAATGCCCACTTTACCATCCCACGCCACGCTGCCACTTAATGCTTCGTTCACCGCTTCAGGCAGAACGCCGGTTTTCGCTGGTTGCCAGTTACCGTTGAGATTCACCGCGACCTGGTAGGCTTTTGCCCCTTCTTTGGTGGAAAAATCCACGTTCAACGGCTGATTAAACCAGCTTGCTGTCAGTGGTTCACTTTGCAGATCGCCATTAATAAAGCTGAATTTCCCGCTCAAATTTTTCAGGGTGCTGTCGAGTGGTTTGATAAACAGACTGTTATTACGCAGCGTCACTTCACCTTTCGCGGTTACCAGTTCGCCGTTCAGCGGAATATCGAGATGTAAGCGAGCATTCACATCGCCGTCGAGCTGGAGTTCTTGCAGGGTCGCCCCCAGAGAATCTTTCAGCGGTGTCTCATCAAAGTAAGGGCCGACGGCTTTACCCGGGCCTTTAATGTCAGCGTCAATCAGCAGTTTTTCTTTTGAGTAGTCAGGGATCACTGCGGTGAGATTACTCGCACGCACGCCGCCCAGATTAACGCCATCGGTTTTCATCCATAAACCGTCGTTAATAAAGTCCAGTTCAATATCAAGGTTAGTTAATGCAGGCCAGTCCGGCTGGAAGGCAAACTTCGCGTTGCGCAGCGGCACCAGCACTTCAAACTGACCTTCATTGTGTTTATAGGGGAAGAGTTGCGGATTGCCACCATAAACCAGCGTCGCGTTATCCGCTTCACCGCCCTGAATCGCGCCACTTAAGTAATCAACCAGGTCTTTACCCATCAAGTTTTCCGGGAAATAGCGCCAGGCTTGTGAACCATCATCGGTACTGATGCCAGCCAGAATCCCCAGCCAGGGTTCATCGTTAGCAGGTTGCAGGTAACGAAAATCGCCGCGCGCATGGACGGCTTTGGCTTTAACGTCAATATTACGTCCATCCAGCTGGAAACCTTTGTCATTGTTCAGCCAGCTTATCGTTGCCTGGCCGTCGGCGATTTCCAGTGGTGCACGGAATACCGTTTCGTAAGGCATCTTTGCCTGCTTCATCGACGCGGTAAGCAAACCATTTTCTACGCTGCCGGAAAGCGTCCCGGAGAAGTGTTCCGCACCCGGTAATAATTTCCATTGCTTCCAGGCCAGATCGCTCCACGATGCCTGAAAACGGGTCTTGTCTGCCGCCTGAAGCGGGATATCCAGCGCCAGAGTGTTAATCTTGCCGCTCGGTTGTGTGGAGCGCCAAACATCACCCAGTGCAGGTGAAAGTTTCGCGACCAGCGGGCGTACGCCCTCCAGGCCTGCCAGCTCCAGATTACTGGCGCGAATCCGGAGTTCGTCACTGCGTTTATTGTCTTTGCCGCCAACGTCCTGTTTCGGTATCCAGGCCAGCGTCAATGCTCCGCTCGGCCAGGGTTTGCCGTCCATCGTGATCCGTGTATCGGGAATAGAGAACTGCCATCCCGGATTTTCACGCGTAATATGCGCAGTCAGATTATCCACCGACAGCGTATGTGTTTCCTTCTCGCCCAACCAGCTGGCACCGCCCTGTTTCAGCCAGACGTCACCGCCGGTTACATCGCCTTTGTCGATCGTCATCCAGCCTTCAAGGGAGAACTGTGCCGTTTCCAGCGCAATATTGTCCTGCATCCATTTACCGAGCCACGGCTTCAGGTCGATGTCATCCGCCTGGAGCCAGACGCGACCATTGCTTAACAACCCCTCATCATCGCGCAAATCCATACGCACCTGCATCACGCCGTGCTGTCCGGTAAGGCTGGAGAGGCTTACCAGGCCTTCCGCACGGTGTCGACGTGGATCGTTCAGCCAGGTGAGCTGTGGGATCGCCAGCTCGGCGCGCTGACTGGATGGCGTCAGGAAACTGACTTCACTGTCGCGGAGATCGAAATGGTCAAATTGACGAAGAAACAGATCGCTGATGTGACTGGCTTCCAGGCTATCATTACCACCGCCGCTGGTGATAGGAGTGTTGGTGCGAAAGCGCAGCTGCCAGAAAGTGAGGTCGCGAAACTGCCAGCGCATATGTAACAGGCTCTGCCAGACATCCAGCGCCAGAGTAACGCGTTTAACCGAAAATTCGCCGCCATCTTTTAGTTCTGCACGGATGTCGTGCGCTTCAAGCGTCGGACCAAAATTCTGCCAGCTGGCTGAGAGCTGACTGGCTTCTACCGGCATGCCAGTCGCGGATTCTATTTTGTTGAGGATTTCCGGACGCCAGGCGTCAAGATGCGGTAAAGCAATACGCAGGCCGCTAACCAGCAGGGCAGCGATCACAACGAGCGCAGCTCCAGTAAGCAGTAAAATCCCCGGCAATCGCCTCACCCGTCACTCCTTGTCTGCTAAAAATGTGACTCAAAAACCCTTTGCCGGATGGCGGCCCAGCATCTGTTTACATCATTACGACGTCAAACTGCTCCTGGTTATAGAGCGGTTCAATTTGTACTTTAACCTGTTTGCCAACGAAAATTTCCACTTCCGCCAGCGAGTGTGACTCTTCGCCTTTCAAGGCTTCAGCTACTGCCGGAGAAGCATAGACCAGGAAACGGTCGGAGTCGTAAGCATGGTGGACACGAACAATCTCGCGCATGATTTCATAGCATACCGTTTCCACGGTTTTCACCGTTCCGCGACCGTGGCAGGTTGGGCATTCGTTACACAGTACGTGCTCAATGCTTTCGCGGGTGCGTTTACGCGTCATCTCCACCAGCCCCAGCGCCGAAAAACCATTAACGCTGGTTTTCACCCGATCTTTGCTCAACGCCTGCTCCAGCGAGTGCAGCACGCGGCGGCGGTGATCTTCATTATTCATATCGATGAAATCAATAATGATAATCCCGCCCAGATTACGCAACCGTAACTGGCGAGCGATAGCCTGCGTCGCTTCAATATTGGTATTGAAAATGGTGTCGTCCAGATTGCGATGACCGACAAACGCCCCGGTATTGATGTCCACGGTGGTCATCGCTTCGGTCTGGTCGATAATCAGATAGCCACCGGATTTCAGTTCTACTTTGCGTTCCAGCGCCCGCTGGATTTCGTTTTCGACATCAAAGAGATCGAAAATCGGCTGGCGTCCGGTGTAATGCTCCAGCTTGCTGGTCATCTCGGGAATGTACTCCGAGGTAAACTCCAGCAATGCTTCGTAAGTCAGGCGTGAGTCAACGCGAATGCGGTCGAGTTCGGCGTCGGCGAAATCACGCAGAACACGCTGCGCCAGCGCCAGTTCGCCGTACAGCTGATAACGGGTCTGTGGGCGCTTTTTACGCTCCATAACTTTGGTCCAGACGCGTTTCAGATAAGCGGCATCGGAGGCCAGTTCAGCCTCGCCAACCCCTTCCGCTGCGGTACGGATGATAAACCCGCCCTGCTCGTCGCAATACTCTGCGACCACTTTTTTCAGGCGTTCACGTTCTGATTCGCTTTCAATTCGTTGGGAAACCCCAACGTGAGAAGCCCCTGGCATAAATACCAGATAGCGAGAAGGCAGCGTGATATCGGTGGTCAGGCGCGCACCCTTAGTGCCAAGCGGATCTTTCACCACCTGCACCATCAGATCTTGCCCCTGACGGACCAGCTCCGAGATGTCGCGCACCGTGAATTGCTTTTGTTCTTCACCCGCCACACATTCGGTGTGCGGCATGATGTCGGATGCATGAAGAAACGCGGCTTTATCCAGCCCAATATCTACAAAAGCCGCCTGCATACCCGGAAGTACACGACTTACACGACCCTTGTAGATATTGCCTACTATTCCGCGTCGCGCCTCACGTTCAATATGAATTTCCTGCAGAATACCGCCATCAATATACGCCACTCGCGTTTCCGAAGGCGTTACGTTTACTAACAATTCAGCCGTCATGTTTATCCCTTTTCTCACGCAGTGCGTTAAAATTACTTAATAATTCATACGTTTCAACCAGCGGTAAGCCGACTACGGCGTGATAGCTGCCATTTATCTTCCTGACAAAACAGCCACCCAGCCCCTGAATACCGTATGCACCTGCTTTATCTAACGGTTCACCGCTGGCGACATAGCCCGCGATGTCTTCGTCTGTTAACGTTCTGAAAGTCACATCGGTGACCACCAGGCAATCGAGAATGTGCTGGCTGTCGGCCAACGCCACTGCCGTCATTACCTGATGGGTCTGACCCGATAATTTGCGCAACATCTGCACCGCATGCTCTGCGTCGCGCGGTTTCTCCAGCACTTCTCCATTCAGGATAACGATAGTATCCGCACCCAGCACCGGGAGATCCTGCGCCGTTTGCGCGACACCCGCCTGTGCTTTCTCGCGCGCCAGACGCACAACATATTGCTGCGCGCTCTCCTGCGGCTGACGCTGCTCCTCAATGCCCGTAACAATACGTTCAAAGGTTACGCCAAGTTGCGCAAGTAACTCCTGACGACGCGGAGAACCGGAAGCTAAATACAGAGAAGTCATAGAAACCTTTATTGCACTGCAAACTGCTGACGGACTTTACGCATCAGCAAGAAAATCCACGGCCAGAGCACTCCATTGACTACACTACTCCAGAACACTTCCGGTCTGAAAGAGACGTTAATCACTAAAAACTCTGCCCAGAAAACAATAATATCCACCACCAGCGAAAGCAACATGACGACCAGCGCCTGCTGCCATAATGCGAGGTTGCGGAAAAGCTGGTATTTCAGCGCCACCAGGTAAGCAATGATGCTCATCGCCAATACGCGTACGCCAAGTGTCGAGCCGCTGATCAGATCCAGTATGGCACCCATCACAAAACCTGTGCCCACATTTACGCGATGAGGCAAGGCCAGGATCCAATACAACAAGATGAGTAACACCCAGTTTGGCCGGAAAACTATCAGGTTGTCCGGCCAGGGCATGATTTGCAGCAAAAGCGCAATAAGGAAAGAGAGCCAGATTACCCAGCGTCCCTGGCTACGATAGCTCGCCACTATTGCCCTCCCGGCGCACGCGCAGGCGGTTGAGCACCACTTTGCGGCGGCGTAGCCCTTTGTGGAGAGCGATTAGCAGCGGGCTGTGTCGGCGCAGCAGGCGCAGTAGCTGCATTTCCTGTCGCCGGTTGCTGCGGAGTCGGCTGAGCGATCCCCGTTGCCGGTTCGGGTAACTTTGGCCCCATCGCGTCTGGTGAAGGCAATACCTGCGGCATCATCTGCATCAGACGTTCATTAGCAACACGATGCACCTCTTCCGGCGTCATCGGGTTAGCGCCGTTACGATCCGCGCCCCACAGCAGCAGCAGATAACGCAAACGTTGCAGCCCTGCAGTCGGACGCGCCTGAATCACAGTATAAGCGCGCTGGGTATCGAGTTTTACGGAAGAGACAACCGCGACCGGATAGCCTTCCGGGAAACGACCGCCCAGACCGGAAGTCACCAGCACATCACCAACACGAATATCCGTATTCGCTGGCAGATGCTCAAGCTGCAAATCATCCGTACAACCGTTACCGGCTGCAATCACGCGGATATCGTTGCGCAGCACCTGAATTGGCAGCGCGTGGGTCGCATCACAAATCAGCAGCACGCGACTGGTCAGTTTAGCGACGGCCACCACCTGACCAACAACACCTTTGTCGCTGATGACCGGCTGGCCTTCATAAACGCCATTAACGCTACCTTTATCGATAACAACTTGATCGCTATAAGGGTCGTTAACCGTGGAGATAACCTGAGTCACCATTTTCTGCTCATCCTGACGCAGCGGGGAACCCAGCAGTTCGCGCAGACGCGCGTTCTCCTGTTTGTATTGTCCAAGCATCAGCAGTTCACTGTTTTTCAGCAACAGTTCCTGACGTAACGCCCGGTTTTCAAGTTCTAGTTGGTCACGCGAGGCCAGCGTCTGCGATACGCCATCCAGCAATTCACGAGGAGCATTGGAAACAAAGTAGAAAGGACTGACGGCGGTATCCATATAAGTACGGATTTGACTGAACGTCCCCAGGCGGCTGTCGGCAATAATAATGCCGAGCGCCACCAGCACCGCCAGAATAAGGCGAATCTGTAGCGACGGGCCACGGCTAAAAATTGGCTTCATAAGTTATGCGTATTCTCGTATCAGACCAGGCAGGGTAAACAGACGCTTCCCCTGCCTGCATCCGATTACTCTTCGCTGAACAGGTCGCCGCCGTGCATGTCGATCATTTCCAGCGCTTTGCCGCCACCGCGCGCCACACAGGTCAGCGGGTCTTCAGCAACAACGACTGGAATGCCGGTTTCTTCCATTAACAAACGGTCAAGGTTACGCAGCAGTGCGCCACCACCGGTGAGCACCATGCCGCGCTCGGAGATGTCGGAAGCCAGTTCCGGCGGGCACTGTTCCAGTGCAACCATTACCGCGCTCACAATACCGGTCAGCGGTTCCTGCAGTGCTTCGAGGATTTCGTTGGAGTTCAGGGTAAAACCGCGTGGAACACCTTCTGCCAGGTTACGGCCACGAACTTCGATTTCACGGACTTCATCGCCCGGGTAAGCCGAACCGATTTCGTGCTTGATACGTTCTGCGGTGGCTTCACCGATCAGAGAACCGTAATTACGACGCACATAGTTGATGATAGCTTCGTCGAAACGGTCACCACCAATGCGCACGGAAGAGGAGTAAACCACGCCGTTCAAGGAGATAACAGCAACTTCAGTGGTACCACCACCGATATCAACCACCATAGAACCGGTCGCTTCAGAAACCGGCAGGCCAGCACCAATTGCGGCAGCCATCGGTTCTTCAATCAGGAAGACTTCACGGGCACCAGCGCCCTGCGCGGATTCACGAATTGCGCGGCGTTCAACCTGGGTCGCGCCAACCGGCACACAAACCAGAACGCGCGGGCTTGGACGCATAAAGCTGTTGCTGTGCACTTGTTTGATGAAGTGCTGGAGCATTTTTTCAGTCACGAAGAAGTCGGCGATAACGCCGTCTTTCATTGGGCGAATGGCAGCAATATTGCCCGGCGTACGGCCCAGCATCTGCTTCGCGTCATGACCTACTGCAGCTACGCTTTTCGGTGAACCGGCACGATCCTGACGAATGGCCACCACGGAAGGCTCATTCAATACGATGCCTTGTCCTTTTACATAAATGAGGGTATTCGCAGTACCCAGGTCAATGGACAAGTCATTGGAAAACATGCCACGAAATTTTTTCAACATACTAAGGGATAATCCTGAAAGCTGGGGCGGAAAAGAAAATCCGCTTACTTTACCAACCACACGCAGCAGCGACAAGGCGCAAAAATCATCTGCTACGGTGAAAATTAGTGCAGTTCGTTTCCTTTGTTACAAATCTCTGCCTGAGTCCAGAAAGGCTTAATGCATCAGCAGCATTCCTCGCCTGTTTGCAACCGCGTAAGGTCATTCATCTGCATATGTGCTGCAACAATCTGGCGAGCAGACAAGCACACTCCCATGAGACGCAGCGCGCGTTATTCTACGTGAAAACGGATTAAACGGCAGGTTAAACCGAGTATCTTTGTGAATATTTTTTCACGTTAGTATCAAGTGGCTGTGAGGACGCGAAAAAATCCCCTTGCCCACCTGTAACACCGCGCTGAATCAGGGTCTGCCACTCGCTTCGCGAACGCACGCCGGTGGCGTAAACCTGGGTGCTGGTCCCGGAGCAGGCTTCCACCAGGCTTTGAACCAGCAGCTGGTTCTCCGTTCGCTTCTCAATGTTTCTGACCAGCCCCGGATGGAGCTTGAGTAACTCAACATTAAGTTCTTTGATCCAACTGGTGCTTACCAGCGTCAAACCAGCCTGGTTGACGGCTACCCGTACCCCTAAAGCATTCACTAAACGAATAACAGGTTGTAAGCGACTGATATGTTGACCAACATCGGCCTCTGCAAGTTCAATAATTATGCGTCTTCGTTGCGATTTTTCACATTGCATTAACGTATCGCGCAGCCAACGCTGAAAACGCGGGCGAATCAGCGACTCAACGGTAACCTGAATCGCCAGATTTTCCTCTGGCCAGTAACGCAATAGTGGAATAAGACGGCTGATTAGCAGGCGGTCATACTCTTCCGATAAACCAAACTGCAAGACCATCGGCATATACTCTGCCGAGCTAACCTCTTCATTACCATCGAAGATGCGGCACATGAGTTCACGATGATGAACCCGGCCTTCGCGAGTAACCGCCGGTTTTTGATAAAGGCGCGGGCCGCCGCGACTCAGCATTTGCTCGATAAGCGTACGCCAGCGAACATTACCGCGTCCTTTTTTCAGGCAACGAGTCATCGTAAATAGCCCAGCTATTGCCGCCCTGCAATCCCGCATTACGCGTGGCAGACTCTGCATGTTCCATTACCTGCTCGGTATCCTGACCACTACGCCAGGCACAGATACCAATGTGGATCATATCGTCGCGATCGAGCATTTTATTGTTCGGCAAGGTATCGACGGCTTTGATTAACTGACTGGCGATGCTCTCTGCCTCTTTTAACGTTCGGTGCGGTAACAGCGCAGCAAAATCACTGCGGTGGTAACGCGCCAGCAGTGCGCCAGGGTAGCGCATCATAAATGTCGATAGCAGATTCGTCAGAGAGAAGAACTGTTCTTCAACCTGGCTGTGCCCCCAGGTATCACTCAACATATTGAAATCCGGCAGACGAATCATCATCACGATCCCGTGGGTACCTACTTTCTCTTGATCTTCCAGTAACGTTGCTAACTGATTATCGAAAAAGAGGCGGTTATTGAGGCCGGTTTTCATGTCCTGGGCGGCATAAGAGCGGATCAGCGTATCAAGACGGCTGTGTTGTTCGCGTGCGTTCTGAATTTCACAAAGCAGCGTATCCAGCGCACTGCTGGTTCTGGGCGGCCATTCATAGATGGTTCCCAACACATTAGAGCCACGCTCACCGTTTAAGATACGAGTAGCCCGGGTTTCCAGCAATTCTTGCCCGGCAAGTTGCCGTTGTAACCAGCGTACCGCCAGGAAGAGCATAAGAATGATAAAGCCAATCGCCCCCGTGAGCGGCGCGGTAGTCATTAAAGAATGGAAATAGTTGCCCATCGGATCCTGATAAACCAGACGCAGCGACATCCCCGGATGCTTTATCAACGGAACGCTCAGTTCACGAAATAGATCGTTGGTGCCAACCGGACGATAACTACCATTTCTGGCCAGGGTATAAACCTGTTTATCACCATGCAGCAGGTCTACACGAACGATATCTGCTGACATCATTAATTCGGTAATTTGTGGCCTTAATGCGCTGAAGTCATTCGACACAAGATGGGTATCAATCGCCGTCGCCACCGCCTGAACACGATGACTAAACTTATACTGAATGGCGTTGTAGAAACTTAGCGAACAGCCCAACAAAGTCACAAAAATTGTTAACCCGGTGAGCAGCGTAACAAAGGCCGAAAATTTCGTCGTTAATCTCATCCTTGTGTTAACTCCGATAGTGAGGAAGCGGGCATACTAGCAAATCAGATTTATCTCGCAATTTATTGCGCTTCATCGGCTTTGCTTTTCCATTAGCGAGTATAGTCTTCAGAAATTATTTTCCAATCCATCATGCACATGAGGACCACTTATGCAGGCGTTACTTTTAGAACAGCAGGACGGCAAAACTCTCGTATCGGTACAGACACTGGACGAAAGTCGCCTGCCGGAGGGCGATGTCACGGTTGATGTTCACTGGTCGAGCCTGAACTACAAAGATGCGCTGGCAATTACCGGTAAGGGAAAAATCATCCGTAATTTTCCGATGATTCCTGGGATCGATTTTGCCGGAACTGTACGCACCAGCGAAGATCCGCGTTTTCATGCCGGTCAGGACGTATTACTCACTGGCTGGGGCGTTGGTGAAAACCACTGGGGTGGGCTGGCGGAACAGGCGCGAGTGAAAGGTGACTGGCTGGTTGCCATGCCACAAGGGCTGGACGCGCGTAAAGCAATGATTATCGGTACTGCCGGTTTTACCGCCATGCTGTGTGTGATGGCGCTGGAAGATGCCGGTGTTCGCCCGCAGGATGGGGAGATTGTCGTGACGGGTGCCAGTGGTGGCGTCGGCAGTACCGCCGTGGCGCTGCTGCATAAGTTGGGTTATCAGGTCGTTGCCGTTTCCGGTCGCGAAAGTACCCATGAATATCTGAAAAGTTTAGGTGCCAGCCGTATTCTCCCTCGCGATGAGTTTGCCGAATCCCGTCCTCTGGAAAAACAAGTCTGGGCAGGGGCAATTGACACCGTTGGCGACAAAGTGCTGGCAAAAGTGCTGGCGCAAATGAATTACGGCGGCTGCGTGGCGGCCTGTGGTCTGGCGGGTGGTTTTACTCTGCCAACCACGGTCATGCCATTTATTCTGCGTAATGTCCGTTTACAGGGGGTAGATTCAGTGATGACGCCACCAGCACGCCGCGCACAAGCCTGGCAGCGACTGGTCGCCGATTTACCGGAATCATTCTATACCCAGGCGGCAAAAGAGATATCTCTGGCAGATGCACCGAAGTTTGCCGAGGCCATCATTAATAACCAGATCCAGGGTCGCACGCTGGTGAAGGTTAACTAACCATTTAGCAAGGATTAATAAGAGAGGGAACTCATTTTGAAATCATTATTCAATCGGTTAACGGGAAAAGCGGTTAGCCGGACAGCTTTCGTCGAACATCTTGGTCATGAAGTTGTACAACATCATCCAAACTGGAAAGTCATGATTTCGACTGACCATAAATTGATGCGCATTGATACGGGTCACCAAACGGTGGAAATCACTCTTGATGATGCCTACAAACGTTATCAAGCCGCACCAGACCCGCTGGAAGAAGTGGCTGCAGATATGCTGAAACAGCTTGCAGAAATGCTGCCGACCGGGCGCTGTATTGTTCCGGTGATTAAAGAAAAAGCCTGGCTGGATACCGTTCGCCAACAGCTTAGCCAGTATGAATCTGATCCAGAGATCCTCAACGCCTCGCTGGATTTTGCCTGGGAAGACTTTAACGATGAGTTAATTATCTTGTTTGCTGAAGATGGTAGCGAAACCATGCGCTATCTGATGCGCTACGAAGTGACCATTGACCGCGAACAAGCCATCAATAATTTGAAGCAAATATTGCCGGAAGTTTCGGCTGAAATCGTTGATACAGGCGCAAACGCTGGAAAAGTTGCCGTTATCTCCGCAGGGGGTACTTATGAGCCCAGTCTGATGCTCATTGACGATCTTTGGGTGCAATCACCCGATCCTGAATGCGGCGACCTGTTAGTGACTGTTCCCTCCAGAGGAAAACTGTTTTTCACCTACAATGATCAGCCAGCAAATCTCAGCGCATTACGACAGTTAACAGAACAATGCTTCCGTGAGGATGACCATCCTCTGACAACACAGATATTCATCCGCCGTAACGGTCACTTTTATCCCTGGGTAGAAACCTTGCATTAACGCAACCTCCGTCATGCTTGAAAAAGCTTGTCGGAGTATGTGATGAATGCTGCAAACTCACCGAAGCCGATTTTGCCACCAAATCGGCTTTTTTATTGTCACGCGGCAAATTCTGAATGCATCACATAGCCGCACTGCCGCCTGACAAAACAGTTTACCTTCTGCAAAATGGGGGGAATAATCTGATTTTATTTGATTACAAATTAACCACTTAAACCTATTTCATACTGAGCATTATCAGTCGGTTGATTTTGCGTGCTTTAGCATTCACATCTATCCAGACGATGCAGTGAAAATTGGGCAATCCCCAGCAACCGCTGCGTAATGTCGTCTATCTTGTCGCGATCCTGGCATCCCTACATTATTTGTGGTCTGTGAAGATTATCTCATTGCAGCCCCTCATCTTCGCAGGGCTGGCTTTACAGCTTTTCACCTTACGTTATAAGAAGTTCCGTCGATGATGGCGCTAATTTCGTGAATTGTGCGGCTTGTTGCAAATTACACGGTGTTGAAGGTTATTTACATGTTAGCTGTTGATTATCTTCCCTGATAAGACCAGTATTTAGCTGCCAATTGCTACGAAATCGTTATAATGTGCGACCTCGTCCTCCCTGACGCAGTTTTTGCGCTGCGGAAAAGGTGACATTGGCGCAACGAAGGTATATTTTGTTTTTTGCCGGAGGATAGCAGCAGATCGCTGCACAATGTCCGTCAAGTCTAACATTGACACTCTGGGGCAAAATAGACCGGCGTCCCGGCCTGCTGGAATTTATCGCTATGCATACAGCTGTCGGGGCATACGCTTTACAGACGGCGGTGAAACGCCTGTCACAATCACACTAAACAAAGAGTACGGAACCCACTCATGGATATTCGTAAGATTAAAAAACTGATCGAGCTGGTTGAAGAATCAGGCATCTCCGAACTGGAAATTTCTGAAGGCGAAGAGTCAGTACGCATTAGCCGTGCAGCTCCTGCCGCAAGTTTCCCTGTGATGCAACAAGCTTACGCTGCACCAATGATGCAGCAGCCAGCTCAATCTAACGCAGCCGCTCCGGCGACCGTTCCTTCAATGGAAGCGCCAGCAGCAGCGGAAATCAGTGGTCACATCGTACGTTCCCCGATGGTTGGTACTTTCTACCGCACCCCAAGCCCGGACGCAAAAGCGTTCATCGAAGTGGGTCAGAAAGTCAACGTGGGCGATACCCTGTGCATCGTTGAAGCGATGAAAATGATGAACCAGATCGAAGCAGACAAATCCGGTACTGTGAAAGCAATTCTGGTCGAAAGTGGACAACCGGTAGAATTTGACGAGCCGCTGGTCGTCATCGAGTAACGAGGCGAACATGCTGGATAAAATTGTTATTGCCAACCGCGGCGAGATTGCATTGCGTATTCTTCGTGCCTGTAAAGAACTGGGCATCAAGACTGTCGCTGTGCACTCCAGCGCGGATCGCGATCTAAAACACGTATTACTGGCAGATGAAACGGTCTGTATCGGCCCTGCTCCGTCAGTAAAAAGTTATCTGAACATCCCGGCAATCATCAGCGCCGCTGAAATCACCGGCGCAGTAGCAATCCATCCGGGCTACGGCTTCCTCTCCGAGAACGCCAACTTTGCCGAGCAGGTTGAGCGCTCCGGCTTTATCTTCATTGGCCCGAAAGCAGAAACCATTCGCCTGATGGGCGACAAAGTATCCGCAATCGCGGCGATGAAAAAAGCGGGCGTTCCTTGCGTACCGGGTTCTGACGGCCCGCTGGGCGACGATATGGATAAAAACCGCGCCATTGCTAAACGCATTGGTTATCCGGTAATTATCAAAGCCTCCGGCGGCGGCGGCGGTCGCGGTATGCGCGTAGTGCGCGGCGACGCTGAACTGGCACAATCCATCTCCATGACCCGTGCGGAAGCGAAAGCTGCTTTCAGCAACGATATGGTTTACATGGAGAAATACCTGGAAAATCCTCGCCACGTCGAGATTCAGGTACTGGCTGACGGTCAGGGCAACGCTATCTATCTGGCGGAACGTGACTGCTCCATGCAGCGCCGCCACCAGAAAGTGGTCGAAGAAGCACCAGCACCGGGCATTACCCCGGAACTGCGTCGCTACATCGGCGAACGTTGCGCTAAAGCATGTGTTGATATCGGCTATCGCGGTGCAGGTACTTTCGAGTTCCTGTTCGAAAATGGCGAGTTCTATTTCATCGAAATGAACACCCGTATTCAGGTAGAACACCCGGTTACTGAAATGATCACCGGCGTTGACCTGATCAAAGAACAGCTGCGTATCGCTGCCGGTCAACCGCTGTCGATCAAGCAAGAAGAAGTTCACGTTCGCGGCCATGCGGTAGAGTGCCGTATCAACGCCGAAGATCCGAACACCTTCCTGCCAAGTCCGGGCAAAATCACCCGTTTCCATGCACCTGGCGGTTTTGGCGTGCGTTGGGAGTCTCATATCTACGCGGGCTACACCGTACCGCCGTACTATGACTCAATGATCGGTAAGCTGATTTGCTACGGTGAAAACCGTGACGTGGCGATTGCCCGCATGAAGAATGCGCTGCAGGAACTGATCATCGACGGTATCAAAACCAACGTTGATCTGCAGATCCGCATCATGAATGACGAGAACTTCCAGCAGGGTGGCACCAACATCCACTATCTGGAGAAAAAACTCGGTCTTCAGGAAAAATAATTTGTGACGCGCGGTGTTTTCATCGCGCTTAGCAAAGAACGTAATCAACGCCGGGCCTGTTAACGCTGCCCGGCGTTTTTATTGCCGTTAGCTAACGGTAGCTTGCAATTTCCGCTTTCAACGCGCTAATTTCAGCATCGCCATCAACAATTCCCAGCTCAAAGCAGTATGTCTTTGTTTCCCCTGGCTCTATAAAGGGCAGACGCCCCTGCGCTCGTTCTTTATCACGACCGTCAGGAAAAACTATTGCTGACCTCCAGCCCCATAACATATTCACCCGCGCCTAAATTTTTCCACTGGATAAAGTTGGGTAGCTGCATGGTGTCGAATTTCTCGTAAATTCCCCACCCCAGTTCGGCGTTCACCAGCGCAACTTTACTCATCCCCTGACTGTCGCTATTCAACGTGAGATAGTAAACCTGCTCGTCAAAACCGGGCTGTGGGGTACAAATCTCCAGATGACTGGTTAACCCTTCCGCCGCATGCGGGGTTCGTGGCGTTACGCTTTTAGCCGACAGCAAGATTTCTGCCTGTGGCGATAATAAAGGCCAGCCGTAATTAAAGTGATAAAGAATTTGCAGCGGCTGGCGGGTGAAACCATGATTAGTCACCTTGTCTTCAATGCGCAGCACATTTTCGCCATAACGGCAGCGAATGGTCCTTTCCAGCGTCAGATTTTCACCGAACAATCGTGTTTCCCGTACTTTGCCATTGATGACAAATTCAATGCCGTCGTCGGTCCGTTCTGTGCGATACCCCACCTCTTCTGCTGGAGTCGCAGCCAAACGCCCATGTAACCCCAGCGTTTCTCCGTTATCCTCACAGGGCGTGCCAATGTAGCTAAGTCCGCAGGTAGTCAGTAACCCCGCGTAGAAGCTACGTAAAAACCCGTTGCCCTGAGACTCAAAAAAAGCGGGGGCGACAATGCCGTTGGGGGTGATAAAAGAGAGCGCAGTGTCCTTGTAGCTGGCCCATGCAATATCCAGCGCTCGATCTTTTACCACCGTAAATGCCAGTCCCGCACCAGTACGGACATCAAACGCTTCTGTCCCCTTTGCTCTGCCACTACGTAACTCATAGTGTTTAATTCCGGCAACCTGCGAGAGATCGCCAATCCACGACCAAATTTCGTTTTTCATTGTGCTGCTTCCCGAATGGACATGTCATGGCGCTGGATGAGCGCTTCGATTTCCGCAAGGCGAGACGTTCCCTCCATTGGGCCACGTCGGGTTACCGCCAGTGCACCGCAGGCGTTGGCATATTGTAATGCCCGATGGGCGTCAAACCCTAGCTGGCGGCAGGCAATCCACGCGCCACCAAAGCAGTCTCCCGCACCGGTCGGGTCAACTTCTTCCACCGGATAGCTCTCAACATGAAACTGCTCATTCGCGGAGTAGTAACTGGCACCTTGATTGCCGCGCTTCACAATCACCTCTTTAACACCTTCTTCAAGAAAACCAGCGATTGCACGCTCCGGTGTCGAGTGTGGCGACAAGAGCAACACTTCTCCCTCGCTGGGCATATAGATATCTGTTAACTCAAGAACAAAGTGGAGGGCGTCACGCATTTCTGGAATATCGAGCATCTCTTTCCGAATATTAGGGTCAAAAGAAATAACGCCACCATTCTCTTTTACAATGGTTACCGCTTTCTTTACTGCGTCTACCATATGGAATGAAAACAGGGATGAACCCATAATATGAAAATGGGTACAGTCCTTCAGAATATTTTCATCAACATGCTGCGCCGATAATTTACCGCAAGCGGCATTCTTGATATTAAAAATAAAATCGCGATCGCCAGAGTTATGATAAGTAACAAAGGCACTCCCGGTAGCTTCCAGAGGTAAGACTGAAATCCCCCTGATATCCACACCGTCAGCAGCCAGACGATGTATATTAATATCACCAAAGCCATCATTCCCCACACAGCTAATGATGCCGCACGGAACGCCAAGACGTGTCACTGGTCGATAAAAATAGCGGGCGCGCCACTGGGATAAGGGCCGTTCCAGATACCTGGTTGATCAAATGGCTGGCCGATTTTACTCGCCATAATTTCAACCAGAATTTCTCCAATTGTGAAGACCTTACTCATATGATTAATTCCTTGAAATGATTAGCTGCGTTTTCTTTTATTTCTTACGTCAAAATAAACGGCTACAAGAATGACTAATCCTTTAACCACCATCTGGTAAAAATAGGGAACATTCATTAAGTTCATGCCATTATTAATAACGCCGATGGTTAATGCGCCGATCACCGTCCCCACCACGGTTCCATAGCCGCCGTTCAGGCTGGTGCCTCCCAGTACAGCCGCAGCAATAGCATCCAGTTCGTAGCTCAACGCGGAATTCGGTTGCCCGGAATAGAGGCGTGAGGCGAGGATCATCCCGCTGATACCTGCCAGCACGGCTGTAATCATAAAGACTTTAATTTTCAAGCGGGTGACATTTATCCCTGAATAAACTGCCGCTTCTTTATTACCACCAGTGATATAAATTTTTCGTCCAAAGGTTGTTTTAGTAAGAATGAAGTGGTTAATCAGCAATAAGATGATTAATATCCAGATAGGAATAGGTATATAGAAATTCTCCATTCCCCAGCGCCAGAAAGGCATCATCTTTAATCATGATGGGCATACCATCGGTCACTATATAAGCGATACCACGGAAGATCCCCATTGTAGCAACGGTGACAATAAACGACGGGATCCCCCGCTATGGCCGTCAAGCCACCATTTATCATCCCCAGAGCCAGTGCTGCAATAATGGATAATGGGACCAATAAAATAAATGGAATTCCCCATGAAGCCCCAAGCGCAGCAAATGTGCCAATCAATGCAATGGTTGAACCAACCGATAAATCAATATCGCCAAGCAAAAGTACGTAAGTCATTCCATAGGCGGTAATTGCAATTATCGAAACCTGAAGAATAATATTAGTAATGTTATTGGCGGTAAAAAAACTGTCATTAATAAAACTGAACAGAATGATTAACACCACCATTCCACTGAGGATACCGCCATATTGCCTGAAGACTTTTTTAAAATTATTTGCAATGGGAATTTCCGAAGGTTTCGGACTGGCAAGAGTTTTCTCTGTCATTTAACGTACTCCTGTTGCAGCGGTCATTACCTGTGTCTGCGTTAAATTTTCACATGAATAAATATCGGCAATCGTTTTATTACGCATTACCACCAGACGATCGCTAAGTGCCATGACTTCTGGCAGTTCAGAGGACACCAGAATAATTGCTGTCCCTGCCGCAGTCAGTTGACGTATCACGTTATAGATTTCAAATTTTGCGCCGACATCCACTCCGCGCGTTGGCTCATCGAGCAATAAAATACGCGAGTTTTCTCCAGCCACTTGGATAACACGATTTTCTGTTGATTACCGCCGCTCAGCGCTCCCACTGCCTGATGTACAGAACTCACTTTAGTGTTCATTCTGGCAATAGATTGCAGCGTCTTCGCCTCTTCTTGTCGGTGATTGATGAGTCCCATCCGCGAAGCGTTATATTGAAACGCCACATGGTGCGTGTTCATATTGACGTCGTGCATCAGCACTAACCCTTCTTCCTTGCGGTTTTCGGTCACAAAAGCAATGCCATGATCAATAGCCTGTTTGGGATTAGCGATCCTGACTTCCTTACCATCAATCAACACAGTCCGTGATACGAAACGAGGCCAAATAGCGCCTTCATCACATCGGAACGCCCGGCCCCCACCAGGCCAAAAAATCCGAGGACCTCCCCCGGACGCACAGCGAAACTGACCTCTTTAAAAAGCGAAGGATGGGAAAGTTTTTTTACTTCCAGTTTTGCAGGAACATTTTCATCCGGCTTTTCCCCAAGACGTGCTGGCCAAATATTTTTCATTTCCCGACCAACCATTTGGGCAATCAAATGCTGGATATCACTGTTTTTCTTTTCATGCGTAGCGATATACTCACCGTCGCGGATCACCGAAATATCATCTGAAATCCGCATAATTTCATCCATGCGATGAGAGATATAAATAACCGCACAACCTCGCTGCTTTAATTTCTCAATAATGTTAAACAGAATCTCTGCTTCATTATCACTTAGCGAAGATGTCGGTTCATCCATAATCACGACATCTGCTGCATAACTTAAGGCTTTGGCAATTTCTACCAGTTGCCTATGTGCCATCGACATATTGCCGACCATTTCCAGCGGATCCAGTGGGATGCCCAGTTCCGCGAGGAGATTCTGGCAATCTGCGAGCATTTTTTTATCGTTAATAATGCCAAAACGTCGCGGTTCATTATTGGCATAAATATTTTCCGCCACGGTCATATTATTACTCAGGCTCAGTTCCTGAAAAATAATCGCAATCCCTAACTGGCGAGAATGCTGCGGATTATTAATGGTGATGGTTTCACCACGTAGTGTTATCGTTCCCTGGGTTGGCGGATAAACACCGGCGAGTATTTTCATTAATGTCGATTTACCGGCACCATTCTCGCCTAATAAAGTATGCACCCGCCCTTTACGTAAAGAGAGTGTAATATTTTTTAATGCCTGAACATGACCAAATGTCTTCGCAATATGCGAAACATCAAGAATAACATCCGTCATAATGACCTCGGTGTCACAACAAAACGTCGATAACGTTTTGTTGTGAAATGAAGATGTTTATTATTTACCTGTATAAACGCCGGGTTGTACCGGGATCATTTTTTCTACCGGTTTACCATTGAGGTGATCAACAGCGGCATCAATGGCTTTAGCACCCATTTGATCGGGATATTGCCGAATCACGGCCGCAAACGTTTTTTCACTGTCAACGGCATCACGCGCTTCTTTCATGCCGTCAAAACCAATGATTTTGATGTTGTCGTTATGCGCAGATTTCGCTGCGATAACCGCTGCCAACGCCGCATCATCACCAAAGCCAAACAGACCATTCAGGTTGGCGTTGGCCTGCATAATGTTTTGCGCAGTCGTTAACGCTTCAGCCCGCGTTATACCTGGCTGTTCAGCAACAATTTTAATATCCGGTGTCTCGCTTAACCCTTTCTTAAAACCATCAACGCGCGCAACCACCGATTGTAGTGCCGGATAAGAAATAATGGCTACAGTACCTTTACCATTCAAAAGCTTGCCCATTAACTTGCCTGCTTCAACGCCTCCCGCATAGTTATCGGTCGCAACGTGCGATACGACCGGAACGCCTTCCGCAGCGACGTCAACGGTGATAACTGGAATACCGGCCTTATCGGCTTTAATTATCGCCGCCTGGACGCCTTTCGAATCAACCGGAGAGATAATAATGGCATCCACTTTTTTAGTAATAAAATCCTCAACATCAGAAAGTTGTTTGTTTAAATCCTGATTGGCAATAGAGACACTTAAATTGACATTGTCTTTTTTTGCCTCTTCTTTCATGGCATTCGCAAGATCAATATAGAAAGGATGTTGCTGTGTTAATAATGACGCACCAATTTTATACTCTTTTGCCAATGAACTTTGCGAGAATAATGCCAGGCTCACCAACATAGCTGAACCAAGTAATTTAATATTTTTCATAAACAATCCTCATTGTTTTTGTAGGGTACAACGTATTAAATTTTTCCTTCACTACCACAGACGCCAATAATACGAGTTACGACTTCTTTCATGGCGGCCTTTGCGGGCTGCATATAGTGGCGAGGATCATTTGCCGCAGGATTGTTGTAGAAATATCCTTTTAACGCATCGGCAAACGCAATTTTCAATTCTGTCGCGACATTTACTTTACAAATACCGTGGCGAATACAGAGCTGAACGTCCTGTTCCGATAGGCCTGAAGCTCCATGCAACACCAGCGGAATTTCTACCAGCTGGCGAATTTGTTCCAGCCGCACAAAATCCAGACGTGGTTCATGCGCATATAAACCATGTGCAGTGCCTATTGCTACCGCCAGAGAGTCAATTTGGGTACGTTGAACAAACTCTGCAGCTGCGGCTGGTGAGGTATAAGCTGAATCTTTTTCATCCACCAGCAGATCGTCCTCCTGACCGCCAAGACGCCCTAGCTCGGCCTCAACGCTAACATCAAAGCGATGGCAAAAGGCGGTAACTTCTTGCACTCGCGCAATGTTGTCTTCAAATGGCAAATGGGAACCATCAATCATGACAGAACGGATCCTGCGCGGACCTTGTTAAAAATGTCATCACACTCTTCATGATGATCGAGATGCAGGACTAACGGTAGGTTGTACTCACGAGCCAGCGATTGTACTAACGAAATCAAACTTCCCACGCCGCCATAACGATAAGTACCCGGTGTTCCCGCCAGCATAACGGGAGAGCGAAGTTGTGCAGCGCTCTCAACGACTACCTGTAAAGTTTCAAGGTTATGAATGTTGAAAGCAGGGACGGCATATCCCTCTGACTGGGCTTTTTCAGCATGTTTTTGCTTGAAATGATGTACATCGCTGCTCCTGTTATTTGTCGTTCGCCTTACAAAATGAAGAAAGAGAATCTTCACTTTCATTTTGAAAGCAAACTAGCACAGCAAAAGCGGCAAAAAGCGTGATGCATGTCGAATATCATCAAAATAACTTACAAAAAATAACTTAATTTGTTTTTTTACTTTGCAAGTGAAACCAATGACACCTCTGCATAAATATGAATATATTCATTTATTTTTCAATGTATTAAGCTATTTTCGTTGCGATTTTTTGACCCATGATTTTCTTTTCGAATTGTCGATATTATTGAAGGGTAACTTTCAAAGAAAAATACAAGGGGCTATAGTGTTACGCATTAAAGGCCAATGAAGAGTGTTAACGTGCCGAGAAAATCGTCTAACCTACTGAAACGCAGATTAAAATTGCAGAAATTGTTGCCGCCCAGGGTGAAATCAAAGTTGATGACTTATCTGCGCAACTTGGTGTCTCTGGCGTGACGATCCGCGGCGATCTCAGTTATCTGGAGCAACAGGGATATTTAAAGCGATCATTTGGCGGTGCTATTGCGACACCACTCTCCTCCTCTGAACCAGAAGCGATACAACCGATCGCGCCATTGTCTCTGGCACAACAAATGGAAATAGCACGACATTGCGCACGGTTAATTCGCGATCGTGACACGCTATTTCTTGGACATGGGACAATCTGCCGTAAGATCATTCCCTTGCTCAGCGAAGTGAAAAAACTGCGTCTGATCACCAACGATCCCGAACATGCGCTGCTGGCAAATCAGTTTATTGATGGCGAAATAATACTGGCTGGCAGTGAAATGCTACGCCCCGACACCGCACTGGCCGGAAAACCTCTCGAACAGGCACTTCAGCATTTCACCATTACACATAGCATTCTGGAAATCAGCCACCTGGATGCTGATGGTACTTTAAATATCAACGTTCCCAGACTTGCCGCTGCCTGGCAACTCTGTTTCGATAATGCCCAGAATAAGACGGTTATCGTTGCCGCCGATCCTGCGCCATCAACGGCTGCTATCGGGCATTTGCATCAGGCAGAAAATGTGATCGTCAGCCGCAGCATTAACGAACAATATCAGCAACAATTGCAGTCGGCTGATTTCGTTATCCTTTATACCAGTAATGAGTGCTTTACCTGGTCCAATCGCGAAAGGCTTCAGGAATGAGAGGGGTTTTGTGACAATAACTATCTGCGCTATGGGCGAATTGCTGGCCGAGTTTTTGTCCCGCAACCCACATCAAAAATTCACTCAGCCTGGGGAGTTTATCGGGCCATTTCCCAGCGGTGCGCCAGCAATTTTTGCTGCTCAGGTGGCAAAACTGTCCCATCGGGCCATCTTCTTTGGATGTGTTGGTAATGATGATTTTGGCCGACTCATTATAGAGCGTCTCCGTCATGAAGGTGTCATTACCGATGGGATCCATGTTATGAACAATGCCGTCACAGGTACGGCGTTCGTGAGTTATCAAAATCCCCAGCAGCGGGATTTCGTCTTTAATATCCCTAACAGCGCCTGCGGTTTGTTTACTGCCGAGCACATTGATAAGGATCTGCTTAAACAGTGTAACCATCTGCATATTGTGGGCTCATCGTTGTTCTCATTTCGCATGATCGATGTCATGCGTAAAGCAATAACGACGATCAAATCGGCTGGCGGCACCGTTTCTTTCGATCCCAATATTCGCAAAGAGATGCTGAGCATTCCCGAAATGGCGCAGGCTCTCGATTATTTGATTGAATATACGGATATTTTTATCCCCAGCGAAAGCGAACTCCCTTTCTTCGCGCGTCACAAAAATCTTTCAGAAGAACAGATTGTTAGCGATCTTCTCCACGGCGGCGTAAAACATGTGGCGATAAAACGCGCCCAGCGTGGGGCCAGCTATTACAAGCTTAAAAACGGTACATTACACGCCCAGCATGTTGCAGGTCACGATATCGAAATTATCGATCCAACGGGTGCAGGCGACTGCTTTGGCGCAACGTTTATCACTCTTTTCTTATCCGGTTTCCCGGCACACAAGGCGCTGCAATATGCAAATGCCAGCGGCGCGCTCGCCGTAATGCAGCAAGGTCCGATGGAAGGGATATCCTCACTGACTGACATTGAAGACTTTTTGCAGCAGCACTGAACGGCAATTTTCTGTCAGATTATTTTCCCTGCCTGAAGAGTTGCCGTAGAATTGCCCGTTTCTCGTATCCCCCCCATGAGGAGGACCCCTTCCGTGGACACTCGTTTTGTTCAGGCCCATAAAGAGGCGCGCTGGGCGCTGGGGCTGACCCTTTTGTATCTGGCGGTATGGTTAGTAGCCGCTTACTTACCTGGCGTTACCCCCGGTTTTACCGGCTTTCCACGCTGGTTTGAGATGGCTTGCATCCTGACGCCGCTGCTGTTTATTGGACTGTGCTGGGCGATGGTGAAATTTATCTATCGCGATATCCCGCTGGAGGATGACGATGCAGCTTGAAGTGATTCTACCGCTGGTCGCCTATCTGGTGGTGGTGTTCGGGATTTCAGTTTATGCAATGCGTAAACGGAACACCGGCACCTTCCTCAATGAGTATTTCCTCGGCAGCCGTTCTATGGGCGGTATTGTGCTGGCGATGACGCTCACCGCGACCTATATCAGTGCCAGTTCGTTTATCGGCGGGCCAGGAGCTGCTTATAAATACGGCCTGGGTTGGGTATTGCTGGCGATGATTCAGCTTCCTGCGGTCTGGCTTTCGCTCGGTATTCTCGGCAAGAAGTTCGCGATTCTTGCGCGCCGCTACAATGCGGTGACGCTGAACGATATGCTGTTTGCCCGCTATCAGAGTCGTCTGCTGGTGTGGCTGGCGAGTTTAAGTTTGCTGGTTGCGTTCGTTGGTGCGATGACCGTGCAGTTTATCGGCGGTGCGCGCCTGCTGGAAACCGCGGCGGGTATTCCTTATGAAACCGGGCTGCTGATTTTCGGTATCAGCATTGCGTTGTATACCGCCTTTGGTGGCTTTCGCGCCAGCGTGCTGAACGACACCATGCAAGGACTGGTGATGCTGATTGGCACCGTTGTGCTGCTTATTGGCGTAGTACATGCCGCTGGCGGCTTAAGCAATGCAGTAGAGACGCTGCAAACCATTGATCCGCAACTGGTTACGCCACAAGGCGCTGACGATATTCTGTCACCTGCGTTTATGACGTCGTTCTGGGTGCTGGTGTGCTTTGGCGTTATTGGCCTGCCGCATACTGCGGTGCGCTGTATCTCCTATAAAGACAGCAAAGCAGTACATCGGGGATCATCATCGGTACGATTGTAGTCGCAATCCTGATGTTCGGTATGCACCTAGCCGGAGCATTAGGGTCGTGCAGTGATCCCCGATCTCACCGTACCGGACCTGGTGATCCCGACGTTGATGGTAAAAGTACTGCCACCGTTTGCTGCCGGGATCTTCCTTGCAGCTCCTATGGCTGCGATCATGTCGACGATCAACGCCCAATTGCTGCAAAGTTCCGCTACGATCATTAAAGATCTCTATCTGAATATCCGTCCGGATCAAATGCAAAACGAGACGCGCCTGAAGCGGATGTCGGCGGTGATTACGTTGATTCTCGGCGCGTTGCTGCTGCTTGCTGCATGGAAGCCGCCTGAAATGATCATCTGGCTGAATTTGCTGGCCTTCGGCGGGCTGGAAGCTGTCTTCCTGTGCCGCTGGTACTGGGTCTTTACTGGGAACGCGCTAACGCCAAAGGCGCGCTAAGTGCGATGATCGTTGGCGGCGTGCTGTATGCCGTACTTGCGACACTGAATATTCAGTACCTGGGCTTCCACCCTATCGTGCCCTCGTTGCTGCTAAGTTTGCTGGCTTTCCTGGTCGGAAACCGTTTCGGTACGTCCGTCCCGCAAGCTACCGTTTTGACTACTGATAAATAAAGAGTTTTGCCATGCCTTGGATCCAACTGAAACTGAACACCACCGGCGCGAACGCCGAAGATCTTAGCGATGCGCTGATGGAAGCGGGTGCCGTTTCTATCACTTTTCAGGATACCCACGATACGCCTGTATTTGAGCCGCTTCCGGGCGAAACGCGTCTGTGGGGCGACACCGATGTGATTGGCCTGTTCGATGCTGAAACCGACATGAAAGAAGTCGTGGCGATTCTGGAGAATCATCCGCTGCTCGGCGCAGGCTTCGCGCACAAAATCGAACAACTGGAAGATAAAGACTGGGAGCGCGAATGGATGGATAATTTCCACCCAATGCGCTTTGGCGAACGTCTGTGGATCTGCCCAAGCTGGCGTGATGTGCCGGACGAAAACGCCGTCAACGTAATGTTAGACCCAGGTCTGGCGTTTGGTACAGGGACTCATCCAACTACCTCTCTGTGCCTGCAATGGCTCGACAGCCTCGATTTAACCGGTAAAACGGTCATCGACTTTGGCTGTGGTTCCGGCATTCTGGCTATCGCGGCGCTGAAACTGGGTGCAGCAAAAGCCATTGGTATTGATATTGATCCGCAGGCGATTCAGGCCAGCCGCGACAACGCCGAACGTAATGGCGTTTCTGAGCGTCTGGAGCTTTATCTGCCGAAAGACCAGCCAGAAGCGATGAAAGCCGACGTAGTGGTCGCCAACATCCTTGCAGGCCCATTACGTGAACTGGCACCGTTAATCAGCGTCCTGCCGGTTTCAGGTGGCTTGCTGGGCCTTTCCGGTATTCTGGCAAGCCAGGCAGAGAGCGTTTGTGAAGCTTATGCCGACAGCTTCGCTCTGGACCCGGTCGTGGAAAAAGAAGAGTGGTGCCGCATTACCGGTCGTAAGAATTAACCTTCGCATCGCCGTAGGGTGACGCAAGGCGAAGTGCGAGCAAGGTCACAAAAGGCACGTTAATTTGCCGATTATTTACGCAAATTTGCGTGCCAAAATTTTCATTCATAAAGAAAAATTGAGAACTTACTCAAATTTCTTGGAGTGTAAATTTTAGTCACTATTTTCTAATATAATGATTTTTATGAGTAATTATCGCGCCAAGCTCATTTTAAATGCAATTCTTTGATCCATCTCAGATGATTGGTCAAAGTTTGGCCTTTCATCTCGTGCAAAAAATGCGTAATATACGCCGCCTTGCAGTCACAGTATGGTCATTTCTTAACTCATGCGCATCGGACAATATCAGCTCAGAAATCGCCTGATCGCAGCGCCCATGGCTGGCATTACAGACAGACCTTTTCGGACGTTGTGCTACGAGATGGGAGCCGGATTGACAGTATCCGAGATGATGTCTTCTAACCCACAGGTTTGGGAAAGCGACAAATCTCGTTTACGGATGGTGCACATTGATGAACCCGGTATTCGCACCGTGCAAATTGCTGGTAGCGATCCGAAAGAAATGGCAGATGCAGCACGTATTAACGTGGAAAGCGGTGCCCAGATTATTGATATCAATATGGGTTGCCCGGCTAAAAAAGTGAATCGCAAGCTCGCAGGTTCAGCCCTTTTGCAGTACCCGGATGTCGTTAAATCGATCCTAACCGAGGTCGTCAATGCAGTGGACGTTCCTGTTACCCTGAAGATTCGCACTGGCTGGGCACCGGAACACCGTAACTGCGAAGAGATTGCCCAACTGGCTGAAGACTGTGGCATTCAGGCTCTGACCATTCATGGCCGTACACGCGCCTGTTTGTTCAATGGAGAAGCTGAGTACGACAGTATTCGGGCAGTTAAGCAGAAAGTTTCCATTCCGGTTATCGCGAATGGCGACATTACTGACCCGCTTAAAGCCAGAGCTGTGCTCGACTATACAGGGGCGGATGCCCTGATGATAGGCCGCGCAGCTCAGGGAAGACCCTTCGGATCTTTCGGGAAATCCAGCATTATCTGGACACTGGGGAGTTGCTGCCCCCGCTGCCTTTGGCAGAGGTTAAGCGCTTGCTTTGCGCGCACGTTCGGGAACTGCATGACTTTTATGGTCCGGCAAAAGGGTACCGAATTGCACGTAAACACGTTTCCGGTATCTCCAGGAACACGCTCCAAATGACCAGTTTCGGCGCACATTCAACGCCATTGAGGATGCCAGCGAACAGCTGGAGGCGTTGGAGGCATACTTCGAAAATTTTGCGTAAACAGAAATAAAGAGCTGACAGAACTATGTTCGAACAACGCGTAAATTCTGACGTACTGACCGTTTCTACCGTTAACTCTCAGGATCAGGTAACCCAAAAACCCCTGCGTGACTCGGTTAAACAGGCACTGAAGAACTATTTTGCTCAACTGAACGGTCAGGATGTGAATGACCTCTATGAGCTGGTACTGGCTGAAGTAGAACAGCCCCTGTTGGACATGGTGATGCAATACACCCGTGGTAACCAGACCCGTGCTGCGCTGATGATGGGCATCAACCGTGGTACGCTGCGTAAAAAATTGAAAAAATACGGCATGAACTAATTCAGGTTAGCTAAATGCTTGATTAAAAAGGCGCTACTCGGCATGGGGAAGCGCCTTTTTATAGGTGTCACAAAGGGAGTGACCATGAGAACAGGATGTGAACCGACCCGATTTGGTAATGAAGCAAAGACCATCATCCGGGTGATGCATTAACCGAACTTAAAAAGATCCCCGCCGATAGTGTAGATCTGATCTTTGCCGACCCACCGTATAACATCGGTAAAAATTTTTGATGGTCTGATCGAAGCCTGGAAAGAAGATCTGTTTATCGACTGGCTGTTTGAAGTGATTGCATAGTGCCACCGCGTTCTGAAAAGCAGGGCAGCATGTACATCATGAACAGCACGGAAAACATGCCCTTTATCGATCTCCAGTGCCGCAAGCTTTTTACCATCAAAAGTCGCATCGTCTGGTCATATGACAGTTCTGGAGTGCAGGCGAAAAAACACTACGGCTCCATGTACGAACCCATCCTGATGATGGTGAAAGACGCAAAGAACTACACGTTCAACGGTGATGCTATTCTGGTAGAAGCCAAAACCGGATCGCAGCGCGCGTTGATCGATTATCGCAAAAAATCCTCCACAGCCTTACAATCATCAAAAAGTACCGGGTAACGTCTGGGATTTTCCGCGCGTGCGTTATTTGATGGATGAATATGAAAACCACCCGACGCAAAAACCGGAAGCCTTACTGAAACGCATTATTCTCGCCTCTTCCAACCCAGGCGATATCGTTCTCGACCCGTTTGCCGGTAGCTTTACTACCGGTGCCGTAGCCGTCGCCAGCGGGCGAAAATTCATTGGTATTGAGATCAACAGCGAGTACATCAAAATGGGGCTTCGACGGCTGGATGTCGCGTCGCATTACTCTGCGGAAGAACTGGCGAAAGTGAAAAAAAGAAAGACCGGCAACCTGTCAAAACGAAGCCGGTTAAGCGAAGTTGACCCCGATCTCATTGCAAAGTAAAGGAAGTGTAAGCCTGGTTTTCAGATTATTCATTTCGTGTATATTTCCTGCCAGACTTGGTTAAACATGCACAGGCTCAGGTAATGATTCGCAAGTATTGGTGGCTCGTCGTTTTCGCTGTCTTCGTTTTTCTGTTTGATACTTTACTGATGCAGTGGATTGAACTGCTGGCAACAGAAACAGACAAATGCCGCAATATGAACTCAGTTAATCCACTAAAACTGGTTAACTGTGACGAACTGAATTTTCAGGACAGAATGTGAATTTATATGACACTTAATTCATTCGTTTGACGAATTAATTTCGTTATGTTTTCATCTGGCATAAACATTCTTAATACGTTATCGACCAGTGCGGGTGCTTGTTTATAAAGATCATAACCCGCCATATTCATTAACCAGTTTTGAACAATTCCGCTGAAGGCACCATCAATAATAATCATCACAACATCTAAATCGAGATTATTTGCTATACAACCTTGTTGCTGACATGCCTGCAATACTTCGTGGAGAGTCTGCGGATTAAAGCCCATCTTTTCGCGTATCACTCCCTCTGCCAGCATCTCATCATTAAATTCACATTTGTGATATAAGATTTTCAGCAACGCCTGCTGGCGGGGAATTTTGGCAATATATTGCAAGCCAACAATCAATTTTTCACGCAATTGTTGAAACGGGTCATGCTCTAACCCAGCCGTCAAGTGTTCCTGGATTAACTCCCCGCAATGAAGGCTGTTGCAACCACATCTCATTAAACAGTTGGGTCTTGTTCTCGAAGTGCCAGTAGATAGCGCCACGCGTAACGTTAGCGGCATCGGCAATGTCGTTGAGCGTCGTCTTGCTTACGCCATGTTGCGCAAACTGGGCGATGGCAGTTTCAATCAGTTCTTGCCGGGTCTTCAGAGCTTCGGCTTTGGTTCTTTTTGCCATGATTAATTATTCAGGAAATAAATATATTCGACACAGAGTGAGAAAATAGCGAAGGTTAATCTATCACCTAATGTGTATTTATACGAGAGGCTAATATTGAGTTGCTATAAATCGTCAAATAAATAACGTTTATTATTTACCTAAAACACATTCACTCTATCAATATATATTTCAATTTACGAGGATTTGATTCTACCTCTTTCAACCCGCGTCAAAATAAAACAGTAGAATATTAATCTTTTTTTGTGTTTATGTGCCTTGAGACGCTAGTATTCATAACTATTCCTTACATCGACGAATGATAATTTGTAGGATAGCGAACTGTATTTTTCTTTCTGCGAGTTAACGCGTTGCCTTTTTGGGTAAATAACGCGCTTTTGGTTTTTTGAGGAATAGTAATGACGAAACATGCCAGGTTTTTTCCTCCTGCCCTCCTTTATTCTGATCTCCGCGGCTTTAATCGCCGGTTGTAACGATAAGGGAGAAGAGAAAGCTCACGTCGGTGAACCGCAGGTTACCGTTCATATTGTGAAAACGGCCCCGTTAGAAGTTAAGACTGAATTACCAGCCGCACCAATGCTTACCGTATAGCCGAAGTTCGCCCACAGGTTAGCGGGATCGTACTGAGTCGCAATTTCACTGAAGGCAGCGATGTGCAAGCAGGCCAGTCTCTGTACCAGATCGATCCCGCGACCTATCAGGCAAGTTATGACAGCGCGAAAGGCGAACTGGCGAAAAGTGAAGCCGCCGCCGCCATCGCGCATTTGACGGTAAAACGTTACGTTCCGCTCGTGGGTACGAAATACATCAGTCAGCAGGAGTACGACCAGGCCATTGCTGATGCTCGCCAGGCCGATGCCGCCGTGATTGCCGCAAAAGCCACGGTCGAAAGCGCTCGCATCAATCTCGCTTATACCAAAGTGACTGCGCCAATTAGTGGACGTATCGGCAAATCGACTGTGACCGAAGGCGCTCTTGTCACTAATGGGCAAACGACTGAACTGGCGACTGTCCAGCAGCTCGATCCTATCTACGTTGATGTGACCCAATCCAGCAACGATTTTATGAGGCTGAAGCAATCCGTAGAGCAAGGAAATTTGCATAAGGAAAACGCCACCAGCAACGTAGAGTTGGTCATGGAAAACGGTCAAACCTATCCCCTGAAAGGTACGCTGCAATTCTCCGATGTTACCGTTGATGAAAGCACCGGCTCCATAACCCTACGTGCCGTCTTCCCTAACCCGCAACATACGCTTTTACCTGGTATGTTTGTGCGCGCACGGATTGATGAAGGCGTCCAATCTGATGCCATTCTTATCCCGCAACAAGGCGTTAGCCGCACACCGCGTGGTGATGCAACCGTGCTGATTGTTAACGATAAAAGTCAGGTTGAAGCGCGCCCTGTCGTTGCCAGCCAGGCGATTGGCGATAAATGGTTGATTAGCGAAGGGCTGAAATCTGGCGATCAAGTCATTGTCAGCGGCCTGCAAAAAGCGCGTCCGGGAGAGCAGGTTAAAGCCACTACCGATACCCCCCGCAGATACTGCATCGAAGTAAGGCAATCTGACATGGCAAACTTTTTTATTCGACGACCGATATTTGCATGGGTGCTGGCCAATTATTCTGATGATGGCGGGTGTACTGGCGATCCTACAATTGCCCGTCGCCCAATACCCAACCATTGCGCCGCCTGCAGTTTCTGTTTCGGCAAACTATCCGGGCGCTGATGCGCAGACCGTGCAGGATACGGTGACGCAGGTTATCGAACAGAATATGAATGGTATCGATAACCTGATGTATATGTCCTCCACCAGCGATTCCGCCGGTAGCGTGACAATTACCCTTACCTTCCAGTCCGGGACCGATCCAGATATCGCGCAAGTGCAGGTGCAGAACAAACTCCAGCTCGCCACGCCGTTGCTGCCGCAGGAGGTACAACAGCAGGGGATCAGTGTTGAAAAGTCCAGTAGCAGCTATTTGATGGTGGCGGGCTTTGTCTCTGATAACCCAGGCACCACACAGGACGATATCTCGGACTATGTGGCCTCTAACGTTAAAGATACGCTTAGCCGTCTGAATGGCGTCGGTGACGTACAACTTTTCGGCGCACAGTATGCGATGCGTATCTGGTTGGACGCCGATCTGCTAAACAAATACAAACTGACGCCGGTTGATGTGATTAACCAGTTGAAGGTACAGAACGATCAGATCGCTGCCGGACAGTTGGGCGGAACGCCAGCGTTACCAGGGCAACAGTTGAACGCCTCGATTATTGCTCAGACGCGGTTAAAAAATCCGGAAGAATTCGGCAAAGTGACCTTGCGCGTAAACAGTGACGGCTCGGTGGTACGCCTGAAAGATGTCGCACGGGTTGAACTTGGCGGTGAAAACTATAACGTTATCGCTCGCATCAACGGTAAACCGGCGGCGGGCCTGGGTATTAAGCTGGCAACCGGCGCTAATGCTCTCGATACCGCGAAAGCCATTAAGGCAAAACTGGCGGAATTACAGCCATTCTTCCCGCAGGGAATGAAGGTTCTCTACCCTTATGACACCACGCCATTCGTCCAGCTTTCTATTCACGAAGTGGTAAAAACGCTGTTCGAAGCCATTATGCTGGTGTTCCTGGTGATGTATCTGTTCTTGCAGAATATGCGAGCAACGCTGATCCCCACCATTGCGGTACCCGTAGTGTTGTTAGGGACGTTTGCCATCCTCGCCGCTTTTGGTTACTCCATCAATACACTAACGATGTTCGGGATGGTGCTTGCCATCGGGCTGCTCGTCGATGATGCGATAGTGGTGGTGGAGAACGTCGAGCGCGTGATGATGGAGGATAAGCTCCCGCCAAAAGAAGCGACGGAAAAATCAATGTCGCAAATCCAGGGCGCACTGGTGGGTATCGCGATGGTGCTGTCAGCGGTATTTATTCCAATGGCATTCTTCGGCGGTTCTACTGGGGCAATTTACCGCCAGTTCTCTATCACCATCGTTTCGGCAATGGCGCTTTCTGTTCTGGTGGCATTGATTCTTACCCCAGCGTTATGTGCAACACTGCTTAACCCCGTCTCTGCTGAGCATCACGAAAATAAGGGCGGTTTCTTCGGCTGGTTTAATACCACCTTCGATCATAGCGTTAACCACTACACCAACAGCGTCGGCAAAATCCTCGGTTCCACAGGACGATATTTACTGATCTATGCACTAATTGTTGCTGGAATGGTGGTGTTGTTTTTACGTCTTCCGTCTTCCTTCTTACCTGAAGAGGATCAGGGAGTCTTCCTGACTATGATTCAGTTACCCGCTGGCGCGACGCAAGAGCGGACGCAAAAAGTGTTGGATCAAGTGACGGATTACTATCTGAAGAACGAGAAAGCGAACGTAGAAAGTGTCTTTACGGTTAACGGCTTTAGCTTCAGCGGCACAGGCACAAAACGCCGGTATGGCTTTCGTCAGTCTGAAACCGTGGGAAGAGCGTAGTGGTGACGAAAACAGTGCGGAAGCGGTAATCCATCGTGCCAAAATGGAGTTGGGCAAGATCCGCGACGGTTTTGTCATTCCATTCAATATGCCAGCCATTGTTGAACTGGGCACGGCAACGGGTTTCGACTTTGAGTTAATTGATCAGGCTGGGCTGGGTCACGATGCCCTGACCCAGGCCCGTAACCAGTTGCTTGGCATGGCGGCGCAACATCCTGCCAGCTTAGTCAGCGTGCGTCCTAATGGTCTGGAAGACACCGCGCAGTTTAAACTGGAAGTTGACCAGGAAAAGGCGCAGGCATTAGGTGTTTCACTTTCTGACATCAATCAGACTATTTCAACGGCGTTGGGTGGGACTTACGTTAACGACTTCATTGACCGTGGTCGCGTGAAAAGGTGTATGTTCAGGCGGATGCCAAATTCCGTATGCTGCCAGAAGATGTCGATAAACTTTATGTCCGCAGCGCCAACGGCGAAATGGTGCCATTCTCTGCCTTTACCTCTGCACATTGGGTGTATGGCTCTCCGCGACTGGAGCGCTACAACGGTCTGCCGTCAATGGAGATTCAGGGGGAAGCCGCGCCAGGAACCAGTTCCGGCGATGCCATGGCGTTGATGGAAAACCTTGCATCACAATTACCAGCTGGCATTGGTTATGACTGGACGGGTATGTCATATCAGGAACGCTTATCGGGAAACCAGGCTCCCGCTCTGGTAGCAATTTCCTTTGTGGTTGTTTTCCTGTGCCTTGCTGCACTCTATGAAAGCTGGTCAATTCCTGTCTCGGTTATGTTGGTCGTGCCGTTAGGGATTGTCGGCGTGCTACTAGCGGCGACACTCTTTAATCAAAAAAATGACGTCTACTTTATGGTGGGCTTGCTAACGACAATTGGCTTGTCGGCTAAAAACGCTATTTTGATTGTTGAGTTCGCTAAAGATCTCATGGAAAAAAGAGGGTAAAGGTGTTGTTGAAGCGACACTAATGGCAGTACGTATGCGTCTGCGTCCTATCCTGATGACCTCTCTCGCCTTTATTCTCGGCGTATTACCGCTAGCTATCAGTAACGGTGCCGGCAGTGGCGCGCAGAACGCAGTGGGTATCGGGGTAATGGGCGGGATGGTTTCTGCAACGTTGCTGGCAATCTTCTTCGTGCCGGTGTTCTTTGTGGTGATCCGCCGTTGCTTTAAAGGATAAATCAGAAACATAAAGGCACTTTCGGGTGCCTTTATTATTTTCAGTGAAACCCATAAAAATTAATAAGATATTCTTCTTCTCACTCTTTAAAAACTTTCTATAGTTCCCGCTCCCTTCACTATTTTTACAATTCACATAATTTGTCATTATTCATTCCGCAAGATTTATAACCTCCGGTGATAAATGGCATTCAGCTCGTTAATAAGAGAGTTAACTTATTAAGCGTTAGCGTTTATTACTGAGGTAACACCATGAAAAGATTAATTCCTGTGGCATTGCTCACCGCATTGCTGGCGGGCTGTGCTCACGATTCGCCCTGCGTTCCGGTTTATGATGATCAGGGTCGACTGGTTCACACCAATACCTGTATGAAAGGCACGACTCAGGATAACTGGGAAACGGCTGGGGCTATTGCTGGCGGGGCAGCAGCTGTTGCTGGCCTGACGATGGGGATCATCGCTCTGTCGAAATAACTGAACAGGGCGCGGAGTACCGCGCTCTGTTTAACGATACAGTATCTCCATAAGATAAAATATTGCTATATTCTGCTGGGTAATTCCCTGCTGATTTAGCATGTTATATCGCGTTATTTCGCTGCTTTCGAAATAACGCATCAATTTAATTTTCACACTTCCTACCAGAAATATACTCACGCTAACAATCATTATTCTGCTTAGTAAAAAATGTGAATATTTTGCGCCAAAATGTGGCGCATGTTTCATTTTCGCACCATTGCGGGGCGCTGTTTTTATTATTTCCTGTCTACACTCAGCTTATTGCGACGCGAAATCGTGCGCAAAAGCTGGCACTACTTTTGCTTATAAGAGGATGGCCACAGACAGGTAAAAGACGTTTCCCAAACGTCCTATAACGATAATTTTCGCCTCACAGGAAGCATTATGAAAAAGATGATGATAGCCACACTGGCTGCCGCCAGCGTGCTGCTTGCCGTTGCAAATCAGGCGCATGCTGGCGCGACGCTTGATGCCGTTCAGAAAAAAGGTTTTGTGCAATGCGGGATCAGTGATGGATTACCTGGGTTCTCTTATGCCGATGCTGACGGTAAGTTTTCAGGTATTGATGTAGATGTTTGTCGTGGTGTTGCGGCAGCTGTATTTGGTGACGACACGAAAGTGAAATATACCCCGCTCACTGCAAAAGAACGCTTCACGGCTTTACAGTCAGGGGAGGTGGATTTGCTCTCCCGTAATACGACCGGACTTCATCTCGCGATGCCGGGATGGGAATGGCATTTACCGGCGTCACTTATTACGACGGCATTGGCTTCCTGACTCACGATAAAGCGGGACTAAAAAGCGCGAAAGAACTGGATGGCGCTACCGTCTGTATTCAGGCGGGTACTGATACCGAACTCAACGTTGCCGATTACTTTAAGGCAAACAATATGAAGTACACACCAGTGACTTTCGATCGCTCTGACGAATCAGCGAAGGCACTGGAATCTGGTCGCTGCGATACGCTGGCCTCGGATCAATCACAACTGTATGCCCTGCGCACCAAATTAAGCAACCCGGCTGAATGGATTGTCTTACCGGAAGTTATCTCCAAAGAACCGCTTGGGCCGGTAGTTCGTCGTGGCGATGATGAATGGTTCTCGATTGTACGCTGGACGCTTTTCGCCATGCTGAATGCTGAAGAGATGGGCATCAATTCCCAGAACGTCGATGAAAAAGCGGCTAATCCGGCAACGCCTGATATGGCACATCTGCTGGGTAAAGAAGGCGATTACGGCAAGGATCTGAAGCTGGATAATAAATGGGCTTACAACATCATCAAACAGGTGGGTAACTACTCGGAAATTTTTGAGCGTAACGTAGGTTCAGAAAGCCCGCTGAAAATTAAACGTGGGCAAAATAATCTCTGGAATAACGGCGGAATTCAGTACGCGCCGCCCGTGCGTTAAGTCGGTGTGAGGTAACGAGCGTCGCTACGGCGGCGCTCTCTTCAGCGTTATGCTTTCCGAGGTTTCTATGTCTCATCGCCGCTCAACCGTTAAAGGCTCACTCTCCTTTGCCAACCCTACGGTTCGCGCCTGGTTATTCCAGATCCTTGCCGTTGTTGCTGTTGTTGGCATTGTTGGTTGGCTATTTCACAACACTGTGACGAATCTCAGTAATCGTGGCATTACTTCAGGTTTTGCCTTTCTGGATCGCGGCGCTGGCTTCGGTATTGTCCAGCATTTGATCGATTACCAGCAGGGTGATACCTACGGACGCGTTTTCATTGTTGGCTTACTCAATACGCTACTGGTTTCTGCATTGTGTATTGTATTCGCTTCTGTTCTGGGCTTCTTTATCGGTCTGGCGCGACTTTCGGATAACTGGCTGCTACGAAAGCTTTCCACAATTTATATTGAGATCTTCCGTAATATTCCGCCGCTGCTGCAAATCTTCTTCTGGTACTTTGCCGTGTTGCGCAATTTGCCCGGACCACGCCAGGCAGTGAGTGCGTTTGAGCTGGCCTTTTTGAGCAATCGTGGGCTTTATATTCCGTCGCCGCAGCTGGGAGACGGATTTATTGCATTTATCCTGACTGTTGTTATTGCTATAGCCCTTTCTGTTGGACTATTCCGTTTTAATAAAACGTACCAGATAAAGACCGGACAATTGCGCCGAACCTGGCCGGTCGCCGTTATGTTGATCATAGGTTTGCCTTTACTGGCGCAATGGCTTTTGGCGCAGCACTACACTGGGATGTTCCAGCCCTACGAGGCTTTAACTTCCGTGGCGGGATGGTTTTAATTCCTGAACTGGCAGCCTTAACGCTGGCACTTTCGGTTTATACCTCTGCATTTATCGCCGAGATTATCCGCGCTGGGATCCAGGCAGTGCCTTATGGTCAACATGAAGCGGCACGGTCACTGGGATTACCCAACCCGGTTACGCTACGCCAGGTCATTATTCCCCGGCACTGCGAGTGATTATTCCGCCGTTAACCAGCCAGTATCTCAACATCGTCAAAAACTCCTCTCTTGCCGCCGCTATTGGCTATCCGGATATGGTTTCGCTGTTTGCTGGCACCGTGCTGAACCAGACGGGCAAGCCATCGAGACGATAGCCATGACCATGTCGGTCTATCTGATTATCAGCCTGACTATCTCGCTGCTGATGAATATCTATAACCGCCGCATCGCGATCGTTGAACGCTAAGGAGTCATGATGACAAAAGTATTGCTGTCTCATCCCCCGCGCCCGGCGAGCCATAACTCAAGCCGCGCGATGGTGTGGGTGCGAAAAAATCTATTCTCCAGCTGGAGCAATAGCCTGCTGACTATTGGCTGCATATGGTTGATGTGGGAACTGATCCCACCGTTGCTGAACTGGGCATTTTTGCAGGCTAACTGGGTTGGCTCAACGCGTGCCGACTGCACAAAAGCCGGTGCCTGTTGGGTCTTCATCCACGAACGATTTGGTCAGTTTATGTATGGGCTTTACCCACACGACCAACGCTGGCGAATTAACCTGGCATTACTGATTGGGCTTGTATCGATCGCACCAATGTTCTGGAAAATACTCCGCATCGCGGTCGCTATATTGCGGTATGGGCGGTGATTTACCCACTGATTGTCTGGTGGCTGATGTATGGCGGGTTTCTTGGTCTTGAGCGGGTTGAAACCCGGCAATGGGGCGGGCTGACGCTAACTTTAATTATTGCATCAGTTGGGATTGCGGGGGCGCTGCCGTGGGGGATCTTACTGGCGTTAGGTCGCCGCTCCCATATGCCGATTGTGCGTATCTTATCGGTCATTTTTATCGAGTTCTGGCGCGGTGTACCGCTGATTACCGTTCTGTTTATGTCTTCGGTCATGCTGCCGTTGTTTATGGCAGAAGGCACCAGTATCGACAAATTGATCCGCGCGCTGGTTGGCGTGATCCTGTTTCAGTCAGCATATGTTGCGGAAGTCGTGCGAGGCGGATTACAGGCGCTGCCTAAAGGGCAATATGAAGCGGCAGAGTCGCTGGCGTTGGGTTACTGGAAAACCCAGGGGCTGGTTATTCTGCCACAGGCGTTGAAGCTGGTGATTCCTGGGCTGGTAAATACCATCATCGCACTTTTCAAAGATACCAGCCTGGTGATCATCATCGGGTTGTTCGATCTTTTCAGTAGCGTTCAGCAGGCAACCGTTGATCCCGCCTGGTTGGGTATGTCGACGGAAGGGTATGTTTTCGCAGCACTGATCTACTGGATCTTCTGTTTCAGCATGTCACGTTATAGCCAACATCTGGAAAAACGTTTTAACACCGGGCGTACACCGCATTGAGGACACTATGAGCCAAATTTTACTGCAACCTGCTAACGCGATGATTACGCTGGAAAACGTCAATAAATGGTATGGGCAATTCCATGTTTTGAAAAATATAAATTTAACCGTGCAACCGGGAGAACGGATCGTTCTGTGTGGCCCTTCTGGTTCCGGTAAATCGACAACCATTCGTTGTATTAATCATCTGGAAGAACACCAACAGGGACGGATCGTGGTAGATGGCATCGAGCTTAACGAAGATATTCGCAATATTGAGCGCGTCAGGCAGGAAGTGGAATGGTCTTTCAGCATTTCAATCTCTTCCCTCATCTGACCGTTCTACAGAACTGTACCCTGGCACCGATTTGGGTACGCAAGATGCCAAAGAAAGAGGCAGAAGCTCTGGCGATGCATTACCTTGAGCGGGTGAGAATTGCCGAACATGCGCATAAGTTTCCCGGACAGATTTCAGGTGGTCAGCAGCAACGCGTTGCCATTGCGCGTTCGCTGTGTATGAAGCCGAAAAGTATGTTATTTGATGAGCCAACGTCGGCGCTCGATCCTGAGATGGTGAAAGAGGTGCTGGATACGATGATTGGGCTGGCGCAGTCGGGTATGACAATGCTGTGTGTAACACATGAGATGGGGTTTGCACGAACCGTCGCTGACCGGGTGATTTTTATGGATCGTGGGGAAATAGTGGAGCAAGCTGCACCGGATGAGTTTTTTGCGCATCCTAAGTCAGAGCGTACGAGGGCATTTTTTATCGCAGGTGATCCATTAATTGAATGTTAGTTCGAAAAGCAAAAAGGCCATCCTTTCGGATGGCCTTTCGCTTGATTTGATGTCTGGCAGTTCCCTACTCTCGCATGGGGAGACCCCACACTACCATCGGCGCTACGGCGTTTCACTTCTGAGTTCGGCATGGGGTCAGGTGGGACCACCGCGCTACTGCCGCCAGACAAATTCTTTTCTAATCTGCCGAACTTTAACCTAAAAAGTGGTGCTGATACCCAGAGTCGAACTGGGGACCTCACCCTTACCAAGGGTGCGCTCTACCAACTGAGCCATATCAGCACGCTAAATTTGATGCCTGGCAGTTCCCTACTCGCATGGGGAGACCCCACACTACCATCGGCGCTACGGCGTTTCACTTCTGAGTTCGGCATGGGGTCAGGTGGGACCACCGCGCTAAGGCCGCCAGGCAAATTCTGTTTTATCAGACCGCTTCTGCGTTCTGATTTAATCTGTATCAGGCTGAAAATCTTCTCTCTTCCGCCAAAACATCTTCGGCGTTGTAAGGTTAAGCCTCACGGTTCATTAGTACCGGTTAGCTCAACGCATCGCTGCGCTTACACACCCGGCCTATCAACGTCGTCGTCTTCAACGTTCCTTCAGGACCCTTAAAGAGTCAGGGAGAACTCATCTCGGGGCAAGTTTCGTGCTTAGATGCTTTCAGCACTTATCTCTTCCGCATTTAGCTACCGGGCAGTGCCATTGGCATGACAACCCGAACACCAGTGATGCGTCCACTCCGGTCCTCTCGTACTAGGAGCAGCCCCCTCAGTTCTCCAGCGCCCACGGCAGATAGGGGACCGAACTGTCTCACGACGTTCTAAACCCAGCTCGCGTACCACTTTAAATGGCGAACAGCCATACCCTTGGGACCTACTTCAGCCCCAGGATGTGATGAGCCGACATCGAGGTGCCAAACACCGCCGTCGATATGAACTCTTGGGCGGTATCAGCCTGTTATCCCCGGAGTACCTTTTTATCCGTTGAGCGATGGCCCTTCCATTCAGAACCACCGGATCACTATGACCTGCTTTCGCACCTGCTCGCGCCGTCACGCTCGCAGTCAAGCTGGCTTATGCCATTGCACTAACCTCCTGATGTCCGACCAGGATTAGCCAACCTTCGTGCTCCTCCGTTACTCTTTAGGAGGAGACCGCCCCAGTCAAACTACCCACCAGACACTGTCCGCAACCCCGATCAGGGGCCAACGTTAGAACATCAAACATTAAAGGGTGGTATTTCAAGGCCGGCTCCATGCAGACTGGCGTCCACACTTCAAAGCCTCCCACCTATCCTACACATCAAGGCTCAATGTTCAGTGTCAAGCTATAGTAAAAAGGCTCACGGGGTCTTTCCGTCTTGCCGCGGGTACACTGCATCTTCACAGCGAGTTCAATTTCACTGAGTCTCGGGTGGAGACAGCCTGGTATCATTACGCCATTCGTGCAGGTCGGAACTTACCCGACAAGGAATTTCGCTACCTTAGGACCGTTATAGTTACGGTACCGCCGTTTACCGGGGCTTCGATCAAGAGCTTCGCGTTACCGCTAACCCCATCAATTAACCTTCCGGCACCGGGCAGGCGTCACACCGTATACGTCCACTTTCGTGTTTGCACAGTGCTGTGTTTTTAATAAACAGTTGCAGCCAGCTGGTATCTTCGACTGATTTCAGCTCCATCCGCGAGGGACTTCACCTACATATCAGCGTGCCTTCTCCCGAAGTTACGGCACCATTTTGCCTAGTTCCTTCACCCGAGTTCTCTCAAGCGCCTTGGTATTCTCTACCTGACCACCTGTGTCGGTTTGGGGTACGATTTGATGTTACCTGATGCTTAGAGGCTTTTCCTGGAAGCAGGGCATTTGTTGCTTCAGCACCGTAGTGCCTCGTCATCACGCCTCAGCCTTGATTTTCCGGATTTGCCTGGAAAACCAGCCTACACGCTTAAACCGGGACAACCGTCGCCCGGCCAACATAGCCTTCTCCGTCCCCCTTCGCAGTAACACCAAGTACAGGAATATTAACCTGTTTCCCATCGACTACGCCTTTCGGCCTCGCCTTGGGGTCGACTCACCCTGCCCCGATTAACGTTGGACAGGAACCCTTGGTCTTCCGGCGAGCGGGCTTTTCACCCGCTTTATCGTTACTTATGTCAGCATTCGCACTTCTGATACCTCCAGCATACCTCACAGTACACCTTCACAGGCTTACAGAACGCTCCCCTACCCAACAACACATAGTGTCGCTGCCGCAGCTTCTTTGCATGGTTTAGCCCCCTTACATCTTCCGCCCAGGCCGACTCCACCAGTGAGCTATTACGCTTTCTTTAAATGATGGCTGCTTCTAAGCCAACATCCTGGCTGTCTGGGCCTTCCCACATCGTTTCCCACTTAACCATGACTTTGGGACCTTAGCTGGCGGTCTGGGTTGTTTCCCTCTTCACGACGGACGTTAGCACCCGCCGTGTGTCTCCCGTGATAACATTCTCCGGTATTCGCAGTTTGCATCGGGTTGGTAAGTCGGGATGACCCCTTGCCGAAACAGTGCTCTACCCCGGAGATGAATTCACGAGGCGCTACCTAAATAGCTTTCGGGGAGAACCAGCTATCTCCCGGTTTGATTGGCCTTTCACCCCCAGCCACAAGTCATCCGCTAATTTTTCAACATTAGTCGGTTCGGTCCTCCAGTTAGTGTTACCCAACCTTCAACCTGCCCATGGCTGAATCACCGGGTTTCGGGTCTATACCCTGCAACTTAACGCCCAGTTAAGACTCGGTTTCCCTTCGGCTCCCCTATTCGGTTAACCTTGCTACAGAATATAAGTCGCTGACCCATTATACGAAAGGTACGCAGTCACCCCATTAAGAGGCTCCCACTGCTTGTACGTACACGGTTTCAGGTTCTTTTCACTCCCCTCGCCGGGGTTCTTTTCGCCTTTCCCTCACGGTACTGGTTCACTATCGGTCAGTCAGGAGTATTTAGCCTTGGAGGATGGTCCCCCATATTCAGACAGGATACCACGTGTCCCGCCCTACTCATCGAGCTCACAGTATGTGCATTTTTGTGTACGGGGCTGTCACCCTGTATCGCGCGCCTTTCCAGACGCTTCCACTAACACACACACTGATTCAGGCTCTGGGCTGCTCCCCGTTCGCTCGCCGCTACTGGGGGAATCTCGGTTGATTTCTTTTCCTCGGGGTACTTAGATGTTTCAGTTCCCCCGGTTCGCCTCATTAACCTATGGATTCAGTTAATGATAGTGTGTCGAAACACACTGGGTTTCCCCATTCGGAAATCGCCGGTTATAACGGTTCATATCACCTCACCGACGCTTATCGCAGATGAGCACGTCCTTCATCGCCTCTGACTGCCGGGGCATCCACCGTGTACGCTTAGTCGCAACCTCACAACCCGAAGATGTTTCTTTCGACTCATCATCGTGTTGCGAAAAATTTGAGAGACTCACGAACAACTTTCGTTGTTCAGTGTTTCAATTTTCAGCTTGATCCAGATTTTTAAAGAGCAAAACTTCGCAGTGAACCTTTGCAGGTACCTCTGAAGTATTTTTTATTTAATCACTACAGAGATGGTGGAGCTATGCGGGATCAGAACCGCAGACCTCCTGCGTGCAAAGCAGGCGCTCTCCCAGCTGAGCTATAGCCCCCATAACATGTAGTTAAAACCTCTTCAAATTTGCCGTGCAAATTTGGTAGGCCTGAGTGGACTTGAACCACCGACCTCACCCTTATCAGGGGTGCGCTCTAACCACCTGAGCTACAAGCCTGTAGAGGTTTTACTGCTCATTTTCATCAGACAATCTGTGTGAGCACTGCAAAGTACGCTTCTTTAAGGTAAGGAGGTGATCCAACCGCAGGTTCCCCTACGGTTACCTTGTTACGACTTCACCCCAGTCATGAATCACAAAGTGGTAAGCGCCCTCCCGAAGGTTAAGCTACCTACTTCTTTTGCAACCCACTCCCATGGTGTGACGGGCGGTGTGTACAAGGCCCGGGAACGTATTCACCGCAACATTCTGATCTACGATTACTAGCGATTCCGACTTCATGGAGTCGAGTTGCAGACTCCAATCCGGACTACGACGCACTTTATGAGGTCCGCTTGCTCTCGCGAGGTCGCTTCTCTTTGTATGCGCCATTGTAGCACGTGTGTAGCCCTGGTCGTAAGGGCCATGATGACTTGACGTCATCCCCACCTTCCTCCAGTTTATCACTGGCAGTCTCCTTTGAGTTCCCGGCCGGACCGCTGGCAACAAAGGATAAGGGTTGCGCTCGTTGCGGGACTTAACCCAACATTTCACAACACGAGCTGACGACAGCCATGCAGCACCTGTCTCACAGTTCCCGAAGGCACCAATCCATCTCTGGAAAGTTCTGTGGATGTCAAGACCAGGTAAGGTTCTTCGCGTTGCATCGAATTAAACCACATGCTCCACCGCTTGTGCGGGCCCCCGTCAATTCATTTGAGTTTTAACCTTGCGGCCGTACTCCCCAGGCGGTCGACTTAACGCGTTAGCTCCGGAAGCCACGCCTCAAGGGCACAACCTCCAAGTCGACATCGTTTACGGCGTGGACTACCAGGGTATCTAATCCTGTTTGCTCCCCACGCTTTCGCACCTGAGCGTCAGTCTTCGTCCAGGGGGCCGCCTTCGCCACCGGTATTCCTCCAGATCTCTACGCATTTCACCGCTACACCTGGAATTCTACCCCCCTCTACGAGACTCAAGCTTGCCAGTATCAGATGCAGTTCCCAGGTTGAGCCCGGGGATTTCACATCTGACTTAACAAACCGCCTGCGTGCGCTTTACGCCCAGTAATTCCGATTAACGCTTGCACCCTCCGTATTACCGCGGCTGCTGGCACGGAGTTAGCCGGTGCTTCTTCTGCGGGTAACGTCAATGAGCAAAGGTATTAACTTTACTCCCTTCCTCCCCGCTGAAAGTACTTTACAACCCGAAGGCCTTCTTCATACACGCGGCATGGCTGCATCAGGCTTGCGCCCATTGTGCAATATTCCCCCACTGCTGCCTCCGTAGAAGTCTGGACCGTGTCTCAGTTCCAGTGTGGCTGGTCATCCTCTCAGACCAGCTAGGGATCGTCGCCTAGGTGAGCCTTTACCCCACCTACTAGCTAATCCCATCTGGGCACATCCGATGGCAAGAGGCCCGAAGGTCCCCCTCTTTGGTCTTGCGACGTTATGCGGTATTAGCTACCGTTTCCAGTAGTTATCCCCCTCCATCAGGCAGTTTCCCAGACATTACTCACCCGTCCGCCACTCGTCAGCAAAGAAGCAAGCTTCTTCCTGTTACCGTTCGACTTGCATGTGTTAGGCCTGCCGCCAGCGTTCAATCTGAGCCATGATCAAACTCTTCAATTTAAAAGTTTGATGCTCAAAGAATTAAACTTCGTAATGAATTACGTGTTCACTCTTGAGACTTGGTATTCATTTTTCGTCTTGCGACGTTAAGAATCCGTATCTTCGAGTGCCCACACAGATTGTCTGATAAATTGTTAAAGAGCAGTTGCGACGCTGCTTTCAGCTCACTGTCGCGAGGTGGCGTATATTACGCTTTCCTCTTTCAGAGTCAACCCTGAATTTCAGGATTTTTTCTCTTCGTTGTTCCGACCATCTTGTGAAGTGTTTCACATTGTCGTCTCAACGGAGGCGCATTATAGGGATCCCATTTTTTTGCACAAGTACTTTTTTGATCTTTTTTCTGTTTGTTGTTTTTCACCCTTTTTGCTGCATTTGCACACAAAACGGTGCTTTTTTGCATACTAAAAGACTTGCACAAGGCCAATAATGCACCCAAAGTCATTAGTAAATCATTTATTGTTGAGGTAAGTATGTCTGATGTTTTACGCCCATACCGCGATCTTTTCCACAAATCGGTCAGCGCGTAATGATCGACGATAGTAGTGTAGTGATCGGTGACGTTCGTTTGGCTGATGATGTGGGGATCTGGCACTCGTTGTGATTCGTGGTGATGTACATTATGTACAGATTGGAGCACGCACCAATATCCAGGATGGCAGTATGTTGCATGTCACCCATAAGTCCTCATACAACCCAGATGGCAACCCATTAACCATTGGCGAAGATGTCACTGTTGGTCATAAGGTGATGCTCCACGGCTGTACCATTGGCAATCGAGTGTTGGTTGGGATGGCATCAATTTTACTTGATGGTGCAATAGTAGAAGATGATGTGATGATTGGTGCGGGTAGCCTGGTCCCACAAAATAAACGGCTGAAGAGCGGATATCTGTATCTCGGTAGCCCCGTCAAACAGATCCGCCCGTTAAGTGATGAAGAGAAGGCTGGGTTACGCTATTCCGCAAATAACTACGTGAAATGGAAGGACGAATATCTGGATCAAGGTAACCAGACCCAACCTTGATCATCTTCACTTTGTTCCTGAATTAAGTTTTCTGCTTCTTCTTCCAGGTCCCAGCGATGCTGACGAAAACTCGCTAACCACTGTTCTGGCGTATCTCCTGCAAAGCGGTTCGCCAGACTCTCTCCAGTAATAGCGCAAGTGAGCTGCATACCATTTACAAGAGCGGGAAAACAAACGCATTTTTTACTCTCGTTCCACTCTTCCCTGTCCGGAAACTGGATGGCCTGATTCACGCGGACAACTCCTCCTGCAATTGCTTTATAACTGGTTCTATGTCAGGCAGAACACCGTGCCAGAGAAGAAAGGCATGAGCTGCCTGTGCCACCAGCATCCCCAATCCATCCGCATTACGCTTTGAACCTCGCAGCTCACACCATGCCAGAAAAGGTGTTTTTCCTTTCTGATAGAACATGTCATAGCAACACATGCCTGAATGAATGAGCGATGCCGGGATCGCGGGAATATCACCACTGATGCCACTGGATGTTGCATTAATAATGAGATCGAACTCATGCCCCTCCAGTTCGTCCATACCCAACGCCTGAATACTGCCCGTGTGCGCAAACAATTTAGCCAACTCTTCCGCGCGGGATACCGTCCGATTAGTGATTGTCACCGCGCAGTCCAGAGAAAGGAGTGGAAGTAATACACCACGAGACGCCCCACCAGCGCCGATGAGTAGAATACGTAAACCAGGGCGGATAAAAGACAGACGTTCCAGATCGCTTAACAAGCCTACGCCATCGGTATTGTCACCCAGCAGGCGTCCATCTTCTAACCGCTTGAGGGTATTAACAGCACCAGCCAACGCTGCCCGTTCAGTAAGTTCATCAGCTCTGGCAAAGGCCTCTTCTTTAAAAGGCACCGTCACATTCGCTCCTTTACCACCAGCACTAAAGAAAGCGTTCAGTGTGTTAATGAAATCATTGATAGGTGCCAGCACGCGCCCATAGGGATGTTCAATATTCAATTGCTGAGCAAATTGCTGATGAATGAATGGCGATTTGCTGTGGGCTATTGGATTACCAAAAACAGCATAGTTTTCCATTATGTTACCCCTGTCGAAACAGTTCACCCGTCAGGGCATCGCGGATTTCTGAAGGATTTAAACGCCCTCCCGTTTCACCAGGCACAACCGGGAACGCTGCGCCAAATTGTGCGCGAACTTCGTCTACTGTTCGACAAGGCGGCAATCCACTCAAGTTGGCACTGGTAGAAACCAGCGGTTTACCATAAGCCTGGCACAAAGCAACCACCAACGGATGGTCGGTGACTCGTACAGCAAGCGAATCAAAGCGGCCCGTCAACCAGCGCGGTGTTGTCGCAGGCGCGGGAAAGACAAAGGTGACGGGACCTGGCCAGCGAGAAAAAATGGTTTCACGCTGCGCATCAGTCAGCATGCAGTCATCAATATAGGGTTTAAGCTGCTCGTAATTTGCCGCGATTAAAATCAGCCCCTTATCAACCGGACGCTGTTTTAACTCCAACAGTCTCATCACTGCTGTTTCGCTATCAGGATCGCACCCGACACCGAAAACGGCTTCCGTGGGATAGGCGATGACACGTTCTTCATTGAGGACATCTATCGCAGCTGCGATAGCGTCTCCTTGCAGGTTATTATTCACGTTATTATTCCGCCGAAACCGGCTTTCCACATTGTTTACTGGCACAAAAGTGTTTTACACCCTGCGCGGTTTTCTTTTCGATGAGTAGCGGATAATGACACTCAGGGCATTCTCCGGCTATAGGTTTGAAGTTAATGGCAAATTGACACTCCGGGTAGCGATCACAGGAATGAAATGTTTTGCCATAACGGGAGCGGCGCTGGACCAGATGGCCCGTCCGACATTGGGGACATGTAATTGCTGTTTCGTCCGGTTTATCGATAAGTTCGGTATGTTCGCATTCAGGATAGTTACTGCAACCAACAAACATACCAAAGCGCCCCTGGCGTAAGACCAGATTTGCGCCGCATGCAGGGCAAATCTGTCCCTCCAGAACTTTGACGATATGTCCATCCGCTGAAGATTTCAGAGGACGGACGTAGTCACACGCCGGATACTGTGAGCATCCAAGAAACGGACCGTGTTTCCCGGATCGAATAACCAGTTCAGCCCCGCACTTTGGGCAGGACTCATTATTACGCACCGTGAACAGTGCTGATTTCGCCATAACAACTTATGCTGAATTAAAGAAATGATTAATGCAGCATACCTTCATTCACTTCAAAGAGTAATTCTTCCATTTGCTGGTACGCATTTTCGCAGCCCGGAATATTGAACAACACCATCAGGATTACCCATTTCAGGTCTTCCAGGTCGAACTCTGCGGTATCCAGCGCGAGCACTCGCTCTATCACCATTTCACGGGTTTCAAGGTTAAGCACCTGAATTTGCTCAAGGAAAAGCAGAAAACCACGACAGCTGGCATCCAGCCTTTCACACTCTTCAGGGGTATAAATACGCATGGAGAGTGGATCAGAGGCCAGTTGCATCGGTTCTGCCAGTCCTTCCTGATAATCCGCAAGCTTTTCCAGCCAAAGCAGGGCATTGTAGATATCTTCTCGATCAAATCCTGCGTCGGTAAGATCCTGTTCAAGTTTGTCTTGATCCACACGCAACTCAGCTTCTGTGTGAATATAGGTTTCAAACAAATACATTAGTACGTCGAACATGGCTTGCCCTCCTTAATCGGACATAGCCGCCGGGTACAGCTGCGATCCACCCTGCTAACTCCAGTTCGAGTAGTTGAGTTACTACCTCTGGCACAGGTTGGCCGGCACGTTCAGCGACGACGTCAACAGGTGTTACCTCATCTCCTACGTTAGCCAGGAGCTCAGGAAATGGCAATGCCACGTCTTCCTGATCTGGTGAATAAAATGAATTTTCAGGGGCGTCTGGCAACCAGTGCAATCCAAATTGCAAGTTTTCCAGAATTTCTTCCGGTTCCGTCACAAGAATCGCACCTTGTTTTATTAACCAGTGAGGCCCTTCGCTTCCCGGATTCCCTAATGGCCCCGGCAAGGCAAAAACTTCACGCCCCTGCTCAAGCGCACAACGTGCTGTCACCAGCGAACCACTGCGCAAAGCCGCTTCCACCACCAGTACACCTTTACTTAGACCACTGATAATGCGATTTCTTCGTGGGAAATTGTAAGCAAGGGGAGGAACATCAAGGGGAAATTCCGAGACGAGAGCACCACCCTGTTCAAGTAGACTGGCAGCCAGTGGAGCATGGCGGCGGGGATGAATAGTATTAAGTCCATTCCCCAATACAGCAATGCTGACGCCATTTACCTGTAAGGCCGCTTTATGCGCCACACCATCGATTCCACGCGCCAGTCCACTCGTAATTGTCACTCCACGCGTCGCCAGAGTTTCGCAAAATAATCGTCCCCATCGCTCGCCATACCATGAATGCGCCCGACTCCCCACTACGGCAAGCTGAAATGAATGCAACGCGTGCAGTTCTCCTTCAACAAACAGTGTGCCGGGGTAATCTGTCGTCGCCAGAAGTTGAGGAGGATAAAATTCGCTGTCCGCAGAGATTAAATGATGGTTGGGTTGCTCCAACCAACAAAGTGAGCTTTCGATACTCTTTCGCGGAAATGAAAGAAAGCGTTGTGCCTGCCGCAATGTAAGCCCTGTTTGCTGCAATACAACCGCATCAATATGCGACTGTTTTGCCAGCCAGTGAGCTATACGGACCATATCATCGCCGTACAAGCTGCTGACGCTCATTAAACGCAGCCAAATTTCTGTATCGACCATCCTTATCTCCCTGCCATAAGCAGCCTTAGCAATCTTTGCGATTGGTCAGTGATGCTGTCAATCAGAGGGGGATTTGTCTAGAATAGAAGAAATAATCTTTCTAACTCCTGAACACATCTCTGGAGATTTATGTCAGTTTTGCAAGTGTTACATATTCCGGACGAGCGGCTTCGCAAAGTTGCTAAACCGGTAGAAGAAGTGAATGCAGAAATTCAGCGTATCGTCGATGATATGTTCGAGACGATGTACGCCGAAGAAGGTATCGGCCTGGCGGCAACCCAGGTCGATATCCATCAACGTATTATCGTTATTGATGTTTCGGAAAACCGTGACGAACGGCTGGTGTTAATCAATCCGGAGCTTTTAGAAAAAAGCGGCGAAACAGGCATTGAAGAAGGATGCCTGTCGATCCCTGAACAACGTGCTTTAGTGCCACGCGCAGAGAAAGTTAAAATTCGCGCCCTGGACCGCGACGGTAAACCATTTGAACTGGAAGCAGAGGGTCTGTTAGCCATCTGTATTCAGCATGAGATGGATCACCTGGTCGGCAAACTGTTTATGGATTATCTGTCACCGCTGAAACAACAACGTATTCGTCAGAAAGTTGAAAAACTGGATCGTCTGAAAGCCCGGGCTTAAGGATAAGAACTAACGTGTCAGAATCACTACGTATTATTTTTGCGGGTACACCTGACTTTGCAGCGCGTCATCTCGACGCGCTGTTGTCTTCTGGTCATAACGTCGTTGGCGTGTTCACCCAGCCAGACCGACCGGCAGGACGCGGTAAAAAACTGATGCCCAGCCCGGTTAAAGTTCTGGCTGAGGAAAAAGGTCTGCCCGTTTTTTCAACCTGTTTCCCTGCGTCCACAAGAAAACCAGCAACTGGTCGCCGATCTACAGGCTGATGTTATGGTTGTCGTCGCCTATGGCTTAATTCTGCCTAAAGCAGTGTTGGAGATGCCGCGTCTTGGCTGTATCAACGTTCATGGTTCACTGCTGCCGCGCTGGCGCGGTGCCGCGCCAATCCAACGTTCGCTGTGGGCGGGCGATGCAGAAACCGGCGTAACCATTATGCAAATGGATATTGGTTTAGACACCGGTGACATGCTCTATAAGCTCTCCTGCCCGATTACCGCAGAAGATACCAGTGGTACGCTGTACGACAAACTGGCAGAGCTTGGCCCACAAGGGCTTATTACTACGTTGAAACAACTGGCAGACGGCACGGCGAAACCAGAAGTTCAGGACGAAACTCTCGTCACTTACGCTGAAAAATTGAGTAAAGAAGAAGCGCGTATTGACTGGTCGCTTTCGGCGGCACAGCTTGAACGCTGCATTCGCGCTTTTAATCCATGGCCAATGAGCTGGCTGGAAATTGAAGGCCAGCCTGTTAAGGTCTGGAAAGCGTCGGTCATTGATACGGTGACAAAGTCTGCGCCAGGAACAATCCTTGAAGCCAGCAAACAAGGCATTCAGGTCGCGACCGGTGATGGCATCCTGAATCTGCTCTCGTTGCAACCTGCGGGTAAGAAAGCGATGAGCGCACAAGACCTCCTGAATTCTCGTCGGGAATGGTTTGTTCCGGGCAACCGTCTGGCCTGATAGTCCACTCTTCTAAGCCCGGTCTTGCCGGGCATTTTTATACTTATGAAAAAACAACGTAATTTACGTAGCATGGCGGCCCAGGCCGTTGAACAAGTCGTCGAGCAAGGGCAATCATTAAGCAACATTCTGCCACCGCTCCAGCAAAAAGTTTCTGATAAAGACAAAGCACTTCTTCAAGAGTTGTGCTTTGGCGTACTGCGTACGCTTTCACAGTTAGACTGGCTGATTAATAAGCTAATGGCCCGTCCGATGACAGGCAAACAGCGTACTGTTCATTACCTGATTATGGTTGGTTTGTATCAACTGCTTTATACCCGCATTCCACCTCATGCCGCGCTGGCTGAAACGGTTGAAGGCGCAGTTGCAATTAAGCGCCCGCAACTTAAGGGATTGATTAACGGTGTATTACGTCAGTTCCAGCGTCAGCAAGATGAGTTATTAGCCGAGTTTAATGCCAGTGATGCACGTTATCTGCATCCTTCCTGGTTGCTGAAGCGTCTGCAAAAGGCGTATCCCGAGCAGTGGCAATCCATCGTCGAAGCCAATAACCAGCGTCCGCCAATGTGGCTGCGCGTTAATCGTACGCATCATTCCCGCGACAGCTGGCTTGCATTGCTGGATGAAGCAGGAATGAAAGGTTTCCCGCATGCGGATTACCCTGATGCTGTACAGCTGGAAACACCTGCACCTGTTCATGCGCTACCCGGTTTTGAAGAAGGATGGGTTACCGTTCAGGATGCTTCAGCACAAGGTTGCATGACCTGGCTTGCTCCACAAAATGGTGAACACATTCTGGATCTTTGCGCTGCCCCCGGCGGTAAAACAACGCATATTCTTGAGGTTGCTCCAGAGGCGCAAGTTCTGGCGGTCGATATTGATGAGCAGCGCCTCTCTCGCGTTTACGACAATTTAAAACGCCTTGGTATGAAGGCAACCGTGAAACAAGGTGATGGCCGTTACCCTTCCCAATGGTGTGGCGAGCAACAGTTTGATCGCATTTTATTAGATGCGCCTTGTTCAGCAACCGGTGTGATTCGTCGCCATCCGGATATTAAATGGTTACGTCGCGATCGCGATATCCCGGAACTCGCGCAATTGCAGTCTGAAATTCTCGACGCCATTTGGCCGCATTTAAAATCCGGTGGAACCCTGGTCTATGCCACCTGTTCAGTGTTACCGGAAGAGAATAGCCTGCAGATTAAAGCCTTTTTGCAACGTACCGCTGATGCCGAACTTTGCGAAACAGGAACACCAGAGCAACCGGGTAAACAAAATCTGCCTGGTGCCGAAGAGGGCGACGGCTTCTTTTACGCTAAGCTAATCAAAAAGTGATGAGATAACGGGTCGCGACTGATGAAAATTATCATTCTGGGTGCCGGCCAGGTTGGCGGCACACTGGCGGAAAACCTGGTTGGCGAGAACAACGATATCACTGTTGTCGATACCAACGGTGAGCGTCTGCGGACCTTGCAGGATAAATTTGACCTGCGAGTCGTGCAGGGGCATGGCTCTCATCCACGCGTATTGCGGGAGGCAGGTGCCGACGACGCCGATATGCTGGTTGCTGTAACCAGTTCAGATGAAACCAATATGGTTGCCTGCCAGGTAGCCTACTCACTTTTCAACACCCCTAATCGCATCGCTCGTATCCGCTCACCAGACTACGTGCGCGATGCCGATAAGCTATTTCATTCAGATGCTGTACCGATTGATCATCTGATCGCACCAGAGCAGTTGGTTATCGATAATATTTACCGACTGATTGAGTATCCCGGCGCATTGCAGGTGGTAAACTTCGCTGAGGGTAAAGTCAGCCTGGCTGTGGTTAAAGCCTATTACGGCGGCCCGCTGATTGGTAATGCACTTTCGACCATGCGCGAACATATGCCACATATCGATACTCGTGTGGCAGCAATTTTCCGCCATGATCGCCCCATTCGTCCGCAAGGTTCGACCATTGTTGAAGCTGGTGATGAAGTGTTCTTTATTGCCGCTTCACAGCATATCCGCGCGGTGATGAGTGAATTACAGCGACTGGAAAAACCGTATAAGCGGATCATGCTGGTTGGTGGTGGTAATATCGGTGCAGGGCTGGCGCGTCGTCTGGAAAAAGATTACAGCGTCAAACTCATCGAACGTAATCAGCAGCGCGCTGCCGAACTGGCGGAAAAGTTGCAGAATACGATCGTCTTTTTTGGTGATGCGTCGGATCAAGAACTGCTGGCCGAAGAACATATCGATCAAGTTGATCTGTTTATTGCTGTCACCAACGATGACGAAGCCAATATCATGTCCGCCATGCTTGCCAAACGTATGGGTGCGAAAAAGGTGATGGTATTGATCCAGCGTCGCGCTTATGTGGATCTGGTTCAGGGGAGCGTGATCGATATTGCGATTTCACCGCAACAAGCAACTATTTCTGCGTTGCTTAGCCATGTGCGAAAAGCTGATATTGTTGGTGTTTCCTCACTGCGCCGCGGCGTAGCAGAAGCTATTGAAGCCGTTGCTCACGGTGATGAAAGCACCTCACGCGTTGTCGGCAGAGTCATTGATGAAATCAAGCTACCGCCAGGAACGATTATTGAGCGGTGGTACGTGGAAACGACGTGATGATTGCCAATGACAATCTGCGCATTGAGCAAGGCGATCACGTAATTATGTTCCTCACAGATAAAAAGTTTATTACCGACGTCGAAAGACTGTTCCAGCCAAGTCCTTTCTTCTTGTAATTAATAAGGCGTCTAATGACGCCTTATTATTTCCCTTTGATTATCAAGGATTAATTAAATTCATTCCTGGCAGGAAAATGGCTTAACATTTGTTAGACTTATGGTTGTCGGCTTCATAGGGAGAATAACATGAGCATTATTAAAGAATTTCGCGAATTTGCGATGCGCGGGAACGTGGTGGATTTGGCGGTGGGTGTCATTATCGGTGCGGCATTCGGGAAGATTGTATCTTCACTGGTTGCCGATATCATCATGCCACCTCTGGGCTTATTAATTGGCGGGATCGACTTTAAACAGTTTGCTGTCACGCTACGCGATGCGCAGGGGGATATCCCTGCTGTTGTGATGCATTACGGTGTCTTCATTCAAAACGTCTTTGATTTTCTGATTGTGGCCTTTGCCATCTTTATGGCGATTAAGCTAATCAACAAACTGAATCGGAAAAAAGAAGAACCAGCAGCCGCACCTGCACCAACTAAAGAAGAAGTATTACTGACAGAAATTCGTGATTTGCTGAAAGAGCAGAATAACCGCTCTTAACAAGCGCCTGAAAGCAGAAGGCCAGTGGTAAAAAAGTGATTTACTTTCTTGCCACTGGCCTCCCAGTTCCCCCGATTGCCATGTTTTCCTTTTCGCATGTAACTGCCTTTCCCTTTCTTATTTTTCTCTACTCGCTGTCGGAATAAGGGATCATGTAGTAATGCTTCTATCGCATTATCCTTTATCTGCCCTTTAGTATGCTGATATCGGCTCATAAAAACTCCAGTTGGTTATTTAACGGCGCGAGTGTAATCCTGCCAGTGCAAAAAATCAACAGCCACTCTTAACGCCACTCGCTCCTTGTTCAAGAGCTTCAAGAATCGAGCAATAAACACTGCTATGGGCGGTCCCACAACAGGCATCGTTAAGGCGTTGCAAGGAACGCTGCATACTCTGCAACTCGGCTATCCGTGCTTCGACTTCCTGCAATCTTTCCTGCACAATGCCTTTTGACTCCTGACAGGTATGGTGTTCAGGATCGATACGGATCGACAGCAACTCGCGGATCGACTCCAGACTGAAACCAAGTTGTCTGGCATGGCGGATAAATTTCAATCGCTGGAGATCGCTTTCGGTATACAGGCGAAACCCACCTTCGGTGCGTACTTCATGCTCCATCATCTGCTGCTTTTCGTAATAACGAATCGTGTCGGGCGTAACTTCTGCCAGTTTTGCCAACTCACCAATGCGATACATAAATTATCTCTCAGTTGTCATTAATTTTATTCAGAAGCTTATCAGCATATTCGCCACGTAAAAATTCAGTGCTCAAACCTGCTTGCCGCAGTTTCAACTCCAGTAAAGACAACTGACGGCTAACCTCTTGATATTGCTGGTCATCCTGACGGATACCTTTGAGAATATCCAGAAGCTGAATTGCTTCCTTGCGCTGCTCAAGTTCTGGCGGTAAACAACCAGCATTTTTAACAAGCGATAGCCAGCACGCAGTTCCGGCGGTACGTGTGAATCATCATCCAGAATTAATGGCTCACCAATGCCTGGGAGATTATCAAACTCACCTTTAGCTTGTGCTTCAGTAATATGGCGCTCTGCCCACTGGTCAAGTAACCACATAAATACTCCAGGGGATGAACAAAAAGAGTACAGCTATTGTAGATAAGTGGGGATACTATGGGTATAAAAAACCCGCCGGGGCGGGTTTTTTTACGTTGCTTCAGATTACTCTGCAGCAGCTTCTGCTTTCTCTGAACGATCAACCAGCTCGATGTAAGCCATCGGCGCGTTGTCGCCTGCACGGAAGCCACACTTCAGAATACGAGTGTAACCACCGGCACGGCTCGCGAAACGCGGGCCCAGTTCGTTAAACAGTTTTGCCACGATCTCGTTATCACGAGTACGGGCGAATGCCAGACGACGATTAGCAACGCTATCAGTCTTGGCAAGAGTAATCAGCGGCTCAACTACGCGGCGCAGCTCTTTCGCTTTAGGCAGAGTCGTCTTGATGATTTCATGACGAACCAGTGAACCTGCCATATTGCGGAACATAGCCTGGCGATGGCTGCTGTTGCGGTTCAGTTGACGACCACTCTTACGATGGCGCATGACCTTATCCTTCTCAGTAAAACCTTAACCTGTGATCCGGTTACTCGTCAGCGATGCTTGCCGGTGGTACCAGTTTTCCAGGCGCATGCCCAGAGACAGTCCACGGAAGCCAGCACGTCTTTAATCTCAGTAAGAGATTTTTTACCAAGGTTAGGCGTTTTAAGGAGCTCAACCTCGGTACGCTGTACCAGATCACCGATATAGTGGATAGCTTCTGCTTTAAGGCAGTTAGCAGAGCGGACAGTCAATTCCAGATCGTCAACAGGGCGCAGCAGGATCGGATCGAACTCTGGTTTCTCTTCTTTCACTTCAGGCTGACGTACATCACGTAAGTCAACGAAAGCTTCCAGTTGTTCAGCCAGAATGGTTGCCGCACGACGAATCGCCTCTTCAGGATCGATTGTGCCGTTGGTTTCCATTTCGATGACCAGCTTGTCCAGGTCGGTACGCTGTTCTACACGCGCTGCTTCAACATTGTAGGCAATACGCTCCACAGGGCTGTAGCATGCGTCGACCAGCAGACGCCGATTGGGCGCTCATCTTCTTCCGAATGAATTCGGGTAGAAGCCGGCACATAACCACGACCGCGCTGAACTTTGATACGCATGCTAATAGACGCGTTCTCATCGGTCAGGTGGCAGATCACGTGCTGCGGCTTGACGATTTCGACATCACCGTCGTGGGTGATATCGGCTGCAGTCACAGGGCCAATGCCAGATTTATTCAAGGTAAGAATAACTTCATCTTTGCCCTGAACTCTCACCGCCAGCCCTTTCAGGTTGAGCAGGATTTCCAGGATATCTTCCTGAACGCCTTCTTTGGTGCTGTACTCATGTAGTACACCATCAATCTCAACCTCGGTCACCGCGCAACCCGGCATCGATGAGAGCAGAATACGGCGCAGTGCGTTACCCAGAGTATGGCCAAAGCCACGCTCTAAAGGCTCAAGGGTCACCTTGGCGTGCGTCGAACTCACTTGCTCGATATCAACCAGGCGCGGTTTTAGAAACTCTGTCACAGAACCCTGCATTGTGTCCTCTCTTTGGTACTAAGCTTTACTTGGAGTAAAGCTCGACGATCAGGTGTTCGTTAATGTCCGCAGACAGATCAGAACGCTCCGGCTTACGCTTAAACGTACCTTCCATCTTGCCAGCATCAACTTCCAGCCAGGTTGGCTTTTCACGCTGCTCAGCCAGCTCCAGAGCGGCTTTCACGCGAGATTGCTTCTTCGCTTTCTCACGAATGCTTACAACGTCATTCGGACTAACCTGATAAGAAGCGATGTTAACAACACGACCGTTTACCATAATTGCTTTATGGCTAACCAGCTGACGTGCTTCTGCACGAGTGGCACCGAAGCCCATACGGTATACAACGTTGTCCAGACGACCTTCCAGCAGAGCCAACAGGTTTTCACCGGTGTTGCCTTTCAGACGTGCTGCTTCTTTGTAGTAGTTACGGAACTGACGCTCCAGCACACCATAGATACGGCGAACTTTTGCTTTTCACGCAACTGCACACCATAGTCAGACAGACGCGGTTTACGCGCACCGTGCTGGCCAGGAGCTTGTTCAATTTTACACTTGGTATCGATCGCGCGAACGCCAGACTTAAGGAATAAGTCGGTGCCCTCACGACGGCTCAGCTTGAGCTTAGGACCCAAATATCTTGCCATTTTCTTTCTCCAACAAACCGGAAAACGAGGCGTTATACGCGACGTTTTTTCGGCGGACGACAACCGTTATGAGGGATCGGAGTCACATCAGTAATGTTAGTGATGCGGAAACCTGCGGCGTTCAGAGCACGAATAGTAGATTCGCGGCCTGGACCCGGACCTTTAACCATAACTTCCAGATTCTTGATGCCGTATTCTTTCACGGCGTCAGCGCAACGCTCTGCTGCAACCTGAGCTGCAAACGGAGTGGATTTGCGAGAACCACGGAAACCGGAACCACCGGCTGTTGCCCAACCCAACGCGTTACCCTGACGATCAGTGATAGTCACGATGGTGTTGTTGAAAGAAGCATGGATATGAGCCACGCCGTCAGAGACTTGTTTTCTTACACGTTTACGTGCACGAATTGGTGCCTTTGCCATTATTCAATCACCCCGATTATTTCTTGATCGGTTTGCGCGGACCCCTTACGGGTACGTGCGTTGGTCTTGGTACGCTGACCGCGAACCGGGAGACCACGACGATGACGCAAACCGCGATAGCAACCAAGATCCATCAGGCGCTTGATGCTCATGCTGATTTCACGGCGCAGATCACCTTCAACGACAAATTTGGCAACTTCGTCACGCAGCGTGTCGATTTGTCCTTCAGACAGCTCACTGATCTTAACATCTTCAGCGATACCCGCTGCAGCCAGGATGGCTTTAGAACGGGTCTTGCCGACGCCATAAATCGAAGTTAATGCGATTACGGCATGCTTATGATCAGGAATGTTAATGCCTGCTATACGGGCCACTATGCACTCCTACTATTTAATATGTACGTTCCATGCTGAAAAGCCCGTTTTCAGGATACTCAAATGGAAACGCACAGACATACAAAAGATTGGCTGGCTAATCTAGCCAGCTCAACCCAACTTTGCAAGAAAAATATGCGAAAAAATCAGCCTTGGCGCTGTTTATGCTTCGGCTCGGCACTGCAAATCACACGGATGACACCATCACGCTTAACGATTTTGCAGTTACGGCATAATTTCTTGACGGAAGCACGAACTTTCATTTTTACTCTCCGTAACTTCTCGGGCGACCAATTATCGGCCGTAGCCTTTCAGGTTCGCCTTCTTCAATGCAGACTCATACTGACTGGACATCATCAGAGTTTGCACTTGAGCCATAAAGTCCATAATCACGACAACAACGATAAGCAGTGAGGTCCCACCGAAGTAGAACGGTACTTTCATTGCATCACGCATGAACTCCGGGATCAGGCAGATAAAGGTAATGTACAGCGCACCAACCAGGGGTCAGGCGGGTCATTACTTTATCGATATACTTCGCCGTTTGCTCTCCCGGACGAATTCCTGGTACAAATGCACCGGACTTCTTCAGGTTATCTGCTGTTTCACGCGGGTTGAAAACCAACGCCGTGTAGAAGAAACAGAAGAAGATGATTGCAGACGCATAGAGTAACACATAAAGCGGTTGCCCAGGCTGCAAATACAGCGAAATTGTTGTCAGCCAGTTCCAACCAGTACCGCCCCCGAACCATGACGCGATGGTCGCCGGGAACAGAATAATACTGGAAGCGAAGATTGCCGGGATTACCCCCGCCATATTCACTTTCAGCGGTAAATGTGTGCTCTGTGCAGCATAGACACGACGACCTTGCTGACGTTTCGCGTAGTTTACCACAATGCGGCGTTGACCACGCTCAACAAATACAACAAAGAACGTCACTGCAAATACTAATACTGCAACCAACAGCAACACGAGGAAGTGCAGGTCGCCTTGACGCGCTTGCTCGATAGTATGGGCAATGGCTGGCGGGAGTCCCGCGACAATACCGGCGAAGATAATAATTGAAATACCGTTGCCGATACCTCGTTCAGTAATCTGTTCGCCCAACCACATCAGGAACATGGTTCCTGTGACCAGACTTACAACAGCGGTGAAGTAGAATGCAAAGCCCGGGTTAATCACCAGGCCTTGCATACCAGGCATATTCGGCAGACCGGTAGCAATACCGATCGACTGGAATATTGCCAGCACCAGAGTACCGTAGCGGGTGTACTGGCTGATCTTACGACGACCAGACTCCCCTTCTTTCTTAATTTCTGCCAACGTTGGGTGAACCACCGTCAGCAGCTGGATAATGATCGACGCCGAAATATACGGCATGATCCCCAGAGCAAAGATAGAAGCACGGCTGAGAGCACCACCAGAGAACATGTTAAACATCTCAATGATGGTGCCTCGCTGTTGCTCAAGCAGTTTGGCAAGTACAGCGGCATCAATACCGGGATCGGAATAAAAGAGCCAATACGGAACACAATCAGCGCACCGATAACAAACAGCAGTCTGCGTTTCAGCTCGCCTAAGCCACCTTTGGCACTTTGAAAATCTAATCCCGGTTGTTTAGCCATCTGCTACTTATTCCTCGATTTTACCGCCAGCAGCTTCGATAGCAGCACGAGCGCCTTTAGTAACACGCAGGCCACGAACAGTTACCGGGTCGTTACTTCGCCAGCCAGGATCACTTTCGCGAACTCGATCTGGATACCGATAATGTTAGCCGCTTTCAGCGTGTTCAGGTCTACAACACCGCCTTCTACTTTAGCCAGGTCAGACAGACGAACTTCGGCTGTAATCGCTGCTTTACGAGAAGTGAAGCCGAATTTCGGCAGACGACGGTACAGAGGCATCTGACCACCCTCGAAACCGCGACGTACGCCACCGCCAGAACGAGACTTCTGACCTTTGTGACCACGACCACCGGTTTTACCGAGGCCAGAACCGATACCACGACCCAGGCGTTTACCCGCCTTTTTGGAGCCTTCGGCCGGAGACAGAGTATTTAAACGCATCTCTTACTCCTCAACTTTAACCATGAAGGAAACCGCGTTGATCATACCGCGAATAGCAGGAGTATCCTCGCGCTCTACGGTGTGACCAATACGACGCAGACCCAGGCCAAGCAGCGTTGCCTTGTGTTTCGGCAGACGACCGATTGCACTGCGGGTTTGAGTAATTTTAATAGTCTTTGCCATGGTTTATTTCCCCAGAATTTCTTCAACGGATTTACCACGCTTGGCAGCGACCATTTCTGGAGAATTCATATTTTCCAGGCCATCGATAGTTGCACGAACCACGTTAATCGGGTTGGTGGAACCATACGCTTTAGCCAGAACGTTATGAACCCCAGCGACTTCCAGAACGGCGCGCATTGCACCACCGGCGATGATACCGGTACCTTCGGAAGCCGGCTGCATGAATACGCGAGAACCCGTGTGAACACCTTTAACAGGGTGTTGCAGAGTGCCGTTATTCAGCGCGACGTTAATCATATTGCGACGGGCTTTTTCCATCGCTTTCTGGATCGCTGCTGGAACTTCACGCGCTTTACCGTAACCAAAACCAACGCGACCGTTACCATCGCCAACTACAGTCAGAGCTGTGAAGGAGAAAATACGACCACCTTTAACGGTTTTAGATACGCGGTTTACCGCGATCAGCTTTTCCTGCAGTTCGCCAGCTTGTTTTTCGATGTGAGCCATCTTACACCTCTACCTTAGAACTGAAGGCCAGCTTCACGGGCAGCATCTGCCAGTGCCTGGACACGACCATGATATTGGAACCCGGAACGGTCAAAGGATACATCTTTGATGCCTTTTTCCAGAGCGCGTTCAGCAACAGCTTTACCCACAGCTGCAGCCGCGTCTTTGTTACCGGTGTACTTCAGTTGTTCAGCGATAGCTTTTTCTACAGTAGAAGCGGCTACCAGAACTTCAGAACCGTTCGGTGCAATTACCTGTGCGTAAATGTGACGCGGGGTACGATGTACCACCAGGCGAGTTGCGCCCAGCTCCTGGAGCTTGCGGCGTGCGCGGGTCGCACGACGGATACGAGCAGATTTCTTATCCATAGTGTTACCTTACTTCTTCTTAGCCTCTTTGGTACGCACGACTTCGTCGGCGTAACGAACACCCTTGCCTTTGTAAGGCTCAGGACGACGGTAGGCGCGCAGATCCGCTGCAACCTGGCCGATCACCTGCTTATCAGCGCCTTTCAGCACGATTTCAGTCTGAGTCGGACATTCAGCAGTGATACCCGCAGGCAGCTGATGGTCAACAGGATGAGAGAAACCCAGAGACAGGTTAATCACATTGCCTTTAACCGCTGCACGGTAACCTACACCAACCAGCTGCAGCTTCTTAGTGAAGCCTTCGGTAACACCGATAACCATTGAGTTCAGCAGGGCACGCGCGGTACCAGCCTGTGCCCAACCGTCTACGTAACCATCACGCGGACCGAAGGTCAGGGTATTATCTGCATGTTTAACTTCAACAGCATCGTTGAGAGTACGAGTCAGCTCGCCGTTTTTACCTTTGATCGTAATAACCTGACCGTTGATTTTTACATCAACGCCGGCAGGAACAACGACCGGTGCTTTAGCAACACGAGACATTTTTTCCTCCGATTAGGCTACGTAGCAGATAATTTCGCCACCAAGACCAGCCTTGGCGCGCTGCACGATCAGTCATAACACCTTTAGAGGTAGAAACAACTGCGATACCCAGACCCGCCATAACTTTCGGCAGCTCATCTTTACGTTTATAGATGCGCAGACCTGGGCGGCTGACACGCTGAATGCTTTCTACAACAGCTTTGCCCTGGAAATACTTCAGAGTAAGTTCCAGTTCAGGCTTGGTGTCGCCTTCAACTTTAAAATCTTCAATAAAACCTTCTTCCTTCAGCACGTTGGCGATTGCCACTTTCAGCTTGGAGGAAGGCATGGTGACCGCAGCTTTGTTCGCGGCCTGACCGTTACGGATACGGGTCAGCATATCCGCGATCGGATCTTGCATGCTCATCTGTCTTTACTCCCGTGATTCAATTGGTGACAATTACCAGCTAGCCTTTTTCAGACCCGGGATTTCACCGCGCATAGCGGCTTCACGGACCTTAATACGGCTCAACCCGAACTTCCGCAGGAAACCATGCGGACGACCTGTTTGACGGCAGCGGTTACGCTGACGAGACGGGCTGGAATCACGCGGCAGAGTCTGCAGCTTGAGAACAGCGTTCCAACGATCTTCGTCGGAAGCGTTCACATCAGAGATGATCGCTTTCAGTTCAGCGCGTTTCGCGAAGTATTTATCAGCTAAAGCTACGCGTTTTACTTCGCGTGCTTTCATTGATTGCTTAGCCATTTAGTAACCCTACCTTACTTGCGGAACGGGAAGTCAAAGGCAGCCAGCAGAGCGCGGCCTTCTTCGTCAGATTTCGCAGTAGTGGTAATGGTAATATCCAAACCACGAACGCGGTCGACTTTATCGTAGTCGATTTCTGGGAAGATGATCTGCTCACGGACACCCATGCTGTAGTTACCACGACCGTCGAAAGACTTAGCGGACAGGCCACGGAAGTCACGGATACGAGGTACAGCAATAGTGATCAGGCGCTCAAAGAACTCCCACATGCGTTCGCCACGCAGAGTTACTTTACAGCCGATCGGATAGCCCTGACGGATTTTGAAGCCTGCAACAGATTTGCGTGCTTTGGTGATCAGCGGTTTTTGACCGGAGATTGCTGCCAGGTCTGCTGCTGCGTTATCCAGCAGTTTTTTGTCAGCGATCGCTTCACCAACACCCATGTTCAGGGTGATCTTCTCGACCCGAGGGACTTGCATGACAGAATTGTAGTTAAACTCAGTCATGAGTTTTTTAACTACTTCGTCTTTGTAGTAATCATGCAGTTTCGCCATCGTACTACTCCAAATTACTTGATAGTTTCGCTGTTAGACTTGAAGAAACGGACTTTTTTACCGTCTTCGAATCTAAAGCCTACACGGTCAGCCTTGCCGGTTGCCGCATTGAAGATTGCTACGTTGGAAACCTGAATAGCGGCTTCTTTTTCAACGATGCCACCCGGTTGGTTCAGGGCCGGAACCGGCTTCTGATGTTTCTTAACCAGAGTTGATACCTTCAACAATGACCTTGCCGGAAGACAGGACATTCTTAACTTTACCGCGTTTACCTTTATCTTTACCGGTTAACACGATAACTTCGTCATCACGACGGATTTTCGCTGCCATGATTCGCTCCTTAGAGTACTTCTGGTGCCAGAGAGATAATTTTCATGAACTTCTCACTACGAAGCTCACGAGTTACCGGCCCAAAAATACGCGTACCGATAGGCTGCTCGCTGTTGTTGTTCAGAAGAACACAAGCATTACCATCGAAGCGAATGACAGAACCGTCCGGGCGACGAACACCCTTCTTGGTGCGCACCACTACCGCCTTCAGCACATCACCTTTTTTGACCTTACCACGCGGAATTGCTTCTTTGATGGTGATCTTGATGATGTCGCCTACGCCTGCGTAGCGACGGTGCGAGCCACCCAGAACCTTGATACACATTACGCGACGTGCACCGGAGTTGTCGGCGACGTTCAGCATAGTCTGTTCTTGGATCATTTTAGTGCTCCGCTAATGTCAACTACTACTGAGACCCGAAAATCAGGTCGTTAAAAATCCCCATATCGAGGGCGCGGCATTATAACACCGCTTCAAGGATATGGGTAGAAAAAATAAACGGCTCATTTCTGAGCCGTTTATTCGTATCGAGAGAGTGTACTGTATTACAGAACCGCTTTCTCTACAACGCGAACCAGCGTCCAGGATTTAGTCTTGGACAGCGGACGGCATTCGCGGATTTCAACCACGTCACCGATACCGCATTCGTTGTTCTCGTCATGTACGTGCAGTTTGGTCGTACGCTTGATGAATTTACCGTAGATCGGGTGTTTCACAAAACGTTCGATAGCAACAACAATGGATTTCTCCATTTTGTCGCTAACAACGCGACCTTGCAGAGTACGGATTTTATCGGTCATTACGCACCCGCCTTCTCGTTCAGTAAAGTCTTAACGCGTGCGACATCGCGACGCACTTGCTTCAACAGGTGAGACTGTTGCAGCTGGCACTTGCAGCCTGCATACGCAGGTTGAACTGCTCACGCAGCAGGTTCAGCAGCTCGGTGTTCAGCTCTTCAACGCTCTTCTCACGCAGCTCTTTTGCTTTCATTACATCACCGTCTTAGTTACAAAGGTGGTTTTAATCGGCAGTTTCGCTGCTGCCAGCTTGAATGCTTCACGGGCCAGCTCTTCCGGAACACCGTCCATTTCATACAGGACTTTACCCGGCTGAATCAAGGCAACCCAATACTCCACGTTACCTTTACCTTTACCCATACGCACTGCCAGCGGCTTTTCAGTGATCGGTTTGTCCGGGAACACACGGATCCAGATCTTACCTTGACGCTTAACTGCACGGGTCATAGCACGACGTGCTGCTTCGATCTGACGTGCAGTCAGACGACCACGGCCAACAGCTTTCAGACCGAAGCTGCCGAAGCTAACATCCGTACCCTGCGCCAGACCGCGGTTACGGCCTTTGTGCATTTTACGGAATTTTGTACGCTTTGGTTGTAACATCAGCGACGCTCCTTATTTACGGCCTTTACGCTGCTGCTTTTTAGGCTGAGCAGCCGGTTTTTCCGGTTGTTCAACAGCAGCCATACCACCCAGGATCTCGCCTTTGAAGATCCACACTTTAACGCCGATTACACCGTAAGTGGTGTGCGCTTCAGAGGTGTTGTAGTCGATGTCAGCACGCAGAGTGTGCAGCGGTACGCGACCTTCGCGGTACCATTCGGTACGTGCGATTTCCGCGCCGCCCAGACGGCCGCTAACTTCAACTTTAATACCTTTAGCGCCCAGACGCATTGCGTTCTGTACAGCACGCTTCATAGCACGACGGAACATAACGCGACGTTCCAGCTGAGAAGTGATGCTGTCAGCAACCAGTTTTGCGTCCAGTTCAGGCTTACGAACTTCGGCGATGTTGATCTGTGCTGGAACGCCAGCGATGTCCGCTACGACCTTACGCAGTTTTTCTACGTGTTCACCTTTTTACCGATAACGATACCCGGGCGAGCAGTGTGAATGGTTACACGGATGCTCTTAGCCGGACGCGCGATAACGATACGAGATACGGACGCTTTAGCCAGTTCCTTAGTCAGGTACTGACGTACTTTAAAATCGCTGTCCAGGTTGTCAGCGAATTCTTTGGTGTTCGCAAACCAGGTAGAGTTCCATGGTTTTACAATACCCAGAGCGAATACCATTAGGATGTACTTTCTGACCCATTGCTAGTCTCCAGAGTCTCAGCGATCGGACACAACCACAGTGATGTGGCTGGTGCGCTTCAGGATGCGATCTGCACGACCTTTTGCACGCGGCATAATGCGCTTCATGCTCGGGCCTTCGTCTACGAAAATTTTCGTAACTTTCAGATCGTCAATGTCAGCGCCATCGTTGTGTTCAGCGTTAGCAATGGCAGATTCCAGAACTTTCTTGACCAGTACAGCCGCTTTCTTTGTTGGTGTAGGTCAAAATATCCAGAGCCTGCGACACTTTCTTACCGCGAATCAGGTCAGCAACAAGGCGAACCTTCTGAGCAGAAGAACGAGCATGGCGATGTTTAGCGATAGTTTCCATCTCTTCCTCCTACCTTATTTCTTCTTCGCTTTTTATCAGCAGCGTGCCGCGATAAGTACGAGTCGGTGCGAATTCACCCAGTTTGTGACCGACCATTTCGTCGGTTACAAATACCGGAACGTGCTGACGACCATTATGGACAGCGATGGTCAAACCGATCATGTTAGGGAAAGATCGTTGAACGACGGGACCAAGTGCGCAGGGGCTTCTTGTCTCCGCTTTCCACCGCTTTCTCTACCTTCTTCAGCAAGTGCAGGTCAATAAAAGGACCTTTCTTGAGAGAACGTGGCATGGCTTATCCTCTAAAATTATTTGCTACGGCGACGTACGATGAATTTATCAGTACGCTTGTTGCTGCGGGTCTTCTTACCTTTGGTCTGAACGCCCCACGGAGTTACCGGGTGCTTACCAAAGTTACGACCTTCACCACCACCATGTGGGTGGTCTACCGGGTTCATCGCGGTACCGCGAACGGTCGGACGAACACCACGCCAGCGTGCAGCACCTGCTTTACCCAGAACGCGCAGCATATGCTCAGCATTGCCAACTTCGCCCAGAGTTGCACGGCAGTCTGCTTCTACTTTACGCATTTCACCAGAACGCAGACGCAGGGTGACATAAGCACCATCACGAGCAACGATCTGAACGTAAGTACCAGCGGAACGTGCCAGCTGACCGCCTTTACCTGGTTTCATTTCTACGTTATGAACAGTAGAACCAACCGGGATGTTGCGCATCGGCAGGGTGTTACCTGGTTTGATTGCAGCATCAACGCCAGACTGAATCTGGTCGCCAGCTTTCAGGCCTTTAGGGGCCAGGATGTAACGGCGTTCACCGTCTTTGTACAGAACCAGCGCGATGTTCGCGGAACGGTTCGGATCGTACTCAAGACGTTCAACAACTGCCGGGATACCGTCTTTGTTGCGTTTGAAGTCAACAATACGGTAAGCCTGCTTGTGGCCACCACCGATATGACGAGTGGTGATACGGCCATTGTTGTTACGACCACCGGATTTGCTGTTTTTTTCCAGCAACGGAGCAAAAGGTTTGCCCTTGTGCAGCTCAGGGTTAACCACTTTAACAACGTGGCGACGACCCGGAGATGTCGGTTTACATTTAACAACTGCCATTGTATTACTCCTCCGACTTACTCAGCGCCGCCAACGAAGTCCAGATTCTGGCCTTCTTTCAGGGTGACGTAAGCTTTTTTCCAGTCGCTACGACGACCGATACGCTGTCCGTGACGTTTAACTTTCCCTTTAACTACCGGTGTTAACGACTTCGACTTCGACTTCAAACAGTTTCTGCACAGCAGCTTTGATTTCTGCTTTGGTCGCGTCTTTAGCAACTTTGAGTACGATGGTGTTAGATTTTTCCATCGCAGTAGACGCTTTTTCAGAAACGTGCGGTGCACGCAGCACCTTCAGCAGACGTTCTTCACGAATCATGCCAGCATCTCCTCAACTTGCTTAACAGCATCAGCAGTCATTACGACTTTGTCGAAGGCGATCAGGCTAACCGGGTCGATACCAGTTGCATCGCGTACGTCAACCTTGTGCAGGTTGCGCGCAGCCAGGAACAGGTTTTCGTCCAGCTCACCGGTGATGATCAGCACATCTTCCAGAGCCATGTCTTTCAGTTTCTGTGCCAGCAGCTTAGTTTTCGGCGCTTCTACAGAGAACTTCTCGACAACGATCAGACGATCCTGACGTACCAGTTCGGACAGGATGCTTTTCAGCGCGCCGCGGTACATCTTCTTGTTAACTTTTTGACTGTGGTCCTGCGGACGAGCAGCAAAGGTCACGCCACCAGAACGCCAGATCGGGCTCTTGATAGAACCAGAACGCGCACGGCCGGTGCCTTTCTGGCGCCACGGTTTTTTACCGGAACCAGTTACTTCAGCACGAGTCTTCTGAGCACGAGTACCCTGACGAGCACCAGCTGCATAAGCAACAACAACCTGGTGAACCAGCGCTTCGTTGAAATCACGACCGAAGGTAGTTTCGGAAACAGTCAGCGCGCTCTGCGCGTCTTTCAATACTAATTCCATTGCTATCTCCTTACGCCTTCACAGCTGGTTTAACGATCAGGTCGCTACCGGTTGCACCCGGACAGCACCTTTAACCAGCAGCAGGTTGCGCTCAGCGTCAACGCGTACTACGTCAAGGCTCTGAACGGTTACACGTTCGTTACCCATCTGACCTGCCATTTTCTTGCCTTTGAACACTTTGCCCGGAGTCTGGTTCTGACCGATAGAACCCCGGAACGCGGTGAGACAAGGAGTTACCGTGAGTAGCGTCCTGGGTACGGAAGTTCCAGCGCTTAACGGTACCTGCGAAACCTTTACCTTTAGAGGTGCCAGTTACGTCAACTTTTTTAACGTCAGCAAACAGTTCAACGCTAATGCTCTGACCTACAGTGAACTCTTCGCCTTCAGCCAGGCGGAATTCCCACAGACCACGGCCAGCTTCTACGCCAGCTTTAGCGAAGTGGCCAGCTTCAGGCTTGGTCACACGGTTAGCTTTTTTAGCACCGGTGGTTACCTGAATAGCACGGTAGCCATCGTTAGCCAGGTCTTTAACCTGAGTAACGCGGTTTGCTTCAACTTCGATTACGGTTACTGGGATAGAAACGCCGTCTTCTGTGAAGATACGGGTCATACCCACTTTTTTACCGACTAAACCAATCATTGTTTCAACCTCTCAATCGCTCAATGACCTGATTAACCCAGGCTGATCTGCACGTCTACACCGGCAGCCAGATCCAGACGCATCAGAGCATCAACGGTTTTCTCGGTTGGCTCAACGATGTCAACCAGACGCAAGTGAGTACGGATTTCGTACTGATCGCGCGCGTCTTTGTTGACGTGCGGGGAGATCAGAACAGTGAAGCGCTCTTTGCGTGTCGGCAGCGGGATCGGACCACGGACCTGCGCACCAGTGCGCTTGGCAGTCTCGACGATTTCCGCGGTTGCTTGATCGATCAGACGATGATCAAACGCTTTCAGGCGGATACGGATTCTTTGGTTCTGCATGAGACCAGAGCTCCAATTATTTTATAAACGAAAATGATTACTCCTCAGACCCATTACGATTGATGGGAGAGTGTAACCGTTCTTACGTAGCTCCCCGATTGGGAGCATTGTTAGGTAGCCAAATTCGGCTAACTGAGGTTCAGATTGAACCTGCTGTCAACTACGACAAGCCCGCGCATTATACGCAAATCTGAGCCTGACGCAAGCATCGGGTAGAAATTAATCGCAACGCGCAGATTGCGAGCTGTATTCCACGAAATTTGTAAAGTTGTGAAGATAGCGTTTTTCACCGGAACCAGGTTAACAAATCAGCGATTTCTCTGTTGCTGAGCATCCGGAGTTATTCGATGGTGATACTCCAATTACAGAGGATGTTTTATGGACGCTACCCTTCCCTTTCTGATTTTGTACGCTTGTTTATCAGCCCTACTTTTTTTCTGGGATGCAAAGCATGGCTTGTTACCTGACAGATTTACGTGCCCGTTACTCTGGTCAGGTCTTTTGTTCTATCAAGTTTGTAATCCTGACGGTTTAGCCGATGCGTTATGGGGGGCGATTATTGGTTACGGCACATTCGCTGTCATTTACTGGGGGTATCGCATTCTGCGTCATAAAGAAGGATTAGGCTATGGTGATGTGAAGTTTCTCGCCGCCCTTGGTGCCTGGCATACATGGACCTTCTTGCCACGACTGGTTTTCCTTGCTGCCTCATTCGCTTGCGGAGCCGTAGTTATTGGTCTGCTCATGAGAGGAAAAGAGTCATTAAAACCCGCTGCCGTTTGGGCCATTTCTGGCGACTGCGGGTTTCGTTGTAGGCTGGGATAGTTTGCTGGCAGGCCGTTAATCTTTAACTTTTATTTGTGATTGCAGGTAATTTTGTAGACCGTTTTTACCGATGAGATCCAGCTCAGTTTCGAGCCAGTCAATATGACCTTCTTCATCGGCAAGGATCTCGATCATCATATCACGGCTAACATAGTCATGAACGCTGTCGGCATACGCGATAGCCTCACGGAGATCCTTAGCGCCTTCCAGTTCTAATCGCAGGTCGGATTGCAGCATCTCCTCGACATCTTCACCAATCCCCAGTTTGCCTAAATCCTGTAAGTTGGGGATTCCTTCTAAAAACAAAAATACGCTCGATATATTTATCAGCGTGTTTCATCTCATCGATAGATTCATGGTATTCGACGTCATTGAGACGCATCAGGCCCCAGTTTTTGAACATACGTGCATGGAGAAAATACTGGTTGATCGCGACAAGCTCATTTCCCAATAGTTTATTGAGATAATTTATGATTTTAACATCACCTTTCATTTTATAGTCCCTCCGCTTCCACTATTAGAGCGTAGATGGGGCTAGCGGGATGTCAAAAAATAAGCGTGGGCTTCAGGCAATCTCTTTAAATTCTGGCATCTGCATCAACTCGTCCTGCATCACTTCGCGCGCGGCGCGTATGCACTTACCACACTGATTTCCCACAGGAATAAACTTGCGCAATTGCTGGAATGATTGAGGATGGAACTGACGTACTGCCTGGCGAATTTTTTTGTCACTTACACCATTACACAAACAAACGTACATGATTGCTCCCGTTCAAATTCTGCGCAAAGTGTAAATGAGAATGGTTATGATTACAATAGCACAATTTTATTTGCGCCATAGTTCAGCGAGTGAAATTACGACTAAATATTTCGAGCTCAAATTACGGGCAGCAAAAAGGGCGCCTTAGCGCCCTTTTCAATTCAAAACTAATTAACGAGTAATTAGCTCAGAACTTTTTGCTACAACGCCCGCGCCAACGGTACGGCCGCCTTCACGGATTGCGAAACGCAGACCGTCGTCCATCGCGATCGGGTGGATCAGGGTAACAACCATTTTGATGTTGTCGCCCGGCATTACCATCTCTACGCCTTCCGGCAGTTCGATGGTACCAGTCACGTCAGTAGTACGGAAGTAGAACTGCGGACGGTAGCCTTTGAAGAACGGAGTATGACGGCCGCCTTCATCTTTGGACAGAATGTACACTTCAGATTCGAACTTGGTGTGCGGCTTGATGGTGCCCGGCTTAGCCAGTACCTGACCACGTTCGATTTCTTCACGTTTGATACCACGCAGCAGAACACCTACGTTCTCACCAGCACGGCCTTCGTCCAGCAGTTTGCGGAACATTTCAACGCCAGTACAGGTAGACTTCTGAGTCTCTTTGATACCAACGATTTCAACTTCTTCACCAACTTTGATGATACCGCGTTCTACACGACCGGTAACAACGGTACCACGACCGGAGATGGAGAATACGTCTTCGATCGGCAGCAGGAACGGCTTGTCAATCGCACGCTCTGGTTCCGGAATGTAAGAATCCAGGAAGCCAGCCAGTTCCAGGATTTTCGCTTCCCACTCTGCATCGCCTTCCAGCGCTTTCAGAGCAGAACCACGAACGATCGGAGTGTCGTCGCCCGGGAAGTCGTACTGAGACAGAAGTTCACGAACTTCCATTTCAACCAGTTCCAGCAGCTCTTCGTCATCAACCATGTCGCATTTGTTCAGGAACACGATGATGTACGGAACGCCTACCTGACGACCCAGCAGGATGTGCTCACGAGTCTGCGGCATCGGGCCGTCAGTCGCAGCAACTACCAGGATCGCGCCGTCCATCTGAGCAGCACCGGTGATCATGTTTTTAACATAGTCGGCGTGGCCCGGGCAGTCTACGTGTGCGTAGTGACGGGTCGGGGTGTCGTATTCAACGTGAGAAGTGTTGATGGTGATACCACGAGCTTTTTCTTCCGGCGCGTTATCGATCTGGTCGAATGCGCGAGCAGCACCGCCGTAGGTTTTAGCCAGTACGGTAGTGATTGCAGCAGTCAGCGTAGTTTTACCATGGTCAACGTGGCCGATGGTGCCGACGTTAACGTGCGGTTTTGTACGTTCAAATTTTTCTTTAGACACGGCTATATTCCTTACTATAGTGCTCTCCCCTTCAGGAGAGAGCACGGGACTTTGGTATTAACCCTTAGGCTTATTTACCACGGGCTTCAATTACGGCCTGAGCAACGTTACTCGGCGCTTCATCATACTTCAGGAATTCCATGGTGTATGATGCACGACCTTTGGTCAGAGAACGCAGCTGAGTTGCATATCCGAACATTTCAGACAGCGGTACTTCAGCGTGGATCTTAACGCCAGTAACTTCAGATTCCTGACCTTTGAGCATACCACGACGACGGCTCAAGTCACCGATAACGTCACCGGTGTTCTCTTCCGGAGTTTCTACTTCAACCTTCATGATCGGCTCAAGCAGAACTGGTTTCGCTTTCTTAAAGCCTTCTTTAAAGGCGATAGAAGCAGCCAGTTTAAACGCCAGTTCAGAGGAGTCAACGTCATGGTAAGAACCGAAGTGCAGACGAATACCCATGTCTACTACCGGGTAGCCTGCCAGCGGACCTGCTTTCAGCTGTTCCTGGATACCTTTATCAACGGCCGGGATGTATTCGCCAGGGATTACACCACCTTTAATGTCGTTGATGAACTCGTAGCCTTTCGGGTTTGAACCCGGCTCCAGCGGGTACATGTCGATAACAACATGACCATACTGACCACGACCACCAGACTGTTTCGCGTGTTTACCTTCAACATCGGTAACTTTCTGGCGGATAGTTTCACGGTAAGCAACCTGCGGTTTACCTACGTTCGCTTCAACGTTGAATTCACGCTTCATACGGTCAACGATGATGTCGAGGTGCAGTTCGCCCATACCCGCGATGATGGTCTGGTTAGATTCTTCGTCAGTCCATACACGGAAAGACGGGTCTTCTTTAGCCAGACGGCCCAGAGCCAGACCCATTTTTTCCTGGTCAGCTTTGGTTTTCGGTTCAACTGCGATGGAGATTACCGGCTCAGGGAATTCCATACGTTCCAGAATGATCGGCGCATCCGGGTCACACAGGGTGTCACCAGTGGTTACGTCTTTCAGACCGATTGCAGCAGCGATGTCGCCCGCGCGAACTTCTTTGATCTCTTCACGTTTGTTAGCGTGCATCTGAACGATACGACCGAAACGCTCACGTGCAGCTTTCACGGAGTTCAGTACGGTATCACCAGAGCTAACCACACCGGAGTAAACACGGAAGAAGGTCAGGTTACCAACAAACGGGTCAGTAGCGATTTTGAACGCCAGTGCAGAGAACGGCTCGTCATCACTTGCGTGACGTTCAGCCGGAGTATCTTTACCGTCGTCCAGGATACCGTTGATCGCAGGTACGTCAACCGGGGATGGCAGGTAATCAATTACCGCATCCAGCATCGCCTGAACACCTTTGTTCTTGAACGCAGAACCACAGGTTACCAGGATGATTTCGTTGTTCAGAACGCGCTGACGCAGAGCACCTTTGATTTCTGCTTCAGTCAGTTCTTCACCACCCAGGTATTTTTCCATCAGCTCTTCAGAAGCTTCAGCTGCGGATTCGATCAGGTTCTGGTGCCATTCGTTAGCCAGTTCAACCATGTCTGCCGGGATATCTTCGTATTCGAAGGTTACGCCCTGGTCAGCGTCGTTCCAGTTGATAGCTTTCATTTTCACCAGGTCAACAACACCGGTGAAATGTTCTTCAGCACCAATCGCCAGCTGCAGCGGAACCGGGTTCGCGCCCAGACGGGTTTTGATCTGGTTAACAACTTTCAGGAAGTTCGCACCCATGCGGTCCATTTTGTTAACGAACGCAATGCGCGGAACTTTATATTTGTTTGCCTGACGCCATACGGTTTCAGACTGCGGCTGAACACCACCAACTGCGCAGTAAACCATTACCGCACCATCGAGAACACGCATGGAACGTTCTACTTCGATTGTGAAGTCAACGTGCCCCGGGGTGTCGATGATGTTGATGCGATGCGGCTCATACTGCTTAGCCATACCAGACCAGAATGCAGTAGTCGCAGCGGAAGTGATGGTAATACCACGTTCCTGCTCCTGCTCCATCCAGTCCATGGTTGCAGCGCCGTCATGAACTTCACCGATTTTGTGGTTTACACCGGTGTAGAACAGAATACGTTCGGTAGTCGTGGTTTTACCGGCGTCGATGTGCGCACTGATACCGATGTTACGGTAGCGTGCGATGGGTGTTGTACGAGCCATTTGATTCCTCGTTTATCTTTTTAGGCGTTCAATTTAAGTAGCCCAAAGCGGGCTGCTTACTGGAAGCGCCCGCCTGGTGACTAAAACTCCGAAGGGGATTACCAACGGTAGTGTGCGAACGCCTTGTTGGCTTCGCCATACGGTGAACGTCTTCACGTTTCTTAACTGCAGTACCTTTGTTTTCTGCAGCATCAGAAAGTTCGTTCGCCAGGCGCAGAGCCATGGATTTATCACCGCGTTTACGAGCAGCTTCAACGATCCAACGCATTGCCAGAGCATTACGACGAACCGGACGGACTTCAACTGGTACCTGATAAGTAGAACCACCAACGCGGCGAGACTTAACTTCTACAGTCGGGCGCACGTTTTCGAGAGCTACTTCGAATGCTTCCAGTTCAGATTTACCAGAGCGCTGAGCCAGGGTCTCCAGCGCGCTGTATACGATAGATTCAGCAGTAGATTTTTTACCATCTACCATCAGGATATTTACAAATTTAGCCAGCAGTTCTGATCCGAACTTCGGATCCGGCAGAATTTTACGCTGACCAATGACGCGACGACGTGGCATGGAAATACTCCGTTGTTAATTCAGGATTGTCCAAAACTCTACGAGTTTAGTTTGACATTTAAGTTAAAACGTTTGGCCTTACTTAACGGAGAACCATTAAGCCTTAGGACGCTTCACGCCATTCTTGGAACGAGCCTGCTTACGGTCTTTAACGCCGGAGCAGTCAAGCGCACCACGTACGGTGTGGTAACGAACACCCGGGAGGTCTTTAACACGACCGCCACGGATCAGGATCACGGAGTGCTCCTGCAGGTTGTGACCTTCACCACCGATGTAGGAAGTCACTTCGAAACCGTTAGTCAGACGAACACGGCATACTTTACGCAGCGCGGAGTTCGGTTTTTTAGGAGTGGTAGTATATACACGAGTACATACGCCACGTTTTTGCGGGCATGCTTCCAGCGCAGGCACGTTGCTTTTCGCAACTTTGCGAGCACGTGGTTTGCGTACCAGCTGGTTAACTGTTGCCATTAAATAGCTCCTGGTTTTAGCTTTTGCTTCGTAAACACGTAATAAAACGTCCTCACACAATATGAGGACGCCGAATTTTAGGGCGATGCCGAAAAGGTGTCAAGAAATATACAACGATCCGCCATCACCAGGCCATCTGGCTGGAGTGCTTAACCGTAAGTCTGACGAAATCAGTATAGTCAATGGGAATGATGTCGTTCGAAATTCGACCAGTCAAACCGCGGGCAATAAGGTCTTCGTTCAGGGCATAGACCTTAATGGGGGCATTACGCAGACTTTCAAGGTAGCAGTTACCGTCAACTCCGGCAGTTACGCCATCTTGCAATAATAGCAGTTCGTCGCCTTCACTGAGCAGACGCAGCAGCGCAGCAAAATCCGTCAGCCAGGGTGAACGATGTAATGTATGCAGCATAAACGCCTCAAAACCTCAAAATAACATCGTAGTTGGCGAGTTCGCGGCGTAAGGCATCTGCTTCGAGCGGCGTGGCTTCGACAACAAAGGGTGTCTGCGGATCTAACCCGCGTTCGCGCAGTGAAGCCGCACAAACCCAGCACTGTTCAATGTCGTACAGACCCAACAATTTAAAAAGTGGCAATGTAATCACGCGCCAGCACTGCATCGGGCTTTTGTCCTGGCAGCAGCTGAAAAACGCCATCAGCTATAAAGAAGACAGCCAGATCGTCAGTTAATGCGGAAGTTGCCAGTAAAGCATCTAAACCTTCCCGGCCTGCAGCTGTACCATGAGGCGCAGTAGAAAAAACAAACGCAATTCGTTTCATCAGAACTGTACCACCCTGTCACAGGTCAGCGAGGCTTCCGCCAGCGCGCCAAGTCCGCTTAAGGTAAATCCCGACTGAAGATTTGACGAAGCCAGCCCCAGCCTTCCTGCTTCAGTTTCATCGACGATACCGCGGCGTAACGCTGCCGCTACGCAGATATTCAGCGCCACACCATGTTGCGCATTCAACTGTTGCCAGCCGCGCACAAGGTCAAATTCATCGCTTGCCGGTGAGGTCAATTGGTTAGCGTTATAGACCCCTTCCCGATAGAAAAAGACGCAGCTTAACTCATGGCCTTCGGCTATCAGTGCCTGCGCAAACTGAAAAGCACTACTCGCCTGTTGCGTACCGTATGCTGGCCCGGTCACCACGATGGCAAAACGCATTACTTATCTTGCCCCTGGAAATCACCGCTTTTGAACTGGCGGATGTAGAGATAGACAGTGTGTTTGGAGATGTTCAGGCGGTCAGCAACCTGGTTGATCGCATCTTTAATATCGAAGATCCCTTTCTCGTAGAGATTCAGCACGATCTGACGATTTTTGGCGTTATTAGAAACATTGCGATCGGCATTCACTTCTTCGATGGTGAACTCCAGCGTTTGGGTAACCAGATCTTCAACAGAAGAGGCAAAGTTGACGCTTGAACCGACATCCGGGGTTTCTGGCGGCACAAAGGTGCTCATAATCTGCGCGAAGGGAACATCAAGATTCATATTGATGCACAGCAGACCAATTACACGCTGTTCGCGGTTACGAATCGCGATAGTCAGGGACTTCATTAATACGCCGCTTTTGGCGCGAGTAAAGTAGCATTTAGAAACGCTGCTATCCGCTCCCGTCATATCGTGCAGCATACGTAGCGCCAGGTCAGTAATTGGCGAACCAATCTTCCGGCCTGTATGTTCACCGTTAGCAATGCGAATGGCTGAACATTTTAGATCCTGCAAAGAGTGCAAAACGATTTCACAGTGGGAGCCAATAAGCATCGCTAACCCGTCCACCACCGCTTCGTAGGATTTCAGAATATCAAAATCGGTCTGGTCGAAAGGACGTTGATCCAGTAAATCCAACTCACTGGTTTCGTTGGTTAAAAGCGACCTGGACATGAAAAAAAACACTCCTTTTCAGGAGCCTGTCGTTAACTTTTCAGGGCAGGCTCATTAATGATGCGGGTAACTAAATTAATACAGCGGAGGTTCCGCTTTCCAGCACTAATTATATCCGGCCTGTAATAAAAAAACCGCCGCCTGGTCAGGCGGCGGTTCTAATGCTTATTTTTTAGCAGAATCTGCGGCTTTCGCATCAGCTTCCGGCTTTGCATCAGCCTTCGGCGCTGGTTTCACATCCAGCAGCTCTACGTCAAACACCAGGGTAGAATTCGGTGGAATCCCCGGAACACCCGCTTTGCCGTAAGCCAGTTCTGGTGGAATAACCAGTTTGATCTTACCGCCTTTCTTGATGTTCTTCAGACCTTCTGTCCAACCCGGGATAACACCGTCCAGACGGAAAGAGAGCGGTTCACCACGGGTGTAAGAGTTGTCGAACTCTTTACCGTCGATCAGCGTACCTTTGTAGTTCACGACAACAGTATCGCTGTCTTTCGGTGCTTCGCCTTTACCGGCTTCTACTACCTGATAAACCAGACCAGTTGAAGAGGTTTTCACACCTTTCTCTTTGGCAAATTTCTCGCGGTACTCTTTACCTTTCGCTTCGTTATCTGCCGCGTCTTTTTCCATCTTCGCCTGAGCAGAAGACTTCACGCGAGCTTCGAATGCTTGCAGTGTCTGTTCGATCTCTTGGTCGGAGAGTTTGCTCTTATCAGCAAATGCATCCTGAACACCAGCGATCAGCTGATCTTTATCCAGTTTGATGCCCAGTTTTTCTTGTTCTTTAAGAGAGTTTTCCATGTAACGACCCAGCGAAGCACCCAATGCATAAGCTGATTTCTGATCGTCATTTTTGAACGCTGCTTTGCTGTCAGCAGTTGTAGCAGGTTTTGCAGCTTCAGCAGCAAAAGTGATTGGTGCATGCAGGGCAACGGCCATTGTGGTCGCCAGCAGCGTTACTTTAAACAGTGATTTCATCCATATCTCCAGGATCGGGGCATCTCACCCCAGGGTTAACTATTATCAGAAGGGTACTATAAAGCGTTGTCGAACAAATCTACATACAGACACGCCCTATTATCATCTATTTTCAGACTCTTTTTTGTTTAAATTAGTTTCGATGACCGCGAAATGAGTGCTGTCTCGGGCAGCAAAGTTAAGTAGAATCCGCGGCGACCATTCGACAAAAGAGGTGAATCATGCAGGATTTATCATTGGAAGCACGCCTGGCAGAGCTGGAGAGCCGATTGGCTTTTCAGGAAATCACCATTGAAGAACTGAACGTCACGGTGACCGCTCATGAAATGGAGATGGCGAAACTGCGCGATCATCTGCGTCTGCTGACCGAGAAGCTAAAAGCCAGCCAGCCGTCGAACATCGCGTCGCAGGCTGAAGAAACGCCACCGCCACATTATTGAGGCGTAAAAAAAGCGGGGATTCCCCCGCTTTTTTGTCACTTTTTCGGTATTAGTGGCAACCGCAACCGCCGTTACCTTTACCGCCGCAGCAGCCTTCGCCACCGTGTTCATGACCGTGATCGTGGCCATGACCACCGCAGCAACCGTCGTGGTCGTGATCGTGGTGATGATCGTGTGCACCGTGAACGTGGCCATGAGCCAGTTCTTCTTCAGTCGCTTCGCGAATCGCCACAACTTCAACGTTGAATTTCAGGTTCTGACCGGCCAGCATGTGGTTACCATCAACCACGACGTGATCGTCTTCAACCGCAGTGATTTCAACCGGTACCGGACCCTGGTCGGTTTCAGCCAGGAAACGCATACCAACCTGCAGTTCATCAACGCCCATAAATACGTCTTTAGGAACGCGTTGCACCAGGTTTTCGTCGTACTGACCGTAAGCGTCGTTCGCGCCAACAGCGACATCAAATTTGTCGCCAACTTCGTGACCTTCCAGCGCCGTTTCCAGGCCAGAGATCAGGGAACCGTGACCATGCAGGTAGTCCAGCGGCGCACTCACCGGAGACTCATCAACCAACACACCGTCTTCTGTACGTACCTGATAGGCCAGGCTGACCACCAGGTCTTTTGCTACTTTCATGATATCTCCTGAGCATGGGAAGAATAGTGGCGCAGATTGTAGCGGAATTCTGCAGCCGTGTACTCACTAGCTTAAAAAACTCGGCGCATATCGCTAGTCCGGATGAAAAATCCCGATCACTTGCTCATCTTTGCGAACGTGATCGCGGGCTTCTTTGTCTGCTTCTCGCATCTGATGTCCGCACTTAACACATTCAACAATATCAATATTATTTTCGCGCCACATCGCCATTGAATCCTGCGCCTGACAGGCCGGGCATTTTGCCCCCGCAATAAAACGTTTTCGGATTGCCATCTTTACCCTCTACTCAAATTCATCCCAGCCGTCCAGCTGGCGTCGTTCTTGTTGCATTTCACGCTGGAAAATCTCTTCCAGTTCGCGTCGGGCTTCCCTGGCGCGAGAAATTTGTACGGTATCGGCATGCATTGGGATGAGCTCTCGCAACATCCGCATATCCAGGGCGACGAAAATGCAGCTGCGCCCGCTGTGCCTGATGCGGATGCATGCCAAGCGTGACCAGCGTCTTGCGTCCCAGCTCTAACGCACTGGAGAATGTCTCACGAGAAAACTGCGTCACCCCTGCCTGTAATAACTCATGCGCCTCCACACGTCCGCGCGCTCGCGCAAGAATATGTAAATGCGGAAAGTGCTGCTGGCATATTTCCACCAGTTTCATGGTGTCTTCCGGCTCGTTACAGGTAATGACGATAGACTCAGCGGCCTCTGCACCCGCAGAACGTAAAAGATCTACCTGCGTGGCGTCGCCGTAATAAACTTTGTAGCCATATTTACGCATCAGGTTAACGGCGCTGATATCCCGCTCCAGCACGGTAATGCGCATTTTATTTGCCATCAGCAAACGACCAATCACCTGACCAAAACGCCCAAAGCCCACGACAATGACCTGCGGTTTATCATCGTTGACCCATGGTTTTTCGTCTTCTTCTTCCGGTCCGTTAAACTGGCGGGATAGCCATTTATCTACCAGCTTCATCAGCAGCGGCGTGGTCATCATGGAAAGCGTCACCGTCACCAGCAACAGCGCCATCTGGTCGCCCTGAAATAAGCGTTGTGAAGAAGCGGTAGAAAAGAGCACAAAGGCAAACTCACCGCCCTGACTCAACACGCCAGCAAACTGCATCCGCTCTGAGCTACGCACGCCATACAATCGCGCCAGCAGATACAGCACGAGAATTTTCACCGCCACCAGCACAACCACACTTATCACTACCCACAACAGATGGGTATAAAGCACCCCGAGGTTGAGTGACATGCCGACAGAGATAAAGAACAAACCGAGCAGCAAGCCTTTGAAGGGATCGATAGCCGTTTCCAGTTCATGGCGATATTCACTTTCCGCCAGTAGCACACCCGCAATAAACGTACCGAGCGCCATCGACAACCCCAGCGCATCCATAAACAATGCGGAACCCAACACCAGCAGCAGCGTCGCGGCGGTGAACACTTCCCGCACACCAGAAGCTGCAATAAAACGGAATACCGGACGCAGTAAATAGCGCCCGCCAATCAGCATGCCGACAAACGCCAGCACCTTCATGCCGATCTTCATCCAGTCGAAATGTTCGTCTGCCGAACCCGCCAACAACGGCACTAACGCCAGTGCCGGGATCACCGCCAGATCCTGAAACAGCAGAACCGAAAAACCTAGCTGCCCGGATTCGCTGCGATTCATCCCTTTCTCACGCATCAGTTGCAACGCCATTGCGGTTGAGGACATCGCAAGGCCAATACCACCGACCACCGCCGCCTGCCATGAGAAAATGGGTCAGCATCAATAATCCCGCCAGCAACGCCGCGCTTAACAGCACCTGTGCCGCACCTACGCCAAAAAATCGAACGCCGCAATTGCCAAAGCTTGGAGGGATTCAACTCCAGGCCGATGATAAACATCAGGAACACCACGCCGAGTTCCGAAAAGTGGAGGATCTCATCGACGTCGCTAATAAAACCCAGCCCCCACGGGCCAATAGCAATCCCTGCCAGCAAATATCCCAACACAGCGCCAATCCCCAGCCGCGATGCCAGCGGCACCGCAGCCACCGCCGCGAAGAGAAACAGCACTCCTGCGAGTAAAAAATCGGAACCTTCCATCAGCGGCCTCCTGGAGACAGCGGATTTGCCAGCCAGTCACCGTAGGCTCTGGCGTGGCTCGCCAGCTCCTGTGCGCTTTGCCGTCTCGCCCAGTAAATAATGATGGGACTTAACCAATGCATCCGGCACATGCCCGCCGCCAGTTCAAAGGGGCGCAGCACATCGCTCATCGGGTAGCGATTCAAGGCGTCATAACGGTAAGCACTTTCCGGCTCGCCGGTGGTAATCACGCTACGCCAGTACTTTCCCGCCAGTTGGTTTCCTCCCGGCCCGCTGGCAAAACCACGGCTTAATACCCGGTCCAGCCACTTTTCAGTAGTGCCGGGCAGCTATAGGTATAAAGAGGATGCTGAAAGACAATCACCTCGTGCTCGCGCAGTAATGCCTGCTCTGGGGGATATCAATAAAAAAATCGGGATAGTGCGCGTAAAGGTCGTGCACGGTAACATTGCTGAGCTGCGTAGCCGGTTTAAGCAGTACCCGGTTTGCCACCGAGTCCTGAGATTCCGGATGGGCATACAGCAGCAAAACTTTCGCTGGCTGAGACATCATCCCCCTCCCGGTATGGTTTTTGTCTATTTTCGCCGTTTTGGGCTACCATTGCGCCCGGTGCGGCAGCTCGCCCATACATTACATTATCATAATGATAAGTTAACATAGTCTGAACATACGGCGCCTTATGATTGTTTTCTCCTCGTTACAAATTCGTCGCGGCGTGCGCGTCCTGCTGGATAATGCCACCGCCACCATCAACCCCGGGCAGAAAGTCGGCCTGGTGGGTAAAAACGGCTGTGGTAAATCTACCCTGCTGGCATTGCTGAAAAATGAAATCAGCGCCGACGGCGGCAGCTACACCTTTCCGGGAAGCTGGCAACTGGCGTGGGTGAATCAGGAAACACCAGCGCTACCGCAAGCGGCGCTGGAATATGTCATTGACGGCGACCGTGAATATCGTCAACTGGAAGCGCAGCTACACGACGCCAACGAACGTAACGACGGGCACGCCATCGCCACTATTCATGGCAAGCTGGATGCTATTGACGCATGGAGTATTCGCTCCCGTGCCGCCAGCCTGCTGCACGGCCTCGGTTTCAGCAATGAACAACTGGAGCGCCCGGTAAGTGATTTCTCCGGTGGCTGGCGTATGCGTCTTAACCTTGCCCAGGCGCTGATTTGCCGTTCAGACTTGCTGCTGCTCGACGAACCGACTAACCACCTCGATCTCGATGCCGTTATCTGGCTGGAAAAATGGCTGAAGAGCTATCAGGGCACGCTGATCCTGATCTCTCACGACCGCGACTTCCTCGATCCGATCGTTGATAAAATTATTCATATCGAACAACAAAGCATGTTCGAGTACACCGGCAACTACAGTTCGTTTGAAGTACAGCGCGCCACCCGTTTGGCGCAGCAACAAGCGATGTATGAAAGCCAGCAGGAACGCGTGGCGCATCTGCAAAGTTATATCGACCGTTTCCGTGCCAAAGCCACCAAAGCGAAGCAGGCCCAGAGCCGTATTAAGATGCTGGAGCGTATGGAGCTGATTGCCCCGGCGCACGTCGACAACCCGTTCCGCTTTAGCTTCCGCGCGCCGGAAAGCCTGCCTAATCCGTTATTAAAGATGGAAAAAGTCAGCGCAGGCTATGGTGATCGCATTATTCTCGACTCGATTAAACTGAATCTGGTCCCCGGCTCGCGCATTGGTCTGCTAGGCCGCAACGGCGCGGGTAAATCGACATTAATCAAACTGTTAGCCGGTGAACTTGCGCCAGTCAGCGGTGAAATTGGTCTGGCGAAAGGGATCAAGCTCGGCTACTTCGCCCAGCATCAACTTGAATACCTGCGCGCCGACGAATCGCCTATTCAACATCTGGCACGTTTAGCGCCGCAGGAGCTGGAACAAAAACTGCGTGATTACCTCGGCGGCTTTGGTTTCCAGGGCGATAAAGTAACCGAAGAAACGCGCCGCTTTTCCGGTGGGGAAAAAGCCCGCCTGGTGCTGGCATTAATCGTCTGGCAGCGTCCGAATCTGCTGCTGCTCGACGAACCGACTAACCACCTTGACCTCGACATGCGTCAGGCACTCACTGAAGCATTAATCGAGTTCGAAGGCGCGCTGGTTGTCGTTTCGCACGACCGTCATTTGCTGCGTTCCACCACTGACGATCTCTACCTGGTTCACGATCGTAAAGTCGAACCGTTCGACGGCGATCTGGAAGATTATCAACAGTGGTTGAGCGACGTACAAAAGCAGGAAAACCAGGCCGACGAAGCGCCAAAAGAGAACGCGAACAGCGCCCAGGCACGTAAAGATCAGAAACGTCGGGAAGCGGAGCTGCGTGCGCAAACCCAGCCACTGCGTAAAGAGATTGCCCGTCTGGAAAAAGAGATGGAGAAGCTGAACGCGCAACTGGCGCAGGCGGAAGAGAAACTCGGCGACAGCGAACTGTACGATCAAAGCCGTAAAGCGGAGTTGACCGCCTGCCTGCAACAGCAAGCCAGCGCCAAATCCGGCCTGGAAGAGTGCGAAATGGCGTGGCTGGAAGCCCAGGAGCAGCTTGAGCAGATGCTGCTGGAAGGCCAAAGCAACTGATGGCGCAGATAACAACGACCGATGCCAATGAATTTAGCAGCAGTGCTGAATTCTCCCCTATGCGCGGCTTTAGCAATTGTCATCTACAAACCATGCTGCCGCGTCTGTTCCGTCGCAAGGTGAAATTCACCCCGTACTGGCAGCGGCTGGAGTTGCCCGACGGCGATTTTGTCGATCTCGCGTGGAGTGAAGATCCTGCACAGGCGCGGCATAAACCGCGTTTAGTCGTGTTTCACGGGCTCGAAGGCAGTCTCAATAGCCCTTACGCCCACGGTCTGGTTGAGGCGGCGCAAAAGCGTGGCTGGCTGGGCGTGGTGATGCATTTTCGCGGATGCAGCGGTGAACCAAACCGTATGAACCGCATTTACCATTCGGGCGAAACCGAAGACGCTAGCTGGTTTTTACGCTGGCTGCAACGCGAATTTGGTCATGCGCCAACGGCTGCCGTCGGCTATTCGCTCGGCGGTAATATGCTGGCCTGTTTGCTGGCAAAAGAAGGTACTGATCTCCCGATTGATGCGGCGGTGATTGTCTCTGCGCCGTTTATGCTGGAGGCCTGTAGTTACCATATGGAAAAGGGCTTTTCCCGCATTTATCAGCGTTACTTGCTGAACCTGTTAAAAGCCAATGCCGCGCGCAAGCTGGCAGCCTACCCCGGAACACTGCCGATTAATCTCGCGCAGTTAAAATCGGTACGTCGCATCCGTGAATTTGACGATCTCATCACCGCCAGAATTCACGGCTACGCTGACGCTATCGACTATTATCGTCAGTGTAGCGCCATGCCGATGCTGAACCAGATCGCCAAACCGACGCTGATTATTCACGCCAAAGACGATCCGTTTATGGATCATCAGGTGATCCCGAAACCGGAAAGTCTCCCCCCGCAGGTGGAGTATCAACTGACTGAACATGGCGGTCATGTTGGCTTTATTGGCGGTACGTTACTTCATCCGCAAATGTGGCTGGAGTCACGCATTCCTGACTGGTTAACAACGTATCTGAGGCGAAATCATGTTGATTCCGTGGCAAGACCTCTCCCCGAAACGCTGGAAAATTTAATTGAAAGCTTTGTGTTACGTGAAGGCACCGATTATGGTGAACATGAGCGTACACTTGAACAGAAAGTCGCCGACGTCAAACGCCAGCTACAGTGCGGAGAAGCGGTGCTGGTATGGTCGGAGCTGCACGAAACGGTCAATATCATGCCGCGCAGTCAGTTTCGCGAATAACCTGCAACCGTCGGCGGACGAGATAATAATGATAGCTAAGTCATGGAGTTACTATGTCTGCCAAACATCCGGTCATTGCGGTAACAGGATCCAGCGGCGCGGGGACCACCACCACCAGCCTCGCGTTTCGTAAAATATTCGCGCAGTTAAATCTGCATGCAGCCGAGGTGGAAGGTGACAGTTTTCACCGTTACACCCGCCCGGAAATGGACATGGCGATCCGCAAAGCGCGCGACGCCGGGCGGCATATCAGCTACTTCGGCCCCGAAGCGAACGACTTCGGCCTGCTGGAACAAACCTTCATTGAATACGGTCAGAGCGGCAAAGGGAAATCTCGCAAATATCTGCATACCTACGACGAAGCCGTACCGTGGAATCAGGTACCGGGGACATTCACCCCATGGCAACCTTTACCGGAACCCACTGATGTACTGTTTTATGAAGGTTTACACGGCGGCGTCGTCACGCCACAGCATAACGTTGCGCAGCATGTGGATTTACTGGTCGGCGTGGTGCCTATCGTTAACCTTGAGTGGATTCAAAAATTGATCCGCGACACCAGCGAGCGCGGGCACTCACGAGAAGCAGTGATGGACTCAGTAGTGCGCTCAATGGAAGACTATATCAACTACATCACACCGCAGTTTTCCCGCACCCATCTTAACTTCCAGCGCGTTCCCACCGTCGACACCTCAAACCCGTTCGCGGCAAAAGGTATCCCGTCGCTGGATGAAAGCTTTGTGGTGATCCATTTTCGTAATCTGGAAGGGATCGATTTCCCTGGCTGCTGGCGATGTTGCAGGGCTCATTCATTTCCCACATCAATACGTTAGTGGTGCCCGGCGGCAAAATGGGTCTGGCAATGGAATTAATTATGCTGCCGCTGGTGCAACGATTGATGGAAGGAAAGAAAATCGAGTAACTCTGCTATTACGCCGGATAAAAATACTATCCGGCTTCACAACGGGATAGTTAAATCACGCGGCAACCACTTCATACGAGTGAGTAATATTCACCGCTTTTTCCAGCATCAACGCCACTGAACAATATTTCTCAGCAGAGAGATCAACCGCACGCGCAACCGCTGCGTCTTTCAGGTCGCGACCGGTGACGATAAAATGCAGATTAATGTGCGTAAACAGGCGTGGTGCCTCTTCGCGGCGTTCAGAGGTCAATTTTACTTCACAATCGACCACATCCTGACGCCCTTTTTGCAGGATAGAAACCACATCGATGGCACTGCAACCCCCCGCCGCCATCAACACCATTTCCATCGGACTTGGTGCTTTATCGCCTGAGTTGCCGTCCATTAAAATCTGGTGACCAGAGGCGGATTCGCCCAGAAAAGTTAACCCTTCGACCCACTTCACTCGCGCTTGCATTTTTGCTACTCCACTGCGTCAATTTTCCTGACAGAGTACGCGTACTAACCAAATCGCGCAACGGAAGGCGACCTGGGTCATGCTGAAGCGAGACACCAGGAGACACAAAGCGAAAGCTATGCTAAAACAGTCAGGATGCTACAGTAATACATTGATGTACTGCATGTATGCAAAGGACGTCACATTACCGTGCAGTACAGTTGATAGCCCCTTCCCAGGTAGCGGGAAGCATATTTCGGCAATCCAGAGACAGCGGCGTTATCTGGCTCTGGAGAAAGCTTATAACAGAGGATAACCGCGCATGGTGCTTGGCAAACCGCAAACAGACCCGACTCTCGAATGGTTCTTGTCTCATTGCCACATTCATAAGTACCCATCCAAGAGCACGCTTATTCACCAGGGTGAAAAAGCGGAAACGCTGTACTACATCGTTAAAGGCTCCGTGGCAGTGCTGATCAAAGACGAAGAGGGTAAAGAAATGATCCTCTCCTATCTGAATCAGGGTGATTTTATTGGCGAACTGGGCCTGTTTGAAGAGGGCCAGGAACGTAGCGCATGGGTACGTGCGAAAACCGCCTGTGAAGTGGCTGAAATTTCGTACAAAAAATTTCGCCAATTGATCCAGGTCAACCCGGATATTCTGATGCGTCTGTCTGCACAGATGGCGCGTCGTCTGCAAGTCACTTCAGAGAAAGTGGGCAACCTGGCGTTCCTCGACGTGACGGGCCGCATTGCACAGACTCTGCTGAACCTGGCAAAACAACCAGATGCTATGACTCACCCGGACGGTATGCAAATCAAAATTACCCGTCAGGAAATCGGTCAGATTGTCGGCTGTTCTCGTGAAACCGTGGGACGCATTCTGAAGATGCTGGAAGATCAGAACCTGATCTCCGCACACGGTAAAACCATCGTCGTTTACGGCACTCGTTAATCCCGTCGGAGTGGCGCGTTACCTGGTAGCGCGCCATTTTGTTTCCCCCGATGTGGCGCAGACTGATTTATCACCCCGATATTAACTATGCACTGCGACAAACGCTGGTGCTATGTTTGCCCGTGGCCGTTGGGTTAATGCTTGGCGAATTACGATTCGGTCTGCTCTTCTCCCTCGTTCCTGCCTGTTGCAATATTGCGGGCCTTGATACGCCTCATAAACGTTTTTTCAAACGCTTAATCATTGGTGCGTCGCTGTTTGCCACCTGTAGCTTGCTGACACAGCTACTACTGGCAAGAGATGTTCCTCTGCCCTTTTTGCTGACCGGATTAACGCTGGTACTTGGCGTCACTGCTGAGCTGGGGCCATTGCACGCAAAATTGCTTCCCGCATCGCTGCTCGCCGCCATTTTTACCCTCAGTCTGGCGGGATACATGCCGGTCTGGGAACCGTTGCTCATCTATGCGCTGGGCACTTTGTGGTACGGATTGTTTAACTGGTTTTGGTTCTGGATCTGGCGCGAACAACCGCTACGCGAGTCACTAAGTCTGCTGTACCGTGAACTGGCAGATTACTGTGAAGCCAAATACAGCCTGCTTACCCAGCACACCGACCCTGAAAAAGCGCTGCCACCGCTGCTGGTGCGCCAGCAAAAAGCGGTCGATTTAATTACTCAGTGCTATCAGCAAATGCATATGCTTTCCGCGCAAAATAATACCGATTACAAGCGGATGCTGCGTATTTTCCAGGAGGCGCTGGATTTGCAGGAACATATTTCGGTCAGTTTGCATCAGCCGGAAGAGGTGCAAAAGCTGGTCGAGCGTAGCCATGCGGAAGAAGTTATCCGCTGGAATGCGCAAACCGTCGCCGCTCGCCTGCGCGTGCTGGCTGATGACATTCTTTACCATCGCCTGCCAACGCGTTTTACGATGGAAAAGCAAATTGGCGCACTGGAAAAAATCGCCCGCCAACACCCGGATAATCCGGTTGGGCAATTCTGCTACTGGCATTTCAGCCGCATTGCCCGCGTGCTGCGCACCCAAAAACCGCTCTATGCCCGTGACTTACTGGCCGATAAACAGCGGCGAATGCCGTTACTTCCGGCGCTGAAAAGTTATCTGTCACTAAAGTCTCCGGCGCTACGCAATGCCGGACGACTCAGTGTGATGTTAAGCGTTGCCAGCCTGATGGGCACCGCACTGCATCTGCCGAAGTCGTACTGGATCCTGATGACGGTATTGCTGGTGACGCAAAATGGCTATGGCGCAACCCGTCTGAGGATTGTGAATCGCTCCGTGGGAACCGTGGTCGGGTTAATCATTGCGGGCGTGGCGCTGCACTTTAAAATTCCCGAAGGTTACACCCTGACCTTGATGCTGATTACCACCCTCGCCAGCTACCTGATATTGCGCAAAAACTACGGCTGGGCGACGGTCGGTTTTACCATTACCGCAGTGTATACCCTGCAACTGTTGTGGCTGAACGGTGAGCAGTACATCCTTCCGCGTCTTATCGATACCATTATTGGTTGTTTAATTGCTTTCGGTGGTACTGTCTGGCTGTGGCCGCAGTGGCAGAGCGGGTTATTGCGTAAGAACGCCCATGACGCTTTAGAAGCCTATCAGGACGCGATTCGCTTGATTCTGAGCGAGGACCCGCAACCTACGCCACTGGCCTGGCAGCGAATGCGGGTAAATCAGGCGCATAATACTCTGTATAACTCATTGAATCAGGCGATGCAGGAACCGGCGTTTAACAGCCATTATCTGGCAGATATGAAACTGTGGGTAACGCACAGCCAGTTTATTGTTGAGCATATTAATGCCATGACCACGCTGGCGCGGGAACACCGGGCATTGCCACCGGAACTGGCACAAGAGTATTTACAGTCTTGTGAAATCGCCATTCAGCGTTGTCAGCAGCGACTGGAGTATGATGAACCGGGTAGTTCTGGCGATGCCAATATCATGGATGCGCCGGAGATGCAGCCGCACGAAGGCGCGGCAGGTACGCTGGAGCAGCATTTACAGCGGGTTATTGGTCATCTGAACACCATGCACACCATTTCGTCGATGGCATGGCGTCAGCGACCGCATCACGGGATTTGGCTGAGTCGCAAGTTGCGGGATTCGAAGGCGTAATGCAGGCTAAACCATCGGATACAGCGTTCACGCCGCATCCGACATCTTTTGCCTGATGCGTCTTATTTACCCCCAATCACCTTCGCCATCGCGTGGGCGAAACGATGCATCCCTTCATCGATATCCGCATCTTCCACCACCAGCGACGGCGCAAAACGCATCACATCAGGCCCGGCATTCAGCACCATTACGCCTTCCTCTGCACCCGCATACAGGAAATCACGCGCCTGACCTTTGTACTGTGGTTTCAGCTCTGCGCCAATCAACAGCCCCATACCGCGAATATCGCTAAACACATCGTACTGCTGATCGATCTTCTGCAAATGGTCAACAAAACGCTGGCGTTTCGCCTGAATGCCTTCCAGCACTTCAGGGGTATTGATGATATCAAACGCCGCGCCCGCTACTGCACAGGCCAGAGGATTACCGCCGTAGGTGGAACCGTGAGAACCAGGATGAAACGCGGAAGCAATCTCCGCCGTGGTCAGCATGGCGCTAATCGGGGAAACCGCCACCTAACGCTTTCGCAGAGGTCAGAATATCCGGCGTCACGCCGTAGTGCATATAGGCAAACAGATCGCCGGTCCGCCCCATCCCGCACTGCACTTCATCAAACACCAATAATGCCTGATGTTGATCGCACAGCTCGCGCAAGCCCTGCAAAAACTCTGGCGTCGCTGCCGTCACGCCGCCCTCGCCCTGAATCGGCTCAACCACCACCGCACAGGTATGGTCATCCATCACCGCTTTTACTGCGTGAAGATCGTTAAAAGGCACGTGGATGATGTCTGCCGGTTTTGGCCCAAAGCCGTCGGAATATTTTGGCTGCCCACCCACCGAAACGGTAAACAGCGAGCGACCATGAAAAGCGTTATGGAAGGCAATAATTTTGGTTTTGAACGGGCTATGACGCACACAGGCGTAATGGCGTGCCAGTTTAAAGGCGGTTTCGTTAGCTTCCGTGCCGGAGTTCATAAACACCACGCGTTCGGCAAACGTTGCCTCAATCAGTTTACGGCCAAGACGCAGCGCCGGCTCATTGGTGAAAACGTTACTAATATGCCACAGAGTTTCGCCCTGGGTTTTTAACGCGTTCACCAGCGCAGGATGGCAATGGCCCAACGCCGTAACTGCAATGCCACCCGCGAAATCGACATACTCCTTGCCCTGTTGATCCCAGATTCGGCTCCCCTGACCTTTTACCGGAATAAACTCTGCCGGAGCATAAATCGGCAGGATCACTTCATCGAAAGTCGCGCGTGTAATTGCTGTTTGTTCAATTGCCATCTCATGATCACCCTGTTACGCATAAACCAATGTGAAATTATAATCACAAAATATGCATAAAAAATCACTTAATAGCAATCAGAAATCAGCGATGCAGGAAATTAGCCAGCAGTTGATGTCCTTGTTCGCTGAGAATACTTTCTGGATGGAACTGCACACCTTCCAGATCCCACTGGCGATGGCGAATCCCCATAATCTCGCGGGTTTCGCTCCAGGCCGTCACTTCAAAGCACGCTGGTAATGAGTTAGGTTCCACCACCAGCGAATGGTAGCGTGTCACGGTAAGTGGATTTGCCAGCCCCCGAAATACGCCCTCACCGCTATGTGTAATCGGCGAGGTTTTGCCGTGCATGACCTTTGCGGCGCGCACAACTTTGCCACCAAATGCCTGCGCCATTGCCTGATGACCGAGGCAAACGCCAAGAATCGGCAAGCACCCGACATAGTGGCGAATAACGTCAAGGGAGATCCCGGCTTCATCTGGCGTACAGGGGCCGGGTGAGATGACAATTTTTTGTGGTTTAAGGGCGTCGATATCCGCCAGCGTCAACGCATCGTTGCGCTTAACCAGCACATCCGCCCCCAGTTCACAAAAGTACTGGTAGAGGTTCCAGGTAAAAGAATCGTAGTTATCAATAAGCAGGATCATGGCGGCTCCGGTACGAAAGAACCGCGCTATTTTACTCAGATTCCCCGGCTTCGCTTACCACTTTGCTAAATATCATCTGCAGTGCGGTGAGATCCCCCATTGCCCCACTCTGATTTGCCTGATTCCAGGCCTCTTTTTCGATACCCTGCCAGCTCAGTTGGTAGCCCGCATGAATCGCTAGTTGCTCGAAGAAGATCCGCTGTGCCAGACCACTTCCCACCCGGAAGGGATGCAGCACGTTGATTTCACAATAGTAATGCGCCAGCCGCTCGACGAACTTCGCTTTCTTCAGGCCAACCAGATAACCTTCTTCCTCCAGATCCTGCATCAGGGCATTGCCCTCTTTTTCGATATAAGCAAAGTGGCAGAACGGCGTATCTCCCTGATAAATATCGACTTCGCGCAGTTGCCCCGCCCAGTCGAAAATATCCTGATACAGCTGGCGATGGATAGTGCGCAAATGCGGTAAACCGCGCACCAGCGGACCAAGCTCAATGGTCGCAGCACGTAGCGCCGTCATTTCGTAAGCGGCCTGTTCCAGCCGCTGCTGCTGGCGGATGTTCAGCCGGTTACGCATGATATCAAGGCCTGGATAAAGATACGGATCGCGCCCTTCGCCGAATTTATCGCTCATAGTGCCCCCTCAGCGCTTCAAGACGCGCTAAAGCCTCTGCGGCAGTAAGAGTGACTAAAGGCATCTCGACGCCTTCAAGACGGCGACTGGCCTGGAAATTACGATTACGCTGAAGCTCCCAGAGACGGGACTTTTGCTTATCGGTGAGTTTCTTCACTTGATGCCTCCCTGAACGTGTCCATTTGCCACAAGTATAAGCGGCAAATCCGGGTTACGCCGGGAGAGCAGAAGCGCGGGCAAGATTGCCCGCGCGAGAAATCATTACGGCAGGACTTTAGCGGAAAGGATAACTACCGGTTTTGACGGCACATTCTGGTACGGACCAACGTCATGAGTCGGCACCTGGGAAATCTTATCGGCAACGTCCATGCCTTTCACCACTTTACCAAATACCGCGTAACCGAAATCACGCTGACCATGGTCAAGGAAGGCGTTATCGGCAACGTTGATAAAGAACTGGCTGGTGGCGCTGTCTTTGTCAGCGGTACGCGCCATCGCGATGGTGCCACGCGTGTTGCGCAGGCCGTTATCGGCTTCATTTTTGATTGGCGGGTTTGGTTTTTCTGCTGCATCTGCTCGGTGAAACCGCCGCCCTGAATCATAAAGCCAGGGAATGACGCGGTGAAAGGTAGTGTTGTTATAAAAACCACTGTTCACATAATCGACAAAGTTTTGCACAGACACTGGCGCTTTTTGTTTATCCAGCTCCAGTTCGATGTTACCAGCTGAGGTTGTCAACAATACGTGCGGGTCCCCTTTCGCTGCCATTGCTGCGGGAGAAAGAGCAGAAAGAGCGAAAACAGCAGCCATCGCCGCCAGGGTCGATTTGAACATGAGATTTCCTTAACAAACAGAGCAGAAAAAAAAGCAAGTGAAGAGATTCTAAATAGCCTTCAAGAACAAGGCCATCCCTTTACCTAATTTTACGTATCTGAAATATATGTAACCTGACGGTCACTTTTTATTCCGTGATCAAAATCACCTCTTAAAATGCAATTTAGCAACCGATTGCAATAAAACATTTAATCAGATCACAAAATCGCCTAAAATCGCCCGCTCGCGGCATAGCCCGCTATGCCATTTTATTTTTGAACGCAGGCCAATCATGACTAACAGCAATCGCATCAAGCTCACATGGATTAGCTTTCTTTCCTACGCACTGACCGGTGCGTTGGTTATTGTCACCGGGATGGTGATGGGAAATATCGCCGATTATTTCAATCTGCCTGTTTCCAGTATGAGTAATACCTTCACCTTCCTCAACGCCGGCATTTTAATCTCTATCTTCCTCAACGCCTGGCTGATGGAAATCGTCCCGTTGAAAACGCAGTTACGTTTTGGCTTTCTCCTGATGGTGCTGGCGGTTGCCGGTTTGATGTTCAGCCACAGCCTGGCACTGTTCTCGGCGGCGATGTTCATTCTCGGGGTGGTCAGCGGCATCACCATGTCGATTGGTACATTCCTGGTAACACAAATGTATGAAGGACGTCAGCGCGGTTCACGCCTGTTATTTACCGACTCCTTCTTCAGTATGGCCGGGATGATTTTCCCAATGATCGCCGCGTTTCTGCTGGCGCGCAGCATTGAGTGGTACTGGGTTTATGCCTGCATCGGGCTGGTGTACGTCGCTATCTTTATTCTGACCTTCGGCTGTGAGTTCCCGGCGCTGGGTAAACATGCGCCAAAAACGGACGCTCCGGTAGCGAAAGAAAAATGGGGGATCGGCGTGCTGTTTCTCTCCATTGCGGCACTGTGCTACATCCTCGGTCAGTTAGGTTTTATCTCCTGGGTGCCTGAGTATGCCAAAGGCCTGGGCATGAGCCTGAACGACGCGGGCACGCTGGTGAGTAACTTCTGGATGTCATACATGGTCGGCATGTGGGCGTTCAGCTTTATTCTTCGCTTCTTTGATTTGCAACGCATTCTGACCGTACTGGCTGGTCTGGCTGCGATTCTGATGTACGTCTTTAACACCGGAACACCGGCACATATGGCGTGGTCAATTCTCGCCCTGGGCTTCTTCTCCAGCGCGATCTATACCACCATCATCACTTTGGGTTCACAGCAGACAAAAGTACCGTCGCCAAAACTGGTTAACTTTGTCCTGACCTGCGGGACCATCGGTACTATGTTGACCTTTGTGGTTACCGGCCCGATTGTTGAACATAGCGGTCCGCAGGCGGCGCTGCTGACGGCAAACGGTCTGTACGCTGTCGTCTTTGTGATGTGCTTCCTGTTAGGTTTCGTCAGCCGTCACCGTCAGCATAACACCCTGACCTCTCATTAATTGCTCATGCCGGGCGGCACTATCGTCGTCCGGCCTTTTCCTCTCTTACCGCGCTACGTACATCTATTTCTATAAACCCGCTCAATTTGTCTGTTTTTTGTACAAACATGAAATGTCAGACAATTCCGTGACTTAAGAAAATTTATACAAATCAGCAATATACCTCTTAAGGAGTATATAAAGGTGAATTTGATTTACATCAATAAGCGGGGTTGCTGAATCGTTAAGGTAGGCGGTAATAGAAAAGAAATCGAGGCAAAAATGAGCAAAGTCAGACTCGCAATTATCGGTAACGGTATGGTCGGCCATCGCTTTATCGAAGATCTTCTTGATAAATCTGATGCGGCCAACTTTGATATTACCGTTTTCTGTGAAGAACCGCGCATCGCTTATGACCGCGTACACCTCTCGTCTTACTTCTCTCACCACACCGCCGAAGAGCTGTCGCTGGTGCGCGAAGGCTTCTACGAGAAACACGGCATCAAAGTTCTGGTCGGCGAACGCGCTATCACCATCAACCGTCAGGAGAAGGTGATTCACTCCAGCGCCGGGCGCACCGTTTTTTATGACAAGCTGATCATGGCGACCGGTTCCTACCCGTGGATCCCGCCAATCAAAGGTTCTGATACTCAGGACTGCTTTGTCTATCGCACTATTGAAGACCTCAACGCCATTGAATCCTGCGCCCGTCGCAGCAAACGCGGTGCCGTTGTTGGTGGCGGCCTGTTAGGTCTGGAAGCCGCTGGCGCGCTGAAAAACTTAGGTATTGAAACCCACGTTATCGAATTTGCCCCTATGCTGATGGCGGAACAGCTTGATCAGATGGGTGGCGAGCAGCTGCGTCGCAAAATCGAAAGTATGGGCGTGCGCGTTCACACCAGCAAAAACACCCTTGAGATTGTGCAGGAAGGTGTCGAAGCGCGTAAAACCATGCGTTTTGCCGACGGCAGCGAGCTGGAAGTCGACTTTATCGTCTTCTCAACCGGTATCCGTCCGCGCGATAAGCTGGCAACCCAGTGTGGTCTGGACGTTGCTCCGCGTGGGGGTATTGTCATCAATGATTCCTGCCAGACTTCCGATCCGGATATCTACGCCATCGGTGAATGCGCAAGCTGGAACAACCGTGTATTTGGTCTGGTAGCACCTGGCTACAAAATGGCGCAGGTCGCCGTTGACCATATTCTTGGTAGCGAAAACGCCTTTGAAGGTGCTGACCTTAGCGCCAAGTTGAAACTGCTGGGCGTAGACGTAGGTGGTATTGGTGATGCGCACGGTCGCACGCCTGGCGCACGTAGCTACGTTTACCTCGACGAAAGCAAAGAGATCTACAAACGCCTTATTGTCAGCGAAGACAACAAAACCCTGCTCGGTGCGGTACTGGTGGGCGATACCAGCGACTACGGCAACCTGCTGCAACTGGTGCTGAACGCTATCGAGCTGCCGGAAAACCCGGATTCTCTGATTCTGCCGGCGCACTCTGGTAGCGGTAAGCCGTCTATCGGTGTTGATAAACTGCCGGACAGCGCGCAAATCTGCTCCTGCTTCGACGTCACCAAAGGCGACCTGATTGCTGCTATCAACAAAGGCTGCCACACCGTTGCGGCGCTGAAAGCTGAAACCAAAGCGGGTACTGGCTGCGGTGGCTGTATCCCGCTGGTCACTCAGGTACTGAACGCGGAACTGGCGAAGCAGGGCATCGAAGTTAACAACAACCTGTGCGAACACTTTGCTTATTCGCGTCAGGAACTGTTCCATTTAATCCGCGTTGAAGGCATTAAAACCTTCGAAGAACTGCTGGCGAAACACGGCAAAGGCTACGGTTGTGAAGTTTGTAAACCGACCGTCGGTTCGCTGCTGGCCTCCTGCTGGAACGAATACATTCTGAAGCCGGAACATACTCCGCTGCAGGATTCAAACGACAACTTCCTCGCTAACATCCAGAAAGACGGCACCTACTCGGTGATCCCGCGTTCTCCGGGCGGTGAAATCACCCCGGAAGGGCTGATGGCAGTAGGTCGTATCGCGCGTGAATTTAATCTCTACACCAAAATCACCGGCTCCCAGCGCCTGGCGATGTTTGGCGCACAGAAAGACGATCTGCCGGAGATCTGGCGTCAGCTGATTGAAGCCGGCTTCGAAACCGGTCATGCCTATGCGAAAGCACTGCGTATGGCGAAAACCTGCGTGGGTAGCACCTGGTGCCGCTACGGCGTTGGCGATAGCGTCGGCCTCGGCGTGGAACTGGAAAACCGCTACAAAGGCATCCGTACTCCGCACAAAATGAAGTTTGGTGTCTCCGGCTGTACCCGTGAATGTTCAGAAGCTCAGGGTAAGGACGTGGGTATCATCGCCACCGAAAAAGGCTGGAACCTCTACGTTTGTGGTAACGGCGGCATGAAACCGCGTCATGCGGATCTGCTGGCGGCGGATATCGATCGCGAAACGCTGATCAAATATCTCGACCGCTTCATGATGTTCTACATCCGTACTGCCGACAAACTGACGCGTACCGCGCCGTGGTTAGAAAACCTTGAAGGCGGCATCGATTACCTGAAAGCGGTGATCATTGACGACAAACTGGGGCTGAACGCACATCTGGAAGAAGAGATGGCGCGCCTGCGTGAAGCGGTAGTATGTGAGTGGACTGAGACGGTCAATACACCGTCCGCGCAGACTCGCTTCAAACACTTCATCAACAGCGACAAGCGTGACCCGAACGTGCAGATGGTGCCAGAGCGCGAACAGCACCGTCCGGCAACGCCGTATGAACGTATCCCGGTAACTCTGGTGGAGGACAACGCATGAGCCAGTGGAAAGACATCTGCAAAATCGATGACATCCTGCCTGAAACCGGCGTCTGCGCGCTGTTAGGTGACGAGCAGGTAGCAATTTTCCGCCCGTATCACAGCGACCAGGTGTTTGCGATCAGCAACATCGACCCGTTCTTCGAGTCCAGCGTGCTGTCACGCGGGCTGATTGCGGAACACCAGGGCGAGCTGTGGGTCGCCAGCCCGCTGAAAAAACAGCGTTTTCGCTTAAGCGACGGCTTGTGCATGGAAGACGAACAGTTTTCCGTCAAGCATTACGACGCGCGAGTGAAAGACGGCGTGGTGCAGCTACGCGGTTAATGTTTTAACGGGAGGCACAATGCCTCCCCTTTTTGCATGGTCCTGTAATAACCTTGGTATATTGCAGGACATTTTTTAAACTTTTGTCTTATTTTTGTTTTTATTTTTTAAAGGATAATCAAATGTTTACAGACACTATTAATAAGTGTGCGGCTAACGCTGCGCGCATTGCACGCCTGTCGGCAAATAACCCGCTCGGCTTCTGGGTCAGCTCCGCAATGGCGGGGGCGTATGTGGGTCTTGGGATCATCCTGATTTTCACGCTCGGTAATTTGCTCGACCCGTCCGTACGTCCTCTGGTGATGGGCGCGACCTTTGGTATCGCCTTAACGCTGGTCATTATTGCTGGTTCTGAACTGTTCACCGGACACACCATGTTCCTCACCTTTGGAGTGAAAGCGGGCACTATCAGCCACGGGCAAATGTGGGCAATCCTGCCGCAAACCTGGCTGGGTAACCTGGTTGGTTCCGTCTTTGTTGCCATGCTCTATAGCTGGGGCGGCGGTAGCCTGCTGCCGGTAGATACCAGCATCGTTCACTCCGTCGCGCTGGCTAAAACCACTGCACCGGCAATGGTACTGTTCTTCAAAGGTGCATTGTGTAACTGGCTGGTTTGCCTGGCTATCTGGATGGCGCTGCGCACTGAAGGGGCGGCGAAATTTATCGCTATCTGGTGGTGTCTGCTGGCATTTATCGCGTCCGGCTACGAGCACTCCATCGCGAACATGACGCTGTTCGCCCTCTCCTGGTTTGGCAACCACAGCGAAGCCTACACGCTGGCGGGTATTGGTCATAACCTGCTGTGGGTGACGCTGGGTAATACTTTATCAGGTGCCGTATTCATGGGATTGGGTTATTGGTATGCTACGCCGAAAGCGAATCGTCCGGTTGCGGACAAATTTAATCAAACTGAAACAGCTGCCGGTTAATTACTAAGGGGTTTTTACGTGGATCATTTGCCTATATTTTGCCAATTACGCGATCGCGACTGTCTGATTGTCGGCGGTGGTGATGTCGCGGAACGCAAAGCAAGGTTGCTGTTAGACGCAGGCGCTCGCTTAACGGTGAATGCATTAGCGTTTATTCCACAGTTCACCGCATGGGCAGATGCAGGCATGTTAACCCTCGTCGAAGGGCCATTTGATGAAAGCCTTCTCGACACCTGCTGGCTGGCGATTGCAGCGACAGATGATGACGCGCTTAACCAGCGCGTCAGTGAAGCCGCTGAAGCTCGTCGCATCTTCTGTAACGTGGTCGATGCGCCGAAAGCCGCCAGCTTTATTATGCCGTCAATTATTGACCGCTCACCGCTCATGGTCGCGGTCTCCTCTGGCGGCACCTCTCCGGTTCTGGCACGCCTGTTGCGTGAAAAACTTGAATCACTGCTGCCGTTGCATCTGGGCCAGGTAGCGAAATACGCCGGGCAATTACGCGGTCGAGTGAAACAACAGTTCGCCACAATGGGTGAACGTCGCCGTTTCTGGGAAAAACTGTTCGTTAATGACCGTCTGGCGCAGTCGCTGGCAAACAACGATCAGAAAGCCATTACTGAAACGACCGAACAATTAATCAACGAACCGCTCGACCATCGCGGTGAAGTGGTGCTGGTTGGCGCAGGTCCGGGCGATGCCGGGCTGCTGACACTGAAAGGACTGCAACAAATTCAGCAGGCAGATGTGGTGGTCTACGACCGTCTGGTTTCTGACGATATTATGAATCTGGTACGCCGCGATGCTGATCGCGTTTTCGTCGGCAAACGCGCGGGATACCACTGCGTACCGCAGGAAGAGATTAACCAGATCCTGCTGCGGGAAGCGCAAAAAAGGCAAACGCGTGGTGCGACTGAAAGGCGGCGATCCGTTTATTTTTGGCCGTGGTGGCGAAGAGCTGGAAACACTGTGCAATGCAGGCATTCCGTTCTCGGTGGTTCCGGGTATTACCGCAGCTTCTGGTTGCTCTGCCTATTCGGGTATTCCGCTCACGCATCGCGATTATGCCCAGAGCGTACGCTTAATTACCGGACACTTAAAAACCGGTGGCAAACTGGACTGGGAAAACCTGGCGGCAGAAAAACAGACGCTGGTGTTCTATATGGGGTTGAATCAGGCCGCGACTATTCAGCAAAAGCTGATTGAACACGGTATGCCTGGCGAAATGCCGGTGGCAATTGTCGAAAACGGAACGGCAGTCACGCAGCGCGTGATTGACGGTACGCTCACGCAGCTGGGCGAACTGGCGCAGCAAATGAACAGTCCATCGCTAATTATTATTGGTCGGGTTGTTGGCCTGCGCGATAAATTGAACTGGTTCTCTAACCATTAATTTAACCAGGGCCAGAGAATTCTGGCCTTTTTCGTTTACAACTCTCTTTATATATTCAGCAGATAAAAATACCCCCCTTAATAAATATTATCTGCTAATGGGTTATATTCACCGTTACAGCGACTTACAAAATTAAGTCATTCGTTCACTGACGCCAATTAAATATTCCTGTATCATTCTTAATGAGCAGTCTGCTTATATTCATATAATCAATGAATATTAATCAATATATAATACATAGGGAATGTAAATGAACAAATTTATTAAAGTTGCACTGGTAGGTGCGGTACTGGCTACGTTAACTGCATGTACTGGTCATATTGAAAACCGTGATAAGAACTGCTCTTACGACTACCTGCTGCACCCAGCTATTTCTATTTCTAAAATCATTGGCGGTTGCGGTCCTACTGCACAGTAAGTCTCTGACAGAAATTGGCTGATGCTGATTTAATTGCCTGACGCCCTCGGGATTTTCCGAGGGCGTATTTTTTTCTCCATACTCTTCGAAAAACATCGTTCCCAGAATTAAACGTCGGCAATACTCTCGCGCAAAATCCGCAATACCGTCTCTTCACCGCTGCGATTTGGGTTAATACGAATCGCGTAATGTTCGAGTTGCGGATTCGCCTGGCGAAACGTTCCGGAAAGTCGATAAAAAAGTGGCGGAATTTCATATTTCGACTCCGCGCCCACCGGATACGGCAACGCGCCGCGTTTCTGCGCCTCCTCCAGCACCCTGGCGGCAATCGGCTGATGAAACTCGACAATCAACACCTTCGACTGTGCATTGGCAATGACGGCGCTTTTCACTTCCGGAACTGCACCACCGTTGAGCAAGGCCAGCAACCGCTCAGATACCCCCGCCTGCACCGCGTGCATCACTGGCGCAAACACCAGCCCACGCAAGACTTCCAGCGCCTGAGCGCCCTGAATCTGGCTGCCGCCGGAATAGAGCGTGGCGCGAATACGGTTAATAACATCAGCATCGCCTACCACCGCGCCAACACCCTCTGGCCCAAATAGCTTGAAGCAGGAAAATGTCGAGACATTCGCCCCGCATTCACAGCCAATGCTCGCCACCTTCATCACCGCATAGTTGTCATCGGTTAAGACTGGAACCCCTGCCGCGCACAACGTTGCCAGCACATCTGCCAGTACATAGCTGTCCTGCGGCTGCTGGCGCGTATGCTGCACCAGCGCCGCATCCGGTTGTTGCTCGTCGACGACCTGCTTAAGTGCCGACAGGTCATTGAAATTAGCAGTAATAAGCGTCAGCCCCATCTGCTCAATAATGACCTGAGTCGTCGGGTAAACCGGCGCGTCATGCACCAGAAGACGCTGCCCCGGTTTGAGCAAAGCCGCCAACGCCGCACGGATCGCGCCAGTACCCGCGCCCTGTACCAGCGCCGCAGCCTGTGCGTGAAACGCGTCAGCCAGCACCTGTTCCACACGCTGGGTAATGCGCGGTTGATTCAGTCCCGGCGTTAATCCCAAATCACCGCAGGTAAGAAATTCGCTACCAGGAAAATGGCGACAAATGCTATCCACCAGCGCAAACTGCTTTTGCTGCGCCTCAATAATCGTCAGGCTTTGCAGAGGAAACGTCTTCATAGGTGCCTTCCTTAAGCCGGAACGAACAGGCCAAGCCAGTAAAGAACATTCAGCAGAATACCGGTGATCATTACTGCCACGACCGGTGCCGCCATTTTCTGTACCGGACGGCCCAGGGATTCGTTGAGGAAGTAAATGGCAACTGCGATAGAGAATCCGGTATAACCCGCCATTTTAATTGCTGCGAAAATCGAACCGACCAGCAACGCCACTTCCATCAGCATATTCATGGCGTTACGGATGTTATCCGACGCATTACGCACCGACGGGTAGCGCCCCAGCCATTTGCCGATCGAACGAAGCAGCAAGACTTCCGCCGAAATAACCACTGCGCCTAATACCGCTGCAACCATCGGATTCGGCGAGAGATAGCCCACCGCATAAACAAAGGTAAAGCCCGCAACTGCATATACGCCGGTGGCTAACGCGGTGGTGGCAATCAACGGCACAAAACCCAGTCCGCGCATAAATTCCGCCAGAGCTGCCTGGTTGATTAGTGTTTGCGATTGTTCCGGCGTTACGCCTGCGGAGTACGCTTTCTCCAGAGTGAAGATCGACACTTCACTACCGGCGAAAATCTTCATGCTGGCAACGGCGGCAATCAATGCTCCCACGATGGCGATATACGGTAAGTTTTTGATAATCCGTGACGTGCGTTCTTCAAACACCGAAAGCCCGCTGGCATCAATGTCATTTTCATCACGATGACGCAGGTCGTGAGTTATCGCGATCCCCAGCAGCATCACCATACCAATAAAGATTTCGATGGATTCAGGGTTAAGATGTGGGAAATAGTGCACGACGACCACACGGGTCATCAGTACCACCACGGCGGCGATCAGACTTTGCTTCCAGCCAAACTGGTAGAAAATCGCCACCAGCGGGAAGAGTGCAAAAGCTGAAACCACCGGCGAGCTTAATTCCCCGAGGCTACCTAATACATCCACCGGTAGCGCGGTCAGCAGCTGGTTTACTGGCAACAGACAGGTGAGGATCAACACGCCCCAGATAGCGCCAAGACCAAACGCCATCAGGCTGTTTATCGCCAGTACGCCGAGGATATCGGTAGGAAGAAAGAGTAACCATGCGTTGAGCAGCCCGGTTTTCAGGGTAAAAGAGATCCCCACCGAGGCCACAAAACCAATGCTCAGACCAAAAGCGATACTCCCCGCCTCGCGACGGTTCATATAGCCTTCAATCAGTTGTGGCAGGATCGGGCGGATACCGTCATGAAAAACGGCCGCCGAGCGATGCGCCAGAAGCGATGTCATACCCGTCAGGCACGCCACCACGATAATCTGAATATACAGATCCATAGTCGTGCCTTTTATTTCAGATGGTTAATCAGCATCGGAATCGCGTGTTCAACGTGCTCAACGGAAAGGCCAAACGCCACTTTTCCTTCAGCGATCATTTTGGCGATATGTTCGTCTTTCGCTTTAATGCCCGGTTTGGCAATGGTGCAACTTTTGTTATAGCCAATCACCGCGATGGCAATCGACAATGCCGCGCCCGCACCGGTATTACACGCACCGATGTAGTAATCCAGTTGCCCGGATTTCACTTTCATTGCCGCTTCCATGTCGTTGTGAATGAAAACTTCGAAACAGCCAGGAGCCGTCGCTTCAATGGTTTTTTTAATCTGCTCACGCTGTAAGCCTGCAACACCAATCTTTTTCATGAGTCTGTCCTTATTGGAAAAATTGAGAGGGATTTTCACGTAACATCACATCCACATCGGCCTGACTGAATCCTGACTGGCGCAATTGCGGAATAAAGGTGGTCAATAAAAAGTCATAGCCATAACCACCGTTGGCTTTAAATGAGAGCGCCGCGTAATATCCATCGACAGCATGACGCGGTTCAGCAACCCACGGTCACGTAGCGCATGGAGCATCGCAATCCGCTTTTCGTCCGGGTAGTAACTGTTCTTGCCGATGGTGTCGAACTGCACATACGCGCCGAGATCGATCATCTTCAAAATGTTGTCGAGATTGTCTTTCAGATCGCAGTGGCCGACGGTGACGCGCGAAAGATCAACTCCGTGGGCTTGCAACAGAGCCAGTTGCTCCAGCCCCATGGTGCTAAGAGGTATGCGTGGAGATCGGACGTCCGGTCTGGTTATGTGCCAGCGCGGCGGCAATAAACACCTTCTCTTCCAGCGGCGTAATCTTCCCTTCGCTGGAGCCGATCTCCGCGATGATCCCGGCTTTCAGCTCCGTGCCATCGATACCCTGCTCAATTTCATCGACCATCTCCTGCGCCAGTTCCTGCACGCTGCGGGTCGCCACATGTTCCGGGAAAAACGCGTCCTGGTAATAACCGGTACAGGCCACCACGTTGATCCCGGTTTCGCGCATTACATCGAGCATAAATTGTGCATTGCGCCCCATGTAACGGTTGGTCATCTCAATCACATTACGCACACCCAGTGCCATCAGGTCGTTCATCTCCTGGCAAATGAACGCATACTGATCAAGGCGGCAGTCCACGTTGTTTTTAAAGCCGGAGAGATCAATATGCAGATGCTCATGGGCCAGGGTGTAGCCCGTTGAATCAAAACTCATAGGGTGTCTCCTGCAAACCGGAGGGAGGAAAGAAAAGAGCGACCATTTTGTGGCGGTGGCGCACGGAAAAATTCACACACGGTAGCGCCCACATCGGAGAGCGTGGTGCGAACACCAAGCTGCGTGGCAGCCAGGCCTTGCTGATAAACCAGCACCGGCACGACTTCGCGGGTATGGTGGCTGTGACCGATTGTCGGATCGTTACCGTGATCCGCCATCACGACCAGGCAATCATCTGGCTGCATCGTCTCAACCAGGAGAGCAAGATTACGGTCAACGACCTGCAAACGTTCGGCATAACGTGCGACGTCTTCTGCGTGACCAGCGAGGTCGGTTTCCTGAATGTTGGTGCAAATAAACGCTGTCTGATGGGTGATAAATTCGTCGAGGGTGATATCCATAATCCGCTGGCTATCCACCAGGTTTTGCCAGCTCACGCCATAAGGATTGTTGACGATATCTGCCACCTTACCCACCAGCACGGTTGGCACGCCTGCTTCATACAGTTTTTGTGGCACCTGCACTTTTTCATCGACGCCATAGCCCATATGCACGACCTGGAAACCGTTGTCATAAGCGCCAGAACGCGGCGCGTTGATGCCAATAAAGCGCCCTTCTTTGCTTTCTGCGGCATCGAGAATGCGTTGACTGTCGGTTAACAGGCCGCCAAATGTAATGACCCGCCCGACCGGTACCTGCTCACGCACGATACGACCAATTTTGATTGCGTCGTCAAAAGAGACCACAGAGAGATTGGCGGTGATGTTATAGACCTGGCCTAAATCCGCCTCGAGATTATCGCCAATCGCAACCGCCTGATTGACCCACAGAAATTGCAACTCTTCGCCACGGCGCTCCACCTGCCAAGCGGCGGAAACTAATGCCTGCTCAACACGGTCAATCACATCGCGAAAAGGCATCCGCAGCGGCGGTAACGGGCGCGTGCCTAAAATTTCCTGATGCCCCATAAAGGTATCGCCACCTTCATGTTGCAGCTCTGCCACACCCCAGGTTGCGGAGTCTGACGGCTGCATATCACCTGGCGCATAACCCAATGCGTTGATTAGCCCCAACTTCTCCAGCGTTGGTAGCTGCAAATGCGGCAGCTGGCTCAGGATGTGACCACAAGTATTCGCCCCGGCATCCTGTGGACGCACCAGCGTGACATCTTTCATTGCGCCTACGCCAAAGCTATCAATCACTAACACCACAAATCGCGCCATTACGCCCCCAGAGAGTTTCCAAGACTGTCATAACGACCGACGATTTCCGGTTCGCCACGGTGAATACCGGACAGCAACACCACATCGCTACGGGTGACAAAAATCTGCGTGCGAAAACAGAGCACTACTGCACTGCTTACCGGAAACTCGCCTGCCAGCGGCAGGGTGTAGTCGATACTGCTGTCATCCACAGTTTTGAGATTGGTTTCAGTAATCTTTTGATTTTCTGGCGTAAACACCAGCGCATGTTGCGCGTGACCACGACGGTAGTAACCGCCGCCGTAGCAGTAGCTGTCGCCACGGAAATGATGGGAGATTTCACTTAACCAGAGCATCGCGATACGTTCAGGCTGATCGCCCTGCTGGTTTGCCGGAATAGTGCCCGTCAGCGCATGACCGGGTTCGGCATGAGTCACACCGTATTCCGCCAGCAATGGCAGCGAAGTGCAGCTGGTCGCTGAAGGCGCGTTCAGTTGCTCAATCGCAATACCAGATTTCGCCAGTTGATCCCGTGCTTGTACCAGCGTGTGAAGATTCGGTGTCGGCAAAACTTTCCCGACAGCTTCATCCCAAAGCAGGCAAGGGAAATGGGTAAGTCCGGCTAAATGCAGCCCCGGCAGTTTCTTAATTTCAGCAACCACCTCGTGCAGCGAATGCTGTACAAAACCGCTCTCCTGCCCCGGATAAAGAAAATCATCGTCGCTATAAACTTTGAGCAGCACAGACTGCACACGTCCGGCCTTCACCGCTGCCGCAGAAACTTCCCGCGCTTTGTCGAGAGTAAACACGGTGATGACGTCGGTTCCCTGTGCAACGGCGTCAACCACCTGATGACAAGGGATTTGTACCAAATGCCCCTGATGCGCCACCGGCAAACCAGCGCGGCGCATGACTCGCGCCTCTTTGTAATCCACCGCCACAATGCCGCTGTAGCCTAATGCCAGCAGTTTTTTCCGCCAGCCACGGATTACGACCAAACTGCTTGGTCATCAGATACAGTTCAATGCCGTAAAGCCGCGCCGTCTCAATCAGCCGCTTACCGTTTTCCAGTATCTGATCCACGTCGATCACCCAGCTGTCCGGGGCGATCTTGCCCTTTTGCCACAAACTTAGTGCGGCGGAAATTAGCGCCGGGTTCTGGCGTTTCAATGCTTCTACAAACATCTTGTTGCCTCGTTTCTGTTCCTTGAATTAAATATTCATTTTTTTGAATATTTAGGTTGTGCGACGTGGATTTGTCGGGAGCTTCAAACCTCTTCGTTAGCAGCCATCCATAATCCATAAAGGTTGGCCAGCAAATAGCCTTCTTCACACGGGTTAACTTCCAGTGCAAATTCCTTCAACAACACCTGATGCAATTGCACAACGGCTTGCCAGTGGCTGGATTGCGCCAGTTCTGCCAGCAATTCGTTATCCAGCGGCTCTATTTCTTCACCGCGGCGACTGCGCATCAGTGCGCTCGCCATATGTGTCATCGCCATCGTTCCTTGCTCACTGCGCACTGGCAGATGGAACTCTGTTTCCAGTACGTTGACGACCTGCATCATGCCTTTGCAGATGTCCTTATCAATAACGCCTGCCTCGCAAAGCAGGTTGAGTCTGGTTTCCATTTCAGATGCCTTTCATTTAATAACTGGGTTCCTGTTCCCCACTCACCACTCGTTGTTGATGGGCAAGCAGGGCCTGTTTATCAACCACTGCACGCAGCAGTTGTTGCATTGGGTAATCATCGACTCGCGTCAGGACCACGGCTTCGGTGGCCTGTAAAAATCGCGGATCGTCTGTGAGCGGCGTCGCTTCTAATCCCAGCATGGTCAGTTCGTTTTCCGCCACCACGTTCCAGATCACCGCATCGACATCGCCTTTAACAATGCGTTGTAAACTCTCGTGATAAGAGAGATCGACACGTTCCACATCACTATCGCCAAAAAAGACATCGGTCATGATTTTCTGATCCGCCGAACGGTTATCCAGCCCCACGCGCTTCACGTTTGCGGACTCGCCTTTACGGCAAATCAACTGGTGCTCGCCAACGTAGGTGTGCGGCCCCAACTCCAGCGCGAGGCATAAGCCTTTTTGCGTGAGATAACTTTCCGCCGCCAGTCGGGAAACAACCGCCATGTCATACACGCCGTTAAGTAAACACTCCACGCGAATATCCGCGCCGCGCATATGCGCATAGTAAAAAGGAATACCATCAAACTGAGCTTTCAATCCGCTCGCCAGGCCTTCGTACAAACGGGTATAGGGCAAGGGCATCGCGCACACCACATTGTTGATATCTACATGAGTCAGCAATGCTTTGTTATCCATCTCGACCAGATAACTGCCATTGCGCCCACGGCGTTCAATCCGTATCGCTCCGCTTGATTCCAGCGTTTTCAACGCGGCCTGCGTCAGGCCAACCGATGAACGGCATTCAGTTGCCAGCTCATCTATGGTTTTCAGTCGATTACCGCACTTTTCACCCAACAAATAACGGGCCAGTGTCGTGATAACGACGCCTTCTTTTTTGATAAACGTTCGACGCATAATATATTTTCAATAAAATGAATGTTTATATCTTCATTAAAATGAAGATAAGTGGCAACTGTGAGATGTGGAAACGGCGAGGTGCTTCACATTTTTTCGGATTATTGCAAATGAGGATAAAAAAACCGGGTTTCCCCGGTTTTTGGCATTAATGTTAAATTACGGCTTCGCCACAAAACCAATCGCTTCGTACACCGCTTTCAGCGTACGAGAAGCGTGTGCACTGGCTTTTTCCGCGCCGTCTTTCATCACCTGTTGCAGGAAGGCTTCATCGTTGCGGAAACGGTGATAACGTTCCTGCAATTCAGTCAGCATACCGGAAACGGCATCAGCCACTTCGCCTTTGAGATGACCATACATCTTGCCTTCGAACTGTTTTTCCAGTTCCGGGATGCTCTGGCCCGTTACCGCAGAAAGGATATCCAGCAGGTTGGAAACGCCCGCTTTGTTCTGCACATCGTAGCGAACTACCGGCGGCTCGTCGGAGTCAGTGACCGCACGTTTGATTTTCTTCACTACCGATTTCGGATCTTCCAGCAGGCCGATAACGTTATTGCGGTTATCGTCAGACTTGGACATCTTTTTGGTCGGCTCCAGCAGCGACATTACGCGCGCGCCGGATTTCGGAATAAACGGCTCCGGCACTTTAAAGATCTCGCCATACAGCGCGTTGAAACGCTGGGCGATATCGCGGCTCAGTTCCAGGTGCTGTTTCTGGTCTTCACCCACCGGTACCAGATTAGTTTGATACAGCAGGATGTCCGCAGCCATCAGCACCGGATAGTCAAACAGACCAGCATTGATGTTCTCGGCATAACGCGCAGATTTATCTTTAAACTGCGTCATGCGGCTCAGTTCGCCGAAGTAGGTATAGCAGTTCAGTGCCCAGCCTAACTGTGCATGTTCCGGCACGTGGGACTGAACAAAAATGGTGCTTTTCTCAGGATCGATACCACAAGCCAGATACAAGGCCAGCGTATCCAGCGTCGCTTTACGCAGCTTCTGTGCATCCTGGCGCACGGTGATCGCGTGTTGGTCAACGATACAGTAAATGCAATGGTAGTCATCCTGCATGTTTACCCACTGACGCAGCGCACCCATGTAGTTACCAATGGTCAATTCACCTGAGGGCTGTGCGCCACTAAAAACGATGGGCTTAGTCATTTTTCGATTCCTGATTTTCGCTATGCGGAAGCCCTAATGCGGGCAGAAGGTCATTTATAGACTGATAAATTACATCAGGCTGGCTGAGATCGATAGCCTCGCCGTAGTTATATCCGTAGGTTAAGCCAACTGATGGGCAACCTGCCGCTTTTGCTGCCTGAATATCATTGCGTGAGTCGCCAACAAACAGCATCTGTTGTGGAGCAATTCCCATCCGCTCAGCCACCAGTAACAGCGGGTCCGGATGCGGTTTTTTGTTTTGCACATCATCACCACCAATTACCACGCTGAAGTATTTGGCGATATCTAAGGCTTCGAGCAGCGGCGCGACGAACGGCGTCGGTTTGTTGGTGACCAGACCTAGCGGCAGGCCTTTAGCCTGCAATGCGCCCAGCGTATCGGCAACGTGCGGGAACAAAAACGTCCCCTCTTCGGCAACCTCGCCATAGTAGCGATCGAACAGTTTACGCAGAATACGTACTTGTTCTTCTGCCGGAATGTCGTCATCAACGGGCGGTTTACCCATTGTTTTACGCAGAGTCGCACGTTCCTGACGCGCCCAGGTCAATGCGCGCTCCATCAGAACATCTGCGCCGTTACCAATCCAGGTTATAACGCGTTCTTCACCTGCGACGGGCAACTCCAGCGCATACAGCGCCATATCTACTGCGGTAGCCAAGCCAGGAGCACTGTCCACCAGCGTACCGTCGAGATCAAAAGCGACGCCGCGAATATCTTCAAACTTATTCATGACTTACCTTTGCCAGTTCACTGCGCATTTCATCAATGACTTTTTTGTAGTCTGGCTGGTCGAAGATTGCCGAACCAGCAACAAACATATCCGCGCCCGCCGCAGCGATTTCGCCAATGTTGTTCACCTTCACGCCACCGTCCACTTCCAGTCGAATGTCAAAGCCAGACTCGTCGATACGACGACGTACTTCGCGCAGTTTATCCAGTGTTTGAGGAATGAAAGACTGACCGCCGAAACCAGGATTAACGGACATCAGCAGGATCACATCCAGCTTATCCATCACGTAATCCAGATAGCTCAGCGGTGTCGCCGGGTTAAATACCAGCCCCGCTTTACAGCCATTTTCTTTAATCAGTTGCAGCGTGCGGTCAACATGCTCGGAGGCTTCTGGATGAAAGGTAATGATGCTGGCACCAGCGGCAGCGAAATCAGGCACAATGCGATCGACGGGTTTCACCATCAGATGTACGTCGATAGGGGCGGTAATGCCGTAGTTACGCAAGGATTTCAGCACCATTGGCCCAATCGTCAGATTGGGAACATAGTGGTTATCCATGACGTCAAAATGCACGACATCAGCGCCAGCTGCCAGGGCTTTTGCGGTATCTTCACCCAGGCGGGCAAAATCAGCCGACAGAATTGAGGGGGCAATCAAATACTGTTTCATCCGCTTCTCCTTGAGAATTATTTTTTCGCGGGTGAAACGACTCCTGGTTTGTACAAAGCCAGCAGTTCGTCCACCTTTTTACGTGTGCCGCCGTTGCTGCTTATACTGCGTCGAACTTTGACGACATGCAATTTTGCGCGCTGATACCACTCACGCGTTAACATCGTATCGTGATTGGAGATCAGCACAGGAATATGGCGATCAACCAGACCTTCGGCGATCTCCGCCAGATGCGCTTGTTGTTCAAGCGTAAAACTGTTTGTGTGATACGCCGTAAAGTTGGCGGTCGCAGACAGCGGTGCATAAGGCGGATCGCAATAGACGACGGATGCATCATCTGCGCGTGCCATGCTATCGGCGTAAGACTCACAATAGAAAAAGGCATTCTGCGCTTTTTCAGCGAAGTGATACAACTCTGCTTCCGGGAAATAGGGTTTTTTGTAGCGGCCAAACGGCACGTTAAACTCACCGCGCAGATTGTAACGACACAGGCCGTTGTAACCGTAGCGGTTCAAATATAAAAACAGTACCGCCCGACGGAACGGATCCTGGCTTTTGTTGAACTCTTCGCGGAACTGATAGTAAACCTCGGCGCAATTTGTTTCGGGAACAAACAGCTCGCGTGCGGCCTGTACGTACTCATCAGTACGCATTTTCACAATGTTATAGAGACTGATCAGGTCGCTATTGATATCGGCAAGGATATAACGAGAAAAGTCGGTGTTGAGAAACACCGACCCGGCACCTACAAAAGGCTCAACCAGACATTCGCCCTTGGGCAAATGCCGTTTAATATCATCAAGCAGGGGATACTTGCCCCCTGCCCACTTCAAAAAAGCGCGATTTTTCTTCATGCTGACTAACTAATTACACCTTCTCCGGCTGTGGAGAAAGCTCCGACAGCATCCAGCGCTTCAGGCAACTCCCGCGATGATAAACCATTGCGGGAGATAACCTTGATTACTTCAGATCGGCCTGTACCTGACGCAGCGGTTTCGCCCACGGGTTTTTGGCCTGGACATCGGCTGGCAATGTAGATACCGCTTTTTTCGCCTCTTCTTTCGAAGCGTACACGCCAGAAACCAGGACATACCACGGCTGACCATTACGCGTCGTTTCATAGACAACGTAGTTTTTCAGATTCTCTTTCTTCGCCCAACCGTTCAGGTTGTCGTAGTTAGAGGAACTGCTCAGCTGCAGAGTGTAATGGCTGGACGGTGCCGATTTCAACGAACCCACATTACCTGCGGTCTTCCCTCCAGCGGCTGGTGTTGCCGTGGTTTGCGCCGGGGATGCCGTCTGTACTGGAGCCGTAGTTGCGGTCTCTTTTGGTGCTGGCGTAGAGGTCGCAGCCGGTGCCTTCGTGCTTGCCACAGGAGCAGCTGGTTCAGTACGCTTCGGCGTCTGTGCTACCGGCTTCGGCTCCGTTTTCACGGTTGCTTGCGGTTTTTTCGGTTCAATCACCGCCTGCTGGCGAGCTGGACGCGTAGTGGCCGGACGTTCAGCGGTTTGCGTTTTCGCCGTGTCACGCGATGCATTGCCATTGCGAACAGGCGCGACCGTCGCGGGTTCAGTCGGCAACGTGGAATTGACCGCCACATTATTCAACTGTTGCTGATTTTGTGGCTGGGTCAGCGCATTGTTCAGGTCACCCTGCACTTCAACACGTTGTTGACCATCCGTTGCCGCCGGGGTTTGCCCTTGAGTCGGCGTAGAAGAGATCGGCGGCAGAGAAACATCCTGCTGAGTATTTTCCGCAGACGTGGTTCCCGGCGCTGGCTGCACACCATTCGCCTGATCGGTCGCATTGCCTGCAAGATCAATACTCTTCTCGCCAGACGCGGTTTGATCGCTGGAAGAGGTCGAGGGGGCTTTTAGCGCAGAACGATACCGATGATCAACAGTAGGAGAACCAGAATGCCGACCCCCATCATCATATACTGACGAGAAGCGGGTTTACTGGCTGCTTTTTTGCGCTTACGCGGACGACGCTCTACGCGCTCTTCATCCACGATTTCATCTTCGGATTCGTCAATTTCTTCTTCGATTTCCGGCTCATCATTGCGCTCTTTTTGCGCACGAGTCGGACGGCGATCGTCAGTGTCATCAAGTTCAATATCATCAAAATTGATCTGCGGTTCGCCACGTTCAGTACGCTCAGAACGTTCAGAAGATTGACGAGAACGACCAGTACGACGATCGCTGGGATCGGGTTTCAGCTCGTCTTCTGGTTTGAATTCATCCATTTAACACCCCACTAAAAGGTTAATGCTTACCACGTTGCAATTAACCTGAAGCTAATAGACCGCTTGATAAGCGGCCTGACCTTTCTTGTTGTTACGCTGATTGACAATCGGCAATGGCGTTAAGAACAAGCTCGTGCGAAACGCCGCTGCGAACTTCACTCTTACCAATTGCCAACGGAAGAATTAAGCGCATCTCTCCCGCAAGGACTTTCTTGTCACGCAGCATATGCGGTAAATACGCCTGCGCAGACATTTCGCGCGGCCCATTGACCGGTAACCCAGCCCGCGTGAGCAGGGTTATAATACGCTGCGTTTCGGCAGAACTAAACTGCCCGAGACGTTCCGACGTCCGCGCCGCCATCACCATACCCGCAGCAACCGCTTCACCGTGTAACCAATTGCCATACCCCATTTCAGCTTCAATGGCATGACCAAAGGTGTGTCCCAGATTCAGTAAAGCACGTAACCCGGTTTCGCGCTCGTCGGCGGCGACAACTTCTGCCTTCAGTTCACAACAACGGCGAATACAGTACGCCATTGCCGGACCGTCCAGACGCAACAACGCATCCAGATTCTCTTCCAGCCAGTTAAAAAACGCACCGTCAAGAATAATGCCGTATTTGATGACTTCTGCCAGCCCCGACGCTAACTCACGCGGGGGAAGCGTTTTCAGACAGTCGAGATCCACCACCACTGAAGCAGGCTGGTAGAACGCGCCAATCATGTTTTTACCGAGGGGATGGTTGACCGCAGTTTTGCCGCCAACGGAGGAATCGACCTGCGACAGTAACGTCGTCGGGACTTGAATGAAACGTACACCGCGCTGATAACTCGCCGCCGCAAAGCCGGTCAGATCGCCCACTACGCCGCCGCCAAGCGCCACCAGCGTAGTATCGCGACCATGCGGCTTTTGTAACAACGCCGTAAAGACGGTATCGAGTACAGCCAGGCTTTTATACTGCTCGCCGTCAGGGAGGATAACGCTATCGACGTTAACACCCGCCTGTTCAAGTACGCCGCGGACCTTATCGAGATACAGAGGAGCCAGGGTTTCGTTGGTAACCAACATGACCTGCTCGCCCGATTTCAGCGGTAAGAATGAAGCTGGTTCATTAAACAAACCAGATGCGATGGTAATTGGGTAACTACGTTCCCCGAGAGTAACGACAATCCTCTCCATAACGCGACATCCACCTTAATTACTGTACCCGCAGACGAGTGTATATAAAGCCAGAATTAGTTGCTTTCCAGCATGTGAATAATCTGGTTTGCGACCACTTTAGCGCTTTGATCATCAGTACGAATGGTCACGTCGGCAATCTCTTCATACAGCGGATTGCGTTCATTGGCCAACGCTTCCAGAACTTCACGCGGCGGTGTTTCAACGTGCAGCAACGGGCGTTTTTTATCACGCTGCGTGCGTGCAAGTTGCTTTTCGATGGTCGTTTCAAGATAAACGACAACGCCACGTGCGGAAAGACGGTTACGCGTTTCGCGGGATTTCACAGAGCCGCCGCCAGTAGCCAGCACAATACCCTGTTTCTCGGTCAACTCATTGATGACCTTTTCTTCGCGATCGCGGAAGCCTTCTTCGCCTTCTAAATCGAAAACCCAGCCCACATCAGCTCCGGTTCGTTTCTCAATCTCTTGATCGGAATCGTAAAATTCCATATTGAGTTGTTGAGCTAACTGGCGCCCAATAGTGCTTTTTCCGGCACCCATAGGCCCAACCAGAAAGATATTGCGTTTCTCTGCCATTTTTTCGGTACTACTAAGACTATTCGTTAATGATAAACCCGCTTCGCTCAGAGAGCGCCGCAGGACATGAACTGAAACCTCATAAGATATTGCGAGAGTCAGACTGAAAATTATCTCAATACTCCAGCGGGTTTGGCAACTGAATAAATCACCCATCCCTCTGCATATCTGGTCGCTGCAAGCGCGCTGCCTTGCTACCACCGCTCTGGCGATAAATCACCGGGTAAGATTAGCGTAAAAAAGACAGCAAAATGCCGCCTGAATGATAAATCATCATCATGGAACGCAGGCAGCGAAGAGCACCAACTCTCAAATCGGTACTCCTTGTATGCTAAATACCTGCGCGCGTCAAATAGATGAAACACGTTCAGCGTAAAAACATTACCGCTTTTACGGCTGTTTACTCACTGGAAACCAGTCGTGGCGTGATAAACACCACTAACTCGCGTCGTTCATCTTCTTTTCCGTCATGACGAAATAATTGCCCGAACCAGGGAATGTCGCCAAGCAACGGTACGCTATCCTGACCCGATTTATTTTTACGGGTAAAAATGCCGCCCAGCGCCAACGTTTCTCCGCTTTTGACCTCGACCTGCGTTTCGATCTCCTGCTTATCAATCGCCAGCACTTCGCCATCTGCCTGCTGTAGCACCTGCCCCGGAACGTTCTGGCTGATGTGTAATTTCAGCCGGATGCGACCTTTTTGTAACACCGTGGGCGTGACCTCCATCCCCAGGACGGCCTCTTTAAATTCCACCGACGTCGCGCCACTTTCCCCGCTGGAAACCTGATATGGAATTTCGCTCCCCTGTTTAATGCTGGCAGGCTGAAGATGTGAGGCCAGCAGACGCGGACTGGCGATAATATCCAGCTGCTGTTTTTGTTCGAGCGCGGAAAGCTCAAGATCCAGTAAACGTCCGTTGATGCGTCCAATGTTAAAACCGACATGCGTTGTCGCCGTCGCTACGGAGAGGTCGCTGCCAAGCGTGGTGACTTGCCCAACGCCACCAGCTTGTTGCGCATCAGCCAACGTCCATTTCACGCCTAACTCACGCAAACTTTTTTCATTAATGGTGACAATATGCGCCGAGAGCTCAACCTGCCCGACCGGCAGATCCATTTGCGCTACCCACTGTTCAAGCGTGCTTAACGCCGTTTTGTTATCTCGCAGCAAAAGGCGATTGGTGCGTTTATCGACGGTCATACTCCCTTTGGCACTCAGTAGCTTCTCCCCAGCTTTCGCCAGCTCTCCGGCGTCGGCGTATTGCAGAGTAATATTGCGATTTTCCAGCGGCAGATTTGCCTGCGCCCGCGCCTGCTCCGCTTCCTGACGGGCGATATTGTCATTCTGCCAGGCAATGGAATGCACTGAGAGAATGTTGCCCTCCTGGCGCGTTATCAGTCCGGCGCTTTTCACTACAGTTTGTAGTGCCTGCTTCCAGGGAACATCTGTTAGATGTAACGACACCGTACCGCTGACGTCTGGCGACACCACCAGGTTCAACTTCTCCTGTTCAGCCAGCGCCTGCAACACCTGAGCTACCGGAACGTCATCCACCATCAGTGTCACTTTTTGCGGCTTTGCCGCCTGTACGCCGGGTATCAGCATCAACAGTAGTGCGGCTATCCATTGCTTCATTTGTATCTCCTTGCCGTTGCCACAACCATTGTGGCGGTTCGCAGTTTGTCCCGGTACCCAGCGTTAGTACGTCTGGCGTCAGCTGTAAAATTGTCCAGCCGTTTTCCAGCACATCGTTTTGCTGCACCCGTCGCCATTTCTTTTGCCCGTCTTTTATTACACCGATGATGCGCTCGCCTCGCCCTACTATCCCCTGATAGCGCCACTGGCTAAGTTCGCTAATCCGGCATAGATCTTCCGGCGGTTTAAAAGGGTCACGCATACCGGTTAAAAGGCACAATGCAATACCTGCCAACAACCAGCGTTTACCCCTCATGCGGCGTCTCCAGTTGTAGCGTGAACAAAAGATCATCACCTTCCACGCTTAACGAAAAACGGCTCACGCTGACGTTGCGCTCTGCCAGCCGTGTAAATGCCGACGGCACTGCTTCCCACAGCGTTTTCAACGCCAACTCACCTCCCTGCGCGGATGGATGCCAGGAAACCAGTTGCGCGCCGGGCAACTGAAAATCCAGTGGCGAAAAGGGCAGCGTTTTTTCTTCGCTGAAGGGAGTGGTGTCTACCAGGCGATACAGTGCGGCCCACTGCTGGTGATGACTCGCCCGTAGTCGAATTAATGCGTCGCTCTCTTCCTGGTGTGTCGATGACAGAAAAATGAGCGTAACTAACATCATCAACCAGAATGCCCAGCAAAGCTGGCGGAGGCGGGGTGATGCGGCGAACCACCAGTCAAAGAGCATGTCCATCGCTAACCTTCCTTGTTAACTGATACTCAAATTGCCAGCGTCCCTGCGCATCCTGCTGCGTGCCCCCCCGCTGATTGAGATGAAAAAAAGCATCCTGACAGAGTGACGTTTCCAGCGCGTTTAACGCGGTAATGCTTGTTGTCAGCCCCTTGATCTCCAGCGTTCCCTGCTGCCAGCTTATCGTTGTCAGCCAGGCGTGCTCGGGTAAAAGCGCCGCCAGTGCTTCCAGCGCAGATTGCCAGTCGCGGGTAAATTGTCGCTGGCGCTGCCTTTGCAAACGCTGTTCGCGTAACTGCTGTTGCTCCAGCAAACGTGGTTTCGTTATCTGTAAGCTGTGGGCAAGTTGTTGTTCCGCCTGAAGCAAAACGGCGTTTACGCGTGCTTCGGCGTTGCTTGTCAGACGCAGTATTAGCGTAATCCCGACGGCCAGCAGCAGAGGCGCAACGAACATCAGCAACCAGAAACGCAGAAAAGCGGTCCGGCGTTGCTGTCGCCAGGGCAAAAAATTAATTGGCGGGTTCATCAGTTCGCCTTCCCTAGCGCCAGCCCCAGCGCGATGGCAAAGTCTCCACCTGGCGGCGGTAGCGGCGGCTGACGAACAGAAACGGCCTCCCAGGGATCAAATCCGCCTTCGCCACATAGCGCGACGCTTTCGGGATCAACGGATAACGCTGCCGCCAGCTCCTTCGCGCTAGTCATCCCCACCGCCAGTTTGCGCCCCCAGCGATAGCGCGTCGCCCACAGCCACTGTTCGTTATCACGCCAGGCCAGACATTGCTGATGAGAAGGTAAAAAAGGCAGGAATCGCTGTAATGCACTGGCATCCGGGGTGATCGCGCTAACATGAACACGCAACCTTTCTGCCAGAGTAAGCAGCGTTGCCAGCTCTTTGCTTTGCGCGGCAGTCACGTTATAGGCGGGACTGAGTGAGTCTTCGCTGTAATCGAAGCGCAGGGAGTCCGGATCCATATCCAGTTCACGGGCCATCGTCCCGGACAGCCAGGCCGTTTGCTCCCGCTCACCAAGGGACATCGACGGGCGCGGAAATGACCGCTGTAATGTGCGACTGGCGGGAAACGCCAACATAATGTGATGACGCTGCGGCAGTTCGCGGCTCCACGGTAACAACGTGTTAGCCAGCCGCTGCGCATCAACAATCCGCCCATCTTTGATAATGTCATTCTCCAGCGGCAACCGCCACCAGCGTTGCAAAAAGCATTCTTTTGCGCCCCGCACGATCGCAACCGCTACCGCTTCTTGCTGTTGTAAATGCAAACCAATTTGCCAGATCTTAAATGCCATTGTGATGATCTCCTTATCACCCGTCACTCTGACGGGTATATCAATGCGTCTGGCTTGCCTTTATACTACCGCGCGTTTGTTTATAAACTGCCCAAATGAAACTAAATGGGAAATTTCCAGTGAAGTTCGTAAAGTATTTTTTGATCCTTGCAGTCTGTTGCATTCTGCTGGGAGCAGGCTCGATTTATGGCCTATACCGCTACATCGAGCCACAACTGCCGGATGTGGCGACATTAAAAGATGTTCGCCTGCAAATTCCGATGCAGATTTACAGCGCCGATGGCGAGCTGATTGCTCAATACGGTGAGAAACGTCGTATTCCGGTTACGTTGGATCAAATCCCGCCGGAGATGGTGAAAGCCTTTATCGCGACGGAAGACAGCCGCTTCTACGAGCATCACGGCGTTGACCCGGTGGGGATCTTCCGTGCGGCAAGTGTGGCGCTGTTCTCCGGCCACGCGTCACAAGGGGCGAGTACCATTACCCAGCAGCTGGCGAGAAACTTCTTCCTCAGTCCAGAACGCACGCTGATGCGTAAGATTAAGGAAGTCTTCCTCGCGATTCGCATTGAACAGTTGCTGACGAAAGACGAGATCCTCGAGCTTTATCTGAACAAGATTTACCTCGGTTACCGCGCCTATGGTGTCGGTGCTGCGGCACAAGTCTATTTCGGTAAAACGGTCGACCAACTGACGCTGAACGAAATGGCGGTGATAGCCGGGCTGCCGAAAGCGCCTTCCACCTTTAATCCGCTCTACTCAATGGATCGTGCCGTCGCGCGGCGTAACGTCGTACTGTCGCGGATGCTGGATGAAGGGTATATCACCCAACAACAGTTCGATCAGACACGCACTGAGGCGATTAACGCTAACTATCACGCGCCGGAGATTGCTTTCTCTGCGCCGTACCTGAGCGAAATGGTGCGCCAGGAGATGTATAACCGTTATGGCGAAAGTGCCTATGAAGACGGTTATCGCATTTACACCACCATCACCCGCAAAGTACAGCAGGCCGCACAGCAGGCAGTACGTAATAACGTGCTGGACTACGACATGCGCCACGGCTATCGCGGCCCGGCAAATGTGCTGTGGAAAGTGGGCGAATCGGCGTGGGATAACAACAAGATTACCGATACGTTGAAGGCGCTGCCGACCTATGGTCCGCTGCTGCCTGCCGCAGTCACCAGCGCCAATCCTCAGGAAGCGACGGCGATGCTGGCGGACGGGTCGACCGTCGCATTGAGTATGGAAGGCGTTCGCTGGGCGCGTCCTTACCGTTCGGATACTCAGCAGGGACCGACGCCGCGTAAAGTGACCGATGTTTTGCAAACGGGTCAGCAAATCTGGGTTCGTCAGGTTGGCGATGCATGGTGGCTGGCACAAGTGCCGGAAGTGAACTCGGCGCTGGTGTCGATCAATCCGCAAAACGGTGCCGTTATGGCGCTGGTCGGTGGCTTTGATTTCAATCAGAGCAAGTTTAACCGCGCCACCCAGGCACTGCGTCAGGTGGGTTCCAACATCAAACCGTTCCTCTACACCGCGGCGATGGATAAAGGTCTGACGCTGGCAAGTATGTTGAACGATGTGCCAATTTCCCGCTGGGATGCAGGTGCCGGTTCTGACTGGCAGCCGAAGAACTCACCACCGCAGTATGCCGGTCCAATTCGCTTACGTCAGGGACTGGGCCAGTCGAAAAACGTGGTGATGGTACGCGCAATGCGGGCGATGGGCGTCGACTACGCTGCAGAATATCTGCAACGCTTCGGCTTCCCGGCGCAAAACATTGTCCACACCGAATCGCTGGCGCTGGGTTCAGCGTCCTTCACCCCAATGCAGGTGGCGCGCGGCTACGCGGTAATGGCGAACGGCGGCTTCCTGGTGGACCCGTGGTTTATCAGCAAAATTGAAAACGATCAGGGCGGCGTGATTTTCGAAGCGAAACCGAAAGTAGCCTGCCCGGAATGCGATATTCCGGTGATTTACGGTGATACGCAGAAATCGAACGTGCTGGAAAATAACGATGTTGAAGATGTCGCTATCTCCCGCGAGCAGCAGAATGTTTCTGTGCCAATGCCGCAGCTGGAGCAGGCAAATCAGGCGTTAGTGGCGAAGACTGGCGCGCAGGAGTACGCACCGCACGTCATCAACACACCGCTGGCATTCCTGATTAAGAGTGCCTTGAACACCAATATTTTTGGTGAACCAGGCTGGCAGGGTACTGGCTGGCGAGCAGGTCGTGATTTACAACGGCATGATATAGGCGGAAAAACGGGTACCACTAACAGTTCGAAAGATGCGTGGTTCTCGGGTTACGGTCCGGGCGTTGTGACCTCGGTCTGGATTGGCTTTGATGATCACCGTCGTAATCTCGGTCATACAACGGCTTCCGGAGCGATTAAAGATCAGATCTCAGGTTACGAAGGCGGTGCCAAGAGTGCCCAACCTGCATGGGACGCTTATATGAAAGCCGTTCTTGAAGGTGTGCCGGAGCAGCCGCTGACGCCGCCGCCGGGTATTGTGACGGTGAATATCGATCGCAGCACCGGGCAGTTAGCTAATGGTGGCAACAGCCGCGAAGAGTATTTCATCGAAGGTACGCAGCCGACACAACAGGCGGTGCACGAGGTGGGAACGACCATTATCGATAATGGCGAGGCACAGGAATTGTTCTGATTAAAAAGGCGCTTCGGCGCCTTTTTCTGTTTGCTGACAAAGTGTCACTTTATTTATACCGGATACGGCGTGAACACGTTACCCGTCTGGCAACATCTAGAAAAATCAATATATTGCAGGAGCCGCACAGGCCTGATAAGCATTGTGCATCAGGCAAAGTTCACGCATTTACAACCGCCCCTGCCCCTTCAACCATTCGCGCACGAGGAAAAGCGCGCTGACATTACGCGCTTCGTTGAAGTCAGGGTCTTCCAGCAAATCCATCATATGCGCCAGCGGCCAGCGCACCTGTGGTAGCGGCTCTGGCTCATCGCCTTCCAGCGATTCCGGATAGAGATCTTGCGCTACCACGATATTCATTTTGCTGGAAAAGTAAGACGGCGCCATGCTGAGCTTCTTCAAAAAAGTCAGATCGTTCGCACCACATCCCACTTCTTCTTTTAGCTCGCGGTTAGCGGCTTCGTAGACGCTTTCACCCGGATCAATTAATCCTTTCGAAAAACCTAATTCGTAGGATTCCGTTCCCACTGCGTATTCGCGGATCAGGATCAGGTGATCGTCCACAATCGGCACAATCATCACTGCTTCCCGGTTAGTTGGACGCATTCGTTCATAAACACGCCGCACGCCATTGCTGAACTCCAGATCCACGCTTTCGACGGTAAACAGTCGGGAACGGGCTACAGTTTCAACATTCAGAATGGTGGGTTTTTGTAATGATTTGCTCATCGTGGGATCTATGCTGTGAAATCAGCGGTTATTGTGCGATATCGGACACGCTTTCGGCAATGTGAATTGCATGTTATTTACATTTATGTAACTTATTAAATAATCATCCTCAAATCAAATTAAAAGTCAATAGGTTGAAATAACTCCAGGAATTTGCTGATATTCCGCCTTCAGAGGGTTTGCTATGATCAGCGGTTACTGTGATGTGCTTAATGATGCTCAAGTTAAACTCCACGCTTGCCGATAGCCAACCGCAGAATCATGTATTGTGTCCGGTGCGACTGACCACGCCTGACAGACTAAGTAAGATGGGGAAAGCATGAGCACCATTGTGATTTTTTTAGCTGCTTTGCTGGCCTGCTCACTACTTGCGGGATGGCTGATAAAAGTGCGATCCAGGCGGCGTCAGCTGCCCTGGACCAACGCCTTCGCGGATGCGCAAACGCGTAAACTCACACCTGAAGAACGTAGCGCCGTTGAAAATTATCTTGAGAGCCTGACGCAGGTATTACAGGTGCCTGGCCCAACGGGAGCCAGCGCGGCACCGATCTCTCTGGCGCTGAATGCCGAAAGCAACAACGTCATGATGCTGACACACGCTATCACGCGTTACGGCATCTCTACCGACGATCCGAATAAATGGCGTTACTACCTCGATTCGGTAGAAGTCCACTTGCCCCCTTTCTGGGAGCAGTACATCAACGATGAGAATACCGTTGAACTGATTCATACCGATTCGCTGCCGCTGGTTATTTCACTCAACGGTCATACGCTGCAGGAGTACATGCAGGAAACGCGCGGCTATGCCTTGCAACCTGTTCCGTCAACACAGGCGTCGATTCGCGGGGAAGAGAGTGAGCAAATCGAGCTACTCAATATTCGCAAAGAAACGCATGAAGAATATGCGCTAAGTCGTCCGCGCGGGCTGCGCGAAGCGTTGCTGATTGTCGCCTCCTTCCTGATGTTCTTTTTCTGCCTGATTACCCCGGATGTATTTGTTCCGTGGCTGGCAGGCGGCGCGTTACTGCTGCTGGGCGCAGGACTGTGGGGGCTATTCGCGCCCCCGGCAAAATCCTCCCTGCGGGAAATTCATTGTCTACGCGGCACACCCCGTCGTTGGGGATTGTTTGGCGAAAACGATCAGGAACAGATCAACAATATTTCACTCGGTATTATCGACCTGGTCTATCCCGCACACTGGCAGCCCTACATTGCTCAGGATCTTGGTCAACAAACCGATATCGATATCTATCTCGACCGCCACGTAGTGCGTCAGGGGCGATATCTTTCGCTGCATGATGAAGTAAAAAACTTTCCGTTACAGCACTGGCTGCGCAGTACGATTATCGCTGCGGGCTCGCTACTGGTGCTGTTTATGCTGTTATTCTGGATCCCGCTGGATATGCCGCTGAAATTCACCCTCTCGTGGATGAAAGGCGCGCAGACCATTGAAGCCACCAGCGTGAAACAACTGGCTGACGCTGGCGTGCGGGTTGGCGATACATTGCGTATTAGCGGTACGGGAATGTGTAATATTCGCACTTCCGGTACCTGGAGCGCGAAAACCAACTCACCTTTTTTACCGTTTGACTGCTCGCAGATCATATGGAATGACGCCCGCTCATTGCCATTACCAGAATCTGAACTGGTCAACAAAGCGACGGCATTGACCGAAGCAGTTAATCGCCAGCTGCACCCTAAACCGGAAGATGAATCTCGCGTCAGCGCCTCATTACGTTCAGCAATTCAAAAATCCGGCATGGTATTGCTTGATGATTTTGGCGACATAGTACTGAAGACAGCGGATTTATGTTCTGCCAAAGATGACTGTGTGCGACTGAAAAATGCGCTGGTCAATCTCGGCAACAGTAAAGACTGGGACGCGCTGGTAAAACGCGCCAACGCCGGGAAACTCGATGGCGTGAATGTGTTATTACGCCCGGTGAGTGCGGAATCACTGGATAACCTGGTGGCAACCTCCACCGCGCCGTTTATCACGCATGAAACGGCGCGAGCGGCACAATCACTAAACAGTCCGGCCCCCGGTGGATTCCTGATTGTCAGCGACGAAGGCAGCGATTTTGTTGATCAGCCCTGGCCTTCGGCATCACTTTACGACTACCCGCCGCAAGAACAGTGGAACGCTTTCCAGAAACTGGCACAAATGCTGATGCATACGCCGTTTAACGCCGAAGGTATCGTCACAAAAATCTTCACTGACGCCAATGGTACGCAGCATATTGGCCTTCATCCGATCCCGGATCGTTCCGGTCTGTGGCGCTATCTCAGCACCACTCTGCTGCTACTGACGATGCTGGGTAGCGCCATTTATAATGGCGTACAGGCCTGGCGTCGTTACCAGCGTCATCGTACTCGCATGATGAAGATTCAGGCCTATTATGAAAGCTGCCTGAACCCACAACTGATCACCCCTTCAGAAAGCCTTATCGAATAACACGTTTGCGCGGCAGGTTATGCTACCCTGTCGCGCAAATTGCTTCACTCTGGAGATTTCCCTCATGCATATCAACATTGCCTGGCAGGACGTAGATACCGTTCTGCTGGATATGGACGGCACGTTGCTCGACCTCGCCTTCGATAACTATTTCTGGCAAAAGCTGGTGCCTGAAACATGGGGCGCGAAAAACGGGGTTACGCCACAGGAAGCGATGGAATATATGCGCCAGCAATATCACGACGTACAGCATACGCTAAACTGGTACTGTCTTGATTACTGGAGTGAGCAACTGGGTCTGGATATCTGTGCGATGACCACCGAGATGGGACCGCGTGCCGTACTGCGTGAAGATACCATTCCGTTTCTTGAGGCACTGAAAGCCAGCGGTAAGCAGCGAATTTTGCTCACCAATGCGCATCCGCACAACCTGGCGGTAAAACTTGAGCATACCGGTCTGGACGCACACCTTGATTTATTACTTTCCACCCACACATTTGGTTATCCGAAAGAGGATCAGCGGTTATGGCATGCGGTGGCCGAAGCTACGGGTCTTAAAGCTGAAAGAACACTGTTTATTGATGACAGCGAAGCGATTCTCGATGCTGCCGCGCAATTTGGTATTCGTTACTGCCTCGGTGTGACTAATCCTGACTCCGGGATTGCCGAGAAACAGTATCAACGCCATCCGTCACTGAATGACTACCGCCGCCTGATCCCCTCGCTAATGTGAAGGAGACGCCATGAAAGAAAAACCTGCTGTTGAGGTTCGACTGGATAAATGGCTATGGGCTGCCCGTTTTATAAAACCCGCGCGCTGGCCCGTGAAATGATTGAAGGCGGTAAGGTGCATTACAACGGGCAGCGCAGCAAGCCGAGCAAAATCGTCGAGCTGAATGCCACGCTCACTCTGCGCCAGGGAAATGACGAACGCACGGTGATTGTAAAGGCGATTACTGAACAGCGTCGCCCCGCCAGCGAGGCAGCCTTGCTGTATGAAGAGACTGCGGAAAGTGTAGAGAAACGCGAAAAAATGGCGCTGGCACGTAAACTTAATGCCTTAACCATGCCACACCCGGACCGACGCCCGGACAAAAAAGAGCGCCGCGACCTGTTACGATTTAAACACGGCGACAGTGAATAACTGTCACCTGCAAGAGAGATGATTATGCCGCAACATGACCAATTACATCGCTATCTGTTTGAAAACTTTGCCGTTCGCGGCGAACTGGTAACCGTTTCGGAAACCCTGCAACAGATCCTTGAGAATCACGATTATCCGCAGCCCGTTAAAAACGTGCTGGCAGAACTGCTGGTTGCGACCAGCCTGTTAACCGCTACGCTGAAGTTTGATGGTGATATCACCGTACAGCTGCAAGGCGACGGTCCGATGAATCTGGCGGTTATTAACGGTAACAACAACCAGCAGATGCGCGGTGTAGCGCGCGTGCAGGGAGAAATTCCAGAAAATGCCGACCTGAAAACGCTGGTCGGCAATGGTTACGTGGTGATCACCATCACCCCGAGCGAAGGCGAACGCTATCAGGGCGTGGTGGGTCTGGAAGGTGATACCCTGGCGGCCTGCCTGGAAGATTACTTTATGCGTTCTGAACAGCTGCCGACGCGCCTGTTTATTCGCACCGGCGACGTAGACGGCAAACCGGCTGCAGGCGGTATGTTGTTGCAGGTAATGCCTGCGCAAAATGCCCAGCAGGACGACTTTGACCACCTGGCGACGCTAACCGAAACCATCAAAACCGAAGAACTGCTGACTTTACCGGCAAACGAAGTGTTGTGGCGTTTGTATCACGAAGAAGAGGTGACGGTTTACGATCCGCAGGATGTGGAGTTCAAATGCACCTGCTCGCGTGAACGTTGCGCCGACGCGCTAAAAACGCTGCCGGATGAAGAAGTCGATAGCATCCTGGCGGAAGATGGCGAAATTGACATGCATTGTGATTACTGCGGTAACCACTATCTGTTCAATGCGATGGATATTGCTGAAATCCGCAACAACGCGTCTCCGGCAGATCCGCAAGTTCATTAATGAGTATGTCCGGCAGAGAGGGCTCTGCCGGATTTTACGACGTAATGGCCTGATGCGCTGCGCTTACCAGGCCTATGAAATAAATCGCAAGTTATTTTGGTCAGATACAGCGTCGTATCCGTTAAAAGCGTTGTCACTTACTTAAGTTTATTTCCAGCGTTTCACCATCTACCGTCAGATCGCGCCACGCTTTAGGCCTCGTCCCCAGCTTTCCATCCTTCGCAGCAGCGAGTAATTTTTCTTTCGTTATTTGGCGCGGAAGTAAACTCATATCAAGCGCGTCCCATTCTTTTCTGGCTGAGTCAAAGCCATAGACAATGACTCTGTCATCATTAAAAGCAAACAGGATCCGCTCCGCCTGACCATCACTATTCAGATCTTGCTCGACCAGTACGCAGGCGTCTTTTTCAATACAGGTCATCACGTTATAGCGATCCTGGATTAAGGCCGACCAGAATGTCGCATCCGGTTTACCAGAACCTGGGGCAATTAACACATTATCGGCTAATACTTTTTCCGATACCTGTTCCTGAAGATGTTGCTCTCCATCTAACGCCATCAGCAGATCCCGCGCGCGTTTCGGGTCTTTCATAAACCCGGCATCGCTTTTCAGCGACTCAAGCGCCGCACGTCCATAGCGACCGCTCTGTTCGAGCATGTAGATAGTTACCTGGTCTGGCGTGTTTTTGCCGCTCTGATAACGCGCCATATGACTGTTCACGCTAATGCGCATACTGTCCAGCACCGGCGAATTAAGAAGCACCAGCATTACCAACACCAATAACGAAACCGCAAAGTTCACTTTGCCCTGAAGATCAAGGGGATTTTGCCCTTTACGCCAGACGATACTGACAAAATACCCCAGTGACCATACCAGTAACACCAGCACCGCCAGCGCGCCCTGCAAGCGGTCGACAGTCCAGCCGTACTGAGCGACCCGCAGCCATAACGCCCAGGCGGCGACGAACACATACAGCGGAGCAACCAGCAAAGCGGTTTTAATCAGGCAACGCAACGGCCCCGTCCAGGGAAGAGACGCTTTTTGCGGATCGCGGACAATAGCCATTAAGATCAATTGCAAAAAGGCCAGCGTTAACAGCAACCCAGCGGCGGAGATGTGGCGAGAAATCGCGCTCAGGCCCGTAAACGGCAGGGTGATAATAAACATCAGGGTTAGCAATGATACTAACGGCAGCAACCCCGTGGCGATTAACGTGAACAACTTTTGAATAGAGTCGATTAAACGTGACTGTGTACGCGCGAGGATCACCGCCAGTGCGGTAACCAGACCTAACGTGAGATAAATAAACCAGTCGGTTGCAAAAAAGAGCGTTTTGAAAAACGTGATGCCAACAAGTTTAAACAACTCACTCCACAGTAAAAGCACCAGCCACGTCAGGCCATTGGCGAGAAAAATCACCAGTAATATAAGTACATTATGCCATACTGACTGGTAAAAATAGCGATAGCGGCTACTGTCATTGCGGATGCGAAGGCTTTGTTGTATCCACGGTAGCAACAACATTGCCATCAGCAGCAGATAGCAGCCAAAATCCCAAAGCGCCTTTTCAGCTCTCCAGGGGTTCATGCCATCAATTTGCCACTTTAGCCAACCGCTCATCCCTAGCGTGGCAATAAACACCAGCGCCAGCCATCCCCAAAGGCGCTTCTGTTTAAAGGAGATCACGGAGAAGAGTAAAACGGATGAAAACGCGACGGTCGCAGGCACGCCATAAACAATCCAACTGAGATTTTTTCCTGCAAGCCAAGCGATCAGCAGGTAGCAAACCAGACCCTGAAGTAATCCGGTAGCAATCATCCCCCAACGTGTTGCGGGTGAAAGTTCAACGCTATCCATGTTAGTTATCCAGAATCAAAAAGTGGGTTAATTATCGCATCCGGGCCGTAGTATTTTGCTTTTTTCAGAAAATAATCAAAAAAAGTTAGCGTGGTGAATCGATACTTTACCGATTGAATTTGCATCAATTTCATTCAGGAATGCGATTCCACTCACAATATTCCCGCCATATAAACCAAGATTTAACCTTTTAAGAACATTTTCCACACCTAAAATGCTATTTCTGCGATAATAGCAACCGTTTCGTGACAGGAATCACGGAGTTTTTTGTCAAATATGAATTTCTCCAGATACGTAAATCTATGAGCCTTGTCGCGGTTAACACCCCCAAAAAGACTTTACTATTCAGGCAATACATATTGGCTAAGGAGCAGTGAAATGCGCGTTAACAATGGTTTGACCCCGCAAGAACTCGAGGCTTATGGTATCAGTGACGTACATGATATCGTTTACAACCCAAGCTACGACCTGCTGTATCAGGAAGAGCTCGATCCGAGCCTGACAGGTTATGAGCGCGGGGTGTTAACTAATCTGGGTGCCGTTGCCGTCGATACCGGGATCTTCACCGGTCGTTCACCAAAAGATAAGTATATCGTCCGTGACGATACCACTCGCGATACTTTCTGGTGGGCAGACAAAGGCAAAGGTAAGAACGACAACAAACCTCTCTCTCCGGAAACCTGGCAGCATCTTAAAGGCCTGGTGACCAAACAGCTTTCCGGCAAACGTCTGTTCGTTGTCGACGCTTTCTGTGGTGCGAACCCGGATACTCGTCTTTCCGTCCGTTTCATCACCGAAGTGGCCTGGCAGGCGCATTTTGTCAAAAACATGTTTATTCGCCCGAGCGATGAAGAGCTGGCAGGTTTCAAACCAGACTTTATCGTTATGAACGGCGCGAAGTGCACTAACCCGCAGTGGAAAGAACAGGGTCTGAACTCCGAAAACTTCGTGGCGTTTAACCTGACCGAGCGCATGCAGCTGATTGGCGGCACCTGGTACGGCGGCGAAATGAAGAAAGGGATGTTCTCAATGATGAACTACCTGCTGCCGCTGAAAGGTATCGCTTCTATGCACTGCTCCGCCAACGTTGGTGAGAAAGGCGATGTTGCGGTGTTCTTCGGCCTTTCCGGCACCGGTAAAACCACCCTTTCCACCGACCCGAAACGTCGCCTGATTGGCGATGACGAACACGGCTGGGACGATGACGGCGTGTTTAACTTTGAAGGCGGCTGCTACGCAAAAACTATCAAGCTGTCGAAAGAAGCGGAACCTGAAATCTACAACGCTATCCGTCGTGATGCGCTGCTGGAAAACGTCACCGTGCGTGAAGATGGCACTATCGACTTTGATGATGGTTCAAAAACCGAGAACACCCGCGTTTCTTATCCGATCTATCACATCGAAAACATCGTTAAGCCGGTGTCCAAAGCGGGCCACGCAACTAAGGTTATCTTCCTGACTGCTGATGCTTTCGGCGTGCTGCCGCCGGTTTCTCGTCTGACTGCCGATCAAACCCAGTACCACTTCCTCTCTGGCTTCACCGCCAAACTGGCTGGTACAGAGCGCGGCATCACCGAACCGACGCCAACCTTCTCCGCCTGCTTCGGCGCGGCATTCCTGTCGCTGCACCCAACTCAGTACGCAGAAGTGCTGGTGAAACGTATGCAGGCGGCAGGCGCGCAGGCGTATCTGGTTAACACCGGCTGGAACGGCACTGGCAAACGTATCTCGATTAAAGATACCCGCGCCATTATCGACGCCATCCTCAACGGTTCGCTGGATAACGCAGAAACCTTCACTTTGCCGATGTTTAACCTGGCGATCCCAACTGAACTGCCGGGCGTAGACACGAAGATTCTCGATCCGCGTAACACCTACGCTTCCCCGGAACAGTGGCAGGAAAAGCTGAAACGCTGGCGAAACTGTTTATCGACAACTTCGATAAATACACCGACACCCCAGCGGGTGCCGCGCTGGTAGCGGCTGGTCCTAAGCTGTAATCAGCTGATATCTCATTGACCCCTTATCCAAACGGATAAGGGGTTTTTTTATCTAATTAGCTACCAATATGTACACGGTACACTTATAATTATCAATAGACCGCAGGATGCATTATGTTCACCTTTATTGAACTACAAGGATTTAGCAAACGCCGCCAGTTATTGCTACCTGATGATGAGTTCCGGGCTTTTCAGGAACTACTCATTCAAGATCCCACTGCCGGTGACATTATCGCAGGCACAGGCAGTTTTAGAAAAATTCGCTGGAACCGTTCTGGAATGGGGAAACGGGGTGGCATTCGGATAATTTATTACAACGTAACACGCAATGGCCGAATTTATCTGGCGTTGATTTATCCTAAAAATGAACAGGATGATTTAACAGAAGAACAAAGAAAGGCATTGAAACTATTGTCCGAGAAGCTGCTTTAATGTTGAAGCTCCACAAATTCCACCATGGCCGAAATGTCAACGGAGGCATTGAAAACAGATGAAAGATGAATTATTTGCTGATCTTCTTGCCAGCGCAGAAGAAATGGTACGCATCGAAAAGGGTGAAGAAACGCCTGAACCAGAGCACGTCCATACTTTTAGCGAAATCGATGTAAAAGCGATCCGTGAAGCAACGGGTTTACGTCAGCAAGATTTTGCTGTCGCCGTAGGGGTAAGTTATGACCTGGTCAAAAGCTGGGAAACCAAACGCCGTCAGCCTACCGGAGCACCCCGAAAATTGCTCCTGCTTTTGCAAGCGAATCCTTTCATTATCAATCAATTGAAAACAATCTAAAAACGGGAGGCACCTTCACCTCCCGTTTTATTTACCCTTCTTTTGTCATGCCCTGCGCCCGCGTTACCGGCACTGGCAGCCAGGCGCGAATGGAAAGCCCACCCCGCTCGCTGGTGCCAAGCTCCAACATGCCGTTATGGTTATCCACGATACGCTGCACAATCGCCAGCCCTAATCCCGTGCCGCTAATAGTGCGCGCACTGTCGCCGCGAACAAACGGCTGGAACAGGTGCTTACGTTGTTCCGGCGCAATTCCCGGACCGTCATCTTCCACCTGGAACCAGGCGCGATTCGGCTCCGTTCCGCTGCTGACTTTGATCCAGCCATTGCCGTAACGGGCGGCGTTGACCACCATATTCGCCACCGCGCGTTTGATCGACAGCGGGTGCATTTTCACTTCAATGCTGCCGGGGTAAAGCGCGGTTTCAATTTCCCGCTCATAGCCACTTTCGGCGGCAATCACCTCACCGAGCACTGCGTTGAGATCCGCCATTTCCATCGGCATCTCCTGCCCGGTGCGCAGGTAGTCGATAAACTGCTCAATGATGGCGTTGCACTCTTCGATATCTTTATTGATCGATTCTGCCAGGTAGCCATCCTGCTCGCTCATCATCTCGGTAGCCAGGCGAATGCGCGTCAGCGGCGTACGCAGATCATGACTTACCCCCGCCATCAGCAGCGTGCGATCATCCGCCAGTTGCTTAACACCAGCCGCCATATGGTTAAAGGCGCGAGTAACCGAACGCACCTCCGAAGCGCCATATTCACGCAGCGGCGGCGGAATAATCCCTTTACCGACCTGCAGAGCAGCATGTTCGAGATCGACCAACGGTCGGTTCTGGATACGGATAAACAGCCACGCCCCGCCTATCGCCAATAGCATAATCGCCAGCGTATAGCGGAACAGCGGAGAAAAATCACCCTGATGAATTTCGGTCAGCGGCACACGCACCCAGATATTGGGCGACAGCCAGGTTTTCAGCCAGACAACAGGAGAACTTTTGTTGACCTCAACGCGCACTTCCGTCGGGCCGCCCAGTTGCTGCGCCATCTGATGGCTTAAGAATTCATAGTGTTGTGCCCAACGCAGACCTGCCTCTTCGGCAGCTTCGTTGGAATAGAGAGAGATCCCCAGCTCACGGTAGATCTCCCGACGGAAAGCGGGAGGCACAACCAACTGCGTGCCGTCCTCCAGTTGCAGTTTGTCGGTCATCAACATACGCACTTCGTACGCGAGGACTTTATTAAACTGCTGGAGGCTCGGCAAAATCGCGAAGTTCAGCACCACCAGATAAGTCGTCACCAGGCTGACGAACAGCAAGGTGACGATGAGCAATAACGTACGGGCAAATGAACTTCGTGGCGAGAAGCGCAATCGCCTCATGCTTTAGAACCGTCCGGTACAAAGACGTAGCCCAGACCCCAGACGGTCTGAATGTAACGCGGATGCGCCGGATCTTCTTCCACCATGCGGCGCAGACGCGAAATCTGCACGTCGATGGAGCGTTCCATTGCGGAATATTCACGACCACGGGCAAGGTTCATCAGCTTATCGCGGGAGAGCGGCTCACGCGGATGGCTGACCAGCGCCTTAAGTACCGCAAACTCACCACTGGTGAGCGGCATCGGCTCGTCTTCGCGGAACATTTCACGCGTACCGAGGTTAAGTTTGAACTTACCGAAAGCAATTACCGCCTCTTCCTGTGACGGCGCGCCCGGCAGTTCGTTGGCCTGACGACGCAGCACCGCACGAATGCGGGCCAGCAATTCACGCGGGTTAAACGGTTTTGGAATGTAGTCGTCAGCGCCAATCTCCAGGCCAACGATACGGTCCACTTCTTCCCCTTTCGCCGTCACCATAATGATCGGCATCGGGTTGCTCTGGCTACGAAGACGTCGGCAAATCGACAAGCCATCTTCACCAGGTAACATCAAATCCAGTACCATAAGATGGAAAGATTCACGAGTCAGCAGGCGATCCATCTGTTCTGCATTAGCGACGCTTCGAACCTGGAAGCCTTGTTCGGTGAGATAACGTTCCAGCAGCGCGCGCAGGCGCATATCGTCATCGACCACCAGAATCTTGTAGTTCTCTTGCATTGTTTGTACTCCCAAAGGTTCGCAACAATTTGTAAGCGTGTATTCTTAAAAAAGCTCACGTTCGTCACCAGCTAAATCTGGTATGAATTTCAGCCTAAATTGTTACAAAGCATATTAAACAGCAGCTTAAGTATACAATTTATTCGGCGAAACATTATTGATTCTGTTGATATGATCACGTTATACCCAATGTGCGCATTATCAAACAGACAAAGGGAATCAACGAGATGAAAACGCCCCTGGTTACCCGGGAAGGGTATGAAAAACTCAAACAAGAGCTTAATTATCTCTGGCGTGAAGAACGCCCGGAGGTCACAAAAAAGGTGACCTGGGCCGCAAGTCTGGGCGACCGCAGCGAAAATGCTGACTATCAGTATAATAAAAAGCGCCTGCGTGAAATCGACCGTCGCGTGCGCTATCTCACTAAATGCATGGAAAATCTCAAAATCGTCGATTACTCCCCGCAGCAGGAAGGCAAAGTCTTTTTTGGCGCGTGGGTGGAGATTGAAAACGACGATGGCGTGACTCACCGTTTCCGTATTGTCGGCTACGATGAAATTTTTGGCCGTAAAGATTACATCTCTATCGATTCCCCGATGGCTCGCGCATTGCTGAAAAAAGAGGTGGGCGATTTGGCGGTGGTGAATACCCCTGCCGGGGAAGCGAGCTGGTATGTTAATGCTATCGAGTACGTGAAACCGTAAGGAAGAGTCTTAACCTCCTGCCGATGGCTGGCATTTTTGCCAGCCAGTCCGTATAACTATCCCCTGATTTTTGATCCGAAAAGATGAACTCAAACCATGATGAATGATTCGTTCTGCCGCATTATTGCGGGTGAAATTCAGGCGCGCCCGGAACAGGTTGACGCTGCCGTTCGCCTGCTTGACGAAGGGAATACCGTGCCGTTTATCGCACGTTATCGTAAGGAAATCACCGGCGGTCTGGATGACACGCAGCTGCGTAATCTGGAAACGCGTCTGAGCTATCTGCGCGAGCTGGAAGAGAGACGTCAGGCGATCCTCAAGTCCATTTCCGAGCAAGGCAAACTCACCGATGATCTGGCGAATGCCATCAACGCCACCCTAAGCAAAACCGAACTCGAAGACCTCTACCTGCCCTACAAACCTAAACGCCGCACCCGTGGGCAAATCGCCATTGAAGCAGGGCTTGAGCCGTTGGCCGATCTGCTGTGGAGCGATCCGTCACACACGCCAGAAGTCGCCGCTGCACAATATATTGATGCCGATAAAGGCGTGGCAGATACCAAAGCCGCGCTGGACGGCGCGCGCTATATCCTGATGGAACGGTTTGCCGAAGATGCCGCGCTGCTGGCGAAAGTGCGTGATTATCTGTGGAAGAACGCGCATTTGGTCTCAACCGTGGTGAATGGTAAAGAAGAGGAAGGGGCGAAATTCCGCGACTATTTCAATCATCACGAACCGCTGTCCACGGTGCCTTCTCACCGCGCGCTGGCGATGTTCCGTGGTCGTAACGAAGGCATACTTCAGCTTTCGCTGAATGCCGATCCGCAGTTCGAAGAGCCGCCAAAAGAGAGCTATTGCGAGCAAATCATCATGGATCACCTTGGCCTGCGCCTGAACAATGCCCCGGCGGATAGCTGGCGCAAAGGTGTGGTGAGCTGGACGTGGCGCATCAAGGTGTTGATGCATCTGGAAACTGAACTGATGGGCACCGTGCGCGAACGCGCGGAAGATGAAGCAATCAACGTCTTTGCCCGTAACCTGCACGATCTGCTGATGGCGGCCCCAGCCGGACTGCGTGCAACGATGGGCCTCGATCCGGGTCTGCGTACCGGGGTAAAAGTAGCGGTGGTCGATGCAACTGGCAAACTGGTGGCGACCGATACCATTTATCCACATACCGGACAAGCCGCAAAAGCAGCGATGACCGTTGCTGCCCTGTGTGAAAAGCATAACGTTGAACTGGTGGCGATCGGCAACGGTACAGCTTCCCGCGAAACCGAGCGTTTCTATCTCGACGTGCAGAAGCAGTTCCCGAAAGTGACCGCGCAGAAAGTGATCGTCAGCGAAGCTGGCGCGTCGGTTTACTCGGCTTCCGAGCTGGCAGCACAGGAGTTCCCGGATCTCGACGTTTCGCTGCGTGGCGCGGTGTCTATCGCCCGCCGTTTGCAGGATCCGCTGGCGGAGCTGGTGAAAATCGATCCGAAATCTATCGGCGTAGGTCAGTATCAGCATGACGTCAGCCAGACGCAACTGGCCCGCAAACTGGACGCAGTAGTAGAAGACTGCGTAAACGCCGTTGGCGTCGATCTCAACACCGCTTCTGTTCCGCTGTTAACTCGCGTGGCGGGCCTGACGCGCATGATGGCGCAAAACATCGTTGCCTGGCGCGATGAGAACGGTCAGTTCCAGAACCGTCAGCAACTGCTGAAAGTGAGCCGTCTGGGGCCGAAAGCCTTCGAGCAGTGCGCGGGCTTCTTGCGCATTAACCATGGTGATAACCCGCTGGACGCGTCTACCGTCCACCCGGAAGCCTATCCGGTGGTGGAACGCATTCTGGCAGCAACACAGCAGGCACTGAAAGATCTGATGGGTAACAGCAGCGAGTTGCGTAACCTGAAAGCGTCTGACTTTACTGATGAAAAATTCGGTGTACCGACGGTAACTGACATCATCAAAGAGCTGGAAAAACCGGGTCGCGATCCGCGTCCGGAATTTAAAACCGCTCAGTTTGCCGATGGCGTCGAAACGATGAACGACCTGCAACCGGGTATGATCCTCGAAGGTGCGGTGACCAACGTCACCAACTTTGGCGCGTTTGTCGATATTGGCGTGCATCAGGACGGCCTGGTTCACATCTCTTCATTGTCGAACAAGTTTGTGGAAGATCCGCATACCGTGGTGAAAGCGGGCGATATTGTGAAGGTGAAAGTGCTGGAAGTGGATCTTCAGCGCAAACGTATCTCCCTGACTATGCGTCTGGACGAGCAGCCTGGCGAAACCAACGCTCGTCGCGGCGGCGGTAATGAACGTCCGCAGAACAACCGCCCGGCAGCCAAACCGCGTGGGCGTGAAGCGCAGCCTGCCGGTAATAGCGCGATGATGGATGCGCTGGCGGCGGCAATGGGCAAAAAACGTTAAACGCCCGGACTGGCCCCTAAACCTGCGCGATTAGGCGTTCACGCCACATCTGGCAACGAACGCCTTGCCTGACATAAAAGTGCCGGAGAATATCTCCGGCCTTTTTATTCCACAAGCAAACTCATAATATATCCCGTTAATATTTATCACTTCATTAACAACTGAAACCTTAATTAAACATTAACCAGCCCTAATAATTCGTCATGCGAATTATATTTTCGCTGCGATATAACCTTGAGCCATATCAACATTGAGTCAGATTATTATTCAAACCAACATTCACACACATTTTAAGTATTGCTGATAGAAACCATTCTCATTATCATTGTACTGTTGATTATTTAATCTCTCCTTCGTTGGCAAATCATCTGGTCTCATGTCGCTGTCAAACGCCCCATGAGGTAGTTATCCAGTTAATGAGAAACAAGTAGGCACCTATGCAATACACTCCAGATACTGCGTGGAAAATTACTGGCTTTTCCCGTGAAATCAGCCCGGCATATCGCCAAAAACTGCTTTCTCTTGGCATGTTACCTGGCTCCTCTTTTAATGTGGTGCGCGTCGCTCCACTCGGCGACCCCATTCATATCGAAACCCGTCGTGTGAGCCTGGTATTACGCAAAAAAGATCTGGCCTTATTAGAAGTGGAAGCGGTTTCCTGTTAATACGGTGATAACAACAATGAAAAAATTAACCATTGGCTTAATTGGTAATCCAAATTCTGGCAAGACAACCTTATTTAACCAGCTCACTGGCGCACGTCAGCGTGTAGGTAACTGGGCTGGCGTTACCGTCGAACGTAAAGAAGGGCAATTCTCCACCACCGATCATCAGGTCACCCTGGTGGACCTGCCTGGCACCTATTCTCTGACCACCATCTCATCGCAGACCTCGCTCGATGAGCAAATCGCCTGTCACTATATTCTGAGTGGCGACGCCGACCTGCTGATTAACGTGGTGGATGCGTCTAACCTTGAGCGTAACCTGTACCTGACGCTGCAACTGCTGGAACTCGGCATTCCCTGCATCGTGGCACTGAACATGCTCGACATTGCCGAGAAGCAAAATATTCGCATTGAAATTGATGCTCTGTCGGCGCGTCTTGGCTGCCCGGTGATCCCGCTGGTTTCAACCCGTGGTCGCGGTATTGAAGCGCTCAAGCTGGCGATTGATCGCTATAAAGCTAACGAAAATGTGGAACTGGTGCATTACGCTCAGCCGCTGCTCAACGAAGCAGATTCACTGGCAAAAGTGATGCCTTCCGACATCCCGCTGAAACAACGTCGCTGGCTGGGCCTGCAAATGCTGGAAGGCGATATCTACAGCCGCGCCTACGCCGGTGAAGCGTCGCAGCATCTGGATGCCGCCCTCGCCCGTCTGTGTAATGAGATGGACGATCCGGCGCTGCACATTGCCGATGCGCGTTACCAGTGCATTGCTGCCATCTGTGATGTGGTAAGCAACACCCTGACGGCAGAACCCAGCCGTTTCACCACTGCGGTAGATAAAATCGTGCTCAACCGTTTCCTCGGTCTGCCGATTTTCCTCTTTGTGATGTACCTGATGTTCTTGCTGGCTATCAACATCGGCGGGGCGTTACAGCCGCTGTTTGACGTCGGCTCCGTGGCGCTGTTTGTGCATGGTATTCAGTGGATTGGCTACACGCTCCACTTCCCGGACTGGCTGACTATCTTCCTCGCCCAGGGCCTGGGTGGCGGTATTAACACCGTGCTGCCACTGGTGCCGCAGATCGGCATGATGTACCTGTTCCTCTCCTTCCTCGAGGACTCCGGATATATGGCGCGTGCGGCGTTTGTGATGGACCGTCTGATGCAGGCGCTGGGCTTGCCGGGGAAATCCTTTGTACCGCTGATCGTTGGTTTCGGTTGTAACGTACCGTCGGTAATGGGCGCACGTACGCTTGATGCACCGCGTGAACGTCTGATGACCATCATGATGGCACCGTTTATGTCCTGCGGCGCGCGTCTGGCTATCTTCGCCGTATTCGCGGCTGCTTTCTTCGGGCAGAACGGTGCGCTGGCGGTCTTCTCGCTGTATATGCTGGGTATCGTGATGGCGGTGCTAACTGGCCTGATGCTCAAGTACACCATCATGCGCGGTGAAGCGACGCCGTTTGTCATGGAGCTGCCGGTCTACCATGTACCACACGTTAAAAGCCTGATTATCCAGACCTGGCAGCGTCTGAAAGGCTTCGTTCTGCGTGCTGGTAAAGTGATCATCATCGTCAGCATTTTCCTGAGCGCTTTCAACAGCTTCTCGCTGAGCGGGAAAATCGTCGATAACATCAACGACTCGGCGCTGGCGTCCGTCAGCCGGGTGATCACCCCGGTCTTCAAGCCAATTGGTGTGCATGAAGATAACTGGCAGGCAACGGTTGGCCTGTTTACAGGTGCCATGGCGAAAGAAGTGGTAGTGGGTACGCTCAACACCCTCTACACCGCAGAAAATATTCAGGACGAAGAGTTCAATCCGGCAGAGTTTAACCTCGGTGAAGAGCTGTTCAGTGCGGTAGATGAAACCTGGCAGAGCCTGAAAGACACCTTCAGCCTTAGCGTACTGATGAACCCCATTGAAGCCAGCAAAGGCGACGGCGAAATGGGTACCGGGGCGATGGGCGTGATGGATCAGAAATTCGGTAGCGCAGCAGCAGCTTACAGCTACCTGATTTTCGTCCTGCTGTATGTACCATGTATCTCGGTGATGGGAGCCATCGCCCGTGAATCAAGCCGTGGCTGGATGGGCTTCTCCATCCTGTGGGGGCTGAATATCGCTTACTCGCTGGCAACATTGTTCTATCAGGTCGCCAGCTACAGTCAGCACCCAACTTACAGCCTGGTGTGCATTCTGGCGGTTATCCTGTTTAACATTGTGGTTATCGGTTTGCTGCGTCGCGCGCGTAGCCGGGTGGATATCGAACTGCTGGCAACCCGCAAGTCGGTAAGCAGTTGCTGCGCAGCCAGCACCACCGGTGATTGCCATTAATGGCTTCACTTATTCAGGTGCGTGATTTGCTGGCGTTACGGGGCCGTATGGAAGCGGCCCAGATAAGCCAGACATTGAACACTCCGCAGCCAATGATTAACGCCATGCTGCAACAGCTGGAAAGCATGGGCAAAGCCGTGCGGATTCAGGAAGAACCTGACGGCTGCCTCTCTGGCAGTTGTAAAAGCTGCCCGGAAGGCAAAGCCTGTCTGCGCGAGTGGTGGGCGCTGCGTTAACCATACTCCATCGCCTGTTTTGAAAAGCCCGGTATGCGTTTGCATCCGGGCTTTTTTGCGTGCGGCTTTCCATAAAAATGCAATTCTTGCAGCGCGACGTAAGTTCCTCTGAAAGCGTCTCGCAGGGATGAAAACTGGCTAATGCACAGGTGTGGAGTGGCGCGTAGAGTCGCGGCATTCAAACAACAGGTGAAGGAACGCCATGAGCAAAAAGCAGAGTTCCACCCCACACGATGCGCTGTTCAAACTCTTTTTACGCCAACCGGAGACGGCACGCGATTTTCTTGCGTTTCATTTACCGGCACCCATTCACGCGCTCTGTGATATGAAAACCCTCAAGCTGGAGTCGAGCAGCTTTATTGATGACGATCTGCGTGAAAGCTATTCCGATGTGCTGTGGTCGGTGAAAACGGAACAAGGACCAGGATACATCTATTGTCTGATTGAACATCAAAGCACCTCAAACAAACTGATCGCATTTCGCATGATGCGTTACGCTATTGCCGCAATGCAAAATCACCTGGATGCCGGATACAAAACCTTGCCGATGGTGGTGCCATTGTTGTTTTACCACGGTATTGAAAGCCCCTATCCCTATTCGCTGTGTTGGCTGGATTGTTTCGCCGATCCCAACCTGGCAAGGCAGCTTTATGCCTCCGCATTTCCGCTGATTGATGTCACCGTCATGCCTGATGATGAAATCATGCAGCACCGACGTATGGCGCTGCTGGAGTTAATTCAAAAACATATTCGTCAACGCGATCTGATGGGACTGGTAGAGCAAATGGCCTGCTTATTAAGTAGTGGATACGCTAATGACAGACAAATCAAAGGGCTGTTTAATTACATACTGCAAACTGGCGATGCGGTACGTTTTAACGATTTTATCGACGGTGTGGCCGAACGTTCACCGAAACACAAGGAGAGCTTAATGACTATTGCGGAAAGATTGCGGCAAGAGGGGGAACAATCCAAAGCCTTGCATATAGCAAAAATAATGCTTGAATCCGGAGTCCCTCTTGCGGACATCATGCGTTTTACCGGGGTGTCAGAAGAAGAGTTGGCTGCGGCGAGTCAGTAAAGTTCTGTCTCGCCATTTCAAAAGCCACCTACACCCTCTGCTTCAACGCCACCAGCATGCGACAAAACTCGGCCGGATGCGAAATAAACGGCGCATGGGCCGCTTTGGCGAAGATGTATGATTCGCTGTGAGGCCAAAGTTTATCCAGCATCGGCACCACTTTGCGCGGCACCAGACCGTCGAGATAGCCATACAATCGCAAAAACGGCATGGACACGTTTTGCAGCGGCTGACGGAGATCGACCGTTTTCAGGATTTCCAGCCCGCCATTAAGCACGTCAACCTCCGGCATCGGTAACGCCAGAACGGTTTTCTTCAACGCCCGCGCATCCTGGCGCGCCGTTTCAGTACCCATGGTTTGTAACGCCAGGAACCGCTCCACTGTACGCTGAAAATCATCACTGAGTTGCTGCTGAAATCCCGCCAGCACGTCCGGTTTTATCCCCGGCCACTCGTCACGAGCACTAAAACAAGGTGACGACGCCACGGTGACCAGCGCCTGAACACGCTCGGGATGGGTTAACGCAATCTGGCTTGCCACCAGCCCGCCCAGACTCCAGCCTAACCAAATGGCTTTATCAGGTGCCTGTCGCAGCACGGCTTCGGCCATATCAGCAAGTGACATCGCACCAAATCCCCGGCTACGCCCGAAGCCGGGCAGGTCAACAAGGTGCAGCGTAAAATGCGAGCTCAGTTCCTCGTCAATGCAACGCCACACTTCGGCATTCAGTCCCCATCCGTGCAGCAGCACAAGATGAACATTCCCCTGACCTTTGGTCTGCCACCAGATGTTATTCATCCGTTATTGTTCTCTTTTGACTTACAAGGATGAACATATGCTAACAGTACCGGGATTATGCTGGCTATGCCGAATGCCGCTGGCGTTAGGTCATTGGGGGATTTGTTCGGTCTGCTCACGCGCCGCCCGTACCGATAAAACGTTATGCCCACAATGTGGATTACCCGCTACACACGCCCATCTTCCCTGCGGCCGCTGCCTGCAAAAACCACCGCCCTGGCAAAGACTGGTCACGGTTGCCGACTATGCGCCGCCGTTAAGTCCGCTCATCCACCAGCTTAAGTTTTCCCGGCGTTGCGAAATCGCCAGCGCCCTGTCACGTCTGTTACTATTGGAAGTCTTACACGCTCGTCGCGCCACCGGTTTGCAATTGCCGGATCGCATTATCAGCGTTCCGTTATGGCAGCGGCGTCACTGGCGTCGGGGATTTAGTCAGAGCGATTTGCTGTGTCAGCCGTTATCACGCTGGTTGCACTGCCGATGGGATAGCGAAGCCGTTACACGAACACGGGCCGCTGCGACCCAGCATTTTCTCAGTGCCCGGCTGCGCAAGCGCAACCTGAAAAATGCCTTTCGCCTTGAATTGCCTGTGCAAGGTCGCCATATGGTGATTGTGGATGATGTCGTTACCACCGGAAGTACCGTCGCAGAGATTGCGCAGTTGCTTTTACGCAATGGTGCGGCGACTGTCCAGGTCTGGTGCCTTTGTCGAACCTTGTAGAGCCTCGATGATGGGCGTATTATAACCAACTAAAATAGTCAACTATTAGGCCATTACTATGATCCGTATTTCCGATGCTGCACAAGCGCACTTTGCCAAACTGCTGGCAAATCAGGAAGAAGGGACACAAATCCGCGTATTTGTGATTAACCCTGGCACGCCAAACGCTGAATGCGGCGTTTCTTATTGTCCGCCGGATGCTGTGGAAGCCACCGACACTGCCCTGAAATTTGACCTGCTGACCGCGTATGTCGATGAGTTAAGCGCTCCTTACCTGAAGATGCAGAGATCGATTTTGTTACCGACCAGTTGGGTTCTCAGCTAACACTGAAAGCACCTAACGCAAAAATGCGTAAAGTGGCAGACGATGCACCGCTGATGGAGCGCGTGGAGTATATGCTACAGTCGCAGATCAACCCACAGCTTGCTGGTCACGGTGGTCGCGTGTCGCTGATGGAAATCACCGAAGACGGTTACGCCATTCTGCAATTTGGCGGCGGCTGTAACGGTTGTTCCATGGTCGATGTGACGCTGAAAGAAGGGATCGAGAAGCAGCTGCTAAACGAATTCCCGGAGCTGAAAGGCGTGCGCGATCTCACCGAACACCAGCGCGGCGAACACTCCTACTACTAAGTTATCCCCTCTTTTTGTAGATTGCCCGATGCGACGCTAAAGCGTCATTTCGGGCCTACGTTGAACATGTGCCAGACGTTGGCGCTGCATTGCTTTGGCAAATCCCTCCCTTCGTTTCCCCGCGATAATATGACCAACCTCTCATAATTTAAATTTACCCCGCTCTGGTGATTCTCAAACGCCAGATGTTACCCGTATCATTCACATGGGTACCAAACATACTCCTGACATCTGACTACAATAATTAGTTTTAGTGGGTATCAGTCGTGGTGCCGCAATATCTCTGTTCCCGATTGGGATAATTAGAGTTTGTCGTCAGAAAATTGACGTTACCCATAACAAATGAAAGGCCAGGTAAATCATGCCATTAGTCATTGTTGCTATCGGTGTAATCTTGTTGTTGCTCCTGATGATCCGCTTCAAAATGAACGGCTTCATCGCTCTCGTCCTCGTGGCGCTTGCTGTTGGATTAATGCAAGGGATGCCGCTGGATAAAGTTATTGGCTCCATCAAAGCCGGTGTCGGCGGAACGCTCGGTAGCCTTGCCCTGATCATGGGTTTTGGCGCAATGCTGGGCAAAATGCTGGCAGACTGCGGTGGCGCACAACGTATCGCCACCACGCTGATTGCTAAATTTGGTAAAAAACACATCCAGTGGGCGGTGGTACTGACCGGTTTTACCGTTGGTTTTGCCCTGTTCTATGAAGTGGGTTTCGTGCTGATGCTGCCGCTGGTGTTTACCATCGCGGCTTCCGCGAATATTCCACTGCTGTATGTTGGTGTACCAATGGCGGCTGCACTGTCTGTGACCCACGGCTTCCTGCCACCGCATCCGGGTCCGACTGCGATTGCCACCATTTTCAATGCCGATATGGGTAAAACTCTGCTGTATGGGACTATTCTGGCAATTCCGACCGTGATTCTCGCCGGTCCGGTTTACGCTCGCGTGTTGAAAGGTATCGATAAGCCGATCCCGGAAGGTCTGTACAGCGCGAAAACCTTCAGCGAAGAAGAGATGCCGAGCTTTGGCGTCAGCGTCTGGACCTCTCTGGTGCCGGTAGTGCTGATGGCGATGCGTGCGATTGCCGAAATGATCCTGCCGAAAGGTCACGCTTTCCTGCCGGTAGCGGAGTTCCTCGGTGACCCGGTAATGGCTACGCTGATTGCCGTACTGATTGCGATGTTCACCTTTGGTCTGAACCGTGGTCGTTCAATGGATCAAATTAACGACACGCTGGTTTCTTCCATCAAAATCATTGCGATGATGCTGTTGATTATCGGTGGTGGCGGTGCGTTCAAGCAGGTGCTGGTAGACAGCGGCGTGGATAAATACATTGCTTCCATGATGCACGAAACCAACATTTCTCCGCTGCTGATGGCCTGGTCGATTGCTGCCGTACTGCGTATCGCGCTGGGTTCCGCAACCGTTGCGGCAATCACTGCGGGTGGTATCGCGGCACCGCTGATTGCAACGACGGGTGTTAGCCCGGAGCTGATGGTTATTGCGGTTGGTTCCGGTAGTGTGATTTTCTCTCACGTGAACGATCCGGGCTTCTGGTTGTTCAAAGAGTACTTTAACCTGACTATCGGCGAGACCATCAAATCCTGGTCGATGCTGGAAACCATTATCTCGGTGTGCGGTCTGGTAGGCTGTCTGCTGCTGAATATGGTGATTTGATAACACTGACTGCCGGATGCATCGCATCCGGCATCAACCGCACCCTACTACTTCTTCGCTGCCGCTCTGCGCCGTCTGTCCAAATCCTTCAGCAACTTGTTCACGCCATCATCGGCAAACATCGCCTCAAGCGTTGCGGAGAGCTTGCGCCGCCAGTTTTATACTGGTAACTGGTGCCGGGAATATTTACCGGATCCGCCATATCCAGCCAGTCTTCTGGCTGTAGTCCTAACAGGGCGCTGTTGCTATCGGCGATGTAGCGCTGTAAGCCACGATTCAGCGTCGGCGTCATCGACATCAACGATGCCTTATGCCCGGCACGTTTTGGCAGACAACCATATTTATGCAGAGCATCCAGTAGTCCTTGCTTCGCCAGTTCGCGATCCTGATACAGACCGCGCAGTACCACTTCATCCGGATACAACCCCAGCGTTTTGCCCAGCGTTAGATCCCCGCTCTCCCAGTAGCCGCGTAGCGTAGGCAGGTCGTGTGTCGCCGCAACCGCCATCGACTGCTCTGGGTACGCTTTCGGCGCGCGGAATGTCTTCTCGTGGTCGTTTTCGAAATAGAGCACTTTGTAGGAGTACACACCGCTGCTGCGCAGCTTACCGACAATCTCTACCGGTACGGTACCGAGATCTTCACCAATCACCATACAGCGATGACGCTTACTTTCGAGTGCCAGAATCGAGAGCAGATCATCCACCGGATAGTGAACATATGCCCCCTGATCTGCCGTCTCGCCATACGGTATCCACCACAAACGCAGCATCGACATCACATGGTCAATTCGTAATGCGCCGCAGTTTTGCATATTGGCACGCAACAGCTCGATAAACGGTTCATAGGCACGCGCGGTGATGATATGCGGGTCCATTGGCGGCAATCCCCAGTTCTGCCCCAACGGGCCGAGGATATCCGGCGGCGCGCCAACCGACGCTTTCAGGCAATACAGTTCACGGTCGCACCAGGTTTCTGCCCCACCTTCTGCTACACCAACGGCCAGATCACGATACAAGCCAATCGGCATTTCATAGTCCTGGCTTATCTCCCAGCAGGCGGCAAACTGGCTGTAAGCCAGCCACTGCAACCAGAGATAAAAATCGACGTCATCACGATGTTCTTCGCAGAACTGGCGCACTTCTGGTGAATCCACGTTCTGATACATCTCTGGCCATGCAGGCCAGCCCCAGCGCATTTCGTCCTCTTTCACTTGCTGGGCATGTAGTGCGTCAAACGCCGCCTGCCAGAACAGGCTGTCGCCTTGCTCTGCAACAAACTGGCGAAACGCGGCCATCTGTTCATCATCACGTTGCGCGAAACCTTTCCACGCCATTCGTAATGCTGTCATTTTTAGGGCGGTAACCGTGGAGTAATCGACCCAGTCGGCATCCCGCGCCTGTTGCAGCGTCTGTTGCATGGTCGGCAACTTCCACCAGGCCTGAGCCTCTTCGCTAAGATGGAAATCTTCAACGGCGTTAACGTCGATATAAATCACATTCAGCCAACGGCGAGAAGACGGGCTATACGGGCTGGCACTTTCCGGATTTGCCGGATAGAGCGCATGAATCGGGTTCAGACCGATGAACGACCCGCCACGTTTTGCCACATCCACCAGCATCGCTTTGAGATCGCCAAAATCCCCAATACCCCAGTTTTTTTCCGATCGCAGTGTATAAAGCTGAACGCAGGCACCCCACAGCTTTTGTTTGTTCAGCAACGCCTGCGGTTCGTAACAGCGTTTCGGGGCGACAATCACCCGGCAATGCGCGCGCTGGTCGTCCTGGGTGACTGTCAGCGTGTGATAACCTTCCGGCAGCTTCGTCGGTAGATTGAACGCTTTGCCCCCCGTTACATGGCCTTTGTACTGCGTTCCTTCTTCGGTGGTCAGCAGCCAGCTATATTCGCCGCTGCCCTCCACCGCCATCGGCATTTTTTTGCCGCTGGTATAGACCATGACATTCGGGACTGGCGTTACCGCCACTTTCGTGGCGGTACGTTGATGCATCGCGTCAAGCAAACGCCGTTTGGTTTCGGCGCTAATCGACTGCGGTTTACCGTGGGCATTGATGTAATTGGGGCTGATCCCCGCCGCCAGCGCGGCATTATCCAGACGTTTGCTTTCCATCGAGCTTCCTTAGCGTTTTGCCTGCCAGATACGAGCCTGATAATCGCGAATAGAGCGATCCGAGCTAAACATACCGCAGCGGGCGGTATTGAGGATCGCCGCGCGAGTCCAGGCCTCCTGGTCGCGGTACAGCACATCCACCTGCTTTTGTGCCTCTACATAAGCGGCGAAATCCGCCATCACCAGATACGGATCGCCGCCCTGTTTGCCGATACTGTGCAGCATCTGATCGAAGGCATGCTTATCGCCGTCGCTGTATTTACCGCTTTCCAGCTCTTTCAATACTGCGTCCAGCACCTTATCTTTCTTCCGCCATTTCACCGGGTCGTAGCCTTTGGCCAGAATTGCCTTCACTTGTTCCACGGTATGACCAAAAATAAAGATATTTTCTTCACCAACTTTCTCAGCGATTTCAACGTTCGCACCATCCAGCGTACCGACAGTAAGCGCACCATTGAGCGCCAGTTTCATATTGCCGGTACCGGAAGCTTCTTTACCTGCCGTCGAAATTTGTTCGGAGATATCCGCCGCCGGGATCAGTTTTTCCGCCGCCGAAACACAATAATCCGGCAGGAACACCACCTTCAATTTGTCGCCAACCTGCGGATCGTTGTTGATCACGTCAGCCACTTTGTTGATCGCAAAGATAATGTTCTTCGCCAGGTAGTAGCCCGGTGCCGCTTTCGCGCCAAAGAGGAAAACGCGCGGTACGCGATCAGCCTGCGGGTTTTCACGAATTTCTTTGTACAACGCCAGAATATGCAGCAGATTCAGGTGCTGGCGTTTGTACTCATGCAGACGTTTGATCTGAATATCGAAAATCGCCTGTGGATTGATCTCAATACCGGTACGAACTTTCACAAACTCTGCCAGACGGACTTTATTCGCCTGCTTGATCTCGCGATATTGCTGACGGAATTTCGCATCATCAGCGAATTTTTCCAGATTGATCAGTTGATCGAGATCGTTAGCCCACTCTTTTTTCAGTGATTTATCCAACAGAGCCGCCAGTGCCGGGTTGCACTGTTTGATCCAGCGACGTGGGGTAATACCGTTGGTGACGTTATGGAATTTGTTCGGCCATAGCTGGTGATATTCCGGGAACAGATCTTTCACCACCAGATCCGAGTGCAGCGCCGCAACACCGTTTACCGCGAAACCGCCAACCACACACAGGTTCGCCATATGCACTTGTTTGTCGTGCACCACCGCCAGTTTGGCCCACACTTTTTCATCGCCCGGCCAGGTTTTCTCCACCAGCGTTTTAAAGCGTGTATTAATTTCGTTAATAATCTGCATGTGGCGCGGCAGTAAGCCTTTCACCAGTTTCACATCCCAGCGTTCCAGCGCTTCTGGCATCAGGGTATGGTTGGTGTAAGCGAAAGTTTTACTGGTGATAGCCCAGGCGTCATCCCAGCTCATCTGGTGCTCATCGATCAGCACGCGCAGCAGTTCTGGAATCGCGATAGTTGGGTGGGTATCGTTCAGCTGAATAACTTCGTAATCCGCCAGTTCGTGCAATTTACGCCCCGCCAGATGATGGCGACGCAAAATATCCGCTACCGAACAGGCACACTGGAAGTATTGCTGCATCAGGCGCAGCTTTTTACCGGCAGTATGGTTGTCGTTTGGATAGAGAACTTTGGTCAGTTTTTCCGCGTTGATGCCCTGCTGTTCGGCACGCAGGAAATCACCATCGTTAAATTTAGTCAGATCAAACGGATGCGCATGCGTCGCCTGCCACAGACGCAGTGGCTGCGCCACGCCATTACGATAGCCGACAACGGGGAGATCCCACGCTTGACCAGTAATGGTAAATTCCGGCTCCCAGCGTCCGTCTTTCGTCACTTTACCGCCAATCCCTACCTGCACATCCAGTGCTTCATTGTGGCGGAACCACGGATAGTTACCACGATGCCAGTCATCCGGCGCTTCAACCTGTTTGCCATCGACAAATGACTGGCGGAACAAGCCATATTGATAATTAAGGCCGTAGCCAGTAGCTGACTGCCCGACAGTTGCCATTGAGTCGAGGAAGCACGCCGCCAGACGTCCCAGACCACCGTTACCCAGCGCCGGGTCGATCTCTTCTTCCAGCAAGTCAGTCAGGTTGATGTCATAAGCCTTCAACGAATCCTGTACATCCTGATACCAGCCGAGATTCAACAGATTGTTGCCCGTCAGGCGACCAATCAAAAACTCCATTGAGATGTAGTTAACATGCCGCTGATTCGCCACCGGTTTGGCAAATTGCTGAGCACGCAGCATTTCGGCCAGTGCTTCGCTCACTGCCAGCCACCACTGACGAGGGGTCATTTCAGCCGCAGAATTTAAGCCATAACGCTGCCACTGACGTGAAAGCGCTTCCTGAAATTGCTTATCGTTAAAAATAGGTTGTGACATAGGAGTTCCACTTTTCTTAGATTTTCAACACAACGTTATCGCTAGTTTGCCAGGCTCGATGTTGACCTTCCTCATCCTGCGGGGGATTAGGCAGGGAGGAGTTGCGGGGATGAGCAAGGAAATGTGATCTCGACCACTTAAAGCTAGTGCAAACCACAGGATTAGCAGCAAATCAATGCCATACAGCGCAGAAAATCTGTATCTAAGTGCAAAAAATGGCCGTTGCGTATTTTCAAAAAGCGGAAGGTAACTCTATAAATTAAGTAAAGGAGTGAAACAGTTTCATAAGTAAAATATCAAGTGTGCTCCATCTCATTCTTAATAGATTTATTAAGATCATCTTTTTAGATGGCACTTTCATCAGGGATAAAGAAGAAACCCTTGCTTAAATGAAACTGATGAACATAAGGAAAATACCGTACAACCCAGTATTCACGCTGGATCAGCGTCGTTTTAGGTGAGTCATTAATAAAGATTTGGAATTGTGACAGAGTGCAAATTCAGACACATAAAAAAACGTCATCGCTTGCATTAGAAAGGTTTCTGGCCGACCTTATAACCATTAATTACGAAGCGCAAAAAAAATAATATTTCCTCATATTCCACAGTGAAGTGATTAACTATGCTGATTCCGTCAAAATTAAGTCGTCCGGTTCGACTCGACCATACCGTGGTTCGTGAGCGCCTGCTGGCTAAACTTTCCGGCGCGAACAACTTCCGGCTGGCGCTGATCACAAGTCCTGCGGGCTACGGAAAGACCACGCTCATTTCCCAGTGGGCGGCAGGCAAAAACGATATCGGCTGGTACTCGCTGGATGAAGGTGATAACCAGCAAGAGCGTTTCGCCAGCTATCTCATTGCCGCCGTGCAGCAGGCAACCAACGGTCACTGTGCGATATGTGAGACAATGGCGCAAAAACGGCAATATGCCAGCCTGACGTCACTCTTCGCCCAGCTTTTCATTGAGCTGGCGGAATGGCATAGCCCACTTTATCTGGTCATCGATGACTATCATCTGATCACTAATCCAGTGATCCACGAGTCAATGCGCTTCTTTATTCGCCATCAACCAGAAAATCTCACCCTGGTGGTGTTGTCACGCAACCTTCCGCAACTGGGCATTGCCAATCTGCGTGTTCGTGACCAACTGCTGGAAATTGGCAGTCAGCAACTGGCATTTACCCATCAGGAAGCGAAGCAGTTTTTTGATTGCCGTCTGTCATCGCCGATTGAAGCCGCAGAAAGCAGTCGGATTTGTGATGACGTTTCCGGTTGGGCGACGGCACTGCAGCTAATCGCCCTCTCCGCCCGGCAGAATACCCACTCAGCCCATAAGTCGGCACGCCGCCTGGCGGGAATCAATGCCAGCCATCTTTCGGATTATCTGGTCGATGAGGTTTTGGATAACGTCGATCTCGCAACGCGCCATTTTCTGTTGAAAAGCGCCATTTTGCGCTCAATGAACGATGCACTCATCAACCGTGTGACCGGCGAAGAAAACGGGCAAATGCGCCTCGAAGAGATTGAGCGTCAGGGGCTGTTTTTACAGCGGATGGATGATACCGGCGAGTGGTTTTGCTATCACCCACTGTTTGGTAACTTCCTGCGCCAGCGCTGCCAGTGGGAACTGGCGGCGGAGCTGCCGGAAATCCACCGTGCCGCCGCAGAAAGCTGGATGGCCCAGGGATTCCCCAGCGAAGCGATTCATCATGCGCTGGCGGCAGGCGATGCGCTGATGCTGCGCGATATTCTGCTTAATCACGCGTGGAGTCTGTTCAACCATAGCGAACTGTCGCTGCTGGAAGAGTCGCTTAAGGCCCTGCCGTGGGACAGTTTGCTGGAAAATCCGCAGTTGGTGTTATTGCAGGCGTGGCTGATGCAAAGCCAGCATCGCTACGGCGAAGTTAACACCCTGCTGGCCCGCGCTGAACATGAAATCAAGGACATCAGAGAAGGCACCATGCACGCAGAATTTAACGCTCTGCGCGCCCAGGTGGCTATTAACGATGGTAACCCGGATGAAGCGGAACGGCTGGCAAAACTGGCACTGGAAGAACTGCCTCCGGGCTGGTTCTATAGCCGCATTGTGGCAACCTCGGTGCTGGGTGAAGTGTTGCACTGCAAAGGCGAATTGACCCGCTCACTGGCGTTAATGCAGCAAACCGAACAGATGGCACGCCAGCACGATGTCTGGCACTACGCCTTATGGAGTTTAATCCAGCAAAGTGAAATTCTGTTTGCTCAGGGATTCCTGCAAACCGCGTGGGAAACGCAGGAAAAAGCGTTCCAGCTGATCAACGAGCAGCATCTGGAACAGCTGCCAATGCATGAGTTTCTGGTGCGCATTCGTGCGCAGCTGTTATGGGCCTGGGCGCGGCTGGATGAAGCCGAAGCGTCGGCGCGTAGCGGGATTGAAGTCTTGTCGTCTTATCAGCCACAGCAACAGCTTCAGTGCCTGGCAATGTTGATTCAATGCTCGCTGGCCCGTGGTGATTTAGATAACGCCCGTAGCCAGCTGAACCGTCTGGAAAACCTGCTGGGAAATGGCAAATATCACAGCGACTGGATCTCTAACGCCAACAAAGTCCGGGTGATTTACTGGCAAATGACCGGCGATAAAGCCGCCGCTGCCAACTGGTTGCGTCATACGGCTAAACCGGAGTTTGCGAACAACCACTTCCTGCAAGGTCAATGGCGCAACATTGCCCGCGCACAAATCTTGCTGGGCGAGTTTGAACCTGCGGAAATTGTTCTCGAAGAACTCAATGAAAATGCCCGCAGTCTGCGGTTGATGAGCGATCTCAACCGTAACCTGTTGCTGCTTAATCAACTGTACTGGCAGGCCGGACGTAAAAGTGACGCCCAGCGTGTGTTGCTGGACGCATTAAAACTGGCGAATCGCACCGGATTTATCAGTCATTTTGTCATCGAAGGCGAAGCGATGGCGCAACAACTGCGCCAGTTGATTCAGCTTAATACGCTGCCGGAACTGGAACAGCATCGTGCGCAGCGTATTCTGCGAGAAATCAATCAACATCATCGGCATAAATTCGCCCATTTCGATGAGAATTTCGTTGAACGTCTGCTAAATCATCCGGAAGTGCCAGAACTGATCCGCACCAGCCCGCTGACCCAACGTGAATGGCAGGTCCTGGGGCTGATTTACTCCGGTTACAGCAACGAGCAAATTGCAGGCGAGCTGGAAGTGGCGGCAACCACCATCAAAACGCATATCCGCAATCTGTACCAAAAACTCGGTGTCGCCCACCGTCAGGCCGCGGTACAACACGCGCAGAAACTGCTGAAGATGATGGGATATGGGGTGTGAGTTTAGCCGGATAATACGTCGGATCCGGCTTACATCTTTATATCATTCAATGCTCACCCGCGTTACGCCATCAGCCTCCACCAGACCAAACCGCACTGGCAAGAAACGCTCCACCACCGCGATATTGGTCAGCAGATGGCATGAGGGATGGGCGACCGTAAATTCTCCCGCGCCCGCCAGCGCCATCGGTAGCACCAACTGGTCGGCGAGATATTCCCCCACCGCCGCCGGGCTTGCCAGGTAGCGTTTCACCTCTTTCACCAACTGCGCGGCGACCACCTCGGCGCTGACGCGCTTTTCACCGACGATAAAAAAGCGTTCGGTGATATTTTCACTTTCGACTTCAAGCGAGACGGTATTACCCGGTCCCTGGTCACGCGGCAGGTTATGAATATTCTTCTCATGCAGGGAAAAACTACCCACCAGCGTAGCGATTTCACGCTCAGCGACATGCCTCGGCACGCCAGCTAACAGCACCTCTCCACGCATCTGCACAATGTTCCCGCGCTCGCCAAGTTGCAAAGTGTTAAACGATGCCACGGGCGAGACTTCCGTCGCCACCACCCCGCCTCCGGCAGGATAAAAAACCGTGGCGTAATAATGTGGTTTGCTGATGAATGCCCATTTTCGCCAGCAGCGGCTCCAGCACCCGGCGGATAAAATCCGCAGGCGGTGCCGACGGGTTATCGGTGCCGCCGCTCACTTCAACACGCGAAGGCCCGTCAGCAAACCACAGCGCGGGCAGCACCGTTTGCAGCACCAGCGTGCTGCTTCCGGCGCTACCGATAGCAAAGCGGTAATCGCCGCCGCGCACGGTGCCAGGCCGGAAGACCAGACGCTGCGACCCCAGCTCCGCGCCTTCCACCGTTGCTCGGCAAATTTCCGTCGCCGCCTTAACCGCGGTCAGATGCTGGCGCAACAGCCCCGGTTTCGCCCGCCCGGCACGAATGCCAGTGATGGTAAATGGCTGGCCAGTTATCATCGACAGGCTCAGCGCCGAGCGCAGGATCTGCCCGCCGCCTTCGCCCTGTGCGCCATCCAGCGCAATCATCCTTTTCATCATTTATCCTTTTACACACACCACCTGACGCAGGGTGTAGATAACTTCCACCAGATCGCTTTGTGCCGCCATCACCGCGTCGATATCTTTATACGCCATCGGGATTTCGTCGATCACTTCGGCATCTTTACGGCATTCCACATGCGCGGTGGCACGAATTTGATCTTCCACGCTGAACAGTTTTTTCGCTTTAGTACGGCTCATTACCCGCCCGGCACCGTGGCTGCACGAACAGAACGACTCTACATTTCCCAGCCCACGGACGATAAAGCTTTTCGCTCCCATCGACCCTGGAATAATTCCATATTGACCAGCACGCGCAGACACCGCGCCTTTACGCGTCACGTAGATCTCTTCACCAAAGTGCTGTTCTTTTGCACATAGTTGTGGTGACAGTTGATCTCTTCCATCGCCAGCGTTTGCGGCTGCCTTACCGTTTTCTGCGTAATGCTCTGCAACGCCGTTACCACGTTTTCCATCATCGCATCGCGGTTAAGGCTGGCAAAAAGCTGCGCCCAGGCCACCGCTTTCAGGTAATCGTCAAAGTATTCCGTACCTTCCATAAAGTACGCCAGATCACGCGACGGCAACGTTTCAAGTGTTTCCTGCATCTCTTTTTGCGCCAGATCGATAAAATAAGTTCCGATGGCGTTACCAATTCCGCGTGAACCGGAGTGCAGCATAATCCACACCTGGTCCGACTCATCAAGGCAGATTTCAATAAAGTGGTTACCCGTTCCCAGCGTTCCCAGATGTTTATAGTTGTTAGTGTTAAGGAAACGTGGATATTTTTGCGTTAACCACTGATAACCGGCTTCCAGCTCAGCCCATTTCGCATCGACGTTAACAGGCGGATTTTCCCATGCGCCTTTATCACGTTTACAACGTCCGGTAGTACGCCCGTGCGGCACGGCAGCTTCAATCGCCTGACGCAGCTCCGCCAGGTTTTCCGGCAGGTCTGCCGCCGTTAACGCGGTACGCAGCGCGTTCATTCCACAACCGATATCTACCCCCACCGCCGCCGGAATAATCGCCCCTTTGGTTGGGATCACGCTACCAATGGTGGAACCTTTACCCAGATGTACATCAGGCATTACCGCAATATGTTTGAAAATAAACGGCATCTTCGCCGTATTTATCAGTTGCTGACGCGCATCGTCTTCTACCGGTACGCCTTTGGTCCACATTTTTACCGGGACATTTTCAGTGGTCAGTAATTCGTAATTCATTTTGTTTTTCTCTTTTCGTTGTTTGCTGTCCTGATAATTGCAACCGTCGTGCCAGAAAATTAAATAAGCAGCTTAATTTTTTAATTCATTGTTTTTAATAGATTAAATCTTTACGTCCGTAAACGGAGATTTCCCGCAAAGCCAATTCGCCGATAATGAAATATCGTCTTTTATAAGGATATCTAAGATGCGTAAAACAGTGGCTTTTGGCTTTGTCGGCACCGTACTGGATTATGCCGGGCGCGGCAGTCAGCGCTGGTCGAAATGGCGTCCGTCACTCTGTCTATGCCAGCAAGAATCGTTAGTCATCAATCGACTGGAATTGTTGCACGACGCCCGCTCACGCTCGCTGTTTGAAACGCTTAAACGCGATATCGCCAATGTTTCGCCAGAAACAAAAGTGGTGGGCGTTGAGATTGAACTGCATAACCCGTGGGATTTCGAAGAGGTTTACGCCTGCCTGCATGATTTCGCCCGTGGTTACGCGTTCCAGCCAGAAAAAGAAGACTATTTAATTCACATCACCACCGGTACCCACGTCGCGCAGATTTGCTGGTTTCTGCTGGCAGAAGCGCGTTATCTACCCGCCCGGTTGATACAATCTTCACCACCGCGCAAAAAAAGAACAACCGCGCGGCGCAGGTGAAGTGACGATTATCGATCTCGATTTAAGCCGTTATAACGCCATCGCCAGCCGCTTTGCCGAGGAACGCCAGCAAACCCTCGATTTCCTCAAATCCGGCATTGCCACGCGTAACGCCCACTTCAACCGCATGATTGAGCAGATCGAAAAAGTGGCGATCAAATCCCGCGCACCGATCCTGCTCAACGGCCCAACCGGTGCGGGAAAGTCGTTTCTGGCACGACGCATCTTCGAGTTAAAACAGGCGCGGCATCAGTTTAGCGGCGCGTTTGTGGAGGTGAACTGTGCCACTCTGCGCGGCGATACCGCCATGTCAGCGCTGTTTGGTCATGTGAAAGGCGCGTTTACCGGGGCGCGGGAGTCGCGGGAAGGATTATTACGCAGCGCCAACGGCGGGATGTTATTTCTTGATGAGATTGGCGAACTGGGCGCAGACGAACAGGCAATGCTGCTGAAAGCCATTGAAGAGAAAACCTTTTACCCGTTTGGCAGCGATCGCCAGGTGAGTAGCGATTTTCAGCTTATCGCCGGAACGGTGCGCGATTTGCGCCAACTGGTTGTCGAAGGCAAATTTCGCGAAGACCTGTACGCACGGATTAATCTCTGGACTTTCGCTCTGCCGGGGCTACGCCAGCGCCAAGGAAGATATTGAACCTAACCTGGATTATGAAGTGGAGCGCCACGCCTCACTTACCGGCGACAGCGTGCGTTTTAACACCGAAGCGCGGCGCGCCTGGCTGGCCTTGCAACATCATCTCAGGCGGCATGGCGCGGTAACTTTCGCGAGCTTTCTGCCAGCGTCACGCGAATGGCAACCTTTGCCACTAGCGGACGCATCACTCTGGAAGTGGTTGAAGATGAGATAAACCGTCTGCGCTATAACTGGCAGGAGAGCCGCCCTTCCGTGCTTACACAGCTACTGGGCGCTGAAGCGGAAAACATCGACCTCTTTGATCGACTGCAACTGGAACACGTTATCGCTATCTGCCGTCAGGCAAAGTCGCTTTCCGCTGCCGGACGCCAGCTTTTTGACGTTTCGCGCCAAGGGAAAGCCAGCGTCAACGACGCGGATCGGCTACGCAAATACCTGGCGCGTTTTAATCTGACGTGGGAAGCCGTGCAGGATCAGCACAGCTCCAGTTGAATATGGTGGTCCGTCAGCACCTGCATCACGCTTACTGGCGGCGGGGCGTCGGTGTAGACGGCATCTACCATGCTGATACTGCCCATATTGACCATCGCGTTACGGCCAAATTTCGAGTGATCGACAACCAGCATAACGTGGCGCGAGTTCTCAATAATGGCGCGTTTGGTGCGAACTTCGTGGTAATCGAACTCCAGCAGCGAACCGTCGCTATCGATGCCACTAATCCCCAGAATGCCGAAATCAAGGCGGAACTGGGAGATAAAATCGAGCGTTGCTTCGCCAATGATCCCACCATCGCGGCTGCGTAATTCGCCACCGGCGAGAATGATGCGAAAATCTTCTTTTACCATCAGCGTGTTAGCGACGTTGAGATTGTTGGTCACAATGCGCAAATTGCTGTGATTAAGCAGCGCGTGCGCCACCGCTTCCGGCGTGGTGCCGATATCGATAAACAGCGTCGAGCCATTGGGAATTTGCTCCGCCACTTTGCGGGCGATGCGCTCTTTTTCTTCGGTCTGGGTGGCCTTGCGATCGTGCCACGGCGTATTAACCGAACTGGAAGGCAGCGCCGCACCGCCATGATGGCGCAGGATCAGGTTTTGCTCTGCCAGCTCGTTGAGATCGCGGCGAATAGTCTGCGGGCTAACGGAGAAGTGCTCCACCAGCTCCTCGGTACTGACATAACCCTGCTGTTTAACCAGTTCGATAATACCGTTGTGACGTTGTGTTTGTTTCATTTCTAAATCCCTGGAATTATTTTCGTTTTCGCGCATTGAGCGAATCAACAAAGCCATCGCTAAACCCACGGCTAACCCGGCGATGTGTGCTCCGTTCGCCATCGACATCCCAAACAAATCAAACCATCCGGCGACAATCCAGATCAACGCAAAGATAATTAACCCACGTTGCAGGTAAATGCCACTTTGCGGATCGCGTTCGCCACGTAGCCAGACGTAGCCCATCAGCGCATACACCACGCCAGAAAGCCCGCCAAACCACGGCCCGCTGAATTTTTGCTGCACATAGCCGCTTAACAGGGCGCTGATAAGCGTAATGACAATTAGCTTACCGCTACCGAGGCGTTTTTCCACCGCACCGCCGAGATACCACCACCAGAGCAGGTTAAAGAGGATATGCATCAGCGAGAAGTGCATTAACGCGTGGGTGAAGTAACGCCAGAACTCAAATTTCAGCGTCGGATCGAATGGCCAGGCCAGCCATAACATCACTTCCTGATCGCCGAGAATTTGCATGGCGATAAACACCACCACGCAGGCAATCATCATCACCCAGGTTACCGGACCTGCGCGTTCACGCAAGGCAGCAAAGAAAGGATAACGGCGATAATGCAGGCCACTGTCGGTATGACCGGACTGCCAACTGGCGGCGAGATAACGCGGATCTGCCGGGTTTTCGAGAAAACGCGCCAGCTCCGCCCGCACGCGTTCGGCCTGGGACTCATCCGCCAGCCAGACATCGCTTTGGTTATGTTGTTGAATCGTGAGGATAACACCCTGCGTCGCCATGTAATCAACAAACGCCTGCGCCACTCGGGGATTAGCAAAAGAGGTAATCATCAACATCGTTGCTGTCGCTTATTCCACACAAAAGGGGACAGTATAAAGCGTTACGCGCCGTACGCCACCTCTGCGGGAAACTGGCGCTGCCAGGCTTCAAAGCCGCCATCAATGCTGTAGACCACATCGTAGCCCTGTTGCAGCAGATACTGCGCCGCGCCTTTGCTGCTATTACCGTGGTAACACATCACCATGACTGGCGTATCGAAGTCGTTATCACGCATAAACGCGCCCAATGTGTCGTTGGTTAAATGGAAAGCCTGCGCCGCATGCCCCATTGCGAAACTCTGTGGATCGCGAATATCGACCAGCACCGCCTCTTTTTCCTGCAACTTCTGGTGCGCGTCGGCAACGTTAATACATTCGAACTGATCCATGCGTCTCTCTTTCTTTACAAACAAGTGGGCAAATTTACCGCACAGTTTACGTCGAAGCGGCAGATAAACGCCATAATGTTATACATATCACTCTAAAATGTTTTTTCAATGTTACCCAAAGCGCGATTCTTTGCTAATATGTTCGATAACGAACATTTATGAACTTTAACGAAAGTGAATGAGGGCAGCATGGAAACCAAAGATCTGATTGTGATAGGTGGCGGCATCAATGGTGCTGGTATCGCGGCAGACGCCGCTGGACGCGGTTTATCCGTGCTGATGCTGGAGGCGCAGGATCTCGCTTGCGCGACCTCTTCCGCCAGTTCAAAACTCATTCACGGTGGCCTGCGCTACCTTGAGCACTATGAATTCCGCCTGGTCAGCGAGGCGCTGGCTGAACGTGAAGTGTTGCTGAAAATGGCTCCGCATATCGCCTTCCCGATGCGTTTTCGCCTGCCACATCGTCCGCATCTGCGCCCGGCGTGGATGATTCGCATTGGTCTGTTTATGTACGATCATCTGGGTAAACGCACCAGCCTGCCGGGATCAACCGGTTTGCGTTTTGGCGCAAACTCAGTGTTAAAACCGGAAATTAAGCGCGGATTCGAATATTCTGACTGTTGGGTAGACGACGCCCGTCTGGTACTCGCCAACGCCCAGATGGTGGTACGTAAAGGCGGTGAAGTGCTTACTCGTACTCGTGCCACGTCTGCTCGCCGCGAAAACGGCCTGTGGATTGTGGAAGCAGAAGATATCGATACCGGCAAAAAATACACCTGGCAGGCGCGCGGCCTGGTGAACGCCACCGGCCCGTGGGTGAAACAGTTCTTCGACGAGGGGATGCATCTGCCTTCGCCTTATGGCATTCGCCTGATCAAAGGCAGCCATATTGTGGTGCCACGCGTGCATACCCAGAAGCAAGCCTACATTCTGCAAAACGAAGATAAACGTATTGTGTTCGTGATCCCGTGGATGGACGAGTTTTCCATCATCGGCACCACCGATGTGGAATACAAAGGCGATCCGAAAGCGGTGAAGATTGAAGAGAGTGAAATCAATTACCTGCTGAAAGTGTATAACGCGCACTTTAAAAAACAGCTTAGCCGTGACGATATCGTCTGGACCTATTCCGGTGTGCGTCCGCTGTGTGATGATGAGTCCGACTCGCCGCAGGCTATTACCCGTGATTACACCCTTGATATCCATGATGAAAACGGCAAAGCCCCGCTGCTGTCGGTATTCGGCGGTAAGCTGACCACCTACCGCAAACTGGCGGAACATGCGCTGGAAAAACTGACGCCGTATTATCAGGGTATTGGCCCGGCGTGGACGAAAGAGAGCGTGCTGCCGGGAGGTGCCATTGAAGGCGACCGCGACGATTATGCCGCTCGCCTGCGCCGCCGTTACCCGTTCCTGACTGAATCGCTGGCACGTCACTACGCACGCACTTACGGCAGCAACAGCGAACTGCTGCTCGGCAATGCGGGAGCGATAAGCGACCTCGGGGAAGATTTCGGTCATGAGTTCTACGAAGCGGAACTGAAATACCTGGTGGATCACGAATGGGTCCGTCGCGCCGACGATGCCCTGTGGCGTCGCACAAAACAAGGCATGTGGCTAAATGCGGATCAACAATCTCGTGTGAGTCAGTGGCTGGTGGAGTATACGCAGCAGAAGTTGTCGCTGGCGTCGTAAATTAACGTAAGGTGGCCAGGTCAGATTTCAATCTGACCTGAGACTGATGATAAACAAAAAAACTGCCTGATGCGCTACGCTTATCAGGCCTACGTGGTTTATGCAATATATTGAATTTGCATGATTTTGTAGACAAAATAAGGCGTTCACGCAGCATCCGGCATAAACAAAGCGCACTTCGTCAACAATCTGACCTACTTTTTGATTCAAGGAATTACCGCAAAGCCCACGCAATCATACCCAACGTAACAAAACTCAGACACATTACCCACTCGCCCCACTTCTTCCTCTGACTTCTATTTTTGCTACGCCACTGGCAATAATATCCCAATGCAAAACCAAGCTGGGCGCTTATCGGACCGATAAAGTCAGTCCACGGCTGAGACCCAAATTGAAAAAAATTCAGGGGTAACCAGACAATGGTCAGAAAGAAATTGCGCATATTTTCCAGCAAAGCAATTTGCGCTGGCGCGACATAGAAAATGATATTCCACAGGAGCAACCAGAAATAAACTGGTGCAAATACCAACCAACAATGGAGTCTGCTTTTCAGTTCAGATTGAGTTCTGCAAGAAAATTGCCAACCAACGCAACACATGGCACAGAAAAAAAGTGCATATTCAGCCAATAACCCAAGTTGGAATTCCAGAAGTGAAATACGCCTGAACATGAGCGGGATAGAGAACAGTATTTCTCCCATAAAACTCAGCGTGATAACACAAGCAGCCAGAGCAACCACCGTCGGCCACACCAACAACGGCACAATAACAAAACCAAGAATTAACGGAGGAATATAAAGTCTGATTTTATTCATCTTTATTGTCCTGATGATTCGGATGATGCGTCATAAATCGGCACATAGCCCACATCCTCTACCAATTGCTGTCCCTGCGGGCTTAAAAACCAGTCGACGAATTTCTGCGTTTCCAGCGTAGGGTTTTCGTGCGTCACCATATAAGCATGAATTATGTACGGATAAGTGCCGTTACGGATATTTTCCTCTGTAGGTGCAACGCCATTTATAGCCAGCAGTTTGATCTGTTTGCGCATTTTGAGCATATTGTCATTCATACGTGTGACGTAATAGTGGAAGGTGTATCCAATAGAAGATGGTGTATTTTGGTAGTCGGCGACTTCGGTAATTAAACCGCCCATAAGATCGATAACAGTGGATTTTTTGGCTGGCAGCATTGGAGTATCTTGCATAACCAGTCCCTTCATAACCGTTTGGCTTCCAGAATCTTCTGGCCGCTGCCAGACTTTTATACTTTCGTCACCGCCGCCCACTTTATTCCAGCGACTCACTTTACCGCTAAAAATGTCTTTGACCTGCTGTTCGCTAAGTGAATTAACCGGGTTTTTGATATCAACGATAAAGACAAAGGCTTCGCGGGCGAAAGCGGTATATTTGAGTTTAACACCTGCTTCTTCTGCACGTTTTTTCTGTCCTTCCGACGGTTGTGCAACAAAAATAACCGTCGCGGTACCCTTAATCAGACTATCGTAGGCTTCAGCTGTTCGGGTTTGTTGCAAACCATACGCCTGCCAGGCCAGCGAGGTTCGATCCTTATCTTTTGGCTCGGGTACTAATTCATAATACGCGGAGGCATACAGCGGGTATAAGGCTGTAGCGCCGTACACTCTCGGCCATCTTGACCAATCATCGTTGTAACGTAATTCAGGTTGCCCCCGCAGAGACGTCAGTCCATGGCTGTCTTCTTCCCTGACGCTGTTATAGTACCCTTCCCGGTCGACACATCCCGCCAGTAGCGCCGTACCTAATAGTAAAACACAGGTGAATTTATTCATTGCGCTGATTCCTTTCTCTCGAGCGTTATTTCATTGTTGGATACATCGGCACATAACCCACGTCTTCTACCAAACTCTGCCCCTGCGGCGTTAAAAACCATTCGACCAGTTTTTGTGTTTCTGACGTAGTATTTTCCCGCGTTACCATAAAGGCATCGACGATATACGGATATTTGCCGTTACGAATATTTTCCGCAGTCGGTGCTATACCGTTAATCGCTAGCAGTTTTATATTTTTATCGGCATTCATTTGTGTTGCGTAATAGCGGAAGGTGTAGCCTATTGCGTTGTTTGTATTACGGTATTCGGCAACGACTTTAATCATTCCCTCCATCATGCTTGCCACTTCGGTTTCCTGCGGCGAGATCATGCGGACATTTTTCATGACCTGTGATTGCATCACTGTCTGGCTGCCAGAGTCTTCCGGGCGTTGCCAGGTCTGGATCTCCTGATCCTTACCGCCAACCGTGCGCCAGTTGGTAATTGCGCCACTAAAAATGTCTCGCACTTGTTGTTCAGTCAGGGAATTAACCGGATTATCCGCATTGACGATGAAAACAAACGCTTCACGGGCAAATGGCGTGTACAGCAAAGTGACGCCCGATTTCTCAGCGCGTTTTTTTTGCCCATCGGAAGGTTGCGCCACGAAAATAATATCGGCATCACCGTTAACGATTTTGTTATATGCTTCTTGCGTACGAGAGTTATCCAGATAATCCCAAACGTGAAAATCCTCTGGTATTACACTTAATGCATAAAATGCAGAGGCATAAATGGGGTACGCCGCCGTAGCGCCATCGAGTCGCGGCCAGTTTTGCGTAAATTGAATTTGTGGTTTACCACGCAGTGGCGTCAGTCGATTATTAAGTTTATCGGGTCGCCAGGCCCAGATATCAATATTTTCGCGTACACCAACACCAGGGTTTTGCTGCTTATATAAATGGGCCTGATACCCAGCGACAATACCAAGTAAGAGAAGTAGAAACAGGAGTAAGTTACGGCAACGTAGCCCGGACGTGCCGGTTAAAGGATGCCTTGTCAGCCAGCCGTATCCCAGCGAAAAACTGATATGCGTTCCAACGGGAATAATGACTATCCACCAGTACTCACCACCGACTAATGAGACTAACAAAACACCCAGCCAGGGAAGCATAAGATCTGCCAACCAACCGGCTCCCATCTGGCGAAGTTGATAATCTGCCAGATGTAGCGCGATTATCCAGCCAATCAGGGTTAATAGCGCGGGTAAGAGAAAAAAGCATTGTCGCCAGGCGGCTATTTCTCTTTTTTCTGGTGCGCTATCACCAGCCCACACGCGACCAGAGAAAAATAGCAGTAATGCGCCCAGCGTCAGCATAAAGACGTTGAGTAGAAGATAAATTGTTGGTGTAAAGAGTAAATTGCAAAACTCAAGAATAGCGGCAAGCCCGGCCCCCAGCATGGCAACAACCGCTGCCAAAAATTGCGCCAGTATGGGGATGCCAAAAAAAGTCATTACCAGCGAGGTCAAAATCCATTTTCCGTTTTGCATTATTCTTTCCATTCTTGCTGAATGGCGAAATTATACTCCCCGATAACCCTCGCCCCCTCTGGACACTTTTCCTAAATAAAGGCGAAAAAAAACGGGACCTTTTGGCCCCGTTCTGTTTTTTAGCGAACTTACAATCTCACCGGATCAATATGCCAGATATGATCGGCGTACTCTTTGATCGTACGGTCAGAAGAGAAGTAGCCCATATTGGCAATGTTCAGCATCGCTTTTGCGGTCCACTCTTCCTGACGCTCGTAGAGTTCGTCGACTTTATCCTGACAATCGACATAGCTGCGATAATCCGCCAGTACCTGGTAGTGATCGCCGAAGTTGATCAGCGAATCGACCAGATCGCGATAGCGACCCGGATCTTCCGGACTGAATACACCGCTGCCGATTTGCGTCAGCACCTGATGCAGCTCCTCATCTTTCTCGTAGTATTCACGCGGTTTGTAGCCCTGACGACGCAGTTCTTCCACTTCTTCCGCTGTGTTACCAAAGATAAAGATATTGTCAGCACCGACATGATCCAGCATCTCGACATTCGCACCGTCCAGCGTACCGATAGTCAGCGCGCCGTTAAGCGCAAACTTCATGTTACTGGTGCCGGAAGCTTCCGTCCCCGCCAGCGAAATCTGTTCAGATAGATCGGCCGCCGGAATGATCAACTGCGCCAGGCTAACACTGTAGTTCGGGATGAACACGACTTTCAGCTTGTCGCCAATCTGCGGATCGTTGTTGATCACTTTCGCTACGTCATTGATCAAATGAATAATGTGCTTCGCCATGTAATAGGCCGAAGCCGCCTTACCGCCAAAAATATTCACGCGCGGTACCCACTTCGCATCCGGGTCGGCCTTGATGCGGTTATAGCGGGTGATCACGTGCAACACATTCATCAATTGACGTTTGTATTCGTGAATACGTTTGATTTGCACATCGAACAGCGCTTTCGGATTTACCACCACATTCAGCTGCTGGGCGATATACTCCGCCAGACGCTTTTTGTTCTCCAGCTTCGCCTGATGCACCGCGTGATTAACCATTGGGAAATCACAGTGTTGTTGCAGCTCATTAAGCAGACTAAGGTCGGTGCGCCAGTTGCGGCCCAGGTGTTCGTCCAACACAGCTGAAAGCGATGGGTTCGCTACCGCCAGCCAGCGACGCGGCGTCACACCGTTGGTGACGTTGGTGAAACGACCCGGGAAGATTTTCGCAAAGTCGGCAAATAGCGATTGCACCATCAGGTTAGAGTGCAGCTCCGATACACCGTTAACTTTGTGGCTCACCACAACCGCCAGCCAAGCCATACGCACACGACGACCGTTGGATTCATCGATGATCGACGCCCGTCCCAGCAGATCGGTATCGTTCGGATACTGTTCCTGCAAAGTTTTCAGGAAATAGTCGTTGATTTCAAAGATGATCTGCAGGTGACGCGGCAGAATTTTACCCAGCATATCGACTGGCCAGGTTTCCAGCGCCTCGCTCATTAGCGTGTGGTTGGTGTAGGAGAAGACCTGACAACACACTTCAAACGCGTCGTCCCAGCTAAATTGGTGCTCATCGATCAGCAGACGCATCATCTCAGGAATCGACAGCACCGGATGGGTATCGTTGAGGTGAATCGCAATTTTATCCGCCAGGTTATCGTAGGTTTTATGCAACTGATAATGGCGGCTTAAAATGTCCTGAATGGTCGAGGAAACCAGGAAGTATTCCTGACGCAGTCGCAGCTCACGCCCGGAGTAGGTGGAGTCGTCCGGATACAGTACGCGAGATACGTTCTCGGAGTGGTTTTTATCTTCCACTGCCGCGAAGTAGTCGCCCTGGTTGAATTTACCGAGGTTAATTTCGCTACTGGCTTGGGCACTCCACAAACGCAACGTGTTGGTCGCGTCGGTGTCGTAACCTGGGATTATCTGATCGTAAGCTACTCCCAGAATCTCTTCGGTTTCAATCCAGCGCGTTTTTTTACCTTCCTGCTGAATGCGACCGCCAAAACGGACTTTATAGCGCGTGTTGTGGCGTTTGAATTCCCACGGGTTACCGTATTCCAGCCAGTAGTCAGGCGACTCTTTCTGGCTACCGTTAACGATGTTCTGCTTGAACATACCGTAGTCATAGCGGATGCCGTAACCGCGCCCCGGCAACCCTAACGTCGCCAGAGAATCAAGGAAGCAAGCCGCCAGACGTCCCAGGCCACCGTTACCGAGGCCCGGGTCATTTTCTTCATCAATCAGCTCTTCGAGATTTAACCCCATCGCTTCCAGTGCGCCCTGTACATCTTCGTAAATTCCTAGCGACAACATGGCGTTGGAAAGCGTACGGCCAATCAAAAACTCCATCGACAGGTAGTAAACCTGACGAGTTTCTTGCGACAACTGGGCACGGTTTGAACGTAACCAGCGCTCCACGAGACGATCGCGCACAGCAAATAACGTTGCGTTCAGCCATTCATGTTTATTGGCGACGACCGGGTCCTTGCCAATCGTAAACATCAGCTTGTAAGCGATAGAGTGCTTAAGAGCTTCTACGCTAAGCGTGGGCGATGAATATGTAAACGGAGCATTCATATAGGCGTTTCCTGAAAACTATTTCAAGCGATAGTAAAGCTCACGGTACGACTTCGCCGCGACCTGCCAGCTAAAATCCATTGCCATAGCCTGACGTTGCACAAACCGCCACAGTGAAGGACGGGACCACAGTACAAAAGCACGTCGAATAGCCCGTAATAGCGACCAGGCATTACTATCTTCAAAGACAAACCCACTGGCGACGCCATCTGCAAGGTTCTCAAGAGAACAGTCAGAAACCGTATCAGCAAGCCCACCGGTGCGCCGCACTAACGGCAGCGTACCGTACTTCAATCCATAAAGTTGCGTTAAGCCGCACGGTTCAAAACGGCTGGGCACCAGAATGACGTCCGCGCCGCCCATAATGCGATGCGAAAATGCTTCGTGATAGCCAATCTGAACGCCCACCTGGCCGGGGTATTCCGCTGCCGCCGCAAGGAAACCTTCCTGCAGCACCGGATCGCCCGCGCCGAGTAGCGCCAGTTGCCCGCCCTGCTCCAGAAGACCCGGTAAGGCCTCCAGCACCAGGTCGAGACCTTTCTGGCTGGTCAGACGGCTCACCACTGCAAAAAGCGGCACTTTATCGTCAACCTTAAGCCCCATTGCGATTTGTAACTGGCGCTTATTTTCCGCTTTATCTTCCAACGTATCGCGGGTGTAACGCGAGGCCAACAGTAAGTCCGTCTCTGGACTCCAGATTTTCTCGTCCACGCCGTTCAGTACGCCGGAAAGACGCCCTTCACGGTGACGCTGTTGCAACAGACCTTCCATACCGTAGGCAAACTGCGGTTCGGTGATCTCGCGAGCGTAGGTTGGACTGACTGCCGTAATGTGATCGGCATAGTACAGACCGGCCTTCAGAAAAGAGATTTGTCCGTTGAATTCCAGCCCATGAATATTAAAGAATGACCATGGCAATTGGATGTCATTCATGTGATGTGCATAAAACATGCCTTGATAGGCCAGGTTGTGCACAGTAAACACCGACTTCGCCGGACGCCCGCGCGCCGCCAGATACGCAGGCGCAAGGCCTGCATGCCAGTCGTGCGCATGCACCACATCAGGACGCCAGAATGGGTCAAGCCCACTGGCCATTTCTGCCCCAACCCACCCCAGCAGCGCAAAACGCAATACGTTGTCGGTATAGGCAAATAAGTTGGTATCGTGATACGGGCTTCCCGGACGATCATAGAGATGCGGCGCGTCAATCAGGTATATGCCAACCCCGTTGTAATGACCGAACAACAGCGTGATATGTCCGGCGAAGGTATCACGACGGGATACTACCTGCGCATCGGTCACGCCACGGCGAATATCGGGAAATGCAGGCAACAGTACGCGAGCGTCAACGCCGTCTGCGATTTGTGCTGCGGGTAATGCCCCAATAACATCAGCCAGACCGCCGGTTTTAAGCAGCGGGAACATCTCTGAACATACATGTAAAACCTGCATTATCGCTCCTGTTTATGCCCTAACTTCCGTAGCATTTCGCGCGTTACCAGCACGATGCCTTCTTCTGAACGATAGAAACGACGTGCATCTTCCTCTGCGTTTTCACCAATCACCATGCCTTCCGGAATAACACAAGCACGATCGATGACGCAGCGGCGCAGACGGCACGAGCGACCTACCCATACTTCCGGTAACAATACGGCGGAATCAATGTTGCAGAATGAATTCACGCGAACGCGCGAGAACAGAACGGACTGCACCACCACCGAACCGGAGATCACACAACCGCCGGAAACCAGTGAGTTAAGGGTCATCCCGTGGCTACCGGAGCGATCCTGCACGAATTTCGCTGGCGGTAATGATTCATTGTAGGTGCGAATTGGCCAATTGCGATCGTACATATCCAGTTCCGGCACCACAGAGGCCAGATCGAGGTTCGCTTTCCAGTAAGCTTCCAGCGTACCCACATCGCGCCAGTACGGCTCGGCATCCGGGTCGGATTGTACGCAAGAGAGCGGGAACGGATGCGCATAGGCCAGACCGGCTTCGGTGATCTTGGGAATCAAATCTTTGCCAAAGTCGTGGCTGGAGTTCTCATCGCGATCGTCTTCTTCCAGCAGTTCATACAGATAGTCGGCGTCAAAGACGTAGATACCCATACTCGCCAGAGATTTGCTCGGATCGTTCGGCATTGACGGTGGGTTAGCAGGTTTTTCAACGAATTCGATAATTTTATCGTTCTCATCAACCGCCATAACGCCAAATGCGGAGGCTTCTTCAATCGGTACTGGCATACAAGCAACGGTGCAACGTGCGCCTTTTTCGACGTGGTCGATAAGCATACGCGAGTAGTCTTGCTTGTAGATATGGTCGCCCGCCAGGATCACCACGTATTCCGCTTTATAACGGCGGATAATGTCGAGGTTTTGGGTAACTGCATCTGCGGTGCCGCGATACCAGTTTTCCCCTTTCATTCTCTGCTGTGCTGGCAGCAGATCGACAAACTCGTTCATTTCTTCATTGAAGAATGACCAGCCGCGCTGAATGTGCTGCACCAGAGTGTGGGACTGGTACTGGGTGATCACGCCCATACGACGGATCCCGGAGTTGATGCAGTTAGACAGCGCAAAGTCGATAATGCGGAACTTACCGCCGAAGTGTACGGCCGGTTTTGCTCGCTTATTGGTTAAATCCTTCAGGCGGGTACCACGTCCTCCCGCCAGTATCAGGGCAACAGATTTCAATGGCAGCTGGCGCGCCAACATTAAGTGATCGTTCTTCTCTAAACTAACCATGACTAACTCCTTTTTTATCATCTCTGGAACACACACAATCCGTGTGCAGGTCCCTGCCAGACAGCCGTAATCACTGGGTTATCCTCTCCAGCGAATGGGGGAATGGCGTGCCACTCCCCAGCAGGTAAAACAATCTCTGTTACCTCAAGCGTGGCGTTAATTGCGATCAAAAAGCGATCCGAGAGCAGAATTTGCAGCTGTTTCGGCCCGTTTTGCCACTCATCCGTGCTTAAAGGTTGAGCATATCGATTTAGCCAACGGACATTGCCGTCGCCTTCTTCCCACCAGCGATTCTCCATCAAAGCGGGAATGCGCTTGCGCAGATGGATTAACGCGGCGGTAAATGCGGTTAAACCACTGCTTGCCTGCGACCAGTCCAACCAGGTTAATTGGTTATCCTGACAGTAGGCATTGTTATTGCCATGCTGGCTGTGACCATGTTCGTCACCGGCCAGTAACATCGGCGTACCCTGGGAGAGCAACAACGTTGTTAACAGGGCGTGAATGCTGTCGCGCCGCCGTTCAACCAGATCAAGAGTACCGCCTAACCCTTCTTTACCATGATTGTTACTGTAATTGTTGTTGGTCCCGTCGCGATTTTCTTCTCCGTTTGCTTCATTGTGTTTATGGTTGAAGCAAACGCAGTCGCGAAGCGTAAAACCGTCATGCGCGGTGACGAGATTAATCGCGGCACTCGGCAGACGACCATTACGTTTAAAAACATCGCTGGAGGCAGCAAAACGCCCGGCAAACGCCCCCAGAGGCAAATCATAATGCAGCCAGAAACGACGGGCAGCATCGCGGAAATGATCGTTCCACTCGGCAAACAGCGGCGGGAAATTTCCCACCTGATAACCACCAGGAGCAATATCCCACGGTTCAGCAATTAACTTCACCTGTGAGAGCACGGGGCAGTTCTGGATAGCGGTAAACAACGGCGCATCCTGACGGAACTCTGGCGTACGGCCCATGACTGCCGCCAGATCAAAGCGGAAACCATCGACGTGGCAGGTTTCTACCCAATAACGCAGGCAGGCGCAGGCATAATCCACCACCGCCGGATGACTCAAATTGAGCGTATTGCCGCAACCGGTCCAGTTGTGATAATCGCCGTCTTCTCTTATCCAATAATAGCTACGGTTGTCGATCCCACGCAGAGAGAATAACGGGCCGTCGAGGTCCAGTTCCGCGCTATGGTTGAGCACGATATCAAGAATGACTTCGATACCCGCTTTATGCAGTGCTTTGATTGCATCGCGAAACTCATGCAGCGCCGTTTCTGGGGAGCAGGCATACGCCGGATGCAGCGCAAACATCGCCACCGGGTTGTAACCCCAGTAGTTACTTAGCCCCATGCGTTGCAGACGTGGTTCACTGGCAAACTGCGCCACCGGCAGCAGTTCCAGCGCGGTAATGCCCAACTGTTTCAAATAGTTGATCATCACCGGATGCCCCAGGGCTTTATAAGTGCCACGGATCTCGACCGGGATCTCCGGGTGCAGGTACGTTAATCCTTTGACATGGGCTTCATAAATGATGGTACTGCCCCACGGCGTGCGCGGCGGAGCATCATCCTCCCAGTCATAGTGATCAACCACCACTACGCATTTCGGCGCAATGGCGGCGTTGTCGCGATAGTCAGGTTCATTATGACCGGCGTGCAGCAGCGGGTTATCTTTAAACTCCCCGTCAATTTGCCGCGCGCAAGGATCAATCAACAACTTCGCCGGGTTAAAGCGATGCCCCTCGGCGGGTTGCCAGGGGCCATGAACGCGATAACCATAACGCAAACCCGGACGCGCATCCGGCAGATAACCGTGCCAAATGTCGCCACTGTGCCCTGGCAAGTCATAGCGATGTTCCTGGCCATTGGCGTCAAAGATACACAGTTCTACCCGCTCGGCATGAGCGGAGAAAAGTGTGAAGTTGACGCCCTGACCGTCGTAATGCGCGCCGAGGGGTGCGGGTTTGCCAATGGCGAGTTGTGTCATTCTGCCTCCCGAACCAGCCAGATAGTGGCCAGCGGTGGTAGTGTCAGGCTTAGTGAATGCTGACGACCGTGGCTGGCAATCTCATCGCTGTGTACCGTGCCGCCATTGCCGGCATTACTGCCGTGATAGTGCATGGAATCGGTATTGAGGATTTCACGCCATTTGCCCGGCTGGTTAATGCCGAAGCGATAATCATGACGCGGCACCGGAGTAAAGTTACTGGCAACGATGATTTCGTTACCCTCTTTATCGCGACGCACAAAGATCAGCACCGAGCGTTCTTTGTCATCCACCACCAGCCATTCAAAGCCGTACGGGTCAAAATCCAGTTCATGCATTGCTTTATGGTGGCGGTAGGTGAGGTTCAGATCGCGCACCAGACGCTGGACACCGTGGTGCCAGTTATCGCCGCCTTCCAACAGATGCCAGTCGAGGCTGGCGTCATGGTTCCACTCGCGGCCCTGGGCAAATTCGTTCCCCATGAACAGCAATTTCTTGCCCGGGAATGCCCACATCCAGCCGTAGTAGGCGCGCAGGTTAGCGAATTTCTGCCATGCGTCGCCCGGCATCCGATCGAGAATCGATTTTTTACCGTGGACCACTTCATCATGCGACAACGGCAGGACGAAGTTTTCAGTGTAGTTGTAGAGCATCCCGAAGGTCAGTTTATCGTGATGATACTGACGATAAACCGGGTCGAGCTTCATGTAGTCCAGGGTGTCATGCATCCAGCCGAGGTTCCACTTGTACCAGAAGCCCAGACCGCCCATGTCCTGCGGACGAGAAACGCCAGGGAAATCGGTAGACTCCTCCGCCATTGTCACCGCACCGGAAACCTGCTCACCAAGAATACGGTTGGTATTACGCAAGAATTCAATCGCTTCAAGATTCTCGCGCCCGCCAAATTCGTTCGGGATCCACTCCCCCTCTTTACGGCTGTAGTCGCGGTAAATCATTGACGCCACCGCATCGACGCGCAGCGCATCAATACCAAAACGTTCGATCCAGTAAAGCGCGTTACCGACAAGGAAGTTACTGACTTCACGGCGACCATAGTTGTAGATCAGCGTATTCCAGTCCTGATGATAGCCTTCGCGCGGATCGCTGTGTTCATACAAGTTCGTGCCATCAAATTCGGCAAGCGCAAAGTCATCGGTCGGGAAGTGGCCTGGGCACCCAGTCGAGAATCACGTTCAGACCAGCTGCGTGTGCGGCATCAATGAAATAACGGAAGTCGTCGCGAGTACCAAAACGGCGGGTCGGTGCATACAGGCCGGTTGGCTGATAACCCCAACTGCCATCGAAGGGATGCTCGTTAATGGGCAGTAGCTCGAGATGGGTAAAGCCCATCCATTTAGCATAAGGCACCAGTTGATCGGCCAGCTCGCGGTAGCTCAACCAGAAATTGTTGTCGGTGTGGCGACGCCAGGAGCCCAGGTGAACTTCATAAATAGAGATTGGCGCATCAAACTGATTCGCTTTTTTGCGCTCTTCAGTCTGTACAACCTTTTCCGGCAGCCCGCAAATAAGAGACGCGGTTTCCGGGCGCATTTGCGCTTCGAAGGCATAAGGGTCGGACTTCAGACGCAAGTTGCCATTGGCATCAATCATCTCGTATTTATAGAGCTGACCGTTATGCGCCCCAGGGATAAACAGTTCCCAGATGCCGCTCTCTTTACGCAGGCGCATCGGATGACGGCGACCGTCCCAGTAGTTGAATTGCCCAACCACCGAGACCCGACGGGCGTTTGGAGCCCAGACAGAAAAACGCGTACCTGTGACGCCATCCATAGTATCTGCATGCGCGCCTAAGGTTTCATACGGGCGCAGGTGAGTACCTTCAGATAATAGCCAGGCATCCATTTCCTGGATTAGCGGACCAAAACGGTAAGGATCATCAATCAGGTTTTGCTGACCATGCCAGACAACAGCCAACTGATAGCGGAAAAAATTCTTACGTCGCGGAATGACACCGCTAAAGAATCCCCGTGAGTCGAGACACTCCAGTTTTGCGAGTTTGCGCCCGGTTTTCGGTTCAATCACCCACACATCGGTAGCGTCGGGTAAAAGGGCACGGACTTCCAGTCCCGCGGTGGTTTTATGCATCCCCAGTACGGAAAAAGGATCCGCAAAATGGCCTGCAATTAGCGCGTTAATCACGTCTCTATCGATACGATCGGACATGCTTGTCTTCCTGTTTTATTGTGTCACCCCATCCAACTGAATTTTTGACTTCTGGTTGTGACATTTTTTTGACCTGAACGGCGCAGCACTCTGTGCATCCTCTCTGCGTCGTCCTCACTTCAGGTAAGGCTGTGAATACTCGTGTATTCCGCCACCCTTAAAGAATAGCCAATGCTCTATTTAACTCCCGGTAAATCATGAAACATCTGCGCTTACTCCTGTATTACGCACTAGCAGGGGCGGCATCGCGCCCCAGATTTAATGAATAAAGATTACGCCAGTTGACGAAGCATCCGACGTAGCGGCTCCGCGGCCCCCCACAGCAGCTGGTCGCCCACGGTAAAGGCTGACAGGAACTCCGGTCCCATATTCAGCTTACGCAGACGGCCTACCGGCGTGGTCAGCGTGCCGGTAACGGCAGCTGGGGTTAGCTCACGCATAGTGATTTCCCGATCGTTTGGAACAACTTTCGCCCACGGATTGTGCGCAGCCAGCAGTTCTTCCACGGTCGGAATAGACACATCTTTTTTCAATTTAATAGTGAATGCCTGGCTATGGCAGCGCAATGCCCCGACACGCACACATAAACCATCTACCGGAATTACGGAAGATGTGTTGAGGATCTTGTTGGTTTCCGCCTGCCCTTTCCACTCTTCGCGGCTCTGACCGTTATCAAGCTGTTTGTCGATCCACGGAATCAGGCTACCCGCCAGCGGCACGCCAAAGTTATCTACCGGCAGCTCACCGCTACGGGTTAAGGTTGTGACTTTGCGTTCGATATCGAGAATAGCAGAGGACGGGGTCGCGAGTTCATCTGCCACATGGTACCATACAGATGGCCCATCTGGGTTAATAACTCACGCATATGTCGCGCACCACCGCCGGAAGCGGCCTGGTAGGTTGCAACGGACACCCAATCAACAAGATCATTGGCGAATAAACCACCCAACGACATCAACATCAGGCTTACGGTACAGTTACCGCCAACAAAAGTCCTGATGCCATTATTTAATCCGTCGGTAATGACGTCCTGATTGACGGGGTCAAGAATGATGATGGCGTCATCTTTCATGCGCAGAGATGATGCTGCGTCAATCCAGTAACCTTGCCATCCGCTTTCACGAAGCTTTGGATAGATTTCGTTGGTATAATCGCCGCCCTGACAGGTCACAATGATATCGAGGGCCTTTAGCGCCTCCAGATCAAAGGCATCCTGAAGTGTGTCAGTGGTTCCGCCAAAAGACGGCGCAGCCTGACCAAGCTGAGAAGTAGAAAAGAAGACAGGGCGAATGGCGTCGAAGTCGCGCTCTTCAACCATGCGTTGCATGAGAACGGAGCCGACCATACCGCGCCAGCCGATAAAACCAACATTTTTCATAAGCGTTTTTTTCCTGCAAAGATGTGTGCTGTATAAATGTGCCGGTCTCCTCCTCGGCACATCTTTCACCATACAAAAAGCAGCCAAAGTCGCAAGTGAAATTAATCAATGATAGCGAAGCCATCAGTAATGCGACTTATCCTGCTTTGTTAGCACGCAGAAAGTCCGCGGCAATTATCAGGGAATTTGAGTTATGAATGAAATCATTTCTGCAGCAGTTTTATTGATCCTGATTATGGATCCGCTCGGAAACCTACCTATTTTCATGTCCGTACTGAAACATACTGAACCGAAAAGACGGCGGGCAATCATGGTGCGAGAGTTGCTTATTGCTCTCCTGGTGATGCTGGTGTTCCTGTTTGCGGGTGAGAAAATTCTGGCATTTCTCAGCCTGCGAGCAGAAACCGTCTCCATTTCTGGCGGCATCATTCTGTTTCTGATCGCCATTAAGATGATTTTCCCCAGCGCTTCAGGAAATAGCAGCGGGCTTCCGGCAGGTGAAGAGCCGTTTATCGTGCCGTTGGCAATTCCGTTAGTCGCCGGGCCGACTATTCTCGCCACGCTGATGTTGTTGTCTCATCAGTACCCGAATCAGATGGGACATCTGGTAATTGCTCTGCTGCTGGCCTGGGGTGGCACCTTTGTCATCCTGCTACAGTCTTCGCTATTTTACGTCTGCTGGGCGAGAAAGGGGTGAATGCACTTGAACGCCTGATGGGATTGATTCTGGTGATGATGGCAACTCAGATGTTCCTCGACGGCATTCGAATGTGGATGAAGGGGTAAGGTTCAAACAGGTGCTGCACACAACCAGACGCGGCACCTGTTTTATTACCTGAACTGATAATGACCTTCGCCCAATCGGATAACCCTTCCCTCTTCTTCTGCGCGGTTCAGCCACACACTAATTTGTTCGATGGTTAAACCAGTACAAGACGCCAGCCTTTCAATACTTATCGATTCCTTTGCAAGGATCGCCAGTTCCGCCACAAAAAGTTGATAAAAATCGACAGGGGTATGCGAGGGCATCACTGCGTAATTTGCGTCATCTTCGTGCAGCGAAAACAATTCTGGTTGAGCGTTACGGAGTGCTTTGTCATACATCAGCCCAGTAACGTCTGGCAGTCTGAACGTCACATTCTCAGCCTGTTCAGTACTCCATGACGCCCCATTTTCTACTAATCGTGAATTGGCTGATTGCATATCCTGATTTGGTTTAACCTGCACAGGCAGCCACTGATGTTTTAATGCCTCCATCGCCCCGGTTATCGTTCCACCGGTCATTCCCGCACGTACAACCATTGCGCTTTCAGCAAGGCAATAAATATATTTATTTCGCGCCATCGCATTGCCGACGGTGAAACGTACCTCTGGGTAAAACGGCGAAATCAACACCAGGTTGCCTGCTATAAGCCCTTCACGCCATTTCACTAACGTACTCGTTTTTAACAAGCTATCAGCTAATACGCCAACGGCAGTTCCCCCGGCCTCCAGTGCCGACGCCATTGCACATTCATCAATACCTCGCGCACCACCAGAGATAACGCAAATCCCCTGTTGGGCCAGTTTCGCTGCCAGTTGTTGGGTATAGCGCAAATCGGCAGTCGGAGCATCTCGCGAGCCAACAATCGCCATACCTTCCGCTTGCAGTAATGCTTTATTCCCGCAGCCAAATAAAACGGGAGGTGCATCCGTTCGCAATCGGTTTTTCAAGCGAACGGGATAATCGGCATCTCCGCGGGTTAAGATCCATAAACCGGCGCGTTGCCACTTATCTACCGCCAACGCCAGACTATGACCACGCGCCAGCAAGCCAAGAATACGCTCCTGAGAAATACGCGGATCGCTCCAGCCTGTAAGTTTCTCTTGCGGTTGCGGCACCAGAAGATCGGCGGGACTGATACGTTGGTGCTTCAGCCATAATGCAAACTTCCCCCATTCGCTATTACTAAGAGGTTTTATACTCACTCGCCGCCGCGCGAGAAAAATCGCTGGTTAGCAGGAGGGTCGCTTGTGCATTGGCTGAAAGATTCATCAATTTTTACCGAGGTAGAAGCAAGGGCAAGAGGATAAACCGTCGGGCAACCTGCTGGCGTAACAGTGCTGTCAGAACTGTCAGCGTCCATGCAGAATCCACGATATCATCAACCAGCAACGCCGGACCTGGCATCAAAGGAGGGGTAATCACAAACGCCCCGTCGAGATTTTGACACTGGTGAAAACGGTTTTGCTGCATTTTCTGCGGTGGATTGTCCACGACTTTTTCAATGGCATCAATAAAAGGTAAGCCAAGTTTCGCCGCCAGTCGCCGGGCAAAATCAGGAACCAGGTCGAGGTGCCTTAATGAAGGAACGTAGCATACCCAGGTTGGTTCAGGATGCGGATTCCAGCGTTGGCGAACCATTTCCGCACATGCTTCTACCAGCTCATCACTTAAGCGCCCCGTTTTTTTCTCCTGTGCTACCTGCTTTCCCCACCCGGAATCTCCCCAACGAGAAAGGATTCGCCCCGTAGATCCTTGTAAACCCGCAGGCAAGTTCCCTTTAAATCCGTATTGCGTAAAAGCCCCAGCTGCCACCTGTTTATTGAGATTTAACGGCAGGTCAGCGTGTTTAATAAATAAATTTGCCGCATGGAGTAAGCCGCTATCAATGTCGGGCGACAATAACGGATGCTGAAGACAACTGCTACATTTACCACAACGTTCGGCACTTGGCTCATCGAGTGCACGGCGCAGAAATTGCATTTTGCACTCCTTGGTCGTGATATAGCTTTCAACGTCTGCCAGTTCACTTTTTCTCTGATTCATCAAATGGTTAATTCGTTCATGATCAGGAGAAAAACTGACGATAGTTCTGCGCCATAATTTCTCGGTATACACCACAGGCGATGGATTTTCCGCTACCAATAATTTCAGTGCTTTTTCTATTTGCCCATAACGAAGATTCGTCCGTTGTTCAATGCCTCGTAGGGTAAGACCGTCATTCTCGCTAAGTACTTTGAGTATTTCATGAATTTGCGCCTCCGCAGGAAAGGCGCTTTCACGGAAGAATTGATGAATAGCGCGGTCTTCACCACCACAAAGCAATATGCCAACTGCGGAATCTATAGCACGCCCGGCACGCCCCACCTGTTGGTAGTAACCGACAATAGACCCCGGCATCTGATAATGAATGACGAAACCTAAATCAGGTTTATCAAACCCCATACCTAATGCCGTCGTCGCGACCAGCACTTTGATTTTATTTGCCAGCAGTGCCTGCTCCAGATATTCCCTGGCAGTATTAGAATCTTCCGCGCCTTCACAAGTCACGCCGCTGTAGTAAGCAAATGCACTGATACCATTTTTCCTTAACCACTCGGCGACAAGTTCAGCATCGCGAGTCGTCAGGGTATAAACAATTCCCGATTTGGAAAACTGAGGGATAACCGTTGCTAACCATGCCAGACGGGATGACTGTTCTCCTAAGACTAAGGCATCAAGCGCCAAACTTTCGCGAGCCAGCGTTCCACGCTGAATCACAATGTCACCCAATTGCTGACGGATATCCTCAACAACACGGTTATTCGCTGTCGCGGTTGTACCCAGAACAGGGGTATTCGCAGGCAGTTGGCGCAAAATATCTAATATACGTCGGTAATCCGGGCGAAAATCGTGGCCCCAATCAGAGATGCAGTGCGCCTCGTCGACCACAAGCAAGCCAATACGATCGGCTATAGGATATAAAACCGTTTCGATAAAGTCCTGGTTTGCCAAACGTTCCGGGAAACCAGCAAGCAATCGACCTCACCTTGCAGCAACTTATCGCTAATGCGCTGCCATTCTTCCCTGTTTGTAGAATTCAACGTTTCAGCCGTAATACCTAACCGTTCAGCGGCGGCAACCTGGTTACGCATCAGGGCAAGCAAAGGAGAGATGATAATTGTCGGGCCAGCGCCGCGATCGCGGAAGATTTTACTGGCGATGAAGTACACGGCACTTTTCCCCCAGCCGGTGCGCTGTACAACCAGCAGTTTTCGCCGCTGATTAACCACTGCATCTATGGCTTCCCATTGCCCTTCCCTGAAAGTAGCGGTGGTATTTCCTAACATCCGCTGTAAAAGCAATTCAGCTCCGTGCTTTTCCATCTTTATCTCCTGCGATCTTTAGGCAGTGATTAGAACGGATTATTAGCAGGTAAATTTGCGAGAGAGATCAAAAAGATGAAGAGAGGAGATAAGAGAAATGAATTACTGCGAGCAAGCTCGCAGTAATTTGTCGCAGTAATTAACTCAACAGCTGGAACGCAATCATCCCAACGATGGCACCAACAGTGCCGAGTATGGTTTCCATCATGGTCCAGGTTTTCAGCGTTTCGGCTTCGGTCGCGCCGGTAAATTTACCGAACAACCAGAAACCGGCGTCGTTAACGTGGCTGACAACAATCGAACCACCGGCGATACAAATCGACAGCGCCGCCATTTGCGCACCGGAGTAGTTCAGTTGTTCAATAACCGGCATCACCAGTCCCACCGCCGTTAAACAGGCAACGGTGGCAGAACCCCTGAATGATGCGCACTGCAGCTGCCAGCACGAAGCAGGTGATAGCAATCGGCAGGCCCATGCCGGTTAACGCTTCGCCCAGTGCCGGACCTACGCCTGAGTCAACCAGCACCTGTTTGAACACGCCGCCCGCACCAATCACCAGCAGAATGATCCCCGCCGGTTGCAGCGCGTGACCGCAAATCTCCATCACTTTGTCTTTTGGCATGCCCTGACGCATTGCCAGACCGTAAATCGCCACCAGACAAGCAACCAGAATCGCGGTAAACGGATGGTACCGATAAACTCGAACCATTCGTAAGCGGTAGAGCCTTCTGGCACAAAACGCGCGGCAATGGTTTTCAGCCCCACCAGCACCAGTGGCAACAGGATCAGCGACAGGCTGAATCCGAAGGACGGCATTTTGCCTTCGCCGAGATGTGGTTCGCTGATGTCGTCAGGAATATGCAGCTCCACGTAGCGGCTGATGAAATTACCCCACAGCGGCCCGGCAATAATCATTCCCGGAATTGCCGCACACAGGCCAATCAGGATCATCCAGCCAAAGTCGGCGTTCATCTGCGATGCCAGCAGCATTGGCGCTGGTCCAGGCACCAGGAACGCAGCCGCTGCCGCCACGCCTGCGAATAATGGGATTACCAGCTTCACCAGGTTCGTACCGGTGTGGCGCGCCATTGAGAAAGCAACGCTAATCAGCAGAACAATCGCCACTTCAAAGAACAGCGGTAGCGCACAGACCAGCCCCGCAAGACCGATGGCATAATGCGCGCGACTGTGACCGAAGGATTTGAGCATTTTGACGGCAATCTGATCGACTGCGCCGGTTTCATGTAAGATCTTGCCAAACATGGCTCCCAGGGCGACAACCACCGCCAGAAAGCCGAGGGTGCCTCCCATCCCCTTTTCCATCGTCGCTGCGATTTTATCGAGCGGCATACCGGAAAAAAGGCCAGCCCCCATGGACACCACCATCAAAGCCAGGAAAGCGTGCATACGCGCCTTCATGACTAAAAACAGCAGCAGTAAAACAGACCCTACTGCTGTTAAAACAAGCGTTAATGTAGTCACTACTTATTTGCCTTTTTTAATAACCTCAATGGTGCTTTGCCACAACACCTTCCAGCGGTTGATCGATATCCACCACCAGTACATCGGTTTCGTCCGCACCCGGCTCCTGCAGCGTTTCAAACTGCGTCACCAACATTTGGGTTTTAAAGAAATGGCCTTTGCGCGCTTTCAGGCGGCTTTCAATCACATCAAAATCGCCTTTCAGGTAGATGAAAGAGAGATTCGGATTACCCGCGCGTAGCAAGTCGCGATAGTGTTTTTTCAGTGCAGAACAGACGATCAGCGACACTTTATTGGTGCGCTGCATAGCAAACGCGGCGTCGTTCAGCGCCTGCAACCACGGTTTGCGATCGTCGTCATTCAGCGGTTCACCAGACGCCATTTTTCGATATTGCGCCGTGGATGGAGGAAATCGCCATCAAGAAACGCGGCATGAAGTTGATGCGCCACTTCACTGGCGACCGCAGATTTGCCGCTGCCCGATACGCCCATCAAGACGTAAATGTGGTGATCATGGTTAGTCGTGCTCAAAGTGGTGCCCCCACAATACAAGAATTAAAAATGTTACGGGTAACTGTTATCGGTAACATTGTCCGGCCGGACAATATCAGAAGCAATATCCATCCGTGCCTTAAGTGTATAAGTGTGAGCTACTTCAAATTTGTGGGCTTAAATAGATCCGCCCGGTGACAAGGTGAAACCTAAATCTAACATTTTCGGTGTCACAGATTCGCCACGAATACGCGCCAGCAGGCGTTCAGCGCCAATACTGCCCATCCGCTCACGCGGCGTAAGGACGCTCGCCAACCGTGGTTCCATCACCTGACCAATGTCATGACCATGGAAACCGGCAATCGCCATATCGTCAGGAACTTTTAACCCCAGACGCTGACATTCAAACGCCGCGCCGACCGCCAGATCATCATTAGTACAGAACACGCCATCCAGCTGCGGATATTCCCGCCGTGCCTGGCGAATCAGTTCAATACCGGAAGAGTAAGAAGAAGATTGCTCAACCATCACGCTATACGGCACCAGGCCTGCATCCAGCATCGCCTGTTCGTATCCCTTCTGTTTGATGATAGTACGTTCGTCGAGACGTGCGCCGAGATAGGCAATGTGGCGATGCCCGCGAGCAATAATGGCAGTGGTCATCTGGCGTGCCGCTTCAAAGTTATCAAAACCGACGGCAATATCGAGGCACGGCGACTTGCTGTCCATCAACTCCACCACCGGAATCCCCGCCACTTCAATCATCTTTAAGGTGCGTGGCGTGTGAGTACGTTCGGTGAGGATCAGGCCGTCGATATTCCATGAGAGCATGGATTCGAGGCGTTCTTGCTCCATTTCCGGTTTATAACCGTAGTGCGCCAGCATGGTTTGATAACCGTGCGCGTCGGTGACGCTTTCGATTCCGCGTAATACTTCCGCGAAAACCTGGTTGGTGAGAGAAGGTAACAGGACGCCAATCGCCCGGCTGGTGGCGTTAGAGAGGATATCGGGCGCGCGATTGGGAATATAACCCAGTTCATCAAGAGCGGCGGCAATCTTGCCGCGTAGAGCGACGGAAACCTGCTCCGGGTTGCGTAAAAAACGGCTGACCGTCATTTTGGTCACGCCTACACGGTCAGCCACATCCTGAAGTACGGGTCTTTTCTTTTTCATCGTCCTGAAGGTACAAAAGAGATAGATTCTCTTAGTTTAACACGGACGCCTCAGAACCTTCCCGGGGAAAACAGTGCTTGTTTACAATTATTAGATATACACTAAATCAATTGCATCGCATTGTGCTAACGACACGGCAAAACCCCGGTCGCGTACATCAGCACGCGACCGGAGCGAGCGAGGAAGCCTGCAAAAAGGCAGGCTTCAAAGATGCCGTTGAGTTTTAAACCGGCGGCAGATCGAACAGTAACACTTCGCTGTCGCTATCCGCATGAATGGAGATTGCCTGCTCATCCCAGATTGCCAGACCATCGCTGGTCGAGGCTTTCACGCCGTTAATGGTGACATTGCCTTTCACCACCTGGATCCAGACGCGGCGTTCAGCGGCAATCTGATGCACCGACTGCTCATCTTTCAGCAATGCCCAACGATACAGTTCCATATCCTGATGCACTTTCAGCGAACCATCTCGCGCATCCGGCGAGAGCACCAGCTGTTTGCCCTGTACGGCATCGAAGCGACGCTGTTCATAACGCGGCGTAATGCCGTTTTCTTCAGGCATGATCCAGATCTGATACAGATGCAGACGCTCGGTGCTGCTTGGGTTGTACTCAGAGTGACGGATACCCGTACCCGCACTCATAATCTGGAACTCACCCGCCGGAACCTGCTCTTTATTGCCCATGCTGTCCTGGTGCTCAACAGTACCTTCCAGCACGTAGGTCAAAATTTCCATATCTTTATGCGGGTGAGTACCGAAGCCCTGCCCTGCTTCAATCACGTCGTCGTTAATCACGCGCAGCGCGGAGAAACCCATAAAGTTCGGGTCGTAGTAGTTGGCAAAAGAGAAAGTATGCCAGGAGTCCAGCCAGCCATGATTTGCATGACCACGTTCATTTGCTTTGCGTAAGTAGATCATTTGTATTCGCCCCCTGAATGTTTTCGATGGGCTTAGTGTGGACCCGATCTGCCTGGGATGATAGAGGGTGAAAATTGACCCCTATGTTCAAAAAAATTGAACTATTCGAGGGGCCATCAAACTTACTTCGCGAGAGTCACTGTGGAGGGAGAGGCTTGCTCAAAACCGCGTTCAAGGATTTCCAAATTGGTAAGAACTTCAGATTCCTTGACGTAATTTGGCGCACCGTTGGTGATGGTTTGATACAACGCATCATAAACGCGCCCGTAATCGCCCATCTCCGGCTTCATCTCTTCTCTGACCGTCACCCCCTCGTCATTGACATACTCCAGCACACCGACCGAATCATCCGCTGCGAATCCCGGTTCGCCCGGCATAATATTAGCCTTGAGGCTGGTTTCCTGCTGGTCGATACCGTATTTAATAAACGAACCTTTCTTACCGTGAACGATAAATTTCGGATAATCGATTTTCACCAGATGGCTGGTTTTGACGATGGCTTTCAGGTCGCCATAAAACAGCTGCGCTTCAAAGGTGTCGTCAGGATTGGCTTTATTACGCAGGCTGCGGATGTCATAAGCGACGTGATCCGGGCGACCGAACAGAGAAATAATCTGGTCCATCGTATGCACACCAAGGCCATAGAACGCGCCATCCTGCGGCAGCCCAGGTTTGGTTTCTGCCACCGGGCGGTAATAGTCAAAATGGCTTTCCACTTCAACAATCTCTCCCAGCTTGCCGCTTTCAATCGCTTTTTTCGCCGTCAGAAAACAGGAATCAAAGCGACGATTCTGATACGGCGTGACGGTCAGCCCTTTACTTTTCGCCAGCGCAAAAAGTTCTTTCGCTTGCGCAAGCGTCGGAGTGAATGGTTTTTCGACCAGCACATTTTTCCCGGCTTCCAGCGCGCGCTTCGCGTACTCGAAGTGGCTGTCCGCATGGGTGCAGACAACAACCAGCTTAACATCGGGATCGTTTAGCACTTCGTCGAGATCGCTGGTGAAATGGATATGAGAGTAAATGGGAGCCTGTTCTTCCGGCTTCGCATGGCGACGAAAAATATGCGCGACATGCCAGCTATCCTTGCGGTTAAGTACATACGGCAGATGGTAACGGGTGGTGCTTTTGCCGAAGCCAATAAAGGCGCAGTTGATGACCATGATTTCGTCCTTTTTAAGGGGTTATTTACACCTTAGCGCAAAGCGGACGTGGTTCCTACTGGAGTGCGCATAACGAACACAAGCACTTCCCGTGGATAATTTGAAAACGAAAGATCAAAAAAAAAGCCAGCACCCGGCTGGCTAAGTAATACTGGAAGCAATGTGAGCAATGTCGTGCTTTCAGGTTCTCCGCGAGGGTCTTCCTGATCGCAAGACAATAATAATCATTCTCATTCGCACTTGTCCAACACTTTTTGCAAAAAAATGCATTTGACTCGCATTTGAAAGTCAATGATGTTGAAAGGACATTTACCCCAAAGAGGACAAAGGAATGAGTGAGATAGTAATACGCCACGCAGAAACACGCGATTACGAGGCCATCAGGCAGATTCACGCCCAGCCGGAGGTGTATTACAACACGCTACAGGTGCCTCATCCTTCAGAACAAATGTGGCTGGAACGACTCACCGCTCGCCCTGGCATCAAGCAGTTAGTCGCCTGTATTGATGGAATCGTCGTAGGCCATCTCACCATTGACGTGCAACAACGCCCACGCCGCAGTCATGTTGCCGACTTTGGTATCTGTGTCGACTCCCGTTGGAAGAACCGCGGCGTCGCCAGCGCCCTGATGCGAGAGATGATTGAAATGTGCGACAACTGGTTGCGGGTAGATCGTATTGAGCTAACGGTGTTCGTCGATAACGCGCCAGCAATTAAGGTCTATAAAAAATTTGGCTTTGAGATTGAAGGGACTGGCAAGAAGTACGCGCTGCGTAATGGTGAATATGTCGATGCGTATTATATGGCGCGGGTGAAATAGAGAATTTGCAATCTACGTTTGTCATTTAAGCCCTCACCTACCGGGAGAGGGCTTAAGATATTAATACCCCGCAGTTAAATCATCCACCGAGCGTGGGTCGGATGCACCGTACAGCTCACCGTCCGGCCCAACCATAATGCTTTGTGTACTGCCCATCGCCTCTTTCAGCGCCACTTTCTGACCTTTTGCTTCCAGCAGCTTGAGCGTATCCGGGCTAAATCCTTTCTCGACACGCAGCTCGTCCGGCAACCACTGATGGTGGAAACGTGGTGCATTGGTCGCTTCGGCGACATTCATACCATAATCGATGCTATTCACCACCATTTGCAGCACGGTAGTGATGATCCGGCTCCCGCCAGGGCTACCGGTAACCAGCCAGGTTTTACCGTCTTTCACCACAATGGTGGGTGACATCGACGACAGCGGGCGTTTATTCGGCCCGACCGCGTTGGCGTCACCACCCACCAGCCCGTAAACGTTCGGTACGCCCGGTTTGGCGGAGAAATCATCCATCTGGTTATTGAGCAAAATACCGCTCTCGCCCGCGACAATGCCCGTCCCGAAGGTGGTGTTCAGCGTATAGGTCACCGCCACCGCGTTACCGTCTTTATCCACCACTGAGTAATGGGTAGTTTGATTACTCTCATAAGGCGCAAGCTTGCCGGGGCGAATTTCGCTGGATGGCTTCGCTTTATTGATATCGATTTGATCGGCAATAGATTTGGCATAGGCTTTATTGGTCAGCGCCTGCCACGGTACTTTGACAAAATCCGGATCGCCAAGATATTCCGAGCGGTCGGCGTAGGCGTATTTCTCAGCTTCTGCCATGATTTGCATCGCGTCGGCACTGCCAAAGCCGTACTTCTTCATATCGAAGTTTTCCAGGATATTGAGGATCTGCACGATATGAATCCCACCGGAAGATGGCGGTGGCATCGAGTAAACCTGATACCCGCGATATTCGCCGCTAATCGGTGTACGTTCGACCGCTTTATACGCCGCTAAATCTTCTTTAGTGATCAAGCCACCGTTTTTCTGCATCTCCTGGGCAATCTGTTCCGCTATCGTGCCTTTGTAGAATTCGTCCGGGCCGTTTTCGGCAATCATCTCCAGGCTCTTTGCCAGGTTCGCCTGCACCAGCTTGTCACCCTTTTTCAGCGGCGCGCCCTCTTTCCAGAAGATAGCCTTGCTGTTTTCGTGATTCGGCAATACTTCGCTACCGTAGGTTTTGAGATCGTCAGCCAACGCGTCGTTAACGATAAAACCATCGCGTGCCAGTTTAAACGCCGGTTGCACCACTTTGTTCAACGGCATGGTGCCGTACTTCTCCAACGCCAGCGAGAAACCTGCTACCGTACCGGGCGTACCAGAAGCCAGATGCGAAGTGAGTGATTTTTTGCTGTCCGGGTTACCCTGATCATCAAGGAACATATCGCGGGTCGCTTTGGCGGGTGCCATTTCGCGGAAATCGATAGCCGTGGTATTGCCATTTTTCGAGCGGATTAACATAAAACCACCGCCGCCCAGATTCCCCGCCTGCGGATGCGTTACCGCCAGCGCGTAGCCCACTGCCACGGCAGCATCAACGGCATTCCCGCCCTCCTTGAGGATATCCACCCCCACCTGAGTGGCAGTAGCATCTACAGACGCCACCATCCCCTGTTTCGCGCGTACCGGATGAAAGACATCTTCCTCCACGCCGTAAGAAACAGGAGACGGCGCAGGTGGCGCGGCTACCGTACTAAAACAACTTCCTGTGAACAGAGCAGCAATGGCCACCCGGCGTAAAAACGTCGGTTTTATCATCGTTATTCTCCAGAGATTAAGGGGCAACCCCAGCTAAGCCTGGTATATAACTCTGAATTAATCCTGATGATTGCAGGAAAGGAGTAAACTTAAAGAATATCTTCAGAGGAGGATACGCGATGAAACGACTTCTGATTCTTACGGCACTCCTGCCGTTTGTCGGCTTTGCACAGCCCATTAATACTCTGAATAACCCTAACCAGCCGGGGTATCAGATCCCCAGTCAGCAGCGGATGCAAACCCAAATGCAAACGCAGCAAATCCAGCAAAAAGGGATGCTGAATCAGCAACTGAAAACGCAAACTCAGTTGCAACAACAGCATTTAGAAAACCAGATAAACAATAATTCTCAGCGGGTGTTGCAGTCACAGCCGGGGGAGCGAAATCCCGCCCGGCAGCAAATGCTGCCCAACACCAATGGCGGGATGTTAAACGGCAACCGTAATCCGGATAGTTCGTTGAATCAGCAGCATATGTTGCCGGAGAGGAGAAACGGCGACATGCTGAATCAACCCGGCACGCCGCAGCCTGATATACCGTTGAAAACTATTGGGCCGTAAAGTTCGGACCAATCACATCAATCGCATCGGTACAGATGCAATCCACGCCCCAGCGCAGCAACTCTGCCGCGCGCTGGGGTTTATTGACGGTATAAACCAGAATTCGCAGTCCTGCATCTTTCAACTGCATCACTCGCGCTTTATCGAGCAACTTATGATTGAGATGAATAGAGACGCAGCCCAGTCGCGCGGTCAATTCTCGCCAGTCGTCGCGCCACTCATCAAGCAATAAACCGCGCGGCAGTTCTGGTACTGCTTGTTGCGCGGCGTCTAAAGCATCAATCTCAAACGATGACAGCAGCGGCGGCGTCATTCCGGCCCACAGTTCGCGTGCCGCCAGCGCCACCATTTTGCCCGTTAATGGCCCGGTGCCAGTGGTGGGTTTGATTTCGATATTCGCCATCATCCCGTGTTTGCGACAACGTTCCGCCACCTGCGAAAGCAACGGCAGTGGCTCACCTTTAAACGCTTTGCTGTACCAACTGCCTGCATCCACGCGCAGTAAATCCTGCCAGTTCAGATCGCCCGCGACGCCCCAGCCGTTGCTGGTGCGTTCAAGATTGTCGTCATGGAGCAGGAAGATTTCGCCATCTTTCGATAACTTCGCGTCAAATTCGATCATCTTATGACCGTATTTTGCCCCGACGTCGATTGCTGCCAGGGTGTTCTCCGGGGCCAGTTTACCGCCGCCACGATGGGCGACGATGCGGGGATAAGGCCAGTTACTCATACTCGTTGTCCTGTTTCACCATCAAAAAGATGTAGCTGATTTTCCGGCAGATGCAGCCACAGCGTGCTGCCTGCCGTCGGGCGCTCCTGATGTGCCAGTCGCACCACCAGCTTCTGTTCGCCCCAGCGTCCGTGCGCCAGGTTATCTGCGCCGAGGATCTCCAGCGTGTCCATCACCAGCGGCACACCACCTTCTGCCTGCGAGCTTAGCGCTATATGTTCCGGGCGAATGCCGAGGGTCATTTTACGCCCGGCATACTGACGGTAGCCACCGTTTAGCGGCAGCGTAATACAACCATCCAGTTCGAAATGCGTACCTTCGTTATTCACGCGACCTGCCAGCAGGTTCATCGCCGGGCTGCCGATAAAACTCGCTACAAACAGGCTGGCGGGCTTTTCGTAGACTTCCACTGGCGTGCCAATCTGTTCGGCAACGCCGCCGTTCATCACCATTACTCGCTGGGCGAGCGTCATCGCCTCAACCTGATCGTGAGTAACGTAGAGTGAAGTCGTTTTCAGGCGACGGTGCAGTTGTTGCAGTTCAAGACGCATCTGCACACGCAGCTTGGCATCGAGGTTAGAGAGCGGCTCATCAAACAGGAACACTGCCGGCTCACGCACAATCGCACGCCCCATCGCCACACGCTGACGCTGACCGCCAGATAGCTCACGCGGGCGGCGCTTAAGCAGGCCGTCCAGCTCCAGAATGCGCGCCGCTTCTTTAACACGTTCGGCAATTTGTTGCTTGCCCATGCCGCGAATTTTCAGCCCCCACGCCATGTTCTCCTCTACGCTCATATGCGGATAGAGCGCGTAGTTCTGAAACACCATCGCAATCCCGCGATCTTTCGGCTCCATTTCGGTGACACGCTTGCGGTCGATCCAGATATCGCCCGTCGTTACCCGCTCCAGTCCGGCCACCATTCGCAATAACGTCGATTTCCCGCAGCCAGACGGCCCGACCATCACGATAAATTCGCCATCCGCCACATCAAGGGTCAGCGGTTTAATGACCTGGGTTTTGCCATCCCAGCTTTTGGTTACTGCCTGTAATTTCAGTCCTGCCATCTTATTTCTCACTATCGACCAGGCCGCGCACGAAGGCACGCTGCATCACTAAAACAATCACTACTGGTGGGATCAGCGTTAACAACATCGCCGCCATCACCGAGTTCCATTCCGTGGTGCCTTCGCCAGTGGCGATCATCCCTTTAATCCCTGCCACGGTGGTGCCGAGATCAACGTCGGTAATAATCAACAACGGCCACAAATACTGGTTCCAGCCGTAAATAAAGGTGATCACAAACAGCGCCGCCAGATTAGTTTTGGACAGCGGAAAAACGATGTCGCAAAAGAAACGCATTGGTGACGCGCCGTCGATCCGCGCGGCTTCCACCAGCTCATCCGGCAGCGTCATAAAGAACTGGCGGAACAGGAAGGTGGCGGTCGCCGAGGCCATCAGCGGCAGCGTTAAGCCGGCGTAGCTGTCGAGCATCTTCAGATTGGCGATGACTTCCACCGTCGGGAAGATACGCACTTCAACCGGCAGCATCAGGGTGATAAAAATCATCCAGAAGAAGAGGTTACGTAGCGGAAAACGAAACCAGACAATGGCAAATGCCGAGAGCATCGAGACGGTAATTTTGCCGAGCGTAATGCTGAACGCCATCACAAAGCTGTTAAGCAACATCCGCCAGAACGGCGCGCTATTCGTGCCTACCCCGTTCACCCAGATGTTGTGGATGTTTTCCAGCAGATGTGTGCCGGGGATTAGCGTCATCGGTGCGGCATAGACTTCTTGTTTATCCAGCGTCGCCGCGACAAACGCCACGTACAGCGGGAAGAGGATCACCGCGATCCCGAGGATCAGCATGGTATGGCTGAATATTGTCAGCCACGGACGGTTCTCAATCATTGGTAACGTACCTTGCTTTCAACATAGCGGAACTGCACCACCGTCAGCACGATGACGAGGAACATCAACACCACCGACTGCGCGGCAGACGAAGCCAAATCCAGTCCGGTAAAGCCTTCACGGTAGATCTTATAAATCAGCGTCGTGGTGGCCTGTACTGGCCCGCCGGACGTGGCGGCGTCGATCACCGGGAAGGTGTCGAAGAAGGCGTACACCAGGTTCACCACCAGCAGGAAGAAACTCACCGGAGCGATAAGCGGCAGCGCAATCTTAAAGAAGCGGCGAATCGGGCCTGCACCGTCGATGGCTGCGGCTTCGATCAACGAACGGGGAATGGATTGCAGCGCGGCATAGAAGAACAGAAAGTTGTAGCTAATTTGCTTCCACACCGAGGCAAACACCACCAGGAACATCGCCTGACCGCTGTTTTGTGCGTGGTTCCAGTCGTAGCCGAACTCAGCGAGAAAATGGGTGATCAGCCCGCGACCGGGGTTAAACAGAAAGATCCACAATACGGCGGCAACGGCGGGAGCCACGGCATACGGCAGCAGCATTAAGGTTTGATAGAAACGGCTGCCGCGCACGATGTACTCCACCAACGCCGCGAAGAACAGTGACACCAGCAAACCGCTGACGGTGACAAAGGTGCTGAATTTTATCGTCGTCCAGAAGGAGTCGAGATAGTAGCTGTCATGAAACAGCGTGACGAAGTTATCCAGGCCGACAAACTGGCTGGAGAAACCAAACGGATCGACGCTTTGTAGCGAGTACCACAACGCTTCGCCCGCAGGCCAGATAAAAAAGATAACGGTGATGATGAGCTGCGGCGCGACCAGCAAATAAGGCAGCCAGCGCGAGCGGAACACCGGACGGGATGATGACATTACAGTTAATTCCTGAACTGTGCCGGATGCGCTTCGCTTATCCGGCCTACACGCGATGCCAGGTCAGATAAGCGAAACGCATCCGACATTACACTGATTAAGACTTCGTCGATTTCTCAAAGCGGCGCAGTAACTGATTCCCACGCTCAACGGCGGTATCCAGCGCCTGCTGTGGCGTCTTCTTACCGGTCCACACGCTCTCCAGCTCTTCATCCACAATCACGCGGATCTGCGGCATGTTGCCCAGACGCAGCCCTTTGGTGAACGGCAACGGCGGCTTGTTCAGCATCTGACGCGTCGCGGTATCCGCCCCTGGGTTTTTCTCATAAAAGCCCTGCTCACGGGTCAGGTCATACGCCGCTTTGGTAATTGGCAGATAACCGGTTTTCTGATGCCACTCGGCAGCGTTTTCTGGCTTCGCGAGGAAGTCGAGAAACTTCGCCACGCCGGTATACGTTTCTTTATCTTTGCCCTGCATCACCCACAGGCTGGCTCCGCCGATAATGGCGTTTTGCGGCGCGTCTTTCGCATCGGCATCGTAAGGCATCATGCCTACGCCATAGTTAAATTTGGCGTACTCGCGAATGTTGGCAAGAGAACCGGAAGAGGCGGTCGTCATCGCGCAATCACCGTTATAGAACTTCTCGGTGGATTCATCCTTACGCCCAACGTAGCTGAAATCGCCCTTCTTGTTCATCTCTTCGAGCATGGCGATGTGTTTCACCTGCTCCGGCTTGTTGAACTCAAGCACCGCGTCTGTGCCGTCAAAGCCGTTGTTTTTGCTGGCAAACGGCAAACCGTTCCAGGCGCTAAAGTTTTCCAGTTGGATCCATCCCTGCCAGCCGCTGGCGTAGCCGCACTTCATACCGGAGGCTTTCAGTTTTGCGGCATAGTCCGCCAGATCCTGCCAGGTTTTTGGCGGCTGTTCCGGGTCTAATCCTGCTTTCTTGAAGGCGTCTTTGTTGTAATAGAGAACGGGAGTCGAGCTGTTGAACGGCTGGGAGAGTAAGTGGCCGGTTTTGCTGTCGGAGTAATAGCCTGAAACCGTCGGCACAAACTGCGACTCATCGAATTGAATCCCCGCCTCTTTAAACACGTCATACACCGGTTTAATGGCTTTCGACGCCATCATGGTGGCGGTGCCAACTTCATAAACCTGCAAAATAGCCGGAGCGTTGCCGGTACGAAATGCGGCAATCCCCGCGCTTAAATTCTGTTCGTAGTTGCCTTTATAGGTCGGTACAATTTTGTAATCCGGGTTTTCGGCGTTAAAACGTTGGGCCAGAGAATCCACCTCTTTGCCCAGTTCCCCTTCCATAGAATGCCAGAACGGAATGGTCGTCACTGCCTGCGCATTTGCCATTAAAGCCAGTCCGAGCGCCAGTGCTGAAGCTGTATAACGTAACGGTTTCATTGATTATCTCTCTTGTTGTACCGAATGCGCGAATTCACGCGTTTTATGCTCGCGGGGTAACATGACATGCTCGAATTACAGAAAAATAACTATTTTGTTACATTTTTAAGATAGTAAGGTGTCAGAAAGATGACAAGGCGGTGACGGCGCGGGCGAGGGAAAATGGGAGATGGGGCACGGATAAGCGGGAAAAATAGAAGGTCTGAATCAAACTCTACAGATTGCTCATCGTTTCATGCCGGATGCGGCGTAAACGCCTTATCCGGCCTACAAGATCGTGCAAATTCAATATATTGCAACTCACCCAGTAGGCCTGATAAGCGCAGCGCATCAGGCAATTTTACATTTGTAACCTGTCTCAAAGGAGTCTTTTGACTCCTTATCAATCAACGTGTTATTACCCGCCTAAATACGCACTTCTCACCGCTTCGTTCGCCAGCAGCGCATCGCCGGTATCGGAGAGCACCACATGACCGTTTTCCAGAACGTAGCCGCGATCAGCGAGCTTCAGCGCCTGGTTGGCGTTCTGCTCGACGAGGAAGATGGTCATCCCCTGCTCGCGCAGCTGCTCGATGGTGTCGAAAATTTGCTGGATGATAATCGGCGCAAGACCGAGCGATGGCTCATCAAGCAACAATAAACGCGGGTTGCTCATCAGCGCGCGCCCAATCGCCAGCATCTGCTGCTCACCGCCGGACATGGTGCCCGCCCGCTGAACACGGCGTTCATGGAGACGCGGAAACAGTTCATACACCCACTTTATGCGTTCCTGGAACTGGTCGCGTTCGGCAAAAAAGCCGCCCATCGCCAGGTTCTCTTCCACCGTCATCCGCGAGAAAACACGACGCCCTTCCCGGAACAATCGCCACCGCTTCGCGCATGATTTTCGCTGTCTGCCAGTCGGTAATGTCTTTATCATCAAACACAATTCGCCCACTGGTGGCGCGTGGGTCGCCGCATAACGTGCCGAGCAAGGTGGTTTTCCCCGCCCCGTTCGCGCCAATCAGCGTGACAATTTCGCCCTGATTGATATGCAGGCTCACCTCATGCAGCGCCTGGATTTTGCCGTAGTGGGCGCTGACTTTGTCAAAGGACAACATGACTTTTTCCATCTTATGCCTCACCTAAATAGGCACGGATCACGTCCGGGTTATTACGGATCTGCTCCGGCGTACCGTTTGCCAGCGGCGTCCCCTGATTGACCACGTAAATTCTGTCTGAAATCCCCATCACCAGCTTCATATCGTGTTCAATCAACAAGATAGTGGTGTTGTGATGGTTACGCAGTTCGGCAATCAGCTCATCCAGCTCTTTCGTCTCTTTCGGGTTAAGTCCTGCTGCCGGTTCGTCGAGCATTAAAATCTCCGGCTGCGTCACCATGCAGCGAGCGATCTCCAGACGGCGCTGGTCACCATAAGCCAGGTTGCTCGCCTGGCGGTTGGCGTGTTCCAGCAAACCAATGCGCTCAAGCCAGGTGGCGGCGCGGTCGAGCGCTTCACTCTGGGCGCGACGGAAAGAGGGTGTTTTCAACAGGCCGGAGAACAGCCCGGTTTTCAGTTGCTGATGCTGCGCCACCAGCAGGTTTTCAATCACCGTCATTTCACGGAACAGACGCACATGCTGGAAGGTGCGCACCACGCCCATGCGGGCAATTTGCTGCCCCGGCAAACCTTCCAGATGCTGATCGCGCAGTAAAATAGTGCCGCCGGTGGGTTTATAGAATCCGGTCAGGCAGTTGAAGACCGTGGTTTTTCCGGCACCGTTAGGGCCGATTAACGAGACGATCTCCTGCGGGTACAGTTCAAGATTGACGTTGTTCACCGCCAGCAGGCCGCCGAAGCGCATCATCAGGCCGTTAACAGATAATAATGGCTGACTCATGCCTGCTCTCCTTTCGCTGCGCCGTTCTTCAGCTTGAGTTGCGGGCGCGTCATGGGCAGCAAACCCTGCGGACGCCAGATCATCATCAGCACCATCAAACCACCGAGCATTAACATGCTGTATTCGTTGAAATCACGCATCAACTCGCGCGATACCACCAGCAGAACTGCCGCCAGAATCACTGCAAATTGCGAGCCCATACCGCCGAGCACCACTATCGCCAGCACAAACGCCGATTCGGCAAAGGTGAAGGATTCCGGACTGACAAAGCCCTGACGCGCCGCGAACAGCGTTCCGGCAAAACCGGCAAACGCGGCACTGATGGTAAAAGCAGTCAGCTTGATACGACGCGGGCTTAAGCCCAGCGAACGACAAGCGATTTCATCTTCACGCAACGCTTCCCACGCGCGGCCCAGCGGCATCCGCAGCAGGCGGTTAATGACAAACAGGCTTAACACCACCAGCAGCAACGCCACCAGGTAGAGGAAAATGACGCGATCGGAGGGATCGTATTTCAGGCCAAAGAAATTACTGAACGTGTCCCAGCCGCCTTCGCGGGCAGTACGACTGAACTCGAGTCCGAAGAGTGTCGGTTTGGGGATCTGACTGATTCCGTTCGGACCGCCGGTGATTTCAGTGTTATTGAGCAGCAATATGCGCACAATTTCGCCGAAACCGAGGGTAACGATCGCCAGATAGTCACCGCGCAGACGCAACACCGGGAAGCCGAGCAGGAAGCCCGCCGCCGCCGCCATCAACCCGGCAATCGGCAGACAGGTCCAGAAGCCCAGACCGTAATAGTGATTGAGCAGCGCAAAAGTGTAAGCGCCGATGGCGTAAAAGCCGCCGTATCCCAGCACCAGCAGACCAGAAAGCCCTACCACCACGTTCAGCCCGAGACCAAGAATAATGTAGATCATGGTCAGGGTGGCGATATCCACCGTCCCGCGTGACACCATAAACGGCCACGCCACCGCAAGCACCAGCAGCGCCACGAGGAACAGTTTCTGCTTCACCGTGGAGCCATCAATCGCGGGCAGAATAAACTTCGGCCCGGAAACGCTTTTTAGCCCTTTCTGGAAAGCCGGTCGCAAAAGCTGGAAGAAAAAGACCACCGCCGTGCCGATAAACACCCACTGCCAACGGATCTCTGAAGCCGTGTCGACCACCAGTTTGGTGCCATCCAGCTCCAGTTGCACGCCCATAAAGACGCCCGCCAGCACAAAGAACATAGCGGCAGAGAGCAGCGCCATTGCAATATGCATCGGTTTCATACTTTCTCTACCTCCGGGCGACCCAGAATACCGGTCGGCATCACCAGCAACACCAGAATCAGCAGGGCGAATGAGACCACATCTTTATATTCCGTACTCAGATAGGCAGAAGAGAGCGCCTCCGCAATCCCCAGGATCAGCCCGCCAATCATCGCCCCCGGAATGCTGCCAATCCCACCGAGCACCGCAGCGGTAAAGGCTTTCATCCCGGCCATAAAGCCGATGTAGGGGTTAATTACGCCGTAGAACTGACCGAGCAGCACACCCGCCACCGCCGCCATCGCCGCGCCAATCACAAAGGTCAGCGCAATCACCCGATCGGTGTTGATGCCAAGCAGGCTCGCCATTTTCAGATCTTCCGCGCAGGCACGACAGGCGCGCCCCATGCGGGAATAGCGAATGAAAATCGTCAGCGCCAGCATGGCGAGGAAAGTAACAATCCAGATCACCGCCTGCATGGTGGTAATAGAGGCAGAGAAGTTTTCGCTATGCCCCACCACCCACTGACCGTTAAACAGACTGGGCAGCGCCACGTCGCGCGAACCTTCGGTCAGGCTGACATAGTTTTGCAGGAAGATGGACATACCGATTGCAGAAATGAGGGCAATCAGGCGCTTGGAGTTGCGCACCGGGCGATAGGCCACCCGTTCGATACTCCAACCGTAGGCGCTGGCAATGACGATTGCGCCAACGAATCCCGCCGCCACCAGCAGCCAGCCGGTATCAATTCCCAGCATCATCAGTGCAGCGATGATCATAAAGGAGACGTAGCTGCCGATCATATAAACCTCACCGTGGGCGAAGTTGATCATGCCGATAATGCCGTAAACCATGGTGTAGCCGATGGCTATCAGCGCGTAGGTACTGCCCAGCGTGACGCCGTTAAACATCTGCTGCAAGAAATACAAAAACTGCTCAGACATAAGGTAACCTTTCTAAACCCGCCCGTTTTTCACGGGCAGTGGGATGATCACTTGGCTGCCGTGGATGAACCGTCGGCGTGCCACTGGAAGACACCAAAATCAAATCCCTTAAGATCGCCTTTTTCATCCCAGTTCAGCGGCCCAATTACGGTGTTTGCACCGTTAGCTTTTAAATCTTTCACCAGCGCCAGCGGCTCATCGCTGCCGGTACGCTCAAGTGCAGTCGCCAGAGATTGCACCGCCGCGTAAGTGATCCAGACATATGGCCCGGACGGATCTTTCTTGTCTGCTTTCAGCGCATCAACGATGTCCTGATTTGCCGGATCCTGGTCATAGCGTTTTGGCATAGTGACCAACATGCCTTCGGCAGCATCGCCAGCAATATTCGACAACGACGCATTACCCACACCTTCCGGCCCCATAAACTGGGTTTTCAGGCCAACGGAACGGGCCTGGCGCAGCATCTGCCCCATTTCCGGGTAGTAACCGCCGTAGTAAACGAAGTCGATGTTTTCTTTTTTCAGGCGGGCGATCAGCGCGGAGAAATCTTTCTCTCCAGCGGTAATGCCGTCGAAGAAGACGACGTTGGCGTTAGCCGCTTTCAGCCCGTCCTGCACCGAACGTGCCAGTCCTTCGCCATACTGTTGTTTGTCGTGAATGATGGCGATGCGCTGGGGCTTCACCGTCTCAAGAATGTATTTTGCCGCCGTTGGCCCCTGGGAAGAGTCCAGCCCGGCAGTACGCATGATGTATTGATAACCGCGTTGGGTCAGCTCCGGATTGGTCGCTCCCGGCGAGATCATCAGAATACCTTCGTCTTCATAGATATCTGATGCAGGTTGGGTAGAGGAGGAACACAGATGACCAATAACATATTTAATGCCGTCGTTAACGATTTTGTTGGCGACCGCAACGGCTTGTTTCGGGTCGCAGGCGTCGTCATATTCCACGCCAACCAGTTTATCACCCTTAATTCCCCCTTTGGCATTAATGTCTTTAATTGCCTGACGCGCGCCGTTAAATTCCATATCGCCCCACTGGGCAATCGGGCCGGACATCGCGCCGACAACGGCGACTTTAATATCGTCAGCCATAGCGGTGTGTGAAATTGTCAGTGCAATCATCCCTGCGATGATAGTTTTCGCATTCCGTTTCATAGTCAAAAATCCCCATTCGTGATGTTGTGTTGCTTTGTTTTTATGTGTTAACAAATCAGACTGTTCTTTTTTTATACTGCACTGTTTTTACCTGTCTGATTAAGGGTTTAGCGCAGTATTTTGTGATGATAGCGATTAAAATCCCTATTTTTCAGTCGATTAATAACAGATAATATTCTGAATTTATTGATAGATAAACAGAAAAAAGCGCCGTTGTCAGCATAAAATAACGGTACAAAGGGCAGAATAATTCACTACCATTTAGGGGATTATGCTGGATATTTTTCATTCTCTAATGTTTTAACTTTGTAATTATTGCTGAAAAAAAATTAATCACCTGCCAAAAGAAATAAAAAAGAGAAAGCCTCCGATTAAATTATTTCGCTACACTGGTTCCACTTTTGTGATTTACACGGGTTCCCCATGAAGCTGACCATCATTCGATTAGAAAACTTTAGCGACCAGGACCGGATTGACCTGCAAAAGATCTGGCCGGAATATTCCCCTTCCTCTTTACAGGTTGACGATAACCACCGCATCTACGCCGCGCGTTTTAACGAGCGCCTGCTCGCGGCCGTGCGGGTAACCTTAAGCGGCACTGAGGGGGCACTGGATTCCCTGCGCGTGCGGGAAGTCACCCGCCGTCGCGGTGTGGGGCAATATCTGCTGGAAGAGGTTTTGCGTACCAATCCTGGCGTTTCATGTTGGTGGATGGCGGATGCTGGCGTGGAAGATCGCGGCGTGATGACGGCGTTTATGCGAGCACTGGGATTTACGGCACAACAGGGTGGCTGGGAGAAGCGTTAATCGTCAAGTTTGATTTCACAAGTGATATTGCCTGATGCGCTACGCTTATCAGGCCTACAATGTGTGCTGCAATTTACTGATTTCTTTGGATCTTGTAGGCCGGATAAGGCGTTTACGCCGCATCCGGCATGAAGCAACGTACTCGATATTAGCAATTTGGCGGCAACCCAAAGTTGCCGATTAATGATTACTTCGCATCGGTCGCCGTGCCGTTGGCGTGCCAGTCAAATACGCCGAACTCAAAGCCTTTCAGATCGCCTTTCTCATCCCAGCTAAGCGGCCCCATCACCGTATCAACCGAGTTCGCTTTCAGGTATTTAGCGATCTCCGCCGGATCGTCAGACTGATTCAGCCCCGCTTGCAAAGATTGCAGCGCGGCGTAGGTGGTCCAGACGAACGCGCCGCTTGGGTCCTGTTTTTTCGCTTTGATCGCGTCAACAATCGGTTTGTTCGCCGGAACCTGATCGTAGTTCTTCGGCTTGGTCACCAGCAGCCCTTCCGCTGATTCGCCTGCAATGTTAGACAGCGAGACGTTAGCCACGCCTTCCGGCCCCATAAACTGAGTTTTCAACCCTGCCGCGCGTGCCTGACGCAGGATTTGCCCCATTTCCGGGTGATAACCACCGTAGTAAACGAAGTCGATATTCTCTTTCTTCAAACGCGCCACCAGGGTAGAGAAATCTTTTTCCCCAGCGGTGATACCATCAAAGAACACCACGTTAGCATTGCCTTTCTTCAGGCCGTCCTGCACCGCACGCGCCAGACCTTCGCCGTACTGCTGTTTGTCGTGGACGATAGCAATACGCTGCGGTTTCACTTTCTCAAGAATATATTTCGCCGCCGTCGGCCCCTGGTCGGAGTCCAGGCCGGTAGTGCGCAGGATCAGCTGATAGCCACGGGCGGTCAGCTCCGGCGCGGTTGCCGCTGGGGTGATCATTAAAATGCCTTCATCTTCATAGATGTCTGACGCTGGCTGCGTTGATGAAGAACAGAGGTGACCAATCACATATTTAATGCCGTCGTTAACGACTTTGTTCGCCACCGCAACCGCCTGTTTCGGGTCACAGGCATCGTCATATTTCACGATTTGCAGTTTGTTGCCTTTGATACCACCTTTAGCATTGATATCCGCAACCGCCTGCTCAGCACCAGTAAACTCCTGGTCACCGTACTGCGCCACCGGACCGGACATTGCGCCTACGACGGCGACTTTAATATCTTCTGCCAGAGCCATATTGCTGAATGCCAGCGCGATACATCCTGCCAGTAACGCTTTACCCTTTATGTTCATCCTGAGAATCCCCACTCTTCTGGTTATTACGTGTGTTGTGATGTTGTTGTGCAGCACTTTATTTCGTTTTATACGTAGCTACCCGTGCTTTAGCAGCATACTCTGCTAAAACATACCCCATTTTTATGATATTGGAATAGCTATTTTGACAGTTTATTAACAATCTGCGTGGGGATTGGCGTTTTGCCGGAGGGGGAAACTGATTATTGTAGAGGCCCAAAAAACAAAAACCCCGGACTCTCATCCAGGGTTCTCTGCTTAATAGCGGAAATTACGCTTCAATGGCAGCGCGAAGTTTTTTCATCGCGTTCTTTTCCAGCTGACGCACACGCTCAGCGGAAACGCCGTAACGGTCAGCCAGCTCCTGCAACGTGGACTTGTTGTCTTCGTCCAGCCAGCGCGCGCGGATGATATCCTGGCTACGCTCGTCCAGACCTTGCATCGCGTCGGTCAGACGGTTTGCCGCCTGCTCTTCCCAGTTATCATCTTCGATGCCGTCGGCAAAGTTAGATGATTTATCCTGCAGATAGAGCACCGGAGCCATCGGCTGGCTGTCGGAATCGTCGTCGGAAGACAGGTCAAAGGTCATGTCCTGTGCCGCCATACGCGATTCCATCTCACGTACGTCTTTGCTGGTTACGCCCAGTTCACGGGCCACCATTTCGACTTCATCCTGGTTAAACCAGCCCAGACGCTGCTTAGTTTTACGCAGGTTGAAGAACAGTTTGCGTTGCGCTTTGGTGGTCGCAACTTTGACGATACGCCAGTTACGCAGGACGTATTCGTGGATCTCTGCTTTGATCCAGTGAACGGCGAAGGAGACCAGGCGCACACCCACTTCCGGGTTAAAACGGCGCACTGCTTTCATCAGGCCGATGTTACCTTCCTGGATCAGATCCGCCTGTGGCAGGCCATAGCCCGCATAATTACGAGCAATATGAACAACAAACCGCAGGTGAGACAGGATCAGCGTTTTAGCTGCTTCCAGATCGCCATGGTAATGCAGCTTTTCAGCCAGCGCCCGCTCCTCGTCAGCCGACAACATCGGCCACGCGTTAGCTGCCCGGATGTAGGAATCCAGGTTGCCAACTGGGGCTAAAGCTAAACTTTGCATTTTGTCAGTCATTCAAATCCTCTCAATCGATATCTTCTGGCGCTTCAGTGGTAGCAACAACTGTGCCAGAGCTTAAGAGCAACGAGGTTATCATTCACTGTTTTATCAGACAGTGATTTTATCCACAAGTTCAATGCAACGCTGTGAATAAATTACGCACAAAATGTGACATAGAGATGAAATACCGGGAAGAGACAACGGGGTCTCTTTCCCTGCTACGGAACCCATTGCAGGGAAAGAGTATAACACGCTTTTATTATTCAGGCGTAAAGTGGCGTAAATGTTGTACCGTGGCAAGCCACGCTGCCACCCAGCCAATCATCGAGCATACCAGCAGCAATAGCAGGCATTCATCGAACGATAAGCCATTGATATCAAACTTTGTTCCGAAAACCTGTGCCACTTCCGCAACCGCCGATGACAAACGCAGTACCAGAATTTCTGACAAAATTAGTGACAACAATGCGCCAGAAAATCCCAGCAATGCGCCTCCGTACAGGAACGGGCGCAGGATGAAACCATCCGTCGCACCAATCAGTTTCTGCACGTTAATGGAGTCACGGCGAGCAAAGATACTCAGGCGCACACTGTTACCGATGACGAGGAACACTGCTGCCACCATCAACACGCCGATCATCGCGGAAACGCGCCCGACCAGCCCGGTTAACGCCGCCAGACGGGCAAACCAGCTGTCATCCATCCGCACTTCGTCAATGCCATTGATCTGGGTGATACGATCACGCAGCGTATTCAGTGATTCCGTCCCCTGAAAATCGAGTTTCGGGATCACCACCGCCACTGCCGGAAGCGGGTTTTCTTCCAGCATATCCAGCGCACCACCAAAACCAGACCAGTTACGGAACTCGCCCAGTGCGTCTTCACGAGAAAGATAATTCACTTTCTCCACGCCTTGCTCGGCCTGCAACTGTGCCACCACGCCCGCAGCGGCGTCATCGTCCAGCGTTTTTTGCAGATAAACAGTGATTTGCGGTGACGGATAATATTGCGTCGCCGCCTGGTTAACGTTTTTGTACACCATATAACAGACGCTGGGCAGCGTCAGGGAGATGGCGATAACCATCACCGTTAAAAACGTGGCGAACGGTTTGCTTTTCAGATCCTGCAATGCGCCGTGGAAGGCATAGCGCACCTGTTCGTTGAAAACGTTGGTTTTGCGATTTACCGGTTTTGGCGAGGATTTCGCCCGTTTTGGCGCGTTACGACCGCCGTCGCCAGAGCCGCCGACCGATTTACGGAAGCGATCCAGACGCCCGCCAAACTGCCGAATATGATTGATTGCATCGCGCTTATTCATGGCCCACGCCTCCATGCAAGTGACCATCGCTCAGGGTGAGCATGCGATAGGAACGCCGCGAGATCAGGTTGATGTCGTGCGTTGCCATCAATACGGTTACCCCAACGCGGTTAAACTCTTCAAACAGACGTAAAATGCCTTCCGACAGCGCGTCGTCCAGGTTACCAGTCGGTTCGTCCGCCAGCAGTACCGCGGGCTTGTTCACCACCGCGCGGGCAATGCCAACACGCTGTTGTTCACCGCCGGAAAGCTGAATAGGGAAGTTCTTCGCTTTGTCCAGTAGCCCGACTTTATCCAGCGCCGCCGACACCCGGCGACGAATGTCATCACCGCTGGCACCGGCGATAATCAGCGGGATCGCCACGTTATCATAGACAGTACGGTCCATCAGTAGATGGTGATCCTGGAAAATCATGCCAATCTGGCGGCGCAGAAACGGAACTTCACGGTTTTTCAGACGCGTGATGTCATGGCCGCTAAACCAGATTTTCCCGGCGCTGGGCCGCTCAATCCCACAGATCAGCTTCAGGAGGGTACTTTTCCCTGCGCCGGAATGACCGGTCAGAAACGCCATCTCACCCGGCTGCATATGGAACGTAACGCCCTGCAGCGCCTGTCTCCCACCGAGATAAGCCTTGCTGACATGTTCAAAGCGAATCATTGTTAATCCTCTCGGGCAAAAAGTGCCTCTATAAAGTCGTCCGCCTTAAACGGACGCAAATCCTCAATACGTTCGCCGACACCAATGTAGCGGATAGGGATGCCAAACTGGTCAGCCACCGAGAAAATTACCCCGCCTTTCGCCGTGCCGTCCAGTTTCGTTAGCGTGATGCCGGTTAAGCCAACGGCTTCGTGGAACAGTTTGGCCTGGCTTACCGCATTCTGCCCGGTGCTGGCATCGATGGTCAGCATAACTTCATGCGGAGCTTCAACGTCGAGTTTCTTCATCACGCGGACGATTTTCTTCAACTCTTCCATCAGGTGCGATTTGTTCTGCAGGCGTCCGGCGGTATCGGCAATCAGGACGTCGATGTTACGCGCTTTAGCGGCCTGAATGGCATCGAAGATAACAGAAGCGGAATCCGCACCGGTATGCTGGGCAATCACCGGAATATTGTTGCGCTGACCCCAGACCTGAAGCTGTTCAACCGCTGCTGCACGGAAAGTATCGCCCGCCGCCAGCATCACCGATTTACCCTGCTGCTCAAACTGACGTGCCAGCTTACCAATCGTCGTGGTTTTACCCACACCGTTGACGCCCACCATCAGGATCACGAACGGCGTTTTACCTTCAACATTCAGCGGCTCATCGACTTTCGCCAGAATCTCGCCCATCTCTTCTTTCAGCAGGCCATAGAGCGCCTCGGCATCACGAAGCTGCTTGCGGGATGCGCCTTCTGTCAGATTGGTGATAATTTTACGTGTGGTTTCCACGCCCACATCGGCGATCAACAGCTGTTCTTCCAGCTCTTCAAACAGATCATCGTCGATTTTTTTACCGCGGAACAGGCTGATAAATCCGGAACCGAGATTTTCTTTGGTTTTTAACAGGCTGCGTTTCAGGCGCGCGAAGAAACCTTCTTTGGTCGGTTTTTCCTGCTCCTGAGCGATTTCTTCCACCGGCTGCTCTTCTTCTGCCGGAGGAACCACTATCACCGCCTCTTCGGCAGCCAGCGCCTGTGCTTCCAGCTCTTCGTCGGTGATTTCTTCTTTAGCCGCTTCTTCTTCCGCCGCTTCGACAATCTCTACGGTTTCCGCTTCGGCCTGCCACTCTTCTGGCGAAACCTCTTCGGCGTTGACGTCTTCCGGCAACGGCAGTTCTTCACGCTCGATAGCCACTGGCTCCGGCGTTTCTTCTGCGACCAGTTCCGGCTGTGCAACGACTTCCGCTTCAGGCTGCGCTTTTTCACTTTCAGCAACCTGTTCAGTAACTTCCACAACGTCGGCAGCAAAAGTTTCCGCCTCGGCTTCAGTATGCGCCTGCGGCTGCTCTTCAACGGCTTGTTCAGAAGCCTTCACAGGCTCTTGCGCCTGAACGATTTCTTCTACAACTGGTTGTTCATTCTGAACTTCTGTCTCTTTTTCCGGGGTCTGCTCTTTTTGACCAAAGCCCAGCCAGGAAAAAAAGCCACGTTTTTTTTCTTTCGCCATTTGCGACTACACTCCTCGCTGTTGCTTCATGGCACAGCGTTAACGCTATGTACATAGCAGCTAAAAAAATGATGAAATAGTCTATCACTTAACTTAATTCACATCACCGCCTGCAAGTATGTGTTATCTGGCGGATTGAGCAATTTATCATGAAAAAACCGAATCATTCCGGCAGCGGCCAAATCCGCATTATTGGCGGGCAGTGGCGAGGCCGTAAACTCCCGGTTCCTGATAGCCCAGGTCTGCGCCCCACCACCGACCGCGTACGCGAAACGTTGTTTAACTGGCTGGCTCCGGTCATTGTTGACGCCCAATGTCTGGATTGCTTCGCCGGAAGCGGCGCGCTGGGGCTGGAAGCGTTATCGCGCTACGCTGCGGGGGCCACGTTGATTGAGATGGATCGTGCGGTTTCTCAGCAGTTAATTAAGAATCTGGCGACACTAAAAGCAGGCAATGCACGCGTGGTGAACAGCAACGCGATGTCATTCCTGGCGCAAAAAGGCACACCGCATAATATCGTGTTTGTCGATCCACCGTTCCGCCGTGGATTGTTAGAAGAGACGATAAATTTACTGGAAGATAACGGCTGGCTGGCTGACGAAGCCCTGATTTATGTCGAAAGCGAAGTCGAAAACGGTCTGCCCACTGTTCCGGCGAACTGGTCATTACATCGGGAAAAAGTGGCGGGTCAGGTGGCTTATCGGCTGTATCAACGCGAAGCACAAGGAGAAAGTGATGTTGATTAATATTGGACGTTTGTTAATGCTCTGCGTTTGGGGATTTTTAATCCTCAACCTGGTGCATCCCTTCCCGCGTCCGCTGAATATTTTTGTTAACGTGGCGCTGATTTTTACCGTGCTGATGCATGGTATGCAGCTGGCGCTATTGAAATCCACTTTGCCGAAAGATGGCCCGCAGATGACCACCGCCGAAAAGGTGCGGATTTTCCTTTTCGGCGTGTTTGAACTGCTGGTCTGGCAGAAGAAATTTAAAGTTAAAAAATAACCTTATTGTTCGCCTACAAAGCTGACAAAGCGCGTTCCTTTATAGCTCAGCGTACCTTTATCGCCCACTGTCAGGGCGTGGTACTGCTGGGCGTCGAGGCGAAACGTCTGCTCCATTCCTCCGCTTTGCGGTTTGAAGCTTGCCTCATAGCGCATACTGGTGCCTGCCGGAGTCACTTCCTGCTGGCGCGAACGGCGATCGTTAATCGGTTTTTCCCGCTTGTTGCTCACCACCACCAGCTTTTGCTGGAGCGGTGCCATATCATTATCAGCTTTTTCCCGTCGTTGTTGCATAAAACGAAACGATGCGGCGACGATGATTAAGCCAATGATAACAATAAAGAAAAGAGGTGGTTTACTCATCTTTATCCCTCATCGGAAAATGCGGAAATAAGCATACCCTGCCAGTTATGGTGTTGTCATCCGTCCACCCTCGCCACTAAACTGGAAGCAAGACCGTAGGCATTCCGCTTACGAAAAAATAACGAATTCAAGGAACTAAGATGCTTTGGTCGTTTATCGCTGTCTGTCTTTCCGCATGGCTATCTGTGGATGCATCGTATCGTGGGCCAACCTGGCAACGCTGGGTGTTTAAACCGTTAACCCTTCTTCTCCTGCTGTTGCTGGCCTGGCAAGCGCCGATGTTCGACGCCATTAGCTATCTGGTGCTGGCGGGGCTGTGTGCCTCACTGCTGGGCGATGCGCTAACCCTGTTGCCACGTCAACGTCTGATGTACGCCATCGGCGCGTTTTTCCTCTCGCACCTGCTGTACACCATCTATTTCGCCAGTCAGATGACGCTCTCCTTCTTCTGGCCTCTGCCGTTGGTGCTGTTGGTTCTGGGCGCGCTGTTACTGGCGATTATCTGGACGCGTCTGGAAGAGTATCGTTGGCCTATCTGCACGTTTATCGGCATGACGCTGGTGATGGTGTGGCTGGCAGGTGAACTGTGGTTCTTCCGTCCGACCGCTCCGGCACTCTCTGCGTTTGTCGGCGCTTCGTTACTGTTTATCAGTAACTTTGTCTGGCTGGGTAGTCACTATCGCCGACGCTTCCGTGCGGACAACGCGATTGCTGCGGCCTGCTACTTTGCTGGTCACTTCCTCATCGTCCGCTCGCTGTATCTCTGATAAAACTTGACTCTGGAGTCGACTCCAGAGTGTATCCTTCGGTTAATGAGAAAAAACTTAACCGGAGGATGCCATGTCGACTCCTGACAATCACGGCAAGAAAGCCCCTCAATTTGCTGCGTTCAAACCGCTAACCACGGTACAGAACGCCAACGACTGTTGCTGCGACGGCGCATGTTCCAGCACGCCAACGCTCTCTGAAAACGTCTCCGGCACCCGCTATAGCTGGAAAGTCAGCGGCATGGACTGCGCCGCCTGTGCGCGCAAGGTAGAAAATGCCGTGCGCCAGCTTGCAGGCGTGAATCAGGTGCAGGTGTTGTTCGCCACCGAAAAACTGGTAGTCGATGCCGACAATGACATCCGTGCCCAGGTTGAATCTGCGGTGCAAAAAGCGGGCTATTCCCTGCGCGATGAACAGGCCGCCGACGAACAACAAGCATCACGCCTGAAAGAGAATCTGCCGCTGATTACGCTAATCGTGATGATGGCAATCAGCTGGGGTCTGGAGCAGTTCAATCATCCGTTCGGGCAACTGGCGTTTATCGCGACCACGCTGGTTGGGCTGTACCCGATTGCTCGTCAGGCATTACGGCTGATCAAATCCGGCAGCTACTTCGCCATTGAAACCTTAATGAGCATAGCCGCTATTGGGGCGCTGTTTATTGGCGCAACGGCTGAAGCTGCGATGGTGTTGCTGCTGTTTTTGATTGGTGAACGACTGGAAGGCTGGGCCGCCAGCCGCGCGCGTCAGGGCGTTAGCGCGTTAATGGCGCTGAAGCCAGAAACCGCCACGCGTCTGAGTAACGGTGAGCGTGAAGAGGTGGCGATTAACAGCCTGCGGCCTGGCGATGTGATTGAAGTCGCCGCAGGTGGGCGTTTGCCTGCCGACGGTAAACTGCTCTCACCGTTTGCCAGTTTTGATGAAAGCGCCCTGACCGGAGAATCCATTCCTGTGGAGCGCGCGACGGGCGATAAAGTTCCTGCAGGAGCCACCAGCGTAGATCGTCTGGTAACGCTGGAAGTGCTGTCAGAACCGGGTGCCAGCGCCATTGACCGGATTCTGAAACTGATCGAAGAAGCCGAAGAGCGCCGCGCGCCCATTGAGCGGTTTATCGACCGCTTCAGCCGTATTTATACGCCAGCGATTATGGCCGTCGCCCTGCTGGTAACGCTGGTGCCGCCGCTGCTGTTTGCCGCCAGCTGGCAAGAGTGGATTTATAAAGGGCTGACGCTGCTGCTGATTGGTTGCCCGTGTGCTTTAGTTATCTCCACGCCCGCGGCGATTACCTCCGGGCTGGCGGCAGCAGCGCGTCGTGGGGCGTTGATTAAAGGCGGCGCGGCGCTGGAGCAGCTGGGTCGTGTTACCCAGGTGGCGTTTGATAAAACCGGTACGCTGACCGTCGGTAAACCGCGCGTTACCGCGATTCATCCGGCAACGGGTATTAGTGAATCTGAACTGCTGACACTGGCGGCGGCGGTCGAGCAAGGCGCGACGCATCCACTGGCACAGGCCATTGTGCGCGAAGCACAGATTGCTGAACTCGCCATTCCCACCGCCCAATCACAGCGGGCGCTGGTCGGGTCTGGCATTGAAGCGCAGGTTAACGGTGAGCGCGTGTTGATATGCGCTGCCGGGAAACATCCCGCTGATGCATTTGCTGGTTTAATTAACGAACTGGAAAGCGCCGGGCAAACGGTAGTGCTGGTAGTACGTAACGATGACGTGCTGGGTATCATTGCATTGCAGGATACTCTACGCGCCGATGCTGCAACTGCTATCAGTGAACTGAACGCGCTGGGCGTCAAAGGGGTGATCCTCACCGGCGATAATCCACGCGCAGCGGCGGCAATTGCCGGGGAGTTGGGGCTGGAGTTTAAAGCGGGCCTGTTGCCGGAAGATAAAGTCAAAGCGGTGACCGAGCTGAATCAACATGCGCCGCTGGCGATGGTCGGTGATGGTATTAACGACGCGCCAGCGATGAAAGCTGCCGCCATCGGGATTGCAATGGGTAGCGGCACAGACGTGGCGCTGGAAACCGCCGATGCAGCATTAACCCATAACCACCTGCGCGGTCTGGTGCAAATGATTGAACTGGCACGCGCCACTCACGCCAATATCCGCCAGAACATCACTATTGCGCTGGGGCTGAAAGGCGTTTTCCTCGTCACGACGCTGTTAGGGATGACCGGACTGTGGCTGGCGGTGCTGGCAGATACGGGTGCGACGGTGCTGGTGACGGCGAATGCGTTAAGGCTGTTGCGCAGGAAATAAGGCAAACCGATCGCAACATTGAGCGCGATCGGTCCCCTCGCTCCTCTGGGGAGAGGGTTAGGGTGAGGGGAAAAGGCGGCATCGAAGCCAATCTTCCCCCATCAACCGCCTTTACGAATCAAATAACGATAAGGCAGTCCATCCGTCTCTTTCGCAACCAGTTCGTGTTCCATAAAGGTACAAAACCCAGGAATATCGCGGGTCGTCGCCGGATCGTCAGCAATAATCAGCAACGTTTCACCTGGCTGCATATTGCGCACTGTTTTGCGCACCATCATTACTGGTTCCGGGCAGCGCAGGCCAAGTGCGTCGAGTGTGTGGTCAGGGCTGGAAAAGAGATCGGTCATTTTCTTCTCATCACATAAAAAAACGGCGCTAGTTTACGCCCTGTGAGTCCGTAAGCAAACCAGGTTAACGATTGCGTGAAAATTAACCATTGCATTGTTAACGTAAAGCAGTATCATGCGGCGGCTCGAAAAAAGGGTCAGCACGTTATTATGTTAAGGTAACAGACGTGTCGTACGTATTGGGTTCCCTCACCCCAATGGTTAATCAAAAAGGTACAATATGAACGTTTTCTCGCAAACTCAACGCTATAAGGCGTTGTTCTGGTTATCGTTATTTCATCTTCTGGTGATCACCTCCAGTAACTATCTGGTTCAGCTTCCCGTATCCATTTTTGGTTTCCATACCACCTGGGGCGCGTTTAGCTTTCCGTTTATTTTCCTTGCTACCGACCTGACTGTGCGTATTTTTGGCGCACCGCTGGCCCGTCGTATCATCTTTGCGGTGATGATCCCGGCGTTACTGATCTCCTACGTCATCTCGTCGCTGTTCTATATGGGTTCCTGGCAGGGATTCGGCGCGCTCGCCCACTTCAACCTGTTTGTCGCCCGTATCGCCACCGCCAGTTTCATGGCCTACGCGCTGGGGCAAATCCTCGACGTGCACGTTTTTAACCGCCTGCGTCAGAGTCGTCGCTGGTGGCTGGCACCGACGGCTTCCACCCTGTTTGGTAACGTCAGCGACACGCTGGCCTTCTTCTTCATTGCCTTCTGGCGTAGCCCGGATGCCTTTATGGCTGAACACTGGATGGAAATCGCGCTGGTCGATTACTGTTTCAAAGTGTTAATCAGTATCGTTTTCTTCCTGCCAATGTATGGCGTATTACTCAATATGCTGTTGAAAAGACTGGCAGATAAATCCGAAATCAACGCTTTGCAGGCGAGTTAAAGGTTCGTTATCAGAGTTGTGATAAGATGGATGAATGAGCCGTTATGGCCGTTTATCGAAAGGAAGAAGTCAATGCGCAATCTGGTTAAATATGTCGGAATTGGCCTGCTGGTTATGGGGCTTGCGGCCTGTGATGATAAAGACACTAACGCTACGGCGCAGGGTTCAGTCGCGGAAAGTAACGCTACCGGGAATCCCGTCAACCTGCTTGATGGCAAGTTAAGTTTCTCGCTGCCAGCGGATATGACCGACCAGAGCGGTAAGCTGGGAACGCAGGCTAATAACATGCATGTCTGGTCCGACGCCACCGGGCAAAAAGCAGTCATCGTCATCATGGGCGATGATCCGAAAGAAGATCTGGCGGTGCTGGCGAAGCGCCTGGAAGATCAGCAACGTAGCCGCGATCCGCAGCTGCAAGTGGTAACCAATAAAGCCATTGAGCTGAAAGGTCACAAAATGCAGCAGTTAGACAGCATTATCTCCGCGAAAGGCCAGACGGCGTACTCTTCCGTTATTCTGGGTAACGTGGGTAATCAACTGCTAACCATGCAAATTACGCTGCCCGCTGACGATCAGCAAAAAGCACAGACCACCGCAGAAAACATCATTAATACGCTGGTTATTCAGTAAGTTTTAAGATGATGAGATGGCCTCAGGTACTTCCACCGGAGGCCGTTTTTTTAATCGCCACGTCAGTAATAACGCGATTGCGACCAGTCCCGCCGCCGCCAGATAAATCACCGGGACGCCCGCCCAACTCATCACCAGCCCAGCCAGTGGTCCGGTCACGCCAAGCGATAAATCCATAAATACGGTGTAAGTTGCCAGCGCCGCCCCCTGATTTTGCTGCGGAACCGCTTTTACCGCCACTACGCCCAATGCCGGGAACACCAGCGAAAACCCCGCCCCCGCGAGTAAGACGCCGATTTTCGCCATCCACGGCATAGTCGCCACGCCAACCAGTAGCAGGCCGATTATCTCAACGCTAAAGCAAATCATCGCCACGTTTAAGCCGCCGATACGGTTAATGCCGTTAGGAAATAACAAACGCGTACCGACAAACGCACAGCTAAACAGCGTCAGCGCGAAAGCCGCACCGTCCCAACCTTTAGCGTCATAAAACAGCGTGATAAAGGTGGCGATAACGCCAAATCCGGCGGAAGCCAGTGCCAGCGCCATACCGTACAGCCAGACGCGCCCAAGCACCGCGCGAAACGGCAGCGGTTTGCCTTTACTGGCTTTTACCGTCGGACGCGGGATCGCCAACAAAATGGCCACCAGCGCCACGCCCATAATGATTAACGCTAACGCCTGCAAGCCGCCCCAGTGATAAAACACGACACCTAACGGCGCACCCATCGCCATCGCCCCGTAAGTGACAATGCCGTTCCACGAAATCACCCGCCCGATATGCAGCGAACCAACCACGCCAACGCCCCATAGGGTCGATCCCGTTCCGGCAAAACTTTGCCCAATCCCAAGGATCACGCGCCCCAGGCACAGTAATAACAGGCTGATGACGGGCAGACTGGCGGTTAATCCTGCCGTCAGATACCCCAAACCGCTCAAAAAGCAGCCGCATAAACCGAAGACGACAATCTTTTTGGGTCCCAGCAAATCGGCGTAACGTCCGGCATGAGGGCGGCTCAGCAAGGTGGCGAAATATTGCAGGCTGATAACCAATCCTGCCCAGAAAGCGCTAAAGCCCATCACATCATGGACATAGCCCGGTAATACAGCGAGCGGCAACCCGATGGTGAGGTAGCTGGCGAAGTTAAACATGACAATGGAGACAATGCGCAAATTCAGGCGCAATCCGTTTAGCGCGGGTTCGGCTACGGGTTCGGGCATGAGGATCACCACATTTTTACAACAGTGTTTCATTTTTACCACGTGCTGACGTGAAAATCAGCAGTAAGAATCAGAATATTGCTGGCGTGACTCCCGCTACACTTAATACAAAAAGTCACAAGGAAGCCCCAATGGAAACCCCTCAACCCGATAAAACGGGCATGCACATTCTGCTCAAGCTGGCCTCGCTGGTGGTGATCCTCGCGGGAATTCACGCAGCGGCAGATATCATTGTGCAGCTGTTACTGGCGCTGTTTTTTGCCATCGTCCTCAACCCGCTCGTCACCTGGTTTATTCGTCGGGGAGTACAACGCCCCGTTGCCATTACGATTGTGGTGGTGGTGATGCTGATCGCACTAACCGCGCTGGTCGGCGTACTGGCGGCATCGTTTAACGAATTTATCTCTATGCTGCCGAAGTTTAATAAGGAGCTGACGCGCAAACTTTTTAAATTGCAGGAGATGTTGCCTTTTCTTAATTTGCATATGTCGCCGGAGCGAATACTGCAGCGGATGGACTCGGAAAAAATGGTTACCTTCACCACGGCGCTAATGACCGGGCTTTCCGGGGCAATGGCGAGCGTGCTTTTGCTGGTGATGACCGTAGTTTTCATGCTGTTTGAAGTGCGCCACGTCCCTTACAAAATGCGTTTTGCGTTGAATAATCCACAGATTCACATCGCCGGACTACACCGCGCCTTAAAAGGTGTTTCGCACTATCTTGCATTGAAGACACTGCTAAGTTTATGGACAGGCGTAATCGTCTGGCTGGGGCTGGCGCTAATGGGCGTACAGTTTGCGCTGATGTGGGCAGTACTGGCGTTTTTGCTCAACTACGTGCCCAATATCGGCGCGGTAATTTCCGCCGTACCGCCAATGATTCAGGTGCTGCTGTTTAATGGCGTTTACGAATGTATTCTGGTCGGCGCATTGTTTTTAGTGGTCCATATGGTCATCGGCAATATTTTAGAACCACGGATGATGGGCCATCGCCTGGGGATGTCCACCATGGTGGTATTTCTTTCATTGTTAATTTGGGGATGGCTGCTCGGCCCGGTAGGGATGCTACTTTCGGTACCATTAACCAGCGTGTGTAAAATCTGGATGGAAACCACCAAAGGCGGTAGCAAACTGGCGATTTTACTGGGACCGGGCAGACCGAAAAGTCGATTACCGGGATGAGGCGACAAGTGTTACGATACGCACTTTCATTTTCCATTAAACGTTGGCCCTGATATGTATCGGATAGTTCTGGGGAAAGTTTCGACCTTAAGCGCAGCTCCTCTGCCACCGGGTTTACGCGAGCAAGCACCGCAAGGTCCACGACGCGAACGCTGGCTGGCGGGGCGTGCATTGCTTTCGCACACGCTTTCCCCGCTACCGGAGATCATCTATGGCGAACAAGGCAAACCTGCATTCGCGCCGGAAACGCCGCTATGGTTCAACTTAAGCCATAGCGGTGACGATATCGCCCTGCTGTTGAGCGATGAAGGCGAAGTCGGCTGCGATATCGAAGTGATTCGCCCGCGCGCCAACTGGCGCTGGCTGGCGAACGCCGTATTCAGCCTTGGGGAACATGCCGAGATGGACGCCGTGCATCCTGATCAGCAACTGGAAATGTTCTGGCGCATCTGGACGCGCAAAGAAGCCATCGTTAAACAGCGTGGCGGCAGCGCCTGGCAAATCGTCAGCGTAGACAGCACCTATAACTCCTCGCTGTCAGTCAGCCATTGTCAGCTAGAAAATTTAAGCCTGGCGATCTGCACCCCTACCCCCTTTACGCTCACCGCCGACAGTGTGCAATGGATCGATTCAGTTAACTGATCCGCCCACCCGACTGCCCATCTATTGATCCAGAACAGGTAATCAGTATGACGAATACTTAAAATCGTCATACTTATTTCCGCCATCTATTTTAATCCATTGGGGTTACCATGTTCTCTACACTCCGCCGCACTCTATTTGCGCTGCTGGCTTGTGCGTCTTTTATCGTCCATGCCGCTGCACCAGATGAAATCACCACCGCCTGGCCGGTGAATGTCGGGCCACTAAACCCGCACCTTTACACGCCTAACCAAATGTTCGCCCAGAGCATGGTTTATGAACCACTGGTGAAATATCAGGCAGACGGTTCGGTGATCCCGTGGCTGGCAAAAAGCTGGACCCATTCAGAAGATGGCAAAACCTGGACCTTCACCCTGCGTGATGATGTGAAATTCTCTAACGGTGAACCGTTTGATGCAGAGGCCGCGGCAGAAAACTTCCGCGCTGTGCTCGACAACCGTCAACGTCACGCCTGGCTGGAGCTGGCAAACCAGATTGTTGATGTCAAAGCTCTCAGTAAAACCGAGCTGCAAATCACCCTGAAAAGCGCCTACTACCCTTTCCTGCAAGAACTGGCCCTGCCCCGTCCTTTCCGCTTTATCGCCCCCTCGCAGTTTAAAAACCATGAAACCATGAATGGGATTAAAGCGCCGATTGGCACCGGGCCGTGGGTTTTGCAGGAATCGAAACTGAATCAGTACGATGTCTTCGTCCGTAACGAAAACTACTGGGGCGAAAAGCCGGCGATTAAGAAGATCACTTTTAACGTCATCCCAGACCCGACTACCCGCGCAGTAGCGTTTGAAACCGGCGATATCGATCTACTATACGGTAATGAAGGGCTATTACCGCTCGATACCTTCGCCCGCTTTAGCCAGAACTCGGCTTACCACACCCAACTGTCACAGCCGATCGAAACCGTGATGCTGGCGCTCAATACTGCCAAAGCCCCCACCAACGAGCTGGCAGTCCGTGAAGCTCTTAATTACGCGGTAAACAAAAAATCGCTGATCGATAACGCGTTGTATGGCACCCAGCAGGTCGCCGACACCCTGTTTGCCCCTTCCGTGCCCTATGCCAATCTCGGCCTGAAACCGCGCCAGTACGATCCGCAGAAAGCAAAAGCGTTGCTGGAACAAGCAGGCTGGACGCTGCCCGCAGGCAAAGACATCCGCGAGAAAAATGGTCAGCCGCTGCGCATTGAACTGTCGTTCATCGGCACCGATGCGTTAAGCAAATCAATGGCCGAAATCATTCAGGCTGATATGCGCCAGATTGGCGCGGATGTCACGCTGATCGGCGAAGAAGAGAGCAGTATCTATGCTCGTCAGCGCGACGGTCGTTTTGGCATGATTTTCCACCGTACCTGGGGCGCGCCATACGATCCACACGCCTTCCTGAGTTCAATGCGCGTACCGTCGCACGCTGACTTCCAGGCACAGCAAGGTTTAGCCGACAAGCCACTGATTGATAAAGAGATTGGCGAAGTGCTGGCGACACACGACGAAACACAACGTCAGGCACTGTATCGCGACATTCTGACCCGTCTGCATAACGAGGCGGTTTATCTGCCCATCAGCTATATCTCAATGATGGTGGTTTCAAAACCGGAACTGGGTAACATCCCCTACGCGCCGATCGCCACCGAAATCCCGTTCGAACAGATTAAACCGGTGAAACCTTAATGTTGCGTTATGTATTACGCCGCTTTCTGCTGCTGATCCCGATGGTGCTCGCCGCCTCGGTGATCATTTTTCTGATGCTGCGCCTCGGCACCGGCGACCCGGCGCTCGATTATCTGCGTCTGTCTAACCTGCCGCCGACGCCGGAAATGCTGGCTTCTACCCGCACCATGCTGGGGCTGGATCAGCCGTTGTACGTGCAGTACGGAACCTGGTTGTGGAAAGCGCTGCATCTTGACTTTGGTATCTCATTCGCCAGCCAACGCCCGGTGCTGGACGATATGCTGACCTTCCTGCCCGCCACGCTGGAGCTGGCGGGTGCGGCGCTGGTATTAATTCTGCTCACTTCCGTGCCGCTCGGCATCTGGGCGGCGCGCCATCGCGACCGCCTGCCGGATTTCGCCGTGCGTTTTATCGCGTTTCTTGGCGTGTCGATGCCTAACTTCTGGTTGGCGTTTTTACTGGTGATGGCATTTTCAGTGTATCTGCAATGGCTGCCCGCGATGGGTTACGGCGGCTGGCAGCACATCATTTTGCCTGCGGTTTCCATCGCTTTTATGTCGCTGGCGATTAACGCGCGTCTGCTGCGCGCCAGTATGCTGGACGTCGCCGGTCAGCGTCATGTGACCTGGGCGCGACTGCGCGGCCTGAACGACAAACAGACCGAACGCCGCCACATCCTGCGCAATGCCTCGCTGCCGATGATCACCGCCGTGGGGATGCACATTGGCGAACTGATTGGCGGGACGATGATTATCGAAAACATCTTTGCCTGGCCGGGCGTCGGGCGCTATGCGGTGTCGGCGATTTTTAACCGTGACTATCCAGTGATCCAATGCTTTACGCTGATGATGGTGGTGGTTTTTGTGGTCTGTAATTTGATTGTCGATTTGCTCAACGCCGCGCTGGACCCGCGTATTCGTCGTCATGAAGGAGCGCACGCGTGAACTTTTTCCTCTCCTCCCGCTGGTCGGTTCGCCTGGCGCTGATCATTATCGCCCTGCTGGCGCTGATTGCGCTCACCAGCCAGTGGTGGCTGCCGTATGACCCTCAGGCGATTGATCTGCCGTCGCGCCTGCTTTCACCGGATGCGCAGCACTGGCTGGGTACCGATCATTTAGGGCGCGATATTTTCTCGCGGCTGATGGCGGCGACCCGCGTGTCGCTCGGCTCGGTAATGGCCTGCCTGCTGCTGGTGCTGACATTAGGGCTGGTTATTGGCGGCAGCGCCGGACTGATTGGCGGGCGCGTTGATCAGGCCACCATGCGCGTCGCGGATATGTTTATGACCTTCCCGACCTCGATTCTGTCGTTCTTTATGGTTGGCGTGCTCGGCACCGGGCTGACCAACGTAATTATCGCCATCGCCCTGTCGCACTGGGCGTGGTATGCACGCATGGTGCGCAGCCTGGTGATTTCGCTACGCCAGCGCGAGTTTGTACTGGCATCACGGCTTTCTGGCGCGGGCCATGTGCGGGTGTTTGTCGATCATCTGGCAGGCGCGGTGATCCCCTCGCTGCTGGTGCTGGCGACGCTGGATATTGGTCATATGATGCTGCACGTCGCGGGGATGTCCTTCCTCGGCCTCGGCGTGACCGCACCGACCGCCGAATGGGGCGTGATGATTAACGACGCGCGCCAGTATATCTGGACCCAGCCGCTGCAAATGTTCTGGCCGGGGCTGGCGCTGTTTATCAGCGTGATGGCCTTTAACCTGGTGGGTGACGCACTGCGCGATCATCTGGACCCTCATCTGGTGACGGAGCACGCACACTAATGCCGCAACAGATTGAACTACGTAATATCGCGCTACAGGCCGCGCAGCCGCTGGTGCACGGCGTATCGTTAACCCTTAAACGCGGGCGTGTGCTGGCGTTAGTCGGCGGTAGCGGCAGCGGGAAATCACTGACCTGCGCCGCGACGCTGGGCATTCTGCCCGCAGGCGTTCGCCAGACGGCGGGGGAAATTTTAGCCGATGGCAAACCGGTTTCTCCCTGTGCCCTGCGCGGCATCAAAATTGCCACCATCATGCAGAACCCGCGCAGTGCCTTTAATCCGCTTCACACCATGCACACCCACGCGCGGGAAACCTGCCTGGCGCTGGGGAAACCCGCCGATGACGCTACGCTTACCGCTGCCATAGAAGCGGTGGGGCTGGAAAACGCCGCACGCGTGCTGAAGCTGTACCCGTTTGAGATGAGCGGCGGCATGTTGCAGCGCATGATGATTGCGATGGCGGTGTTGTGTGAATCGCCGTTTATCATCGCCGATGAACCGACCACCGATCTCGACGTGGTAGCACAGGCGCGCATTCTCGATCTGCTGGAAAGCATTATGCAAAAACAAGCACCGGGAATGCTGCTGGTGACCCATGATATGGGCGTTGTGGCGCGTCTGGCGGATGACGTGGCGGTGATGTCACACGGTAAAATTGTCGAACAGGGCGATGTAGAAACGCTGTTTAATGCCCCCAAACATGCGGTAACGCGCAGCCTGGTTTCCGCTCATCTCGCCCTCTACGGTATGGAGCTGGCATCATGACTTTACTTAACGTCTCCGACCTTTCCCATCACTATGCGCACGGTGGATTTAGCGGAAAACATCAACACCAGGCGGTGCTGAATAACGTTTCCCTGACCCTGAAAAGCGGCGAAACCGTCGCTCTGCTGGGGCGCAGCGGCTGCGGAAAAAGCACTCTCGCGCGGCTGCTGGTAGGCTTAGAGTCTCCCTCACAAGGGAATATTAGCTGGCGCGGCGAACCGTTGGCAAAGCTCAATCGCGCCCAGCGTAAAGCGTTCCGCCGCGATATTCAGATGGTATTTCAGGACTCCATCAGCGCCGTGAATCCGCGCAAAACCGTGCGCGAGATCCTGCGTGAACCGATGCGCCACCTGCTATCGCTGAAAAAAGCCGAACAACTGGCGCGCGCCAGCGAAATGCTGAAGGCGGTCGATCTCGATGACAGCGTTCTAGACAAACGCCCACCGCAGTTAAGCGGCGGTCAGCTCCAGCGCGTCTGCCTGGCTCGCGCGCTGGCGGTCGAACCGAAACTACTGATTCTGGATGAAGCCGTTTCTAACCTTGATCTCGTGTTACAGGCGGGCGTCATTCGCCTGCTGAAAAAGCTACAACAACAGTTTGGCACTGCCTGCCTGTTCATCACTCATGACTTACGCCTGGTGGAACGCTTTTGCCAGCGAGTGATGGTGATGGACAACGGACAAATCGTCGAAACCCAGGTGGTGGGAGATAAATTAACCTTTTCCTCTGACGCCGGACGTGTGCTACAAAACGCGGTATTACCCGCATACCCCGTGCGCCGTCGCGCCACAGAAAAGGTTTAAGTCTATGCAACGAGTTACCATCACGCTTGATGACGATTTACTGGAGACGCTGGACAGCCTGAGCCAGCGTCGTGGCTATAACAACCGTTCCGAAGCTATCCGCGATATTCTGCGGAGTGCCCTGGCGCAGGAAGCTACCCAGCAGCACGGCACACAAGGTTTCGCGGTGCTGTCGTATGTGTATGAACACGAAAAACGCGACTTAGCCAGCCGTATTGTCTCCACCCAGCATCATCACCACGATCTCTCGGTCGCCACGCTGCATGTGCACATTAATCACGACGACTGTCTGGAAATTGCCGTGCTGAAAGGTGACATGGGCGACGTGCAGCATTTTGCCGATGACGTCATCGCCCAGCGCGGCGTGCGGCACGGGCATTTGCAGTGCTTGCCGAAGGAAGATTGAGTTATTTCTAAAACGAGGAAAGAAAAGATATTAACTGAACTTAATTTATAAAATTAAGTTCAGTTACATAGATAGATCCTGTAAAGGCAGATACTCTGCGTAATGCACGCCGCTAAAATTTATAAATGATTCAAACGCTCATTTAGCGTTTCAATAATATAAGTATTTACAGAGACTTGTTGCTGCGCAGCCGCATTATTAAGGCGTTCACTCAGCGATTCTGGATAGCGTAATGTAAAGGTCTTAATCTTTTCTGTACGCGCATACGGCTCAATACCCGCAGCTTTACAATCCTCAAGATACTCTCGCAGGGAAAGCTCCCCTTCTTTTTGCAGCCCCTGAATGCTGTCAGAGACAAAATCACAATAACCTGACAAGCCCAGGAATTTGCCACGAAATGCATTCAGTTCTGGCACGTAAGTGATAACAGCAGGTTGCCCGGCAATCTCCATAGAGTTTGGCGTCTTCAGTTTGATCATGGTTTTACCCCTATACTTAGTAACCAGTCACGCACGCTTTCTACAGCGCCTTTATCGGTATCTGGCGACGGATGAGGCCGATGGAAACACGCAACGCTCATATTTAGTATGAACTTACAACGCGAACCTCTTCCTTCCTTAATTTCTCCGCCTAATGCTTTAACCAGTGACTCTATATCAGACCACTTAATCCCTTAAGGAACAGGAGATTTAAATATTTGATCCAATGTATTTTTTTGTTTCTTCCGTAAAGCCTGTACCTGGGTTCTCATGGCATGTCCTTATGACTTCACTTTATGACATCAATAGTATGACATCACAATATGAAGTCAAGTTTCCCTTCCTTACGCCATTGTCCCAATCGTCTTCCTGAATCGCAGCAGTGCGATGGTGAAAAATGCGCCGCCAATTGCCATCAGCGTCAGGAACTGCGGCCAGACGATTTCGAATCCGGCACCACGGTAGAGAATGGCCTGCGCGAGGCTAACAAAGTGTGTCGTCGGCATGGTCAGCATAATGTCCTGCACCATCTGCGGCATACTTTCGCGCGGCGTGGAGCCACCGGAAAGCATTTGCAGCGGCAGCAGCACCAGAATCACCAGCAGCCCCAGTTGCGGCATCGAACGCGCTATCGTCCCCATAAAAATGCCGATTGACGTGGTGGCAAACAGACTCAGCGCCACGCCCAGCATAAACAGCGGGATCGAGCCTTCAATCGGTACGCCCAGCACGCCTTTCACCATCAGTACCAGCGATAATCCCGACACCACCAGCACCACCAGCCCCATCGACCAGACCTTCGCCATCATGATCTCAAACGGCGTTATCGGCATCACCAGTAAGTGTTCCACCGTGCCGTGTTCACGCTCGCGGATCAGCGCCGATCCGGTCAACACAATCGCCAGCATGGTAATGTTGTTGATGATCGCCATCACCCCGCCAAACCACGCGGGATCGAGGTTCGGGTTAAAGCGCATCCGGGTTTCCAGCGATACCAACGGTTCGCTGTTATCACGGTAGCGCGCGACAAAGCTGTTCACTTCACCGTTGATAATATTCTGGATATACCCGTTGCCGGTAAATGCCTGGCTCATGCGCGTGGCATCGACGTTCACCTGAATATCTGGCTGGCGCCCGGCGAGGACATCACGCTGAAAATTAGGCGGAATATTTATCGCAAAGGTATAACGCCCGGCGTCCAGCCCGGCATCCATCTCATCGGCGGTGATCATCTCCGGTGGCAAAAACCACGGGCGATAGAAGCTGTTAACGATCCTGTTCGATAACTGCGATTGATCCATATCGGCAATGGCGATCGGCGCGAGGTTCAACGATCCTGGCGTAACGGTCGCTGACGAATACACCGACACCGTAAACGAGAAGACAATCAGCGTCAGCATCGCTTTATCACCGAGCAAACTGCGCAACTCTTTGATACCCAGATTAAAAATATTGCGTAAATGGCGCATCATCCCTCCTGTTTTTTCAGCAGCAGGATGCTTAAGCCCACCACCAGCGGGATGGCTATCAGCAACGGGATAAAAAGTTGCCACAAATCAGTCAGATCCAGCGCCTTCGAGAACGTCCCGCGGGCGATAGTCAGAAAATGACTGGTCGGGTAAACCTCGCCGATCCAACGTCCTGGACCTTCCAGCGAAGCTACCGGATCGATCATCCCGGAAAACTGCGTCGCCGGAATCAACGTGATGATCGCAGTGCCAAAAATAGCGGCAATCTGGCTTTTCATAAAGGTGGAGATCAGCAGCCCCATTCCGGTGGCAATGATGATATACAGCAGCGCCGCCAGGGTGAGCGTCAGGAAACTGCCTTTATGCGGTACGCCAAACACAAACACCGACAGGCCGCAGAGCAGGAAAAAGTTCAGCATCCCCAGCGCGATGTATGGCAACTGTTTACCAAGCAAAAATTCACTACGCGTGGTGGGGGTCACGTAAAGGTTGATAATCGACCCAAGCTCTTTTTCCCGCACCACGCTAAGGGCGCTTAGCATTGACGGGATCATCATCAGCAGAAGCGGGATCACCGCCGGAACAATCGCTGGCAGGCTTTTTACGTCCGGGTTATAGCGATAGCGCGTCTCAATGTTCATCAGCCCGCTTTGGCTGGCGGGTGTCGATTGTCGGCTCGCCACATCCTGAAGCCAACTCTGGTGCATTGCCTGCACGTAACCTTTTACCGTTTCGGCACGACTGGGCATCGCTCCGTCGATCCAGACGCCGAGTTCCACAGGCGTACCACGCGCGATATCGCGCCCAAAATTGGGAGGGATCTCAATTGCCACCGTGATATCGCCCGCACGCATCCGACGATCCAGCTCGTCATAACTGGTGAGCGGCGGCTGTTCGATAAAGTAACGGGAACCGGAGAGATTGAGCGTCCACGCCTGGCTACTGACGGTCTGGTCGCGGTCGAGCACAGCAAAGCGCAGGTTTTCCACATCCATACTGATGCCGTAACCCATTATCAGCATCAGGATCACCGTTCCCATCAGCGCCAGCGTCGAACGTACTGGATCGCGTCGCAGTTCCAGCGCTTCGCGGCGGCTGTAGCTAAACAGACGGCGCAGGCTAAATCCCTGACGCGGCGCGTGGGTGGTGTCGTGTACCACGGGCGGCGCTTCGGCTTCGTTGCTCTGCCCTGCCGCTTCCTGCAAATAGGCGATAAATGCCTCTTCCAGACTGGCGGCTCCGCGTTTCTCAACCAGTTCCTGCGGTGTACCGCTGGCAAGCACTTTTCCGGCGTGCATCAGTGAGATGCGGTCGCAACGTTCCGCTTCGTTCATAAAGTGGGTGGAGATGAAGATAGTCACTTTGTCCTGGCGCGAGAGATCGACCATCAACTGCCAGAACATATCCCTCGCCACCGGATCGACACCAGAAGTAGGCTCATCGAGGATTAACATCTCCGGGCGATGAATCACCGCCACCGCCAGCGAAAGCCGCTGGCGAATGCCGAGCGGCAATGACTCCGGCAGAACATCTTCAACGTCGTTGAGCTTAAAACGCTCGCTCATTTCAGCCACTCGCGCGGGAATTTCCGCTTCCGGGATATGAAACAGACGAGCATGTAACTCCAGGTTTTGCCGCACGGTGAGTTCGTTATAGAGCGAAAACGCCTGCGACATATAGCCCACCCGACGGCGAGTATCGATATCTTTTGGATCAACCGGTTGCCCGAACAGCCACGCCTCACCTTCGCTGGCGGGCAGCAATCCGGTAAGCATTTTCATGGTGGTGGATTTACCGCAGCCGTTCGAACCAAGAAAACCAAAAATCTCCCCGCGTGGAATGCGGAAATTGACGTGATCAACGGCAACGAAGGAACCAAAACGCATGGTCAGATCGCGCGCTTCGATGGCAATCTCTGCGTTTTCAGGTTGATATGGTGGGATCACTACCGCCTGATGCGCCTGGCGTTGCGCTTGCGGTAACAGATTTATAAATGCTTCTTCCAGCGTGGCGCTTTGCGTTTGCTGCCGCAGCTCTTCGGCGCTGCCAGTTGCCAGCACTTCTCCTGCATTCATCGCTACCAGCCAGTCGAAGCGTTCCGCCTCTTCCATATAGGCGGTGGCAACCAGCACGCTCATATTGCTCTGCCGCTGGCGAATACTGTCGATCAGATCCCAGAACTGGGCGCGGGAGAGCGGGTCAACCCCCGTTGTTGGCTCATCAAGAATCAACAGTTCCGGGTCGTGAATTAACGCACAGCACAGCCCAAGTTTTTGCTTCATCCCGCCGGAGAGTTTCCCTGCCGGGCGATCGCGAAACGGTGCTAACCCGGTGCTGGTCAGCAGCTCATTGATTCGCACTTCCCGCTCCGCTTTGTCGTGACCGAACAGGCGAGCGAAAAAATCGACGTTTTCATACACCGACAAGGTGTGGTAGAGATTTTTGCCCAGCCCCTGCGGCATCCAGGCGATGCGCGGGCAGACGTCGCGGCGATGCTTCGGGTCGCGCATATCGCCGCCCAGCACGATCACATTGCCCTGCTCAATGACGCGGGCACCGGAAATCAATGACAATAAACTCGACTTCCCGACGCCATCCGGACCAATCAGCCCAACCATGCAGCGGGCCGGAATATCGAGAGTGATATTGTTCAGCGCAACGGTTTTTCCATAATGCTGGCTCACGCCCGCCAGTTGCGCGACAGGCGGGACGGGAACCAGTTCCAGATGCGTCATTGCGGCAACCTCACCGCCAGGTCTTCAGGCCACGGAAGTTCTTCATTCACCCGCACCCACGCTACGCCCGGCAAACCGGTTTTGACATATTCCAGATGCTGCTGGAGTAATTCCGGTGGGATACGCGCTTTGACACGGAACATCAGTTTCAGCCGTTCATCGCTGGTTTCGACGGTTTTTGGCGTGAACTGGGCGACGCTGGCGACAAAACTGATGGTCGCCGGAATACGCAGATCTGGCGCGGCATCGAGGATCAGCCGGGCTTCACCGCCCAGTTTCAGCGTGCCCGCCTGTTCGGTTGGCAGGAAGAAGGTCATATAGACGTCGCTGAGATCGACCATATTCAGTACCCGACCACCTGCCGCCAGCACTTCGCCTGGCTCGGCAACCCGATACTGCACGCGTCCGTCACGCGGGGCTTTCAGTTCGCTGTCATCGATATCTGCGGCAATGCGCCGTTCAGTGGCTTGCGCGGCTTCGACGCGAGTTTGCGCCTGAATGATATTGGTGCGTGCCGCCTCTATAGCGGCTTTAGAAGCAGAAACCTGGGCTTTTGCTGATTCCAGCGCAGCTCGGGCGCTCTCAGCGGCGGCGCGGTCGTCATCCAGCTGTTGCGCAGAAATTGCCCCCCGTTGGGCCAGTGAGCGGGAACGCGTATGACGTTTTGCTACGGAGTCCAGTTCTGCCTGGCGTTGATTAACCAGCGACTGTGCGGCACGAGTTTCGCTTTGGCGTTGCTCCAGCAAAGCCTGCGCGGCGGCAACGGCACTTTGTGCTTCTTTGATTTGCGCGATGGCTTCCATTCGCTGTTCCTGCAACACGCGAGTATCCATCTTCGCCAGCACTTCACCTTCTCGAACAAACTGGCCTTCTTTCACCAGAATGGTGTCGATACGCCCGGCAATTTTGCTGGCGATATCCACTTCCGTCGCTTCAATGCGCCCATTACTGACAGCAAAGCCTTCCGGCACACCTGCCGGGCGCAACAGCCACCACGCCACGATAGCGGCCACCGCCAGTAACCCGACAACCCACCACGCCAGATGGCGCTTACTCTTATCCATAATCGACCCGCCATAATCCCTGTAAGCAAACGACGCGTGTTACAACTGCCGCCGAACGACGTTCAGCGGATTCTTCCATCCGGGATAAGAAGGAAACGGCAAATACGACCAGCGCGCAGAGCATTGAGCGCCAACGTGGAAGGCTTAGTGAAAACGGGTAGTAATGTTGTCATCATCAGCATTCCTGGCCGTAAATGAAACACGCATACTCATAAGTGTGATCTATAAAACTGGCTGACAAAACGGTATCCATCCTGTTGGATAGCGTTTCACGCCTGTTCAGTTGCAGGAACAGAGCATTCCTTATTACGTTTTATCAACAGTCTCAACCAGATAGTAACATTAATATTCATGTTGTCTATGGTTCAGAGCTGTAACATTGTGCGCCTTCTAATCAAAGGCATAAGTCCATTTTTGTTTTTTTCATGCTGGTAAGACTTCCAGGGAGTGGTTATCTCAGGCCCCGCACCAGGGTTAATTTGGCAATTATGCATGCTGAACATTCTTCCAGCATGTTTACTGTCACGGGCGTTAAGACCTAAAACTGTCCCCGTTTCACCTATGCGTTCTCTCCCACCATTTCCGTTATGTGCAACAACTTGATTTATACCTAACATTTGTGAGCATGCTAATAGTGCTTCAAGTTTAGGTCTGTAATCTGTCGAAACAGAAAAATAACGATTAAAGGATCGACAAGAGATAGCCCGGCTAGTTTTAAACTTTTTACCATTAATTATAGTATGATGCTTTTTATTAATAATTGCCGCTAATTCGACCGGATCGAGAGCATTGGTCATTTCATCAATAGAGACTGTTATCGGTCCTATAATGTAACGTTTTCGCTGATCATCAAAAGTTATCCCATGATGATTTGCCATTATTTTGTATTTGGGGTCATAGAAACATACAGGATAATCTTTTATCCCGTCGTAGGTATCCTCATCAAGTGGTTTCATACGCGTGAAGTTCTGCATATAGTTACCATTGCAATTCGTTTCATGATTACCAGCTAATACATGAAAATTTTCATTGATACTCATTATGCGTTTTAACAAATCGATGATAAATTGATCGCCACAGATATTACTAAATCGATCGCCGGTTTGGTCTCCCAGAAACGTACATGGCGTCACTGCGCCTTTATTAATAACTAAATATGGCTGAATACTTTCTAAAACAACATCTCTTCTGTTCAGAATACTGATTATTGTATTAACATTAATGTCTAGTTCCTCATTAATGTTTTCCCTTAATAAAACATTGAGAACTTCATCTTCTATATTAAGCAACTGGCTAAGAAAATTTACTCCTTCAGCCATAATTCCCAAATGTCCCGTTGCGAAAAGCGCGTACAAAACTGCACCGACTGAGCCATCGGTATCACCAAAATAGGTTGGTCTGGTACTTGTGGGATCAACGGGTGAACAATTGGAGAAATAGATTCTGTCAGCGAACTGGGGTTTTATAATTGTTTCGAATTTAATATCAGATACATTATATTGCGATATTTTCCAGTCCCAGATGGGTTTGTACGACTCAGTAACTGCAACATCATTAGCATTATCATTTACTGTCATATTATTAAGTAAATAAACAATGCTGCACCAATTAATATCGGTATCATCAAGAGGGCAACCGTAATTTTTACTATTAATTGTCACAATAAACTGATAACTATTATTCCTACGTAGAATATGGGCACGCATGCCCGATAGCATACTATATTTTTCTGAATGATTCGTTTCTATGGTAAATGAAATTTTGTCATCTTGAAAAGATTGTTGGAAACGTTCTATTTGCCAATCATCAATTTTTTCCACAACTTCACCGAGCATTGTCCTGGCAATACTTGATATATCATCACCTATACCATTTGCAATATACCCAAACAGTTCTTTAGTGAAGTTAGTAACATGCTCTTGCACCATATCATTTGTTGCGATAGTCGTTATACTGTCGTTAGTGCCTGCCACAGTTCCAAGTTTCATCTTTTACCTCATATAATTCACCGCAAGGAATACATAGTTATCATTTAATCTTATGACATACACCTCATGTTCGACGGGAAAATAATTATATTTTGCACAAATCATTCAGCCTTAAAGCATAATATGAAATTTCTTATCTCATAGTAGAGAAAGTCCCTAAAGATTGTAGAGGCGTCATCAGTACATGCCTCTACAATCGATTAAGAAAAACTATGAAATACTGGCAGGATTAAAAAGACATACCACAGCACTCATGGAGTTTTAATGTGGTTGAAAACAACTAAGCCCTGGGACACCTTTTTTATCACCACGTTCGTTAGGTGCTATCTTCCAGGAATTTAGCCCCATGATATAATTATCAATTTTTTGATGCTGATCTACCCCTAATCCATAATGGCCATATTTCTGTTTACTTTTTTTGAGCGTCTGTCCACATTTGAAGATATCTTCAGGTTTTGGTCTGAAAGCAGTAGTGTTATTAAAATAATTGTCATATACAGGTGTGGATGCTATAGCATTGCTTCTAATTAGATGGATAAGACGATCATCCATGTGTTGTTTATGTTTTTTATTAAATATATTTGCTAATTCCTCAGGATCAATTGGGTCTTTCATCTGATTAAATGGAACCTGCAAAGCACCTAGACAATAACATTCATTTTCTTCATTTCTTATTATTCCGTGATGACTGGTTAAAACTTTCGTTTCTGAGTCATAATTACAAACATCGAGCGTTTTAATTAAGTTATATGTATCACCGGAAGAGAGTTTATGATTTGCTAGTCGGGCACTATAGTTACCATTAAAATTGATTTCATGATTTCCAGCCAGAACGACGACATTTTTATTTATACGACTATCTTTATTACCCTCCATATTTCGCATAGAATTTAGCAAAGTAAGGATATATTTATCACCAAAAATAGTACTAAATCTATCGCCTGTATGATCCCCAAAGGAAGATACAAGGGGTAATCGCATCGCCTTTTAAAAAAACATGTTGATGCAACTCATTCAAAAACATGTCTCTCTTATCTAATAAAGTGAAGAGTTTTTTCAATTTTTTATTTTCATATGCGAATGAAGCCATGTCTTCGTGTTTTAATAAATCACATAATAAACTCCACCCCTTTTCCCTGATGCCTATATGCCCTGAAACGAGCAATGCATAAAGTACAGCGCCTACTCTTCCATCTGTATCGCCAAAATAAGCCGTGTTGGCATTTTGTGGGTTAATCACACCGCACTGTTTATAAAAGTCTATTTTTGAAAAAACAGATTCAACATAGCTATCAAACTTTTCCTTAGTAAACGTCTCTTTAGAGACAGCCCAACGCCAGTCAGGTTTGAAATTACCACTAAGAAGAGTAAAGAAATTTCTCTCTATGATAGAAAACCCATCAACTTTATAAATTATGTCTGATTTATCACCGGAGAAATTAATAAAATAATAACCGTCCTTACGCTCAATCGTAACGGTAATGGGAGACGATAATTTTATCACATGGTTATTGTCTGGTATAATTGTAAAGATAAACGTGTCAGTAGTATTATCGGCGAAACTATTATATTCTTTAATATTTATAGATGGCTCACTATTGTAAAACCATATTTTTTCTATCTGAGAACTATGTTCAGTTACGTTCCAGCAGCCATGTTGCAGGAAATAGATGATATGCAGGCCAAAATCGTTATCTATTTGCAAATGTTTATCCAGCTTATCAATTTCAACTATCTTTGAACGATGTTTTTTATCAACCTTGCCATGGTGTTGATGACTGTTAACTTTATCTGAATGCTTATCTTGATGGTTTGAAGAGATGTGCTTAAATATATTGTGAAATACTTTCATAAATAACCCGTGATATTTTTGACTTGTTAGTAACAAAATAAATGACACATGTCTGAAAGACATATTTACGATGATACAAAGCAATAATACTTATATGTTCGATGATTTTAAGCACCGATACCATCCGGTCTTTTACCAAATAATGAAAAAGAATCCCTCCCTGGAAGATAATTGTAAAAAACAACAGAATAAGAATTAATCTTAGGATAAATATTTATTTACCATGGCCTTTTGAACGCTGAAAAGTAGCGCTCTGCAAAGTAAATCCCGCTATAGTTATGCTATGCATTTGTCTTTAATGATATCTCGTCATTATATTAACAGGCTGAAATTATCATTAATGCACATTTCAATATTAGCAGGGATATCTGAGGAGTTTAAAGTGAACATATATATCGGGTGGCTTTTCAAATTAATCCCTTTAATTATGGGCTTAATTTGTATCGCGTTAGGTGGCTTTGTGCTGGAAAGTTCTGGGCAAAGTGAGTATTTCGTCGCGGGTCATGTGCTGATTTCTCTGGCAGCCATATGCCTGGCATTATTCACTACCGCATTTATTATCATTTCGCAGCTCACGCGCGGCGTTAATACGTTTTACAATACATTGTTCCCCATTATTGGCTATGCGGGGTCAATTATCACCATGATATGGGGTTGGGCACTGTTAGCAGGCAATGATGTGATGGCAGACGAGTTTGTTGCCGGCCATGTTATTTTTGGCGTTGGTATGATTGCCGCCTGTGTATCGACAGTGGCAGCGTCATCCGGTCACTTTCTGCTCATTCCCAAAAACGCAGCAGGGAGCAAGAGCGATGGAACACCGGTACAGGCTTATTCGTCATTAATCGGTAATTGCCTCATTGCCGTTCCCGTTTTACTCACCCTGCTCGGTTTCATTTGGTCTATTACGCTGTTACGTAGTGCCGACATAACTCCGCATTATGTCGCCGGTCACGTATTGCTTGGGTTAACCGCAATCTGTGCCTGTCTAATTGGCCTTGTTGCCACAATCGTCCATCAAACACGTAATACGTTCTCATCCAAAGAACACTGGCTGTGGTGTTATTGGGTTATTATTCTCGGCTCAATCACGGTGCTGCAGGGCATATACGTGTTAGTCAGCTCCGATGCAAGCGTCCGACTGGCTCCCGGCATTATTCTCATTTGCCTCGGAATGATCTGTTACAGCATATTCTCAAAAGTCTGGCTACTGGCACTGGTCTGGAGACGTACCTGTTCGTTAGCCAACAGAATACCGATGATTCCCGTCTTCACCTGCCTGTTTTGCCTTTTCCTGGCATCGTTTCTTGCGGAAATGGCGCAGACCGACATAGGGTATTTTATTCCTTCGCGGGTTCTGGTCGGTTTGGGAGCGGTATGCTTTACGTTGTTCTCAATCGTTTCAATATTAGAAGCGGGTTCTGCTAAAAAATAATTGCAACGTACCGGATAAAACCAGCGTTGATTATTTGCGTAACGCTGGTTTTTCTTAGGTATCATGAAATAACGCAGCATTAATGCATAGTGGTTAAGTATAAATAAACAGCAAAGTTGCTGATTTTTTCAACCTGTTCATATTTTATAAAGATCTGGCCACTGGGGGAGTTTTAATCACCTTTCCCTCCACCTTATATTAAGAATGGAGGGTTTCAGTTCACAGGCTCATTAGAAAATAATCACAAGATAACCACTATCAAAATTAGCTCATTTTTAATGCGACTCTAATAATTTTCATCTTTAGGAAATAGCTCAGGACGACTTCGCTGCAATCAAATCCTGCGCACAAGCCCACGCACTCGACCACGCCCACTGGAAATTATAGCCCCCCAGCCAGCCGGTGACGTCCATCACTTCGCCGATGAAGTACAGCCCAGGCACTTTGCGCGCTTCCATCGTCCGTGAAGAGAGTTCGTTGGTGTCCACGCCGCCGAGCGTCACTTCAGCAGTACGATAGCCTTCAGTGCCGTTGGGTTGTACGCGCCAGTCGGTCAATGTGCTAATCAGTGCCTGTTGGTCACGCACGTTGAGCTGTTTTAGCGAAACATCCGGGATTTGCCCGAGTTGCTGTAAACGTTCAACCAACCGCTTCGGTAGATGAACCGCCAGTGTGTTTTTCAGGCTCTGATTCGGATGTGCATTACGCTGCTCATTCAGGAAGGTTTCGAGGTCCACATCCGGTAGCAGATTGATACTGACAAATTCACCCGGTTGCCAGTAGCTGGAAATTTGCAACACCGCCGGTCCAGATAAGCCGCGGTGGGTGAAGAGTAAGTTCTCACGGAAAACGGTGCCGTTTTCAGCGGTAATCACGGAAGGCACCGCCACGCCCGCCAGCACCTGTAACTCTTCGAGCAACGGTTTATGCAGAGTGAATGGCACCAGGCCCGCGCGGGTCGGCAGCACGTTGAGGCCAAATTGTTCGGCAATCTTATAACCAAACGGCGACGCGCCCAGCCCTGGCATTGACAGTCCACCGGTCGCGATGACCAGCTTTTCGCAACCGACAGTCATGCCGTTCAGTTCAAGCGTGAAGCCTGTTTCATCCTTCGCCACACTCAGCACTTCGCTACGCAATCTGAAGGTCACATTGCCCTTCTCGCACTCATCCACCAGCATGTCGACAATCTGCTGCGCGGAGTCATCGCAGAAGAGTTGCCCTAACGTTTTCTCGTGCCAGGTGATGCCGTGTTTATTGACCAGATCAATGAAATCCCACTGGGTAAAACGCGCGAGTGCAGACTTACAAAAATGCGGATTCTGGCTCAGATAAGCGCCCGGTTCGACATAAAGGTTGGTAAAGTTGCAGCGCCCACCGCCAGACATGAGGATTTTGCGCCCTGGTTTTTTACCATTATCGATCAGCAGAACCCGGCGTCCTGCCTGACCTGCCAGCGCAGAACAGAACATACCTGCCGCACCAGCGCCTATAATAATGGCATCAAACCTTTCCACGTTGCGCTCCTCTAAGAAAAAACGGGCGTGAATTGTAAAGATTCCTCAGTGGTCGCACCAGCATCAATATTACTAAAAGGAAGTATTTGCCTGAATTATATAAGATAATTATTTTTTGAGTGAAATCCATACAGGAGGCAAATCAAAAAAAGTCTATATTTCACTTTGCCCGCGCCGCGAAAGTCACTGATAATGCGCCGCGTTCATGTCCTCAAAATGGCGTAACGTCCTATGCTACATTTGTTTGCTGGCCTGGATTTGCATACCGGGCTGTTATTATTGCTTGCACTGGCTTTTGTGCTGTTCTACGAAGCCATCAATGGTTTCCATGACACAGCCAACGCCGTGGCAACCGTTATCTATACCCGCGCGATGCGTTCTCAGCTCGCCGTGGTTATGGCGGCGGTGTTCAACTTTTTGGGTGTTTTGCTGGGTGGTCTGAGTGTTGCCTATGCCATTGTGCATATGCTGCCGACGGATCTGCTGCTTAATATGGGATCGTCTCATGGCCTTGCCATGGTGTTCTCTATGTTGCTGGCGGCGATTATCTGGAACCTGGGTACCTGGTACTTTGGTTTACCTGCATCCAGCTCTCATACGCTGATTGGCGCGATCATCGGGATTGGTTTAACCAATGCGTTGATGACCGGGACGTCAGTGGTGGATGCACTCAATATCCCGAAAGTATTAAGTATTTTCGGTTCTCTGATCGTTTCCCCTATTGTCGGCCTGGTGTTTGCTGGCGGTCTGATTTTCTTGCTGCGCCGCTACTGGAGCGGCACCAAGAAACGCGCCCGTATCCACCTGACCCCAGCGGAGCGTGAAAAGAAAGACGGCAAGAAAAAGCCGCCGTTCTGGACGCGTATTGCGCTGATCCTTTCCGCTATCGGCGTGGCGTTTTCGCACGGCGCGAACGATGGTCAGAAAGGCATTGGTCTGGTTATGTTGGTATTGATTGGCGTCGCACCAGCAGGCTTCGTGGTGAACATGAATGCCACTGGCTACGAAATCACCCGTACCCGTGATGCCATCAACAACGTGGAAGCTTACTTTGAGCAGCACCCTGCGCTGCTGAAACAGGCTACCGGTGCTGATCAGTTAGTACCGGCTCCGGAAGCTGGCGCAACGCAACCTGCGGAGTTCCATTGCCATCCGTCGAATACCATTAACGCGCTCAACCGCCTGAAAGGCATGTTGACTACTGATGTGGAAAGCTACGACAAGCTGTCGCTTGATCAACGTAGCCAGATGCGCCGCATTATGCTGTGCGTTTCTGACACTATCGATAAAGTGGTGAAGATGCCTGGTGTGAGTGCTGACGATCAGCGTCTGTTGAAGAAACTGAAGTCCGACATGCTTAGCACCATCGAGTACGCGCCGGTGTGGATCATCATGGCGGTCGCGCTGGCGTTAGGTATCGGTACGATGATTGGCTGGCGTCGTGTGGCAACGACTATCGGTGAGAAAATCGGTAAGAAAGGCATGACCTACGCTCAGGGGATGTCTGCCCAGATGACGGCGGCAGTGTCTATCGGCCTGGCAAGTTATACCGGGATGCCGGTTTCCACTACTCACGTACTCTCCTCTTCTGTCGCGGGGACGATGGTGGTAGATGGCGGCGGCTTACAGCGTAAAACCGTAACCAGTATTCTGATGGCCTGGGTATTTACCCTTCCGGCTGCGGTACTGCTTTCCGGCGGGCTGTACTGGCTCTCCTTGCAGTTCCTGTAATCGTACGCACCAAAACGAGCGGGTCAGTTTACTGGCCCGCTTTTTTTATGCGTCATTATTGCTGAAGTGCTTAATGCCAAATCATCAATGCAATCAGGCTGACCACCACCAGACCACACAATGCGCTGGTCAGAATAAACTGCCGACGCACCCGCTCACAGCGGCGAATAAACTCATCATCGTGATGATCGCGATAACGTTGGGCATAGATATACCAAACGAGACGCACCTGTTTGTTGGGTTGGCCATGTGAGGTAAAAAAGCCCCCTCCATCAACATATTGATAGAGCAATGGATCGCAGTTACGCAGTACCACTAACAACGCGCGTAGTGATGAGAAATAGCGCGCCATGTTAACAATGCAAACGACACATAAAGCCCAAAATAATGCGACGGTGCTTATCATACCTCCTCCCCGGCGACCTGCCCGCGGAGTTCCACCCCGGGGCTACCGCTCCCGATACGCTGCCAATCAGTTAACACCAGGTCCTGGAGAAACCGCTTTTGTGGTGACCAACATCCGAGCGGCTCTATAGATAGTGTAGGAGATCAGGTTGTTTTTTTTCCAGAAGGTTAACCACTATCAATATATTCATGTCGAAAATTTGTTTATCTAACGAGTAAGCAAGGCGGATTGACGGATCATCCGGATCGCTATAAGGTAAGGATGGTCTTAACACTGAATCTTTACGGCTGGGTTAGCCCCGCGCACGTAGTTCGCAGGACGCGGGTGACGTAACGGCACAAGAAACGCTAGCTGGCCAGTCATCGACAACTTTATGGAAGGAGTAACACTATGGCTTATAAACACATTCTCATCGCGGTCGACCTCTCCCCGGAAAGCAAAGTTCTGGTAGAGAAAGCAGTCTCTATGGCTCGCCCCTACAATGCGAAAGTTTCTCTGATCCACGTAGATGTAAACTACTCTGACCTATACACCGGGCTTATTGATGTGAATCTGGGTGATATGCAGAAACGCATCTCTGAAGAGACACATCATGCGCTGACCGAGCTTTCCACTAATGCAGGCTACCCAATCACTGAAACCCTGAGCGGCAGCGGCGACCTGGGCCAGGTTCTGGTCGATGCAATCAAGAAATACGATATGGATCTGGTGGTTTGTGGTCACCACCAGGACTTCTGGAGCAAACTGATGTCTTCCGCACGTCAGCTGATCAACACCGTTCACGTTGATATGCTGATTGTTCCGCTACGCGACGAAGAAGAATAATCTTCCCTCTACGACGTGTTCCTGAACGCCCGCATATGCGGGCGTTTTGCTTTTTGGCGCGCCTTGTTACCTTGCAGCGTAAACACCTTATCTGGCCTACGGTCTGCGTACGCAATCAAAATCCCCTGCCAATACAACATTTAACACCATCATATTTTCCATCATTAGTGTGATCAGCTGGTTATTTTCTGTTGTAATAGTGTATTAATCTATTCACCGCATCAATATTAAGAATCTCTGACAGATGTAAACTTTTTCGCGCGTTATCCCTTACGCGTTCATACTTTTCAGGATGGTATTGGAAGGTTAATAAATATGAATACAACAACACCCATGGGGATGCTGCAGCAACCTCGCCCATTTTTCATGATCTTTTTTGTCGAGTTATGGGAGCGATTCGGCTACTACGGCGTGCAGGGCGTACTGGCTGTTTTCTTCGTTAAGCAGCTTGGATTCTCGCAAGAACAGGCTTTTGTCACTTTTGGTGCTTTTGCTGCGCTGGTCTATGGCCTCATTTCCATTGGCGGCTATGTCGGCGACCACCTGCTGGGGACCAAACGCACCATTGTTCTCGGAGCACTTGTGCTGGCGATTGGCTACTTCATGACCGGCCTGTCGCTACTTAAGCCTGACCTGATTTTCATCGCCCTGGGGACTATCGCTGTCGGTAACGGCCTGTTTAAAGCTAACCCAGCCAGCTTGCTTTCGAAGTGCTATCCGCCGAAAGATCCGCGGCTTGATGGCGCATTTACCCTGTTCTATATGTCGATCAACATCGGCTCGTTGATAGCGTTATCGCTGGCCCCTGTGATCGCTGATAGATTCGGCTATTCAGTCACCTACAACCTGTGCGGTGCGGGATTAATTATCGCGCTATTGGTTTACATCGCCTGTCGCGGAATGGTGAAAGATATTGGTTCTGAACCCGACTTCTGCCCGATGAGCTTCAGTAAACTGTTGTACGTGTTACTTGGCAGCGTGGTGATGATCTTCGTCTGTGCATGGCTGATGCACAACGTAGAAGTCGCCAATCTGGTGCTGATTGTTCTCTCCATCGTCGTCACCATCATTTTCTTTCGTCAGGCATTCAAGCTGGATAAAACCGGGCGCAATAAAATGTTTGTCGCCTTTGTCCTGATGCTCGAAGCGGTGGTGTTTTACATTCTCTACGCCCAGATGCCAACGTCGCTGAACTTCTTTGCCATCAACAACGTGCATCATGAAATTCTCGGCTTTTCCATCAACCCGGTCAGCTTCCAGGCGCTTAACCCGTTCTGGGTGGTACTCGCCAGCCCAATACTGGCAGGCATTTACACGCATCTGGGTAACAAAGGCAAAGACCTCTCGATGCCGATGAAATTTACTCTCGGAATGTTTATGTGCTCGCTGGGCTTTTTGACGGCTGCAGCGGCTGGAATGTGGTTTGCGGATGCCCAGGGGCTGACATCGCCATGGTTTATCGTGCTGGTGTACTTATTCCAGAGCCTGGGTGAACTGTTTATTAGCGCCCTGGGCCTGGCGATGATTGCTGCCCTGGTGCCGCAGCATTTGATGGGCTTTATTCTCGGGATGTGGTTCCTGACGCAGGCTGCCGCGTTCTTGCTGGGCGGCTATGTGGCAACATTTACCGCAGTACCAGACAACATTACCGATCCGCTTGAGACGTTGCCCGTCTATACCAACGTGTTTGGTAAGATTGGCCTGGTTACGCTGGGCGTTGCGGTGGTGATGCTGCTGATGGTGCCGTGGCTGAAACGCATGATTGCGACACCCGAAAGCCATTAATTATTCTTGCAGAAAGCAGGGTAGCGATAACGCTACCCTGCTTTACTTTTACACCGGCGTTCCGGCATAAATATCAAAGCGATGCCCTTTGGTCACTACCGCGTTTGGCGTGGCGACATTCGCCAGCGGCGGCGCGTAGTCCGGGCGCTTTACCACCACGCGTTTGGTCGCCAGCAAGCGTGCAGGCTCCAGCAATCCATCGGCATCAAGATCCGGCCCCACCAGCGACTGAAAGACGCGCATCTCTTTTTTCACCAGCGCGCTTTTCTGCTTATGCGGGAACATCGGGTCGAGATAAACCACCTGCGGGCGCGGGGTAATATCGGTCAGCGCCGTCAGGCTGGAGGCGTGAATTAACTGCAAACGCTCCTGCAACCAGCCGCCGATTTCCGCATCCGCATAACCACGCGCCAGGCCGTCGTCGAGCAATGCAGCAACGACTGGATTACGCTCCAGCATCCGCACGCGGCAGCCGACTGAAGCCAGCACAAAGGCATCGCGCCCCAGCCCTGCAGTGGCATCCACCACATCCGGCAAATAATCGCCTTTAATGCCCACCGCTTTCGCCACTGCCTCCCCACGTCCGCCGCCGAATTTGCGTCGGTGCGCCATCGCTCCGCCAACAAAATCAACAAAGATGCCGCCAAGTTTTGGCTCATCACGCTTGCGCAGTTCCAGATGCTCCGGCGTTAACACCAGCGCCATCAGGTTGTCTTCATCGTGTTCCAGCCCCCAGCGGGCCGCCAGAACAGATAAGGCACCGTCTCCGGTGCCTGTTTCATCAATTAAGCAGATTTTCACTGAATGATCAGCCCTTAATGCCGTAATGCTCCAGCATCGCATCCAGCTGCGGTTCACGACCACGGAAGCGTTTGAACAGATCCATCGGCTCTTCTGAACCGCCACGGCTCAGAATGTTGTCGAGGAACGACTGTCCGGTTTCACGGTTGAAAATGCCCTCTTCCTCAAAGCGCGAGAAGGCATCTGCCGCCAGCACGTCGGCCCACAGGTAGCTGTAGTAACCTGCGGCATAACCACCGGCGAAAATATGGCTGAAAGCGTGCGGGAAACGGCCCCAGGATGGAGACGGTACTACGGCAACCAGTTTCTTGATTTCTGCCAGAGTTTCGAGGATTTTCGCTCCCTGATCCGGGCGGAACTCGGCATGGAGGCGGAAATCAAACAGGCCGAACTCCAGCTGGCGCAGAATAAACAGCGCCGCCTGGTAGTTCTTCGCCGCCAGCATTTTATCCAGCAGCTCCTTCGGCAGCGGTTCGCCGGTTTCATAGTGACCGGAGATAAACGCCAGCGCCTCAGGCTCCCAGCACCAGTTTTCCATAAACTGGCTCGGCAGTTCGACCGCATCCCACGGCACCCCACTAATCCCGGATACACCGGCGGTTTCGATGCGGGTCAGCATATGATGCAGGCCGTGACCGAACTCATGGAACAGCGTGATTACTTCGTCATGAGTAAACAGCGCCGGTTTACCATTCACCGGGCGGTTGAAGTTACAGGTCAGGTACGCGACCGGTTTTTGCAGAGAACCGTCAGCTTTGCGCATCTGGCCTACGCAGTCATCCATCCACGCCCCGCCGCGCTTGTTTTCACGGGCATACAGGTCGAGGTAGAAGCTACCGCGCAGTTCGTTGTTCTCGTCATACAGTTCGAAGAAACGGACATCCGGATGCCAGACATCAACATCTTTACGCTCTTTAGCGGTGATGCCGTAAATACGTTTCACCATCTCAAACAAGCCGTTAACCGCTTTGTTTTCCGGGAAGTACGGACGCAGTTGTTCGTCGCTGATGCTGTAGAGGTGCTGTTTCTGTTTTTCGCTGTAGTATGCGATATCCCACGGCTGCAACTCATCGACGCCAAATTCGGCTTTGGCGAAGGCACGCAGTTGCGCCAGCTCTTTTTCGCCTTGTGGACGCGCGCGTTTTGCCAGATCGGTTAAGAAATCCAGCACCTGCTGCGGATTTTCTGCCATTTTAGTAGCAAGGGATTTAAAGGCGTAGTTTTCAAAGCCCAGCAGTTGCGCCAGTTCGTGACGCAGCGCGAGGATCTCTTCCATCACCTTGCTGTTGTCCCACTTACCGGCGTTCGGACCTTGATCGGAGGCGCGGGTGCTGTAAGCGCGATACATCTCTTCGCGCAGAGCCTGGTTGTCGCAGTAGGTCATTACCGGCAGGTAGCTTGGGATATCCAGCGTCAGCAGGTAGCCTTCAAGTTCTTTCGCTTCAGCCTGGGCTTTTGCCGCAGCCAGCGCGCTTTCTGGCATCCCCGCCAGCTCCGCTTCGTCGGTAACGAGTTTGGTCCAGCCCATTGTCGCATCGAGGACGTTGTTGCTGTACTGGTTGCCCAGCTCGGAAAGACGGGTGGCAATTTCGCCATAACGCTGCTGCTTCTCTTTCGGCAGACCGATGCCAGAGAGTTCGAAGTCGCGCAGTGCGTTATCAACCGCTTTCTTCTGCGCCGTGTTCAGCGTGGCGTAATGATCGCCATCGCGCAGGTCGCGATACGCTTTATACAGTCCTTCATGTTGCCCAACCCAGGTGCTGTATTCCGACAGCAGCGGCAGGGTTTGTTCGTACGCTTCACGCAGTTCCGGGCTATTTTTCACCGAGTTCAGGTGGCTGATCGGGGAGAAGATACGCCCCAGCACATCGTCCACTTCCGCCAACGGCTGGCAGAGATTTTCCCAGGTGTACGGTGCTCCTTGCGCTACTACGCGCTCCACATTTTCGCGGCAGTCGTTCAGCGCCTTAGTCACGGCAGGAACGACATGTTCCGGGAGAATTTTAGAAAACGGAGGCAATTCAAAGGGAGTCAGTAACGGATTCGTCATTAGCGCAGTCCTGGTTAAAGAGGTTAAGGAAGCGCTCAACTGGCGCTTTACATAATGTGTGTAGCATGGGGTTAAGTGTAGTGAATTTCAATGAGAAACGTTACGCTTTCGCGGCGGCGGCCTCTTTTCGGTATACTGTCCTGATAGGCTTTTGTGCGCCCCGAATACGGGCCGATTTTTACTTACCGGAACACCTTTACCCATGCTCAGTTATCGCCACAGCTTTCACGCTGGCAACCACGCCGACGTCCTTAAACATACCGTTCAGAGCCTGATCATCGAGTCGCTGAAAGAGAAAGATAAACCGTTTCTCTATCTCGATACCCACGCAGGGGCCGGGCGTTATCAGTTAGGCAGCGAACATGCCGAGCGTACCGGCGAATATCTCGAAGGTATCGCCCGTATCTGGCAGCAGGACGATTTGCCTGCGGAGCTGGAGGCGTACATCAATGTGGTAAAACACTTCAACCGTAGCGGTCAGTTGCGTTACTACCCCGGTTCACCGTTGATTGCTCGTCAGTTACTGCGTGAACAGGACAGCCTGCAACTGACCGAACTGCACCCGAGCGATTACCCGTTGCTGCGTTCTGAATTTCAGAAAGACAATCGTGCGCGCGTCGAAAAAGCCGATGGTTTCCAGCAGCTTAAGGCCAAACTGCCGCCGGTTTCCCGCCGTGGTTTAATCCTTATCGACCCACCGTATGAAATGAAAACCGACTATCAGGCGGTGGTCAGCGGGATAGCAGAAGGCTATAAACGTTTCGCCACTGGCACTTACGCACTGTGGTATCCAGTGGTGCTGCGTCAGCAAATTAAGCGCATGATCCACGACCTGGAAGCGACCGGCATTCGCAAAATTCTGCAAATTGAACTGGCGGTGCTGCCAGACAGCGATCGCCGTGGCATGACCGCTTCCGGCATGATTGTGATTAACCCACCGTGGAAGCTGGAACAGCAGATGAATAACGTGCTGCCGTGGCTGCACAGCAAACTGGTTCCGGCAGGCACTGGTCACGCTACCGTCAGCTGGATCGTGCCGGAGTAATTGCAGCCATCGCTGGCACCTATTACGTCTCGCGCTACAATCGCGGTAATCAACGATAAGGACACTCTGTCATGACTAAACACTATGATTACATCGCCATCGGCGGCGGCAGCGGCGGTATCGCCTCCATCAACCGCGCGGCTATGTACGGTCAGAAATGCGCGCTGATTGAAGCCAAAGAACTGGGCGGCACCTGCGTAAATGTTGGCTGTGTGCCGAAAAAAGTGATGTGGCACGCGGCGCAAATCCGTGAAGCGATCCATATGTACGGCCCGGATTATGGTTTCGATACCACCATCAACAAGTTCAACTGGGAAACGTTGATCGCCAGCCGTACCGCCTATATCGACCGTATTCATACCTCCTATGAAAACGTGCTCGGTAAAAATAACGTTGATGTAATCAAAGGCTTTGCCCGCTTCGTTGATGCCAAAACGCTGGAAGTTAACGGTGAAACCATCACGGCCGATCATATTCTGATCGCCACCGGCGGTCGTCCGAGCCACCCGGATATTCCGGGCGTGGAATACGGTATTGATTCTGATGGCTTCTTCGCCCTTCCTGCTTTGCCAGAGCGCGTGGCGGTTGTTGGCGCGGGTTACATCGCCGTGGAACTGGCGGGCGTGATTAACGGCCTCGGCGCGAAAACGCATCTGTTTGTGCGTAAACATGCGCCGCTGCGCAGCTTTGACCCGATGATCTCTGAAACGCTGGTCGAAGTGATGAACGCTGAAGGCCCGCAGTTGCACACCAACGCCATCCCGAAAGCAGTAGTGAAAAATGCTGATGGTAGCCTGACGCTGGAGCTGGAAGATGGCCGCAGTGAAACGGTGGATTGCCTGATTTGGGCGATTGGTCGCGAGCCTGCCAATGACAACATCAACCTGGAAGCCGCTGGCGTTAAAACTAACGAAAAAGGGTATATCGTCGTCGATAAATATCAAAATACCAACGTTGAAGGTATCTACGCGGTGGGCGATAACACGGGGGCAGTGGAACTGACACCGGTAGCAGTTGCCGCGGGTCGCCGTCTCTCTGAACGCCTGTTTAATAACAAGCCGGATGAGCATCTGGATTACAGCAACATTCCGACCGTGGTCTTCAGCCATCCGCCGATTGGTACTGTTGGTTTAACGGAGCCGCAGGCGCGCGAGCAGTACGGCGACGATCAGGTGAAAGTGTATAAATCCTCTTTCACCGCGATGTATACCGCCGTCACCACTCACCGCCAGCCGTGCCGCATGAAACTGGTATGCGTTGGGCCGGAAGAGAAGATTGTCGGTATTCACGGCATTGGTTTTGGTATGGACGAAATGTTGCAGGGCTTCGCGGTGGCGCTGAAGATGGGTGCAACCAAAAAAGACTTCGACAACACGGTTGCCATTCACCCGACAGCGGCAGAAGAGTTCGTTACCATGCGTTAAATGTTAAAGGGCTAAGAGTAGTGTGCTCTTAGCCCTTAGCTACGTTTCCGCTATCAGTTCAGAAGCTGAAGCAGAAAGCGGATCAGTTCCAGCAGCGCAATTAACGCCCCAAGAACGATGATTGCTTTATCAATCACCCGTGTTCTCCATACGATGGAGTGAGAATGCATCCGCTTACTCATCCATTGCCTGTCACGGCGCATGCCCTATTGTTAGATAATGGCATTCTCACTCCGGCCAGAGCATCAGTTAACGGCACCACCCGTACCACTGTTCAGGACTTTGAAAGCGTTTATGCGCATTGCCAGAGTGAAAATGCCTCAGAGCTAACTGGATAATCATACAGTATATTCAGGTTATAAAACCAGCATGTCCTTGCAATAGTTTCAGTATGGTATTAGCATTGATGCGTTAGATGATGGCATTCTCACTCCAGCCAGAGCCACCAACTCAGGGCTGGAAAGTAAAAAAACCGACGCAAAGTCGGTTTTTTTACATCCGGATTCGGACAAGGCTTAATATGACGATGACCCAGTGAAAGTATATAAATCGTCACTGCGATATATACCGAAGTGCCCCCTCCGCCAGCTGAAGAAATCGCTAATTCTTGCAATGTTAGCCACTGGCTAATAGTATTGAACCGTTAGATAAGAGCTCTCTCACTCCAGCCAGAGCCACCAACTCAGGGCTGGAAAGTAAAAAACCGACGCAAAGTCGGTTTTTTTACGTCCTGATTCAGGTCTTTTCCAATAAATACCCAACTCTTAACTCACATCTATTACCTTCCTCTGCACATACGCATTCGTTAAACCATATATGTTTTTGACTTATCCGCTTCGAAGAGAGACACTAAGTGCAACAATCAGGAGCGCAATATGTCATTTCTGTTACCCATCCAACTCTTCAAAATTCTTGCCGATGAAACCCGTTTGGGCATCGTTTTACTGCTCAGCGAGCTGGGAGAGTTATGCGTCTGCGATCTCTGCACTGCCCTCGATCAGTCGCAGCCCAAGATCTCCCGCCATCTGGCATTACTGCGTGAAAGTGGGCTATTGCTGGACCGCAAGCAAGGAAAGTGGGTTCATTACCGTTTATCGCCGCATATTCCAGCATGGGCGGCGAAAATTATTGAGCAGGCCTGGCGATGCGAACAGGAAAAGGTTCAGGTGATTGTCCGTAACCTCGCCAGACAAAATTGTTCCGCAGACAGTAAGAATATTTGTAGTTAAAAAATTTATCTAAACACATATGAATATTCGAATGTGTTTTATCCAGGAGGCATGATGTTACTGGCAGGCGCTATTTTTGTCCTGACCATCGTATTGGTTATCTGGCAGCCGAAAGGTTTAGGCATCGGCTGGAGTGCGACACTGGGCGCCGTACTGGCGTTAGTTACTGGCGTGGTCCATCCGGGCGATATTCCGGTGGTGTGGAATATCGTCTGGAACGCGACGGCGGCGTTTATCGCCGTCATTATCATCAGCTTGCTGCTGGATGAGTCCGGCTTTTTTGAATGGGCTGCGCTGCACGTCTCACGCTGGGGCAATGGGCGCGGTCGCTTGCTGTTTACCTGGATTGTCCTGCTCGGTGCTACCGTTGCAGCTCTGTTTGCCAATGATGGCGCGGCGCTTATTTTGACACCGATTGTCATCGCCATGCTGCTGGCTTTAGGGTTCAACAAAGGCACTACGCTGGCGTTTGTGATGGCGGCCGGATTCATTGCCGATACCGCCAGCCTGCCGCTTATTGTCTCTAATCTGGTGAATATCGTTTCGGCAGATTTCTTTGACCTCGGCTTTCGCGAATACGCCTCGGTGATGGTGCCGGTGGATATCGCTGCAATACTGGCTACCCTGGTGATGTTGCATCTCTATTTCCGCAAAGATATTCCGCAGAACTACGACATGGCGCTGCTGAAATCTCCCGCAGAAGCGATTAAAGATCCTGCTACGTTCAAAGCTGGCTGGGTTGTTTTACTGCTTCTGCTGGTGGGATTTTTCGTCCTGGAACCGCTCGGCATTCCGGTAAGCGCCATTGCGGCAGTGGGCGTGCTGATATTATTTGTCGTCGCTAAACGCGGTCATGCGATTAATACGGGTAAGGTGCTACGCGGTGCGCCCTGGCAGATTGTCATCTTCTCGCTCGGCATGTATCTGGTGGTTTATGGCCTGCGCAATGCCGGACTAACGGAATATCTTTCTGGCGTACTCAACGTGCTGGCGGATAACGGCCTGTGGGCGGCGACGCTCGGTACCGGATTCCTCACCGCCTTCCTCTCTTCTATTATGAACAATATGCCGACGGTACTGGTTGGCGCGTTGTCCATTGATGGCAGCACGGCGTCTGGTGTCATCAAAGAGGCGATGGTTTATGCCAACGTGATTGGCTGCGATTTGGGGCCGAAAATTACACCGATTGGTAGCCTGGCAACGCTGCTCTGGCTGCACGTACTTTCGCAGAAGAATATGACTATCAGCTGGGGATATTACTTCCGTACAGGGATTATCATGACCCTGCCGGTGCTGTTTGTGACGCTCGCCGCGCTGGCGCTTCGTCTCTCTTTCACTTTGTAATGAGATACTGATATGAGCAACATTACTATTTATCACAACCCAGCCTGCGGCACGTCGCGAAATACGCTGGAGATGATCCGCAACAGCGGCACAGAACCGACCATTGTTTATTATCTGGAAACCCCACCGACGCGTGATGAACTGGTCAAACTCATTGCCGATATGGGGATTTCCGTACGCGCGCTGCTGCGTAAAAACGTCGAGCCGTATGAGGAACTGGGCCTTGCAGAAGATAAATTTACTGACGATCGGTTAATCGACTTTATGCTTCAGCACCCGATTCTGATTAATCGCCCGATTGTGGTGACGCCACTGGGAACTCGCCTGTGCCGCCCTTCAGAAGTGGTGCTGGAAATTCTGCCAGATGCGCAACAACGCGCGTTCACCAAGGAAGATGGCGAGAAAGTGGTTGATGAGGCGGGTAAGCGCCTGAAATAGCTAAAGGGGGATATGCCCCCTTATTTGTTCTTCGTGGCCCCTTCGCCATCTGTTTTGCTGTTTACGCAGCACTCCTCGCGTAAGAATTCAATTATCGCTTCCAGCATTGCATATTGCGAAACACACATCAGCGTCCGACTCTCACGGTTTTGTTTGACCAGTCCTACCGATACCAGTGCTGAGATATGGTGACTGAGTGTAGAGCCGGGTATCCCAAGCTGCTTTTGCAACTCACCGACCGGCAAACCTTGTTCCCCCGCTTTGACCAGATGCTTAAATATGAACAAACGGGTCGGGTGACCTAGCTCTTTCAGCGCTTTAGCAACTTCTTCCAACTGCATATGACTCCCCTCTGTCTGGTTGATATTTCGATAATACCAGAAATATCTTGATTTGAATTTCATTTCGATTATTCTGGAAATATAGATTTATTCAATGAGGTTACGTATGAGTAGTTGGCTTGCGATGCTGCAAGATGCCGCAGAGATGTTTGTGTTTCTCGCCGTCGAGCTTTCTTTGCTGTTTATAGTGATTAGTGCCGGTGTGAGCCTGATAAGACAAAAGGTGCCAGACCATAAAATCCAGCAGATGATGGGGGCCAGAAAAGGGAGAGGCTATCTCCTGGCTGCTCTGTTGGGAGCCGTTACCCCGTTCTGTAGTTGCTCGACAATCCCCATGTTACGTGGATTGTTATCAGCGAAAAGCCGGGTTTGGTCCGACCCTCACTTTTTTATTTGTTTCCCCATTACTTAATCCCATTATCGTCGGGTTAATGTGGGTGACCTTTGGCTGGAAAGTTACCTTGTTGTACGCGATTATCGCCGCCGGCGTCTCCGTACTTGCCAGTATTATCCTGGATTCCCTGGGATTTGAACGTCATATCATTGCCAGTAAAAAGCTCATCAGCAAATTGTTGTGCTCCAGCCAAAACTTCGCCGGGGACGACATATACGCCAATAGAAGTGAGTTGCTGTAGTCCAACGGCTAAAGCCATTGAGAAACCCGTAGTTAACTGTTGCAATACCAAAGCTGTGGTAAGTATTAATCCCATAAAACTAGCCACCAAAGATGCGTTGCAACAGTTTAAAGATGTACTGCCATATCTTTTGTTGGGGGTATTAATAGGCTCTTTTATTTATGGCTTTATTCCCTCAGAGTGGATTGCCGCTCATGCAGGGGCAGATAATCCCTTCGCCATCCCATTGAGCGCCGTTGTTGGTATTCCGCTATATATCCGGGCAGAGGCAGTTATCCCTCTGGCATCTGTTTTGATGACAAAAGGAATGGGTCTGGGAGCATTAATGGCATTAATCATCGGCAGTGCCGGCGCAAGCCTGACGGAAGTGATATTACTTAAATCAATGTTCAGAATACCGATGATAGTTGCATTCCTGACGGTTATCTTAGGTATGGCTATCTTGATGGGCTATTTGACTCAAATGCTATTTTAAATAGATGCCAGCAGTAAACTATAAGGAGTATTGTGAGTGCCTTATCCTTCTGAGTAGAAAATCATAGATAGGATAATCCTTAAAAATAACAAATAACTTAACTAATGCTTTGAGAATGATGACGGATCCGTCAGTAAGTCATCAATCGACAATCACCACGCAATCATGCTTCTCTGACATTTTATCGGAGAAGCAATGTCTCTTTGTCTCAGTATCATCCCCCTTTTAAAGGGTAGATTTCAGTCGCCAATACAACACATTTTTAAATACACTTTAACCTGGCTCATTATTACACATCTAAAACATCACAAAAATATCACTTCACACACTATCGGAGAACATCATAACTTCTTAAAATGAGCGCTTTTTGATAGTTGTTAACGTTTTCCTTTACGATACTATCACTGCCCTTTTTTTATACACAAATATTACCTGGTGGAAATGAAAGGGAAGTTAAAGGTAATTATATCAGGAAGATATGACGCATTGTGTTTATTTCCGCGTAGAAGAAAATCCATTCCTGCTCTAATTCTCCGATTTACAAAAATTTAGCGAAATAGATGAACAATAAGGAATGTTATGTCAATTGACTTTACCCCAGGTATGATAAATACATATCACGGCGATATTTATAACCGCACAACAGATACCGACAATGCTAAAACACCAGACACACCGATGTGGCCTTGTGATAATCAGGAAGAACAGCAACCCATTAATTTTTCATTGTCTGAAGAAGGATATAACGCTGAACAATTTGATTTAGCGCAACAACAACTCCAACAAATTAATGCGTGCCACACGAACACCACATATACAAATGCAGACTACTCAAAAGTTGTGGCTCAACTTGTAAAACTTATTAATAACATTGAAACGATAAGTTCGACACCACTTACGCAACAGACACAATCAATACTTAATCAGATTAATAACATTAGATACGAAAAGAATAAAAACTCTGAATCTAAAATCATTGTTGTCTTTAATCCTAAGCCCAATAAGCCAATCATAACTAAAATTCTCGTAGAAGAGGGAATACCAGTAAGATTCAGTGTCCAAACCGTTTCTTCCGAAAATAAAAATTTTTCTGGGCAACGAACTGATTTACCAACTGATATAAAAGATATTCAACGCTTGTACCAAAAAATGACAAGGTTGTATATTGAGCACAGTGAAAATGAAAACAGGATGAAAGTCTTTGCTGGAACCAACTTTATTGATTTCAATATGACAGGACAGGACCTGTCCGGGTTCGTTCTAACCTTGTCAAGGTTTTATTTCGAAGATCTACTTAATGTAAACTTCACTGACGCAAATTTATTTGATACTATTTTTTCACATAAGGAAAACCCCATCACAAATTTACATAAAGATGAACAATATGTTGACAAACAAATCAATGGTTTATTTTCAACATTATTAACCATTAATGACAACTCTTTAAGAGCAAAAGCGGAAATTGTTTCGACAATAATAGAATTATTAGAAACCAGGGTAAACAATCTTTCATACAACGACATAATAAAATATCAGCAAGAATTCCAAAAAGAATGTTACAAGCAAGTTAAAGATTTTACAACACCCTCTCGATACAATAGAATTAAAAAATGGGCACAAATGTCTGAATATCAATTCGAAATATTTCAACACGATACGTTTCATCTTAAAAAAATGTCATACGCACCTTATTTAAAGAGATCGCTACCTGATGAAAAAACTATAAATTATGGGGTGGAAATAGAAACACCAACTGGCAAAAGAATTCGCTTATCAAATCATTACCAGAATATAATCCCATAATATTGAACATTAGCGCTTTATAATCATTGAATAAAAATAGATTTTATGCACCTTTAAAAAAAGGCTATTTTATGGGGCGATGGATACTCATGTCACGCCCCAAAATTAACAGAATTAAACTAAACAGAAGGGATATAAACATCAGACAGGTTTACGTTACTATCAGGCATATCGCCTCAGAATCAGATGAAAACTATAAAGAAATATCTATTATGGTTTTAATATTTGTTGATAAGGATAGTAACATGAACATGACAAAAGGTGCACTCATCCTCAGCCTTTCATTTTGCTTGCCGCATGTAGTTCAATTCCGCAAAATATCAAAGGCAATAACCAACCTGATATTCAAAAAAGTTTTGTTGCTGTTCATAACCAGCCGGGGTTATATGTTGGTCAACAAGCGCGCTTTGGTGGGAAGGTTATCAACGTTATCAATGGCAAAACGGATACGTTGTTAGAAATCGCTGTATTACCGTTGGATAGCTATGCGAAGCCTGATATTGAAGCCAACTATCAGGGCCGACTGCTCGCCAGACAAAGCGGCTTCCTTGATCCAGTGAACTATCGTAATCACTTTGTTACCATCCTCGGTACCATTCAGAGTGAACAACCTGGCTTTATCAATAAAGTCCCGTATAACTTCCTCGAAGTGAATATGCAGGGCATCCGGTGTGGCATTTGAGAGAAGTGGTTAATACCACCTATAACCTGTGGGATTACGGCTATGGTGCATTCTGGCCAGGAACCGGGCTGGGGTGCGCCTTACTACACCAACGCGGTGAGTCAGGTAACACCTGAGCTGGTCAAATAACACCACCGAAAGATGCAGATGCTTTCTCAGCATCTGCATCATGCATTACATCAAATTAATACACAGTAAGCTAATTATTATTATAAGCCCTGTCCTGTTAATTACCTTTGGCAAACTGATTATAAAGTTAATGTCCGCACCAGGAGTCGGTTATGTTTCTTATAATTACCAGGGATACGATGTTCTTCACTGCGATGAAAAACATTCTGAGTAAAGGTAATGTCGTTCATATACAGAACGAAGAAGAGATCGACGTAATGTTGCATCAGCATGCCTTCGTCATTATTGATACATTAATGAATAATGTATTTCATTCTAATTTGCTCACTCAAATTGAACGATTAAAACCTGTCCATGTGATTATTTTCTCTCCCTTTAATATTAAACGCTGCCTGGGGAAAGTACCGGTGACCTTTGTTCCGCGAACTATCACCATCATCGACTTTGTCGCACTCATCAATGGCAGTTACTGCTCTGTGCCTGAAGCGGATGTGTCCCTTTCGCGCAAGCAGCATCAGGTTCTGAGCTGCATTGCGAATCAAATGACAACGGAAGATATTCTGGAGAAACTGAAAATATCGCTAAAACGTTCTACTGCCATAAACACAATATCATGATGATCCTCAATCTTAAGCGGATCAATGAGTTGGTACGCCATCAGCATATTGATTATCTGGTGTGATCGATTGATTAATATAAAGAGGCCCAGCAATAAATAGCCAGACCTCCCTTTAATTATACGTTATGCAGTAACGCCTTCCGGTATCAGCGAAGCAATTTGCTTACGCCATTGCGCTTGCTCCTGTTCGCCTTCTGTACGTTGACCATAAAGTTGCGCTATCTGCGTACCATCATGGGCAAACAATTCCAGACTGGTCACATAACCGTCACTAGCAGGTTTACGGGTTACCCAGGTTTCAGCAATGCTCTCTTCTAATAGATGAAGAGTAAACGTCGGGTTAAAAATATTCAGCCAACCTTTCATTGGCACCACTTTTTCTACCACACCGGTGAAAATCTGTACGCAGCCACGGTTGCCAACAAACACCATGATTTCATTGCCATCCTGCTGTGCAGATTCAAGAATTTGCGCCAACGCACTGTTGGATACTTTGCAGGCCAAATCGTCTGCCACCAGATTGAACGCCTGTTGGCGCGTCAGGTTGTGGCGCTTGAGCAACGTAAAAAACTGATGAACGTCGGTCATCGCCCGCCACTCTTGCTCGACCACACTGGCATCGGCTCGCGTTTGAACAACTGGCGCATCAACGGCTTTTAACTCAAGCGGCGTATTCTCATCGGTGATAAACCGTGCCAGAAGCTCACTCCATGCCGCCATATCGGTATTGTCGGTGGCATAAACTTTTAGTAATGCATCGCCCTGATGATCAAAGAACTGAATACTCTGGCGTTCGCCACGAGCCGTGTTTTCTTTGATGTGGAAAACACTGGCCCATTGATTGAGAAACAGACGTAAATCCAGCGCGCGCGGATTGAGGATCAATCCGGCATGTCCGTTCAAATGCTGGTTTGTGAACGCACCAACTTGCTCATGGACTGCATATTCATTACGGCAAATACATTTGGTTTCGCCAACACTTTCGAGCGCCGCCAGAATTTCACGGATATCGCCGCGCATCCGCCACGCGTCGTGCGTGACGCGCGCAAATGCCAGTTCTGCTTCGCTGATATTCATTAAACCTGCGATGTCACGCGCGTACTTTCCGGGATTTTGTTCTTTTTAACTCAAGCCAGCGTGTGTAGTGGTTCATTGTCTCTCTTCCTTCCAGATAAATGCCCCGAAATATCGGGGCAGATGATTACCATTGATAACTCACGAAAATTTTTCCGTTACGACCATCCTGTGGGATGCCTTGCGGCGACCAGTACTCTTTATCGAAGGCGTTGCCCAATACCAGAGTAGTGGTCATGCCTTTGAGCGCCTGTTGTCCTTGATAACTGACGTAGAAATCATTCACACCATAGCCAGGTTGTTTGCTGTAACTGCTGCTGATATGTGTTGAGCGATCGGCAAACGTACCAACCCACCCAACAGAGAAGCCACTGTGAGCGATCGGAATATTCAGGGTACTGGTAACGGTATCCGGGTTAATGCTGGAGATATATTCCCCAGTATCGGTGTCTTTGCCGCGGGTACGGTTATAGGCCACATCAAGGCTAAACAGATCAGTGGTATATTTCGTCATTACATCCCAGCCCCAGATTTTGGCGTTCGGGACGTTATACGACATAGTTGTCGCCGCCGCGAAATCGACGGTCGTGGAGATGTAATCCTTCGCTTTGGTATCAAAGTAGCTGGCTTTAAATTCCAGAGCATCATTGGACAACATCAGGTCATCAAAACGCAGCCCAAAACCGTACTCCTGAGTTTCGTTAGTTTCCGGACGTAAGTTCGGGTTTGGCACCCAATAGTTGGTATAGAAGCGACCAATCGAGAAGTGCTTAGAATCGTTATACATTTCGCCCATCGTCGGGGCGCGGAATGCCTGGGCATATGAGCCAAATAACATCAGCCAGTTGGTCGGGTTGATAGTCATCCCCGCACGAGATGACCATTTGTCAGCATCAACATCTTTGTAGCCGTCGCTGCTACCGCGATAACTGTCATAGCGGGTTCCGCCAAGCAGAGTAATCGGCAGATCGCGTAAGGTGATCTCATCCTGTAGCCAGCCGGAGCTAAAATCGATTTTTGCTTGCGGGAAGCCCGTCGTCGCGCCGCCCGGATGTTGTTCCTGACGATAATACTCACCGCCATATGTCAGTAAGTGAGAAGCGAAACTGTCGGCAAATAGAGTGGAACGGTTCTCCAGCCTGGCTCCTTTTGTTATCTGTTCACGATACTCGCCGGAACTCCCCGTGTTTTGCGCATTAATACGGACTTCCGACCAGTAAATTTTTGCATCTGCATTTAACCAGTCGTTGCCCTGTGGGCGAGTTTATAAGAAAGCTGCGCATCGCGTTGAATTGTTGAACGATCAACCATCGGGTTGCTGCTATCAGAAGCCTCAACAGTCTGCGGATTTTTTGGTTCACGCGCGTCGTTGTTGTAGTAACGCACTAAACCGCTCAGAGACTGGGCTGAATCAATTTGCCAGGTCCCTTTCGCCAGCATGTTATTAATGGACTCGTCATTCGGCGCGGTTTCACCATTGCTCTGGCGTAAATCACCCCGATCGCGACTGGACCAGGCCACAATACCATCCAGATTTTCAGTTCGCCCAAACGCGCTCGCGCCTAATCCCAGGCTATGGTCCCCCGTGCCGCCAGTACCAAAGACACGAAAACCACTGCTTTGTCCTTCCTGCAATAAATCTTTTGCATCGACCGTATCGTAGGAGATCACTCCACCCAGCGCGCCACTGCCATACAGTAATGCTGAAGGTCCGCGAACAATCTCAACACGCTTGATCAGCGCCGGATCGAGAAAAGTGCCATTCAGGTGTCCGGTATCCGTTCCCTGGCGAACACCATCGACAAGAACCAGCACGCCGCGATGATCATAGCCACGCATATTTACATCCTGACCGTTGGTTCGTCCGGTACCATCAAGAGTAATTCCAGGAACATGACGCAGCAAATCAGTGGCTGAAGTAGCCGTTTGATTTTCAGGAGCGGAAGTGTCGATAACGCTGACCATCATAGGCGCTTCGAAGGAACTACGTGCATTCCCGGTTGCCGTAACGGTCATGGTTTCAGTAGCAAAAGCAAATGTTGGCAAGGTGGCAGAAACAGCCAAAGCCAACAAACTCAAACGCAACGAGGTAAATTGCGGACGTGACATAGCGATTCTCCATGAGGAAAATAAAAAATGCTGGCTGCCTGGGTTAATACCGGGGTGGCTGGCGAAAAATAAATTTATTTACAATTCAAATGATTAGATATCACCACGGGAAGCTATTAGCGTATATATCCCGTAAAATTGCCGAATATTTCTGATAATTCAGCAAAAAGCACGCCCTCTTTGTCAGGCAAAGTAGTACGCCACGTCTGAAGTGAAGAGTGCTGTGCGTTTTCCCTTACAAAAGATATGATTTTGTTATCCATGATGTCATATTTTGTTAAACTCAAACGTGATAATGAGAATTATTATCGATCAATTTTTTATGATCAAGCTTTTTTTAACCGCCATTAACACAATAAACAGGGGGTTATGAAATCTATCCAGCATCCAGAAAACCATCCTGTGTTTATGGCTATCCCCCCACAACCTCATCACAAAACGTTGTCGTTAACAGTGATAATTTTCTCTTCTCTTTGCTCTGCAAGCCGCGATATCTCCGGGTTCTCAGCTTTTTCCCGCGCTGAAATTTAATCGGTAACAAGAACATTAGCTGACGAAGCATCTTGATAAAAAATCAAAAATAAATACGCTTGTAACGCCGTGCGTATTGAATCGACGGTTGTATTTCATATATAACTCAAATGATAATCATGATCATTCTCAATTTGATAAGGGTTCTCATATTATGCCAAGGATCATCACCAGGCCGTTTCTTTTTTCCCCACTGACGTTATGTATTTCAGCCGTGGCCTCTGCCGCGAAGACCATGGTAAAACGAAAAAAATTGTTTACGGCATTACTGGCTCTTAGCTGGACTTTTAGCGTAACGGCTGCCGAACGTATCGTGGTCGCAGGAGGATCGCTGACGGAGCTAATCTACGCGATGGGCGCTGGCAAACGCGTGGTTGGTGTCGATGAAACGACATCTTATCCACCAGAAACCGCCAGACTGCCGCATATTGGTTACTGGAAACAACTCAGCAGCGAAGGCATTTTGTCACTTCGCCCGGATAGCGTAATTACCTGGCAGGATGCAGGACCGCAAATTGTGCTCGACCAACTGCGGGCGCAAAAAGTCAACGTCGTCACTCTGCCGCGTGTACCAGCCACCCTTGAGCAGATGTACGCCAACATTCGCCAACTGGCAAAAACGTTACAGGTTCCTGAACAAGGCGAGGCGCTGGTGACACAGATCAACCAACGCCTGGAGCGAGTACAGCAAAACGTGGCGGCCAAAAAAGCCCCGGTTAAAGCCATGTTTATTCTCTCCGCAGGCGGAAGTGCGCCACAGGTTGCCGGTAAAGGCAGCGTCGCGGACGCCATTCTTTCGCTTGCCGGAGCAGAAAACGTCGCTACCCACCAGCAGTACAAAAGCTACAGCGCGGAATCGCTGATTGCGGCTAACCCTGAAGTGATTGTCGTCACCTCACAAATGGTCGATGGCGATATTAATCGGCTACGTTCTATTGCCGGAATTACCCACACTGCCGCATGGAAAAACCAGCGCATTATCACCGTTGATCAAAACCTGATTCTGGGAATGGGTCCGCGTATTGCTGATGTCGTTGAGTCTTTACACCAGCAGCTTTGGCCGCAATAAATGGATTTAAATCAGACGAATGAACACAAATAACACCCTGGATCTCACGCCACATTTTGCTTTAGACGGTGATCAGCCATTTAAAGACAGGCGCGCCATGATGCCGTTTCGTGGGGCCATTCCAGTTGCCAAAGAGCAACTGACACAGACCTGGCAAGAGATGCTCAATCAAACGGTATCACCACGTAAGCGACTGGTTTATCTACACATTCCTTTTTGTGCGACACACTGCACGTTTTGTGGTTTTTATCAGAACCGTTTTAATGACGATGCGTGTGCTCATTATACCGACGCCCTGATTCGTGAAATAGAAATGGAAGCAGACAGCGTATTGCATCAGTCTGCCCCCATCCACGCGGTCTATTTCGGTGGCGGTACGCCTTCCGCGCTTTCAGCACACGATTTGGCCAGAATCATCACCACATTACGAGAAAAGCTGCCACTGGCCCCTGATTGTGAAATCACTATTGAAGGCCGGGTACTGAATTTTGACGCTGAGCGAATCGATGCTTGCCTTGATGCTGGAGCAAACCGCTTCTCAATTGGTATTCAGTCGTTTAACAGCAAAATCCGCAAGAAAATGGCCCGCACCTCGGATGGCCCAACCGCTATTGCGTTTATGGAAAGCCTGGTCAAACGCGACCGTGCCGCGGTGGTCTGTGACCTGCTGTTTGGTCTGCCGGGTCAGGATGCGCAAACCTGGGGAGAAGATCTGGCTATTGCCCGCGATATCGGTCTCGACGGCGTCGATCTCTATGCGCTCAATGTCCTGCCCAATACACCGCTGGGCAAAGCCGTGGAAAATGGGCGTACTACCGTGCCCTCTCCGGCAGAACGTCGCGATCTTTACCTGCAAGGGTGTGATTTTATGGACGATGCCGGTTGGCGCTGCATCAGTAACAGCCACTGGGGCCGTACCACACGCGAACGCAATCTCTATAACCTGCTGATTAAACAAGGTGCCGATTGTCTGGCCTTTGGTTCCGGAGCCGGCGGTTCGATTAATGGTTACTCCTGGATGAACGAACGCAATCTTCAGACCTGGCATGAATCCGTCGCGGCAGGCAAAAAACCGCTGATGATGATCATGCGTAACGCCGAACGTAATGCGCAATGGCGTCATACCTTGCAGTCAGGTGTTGAAACAGCGCGCGTACCGCTGGATGAACTTACACCACATGCCGAAAAACTCGCGCCGTTACTGGCTCAATGGCACCAAAAAGGCTTAAGTCGCGATGCTTCAACTTGCCTGCGGCTGACTAATGAAGGTCGTTTCTGGGCAAGCAATATTTTGCAGTCTCTTAATGAACTAATTCAGGTACTTAATGCGCCAGCGATTGTGCGTGAAAAACCATAACAGGAGTGATTTATGAGCCATGTCTCGTTACAAGAATTTTTGAAAACGGAGCCGGACGGTACGCTGGAGGTGGTAGCCGAACAATACAACACCACACTGCTGGAAGTAGTGAAAAATCTGCCCTCCTCTACCATAGTGTCAGGCGATAAATTCGATACTGTCTGGGATACCGTCTGCGAATGGGGCAACGTCACCACGTTAGTACATACTGCCGATGTAATCCTCGAATTTAGCGGCGAACTGCCTTCGGGTTTCCACCGCCACGGCTATTTCAACCTACGCGGAAAGCACGGCATGTCCGGGCATATCAAAGCAGAAAACTGCACACATATTGCCTTGATCGAACGTAAATTTATGGGCATGGACACCGCCTCTATTCTCTTTTTTCAATAAGGAAGGCAGCGCCATGCTGAAAATCTTCCTCGGCAGGGATGACCATCGTCAGCTCCTGAGCGAACAAGTCAGCGCCTTCCATGCTCTGGCAGCATCGTTAAAGGAACACGCCTGATGACGCCGTGGCTACTCTTTGGCGCAGGCGGAAAAGGTGTGGGTGCCAGAACGCTTGAACTGGCGCTGGCAGAGCAACGTCCGGTCGTTGCTGTCGTTCGTCATGCCGATGCCGCCACGAAACTGGCGCAACAAGGCGTACAGGTTTTTACAGGCGACGCCTGTGATGCCAGCGTAGTCGCGGATGCTTGCCGCGCAGCTGGCCCGGATGCGCTTATCATCTCAACAATGGGCGGAGCTCAGGATTATCTGGCGCACAGAACAGTGATTGATGAGGCCGAAAAGGCCGGCATCAGTCGCATGATTCTGGTGACCTCTTTGGGATGCGGCGATAGCTGGCCATTTTTATCGGAGCGAGCAAAGGCTGCGTTTGGTCAGGCGGTACGGGAAAAAACGCTGGCGGAAAGCTGGTTGCAAACCAGCCAGCTTGATTACGCCATTCTCCGCCCTGGCGGTCTGCTAGATGGGGCGGCAACGGGCAAAGCACAACGGATACAAAATCAGGAGTGTCATGGTTTTGTTCACCGTGCCGATGTCGCCGCACATATCCATGAACTGGCAAATGCGCCAGCACTTAACCAGCAGGTCTACAGTCTGATTGAACCGGACCTGAAACCGGCGTGATACCCCGGCGCGGCATGTCCGCGCCGTAATGTCGTAACGGAGTTTTGCGTGCTCAAGGATTCACTCTCTTCCGCCAGGGTCTTTATGGGGCTATCACTATTATTGCTAGCTCTGGTGCTGTTCGGTGCCAGTCAGGGAGCGTTAAAGATCAGTTTTGATGCCCTTTTTGATGAGGAATACCGCGATATCTGGCTCAATATTCGTCTACCACGGGTTTTGCTGGCGGTGCTGGTAGGTGCAGCGTTGGCAACCGCAGGGGTAATTATGCAGGGGCTTTTTCGCAACCCAATGGCTGACCCTGATTACTTGGCGTCAGTAGCGGTTCTGCATTAATGGTTGGCGTTGCTATTGTGCTGCCCTTCTCCTTCCCAGTGGTGCTGGTGCTCTATGAGCAAATGGTGTTTGCCATTGCCGGAAGTTTAGTGGTCTGCACCATCATTTTTCTCATCACGCAGCGCCATCGCGATGGCAGCATGATGCAATTATTACTCGCCGGTATCGCCATCAATGCCCTGTGCGGCGCAGCGATCGGCATCCTGAGCTATATCGGCGATGAGCAGCAGCTACGACAACTCACATTGTGGATGATGGGCAATCTTGGACAGGCGCAATGGTACCGACGTTATTGGTTGCCAGTTCATTCATCCTACCGGCCATTATCGCAACAACTTGTCTCGCCGGAACGCTGAATTTACTGCAGCTCGGTGATGAAGAAGCCCATTACCTCGGCGTGAACGTTAAGCGTAAACGCCAGCAATTACTGTTAGTGAGCTCACTGCTCGTTGGTGCCGCCGTATCGGTAAGCGGCATTATCGGCTTTATTGGCCTGGTGATCCCGCATCTGATTCGCATGACTACCGGAGCAAATCACCGCTGGCTAATCCCTTGCTCCGCCCTCGCCGGAGCCTGTTTATTGCTGATGGCAGACACGCTTGCCCGCACGCTGGTACAGCCAGCAGAAATGCCCGTGGGATTATTAACCAGCCTGCTTGGTGGTCCTTATTTTATGTGGTTGATTCTGCGCAACCGGAGGATCACATGATCAGCGCCCAGAATCTGGTTTATAGCCTTCAGGGGCGGCGTCTGACTGATAATGTCTCGCTGACTTTTCCCGGTGGGGAAATTGTTGCCATTCTCGGCCCTAATGGTGCGGGAAAATCTACGCTGCTTCGCCAGTTAACCGGCTATCTTCAACCTGATAGCGGCGAATGTCGGTTGTTTAATAAGCCATTAAATGAATGGTCGATTACTGAACTGGCGAAACACCGGGCCGTGATGCGTCAAAATAGCCACATGGCGTTTCCATTCAGCGTACAAGAAGTTATCCAGATGGGGCGGCATCCGCATCGCACTGGTAATCAGGATAATGAAACAGCACAAATAATGGCGTTATGTGACTGTCAGGCGTTAGCAAACCGCGACTATCGGCAATTATCCGGTGGTGAACAACAGCGCGTACAATTAGCGCGCCTGCTGGTGCAACTCTGGGAACCAACTCCCTCACCGAAATGGTTATTTCTTGATGAACCAACTTCGGCGCTGGATATTCACCATCAGCAGCACTTGTTCCGTTTATTACGCCAGTTAGTTCACGAACGGCAGTTCAATGTTTGCTGCGTATTGCACGATCTAAATCTTGCCGCGCGTTATGCAGACCGTATTGTATTAATGCAAAAAGGAAAGGTTATCGCAAATGGTAAACCACAGGACGTATTGACACAGCAGGCGCTGACCATGCTTTACGGCGCGGATATTACCGTACTTAAAGATCCTGCCAACCATTCACCACTGATCGTCCTCGATCATTAAAACCAACAGGAGTACCGCACTGGTACTCCTGCGAATAAATAACTATACAGATTAGCTAATTGAAACGCCTTTCACCCCTGCCATACCTTTTAATAATCGCAACAGATCTTCTATCGACGTCGTGGCATGAAGCTGGATATCAATGGCGACCACTTCATGATCTTCATTTTCCTGCAACGAAACTAAATCCGTTTTTATTTTTTGCTGCTTAAACCAGTCGAGCATTGATACCGTATTACCGTTCACTAATGTCAGCTGTAAATGGTAATTTTTGTTCATCAGGCGGAAGGTTAATTGATGGAAGACTTCCAGCACCAGCAAGGTCATCACTGAACCATAAATACCCAGTTCGTACATACCGCTGCCAATAACCATACCAATGGCGGCGGTCACCCAGATATCCGCTGCCGTCGTCAGACCTACAATATTTTGGTTACGAACGAGAATGTTACCTGCACCGATAAACCCGACGCCCGTCACAACCTGAGCAGCAATACGGCTGGGATCCAGTCCGACGTGACCTAAAGACAGCACGTCAGCAAAACCATATTTCGAAACAATCATAAACAGGGCGCTTCCCATGCCAATTAATACATGTGTGCGTAACCCTGCTCCTTTGCCGCGCATTTGCCTTTCCATGCCAATAGCGCCACAGGCAATTGCTGCGAGTATAAGACGTATAATAAATTCTGCTGTCATATAAAAATGCAAAAAGGAGCAGCAAGATGGCTCAACTTGCTACTCCTTTTTACTTGTACCTCATTAATTCGGCAAGTCATTAGATGCTTGATTTTTGAAGGTATACAAATTTTTCTGCGGGTTTTTCTTGCAGTATTCGATCACTTTAGGAATTTGAGTGAGATCGGTTTCATTTAAAGTAACAGTATCGCCACCTTTATATACTGTTTCTTCATGCAGCATCCACCATGCAACCGGTGTCATTGCTTTTGGATTCAGATCAATAAATTCCTGGCAGGTCATATCTTTAGCGGATTCATTGGCTGCCAGCGCAGATTGTGCGTTCACCAGTGACAAAGCCGCTACAGCGCCCATAAAAATAAACGCTTTACGGAGAGATGAAATATTCATTTTGTAACCCATTCAATATAGAGATTATATATGAACAGGAGGAATAGCTGCTTTTTAAAGAAGATATTCCGCCTGTTCAATATGCAAGGAAGTACGATGTAACGCATTCCCGGAATTACATATCTTTCTTAATTTTGTCCCATTCGCCTTTAACTTTATCTTTAAAGTTGGCTTTTTTATCCTGAGTACAAGCCTGAACGATAGCTGGGGTTACGGTTGCAATACCCTGAACATCTAAAACCGCATCTTCTGGTTTATCTTTGTTGTTCAGCGCTTCAGCAAAACCAACTGCAGTTGGCTGGAAGGATTCGTCCACAGCCAGAAATCTTCACAGGTCCAGAGTTGACCGGTTTTTGTTATCAGCTGCTTTTTGCGCATCCGCTGCATTGCTCACAACTGGCAGAAGAAGCAGACCACCAAGAATAACGCCTAATACTTTTTTCATCGTAATATCCTCAACTATAAAGTGAAAGAGCCGTCACGAATCAATTTCGACACTGAGGTTATAACCTGGTTTTCTGTATATGTCATGTTGATGGAAAATATCAAAATCAGATATTTTTATTTCAATACAATGAGTTACAGATGCATCAGATACTGTAATTAGGAAATTTTTATTAAATCGACTGCATTCTTAGACGCGTTTTTGGCATAGATTGATAGCAGGGGATTTTCTTCTTAATTTTATAGGGTGGTTCTATGTTATATATAGATAAGGCAACAATTTTGAAGTTTGATCTGGAGATGCTTAAAAAACATCGCAGAGCAATCCAGTTTATTGCCGTGCTGCTGTTTATCGTCGGGTTGCTGTGTATCAGTTTTCCGTTCGTCTCTGGCGACATTTTAAGCACAGTAGTGGGTGCATTATTAATCTGCTCGGGCATTGCGCTTATTGTCGGGTTATTCAGCAACCGCAGTCATAATTTCTGGCCGGTATTATCCGGTTTCCTCGTCGCAGTCGCCTATTTATTGATCGGCTATTTCTTCATCCGCGCACCGGAGCTGGGCATTTTTGCCATTGCGGCATTTATTGCCGGTTTGTTCTGTGTTGCAGGGGTTATTCGCCTGATGAGTTGGTATCGTCAGCGTTCAATGAAAGGCAGCTGGCTACAGCTCGTTATTGGTGTGCTGGATATCGTCATTGCATGGATATTCCTTGGTGCAACGCCGATGGTGTCGGTAACGCTGGTTTCCACACTGGTGGGAATTGAACTGATATTTAGCGCCGCCAGTCTGTTCAGCTTCGCCAGTTTGTTCGTTAAAAAGCAATAATTATCCCTATTTCCACCTGGATCATAGTCACATTAAGTGACTATGATCCAGTTAATACTCTCTTAGCTATACAGTGTTTCAGTTCAATTACGCACTATCATTGAAACAATTGCCTGCTGTTGATTATTTCAACCTACTGAATTTAATCTGATTTTTTTCGTTCCATGGCAAATTAGCCATTTCAAACATTATCATGGCTGATATTTTCCGTGGTCAGGTTTAATGTTTTAAAAGTGCTGTGGGAAAGTGAACAAAGAGTTCCGTAAGCGTTGATGCTATGGGCGGTTAAATAAGTAATCCGGGTTCATTTTTTTGCAACTGGCGTTGATTACATTGCATAAATATCCGTGTCTCCAGACGCTATATAAAAACCTGAAGACATGAATGAGTTATTTAATCAGGTAATTTCAATGCGTTAAAAGAAAGCTGGCAATCCAATTGCCAGCCTAAGTCGAAACAAGGAGACTCGATATTTAAATCGGATTACATTTTAACTTTAGTAATATTCTTCAGAGATCACAAACTGGTTATTGATAACTTATTCTTGGGCAGTAATCCGCAAAAGTTAACCTTTTGTTTACTAGTTACAAACTGATAACAACCAGAATCTTACTTAGGACCAATATATGGAGTGCGTGATGGATAAATCTGAAGTATTGATTAGTGTTAATAGACGTATTAGTTCACGAAGGGCAAAGTTCTTATAGGCGTTTACTATATTGAACAACGATTCGGACAAGGATGTAAATAATGAAAAGGATGACATGTTCGAAACGATAACGGCTAAGGAGCAAGTTATGATTTTTCTCATGACGAAAGATTCTTTTCTTTTACAGGGCTTTTGGCAGTTGAAAGATAATCACGAAATGATAAAAATCAATTCCCTGTCAGAGATCAAAAAGTAGGCAATAACCCCTTCAAGGTTATCATTGATACCTATCACAATCATATCCTTGATGAAGAAGCGATTAAATTTCTGGAGAAATTAGATGCCGAGAGAATTATTGTTTTGGCACCTTATCACATCAGTAAACTAAAAGCTAAAGCGCCTATTTATTTTGTCAGCCGCAAAGAAAGTATCAAAAATCTTCTTGAGATTACTTATGGTAAACACTTGCCCCATAAGAATTCACAATTATGTTTTTCACATAATCAGTTCAAAATTATGCAACTGATTCTGAAAAATAAAAATGAAAGCAATATCACGTCGACGCTCAATATTTCGCAACAAACATTAAAGATTCAGAAATTCAACATTATGTACAAACTGAAACTAAGACGTATGAGCGACATCGTCACCCTGGGTATCACATCTTATTTTTAGTCAGGACATAAGCAACTGAAATTGATGGCTGGCATGACGAGGGATGCAGATGCTGATTTCATTACCCCCGGTGATTACTAAAGGAGAGGCGAAAACGACTTTATTCCCCTGGTATATGTATCCACCAGTAGAACCCTTCGTTGCCCGAATGCTGGCAGGAACTGTTGGCAGAACGGCAACATTTTTTTTGTCGTTGACCTCACCATGTCGATCACTGTGCCTGTATCCCACCTTACTGGCTGACAACCCCACTATGCCGCTGGTCTGTAAATCCCTCATATCTCTCCTCGCGCGCAATTTAAAGAACCGTTATTTCTCAAGAATTTTCAGGGACTAAAATGAACAGAAGAAGAAAGCTGTTAATACCGTTGTTATTCTGCGGCGCGATGCTCACCGCCTGCGATGACAAATCGGCGGAAAACGCCGCAGCCATGACGCCTGAGGTCGGTGTCGTCACACTCTCCCCCGGTTCGGTCAATGTGTTGAGCGAATTGCCCGGTAGAACCGTTCCTTATGAAGTTGCCGAGATACGTCCCCAGGTGGGCGGTATTATCATTAAACGCAACTTTATCGAAGGCGATAAAGTGAACCAGGGCGATTCGCTGTATCAGATTGATCCTGCACCTTTACAGGCCGAGCTGAACTCCGCCAAAGGCACGCTGGCGAAAGCGCTCTCTACCGCCAGCAATGCCCGCATCACCTTTAACCGCCAGGCATCGTTGCTGAAGACCAACTACGTTAGCCGTCAGGATTACGACACCGCGCGCACCCAGTTGAATGAAGCAGAAGCCAATGTCACCGTCGCCAAAGCGGCTGTTGAACAGGCGACGATCAACCTGCAATACGCGAATGTCACCTCGCCGATTACGGGCGTCAGCGGGAAATCGTCGGTGACCGTCGGCGCACTCGTTACCGCTAATCAGGCAGATTCGCTGGTTACCGTACAACGTCTGGACCCGATTTATGTCGATCTCACACAGTCGGTGCAGGATTTCTTGCGCATGAAAGAAGAGGTCGCCAGTGGGCAAATCAAACAGGTTCAGGGCAGTACGCCAGTACAGCTCAATCTGGAAAATGGTAAACGTTACAGCCAGACCGGCACGCTGAAATTCTCCGACCCGACGGTGGATGAAACCACGGGCTCCGTGACGTTACGGGCGATTTTCCCCAACCCAAATGGTGACTTGCTGCCTGGCATGTATGTCACGGCATTAGTGGATGAAGGTAGCCGCCAGAATGTATTACTGGTGCCGCAGGAAGGCGTCACCCACAACGCCCAGGGTAAAGCAACGGCGCTCATTCTGGATAAAGACGATGTCGTGCAGCTACGCGAAATCGAAGCCAGCAAAGCCATCGGCGACCAGTGGGTTGTCACCTCTGGCTTGCAGGCTGGCGATCGGGTGATCGTTTCCGGTTTGCAACGCATTCGTCCGGGTATCAAAGCACGAGCAATTTCCTCCAGCCAGGAAAACGCCAGCACCGAATCGAAACAATAACGTTGCAGGCTTAAGGGGACTTTCATGGCTAACTATTTTATTGATCGCCCGGTTTTTGCCTGGGTACTTGCCATTATTATGATGCTTGCAGGCGGTCTGGCGATCATGAACTTACCGGTTGCGCAGTATCCGCAGATTGCGCCACCGACCATTACCGTCAGCGCTACCTATCCAGGTGCCGATGCGCAAACGGTAGAAGACTCGGTCACTCAGGTGATTGAGCAAAATATGAATGGGCTTGATGGCCTGATGTACATGTCTTCAACCAGCGATGCGGCAGGTAATGCCTCCATCACTCTGACCTTCGAGACGGGGACATCGCCTGATATCGCACAGGTTCAGGTGCAAAATAAACTGCAACTCGCTATGCCTTCATTACCTGAAGCGGTGCAGCAGCAGGGGATTAGCGTCGATAAGTCGAGCAGTAATATCCTGATGGTAGCGGCATTTATTTCTGATAACGGCAGCCTCAACCAGTACGATATCGCGGACTATGTAGCGTCTAATATCAAAGACCCGCTAAGCCGTACCGCGGGCGTTGGTAGCGTACAGCTCTTTGGTTCCGAGTACGCCATGCGTATCTGGCTGGACCCGCAAAAACTCAATAAATATAACCTGGTACCTTCCGATGTTATTTCCCAGATTAAGGTGCAAAACAACCAGATTTCCGGTGGTCAACTGGGTGGCATGCCACAGGCGGCAGACCAGCAACTGAACGCCTCGATCATTGTGCAGACGCGTCTGCAAACGCCGGAAGAATTTGGCAAAATCCTGTTGAAAGTTCAGCAAGATGGCTCGCAAGTGCTGCTGCGTGATGTCGCCCGCGTCGAACTTGGGGCGGAAGATTATTCCACCGTGGCGCGCTATAACGGCAAACCTGCTGCGGGGATCGCCATCAAACTGGCTGCCGGAGCAAACGCCCTGGATACCTCGCGGGCAGTCAAAGAGGAACTGAACCGTTTATCGGCTTATTTCCCTGCAAGCCTGAAGACGGTTTATCCTTACGACACCACACCGTTTATCAAAATTTCTATTCAGGAAGTTTTCAAAACGCTGGTTGAGGCTATCATCCTCGTCTTCCTGGTCATGTATCTGTTTTTGCAGAATTTCCGCGCCACAATCATCCCGACGATTGCCGTACCGGTGGTTATTCTCGGGACGTTTGCGATCTTGTCGGCGGTCGGTTTCACCATCAACACGTTAACTATGTTCGGGATGGTGCTGGCGATAGGGTTACTGGTGGATGACGCCATCGTGGTGGTGGAGAACGTCGAGCGTGTCATTGCGGAAGATAAGCTACCGCCGAAGGAAGCGACGCATAAATCGATGGGGCAGATCCAACGTGCGCTGGTCGGGATTGCCGTTGTTCTTTCCGCAGTGTTTATGCCGATGGCCTTTATGAGCGGTGCAACCGGGGAGATCTACCGCCAGTTCTCCATCACGCTGATCTCCTCCATGCTGCTTTCAGTATTTGTGGCAATGAGCCTGACCCCTGCCCTGTGCGCCACCATTCTGAAAGCCGCGCCGGAAGGCGGTCACAAACCTAACGCCCTGTTCGCACGCTTCAACACGCTGTTTGAAAAATCAACTCAGCACTATACCGATAGCACCCGCTCGCTGTTGCGTTGTACCGGTCGCTACATGGTGGTCTACCTGCTGATTTGCGCCGGGATGGCGGTGCTGTTCCTGCGTACGCCGACCTCTTTCTTACCAGAAGAGGATCAGGGGTATTTATGACCACCGCGCAGTTACCTTCCGGTGCCACCATGGTTAACACCACGAAAGTGCTGCAACAGGTGACGGATTATTATCTGACTAAAGAGAAAGATAATGTTCAGTCGGTGTTTACCGTTGGCGGCTTTGGCTTCAGCAGTACTAGGGCAAAACAACGGCCTGGCGTTTATCAGTCTCAAGCCGTGGTCTGAACGTGTCGGTGAGGAAAACTCGGTTACCGCGATCATTCAGCGGGCAATGATTGCGTTAAGCAGTATCAATAAAGCCGTCGTCTTCCCGTTCAACTTACCCGCGGTGGCTGAACTGGGTACCGCGTCAGGTTTTGATATGGAACTGCTGGACAACGGCAATCTGGGGCACGAAAAACTGACCCAGGCGCGAAACGAGCTGTTATCACTGGCAGCGCAATCACCGAATCAGGTCATCGGGGTACGCCCGAACGGCCTGGAAGATACGCCGATGTTCAAAGTGAACGTCAACGCTGCGAAAGCCGAGGCTATGGGGGTGGCGCTGTCTGATATCAACCAGACAATTTCCACCGCCTTCGGCAGCAGCTACGTGAACGACTTCCTCAACCAGGGGCGGGTGAAAAAAGTGTATGTCCAGGCAGGCACGCCGTTCCGTATGTTGCCGGATAACATCAACCAATGGTATGTACGCAACGCCTCTGGCACGATGGCACCGCTTTCTGCCTATTCGTCTACCGAATGGACCTATGGTTCACCGCGACTGGAACGCTACAACGGCATCCCGTCAATGGAGATTTTAGGTGAAGCGGCGGCCGGGAAAAGTACCGGTGACGCCATGAAATTTATGGCAGACCTGGTCGCTAAACTTCCGGCAGGCGTCGGCTACTCATGGACCGGACTGTCGTATCAGGAAGCGTTATCCTCAAATCAGGCTCCCGCGCTGTATGCCATTTCACTGGTCGTGGTGTTCCTCGCCCTCGCCGCACTTTATGAGAGCTGGTCAATTCCGTTCTCGGTGATGTTGGTTGTACCGTTAGGCGTCGTTGGCGCATTAATGGCCACCGATCTACGCGGCTTAAGTAATGACGTCTACTTCCAGGTTGGTTTGCTGACCACCATCGGGCTTTCCGCCAAAAACGCCATCCTGATTGTCGAATTTGCCGTTGAGATGATGCAGAAAGAAGGGAAAACGCCGATAGAGGCAATCATCGAAGCGGCGCGGATGCGTTTACGCCCAATCCTGATGACCTCTCTGGCCTTTATTCTCGGCGTGCTGCCGCTGGTTATCAGTCATGGTGCCGGTTCTGGCGCGCAAAACGCGGTAGGTACCGGCGTGATGGGCGGATGTTTGCCGCAACAGTGCTGGCAATTTACTTCGTTCCGGTCTTTTTCGTTGTAGTGGAACATCTCTTTGCCCGCTTTAAAAAAGCGTAACGTGTAAATGAGAGTAAGGTTGAACGTGAGGGTTCAGCCTTACTCTTTCCTGCTAACCATTCACCACTCAACAACCAGCTAACCGTCAGGAATACCAGGCTTAGTACACAGCACTGAAAGTAGAAACCACTCCAGCCATTCGTCATCAATTTGAACAGCACAATACTGACCCACATTCCCGTAATCGTATGAATTGTTAGCTTAATAATCCCAAACATGCCGAGTCTTTTCCTCCTGAAAATACCTATACCGCCTGGCAAACTGCGAAAGAGAACTAGCCGGTAGCCCGGCAGAAATCATCAGGGAAGAGTTTCACATGAAGCAGGTGTGAGATCCTGACCAATATTCAAATGCAAAATATGTCAGGAAAAGGTACCGGCGAATGTTGCGCAAACTGATGTGGCGTTACACCATAATATTGTCGAAATGTGTTTATAAAGTACGACGTACTGCTATAGCCACATTTTTCCGCAATAGTATGCAGAGGAATTTGACGTAACTCGAGTAATCGTCTGGCCATCGACATCCTGGAGGCGAGTAATATTTTACTGAAACAGGTATTTTCATCCTGCAACTTTTTTTTGATGAGACTCTCGCTGGTATACATTCTTTCCGCAATATCGCGCAGATACCAACGTTTGGCGATATCAAAGCTAATAAGGCGTTCAACTTTTCCTGAAACAGTACTGATACTATTGAAAAGTAAGGGGATCAGTTCTTTCTTATGAGAAAACATCGATAAACAGGAAAGATAGAGCATTTTGCTCAATATCGGCGAATTTACCCCGGAGTCATTGAAACTATCAAAAATCGCCGTCACCAGCGGCATGGGGGGTGACTGGTTAATTAACAGACGGTCTTTGCTATGTAACCCTAAATTGCGTGGTATCTGACGAATATTTTGTAAGTAATGGCAAACTGTCAGCTCATCGATATCCAGTCGTCGTGTATCCGGTGAACAAAACGCAAAATCGTCTGCCAAATTTTTATCCAGTAACAGGATACTCTCGTTATGCAACGATATTTTTTGCTGTTCATGATGAATATCGAATGAACGACGAACGAGGATCACCGAGCAGACATGAGTCATGACTATCCCTTATATTTCATTGCTGCGATTATTTCAATTTCAGTATACTAATGAAATGATGCCTGACTGTTTCTTAGCGCAAAACTGCCAGATTTGGTAGGACCAAAATTTATCCACAAAGTAGTTTTGCATAACAGTTAATTGATAATAAGTAAATGCAACACGAATATATTTTCGCACAGCGTATAGCTTATGTTTATAAAAAAATGGCTGATCTTATTTCCAGTAAAAGTTATATTTAACTTACTGAGAGCACAAAGTTTCCCGTGCCAACAGGGAGTGTTATAACGGTTTATTAGTCTGGAGACGGCAGACTATCCTCTTCCCGGTCCCCTATGCCGGGTTTTTTTATGTCTGAGTAAAACTCTATAATCTTATTCCTTCCGCAGAACGGTCAGTGCCGTAAAAATTCCCTTGCGCAGCCATACTTGCCGCCGGGCCACAGTTCGGTAATTCCTGCGCCGATCGCTCCTGATACTCTGTGGGCGTCATCCCATAATAATTTCGAAAAACGTAAATGAAATACGACACGCTGTGATATCCACAGGATACTGCAACTCGCTTAATTGAAACCCCATATATAACAATAAGTTGTAAAGCACGCTGCATCCTACACTCAGTAAGCAACTGTGAATATGACGTACCTTCTTCGCGCAATTTTTTCTTTAACAGGCTTGGACTCATCAACAATTCGCTAGCGATTCGGGCTAATGTCCACTCATGGGCGATATTATTATTGATGACCGTACAAACTCGTGTTCGCATATTCGGTTGCAACACGTTCAGAAGTAACGGTATAAACTGCGTATCCTCAAGAAAAACAGATAACAACGCAAAGATTAATGCCCTTTTACGTAGCATTTCTGCATAGCGAAGATTCTTATTCTGCGACAGTTGCGCAACTTCCTGAAAAACAGGAATATCTCTGGTACAGTGATGAACGAGTAATGAAGGAACTTTTTTATGTGCATGAAGTTTTAATGCCTCCTCCTTGAGCATCGGGAGAAATAATGAAAGCGTGTCTCTTGAAACTAATACGAAATTCTCAACACACTTATCCACTTGAATTTGGCTTGCATCCGCAAAAACCAGATCACCGCCATTAAAATAGCGATATTCACCATTAACCATGGTGAGAATATATTTATGTCTTGCGTACGCAATTAGACAATTACCATGTAGTGGTTGCATAGTTGACTTAATATTACATAAACATATTACTGTTTATTAATGTAGCACGCCGCCCTCTTAAGTCAAATTGATTGATAAATAAATTTAAACGAAGCGGGAGAACAGGATGATAATGTGTGATGTTCTACGGGCAGGATGACTGGATTTATAATACAAAAACGTGTTTAAGAACGCAGGGAAATTAATAGTAAGCAAATAATCCCTTTTCGTTACATTAAATATAATCGCTACATTTAATAAACATTCATATAACATATATCTTATCAACACGATGAATAGACAGCCAATATATTATTGCGATTAATAAGCAACCGAATGCCCAGCTGTTTTTTAAAGGTTGGGCATTCGGTTTTTACAACGTTATGTTATCAGGTATGTTTAAAGCTGTTCTGCTGGGCAATACCCTGCAGTTTCGGGTGGTCGCTGAGATATTTCAGGGAGGCTTTGTAGTCTTCCAGCAACAGTTCAGCAAAGTCCATTTCGAAGCCGCGACGACACATAATGCGCATCACCACGATGTCAGTGGCTTCACCGCCGAGAGTGAAGGCCGGAACCTGCCAGCCGCGCAGACGCAGACGTTCAGAGAGGTCGTAGAGGGTGTATCCTGGATCTTCACCATCTTTCAGTTTGAAGCAAACCGCCGGGATGCCTTCGTCCGGGCGACCGGTACAGATGAACTCATACGGCCCCAGTTTGGCGATTTCATCCGCCAGATAAGCGGCAACCTGGTAGGAAGCGTTCTGTACTTTGGTATAGCCTTCACGACCGAGGCGCAGGAATTCATAGTACTGTGCAATCACCTGACCCGCCGGGCGGGAGAAGTTGATGGCGAAAGTACCAATCTGACCGCCGAGGTAGTCAACGTTGAACACCAGTTCCTGCGGCAGCGCTTCTTCATCACGCCAGATAACCCAGCCGCAGCCCAGCGGAGCCAGACCGAATTTATGGCCTGAAGCACTGATCGATTTCACACGCGGCAGGCGGAAGTCCCAGACGATATCCGGGGCGACGAACGGTGCCAGGAAGCCACCGCTGGCGGCGTCGATGTGCATGTCGATGTCGATACCGGTGTCGGCCTGGAATTTATCCAGCGCATCGTGCAGCGGCTGCGGGAACTCATAGTTACCGGTGTAGGTCACGCCGAAAGTCGGCACCACGCCGATGGTATTTTCGTCGCAGGCTTCAATCATGCGTTTCGGGTCCATAAACAACTGACCGGGGCGCATAGGGATCTCACGCAACTCCACATCCCAGTAGCGGGCGAATTTATGCCAGCAGATTTGTACCGGACCGCACACCAGGTTTGGTTTATCCGTTGGTTTGCCTGCGGCTTCCATACGCTTGCGCCAACGCCATTTCATCACCATCCCGCCGAGCATACAGGCCTCGGAAGAACCAATGGTGTTGGTGCCAACGGCCTGACCATTTTTCGGTGCAGGCGCATGCCACAGATCGGCAACCATGTTTACGCAACGCAGGTCGATTGCAGCGGATTGCGGATATTCTTCTTTGTCGATCCAGTTTTTATTGATCGACAAATCCATCAATTTATGGACGTTTTCGTCGTCCCAGGTCTGGCAGAAAGTACTAGGGTTCTGACGAGCGTTGCCATCAAGATATAATTCATCATTGATAATCTGAAATGCAACATCATCGCGCATTTCGTGCAGCGGAAATCGTTTTGACTCCGCGATAGTAGAAATGGCCTTTGCACCAAAACGTGAATCGAGTAGTTCTGAGCGGAAATCCGTTAACAGCTTCTGGTCCATTTCGAACTCCTTAAATTTATTTGAAGGCAATAAAAAGTAGGATTTATCCGCAATGGAAGCAAGGCATTACAGGCTTAATTTAAATAACAAAATCCTAAGCAGAAAAACGACCTTTTATAATATAAACATTTAATATGATAATATTAAAAACAGACTTTATTATCGTAATAAAAATCGCCCAAACACTCCTGTTCGGGCGATCAAATTAATTATTGTTTATCCTGCATATACGGCGTGTAAACCCCGTTCAGACTGTGCAGGAAAGCTACGATATCATCCACATCCTCCTGCGGCAGCTCTTTGCCTACCTGATAGCGCAGCATCAGTTTCACCGCCCCGTCCAGCGTCGGCACGTCACCGCGATGGAAGTACGGTGCCGTTAAAGCAACGTTACGTAAACCGGGTACTTTCTGACGCAATTTATCACGCTCTTCTTTAGTAACATTCATACGACCAATATCCGCCGCCGTAATTTCACCAAAGTTAAAGTCTTTTTTCAGCCCCAACGGTTCAAAGGAACGTCCGCCGAGAATAATACCACCATGACAAGTTGCACATTTATTATCTTTAAATAATTGATAGCCTTTTTTCTGTTGCGCCGTCAGAGCATTCTCATCTCCACGCAACCATTTATCAAATGGGGAATCCGGCGTAATTAATGTTTTCTCAAATTCAGCAATGGCATCAGTAATATTTTCGCCACTGAAACCTTGCGGATAGACTTCGAGGAACTGCGCTTTAAGCTGCGGATCTTTTTCCAGCTTAGCAATAATTTCGTCCCAGGATTTCGACGCCATTTCAATCGGGTTCAACGGCGGTCCACCAGCCTGATCCTGCAATGTTGCCGCACGACCATCCCAGAACTGCTCAACGTTAAATACTGAGTTAAATACCGTCGGCGCGTTAATCGGCCCCACTGCGCCACCAACACCAATCGATGTTTTTTCTGCCATCGACGCCCCCGCATTCAACGCATGGCAATGAGCGCATGAAATGGTGCTATCAGCCGATAAACGGGGATCGTGATACAGCGCAAAACCCAACGCCACTTTTTGCGCATCGGTAGGCAGTTTTGCGGGATGGGCTGCACCGGTTCATTGCGATGCTCCGGAGCAGTATCATTGCTGGCGTAATATTCCGCGCGCTGTTTTGCAATCCAGGCCAGTATTTCCGCCCGCTCTTCATCACTCACCTTACCCGCCCAGTGTAGCGCGGTATAACGCGTTGGCGGCATAGTTTCATACTGCATCACCCATTCAATCTTATTCAGATCGCTTTGCGAAACGGGTTTATTAGCCAGCAGAGCCGCACGCACGGCCTCGAGGTTAAAAGATTTATATCCAAGCTTTATGTCGTAATCCATCAACTGTTTCGCGCCGGGAATATAATAATAGGCGGGTAATTCTGCCGAAGGTGTATGGCAATAGTCGCATCCTTTTTCACGGAGAAAGCCTAAAACCTTATTATTTTCACTGACAGCAGATGCCTGAACATCGGCCTGTTTACTGCGTTTATTATCGTGGTACCACACATAACCAGATAACCCTAAATAGCAAATCGCGACGCCAGCCAGGCCGATCGCGGTAATACGTGAGACCATTTTCATTATTCTTCCCTCACGGTGGTGAGTTATTGTGACCCAGAAAATTTTCCAGAATGCTGCAAACGTCTCTGCGAGACAAAGCCATCATAAAAAACAGGGAGATATGCTTTTTGATAGGAATCAATCAATTACATGAATATAAACTATCAATAAGATAGCCAGTGCCTATTACCCAGATCAGGAATGGCATATCATGATTGCGGCGAGAGCAGGATTGAATGTTCTGAAAATGAAAAACAACACGAAATCCGTATTTTTATAAATTCCATTGATATTAGTGCGTTATATTTTTTGGCAGGTTAATAAACGTGATCCACCGCACGCTTTGTCGCCCACCAGGCGGAGCGAATGACTACCCTTAAAGAAAAGCCCGATAATTAGCGACGAATTTCGGAGGTCGGATCCTTATGCTCAATCAGAAAATTCAAAACCCTAATCCAGACGAACTGATGATCGAGGTCGATCTCTGCTATGAGCTGGACCCGTATGAATTAAAACTGGATGAGATGATCGAGGCAGAACCGGAACCCGAGATGATTGAAGGGCTGCCCGCCTCTGATGCGCTGACGCCTGCCGATCGCTATCTCGAACTGTTCGAGCATGTTCAGTCGGCGAAAATTTTCCCCGACAGTAAAACCTTTCCCGACTGCGCACCCAAAATGGACCCGCTGGATATTTTAATCCGCTACCGTAAAGTGCGCCGTCATCGTGATTTTGACTTGCGCAAGTTTGTTGAAAACCACTTCTGGCTGCCGGAGGTCTACTCCAGCGAGTATGTATCGGACCCGCAAAATTCCCTGAAAGAGCATATCGACCAGCTGTGGCCGGTGCTAACCCGTGAACCACAGGATCACATTCCGTGGTCTTCTCTGCTGGCGCTGCCGCAGTCATATATTGTCCCGGGCGGCCGTTTTAGCGAAACCTACTATTGGGATTCCTATTTCACCATGCTGGGGCTGGCGGAAAGTGGTCGGGAAGATTTGCTGAAATGCATGGCCGATAACTTCGCCTGGATGATCGAAAACTACGGCCACATCCCCAACGGCAACCGCACCTATTATTTGAGCCGCTCGCAACCACCGGTTTTTGCGCTGATGGTGGAGTTGTTTGAAGAAGATGGTGTACGCGGCGCGCGCCGCTATCTCGACCACCTGAAAATGGAATATGCCTTCTGGATGGACGGTGCAGAATCGTTGATCCCTAATCAGGCCTATCGCCATGTTGTGCGGATGCCGGACGGCTCGCTGCTCAATCGTTACTGGGACGATCGCGACACGCCGCGTGACGAATCCTGGCTTGAGGACGTTGAAACCGCGAAACATTCTGGTCGCCCGCCTAACGAGGTGTACCGCGATTTACGTGCGGGGGCGGCCTCCGGTTGGGATTACTCTTCCCGTTGGCTGCGTGATACTGGTCGTCTGGCGAGCATTCGTACCACCCAGTTCATCCCCATCGATCTGAATGCCTTCCTGTTTAAACTGGAGAGCGCCATCGCCAACATCTCGGCGCTGAAAGGCGAGAAAGAGACAGAAGCACTGTTCCGCCAGAAGGCCAGTGCCCGTCGCGATGCGGTAAACCGTTACCTCTGGGATGATGAAAACGGCATCTACCGCGATTACGACTGGCGACGCGAGCAACTGGCGCTGTTTTCCGCTGCCGCCATTGTGCCGCTCTATGTCGGTATGGCGAACCATGAACAGGCCGATCGTCTGGCAAACGCCGTGCGCAGCCGGTTACTGACACCTGGCGGGATTCTGGCAAGCGAGTACGAAACCGGTGAACAGTGGGATAAACCCAACGGCTGGGCACCGTTACAATGGATGGCGATTCAGGGATTTAAAATGTATGGCGATGACCTTCTGGGTGATGAAATCGCGCGCAGCTGGCTGAAGACGGTGAATCAGTTCTATCTGGAACAGCACAAACTGATCGAGAAATACCATATTGCCGATGGTGTTCCCCGCGAAGGCGGCGGTGGCGAGTATCCGTTGCAGGATGGGTTTGGCTGGACTAACGGTGTGGTGCGCCGTTTAATTGGTTTGTACGGTGAACCATAATATTTTTACAGCCAGCCGCTAACTTCCTGCTGGCTGTAAAATTATCCTCTTCAGGAGGAGATATTTAACATCATTGCCGCCTGGGTGCGATTTTTCACTTCCAGACGGCGATACAGGGATTCCAGATGCGCTTTTACCGTTCCGGTACTGATATTCAGCGCCCTGCCGATCTCCTTATTTGATTCGCCCGCCGCTAACATGGTTAAAATCTCCCGCTGGCGGGCGCTTAACGATTTGAGATCTTTAATGTCCTTTTCCGGCGTCGTCCGCCAGTCTCCAGGCAGAAACATCATCCCCATCGCCGCACTATTTACCGCCAACGCAAATGTCTCGACGGTTGAATCACGAGGCACAATGGCCAGCACATTAAAATGGATAACTTCCTGTAACCACCGTTTATTGCAATCCGTCGCCGTAATTAACACCTTAATCTCAGGAAATTGCACCACGGTTTTTTGCAGCAACCAGTAGCAAAACTCACCATCCTGATCGCCATCGAGCATCACTAAGGCTTCAGGGTAACTTTCCAGCTTTTGCCATAACTCGTCTGCCTGACTGGCCCCCTGAATACTCACTCCTGGAATACGCTGCTGTAAACTGATTTTCATTCCATGAATAAATATTGACTGCCTGTCAAACATGACTATTTGCATAACTGAATCTCCACCTGAATATGTTAAAAAGACTTAAGTAGTGGAAGGGTATTACCCGCGAGAAAAAATAAGAATTCGTCATTTGGCGGTGGCCATTCTACAGAGATGACGCGTAGAAAATAGTTGCCGATATAAATAGTTACAGCTAAACGCCTGAAATTACATGTCGAGGGCACTATTTAAAACAATTTTGCGGATTTCCTTATATTGATGGTTAGTACGCATGCAATTAAAAATGAAACTCCGCGACCACAAGCAAAAATAACAAATGGCAATGAGACAAAAATAAGCACAAATGGCCAACACGTCCTCTGTTCACTTTAAAGGGAATCGCTGAAAAAACGCTCTATTTAGGGAAATTCACCTTTCTCATAAAGCTATTCCGCCCTTTTCCTGCTGGGAAATCGCCACATTCGTCATGACAACATTGTGAAACCCGGCATTAGATGTTAGAAAAAACAATAAACATTGCGATATTCGCGTTACTGTTTCGCTGTGAACAACAATCGGTCAAAGAAATGGATAAAATTCACGCAATGCAGTTGTTCATCAAAGTCGCGGAGCTGGAAAGTTTTTCCCGCGCGGCGGATTTCTTTGCTTTGCCAAAGGGAAGTGTTTCGCGCCAGATACAGGCACTGGAACATCAACTTGGCACCCAGCTTCTCCAGCGCACTACGCGACGGGTCAAACTCACGCCAGAAGGCATGACCTATTATCAACGGGCAAAAGATGTGTTGAGTAATCTCAACGAACTGGACGGTCTGTTTCAACAGGATGCCACCAGTATCAGCGGTAAATTACGCATCGACATCCCGCCAGGAATCGCGAAAAGCCTGTTACTGCCGCGTCTGTCGGAATTTCTCTATCTGCATCCGGGAATTGAGCTGGAGCTGAGTAGCCATGACCGTCCGGTAGATATTCTTCATGATGGTTTTGATTGCGTGATACGCACTGGCGCGTTACCGGAAGATGGCGTTATCGCCCGTCCCCTCGGCAAACTGACCATGGTCAACTGTGCCAGTCCGCACTATCTGACGCGCTTTGGTTATCCGCAAAGCCCCGACGATCTGACTTCGCACGCAATAGTGCGTTACACACCGCACCTGGGTGTACATCCGTTAGGTTTTGAGGTTGCCAGCGTTAATGGCGTCCAGTGGTTTAAGTCTGGCGGCATGTTGACGGTAAACAGTAGCGAAAACTATCTCGCCGCCGGTCTTGCCGGTCTGGGGATTATTCAGATCCCGCGCATTGCCGTGCGCGAAGCCCTGCGTGCCGGGCGGCTTATTGAAGTATTACCTGGCTACCGTGCCGAGCCGCTCTCCCTTTCGCTGATTTATCCGCAGCGTCGGGAGCTTTCCCGGCGTGTAAACCTGTTTATGCAGTGGCTGGCTGGCGTAATGAAAGAGCACCTGGACTGACCGACTATACTTTTTAAGAATGACCACGACAGAAGGACAAAAGAGCGGATGACGCAGGAAAACGAGATCAAACGTCCCACCCAGGATCTGGAGCACGAGCCGATTAAGCAGTTGGATAATAGCGAGAAAGGCGGCAAAGTTAGCCAGGCGCTGGAAACCGTCACCACTACTGCCGAGAAAGTCCAACGCCAACCGGTTATTGCGCACCTGATTCGCGCAACAGAGCGCTTTAACGATCGGCTGGGTAACCAGTTTGGTGCGGCTATCACCTATTTCTCATTTTTGTCGATGATCCCGATTTTGATGGTGTCGTTTGCCGCAGGGGGCTTTGTGCTGGCCTCCCATCCGATGTTGCTACAGGATATCTTCGACAAAATTCTGCAAAACATCAGCGATCCGACGCTAGCCGCCACGTTGAAAAACACCATCAACACCGCCGTTCAGCAGCGTACTACCGTAGGGCTTGTCGGCCTGGCGGTGGCGCTTTATTCCGGCATCAACTGGATGGGTAACCTGCGTGAAGCGATTCGCGCCCAGTCACGCGATGTCTGGGAACGCTCGCCGCAAGATCAGGAGAAGTTCTGGGTAAAATATCTGCGTGATTTTATTTCGCTGATTGGTTTGTTGATTGCGCTGATTGTGACGCTTTCGATCACCTCGGTTGCCGGTTCGGCGCAGCAAATGATTATTAGCGCCCTGCACCTGAACAGCATTGAGTGGCTGAAACCGACGTGGCGGTTGATTGGCCTGGCGATTTCCATCTTCGCCAACTATCTGCTTTTCTTCTGGATCTTCTGGCGCTTGCCGCGCCACCGTCCGCGCAAAAAAGCCCTGATTCGCGGAACATTTCTGGCTGCGATTGGTTTTGAAGTGATTAAAATCGTGATGACCTACACCCTGCCATCGCTGATGAAATCCCCCCTCTGGCGCAGCATTTGGTCCGTGCTGGGGCTGATGGCGTTTTTCTACTTCTTCGCCCGTTTGACGCTGTTTTGCGCGGCGTGGATTGCCACCGCCGAATATAAAGACGACCCGCGAATGCCGGGGAAAACGCAGCGGTAATTCAATGATTTATAATGCCTGATAAACGCACGGTCGATCCCCTCGCCCCTTCGGGGAGAGGATTAGGGTGAGGGGGGTACAAGCCAGCCAGAGACCAGGCAACGACATGCACATAACCACCTGAAACTACATCTCTTCAGGAGCAAACAATTTCATACCAACTCATAACCCCAGCATATAAATCCAGTTGGTAACTTTTATTTAACCTGAAACCAGTTTTATCCACTATTTATAAAATTATGTGAAGCATTTCATAGAAGAAAAATCACTGGCCTAAACATTATCCCCTTTTTGCCTGGTTTTTGACCATTTCCGCGATTTGTTACACATTGAAATATCACTTTTGCTGTGCGTAATATGGCTATTCGTTAGCCAAAAAATAAGAAAAGATTATGCAAGCAACAGCCACAACACTCGACCACGAGCAAGAATACACGCCGATCAACTCGCGTAATAAAGTCCTTGTCGCCTCTCTCATTGGCACGGCCATTGAGTTCTTCGACTTTTACATTTACGCCACTGCGGCCGTTATTGTGTTTCCGCATATCTTCTTCCCGCAGGGCGATCCAACGGCAGCAACGCTACAGTCGCTCGCCACCTTCGCCATCGCCTTCGTCGCGCGCCCCATTGGCTCTGCCGTTTTTGGTCATTTTGGCGATCGCGTTGGGCGTAAAGCGACGCTGGTCGCCTCGTTGCTAACGATGGGGATTTCGACCGTGGTGATTGGTCTGCTGCCGGGCTATGCCACGATTGGTATTTTCGCCCCGCTGCTGCTGGCACTGGCTCGATTTGGTCAGGGTCTGGGCTTAGGCGGCGAATGGGGCGGAGCGGCGCTGCTGGCGACTGAAAACGCCCCACCGCGCAAACGTGCACTGTATGGCTCCTTCCCGCAACTGGGCGCACCGATTGGCTTCTTCTTTGCCAATGGCACTTTCTTGCTGCTTTCCTGGCTACTGACCGACGAGCAGTTTATGAGCTGGGGCTGGCGTGTGCCATTTATCTTCTCGGCGGTGCTGGTCATTATCGGTCTGTATGTTCGCGTGTCGCTGCATGAGTCGCCGGTGTTTGAGAAAGTCGCTAAAGCGAAAAAACAGGTGAAGATCCCGCTGGGTACGCTGCTGACCAAACATGTTCGCGTAACCGTACTGGGTACGTTCATTATGCTGGCAACCTATACGCTGTTTTACATCATGACGGTCTACTCTATGACCTTTAGTACCGCCGCCGCGCCAGTTGGGCTTGGCCTGCCGCGTAACGAAGTGTTGTGGATGCTGATGATGGCAGTGATTGGTTTTGGCGTGATGGTGCCAGTCGCCGGATTACTGGCTGATGCCTTTGGTCGCCGTAAAAGCATGGTAATCATCACCACGCTGATCATCCTGTTCGCGCTGTTCGCCTTTAACCCGTTGCTCGGTTCTGGCAACCCGATTCTGGTTTTTGCCTTCCTGCTGCTGGGGTTAAGTCTGATGGGGCTGACCTTCGGTCCGATGGGCGCGCTGTTACCAGAGCTGTTCCCGACAGAAGTGCGTTACACCGGAGCATCGTTCTCTTACAACGTAGCGTCGATTCTCGGGGCTTCCGTTGCGCCGTATATCGCAGCCTGGTTGCAGACTAACTACGGGTTAGGTGCGGTGGGGTTATATCTGGCGGCGATGGCTGGCTTGACGTTAATCGCCCTGCTGCTGACCCATGAGACGCGACATCAGTCGTTGTAATAAGAGTGAAAAGCCTGATGCGCTACGCTTATCAGGCCAGAATTTCCATACAATATATTGAATTAGCAAGGATTTGTAAGCCGGAGGCGTTCACGCCGCATCCGGCATGAACAAAGCACACTTTGCCAACAATCTAAATCTGTTTAATTGCCGGATGTCAGACATCCGGCAATTATCATCACTTCTTCATCTGCGACAAAATTGTCCTGCACTGATTAGCCTCCCCTTCGGAAGGTGAGATCAGCGCCAGTAACGCCGCCGCCGGTGTTACCAGCGTTGCCAGTGCCGCCGCAACGGCTCCGCGAGCAATCAACGGCCCGGCTTTCACCCCAGCCTGCGGATTTTTAAACGTCCCACGTACATACAGCGGCGAACGCAATGTGATAATCCGAATCCCTTTACTCTCCGGATCAATAGTCAAATCCAGCTGTTCCGAAGCAAAACTTGCCGTACCGGTAACGTTAATCAACGCGTTCTCAGTATCGAAAGCAAAAATCTGCGGGCGCGCCACGCCGTTGGCAATATCCAGATTCGCCGCCGCACAGTTCACCCGCACCTCATCATCACCAAATATCGCACCGACAATGTAGTTACCGACATTCAGCCCGACAATCTCCATCAGGTTGCGGCTCACCAGCCCGTCATTCATCAGCAGTTTCAGGTTGCCGTTACTGTTGCCTAAAAGCGCCGCCACCGAGTTACCGCTACCGCGTAGTTCCGCGTCACCGTTCATTTCCCCCAGCGTCTTCTGCATCAGTTCCACATCGGGCATCAGTTCTTTCAGTTTCAGTCGACGAGCCTGAATATCTGCCCGCCCTTGCATCGGTTTTTTATCACCTTCCAGATGAATATTCGCCGCAATGCTGCCGCCCGCCATGCCAAATTTCAGCGGTTGCAGGCGCAGGTCAGCATTTTTGAGGATGATATGAGTAGAAAGATCGCTAATCGGCAGGCTACTGCCATGCTCAATGCGCCGCCCTTTGAAGCGAACATCGGCATCCATAACGTCCCATTTATCGGTTTCGAAGCGGTCATAAGGCAGCACTTTGCCCGCAGGCTGAACGCTTTTTTCACCCTTCTTCTGTTCAGACCGTGTCGACTTTTCAGCTCCTTTCCCGGAATCAACGCCAATCAACGGTCCCAGGTCCGCCAGCCGCAATTGCCGCGACTCGACATCACCTTCCAGTTTTGGTCGTGGCTTGCCGGTGGTGTAGACCAGAGAACCGTGGATATCGCTATCGCCAATGCGCCCATTAAAGCCGCGATAATCAAAGACCGACGATTTTTCAGTGTCGATTTTCGCTACCAGCCGACCATCCGTTTCAAACGGCGGGGTATCGGGCAGCAGAACGCCCGTCAGTTCATAGAGAGCACCCAGCGAATCGCCAGAAAATTTAAGCCGTAAATCGACACCCCCCATCTTCATTGGGTCATTCACAACGCCATCAAAAGCAACACGGGTGTTACCAGAGCGGAAATCAGCCTGTACCGGAAACGGCGTCCCTTCGCCACGCAGCGCCAGCATACCGCCTATTTTTCCCGTACCCGTGAGCGGTTCACCGTTATAACGTCCCTGCGCCTTCAGGCCAAAAACGTAATCGCCCACCTTTTCTTTATCCGCTTTACCTTTCGATCCAGTAACTTCGCTGAACGGCAGCGGCTTGCCTAACGGATCAACAAAAATCTCCAGATCCGCTTTGCTTACTTTGTCATCAATCGCGATCCGCCCTTGATCGAACAGAATATTATCCAGCCGAAACGACCACGCCGACGGCTTTGCATTCGCGTCTTTGTTGTCATCGCTGGCAAGATTAAACGTCCAGTTATTGTTCTTTTCGGAGAGGCGAATCAGGCGCGCGTCGGGCTTTTCGAGCTTGATCCACGGCAACCAGACCGTTTTGGTCAGCAGCGCCAGCGGGGCCAGCGTCGCTTCTACTCGCGGCAAATGCACCATTGTGACTTCGGGAATATCCGGTGGATTGCCAAGAATGATGTCTTCCGCGTGTACATGGGGCCACGGCACCCAGCTGCGCCAGCCAGTTTCTTGCTTTTGCCGCTCCCACACCACGCCCAGATCGCCACGGATAGCGAACGGACGATTCAACTCCGCAGAGACTTTCTGGTTGATGGTCGGTTTGAGTCGATTCCAGTCAAAAGTTGCAATCAAAATGATCGCCACGACAATCAACAACAAGAAAGCCCCTGAAATCGCAGCGGTTATTTTGCCTGCCTTGCTCATCGTTCGCTTCCTCATATTCTTCCTGTGCCAGTCCTAAAGATAGTCCAGCCAGGCGGAAAATGAGGCAGCTTATAGCGCCAGAACCGCCGTATTCAGCGTTTCTATCGGTGCCGGGCGTGAAAGAAACCAGCCTTGTGCGGCGAATGCGGGCGAGTTCTGTACATCGCGCCACTCTTCCGGCGTTTCTACGCCCTCGACGATCACCCCACGACAATAGCGATTCATGAGATGTAAAAGCTGAGAAAAGAGTGTGCGTCCTTCCGGCGACTGACGCAGCATCACAAACAGTTCTCGCGCGATTTTGATGTAGTCATAACGCACTTCACTTAGTGCAGAGAAATTTGCCATCCCGGTACCAAAATCATCCAGCCACAGCGGGCCAAATTCACACATCGAGGCAAAGGTTGAATCTTTCGGCAGACGGATATGCTCCACCAGTTCGAAACGCAGCCAGGGAAGACGCTCAATCTGGCGCAGGATTTTTGGTTGCTGACGCAGGGCGATGAGCGTAGGGCCATCAATATTGACCGATGCCAGCAGGCCGTGCTCTATAAAGAAGTCGGCTTTTTGCGCCAGCAAATCAATCTGCTCTTTCACAACCTCCATCCGATGGCTAACGGTGATTTCAGTAAAATAGCGATCCGGCGGCAGGCGTTGCGAAGGGTTCAAGGGATGCGTGACCACCGTTAATAGCTCCACGGCCATTAACCGTCCGCAGGTTTGATAGATCGGCTGCCAGGTGTAAGCACGCTCACACTGCAACCAAAAACGCCGTTCCTGCAAGCTCTCGATGCTTGCTTCAGGGTTGCTTATTCGCTGGATAACCTGCCTTATCATCAAAGATGTCCTGTGTTTAAAAGTGATGCTGCCCGGACTCGACAAAGATTATCGGCGCGCAAGGGCAGAACTTTACCGCCTGGCCGGGGTAAATTTCCCTACTCCACAACGGAATCTTTCAGGAATACGTTCTGGCTCAAAAAAATAATGGAACACTGTTTTAATATGGTTGACCAGCAAACCACCACAGCGCAAACTAACGCTAATTTTTTACAGATCAGGTTCACGACTATGTCCAAAAAGATTGCCGTGATTGGCGAATGCATGATTGAGCTTTCCGAGAAAGGCGCGGACGTTAAGCGCGGTTTCGGCGGCGATACCCTGAACACTTCCGTCTATATCGCCCGTCAGGTCGATCCTGCGGCATTAACCGTTCATTACGTAACGGCGCTGGGAACGGACAGTTTTAGCCAGCAGATGCTGGACGCCTGGCACGGCGAGAACGTTGATACTTCCCTGACCCAACGGATGGAAAACCGTCTGCCGGGCCTTTACTACATTGAAACCGACAGCACCGGCGAACGTACGTTCTACTACTGGCGTAACGAAGCCGCCGCCAAATTCTGGCTGGAGAGTGAGCAATCCGCGGCGATTTGCGAAGAGCTGGCGAATTTCGATTATCTCTACCTGAGCGGGATTAGCCTGGCGATCTTAAGCCCGACCAGCCGCGAAAAGCTGCTTTCCCTGCTGCGCGAATGCCGCGCCAACGGCGGAAAAGTGATTTTCGACAATAACTATCGTCCGCGCCTGTGGGCCAGCAAAGAAGAGACACAGCAGGTGTACCAACAAATGCTGGAATGCACGGATATCGCCTTCCTGACGCTGGACGATGAAGACGCGCTGTGGGGTCAACAGCCGGTGGAAGACGTCATTGCGCGCACCCATAACGCGGGCGTGAAAGAAGTGGTGGTGAAACGCGGGGCGGATTCTTGCCTGGTGTCCATTGCTGGCGAAGGGTTAGTGGATGTTCCGGCGGTAAAACTGCCGAAAGAAAAAGTGATCGATACCACCGCAGCTGGCGACTCTTTCAGTGCCGGTTATCTGGCGGTACGTTTGACGGGCGGCAGTGCGGAAGACGCAGCGAAACGCGGGCACCTGACCGCAAGTACCGTTATTCAGTATCGCGGCGCGATTATCCCGCGTGAAGCGATGCCAGCGTAAAAGCAGCATATGCAAAAGGCTGGATAGAGTGTTACCCCCCTATCCAGCTCATCCATAAATACCTGATGGTTGTGCTAACTCATCACCATCAGGCATTACTGTACAGGTGGAATATCCGTCACTTCAGGATGTACGTCATCCGTGGCGACAGATGTGGCGGCAGCCGCAGTCGATGGGGCCATGATTTGATCCCAGACCGCCTGCAACGCTTTCATGTTAAATTCCGGCTCGCCTTTCGGCTGCAGCAGTATTAACGCCATATCATTCGACAACTGCTGACGCAGATCCTGATTTAACATCTCCACCGTCAGGCTGTTAAGGAAATCCTGACGCAGTTTCTGATATTGCTCCGGCGCGATATCGACGACCTGATTTTGCAACGAACGCATCCGCTGCCCCATCAGAATATCGGTATCAGCTCGCGCATAGGCGGCAAACAGTTTCTGCAGCTCCAGTTTCTTTTGCGCCACTAACGCATTGAACTCTTCTTCCGGCAGACCTTTATCGCGAACCTTCGCCAGTTCACGCGCCACCAGATTAAGGTTGCTGTTCAGCTTGTCGTTTGGTGATTCGATGTTGATGGCACACTGCGCACGCAGATACAGCACACGACAGTCAAATCCAAGACCGATGTCTTTACTGTTACTGGCGCTTAACGCTTGCTGAACATGCCAGAACAGCGCCTCACGGGCCAGGTCCGCACGCCAGTAGCGCAGCAGTGCGGCTGATTCACGAATCGGCTGCCACGGCGTATCCCACATGATAGATAGCCGGTCCTGACGCACCGCGTCGGTCATAATACTCACCGCTTCCGCACGCAGCGGAGAAAGCGTCGGCACCGGAGCCGGTGTTTCACGTTTGCCTTTCAGTTCGCCAAACGTTTTATTGATTTGGTCGACGACCGAGCGCGCATCCACGTTTCCCACCACCAGCAGCGTCATTGCATCCGGGGTGTACCATTTCTGATAGAAATCTTTAATCTTTTCCGCTTCAACGGGTTGTTTCAGCGGATCGGCAGGATCGTGACCTAACAAGGTTGATCCTTTCAGACGATAACGCCACCAACCCTCTTTAGTATCGGCAGGCCAGGTTGCCACCATGTCCTGACTTTGCAACGCATGGTTGATGGTTTCTGGCGTGATTGTCAGTTTGCCAGTGGCATTTGCCAGATAAGAGAGCGCTTCTTTCAGCAAGTCGTTACGGTTATTGGGCAAACTCAGATTAAACAGCGTGGTGTCATAAGAGACAATTACCGGCGGCATCGGGCGTTTAGGGTCGATCCCCTGTTGCCACAATGAACGCGCCTGTGCTGCTTCAAGGCCACCGCTTTGCGTTAACGCAATACGAGGGATGGCGTGGCTGTAACCGCTCTGTTGTGTACTTTCGGCGAGCGAACCGGTATTAACCAGCAGGCGAATTTCAACACGATCGCTGGGACGCTGGGGCGTGGTCAGCACTTGCCACTGTAAACCGTTGGAAAGCGTCCCCTGTTGCCATGCTGGATCAGGCTGGAGCGCATCTGCCTGCACATAGCCAGCAGTGGCCATCATCAGCAAACCGCCCGCTAAAAGTCGAATTTTTGTGCCCTGCATGTGAACCCCTGATCAACTATCCTGGTAATAAAAAACTGCCCGTTGTCGGTCAGTCTAAATGACGTTAAAAACACTTCGTGTTAGACCGCAAGAACATGAAAATGTCACGGAAGAAGTGAAATAAACCTGAACTCACCCAGGTGGTAAGTTCAGGCACAGGGGTCAATTATGCGCAAACACCCGCACTCGGGGAAGGGAGTGCGGGCATAAGTGGTGAGATTAAGAGGATAATTCGTGCGTTTTGCCATCCGGCGCACGATTATTCAGCACATCGTCCAGTTTTTTGTGGTCCAGTTCTTTCACCCACTTAGCAACGACAATGGTCGCTACGCCGTTACCGACCAGGTTAGTCAGCGCACGAGCTTCTGACATAAAGCGGTCGATACCGAGGATCAGCGCCAGACCCGCTACCGGCAAATGGCCCACCGCAGAGAGCGTCGCCGCCAGCACGATAAAGCCACTGCCCGTTACCCCGGCAGCCCCTTTGGAAGAGAGCAACAACACAATTAATAGCGTAATTTGGTGGACGATATCCATCTGACTGTTAGTGGCCTGGGCGATAAACACCGCCGCCATTGTCAGGTATATCGATGTGCCATCAAGGTTAAACGAGTAGCCTGTCGGGATGACCAGCCCCACCACCGATTTGCGGCAGCCGAGTTTCTCCATCTTGTCGAGCATACGCGGCAGCGCCGACTCGGAAGATGAAGTCCCCAGTACAATCAGCAGTTCTTCACGGATGTAGCGGATAAATTTGAAGATACTGAAACCAGTCGCTTTAGCGATTGAACCCAGTACCAGCACCACAAACAGGATACAGGTGATGTAGAAGCAGATAATCAGCTGCCCCAGTTGCACCAGTGTGCCGACGCCGTATTTACCGATGGTAAACGCCATTGCCCCGAACGCACCAATAGGTGCCAGACGCATGATCATATTGATGATGCCGAAAATGACCTGCGAGAAACTTTCGATGACGTTAAAAATCAGTTGGCCTTTGCTGCCCAGACGGTGGAGCGCAAAACCAAACAGTACGGCAAACAGCAGTACCTGCAGAATGTTACCGCTGGCAAATGCGCCAATGACGCTCGCCGGGATGACATCCATAATGAAGGCGACAATGCCCTGGTCTTTCGCCTGATCGGCGTAAACCGCTACCGCTTTCGCATCAAGCGTTGCCGGATCGACGTTCATTCCGGCACCAGGCTGCACGACGTTAACGATGATAAGACCAATAATCAGCGCGATGGTACTGACAATTTCAAAGTAAAGCAGTGCGACTGCGCCGGTACGACCGACCGCCTTCATGCTTTCCATGCCCGCAATGCCCGTTACGACGGTACAAAAGATGACAGGAGCGATGATCATCTTAATGAGCTTAACGAACCCGTCGCCAAGCGGTTTCATTTGCTCGCCTATTTCAGGGTAGAAATGGCCAAGGAGAATACCAATGGCTATCGCTGTCAGGACCTGAAAGTAAAGGCTTTTAAACAGAGAGGTTTTCATAGGGTGTCCTTTAGTAAAACCACAGGTCTTGTAAGGTTATGGGGTACCTGCGGCCTTAAAATAACACCCAGACAACATCACAGAAATGTACCTGGATCATAATTGAAACAAAAAGGTTAAAAAGTTTGAGCTGGCTCGCACAAACCAGCACTTTTTAAAGTTTTGTAATCAGTTTGGGGTAGCTACTTTTCTTCCAGGTAACTCTCTTCGAAGATTTCAATAGGGAGTGGGCGAGCAAAAAGGAAGCCCTGGGCAATACCAACGCCCGCTTTTGCCAGCCAGTCGCGTTGTGCTTCAGTCTCCACGCCTTCGGCAATCATTTGTAAGTTCAGGCTTTGCGCCAACATGATAATTGCAGCAATCATGCTGCTATCTTCCGGCAAGCCTTCAACAAACATTTTGTCGATTTTTAACACGTCGATTGGCAACGATTTCATATGCTGCAGCTGACGCAGCCCTGCGTAGCCCATGCCGAAATCATCCAGCGCCACCCGAACGCCGGCATTACGCAACGGGCGGAGGATTGCCACCGCTGCATGAGGGTCGTCAATACGTCGGCTTTCTGTCACTTCCAGAATCAGTGTTCCCGGCTGAATGCGATAGCGGGTTAACAGTTCCAGCATATCCGCTACCATATTCGGGTGCATCAGTTGCAGCGCTGAGAGGTTTACCGACAAGGGCAACATAATGCCGCGCTCTTGCCAGGCAGCCAGCAGTCGACAGGACTCTTCCAGCACCCAGTGACCGACGGTAACCATCAGCCCACAGCACTCAATGCGATCGATTAAGCCATCCGGCAGATCCCAACTGCCATCCGGTTGCTGGATACGCAGTAACACTTCCGCACTGACCAGTTTACCGCTGGTCATCTCGACCTGTGGCTGTAACCAAATCGCAAACTGATGATTTTCCAGTGCATTAAGGATATCGCTCTCTTCCGTCAACCGCTGCTGGGCGGCTTCCATCTGCTGCGGATCAAAGAACTGAATCTGATTCTTACCTTTATGGCGAGCGGTAAATGCCGCAGAAATAGCGCGACTGTAAAGCTGTTCGGCGGTGAGATCGCCGTAGAACATCGCCACGCCAATGCTACAGTGCGGACGGAGTTGAATACGTTCAATCGGCAGGCGCTCGCTCATGATAGTGAGCACTTGCTGACCTAAAGTGATTGCGTGCCACGGTTCCTGTACACCATTGGCAATGACAGCAAAGTCATAACCACTAATCTGCGCGAGGATCATACGTGGCGACAGTACCGATTTGAGTTTTTCCACCAGCGTCAGCAGCAGAATTTCTCGTTGCGCCTCTTTCAGCACGCCCGCAGTATCACGCAGGGTTTCACAGGTGATGATCATCAGCGCGGTGGTTTGTTTACGCGCGACAACCTGCTCCAGCATCTCCATCAGCAAGGCTTTGTTCGGCAAATCCGACACCGGGAAGCGCATCGCGTTTTCGTTCTGTTCTTCATAATGGCGCTGCAGCAATTGCTGGTTGAGGTTGTAACTGCGCACCAGCATACCGATTTCATCGTCCTGATGCAGACGTGGTAATGCCAGTTGGTAACCAACAAGCTCCTGGGCTGGGATGGCGTTAAGTTCACGAGCAATATTGCGTAACGGATGCAAAATCAGGCGGTTAATGCACCAGCTAATCGCCACCGTCAATATTAACGACAAAAGTAAGTAAATGGTCACTAACGTTGAGAGGGTGCTCATCACGAACTTATACATGCGGAAGGAATCCGCCTGTAGCACCAGATAGGCAATTGGCTGCGGGTTTGCCGGACGTTCGAGCGAGTAGACACCCAGCGAGATTTGAACCGGTAGCTCAAACAGGCGAGTAACCATTACCGGTAGCGGACGCTCTGGAATAAAACTTTTACGCAGCGCCTGGAACTGGTTAGGCAGCACTACATCGGCACGGCTGACCACGCCTGCCGGTTTAATGCTGGCAAGAATAGCTTCCGCTTCGGGAATATCGCCTTTCAAAATGGCAGAAGATAAGGGTTCGCGGACAGAGCGAGCAATGCTTTCCAGTTGCGTAGCCGTGTTATAGCGATTCTGCTGGACCAGATGGAACAGCAAAACGGTGCAAAAAATAAAAACGAACACCAGGACAACGGCTGCCACCATTGCCATCTGCTTGATTGTTAACGAGCGACTTACGCGCAAATTGTCTCCCCCCGGAAATCCCAGATTGCCGCCCGAGTATACCCGATCGCAGCGGCATTAAGAGAGGCGCTATCTGAAACTTACCAGTCGGCGTAAGGTATCAGCGGCTGCGGCGGTAAATCCATGTCACCCTGCCATCCGGCGGCGGAATAACGTACGTAGAGCAGGAAATGGCTGGGTGCGTAATCTTTCGCCTGCTGGATATCAATTGCCGTGCCGACAAACCAGTTGGAAGTAACACGTCGTTCAAGTAATGCCCGCGCCGTATAGCCGAAGCCCTGACTGCTGCCGCCATCGTTGGATTGCCGCGCAGCTTCTTCCTGCCAGTCGGTCGGGATCAGATTCATCAGCGGATAACGCGGCATGGTTTTGGTGCGTGAATGCGACCACGAGCCAGACGCCCCCAGCTCCCACGACCAGTTTTCCGTCCGCTCCCGCCACATCACCGGTATGGCAAACGACAGGTATTCCTGCGGGCTGTAGTAACCGCCCTGACCAAGTGAGTAGCCACTCAGGTCTTTGTCGTAATGCCAGATCATATTGTTAAGACCAATGGTCACACGGCGATTATTCTGGTTGATGATCTTATAGTAATAGCCCGTCATCCAGCGCACGCGCCAGTTATCTTCGACATTTTTACCGGTTAACTGGTCACCGCTAAGCGATGCCCAGACGCCGTTTGCTTCACCTTTATCGTAGCTCAGGCTTAGCCCCACGCCGTCGGCACGCACGCCGCCCCATTTTTTCCCGGTATTGCTCGGAGAGTCTTTTTGCCCACCAAAGGCCAGCAAAGAACTGGAGATGGGCCGACGGTGGGCGTTAACGGTGTAACCCAGCGGCCCGATATCATCGCTGTAACTGATGCCGCCAACCACATCCACCACGTTGAAGCCCATCGGCGTGGTACCGATATCCCAGCTCCAGACGTCATTTCGCCAGCCGACCGCCACGCTGGCACCGGAATCCGACTGGCTGCGGTTGCCGCTACAATCCTGTAATGTACAGGTGCCCCAGTTGTCATCCCATTTACCATCGGCATTAGTGGAGAAACTGCCGACGTTCATATTGACGAAATCACTGCGAAAGAACATCCGCCCGTCAGAATACGGCGCGTCCACCTGCAACATAGTGGTGTGCGCTTTCAGATCGGAATAACCACCGGTGCCGCTCGAACCCCAGTAATCATGCTCAAGGGTGACGTTAAGATCCTGCTGGCGATAGAGGTCCGCCGCATCGCTGCGCACGCCGCGTTTCAGCCAGTCATCTTTCTCGTCGTTACGGGTCAGTCGGGTAAAGGTGTCGTTATCCTGCGGACGCGTCGTGGTCACACCGGATGCGACCATCGCGTCTTTGTAGGTTTCCAGCGCCTGCTTTGGATCGCCCGCCTGCGCTTCAAACTTCGCACCGTCGCGCAGCACCATCGCGCTTTCCATCGACGGTGGCTGAGATTTTGCCTGCGGGATCAACTTATTAAACGTCTGCTGCGCCGCTGCGGTATCGACAAGCTGTGCCTGCACCAGCGCCACGCGCCGCTGAGTGTTCAGCGAGGCGTTATCGGTGGCGGGAAGTTTCGCCAGTTGACTGCGCGCCGCGGCTTTGTCGCCTGCGGCAATATCCACTTCCGTCAGGCCAAGAATGGCATCGGCGTTATTCGACTCCCGCGCCAGCACATTCTGATACGCCGTGCGGGCGGCGGTGTAATCGCGTCGCTGTTGTGCCCAGTCAGCCAGCGTAAGATCAATGCGCGTGGAAGGCGGTTGCTGGCGTAGCATCGCCTCCGCATCCTGTTCTTTGCCACTGTCACGCAGGCGATTAGCCGTTTCCAGAATCTGATCGCTTTGCAGTCGATTAACCAGCTCCTGAATATTGCTGTTCCATTGCGCGCGCGGCAGGCTGTTGATATGCGCCAGCGCCGCTCTGTCCTGGTCATGACCAGAGAGATACAGCCCGTAAGCGTAAACCTGCTCCGGGTCGTTCGGCTTCTGCTGTGCCAGATTGCGCATTAATGTATCAGCCTGGCTGCGTTGTCCGGCCTGCCAGAGATCCTGCGAAAGTCGGTAAGTAATCCATACGCTGCCGGGATCCAGCGCCAGTCGTTGCCGCTGAAGTGCTGCCGCCTGCGCCCATTTGCCCTGGTTTTCCAGTGCCTCTGCCTGCTGTGCCAGACGGTCGTTTTGTAGGCTGCGTTCGATATCATCAATGCTACGCCGCTGACTGGCAGAGAGCGAGGCGATAAACGCTTCAGCTTTTTCTGGCGATTGCTGGCGGTAAATATTCGCCAGCCCGCGCACGGCGTTAGTGTTGCCGCTGTCCATACGCAGGGTCTGCTGATAATAGCGTTCAGCGGCGGGGTAATCTTTGCGCGCCATCGCCACATCGCCCAGCCCCAGCACTGCATAGCTGTCGGTGTTATCGACATTACGCGCCTGCTGGAACAGGCGTTCTGCCCGGTCAGGATTATTGGCTTTCAGCGCAGCATCGCCCTGCTGGATCGCCAGCCAGTAGCGGTTTACTTTCAGCAGACTGTTCCATTTGTCGTTGTTGCTGCTGTGCGGATCCAGTGCGAGGGCTTTTTCCAGATTCGCCACCGCATTGGCGCGATCGCCTTTCTGAGAATACGCCTGGCCCAGCGCCCCCAGAGCCTCACTGTCTTTCGGGTTCGCCCGCACCGCCTGTTGTAGTTCGGGAATGGCTTTACCCGCCATGCCAGAGTCCACCGCCGCTAAACCTTGCGCACGAGCGCGGAAAGCAGGGTCGGCCAGCTGTTTTTGCTGTTCTGCCAGTTGCGATTGCGCAGCCGCTACGCTATCGCCATCGCTAAAGATCGAGAGATATTTTTTCAGTGCCTGAACGCTGGCATCGCTGACGGGCATGTCTTTAATCTGCCCGTACCAGATTTTAGAGGCCCCCTCGCGTCCGGCGTTCGATTTCGCCATTTGTTCCAGAACGGCAAAACCTTCGTCACGGCGATCGCTACTAAACAGTAATAGCGCCAGATTGTTTTGCAGGCCCGTGTTGCCCGGCGTATCCGCATTAATGCGTTTTAGCTGATTAATCGCTTCGCCACGGCGGGCCGGAATTTTCGCCACCGTACTCCAGTACTCGACAGCAATGTCACCTTCCGGCGGCGCACCGTTGAACAGTTTGTTGTAACTCGCCACAGCTTCTTCCGCATGACCGGTAGTTGCCTGCAATCTTGCCTGTTGCAGTGCCTGACGACCATCCGGCGTGGAAAGCAGCATCGTAGTCCGCGACGATTTATACGCATTTGAACTCGGCGCTAACTGCGACAGCCGATCGAGCTGTTTTTGTGCGCCATCAATATCGCCCTGACGTAACAGAGAACGAAAACGGGCGGCAACGACGTCCGGGTTATTCGGATCAATAAGTTCCAGACGATACAACGACTGTTGCACCAGGTCTTCACGATGGGTCGCTTCGCCTAACCGAACTTGCTCCAGCAACTGTTGCTGAGCGGTTGGTGCTGCCTCGACCATCGGCATGACGGCCAGACCGAGGGAAAGCGTGAATATGTTTAGTGTGAATTTGCGCATTCCTGGCCCCAGTCAGGTAATAACTCACCTTTTGTCGAGAAGCGGAAACGGTGTTGATCCCAGCCTTGTCCAAACAGGGTCAGCACATAGTTGTAATAGGCATCGCTGCCGGGAAAGTTATCGGCCACGCGCTGGCGCTGAACGGCCTGTGCATCGCGGTTTTGTAAAAAGGGCAGCATGGCGGCAGAAAAACCGACCGGTCCTTTACCCTGCGCTTTCCCCGTAGCCACATCCACTTTTTCTGGCGGATAGCCGTTTTTCTCGGTGAATGTCGCCATCGGTTTAAACCGGTTGAGCATCCGCGCTTTTTGCGGATCGCTGTCAGGCATCATGCCTACCCACATGTAAACGCGGATCGCGTCGTAGCTGCTGATCAATGTTTTTTCGGCTTTTAGCTGCCAGCCTTTGTCTTTCTCATAGCGCACCCAGTCTGGCGAAAAGCCTTTCGGGGCGGTTTCCAGCAATAAACGTTGATTGGTTTCGCGCAGCGTAGTCCACGGCGCGCCAAAGCGGGTGAAATACTGCGCCAGCGTCGGCGGCAGGTAGCTGGGGTTAAAACGCCAGCTGTTATCCTCTGCAAATCCCACTTTGCCCGGCAACAACATGGAACCCAGCCCAGGCACCGTCACCACTTCCTCCCGCGCAATACGTTTTAACAACGCGCTGCCAATGTCGGTATAACGCTGCTCTTTCCACAAACGCCCCGCCTCCAGCAACGACCAGGCCATCCAGACATCACCATCGGAGGCCGAATTGCTGTCCAGCACTTCCCACTTACTGTTCTCTTTCTTGCCCCACAGCCATGCGGGCAAACGTTCTTTTTAAAGAACCCTGAGCGAGATTGTTCTGCGTCCAGTCGAGAATATTATCGAAAGCTGCACGGTCGTTAGCCGCCAGGGCAAGAACATGCCGTAACTTTGCCCTTCGGAAGTGGTGATTTTACGCGCGTCACTTGGGTCAATGACGCGCCCTTCCTGACTGATGTAATCCTTTTTGAACTGCTCCCAGGCAGGCCAGTTGCAGGCTGCCTGAACACTAAAGGCAGCCAGCAGCAGCATCGTCACGAGTCCACTACGCAACACATTCATCTTCAATTACTCGTTATCCGGGTTAAGACGACGACGGCTGATAATACGCAGCAAACGCCACAGTACCCATGCCAGCAGCACGACGCTGATTGCCGCCAGCACCGCCAGCAGAATCGGATGGTTTGCCAGGGCATACCATAAGCGTTCGAACCACGGCAGATGGCCAACGTAATAGACGTCGCCAACGCGTAGGCTATTGATACCGGACTCGCGGATCACCGCGACCGAACCGAACATGGTGGCGCGTTTGCCGCTATCGTTCACCGCATCGTTAAGCATTTCATAACCGCGTGGGCTATCTGCCAGCAGCGCAATCACGCTACGCTGGTCGTTATACGGCGACTGGAAGCCAATCACCGCTGCCATCGCACCGGAAGAGGTCAGCGTTGACTGAGTTTCTGCCGCGCGATCGCTCTCGTCCGGTACAATGCCGGGGAACGGGGTCTGGCGCATCGGCGTTTTCACCCAGCTTTCGGTCGCCTGCACCAACAGATCGATCTGCTTATCGTCTTTCAGTTTGTCCGGGATACCACCGACGATCATGATGTCGGCATCTTTGCCCTGAATGGTGCTGCCATCATCGGTCACCGTCAGGTTAATCGCCGGGAAGCCCGTCTGCGCACCGATAAAGCCAACGGTATTCAGCAAGGTTTCCATCTGTGCTTCGTTAGGCGCTTTCGGCATCACGGTGATGGTTTGTGACAGATCCGCCATCCGGCTGAACGGGAAGCCCGCGTTAGCAAAGGCGCGTAGATCCGGCATCGGAATGAAGTGGTAATACTTCGAGAAGTCGATGGTGGAATCATCACCAATCACCACATGATTCTGCACCGGCTGGAAGGTAATGCAGTTATCCACCGAACCGCCCGGCATCGGGTTCATATACTCAAAGTCAAAGCGCAGCTGGTTGGTCGCGCCCAGTTTCAGCGCCGGAATAGAGACATCCGTTTTGCCATCCAGCAAACCTTGTAATACCGGAATCCGCAGCAGCAGGCGGTTCGCCTCCTGTTTACTGCTCAGGTTGAAGGATTGCAGGAACTGGTTATTCAGGCTGATATCCATCCGCGAACTGTCTTTCACCGGCGGCATGGTGTAGCGATAGTTGATATCCATATCAATGCCGGTACTGCGCATCAGGTAGAGATCCGGCGGCAGATTTAGCGAAACGTTAATCGCTGCTGGCTCAAGACCGCTGGATTGTAACTGTTCTTCATAGGTTTTCAGTTCACCAAAGGTGACCGGACGATCGGTACGCACCCAGTTCGGCGCATCGTACGGCTTACGCGGTAGCAGCGGTTTCACTTCATTCACTACCACGCTTTCACCACGGAACAGAATGTTACCCTGAGCGATACCTTTCGCTGCCTGCAACAGGTCTTTGTCGTCACGACCAAACACCACCAGCAGTTTGACGTAAGGATTCTGCGGATGGTTGATCATCTCAATCACCGGGGCTTTTACCGCCGGATGATCGTGCAGGAAGTCCGGGCGTTTGTCATTAGTGGCAAAAACAATGGCATTGCGATTCGGCAGTTGGTTATAGAGCACCGGGAAATTCTGCCCACGCCAGCCAGAACGCGAACCAAACCACGAGGCGACAATAGCTGATGCTTGTTGCAATCCAGTATCTGGCGTACCCGCAAAGACCATCGGCAAGGTGTTGGTGCGGTTATCACGCGGGTCAAAGAATGGTACCGGGAAGTGTGACAGGTCATTCTTCACATTCAGGGTCTGATAGGTCAAATCCAGTCCACTGCTCCGCCCAACATCCAGCCAAAGCGTGGTGCTGGCCGGGTTTTCGCACACGTCCTGATAATGGCCGACAAACTCCAGCCGCACACGGTTGAAGTCGGTAATAAACAGTGGGTTAATGGGCATTTGCGCCAGCGTTTTTTTACCCAACTGTTCTTTGGTCACTGGCAGCACGCCCATCAGCTCATCATTGAGATAAACCTTTAACTGCGACTGGACAGGCAGTAACGATGGCGATGGCGTGTATTCGAGGTTGAGCATCGCCTTCGTCACCACTTCATCGCTGCGCATACCAAACTCAATGCTGCCGTTCGGGTTAATGCCACGTAGCACCATGCTGCCCGGCGGCGGCGCGATTTGCGCAAAGGTCAGCTTCACATCACGCGAAGGACCGTTCTGCGCCACGATGGGGGCATCAGCGCCCTGCACGCCTGGCATCACTTGCCCCACCTGCGGATTTTGTTCCGTCTGGGCGGCTACAGCTGGCTCAGCATTGATCAGTGGTTGCGTTGCTGGCGTCGCCTGCGTCATGAAAGAGGGGAACGCACTCATCCCCATAGCCACTGCACAAATCCAGAATAGTTTTCTTTTCATCGCGTTATCATCATTGTTGAGCCAAAGCCTGATCCGATGGTTGTGCCGTTTCGCTCCGCTCCGGGCGGCGCGGAATAAACGATACAACCCAGGAAACCAGAGAAGTCAGCACACGGAATATGCCCTTCACCGAAGAAGGCGCAAACTCCGCCAGATGGCGGTAGCCACGGAAGCCGAGCTTCAGAATATCCAGCAGACTTTCCAGCGGCTTATCTTCCGGATAGCTGTCCTGCCAGAGCGCCCATGTATCCGCACGGGCAAACGTACACTGCACAAAATCGATATGTTGCTGGGTGGTGAGCGGCATTAATTTCAGCCCAACTTCATTACCCATCACGCGCGCCACCTGGGTCGGGAAGACGTATTCCTGCTGACCGCGTTTAAGCAACAGATTCACTTTCTGCCCTTCCAGAATCTGCGCCTGACCGTTGATCTTGATCCCCAAACCACCGTCGGAGAAATCCTGAACGGTACACGAGAAGAGGTGACCATCTTCGCGGGCAATTGCCGCGGGCATCGTCATCTCCACGCGGTGCGATCGGCGTACCTGTTTGCTTTCTACCGATACCGCAACTGCGCCGCCAAGAACAATCAGGTTGTAGAATACCCACACCATACTGACGACCACGGTGAGCATCTCGGTTGGCGGGCCATAGAAGTAGCGCCAGATGCCTACCGCAACGCCCACCAGGTTGAGCAGAACAAGGAAGATGTAGGGCCGCGAGATCACCCAGTCGACGTACTCTTCTTCCACCAGTCCACCTTTGGCGGTGACGTTAAATTTGCCTTTGTGCGGGTTAATCAGCGCCACCAGCGTCGGTGGTGCGATATACCACGCCAGCACCGTTTCGTAGATTTCACTCCAGAAAGAGTGGCGATATTTGCCCTGGATCTTCGAGTTGGTCAGGCTGGCATGAATCATATGCGGCAGCACGAACAGGGCGATCATCAACGCTGGCGCATAGATGATGTAGGCATGCAGCAGCAGGAACGCCAGCGGCGCAGTCAGGAAGATCAGTCGTGGAATGCCCGACAAGAAGTGGAACATGGCGTTGACATAGCACAGCCGCTGAGCAAACTTCAGCCCTTTACCGGTGAGCGGGTTATCGAGACGGAAGATTTGCACCATCCCGCGCGCCCAGCGAATACGCTGACCGATATGCGCCGACAGACTTTCGGTCGCCAGCCCCGCCGCCTGCGGAATACGCATATATGCAGAGGTGTAGCCACGACGGTGCAAACGCAGAGAAGTATGCGCATCTTCGGTTACCGTTTCGACAGCAATGCCGCCAATCTCATCCAGCGGCTTACGGCGAATCACCGCACATGAACCGCAGAAGAAGGTGGCGTCCCACATATCGTTGCCATCCTGCACCAGACCATAGAACAGCGTACCTTCGTTCGGTGTTTTACGGAAACGTCCCAGGTTGCGTTCAAACGGGTCCGGTGAGAAGAAGTGGTGCGGCGTCTGCATCATCGCCAGTTGTTTTTCTTTCAGGAACCAGCCCATGGTCATTTGCAGGAACGATCGCGTTGGTACGTGGTCGCAGTCGAAAATCGACACGAACTCGCCTTTGGCATATTTCAGCGCATTGTTGATGTTGCCCGCTTTCGCATGTTCATGAGTGGTACGGGCGATATATTTCACCCCCACGTTTTGCGCAAACTGGCGAAACTCTTCCCTGCCGCCGTCATCAAGGATCCAAATGTTCAGCTTGTCTTTCGGCCAGTCGATACCCAGCGAGGCGTAAATCGTATTTTTCACCACGTTGAGATCTTCGTTGTAAGTCGGGACAAAGATATCCACCGACGGCCACAGCGACATATCTTTCGGCAATGGCACCGGCTGACGATTCAGCGGCCATACCACCTGGAAGTAACCGAGCACCAGCACAATCCACGCGTACGTTTCGGCGAACAGCAGAATAAGCCCGCACACCAGGCTGACCGGATCGTCCCAGTTCAGCGTAGAGGTGTAGCGCCACCAGATATAACGGCAAGAAACGGTCAGCGACAGCACAATCAACATTAGCGCCGAGAAGCGCCCCGGCATCCGCCGTACGATCAGCGCTACACCCCACAGCAGCATCAGGAAGATAAACTGCGCCAGCGGGTTAAACGGCTGGGTAACGCAGATTAACGCCAGAATCAGCGAGAAGGTGACGATGATACCGAGGATCAACCGCCGCGCCCCGGCGCTCAAATGGCCGAGTTCTTTTTTCTCATCGAGATGCTGTGTTTTATGGCTAACGCGCTCAGGCAGCTCGTTCATCCATTGATGGTAACGTCCACGAATATTCTGCAGACCTGAAAATGTCCGCCTGCGCGGTTTCGGCGTTTCTTTGCGCGATGTACCGATCAGTAACCAGCATGTTTGAATGAGATAACGGACCGGGTCCAGCGGACGCGGACGCGAGGCGTTGATATGCGGATACAGGTTTTTTATGTTCTGCGCGAATACGCTGCCAGCGCGGGTGCTCCAGCGGAATAAAAATCCAGGCCAGGATCAACCAAAAACAGCCGAGCGTCGCGCTGAAAGCCGACGCACCGTGACGACGATAATCGCGATAACGCCCGATAAGCCGCGCGTTGACCGGCGGGATAAGCAACCACCGGGTCAGGATACTCATGATGCACTCCCGACTGGCGTTTTCAGCCCGGAATAGTTCAACAGGCACCAGTTAGCCAGCGTCAGTATCTCTTCAGCCGCCAGCGCATCACTGCGGTATTCACCGACTGGTTGCTTAGCCGCCAGGCATTGAGCCATCGCTTCATCACGATGAATGAGTATTGGCAGTAATCGGCGCTGGCTTTGCAACCAAAGCTGGTAAATATCGTCCTGAACCTGACTGCCGATACGGAAGTCATTAATCAAAATATGCGCGCCATCCGGCAGCGCTTGCTGATGCAGTCGGATATGGCAGTTGGCATCCACATTGACGATTGCCAGCGAGTGATCGCACAAACTCAGCAGCTGGTGGGTTATCTGTGAGGCATCACGCGGTAAGTCAATTAAAATCCACTGGTAACGCCCGCTGGCTTTTAGTTGCTGTAAGCCGGAGCAAATATCGCTCAGCCGGGTTTGCCAGTGCTGTGGATTTTCTTGTTCTTCAATGGATAACTGACCAAAAGGCAGCAAATCGAGCTGCGAGGTATAGCGCAACCCGGCGTCACGCCAGTCCTGGCCATCCAGCATAGCTCTGGCCCAGCCCTGACGGTGGGTAAAATCAACGTTAAATGACAGGCGCAACAAGTTGTCCGGGCAGGCATCGACCACCAGGACATTTTCTCCCAACATTTGTAATGACCAGGCTAATGCGGCGGTGATGGTTGTTGTCCCCACGCCTCCCCGCACCCCCTGCAATCCCAGTACGGCCATTCACCAATCCCCTACTTTTGTTGCGCAAACTCTGCCAGCAACGGCCAGCGTTTTAATGCCGCGGCCAACTGTTCGCGTTGGGAAATATCGGCATAATCAATATCAGGCAGTGAAAATGCCTGCTTTAACGCCAAAATATCATTCTGGAAGATATAGCCTATCGCGGGATCAGGCAGAGTATCTGGTTCATTGTTATTCATTTGCTTGATCCCTATGAAATAACCGTACCGTTCATGAGACAATTCTAACTGTGAGCATTTCGCCGGTTTATTGTTTACGGCGAGACGGGAATGTGCTCACTTTTGACTTTCCGTTACGCAACAGAAAAAGTTAAAACGAAAAGACTAAAATCACATGTCTTGTGACCTGCTAAATTGATTCACATGCTAAATCTGATAAGTTTTAATTTCAATGGTAGGTTTATTTCTTAGCTTTCGCTAGTAAACTGATAATCAGACAAAATGTTGACATGAGGGACATTGTGGACCCTGTATTCTCTATCGGTATCTCATCATTATGGGATGAGCTGCGACATATGCCAGCAGGCGGCGTCTGGTGGTTTAACGTCGATCGCCATGAAGATGCTATCAGTCTGGCGAATCAAACAATTGCATCCCAGGCTGAAACCGCACACGTCGCGGTCATTAGCATGGACAGCGATCCAGCGAAAATCTTTCAATTAGATGATTCTCAAGGGCCGGGAAAAATAACATTATTTTCAATGCTAAATCATGAAAAAGGTCTATACTATTTGGCCCGTGATTTGCAGTGTTCTATTGATCCCCATAATTACCTTTTTATTCTTGTTTGCGCAAATAACGCATGGCAAAACATTCCTGCCGAGCGGCTTCGCTCATGGTTGGATAAAATGAATAAATGGAGCCGGCTAAACCATTGTTCGCTTTTGGTAATTAATTCCGGAAATAATAACGATAAACAATTTTCATTGTTACTTGAGGAATACCGTTCACTTTTTGGTCTTGCCAGTTTGCGTTTTCAGGGCGACCAACATTTGCTGGATATTGCTTTCTGGTGCAACGAAAAAGGGGTCAGCGCCCGTCAGCAGCTTAGCGTTCAGCAACAAAATGGTTGCTGGACATTAGTTCAACACCAAGAGGCGGAAATCCAACCACGCAGCGACGAAAAACGCATTCTGAGTAATGTTTCTGTACTTGAAGGTGCGCCGCCGCTATCGGAACACTGGCAACTGTTCAACAATAACGAAGTCCTGTTTAATGAAGCCCGTACCGCTCAGGCGGCGACGGTGGTCTTTTCTTTACAACAAAATGCGCAAATCGAGCCACTGGCCCGCAGCATTCATACTCTGCGTCGCCAGCGCGGTAGTGCGATGAAAATCCTCGTACGGGAAAATACCGCTAGCCTGCGCGCCACCGATGAACGTTTGTTATTGGCCTGCGGTGCAAATATGGTTATCCCATGGAATGCCCCACTCTCCCGCTGTCTGACGATGATCGAAAGCGTGCAAGGGCAGAAGTTTAGTCGCTATGTGCCGGAAGATATCACTACCTTGCTGTCAATGACCCAGCCGCTCAAACTGCGTGGTTTCCAGAAGTGGGATGTGTTCTGTAATGCCGTCAACAACATGATGAATAACCCTCTATTACCTGCCCACGGTAAAGGCGTTCTGGTTGCCCTACGTCCGGTACCGGGTATCCGCGTTGAGCAAGCCCTGACGCTATGTCGCCCTAATCGCACCGGCGATATCATGACCATTGGCGGTAATCGGCTGGTGCTGTTTCTCTCATTCTGTCGGATTAACGATCTGGATACCGCGTTGAATCATATTTTCCCATTGCCTACTGGCGACATTTTCTCAAACCGTATGGTCTGGTTTGAAGATGATCAAATCAGTGCCGAGCTGGTGCAGATGCGCCTGCTTGCCCCAGAACAATGGGGCATGCCGCTGCCTTTAACGCAAAGTTCTAAACCGGTCATCAATGCCGAGCACGATGGTCGCCACTGGCGACGAATACCAGAACCAATGCGACTGTTAGATGATGCTGTGGAGCGCTCATCATGATGACCATCAGCGATATCATTGAAATTATTGTCGTTTGCGCACTGATATTTTTCCCGCTGGGCTATCTGGCGCGGCACTCTTTGCGACGCATTCGCGACACCTTACGTTTGTTCTTTGCTAAACCTCGTTATGTTAAACCGGCCGGGACGTTACGCCGCACGGAAAAAGCCAGGGCAACCAAAAAATGACTCAATTTACGCAAAATACCGCCATGCCTTCTTCCCTCTGGCAATACTGGCGCGGCCTTTCCGGCTGGAACTTCTATTTTCTGGTTAAGTTCGGCCTGTTGTGGGCGGGATATCTTAACTTCCATCCGCTCCTCAATCTGGTGTTTGCCGCGTTTCTGCTGATGCCCATTCCGCGCTACAGCCTGCATCGCTTACGCCACTGGATTGCCCTGCCGATCGGCTTTGCTTTGTTCTGGCATGACACCTGGTTGCCTGGCCCGGAAAGCATAATGAGCCAGGGTTCGCAGGTGGCGGGGTTCAGTACCGATTATTTAATCGACCTTGTCACACGCTTTATTAACTGGCAGATGATTGGGGCCATTTTTGTTTTATTAGTGGCCTGGTTATTCCTGTCACAATGGATTCGCATTACCGTTTTTGTGGTTGCCATTCTGCTATGGCTGAACGTACTTACCCTGGCGGGACCAAGTTTCTCCTTGTGGCCAGCCGGTCAACCAACGACCACTGTAACAACGACGGGTGGTAACGCAGCGGCAACCGTTGCGGCGACGGGTGGCGCACCGGTAGTGGGTGATATGCCCGCACAAACTGCACCGCCAACAACGGCGAACCTTAACGCCTGGCTGAATAATTTCTATAACGCGGAGGCGAAACGTAAATCAATCTTCCCGTCTTCGCTGCCCGCTGATGCTCAGCCATTTGAACTACTGGTGATTAATATCTGTTCGCTTTCCTGGTCGGATATTGAAGCCGCCGGGTTGATGTCGCATCCGCTGTGGTCGCATTTCGATATTGAGTTCAAGAACTTTAACTCCGCCACCTCCTACAGTGGCCCGGCGGCGATCCGTTTACTGCGCGCCAGCTGCGGGCAGACTTCGCACACTAATCTGTATCAACCGGCAAATAACGACTGCTATCTGTTTGATAACCTGTCGAAACTGGGCTTTACCCAGCACCTGATGATGGGACATAACGGCCAGTTCGGCGGTTTTTTGAAAGAAGTTCGCGAAAATGGCGGCATGCAGACCGAATTGATGGATCAAACAAATCTGCCGGTTGTTTTGCTGGGCTTTGATGGTTCGCCGGTTTATGACGATACCGCCGTGCTTAACCGCTGGCTGGACGTTACCGAAAAAGATAAAAACAGCCGTAGTGCCACGTTCTACAACACGCTTCCACTGCATGACGGCAACCATTATCCGGGCGTCAGCAAAACAGCGGATTACAAAGCGAGGGCGCAGAAATTCTTTGATGAACTGGACGCCTTCTTTACTGAACTGGAGAAATCGGGTCGTAAAGTGATGGTGGTCGTGGTGCCAGAACACGGCGGCGCGCTGAAGGGCGACAGAATGCAGGTATCTGGCCTACGTGATATCCCTAGCCCGTCTATCACAGACGTCCCCGTTGGGGTGAAATTCTTCGGCATGAAGGCACCACATCAGGGGGCACCGATTGTCATCGACCAACCGAGCAGCTTCCTGGCTATCTCCGATCTGGTGGTTCGCGTTCTTGATGGCAAGATTTTCTCCGAAGACAATGTTGACTGGAAAAAACTCACCAGTGGGTTGCCACAAACAGCACCGGTCTCCGAGAACTCAAATGCAGTAGTTATTCAATACCAGGATAAACCGTACGTTCGCCTGAACGGCGGCGACTGGGTGCCTTACCCGCAATAAGAACGAAAAAGGCCGCAGAGTTTCCCCCTGCGGCCTGATCCGGGCGCAAATTGCCATTACGGCAGCCTGACGCCCGCATGACACGTTACTTCCGCTTATTCAGCGAGTTCACGATCAGACTGGCAAGAATGCCAGCAATGACCGGAGCCGCTAAATCATGCCAGAAGGCCATGCCCAGTTCTGCGAGCGTCATATAGCCGCCTGTGTTGTAATGACAACGTTTCGCGGCTATTCTTGAGTGGTCTAGGTTCAAGATTAGCCCCCGTGATGTTGTCAGGTGCATACCTGCAATATGCGGGGGTTTTCTCTCTCCAGCAACCAATGCCACCAGGGATTAAGCCCCCCGCAACATTGCGCCTCACCGGAACCCTTCCGGCTTGCCACTGATTCTACGACTGTTTTTCTGTTCCGGAATCCGTCACGTCTTCACTCTGTGCTGCGCATTCCGCAGAATATTATCCGCTTGCAACCGTTGCATTTTTCTTACGAAAAAGGCCGCAGAGTTTTATCCCTGCGGCCTGATCCGGGCGCAAATTGCCATTACGGCAGCCTGACGCCCGTCTGACACGTTACTTCCGCTTGTTCAGCCAGTTCACGATCAGACTGGCAAGAATGCCAGCAATGACCGGAGCCGCTAAATCATGCCAGAAGGCCATGCCCAGTTCTGCGAGCGTCATATAGCCGCCTCTGTTGTAATGACAACGTTTCGCGGCTATTCTTGAGTTGTTTGGGTTCAAGATTAGCCCCCGTGATGTTGTCAGGTGCATACCTGCAACGTGCGGGGGTTTTCTCTCTCCAGCAACCAATGCCACCAGGGATAAAGCCCCCCGCAACATTGCGCCTCACCGGAACCCTTCCGGCTTGCCGCTGATTCTACGGCCATTTTTGTTCGTCGAAATCCATCACTTCTTCACTCTGTGCTGCGCATTCAGCAGAATATTATCCGCTTGCAACCGTTGCATTTTTCTTACGAAAAAGGCCGCAGAGTTTTATCCCTGCGGCCTGGTCCGGGCGCAACTTGCCATTACGGCAGCCTGACGCCCGTCTGACACGTTACTTCCGCTTGTTCAGCCAGTTCACGATCAGACTGGCAAGAATGCCAGCAATGACCGGAGCCGCTAAATCATGCCAGAAGGCCATGCCCAGCTCTGCGAGCGTCATATAGCCGCCTCTGTTGTAATGACAACGTTTCGCGGCTATTCTTGAATGGTCTAGATGCAAGAATGGCCCCCGTGGTGTTGTCAGGTGCATACCTGCAACGTGCGGGGGTTTTCTCTCTCCAGCAACCAATGCCACCAGGGATAAAGCCCCCGCAACATTGCGCCTCACCGGAACCTTCCGGCTTGCCGCTGATTCTACGGCCATTTTTGTTCGTCGAAATCCATCACTTCTTCACTCTGTGCTGCGCATTCCGCAGAATATTATCCGCTTGCAACCGTTGCATTTTTCTTACGAAAAAGGCCGCAGAGTTTTCCCCCTGCGGCCTGGTCCGGGCGCAAATTGCCATTACGGCAGCTGACGCCCACATGACACGTTACTTCCGCTTATTCAGCCAGTTCACGATCAGACTGGCAAGAATGCCAGCAATGACCGGAGCCGCTAAATCATGCCAGAAGGCCATGCCCAGCTCTGCGAGCGTCATATAGCCGCCTGAGTTGTAATGACAACGTTTCGCGGCTATTCTTGAGTGGTCTAGAGTCAAGATTAGCCCCCGTGGTGTTGTCAGGTGCATACCTGCAACGTGCGGGGGTTTTCTCTCTCCAGCAACCAATGCCACCAGGGATAAAGCCCCCGCAACATTGCGCCTCACCGGAACCTTTCCGGCTTGCCGCTGATTCTACGATTGCTTTTTACCGTCAGCACCCGGCAATCTTCCTCATTGCGTGATGCATTCCAGCTTAATTTCTTTATTTGCAATAGTTGCAGTTCATATCCGGGCTGACTCCAGACTGGTAGTGAAATGCGCATTTTTGTAGAATTGCGCCTCCTCGCGACCTCCCCAGTGAATCTGTTGCCTCATTTTTTACATACTGCGTATTCGACTTCTCCACCTGTTGCGCAAGAGAAACTGGGTTTATTCATTTTTGCGAGGCCGACTTCTTTCTGGACAGGACTTTATGCAGCACAACACACTACCGAAACACGATCAGAAAATGCCGTTTACACGCTACGACTTCGGCTGGGTTTTATTATGCATAGGCATGGCGATTGGTGCCGGAACCGTGCTGATGCCAGTACAAATTGGCTTGAAGGGAATTTGGGTATTTATTACCGCAGCGATCATTGCTTATCCTGCCACCTGGGTAGTGCAGGACATTTATTTAAAAACCCTTTCTGAAAGCGATTCCTGTAATGACTACACCGATATTATCAGTCATTACCTGGGGAAGAACTGGGGAATTTTCCTCGGGGTTATCTACTTTTTGATGATTATCCACGGGATTTTTATCTACTCTCTCTCCGTGGTTTTCGACAGCGCCTCGTACCTGAAAACCTTCGGTTTAACCGATGCCGATCTTTCACAATCTCTACTTTATAAAGTCGCCATTTTCGCCGTACTGGTGGCAATTGCGTCTGGTGGTGAACGATTACTGTTTAAGATTTCCGGGCCAATGGTGGTGGTCAAAGTAGGGATTATCGTCGTGTTCGGTTTTGCGATGATCCCGCACTGGAATTTCGCCAATATAACCGCCTTCCCGCAAGCCTCCGTCTTTTTCCGCGATGTCCTGCTTACCATTCCCTTTTGCTTCTTTTCTGCGGTATTTATTCAGGTACTTAACCCAATGAATATTGCCTATCGTAAACGGGAAGCGGATAAAGTACTGGCAACCCGGCTCGCGCTGCGTACCCACCGAATTAGTTATGTCACGCTCATCGCGGTGATCCTGTTTTTTGCCTTTTCGTTTACCTTCTCAATTAGCCACGAAGAAGCCGTTTCTGCCTTTGAACAAAATATCTCGGCACTGGCACTGGCCGCGCAGGTGATCCCTGGGCATATCATTCATATCACCTCTACGGTGCTGAATATCTTTGCCGTACTGACCGCATTCTTTGGCATTTATCTCGGTTTCCACGAGGCCATTAAAGGCATTATTCTCAATCTGTTAAGCCGAATTATTGATACCAGGAAAATTAATTCACGCGTGCTGACTCTGGCGATCTGCGCTTTTATCGTCATTACGTTGACGATTTGGGTTTCGTTTCGTGTATCGGTGCTGGTGTTCTTTCAGTTGGGAAGCCCGTTATATGGCATTGTGTCGTGCCTCATTCCGTTTTTCCTGATCTATAAAGTCGCACAACTGGAAAAACTTCGCGGATTTAAAGCCTGGCTGATTCTGCTTTACGGCATTTTGCTATGCTTGTCGCCACTGTTGAAGCTGATTGAGTAAACCGGAGCGCACGGCCCCGGTTTTGTGAGTTAACGCTGCGGATTTTCATCCTGATCAACAGCAAAACAAGCTACCAGTTGACCGCCGTAGTCTTTTAGCTGCGGCTGCAACTGGGTGCAGGGGCCGAAGCGCCGACGACAGCGGGCGTTAAACGCGCAGCCCGGCGGTGGATTGAGCGGGCTTGGCAGTTCACCGGTGAGCTTGATGCGCTCGCGGCGATCGTCCGGGTTCAGGCGCGGCGTCGCGGAGAGTAGCGCCTGAGTGTACGGATGACGCGGGTTATTGAAGATTTGGTCCTTCGTTCCCTTCTCCACGCAGCGGCCCAGGTACATCACCATCACTTCATCGGCAATGTGCTCAACCACTGACAGGTCGTGGGAGATAAAGACATAAGACAGCCCCAACTCCTGCTGCAAATCCATCATCAGGTTGAGCACCTGCGCACGCACTGAGACGTCCAGCGCGGAAACCGGCTCATCGGCAATCACCACATCCGGGTCGAGCATCAGACCACGGGCAATGGCGATACGCTGACGCTGACCGCCGGAGAACATATGCGGATAGCGGTCGTAATGCTCGGTTTTCAGGCCGACTTTCGCCATCATCGACAGGGCTTTTTCCCGACGCTGATCTTTGCTTAAGCTGGTATTAATAAGCAGCGGCTCTTCAAGAATTTGCCCAACTTTTTTACGCGGATTTAGCGAACCATAGGGATTCTGAAAGACGATCTGGATTTTCTGCCGACGCAACTTCTGCGCCTGCGGATCGTGCTTGAGCAGATCCTGCCCCTGGTAATACAGCTCACCACCGGTGGGCGTTTCGATCATCGTCAGTAACCGACCGAGGGTCGATTTACCGCAGCCAGATTCACCTACTACTGCCAGCGTTTTGCCACGTTCAAGGTTAAACGAAACGCCGTCCAGCGCCTTCACCAGACGTTCCGGCGCGAACATACCTTTCTTCACCGGATAATGTTTTTTCAGGTCGATAGCCTGCAACAGCGGTTGTTGCGAGGTGGCCTCTTGCGTACTCATAGTGTCGGCCTCCCGGCATCATCAAGTGGGTAGTGGCATTTGGACTGACGCCCGTCAGCGAGCATATTCAGCGCCGGTTCTTCAGCGCGGCATTTGTCAGTGGCGTAGGGGCAGCGCGGGTTAAGCAGGCAGCCGTTCGGACGGTCATACTTGCCGGGAACAACACCTGGCAACGACGCCAGACGTTCTTTATCCTGAGCAAATTCCGGCAGCGCACGCAGCAATGCCTGAGTATACGGGTGACGCGGCGCATGGAAGATGGCGTGCGCATCGCCCGTTTCTACTACCTGGCCTGCATACATCACGATAATTTTATGTGCCGCTTCCGCCACCAGCGCCAGGTCATGGGTAATTAACACCAGCGCCATGTTCTCTTTCTGCTGTAGCTCCAGCAGCAGTTCGATGATTTGCGCCTGAATGGTCACGTCCAGCGCGGTGGTCGGTTCATCGGCAATCAGCAGTTTTGGCCGACAGGCAATCGCTATGGCGATCATCACGCGCTGGCTCATGCCGCCGGAAAGCTGATGCGGGTAAACATCCAGACGCGATGCCGGATCGGGAATACCGACCTGATTCAGCAGGTCAATCGCCCGCTGACGGCGGGTACTTTTGTTGCCGCCCTGATGCACCTTAATCGCTTCCATAATCTGGAAACCCACGGTGTAGCACGGGTTAAGGCTGGTCATCGGGTCCTGGAAGATCATCGCCACTTCGGCACCCACCAGGTTGCGGCGCTCTTTTTCTGAGATACGCTGTAAATCCTGACCGTTAAACTCCAGCTTTTCCGCCATTACGCGGCCCGGATAATCAATCAGCCCCATAATCGCCAGCGAACTGACCGATTTACCAGAGCCGGACTCACCCACAATCCCGACCACTTCGCCCTGTTTTACGCTGTAGCTGATGCGGTCTACGGCGCGGAACGGTGCGCTTTCGTCGCCGAAATGCACCGATAATTTATCTACATTTAATAACGCCATCTCGAACCTCTTACTGCTTCAGTTTGGGATCGAGCGCGTCACGCAGACCGTCACCCATCAGGTTAAATGCCAGCACCGTCAGCAGTATCGCCAGACCCGGGAAGGTCACGACCCACCAGGCGCTTTGCGCAAACTGCAACACGTCGGAGAGCATAGTGCCCCACTCCGGTGTTGGCGGCTGAGCCCCCATGCCGAGGAAACCAAGAGCAGCCATATCGAGAATGGCGTTAGAGAAACCGAGCGACGCCTGAACAATCAGCGGCGCAAGGCAGTTCGGGAAGATGTTAATAAACATCTGGCGCATTGCCCCGGCACCCGCCACGCGAGACGCGGTGACGTAATCGCGGTTAACTTCCACCAGCACGGCGGCGCGGGTTAAGCGCACATAATGCGGCAGCGCAACGAAGGTTAGCGCCAGCGCGGCGTTACCAATCGACGGGCCGAAAATCGCCACCAGCACCAGTGCCAGCAGTAGACTTGGCAGCGCCAGCATGATATCGACCACGCGCATGATGATGTTATCGACCAGACCGCCAAAGTAACCAGCGATCAGGCCGAGAATAACGCCCATAATCAGCGATAACACCACTACCAGACAGCCAACCAGCAGCGACAAGCGCGCGCCGTACATCAGCCGCGACAGCACATCACGCCCCACGTCATCAGTGCCCAGCAAGTGCGCCATGCTGCCGCCTTCCTGCCAGGCTGGCGGGGCGAGCAGTGCATCGCGGAACTGTTCCGCCGGGTTATAGGGTGCAATCCAGTTGGCAAAGATCGCGATAAACAGCACGATGACGACGTAAACCAGCCCGACAACCGCGCCTTTGTTGCGTTTAAAATAGTGCCAGAACTCCTGTAACGGGGTCATCGGCACCGGTGCGCTAATCACTTTATTTTCAGTAACCTGTGACATGATGTCCCCTTACTTCTTATGACGAATACGCGGGTTCACCACGCCGTACAGCAAATCGACCAGCAGGTTGACGAGGATAATCATCGTCGCCACCAGCAATACGCCGCCCTGCACTACCGGATAATCGCGGCGTTGCAGTGCGTCAATCAACCAGCGCCCCAGACCGGGCCACGAGAAGATGGTTTCAGTCAGAATCGCCCCCGCCAGCAATGTTCCCACCTGCAGGCCGATAACGGTCACCACCGGCAGCATCGCGTTACGCAGCGCATGGACGATAATCACCCGCATCCGGGTAAGACCTTTGGCACGCGCGGTGCGGATATAATCTTCGCCCAGCACTTCCAGCATCGAGGAGCGCGTCATACGCACAATGACCGCCAGCGGGATGGTACCCAGCACAATGGCGGGTAGGATCATATGGGCGACGGCATCGATAAAGTTACCGTCTTCACCCCAGATGGCGGTGTCGATCAGCATAAAACCGGTTAACGGATTGGAATCATCGAGGAACACCATGTCGCTCACACGACCGGAGACAGGCGTCAGGTTCCAGTGCACCGAAACCAGCATGATCAGCATCATGCCCCACCAGAAAATTGGCATCGAGTAGCCGGTCAGCGCCAGGCCAACCGCTGTGTGATCGAAAATGGAACCACGTTTAACCGCAGCCAGCACACCAACCGGAATACCGACTGCCGTCGCAAAAATCATCGCGCAGACGCCAAGTTCCAGCGTAGCCTGAAAGCGCGGCACGAACTCTTCCCATACCGGAATTCGGCTTTTCATGGAAATGCCTAAATCACCGTGCATTACGCCCCAAATGTAATGGAGATACTGCTGCCACATCGGTTTATCTAAGCCGAGTTCAGCCAGCAATTGCGCGTGACGCTCTGGGGAGATCCCACGCTCGCCCGCCATGATCATCACCGGATCGCCCGGGATCATGTGGACAAAGGCAAATGTGAGAAGGGTAATACCGATAAACGTGGGGATGACGAGTCCCAAACGTCGGAGAATAAACTGCAACATAACCCGGATTCTCTATAATGACCCGCAGCCTGGAACTGCGTGTCTGTATTGCTCACAAATCAATTCCCGCCTTTGTGGGACAGGGAATGAAGTATTGCTGCCGGATGGCGCTGCACGCAGAGGCACAGCGCCACCGGGTATGGCTTTTAATTATTCGATAGAGACATTTTCGAAGTGATGTTTGCCTAATGGATCAACCACATAGCCTTTAACTTCTTTGCGTACCGGTTCAAACACGGTGGAGTGAGCGATGATCAGTGCCGGAGCCTGATCGTGCATCACGACCTGTGCTTGTTTGTACAGTTCAACACGTTTATTGTGGTCGTCGGTAGCACGCGCCGGTTGAATCAGATCTTCAAACGGTTTGTAGCACCATTTTGAGTAGTTGGAGCCTTGTTCAGAGGCGGCGCAGCTGAACAGGGTGGCGAAGAAGTTATCCGGATCCCCGTTATCGCCAGTCCAGCCCATCATTACCGTCTGATGCTCGCCATCTTTCGCACGCTTGAGGTACTCACCCCATTCGTAGGTGACGATTTTGGCCTGCACGCCCACTTTCGCCCAGTCTGCCTGAATCATCTCCGCCATGCGGCGAGCATTCGGGTTATACGGACGTTGTACTGGCATTGCCCACAGGTCGATGGAGAAACCTTTTTCCAGACCCGCTTCTTTCAGCAAGGCTTTCGCTTTTTCAGGATCGTAAGTGTAGTCCTGAACGTCGTCGTTATAGCCCCACATGGTTGGCGGGATCAGGTTTTTCGCTGATACGCCCGCGCCCTGATAAACTGCTTTGATGATGGCGTCTTTGTTCACCGCGTAGGTCAGAGCCTGGCGAACTTTCACGTCATCCAGTGGTTTTTTCTGCACGTTATACGAGAGATAACCGACATTCAGCCCCGGCATTTCCATCAGGTTGATGGATTTATCCTGCTTCATGCGGGCGATATCTGCCGGGTTCGGGTACGGCATCACCTGGCATTCGTTCTTCTGCAATTTCGCGTAACGCACGGAAGCGTCAGGAGTAATAGAGAAGACCAGCGTATCGATCTTCGGTTTGGTGCCCCAGTAGCCATCAAACGCTTTATAGCGAATACGGGAATCTTTCTGGTACTGCTGTAACTGGAACGGGCCGGTACCGATTGGGTTGAGATCCAGTTTTTCCGGTGTACCGGCTTTCATCATCGCGTCAGCATATTCTTTTGACAGAATAGAGGCGAAGTCCATTGCCAGGTCAGCGAGGAACGGCGCTTCCGGGCGAGTCAGCACAAACTGAACGGTGTTATCGTCCACCTTTTTCACTTCGCTGATCAGCTCCGGCAAGCCCATGCCTTCAAAGTATTCGTAGCTGCCGCCAGAAACTTTATGGTACGGGTTTTGCGCGTTTTTCTGACGATCGAACGAGAACACCACGTCATCGGCGTTCAGTTCGCGCGTCGGTTTGAATTCTTTATTGTCGTGCCACTTCACACCTTTACGCAGATGGAAGGTATAGGTTTTACCGTCTTCGCTGACTTCCCACTTTTCAGCGAGGCCCGGGATCACTTCGGTGGTGCCGATTTTAAATTCAACCAGACGGTTATAAAGCGGTACGGAAGAGGCGTCATAGGTGGTGCCGGAGGTAAACAGCTGCGGGTTAAACCCTTCCGGAGATCCTTCTGAGCAATAAACCAGAGTTTTAGCCTGAACACTTGCTGCGACGGTCATAGCCACCAGGCTGAGACCAAGCTTCAGCATCCCTGACTTTTTCAAGGAAATACGCATTATTCTGCTCCAATTGTGATGTTTGTTGTTTTAACCCTTTGCAGTGGGTTGTCGCCGCCTGACCTTTTTTGTTTTTTGCCCGGTCGGGTCAACGTTATGAGGTGGGGATGCCGTACTAATTAACATCAGTGTAACAGTGCGGATCCTCCAGAAAATGCCCCTCGTGACCTACAATCTGTCAACAGAATGTGAAAACGTCAATACAGCCAACCGGGATTTACACCAACGGTGAGAATCAACAAACAAAGATTAAAAAAACTTCAAACAGCTATTTGCAGCAGAGAAATTTGTGCTACGCCAACACAACCAGAACAATCAGCTTAATATTTAGCAACATTTGGTGATTAAGTTTTATGCATTTAATGAAAAAAATCTGAGGTAAAGGTGGATATCTGAGCGATTAATACCATGAACGCTAAAACGCACAGGGGAAAATGCCAGCGCCAGCCATAAGTAACGCAAAAAAAGATTTAAGCAAATATAAAAAAAGACAATGGTTTCTGTCACAAATCCGTTAATGGATAGTGAGATATGGGGCGCAAATTTGGCAGGGAAATGTGTGGTGTGTAGATCGGATAAGGCGGTCGCGCCGCATCCGACAATGGGCCGGTACATTTGCCTGATGCGACGCTGGCTGAACTGAACCCCAAAACCTGGACAGTTTCAGTTAACCGGTTTTTTGATACTCAGTCCGGTATTCCACCGGGCTGAGTCCCCCAAGACTGAGTTTTATTCTTTTTTGATTCCAGTAAGTTATGTATTCGCTAACGGCATTTTCCAGTTCTTCTACACTCCTGTAGTCCCGGCGATAGTACATTTCTTCTTTCAGGTGACCAAAGAAGTTCTCCATTACCGCATTATCAAGGCAGTTGCCCTTGCGTGACATGCTCTGCACTAACCCTCTGTCTGCCAGGGCGGACTGATAACTTTTTATCCGGTAATGCCATCCTTGATCACTATGGAGCAGCGGTTTCTCCCCTTCAGCAAGGCTTTCCAGCCCCTTATTTAACATCCGCTTCACCAGCTCCTCTGTAGGCCTGCAGGCTGTTTCCCATGCCACGATTTCCCGTTAAACAAATCAAGTATCGGGGACAGGTACAGTTTTTGTCCGCCAGCCCTGAATTCGGTGATATCTGTCACCCATTTCTCACAGGGAGCTTTCGCTTTGAACTGTCGCTGAAGGATATTTTCTGCAGCGAGTCCCATGTTCCCCCGATAAGACCGGTATTTCTTCAGGCGCACAGGAGACTTCAGGCCAAGCTGCTGCATCAGTTTTCGCACCGTTTTGCCACTGAACTTGAGACCTCTTTTCTGAAGTTCACAGTGGATCCGCCGGTACCCATAACATCCCCGGTGTTCATGGAAGATGGAGGCTATGAGCTGTTTCACATCAGCATACTTGTCCTTAGCCTTCTGCAGTGACAGCTGATAGTACAGCGTGCTTCTGGCCAGCCCTGCGGCCTTTAACAGGTCAGACTGGCAGTGTCCGCACCTCAGGTTCTGGATGACTTTCGCTTTTTCTCCAGCTCCAGGCGCTTTTTTTCCAGGAGATGCTCCTGCATGGCTTTCAGATATGCATTTTCTGCGCGAAGATAACGCAGCTCATTCTTCATCTCTTCCGGCGTCATGTTTGCCTCGTTTTCATGGGTATCATCAGAACGGGTCATGCTTTTCTCCTTCCTGCGCCTGATAAAGGCCTCATCACCAGATTTGTGGTAGCCTTTTATCCAGTTTTTAACCGTGTTGTGGCTGGGAATGTTAAACCGGGCAGCTACCCGGGGTAGAGACTCAGAATGCCCGAGAGCATAAAGAACCACGCAAAGTTTATCTTCAGGAGAATAGCTACGCCTGTGTCTGCAATCCAGTGCCAGAGGACCGTGAAGAAGAAAAAGATTAATCCAGTGTGAGAGGCTGGTGTGAGAAAGTTGAAATAGTTTTGCCGTAGAAATGATGCCAGCATGACCGGCCAGGTAATGATTTACGGCGGCAAGTTTTACTTCAAATGGATGTTTCATAAACTGCACCTTCAGATGTCAGATTATGTCCAACATTTGGGGTGCAGTTCATGGCGCGTCTTATCAGGCCTACGTCGAATCGAACCTCCCCGCCCCCGGGGGTTCTCTTCCTCATGAGCTACAGATGCAAAAAAGCCTGCTCGTTGAGCAGGCTTTTCGAATTTGGTCGGTGATAGAGGATTCGAACCTCCGACCCCTTCGTCCCGAACGAAGTGCGCTACCGGCTGCGCCAATCACCGAATGCGGGGCGCATCTTACTGCGCAGATACGCCCTCGTCAATCCCTTAATAGCAAAATGCCTTTTGATCGGCGAGAAAGTCAGCAGGCTTCTTAGTTAGCCGCTGCCTCTTTTGCCTGCGGGATGTGGCACCAGTTGTTGTTTTCGTTAATTCCACCATCCGGTGAAGTATAGCCAAGACACCCCATGATGGTGTCGTACAGCTCTACATGACGGCGTGGCACTTTCATGTCGGCTTCTTTTTTCAGCTGCGCAAATGCCTGCGCATTGACCGGATTTTCCAGATATTTATCCGACATCCAGACCATCATCGGCACACGGAACTGTTCCGGCGGTGCCAGTTCACGCGGCGTGCCGTGCAGGTGCTCGCGTTCATTAATTGACTCACCGTGGTCAGCTGCATAGAACACAATCGCTTTCTTATCGCGAACCTGATCAATCACGCTGGAAATAAAGTGATCCACATAGGTCACCGAGTTGTCGTATGAGTTGATCATCTGCGCTTTGGTACAGCCGCTATCAACACCAATACATTCCGGCTTCCACTGCGCAAAGCTGCGCGGGTAACGCTGGGTGTAGTTAAAGTGTGAGCCTTTGGTATGCAGAATGATCAGATGCTTACCATCCGGGTTGCGCCCCAGCGACTGCTGCATTTCGTCTACCAGCAACATATCATCTACCGGTTTGCCACGGTTACGTGGCTCCGCACCAATCTGCTCACGATAAGCAATGTTGTCCGCCATCGTATTGCTGTAGAACCACATTTCTCTTTGCATAGCGTAGAGATCAGAAGTGAATCCTAACTGCTTCAGCACCGCGAAAATATTCTGTTCTTTTAATGTGCGCTGCGGATTATCTTCTGCTCCACCCTGACGTACAAACATGCAACGCAGTGAGAGTTTGGTTGCAGTATCACAGGAGTAACCACGGAACGCCGCCAGATTTTTCTCCTGAGCCAGTTTCGGTGTGGTATTGCGTTCATAGCCGAAAATGCCCATATGATCCCAGCGCGTGGTTTCACCAATAATGAAAACGACATATGTATCATCAACGTTTTGTGGAGCCTGGTACGTAAACTTCTTCGCAGGGTTAAGGAGAGAATTGTTATCGGAAGATTCATCGACCCGCGCCCAGGCATAAAGACCTAATGCCGAAAGCCAGTTTGATGGCAGATAAGAGTTCGCGACGACGCCGCCATAACTCGGCAAATCAACACCTGTCGCCCTCTCCACTTTCTTCTGCTGGATATCCAGCAAACGAATCGGTGCCCAAACCATAATACCTGCCAGTACGACGACCGCCGGGCTGCGAATACGCTGCCCTGGGGTTCGCAGTTGTCGGAGCAAGGTGTAACGACAGCGGTTATTCCAGATAAGGATAAGAGGCAACGCGCTTACGGCGATTAACCAGAGAATAAAGTTCAGACCAACAACTTCTTTTGACAGGTCGATATCGGTGGTCATGACGGATGCGATGATGCCATAACCAATGACTACATTAAGGAAGGTCATGTAATAGCTGGCACCTGCGGAAAAGAGCACCACCAGCGATGCCAGAATACGCCAGCTGCGGCGGCCAAACAGCGAAAGAAGACGTAGTAAAAGAAGGTCACCAGTACGGTGGCAGCCAGTTCAACAACAGCAGAAATGCCTTTCCAGACGGTAAAATCGTGCGCATAGCTGCCGAAAGGGCGGTAAAAAACCGCGCCATTCATAAAAAGGCCAATATAGATTGCAAGCAAAAAGCTCAGCTTCTGCTGTGTAATCGATTTGATGTATCTCATGCAAACAAACCCTGGACAAACAGGTGATAACACCCTGCTTAGCGGCTTTTCAGGCCCGGCAGGGGAAAAGTGCGGAGGTAGTCAGATAAGTAAAATCTACACGCGCGAATAAGTAGACCACAGCAAAGGGAAAAAGTGTGGGGAAAGAGTGTGCATGAAGCACAAATTTACAAAAATGCAAGTTTGAAAAGAGACTTTAGCGTTACAAAAAGCAGTAAAAAGGGCCAGTTAACTGGCCCAAATTTTACGCGTCATTGTTTATACATTGCGTTGAAGCGTTTGATTCACACTAAGGCTAAAGCCCAGTAGCTCGCGGCAGATGATTAAAGGGAGCCATGCGCCTCACGCAACATTTTCTGCTCTGGCTGACGAATCGTCGTAGAGAGCGCCAGTGACAGAATCAGCAGGGCAAAAATGACGTAGAAAGTCACATAGAAGCCGCCAAACAGTGAGGCGATAATCGACCCACAAATGCTGCCGATACCGAAACCGAGATAAATCACACCGTAGTTTTTCGCCAGGTTATTGAGGCCGAAGAACTCACTGACCAGTGACGGGAACACCGTGATAGTGCCGCCAAAGTTAAACGCCACGCAGGCAATCGCTGCAAAGAACGTCACTGCATTCAATGGTGCAAACAGCAGGGCCGCCATACCCACCAGCGATATCACCTGACCAATGGTGATAACACGGATACGGGCGATTTTGTCAGACAGAATACCCAGCACCAGACGACCAGAAAGGTTGGCGATGGAAATAACCGTCACAGCATTGGCTGCGGAAATTGCATCAAGATGCGCCAGACTTTGAGCGATATCTTTCGCTACACCAATCACATACAGACCACTCATGCACGCAGTCAGGAACATAACCGCTAACATCCAGTACTGCGGTTTACGCATCGACTCTGCCAGGGTGTAGTCCTTCTCCACCACACCATTGCTGGTTTTCACTTCCTGCTTCGGCGCATCTTTCATTAACGTTGCGCCAAAGACAATCATCACCAGTACAATCGCGCCCCAAATAACAAAGGTTTTTTCCAGACCCACCGTTTCGAGCAGGTGCGTGTCGATAAATTTAAAACCCAGGCTGCCCAGACCATAAGAACCGATAGCAAAAGCAGAGATAAGTCCCTTACGCTCCGGAAACCACTTCACGCAGTTAGAGAGCGTCAGCAGGTAACCCGCGCCATCCGCCAGACCGACCAGCACACCGGCGCTTAACCACAGCATCATCAGGTTGTTGGAATGCGCGGTCAGGAAGAAGCCTAATCCCAGCAAAATGCCGGAAGCCATGGTGACGCGTTTAACGCCAAAACGTTCCTGCAATTTGCCCGCAACAGAAGATGAAATTGCCAGCCCCAGACTTAACAAGCCGAAAGAGAAAGCAACCTGGCTTACAGGAGCCCCCAGCTTGGCAGAAAGCGCACCGTTAAACAGACTCCGGTATAAACCGACCCCAGAGCAAACTGGGTAATGATAGTACCGATGAGTGTCAGCCAGCGAGTACGCTGATAATTTGAAGGTGTCATGGCAGTATTCCTGCAGTAATAAAAAGGAAAAATCTCTGCTGACAACCATAACGAAGTGCGCTTTATGCCTGGGGAAAAACGGCATGAAATGCCATCAGAACGGAATGAAATGCATTAGTTCAGGAATGAATGACTCGACAATTATTCGCCAAATTTATTATTTAGTAAGTTAGTCCCCACTATCGCCACATTAGTTGTTATTTATGGGTTTCAATTGTATCTATAACGTTAAAATCTGGCACTAACCCCCATCGTATACAGATAGTCGCTATTGTTAGTGGTATTTTCTGCCTGAGATAGCGCCGCATAGGCAGCAATATTTTGATTGAGCAACATATCAGCGCCTACGGTGACATCCAGCCAGTTGCCGTTCTGGTTTGTCGCCGTCATCCGGCTCAGGCCTGATTGCGCCTTCCAGATATTCTCGCCAAATTGCTGGTTATAGCTGATTTGCGCCCAGGGTCGGAGATCGCCAAGCCGGGAGTCAACACGCCAGCCTAAAAGTACTCACGCTGGCATGCCATAACGGATCAGTCAGCGTGGTAGTACTGTCGCCAAACTCGTTATACATCGAGGTGGTTGTGCCATCGTAATGTAATGCCGCGACCGGACCGGTTGTAACCTGTTGATATAAAGGAAAATTCCACCCCATACTCATACTACTGGTGACATCCACAGGGGTTTCTTCCGCCAGATTGACTTCCAGTCCCAGCGCCCTTTGGCTACTTTGAATACGTTGCGACAAAATATCGTTGTAATCAGGTTGATGATCGCTATCCCAGGTGTAACGCTCTGTGGAATGTCCGGGTTGCGTATCAACGATATATTCTTGTTGCCAGGCGTAAGCTGTGTTGAGAAAAAAGGCACTGATTACCACGCTCACCAGCAGGCTTAGCTGCCAGCGACCACCGCTTTTTTTTATGATCATTAACACGACTCCAGGGAAGAGCCGAATTCGGCAATATTATTGTCATTGTATGAAGGATATCGGGCATAGTAGCCCTGTATTAAATATTGACTTTTTCACCGATGCGTCAAGAAAAGCGGCTGAAATTTTTACGATCGGGTACATAGCGAGGGAAAGTATGGAACGTTGCGGCTGGGTGAGTCAGGACCCGCTTTATATTGCCTACCATGATAATGAATGGGGCGTGCCTGAAACTGACAGTAAAAAACTGTTCGAAATGATCTGCCTTGAAGGGCAGCAGGCTGGATTATCGTGGATCACCGTCCTCAAAAAACGCGAAAACTATCGCGCCAGCTTTCATCAGTTCGATCCGGTGAAGGTGGCAGCAATGCAGGAAGAGGATGTCGAAAGACTGGTACAGGACGCCGGGATTATCCGCCATCGCGGGAAAATTCAGGCAATTATTGGTAATGCGCGGGCGTACCTGCAAATGGAACAGAACGGCGAACCGTTTGCCGACTTTGTCTGGTCGTTTGTCAATCATCAACCACAGGTGACACAAGCCACAACGTTGAGCGAAATCCCTACATCTACGCCCGCCTCCGACGCTCTATCTAAAGCCCTGAAAAAGCGTGGTTTTAAGTTTGTTGGTACCACAATCTGTTACTCCTTTATGCAGGCATGTGGGCTGGTGAATGATCATGTGGTTGGCTGCTGTTGCTATCCGGGAAATAAACCATGATTCGGGAAGCGCAACGTTCAGAACTCCCCGCGATCCTCGAACTGTGGCTGGAAAGTACAACCTGGGGGCATCCCTTTATAAAAGCGAATTACTGGCGTGATTGCATTCCGCTGGTGCGGGATGCCTATCTTGCCAACGCGCAAAACTGGGTCTGGGAAGAAGACGGTAAGCTTCTCGGTTTTGTCAGCATTATGGAAGGCCGATTTCTGGCTGCAATGTTTGTCGCACCGAAGGCCGTCAGACGCGGTATTGGTAAGGCGCTAATGCAGTATGTGCAGCAGCGCCATCCCCATCTGATGCTGGAGGTTTATCAAAAAAATCAACCGGCGATAGATTTTTACCAGGCGCAGGGTTTTCACATTGTCGATTGCGCATGGCAGGATGAAACCCAACTACCCACCTGGATTATGAGCTGGCCGGTGGTTCAAACGCTGTAAGTGTCAGTTCCGGACCGTTGTATTTTTCCAGCCATGCCAGCGCCGTATTACCCGCACAGCCATTCCCCAGCCGCGAGCTGGGGAGATCTTTGGTCAGAACGTTCACCGCGCCGTTTTTACAAATACCGTCAGCGGTTAAATCCAGATCCGGCCATGCCCCTTCATGAATGCAAATCACGCCAGGTTTAATTCCCTCGCTAATGACCGCTCCGGCAAGAATTTGCCCGCGTGCGTTCCACAGCCGAACAGTATCGCCATCTTGTATGCCGCGCGCCTGAGCATCGTCAGGATGAATGGTGACAGGCTCACGGTTTGCCACCGCGTACAATTCGCGCAGAGAACTGTAATTCAGCTGGCTGTGCAGACGATGTGCCGGATGAGCAGAAAGTACCTGCAACTGTTCCGGTTCGGCATTGCCCTGCCATTCGTCCGGCTCCAGCCACATTGATGCCCCGGGCAATCCGGATAAGCGTAATCAGCAATACGCTGCGAGAAGATTTCAATCTTGCCGCTGGCGGTTTTTAATGGATGCGCCTGCGGATCGCGGCGAAAATCGGCGAAGCGAATAAACCGCTCGCTGTCCGGGTTTTCCGGCATCTCAATTAACTGGTTGGCTTCCCATAACTCAGCAAATGGCGGCAATTCAACCTGCTGGCTTGCCCCGCGCTGCCGGGCAACGTTATAAAACGTTTCCAGCCATTGCAGCTCACTTTTTCCTTCCGTAAACCGCGCATAGCCGCCCTTCTCCCAACGTTCACTCAACTCGGCAAAGACATCAAAATCATTACGCGCTTCATAACGTGGAGGCACCACTTGCTTCATCGGCACCAGATGCTGATTACTGTAATCGCCGGTCATGGTGAGATCATTACGCTCAAACGAAGTGGTCGCAGGCAGAACGATATCCGCGTGTTTCGCCGCAGCCGTCCAGAAGCATTCAGAGATCACCACCAGCTCCGGTTTTTGCCAGGCACGGATCAGGCGATTGGTATCCTGATGATGAGTAAAGTTGGCACCGCCCGCCCACCAGATAAAACGAATATCCGGGAAATGTCGGTCCATACCGTTATGTTGATATGCGCCACCAGGGTTTTCCAGTGCTTCAACAATGCGGGCGACAGGGATTTTATCTACCGCATCGGTGCCACCCGGCAAGCTGCCCTGCATGGAAGAGAGCACCGCAGCGCGGCGCGTGGGTTACCACCATTGGCAAAATGGTAAGAAAGACCAAAACCGCCGCCGGGTGTGCCGATTTGCCCCAACATTGCCGCCAGCGTGACGAGCATCCAGTGTTTTTGCTCACCAAACTGTTGGCGCTGCATTCCCCAGCCTGCCATCAGCATGGTGGTATTTTGGTGGAAAATAGCCGCCAGCTCGCGGATTTTCGCTGCGCCAACACCACAAATCTCTGCCGCCCATTCGGCGTTTTTCGCTATACCGTCACTCTCGCCCAGCAAATAAGAGGCGAAGACGGCATAACCTGTGGTGCAACGCGCCAGAAACGCTTCGTCGTGCCAACCATTTTCCACCAGCGTATGGGCGATCCCCAGCATCAACGCAACATCGGTGCCCATGTGCGGAGCCACCCATTCCATTTTATCGCCAAAGAAATCGACGGTTTCCGATCGCATTGGATCAATGCAGATCAGCTTTTTCCCGCTGTCACGCAGTGCGGAAAAGTAAGAAAGCCCCTGCTCATCGGATGCATTCCACGCAATTTTCAGCGTATTGAGTGGGTTAGCACTCCATAGCACCACGACATCGCTATGTTCCAATACCAACGGCCAACTGGTTTGCTGTTGATAAACTTCGCTGCCCCCCACGACATACGGCATGATCGCCTGTGCTGCACCGGTCGAATAATCCCCCAGATGCCCGGTATAACCGCCTGCAAGCGCCATATAGCGTTGTAATAATGTCGAGGCCTTATGCAGCACGCCGTTTGAACGCCAGCCGTAGGAACCAGCAAAAATCGATGCCGGACCATAAGCCTCACGAATACGTTTATGTTGATGGTGAATAAGCTCCAGCGCCTCATCCCAACTCACGCGAACAAATTCATCCTGCCCACGAATGCCTTGCGGATTTTCCGGTGACGCAAGAAAGCCTTTGCGCACCATTGGAAATCGCACCCGCGTATTGCTGTGAACCTGGTCGCGAACCGCGCTCTGCAAGGAGTTTTCCATTCCTGTGGCTAACGCGCCACGCGAGCTAAACACGGTTTCGCCGTCGGTTTCAACCAGCATAGGCCCCCAGTGGGCGGCAGTCAGAACGGAATATCGTGAGGATGAGTTGGCCAAACCGAAGACTCCTGAAAGGTTAGATGTATTGAGCAGTTAAATATTACTTACAAATTTCCGAGTATTCCCAGGAATAATCTTCATGCTCACGCGGCATAATCTCCCGCCACGGAACCCGTGGCAAAGAATAAAAAGGTTATTAAGGATTAACAATGAAGAAACGTGTTTATCTTATTGCCGCCGTAGTGAGTGGCGCTCTGGCGGTATCTGGCTGTACAACTAACCCTTACACCGGCGAACGCGAAGCAGGTAAATCTGCTATCGGCGCAGGTCTGGGCTCTCTCGTTGGCGCGGGTATTGGTGCGCTCTCTTCTTCGAAGAAAGATCGCGGTAAAGGCGCGCTCATTGGCGCAGCAGCAGGCGCAGCTCTGGGCGGCGGCGTTGGTTATTACATGGATGTGCAGGAAGCGAAGCTGCGTGACAAAATGCGCGGCACTGGTGTTAGCGTAACCCGCAGCGGGGATAACATTATCCTCAATATGCCGAACAATGTGACCTTCGACAGCAGCAGCGCAACCCTGAAACCGGCGGGCGCTAACACCCTGACCGGCGTGGCAATGGTACTGAAAGAGTATCCGAAAACGGCGGTTAACGTGATTGGTTATACCGACAGCACGGGGGGTCACGACCTGAACATGCGTCTCTCCCAGCAGCGTGCGGATTCCGTTGCCAGCGCGTTGATCACCCAGGGCGTGGACGCCAGCCGCATCCGTACTCAGGGCCTTGGCCCGGCTAACCCAATCGCCAGCAACAGCACCGCAGAAGGTAAGGCGCAAAACCGCCGTGTAGAAATTACCTTAAGCCCACTGTAATCCCTTTCATGTCAGGTGATGCAGAAATCACCTGGCATTCTTCAGTTTTCCTTCATCATATTTCAGGCTAAGGTGATCGCCTTATCAGTGAATGGAGAGAAGCATGAAGCCGTCCGTTATCCTCTACAAAGCCTTACCTGATGATTTACTGCAACGCCTGCAAGAACATTTCACCGTTCACCAGGTAGCAAACCTCAGCCCACAAACCGTCGAACAAAATGCAGCAATTTTTGCCGAAGCTGAAGGCTTGCTGGGTTCAAATGAGAATGTTGATGCCGCATTGCTGGAAAAAATGCCGAAACTGCGTGCCACATCAACGATCTCCGTCGGCTATGACAATTTTGATGTCGATGCGCTTACCGCCCGAAAAATTCTGCTGATGCACACACCAACCGTATTAACAGAAACCGTCGCCGATACGCTGATGGCGCTGGTGTTGTCTACCGCTCGTCGGGTTGTGGAGGTAGCAGAACGGGTAAAAGCAGGCGAATGGACCGCGAGCATAGGCCCGGACTGGTACGGCACTGACGTTCACCATAAAACACTGGGCATTGTCGGGATGGGACGGATCGGCATGGCGCTGGCACAACGTGCGCACTTTGGCTTCAACATGCCCATCCTCTATAACGCGCGTCGCCACCATAAAGAAGCAGAAGAACGCTTCAACGCCCGCTACTGCGATTTGGATACTCTGTTACAAGAGTCAGATTTCGTTTGTCTGATCCTGCCGTTAACGGATGAGACGCATCATCTGTTTGGCGCAGAACAATTCGCCAAAATGAAACCCTCCGCCATTTTCATTAATGCCGGACGTGGCCCGGTGGTTGATGAAAATGCACTGATTGCTGCATTGCAGAAAGGCGAAATTCACGCCGCCGGGCTGGATGTCTTCGAACAAGAGCCACTGTCCGTAGATTCGCCGTTGCTCTCAATGGCCAACGTCGTCGCAGTACCGCATATTGGATCTGCCACCCATGAGACGCGTTATGGCATGGCCGCCTGTGCCGTGGATAATTTGATTGATGCGTTACAAGGAAAGGTTGAGAAGAACTGTGTGAATCCGCACGTCGCGGACTAAGCCGCGACTGCGTGGAGTAAAGCCCGATAATCGCTCGGGCTTTTACTCTTTATTGGGTTGCAGTAACTGCTGTAGTCCAGGCCTGATTAAACGCCTGATGCTGTGCCGGTAATGGCGCAATCAGTTTGTTATATTCACTTGCCTGCTGTGACGTCGGGAACTGGATGCCATTTGCGACAAAGCTCACCTGAGTACCTTGCTGAGCAATGTAGTCTCCAACCATCACCAGTTGTTGCGTGAAAGTTTGTGCAGCCGGAATCAACGGTTGCAATGCATCAGCTGGCGTCGTTACCACTTTGGTGAATGCCTGATCAAAGACCGGTTTCAGGTCATCACTCTGTTTTAACGCAGAGTGTGCAGCATCGGCCTGCAACTTCGCATTTTGCAGCTGTTGCGCCAGCACACCCAGCGAACCGTTCATTTCACGCAGTGGGCCGCTTTGCGTAACGTAATCCTGCGGTACGCGAATTGCGTTAACGCTGTCTACAACCGGGCGCAGACCGGAATCCATCGCCTGATTCACCTGCTGTGAATAACCATACAGAATCGCGTAATCAGAGACAAAAGGACCAAACTGTTTTTTCTGATCGGCAGTCAGGGTTGGTAGACGTTCACCGCTACGCATCACTGTATTCTGCAGGAAGTCGATAAACGCTTTACGCTGATCGCCTTCTTTATCAAAACACCCACTCAGGCTAACTACCATTAATAACGCCGCAAGAGGCGCAAACCAGCGAGAGCAGGACTTTCCTGTCGCCATTTTCTTACTCCTTTCACCCAAAAAAAGCGCACAACGACACACGCGTGTCTGACGTGACAAGGATAGTCCAGGACAGGCTTGCAGGATACCCTTTCTACGTAATCTTCCTGGTAAAATCATGGAGAAAATGAAACAAGGTTAATTTGTTGTTTCATTGTTAAAAAATGATAGTGCCGTTGCTTTTTTTGTAGCCAGAGATTTACGCCTTCTCAGAACGTTAGATTTTCGAAATCTTTACAAACCGGGAGTGGTAAGAGATATATCGGCATTTATCAGATCGTTAGGTGGCTATAAGTCACGCTAAATGACTGGCTGAATCGAATCATAGCCAGAGCATGCCCTGACTACACCCCGCTGTGTCTGTTTTTCCCGACTATTCTTAATGAGCTTCGATGCAATTCACGATCCCGCAGTGTGATTTGAGGAGTTTTCAATGGAATATAAAGATCCAATGCATGAGCTGTTGAGCAGCCTGGAACAGATTGTTTTTAAAGATGAAACGCAGAAAATTACCCTGACGCACAGAACAACGTCCTGTACCGAAATTGAGCAGTTACGAAAAGGGACAGGGTTAAAAATCGATGATTTCGCCCGGGTTTTGGGCGTATCAGTCGCCATGGTAAAGGAATGGGAATCCAGACGCGTGAAGCCTTCAAGTGCCGAACTAAAATTGATGCGTTTGATTCAAGCCAACCCGGCATTAAGTAAGCAGTTGATGGAATAGACTTTTATCCACTTTATTGCTTTTTACGGTCCTGATGACAGGACCGTTTTCCAACCGATTAATCATAAATATGAAAAATAATTGTTGCATCACCCGCCAATGCGTGGCTTAATGCACATCAACGGTTTGACGTACAGACCATTAAAGCAGTGTAGTAAGGCAAGTCCCTTCAAGAGTTATCGTTGATACCCCTCGTAGTGCACATTCCTTTAACGCTTCAAAATCTGTAAAGCACGCCATATCGCCGAAAGGCACACTTAATTATTAAAGGTAATACACTATGTCTGGTAAAATGACTGGTATCGTAAAATGGTTCAACGCTGACAAAGGCTTCGGCTTCATCACTCCTGACGATGGCTCTAAAGACGTGTTCGTACACTTCTCTGCTATCCAGAACGATGGTTACAAATCTCTGGACGAAGGTCAGAAAGTGTCCTTCACCATCGAAAGCGGCGCTAAAGGCCCGGCAGCTGGTAACGTAACCAGCCTGTAATCTCTGCTTAAAAGCACAGAATCTAAGATCCCTGCCAAATGGCGGGGATTTTTTTTATTTGTTTATTCAGGAAATAAATAATCGTTCGCGTAATAAAATCTATTATTATTTTTGTGAAGAATAAATTTGGGTGCAATGAGAATGCGCAACGCCGTAAGAAAGGCGGGGAATAACTTCCCGCCGAAGACGCTTACTCTTTCAATTTGCAGGCTAAAAACGCCGCCAGCTCATAATTCTCCTGTTTAATATGCAATTCACACAGTGAATCTCTTATCATCCAGGTGAAAAATAAAAGCGTGAAACAAATCACTATTAAAGAAAGTAATCTATATTTCTGCGGCATTCCCAGCCTCCTGTGTTGATTTCCAACGAGTAAGAGGCTAACCTTATGGTGTCTATGCATAGAGGGGCCTCACTTTGTACTGACCCCAGAAAGTTGGACAGTTAAACACGAGGCATATAGGTCTGATTCCGATATTCAATTGGAGTCAGACCTTTTAATTTCAGGCTAATTCTTCTGCTGTTGTAGTATTCAATATATTCCGTAACAGCATCCTTCAGCTCGCTTATATTACTGAACTCATCAAGATAAAAACACTCCGACTTTAAGGTTCCAAAGAAACACTCCACCACAGCATTATCCAGACAATTGCCTTTTCTGGACATGCTTTGTTTAATACCATGTTCTTTAAGGATATTTTGATATCTTCTCATACGATACTGCCATCCCTGGTCAGAGTGCAGAACAGGATGCTCGTGAGGATTAAGCTTTTTGAATGCCTGATCGAGCATATTCTCGACCATGTTCATCACTGGTCTTTCCGAAAGGCTGTAAGAAATAACTTCGTTGTTGAAGAGATCTATTACTGGAGACAAATACAGCTTGCGCCCATTGACTGCAAATTCAGTAACATCGGTAACCCACTTCTCGTTTGGCCGCGTAGCCTTGAAATCTCTTTGGAGAACATTGGGGGCGGTTTGCCCTACCTCTCCTCTGTAAGAGCGGTATCGCTTGACCTTAATCGCTGCCTTCAGTGAGAGGATTCCCATCAGGCGCTGAACAGCTTTATGGTTAATCTGTTTCCCTTCTCGATGAAGAGACAGCGTTACCCTACGGTATCCGTATCGGCCTCTATTCTCATGATAAATCTCACCAATACGCTTTTTAACGTCCGCATACTTGTCAGGCTTGCTGAGAGCCTTTAGATGGTAATAAAACGTACTGCGCGGTATCTCCGCAGCCCTGAGAAGCTCATCAAGAGGATAAAACTGCCTTAGCTCGTTGAGTACTTTCACTTTTTCGTGGGATGAGCTAAGGCTTTCAGCTTTTTTAGATACACAAGCCGCGTTTCAAGAAATCGAACTTGCCTTTCAAGATCCTCAATGCGTCGGTCTTTTGACAGCTCCAATGCTGATGCCGCTTTTTCTGGATCAACTGATATTGCAATGTTTCTTTTGGTGCCAATCTTGAGCGCGCGTAAACCAGCTTCTCCGCGCTCTTCATAAACCTTCAGCCACCTGGCTACAGAACCACTACCAGCAAGCATAAAGTGAGCAGTAGCCTGATTAAGAGACATGTGCTGCTCGATCACAGCTTTCACGACCTTAATACGCAACTCAGGATCAGCACTAACACCTTTAGGTTTGGGAATTAAACCTTTTTCTCCATGTTTTTCATAGAGGGCAACCCATGTCCTGACCTGGGTTCGGGGGACACCAAAACGTGCCGAGATGATCCTGTAACCATCATCAGTAGTGAAGTAGTGATTCACGACTTCAAGGCGCTTTTCAAAAGGGTATTTTGGCTTTGACATATCAGGGGCTATTCCATTTCATCGTCCAACAAAATGGGTGCAGTACACACTTTGATTTATAGTCAGGTGGGGCTTTTCTCTGTCTGCCTTTCGGTGAATACCTGAGACAAACAGTCTCAAGCACCCGTGGCTATTCTAGCTTAATAAGTTCGTTTCTTCTCCTTGATATAATCCTAAAAAAATCTCATAAAATTAATATATGAGACAATCTTTATTCAGCAGAAGATTATTAAAGGTTGCTCTATTATTTAGCGATAAAAAAGCCTGCCAGATGGCAGGCTTTTTAATAACGACGTTATTACTGCAACAGCGAAATATCCGCAACTCGCAGGAATAATTCGCGCAGTTTCTCCAGCATGGTAAGACGGTTGATTCGCAATTCTTTGTCATCAACCATGACCATCACTTTATCGAAGAAGGCATCAACCGGTTCACGCAGCTCAGCCAGTTCGACCAGCGCATCCTGGTAACGACCTTCAGCAAAGTACGGCTCTAGCTTGTCACGTAGCACCACAACCTGCATCGCCAGTTTAATTTCTTCCGGCTCTTTCAGAGTAGAGGCATTCACGCGGTCGCTCAGCACTTCGTCAGATTTCGCCAGAATGTTAGATACACGCTTGTTCGCCGCCGCCAGTGCTGCAGCTGCATCCAGGGTACGGAAGTGCGATACCGCTTTCATTCGGGCATCGAAATCAGCCGGACGAGTCGGACGACGCGCCAGTACCGCCTGGATGGTGTCAACGGTGTAACCTTCGTCCTGATACCAGGCGCGGAAGCGACCGAGCATAAAGTCGATAACATCATCAACCACGTTGGCATTAGTCAGCTTATCGCCATACAGACGCACTGCTTCTTCGGTCAGGGTTTGCAGGTCAAGATTGAGGTTCTTCTCAACGATAATACGCAGCACGCCAAGTGCGGCACGACGCAACGCAAACGGGTCTTTGTCGCCTTTCGGATGCTGGCCGATACCGAAGATACCCGCCAGAGTATCCATCTTGTCAGCAATCGCCAGCGCACAGGCTACCGGGTTAGACGGCAGGTCATCACCGGCAAAGCGCGGCTGATACTGCTCATTCAGCGCCACGGCAACATCTTCCGCTTCGCCATCGTGACGCGCGTAGTGCATCCCCATAACGCCCTGGGTGTCGGTGAACTCGAAGACCATGTTGGTCATCAGGTCGCACTTGGACAGCAGGCCCGCACGGGTTGCGTGGTTAACGTCAGCGCCAATCTGTTCAGCAATCCAGCCAGCCAGCGCCTGGATGCGGTCAGTTTTGTCGCGCAGTGTACCCAGCTGTTGCTGGAACAACACGGTTTGCAGGCGCGGCAGGTTATCTTCAAGACGTTTTTTACGGTCGGTATTGAAGAAGAACTCGGCATCCGCCAGACGTGGACGAACGACTTTCTCGTTACCGGAGATAATCTGCTGCGGATCTTTCGATTCGATGTTGGCAACGAAGATAAAGTTCGGCAGCAGTTTGCCGTCGTTCGCATACACCGGGAAGTATTTCTGGTCACCTTTCATGGTGTAAACCAGCGCTTCAGACGGCACCGCGAGGAATTTCTCTTCGAATTTTGCGGTCAGCACAACCGGCCATTCCACCAGCGAAGCGACTTCTTCCAACAGGCTTTCGCTTAAGTCAGCGTTACCGCCAATCTTACGCGCCGCTTCTTCGGCATCGGCTTTAATCTTCGCCTTACGTTCTTCGTAATCGGCGATGACTTTCCCGCGCTCACGCAGAATTTCCGGATACTGATCAGCATTGTCGATAGTGAATTCCGGCTCGCCCATAAAGCGGTGGCCGCGAATCACGCGATCGGACTGAATGCCCAGAATGGTAGCCGGAATAACTTTGTCGCCCAGCAGCAGGGTCACGGTGTGCACCGGACGCACGAAGTGCACGTCGCTTGCACCCCAACGCATCAGTTTCGGGATCGGCAGTTTCGCCAGCGAAGTCGCAACCATATTCGGCAGCAGTGCTTCGGTGCTTTCGCCCTTCACGTGGGCGCGATACAGCAGCCATTCACCTTTATCGGTAGTCAGACGCTCAGCCTGGTCAACGGTAATACCGCAACCACGCGCCCAGCCTTCTGCCGCTTTGCTCGGTTTGCCTTCAGCGTCGAACGCCTGAGCAATCGCCGGGCCGCGTTTTTCGATTTCACGATCCGGTTGCGCTTCCGCCAGGTTAGCTACTTTCAGCGCCAGACGACGCGGAGCAGCAAACCATTGAACGGTGCCGTGTGCGAGGCCAGCGTTATCCAGCTCCGCAGTAAAGTTCGCAGCAAAGGACTCAGCCAGGCTGCGCAGTGCTTTTGGTGGCAGCTCTTCAGTGCCGATTTCCACCAGAAAAGTTTTCTCAGACATAGCCGCCTCTTACTTATCTTTGTTGCACATCGGGAAGCCGAGGGCTTCACGGGAAGCGTAGTATGCTTCTGCCACTGCTTTGGTCAGGGTGCGAATGCGCAGAATATAGCGCTGACGCTCGGTGACGGAGATGGCTTTACGCGCATCCAGCAGGTTGAAGCTGTGGGCGGCTTTCAGAATACGCTCGTAGGCTGGCAGCGGCAGCGGATTTTCCAGCGCCAGCAGCTGCTGCGCTTCTTTCTCGTACTGCTCAAAGCAGGTGAACAGGAAGTCCACATCCGCGTATTCGAAGTTGTAAGTGGACTGCTCCACTTCGTTCTGATGGAACACGTCGCCGTAGGTGGTTTTACCCAGCGGGCCGTCGCTCCAGACCAGGTCGTAAACGCTGTCTACGCCCTGAATGTACATTGCCAGACGTTCCAGACCGTAGGTGATCTCGCCGGTAACCGGTTTACACTCCAGACCACCAACCTGCTGGAAGTAAGTGAACTGCGTCACTTCCATGCCGTTCAGCCACACTTCCCAGCCCAGCCCCCAGGCACCCAGCGTCGGGTTTTCCCAGTTATCTTCCACGAAACGGATGTCGTGGATGGTCGGGTCCATGCCCAGCTCTTTCAGAGAACCAAGGTACAGCTCCTGAATATTGTCCGGCGATGGCTTAATGACCACCTGGAACTGATAGTAGTGCTGTAAACGGTTGGGGTTTTCGCCGTAGCGACCATCGGTCGGGCGACGAGAAGGCTGAACATAAGCAGCCGCCATCGGTTCTGGCCCCAGCGCGCGCAGACAGGTCATTGGGTGAGAGGTTCCCGCGCCGACTTCCATGTCCAATGGTTGAACAATGGTGCAGCCCTGGCGAGCCCAGTAATCCTGTAAGGTCAGGATCAAGCCCTGGAAGGTCCTGGTATCAAACTTTTGCATATTATTTCGTGCTGGATACGTGTGGATTTAAAGGAAGGGGATCAGTATACCCGCTGGATGGAAGATATACAGTACGAAACGGGAAAAAGCAGGGCTTAACGCATGGAAAGATGCAAAAAATGGCCATCTGCGTCAAAAGAACAGACAAACTGCTCTTTACGGAAGGTATAACCGCGCATTTCGTAGCTCCCCTGAAACTGTTCAAATGCGGTGACGTCGATTTTTTGCGCACCTGTATTATAGCGTTTTGCCGCCTGATCTTTGCATAGCCCTTCCATATTCAACGAACGCAGAGGATCAACCTTTACCCGTTGTGCTTTCTGCACGGGTGGCGGTGTAGAACAACCCACTAGCGCCATAAGCACCATAAGCGCCATTGCCGGAAAGAAAGCGTTCATCATCATTAAATTACCGTCTGGTTTGCAGGTGAGTCTTATTATTTATATCGGTATAGTGGCTGATATCTTACGAATTTCCTTAAGCCTCTATAAGCTGTAGTGATAAAACTCAGATTATTCCAGTGCGCCAACCGAATGATTTATCGGTCAGACTTTTTTTAACCAGATACAGAGACACAGATGCAGCCCAAAATTTACTGGATTGATAACCTGCGAGGGATAGCGTGTTTAATGGTGGTGATGATTCACACCACTACCTGGTATGTGACCAATGCTCATAGTGTTAGCCCCGTCACATGGGATATCGCCAATGTTCTGAATTCTGCCTCTCGTGTCAGCGTGCCGCTATTTTTCATGATTTCCGGCTATCTCTTTTTTGGCGTACGCAGCGCCCAGCCGCGCCATTTCTTGCGTATCGGCTTATGTCTGCTTTTTTATAGCGCAATCGCACTGCTCTACATTGCGCTATTTACCTCCATCAATGTAGAGATAGCGCTTAAAAACCTGCTGCAAAAGCCTGTTTTTTACCACTTATGGTTTTTCTTCGCGATTGCGGTGATTTATCTGGTTTCACCGCTGATTCAGGTGAAGAACGTCGGCGGAAAAATGTTGCTGGTGCTAATGGTGGTGATTGGTATCATCGCTAACCCAAACACCGTGCCGCAGAAAATCGACGGTTTTGAATGGCTGCCAATTAACTTATATATCAATGGCGATACTTTTTACTACATCCTGTATGGCATGTTGGGCCGCGCTATAGGGATGATGGACACACAGCATAAAGCACTGTCGTGGGTGTGCGCCGCACTGTTTGCGACGGGGGTTTTTATTATCTCTCGCGGGACATTATATGAATTGCAGTGGCGCGGAAATTTTGCCGATACCTGGTATCTTTACTGTGGGCCGATGGTTTTTATCTGCGCAATCACGCTATTGACTCTGGTTAAAAACACGCTGGATACACACACTGTTCCCGGGCTTGGGCTGATATCACGCCATTCTTTAGGTATATACGGGTTCCATGCATTGATTATCCATGCGCTGCGTACCCGGGGATTGAGCTTAAAAACTGGCCAATACTCGATATTATTTGGATCTTTTGCGCGACGTTGGCAGCGAGTTTGTTACTTTCTATGCTGGTACAACAAATCGACAGAAACAGACTAGTGAGTTAAATAAAAGCCCGGTCACATTGGACTGACCGGGCTTATGTGAATTATTCGCTGTATTCTTCCTGGGTAACCTGTGTTTCTTTTGGTGGGTTTATTCCGGCATCACGAATATTCTTCTGCACCGCTACTGCACCAAACAAGCTTAAGAAGAAAGCCAGTCCATAAAAACCTTTCTCGCTGAGTAATAACGTCGCATTCCACAGACCTACCATCAGTAACGCAACAGAGATAATAAAGACAGTCAGGCAGGTCATATAATAAATGGAGGTGGTCGGTATGCCTTCATACTTGTCCCGAACGGTCTTTTGATAAGACGCCGCAGAAAACAGTCCTAATACCAGTACGGCAAAATAATATCCTTTTTCATTTAACTGCATCTCTGCATTCCATAGCCCTAACAGATAGGTAACGATACCACCAACGAGAGCTATCCATGACACAATACTAAATGCCGGTGAATAGGTTGATATTTTGTTGTCCATCACAGTATTCCTTTCATTCCTGAATGTGTAAGAGGTTTATGTTGCTCATGCCGAGCGAAACAAACGCATTTGACCAAACAAGCAGACAAAAAAGGCGATGGGATAAATCACCATTTCATAAGCATTGATAGGTGCGTTTAAAACACCGATAAACAAGAGACCGATAGTGATTAACGCCAGCAACTGGCAGACGCGGATAAAAAAATCATCCAGTTGCCCGAGTTTTTCTGCGCGAAGATATGCATAATTGCCAAAAGTTGCTGTCATTAACACGCCAAGAAAATAGCCTTTTCCACTTAACAATGGGCATGAGATCCATAGCCCAACCAGATAAACCAGCGCCCCGACAACAAATAATAGTTTTGCCACAGTCTTTGAGGTTTTCATAACGATCTCCATATCTACCAGCGATACATTACGAGTAACCAACGAAAGACAAAACTGAAAAATGCCATTAACAAATGATTTTCAGAATAAATTCATACTAAATATTAATTAATTACTGAGATATATAGATGTGAATTATCCCCCACCCGGTCAGGCAGGGGATAACGTTTACGCCATTAATGGCAGAAGTTGCTGATAGAGGCGACGGAACGTTTCTCGTCGTGGCTGATAAGCGGCATAACGCTGCGCATCTGGTAGATGCGACTGTTCTAACGGTAGCTGCGGCAACAACTCAATGAGCGATTTCTCTGGATTCGCCGCAATCTGCGCCAGCCTTGCTGCGCCCAGTGCTGGCCCCACATCCCCCCCCGTACGGTAATCGAGCTGCTGACCGCTGATATCCGCCAGCATCTGACGCCAGTACTCACTACGAGCCCCGCCACCAATCAGCGTAACACTTTGCGGTTTAATGCCGCAGGCATGTACGACATCCATGCCATCTGCCAGCGCATAACCCACGCCTTCCAGCACTGCTCGCGCCAGTTCATTAGCACCATGTTGATGGGTCAAACCAAAGAAAACCCCCTTCGCCTGGGGATTGTTGTGTGGCGTACGTTCACCGGAAAGATAAGGCAGAAACCAGACAGGCTCGGTACTTTCATCAGCCTGTTGAGCAGCCGCGATTAAAGCTGGAACATTGCTCAGACCGGTTAATTTTGCGGCCCAATCCAGGCAAGAAGCCGCACTCAGCATCACAGACATTAAATGCCAACGCTGCGGGAGCGCATGGCAAAAGCTGTGTACGGCGCTTTCTGGCTTGCTTAAGAATCCTTCGCTGACAGCAAAATAGACCCCCGACGTCCCCAGCGATAACATTGCCTGATTAGCATCAACCATTCCCACACCAATCGCACCAGCTGCATTATCGCCACCGCCTGCGACAACAGGCACCGCCGCCATACCCCACGCTTTCGCAACTTCAGGTAGCAAAGCACCAGTAATTTCGCTGCCTTCGTATAATGCGGGCATCTGGTCACGAGATAAGTGGCAAGCCTGCAGCATGAGATCGCTCCAGTCACGCTTTGCGACATCCAGCCACATAGTGCCAGCTGCGTCAGACATATCGCTGGCAAACTCCCCCGTCATACGCAGACGCAAGTAATCTTTCGGTAATAATACTTTATCGATTTGACGGAATATCTCCGGCTCATGCCGCTGAACCCATAACAATTTAGGCGCAGTAAATCCGGGCATCATCAGGTTGCCGGTAATCACCCGCGATTGCGGAACTCGCGCTTCCAGCAAAGTGCACTCTTGCGCACAGCGCCCGTCGTTCCACAAAATGGCAGGGCGTAACACCCGTTGCTGAGTATCCAGTAAGGTTGCACCGTGCATCTGTCCGGCAATACCTAATGCTTTAACGTCTTGCAGAGAATGCTGAACGCCCAGAGCTTTCATTGCGCGATCAGTTGCCTGCCACCACTGTTCCGGGTCTTGTTCTGACCAGAGTGGGTGCGGGCGCGAAACGGTCAGCTTTTCCGTTTGCGCAGCGACCACCTCGCCCTGCTCATTGAGCAAAATAACTTTTACGCCCGAGGTGCCAAGATCTATCCCGATATACATATCGATCGTTCCTTAAAAAAATGCCCGGTATCGCTACTGATAACCGGGCCAACGGACTGCACAGTTAGCCGTTATTTGTCGAACAGATAATGATTTACCAGATTTTCCAGTTGCTCCTGGCGACCACTCTGATGCACCGGAGACAAATTATGTTCCTGAGCATATTTGGCTAAATCTGCCAGTGACATTTGGCCTTTCAGGATTTGCTGGCCTAATTCGCTATTCCAGCCGGAATAACGCTGCGCGATGCGTTTATCCAGCTCGCCATCTTCAATCATGCGCGCTGCAATTTTCAGCGCCAACGCCATCGTATCCATCGCGCCGATATGACCGTAAAACAGATCATATTTATCAGTACTTTGACGACGTACTTTGGCATCGAAGTTCAGACCACCGGTGGTGAAACCGCCTGCTTTGAGAATTTCATACATCACCAGCGCATTCTCTTCCACACTGTTCGGGAACTGGTCGGTGTCCCAGCCCAGTTGCGCATCGCCACGGTTGGCGTCGACAGAACCGAACAGGCCAAGCGCAATGGCGGTGGCTATTTCATGATGGAAAGAGTGACCTGCCAGCGTCGCGTGGTTAGCTTCAATATTCAGTTTAATCTCTTTTTCCAGACCAAACTGTTTCAGGAAGCCATAGACCGTCGCAGCATCGTAATCATATTGATGTTTGGTCGGTTCTTGCGGTTTCGGCTCGATAAGCAACGTCCCCTGGAAACCGATTTTATGTTTGTGTTCAACCACCATCTGCATAAAGCGGCCCAGCTGTTCACGCTCCTGACGCAAGTCGGTATTTAACAGCGTTTCGTAACCTTCACGACCGCCCCACAGGACATAGTTTTCACCGCCCAATTTATGGGTTGCTTCCATCGCTGTAACAACTTGCGTTGCCGCCCAACTGAAGACTTCAGGATCTGGGTTCGTCGCCGCACCCGCGCCATAACGAGGGTTTGTAAAGCAGTTAGCGGTTCCCCACAGCAGCTTCACGCCGCTCTCTTCTTGCTTGCCTGCCAGGACATCAACCATTTGCGCAAAATTATTGATGTACTCTTTTAACGACGCGCCCTCAGGGGAAACATCCACATCGTGGAAGCAATAAAATGGCACATGTAACTTGTGGAAAAACTCAAATGCGACATCTGCTTTACGCTTCGCCAACGCCAGTGCCTCACCAGGCTGCTGCCACGGACGATTAAACGCCCCCACACCAAACATGTCCGCCCCGTTCCAGCAGAAGGTGTGCCAGTAGCAGGCGGCAAATCGCAAGTGCTCTTCCATACGCTTGCCCAACACCAGTTCGTCGGGATTGTAGTGACGGAATGCTAACGGGTTTGAGGATTTTGAGCCTTCATAACGAACGCGATCGAGCTGGTCAAAATAGGCTTGCATATTGAACTCCATAATCAGGTAATGCCGCGGGTGATGGATGATGTCGTAATATTGGGCACTCCCTTTCAGTTGCTCAATTATGTTATTTCACACTGCTATTGAGATAATTCACAAGTGTGCGCTCGCTCGCAAAATAAAATGGAATGATGAAACTGGGTAATTCCTCGAAGAGAAAAATGCAATAAGTACAATTGCGCAACAAAAGTAAGATCTCGGTCATAAATCAAGAAATAAACCAAAAATCGTAATCGAAAGATAAAAATCTGTAATTGTTTTCCCCTGTTTAGTTGCTAAAAATTGGTTACGTTTATCGCGGTGATTGTTACTTATTAAAGCTGTCCTCTAACTACAGAAGGCCCTACACCATGAAAATAAAGAACATTCTACTCACCCTTTGCACCTCACTTCTGCTTACCAACGTTGCGGCTCACGCCAAAGAAGTCAAAATAGGTATGGCGATTGATGATCTCCGTCTTGAACGCTGGCAAAAAGATCGAGATATTTTTGTGAAAAAGGCAGAATCTCTCGGCGCGAAAGTATTTGTACAGTCTGCAAATGGCAATGAAGAAACACAAATGTCGCAGATTGAAAACATGATTAACCGGGGTGTCGATGTTCTTGTCATTATTCCTTATAACGGTCAGGTATTAAGTAACGTTGTAAAAGAAGCCAAACAAGAAGGTATTAAAGTATTAGCTTACGACCGTATGATTAACGATGCGGATATCGATTTTTATATTTCTTTCGATAACGAAAAAGTCGGTGAACTGCAGGCAAAAGCCCTGGTCGATATTGTTCCGCAAGGTAATTACTTCCTGATGGGCGGTTCGCCGGTAGATAACAACGCCAAGCTGTTCCGCGCCGGGCAAATGAAAGTGTTACAACCTTACGTTGATTCCGGAAAAATTAAAGTCGTTGGTGACCAATGGGTTGATGGCTGGTTACCGGAAAACGCATTGAAAATTATGGAAAACGCGCTAACCGCCAATAATAACAAAATTGATGCTGTAGTTGCCTCAAACGATGCCACCGCAGGTGGGGCAATTCAGGCATTAAGCGCGCAAGGTTTATCAGGGAAAGTAGCAATTTCCGGCCAGGATGCGGATCTCGCAGGTATTAAACGTATTGCTGCCGGTACGCAAACTATGACGGTGTATAAACCTATTACGTTGTTGGCAAATACTGCCGCAGAAATTGCCGTTGAGTTGGGCAATGGTCAGGAACCAAAAGCAGATACCACACTGAATAATGGCCTGAAAGATGTTCCCTCCCGCCTGCTGACACCGATCGATGTGAATAAAAACAACATCAAAGACACGGTAGTTAAAGACGGATTCCACAAAGAGAGCGAGCTGTAAGCGTTACGCCCCGGCGCAGAGCGGGGGCGTGATTTCTCTCCATGCCGCGTGAATGAATTGGCTTAGGTGGAGTCGTTATGCCTTATCTACTTGAAATGAAGAACATTACCAAAACCTTCGGCAGTGTGAAGGCGATTGATAACGTCAGCTTGCGGTTGAATGCTGGCGAAATCGTCTCACTCTGTGGGGAAAATGGGTCTGGTAAATCAACGCTGATGAAAGTGCTGTGTGGTATTTATCCCCATGGCTCCTACGAAGGCGACATTATTTTTGCGGGAGAAGAGATTCAGGCGAGTCACATCCGCGATACCGAACGCAAAGGTATCGCCATCATTCACCAGGAATTGGCCCTGGTGAAAGAATTGACCGTACTGGAAAATATTTTCCTGGGTAACGAAATAACCCACAATGGTATTATGGACTATGATCTGATGACGCTACGCTGTCAGAAGCTGCTCGCACAGGTCAGTTTATCCATTTCACCTGATACCCGCGTTGGCGATTTAGGACTTGGGCAACAACAACTGGTTGAAATTGCCAAGGCACTTAATAAACAGGTGCGCTTGTTAATTCTCGATGAGCCGACAGCCTCATTAACTGAGCAGGAAACGTCGGTTTTACTGGATATTATTCGCGATCTACAACAGCACGGTATCGCCTGTATTTATATTTCGCACAAACTCAACGAAGTCAAAGCGATTTCCGATACGATTTGCGTTATTCGCGACGGTCAGCACATTGGCACGCGTGATGCTGCTGGAATGAGTGAAGACGATATTATCACCATGATGGTCGGGCGAGAGTTAACCGCGCTTTACCCTAATGAACCACATACCACCGGAGATGAAATATTACGTATTGAACATCTGACGGCATGGCATCCGGTTAATCGTCATATTAAACGAGTTAATGATGTCTCGTTTTCCCTGAAACGTGGCGAAATACTGGGTATTGCCGGACTCGTTGGTGCCGGACGTACCGAGACTATTCAGTGCCTGTTTGGTGTGTGGCCCGGACAATGGGAAGGGAAAATTTATATTGACGGCAAACAGGTAGATATTCGTAACTGTCAGCAAGCCATCGCCCAGGGGATTGCGATGGTACCCGAAGACAGAAAGCGCGACGGCATCGTTCCGGTAATGGCGGTTGGTAAAAATATTACCCTCGCCGCACTCAATAAATTTACCGGCGGTATTAGCCAGCTTGATGACGCGGCAGAGCAAAAATGTATTCTGGAATCAATCCAGCAACTCAAAGTTAAAACGTCGTCCTCCGACCTTGCTATTGGACGTTTGAGCGGCGGCAATCAACAAAAAGCGATCCTCGCTCGCTGTCTGTTACTTAACCCGCGCATTCTCATTCTTGATGAACCCACCAGGGGTATCGATATTGGCGCGAAATACGAGATCTACAAATTAATTAACCAACTCGTCCAGCAGGGTATTGCCGTTATTGTCATCTCTTCCGAATTACCTGAAGTGCTCGGCCTTAGCGATCGTGTACTGGTGATGCATGAAGGGAAACTAAAAGCCAACCTGATAAATCATAACCTGACTCAGGAGCAGGTGATGGAAGCCGCATTGAGGAGCGAACATCATGTCGAAAAGCAATCCGTCTGAAGTGAAATTAGCCGTACCGACATCCGGTGGCTTTTCCGGGCTGAAATCACTGAATTTGCAGGTCTTCGTGATGATTGCAGCTATCATCGCAATCATGCTGTTCTTTACCTGGACCACCGATGGTGCCTACTTAAGCGCCCGTAACGTCTCCAACCTGTTACGCCAAACCGCGATTACCGGCATCCTCGCGGTAGGAATGGTGTTCGTCATAATTTCTGCTGAAATCAACCTTTCCGTCGGCTCAATGATGGGGCTGTTAGGTGGCGTCGCGGCGATTTGTGACGTCTGGCTAGGCTGGCCTTTGCCACTTACCATCATTGTGACTTTGGTTCTGGGACTGCTTCTCGGTGCCTGGAACGGATGGTGGGTCGCGTACCGCAAAGTCCCTTCATTTATTGTCACCCTCGCGGGCATGTTGGCATTTCGCGGCATACTCATTGGCATCACCAACGGCACGACTGTTTCCCCCACCAGCGCCGCGATGTCACAAATCGGGCAAAGCTATCTACCCGCCAGCACCGGCTTCATCATTGGCGCGCTTGGCTTAATGGCTTTTGTTGGCTGGCAATGGCGCGGAAGAATGCGCCGTCAGGCTTTGGGTTTGCAGTCTCCGGCTTCTACCGCAGTAGTCGGTCGCCAGGCTTTAACCGCTATCATCGTATTAGGCGCAATCTGGCTGTTGAATGATTACCGTGGCGTTCCCACTCCTGTTCTGCTGCTGACGTTGCTGTTACTCGGCGGAATGTTTATGGCAACGCGGACGGCATTTGGACGACGCATTTATGCCATCGGCGGCAATCTGGAAGCAGCACGGCTCTCCGGGATTAACGTTGAACGCACCAAACTTGCCGTGTTCGCTATTAACGGATTAATGGTCGCCATCGCCGGATTAATCCTCAGTTCTCGACTTGGCGCTGGTTCACCTTCTGCGGGGAATATCGCCGAGCTGGATGCAATTGCCGCATGTGTGATTGGCGGCACCAGTCTGGCAGGCGGCGTCGGGAGCGTGGCTGGAGCGGTAATGGGGGCATTCATCATGGCTTCACTGGATAACGGCATGAGTATGATGGATGTACCGACCTTCTGGCAGTATATCGTTAAAGGTGCGATTCTGTTGCTGGCAGTATGGATGGACTCCGCAACCAAACGCCGTTCTTGATTTTGATAAAAATTTTCTCAAAGCCGGTAACGTATTACCGGTTTTGAGTTTTTGCATGATTCAGCAGGAAAAGAACCATGTTTACTAAACGTCACCGCATCACATTACTGTTCAATGCCAATAAAGCCTATGACCGGCAGGTAGTAGAAGGCGTAGGGGAATATTTACAGGCGTCACAATCGGAATGGGATATTTTCATTGAAGAAGATTTCCGCGCCCGCATTGATAAAATCAAGGACTGGTTAGGAGATGGCGTCATTGCCGACTTCGACGACAAACAAATCGAGCAAGCGCTAGCTGATGTCGACGTCCCCATTGTTGGGGTTGGTGGCTCGTATCACCTTGCCGAAAGTTACCCACCCGTTCATTACATTGCCACCGATAACTATGCGCTGGTTGAAAGCGCATTTTTGCATTTAAAAGAGAAAGGCGTTAACCGCTTTGCTTTTTATGGTCTTCCGGAATCAAGCGGTAAACGTTGGGCCACTGAACGCGAATATGCATTTCGTCAGCTTGTCGCCGAAGAAAAGTATCGCGGAGTGGTTTATCAGGGGTTAGAAACCGCGCCAGAGAACTGGCAACACGCGCAAAATCGGCTGGCAGACTGGCTACAAACGCTGCCACCGCAAACCGGGATTATTGCCGTTACTGACGCCCGGGCGCGGCATATTCTGCAAGTATGTGAACATCTACACATTCCCGTACCGGAAAAATTATGCGTGATTGGCATCGATAACGAAGAACTGACCCGCTATCTTTCGCGCGTCGCTCTCTCTTCTGTCGCTCAGGGCGCACGGCAAATGGGCTATCAGGCGGCAAAACTGTTGCATCGATTATTAGATAAAGAAGAAATGCCGCTACAGCGGATTTTGGTCCCACCAGTTCGCGTCATTGAACGGCGCTCAACAGATTACCGCTCGCTGACCGATCCCGCCGTTATTCAGGCCATGCATTACATTCGTAATCACGCCTGTAAAGGGATTAAAGTGGATCAGGTACTGGATGCGGTGGGCATATCACGCTCCAATCTTGAGAAGCGTTTTAAAGAAGAGGTGGGTGAAACCATCCATGCCATGATTCATGCCGAGAAGCTGGAGAAAGCGCGCAGTCTGCTGATTTCAACCACCTTGTCAATTAACGAGATATCGCAAATGTGCGGTTATCCATCGCTGCAATATTTCTACTCTGTTTTTAAAAAAGCATATGACACAACGCCAAAAGAGTATCGCGATGTAAATAGCGAGGTCATGTTGTAGCGATGATGAGAATTATCGGCGTCGCATCAGGTAACTCAGCACAACCACCTGATACGAGCAAAAGCCTTATCCGCCTGACAAGTCGGATAAGGCTCGAGGAAATGCAATTACATATGCGCCGCGATTAACCGTTGGTTATCCTGGTACATTGCGAACAGGTAGTTGTTATAACTCTTCCCTTTGGTCGAGTAGCCCTTCAGCTTGTGAATCATCGCTGTGGCAGTCACTTCCTGATCCGCTTTACGCAGTTGTGCACGCGATTTACGGAACGAAGAGTAAGCCGGGTGCGTATTGAGGTTAGTGACATAGGCGCTCACCGATTCTTTGACAGAACTAAACTGTGAGTACCCTTTCACTTTACCCGGCGCATTGGTACAACGTCCTTTCATGCATTTCATGCCGAACAGGTTGTTGTTGTTGCGCGCCAGCTTTGACGTTCCCCAACCGCTTTCTGCTGCAGCCATCGTCGCCACCATACTGGTAGGGATAATGTCTACGCGTTCAAGCAAGGTATTCCACGGGATTTTTCGCGTATTACCAGACCACTTCACCTTGTAGCGTTTGGCGATGTCTTTCAGACGCGCACGCTCAGCAGGTGACCATTGGCCCTGATACTGTTTTGAAATCAGCCAGTTACGTTCCGCAGTAATGGCCGCATTTTGGCTGGTAATGTAAGGCATTACAGTCCGGAGAAACGCCTTTTTCCTTGGTGTTCCGGAAGGGTATTTTCGCAAATCAGGAAGTGAACTACTCTTTGCACTATTGCGAGAATACTCTTGTTTACTGCTTACCTGTTTATTACTAGCTTTAGTTAAGTGGGACTTTTGACTCGCTGTTGTTGTGTGCGTCTTCGCTAACACCTCACTCGAAAACACCAGAGTGAGTAACATAAGAATCATCGCCCCATATCGTCGTATGGGAGTCAAAATCATCAGGTCTCCTGGTCGGATTTAATCATTCCAACACCTTATATTTTTTACAAATTTGAGAGTTGAATCTCAAATCATATCAAAAATAGCTGTCAAGAGCACCCCAAGGAATAGTCCAAATCTGAAACTATGTCACGAGTTAACGATTCAGATTGGCGCTAAATCGCAGAAAATGTGGGGTTTATCGCAAAATTCAGCCGTTTTTTGCGCGCGATCGCTCACCCTTGCTTCTCATCCTGTGGACTTACCGCTCAGGGATGAGTTTTGTCTGGCTTATCGCTGGCAAACTGTCTGAAATCGCAGCAATAAGGACTCATTCGCCATGAAACTCGCCGCCTGTTTTCTGACACTCCTTCCTGGCTTCGCCGTTGCCGCCAGCTGGACTTCTCCGGGGTTTCCCACCTTTAGCGAACAGGGGACGGGAACATTTGTCAGCCACGCGCAGTTGCCCAAAGGTACGCGTCCACTAACGCTAAATTTTGACCAACAGTGCTGGCAGCCTGCGGATGCGATAAAACTCAATCAGATGCTTTCCCTGCAACCTTGTAGCAACACGCCGCCTCAATGGCGATTGTTCAGGGACGGCGAATATACGCTGCAACTAGACACCCGCTCCGGTACACCAACATTGATGATTTCCATCCAGAACGCCGTCGAACCGGTAGCAAGCCTGGTCCGTGAATGCCCGAAATGGGATGGATTACCGCTCACACTGGATGTCAGCGCCACTTTTCCGGAGGGAGCCGCCGTCCGGGATTATTACAGCCAGCAAATTGCGATAGTGAAGAACGGTCAAATAACGTTACAACCCGCTGCCACCAGCAACGGTTTACTCCTGCTGGAACGGGCAGAAACTGACGCCTCTGCCCCTTTCGACTGGCATAACGCCACGGTTTACTTTGTGCTGACAGATCGTTTCGAAAACGGCGATCCCAGTAATGACCAGAGTTACGGACGTCATAAAGACGGTATGGCAGAAATTGGCACTTTTCACGGCGGCGATTTACGCGGCCTGACCAACAAACTGGATTACCTCCAGCAGCTGGGCGTCAATGCTTTATGGATAAGTGCCCCATTTGAGCAAATTCACGGCTGGGTCGGCGGCGGTACAAAAGGCGATTTCCCGCATTATGCCTACCACGGTTATTACACACAGGACTGGACGAATCTTGATGCCAATATGGGCCGCGAAGCCGATCTACGGACACTGGTTGATAGCGCGCATCAGCGCGGTATTCGTATTCTCTTTGATGTCGTGATGAACCACACCGGTTATGCCACACTGGCGGATATGCAGGAGTATCAGTTTGGCGCGTTATATCTTTCTGGTGACGAGCTGAAAAAAACGTTGGGTGAACGCTGGAGCGACTGGAAACCTGCCGCCGGGCAAACCTGGCATAGCTTTAACGATTACATTAATTTCAGCGACAAAACAGGCTGGGATAAATGGTGGGGAAAAAACTGGATCAGAACCGATATCGGCGATTACGACAATCCTGGATTCGACGATCTCACTATGTCGCTGGCCTTTTTGCCGGATATCAAAACCGAATCAACGACCGCTTCTGGTCTGCCGGTGTTCTATAAAAACAAAACGGATACCCACGCTAAAGTCATCGACGGCTTTACGCCTCGCGATTACTTAACCCACTGGTTAAGTCAGTGGGTCCGCGACTATGGGATTGATGGTTTTCGGGTCGACACCGCCAAACATGTTGAGTTGCCCGCCTGGCAGCAACTGAAAACCGAAGCCAGCGCCGCGCTTCGCGAATGGAAAAAAGCTAACTCCGACAAAGCATTAGATGACAAGCCTTTCTGGATGACCGGTGAAGCCTAGGGGCCACGGCGTGATGCAAAGTGACTACTATCGCCACGGCTTCGATGCGATGATCAATTTCGATTATCAGGAGCAGGCGGCGAAAGCAGTCGATTGTTTTGCGCAGATGGATACGACCTGGCAGCAAATGGCGGAGAAATTGCAGGATTTCAACGTGTTGAGCTACCTCTCGTCGCATGATACCCGCCTGTTCCGCGAAGGTGGTAATAAAGCAGCAGAGTTATTGTTATTAGCGCCAGGCGCGGTACAAATCTTTTATGGTGATGAATCCTCGCATCCGTTCGGCCCCACCGGTTCGGATCCACTGCAAGGCACGCGTTCGGATATGAACTGGCAGGATGTTAGCGGCAAATCTGCCGCCAGCGTCGCGCACTGGCAGAAAATCAGCCAGTTCCGCGCCCGCCATCCCGCAATTGGCGAGGGCAAACAAACGACACTTTCGCTGAAGCAGGGCTACGGCTTTGTTCGTGAGCATGGCGACGATAAAGTGCTGGTCATCTGGGCTGGGCAACAGTGACTTTTCCGGCTTCCCGTTCGTCAGTACCTCGGGAAGCCGCCAACCAGGATAAAATGTCAGCTCTAATCAGCGTTGCAGGATAAAGCACTGCTCCCTCTTCAACAGAGCGATTTGCACCCCAGCAAATGTAGCGTTATTGTTACCTTCCTTGCTACAGAGTTCGACAGATATCCCGCTATGACATTCTCCCTTTTTGGTGACAAATTTACCCGCCACTCCGGCATTACGCTGCTGATGGAAGATCTGAACGACGGTTTACGCACGCCTGGCGCGATTATGCTCGGCGGCGGTAATCCAGCGCAGATCCCGGAAATGCAAGACTACTTCCAGACGCTACTGACCGACATGCTGGAAAGTGGCAAAGCGACTGATGCACTGTGCAATTACGACGGTCCACAGGGGAAAACGGAGCTACTCACACTGCTTGCCGGAATGCTGCGCGAGAAGTTGGGTTGGGATATCGAACCACAGAATATTGCACTAACAAACGGCAGCCAGAGCGCGTTTTTCTACTTATTTAATCTGTTTGCCGGACGCCGTGCCGATGGTCGGGTCAAAAAGTGCTGTTCCCGCTGGCACCTGAATATATTGGCTACGCTGACGCCGGACTGGAAGAAGATCTGTTTGTCTCTGCGCGTCCGAATATTGAACTGCTGCCGGAAGGCCAGTTTAAATACCACGTCGATTTTGAGCATCTGCATATTGGCGAAGAAACCGGGATGATTTGCGTCTCCCGGCCGACGAATCCAACAGGCAATGTGATTACTGACGAAGAGTTGCTGAAGCTTGACGCGCTGGCGAATCAACACGGCATTCCGCTGGTGATTGATAACGCTTATGGCGTCCCGTTCCCGGGTATCATCTTCAGCGAAGCGCGCCCGCTGTGGAATCCGGAATATTGTACTGTGCATGAGTCTTTCCAAGCTGGGACTACCGGGTTCGCGCTGCGGCATTATCATCGCCAATGAAAAAATCATCACCGCAATCACCAACATGAACGGCATTATCAGCCTGGCGCCTGGCGGTATTGGTCCGGCGATAATGTGTGAAATGATTAAGCGTAACGATCTGCTGCGCCTGTCTGAAACGGTTATCAAACCGTTTTATTACCAGCGTGTTCAGGAAACTATCGCCATCATTCGCCGCTATTTACCGGAAGATCGCTGCCTGATTCATAAACCGGAAGGAGCCATTTTCCTCTGGCTATGGTTTAAGGATTTGCCAATTACGACCGAGCAGCTCTACCAGCGCCTGAAAGCACGGGGCGTGCTGATGGTGCCGGGGCACAACTTCTTCCCAGGGCTGGATAAACCGTGGCCACATACACATCAATGTATGCGCATGAACTACGTGCCGGAGCCGGATAAAATTGAGGCGGGGGTGAAGATTCTGGCGGAAGAGATAGAAAGAGCCTGGGCTGAAAGCCATTAATACGCTATTCCGGCGTTGAGAAACGCCGGAAAAACGTTTCAAACAGGCTGCTGCCGTAGCCGATGCCGCTGCACTTTCTCGACATCCATGCACTGCAACGCCTTTGTCGGGCAGGCTTCAACACAGGCCGGTCCCGTCGCCCGATGCCAGCACAGATCGCACTTAATCGCCCTCGCATTTTTGCGCGAAGAAACGACCTCCATCGCACCAAACGGGCAAGCCAGCATACAGCTTTTACAGCCAATGCAACGTGATTGTTCAACGAAAATATGCCCATGTTCGCGGCTTATCGCGTCAACAGGGCACACATTTGCGCACGGTGCATCTTCACACTGATGACAGGCTACTGCCGTGGTGTAAGTATGATCTTTAATGACACGAATACGCGAAATAAACTCACCGTGTGACAACGCAGCGCAATCCTGATTCTCCTGATGCGACACTGCGCAAGCCACTTCACAGGTACGGCAACCGATACATTTCGTCGCATCCGCAATAATAAACCGGTTCATGATCACTCCTTTGCACTAAAACAGCAGAGTGCCAGAGAGCGCGTCTCTACTGCTTTGATCCAACGAAGGAAATGTTAAAGTTTTGGCACTTGTCCAAAGCGTTATGTGATCGCGCCCTGGTCGTCCCTGACAGTAAATCCCAGTTCATTAGAAATAGCCTGCGCGGTTTCACGCAGTGGTTTCAGGAGATTTTTCTCCCCCACCTGTTTCAGACGTGATGTCGAAAGCGAAATCGACACGGCGTACGGCACCCGCCCATGAATATCAAACACCGGAACAGCAATACAGGAGACGCCGAGTTCGTTTTCTTCTCTGTCCATCGCCGCTCCGCTTTCACGAATGTGCGCCAGTTCGTCGAACATCGCGGGCAGCTCGGTAATGGTATTGCGGGTTAACGGCTGGATCTCATGCTGATGGCTTTCCCAGTATGACTTCACGTAGTCCGGGTGACCAAACGCCATGTAGATCTTGCCCATTGCGGAACAGTAGAGCGGCATATGCTGGCCAATATAGGCACGGGTTCGCAGCATCCCGGTTGTGGGTTCCAGCTTATAAATCAAAATAGCGTGATCGTCTTCGCGGCTGGAGAAGTTAATAGTTTCACCAGTGGCGATGTTCAGTGCCTCAAGATGCGGAGCGGCGATATGAATGATATTCAGCGAAGACAGCGCCTTCTGCCCGACGGCAATAAATTTGGTGGTCAGGCGGTAACTCCCTGCGGCGGGCGCGGTGGTCACATAGCCGCAGGATTGTAATCCCTGCAATAAGCGATGGACGGTACTCTTATTTAAACCAGCCAGTTCCGAAAGATGCGCCAACGGACAACCGTTTGGATAGTTGCTCAAAATCTCAATCAGCATCAACCCGCGAAACAGACTCTGGCTTCCGGCTGGACGCTCTTTTTCCTGCGCCATCTCGTTCTCTTTTTTTCCCATCACTTCTTTCCCCATTTTGTCGCGTCCTGATGGTAGCGCAAAGTGTGCCGTAGTTCACGATCTCGACAGATAATTTATAACCACTTGATTCTTAAGTTTTTTGAAATTCGTCAATCCGATTGCTTTGTTAAAAAGTGATCGATATATTTGAAATCAAGTTTCGCATATTGAAATTTTAAGCCAAAAAAGCGATCAAAAAAACAAGGAAACCTGGGATGAAAGTGACATTTGAGCAGTTAAAAGCAGCCTTTAATCGGGTCTTAATTTCACGCGGCGTTGACAGCGAAACGGCTGACGCCTGTGCAGAGATGTTCGCCCGCACCACCGAATCCGGCGTTTATTCTCACGGCGTTAATCGTTTCCCTCGTTTCATTCAACAACTGGAAAACGGCGATATCATTCCTGATGCCCAACCCAAACGTATAACCAGCCTCGGCGCAATTGAACAGTGGGACGCTCAGCGTTCGATCGGTAACCTGACAGCGAAAAAGATGATGGATCGCGCCATTGAACTGGCTGCCGATCACGGTATTGGTCTGGTGGCACTACGTAATGCCAACCACTGGATGCGCGGCGGCAGCTACGGCTGGCAGGCGGCGGAAAAAGGCTATATTGGCATTTGCTGGACCAACTCCATCGCCGTAATGCCGCCGTGGGGCGCAAAAGAGTGTCGCATCGGCACCAACCCGCTGATCGTCGCCATTCCTTCTACGCCAATCACCATGGTCGATATGTCGATGTCGATGTTCTCTTACGGCATGTTAGAAGTTAACCGTCTGGCAGGCCGTCAGCTCCCGGTCGATGGTGGCTTTGATGATGAGGGCAATTTGACCAAAGAACCTGGCGTTATCGAGAAGAATCGCCGCATTTTGCCGATGGGCTACTGGAAAGGTTCTGGCATGTCGATTGTGCTGGATATGATCGCCACTCTCCTTTCCGACGGCGCATCGGTTGCCGAAGTCACCCAGGACAACAGCGACGAATACGGCGTTTCGCAAATCTTTATCGCCATCGAAGTGGATAAATTGATCGACGGCCCCACCCGCGATGCCAAGCTGCAACGCATCATGGATTACGTTACTACCGCTGAACGCGCTGACGAAAACCAGGCCATCCGCTTACCCGGCCACGAATTTACTACCCTGCTGGCCGAAAACCGCCGTAACGGCATCACTGTTGATGACAGCGTGTGGGCCAAAATCCAGGCGTTATGAGGAGATAAGTCATGATTTTTGGACATATCGCGCAGCCTGACCCGTGCCGTTTGCCTGCCGCCATTGAAAAGGCGCTCGATTTTCTGCGCGCCATCGACTTCAACGCCCTGGAGCCGGGTGTTGTCGAAATCGACGGCAAGAATATTTATGCGCAAATTATCGATTTAACCACACGCGAAGCGGTGGAAAACCGTCCGGAAGTGCATCGTCGGTATATCGATATTCAGTTTCTGGCGTGGGGTGAAGAGAAAATCGGCATTGCTATTGATACGGGAAATAATAAAGTCAGCGAATCACTATTAGAGCAGCGCGATATTATTTTTTATCACGATAGTGAACATGAATCATTTATAGAAATGATACCGGGCAGCTACGCTATTTTCTTCCCGCAGGATGTTCATCGACCAGGTTGTATTCTGCAAACAGCCTCTGAGATACGAAAAATTGTGGTTAAAGTCGCATTAACAGCGCTGAATTAATCGAATAATCGTCTACGCCAGAACGCCTGGGTAATGTTATTGCTCTAACTATATTAATAATTTAGGTTGCTGCACATGCAACTTGAATTATGACAGACATAGCCTCAAGGAATAGCTATGAAAAAAATACTTGAAGCAATACTGGCGATTAATCTCGCCGTACTTTCCTGTATTGTGTTTATAAACATTATTTTAAGATATGGTTTTCAGACAAGCATTTTATCTGTAGATGAATTGTCACGTTATTTATTTGTCTGGTTAACATTTATTGGCGCGATTGTGGCTTTTATGGATAACGCCCACGTTCAGGTCACCTTTCTGGTGGAGAAACTCTCCCCCGCATGGCAGCGACGAGTCGCTCTGGTTACCCATTCCTTAATCTTATTTATTTGTGGCGCACTGGCCTGGGGCGCAACGCTAAAAACAATTCAGGACTGGAGCGATTATTCACCGATCCTCGGTTTGCCCATCGGCCTGATGTATGCCGCTTGTCTGCCCACCAGCCTCGTTATCGCATTCTTTGAACTGCGTCATTTATATCAACTCATCACGCGTAGCAATTCTCTAACGTCGCCACCGCAAGGAGCTTAATCATGGCTGTGCTGATTTTTCTGGGCTGTCTGTTGGGTGGTATTGCTATCGGTTTGCCTATTGCCTGGGCACTGTTGTTGTGCGGGGCGGCGTTAATGTTCTGGCTGGGCATGTTTGATGTCCAGATCATGGCACAAACGCTGGTGAACGGAGCCGACAGCTTCTCCCTGCTGGCGATTCCGTTCTTTGTGCTGGCGGGTGAAATCATGAATGCGGGCGGCTTGTCAAAACGCATTGTTGACCTGCCGATGAAACTGGTGGGGCATAAACCAGGCGGGCTGGGCTACGTCGGCGTGCTGGCGGCTATGATTATGGCGAGCCTTTCTGGTTCTGCTGTTGCGGATACCGCCGCCGTTGCCGCGCTATTAGTGCCGATGATGCGCAGCGCTAACTACCCGGTCAACCGTGCTGCGGGGCTGATTGCCTCTGGCGGCATTATCGCGCCAATTATTCCCCCTTCCATTCCGTTTATTATCTTCGGCGTTTCCAGCGGATTATCCATCAGCAAGCTGTTTATGGCGGGTGTTGCCCCAGGCATTATGATGGGCGCAACGCTGATGCTCACATGGTGGTGGCAGGCCAGTCGTCTTAATTTACCCCGTCAGCAAAAAGCAACGAAACGAGAAATCTGGCACTCTTTTGTTTCCGGTATCTGGGCGCTATTTCTTCCGGTCATTATTATTGGCGGCTTTCGCTCCGGTCTGTTTACCCCTACCGAAGCCGGGGCCGTTGCTGCTTTCTATGCGCTGTTTGTCGCCACAGTTATTTACCGTGAAATGACCTTCGCCACACTTTGGCATGTACTCATTGGCGCGGCGAAAACCACCTCAGTGGTAATGTTTCTGGTGGCCTCGGCACAAGTTTCTGCCTGGCTGATTACCATTGCTGAACTGCCGATGATGGTTTCTGATTTACTGCAACCGTTGGTCGATTCACCGCGTCTGCTGTTTATCGTTATTATGCTGGCTATCCTGATTGTCGGCATGGTCATGGATTTAACGCCGACGGTGTTAATTCTTACTCCGGTATTAATGCCTTTAGTTAAAGAGGCAGGAATCGATCCGATTTATTTCGGTGTCATGTTTATCATTAACTGCTCAATCGGCTTAATTACACCGCCTATCGGTAATGTGCTTAACGTTATTTCAGGGGTGGCAAAACTCAAATTCGATGATGCAGTCAGAGGCGTTTTCCCTTACGTCCTGGTTTTATATTCATTATTAGTCGTATTTGTTTTTATTCCCGATCTCATCATCCTCCCTTTGAAATGGATTAATTAAAAGGAAAATATTATGAAATTACGCTCTGTAACCTACGCATTATTCATTGCTGGCCTGGCTGCATTTAGTACATCTTCAATGGCGGCGCAATCTTTACGTTTCGGTTATGAAACCTCACAAACCGACTCGCAACATATTGCGGCGAAAAAATTCAATGATTTATTGCAGGAGAGAACCAAAGGCGAGCTGAAATTAAAACTGTTCCCGGACAGCACTCTCGGTAACGCGCAGGCGATGATCAGCGGCGTACGTGGCGGCACCATCGATATGGAAATGTCCGGCTCGAATAACTTTGCCGGGTTATCACCAGTGATGAACTTGCTTGATGTCCCTTTCCTGTTCCGCGATACCGCTCACGCGCATAAAACGCTCGACGGCAAAGTCGGTGATGATCTGAAAGCCTCACTTGAAGGTAAAGGACTGAAAGTACTGGCCTACTGGGAAAACGGCTGGCGCGATGTCACCAACTCGCGCGCACCGGTTAAAACCCCCGCCGACCTGAAAGGGCTGAAAATCCGCACCAACAATAGTCCGATGAATATCGCAGCATTCAAAGTCTTTGGCGCTAACCCGATCCCGATGCCGTTTGCCGAAGTCTATACCGGGCTGGAAACGCGCACTATCGACGCTCAGGAACACCCGATCAACGTCGTCTGGTCAGCAAAATTTTTCGAAGTACAGAAGTACCTTTCTCTGACGCACCACGCCTATTCGCCACTTTTGGTGGTGATCAACAAAGCGAAGTTTGATGGCTTAAGCCCGGAATTCCAGCAGGCGCTGATCTCATCTGCGCAGGAAGCGGGTAACTACCAGCGCAAACTGGTTGCCGAAGATCAGCAAAAAATCATCGACGGCATGAAAGAAGCGGGCGTGGAAGTCATCACCGATCTCGACCGCAAAGCCTTTAGCGACGCACTGGGGAATCAGGTTCGCGACATGTTTGTTAAAGATGTGCCGCAGGGAGCTGATCTGCTGAAAGCCGTGGATGAGGTGCAATAAACCATGACGCAATACTGGCTGGGGTTAGATTGTGGCGGTAGCTGGCTGAAAGCCGGGCTGTATGACCGCGAAGGCCGGGAGGCAGGCGTGCAGCGCCTGCCGCTGTGCGCATTAAGCCCGCAGCCAGGTTGGGCAGAGCGCGATATGGCAGAACTGTGGCAATGCTGCATGGCTATCATTCGCACCCTGCTTACTCATTCTGGTGTCAGCGGGGAACAAATTGTCGGTATCGGCATCTCCGCACAGGGAAAGGGCTTGTTTTTGCTGGATAAAAACGACAAGCCGCTCGGTAACGCCATTTTGTCCTCGGATCGCCGGGCGATGGAAATCGTTCGTCGCTGGCAGGAAGATGGCATCCCGGAAAAACTCTACCCGCTGACCCGACAAACCTTGTGGACCGGGCATCCGGTGTCGCTGTTACGCTGGCTGAAAGAGCACAAACCAGAACGCTACGCGCAAATTGGCTGCGTGATGATGACGCACGACTACCTGCGCTGGTGTTTAACCGGCGTCAAAGGTTGCGAAGAGAGCAATATTTCCGAGTCCAATCTCTACAACATGAGTCTTGAGGAATATGACCCGTGCCTCACCGACTGGCTGGGGATCGCTGAAATCAACCACGCCCTGCCGCCTGTTGTCGGATCTGCCGAAATCTGCGGGGAAATCACCGCTCAGACAGCCGCACTGACCGGTCTGAAAGCGGGTACGCCCATTGTCGGCGGCCTGTTTGATGTGGTTTCCACCGCACTCTGTGCCGGGATCGAAGACGAATTTACCCTTAATGCGGTGATGGGCACCTGGGCGGTGACCAGCGGCATAACCCGTGGTTTACGTGACGGTGAAGCGCATCCGTATGTCTATGGTCGCTACGTTAACGATGGTCAATTTATCGTTCACGAAGCCAGCCCCACCTCTTCCGGCAACCTCGAATGGTTTACCGCACAGTGGGGAGAAATCTCGTTTGATGAGATTAACCAGGCCGTTGCCAGCTTGCCAAAGGCCGGGGGCGATCTCTTTTTCCTGCCGTTCCTGTACGGCAGCAACGCCGGACTCGAGATGACCAGCGGTTTCTACGGGATGCAGGCCATTCACACCCGCGCACACCTGTTGCAGGCCATTTATGAAGGCGTGGTGTTCAGCCATATGACCCATCTCAACCGGATGCGCGAACGTTTTACTGATGTGCACACCCTGCGCGTCACTGGCGGCCCGGCGCACTCCGATGTCTGGATGCAAATGCTGGCGGACGTCAGCGGGCTGCGTATCGAACTGCCGCAGGTGGAAGAAACCGGCTGCTTTGGTGCGGCACTTGCCGCCCGCGTCGGCACCGGAGTTTATCGCGATTTCAGCGAAGCCCAACGTGATTTACAGCACCCGGTACGCACCCTGCAGCCGGATATGACCGCACATCAGCTTTACCAACAAAAATACCAACGTTATCAGCATCTCATTGCCGCACTTCAGGGCTTTCACGCCCGCATCAAGGAGCACACATTATGAGCCGACCACTTCTGCAACTGGCCCTCGACCACTCATCACTTGAAGACGCACAGCGCGACGTGACGCTGTTAAAAGACAGCGTCGATATCGTCGAAGCGGGCACCATTCTCTGCTTAAACGAAGGGCTTGGCGCAGTGAAAGCCTTGCGCGAACAGTGCCCGAACAAAATCATCGTCGCTGACTGGAAGGTCGCCGACGCGGGTGAAACGCTCGCGCAACAGGCGTTTGGCGCAGGCGCTAACTGGATGACCATCATCTGCGCCGCACCGCTCGCGACGGTGGAAAAAGGCCACGCGATGGCGCAACGCTGCGGTGGTGAAATTCAGATCGAGTTGTTCGGTAACTGGACGCTGGACGACGCCCGCGACTGGCATCGTATTGGCGTGCGGCAGGCCATTTATCATCGCGGTCGCGACGCGCAGGCCAGCGGGCAACAGTGGGGGGAGGCCGATCTGGCACGCATGAAGGCGCTTTCCGATATCGGCCTTGAGCTTTCCATTACCGGCGGTATTACTCCTGCTGATCTGCCACTGTTTAAAGATATCCGCGTAAAGGCGTTTATTGCCGGACGGGCGCTGGCAGGCGCGGCAAATCCGGTGCAGGTGGCTGGCGATTTCCATGCACAAATTGATGCCATCTGGGGAGGTGCGCGTGCGTAATCATCCGTTAGGGATTTATGAAAAAGCGCTGGCGAAAGATCTCTCCTGGCCGGAGCGGCTGGTGCTGGCAAAAAGCTGTGGCTTTGATTTTGTCGAAATGTCGGTGGATGAAACCGACGAACGGCTCTCTCACGTCTTGACTGGAGCGCCGCACAACGTGCTTCGCTGGTCACTGCGATGATCGAAACGGGTGTTGCCATTCCGTCAATGTGCCTGTCTGCCCATCGTCGTTTTCCCTTTGGCAGCCGGGACGAGGCAGTGCGCGAACGGGCGCGGGAAATCATGAGTAAAGCGATTCGCCTGGCGCGCGATCTCGGCATTCGCACCATCCAGCTGGCAGGTTATGACGTCTATTACGAAGACCACGACGAAGGCACCCAACAACGTTTTGCTGAAGGGCTGGCGTGGGCAGTCGAACAGGCGGCGGCATCACAAGTCATGCTGGCGGTGGAGATTATGGATACCGCGTTTATGAACTCCATCAGCAAATGGAAAAAATGGGACGAGATGCTCGCCTCGCCGTGGTTCACCGTCTACCCGGACGTCGGCAACCTCAGCGCCTGGGGCAATGATGTTCCCGCCGAACTGAAACTGGGCATTGACCGTATCGCCGCGATCCACCTGAAAGACACCCTGCCAGTCACCGGGCAAAGCCCCGGACAGTTCCGTGATGTGCCGTTTGGCGAAGGCTGCGTCGATTTCGTTGGCATCTTCAAAACGCTGCATGAACTGAACTATCGCGGATCATTTCTGATTGAGATGTGGACCGAAAAAGCCAAAGAGCCGGTGCTGGAGATTATTCAGGCGCGGCGCTGGATTGAAGCGCGTATGCAGGAGGCCGGATTTATATGTTAGAGCAACTAAAAGCCGACGTGCTGGCGGCGAATCTGGCGCTTCCCCGTTCATCATCTGGTGACGTTCACCTGGGGCAATGTCAGCGCGGTAGACGAAACGCGGCAATGGATGGTAATCAAACCTTCCGGCGTCGAGTACAACGTGATGACCGCCGACGATATGGTAGTGGTTGAGATAGCCACCGGTAAGGTGGTGGAAGGCAGAAAAAAACCCTCGTCCGACACGCCAACGCATCTGGCGCTTTACCGTCGCTATGCCGAAATTGGCGGTATTGTGCATACCCACTCGCGCCACGCCACCATCTGGTCGCAGGCCGGGCTGGATCTCCGCCTGGGGCACCACGCACGCTGATTACTTCTATGGTGCCATCCCCTGCACGCGACAGATGACCGCAGAGGAGATCAACGGCGAGTATGAATACCAGACCGGCGAAGTGATCATTAAAACCTTCGAAGAACGTGGGTTGAACCCGGCACAAATCCCGGCTGTACTGGTGCATTCTCACGGCCCGTTCGCCTGGGGAAAAAACGCCGCCGATGCGGTGCATAACGCCGTGGTGCTGGAAGAGTGCGCCTATATGGGCCTGTTCTCGCGCCAGCTTGCACCGCAGCTCCCTGCGATGCAAAACGAACTGCTGGATAAGCACTACCTGCGTAAACATGGGGCCAATGCCTATTACGGGCAGTAATCCCTCACGCCGGGGCTTCATTGCCCCGGCACTACGAATTGATATGTTCCTTGCTGTAACGTCGCTTCCACGCAGCTGGCGTTAAGCCGGTGTGTTTGCGAAAAATCTGCCGGAAATAGCCGACGTCATTAAACCCGCACAACGCCGCCACTTCCGTGAGCGATCGCGCTTCGCTAATTAACAGCTTTTCGGCTTCGCGCACCCGCTGGCGGTGGATTGCTTTTGTTAACGTCAGATGAAACACCCGCCGATAGACGCGCCCAAGATAATCGGCATTGCAGTACAGCTCGCGGGCTAAAAGCGCCGTGGAAAGCGGGCGGTGATATTGCGTGCGAATCAGTTTCTGCGCTTTCCAGGCAAGGGTGGTGCCTGCACCATCGGCCTGTTCATCAAGACGCGCGTCACGGGTGAGCTGCTGCAAAATCAGCAGCACAATAAACTCCAGCGCCGGAGTGCGTTGATGCTTTTCCTGTTCGCTTAAGAACTGGCGAAACAAGGCCACCAGCACCTGCGGATCGGCAACCTTAGTTTGTTGCGGCACGCTAAGATGAGTGAGCCAGCGCGGATCGTTGTCCGGCGCTTTAACCTCAAAATGCAGCCAGTAAAATTTGAGATCGGCGGGAAAATCCTCTACCCCAACATGCTGTCGGTTCGGCCAGAGTAATAAACTCTCTCCCGCATTGACCAGAAATATCCGCTCTTCTTCCTGAATCGCTAATCGACCTTTTTCGACAAAGATAATTTCCCATGACTCCAGCCGCCTTGCCGGATGCCTCCCAACGCCACGGGAAATAAATAATCCACCATTTTGCACTTTAATCGGTAACGTCATGGATAATTCGAGCATTGATATGTAATTTCCCGCTTATTCATTAATGATTAAACACATTACCTTTTGATTATTAATCAAAAACATTAATTTCACCTGATCCATTTCACACTTTTAAATTCAGGTCGGAATCGTCACCTTTTTTTACTCTTTTCTCGCCTTGTTGATATTCCCGTTCACGGCAGAATTAATCAGGTCATTGCAATAAAACTAAAAATTGCTCCCTATTCACGAGGAATATCTATGACCTCTACACCGATTACTGCCGCTGATATCGCTAAAGGTAAAATTGACGATGCGTTATCTGTACGGGAAAAAATAGGCTACGGCCTGGGTGACGCAGGCGGCACCGTAATAACTTGCCTGATCATGAACTTTCTCACCTTTTTCTACACCGACGTTTTTGGCTTAACTCCGGCGCTGGTCGGCACGCTGTTTATTGCACTGCGCGTGTTTGATGCCATCTCCGACCCGGTGATGGGCGTCATTGCCGACCGGACGCAAAGTCGCTGGGGGCGCTTTCGTCCGTGGCAGTTGTGGATTGCCATTCCCATCGGCATTATCGGCATCCTGACGTTCACCGTGCCAGATGCCAGCATGGGAGTAAAAATCGCCTGGGCGTTCGGTACTTACCTGCTCCTTTCAGTCGGTTATACCGCCATCAACGTACCGTACTGCGCGCTGATCAACACCATGACCACCCGCCACAATGAAGTGATCTCCTGCCAGTCCTGGCGATTCGTTCTCTGCGGCGTAGCGGGATTTCTGGTTTCGGTAGGCTTACCGTGGATGGTGGATCTCTTCGGTCAGGGTAATGCCGCGCGCGGCTATCAACTGGGCGTCGGCGTGCTGTGCGCCATCGCTGTGGTGATGTTCCTGTGCTGTTTCTTCTGGGTTCGTGAACGGGTGCCACTCTCCACAATGGGGAAATTTACCCTGCGCGAACATCTTGCCGGGCTGCGGAACAACGACCAACTGCTGCTGATGCTGGTCATGTCTTTCCTGCTGATTAACGTCTTTAATATTCGCGGCGGTGGGTATATGTACTTCATTACCTACGTCTTACAAGGCAGTACGGGCTACACGTCGCTGTTCTTCACTATGGTCACCTTCGCCTCCATTATCGGCTCGGTGATTGTCAGCCCGTTAACGCGGCGTTTCGATACCGTCAAAATTTACTACTACACCAACCTGCTCCTCGCCGCGCTGGCGGTGTTGATGTGGTTCCTGCCTTCTGGCCCGGCTTATCAAACGCTGTGGCTGGCGGTGATCCTCGGTAATGGCGTGATTCTTGGCTTCACATTGCCATTGCACTTCTCATTGATGGCCTTTGCCGATGACTACGGCGAGTGGAAAACCCGCGTACGTTCTTCCGGCATGAACTTCGCCTTCAATCTGTTTTTCATCAAACTGGCCTGGGCCTCCAGCGCCGGGATCATCAGCCTGCTGTTTATTTTTGTCGCCTACCAGCCAGGCGTGGAAAACCAGACCGCCAGTTCGCTTGGCGGGATCACAGCAATGGAAACATTGCTGCCTGCGCTGTTCCACCTGCTGCTGGCGATGGCGATCCGCTTTTGCAAACTCAATAACCCTATGATGTCACGCATTGCTAGCGACCTGCGTCAGCGTCATGTACAGCCTTAAGGAGCACAAGATGAACATTTCGGAAGTCGATCTGCATAAACTGACGGTCAGCGATCCGTTCCTCGGTCAGTACCAACAACTGGTCCGCGACGTGGTGATTCCTTATCAGTGGGATGCCTTGAACGATCGTATCCCAGAAGCGGAACCCAGCCATGCGATTGAAAACTTTCGCATTGCCGCCGGACTTCAGGAGGGTGAATTTTACGGGATGGTGTTTCAGGACAGCGACGTCGCCAAATGGCTGGAAGCGGTAGCCTGGTCGCTGTGCCAGAAGCCGGACGCCGAACTGGAAAAAACCGCCGACGAGGTGATTGAACTGATCGCTTCCGCCCAGTGCGAAGATGGCTATCTCAATACTTACTTTACGGTAAAAGCGCCCGAAGAACGCTGGAGCAATCTGGCGGAGTGCCATGAACTTTACTGCGCCGGTCATCTGATTGAAGCCGGAGTCGCCTTCTTCCAGGCCACGGGCAAGCGGCGCTTGCTGGAAGTGGTTTGCCGTCTGACCGATCATATCGACAGCGTATTTGGTCCAGGTGAAAGTAAGTTACACGGTTATCCTGGTCACCCGGAAATTGAACTGGCACTAATGCGCCTGTATGAAGTGACCGAAGAGCCGCGCTACCTGGCGCTGACGAACTATTTTGTCGAACAGCGTGGTGCGCAACCGCACTATTACGACCAGGAATATGAAAAGCGCGGGCAGACCTCGCACTGGCACACCTACGGCCCGGCGTGGATGGTGAAAGACAAAGCCTACAGCCAGGCACATTTGCCCATCGCACAGCAGCAAACCGCCATTGGTCACGCGGTACGTTTTGTCTACCTGATGACCGGCGTCGCGCATCTCGCCCGTTTAAGTCACGATGAAAGCAAGCGTCAGGACTGCCTGCGGCTGTGGAACAATATGGCCCAGCGTCAGTTATATATTACCGGCGGCATTGGCTCACAAAGCAGCGGCGAAGCGTTCAGCAGCGATTACGATCTGCCGAATGACACGGTTTACGCCGAAAGTTGTGCTTCCATCGGCCTGATGATGTTCGCCCGACGAATGCTGGAAATGGAAGGCGACAGTCAATATGCCGATGTGATGGAGCGCGCGCTGTACAACACTGTGCTCGGCGGCATGGCACTGGATGGCAAACATTTCTTCTATGTGAATCCGCTGGAAGTACATCCAAAATCGCTGAAATTCAACCATATCTACGATCACGTTAAGCCGATCCGCCAGCGTTGGTTTGGCTGCGCTTGTTGTCCGCCAAATATCGCCCGCGTACTGACCTCGATTGGTCATTATCTCTACACGCCGCGTGAAGATGCGTTGTATATCAACATATACGCAGGAAACAGCATGGAAGTGCCGGTAGAAAATGGCACGTTGCGCCTGCGGGTTAGCGGGAACTATCCGTGGCAGGAACAGGTGACAATTGCGGTTGAATCGCCCCAGCCGGTGCGTCATACGCTGGCTTTACGTCTGCCGGACTGGTGCACACAGCCGCAGATCATATTGAATGGGGAAGAGGTCGAGCAGGATATTCGTAAAGGGTATTTGCACATTACCCGCGAATGGCAGGAGGGCGACACGCTGAATCTGACGTTGCCAATGCCGGTACGTCGCGTTTACGGTAACCCGCTGGTGCGTCACGTCGCCGGAAAAGTGGCGATTCAGCGCGGCCCGCTGGTGTATTGCCTGGAACAGGCCGACAACGGCGAGTCACTGCATAACCTGTGGCTGCCCGCCGATGCGCCATTTACGACATTTGAAGGTAATGGATTGTTCCGCCATAAGATCTTAATCCAGGCACCGGGTTACCGGTATGAACAGAGCAATCCAGAGCAGCAACCGCTGTGGCATTACGACAGTGCGCCAGCCAAACGCCAGCCGCAAACTCTGACGTTTATCCCGTGGTTTAGCTGGGCTAACCGGGGTGAAGGCGAAATGCGGATCTGGGTGAATGAGGAAAAGCATTGCCATCCGGAGGTTGGATAAGGCGCTCGCGCCGCATCCAACGTAGGGAGCACATTGCCTGATGCGACGCTTAACACGTCTTATCAGGCCCACGAGTCGGTGCAGTTGCCCGCTAACCATCGAAACGCGAGATTAAACGCCCGGCAATACACGCCGGGCAGCTTCTGCCAGAAACGCACTTCTGTTGGCGTAGTCTGGGTTATTGCGCACGTAGGTATCAATCTTGTTCAGTAACCTTTTCGGCATCGTAATATTGATACGTTCAGCCCGACCTTCGAACTGATTCATATTGATATCCACCAGCAACCATTGCCCGCCAATAAAGTCCTGCGCACGCTGGACCAGATGTGTTTCCACAGAGCCTGGAAGCGGCAACTCTTCATCCATCTCGCATAAGGTTTCGAAGTGCGCGGCCAGTGCACTTCGCGCATCCTGGAAAGCGTTGTCCAGCGTATCACCAGCAAAATAACAGCCTGGAACATCAGGGAAAAAACCGCTGGCGCTGCCGTCAGGATCACTGTGGATATAGGCGGGATAAAACATATTGCCTCCTGAAATTTTAAAATGTTAAACCAGCCTGACGCCCAATTTGCGCCAGCGTACCGGGCTTAATATCTTTTTTAGGGTGCGGAACCGTCACCAGACCCGGATGAACAGGGTGGCGGAACTGATGATGACTGCCACGGGTTCGAATATGTTCCCAGCCATGCTGCTTCAGGATGGCGATCACGTCTGCACTTTTCACATCCCTGCCCTTCCATGATTATACACACGACACACACAATTAGTGATAACAATCACGATAGCGCGATTTATATGGGCCGTCAGGGGGATAAAGTTGACTCAGGAATGCCGCTCGGAAGAAGAATAACGGTGTGCAGTAATTGGTAGAAAATATGCGAGGATGCTCGCAATTTACATATAACTCATAGTATTAGGTGTTAAAAAATCTGTATTAGATTATCCATGCGATATCGAAGCTAGTCTTGCTATAGTTCCAACTCGTATTCATTGAACATTTAAAACAACCAATAAAAGACATTGTTTTATTTTCTTGATAAATATCAAGTTTGTTTCACCATTGTATTTACAATGTGCAAACATTATTTTTTGTGTGTTATACATTAACTATGACCAATGATAAAGCGTTAATATATAAATATTTTCTATATTTTTATAAAACGCATTTTTATTAAATATATATAAAAGGAGTTATAATGTCTATGGAGTTTATAGATAAGCTGAATTCATTATCCGCAAAAATAAAACAACAAGCCGGAGTCATTGAAACGGAGGAAGCTACCAAAAATGCTTTCGTAATGCCGTTCATTAACAATGTGTTAGGTTATGATGTCTTTGATCCTACCGAAGTTATCCCAGAGTTTGTATGCGACATTGGAACGAAGAAAGGTGAAAAGATTGACTATGCAATCTTAAAAAATAGCGAGTTCAAATTCTCATTGAATGCAAAAAAATTGGCGATCCTCTAAATATAAATCATGCTTCACAGCTTTTTCGATACTTTCATGTAACAAATGCAAGAATATCTATTCTAACCAATGGACAAGTTTATAAATTTTTTACTGATTTAGAAGCACCTAATAAAATGGATGAAAACCATTTCTTGAGATAGATCTACTTGACTTAGATGAAACAGTTGTTCCCGAGATAAAGAAGCTTACTAAATCAGCATTTGATTTGGAATCAATAATTAATGCTGCAGGTGAATTAAAATATGTTAGTTTAATTAAAAAAGTTCTCCATGCACAAATGAATAATCCTGAAGAGGATTTTGTAAAATTCTTTGCAGCAAGAATTTATGAAGGTATGTTAACACAAAAGGTAAAAGATACGTTTGCAAAATTAACAAAGAAAGCTGCCAATCAATATATTAACTCTCAAATAAACGAAAGATTGAAATCGGCAATAGGTGGTGGGTCATTATCTGTAATTGATTCGAATTCACACAATGAGGAAGTAGAATGTATTAATAAAGAAGAAACCGATATTGCCACTACTATGGAGGAACTTGAAGGATTTCATATTGTTAAAGCTATAGTCCGCGTAGTGCTTGATGCACCACGAATAGTCCACAGAGATACAAAAAGCTATTTTGGTATACTTGTAGATGACAATAATCGAAAGCCACTCTGTAGATTACATTTCAATCGAAATCAAAAATATATTGGTTTATTTGACTTAGAGAAAAACGAAACCCGCCATCCTATTGAATCTCTCGATGATATTTATTCTTTCAGCGATGAGTTAAAAGCGACTGCCGCTTTATACAACTAAAACAAAGGCAGACAACTATTAACGTTGCCTGCCTTTCACATCAGAACAGCCCCAACGGTTTATCCGAGTAGCTCACCAGCAGGCACTTGGTTTGCTGGTAATGCTCAAGCATCATCTTATGGGTTTCGCGTCCGATGCCCGACTGTTTGTAGCCGCCAAACGCCGCATGTGCCGGGTAAGCGTGATAACAGTTGGTCCACACGCGCCCGGCCTGAATGCCGCGCCCCATCTTATAGGCCAGATTACCGTTGCGGCTCCAGACACCCGCGCCCAGGCCATATTGCGTGTCGTTCGCCAGCTCCAGCGCCTCGTCCATCGTTTTGAAGGTGGTTACCGCCAGCACCGGACCAAAAATCTCCTCCTGGAACACGCGCATATTATTCTGACCAAACAAAATCGTCGGTTCGAGGTAGTAACCGTCTTTCAGTTCGCCTTCCAGCAGCTTGCGCCGCCCGCCGGTGAGCACGTCTGCGCCCTCTTTTTTACCAATATCAATGTAGTTGAGGATGGTTTCCAGTTGCCCGTGAGAAACCTGCGCCCCCATTTGCGTCACGCTGTCGAGCGGGTTACCGCTGCGAATGCTTTCGACACGGCGGATGGCGCGTTCCATAAAGCGTTCGTAGATAGACTCCTGCACTAAAGCACGGCTTGGACAGGTGCAAACTTCGCCCTGGTTAAAGGCAAACAGTGCAAAGCCTTCCAGCGCTTTATCGAAAAAGGCATCTTCTTCATCCATCACATCAGCAAAGAAGATATTTGGGGATTTGCCGCCCAGCTCCAGCGTCACCGGAATAATGTTTTGCGTGGCGTACTGCATAATTTGTTGGCCCACTTCCGTTGAGCCGGTAAACGCCACTTTGGCGATGCGTTTCGAGGTCGCCAGATATTCGCCAATTTCTCCGCCCGCACCGTTGACCACGTTCACCACGCCCGGCGGCAGTAAATCACCGACGATTTCCATTAGCAGCAGTACTGAGAGCGGGGTAAGACGTGCGGGTTTCAGCACCACACAGTTGCCCGCCGCCAGCGCGGGAGCCATTTTCCAGCTCGCCATCAGCAGCGGGAAGTTCCACGGAATAATCTGCCCCACCACGCCTAACGGTTCGTGGAAGTGATAAGCCACAGTTTCGCTATCCACTTCACTAATACCGCCTTCCTGCGCCCGAATACACGAGGCAAAATAGCGAAAATGGTCAATCGCCAGCGGCACATCAGCAGCACTGGTTTCGCGAATGGGTTTGCCGTTATCCCAGGTTTCAGCGGTCGCTAACAGTTCGAGGTTCTGTTCCATTCGATCGGCAATCTTAAACAGAATCGCCGCGCGATCCTGCACCGAAGTATGCGCCCATTTATCTTTCACTTTGTGCGCAGCATCCAGCGCCAGATCGATGTCTCGTTTGCCCGAAGACGCCACTTCGCACAGCAGCTGTCCGGTCACCGGCGTCAGGTTCTGGTAATACTCGCCGTCGGCAGGGGCTACCCATTCGCCGCCAATAAAGTTGTCGTAGCGGGCTTTTAACTTGAGGGGGAAACCATACTCGCCGGGCTTAATCTGTGCTGAAGGGGGATTATTGGTCATGATCGTCTCCTTGCGGTGTGAGGTATAACAAGGGTAGACGTGACTGGCGAAATCTTCGCCAGTCGATAACAGCTTTACGACGGCTATCACGAATTTACGGGCAAGGGTTACAGCGGATAATGCGCGAAGTACACGGCTTGCTGGTCATTAATTTTCTTCTCTTGCGCAAACCCTTCTTTAACAATTGTCCGTAAATCAGCTCGAGCCGTATTATCAGAGACGCCCAGGCTCGCGCTAATTTCAGCAACTGTGTACTCTTTCCCCGGATTGGCGAGCATCACATTCAGGAGCGTTACCTGGCGCGGATTCAGGCGTTTAAGCACACCAGAGCTAAACAGCACACTATCGAGTTTTGCGCTTCGTTGTGTAATTTCATCGATATGCTGCTGCCAGTTTTGCAGAGCACGTTTAATGACACCCGCCTGATATTCAAGGAAATAAGTCAGATCCATACCATCTGATTCAGTGTACTGGTAGCTGGCGGCATATTTGACCGGTGCAGCATGAAGCAAACGGCTGATGGAAATATATTTAAAGACATCGTAGCCCGATTTCAGCATATACCAGTAAAACAGCGCCCGACTGGTGCGCCCGTTGCCATCCCGAAACGGATGTTCATGGGCCAGCATAAAATGCAGAATGCAGGCACGGACCAACGGATGAATATACCCTTCATGGCTGTTTAACCACTGGCAAACTTTTTCCAGCCGTTCCGGTAACAATGCCGCAGCGGGCGGTTGATGCACTATATTGCCATCATAGTCGGCGATCACAACATCATCTGTTTCACGAAATTCTCCCGGACGATATTTCGCGTCATTGATTCCACCCATACCAATGGCATGTAACTGGCGAATAAGCGCAGGTGTCAGCGGTTCTGCGAGTAAGTGCGGAATTTCCGCCATCAGCCGGGCATTTCCCGCAATCATATGCTCATCTTCAGTGCGTGGCGACCGCCCTGTTTCCAGCATTTTTCTCGCCACCAGCGTTGTAGTATTCGCACCTTCCAGCTGGGAGCTGGTGATCGGCTCTTCCAGGCGTAACTGGCTTAACTCGGCTCCGGCCCCGCGTAACCGTTCAGTCTGATCTTTCAGCGCCAGCGCGGTAGCACGTTTGTCGACAAGCTCGCACGCTTCTGCAATCACCGGGGTAATGTTGAATCCGGCCTGTTCACCCGCTTCATTGCAATAATTAATTCGTTGGATCGCCGCGTTGCGCGCCAGACGGGTAAGCGTCCACGCCACATCGACGTTTTCTCCTTTTTTGATGCGGTACTGCAACTCATCAAAAGGCAGATAACGTCCTTTTTCATCGGTAACCCGGTTAAAGCGCAGGTGGGCCAGGAGTTCCTCACCCGATAAGTGTGATAAAGGAATAAGTCCGGGAGGTGATTTGATAGCCATGTGCTTATCTCAAAAAAGCGCAATATTGAGATAGTATATAGCAGGAAAGAGAAACTATCTCAAAAAAAGCAAGTTTTGAGATAGTTGAAAAAGCGGCTGACAACTCGCCAGCCGTTGCGGGAATGATGATTACATTGCGGCGCGATAAATCGCCACAATTTCTTCGTGAGTTGCCTGGATCGGGTTAGTAAAGCCACAGGCATCTTTCAGGGCATTAGTCGCCAGTACCGCGAAATCTTCTTCTTTCACGTTCAGGTCACGCAGGCCTGCCGGGATATCCACTTTCTTCGCCAGTTCACGGATGGCGTTAATGCAGGCTTCAGCACCTTCCGCGTCGTTTTTACCAGTCACGTTCACGCCCATTGCAGCGGCACAGTCACGCAGACGTGCTGCAGCGACTTTGCTATTGAATACCTGAACGTGTGGCAGCAGAACAGCATTACATACACCGTGTGGCAGGTTGTAGAAACCGCCCAGCTGGTGCGCCATCGCATGAACATAACCCAGAGAAGCATTATTGAACGCCATACCGGCGAGGAACTGGGCATAAGCCATTGCTTCACGCGCTTTAGCATTGCTGCCATCTTCAACGGCTAACGGCAGATTTTCGGCAATCATGGTCACCGCTTTCAGTGCGCAAGCGTCAGTGATCGGCGTGGCGGCAATAGAAACATACGCTTCGATAGCGTGCGTTAAGGCATCCATACCCGTTGCGGCGGTCAGTGACTTCGGCATACCGATCATCAGAGAGGAGTCATTGACAGAAAGCAACGGAGTTACATGTTTATCAACAATCGCCATTTTGATATGACGCGCTTCGTCAGTGATGATGCAGAAACGGGTCATTTCAGAGGCCGTACCCGCCGTGGTATTGATGGCGATCATCGGCAGCTGCGGTTTTGCAGAGCGGTCAACGCCTTCGTAATCGCGAATATCGCCGCCATTGGCTGCCACCAGCGCAATACCTTTTGCGCAGTCGTGCGGAGAACCACCGCCTAAGGAGATCACGCTATCGCAATTATTTTCTTTAAGTAATTTCAAACCTGCGGCGACGTTTTCCGTGGTGGGGTTAGGTTGGGTGCCATCATAAATAACGCTAAAAATATTGCGTTCTTCCAGTGCTTTTTGCACATCACCCGCCATACCCAATTTCGTTAACATATTGTCGGTGACAATTAAGGTACGGGTAAATCCATAATCTGCCATCATATTCATTGCATCATTCAATGAATCAGCACCAATAACATTCACGGAAGGAATAAAAAAGGTTGAAGCTGCCATAACACACTCCTGAAAGTGTAAAAAAGAGCGGGCAGCTTACTGAGGATTTTCATTTGAAAATATGATCAACATTACCGTTTATTAAAATATTTTTAATAAAAAGCACGTTACATTCATCAAATAACGTGCCTTCTTAACATTAATAAGAAATTTTGTATTAATTCATATTTATTATGAATTAATCATTTCCTTATTTTTCCGGAAATAATAATGCGTCGCGCAATAAATGATCATTTCCACGACGACGCGTAAAGCCAATGCGGTCAAAATATTCCAGAATCTGAATTGCCAGCTTTCGGCCTACGCCTAAGCGATCGCGGAAATCCGCCGCGCAGGTTGAACCACACTCCTGATCGAGATCGCGGATCATATTGGCAAACTCGACAATCCGATCGTTACGGTAATAACGATCTTTGACGATCGCGGTAATTATTCCTTGCTGCGCCGCCTGACGTAGCGTCAGACGCATTGCCTGCTCGTCGGTTCCCGTCTCTTTTGCCAGGTCTCGCACCCACCACGGTTCGTCACCAAACAGTGGCTCTGCTTTTTGCCAGATGGCCTGCTGCTCTTCGCTGAAGCCCGCTTTGTGATCCGGCAGATGCAGCCAGCCGTGATGACTGAGGATGTCACCGCTTTCACGCATCTTTTCAATCAGCAACAGTACCAGCGCTTCATCTTCCATTGGCAACGCCATACGTCGCAGACGTTCGCGCCCAGGACCAGGTTCATCGCGATGTTTCTCATGATAAGTCGCTAATGTGTCGAGAATTTTCCGCTGCCAGCGGGCGGCAACTGGCGCATTCAACAAGCTGTAACCAGCCTGAATATAGCCAGGCTGTTGCAGCAGTTCGCGCATCCCTTCGCCGTTGAGCTGCCGTGCCCAGGCGAAATCCGCAAGGTTAACCGCGCCGCGTTCCAGATGAACAGATAACGCATCGGCATCGCTCTGCGCCCGTGCAAGAGACGCCAGCCATTGCAGATATTCCGGCTTACGCTTACCGCGACGCGGCGGGTTAAGCATCACCACACGCGCCCCCGCCAGCGTGTTGCGGGCCGAGATATCGCGCAGCACTATGCGATCGTTATCCGCCAGCCACAGCGGCGTGTCGAACACCAGCTCGGCAAGGTTATCTTCCAGCAGCGAAACGCGTCCCGTAACGTGGCTGGCGGCGTGGTGAATATGCAGTGGCTGCCACTGGGTCAGCGGTGTATGGGTTTGAAGCTCGACTATCACCCGCGTAAACGGCTCCGGCGGCACATCGGCAAGCAGCCAGTCGCCACGGTTAATCTGCTCTTTTTCCGCATCACCCGCGATGTTAAGCGCGATACGCTGCCCGGCATGGGCAGTTTCTGTTGGCTGATTTTGCGCATGTAGCGCACGCACGCGCATCGGTTTATTTACACCAGTCAGCCAGATTGAATCGCCTACCTTCACTTCCCCGCTTAACGCCGTACCGGTGACGACCAGCCCGGCACCTTTTACGGTAAATGCGCGGTCGATCGCGAGGCGGAAACTATGTTGGCTGGCGTGTTCACGTTCTGGTAACTGAAGCAAATGCTCGCGCAGGGCATCAATTCCCCGACCTTCGGTTGCTGCGGTGATAAACAGTTTTGCCTCAGCAAAACCGTATTCCCGCAGCACCTCCTTTACCTGGCGTTCAACCTCATCAACACGCGCTTCGTCCACGCGATCGGCTTTGGTCAGCGCCACTGTCAGCATCGGGTTACCGGTCAGCTGCAAAATCGCCAGATGCTCACGGGTCTGTGCCATCACGCCGTCATCGCACGCCACCACCAACAGCGCGTGATCGATACCACCAACGCCCGCCAGCATGTTGGAAAGAAACTTTTCATGACCGGGAACGTCGATAAAACCCGGAACACGACCATCCGGCTGCGGCCAGTAGGCATAGCCGAGATCGATGGTCATGCCGCGCTTTTTTTCTTCCGGCAGACGGTCGGCATTTACGCCAGTAATCGCCTGCAATAAGGTTGTTTTGCCGTGGTCAACGTGTCCGGCAGTCGCAATAATCATTTCAACAACATCTCCAAAAACCGTTGCTCATCTTCAAGGCAGCGTAAATCCAGCCACAATCGTCCGTCATAAATACGACCAATCACCGGCACTGGCAATTCACGCCAGCGGGCGGCTAATGACTCAAGGTGGCTACCGCGTCCATCATGGGGTGTAAACGTTAATGCCGCGCTCGGCAGGCGATCAACCGGCAGCGAACCACTGCCAATCTGCGAAAGACATGGCATAACCTGTACCGCAAACTCCGCGCCGTAATGTGCGGCAAGGGGAGCCTGTAAACGTTGTGCCTGGATTTGAATGACCTCTGCGCTGCGGGTAAGCAGGCGCAGGGTCGGTAATTTTTTACTCAGAGCTTCAGGGTGTAAATAAAGACGCAACGTGGCTTCCAGCGCCGCAAGGGTCATTTTATCCGCGCGTAATGCACGCTTCAGCGGGTGGCTTTGCAGTCGGGCGATCATCTCTTTTTTACCAACAATAATTCCTGCCTGCGGCCCGCCTAACAACTTGTCGCCGGAGAAGCTCACCAGACTGACGCCCGCCGCAATCAACTCCTGCGGCATTGGCTCTTTCGGCAAACCGTACTGGCTAAGATCGACCAGCGAGCCACTGCCTAAATCAGTCACTACGGGGACATCCAGCTCTTTGCCGAGCGCCACCAGTTCCGCTTCATCTATCGCTTTGGTGAATCCCTGAATGCTGTAGTTACTGGTATGTACTTTCATCAACAGCGCGGTATTTTCATTCACCGCCTGGCGATAATCATTAGCGTGCGTGCGGTTGGTGGTCCCCACTTCGTGTAGGGTGCAGCCTGCCTGACGCATAACATCGGGAATACGAAACGCGCCGCCAATCTCCACCAGTTCGCCGCGAGAAACCACCACCTCTTTCCCGCTGGCAGTGGCCGCCAACATCAATAACACCGCCGCCGCATTGTTATTAACGATACAGGCATCTTCCGCCCCCGTAATACGGCACAGCAGCTGCGCCAGCGCCCGATCGCGATGTCCGCGTCCGGCGTCGTCCAGATCGTACTCGAGGGTCACTGGCGAACGCATAGCCTTCGTAACGGCTTCCACCGCGGCTTCCGCCTGTAAAGCTCGCCCAAGGTTGGTATGCAGCACGGTTCCCGTCAGGTTGATTACCGGACGCAGCGCGCTTTGCGCCTCTTTCGTCAACCGGGCATCGACTTCTTGCGCCCAGTTTTCACACCACGCGGGAAGCGTCTGGCTGTCTCGAATCACTTCTCGCGCTTCGTCAAGCATCTGACGCAGCAATTCCACCACGCGGGTGTGACCATAAGTATCACGCAAAGAAAGGAAGGAGCTATCGCGCAATAAGCGATCAATAGCCGGAAGTTGACTATAGAGGGAACGCGTTTCGGTTGTCATAGGAAACCTGGCTGATCAAGGCCCTCTCACACGGAGAAGGGCGTTTAACATAACCACGGATTGTAACGTGAGATGGGTCAGGAGGACATATCGCGCATCAAGCCTTTGGCGGTTCGGTGCGAGCAAAACTTTCGCGGCTAAACAGGTTTTCGACCAGTTTGACTAAGTGTGGGCGGTCGACACACCAGCCTGGCGCAACGCGGCGGAAATTGAGATATCCGACGGCACAGGCAATGGCGATAGTCGCCAGATTGACCGTATCGGTTTTGAGCGTGCCATCGACCAGATATCCTTCCAGCACATCCAGACTGCGGTTGATTTTCTCCCGCTGGCGTAACAATTCATCTTCAGACTGCTGCGCCGCCGGACGCGCCTGTTCACGCACCGATACCAGCCCGGCATCCATAATGCCATCCGCCAGTGCCTCAATTTTGCGCACTCGCAACGACTCCAGCGGATCGCGCGGCAACATCGCCGGAGCGACATTCATTAATTCAATATATTCAGCGATGATCGCCGAATCAAACCAACATTCACCCTCTTCGGTCACCAGCACCGGCACTTTCCCTAACGGGTTAAATTGCGCCACGCCGTTGTCCGCGTTATAGGGCAGTTCATTAATAAATTCGAAAGTTATGCCCTTTTCTAACAACAGAATAGAAAGTTTGCGTACAAACGGGCTGGTGTAGCTACCGACGAGTTTCATGCCGAGTCCTTTGTGCGAGGAAAAATATCAGTATGGCCTGGTGATGGGAAAAAGGGCAGAAAATGTTGATGGTTTGTTACTTCCCAATAAATCACATATTTATCATGGTGATATAAATATTTTCCTAATTGTTCTTATCTGACAGATATCTCACTTAAGGCTTTCTTATAAATCTGTAGGGTTTCGCCTGTCAGCAGACAAATAACCCGATAAAACAAGGATGAGCAGATGAGCGGAAAACCGGCGGCGCGTCAGGGCGACATGACGCAGTATGGCGGTAGCATTGTCCAGGGTTCAGCCGGGGTACGTATTGGTGCCCCCACCGGCGTGGCCTGTTCGGTGTGCCCCGGCGGAGTAACGTCCGGCCATCCGGTCAATCCGCTGCTCGGTGCAAAGGTCCTTCCCGGCGAGACAGACATCGCCCTGCCCGGCCCGCTGCCGTTCATTCTCTCCCGCACCTACAGCAGTTACCGGACAAAAACGCCCGCGCCGGTGGGGAGCCTCGGCCCCGGCTGGAAAATGCCTGCGGATATCCGCTTACAGCTGCGCGATAACACACTGATACTCAGTGATAACGGCGGCAGAAGCCTGTATTTTGAGCACCTGTTTCCCGGTGAGGACGGTTACAGCCGCAGCGAGTCACTCTGGCTGGTGCGCGGCGGCGTGGCGAAACTGGATGAAGGTCACCGGCTGGCCGCACTCTGGCAGGCGCTGCCGGAAGAGCTTCGCCTGAGTCCGCATCGTTATCTGGCGACGAACAGTCCACAGGGGCCGTGGTGGGTACTCGGCTGGTGTGAGCGGGTGCCGGAGGCGGATGAGGTGCTGCCTGCGCCGCTGCCGCCGTACCGGGTACTGACCGGGCTGGTGGACCGCTTCGGGCGCACACAGACGTTCCACCGTGAGGCTGGCGGCGAATTCAGCGGCGAAATCACCGGCGTGACGGATGGCGCAGGCCGTCACTTCCGGCTGGTACTGACCACGCAGGCGCTGCGGGCAGAAGAGGCCCGGCAGAAGGCCATTTCCGGCGGGACGGAACCGTCCGCTTTTCCTGATACCCTGCCGGACTACACGGAATATGGCCGGGACAACGGTATCCGTCTGTCTGCCGTGTGGCTGACACACGACCCTGAATACCCGGAGAATTTACCTGCCGCGCCGCTGGTGCGCTATGGCTGGACGCCACGCGGCGAACTGGCGGTGGTGTATGACCGCAGCAATACACAGGTGCGCAGCTTTACTTACGATGATAAATACCGGGGCCGGATGGTGGCGCACCGTCACACGGGCCGGCCGGAAATCCGTTACCGTTACGACAGTGACGGGCGGGTGACAGAGCAGCTAAACCCGGCAGGCTTAAGCTACACCTACTGTTATGAGCAAAACCGCATCACCATCACCGACAGCCTGAACCGCCGTGAAGTCCTGCACACGCAGGGCGAAGGCGGGCTGAAGCGGGTGGTGAAAAAGGAACACGCGGACGGCAGCGTCACGCAGAGTCAGTTTGACGCGGTGGGCAGGCTTAAGACACAGACGGATGCCGCAGGCCGGACAACAGAATACAGCCCGGATGTGGTGACGGGCCTCATCACGCGCATCACCACGCCGGATGGCAGGGCATCGGCGTTTTACTATAACCACCACAGCCAGTTAACGTCAGCCACCGGGCCTGACGGGCTGGAAATACGCCGGGAATATGATGAATCCGGCCGTCTGATTCAGGAAACCGCCCCTGACGGCGATATCACCCGCTACCGTTATGATAATCCACACAGTGACTTCCCCTGCGCAACGGAAGATGCCACCGGCAGCCGGAAAACCATGACGTGGAGCCGTTACGGTCAGTTGCTGAGCTTCACCGACTGTTCCGGCTACCAGACCCGTTATGACCATGACCGCTTCGGGCAGATGACGGCGGTGCACCGCGAGGAAGGCCTGAGCCAGTGCCGCGCATACGACAGCCGTGGACAGTTAATTGCCGTGAAAGACACGCAGGGCCATGAAACGCGGTATGAATACAACATCGCCGGTGACCTGACCGCCGTCATTGCCCCGGACGGCAGCAGAAACGGGACACAGTACGATGCGTGGGGAAAGGCCATCCGTACCACGCAGGGCGGGCTGACCCGCAGTATGGAATACGATGCTGCAGGACGGGTCATCCGCCTGACAAACGAAAACGGCAGCCACACCACCTTCCGTTACGATGTACTCGACCGGCTGATACAGGAAACCGGCTTTGACGGCCGCACACAGCGTTACCACCACGACCTGACCGGCAAACTTATCCGCAGCGAGGATGAGGGGCTGGTCACCCACTGGCACTATGACGAAGCAGACCGCATCACGCAGCGAACGGTGAATGGTGAAACCGCAGAACAGTGGCGGTACGACGAACGCGGCTGGCTGACACAAATCAGCCATCTCAGCGAAGGGCACCGGGTGACGGTGCATTACGGGTATGATGAGAAAGGCCGCCTGACCGGTGAGCGCCAGACGGTGCATCATCCGCAGACGGAAGCACTGCTCTGGCAGCATGAGACCAGACATGCGTACAACGCGCAGGGGCTGGCGAACCGCTGTATACCGGACAACCTGCCCGCCGTGGAATGGCTGACTTATGGCAGTGGTTACCTGGCAGGGATGAAACTCGGCGACACACCGCTGGTGGAGTACACCCGCGACCGCCTGCACCGGGAAACGCTGCGCAGCTTCGGCCGTTATGAACTCACCACCGCTTATACCCCTGCCGGGCAGTTACAGAGCCAGCACCTGAACAGCCTGCAGTATGACCGCGATTACACCTGGAACGACAACGGCGAACTCATTCGCATCAGCAGCCCGCGCCAGACCCGGAGTTACAGCTACAGCGACTCCGGCAGGCTGACCGGCGTTCACACCACCGCAGCGAACCTGGATATCCGCATCCCGTATGCCACGGACCCGGCAGGTAACCGCCTGCCCGACCCGGAGCTGCACCCGGACAGCACCCTCAGCATGTGGCCGGATAACCGTATCGCCCGTGACGCGCACTATCTTTACCGGTATGACCGTCACGGCAGGCTGACGGAGAAAAACCGACCTCATCCCGGAAGGGGTTATCCGCACGGATGATGAGCGGACTCACCGGTACCATTACGACAGCCGGCACCGGCTGGTGCACTACACGCGGACACAATATGCAGAGCCGCTGGTCGAAAGTCGCTATCTTTACGACCCGCTGGGCCGCAGGGTGGCAAAACGGGTGTGGCGGCGTGAACGGGACCTGACGGGCTGGATGTCGCTGTCACGGAAACCGGAAGTGACCTGGTACGGCTGGGACGGCGACCGCCTGACCACGATACAGAACGACAGAACCCGCATCCAGACGGTTTATCAGCCGGGGAGCTTCACACCACTCATCAGGGTCGAAACCGCCACCGGTGAGCAGGCGAAAACGCAGCGCCGCAGCCTGGCGGATGCGCTTCAGCAGTCCGGCGGCGAAGACGGTGGCAGTGTGGTGTTCCCGCCGGTGCTGGTGCAGATGCTCGACCGGCTGGAAAGTGAAATCCTTACTGACCGGGTGAGTGAGGAAAGCCGCCGCTGGCTGGCATCGTGCGGCCTGACGGTGGCGCAGATGCAAAACCAGATGGACCCGGTGTACACGCCGGCGCGAAAAATCCACCTGTACCACTGCGACCATCGCGGCCTGCCGCTGGCGCTTGTCAGCACGGAAGGGGCAACAGAATGGTGCGCAGAATACGATGAGTGGGGCAACCTGCTGAATGAAGAGAACCCGCACCAGCTCATCCGCCTGCCGGGTCAGCAGTATGATGAGGAGTCAGGCCTGTATTACAACCGCCACCGCTATTATGACCCGCTGCAGGGGCGGTATATCACTCAGGATCCGATTGGGCTGAAGGGGGGATGGAACCTGTATGGATATCAATTGAATCCGATATCAGACATCGACCCCCTGGGTTTATCTATGTGGGAGGATGCAAAATCGGGGGCATGTACTAATGGTCTTTGCGGCACACTATCCGCTATGATAGGTCCAGATAAGTTTGATTCTATAGATAGCACCGCATATGACGCCTTAAATAAAATAAATAGCCAATCTATTTGCGAAGATAAAGAGTTCGCTGGTTTAATATGTAAGGATAATAGTGGCAGATATTTCTCAACAGCACCTAACCGAGGGGAAAGAAAAGGATCATATCCATTCAATAGCCCTTGCCCTAATGGTACTGAGAAAGTATCAGCTTATCATACTCATGGTGCAGATAGTCATGGAGAATATTGGGACGAAATATTTTCAGGCAAAGATGAGAAAATAGTTAAAAGTAAAGATAACAATATCAAGTCATTTTATTTGGGCACGCCCAGTGGTAATTTTAAAGCAATAGATAACCACGGGAAGGAAATAACAAACGGAAAAGGATTACCTAATGTCTGCAGAGTTCATGGTAATATGTAAAAAAAATATTTTTTAGGAACTGTGTCATTGTATCTTTGTTTGTTTTTACATACAACACATGGGCGCAGTGTAATAATAATATTAAAATAATGCGCAAGTATGAAAGTGAGGGTAAATATACCGTTAGAAATTTGGTTAAAAATAAAGCTATAGCATTGGAATTAGCTGAGATATATGTTAAGAATCGTTATGGGCAGGATGCCGCAGAAGAAGAAAAACCATATAAAATCACTGAGTTAACAACAAGTTGGGTTGTTGAAGGCACCATTCACTCAGACCAAATTGCTGGTGGGGTTTTTATTATAGAAATAGGCAAAAATGATGGGGTAATTCTGAATTTTGGCCACGGAAAATAAGTATGTAAGGATAATCAAACATCGTGTGCGCTGATGGCAGAGTAGGTGGAGGACTCCAGACAGTCAAACGATAAAAAAAGATAGCCTTTATGGAGGCTCCTGCAATGTCAAATACATACCAGAAAAGAAAGGCAAGTAAAGAGTATGGTTTATATAATCAATGTAAGAAACTAAATGATGATGAATTATTTCGCTTACTTGATGATCACAATTCCTTGAAAAGGATTTCATCTGCCAGAGTATTACAGTTAAGAGGTGGGCAAGACGCTGTTAGATTGGTAATTGAGTTCTGCTCTGATAAAAATTATATCCGTAGAGATATCGGAGCATTTATACTCGGGCAAATAAAAATTTGCAAAAAATGCGAAGATAATGTGTTTAATATTTTGAACAATATGGCATTGAATGATAAGAGCGCTTGCGTTCGAGCTACGGCAATCGAGTCAACGGCTCAGCGATGCAAGAAAAACCCAATTTATTCACCTAAAATAGTAGAACAATCTCAAATTACTGCTTTTGATAAATCGACTAATGTCAGACGTGCTACAGCATTTGCTATTTCTGTTATCAATGATAAAGCAACAATTCCACTATTGATTAATCTGTTAAAAGATCCAAATGGAGATGTCAGAAACTGGGCCGCATTTGCAATAAATATCAATAAATATGATAATAGTGATATTAGGGATTGTTTTGTGGAGATGCTTCAGGATAAAAATGAGGAAGTCCGTATTGAAGCAATAATCGGACTTTCCTACAGAAAAGATAAAAGGGTTTTATCTGTTTTATGCGATGAGTTAAAAAAAAATACTGTTTATGATGATATCATTGAAGCTGCGGGTGAATTAGGTGATAAAACGCTACTTCCTGTTTTAGATACTATGTTGTACAAGTTTGATGACAATGAAATTATAACTTCCGCTATTGATAAGCTGAAGCGTTCATAGCGTGAGTTGCCTATGCACAGTGGGGTATTCCCGCCGGCACGGTGCAGATGCTCGATCGGCTGGAAAGTGAAATCCTGGCTGACCGGGTGAGTGAGGAAAGCCGCCGCTGGCTGGCATCGTGCGGCCTGACGGTGGAGCAGATGCAAAACCAGATGGACCCGGTGTTCACGCCGGCGCGAAAAATCCACCTGTACCACTGCGACCATCGCGGCCTGCCGCTGGCCCTTATCAGCAAGGAAGGGACAACAGAATGGTACGCAGAATATGATGAATGGGGCAACCTGCTGAATGAAGAGAACCCGCACCAGCTGCAACAGCTCATCCGCCTGCCGGGTCAGCAGTATGATGAGGAGTCCGGCCTGTATTACAACCGCCACCGCTATTATGACCCGCTGCAGGGGCGGTATATCACTCAGGATCCGATTGGGCTGAAGGGGGGATGGAATTTTTATCAGTATCCGTTGAATCCGACGACAACGGTTGATCCTCTTGGATTAAAATTTAAGGTAGAAGGTGACCGGTCAGCTTTTGATTCTGCAATTGAATATTTGAAACAAGATGATGAGATGAAAAAAAATAATTACGGCCCTTGAAAAGGATAAACACACTATAGTGGTTAGTTGTAATAATAATTATGATAACTCATTTAATCGATGGACAATGAGAATACACTGGGATCCTAAAGCTGCTCTATTGTGTACGGGTGTACAGAAAGATGGTAATTTTGATTTTAAAAATGACAATCTTGAGCCTGTAGTAGCATTAGGTCATGAAATAGCCCATGCAGAGGCTTATTTAAATGAAGAATTCAGTGTTTATATGAAGCGAGTAAATACACCTGATCCTATATATGATAACGCAGAGGAAAGAAGAGTAATAACAGGTATTGAGAAACATGTTGCACAAACATTAAAACAATGTGTTAGAAAAAACCACGGGGGAATAATTTACCATGTACCTTAACAATATACGGTTGTAGTTGCTATATTTGTAAAGAGATCACCCCATCGAACCGGAATAAATGAAAATGACTATATTTTATGAGTTACTATCATCATTGAACAATCAGCATATAAGATAACCTCACCAAAAGCAGTTTAAACCATGGTAAGTTGTAGAAGTGGAAAATTCGTCGGCATAGTTATTTTTTGTAACGAAAAGATTATGAGAAATTATTTATATGTTTAATTTTGTTTTTATATATTAGTATATTACACGCAGAAAGTGTAAAGAAAATCAGCACATTATGCGATATAAATAATATAAATAAAATGGAGATTATTTATTATCCTTCGTATATATTAACAAATACTGCAATGAATGAAATTCAGTTGAAAGACCGCTACGTTTATAAAGTTGAGATTAATAGCATACAAGAAAATCCTTTTCATACGGAAATTGTTAAAATGCTTAATATTAATTATTTTAAGATGGACAATCTTAATGATATAAGATGGGGAATTCATATAGTATCTAACAGTGAAAGAGTTTGTCAGTTATATTTTGACTCGTTTGGTTCCTGTGGGAGTTTGAATGGTATTAAAGTATGCTTTGAAAAAAATCACATTATAAAGTGGGTTAGCCATAATATACCATTGTTTATAAAATATGACGCTCCATAAACAGTGAAATAAAATATGGGCAAAAAAAATTAAAGGATATTCTACTCCTGACTATTTGTGTCATCATTTCCGGTGCCGAAGGTTGAGAGGATCTTGAAAATTATGGCGAGACGCATCACTATTTTCTGAAGCGATATGGTGATTACGAGAATGGAATTCCAGGGAAAGATCACGTAACGCTGCTTTTTTGTACTAAACAATTCGCATTTTATGTTTAAAAATTGAGATATTCCTCATTACCTGAAGCTGTTTTTTATTGCTTATACATGATCAAATACTCCTTACATAATTAAGGAGAACAAAATGGTACTTAAAAAATTGATGGAACATATTTCTATTATCCCCGATTACAGACAAGCCTGGAAAGTGGAACATAAATTATCGGATATTCTACTGTTGACTATTTGCGCCGTTATTTCGGGTGCAGATGGTTGGGAAGATATAGAGGATTTTGGGGAAACACATCTCGATTTTTTGAAGCAATATGGTGATTTTGAAAATGGTATTCCTGTTCACGATACCATTGCCAGAGTTGTATCCTGTATCAGTCCTGCAAAATTTCACGAGTGCTTTATTAACTGGATGCGTGACTGCCATTCTTCAGATGATAAAGGCGTCATCGCAATTGATGGAAAAACACTCCGGCATTCTTATGACAAGAGTCGCCGCAGGGGAGCGATTCATGTCATTAGTGCGTTCTCAACAATGCACAGTCTGGTCATCGGACAGATCAGGACAGATGAGAAATCCAATGAGATTACAGCTATCCCAGAACTTCTTAACATGCTGGATATTAAAGGAAAAATCATCACAACTGATGCGATGGGTTGCCAGAAAGATATTGCAGAGAAGATACAAAAACAGGGCGGTGATTATTTATTCGCTGTAAAAGGAAATCAGGGTCGGCTAAATAAAGCCTTTGAGGAAAAATTCCCACTGAAAGAATTAAATAATCCAGAACATGACAGTTACGCAATTAGTGAAAAGAGTCACGGCAGAGAAGAAATCCGTCTTCACATTGTTTGCGATGTCCCTGATGAACTTATTGATTTCACGTTTGAATGGAAAGGTCTGAAGAAATTATGCGTGGCAGTCTCCTTTCGGTCAATAATAGCAGAACAAAAGAAAGAGCCAGAAATGACGGTCAGATATCATATCAGTTCTGCTGATTTAACCGCAGAGAAGTTCGCCACAGCAATCCGAAACCACTGGCACGTGGAGAATAAGCTGCACTGGCGTCTGGACGTGGTAATGAATGAAGACGACTGCAAAATAAGAAGAGGAAATGCAGCAGAATTATTTTCAGGGATACGGCACATCGCTATTAATATTTTGACGAATGATAAGGTATTCAAGGCAGGGTTAAGACGTAAGATGCGAAAAGCAGCCATGGACAGAAACTATCTGACGTCAGTCCTTGCTGGGAGCGGGCTTTCGTAATCTTTCCCTGCTGCAGGGGCGGTATATCACTCAGGATCCGATTGGGCTGAAGGGGGGATGGAATTTTTATCAGTATCCGTTGAATCCGATAACTGATATTGACCCGTTGGGATTAGCGACCTGTTTATACAGCATAACTTTAGGTATGCTTTCATGCGTTTCAGATACGTCAAGTGATGATAATTCTTATGGTGTGCTTACTATTTCAGTCGCCTCTGGTAATAATGGTAATAATATGCAATGTAAAAATAATCCTGGTTGTACACACTTACAAAATAGAGGCCCAATACCTCAAGGGGTATGGAGCTGGAATGTTAATGGTCCTGGAGCAACTAATAGAAAACCTAATGGTATACGTTTAGTACCGTCAGCAAATACAGAAACGTATAATCGTGATGGATTTTTAACACATAGTTGTTTAAACGCTTTTGGTCCATCTTTAGGACCTCGATTCTGTTCCGAGGGGTGTATAACTGGTTCATCTAATGACATGCAAAAATTAAATGAGCTAATATTTTCAGAGCCAGATAGCACATTAACAGTGACGGACTAGAAATATGGCAAGGTTATTAACAATTGTGCTTTTTTTCTCTATTTCTGCGAATGCAGTTACTGTAAACCAATTTCAGAGAGAGTTGGATTTGGCAGACAAGGCAATATTATGGGCACTAATATCAGCCAGTACCCAAGAGGGACGAAAAGCGTGTTCACTTAGCTATTTTTCATGTAAAGCCGCAGAGGCTGAACTCGGACTGGCATATATGGCTGCTAATGATAACAAGGCATTTCTCACATCCTTATCTAGAATAATGATGTACAAAATAGATGCTGGACTTTCCGAATCCTATACATGCTATTTATTAAGCAAGGGAAAGATCATAAGACCATATCTGAAGAATCTAAATCCACACCAACTTGTCGCTGATTGCATTGAAACTGTAAATAAAATAAAAGATAAAAATAAAAAAATCATTGATATAGATTCAGTTAATATTTGCAATGATAATAAAAATATAAATTGGAGAGTTAATAGTACTATTGTAGCCATTGATGATTCTATAAAATGCATCGATGAATAATAACTTAATTATATTTAAAAATATATTAATAACTCACTCTCCAGGAGTTTTTTTAACTTAGTGTTATAATGAATACGATAATTAAAAGTGAAGAGAAAAATAGTTGTATACATATATTCCATGAACCTACATTGTGATCTATAAATTAAATATTTTTAAATGTGACTATCATCCTTCAGATAATAAAGCCATCATCGCAATAGATGGAAAAGCACTCCTGCTCTTTTTTGATTAGAGCCGTGGCAGAGGAACAACTCATATCATCATTGCGATCTCGACAATGTATAGTCTGATCCTTCGGCAGATCAAGACGGATAAAAAATCCAATGAGTTCACACTCATCCCGAACTTCTTAACATAATGGATATTAACGAAAAATCATCACAGCCGATGAAATAATATGCAAAAATAATTAGTCCTTGCAGGGAGCAAAGTTCCATAATCTCCCCCGCCCCCCTCAATGATCCAAATAAAGATAATGCATCCAACTGGTCATTCTTAGCAGCACCTTCCGCATCACCGAAACATGGCTGAAATGGTCGGAGTAAACTGCTACCTGGGCGTAAATGCCGTCGGGTAAGGCATCGATATCATCGTTAGGGTCCAGTTCAATGGTTCCCAGCACACCGTCCGTGCCGGGTACGACGGTTAATGATTGCAGTACCCCTTGCGCCTGATACGAACCGCCTGGCACGACAGGTAAAATACTAGTCAGTTTGCCGTGGAACACCTGCCCAGGTAGCGCGTTAAACACCACTTCCGCATCATCGCCGGGTTTCAGACGTAACAGCGAGTTCTGCCGAAATTGGGCGACAATTTGCCGTTTTTGCTCGGGGATGAAAACCATCACCGGACGCAACGGCAAGGCAGCTGCGTATGTACCTGGGCGGATCAGTACCTGAGTAACGTAGCCATTGCTTGGTGCGCGAATGACAGTCTGCTCAAGGTTATATTTTGCTTCAGTAAGTTGCGCTCTTAAGCTCACAATCTGCGACTGCTCGCCGTTAACCATACTGTCGAGCTGGCTCTGGATCTGCGCCTGCTCCGCCACCGAGCCTTTCACCAGCGCGTCCTGCGCGAGGAAGTTTTGCCGCGCATCGTCGATGTCACGTTCCGAGAACGGATTCACTGCCGCCTGGCTGCCTTTCAGGTAACGTTGATAATTTTTAAACAGGCGGTCGCGCTCCGCTGAAACCTGGGTGGTGTTGGCCTGCGCTTCAGTGAGCTGCGCGCGCAGCGTCTTTATATTATGCGTCGCCGTCATCAGGTCAGCCTGAAGTCTGTCAACTCGCGCCTGGTAACGAACCGGGTCGAGCTTAAAAAGCACCTCGCCCTTCTGAATAAGCTGATTATTTTTGTCGGTGACTTCAGTAACAATTCCCGTCACCTGTGGCGTGATGGGGATCGCTATCACTGCCTTTTGCGCGGTAAAAGTGTAAGGGTGGTTGTAGTTCATCAACAAAATCAAACCACTCACCAGAAACACGCCTCCCAGCGCCGCCGTCGCCAGCGTCCACTGATTTACCGGAATGCGGAAGATTTTAAAGACCGCCCACGCCAGCGCCACGTAAGTTAAAACAATCAATAGATCCATATTTAGATCTCCGGGAACGTGGAATAGTCAGTCTTTTTCTCGGCGGCGAGTTGATGCTCCAGCCGGGAAATTCGGTCAGAAAGTGCGGCGATTTCCGGGTCAGTCGCTTTCTCCTGCGACGCAACATGTGACTGCATACCCCAGCCACGCTCCGGTTGATAGAGCGTCGCCCAGATCCACAGGAACGGCCAGATAACATGCAGAGTAAACAGGCTCACCCAGCCCGCTGTATGAATAGCGTCGGCATGGGGGTGATTACGCTTTTTGGCAATCAGATAAGGGATGTCATGTATCGCGATGATTCCATAAAAAATCACCAGAAAGACGAAGATCAGCACTCCCAACGCGAAGTAGTTTAGAAACATATCTGCCTCGGATTCACGTTTATCAGTGTTGTTTTTGGCTGGCAGCCAGATGGGAGTCGGGCTGATATTTTGACAATAATCCGGGTTGGCGATTCTCGCCATAACACCGAAGAATAATTTTTAGAGGTGATGAGTTGCTTAGTTACATAACGATTTTATGACGAAGGCATAACATGCTGCAGATCACATCAGGTGAACGCCGTAAGAAAATATCTTGTGATTCAGATCACAAAGATTCAACAAACTAACAAAACAAAAATGTGACATTACTCACATTTAAATGCCATTTTTAGCGAAAATCGCCGCCTTGTTGCTTTTTTACACAAGAGTTTTGTGATGCACATCACGTCAATTACCTCTCTACCCCCTATATTTATGTGATTCATATCACACAAAAAGCCGTCGACTGGACAGTTAACCGATTCAGTGCCAGATTTCGCAGTATCTACAAGGTCCGGCTACCTCTGCCGCCACATTAACAAAAAACCTCGGGCTTCCAGCCTGCGCGACAGCAAACATAAGAAGGGGTGTTTTTATGTCATCCGATATTAAGATCAAAGTGCAAAGCTTTGGTCGTTTCCTCAGCAACATGGTGATGCCAAATATCGGCGCGTTTATCGCGTGGGGTATCATCACCGCGTTATTTATTCCAACAGGGTGGTTACCGAACGAAACGCTGGCGAAGCTGGTCGGGCCGATGATCACTTATCTCCTGCCACTGCTGATCGGTTATACCGGTGGTAAGCTGGTAGGCGGCGAACGTGGCGGCGTAGTCGGTGCCATTACCACCATGGGCGTTATCGTCGGCGCAGACATGCCGATGTTCCTCGGTTCTATGATTGCAGGTCCGCTGGGCGGCTGGTGCATTAAGCACTTCGACCGCTGGGTAGACGGTAAGATCAAATCCGGTTTTGAAATGCTGGTGAATAACTTCTCCGCAGGCATCATCGGGATGATCCGCTATTCTGGCATTTCTCGGCATTGGCCCGGTTGTTGAAGCCCTGTCTAAAATGCTGGCGGCGGGCGTTAACTTCATGGTTGTCCATGACATGCTGCCGCTGGCGTCTATCTTTGTTGAACCGGCGAAAATCCTGTTCCTCAACAACGCCATTAACCACGGTATCTTCTCGCCGCTGGGTATTCAGCAGTCCCATGAACTGGGTAAATCCATCTTCTTCCTGATTGAAGCTAACCCAGGTCCAGGTATGGGCGTGCTGCTGGCGTACATGTTCTTTGGTCGTGGTAGCGCTAAACAGTCTGCGGGCGGTGCGGCAATCATCCACTTCCTGGGGGGTATCCACGAAATCTACTTCCCGTATGTGCTGATGAATCCGCGTCTGATTCTGGCCGTTATCCTCGGCGGTATGACTGGCGTATTCACGCTGACTATCCTGGGCGGTGGGCTGGTTTCTCCGGCATCTCCGGGTTCTATCCTTGCTGTACTGGCGATGACGCCAAAAGGTGCTTACTTCGCTAACATCGCGGGTGTGTGTGCGGCGATGGCAGTCTCCTTCGTTGTCTCTGCTATTTTGCTGAAAACCAGCAAAGTGAAAGAAGAAGATGATATTGAAGCTGCTGCGCGTCGCGTTCAGGAAATGAAAGCTGAGTCTAAAGGTGCATCTCCGCTGTCTGCGGGCGATGTGACTAACGACCTGAGCCACGTACGTAAAATCATCGTTGCCTGTGACGCCGGTATGGGTTCCAGTGCGATGGGCGCAGGTGTGCTGCGTAAGAAAATTCAGGATGCAGGTCTGTCGCAGATTTCTGTTACTAACAGCGCGATCAACAACCTGCCGCCAGATGTGGACCTGGTCATCACTCACCGTGACCTGACCGAACGCGCTATGCGCCAGGTTCCGCAGGCACAGCATATTTCGCTGACCAACTTCCTCGACAGCGGCCTGTACACCAGCCTGACCGAACGTCTGGTTGCTGCCCAGCGCCATACTGAAAACGAAGTAAAAGTGAAAGACAGTCTGAAAGACAGCTTTGACGATTCCAGTGCTAACCTGTTCAAGCTAGGCGCGGAGAACATCTTCCTCGGTCGCAAAGCGGCCACCAAAGAAGAAGCGATTCGTTTTGCTGGCGAGCAGCTGGTGAAAGGCGGTTACGTTGAGCCGGAATACGTTCAGGCGATGCTGGATCGTGAAAAACTGACCCCGACTTATCTGGGTGAGTCTATCGCGGTGCCACACGGTACGGTTGAAGCAAAAGATCGCGTACTGAAAACGGGCGTGGTGTTCTGCCAGTACCCGGAAGGCGTGCGCTTCGGTGAAGAAGAAGATGACATTGCCCGTCTGGTGATTGGTATTGCTGCCCGTAACAACGAGCACATTCAGGTTATCACCAGCCTGACCAATGCACTGGATGATGAGACTGTCATCGAGCGTCTGGCACACACCACCAGCGTGGATGAAGTGCTGGAATTGCTGGCAGGTCGTAAGTAATCCAATCCTACCCTCTCCTCACGGAGAGGGTTTGGGTGAGGGAAAAGCCTCACCCCAGCCCTCTCGGGTAAAAACATTGATGAAGGTTAATACTATGAAAGCATTACATTTTGGCGCAGGTAATATCGGTCGTGGCTTTATCGGTAAACTGCTGGCAGACGCGGGTATCCAACTGACGTTTGCCGATGTCAATCAGGTGGTACTTGATGCCCTGAATGCCCGTCATAGCTATCAGGTTCATGTGGTTGGTGAAACCGAGCAGGTAGATACCGTTTCCGGCGTCAATGCTGTCAGCAGCATTGGTGATGATGTCGTTGATCTGATTGCTCAGGTTGATTTAGTCACTACCGCCGTGGGCCCGGTTGTGCTGGAACGTATTGCCCCGGCAATCGCCAAAGGGCTGGTGAAACGTAAAGAACAAGGTAATGAATCCCCGCTGAACATCATCGCTTGTGAAAACATGGTCCGCGGCACCACACAGCTGAAAGGACATGTGATGAACGCCCTGCCGGAAGATGCCAAAGCGTGGGTAGAAGAACACGTTGGCTTTGTTGATTCCGCCGTTGACCGCATCGTGCCGCCTTCGGCTTCTGCAACCAACGATCCGCTGGAAGTGACGGTAGAAACATTCAGCGAATGGATTGTTGATAAAACCCAGTTCAAAGGCGCGCTGCCGAACATCCCAGGCATGGAGTTAACCGACAACCTGATGGCATTTGTTGAGCGTAAACTCTTCACCCTGAACACCGGTCATGCTATAACCGCGTACCTCGGAAAACTGGCCGGTCATCAGACCATTCGTGATGCGATTCTCGACGAGAAAATCCGCGCGGTGGTAAAAGGTGCGATGGAAGAAAGTGGTGCAGTATTGATCAAGCGCTACGGCTTTGACGCAGACAAACATGCGGCGTACATCCGGAAAATCCTCGGTCGTTTCGAGAACCCGTACCTGAAAGATGATGTAGAGCGCGTAGGCCGTCAGCCGCTGCGTAAACTGAGTGCTGGCGACCGTCTAATCAAGCCACTGCTCGGAACGCTGGAATATGGTCTGCCACATAAAAACCTGATTGAAGGTATTGCCGCTGCAATGCACTTCCGCAGTGAAGATGATCCGCAGGCTCAGGAACTGGCAGCACTGATCGCTGACAAAGGTCCGCAGGCGGCGCTGGCACAGATTTCCGGTCTTGATGCCAACAGCGAGGTTGTATCCGAGGCGGTAACCGCTTATAAAGCAATGCAATAATGGTGGACCAGGCGCAGGATACCCTGCGCCCGAATAACAGATTGTCAGATATGCAGGCAACAATGGAACAAACCCAGGCCTTTGAAAACCGTGTGCTTGAGCGTCTGAATGCTGGCAAAACCGTGCGAAGCTTTCTGATCACCGCCGTCGAGCTTTTGACCGAGGCGGTAAATCTTCTGGTGCTTCAGGTATTCCGCAAAGACGATTACGCGGTGAAGTATGCTGTAGAACCGTTACTCGACGGCGATGGTCCGCTGGGCGATCTTTCTGTGCGTTTAAAACTCATTTACGGGTTGGGCGTCATTAACCGCCAGGAATACGAAGATGCGGAACTGCTGATGGCATTGCGTGAAGAGCTAAATCACGACGGCAACGAGTACGCTTTTACCGACGACGAAATACTTGGACCCTTTGGTGAACTGCATTGCGTGGCGGCGTTACCACCGCCGCCACAGTTTGAACCTGCAGACTCCAGTTTGTATGCAATGCAAATTCAGCGTTACCAACAGGCTGTGCGATCAACAATGGTCCTTTCACTGACAGAGCTGATTTCCAAAATCAGCTTAAAAAAAGCCTTTCAAAAGTAAGTACTTTCGCTTACTTCTCCTCTACCTGTTTCGGACGATAAAGCTGACGATAATACTCCAGACGTTGTAGATATAACGGCACGCTTTCATCAGGTATTCCGGACGGAATCGCGTTACGGGGAGGTAGTTTTTTCAGATACTCCCGGAACGCCTGGCTCGATGCCATGAAATCTACGGCTTTATCGATAAGAAGCGGAACGTTTTCACCTAATTTGCCCATGATGATATCTCCGTATTACCCCGCGCCGGGAATGCGCGGCCGCCAATTTTAGTTTAGATCCCGGTATAAATGACATTAAGGAAAACGTGCTCAATCCTCAATAATCATCCGTTTTATTAACTATCTTTTTTCTTTAAATTTCTTAATTAATCAATAAATTGCGTAGTTTTTAAGCATGTTAATGTTTACGTTATAGAACTATTGCAATGTCATCAGTTGTGAACAAAGCACCTGGTCGCGCATACTAGGGGCTATAAATTTATCTTTATCAGAAGCCATCACATGAAAGAAGTCGAAAAAAACGAAATCAAACGTCTCAGCGATCGCCTGGACGCCATCCGTCACCAGCAGGCCGATCTGTCGCTGGTTGAAGCCGCAGACAAATATGCCGAACTGGAAAAAGAGAAAGCCACTCTGGAAGCAGAAATTGCTCGCCTGCGCGAAGTTCACAGCCAGAAACTCAGCAAAGAAGCGCAGAAACTGATGAAGATGCCGTTCCAGCGTGCAATCACCAAAAAAGAGCAGGCTGATATGGGCAAACTGAAAAAAGTGTTCGCGGACTGGTGGTTGTGCACCCAATGACCGCGCTGGGCCGTGAAATGGGCCTGCAAGAGATGACAGGGTTCTCAAAGACTGCGTTTTAAGTTCCTTTCTCGTCGCTGTAATCACAGCCTCTCACGATTTACTCGCTCCTGCTGGCACATGCAGGAGCCTGTTTCAGAGATCGAATATTTGTAACGTTCTTAACATTATATATTCAACTCCACCTACACTTCTGAGCGATCTGAGCAGGCTAAATTCTGAAAAGCAGGTACAAATTAAATAATGATGTATCAATATCAACAATGAATTACCGCATATCAATGCTTGAAACATAATTAATTATTTAAATTTTTCTATCAGCATCGCAAACTTCGCAATAAAACATCACTCAACTGAATATTTACCTTTCCCTGCCCTGGGCCTTTATCCGGTGAAACATTTGACATTGATTGACACCGATCATTAAAATCCGCGCGATTAATATTATTGGCTACAAACCGAAATTGTTTGACACTTAATAACATATTCGCACAACCGATTAATACAAAAATTCTCTAACAAATTTATTTGTCGGATATGCTCCACTCCAATCATTCATAAAAAAAATGATTGTGCCGTAATTATCAACTGTATCGGGATTATGAAAAGGAATTCATCCTATGAACCTAAAGAAAACACTGTTAAGCGTGTTAATAATAGTGCCTCTCTGCTTATTGGCAGGGTGTGACTATATTGAAAAAGCGAGTAAGGTCGACGACCTCGTTACACAGCAAGAGTTGCAAAAAAGCAAAATTGAGGCGCTTGAGAAACAACAGGAACTCGATAAGCGAAAGATAGAACATTTTGAAAAAACAACAAACTACTATCATAAATAGTACCAAGACGCTCGCTGGCGTGGTGAAGGCGGTTAAAGACAAACAGGACGAATTTGTCTTTACAGAATTTAACCCGGCACAAACCCAATACTTCATTTTAAATAACGGCTCTGTTGGTTTGGCAGGCCGGGTGCTGGCTATTGATGCAGTTGAAAATGGCAGCGTTATTCGTATTTCGCTGGTTAATTTATTAAGCGTTCCCGTATCAAATATTGGCTTTCATGCGACATGGGGCAATGAAAGGCCCACCGATGCCAAAGCTCTGGCAAAGTGGCAACAATTACTTTTCAACACCACACTGAATTCCACTCTGCAATTAATGCCTGGTCAATGGCAAGACATTAATCTGACATTAAAAGGCGTTTCGCCTAATAACCTGAAGTATCTGAAGTTGTCCATCAATATGGCCAATCTCCAGTTCGACACTGTTCAATCTGCTGAAACTCGGCAGCGAAAAAACAAAAAATAAATGCAGCTTCTGCGCTTATATCAAGGAATAGAGAGCATCAATAATGAACAAAATTTTTAAAGTTATCTGGAATCCAGCGACGGGCAGTTACAGCGTTGCCAGCGAAACGGCGAAGAGCCGTGGTAAAAAAAGCGGGCGCAGTAAGCTGTTAATTTCTGTACTAGTTGCGAGTGGGTTGTTGTCGTCGTTTGGAGCGTTAGCTAATAACTACGACGGGCAGCCAACTGATTATGGCGATGGCTCAGCAGGTGACGGCTGGGTTGCTATCGGTAAAGGGGCAAAAGCAAATACCTTTATGAACACTAGTGGCGCGAGTACAGCTTTAGGATATGACGCGATAGCCGAAGGTGAGTACAGTTCTGCCATCGGGTCAAAAACCCTTGCAACTGGTGGAGCATCCATGGCGTTCGGGGTTAGTGCAAGAGCAATGGGTGACAGAAGTGTCGCGCTGGGTGCATCGTCAGTAGCAAATGGCGATCGTTCGATGGCTTTTGGTCGTTACGCAAAGACGAATGGTTATACATCTCTTGCTATTGGGGACTCCTCCCTTGCCGATGGTGAAAAAACTATTGCGTTAGGAAATACGGCTAAAGCTTACGAAATTATGAGCATCGCCCTCGGTGATCATGCCAATGCGTCAAAAGAATATTCAATGGCGCTGGGTGCAAGTAGTGCCGCATCTGCGGCTAACGCGATTGCAGTAGGCCGCAACAGTGCTGCAGCTGGCGTAGACAGCCTCGCATTCGGTAGACTATCCGCCGCCAACGCCGCAAACGCGATTGCTATGGGTGCAGAGAGCAAAGCTGCTGAAAATGCGACGGCAGTTGGTACTAACGCGGAGGCAAATGGACTTAATAGTATCGCGTTGGGCTCCGGCAGTATTGCAGATGTCGACAACACTATTGCTCTGGGCAATCAAAGTCAGGCAGTAGCGGCTGGCGCAATTGCCATCGGTCAAGGGAATAAAGCTGACGGCGCAAATGCTATCGCGCTGGGTAATGGTAGTATTACAGGTGGTGTAAATGCTATTGCTCTTGGACAAGGCAGTTATGCCGGTTTAGAAAATGGCACTGCAATTGGTGCTCAAGCCAGTGCTCAGGGGAAAAATTCAGTTGCTCTGGGTGCTGGTTCTGTAGCGACTGACGCGGATACTGTTTCTGTGGGTAACACAACAGCTCAGCGACAAATTGTCAATATGGCAGCAGGTGATATCAGCACTACCAGTACTGATGCCATCAATGGATCACAGCTTTATGCTATCAGTAAGTCAGTAGCGGACAATCTTGGTGGGGGCTACCGTCAATGCGCAAGGCGTCGTTACTTCCCCAAATTACAGGCTGAAAAGTGGTATTTTCGGCACTGTTGGCGACGCCTTAACGGGCCTGGACAATAATACGTTACAATGGGACTCCCTTAAAAAGGCATATAGTGCGGCACATGGTACGGATACTACCAGTACCATCACCAACGTTAAAGACGGCGCTATTTCTGATACCAGTAAGGATGCGGTTAACGGTTCTCAGCTGAAAACCACCAACGATAACGTAGCGACCAATACTGCCAATATCACCACCAACACTAACAGTATCAATACCCTGACGGATTCCGTTGGCGACCTTAAAGACGATGCCCTGCTGTGGAATGGCACCGCGTTCAGCGCCGCGCACGGCACCGAAGCCACCAGCAAAATCACCAACGTCAAAGACGGTGACCTGACGGCTGGCAGCACCGACGCGGTTAACGGCTCTCAGCTCAAAACCACTAACGATGCCGTGGCAGCCAACACCCCCAATATCGCCACGAACACCACCAACATCACCAACCTGACTGACGCTGTTGACAGTCTCGGTGATGACTCTCTGCTGTGGAATGATGCAGCGAAAGCATTCAGTGCCGCTCACGGTACCGATGCCACCAGCAAAATCACTAACGTCAAAGACGGTGACCTGACGGCTGGCAGCACCGACGCGGTTAACGGCTCTCAGCTCAAAACCACTAACGATGCCGTGGCAGCCAACACCACCAATATCGCCACGAACACCACCAACATCACCAACCTGACTGACGCTGTTGACAGTCTCGGTGATGACTCTCTGCTGTGGAATGATGCAGCGAAAGCATTCAGTGCCGCTCACGGTACCGATGCCACCAGCAAAATCACTAACGTCAAAGACGGTGACCTGACGGCTGGCAGCACCGACGCGGTTAACGGCTCTCAGCTCAAAACCACTAACGATGCCGTGGCAGCCAACACCACCAATATCGCCACGAACACCACCAACATCACCAACCTGACTGACGCTGTTGACAGTCTCGGTGATGACTCTCTGCTGTGGAATGATGCAGCGAAAGCATTCAGCGCCGCGCGCGGTACTGATGCCACCAGCAAAATCACTAACGTCAAAGACGGTGACCTGACGGCTGGCAGCACTGACGCGGTTAACGGCTCTCAGCTCAAAACCACTAACGATGCCGTGGCAGCCAACACCACCAATATCGCCACGAACACCACCAACATCACCAACCTGACTGACGCTGTTGACAGTCTCGGTGACGATTCCCTGCTGTGGAACGCTACGGCGGGTGCATTCAGTGCCAAACACGGCACCAACGGTACTGACAGCAAAATCACCAACTTACTGGCAGGCACTGTATCCTCTGATAGCACTGACGCCATTAATGGCTCACAACTTTATGGTTTAGCTGATTCATTTACGTCATACCTTGGCGGTGGTGCTGATATCAGCGATGCGGGTGTATTAACCGGGCCAACCTACACTATTGGTGGTACTGACTACAATAACGTCGGTGATGCTCTGGCAGCCATTAACACGTCATTTAGCACATCACTCGGTGACGCCCTACTCTGGGATGCGACCGCCAAGGGCGGTGACGGTGCGTTTAGCGCCGGTCGCGGAAAAGATAACACGGCCAGCATCATTACTAATGTTGCAGACGGTGCAATTTCCTCTACCAGCAGCGACGCTATTAACGGCTCACAGCTCTATGACACCAGTAAGTACATTGCCGATACTCTGGGTGGTGACGCAGAAGTCAATGCTGACGGCACAATCACCGCACCGACTTATGCCATCGCTGGCGGCAGTTACAGCAACGTCGGTGACGCGCTGGAAGCGATCGATACCACGCTGGATGACGCTCTGTTGTGGGATGCCACAGCCAATGATGGTAATGGTGCATTTAGCGCCGCTCACGGAAAAGATAAAACAGCCAGTGTAATCACTAACGTCGCTAACGGTGCAATCTCTGCCACCAGCAGCGATGCCATTAACGGTTCACAACTGTATACCACCAACAAGTACATTGCCGATGCCCTGGGTGGTGACGCAGAAGTTAACGCTGATGGTTCTATCACTGCGCCGACTTACACCATTGCAAATGCCGAGTACAACAACGTCGGTGACGCCCTGGATGCGCTCGACGATAACGCTCTGCTGTGGGATGCAACGGCCAATGACGGCGCAGGTGCCTACAACGCCAGCCATGACGGCAAGGCCAGCATCATCACAAATGTTGCTGATGGTAACATTGGCGAAGGCAGTACCGACGCCATCAACGGTTCTCAGCTGTTTAACACCAATATGATGATCCAGCAGAACAGCGAAATCATCAATCAGCTTGCCGGTAACACCAGCGAAACCTACATCGAAGATAACGGTGCGGGTATTAACTATGTACGTACCAACGACAACGGCTTAGCGTTCAACGATGCCAGCGCTTCAGGTATTGGCGCTACGGCTGTGGGTTATAACTCTGTTGCCGAAGGCGATAGCAGCGTAGCCATCGGTCAGGGCAGCTACAGCGACGTTGATACCGGTATTGCCCTGGGTAGCAGCTCCGTTTCCAGCCGTGTAATAGTTAAAGGTTCTCGTGACACCAGCGTGTCGGAAGAAGGTGTTGTGATTGGTTATGACACCACGGATGGCGAACTACTTGGTGCGCTGTCTATTGGTGATGACGGTAAATATCGTCAAATCATCAACGTAGCCGATGGTTCCGAAGCCCATGACGCCGTTACGGTTCGCCAGTTGCAAAATGCCATTGGTGCAGTCGCTACCACGCCGACCAAATACTTCCACGCCAACTCAACGGCTGAAGACTCACTGGCTGTCGGGGAAGACTCGCTGGCGATGGGCGCGAAAACTATCGTCAATGGTAATGCGGGTATTGGTATCGGCCTGAATACTCTGGTTCTGGCAGATGCCATCAACGGTATTGCTATCGGTTCTAACGCACGCGCCAACCATGCAAACAGTATTGCAATGGGTAATGGTTCTCAGACCACTCGCGGCGCTCAGACTGGCTACACCGCCTACAACATGGATGCACCGCAGAACTCTGTGGGTGAATTCTCCGTAGGTAGCGAAGACGGTCAACGTCAGATCACCAACGTCGCAGCGGGGTCGGCGGATACCGATGCGGTTAACGTGGGTCAGTTGAAAGTAACGGACGCGCAGGTTTCCCAGAATACCCAGAGCATTACTAACCTGAATACTCAGGTAACGAATCTGGATACCCGCGTCACCAATATCGAAAACGGTATTGGCGATATCGTAAGCACCGGTAGCACCAAGTACTTCAAGACCAACACCGATGGCGTAGATGCTAACGCGCAGGGTAAAGACAGTGTTGCGATTGGCTCTGGCTCTATTGCTGCCGCTGATAACAGCGTTGCGCTGGGTACTGGCTCTGTGGCAAACGAAGAAAATACGATCTCCGTAGGTTCTTCCACTAACCAACGCCGTATCACCAACGTTGCCGCTGGTAAAAATGCTACTGACGCGGTTAACGTTGCGCAGTTGAAGTCTTCCGAAGCAGGCGGCGTGCGCTATGACACCAAAGCTGACGGTTCTGTTGATTACAGCAACATCACTCTCGGCGGTGGTAATGGCGGAACGACTCGCATTAGCAACGTTTCCGCTGGCGTTAACAACAACGACGCAGTGAACTATGCGCAGTTGAAGCAAAGCGTGCAGGAAACGAAGCAATACACCGATCAGCGGATGGTTGAGATGGATAACAAACTGTCCAAAACCGAAAGCAAGTTGAGCGGTGGTATCGCTTCTGCAATGGCAATGACCGGTCTGCCGCAGGCTTACACTCCAGGTGCCAGTATGGCCTCTATTGGTGGCGGTACTTACAACGGTGAATCGGCTGTTGCTTTAGGTGTGTCGATGGTGAGCGCCAATGGTCGTTGGGTCTACAAATTACAAGGTAGTACCAATAGCCAGGGTGAATACTCCGCCGCACTCGGTGCCGGTATTCAGTGGTAATGATCCATTAACTTAGTGTGACTAAGGGCAATTCTCTGATGAGGATTGCCCTTTTCTTTACCAGACATCTCCCTCCACCAAGAATTGGCCCTACCAATTCTTCGCTTATCTGACCTCTGGTTCACAATTCCCCAATTAAAACTCACATCAATGTTGCTAATGCATAACATTTAGTTAACTATCCATTGTCATTATCCCTACACAACACAATTGGCAGTGCCACTTTTACACAACGTGTGACAAGGAGATGAGCAACAGACTCATTACACTGCGTGTGTGGACTGCAGGAGACCTGCAATGAATCTCTGGCAACAAAACTACGATCCCGCCGGGAATATCTGGCTTTCCAGCCTGATAGCATCGCTTCCCATCCTGTTTTTCTTCTTTGCGCTGATTAAGCTCAAACTGAAAGGATACGTCGCCGCCTCATGGACGGTGGCAATCGCCCTTGCCGTGGCTTTGCTGTTCTATAAAATGCCGGTCGCTAACGCGCTGGCCTCGGTGGTTTATGGCTTCTTCTACGGGTTGTGGCCCATCGCGTGGATCATTATTGCGGCAGTGTTCGTCTATAAGATCTCGGTGAAAACCGGGCAGTTTGACATCATCCGCTCGTCTATTCTTTCGATAACCCCTGACCAGCGCCTGCAAATGCTGATCGTCGGTTTCTGTTTCGGCGCTTTCCTTGAAGGAGCCGCAGGCTTTGGCGCACCGGTAGCAATTACCGCCGCATTGCTGGTCGGTCTGGGCTTTAAACCACTCTACGCCGCCGGACTGTGCCTGATTGTTAACACCGCACCAGTGGCATTTGGCGCGATGGGTATTCCGATTCTGGTCGCCGGGCAGGTAACAGGCATCGACAGCTTTGAGATTGGTCAGATGGTGGGGCGTCAGCTGCCGTTTATGACCATTATCGTGCTGTTCTGGATCATGGCGATTATGGACGGTTGGCGCGGTATCAAAGAGACGTGGCCTGCGGTCGTGGTTGCAGGTGGTTCGTTTGCCATTGCTCAATACCTCAGCTCTAACTTCATTGGGCCGGAACTGCCAGACATTATCTCTTCGCTGGTATCACTGCTCTGCCTGACGCTGTTCCTCAAACGCTGGCAACCAGTGCGCGTATTCCGCTTCGGTGACTTGGGGGCGTCACAGGTTGATATGACGCTGGCTCACACAGGTTACACGGCAGGTCAGGTGCTGCGCGCCTGGACACCGTTTCTGTTCCTGACCGCCACCGTAACGCTGTGGAGTATCCCGCCGTTTAAAGCCCTGTTCGCTTCAGGCGGTGCGCTGTATGAGTGGGTGATCAACATTCCGGTGCCGTACCTCGATAAACTGGTTGCCCGTATGCCGCCAGTGGTCAGCGAAGCGACAGCGTATGCCGCCGTGTTTAAGTTTGACTGGTTCTCTGCCACCGGTACCGCCATTCTGTTTGCTGCCCTGCTCTCGATTGTCTGGCTGAAGATGAAACCATCTGACGCTATCAGCACCTTCGGCAGCACGCTGAAAGAACTGGCTCTGCCCATCTACTCCATCGGTATGGTGCTGGCATTCGCCTTTATCTCGAACTATTCCGGTTTGTCATCAACACTGGCGCTGGCACTGGCGCACACCGGTCATGCATTCACCTTCTTCTCGCCGTTCCTCGGCTGGCTTGGTGTCTTCCTGACCGGATCGGATACCTCATCTAACGCCCTGTTCGCCGCCCTGCAAGCCACTGCAGCACAACAAATTGGCGTTTCTGACCTGTTGCTGGTTGCTGCCAACACCACCGGTGGTGTCACCGGCAAAATGATCTCTCCGCAATCTATCGCTATCGCCTGTGCGGCGGTAGGCCTGGTGGGCAAAGAGTCTGATTTGTTCCGCTTTACTGTCAAACACAGCCTGATCTTCACCTGTATGGTGGGCGTGATCACCACGCTTCAGGCCTATGTCTTAACGTGGATGATTCCTTAATGATTGTTTTACCCAGACGCCTGTCAGACGAGGTTGCCGATCGTGTGCGGGCGCTGATTGATGAAAAAAACCTGGAAGCGGGCATGAAGTTGCCCGCTGAACGTCAACTGGCGATGCAACTCGGCGTGTCGAGAAATTCACTGCGCGAGGCGCTGGCGAAACTGGTAAGCGAAGGTGTGCTGCTCAGTCGACGTGGCGGCGGGACGTTTATTCGCTGGCGTCATGACACATGGTCGGAGCAAAACATCGTCCAGCCGCTGAAAACGCTGATGGCCGATGATCCGGATTACAGTTTCGATATTCTGGAAGCCCGCTACGCCATTGAAGCCAGCACCGCGTGGCATGCGGCAATGCGCGCCACACCAGGCGAAAAAGAGAAAATTCAGCTTTGCTTTGAAGCAACGCTAAGTGAAGACCCGGATCTCGCCTCACAAGCGGACGTTCGTTTTCATCTGGCGATTGCCGAAGCCTCACATAACATCGTGCTGCTGCAAACCATGCGCGGTTTCTTCGATGTCCTGCAATCCTCCGTGAAGCATAGCCGCCAGCGGATGTATCTGGTACCCCCGGTTTTTTCACAGCTGACCGAACAACATCAGGCAGTCATTGACGCCATTTTTGCCGGTGATGCTGACGGGGCGCGTAAAGCAATGATGGCGCACCTTAGCTTTGTTCACACTACCATGAAACGATTCGATGAAGATCAAGCTCGCCATGCACGCATTACCCGCCTGCCTGGTGACCATAATGAGCATTCGAGGGAGAAAAACGCATGATTATTTCCGCAGCCAGCGATTATCGCGCCGCAGCACAACGCATTCTGCCGCCGTTCCTGTTCCACTATATGGATGGGGGGGCATATTCTGAATACACGCTGCGCCGCAACGTGGAAGATTTGTCAGAAGTGGCGCTGCGCCAGCGTATTCTGAAAAACATGTCTGACTTAAGCCTGGAAACGACGCTGTTTAATGAGAAATTGTCGATGCCGGTGGCGCTAGGTCCGGTAGGTTTGTGTGGCATGTATGCGCGACGCGGCGAAGTTCAGGCTGCCAAAGCAGCGGATGCGCATGGCATTCCGTTTACTCTCTCGACGGTTTCCGTTTGCCCGATTGAAGAAGTGGCTCCGGCTATCAAACGTCCGATGTGGTTCCAGCTTTATGTGCTGCGCGATCGCGGCTTTATGCGTAACGCACTGGAGCGAGCAAAAGCAGCGGGTTGTTCGACACTGGTTTTCACCGTGGATATGCCGACACCGGGCGCACGTTACCGTGATGCGCATTCTGGGATGAGCGGCCCAAATGCGGCAATGCGCCGCTACTTGCAGGCGGTGACGCATCCGCAATGGGCGTGGGATGTGGGCCTGAACGGTCGTCCGCATGATTTAGGTAATATCTCGGCTTACCTCGGCAAACCGACCGGACTGGAAGATTACATCGGCTGGCTGGGGAATAACTTCGATCCGTCCATCTCATGGAAAGACCTTGAGTGGATCCGCGATTTCTGGGATGGCCCGATGGTGATCAAAGGGATCCTCGACCCAGAAGATGCGCGCGATGCAGTACGCTTTGGTGCTGATGGAATTGTGGTTTCTAACCACGGTGGCCGCCAGCTGGACGGTGTGCTCTCTTCTGCCCGTGCACTGCCTGCTATTGCAGATGCGGTGAAAGGTGATATCGCCATTCTGGCGGATAGCGGAATACGTAACGGGCTTGATGTCGTGCGTATGATTGCGCTCGGTGCCGACACCGTACTGCTGGGTCGTGCTTTCCTGTATGCGCTGGCAACAGCGGGCCAGGCGGGTGTAGCTAACCTGCTAAATCTGATCGAAAAAGAGATGAAAGTGGCAATGACGCTGACTGGCGCGAAATCGATTAGCGAAATTACGCAAGATTCGCTGGTGCAAGAGCTGAGTAAAGCGCCGGCGGCGGCGCTGGCTCCAATGGCGAAAGGGAATGCAGCTTAAGGGTTAGATGAATATCTGCTATCCTGCCCCCGCACTAAGGGGGCAGTATGCTAAACATCGTACTTTACGAACCAGAAATTCCGCCAAATACTGGCAACATCATCCGTCTTTGCGCTAATACCGGCTTTCGTCTGCATCTCATCGAACCGATGGGATTTGCCTGGGACGATAAGCGCCTGCGCCGCGCGGGGCTGGACTATCACGAGTTTACCGCCGTTACGCGTCATCATGACTATCGCGCGTTCCTTGAAGCAGAAAATCCCCAGCGCCTGTTTGCCCTCACCACGAAAGGTACGCCTGCTCACAGCGCCGTAAGCTATCAGGATGGCGATTATCTGATGTTCGGCCCGGAAACACGCGGCCTGCCAGCGAGCATTCTTGATGCCCTGCCCGCTGAACAAAAAATTCGCATTCCAATGGTGCCGGACAGCCGCAGCATGAACCTGTCCAATGCGGTGTCGGTCGTGGTGTATGAAGCCTGGCGGCAGCTGGGATATCCGGGAGCGGTGTTGAGAGATTAGTTACTGTATGCCGGATAGATGATTACATCGCATCCGGCACAATCACAGGACGTCAGATCCCATCCCCATATTCAAACGTATGGTTAATACCGTTGAAATGCTGATCCATATCCATTGACGGTTTATCGCTATCCGGTTTGCCGACAATGCGTGCCGGAACGCCAGCGGCGGTGGTATGCGGCGGCACCGGTTGCAGCACCACGGAACCTGCGCCAATCTTCGCGCCGCGCCCAACTTCAATATTGCCGAGAATTTTCGCGCCCGCGCCAATCATCACACCTTCACGAATTTTCGGATGACGGTCGCCACCAGATTTACCCGTACCGCCAAGCGTCACAGATTGCAGAATCGATACGTCGTTTTCAATCACCGCCGTTTCACCCACAACGATGCCCGTGGCGTGGTCAAGCATGATACCGCGGCCAATTTTTGCTGCCGGGTGAATATCAACCTGGAACGTCACAGAAACCTGGTTTTGCAGAAAGATTGCCAGTGCGCGACGCCCCTGATTCCACAACCAGTGGCCGATGCGATACGCCTGCAAAGCATGAAAACCCTTCAGGTATAGCAACGGGGTTGAGTATTTATCCACCGCCGGGTCACGGGTACGCACCGCCTGAATATCACAGGCCGCAGAGGCGATCATTTCCGGGTCGGCGGCGTAGGCTTCTTCGACCACTTCACGGATAGCAATAGCCGGCATAATGGGCGATGACAGCTTGTTCGCCAGCATGTAGCTCAGTGCACTGCCAAGGTTTTCGTGCTTGAGTAGCGTCGCGTGGTAAAAACTGGCCAGCATTGGCTCACAGTCTGCCAGCGTTCTGGCTTCAGCTTTAATATTGTTCCAGACAATTTCCAGTTCTTCACACGACATTGCTTACTCCACACGATAAGATAATGACCGGCCCGTTCTGCGCGGGCCGGGTCATAGTGGTAACAAAGGTTCCCTGGGTTTAGTGGCTGCTGCGCTCGTCCTTGCGTGCACGACCTAGTAAAGTCAATGCTGCCTCGCGCGCGTTTTTTCCGCAATATAATACTTGATAAATTTCCTCGGTTATTGGCATTTCAACGCCGAAGCGATGCGCCAGTTCGCGGACTTCTTTCGTATTGCGGTAGCCTTCCACCACTTGACCAATTTTCTCCTGCGCGCTTTGTACATCCATGCCCTGACCGAGCATCATGCCAAAACGGCGGTTACGCGACTGGTTGTCGGTACAGGTCAGCACCAGATCGCCCAGCCCCGCCATGCCCATAAAGGTGGCAGGATCGGCACCCAGCGCCGCGCCAAGACGCGACATCTCAGCCAGCCCACGGGTGATCAGCGCCGTACGCGCATTCGCGCCAAAACCGATACCGTCGGACATCCCCGCGCCAATGGCAATGACGTTTTTCACCGCGCCGCCAAGCTGCACACCGATGAAATCCGGGTTGCTGTAAACGCGGAAACTTTTGCCACAGTGCAGCAATTGCTGGAGGTCATCGGCAAAGGTCTGGTCCGTCGAGGCCAGCGAAATGGCCGTCGGTAAACCTGCCGCCAGTTCTTTCGCAAACGTTGGGCCAGAGATAACCGCCAGCGGAATTTGATCGCCTAAGGCCTCACGCGCTACGTCCTGTAACAGACGTCCGGTTTCTGCTTCCAGCCCTTTGGTCGCCCACACCAGACGCGCATCAGGACGCATCAGCGGTTTAATCTGGCGCAGCACTTCACCAAAGACATGGCTGGGTACGACGACGAGAATATTACGGCTGGCTGCCAGCGCAGTGGCGAGATCGCTTTCAAGATGGAGCGTATCGGGAAAAGGCACATCGGGGAGAAACGCGGCGTTACAGCGGTCGCGTTCAAGCGTTGCGATATGTTCAGGGTCATGGCCCCAGAGGACAACCTCGTGGCCATTTCTTGCCAGGGTAATGGCAAGAGCGGTGCCGTACGAGCCGGCACCGATCACAGTCATTGAAGCATTACGTTGGTTCATCAGGCATCCTGATGTTCTTCAGTACCTTCGCCAGCCTGCTGCTGCAAATAGTTCATGAACAGCGCATCGAAGTTAACCGGCGCAAGGTTCAGTTGCGGGAATGTACCGCGGGATACCATGCTGGTGATGCACTCACGAGCATACGGGAACAGAATGTTCGGGCAGTATGCACCCAGGCAATGTGCCATCTGGGTGCCTTCGATACCCGCGATGGAGAAAATACCGCCCTGCTGAACTTCACACAGGAACGCGGTTTCTTCGCCCAGGGAGGCCGTTACGGTAACACGCAGTACCACTTCGTAAACGTCATCTGCCAGTTGAGAAGATGCCGTATCCAGATCAAGTTTAACTTCTGGCTGCCAATCTTTCTGGAAAACGTGCGGCGCGTTCGGCGCTTCGAAAGAAATATCCTTGGTATAAATACGTTGGATCTGGAAAGTCATTTCGGTGTTGTTTTGTTCTGACATGTGTAGAAAACCCTTAAGTGTTGTCCTTAAATACTGCGCAATGTAATGCCAACGTTCACACGTTATTTCAGCAGGGGATCCAGTCCACCACGTGCATCCAATGCATACAAGTCATCACAGCCGCCAATGTGCTGTGCGTCAATAAAAATCTGGGGAACCGTGGTGCGACCGCTGCGTTTGATCATCTCTTCACGCTTAGCGGCGTTGCCATCGATCGGCAACTCCTGAAAACTCACGCCCTTGCTGCTCAGCAGTGCTTTCGCACGATGGCAATACGGGCAGGTTTCTTTGGTATAGATTTCAACATTGGCCATAACTTAGCTCCTGTTTTTTTTACCCTGAAATTTCATGTTGCAGGGCGGCTGCAAAATGGAGTGTCCCCAGAAGCTTATAACAATAAGTCGCTGGGGGCCTAATTGCAGCTAACGGCCTGCATCATGAAAGACGACAGGTAAATTATTTGCCGCGCACCAGAGGTAAGTTTTCGCCAGCCCAGCCAGCAACGCCCTCTTTCAGCACGAATACTTGCGCAAAACCAGCTTTCGTCAGCGCGTTTGCAGGCTCCTGGCACTGCATGCCAGAACCGTCTACCACGATAACCGGTTTGTCTTTGTGCTTCTCAAGCTCACCAACATTGTTGGCTTTGATTTCGCTCGGCAACAGGTTGATAGAACCTGCGATATGGCCTTTACGGAAGTCATCACGCTGACGTAAATCCACAACCACAGCATCTTCTTTGTTGATCAGACGCGTAGCTTCACCACGAGTAATCACCTTCACTTTCGAGGTCAGGCTCTTAAACGTAGTCACAATAACCGCCACCAGTAACGCGATCCAGGCGATACTCAGTATGGGATGACGGCCAACAAATTGCATAATTTCTTGCATGGGGGGTAACAACTCCCGACGTAGTGATTAAAAAAACCAGAAAGGAGTATACCTGCGCGTTGCGGCAAATACAGCCAGCGCGTTAACTGGAATGCAATTTTGCGGGGCGCTACGAAAAAAAAGCGTAAATCTGGCATCTGCTTGCCGCGAGCGGTCGTATATTTTGATCTTCAGAGGCTATTTTATCGATTCAGCTGTAGTAAAATTACGCAAATTTTGACTCTTGAGTATGAGGTTGTCGCAATGTCGGTTTCTAAAAAACCTATGGTACTGGTGATTCTGGATGGCTATGGCTATCGCGAAGAACAGCAGGATAACGCCATTTTTAGTGCTAAAACCCCGGTAATGGATGCACTGTGGGCCAATCGTCCGCATACCCTGATCGACGCTTCCGGTCTGGAAGTCGGTCTGCCTGACCGTCAGATGGGCAACTCCGAAGTAGGCCACGTTAACCTGGGTGCCGGCCGCATCGTGTATCAGGACCTGACTCGTCTGGACGTTGAAATCAAAGATCGCGCTTTCTTTGCTAATCCGGTGTTGACTGGTGCAGTAGATAAAGCGAAAAACGCAGGCAAAGCAGTACACATTATGGGTCTGCTCTCCGCAGGTGGTGTACACAGCCACGAAGATCACATCATGGCGATGGTAGAACTGGCAGCTGAACGCGGCGCAGAAAAAATCTACCTACACGCATTCCTTGACGGTCGCGACACTCCGCCGCGCAGTGCTGAATCCTCGCTGAAAAAATTCGAAGAGAAATTTGCCGCGCTGGGTAAAGGCCGCGTAGCGTCCATCATTGGTCGTTACTACGCGATGGACCGCGATAACCGTTGGGATCGCGTTGAAAAAGCTTATGACCTGCTGACTCTGGCGCAAGGTGAGTTCCAGGCCGATACCGCCGTTGCCGGTTTGCAGGCTGCTTATGCTCGCGACGAAAACGACGAGTTCGTGAAAGCGACCGTTATTCGTGCAGAAGGTCAGCCAGATGTGGCAATGGAAGACGGCGATGCACTGATTTTCATGAACTTCCGTGCTGACCGCGCGCGTGAAATCACTCGAGCATTCGTAAATGCCGATTTTGACGGCTTCGCGCGTAAGAAAGTGGTTAACGTCGATTTCGTGATGCTGACCGAATACGCTGCCGACATCAAAACCGCAGTGGCTTACCCACCCGCTTCCCTGGTTAACACCTTCGGCGAATGGATGGCGAAAAACGACAAAACTCAGCTGCGTATTTCCGAAACCGAAAAATATGCCCACGTCACTTTCTTCTTTAACGGTGGCGTAGAAGAGTCGTTCAAAGGCGAAGATCGCATTCTGATCAACTCACCGAAAGTGGCTACCTACGATCTGCAACCGGAAATGAGCTCCGCAGAGCTGACCGAAAAACTGGTTGCGGCAATCAAGAGCGGCAAATACGACACCATTATCTGTAACTATCCGAACGGCGACATGGTAGGTCACACCGGGGTGATGGAAGCGGCGGTTAAAGCGGTTGAAGCGCTGGATCACTGCGTGGAAGAAGTCGCGAAAGCGGTTGAGTCCGTGGGTGGACAACTGCTGATCACCGCTGACCACGGTAACGCTGAACAGATGCGCGATCCGGCAACGGGTCAGGCGCACACAGCACACACCAACCTGCCAGTTCCGCTGATTTACGTTGGTGATAAGAACGTGAAAGCGGTTGAAGGCGGCAAACTTTCTGACATCGCGCCGACCATGTTGTCGCTGATGGGTATGGAAATCCCGCAAGAGATGACTGGTAAGCCGCTGTTCATCGTGGAATAATCCCTCCCCATGAGGGGAAAGGCGATTAATACCATGACACGGGCCGTGAAACCGCGCAGGTTTGCAATCAGGCCCATCATCTACGCCAGCGTTCTGAGCGCTGGCGTATTGTTGTGCGCCTTTTCCGCCCACGCGGATGAGCGTGACCAACTCAAATCCATTCAGGCTGACATCGCCGCGAAAGAGCGCGCGGTACGCCAAAAGCAACAACAACGCGCAAGCCTGCTCGCACAATTGAAAAAGCAGGAAGAGGCGATATCTGAAGCCACTCGCAAACTGCGCGAAACGCAAAATACGCTCAATCAACTCAATAAACAGATTGATGAGATGAACGCGTCGATTGCCAAACTGGAGCAGCAAAAAAGCCGCCCAGGAGCGCAGCCTCGCCGCGCAACTGGATGCCGCGTTTCGTCAGGGTGAACATACCGGTATTCAGCTGATTCTCAGCGGTGAAGAAAGCCAGCGTGGGCAGCGCTTACAGGCTTATTTCGGCTATCTCAACCAGGCGCGACAAGAAACCATTGCTCAGTTGAAACAAACGCGTGAAGAAGTCGCTATGCAGCGTGCCGAACTGGAAGAGAAACAGAGCGAGCAACAAACGCTTTTATATGAGCAGCGCGCCCAACAGGCGAAGCTGACCCAGGCGTTGAGCGAGCGTAAAAAGACGCTGGCAGGGCTGGAGTCTTCCATCCAGCAAGGTCAGCAACAGTTGAGCGAGCTGCGCGCCAACGAATCCCGCCTGCGTAACAGCATTGCCCGTGCGGAAGCTGCGGCGAAAGCGCGTGCTGAACGAGAAGCGCGTGAGGCCCAGGCGGTTCGCGACCGCCAGAAAGAAGCGACGCGCAAAAGGCACCACCTACAAGCCGACCGAAAGCGAAAAATCGCTGATGTCCCGAACTGGTGGCCTGGGTGCGCCGCGTGGTCAGGCATTCTGGCCGGTTCGCGGGCCGACGCTGCATCGCTATGGTGAACAGCTACAGGGCGAACTACGCTGGAAAGGAATGGTTATCGGTGCCTCTGAAGGTACTGAAGTTAAAGCGATTGCCGACGGCCGGGTGATTCTGGCTGACTGGCTGCAAGGCTACGGTCTGGTGGTGGTGGTTGAGCACGGTAAAGGCGACATGAGTCTTTACGGCTATAATCAGAGCGCACTGGTGAGCGTTGGTTCGCAGGTTCGCGCGGGCCAGCCAATTGCACTGGTGGGCAGCAGTGGCGGTCAGGGTCGGCCTTCACTCTATTTCGAAATTCGCCGCCAGGGTCAGGCGGTCAATCCACAGCCGTGGTTGGGAAGATAAGTTTTGTTTCCATTTCGTCGTAACGTTCTTGCATTTGCCGCTCTGTTGGCGCTCTCCTCCCCCGTAATTGCTGGCAAACTTGCCATCGTCATTGATGATTTTGGGTATCGCCCGCACAACGAAAACCAGGTGCTGGCGATGCCTTCCGCTATCTCCGTCGCTGTATTACCCGATTCACCGCACGCCAGAGAGATGGCGACCAAAGCGCATAACAGCGGTCACGAAGTGTTGATTCATCTCCCGATGGCACCGTTGAGTAAACAGCCGCTGGAGAAAAATACGCTGCGCCCGGAGATGAGCAGCGACGAAATTGAGCGCATTATTCGTAGTGCGGTCAATAACGTGCCCTATGCCGTGGGGATCAATAACCACATGGGCAGCAAGATGACCTCTAACCTGTTTGGTATGCAGAAAGTGATGCAGGCGCTGGAGCGTTACAATCTTTACTTCCTCGACAGCGTAACCATCGGTAATACCCAGGCGATGCGCGCCGCGCAAGGCACTGGCGTGAAGGTGATCAAACGGAAGGTGTTCCTCGACGATTCGCAGAACGAAGCGGACATCCGTGTACAGTTTAATCGCGCAATTGACCTGGCGCGTCGCAACGGATCAACCATTGCCATTGGGCATCCTCACCCTTCAACGGTACGCGTGCTACAACAGATGGTTTATAACCTGCCGCCAGACATTACGCTGGTGAAAGCCAGCAGCTTGCTGAATGAACCGCAGGTTGATACGTCTACACCGCCGAAAAACACTGTGCCCGACGCACCGCGTAATCCGTTCCGTGGCGTGAAGCTCTGCAAACCGAAGAAACCGCTGGAACCTGTTTATGCTAATCGCTTCTTTGAAGTATTAAGCGAAAGCATCAGCCAGAGCACGCTGATCGTTTACTTCCAGCATCAGTGGCAAGGCTGGGGCAAACAGCCTGAAGCGGCGAAGCTTAACGCTAGCGCAAATTAAAGGCGCTACGCGTAATGCGATGGTGCGACCGCGTTTTGTCGCGCCATTGCCATAAGCGGAAAGACCACAGTAACGCCTGATAACCCACCTTCACGCTGCGCACATTGGTAATCAGGCGCTTATACATACCGGAAGTAAATATCTCGGCAATCATCCGTTGGCGGGTAATAATATCCGGCTCTTTGCGCACCGCATGGCAAACACGCAATGCTTCGTAGGTTATTTGCTGATGAAATTCCGGATAAATCGTAATTTTGTCAGCATAATTTCGATTTAATTTCTCCAGCAGGCGGGTAATCTTAATATAGTGACGTTGATAATTAAGGTTTTTGTTCCCTTGTCTGTTCAACCGACTCACTGACGTATTATGCAGATAATATTTATATAATGATTGCTCGGTATATCGCGCACGCAGCGCGTTAAACATAAATTCTGTTGTCCAGACAATATCCTGATGATGTAATCCGGCAATAAATTTAATGTTATTTTTAACAATAACATCGCGGCGATAAACCCCCATCCAGACCACGTGTGTCCAACGGCGGGAAGAAAGTCCCATCCGCAGCCAGTCCGGACCAGTTAATACACCGGTTGAGCGAAGGCGATCGGTAGGGATGGATTGCCAGGTTTCACCCGTTTCACGAAAACACCAATCAGCGTTGCACTGCGCCACGTCGAGGTCGTCCTCTAACGCCATGGTCATCAGCGTTTCGTACATGGTGGGATAGACCTCATCGTCAGCATCGACAAAAGCGACATATTTTCCCGTTGCCACCTCGATCCCACGATTACGCGCCACCGATGCGCCAGCATTCGCCTGATGCAACAAACGAACGTGCGGATAGTTTTCTGCGTAATGCTTTGCTATTTCAACAGAATTATCCGTTGAACCATCGTTAATAATAATGATTTCCAGAGCAGTCCATGTTTGCGCAATTAAAGATTCCATACAAGTGCGGAAATCATTGCCCGCATTATATAACGGAATAATAACACTAAGTTTATTGGTGCTGTTCATCATAAATTACCGACGACCTCTGAAGTTATCCTGACGTTTTACAGGCTTTGTATTAAGAAACTATTAAGCCTGTGAGATATTATTTTTACCGGTGAGAGAGTCACGTCAGGGTAGAGAGATAATGAGAGCAGCTATATAAGAGATCAGCGCAATTACGATATCTTGATTACACTGACAGGATTTTACATATTTAACGGATTATCCTCAGGAAAAAGGGCTGGAATACCAGCCCTTGTTTGTGTTAATCCCAGCTCAGGATAACTTTCCCGGACTGGCCCGAACGCATGGCGTCAAAGCCCTTCTGGAAATCATCGATAGAGAAACGATGAGTAATGATCGGCGAAAGATCGAGGCCAGACTGAATCAGCGCCGCCATCTTGTACCAGGTTTCAAACATCTCACGACCGTAAATACCTTTAATGAACAAGCCTTTAAAGATCACTTTGGTCCAGTCGATAGACATATCAGACGGTGGAATACCCAGCATCGCAATACGACCGCCGTGGTTCATGGTGTCGAGCATGGTACGAAACGCTGGCGGCGCACCGGACATTTCCAGACCGACATCAAAGCCTTCGGTCATGCCCAGTTCTGTCATCACATCATTAAGGTTTTCTTTCGCGACGTTAACCGCACGGGTGATACCCATTTTACGCGCCAGCTCAAGGCGGTATTCGTTAACATCAGTAATCACCACGTTACGTGCACCAACGTGTTTCGCCACCGCCGCAGCCATAATACCTATCGGACCTGCACCAGAAACCAGTACATCTTCGCCCACCAGATCGAACGACAGCGCAGTATGCACGGCGTTACCGAACGGATCAAAAATGGAAGCCAAATCGTCGGAGATATTGTCAGGGATTTTGAAGGCGTTGAACGCCGGAATCACCAGATATTCGGCGAAGCAGCCCGGACGGTTAACACCGACACCAGTGGTGTTGCGGCACAGATGGGTACGACCGCCACGACAGTTGCGACAGTGACCGCAAGTGATATGGCCTTCACCAGATACGCGATCGCCAATCTTGAAGCCTTTCACTTCCTGACCAATACCTACCACTTCACCGACATATTCATGGCCCACGACCATCGGCACCGGGATGGTTTTTTGCGACCACTCATCCCAGTTATAGATGTGAACGTCAGTCCCGCAGATGGCTGTTTTACGGATTTTAATCAGCAGATCGTTATGCCCGAGTTCCGGTACAGGAACGTCGGTCATCCAGATGCCCTCTTCCGCTTTCAGTTTGGATAACGCTTTCATCTCACATCCTCAGGCGATAACGCCCAGTTGTTTACCAATACGCGTGAATGCTTCTACTGCACGCGTAATTTGCTCAGGGGTATGCGCCGCAGACATCTGGGTACGAATACGCGCCTGACCTTTCGGAACGACCGGATAGAAGAAACCGGTGACGTAAATCCCCTCTTTTTGCAGCTCACGAGCAAATTTCTGCGCTACTACCGCATCGCCAAGCATGACCGGAATAATGGCGTGATCGGCTCCCGCCAGGGTAAAGCCCGCCGCCGACATTTGCTCACGGAACTGACGCGCGTTCGCCCACAGACGGTCACGCAGCTCGCTACCCGCTTCAACCATCTCCAGCACTTTGATGGAAGCGGCAACAATGGCCGGTGCCAGCGAGTTGGAGAACAGGTACGGACGAGAACGCTGGCGCAGCCACTCAACCACTTCTTTGCGCGCCGCGGTATAACCACCAGAAGCCCCGCCCAATGCTTTACCCAACGTACCGGTAATGATGTCTACACGCCCCATCACATCGCAGTATTCATGGGAACCACGACCGTTTTCACCGACAAAACCGACCGCGTGGGAGTCGTCTACCATCACCAGGGCATCGTATTTATCTGCCAGATCGCAAACGCCCTTCAGATTGGCAATCACGCCGTCCATCGAGAACACACCATCGGTGGCAATCAGCACATGACGCGCACCGGCTTCACGCGCTTCTTTCAGACGAGCTTCCAGCTCCTGCATATCGTTGTTGGCATAGCGATAGCGTTTAGCTTTACACAGACGCACACCATCAATAATAGACGCGTGGTTCAGTGCGTCGGAGATAATGGCGTCTTCCGCGCCCAACAGCGTTTCAAACAGGCCACCGTTAGCATCAAAGCAGGAAGAGTAGAGAATCGCATCTTCCATCCCCAGGAAGGCCGCCAGTTTTTGTTCAAGCTCTTTATGACTGTCCTGAGTGCCGCAAATAAAACGCACCGAAGCCATGCCGAAACCGTGAGAATCCATTCCCGCCTTTGCCGCCGCAATCAGATCCGGATGATTCGCCAGTCCGAGATAGTTATTGGCACAAAAGTTAATGACGTGGCTTCCATCAGCCACAGTGATATCTGCTTGCTGCGCAGACGTAATAATGCGCTCTTCTTTAAACAACCCTTCCGCCCGTGCGGTTTCCAGATCGTTGGTTAACTGCTGATAAAATTCTCCACGCATTGCGATTCTCCAGACAGGGCAAATTCCAGCACATATTACCCAAACTTATAGGTCGCGACGAGATGACGCGTTAACACTTCTGCAAAATTCAGGATAAATAACGTCCAGCCCCCTCACTTTTGGTGAATGGCTGAAGCCAACGTCATGTAGTGATATGATAGAAGTATTCGTGTCTGAGATTGTCTCTGACTCCATAATTCGAAGGTTACAGCTATGATCATCGTTACCGGCGGCGCGGGCTTTATCGGCAGCAACATCGTTAAAGCCCTGAATGATAAAGGCATCACCGATATTCTGGTGGTGGACAACCTGAAAGACGGCACCAAGTTTGTCAACCTGGTGGATCTGGATATCGCGGACTATATGGATAAGGAAGACTTCCTGATCCAGATTATGGCTGGCGAAGAGTTCGGCGATGTCGAAGCGATTTTCCACGAAGGCGCGTGCTCTTCCACCACCGAGTGGGACGGCAAGTATATGATGGATAACAACTATCAATACTCCAAAGAGCTGCTGCACTACTGTCTGGAGCGCGAAATCCCGTTCCTGTATGCCTCTTCCGCAGCCACTTACGGTGGACGCACCTCCGACTTTATTGAATCCCGCGAATATGAAAAACCGTTGAATGTCTACGGTTACTCAAAATTCCTGTTTGATGAATATGTTCGCCAAATCCTGCCTGAAGCGAACTCGCAGATTGTTGGCTTCCGTTATTTCAACGTTTATGGACCGCGTGAAGGCCATAAAGGCAGCATGGCGAGCGTCGCTTTCCATCTCAACACCCAGCTTAATAACGGTGAATCACCGAAGCTGTTCGAAGGTAGCGAGAACTTTAAACGCGACTTCGTCTATGTGGGCGACGTGGCAGATGTAAACCTGTGGTTCCTGGAAAATGGCGTTTCCGGCATCTTCAACCTCGGTACTGGTCGTGCGGAATCCTTCCAGGCTGTAGCAGATGCTACGCTTGCTTATCACAAGAAAGGCCAGATCGAATACATTCCGTTCCCGGATAAACTGAAAGGCCGCTATCAGGCGTTCACGCAGGCAGACCTGACGAATCTGCGCGCGGCGGGTTATGACAAACCGTTCAAAACCGTTGCCGAAGGCGTAACGGAATACATGGCCTGGCTGAATCGCGACGCATAAGAGCTCTGCATGAAAATACTGGTGATCGGCCCGTCTTGGGTTGGCGACATGATGATGTCGCAAAGTCTCTATCGCACGCTCCAGGCGCGCTATCCCCAGGCGATAATCGACGTGATGGCACCGGCATGGTGCCGTCCATTATTATCGCGGATGCCGGAAGTTAACGAAGCTATTCCTATGCCTCTCGGTCACGGAGCGCTGGAAATCGGCGAACGCCGCAAACTGGGTCATAGTCTGCGTGAAAAGCGCTACGACCGCGCCTACGTCTTACCCAACTCCTTCAAGTCCGCATTAGTGCCTTTCTTCGCGGGTATTCCTCATCGCACCGGCTGGCGCGGCGAGATGCGCTACGGTTTACTTAACGATGTACGCGTGCTCAATAAAGAAGCCTGGCCGCTAATGGTGGAACGCTATGTCGCGCTGGCCTATGACAAAGGCATTATGCGTACAGCACAAGATCTGCCGCAGCCATTGTTATGGCCGCAGTTGCAGGTGAGCGAAGGTGAAAAATCATATACCTGTAATCAATTTTCGCTTTCATCAGAACGTCCGATGATTGGCTTTTGCCCGGGTGCGGAGTTTGGTCCGGCAAAACGCTGGCCACACTACCACTATGCGGAGCTGGCAAAGCAGCTGATTGATGAAGGTTATCAGGTGGTTCTGTTTGGCTCGGCGAAAGATCATGAAGCGGGCAATGAGATTCTTGCCGCTTTGAATACTGAGCAGCAGGCATGGTGTCGTAACCTGGCGGGGGAAACACAGCTTGATCAAGCGGTTATCCTGATTGCAGCCTGTAAAGCCATTGTCACTAACGATTCTGGCCTGATGCACGTTGCGGCGGCGCTCAATCGTCCGCTGGTTGCCCTGTATGGTCCGAGTAGCCCAGACTTCACACCGCCGCTATCCCATAAAGCGCGCGTGATCCGCCTGATTACCGGCTATCACAAAGTGCGTAAAGGTGACGCTGCGGAGGGTTATCACCAGAGCTTGATCGACATTACTCCCCAGCGCGTACTGGAAGAACTCAACGCGCTATTGTTACAAGAGGAAGCCTGACGGATGCGGGTTTTGATCGTTAAAACATCGTCGATGGGCGATGTTCTCCATACGTTGCCCGCACTCACTGATGCCCAGCAGGCAATCCCAGGGATTAAGTTTGACTGGGTGGTGGAAGAAGGGTTCGCACAGATTCCTTCCTGGCACGCCGCCGTTGAGCGAGTTATTCCTGTGGCAATACGTCGCTGGCGTAAAGCCTGGTTCTCGGCCCCCATAAAAGCTGAACGCAAAGCGTTTCGTGAAGCGCTACAAGCAGAGAACTATGACGCAGTTATCGATGCTCAGGGGCTGGTAAAAAGCGCGGCGCTGGTGACGCGTCTGGCGCATGGCGTAAAGCATGGCATGGACTGGCAAACCGCTCGCGAACCTTTAGCCAGCCTGTTTTACAATCGTAAGCATCATATTGCGAAACAGCAGCACGCCGTAGAACGCACCCGCGAACTGTTTGCCAAAAGTTTGGGCTATAGCAAACCGCAAACCCAGGGCGATTATGCTATCGCACAGCATTTCCTGACGAACCGGCCTACAGATGCTGGCGAATATGCCGTATTTCTTCATGCGACGACCCGTGATGATAAACACTGGTACCGGAAGAACACTGGCGAGAATTGATTGGTTTACTGGCTGATTCAGGAATACGGATTAAACTTCCGTGGGGCGCGCCGCATGAGGAAGAACGGGCGAAACGACTGGCGGAAGGATTTGCTTATGTTGAAGTATTGCCGAAGATGAGTCTGGAAGGCGTTGCCCGCGTGCTGGCCGGGGCTAAATTTGTAGTGTCGGTGGATACGGGGTTAAGCCATTTAACGGCGGCACTGGATAGACCCAATATCACGGTTTATGGACCAACCGATCCTGGATTAATTGGTGGGTATGGGAAGAATCAGATGGTTTGTAGGGCTCCGCTAAAGAGTTTAAATAATTTAGAAGCAGCGGCTGTTTATAAAAAAATCACATTGATTTAATAAATAGTAAGTGGGCATTATACCCACTTACTTAGTCAACGCTTTTATTATTGTGGTTCTTTTTTACTCAAAAACGATATAGACAGGAAGAGGCACACAATCCACGATGCCGGTATTGGTTTAGCATGTGTAATGACATCACTAATGCCAAATAACATAATAGAAGCAGGGAAAACCAAGAGTATATATTTTTTCTCCCGGATACAGTAATAGATCATTGCAACATAGAACATAATAAGAACAAGAAGACCAATTTTTCCTTTCGTGGAAAGAGATTCCACAATTTCGTTATGCATATGTACATCAAGGAATAATAAAGCTCCACTATAAATATTATTTTCTGCACTTAATGCTTTTATCTTTTCAGCACGCTGCTCAAGAGATTGCCAATTAAAACCATCAGGACTTCCTTTAATTCCTGCATTAACCATTGCAAAACGTGCTCCGACCGAGGATTGACTGTTATTTTTTGTAGCATATGAAATAACATCAGCTTTTAATGAATTAATTCGCCTATCAATTTCCTTTATTAAATATCAAACCACAAGCAAGTAGCAATATAAAAACACCACTCAATCCTTTAAATAAAAACACTTTTTGATCACGATGCTGAAGAAATAATATGACCATAATCATAAGTGGGAATGTGAAAATTGCCGCACGCGTTCCTGTCATCATTACTGCTGCAAAGCTTAAAGCAAAGTTAGCATAAAATAGAAACCATTTATATTTCGATTGCATTTTGATGAATACAATTGAAGAATATAAAGTAGTGAATGTAATCACATAAGCCGCAATAGTCGCTGCCCCCATCTGACCAATATTCCCATTCATGGCGGAGAGGGAATGCGGTCTGCATGCAAATATATCCCTTTGATAATATGCTCTACATAGCATGATTATTTGAACTAAGATAGCTGAAATAAAATGTAGTTTTTCATTTTGCCTGAATTTATTTTTTACTTAGTAATAAAAATGTCAACGAGCTAAATACTAATAGTTTTCCAGACTCAAGGTAGCCTCGATAAGCATTTCTATATACTACATCTTCTGTTTTATAAAATTCATACCATATCAGGTTCATTGCACCCAAAAGAAGTAAACCAAGAATTAATATAATGACATTTTTATTATAATTATGCTTTTTATTTACAATTAATAAGAAAAGAGAAAATGCACCTGTCGCATTAATTATTTTAGTGGTGATATTAAGATCAATTGGCACAAACAACAAACCGATTAAATACAATAAAAAAATAAAATTACAGCTATTATTTCGAAATTGCTCAATTTTTACTTCCACGTTAATATCTCACAACAAATTGAAATTAACAATCTCATTTCAAAAGAGAAAAAAAAGCCACCTTTATCCAGGAGCGTATAAACTTCATTCTTTTTTGAAGCCTTGTCCTGGGTTGTTTTTTTTCCGATGTTAATAGCCTTTCACTTTCAAGATGACTATTAAACTCATTTAAAATAGGATGTAATATTATTTCGTCTAAATAAAACTCTTTTATAATATTATGTTGATGCATTAACTTCCAGCTATCAGCTCGATAGGTGCCATAATCCTTTGTCAATTTGAGCAACTTTTGTGCCATATCTTTATTCATCAAATATGAACATGTACGCCGAATTTTATTTTTATTGAAATTAACACGCCGAAAAGTACAAGTACTTACCTTAACTTTACTAAAAAGGCTTTGCCCCAATACCGGATAATCATGTAATCCTTTCTGTCCTCCAAGCAAATACAAATTATTATGTTTTAACTTGTCTTTTTCAGAAAGATTAAAATATTGCAGAAATTTTTTAAATTTCTCATTGACGATAACATCATCCTCGAGAATGACTGCCCATTCTATATTTTTATCTATCATATCCTGATATATAAGTTGATGACTTAATGTACAAGCAATTTCTCCATCAGTCATTTCTGCGCCGACACCACTTAATCTCATTTTATCAATAATTTCTTTATTTTGAGGGTCTTTAGCATCTATGGCATCAAAAAAAATCAAAATTAATATTTAATCGATGAAAAACATCATTTATTTTATTTCTTCGCTCAATATCTCTTTTAAGTGAGACAATATAAATGGGCAAGTTCATTAAAAAATCTCTGGATGATTAATCTTAATAATTATTTGGAAAAATGCTTACGCGCTATTTTCTTACTATAATAGAGCATGAAATAGTAAAGTGAAGATGCAATTTTTCCATTTCTTTTCAAATGTCTGGATTTCACTTGATACTGCTTTTCATTCGTGGCTGGAATAAACGCCACATCATTCCAGCAAGAAGCCTGATAAGCCTCATTAAAATACTTCTGGCAGGGATAATTCGTCCAGTCGTTCCAGGGCTTCGTTACGCCAACATAATGAATCAGCTTAGTATCATCGGTAATGGTCTTTTTATAATCTTCATCGCTTTTATTTTTTAACTCATAATCAATGCCATAAAAGCAATCATAATCGCCGCTAATAAAAATACAATGACCAAAGAACAGAATATTTAAAATATCCTGATCAAGGCATTTATACTTCGTGTGCTGCGGGTCACTTGCCAGCATAGCAATGGCTTTATTCATAAAATCATTTTTCGCCCATGCTTCAAGCTGCAGATATACTACACCGGCGTTGAAATAATTCCCTGGAAGTCCCTCTATAGCCAGACGCTTCGCTGGTTTTTCCTGCATAAAAGGCACATCTTTAATAACAGCTGCGAACTTATCGCCATCAAAATTAATATCAAGCAATCCAGCTAATGAGCCTTTACAGATGACATCAGCATCGATATATAACAGATTTTCAATAGTTTCACTCAGATACTGGAACGCAACTAAACGGAAGAATGTTGCATAAGACCACTGTTTCAGGCTGGGGAAGATATCAATAAAGGCACTGGAGACTTTATAAATTCTTACTTCAACGTTAGCATTTTTGCTGGTAAAAGCATTAACACGTTGTAGATAATCTTCATCAATGTAGTCAGTAAAGAGATGAAACTTAACCGCAAGGTCCGGGTTATGCATAACAACTGATTGCATAGATACTGCCGCACCAAATAAAAAGTTGCGGTCAATACCGTAAGCGATATTTAACACACGATCGGTGTTAGCAATTTCCCCAGAGACAGCGACTTCAGTAATACTCTCAGCTAATAAATCCATGTTGGTTCCGTTTTGACTGTGTGGTTTACGCTTTGCCTTTTAATTTTTAATAAATTTGCGTAGTTTGGTTCTGTAGATTACTGAATAGTAGCCATAATCTTTTATTTCGTTGACAATACCCAGGGTGACGTTCCATGGTACCAGACGATCACGAGCTTTACGCTCTGCCGTACAGCTTTTACCGGATAGGTCAATTATCCTGACACCATCTTTACTAACGATAAAGTTACCCCGGTGTGGGTCGCCCGATAGCATATTTAAGGCATGCAATTTTTCCATTGAAGCCTTAATTTCTGCTTTAACATTTTCTGGAATAATCGGCATATCATTGAGCTCTACGCCCTCGACATACTCGATAAGCATGATAAAAACACTGGCATAGTTGAAAATTTTACGCTCAGCCAGAAAATAAAAATCATTAGGAAAAAGTAAGACCTGCACTTCTGACACGATCGGTTTCAACGATCAAATTCTGATAGTAGTCACCTTTTACAAAAGATTTTAAAAAACGTTCATTCCTTTTCGTTTTCGGAGCAAAGACTTTAAAAACATAGCGACCATATTTCGTATCAATCAACGATACTTTGGTATCATCAATATTACGTAATACTTTTACTGTTTTAAAATTATAGGCCAGTATTTCATCAAAGATTTCTTTATATTTATTATCATTATCTTTGTAATAAAATGAGAAGCCGCGATAACGTATACTTGTAATCATAAGAGTAATTTATTTCTTAAGCTTGTACTTAATTAATGAAGTTATGCCTTTTATATACTCACCATGGGCAAACAGATGCTTATATTGTTTCTGCATTTCTGCAACAGTCCGCGCCTCTTTAAGAGGATATTTCTTCCGGGAGATTGTTCACGCGCGATATTAAAGTATGATGCAGACGGATATCCAGCCCAGCTATGCCATGGTTTAGTTATCCCTGTATAGTGAATCAATACTGTTTTATCTGTAATGGTTTGCTGATACTTTCGATGACTACGATCATGAAGTTCGTTTTTCAGGGTATAAATAGTATCAAAATCCTTCGCGAGGTAGATATTATTCATATTAAATGCGATATTCAACGCATCCTGATCTAAATATTTAAGAGAGCCATATTTAGTTTCCCCTCGTAAAAGCGTGAGTAAATACGGTGTCAAATTTGCTTCATGCCATTTTTTAAGATTGACATAGATAACGCCTGCATTGAAATAACGTCCATTCATTTCGGGAATGTTAAGACGTTTTGCACATGCCGCCTGAGTACTATCATTGTCAGGAATAACCGCAGCAAACTCATCTTTAAATATAATTTTTGTGAGAGGTTTCAGACTTCCTTTACAAACGACATCGGCATCCAGATACAGCAGTGTGGAAATACTTTCACTCAGATATTCAAAGGACAATACCCTGAAGTATGTCGCGTACGACCAAAACTGTGACGTCGGCAGATCAGCAAAGTATTTGGGGTCAATTAAATATACAATAATTGAGGTATTAAATTGTTTTGCTGTTTCATTAAATGACTTTAAATAATCATCATCCACATAATCAGTGAAAACATGAAAGACAAAATTAATATCTGAATTATTAATCAAAACGGAAGAAATTGAAACGCCAGCACCATACAAAAAATTCTTATCGATACCGTAGGAAACATTTAGCTCTGGGGCGTTTTCTTTTTATTATCTGCTAAATACGAAAACCGTTCTTTTATAAATTCATTCATTTAACTTTTCTCAATTTCATTTTATTATCTTTAAATAAAAATAATAAATATAATTCATTATCCCGTTAATTGGTTTATTTTGTTTAAAATTATGCTTCGCGCAATAACGAGCATAGTTTGAGTTAACTGGCCGCATTAACGGTTCATTTTTCCAGGGCGATGCTTCTTTGGCTTTGATAAAAGGTTGCGCACTTGGATAACCGGCCCAGTAATGCCAGGGTTTTGTCGGACCGACATAATGAATTAATACGGTTTCATCATTAATTGGACAAACAAATGATTTTTTTAATTCATAATTTAAACTAAACTGCGTATTGTATTTAGCATCAATGAGTTTAACTTTCCCTAACAGGATAAGATTAAGGATATCTTGATCCATATAGGTTAAACGGGAAACGATGGCTTTATCAGCAAGCATCGACATCGCTTTAGCAGAAACGGACTCCTGCGCCCACGCTAGTGTATTAATTAACAGGACACCTGAATTAAAGTAACCCTTTTCAAGTTCATTACACTGCAGACTTTGACCCCGTAACGACCACCAGTTAGCATCGCGTTCAGTAACAACAGCAGCAACGTTATTGGCAAGATCCATTGTTATCAGCGGCTTTAAGTTTCCCTGACAGGCGATATCAGCATCCGGTAAAGGATCTTATCTTGTTGATCAATAAAGTAATCTGCAATTACAAAACGGAAATACATGGCAATAGACCAATTTTTGGTCGTCGGTAATGCCTTAAGCCGTTCACAATTTACCAGATGGATCTGGATACAGGTACGATAGCTTTTCGCCAATTGGGCTAAACGCTGGATATCGGCTTCAGGGATATCATCAATAAAAACGTGGAAAACAAAACTCACGTCGTTGTTATGTAACAAAACTGACGTGATTGAAACACCACAACCAAAAAGAAAGTTTTTATCAATGCCATAAGCAACATGGAATGATGATGCCACTGACGCCGCTGGCCTTTCATCGAAGATGATTGTCTTATTGATCATCTCTTGTGGATTAAAATAGTGGGCACTCATATTTCTCTCCGGAAATTACAACGATTTTCGAATCGTTCTTTCCCTGATTTTTGTGGCTTTTTCTTCTGCTTGCGACAGCAGCCCTTGTTCCTGCTTGAGAATGTCTTTAAGCGGGGCGACAAAATACACTTTCATAAACCGCCAGATATCCCGCTGAGTCAGGCCGATATTCATCGAAGAAAAATAAAGCCCAATAAGATCTTTATCGCGCCAACGACGTGGAACGCGCGTGCGAAGCTGCGCCCGGTGCAGGTCAATTACTGAAATTTTTAACTCCTCTTCCTTACCGGAAAAAGGCAAGTGCAGCAGGAAATGACAGATATAACAGTCACGGTGGTTAATGCCCGCAGCATGCATATCGCGCACCATCGTCGCGACACGCTTAATAAGCATACGCTTTACGCGAACATCTGGTGGGTTGGTCGCCCAGTCAGCACAGTAATCTTCCAGACTGATGGTTGGTGTCAGATCTTCGGTAATAATAAACGAGGTTCTGGTCAGCGGATTAATGCCTTTTTCGCCGAATGCCACCCCATACATAGTATCAACGCCGACATCCCGCAGTCGATGAATCGCATTCCATTCGCGGTCTGCGCCTAATACTGGCATCCGCAATGAGAGTAAATTTTTGATTATCTCTTTCAGGGTCGTGCCGCGATGCCATTTGAGAAAATAGCTTTTGCCCGCCATTTCAAAGCGCAGAGTGCGGCGAGTTTCCAGTTCACGAAATACCTCACCCTGCAAGGTTTTAACTTCCTCAAAAGGATCTTTACCGCGCCATAACGTGGCAAACGGCTCTTTAAGTTCAACCATCCAGACCACCCGTTATGATGTCCGCTGCTTTCTCTGGCAGACTGTATAAATCTTGTGTATCAGCATAATGTCGCGCATTTTCTGCCCAGGCCTGGCGCAATGAAGATTGCGTTAACGCTTTGCGTAAAATCTCATTCAATGTTTCCTGGCGGAATGGCTCAGCAATAGCCTCGCCGCAATTGGCGTCAACAATATAATGCGCATAGCCACAAACGGCTGTTGTTAGTACCGGTAATCCTGCAGTAATCGCTTCCAGCAGCACAATTCCCGCCGCTTCCTGGTAGGCAGGATGAAGTAATAAATCCGCCGCCGCCATTAATTCCGAGACATCGTTGCGCCCCGAGAAGAAGTGAACATTACTGCGCACGCCGCGTTTTTCTGCCAGCGCCTCAAATTTTCGCGGTTTATCCTGCCCAACAACATATAGTAATGTGTTGTGGCGCAGCGAATCCGGTAACGAAGCAAGTGCTTCAATGGAACGATCGACACCTTTACGCGTGAAGTCTGAACCGACCTGCAACAATAAATATTGTTGTTCGGTTATTCCATTCTTCTTACGGAAGATTTCACGGCTATTCGCTGGTTGCTGGCTATATTTACGATCAGGATAAATCCCCGGTGGCAGAATATGAAAACGCTCCGCTTCAGTCTGATAATGTTTCTGGAAATCGGCGATTTGCTTATCTGTCAGCATCAGCAGCTGTGTCGGCTTGCCCTGTTCGAAGGTTGCCCGCTCAAAGGCGGCATAATGGCGATAACGTGACGTCAGGCGATAGAAAAAGCCTTTCTCCTGCGCTACTTTCTCGGCATAACAAACATCAGCGGCATAATAAACGTCCAGCCCCGGCATTTTATTAAATCCAACGACTCTATCGACGGGGTATTCACGTAAATGTTTTTGCACCCAGGCAAAATATTCCGCATTGCGCCCGTGATTGGTATGCGATTTAACCGGCACTTTGATCAGTTCAAATACATCAGGGCATTCGCCTTCCCACGACTGGGTATAAACCCGAACATGATGACCTCGGGCGGCAACTGTCTGAGCAATACGCATAAAATCGCGCTGCAAACCGCCAAAGGGAAAATATTTATATAAACAAAAAGCAACGATCATAACGACGTACCTGTCGTGGAGGAGGGAAGTAATTTATCGACAGCTGCAATGACATCTGCCGCCGGAATAACCGAAAGATACATCTCATTTCGGTCACGCTGATCGCGCGTTGGCATTTCCCGGTAATCTCCCGCCCAGAATTGAATCATGTTATTTGACCAGGGACGCCAGAAAATATGGTCTGTCGCACCAAACAGCGATATCAGTGGCGTATTAACTGCAGCGGCAATATGCGCCGGTGCGGAATCAACGCCAATAAACAGCTGCGCATGATCGATTAACGCACCAAGTTCCGGGAAGGTCACCTTTCCGGCCAGTGCCGTTACTGGTGGCGTCTGGCATCCCTGCGCAATTTCATTGACGCAGGCCAGATCGTCTTTATCTGGGCCGGACGTCAGAACGACTTCATAACCACGAGCATGTAAGGCATCAATCACAGCGGAAAACTTGGCGTTGTCCCAGCATTTGAAGATTTGCCGCGCCGTAGGTTGGATAACCACATAATTTTGTCCAACACCAGCGTGATCAAGTTCGCGACGCATACGTTTCCAGCTTGCAGGCGGGTAACTCATGGTTGTCTGCTTCACCAACGATTCAAGTCCCAATGGCGTCAGCACGGATAAGTTACTTTCCACCACATTTCCACCCTGCAACGGCACCAAATGAGTGAAACTATTACGCCAAAAAGCAGACTGCCGATGATGATAATCCTGGGAAATTTTCACACGGGCATTTAATAAGCGAACCAGTATAGCAACCATCCATTGATCGGTAAGATTAACGATAAGGTCATACTTATTGGCACGTAATATCTTGATGAGATGGAAAAAGTTGGCAATTTTTTCTGAGGCTTTTGCTTTTTTATTTTTATGCCGTAGAGCGCGTTAATCTCTGGATTTTCAGACAGGATCGGGATGGTGTCCTGATAAAGCAGCACATCGATTTTTGCGTCAGGGTAATTTTTTTTCAGCGAACTAATGACGGGAGTAGTTAATAACATATCCCCATGAAAACGCATCTTAATGAGCAAAATTCTTCGAAATGGCTTATCCACAAGTAACTCTTTTTGTTGAGATTATCCGATTAAGGTGAAGCAGAAAAAGCACGCTACCGCCCCAGGCTCAACAGCTACCTGAATACTGATACCGCACTGATATTGACGCGCTAGTGTATCACTTCTTTCGCGGCAATCCGACCCGAATGATTTTTAAGCACATTGTTGATTTTCAATAAAGAAATCAATCAAATAAAATCATTAGCAACCATATTCTTTTACTGTTGCTCTGCGATTCCTTCCTGCACGTACTGCAGAAATCAATGAATCGCATAAAAATACAAAAAAAGTATAGATGTTCAGCAAGAATTGGCGGGTAAATTGCTATTTAAGTCAAAAACGGGAAAAGTAATGGTAAAGCCACAGCTAAATACATAGAATCCCCAGCACATCCATAAGTCAGCTATTTACTATGCTCGAATTGCTTTACACCGCCCTTCTCTACCTTATTCAGCCGCTGATCTGGATACGGCTCTGGGTGCGCGGACGTAAGGCTCCGGCCTATCGAAAACGCTGGGGTGAACGTTACGGTTTTTACCGCCATCCGCTAAAACCAGGCGGCATTATGCTGCACTCCGTCTCCGTCGGTGAAACTCTGGCGGCGATCCCGTTGGTGCGCGCGCTGCGCCATCGTTATCCTGATTTACCGATTACCGTTACAACCATGACGCCAACCGGTTCGGAGCGCGTACAATCGGCTTTCGGGAAGGATGTTCAGCACGTTTATCTGCCGTACGACCTGCCCGATGCGCTTAATCGTTTCCTGAATAAAGTCGACCCTAAACTGGTGTTGATTATGGAAACCGAACTATGGCCTAACCTGATTGCGGCGCTACATAAACGTAAAATTCCGCTGGTGATCGCTAACGCGAGACTCTCTGCCCGCTCGCCGCAGGTTATGCCAAACTGGGTAAATTCGTCCGTCGCTTGCTGCGTCGTATTACGCTGATTGCTGCGCAAAATGAAGAAGATGGTGCACGTTTTGTATCACTGGGCGCAAAAAATAATCAGGTGACCGTCACCGGTAGCCTGAAATTCGATATTTCTGTAACGCCGCAACTGGCTGCTAAAGCAGTGACGCTGCGCCGCCAGTGGGCACCACACCGCCCGGTATGGATTGCCACCAGCACTCACGAAGGCGAAGAGAGTGGTGATCGCCGCACATCAGGCATTGTTACAGCAATTCCCGAATTTATTGCTCATCCTGGTACCCCGTCATCCGGAACGCTTCCCGGATGCGATTAACCTTGTCCGCCAGGCTGGACTAAGCTATATCACACGATCTTCAGGGGAAGTCCCCTCCACCAGCACGCAGGTTGTGGTTGGCGATACGATGGGCGAGTTGATGTTACTGTACGGCATTGCCGATCTCGCCTTTGTTGGCGGTTCACTGGTTGAACGTGGTGGGCATAATCCGCTGGAAGCGGCGCACACGCTATTCCGGTATTGATGGGGCCGCATACGTTTAACTTTAAAGACATTTGCGCGCGGCTGGAGCAGGCAAGCGGGCTGATTACCGTTACCGATGCCACTACGCTTGCAAAAGAGGTTTCCTCTTTACTCACCGACGCCGATTACCGTAGTTTCTATGGCCGTCATGCCGTTGAAGTGCTGTATCAAAACCAGGGCGCACTACAGCGTCTGCTTCAACTGCTGGAACCTTACCTGCCACCGAAAACGCATTGAGGTTGTTATGCAAAAACGGGCGATTTATCCGGGTACTTTCGATCCCATTACCAATGGTCATATCGATATCGTGACGCGCGCCACGCAAATGTTCGATCACGTTATTCTGGCGATTGCTGCCAGCCCCAGTAAAAAACCGATGTTTACTCTGGAAGAGCGTGTGGCGCTGGCACAGCAGGCAACCGCGCATCTGGGGAACGTGGAAGTGGTCGGGTTTAGTGATTTGATGGCGAACTTCGCCCGGAATCAACACGCTACGGTGCTGATTCGTGGCCTGCGTGCGGTGGCGGATTTTGAATATGAAATGCAGCTGGCGCATATGAATCGCCACTTAATGCCGGAACTGGAAAGTGTGTTTCTGATGCCGTCGAAAGAGTGGTCGTTTATCTCTTCATCGTTGGTGAAAGAGGTGGCGCGCCATCAGGGCGATGTCACCCATTTCCTGCCGGAGAATGTCCATCAGGCGCTGATGGCGAAGTTAGCGTAGCGTTTATGCCGGATGGTATGCCATCCGGCTCGCATCAATTACTTCTGGCACTGCCGACAATAAAACGTTGCCCGCTGCGCATGTTTAGTCGCCACAATTGGCGTACCGCACACCCGACACGGCTCGCCTTTTCGCCCGTAAACCTGCAATTCCTGCGCGAAATAGCCCGGTTTACCATCACTTTGCAGAAAATCTTTCAGCGTTGTACCACCCTGCTCAATCGAACGCAGCAACACCGCTTTAATCACCCGAGCTAACAATTCACACTCTGCCAGCGACAGTGATGACGCCAGCCGATCCGGATGGATCCCCGCAGCAAACAGAGATTCGCTGGCATAGATATTCCCTACGCCTACCACCAGCTTGTTATCCATCAGCCATGGTTTAATCGCCGTTTTTTTCTTCGCGCACTTCTGATGCAGGTACTCACCGTTGAAATCGTCGCTAAGCGGCTCCGGTCCAAGATGGGCCAGCACGTTGTGCCCTTCCAGCTCTTTGGTCCACAGCCAGGCACCAAAGCGGCGCGGATCGGTGTAGCGCAGCACTTTACCGTTGCTCATCACCAAATCAACATGGTCATGCTTTTCAGGGGAAGTTCTTCTGGAAGGATGCGCAGGCTGCCAGACATCCCCAAATGAATGATAATCCAGCCCTCAGGCAGCTCCAGCAGCAGATATTTAGCCCGCCGCTGCACGCTAAGCACTGGTTGGTCGCTTAAACGGTAGATCTCTTCTGAAACCGGCCAAGCGCAAGCGTCCGTTGCGCACCACCGCATGAAGAATGGTTGCACCAACGAGATGCGGTTCTATGCCGCGACGGCTGGTTTCAACTTCGGGTAATTCAGGCATAGCATCTCCAGGAATGAACAGATGCAGTCAATATGGGGGCAAGCAGATAACAAAAAACCCCGCCGGAGCGAGGTTTTTCGTTACATCAAAGCGAGAATTATTTGATTTTCGCTTCTTTGTAGATCACGTGCTGGCGAACAACTGGATCGAATTTTTTCAGTTCCAGTTTTTCCGGCTTAGTACGTTTGTTCTTCGTAGTGGTATAGAAGTGACCAGTACCAGCAGAAGAAACCAGCTTGATTTTCTCACGAATACCTTTAGCCATGATTTATTTCCTCTAAGTACTTAGTACTTTTCGCCACGGGCACGCAGTTCAGCCAGAACTGTATCGATGCCTTTTTATCGATTACACGCATACCTTTAGCAGATACGCGCAGGGTGACAAAACGCTTCTCGCTCTCAACCCAGAAACGGTGAGAGTGCAGGTTCGGCAGGAAACGGCGTTTAGTCGCGTTCAGTGCGTGGGAACGGTTGTTACCGGTCACCGGACGCTTGCCAGTAACTTGGCAGACTCGGGACATGTCTATTCTCCAAAAATCAAATTAGCTCGAGCTTCGTATGGGGTATTGGCGCCTCGTCAGGCTTTCTACAGCCCGGTCATCGCAGTTCTATGTGAACTCTCGATTGCCAGGCCCAAATGCCAAACCCGAGATTCTCAAAGGTGGCGTAGTATACGCTGACTCAGCGATGTGCTCAAGTCCCGAACAGACAAAGATCCCGAAGGATCGCGCATAGCGGGTTAAATCCAGCCGCGTTCGGCAAAAGAAACATACTCTCCACGCCCAATTACGATATGGTCGAGCACGCGTAAATCCATGAACTGACAACTCTTTATTATCCGTTCAGTAATGAGTTTATCCGCTTTACTGGGTTCAGCACAACCCGAAGGGTGATTATGTGCAAGGATCAGCGCCGAGGCATTTATTTTTATCGCTTCGCGGATAATTTCCCGAGGATGGACTTCAACATGGTTTAGCGTGCCGGAAAAAAGACGGCTATGCGTTATAACCCGGTGTTGTGAGTCGAGAAAGATCACCATAAAGATCTCCCGCTCCTCGCCCGTAAGCTGGCTTTGTAAAAATTCCCTCGTCATCTCCGGGCTGAGTAAAGGGCTTTCTTCACGCATCCGCACGTTGTAGTAACGCCGCGCCAGTTCGGCAATCCCCTTTAACTGGGCGAATTTCGCCACGCCAATTCCATGAACGCCACTAAACTGTTCATATTCAGAGGTTAACAAGCCATAAAGAGAGCCGAAATTCTCCAGCATCTCTTTTGCCAGGGTTAATACATCTTTACCGCGCGTTCCGGTACGCAGAAATAGCGCCAGCAGCTCGACATCCGTTAAGGCGCTAATACCAAACTTCAGCATTTTTTTCGCGCGGCATCAACAGCTGTGCATTGTTTTTCACCTTCACCTCCTTTGTGGTGCTCGCATCCTGTCATAGCCGTTCCGTTAAATCGACGGCCAGTTTTCAATCCTGGAAAGCGCCTCGCAAAGTGATTCTCAGGTGAAGGCACGACAACAAAAGTATTGTGATAAAATCGCCAACTTCTGGTGTCACCCAACAGGAAAAATCATCATGAGCCTGGCCGGTAAAAAAATCGTTCTCGGCGTCAGCGGCGGTATTGCTGCCTATAAAACCCCTGAACTGGTGCGTCGTTTGCGCGATCGCGGGGCCGACGTCCGCGTAGCCATGACCGAAGCGGCAAAAGCCTTTATCACCCCACTTAGCTTGCAGGCGGTTTCTGGTTATCCCGTTTCCGACAGTCTGCTGGACCCGGCAGCCGAAGCCGCTATGGGCCATATTGAGCTGGGTAAATGGGCTGATTTAGTGATTCTCGCCCCTGCCACGGCAGATTTGATTGCCCGTGTTGCTGCCGGAATGGCGAATGACCTGGTATCGACGATTTGTCTGGCTACACCTGCGCCTGTAGCCGTGCTCCCCGCCATGAACCAGCAGATGTACCGTGCCGCTGCCACGCAGCATAATTTAGAGGTGCTTGCTTCCCGTGGTTTGCTCATCTGGGGGCCAGACAGCGGCAGTCAGGCTTGTGGTGATATCGGCCCAGGGCGAATGCTCGATCCGTTAACCATTGTGGATATGGCGGTGGCGCATTTTTCGCCCGTCAACGACCTGAAACATCTGAACATTATGATTACCGCCGGTCCGACGCGTGAACCGCTCGATCCCGTGCGTTATATCTCTAATCACAGCTCCGGCAAGATGGGTTTTGCTATCGCCGCCGCCGCAGCCCGTCGTGGCGCGAACGTCACGCTGGTATCAGGTCCGGTTTCACTACCGACGCCACCGTTTGTTAACCGTGTTGATGTGATGACCGCGCTGGAAATGGAAGCCGCCGTGAATGCATCTGTACAGCAGCAAAATATTTTTATCGGTTGCGCCGCCGTGGCGGATTATCGCGCAGCTACCGTGGCCCCAGAGAAAATCAAAAGCAGGCCACGCAGGGTGATGAATTAACAATAAAAATGGTTAAAAACCCCGATATCGTCGCAGGCGTTGCCGCACTAAAAGACCATCGACCCTACGTCGTTGGATTTGCCGCCGAAACAAATAATGTGGAAGAATACGCTCGGCAAAAACGTATCCGTAAAAACCTTGATCTGATCTGCGCGAACGATGTTTCCCAGCCAACTCAAGGATTTAACAGCGACAACAACGCATTACACCTTTTCTGGCAGGACGGAGATAAAGTCTTACCGCTTGAGCGCAAAGAGCTCCTTGGCCAATTATTACTCGACGAGATCGTGACCCGTTATGATGAAAAAAATCGACGTTAAGATTCTGGACCCGCGCGTTGGGAAGGAATTTCCGCTCCCGACTTATGCCACCTCTGGCTCTGCCGGACTTGACCTGCGTGCCTGTCTCGACGACGCCGTAGAACTGGCTCCGGGTGACACTACGCTGGTTCCGACCGGGCTGGCGATTCATATTGCCGATCCTTCACTGGCGGCAATGATGCTGCCGCGCTCCGGATTGGGACATAAGCACGGTATCGTGCTTGGTAACCTGGTAGGATTGATCGATTCTGACTATCAGGGCCAGTTGATGATTTCCGTGTGGAACCGTGGTCAGGACAGCTTCACCATTCAACCAGGCGAACGCATCGCCCAGATGATTTTTGTTCCGGTAGTACAGGCTGAATTTAATCTGGTGGAAGATTTCGACGCCACCGACCGCGGTGAAGGCGGCTTTGGTCACTCTGGTCGTCAGTAACACATACGCATCCGAATAACGTCATAACATAGCCGCAAACATTTCGTTTGCGGTCATAGCGTGGGTGCCGCCTGGCAAGTGCTTATTTTCAGGGGTATTTTGTAACATGGCAGAAAAACAAACTGCGAAAAGGAACCGTCGCGAAGAAATACTTCAGTCTCTGGCGCTGATGCTGGAATCCAGCGATGGAAGTCAACGCATCACGACGGCAAAACTGGCCGCCTCTGTCGGCGTTTCCGAAGCGGCACTGTATCGCCACTTCCCCAGTAAGACACGCATGTTCGATAGCCTGATTGAGTTTATCGAAGATAGCCTGATTACTCGCATCAATCTGATTCTGAAAGATGAGAAGGACACCACAGCGCGCCTGCGTCTGATTGTGTTGCTGCTTCTCGGTTTTGGTGAGCGTAATCCTGGCCTGACCCGCATCCTCACTGGTCATGCGCTAATGTTTGAACAGGATCGCCTGCAAGGGCGCATCAACCAGCTGTTCGAGCGTATTGAGGCGCAGTTGCGTCAGGTATTGCGTGAAAAGAGAATGCGTGAGGGTGAAGGTTACACCACCGATGAAACGCTGCTGGCAAGCCAGTTGCTGGCATTTTGTGAAGGTATGCTGTCACGCTTTGTCCGCAGCGAATTTAAATACCGCCCGACGGATGATTTTGACGCCCGCTGGCCGCTAATTGCCGCGCAGTTGCAGTAATTCTCCCCTAAACGGTCAGGCAGAAACGTCTGCCTGACGCTTTTCTTACCCTGCAACCAGCATTCGCTTAACACTCTCTCTCGCCTGTTGAAAGGCCTCATCCTCAGGGTTGATTTGCAATAACCAGTTTATTCTTCCCTGCAAAGCATAAAGATACGCCGTTGCCTGTGCGTGGAGATCGCCAGAAGGATCAAGTTCACCACGATGACTAAGATGCGAAATAACGCCATATTTTTGGCACAAGTGTACTTCCTGACGCAGTGCCCGGCGCTTCGCGGGCAAGCTGTGGTTTGTGATTAACAACAATCCCGGTTACCTGCTGGCGCTTACAGGCAGCTATCAGGCAGCTTTGCGTTGATTGAGGCTCAGGCCCAGCTCCGCTAACAATCCGCACACTTTATTTTTAACCTGGCGGGCATTGAAGTGACCTGAAAAGGTCATGTCATCGCAGTAGCGGGTGTAGGTAATTCCCCGAGCCTGACACCATTCCCCTATGCGTTCATCAAAACAGCGCATCACAAGATTGGAAATGGCTGGCGAAGTTGGTGCCCCCTGCGGTAACGCGTCGTTATAACAACAAATCCAGGTCAGCATGGTTACCACATTACGTGGCAACTGGGCCAGGCGAAACACACGCCAGACCTGTAACCAGCTAATGCTATCGAAAAAGTTTTCGATATCGAGTTTCAGGATCTGCTGCTGTTGGCAGTGTGGCTGCGCGTTGCTGACGATTGGGCAATCTGGTCGGTAGGCTGTAGCAAAAGGGGAAAGCGGAAATTGTGAAAGGACGTTCTTAAGAATGTTGCGCTGTACGGTTTTGAGCAAGTAATCAGGGGCTAACACCAGCCGCTGACCACCGTGGCGTTTAGAAAGAATAATGCGTCGGTAATGGCGTCCGGCATGATTACTGAGCGCATACAACCGCTGTATTTCTTTATCGGCGCTCCAGCCCGGCGAGCCGAACAAATCGAGCGCCAGAAGGGTTATCCGGGTAGCATCCATTCCACTCTCCACATCACGGCGGCCAAAAGAGGCGCCAACAGCGGCAATACCATTAAACCATCCCGAAGGCGCGTAACTGTACTGAGCGCGTCAGCGCGACGTACGCGAAGCGTACTCAGGTACAATGAAGCGACTTTGGGTATATGGACATACTACTGGCGTTAAGTCAGCGACTCGCCGACCCTCCCGGCACAAAAGGCCGGAAACGCTATTGCCACTGCTGGCGAAAGCAGATTAACACGATATCTTAAAGCGCATCACGCTGTGCACAGCAAAAACCCTGCACAGCGCATATTTTTAAACGCCAAACTCTTCGCGATAGGCCTTAACCGCCGCCAGATGTTCCGCCATTTCCGGCTTCTCTTCCAGGTAAGCAATCAGGTCTTTCAGGGTGATGATAGAGATCACTTTGCAGTTGTAATCACGCTCAACTTCCTGAATTGCCGAAATCTCGCCGCGCCCCCGTTCCTGACGATCGAGCGAAATCAATACGCCAGCAAGCGTCGCGCCATTGGCCTGAATAATTTCCATCGACTCGCGGATCGCCGTTCCGGCGGTGATCACATCATCCACCAGCATTACGCGTCCTTGTAACGCGCTACCGACCAGATTGCCACCTTCACCATGGTCTTTTGCTTCTTTGCGGTTAAAGCAGTACGGCAGGTCCAGGTCATGATGCTCCGCCAGCGCCACGGCAGTTGTGGTGGCAATCGGGATCCCTTTGTAAGCAGGGCCAAACAGCAGATCGAACTCAATGCCGGAATCCACCAATGCTTCAGCGTAAAAACGGCCTAACAGTGCCAGATCGCGCCCGGTATTAAACAGCCCGGCGTTGAAGAAATAGGGGCTTTTGCGCCCGGACTTCAACGTAAACTCGCCAAACTTTAACACCTGCTTGCTAAGCGCAAATTCAATAAACTGGCGCTGATATGGTTTCATGCCTTCGCTCCTCATCTTACTTTTCTACAGACAAAAAAAAGGCGACTCATCAGTCGCCTTAAAAATCAGTTTGCCAGCGCCGCCTTCTGCGTCGCTACAATGGATTCGATTCCCCCTCGGGCCAGCGCCAACAAGGTGAGTAATTCTTCGTGGGTGAACGGTTCGCCTTCTGCCGTCCCCTGCACTTCAATGATGCGCCCGTCTTCGGTCATCACTACGTTCATGTCGGTCTCTGCGGCTGAGTCTTCAACGTATTCCAGATCGCAAACCGCTTCGCCGTTGACAATGCCGACAGAAACTGCGGCTACCATCCCTTTCATCGGGTTGGTTTTCAGCTTGCCGTTTTCCACCAGCTTCTGTAGCGCATCTGCCAGCGCCACGCAGGCACCCGTAATCGACGCGGTACGCGTGCCACCATCAGCCTGAAGCACGTCGCAGTCCAGCGTAATGGTGAACTCACCCAGCGCTTTCAAGTCTACTGCCGCACGAAGAGCACGGGCGATCAGACGCTGGATTTCCATGGTGCGTCCACCCTGCTTACCTTTCGCCGCTTCACGCGCGTTACGGGTGTGGGTAGAACGTGGCAGCATGCCGTACTCTGCGGTGATCCAGCCCTGGCCCTGACCTTTCAGGAAGCGCGGCACGCCTTCTTCAATAGAGGCGGTACACAATACTTTGGTATCGCCAAATTCGACCAGCACCGAGCCTTCTGCATGTTTTGTATAGTTACGAGTCAGGGTAACGGGACGCACCTGATTATTGCTACGGCCTGCTGGACGCATATTGAAATCTCCGGCTTGAAACAAATGTGGCTGCGCATTATACGGACTTCCGGCGGTTATTCCTATCCTGACAAGGCATCGATGGCTATAATCCTTCCACCTCTCCTTTTATAAACAGGAACGTCTATGATCCGCAGTATGACCGCCTACGCCCGGCGTGAAATCAAGGGTGAATGGGGAGCGCAACCTGGGAAATGCGCTCGGTAAACCAGCGTTATCTGGAAACTTACTTTCGTCTGCCGGAGCAGTTCCGTAGCCTTGAACCTGTCGTTCGTGAGCGTATTCGTTCTCGCCTGACGCGCGGTAAAGTGGAATGTACCCTGCGCTATGAGCCAGATGTTAGCGCGCAAGGTGAGCTGATCCTCAACGAAAAACTGGCTAAACAGCTGGTAACTGCCGCGAACTGGGTAAAAATGCAGAGCGACGAAGGAGAAATCAACCCGGTTGATATTCTACGCTGGCCGGGCGTGATGGCAGCCCAGGAGCAGGATCTCGACGCGATTGCCGCTGAAATTCTCGCGGCGTTGGATGGTACGCTGGACGACTTTATCATCGCACGTGAAACCGAAGGTCAGGCGCTGAAAGCATTGATCGAGCAGCGTCTGGAAGTCGTCAGCGCCGAAGTGGTCAAAGTCCGCGCCCATATGCCGGAAATCCTGCAATGGCAGCGTGAGCGTCTGGTCGCGAAGCTGGAAGATGCTCAGGTGCAACTGGAAAACAACCGTCTGGAGCAGGAGTTGGTTCTGCTGGCACAACGAATTGACGTTGCCGAAGAACTTGACCGCCTCGAAGCGCATGTCAAAGAGACCTACAACATTCTGAAGAAAAAAGAAGCGGTTGGCCGTCGTCTGGACTTTATGATGCAGGAGTTCAACCGCGAGTCGAACACTCTTGCTTCGAAGTCTATCAATGCCGAAGTGACAAACTCCGCGATTGAGCTGAAAGTGTTGATTGAGCAGATGCGCGAGCAGATTCAGAACATTGAATAACTCGTAACGCCAATTCTTACTTTTCAGCCTTCACAAATGCCGCCCACTCAAACAGAGCGGCATTTTTCTTCCCCGCAACTTCAATTCTGTTTTGCGTGCCTGCTCCAGATTTTGCGATGTTTTTTTGCCCAGCACACTGAGAACGTGAGATACTCACAACTGTATATAAACACAGTTACAGATTTACTTTCTTTGCAATCGATATCACATGGAGTGGGCAATGAACGAACATCATCAACCTTTTGAAGAGATACGGCATTATGGCACTGAAGGGCAAGAATTTTGGTCAGCGAGAGAATTGGCACCGTTACTGGATTATCGGGACTGGCGCAATTTTCAAAAGGTACTGGCCCGCGCGACTCAAGCGTGCGAAGCCAGCAATCAAGCTGCATCTGACCATTTCGTTGAAACCACCAAAATGGTTGTATTAGGTTCAGGGGCTCAACGAGAACTTGAAGATGTTCATCTCTCCCGCTATGCCTGTTACCTGGTAGTACAAAACGGCGACCCTGCGAAACCGGTTATTGCAGTAGGGCAAACTTATTTTGCTATCCAGACCCGACGGCAGGAGCTGGCTGACGATGAAGCTTTCAGGCAACTTCGTGAAGACGAAAAGCGTCTTTTTCTGAGAAATGAGTTGAAAGAACATAACAAACAATTAGTTGAGGCAGCGCAGCAAGCTGGGGTAGCGACAGCTATCGATTTCGCCATATTTCAGAATCATGGTTACCGGGGACTGTATGGTGGATTAGATCAGAAAGCCATCCATCAGCGGAAGGGGCTGAAAAAGAGTCAGAAGATCCTGGATCATATGGGTTCAACAGAACTGGCGGCTAATCTCTTTCGAGCTACCCAAACAGAAGAAAAACTCAAGCGGGATGGCGTGAATTCAAAACAGCAAGCTAACACCACACACTTTGACGTGGGTCGCAAGGTGAGGCAAACCATTCAGGAACTTGGCGGAACCATGCCTGAGGAGTTGCCGACCCCGCAGGTCAGCATCAAGCAGTTGGAAAACAGTGTAAAAATTACAGAGAAAAAATAGCAGAAACTAAAAACTCTTTTTGATGATTGAGACACCCGATGCGTAAGCCAAGGTCCAGGTGCAGTGAACACAATGGCTAACATTGCACCTTTCTTTTCCACCCCTCAGTTTTAACCTACTTTTTCTTATGCATTTTCTCAGACAAGAAGTCAGAAGAATGCATCTACGCTACAGAAAACAACGATTTCACATAACTAAAAATTATCAATTTCCTCTCACCTTAAAAAATCTCAATCGTGACAATGCGCACAAATCGCTACCCTGCCAGACAGATTTTTAGGGAGAGAGCCATGCTGTTACACATTTTGTATTTGGTTGGCATTACTGCCGAAGCCATGACGGGGGCGCTGGCGGCCGGACGACGGCGCATGGATACATTTGGCGTAATTATTATTGCGACCGCCACCGCAATTGGCGGAGGGTCAGTGCGCGATATTCTGCTGGGCCACTATCCGCTCGGCTGGGTCAAACACCCGGAATATGTGATTATTGTCGCTACCGCCGCAGTACTCACCACTATCGTTGCTCCTGTAATGCCTTACCTGCGCAAAGTGTTTCTGGTGCTCGATGCGCTCGGACTGGTAGTCTTTTCTATCATTGGCGCACAGGTTGCACTGGATATGGGACACGGCCCGATCATTGCCGTTGTCGCAGCTGTGACGACCGGCGTATTTGGCGGCGTTTTGCGCGATATGTTCTGTAAACGCATCCCACTGGTATTCCAGAAAGAGTTGTATGCCGGTGTCTCATTTGCCTCCGCCGTGCTGTACATCGCGCTGCAACATTATGTTTCTAACCATGATGTGGTGATTATCTCCACCCTGGTATTCGGCTTTTTTGCCCGCTTACTGGCGCTACGTCTTAAGCTGGGATTACCGGTCTTTTACTACAGCCACGAAGGTCACTAAGGTTCAAAACCTGTGATCTGCTGGGCAGCCAGCCAACTGCCCAGCTTCTTGATTTGCGCATTTTCCTTCCATTCAATAACCTGTCTGGCGCGCCCCGATCCAGTCCCCGGCAACTGCTGCCAGAACTGTTCTGTGCTCAATAAAAGTTGCGACCAGGACCGTTCATCACTGGCATTAAGCGCCGCCCGGGTTAGCGGTATTCCCATTGCCATCACCCAGCGAGTAAAAGGCTGCTGACGAGCCAGATTAAACTGATGCCATAACTGCGCACTTTTACTTTTCGCGATCCCCGGCGTGTTCTGTAATTGCTCTGGCGTTAATAAAAGCCAGGAAAAGATATGCTCAAAGCGATGAGTCTGATGCAGCGCGCGCCAGCCGGCCTCACCAATGCCATCAAGCCCCAGAACCTGTTTTGACCCCAGCCAGACTAAGCGTGAAATGAACTGTTCCTGACAAACATCAGAAGCAAAGTAGCAGGTCAACGAGTTAAAGCGGTTTTCTGGTGGTGTCGGTTTTGTACGTTCTGCACCGCGCCAGACCACATCATCAATGCGAGGAATACCCTGACCGGCAAGGCTGACGAGGATCTGATCACCAGGCGCAATATCCCACTCCTGCCAGCGCCTGACGGAACCAATATTCACCCGCTGGACTTTTTTATCATCCAGCATGACAGGTGCGAGTGACGCAACCACCGATATTTTACCGCTCTTACCCACCGCAAACTGAATCGCCTTCACTTCGGCAACCTGAGCTACAGGTTGATATTTCCAGGCCACCAGCCACTCCGCCTGGCCCGGTAGCCAATGACGGGATTCGGGTTCTTTCGCCGCTCGCACAACCACGCCATCGGTGACGAAGGGTAATTTTGCTTTCCACCACTCATTGCGTACGTGCGCAACCTCATCAGCATTTTTAACCGCGCGGGTATACGTCTGCGTTAAAGTAAAACCTGCGGTAGCCAGATCCTTTAAACGATCGGTCATTAAATGCGGTCCATCCGGCCATGCCCAGACAAAAACAGCCAGTGAGTTTAGCGTATCGCTATTCCCCTGGCGCATCATCAGGCCAGCAACTTTTGCGCGGGCATTTATTCCCCCCATTTGTTGTTGGATATGCTCCTTACGCTTGAGAAATATTTCCCCCTGAAGCGTGCTGTTGGCTAAAGGCCCGCTAACGGTTTGCGGCACAGCGGAAATTAAGCGAACTTTCTGCGTCCAGTCCTCGCCTTTCAGGCCATTACCGCGACTGATTGCTTTGTTCAGTTTCCCGTCCCGATAAACCAGGGTTACCGCAACGCCATCAACTTTTGGCTGAACCCAAAGATCGCTACGTTCGCGCATCCACAGACTTAATGCGTTTTTATCCGCCATTTTGCGTACACCCGTATGGGCAACCGGATGCATAACCGCACCGTTTAAAGGCGGCATCATAGCGTCGCGAGTCTCGTTCCCAAAACAGCGTTGCCACTGCGTGAGACGGGCGCTTAACTGATCGTAAACACCGTCTTCCACCTCACTTTTCCCTTCCTTCCAGTAGTCATCGTCCCACTGTTTTATTTGCTGTTGCAGGCGGGAAATTTCTTCCTGTGCTCTGGCTGGCGACCAGGCCGGACAGACCGCCCACGCCGATGATTGCCAGCACAAGATACTTATTAATATCGCCATCCATACTTTCATCATCACCTCCGCTGTAGATAGTCAGGCAGATATACAACGTGATGAAAGCAAAGCCGAGTGGCAAAAACGGAGTCTGCGAGGACGCTTCCTGAGAATCGTCTTTATTGCAGTGAATCACAGGCAAATGCGGAAGCAGCTACGCAAAACGCAACAACTTTGCGCAAAAAGTGTGAGCAAGGGCTACGTCACATGGCCGCGCCGTGTATAATAAGCTCGTATGTAGGCTTTATTTCGCTAATCACATACGAAAGATACTCATGGCTCAAGGCACGCTTTATATTGTTTCTGCCCCCAGTGGCGCGGGTAAATCCAGCCTGATTCAGGCTTTATTAAAAACCCAACCGTTGTATGACACCCAGGTTTCTGTTTCACACACCACACGCCAACCGCGTCCTGGTGAAGTCCACGGTGAACATTATTTCTTTGTTAATCATGATGAATTTAAAGAAATGATTAGCAGAGATGCGTTCCTCGAACACGCAGAAGTTTTTGGTAATTACTATGGCACTTCGCGTGAGGCCATTGAGCAAGTACTGGCGACCGGTGTCGATGTTTTTCTCGATATCGACTGGCAGGGTGCGCAGCAAATTCGCCAGAAGATGCCGCACGCGCGGAGTATCTTTATTTTACCGCCGTCCAAAATTGAACTGGACCGCCGTCTACGCGGTCGCGGTCAGGACAGCGAAGAGGTCATTGCAAAGCGTATGGCGCAAGCTGTTGCAGAAATGAGCCATTACGCCGAATATGATTACCTGATTGTGAATGATGACTTCGATACCGCGTTGACCGATTTGAAGACCATTATTCGCGCCGAACGTCTGCGCATGAGCCGCCAAAAGCAGCGTCATGACGCTTTAATCAGCAAATTGTTGGCAGACTGAACCTGATTTCAGTATCATGCCCAGTCATTTCTTCACCTGTGGAGCTTTTTAAGTATGGCACGCGTAACTGTTCAGGACGCTGTAGAGAAAATTGGTAACCGTTTTGACCTGGTACTGGTCGCCGCGCGTCGCGCTCGTCAGATGCAGGTAGGCGGAAAGGATCCGCTGGTACCGGAAGAAAACGATAAAACCACTGTAATCGCGCTGCGCGAAATCGAAGAAGGTCTGATCAACAACCAGATCCTCGACGTTCGCGAACGCCAGGAACAGCAAGAGCAGGAAGCCGCTGAATTACAAGCCGTTACCGCTATTGCTGAAGGTCGTCGTTAATCACAAAGCGGGTCGCCCTTGTATCTGTTTGAAAGCCTGAATCAGCTGATTCAAAACTACCTGCCGGAAGACCAAATCAAGCGTCTGCGGCAGGCGTATCTCGTTGCACGTGATGCTCACGAGGGGCAAACACGTTCAAGCGGTGAACCCTATATCACGCACCCGGTGGCGGTTGCCTGCATTCTGGCCGAGATGAAACTCGACTATGAAACGCTGATGGCGGCGCTGCTGCATGATGTGATTGAAGATACACCCGCCACCTACCAGGACATGGAACAGCTTTTTGGTAAAAGCGTCGCCGAGCTGGTAGAGGGGGTGTCGAAACTTGATAAGCTCAAGTTCCGCGATAAGAAAGAGGCGCAGGCCGAAAACTTTCGCAAGATGATTATGGCGATGGTGCAGGATATCCGCGTCATTCTCATCAAACTTGCCGACCGTACCCACAACATGCGCACGCTGGGCTCACTTCGCCCGGACAAACGTCGCCGCATCGCCCGTGAAACCCTCGAAATTTACAGCCCGCTGGCACACCGTTTAGGTATCCACCACATTAAAACCGAACTCGAAGAGCTGGGTTTTGAGGCGCTGTATCCCAACCGTTATCGCGTAATCAAAGAAGTGGTGAAAGCCGCGCGCGGCAACCGTAAAGAGATGATCCAGAAGATTCTTTCTGAAATCGAAGGGCGTTTGCAGGAAGCGGGAATACCGTGCCGCGTCAGTGGTCGCGAGAAGCATCTTTATTCGATTTACTGCAAAATGGTGCTCAAAGAGCAGCGTTTTCACTCAATCATGGACATCTACGCCTTCCGCGTGATCGTCAATGATTCCGACACCTGTTATCGCGTGCTCGGGCAAATGCATAGCCTGTACAAGCCGCGTCCGGGTCGCGTAAAAGATTACATCGCCATTCCAAAAGCGAACGGCTATCAGTCTTTGCACACCTCGATGATTGGCCCGCACGGCGTGCCGGTTGAGGTCCAGATCCGTACCGAAGATATGGATCAGATGGCAGAGATGGGTGTTGCCGCGCACTGGGCTTATAAAGAGCACGGCGAAACCAGTACTACCGCACAAATCCGCGCCCAGCGCTGGATGCAAAGCCTGCTGGAGCTGCAACAGAGCGCCGGTAGTTCGTTTGAATTTATCGAGAGCGTTAAATCCGATCTCTTCCCCGATGAGATTTACGTTTTCACACCGGAAGGGCGCATTGTAGAGCTGCCTGCCGGTGCAACGCCCGTCGACTTCGCTTATGCGGTGCATACCGATATCGGCCATGCCTGCGTGGGCGCGCGTGTCGACCGTCAGCCTTACCCGCTGTCGCAGCCGCTGACCAGCGGTCAAACCGTTGAAATCATTACCGCACCGGGCGCTCGCCCGAATGCCGCGTGGCTGAACTTTGTCGTCAGCTCGAAAGCGCGCGCCAAATTCGTCAGTTGCTGAAAAACCTCAAGCGTGATGATTCTGTTAGTCTGGGCCGTCGTCTGCTCAACCATGCGTTGGGTGGCAGCCGCAAGCTCAATGAAATCCCGCAGGAAAATATTCAGCGCGAGCTGGACCGCATGAAGCTGGCAACGCTTGACGATCTGCTGGCTGAAATCGGCCTTGGTAACGCTATGAGCGTGGTGGTCGCGAAAAATCTGCAACATGGGGACGCCTCCATTCCACCGGCAACCCAAAGTCACGGACATCTGCCCATTAAAGGTGCCGATGGCGTGCTGATCACCTTTGCGAAATGCTGCCGCCCTATTCCTGGCGACCCGATTATCGCCCACGTCAGCCCCGGTAAAGGTCTGGTGATCCACCATGAATCCTGCCGTAACATCCGTGGCTACCAGAAAGAGCCAGAGAAGTTTATGGCTGTGGAATGGGATAAAGAGACGGCGCAGGAGTTCATCACCGAAATCAAGGTGGAGATGTTCAATCATCAGGGCGCGCTGGCAAACCTGACAGCGGCAATTAACACCACCACCTCGAATATTCAAAGTTTGAATACGGAAGAGAAAGATGGTCGCGTCTACAGCGCCTTTATTCGTCTGACCGCCCGTGACCGTGTGCATCTGGCGAATATCATGCGCAAAATCCGCGTGATGCCAGACGTGATTAAAGTCACCCGAAACCGAAATTAATGTTTTATGAACCCAACACGTTATGCACGTATCTGCGAAATGCTCGCCAGGCGGCAGCCTGATCTGACCGTCTGCATGGAGCAGGTCCACAAACCTCATAACGTTTCTGCGATTATTCGTACCGCAGATGCCGTTGGTGTACATGAAGTTCATGCTGTCTGGCCTGGCAGTCGGATGCGCACCATGGCTTCGGCAGCTGCGGGTAGTAACAGCTGGGTACAGGTGAAAACGCACCGCACCATTGGCGATGCCGTCGCTCATCTGAAAGGCCAGGGCATGCAGATTCTGGCAACCCATCTTTCTGATAACGCTGTCGATTTCCGCGAAATTGATTACACTCGCCCGACCTGTATTTTGATGGGACAGGAGAAAACAGGCATCACGCAGGAAGCGTTGGCCCTGGCGGATCGGGACATCATCATTCCGATGATTGGCATGGTGCAATCGCTGAATGTTTCCGTTGCCTCAGCCCTCATTCTTTACGAAGCCCAGCGCCAGCGGCAAAATGCGGGCATGTACCTGCGTGAAAACAGCATGTTGCCGGAAGCAGAGCAACAACGCCTGTTGTTTGAAGGCGGCTATCCGGTGCTGGCGAAAGTCGCAAAACGCAAAGGCCTGCCTTACCCCCACGTCAATCAGCAGGGCGAAATTGAAGCTGATGCCGACTGGTGGGCTACCATGCAGGCTGCAGGATAAGTGCCATGAAAGGTCGCCTGTTAGATGCTGTCCCGCTCAGTTCCCTAACGGGCGTTGGCGCAGCGCTTAGTAACAAGCTGGCGAAAATCAACCTGCATACCGTGCAGGATCTACTCTTACACCTTCCCCTGCGCTACGAAGATCGCACCCATCTCTACCCCATCGGAGAACTACTACCGGGCGTTTATGCCACGGTGGAAGGCGAAGTGCTGAACTGCAATATCTCCTTCGGCGGTCGGCGGATGATGACCTGCCAGATCAGCGACGGTTCCGGCATTCTCACCATGCGCTTTTTCAACTTCAACGCGGCAATGAAAAATAGCCTGGCGACGGGCCGCCGCGTGCTGGCCTATGGAGAAGCAAAGCGCGGTAAATATGGCGCGGAGATGATCCACCCGGAATACCGCGTGCAGGGCGATCTCAGTACGCCAGAGTTGCAGGAAACGCTTACGCCGGTTTATCCAACAACCGAAGGCGTAAAGCAGGCCACGCTGCGTAAATTAACCGACCAGGCGCTTGATCTGCTCGACACCTGCGCCATTGAAGAACTCCTGCCGCCGGAACTGTCACAAGGAATGATGACGCTACCGGAAGCGTTGCGCACTTTGCACCGCCCGCCGCCGACGCTACAGCTTAGCGATCTGGACACCGGCCAGCATCCGGCACAACGCCGTCTGATTCTGGAAGAACTGCTGGCGCACAACCTCAGCATGTTAGCCTTACGTGCCGGAGCACAGCGTTTTCATGCCCAGCCACTGAGCGCCAATGACGCGCTGAAAAATAAACTCCTCGCCGCCTTACCGTTCAAGCCAACGGGCGCACAGGCACGCGTAGCGGCGGAGATCGAGCGCGATATGGCGCTGGATGTGCCGATGATGCGCCTGGTACAGGGCGATGTAGGTTCCGGTAAAACGCTGGTCGCCGCCCTCGCCGCGCTGCGTGCGATTGCCCACGGCAAACAGGTGGCATTGATGGCACCAACCGAATTACTCGCCGAACAGCACGCCAATAACTTCCGTAACTGGTTTGCACCGCTCGGTATCGAAGTGGGCTGGCTCGCCGGTAGGCAGAAAGGTAAAGCGCGGCTGGCACAGCAGGAAGCCATCGCCAGCGGTCAGGTGCAGATGATTGTCGGAACACACGCCATCTTCCAGGAACAGGTGCAGTTTAACGGTCTGGCGCTGGTGATTATCGACGAACAGCATCGTTTTGGCGTGCATCAGCGTCTGGCGTTATGGGAGAAAGGCCAGCAGCAGGGCTTCCATCCGCATCAGTTGATCATGACCGCCACGCCCATCCCCCGCACGCTGGCGATGACTGCGTATGCTGATCTCGATACCTCGGTGATAGATGAGCTGCCGCCAGGCCGCACGCCAGTGACTACGGTCGCTATTCCTGATACCCGCCGTACCGACATTATTGACCGCGTGCGCCACGCCTGCATAACTGAAGGTCGTCAGGCATACTGGGTTTGTACGTTGATTGAAGAGTCGGAATTGCTGGAAGCGCAGGCGGCGGAAGCAACCTGGGAAGAGTTGAAACTGGCGTTGCCGGAACTGAACGTCGGCCTGGTACACGGGCGGATGAAACCTGCCGATAAACAGGCGGTGATGGCGTCGTTTAAACAAGGTGAACTACACCTGCTGGTTGCCACTACCGTTATTGAAGTCGGTGTTGATGTGCCTAACGCCAGTCTGATGATTATCGAAAACCCTGAGCGTCTGGGTCTGGCGCAGTTACACCAGCTTCGCGGGCGTGTAGGTCGTGGTGCGGTGGCTTCTCACTGCGTGCTGCTCTACAAAACGCCGCTCTCCAAAACCGCGCAAATTCGGCTGCAAGTGCTGCGCGACAGCAACGACGGTTTTGTGATTGCACAGAAAGACTTAGAGATTCGCGGCCCTGGCGAATTGTTAGGTACGCGTCAGACGGGTAATGCTGAATTTAAAGTGGCGGATTTACTGCGCGATCAGGCGATGATCCCGGAAGTTCAGCGCCTGGCGCGACATATTCACGAACGTTACCCACAACAGGCAAAAGCCCTGATAGAACGCTGGATGCCGGAGACGGAACGTTACTCGAATGCGTAAAAGGCGGCGGTGAGAAGACCGCCGCTTCATCGGTTAACCGGCAAAAATCGGCAACATCAAATACAGCTTAATCACCAGCGCATTGACGATATCGATAAAGAACGCACCGACCATCGGCACGACCAGGAACGCCATGTGCGACGGGCCAAAGCGTTCAGTGATCGCCTGCATGTTAGCGATTGCCGTTGGTGTCGCGCCAAGGCCAAAGCCACAGTGACCCGCAGCCAGCACTGCCGCATCGTAGTTTTTGCCCATCATGCGCCAGGTAACGAAGATGGCATACAACGCCATGAAGATGGTCTGTACCACCAGAATCGCCAGCATCGGCAGCGCCAGCGAAGCCAGCTCCCACAGTTTCAGCCCCATCAGCGCCATCGCCAGGAACAACGACAGGCTTACGTTACCCAGCACGGATACCGCTCGCTCAAAGACGCGGTAAAAGCCCATCATTGACAGACCGTTGCTCAGAATCACGCCAACAAATAGTACACAGACGAAGGTCGGTAGTTCAAAAGCAGTACCAGCCAAAAGTTGCGCAACAATTTTCCCCACCGTCAGGCAGATAGCAATCAGCGCGATAGTTTCAATCAGCACCAGCGAGGTGATCATGCGGCCCACATCCGGCTTTTCGAACGCAGTCGGAACTTCCTGGTCATCCGGAATACCGTTCGGTGTGGTGGAGTGTTTCACCAGATAGCGCGCCACCGGACCGCCAATCAAGCCGCCCAGCACCAAACCGAACGTTGCACAGGCCATCGCCACTTCTGTCGCATTGGTGAAGCCATAACGTTCAATGAACAATTTACTCCATGCAGCTCCCCGTACCGTGACCGCCGGAAAGCGTAATAGAACCGGCCAACAGCCCCATCAGCGGATCAAGCCCTAACAGGCTAGCCATACCAATGCCAATGGCATTTTGCATCACCAACAGGCCAACAACCACAATCAAGAAGATGCCAACCACACGCCCACCGGCACGCAAACTGGCAATGTTGGCGTTCAGGCCAATGGTGGCGAAGAAAGCCAGCATCAACGGATCGCGCAGGGACATATCAAAGTTGACTTCCCAGCCCATGCTTTTTTTCAGTATCAGCAGCGCCAGCGCCACTAATAAACCACCCGCAACAGGTTCCGGTATGGTGTATTTCTTCAAAAAGGAGACGGAATGGACCAACTTGCGCCCGAGCAGCAACGTCAGCGTTGCGGCAACAAGCGTTGCTAAAGTATCGAGATGAAACATAGTTACTCCTTTGTGTCCGCATCACTCTTTCATACTCGTCATACTTCATCGCGCATTTGCAGTAAGGCGAAATATGACGAGTATCGAGTCATGCTTTCCTGGTTCGAATTCTTCGCTGAAAATAGAAAAATGGCATGGATTTTAAGCAGAAAACAACTAAAAGTTATATAAAAAAGTACATTTATCTCATTTAAATATTTAGATGAGGATGTGGCAAACGTTTGCTTTTCTCTTTCGGTCAGCTAAAATGCCCGCTTTGCTACCACGGGATTGTTTTCGATGTCTGTTTCCACCCTCGAGTCAGAAAATGCGCAACCGGTTGCGCAGACTCAAAACAGCGAACTGATTTACCGTCTTGAAGATCGTCCGCCGCTTCCTCAAACCCTGTTTGCCGCCTGTCAGCATTTGCTGGCGATGTTCGTTGCGGTGATCACGCCAGCGCTATTAATCTGCCAGGCGCTGGGTTTACCGGCACAAGACACGCAACACATTATTAGTATGTCGCTGTTTGCCTCCGGTGTGGCATCGATTATTCAAATTAAGGCCTGGGGTCCGGTTGGCTCCGGGTTGTTGTCTATTCAGGGCACCAGCTTCAACTTTGTTGCTCCGCTGATTATGGGCGGCACAGCGCTGAAGACCGGTGGTGCTGATGTTCCTACCATGATGGCAGCTTTGTTCGGCACGTTGATGCTGGCAAGTTGTACCGAGATGGTGATCTCCCGCGTTCTGCATCTGGCGCGCCGCATTATTACGCCGCTGGTTTCTGGCGTTGTGGTGATGATTATCGGCCTGTCGCTAATTCAGGTTGGGCTGACCTCCATTGGCGGCGGTTACGCAGCCATGAGCGATAACACCTTCGGCGCACCGAAAAATCTGCTGCTGGCAGGCGTGGTCTTAGCCTTAATTATCCTGCTTAACCGTCAACGTAACCCTTACTTACGCGTGGCCTCACTGGTGATTGCGATGGCGGCCGGATATGCGCTGGCGTGGTTTATGGGCATGTTGCCAGAAAGCAACGAACCGATGACACAAGAACTGATTATGGTGCCAACGCCGCTCTATTACGGTCTTGGCATTGAATGGAGTCTGCTGCTGCCGCTGATGCTGGTCTTTATGATCACTTCGCTGGAAACCATTGGCGATATCACGGCGACCTCTGACGTTTCCGAACAGCCAGTGTCCGGTCCGCTGTACATGAAACGCCTGAAAGGCGGCGTACTGGCAAACGGCCTGAACTCGTTTGTCTCGGCGGTATTTAATACCTTCCCGAACTCCTGCTTCGGGCAGAACAACGGGGTGATCCAGTTAACCGGTGTTGCCAGCCGCTATGTCGGTTTTGTCGTCGCGCTGATGTTGATCGTGCTGGGTCTGTTCCCGGCAGTGAGCGGTTTTGTACAACACATTCCAGAACCGGTTCTGGGCGGCGCAACGCTTGTAATGTTTGGCACCATCGCCGCCTCCGGTGTGCGTATCGTTTCTCGTGAGCCGCTGAACCGCCGGGCGATTCTGATTATCGCGCTGTCGCTGGCGGTCGGTCTGGGCGTGTCTCAGCAGCCGCTGATTTTGCAGTTTGCCCCTGAATGGCTGAAAAACCTACTCTCCTCCGGGATTGCCGCGGGCGGTATTACTGCCATCGTGCTGAATCTGATTTTCCCACCAGAAAAACAGTAATTCACTGGCGGCGGTAAGATAATTACCGCCGCAGTCTCACCTCTTTCACCATTCCCGCCTTGAGGATTGCGCGTAAATCGTGCATAACTCCCTTATGTGCATTTCACGGGATGGAAGACCATGAAATTTATTGGGAAGCTGCTTCTCTACATTTTCATCGCTCTGTTAGTGGTGATCGCTAGCCTCTATTTTCTTCTGCAAACCCGCTGGGGAGCAGAACATATCAGCGCATGGGTTTCCGAGAATAGCGACTATCATCTGGCCTTCGGTGCGATGGATCACCGTTTTTCCGCGCCATCTCATATCGTGCTGGAGAACGTCACGTTTGGCCGTGATGGCCAGCCCGCGACCCTGGTAGCAAAAAGTGTCGACATTGCGCTAAGCAGTCGGCAACTGACCGAACCACGCCATGTCGATACCATCCTGCTGGAAAACGGGACGCTGAATCTCACCGACCAGACCGCGCCGCTACCGTTCAAAGCCGATCGTCTGCAACTGCGTGATATGGCGTTTAATAGCCCGAATAGCGAATGGAAACTGAGCGCGCAGCGGGTAAATGGCGGCGTGGTTCCGTGGTCACCAGAAGCCGGTAAAGTGCTGGGTACGAAGGCGCAGATTCAGTTTAGTGCCGGATCGCTTTCGCTCAATGATGTTCCTGCCACCAATGTACTGATTGAAGGCAGTATTGATAACGATCGCGTTACGCTGACTAACCTGGGTGCCGACATCGCCCGCGGGACATTAACCGGAAACGCGCAGCGTAACGCCGACGGCAGCTGGCAAGTGGAAAATCTGCGGCTGGCGGATATCCGTCTACAAAGCGAAAAATCGCTAACCGACTTCTTTGCGCCATTACGCTCTGTCCCGTCGTTGCAGATTGGTCGCCTGGAAGTCATCGACGCTCGTTTGCAAGGTCCGGACTGGGCGGTGACCGACCTCGATCTCAGCTTGCGCAACATGACCTTCAGTAAAGATGACTGGCAGACACAGGAAGGTAAACTGTCGATGAACGCCAGCGAGTTTATTTATGGCTCGCTGCATTTATTTGATCCGATTATAAACGCGGAATTTTCCCCGCAGGGCGTAGCACTGCGCCAGTTCACCAGCCGCTGGGAAGGGGGCATGGTCAGAACGTCAGGGAACTGGTTGCGTGACGGGAAAATGTTGATCCTTGATGATGCGGCAATTGCCGGACTGGAATATACCTTGCCAAAAAACTGGCAACAGTTGTGGATGGAAACGACACCCGGTTGGTTAAACAACCTGCAACTGAAGAGATTTAGCGCCAGCCGCAATCTGATCATTGATATCGACCCTGACTTCCCGTGGCAGCTCACCGCGCTCGATGGTTACGGTGCCAACCTGACGCTGGTTACCGATCATAAATGGGGCGTCTGGAGTGGTTCGGCGAATCTGAATGCCGCCGCCGCAACGTTTAATCGTGTTGATGTCCGTCGTCCGTCGCTGGCGCTGACCGCCAACAGCAGCACGGTGAATATCAGCGAACTGAGTGCATTTACTGAAAAAGGCATTCTGGAAGCCACCGCCAGTGTTTCACAAACGCCACAACGTCAGACCCATATCAGCCTGAATGGACGCGGTGTGCCGGTGAATATTTTGCAACAGTGGGGATGGCCTGAATTACCGTTGACTGGCGACGGCAATATTCAGCTTACTGCCAGTGGCGATATTCAGGCCAATGTCCCGCTGAAACCTACGGTTAGCGGGCAATTGCATGCCGTGAACGCCGCAAAGCAGCAAGTGACTCAAACCATGAATGCGGGCGTAGTTTCCAGTGGTGAAGTTACGTCGACGGAGTAGGTGCAGTAAAAATAAGGACGCTAGCGGATATCAGCGCTAGCGTTCCCCGTTATTAGCGCAAAATTCCATACTCACTGCACAATAACCATTTCACCGGTTCATCTTCTTCTATCGCCGGAAAACGTCCTCCCGGCTCAAGAAAATAGTTATCGTGTTGGTCATCATTTACCATCGAGATTTCCCAGCCGAGAACAAACGCTTTTTCCGCCCAGAAGCGATGATACAGACGCGGCGGCAGGCAAATGCCCTGCCCCGGTTTTAGCACCAGCGTTTCACCAGGTTTCATGGTACGCCGCTGACCATCAACACTCACGGTAATGACTCGTTGATCATCACAGAGATTGGCTTCGTTGGCCCAGGCCAACTGCATGCATAAGTCTCCACCGCCCCGATTGAGGATATCTTCCATTTTGTGGGTGTGAAAATGCCAGGGAGTTTGCTGATCTTGTTGGATCTGCAACATTTTCTCAGCATACGGTTTTGGATATGCCGCCGCCCCCAGCGCGCCGTTGCGCATCGTTAGCAGTGTTAGTCCCGTTTGGTTGAAATCACCACGACCAAAATCGGTGATATCCCAACCGAGCTGTAAGTCGACCACTTCTTGCCAGTTATCCCGTTCCAGCTGCAGCCAGTCATCCACCGTAAAATAGGCGAACTCTGGCAAACAAACGCGGAAGGTCTGCGCAATGGCATGTGCTTTATCAATAACATAATTAATTTGTGAACGTTTCATTGGCTTCTCCGTTGCGCATAGCAAGCCAGGCAGCGCCACGCATTCCGCTACTGTCGCCGTGCTGTGCTTTTACAATGGGAGTGGTGAATTGATCGGTGAAAACCAGTGGAGCGACTTCTGCGTTCAGATCGGTGATAAGCAGTTCCACATTCGAAAGCCCGCCGCCGATCACAATCACGCCAGGGTCAACAACGTTAACGATGGTTGCCAGCATGCGGGCAAGCTGTTGGCGAAAACGTGCCACCTGCTGCATGGCACAAGCATCACCACGTTGTGCCAGGGTGACAATCGCCGCAGGAGTGAGCAAGTTACCAGTCATCTGTTGATAGCGTTCACTAAAACCGCTGCCGGAAACAAACGACTCCACGCAGTTGTGTTTGCCGCAATAGCAACTGACTGATGGACCATCTTCCTGCTCCATATAGCCTGGCAACGTGATATGACCGCATTCGGCAGCATTTCCCCAGGCCCCTATAAACGGTCGTTGCTTGATGGCAATGCCACCGCCGCAGCCCGTACCAAGCGTAATACCAAATACCACGTCATAATCTTGCCCGGCACCGTCGCAAGCTTCTGATAGCGCGAAACAGTTACCATCATTGGCTATCACCACCGGTTGCCCAAGCAATTGCTGCAAATCAGCCTGTAACGCATGACCGTTAATCACCTGAATATTCGCGTTTTTAATCAGGCCAGTGAGTGGCGAGATACTGCCGGGTAAGGCGATCCCTGTCAGCATCGGTCGTTGAACGTCCCGCCTAATCTGCTCGATAAGCGCCACAACGCATGAGACAAATTGTTGATATGTCGACTTTTGCGTCGGGCAGCGGTAACGGCGAATCTCCCAGCCATGCGCATCCATGACGACGGCGGCGATTTTGGTCCCACCAATATCCAACCCCAGATAGTGCATATCTCGTTCCTTGTTGCGTAAAAGGCGGGTCACCCCGCCCTTCTGGCTTAGTACAGTGATGCTTTACCGAGCGAACCGAACAGTTTCATTTTGTGGCGAATGACTTCCCGCGCCGCGTTAATCGCATCCGGATAGATGACGTTCGGGTCCCACCAGCTCTCTTTAGCGAGAATTTCACGCACTTTCTGGAAATAGGCGTATTTCATATCGCTGGAGATATTGATTTTGCCGACGCCGAGCGTAACTGATTCAGCAATCTCCGCGTCCGGGTTTGCCGAACCACCGTGTAGCACCAGCGGAATATCAATACGTCCGGCAATGTCGCGCAAAATGTCCATTTGCAGCTTCGGCTGCATCCCTTTTGGATAGATGCCATGTGCTGTACCAATCGCCACAGCCAGAGTGTCGGCACCTGTACGAGCAATAAAATCGGCGGCCTGCGCCGGATCTGTGTAGGTCACTTGTGAAACACCACCTTCTACCGACGTTCCTGTTTGTCCGATGGTTCCCAGTTCACCCTCAACCGACACTCCAACCGCGTGAGCGAGGCGAACCACTTCTGCGGTCAGCGCCACGTTTTCTTCATACGGCAGCAGCGAACCGTCGACCATTACTGAGGTAAATCCGCAGCGAATCGCACGCAAAACATGCTCTACAGAGGCACCATGATCGAGGTGCAGTACAAACGGGACCGGACTACGCTGGGTAATTTCGCGAACGTGAGCGAAAAAGGCATCGCCCACAAAATCATGTTCGCTGGGATGGATGGCAATAATCGCCGGAGTATTTGTCGCTTCTGCTTCATCCACGACTGCGCGAAGGAAACAGTTATCCGCCACATTAAATGCGCCAATGGCAAAGCCGTGCTGGCGGGTAGGTTGCAGTAATTCTTTCATCGAAACTAACATGTTAAATCTCCAGTTTCAGCGTGTAGTCCGCCCTGCCGGTGCGTTATTGCACTGGCATAAAGGCCATGACAGAAAATGAATCAGGCTTTGCCGATAGAGCCGCTCGCCTGTAAATACGGTGTAATCGCTTCTTCGAAGGCCAGTTCCATAGCTTTCAGCGCGTCCACCAGTTCAATGGATATATCGTGACAGAGGGTATGCAGGAGCGCGGATTTCCCCCGTTCAAAAATGGCCGCCCCCACGTTGATTTTTTGCTACCCCCAGCGTCGTACAGAGCTGGAGCTGATCGAACGGCGTACCGCTACCGCCATGTAATGCCAGAGGCACGCTCGAGCAGTGGAAAATCTCCGCCAGACGCTGAAAATCAATAGCAGGTACAACACCAGGCGCGTACATGCCGTGCGCCGTGCCTACCGAGACGGCCAGTAGATCAATGCCTGTCTGCGCGATAAACGGTTCCACATCAGTGGGTTGCGTCATCAGGTCTGCATTGGCGGCCTGGTCGTAACGCGGCGCATCTGCCAGATGGCCCAGTTCGCCTTCCACGCAGAGCTGCACGCTGGCGGCGAGTTCCACCACCGCCCTGGTCTGGCGCACGTTTTCCTCCAGGGGAAAAGCAGAAGCATCAATCATTAATCCGCTGAAACCAGCACGAAACGCCTGACGAATACAGTCCGGATTTTTGCCATGATCAAGCGCCAGAGCGACCGGTACTGAGGCAGATTCCGCGAGCGTTTTAACCACTGCCGCCGCGACGGGTGCTGGAAAATGCGCCAGATGCCCCTGATAGAGATTGAGAATGATCGGAGCGCGATTCTTCTCCGCCACGCGGATAGCTGCGTGAGCACTTTCCAGATTCATACAGTTGATCGCCAGTAAGGCGTAATGTTCATGCCAGGCTTTCATCACCATACTTTTCATATCGGCAAACATAGGGCCTCCGGTTATTCGAGGGTGAAAGTGATCTCTTCATCTTTCAGCTTTTGATCGCTCAGTTCGTCAAACTCTTCGTCGCGTTCCGTTACCGGTTTCTTCCAGAGTGAAAGCATCACGCCACAAATCACCGTGCCTATACCCAGCGCCAGGCAAAACAGCAGAGGATGGGTGAACAGAGGCACAACAAACATGCCGCCATGCGGAACCCGGACTCTCCACGCCCCACACCATGATTAAGCCGCCCGCAACCGCCGATGCCACCACACAAGATCCCACTACTCGCAGCAGGTCACGCGCGGCGATCGGAATGACTCCTTCAGTGATCATGCAGATCCCCATCGGAAACGCGGCTTTCAGCGCCTCGCGCTCCGCACGGGTGTATTTATGGCGTGTCAGTAAGAACGAAAGTGTGATGCCAAACGGAGGGATGATTGAGCCGACAAATTTCACGGCTTCTGGTCCGTAGACGCCACTGACCAGCAAGCCATCGGAAAACAGCGACATGGTTTTGTTGACCGGACCACCGAAATCGAAGGTTGCCATCGCGCCAAGTATGGCCCCCATCAGGAAGCGCGATCCGCCCTGCATCGACTCGAGCAAATGAATCAGTGCTTCTTGTAACCAGGCGATGGGTTTACCAATCAGCGTCATCATTAACAGCCCACCGATAATGGTGCTTAATACCGGCAACACCATGATTGGCATGAGTCCTTGCATCGACTGCGGCAGGCGGATATAGCGTTTAAGTAGCAAAATGGTGTAGCCCACCAGGAAACCACCCAACATACCGCCAATAAATCCGGTATGGATTTGCCCACAGAGAAAGCCGACAATCAGGCCCGGGGCAAAACCGGGACGATCAGCAATAGAATAGGCAATTGCCGCGCTAATCAGCGGCACAATCAGCCCCATTCCCCAGCCGCCAATCTGATTAAGCATCCACGGGATTGTTCCTGTTTTTTCACCAACATCTGTACCGCCAAGAACTTGCCCCAACGCAATACATATCCCGGCGGCCACAATAAGGGGTATCATCCACGAGATGCCGGTTAATAAATGTTTTTTAATTTCCTGTGAAACCGGAATTTTATTTTCTTTCATATTAAGATCCCTCCAGTATAAGGATCATTTGTTTCCCAGTGATTTTTCGACCTTTTCAAGAAATTGAACGGGCGATTTAATGACGATCTCTGTCTTTACTCGCACAATACGTTTATTGGTGAAGCGTTCTTCTCCTTTTATTTTCACATCTACAGCAAGAATCACGACGTCAGCAGCAGAGATATCTGCCGCCTGTAATTCATTTTCTGTACCAATGGTTCCCTGGGTTTCAACTTTAATGGTATGGCCCAGAGCTTTTGCTCCTTTGATTAACTTTTCACGAGCAATATAGGTATGAGCAATACCCGCCGTACAGGCGGCAACACAGACAATATTCATGACATACTCCCTGTTATTTAGCAGACATCGGATTGTGCATACTGACTAAAGAGATCAATGATTTTTTGCGGACTCGTCTCAACTAACAATTGTTCTATGATGTCATCATCCGCCAGCGCGCCCGCGACCTGGGAAAGTAAACGGATATGGGTGGTATTTTGATCTTCAAGACGTACCGCAAATAAAATAATACAGCGCACGCTACTGCCATCCAGCGTTTCCCAGGGAATATCCTGGCGGGTACGGCCAATTGCCAGCGTAGTATTAATTACCGCAGAAGATTTACCATGCGGGATCGCAATATGATTTTCAAAACCAGTCGAGCCTTCCGCTTCGCGCTGCCAGACATCTTTAATAAAGGTTTCCCGACAATCGATCGCACCATCTTTTTTGAGAAGATTAGTTAATTCTTCAATCGCCTCCGCTTTATTCGTCGCTTGCATATCTAAAATAACGCGATTCGTATTCAGGATTTTTGTTATGTCCATTCGTCATACCTCATAAAATTCTGACATTAAATTTCAACGACCCGAGACGTCGCATGATGTAATTTTTCCGTAATCACCATTTCAGTGACCCGCTTAATATCGGCATCATTAAAAAAAGCGGTAACATAAGCGACCGGCATAGTGACTGTAGGCAAATTAATGGTCGAAATAATCAGTTCGATATTGTCAGGCAAAACCTGTGATAAATTCGCTGCTGAAATAACATCAACAATCGTCCATTCAGGAAACGCTCGCAGAATACGGCTTTTCAGTAGATGCGAAGTTCCGATTCCGGTTGAACAGACCAGTAATACGCGTTTACGGGCAATTTGCCGCTCCATCGCAGCCTGAAAATGAACGGTCAGGTAACCCACTTCATCCTCGCTCACTGCATTCTCACCCCAGGTTTTAAATACCTGATTCACCACATATTGCGTCAACCGCCAGACGTCCGCTAATTCTGCTTTAATATCTTCCAGCAATGGATTACGGATATGAATGCGATAATTTAAACGGTTAATCAGCGGCTTAATATGCACCAATAAGCCATCATATAATGCGCTGTCTTCACTAAAATCGCAGTCCACGATGTCACTGAATACCGTAATTAAACGCCAGGTAATCAGACGCGCTTCATCGCTGGCCTGCATATGTGAAATAATGCTCACATCTTTTTGTCCATCAATCGCCACACCTGATGAAATGATATATTGATAAATAAACCAGACTTCATCATCGGGCAATGTATGTGCAATTCGTTGTTCTATCTTATGAATCATCTGACTGGCAACATTAAAGATATTTTCATCATATTGCCTGGTTTGATCTTCTTCTCTTGATAACGCATTCCCGTGCGTGTTGCGATACATCATAATAAGGATGTGAGTAAAAATGTTAACGTAATAAGGTTCTCCCAAAGACCAACTTAATTCATTTTCCATATCCAGTAACAATGACTGGACAAATAACACTTCTTCCTCTCCAAAATAATGGACTAATGCTTTATAGCTTCCGGGATCCAGACGTGAATACACGACACCTTGCGGCTCATTATGGTTAATAATGCCGTTAATCAGTAATGCCATTGCCTGTCGGACTTGCCCTTCACTTCCCTCAATATGCGTACCACTTGGGCTGCGGATCAACGATAACCCCAACGGCGCAAGCCAGGACTCAATCACTCTCAGGTCATTAACAATAGAGGCTCCGCTGATAAAGTAGCGTTCTGACAATTTACTGATCGACGTTTCATTCGGTGTTTCACTTAATAACTGCGACGCTATTTTAACGCGCCTGGCATTATTCATTACACCATCAATCTCTTCACATTCTGCTCCCAGCAAATGATCAAGATGCAGCAAATCAGCAATATTCTCCGCGCTTAACATCACACCCGCGCCAGCACGCTTCTCAACATTTATTCTCCATTGCCCCAGCCATTGCTCAAGTAAACGTAAATCACGTTGAATGGTTTTTTCCGAAACATTTAAATAGCCGGCAATCGTAACAATAGTCGTATATTCCCTTCGAGGTAAAAGGAATCGTAATAATCTGTTTTGTCGCGAGGTAATCATTTGCATTTTTTACCCTTATCACAGATTAAGAAGCCCTATGAGGAAGAGCTTCAGTTGCCATCTCTGAGGGTAAATATAAAGCAGAATAATTTCACAACAATACTAAAATATGTCCGTAACCCGGACAGTGATAAAACAAAGCAAGGCGGTTAAGGGATATTTTTCAGCACAGATCACATTTTCGTGATGAATAATCGTGATCATGCTCGCAAATACGATGGAAGAAATATTTATTACCAGATGTGAGATTATTTACCGGACACGACACAAAACCATTCGTATCCGGCATTCTTCAATAGATTACAACGTAATTGTCAGCGCATTCCCTTGAGGCGTCACCACCAGCCCCAGCTCACTTTCAGCCTGCGAACCGCCTTGCAGACCATTTACTTTCACAACATTGCGCAAGCACAGCGTCCAGTTCTTCGCCACGCCCGCACCATTCACAGTAATTGTGTTGCCAGTACGCGCCGCTTTCAGGGTGAAAAGAACGGAACCATCGGCAGCGGGCACTTCACAGATGGCTTCATGCCCGTCTTGCAGATTAAAGAGCTGGAATGCCGTGCCTTCGTGCCACGCGTAATCGGGACGTTGCTCGTTGTTGCCCAGCGCCAGTAGGGTGTTATCACGCACATAAACGGGTAGACTCAGGAAGCCGTGCTGCTGTTTATGCCAGCGACTACCATCGAGTTCATCGTTGTGCCACAGGTGTGTCCAGCGACCTTCCGGCAAGTAGAACTGCACATCGCCCGCTTCAGTGAACACCGGAGCAACCATCACGTTATCGCCTAACATGTATTGACGGTCAAGGTAATCACAAGCCGGATCGTCCGGGAACTCCATCATCATGGCCCGCATCATCGGCGTACCCCGGGCGTTTGCACGTGCAGCTTCACGATACAGATACGGCATCATGCGGCATTTCAGTTGCGTGAAGAAGCGCACCACATCACAGGACTCATCATCATAGGCCCACGGCACACGATAAGATTTGCTGCCGTGTAAACGGCTATGGCTGGAGAGCAAACCAAACGCGCACCAGCGTTTGTAAACGTGCGCCGGAGCGGTATTCTCAAAGCCGCCGATATCGTGGCTCCAGAAGCCAAAACCAGAAAGGCCAATAGACAAACCACCGCGCAGGCTTTCCGCCATTGATTCGTAGTTAGCGTAACAGTCGCCACCCCAATGTACCGGGAATTTCTGCGCACCGACGGAGGCCGAGCGGGCAAACAAGACGGCTTCTTCCTCGCCAACGGTTTCCTTCAGCACGTTCCACACCAGTTCGTTGTAGATGTACGCATAATGGTTATGCATTTTCTGCGGATCGGAACCATCAAACCATTGAACATCGGTTGGAATACGTTCGCCAAAGTCGGTCTTAAAGCAATCAACGCCCATCGCGACCAGACCTTTCAGTTTGTCGGCGTACCATTTGCAGGCATCCGGATTGGTAAAGTCATAAATCGCCAGACCTGGCTGCCATTTATCCCACTGCCACAGCGAACCGTCCGGGCGTTTGAGTAAATAACCTTTCTCTTGTAACTCTTTAAAGACAGGGGATTTTTGCCCGATATAGGGGTTAATCCAGACGCAGATTTTTAGCCCTTTCGCTTTCAGGCGGCGGATCATCCCTTCCGGGTCCGGGAAAGTCAGCGGGTCCCACTCAAAATCGCACCACTGGAAGGCTTTCATCCAGAAACAGTCAAAGTGGAAAACATGCAGCGGCAGATTGCGTTCCGCCATACCATCGATAAAGCTGTTTACCGTCGCTTCGTCGTAGTTGGTGGTAAATGAAGTGGTTAGCCACAGGCCGAAGGACCACGCGGGCGGCAGCGCCGGACGACCAGTAAAACGGGTATAACTATCAAGTACCGCTTTCGGCGTCGGGCCGTCGATAACAAAGTATTCGAGATATTCACTCTCAACGCTGAACTGCACTTTGGAGACTTTCTCCGATCCCACTTCAAAAGAGACGCATTGAGGATGATTGACCAGTACCCCATAACCACGGTTAGTCATATAGAACGGAATATTTTTATACGCCTGTTCAGTACTTGTGCCGCCGTCCCGGTTCCAGGTCTCTACCGTCTGGCCATTGCGCACCAGGGCAGTAAAGCGCTCTCCCAGACCGTAAACTGTTTCGCCAACGCCAAGATCCAGCCGCTCAAACATATAATTTCGTTGATTATTCGTGTCCTGCACGTAGCCATTATTTTTCACCTGACTACCGGTAATACGTTCGCCGTTGCGCAGAAAATCCAGTGACCAGAACTCACCTTTGCTGACACGCGCGCTTAAGTTGCCACTTTTAAACTCAGCGTAACGTTCTGTGTTTTCGATTGTGACCTTCACGTCCTGCAAAATATTGAGCGGATAATGAGGACCGTTATTCAGCGCCCCCTGAAAATGCTCAATCCGTACACCGACAATACCTTCCTGTGGGGAGAAAAAGCGCAGCGTAAATAAAGGCGTATCAAGCTGCCAGGTACGTTCACGCACATCACGAGGGGCAGCATAGACCACCATTTCATTACCCTGCTCTTCAACCTCGAACACCTGAAGCGGGTGAATCAAATTGAGGCCAGGTTGAATCAACCAGTTTCCGTCGCTAATTTTCATTGCCGTTCCTTAGTTCTGCACTTCTTGAGAGGTGAATTGTTGCTGGCAACGGCGTTTGCCCTGGGCCAGCTGTTCCATAACGGTTTTCAGATTGTGCGTCGTGAGCGAGTAGTAGCGTTTAGCGATAATCGCGCTCAGCAAGTAACAGATCGCCGGAACAATCGTGAATAGCGCAATAATGATGCTAATCGTGGCGCTGTTCTGCGCTTTTTCTGCCGCATCATATCCGCCATAAGCCAGCATCCAGCCGATAAGAGCGCCGCCGAAGGCCAACCCCAGTTTGAGCACAAACAGCGTGCCAGCAAAACTGATCCCGGTCAGGCGTTTACCATTGCACCACTCGCCGTAATCGACGGTATCGGACATCATTACCCACTGGATAGGTGTCACCAGTTGATGCAACACACCAATCACGAAGATGAAGACAAACATGGTGATGCTGGCCTGCATAGGAACAAAGAACATCGCGAGGCTAATCACTGCCAGCAGGGCGTTCGTCCACCAGAAGATAGTGACTTTACATTTCCAGTCGGTCAGCGGTTTCGCCAGCGCAGAGCCGATCAGGTTGCCGACGCAATAAGTGGTAAGAAAGGCGACAAACACTTCCGGCTTACCCAAAATCCATGTGACGTAATACATCATCGCGCCGCCACGAACGCATACCGCCAGAATATTGAAAATGGTTAGTAAACCGACAATACGCCACTGGTCGTTTTGCCAGATATCACGTAAATCTTCCCTCATAGACGTCGTTGTAGGTGGTGCTTCAACGCGTTCTTTAGTGGTGAAGAAACAAAATGCCAGCATCATGAATGCCACCACGGAAAGGACCGCGATACCGCCCTGGAAACCGAGTGGTTTATTATCACCACCAATTAAATTAACCAGCGGCATCATCAGAACAGTAGAGAGCATGCCTCCCGCGGTCGCCAGCACAAAACGCCAGGATTGCAGCGAGATACGCTGAGTCGGGTCATTGGTGATTACACCACCCAATGCGCAGTAAGGGATATTGACGATGGTATAAAGTAAGGTAAGTAGGGTGTAAGTAATTGCTGCATAGATCATTTTGCCGTTCATACTGAGATCTGGCGTGCTATAGGCCAGTACACAGACGATCCCGAATGGCAGTGCGCCAAACAGTACCCACGGACGAAATTTACCCCAGCGAGAGCGCGTTCGATCGGCCAACAACCCCATGCAAGGATCGGAAATCGCATCCAGTGCACGAGCGACCAAAAACATGGTTCCGACAAATCCGGCAGGAATGCCAAAAATATCGGTATAAAAGAACATCATATATAACATTACGTTATCGAAAATAATGTGGCTGGCGGCGTCTCCCATGCCATAACCAATTTTCTCTTTAACGGACAACACTTCACTCTTCATCTGCTTTTCCTTGATGCTATAGGGGTGCTGAGACCGATAACGCATTTTGTAAACCATCCCTGCGAGAGCGAATATTCCGATATCTGGTTATTAATTTATGATTCTTGTTTTATGTGATCGTGGTAGCGTAAATTACGCTCATATATCATTGTAAAATATGGGTTTTATATGAATTATAATGCTTTCGTGATAATACGCTGCGTGTATTAGGCGGAAAAAAAACTGATCTGGGGGATGTAGAAACTCAAGGAAGTAGCTATAATGCGCCCCGCCTCCATGTAGCAATCGAGGCGCGGAAGATCGTCGTCTCCGGTGAGGCGGCTGGACTTCAAATCCAGTTGGGGCCGCCAGCGGTCCCGGGCAGGTTCGACTCCTGTGATCTTCCGCCAGTTTACCTCTTCTGAACTCTCCCAATGTCAATAAATCTCTTCTAATCCCTTGTATATCAGTATTTATTTGTATCCAGAGGTCAACCTACTTCACCCCGTATCAAGTTTCTTTTTTGGGGGTACTTTATGGGGGTGTTATTTCCTATTGAAATACCAGCACCCCCATAATAGGAAAAAATATGATATATAACAACGGCTTTTAACAACATCTTTGTTATACAAGGGGTGTATTGGGGGTATCAGGTTAGTTACTGGCAGAAATCCCCCTCAGGAACATGAATTCATCAAAAAGCCGGAGGATGTCATGGCATTAACCGATATCAAAGTGAAACCCGCAAAACCCAAAGACAAACCCTATAAGCTTGCTGATGGCGGCGGTATGTATCTACTGATTAACACTAATGGTTCTAAATACTGGCGCATGAAGTACCGCTTTGCTGGTAAAGAAAAGATGCTTTCTATTGGCGTATACCCCGATGTAACGCTAGCCGATGCTCGCGAGAAACGCAGTGAAGCCAGGAAACTCCTCGCTGCTGGAGGCGATCCAGGGGAGGCAAAAAAGGAAGAAAAAATCGCGCAGCAAATGAGTCTGCAAAATACGTTCGAGGCTATTACTCGCGAATGGCACCAGTCAAAAGCCGATCGGTGGTCATTACGCTATCGTGATGAAATCATTGATACCTTTGAAAAAGACATTTTTCCCTACATTGGCAAGCGCCCTATTGCCGAAATCAAACCAATGGAGTTACTGGAAGCACTGCGTAAAATGGAAAAACGTGGAGCTCTGGAGAAAATGCGCAAGGTCCGCCAGCGCTGTGGTGAGGTGTTCCGCTATGCAATTGTTACTGGCCGGGCAGACTATAACCCAGCCCCCGATCTTGCCAGTGCTTTAGCTACACCGAAAAAGTACATTTTCCCTTTCTTACTGCTAATGAACTTCCCCACTTCCTCAACGATCTGGCGGGTTATACCGGAAGTATAATCACTAAGACAGCTACTCAGATCATTATGTTAACCGGCGTACGAACACAAGAACTGCGTTTTGCACGCTGGGAAGATATCGATTTTGAGACAAAATTGTGGGAGATCCCGGCAGAAGTAATGAAGATGAAGCGACCTCATATTGTGCCGCTCTCTGAGCAGGTCATTATGCTATTTAAGCAGCTTGAACCAATCTCAAAACATCATCCCCTAGTCTTTATCGGTAGAAATGATCCCCGCAAACCAATTAGTAAGGAAAGCATTAACCAAGTAATTGAATTACTTGGATATAAGGGAAGACTCACAGGGCACGGTTTCAGACACACCATGAGTACAATTCTGCATGAACAAGGCTTTAATTCCGCCTTGGATTGAAATGCAGTTAGCTCATGTGGATAAAAATTCCATCAGGGGTACCTATAATCATGCCCTGTATCTCGATGGCACGCCGTGAAATGATGCAATGGTACGCTGATTACATTGATTCACTCTCCAGCCGGGAAAGTTAAGTCAAAAATACTTTTCCCTGATGTTTTCCTCAATTAAGTATTTTATCCTCTGGCCTACAAGGCTGGAGGATTTTTGTTATTATATTATTTTTTGCGTCTTCAAACTTATTACAAAAACATAATTAAAAGCAAATTGACATTTTAAATTGGCAATTACAAAATACAGCCTTGCAGTTATTTCGATACCTTTAGCAAAGGAAAAGTTGATTCAGATATAATTTAGCATTTCAATCATCTGACATCATTATAAAAAATAAGATTCACATAAAGATAAAATTATTGTTCTCAAGGAAAGCATGAAGGGGCTTTGTAAGCAATATTCATTCAGTGCCAAGACAGGACTTGATACACAGAATCTCAACTTTTATGCTCTCAGACTATATCACCACATGTTTTACAGGCTCAGAAAATGAACGATAGATTATGCTTTGAAGCGCACGATAACCAGGGTTATTTCGTATTTCCGGATACCTGGTTTGGCCCATTGCTGGGGGAGTTTGAAGAAGTGCTTGATGCATACGACGCTGATGAAATCAGCGAGACGAGTTACATCAACAAACTCCGACGCCTTGCTCAACGGGAGCCGGACTTTATTGATATACACGCTCATCTGGCATATGCATTTCTGGAACAGAATGCCCCGCGTAAGGCACTGAACGCCGCTCTTAAAGGACTGGCGGCAGGTAATCGTATCATCCCGGAAAGTTTCTGTGGTGAAATAATCTGGATGCATCCCGAAAACCGGCCTTATCTGCGCGCGCTTTATGCAGCAATTCTCGCAAATGTGCACTTACAGCGCCATCAGGATGCGGTTATGCTCACTGATAAAATACTGGCATACAATCCTGAAGATAATCAGGGGGCTCGCTGGTTGTTGGGTTCAGAGCTGTTACGCACCGGCGATCATGAGCGAGCCTTCAGTGTACTGAAAGAGCATGCTGATGAATTTTCACCTTACTGGTATGAACTCGGTCTCCTGCATTTTCTGAACGGGGAACATGTTAAGGCCGCCACAGCTTTTCGCCATGGCTTTGCCACAAACACTTACATCGCAGAAATGCTGTGCGGAAATCTGCATCCATTTCCACTTGCTGTGTGGCATGACTTCTCCGGCTCTCTGGATACGGCAGAAGATTACTATGCAACATACTCACCATTATGGGGACAATATCCGGAAGCATTGCTGTTTGTAAACTGGCTCTATAATCATTCCTCTGTGCTGCATGAACGGGCAGAAATCATTAAATGCGCCGAAATGCTGATGCAGGAAGATGATTTCGAAATATGCGAAAGTATTTTAAGACAGCAGGAGAAGTTGCGTGAAAGAATTGATGAGACGCTTTCTGAGAAAATTGTACAGAAATGCAGAAATATGAATGGTGAATATGTCTGGCCCCTGGATATTGCCGTTTTCAGCGGCAGGCATGAAACATACTGGCATACAGTATCAGTAGATATTGCATTAGTGTATCCTGCACACAAGTAATAATTTATCCACCAATAATAACACTGTTAATGTCCCCTTCCCCTGGTTGTCAGCCAGGGGTTATCTTCTGAATATTTCTTTTGAAAAGGATAACACAGTAAATTATTTTTATGAATTATCCCATGGACTCATTAACACCCTTTCATAATGCTTTATTGTCAAACACGTTATGGCTGACATCAAAAAAACCGGATTTCCTCTGCCAGCGGGTAATCACCTTCCCGGTGTTTTCGGTTGGTCTGGTTACTCCTGTCTGGTTATTAGCAAGATAATTGCTATAAACAGTGGAAAACTCATCGTACATAATCTGGTGATGAACATTATGCTTATTTTCCCTTGACCGGAAGAATCAGAGGCTGTGGTTTCAGTCATACAGTCCATCTCCTTTAATCGGAGTTGGCTCTTTCCCCCTTAGTATACGGCGAACAGATTCTCGTATTACCAGTTTCCCATACAAAAGTAATGCACCAACAGTTGCATCAGGACGTACAAGTCTTTGTTGTAACATATGTACCGCTTCAGTACCCAGTTCATCGCGAGGTACATGTACTGCCGTAAGTGGCACATCTTCTATTGCAGCCAGATTAAACCCATCAATACTCATTACGGACACATCTTGTGGCACTCGTATATTACGTTTTTTTAAAGCGTTAATTATACCTGCAGCAATGAAGTCCCCACTTGCCAAAAAAGCAGTCGGTAGCATACTTTTCTCTGTCATATCCAGCCATGCTCCGACTTTTTCTTCGGCTTCTTTGGCGCTGAAACTATTAATAGTGAGTAAATCTCTGTCATCTTTAAAGTTCTGATTCTGTCTCTCCCATGCTTCTTTAATTCCGGCAAGTCGCAGTTCCATTGTGTATCGACGTAAACACATAATGTTCATTACTCTGCGATGCCCCATTTCAAACAGAAAGTGAGACGCAAAAGCACCAATGTTTTTGTGATCTGGAGCAACTGTGGGAAGACGCATACGTCGATCATGGCAGTTAATCATTACGCACGGCTTAGAAAAATCTGCTGCAAGATCATGTATATGAGGATCATCAATACCAAGCAATATTGCAGCCTGTGTTTCTGCCTCATTCATGCGCGCCAGGAATTTTGAAGGTGTACTATCGAACTCATCAAGGGCACAGTAACGCAACCGAACCTCATAATGCGATAATGCCTTGCTGATGCTTTGGATTACGCGGAAATAAAAAATGTCTGTTCGCTCATCAAAAGCCCGTTGAGGAGCAAAAATGACAAGGTTGTTTAACAACATACGGACCGGATGCCATTCCATCCATAACCCCAAGCTCTCTGGCACACGCCAATACTTTCTCGCGGGCACGATAACTGGTATTAGCTTTACCCGCTAAAACCCGTGACACGGTGCTGGATGAAAGGCCTGTTCGCATGGCAATATCAGCAATCTTTAGTTTTTTTTCCATATTGTGATCTATCTCTAATTTCAAAATGAAAAAAAATTCTCATGGGATGGAATAGCCTGACTGCAAGGACTTCTGACTATTTTTAGAATTTATATGAACTACTTATGAAAAAAACGTGCACAATACCAACTTTTTTTCATCGCCCCCCTCTTTTATTGTGAATGAGTAGTTCCGGTTTAAGTATTAAGCCGAAAGGTAAAGTGGGATGTGGCAACCCCGAGCTGCGTTGTCGCTCGATCATTTATTACATCCGGTGGGGTGATTATGAGTCAGGATATAAATAATAATATAGCTGTCAGCAAACACCGTCGAATAATAAGACAACTACGGTGGTGGATGTTAATCCTTTTTCTAATGGGTGTCACTGTCAATTATATTACCAGAAACTCATTAGGTATTTTGGCACCAGAGTTAAAAGACAGCCTTGGAATTACAACTGAACAATACTCCTGGATTGTTGGTGGATTTCAGCTTGCATATACCCTTTTTCAGCCACTTTGTGGATGGCTAATTGATGTTATTGGGCTCAAGATTGGATTTATGATTTGTGCTTCATTATGGGGAATTGCTTGTCTTCTGCATGCAGGAGCAGGAAGCTGGATACAGCTTGCGTTGCTTCGTTTTTTCATGGGAGGTGCTGAGGCTTCTGCGACACCTGCAAATGCAAAAATTATAGGTGAGTGGTTTCCAAAATCTGAACGTCCTGTTGCTGCTGGCTGGGCGGGTGTCGGTTTTTCTATCGGTGCAATGCTTGCACCACCAATTATTTACTTTGCACATGCGTCATTTGGTTGGCAGGGTGCATTTATGTTTACAGGTGCACTTGCAATTCTTTGGGTTTTCCTTTGGTGGGCGTGTTATAACACACCAGAAGAGCACCCAAACTTAAGTAAAAATGAACTCAACTTTATCCGACAGGATAACGAAGCTCCTCCGGTAAAAATGCCTTTTCTGACCGCGTTAAAAACAGTTAGTAAAAATAAACGCTTTTATGGAATCGCTATCCCTGCATTTATGGCAGAGCCAGCATGGGCTGTAATGAGCTTTTGGGTGCCATTATATCTTGCAAAAGCATATGGCATGGACCTTAAACAAATAGCTCTGTTTGCATGGTTACCATTTCTTTGCGCTGATTTAGGAAGTATTGCCAGCGGATATCTGACAAAACTCTATACCCGTCTGTTTGGGTTAAGCAGAGTAAATTCTGTTATTGCGTCCTCTGTAAGCGGAGCATTTCTAATGGTTTCGCTTGCTGTGATTGCTTTTATCGACAATCCATATATTGCTATTGTACTTATCTCCATTGGTGGTTTTGGTCATCAGATAATTTCCTGCATGTTAAGTGCCCTGGTCGTTGAATCTTTTGATAAGGGGCAGATGGCCACTGTTAATGGAATGCGTGGTTCAGCCGCATGGATTGCCAGCTTTTTGTTCTCACTGATTATTGGCGTTACTGCTGACAAAATAGGCTTTAACCCGCTATTTATCGCCATGGGATTTTTTGATCTTATTGGTGCTTTTTTTCTGGTTACTTTTATTGCAGAACGTCGCAAAAACGCACCTGAGGGAGTATGTGGAGATGAAAACATTAAAAAACTGGAAACTACAAAATCAGTCAGCCCATCATATAGAGCTATTAGTTGATGGTCAGCATTCTCTTTGCCTGTATATACTCGAAGAAAATATGTTCCGGGTTCTATTAAAACGGAAGGGGTTTTGTCGCTGGACCGAACCTGGAGCATTGCTCCGGAAAAGGATGTCCCGTGGGAAGGGCGTCATCGCGAAGATATTAGCGGTTTTTCACTGCCGACCTGGAACATGGAGCAGAATGATGAATTACTGACAATCACGACCAGTTCATTACGCGTAATTATTCACAAGCCTTTATGGCTTGAATGGCATTATAAGGATAATGCTGGTCAGTGGCAGGAACTTGTTAATGATCGCCCTACCAGTGCTTATCTGATAAACGCTCATGGTGATGGTGTTGCACACTATCAAAGTCGACGTAATGACGAGCGTTTTTATGGACTTGGTGATAAATCCGGGGATCTGCAACGCACAGGAAAACGCTATGAAATGCGGAACCTGGACGCAATGGGATATAATGCAGTAAGTACAGACCCTCTTTATAAACATATTCCATTTACAATTACTCACCGTAGCGATATTAGCTTTGGATTATTTTATGATAACCTCAGCAATAGTTGGCTGGATTTAGGTAATGAAATAGATAATTATCATACAACTTACCGCCGTTGGCAGGCTGAGGCGGGAGATATTGATTATTATCTTTTCACTGGCAGATGTGTACTTGATATCACCAAAGCCTTTGTTCGTTTGACGGGGAAAACACTCTTCGGTCCAAAATGGAGTCTTGGGTACAGCGGTTCCACGATGCACTATACAGATGCACCGGATGCTCAGAATCAATTGATGCAGTTTATTCGTCTTTGTAAGGAACATGCTATTCCATGTGATTCTTTCCAGCTATCTTCTGGTTATACTTCTATTAATGGTAAACGCTACGTATTCAACTGGAATTACGACAAAGTTCCACACCCTAAAATGATGAGTCAGGAGTTTCATAATGCAGGGATACACCTGGCCCTAATATAAAAACCATGTTTATTGCAGGATCATCCTCGCTATAACGAAGTAGCAGAACAAGAGCTCTTTATTCGTGACTCTGAATACAACGTCCCGGAACGCTCCAGCTTCTGGGATGATGAGGGTCTCTCATCTGGACTTTACGAACCCACAAACAGTCGCATGGTGGCAGGAAGGTGTAACCACACAACTACTTGAAATGGGAATTGATTCCACCTGGAATGATAACAATGAGTTTGAAGTATGGGATGGGGAAGCGCGCTGTCATGGTTTTGGCAAAGAAATCGCCATTAAACACATTCGGCCAGTAATGCCTCTTTTAATGTGCAGAGCATCTATGGAAGCACAGCAAAAATTTGCACCGAACAAACGACCATATTTGATTTCCCGCTCTGGATGCGCCGGATTGCAGCGTTATGTTCAGACATGGAGTGGGGACAACCGAACTAACTGGGATACCCTTCGATACAACACCCGCATGGGGCTGGGAATGAGCCTCTCAGGATTGTATAACATTGGTCATGATGTCGGTGGTTTTTCTGGTGATAAGCCTGATCCAGAATTATTTGTTCGTTGGGTTCAGAACGGTGTTATGCACCCCCGATTTACGATCCACTCGTGGAATGATGATCATACTGTCAATGAACCATGGATGTATCCGGAAGTAACACCCGCGATTCGTAGTGCAATTGAGTTACGTTATCGTCTTATGCCTTATTTATATACATTATTGTGGCAGGCACATGCCGATGATGAGCCAATATTACGTCCAACCTTCCTTGATCATGAGCACGATGTTCAGACATTTGAAGAATGTGATGATTTTATGCTGGGACGCGATATTCTGGTTGCAAGTGTCGTGGAAGCAGGGCAACGACAACGACGAGTATGGTTACCCGACAACAAAACAGGATGGTACGACTTTTACAATGGCGAATGGTTCTGTGGTGGTCAATGGATAACAATCGACGCGCCACTGGAAAAACTACCATTATTAGTACGTGCAGGTGCAGGTATTCCTCTTAGTGAACGTATAACATACGTGAGTGAAGCGGAAGATAATCATCGTAAATTGAAATTATTCCCAATTAAAGGAACGGGTAAATCCACCGGACTTCTGTTTGAAGATGATGGCGAAACTTGGGGATATACTGAAGGTAATGCTCTGTGGCTTGAATGGGAGCTGGACTGCACAGCCACTACAATTGAGTTAAGAATAAACACTCATGGAGATTATCGCCCTGCATGGGAAACATTGAAAGTGATAATTCCTCAGGAGAAAGTCGTCAACTACTGATTAACGGCATTGAGGCCTATGAATGGAATATGAACCTATCCTGTAATGATTAATTTATTGTAGAGGGTAAATCATGGCCAAATAAAGGCACTGTAAGAGTAAAACTTATAGTGCCTTTATATACAAGCCAGATTATAACGCCATGCAATGAAACGCCCCCATGCATACGTAGATTAACTATCTCTTACCATTTTACATATCCGAAAGAATATGTTTTAACAGAAAGGTAAAACATGAGCGATAATAAAAAAGAGCACTTCCACAATGTAATAATAAGATGGGTTATTATTTTCGCCACTATTGAATACATATATTTATTTATAAAGTTTCTCTAAAGTCTTAATACCCATCCCATCAAAAACAATGCGGGGTTGTTAAAATAACAACATAACACTGTTTTCATGAGAATAGTAAAGCGTTTATTCAAAACCGTTTATAGCAACCCCATAAACCCAACATAGCAATTGAGTTTAAAAAGGAGATTTCATTGCCCCCTATCAATTAAACTTCATGTTTTTTAGTTTGTTTATAAAACAACATCATATCTCCTATAAAATACTCAGCAGTATTAAACCACCTTATCTTTAATCAAACTATTTATTCCGCAAGCCCACACTTATGGATATTTACCGTTGGTAATGACTCCAACTTACTGATAGTGTTTTATGTTCAGATAATGCCCGATGACCTTGTCATGCAGCTCCACCGATTTTGAGAACGACAGTGACTTCCGTCCCAGCCTTGCCAGATGTTGTCTCAGATTCAGATTATGTCGCTCAATGCGCTGAGTGTAACGCTTGCTGATAACGTGCAGCTTTCCCTTCAGGCGTGATTCATACAGCGGCCAGCCATCCGTCATCCATACCACGACCTCAAAGGCCGACAGCAGGCTCAGAAGACGCTCCAGTGTGGCCAGAGTGCGTTCACCGAAGACGTGCGCCACAACCGTCCTCCGTATCCTGTCATACGCGTAAAACAGCCAGCGCTGACGTGATTTAGCACCGACGTAGCCCCACTGTTCGTCCATTTCAGCGCAGACAATCACATCACTGCCCGGTTGTATGCGCGAGGTTACCGACTGCGGCCTGAGTTTTTTAAGTGACGTAAAACCGTGTTGAGGCCAACGCCCATAATGCGTGCACTGGCGCGACATCCGACGCCATTCATGCCATATCAATGATTTTCTGGTGTGTACCGGGCTGAGAGGCGGTGTAAGTGAACTGTAGTTGCCATGTTTTACGGCAGTGAGAGCAGAGATAGCGCTGATGTCCGGCAGTACTTTTACCGTTACGCACCACGCCTTCAGTAGCGGAGCAGGAAGGACATCTGATGGAAATGGAAGCCACGCAAGCACCTTAAAATCACCATCATACACTAAATCAGTAAGTTGGCAGCATTACCCGGACTGAGATACCAGCCTTCATGGCACGAGATATGCTGAGTTATACCTTTCTTACGCTGAGTCATATAGTAACTGACCTGAGAAGTATTGAGCGTCACGCCATTTCCTGTTGGATCATGTAAATGACACTCAGGTTACAAAACCGGCCAGAATAATCGGCGCCAGGCGGACTGAGTTATTGTCGTCTCATAGGTAGAGACAGATTTTCATGGCTGTCAGTTCCTGTCGTGTAAAAACGCACTGATTCTACGAAGGAACGGCCCTCGCAACAACCTTGCTCCCTTCCTGAATGAAATTCACGTTCAGTTATCGTCACCGATCACACAGCCCCTGATTGTTGTGGATATAACCGGTAATATCAACAATATCGCAGCTGTTTTTAACGCAACGTACTGGTCTGATGTATCATCACGGGCAACCTGAAAACACCTTTCCAGCCGGCATTGTCCGCCTGCGCTTATCACCCGCCAGGTCTGTTGCAGTAAATCCACCACTTGCGAACATTCTTCATCAACTGTGACACTGGCCCGCGAATGGCAAATGAGTCCCTGACTGAATAACAGCAAACATCGCATCGTTTCTTTTTCTGAATCTTCCCGCAACTAGCGTAACACCACCGGCGAGGACGGACTGGCCATGTGATTACGCTCAGTAATACGTTCATGCACCTGTCGGTAAAAGGAAGTACAGAATGCATGAATCTGTTGCCCGTTGATTCCTTCTGTAGAATGAAGCGTGAAGTGAACTGCCAGCAGACGCGGCCAGTAGTCTACGGCCTGCTGAATAAAACGCCGGATGTCTCCCGGCTCTGCAAGTAAGGCTTCGGTTATCTGCACGAAATGTTCCTTTTCAAACCGTTGCATTTTGTTAAGCCGGTGCAGACACACGGGAAAGCACGCCTGCACCGGTGTAATGCCAGTTATAAACAATGTGAATGGAATGACGAATCAGTCAGGAAGGGATGGCAACCTGCTGGCTGACCGGAGAATGTCTGCAGGAAGGTTCACGGGAATGTCGCCAGCACCAGGGACAGGGCCCGGCTCCACAATACCAGCGCCGGCATTTTGCACACTGCCAGCGCACCGGCATCACAACACGTATCATGCAACTCCCCCTCGTGATTCCTCTGTTCGCTGCTGCATCCACTGCTCCACTTCGCTTCTGTACCCGCGGCTGCTACGACCCGGTTTTATGGGTTCAGGAAAATGGCCTTCACTGATCAGCCTGTAAAACCCTTTGTCGGATCGGTGAAGCTGGTGATGCCTGGCACATCGGCAAGCAGCAATACGCTGTTGTGGCCTGTTATTGAGGTCAGAATATCCTCTGTGAGATTGATGAAGGTATAAGGGGGAACTGCTGAACGGTGCTTTCAGAGCTGGTCTGCTACGGGAGACCAGGGATTACCGGCAAGGTAACGGGCCTCCGGAACGCGCACACCACGACGATCGCAGGCGAAATCACTGAACACCCGTATCACTTTTGAGTCTCTCTTCGCACTCCGGTGAACGACTGTACGGCACCACATCCCGGGGGGAGCGGCTTCTGGTACGGTGCTGCTTCACCCGGTGCGCTTTCGCATCCCGGCACACTGAATCCTCCGGGATTCTGGTAAGCAGAACTGCAGATATCCGCTGTCGCGTCGTTGCACGGTGTGGGTGCGAAACACCGGATAACATGCAGGCTGGTGATACCTCTGAACGTCCTGAGCAGCGCGGACTTTGTCGGATTACGTGGAAACACCACGTCAGGGGTCCAGCAGCAAATCTGACCGGTAGCTGTAAACAGATTTCGTACATACCGCTCTGCAATAAATCCCCGTACCACAGGCCTCACAGAACTTCTTCCCGGGAAAAAACTTGTCGCACATCACACAATGCCACTCCAGCACGATCGGTAATGGCAATAAAAACATCGCCATATCCGCAATGTAAGGGTGGGACTTTTCCGGATTCAGCACCACACAGTCCGACTTCTGTTGGTCGCTCAGGGCATGTAAATCGTGCTCAAACCACGCCCCTGAGCATCTGTCTGCAGAATCAACCGGTACCATGACAGGAAAGGCAGAAACAATGCCGGATATTTCTGCTGAGCGCAGAGTCGGCACTGATAATGTGCTCACCCGGCGTGATCCCCAGCCCCGTTTTTATACCGTTCATTCTGCTCCCCGTCCTCACTGAAGCGCCCGGTCTGGCAGTGTGTACAATAGCGTTCCCCATAATAAGCGTGGCGACATTGTCTGCAGTACCAGCAGGCTTTACGCACCACGGGTAAGGCATCCGGTACGAATTGCTGCAGACGTTTAATCAGCTGTACTTCCCTGTGTTCCGGTTGTACATAAGGGCACTCATGACCGTGTTCCGTCAGCCCGTCGTCAGTATGTTCAAACCAGGGACGTTCCGTGTCGTGCTGCGGGTGGTATCTGAGTGCACTGCCGCAAAGGTGGCAGGTGTAGTAAGCATAAGGTGCGGTCTGTGCGGTACGGGCACCGGTCAGACGTCCGTTGCCATCAAGTGCGAGAAAAGATTTTGCGTACATAGTGTGGTTCCTTACCGCCAGACGACACGCAGGCAACAGCCGTCCCGGTACGGGCAGCGTGGTCAGGTGTGAATGGCGGTTTTCAGTTCAGTCTCAGAAGGGAAAATCAGTGTGGTCGCTGTGAACACGTCATCACACTGAAGTCAGATAAGTCGTCTGTCGGGCTCAGCCACGACTGCAGCCAAAGTTGCGCTCACCGGTGCCGTAAACTTTGGTACTCTCCTTCGCCAGATAGTCAGCACGCTCCAGCACCTGCTGAAAGCCGGTGTCATCATCGCGTTCCAGCCACACCGCCGGCCTGACCGGAAAATGTGCCAGCGTGTCATAACGTCCGGCATCCACTCCCAGGGCACTGCACCACGCCTGTTTAATCATCCCGGCCAGTGATCCCGGAGCGCGGTAATCGCCGGCACGACACCGTATCCCGGTTGACCAGCAGCATCAGGTGATAGTGTTTTTTACCTTTGCACTCCCCAAACTCCCGGGCCCAGACGTAATGCAGGGTTGTGGGATGCACGCGTTTACCTTCCCGATGCTTACGTTTCTGGTAAGCGTCGATTCGGGCTTTCAGGGCATTGATGAAGCGGGATATCACAGCTGCGTCCGTTGCTGCCGGTACATCCGGGAAACGCAGGTCAACCCGCAATGCCGTCAGGCGGGGATGAACATTCAGTGCGTGCCGCACCGTCTCACGAATACGTTGCTGCCAGAAGGGGTTGTATTTGTAGGTCATGGTTAAATCTCCGTATGGTTCATACGGAATAGCCACGTCGTAAAAATGCGCAGAGTCCCTGAAGTGACCTCCGGCAGGACACTGTCTCAGGCACTCTGTGATACCCCAACTATCGTCTCCGGACTGACGGTTGAATTTTCAGCGTTGTTTTTTTAATGTAAAAACCGGTTACGGGTAAGGCTGTGAGGAGGGAGTTATGGTGATACGCAAAAAGAAGTGCAGGGACTGTGGAAACGCGATTACTCATAATACATGTTGCCCGTATTGTGGTTCTGTCGACCCCTTCGGCTATTACCGGAATACAGACCGTATCGTTACCATACTGCTGGCACTGATTATTGTGGTCCTGCTGACTACTGTCAGCGTCAGTCAGTGTGTATATACTGTGTAGCTGGTGAGATAACGGTTCATGTATCCCCTGAGCTGACAGTGTACCGGGTATATTAAGCGTAACCGACAGGTTCTCCTTCATACCATATTAAATTTTTCCAGGTATTGCCGCTGCCTTATTTCGTCCCATACAGGAAAACTCGTCTGGGTTTCTGACAAATACGCGAAACTCACAGCCCCTCAATATCAACCACACGCTGTAAGCCGGTAATACCTGAAAATCAGCCCATTACCGCCCACGCCTCCGGCACCATTCCCTTTTGATTTCGAATTCTTTGTTGTCGCTATACCGCTTAACGTTCCCGGTATTATCCTGGTTCCCGACAACAGGAACATATTCAGCTTTTAATAACCTGAGAAGAGCCAATAAGAATCACAAAGCGGATAACACCTGGTGCGATGCAGTTGTGATTACCGAACGCTCAGATGACATATTTCCAGACTGAAGCGGGAACACGATCGTAAAGCTTGTTCATTGTCAGTTCTGCCAGCCAGTGATCAACCACAGAGTTGAAGGCTTCCAGTTCCGCAGAGGTAAGTTTATAACGCGTGTGGGAAATCACTTTTTCCAGCGTCTCCCGGGATGAACAACGACGGAACTGCTCTGGTTTTAACTTCCATTCGTCTCTCGTTACTTTATGCTGTAATCAACGTGATACTGCCAGCATACCGCACCAGACTGACATTCTGGTACCCTCCCCAAACTCATTACTCCCGTGCAACCACTTAACCGGTCTCTCAGCAATATCGCCTTAACGCTACGTTTAGTTATCCGACACCGGATGTCCGATGCCATTGCGACAACCTGAAGGTAACCAGCCAGTTAGCTGAGATGTTAAGCTGCTGGCTGCATACACCTTGCCAAATCTAATCGCTGTTATCTTAACCAATTTCCAGGATACAAGGGGGCGATTACTGAGAATGCTCTCAGACTGTCACTCACCAGATCGGATACGTTTACCGCTCAGGCGGATGCTTAATGCACTCTGTTCAGGTGCATTGCAGGTACGTTTTATGTACGCAGGTTATACGCCAGTTATCAGGGATAACCCTGTGAGTACAACGCAATCTGTTGCTACTGGGTAGACTGGTCTGCTGATCACACTCACAGATTTATTTCACATATATGAACTCATGTGTTTGATCTCATGTGTTTGATCTCTCTTATATATTTATAATACCAATCAGACAGTCTTATCCCACCAGTGATACCTGTCGCCTGCCCACCGGACACGGTCTGCCCCATCGTAACCGCCCCGTAAATAACTCTGCAATTATCAGAACGCCAGTTTTCCCCTCTTCCTCACGAAAATCATCCCTTCTTTATCGCGCGCGCGTGCGGAAGCATCGTTTCGTAACAACCACCCGGCATACCGGTACGGCTCAGCCACCGTAACCTCCCCGTTTATCTCCTGGCGGTCACATTCCCGATTATTTTTTACGTTTCTCCCGGTTGTTATGCCGGTGAAGGTGGTGCGTTGTTTTCATGACCACACCGGCTGGTTTAACAACATCCGGAGGAACATTCTCATGCTCACCCCAGTTTCACTGATGGATGACCAGATGGTCGACATGGCATTTATCACTCAACTGACCGGCCTGACCGATAAGTGGTTTTACAAACTCATCAAGGATGGTGACTTTCCTGCGCCCATCAAAATGGGCCGCAGCTCCCGATGGCTGAAAAGCGAAGTGGAAGCCTGGCTGCAGGCGCGTATTGCACAGTCCCGTCCGTAATTCTTAACCGTTCATCTGCAACAGACGCAGTCTCCGGCCTGCCGGCGGCGTTCTGCTGCCTGTTATCCCCCGTGAGGAATATGAAAATGAAACCACAGTATCAGACCCGTTACGAGCTGCTCCACGAAAGCTACCAGAAATGGCTGACCGGCTTCACCCGGCACGCCGTATCCTGGGGCGTGTGTCATCCGAATATCTACTACTTCCATAATCTGACGCCCGGGTGGGTGTCATTCAATGGTGAAAAACCGGAGATTGCCATCGTACCCCAGAGTCTGCACCGGCTGATTTATGGTCCGGACAAACGGACCACGCCGCCCCTCGGATGATGATCTGATAGTGAATTTATGCACCAGTGAACATCTGCTGGTTCATCATCCGATGCTGGAAGGCATTCTCCTGTCTGAATGTGAACGTCTGAGGCAGCGTTCGCTGGCAAATAAACTGATCAGCCTCTTCCGTCAGTTTGGTGGCACGGAGTTGCGCCTCAAACTGGTCTGGCTTTGCTGGCTTGATTTAATGACCGGAAACTGCCTTGACGACTGGACGGAGAATCTGAAACGGAAATCAGAAAAAGAGCTGGAGGAATGGATCATCAACCGTCAGAAGCAGAGCGCAGCACTGACGGATCTGATGGATCAGTACGTGCTCCTGGCATACCGCACAACGGTTGACGATAAGCGCACCTGATGCCAGTTGTTTCAGGGAAGCTGGTATCCGGGCAGGGTGCCAGGGCTGACTGAACGGCCTGTCTGCCTGCCGTTTCGCTCTCCGTGCGTTCTGTCACACGCTGCACCTGAACGCCGGACTGCGGGCACGCAGACAGGAAAGTCGCAGGCTGGAACTTCTGACCGGCGGGTATCAGTTATATGCCTGTTGATTCATCACCACCACGCAGCTCCTGAGCTTTAGTTCATCACCGATATTCATACATCTGAATATCGGTGATGAAATCCCCATAATAATCAATCATCTAAGTCTGAAGCATAATGGAGAAAAACTGCTCACCGGTTACTTCGCTCTCAGCTTATTGTAGTGATAACCCGAGGTAAAAATACCAGAGACATCAGACAACTTTAAACTGGCTATCTGGGGAAGCAGAACATACATGGTTTTTCCTTCCGGCACGACAGAAAGCCTGAACTGAGATTCAAGAATGTTCAGCAATGCGTTCAGTTTTTTCCTGTTTCTGAACCGACCCGGGCCACACTGGAGAATATAATTTTTCCTGACACGGGGTGGGCATTCTCCGCGGCACTCCTCAATGAGCCAGTCGAACAGCTCCTCGGCGTCCTTCTGCTGCAGTTCAGATTCATCAGGTAACGCAAATAATTTTTTATATTCATCTGTGTACCACGAACTTATTACGACAGCAGACGTCATGATATCGGCAGAGATTTTCCCTTCACCATAGCTGAAATACTGAAATAACGCTGCAATTCTTGCAATGTTTTCTGTTTTTTTGAAACATGTCCCCGAAACGGGCTTAAGGGTCCGGAAGGGGATAAATCCTGCTCCAGAACATTATAGTGCTCAATAAATATTTTTTTGCGCTTCAGGCGAAAAATGCAAACAATACCGTTCATCCTCACTGGATTTTTCAATACTGCCTCTGGTACCAGTTCCATTAATCGTTCATGAAATGCCGTTAATGATCCTCCCGGAATCACAGCTCCGTTAATAAAGCGTTTCCCCTGCGTGGTTGCAGGTTTACTGATAAGACAACGGGCAAGAAAACCACTGTCCCTGGCAACAGAACCTTTTCGCTCCATATATCGGTCAAAAAGACCGGGTTGCACCATGAGGGATAACGTCATTCTGGCATTTTCAATCATCTGTTCGGGTTCATTCTTTCTGTCCACAGACAATACAGAGCCATCCCACATTTTGTTAATAAAAGGCAACTCAGACAGGGTATATCCATCAAATATAATACCGGCTTCATCTGACATAATACCCACTGAACGCCATTTACCACAAAGCTGATTCTTAATTGCCGCAGTCGTGGCATCATTAAAAATGAATTTATACCTCACAGGTTCTTCCGCACTGTTTTTCTGAAGTACTTCCAGTTGTCTGAGGGTTTCTGACTCATCCGCGCCTTTGCGGAGTTCTTTATTCAGTTTTGACAACAATGCTTTTTTCTGAGCCTTTAAAAGCTCTTCCTTGTTTTTCCAGACAGCCAGTTCACTTTTGTATCTGGAATATAACTGCATCTCCTGCTGGTACAGGGGCTTCATTAATAATTTGTCCACTGCGGTTTTTCGTTCTCCGGACTCGGCAAGCGTCAGGAAAAAAGAGACCGGCCCCCGCAGTGTATTCAGTCTGCAGACATCAATCAGATTCTGGCAGACAAGTGAAACAGCGCCCAGGGGCAGACGCTGCCACAAGCCCAAGGGGAGCCTGCGTAATTTGCTGAGCTTCAATAACGGCATCACGAATGAGTGGAGGCAGCGAACTCAGGGGAAACTCATCACAAGGCTGACCGAATGACATAGTAACCTCACTATACACAGATATAAAAGCACTGCAATTCTGGCTATTAATAGCAAAAATAGCAGTCAAATCAATATGAGGTAAAAATTTTTGTTGATTTAATGGTTAAATAATAACCACAGTGTGTTTTGCTGCTGAAGAAAGACAAAATGAATCTGTGTGTCCCCTCCTTCCCTTCAGAGCACATCCACTATTCAAATTTTACACAACCACGTACGAACAAAAAGCATCATCCCGGGTATTGCAGATACCGGTTTCCTGCCGGGATGAATCATAAACAGAACACCGGGAATAACGCCTTCAGGAATCCCCCCCCTCCTGAAGAAGAATAAAATAAAGAAGACTACAGTTCCTGCACTGAATGCTGAGTACAATATTCTATGGACAGGATGACATATTTATAAATAACAAAAACCATTTAATACTGATACATCAATAAAATACTTCCTCCCTGCTGACGCAGATAAAATGCACCATTTTTTCTTCAAATACTTCTGTATAATCGCCAGCCAATGATGAGAATGGATTAAAATAACACTTCTTCGACAAACACAAAAACAGCCTTCATTTTACATCATCATCCAGTTTCAGTTAACCCCGGACGAGCGACAGTGTTTCAGTACAGGAATTAAAAGCCAGCTTTTGCTCAGTAAAAACACACTCAACTAATAATATCTCAGCAGATATTATCCTGACCAGGACACCTCACATTACTGAATTCTCTTCCGACAGTATCACTGCACAAATAAAAAAGAACGGGATAAATATTCAGACCGGAAGAATGGTGTCACAAAAGCATTTAATCATTACGCATGACCAGGAAGGGAAACACTTAACCACATGGTATCAACAGATATCATTACGTGTGCACTCTTATAAAAAACACACAGAAGAAGTAAGATAATTATAAATGTAAATTTAATATCTCCCACTGACATCTCCCCCACAATACACTGAAAAATACTCACAGCAGTAAACACAGACACACCTGATAATCATGCAGCCGATAAATATTTTCCCCTTTACGGAGAAATCAGCCTGCTGTTTAACAATAACGGCGTATTTTCATGGAAGGAGATCACCCAGTAACGGATAAGTCCTGATCTCCTTCATGTTAATACGCAACAATCCCATCGATTAAAAACAATTTCAGACAGATATTATCTCCGTGAATCCCCCGCCACCTTTCCGGTGCGCGGGGTTTTGTCTTTTTTCACCGGGAATACATGTATGAATCCGTCTGATGCCATTGAGGCAATTGAAAAACCGCTCTCCTCCCTGCCTTACTCGCTTTCCCGTCACATCCTGGAACATCTGCGCAAACTCACCCGTCACGAACCCGTGATTGGCATTATGGGTAAAAGCGGGGCCGGTAAATCCTCACTCTGTAATGCACTGTTTCAGGGGGAGGTCACCCCGGTCAGTGATGTTCACGCCGGCACCCGGGAAGTACGGCGCTTCCGTCTGAGTGGCCACGGTCACAGCATGGTTATCACTGACCTGCCCGGGGTGGGCGAGAGCCGGGACAGGGATGCAGAGTATGAGGCCCTGTACCGTGACATTCTGCCTGAACTTGACCTGGTACTGTGGCTGATTAAAGCCGATGACCGTGCCCTGTCTGTGGATGAGTATTTCTGGCGACACATCCTGCACCGGGGACATCAGCGGGTACTGTTTGTGGTGACGCAGGCCGACAAAACGGAGCCCTGCCATGAATGGGATATGGCCGGTATTCAGCCTTCTCCTGCACAGGCACAGAATATTCGCGAAAAAACGGAGGCGGTATTCCGTCTGTTCCGGCCCGTACATCCGGTTGTGGCCAGTATCGGCCCGCACCGGCTGGGAACTGGATACGCTGGTCAGTGCGCTCATGACAGCGCTTCCCGACCATGCCGCCAGTCCCCTGATGACCCGACTGCAGGACGAGCTGCGCACGGAATCTGTCCGCTCTCAGGCCCGTGAACAGTTTACCGGTGCGGTGGACCGGATATTTGACACAGCGGAGAGCGTCTGTGTTGCCTCTGTTGTCCGTACGGCCCTGCGCGCTGTTCGTGACACGGTGGTCTCTGTTGCCCGTGCGGTATGGAACTGGATTTTCTTCTGAACCTGTCGTGACTGATGCCCTCCCTGACTCTGAGTCTGCTCACAAAAGCACTGTTTTCGTTACTGTCTCTCTTGTCCGTGCAATAGCTCAATAATAGAATAAAACGATCGATATCTATTTTATCGATCGTTTATATCGATCGATAAGCTAATAATAACCTTTGTCAGTAACATGCACAGATACGTACAGAAAGACATTCAGGGAACAACAGAACCACAATTCAGAAACTCCCACAGCCGGACCTCCGGCACTGTAACCTTTACCTGCCGGTATCCACGTTTGTGGGTACCGGCTTTTTATTCACCCTCAATCTAAGGAAAAGCTGATGAAACGACATCTGAATACCTGCTACAGGCTGGTATGGAATCACATTACGGGCGCTTTCGTGGTTGCCTCCGAACTGGCCCGCGCACGGGGTAAACGTGGCGGTGTGGCGGTTGCACTGTCTCTTGCCGCAGTCACGTCACTCCCGGTGCTGGCTGCTGACATCGTTGTGCACCCGGGAGAAACCGTGAACGGCGGAACACTGGCAAATCATGACAACCAGATTGTCTTCGGTACGACCAACGGAATGACCATCAGTACCGGGCTGGAGTATGGGCCGGATAACGAGGCCAATACCGGCGGGCAATGGGTACAGGATGGCGGAACAGCCAACAAAACGACTGTCACCAGTGGTGGTCTTCAGAGAGTGAACCCCGGTGGAAGTGTCTCAGACACGGTTATCAGTGCCGGAGGCGGACAGAGCCTTCAGGGACGGGCAGTGAACACCACGCTGAATGGTGGCGAACAGTGGATGCATGAGGGGGCGATAGCCACAGGAACCGTCATTAATGATAAGGGCTGGCAGGTCGTCAAGCCCGGTACAGTGGCAACGGATACCGTTGTTAATACCGGGGCGGAAGGGGGACCGGATGCAGAAAACGGTGATACCGGGCAGTTTGTTCGCGGGGATGCCGTACGCACAACCATCAATAAAAACGGTCGCCAGATTGTGAGAGCTGAAGGAACGGCAAATACCACTGTGGTTTATGCCGGCGGCGACCAGACTGTACATGGTCACGCACTGGATACCACGCTGAATGGGGGATACCAGTATGTGCACAACGGCGGTACAGCGTCTGACACTGTTGTGAACAGTGACGGCTGGCAGATTGTCAAAAACGGGGGTGTGGCCGGGAATACCACCGTTAATCAGAAGGGCAGACTGCAGGTGGACGCCGGTGGTACAGCCACGAATGTCACCCTGAAGCAGGGCGGCGCACTGGTTACCAGTACGGCTGCAACCGTTACCGGCATAAACCGCCTGGGAGCATTCTCTGTTGTGGAGGGTAAAGCTGATAATGTCGTACTGGAAAATGGCGGACGCCTGGATGTGCTGACCGGACACACAGCCACTAATACCCGCGTGGATGATGGCGGAACGCTGGATGTCCGCAACGGTGGCACCGCCACCACCGTATCCATGGGAAATGGCGGTGTACTGCTGGCCGATTCCGGTGCCGCTGTCAGTGGTACCCGGAGCGACGGAAAGGCATTCAGTATCGGAGGCGGTCAGGCGGATGCCCTGATGCTGGAAAAAGGCAGTTCATTCACGCTGAACGCCGGTGATACGGACCACGGATACCACGGTAAATGGCGGACTGTTCACCGCCAGGGGCGGCACACTGGCGGGCACCACCACGCTGAATAACGGCGCCATACTTACCCTTTCCGGGAAGACGGTGAACAACGATACCCTGACCATCCGTGAAGGCGATGCACTCCTGCAGGGAGGCTCTCTCACCGGTAACGGCAGCGTGGAAAAATCAGGAAGTGGCACACTCACTGTCAGCAACACCACACTCACCCAGAAAGCCGTCAACCTGAATGAAGGCACGCTGACGCTGAACGACAGTACCGTCACCACGGATGTCATTGCTCAGCGCGGTACAGCCCTGAAGCTGACCGGCAGCACTGTGCTGAACGGTGCCATTGACCCCACGAATGTCACTCTCGCCTCCGGTGCCTCCTGGAATATCCCCGATAACGCCACGGTGCAGTCGGTGGTGGATGACCTCAGCCATACCGGACAGATTCATTTCACCTCCACCCGCACAGGGAAGTTCGTACCGGCAACCCTGAAAGTGAAAAACCTGAACGGACAGAATGGCACCATCAGCCTGCGTGTACGCCCGGATATGGCACAGAACAATGCTGACAGACTGGTCATTGACGGTGGCAGGGCAACCGGAAAAACCATCCTGAATCTGGTGAACGCCGGCAACAGTGGTACGGGGCTGGCGACCACCGGTAAGGGTATTCAGGTGGTTGAGGCCATTAACGGTGCCACCACGGAGGAAGGGGCTTTTGTCCAGGGGAATATGCTGCAGGCCGGGGCCTTTAACTACACCCTCAACCGGGACAGTGATGAGAGCTGGTATCTGCGCAGTGAAGAACGTTATCGTGCTGAAGTCCCCCTGTACGCCTCCATGCTGACACAGGCAATGGACTATGACCGGATTCTGGCAGGCTCCCGCAGCCATCAGACCGGTGTAAATGGTGAAAACAACAGCGTCCGTCTCAGCATTCAGGGCGGTCATCTCGGTCACGATAACAATGGCGGTATTGCCCGTGGGGCCACGCCGGAAAGCAGCGGCAGCTATGGCCTCGTCCGTCTGGAGGGTGACCTACTCAGAACAGAGGTTGCCGGTATGTCACTGACGACAGGAGTGTATGGTGCTGCAGGCCATTCTTCCGTTGATGTTAAGGATGATGACGGTTCCCGCGCCGGCACGGTCCGGGATGATGCCGGCAGTCTGGGCGGATACCTGAATCTGGTACACACGTCCTCCGGCCTGTGGGCTGACATTGTGGCACAGGGAACCCGCCACAGCATGAAAGCGTCATCGGACAATAACGACTTCCGCGCCCGGGGCTGGGGCTGGCTGGGTTCACTGGAAACCGGTCTGCCCTTCAGTATCACTGACAACCTGATGCTGGAGCCACAACTGCAGTATACCTGGCAGGGACTTTCCCTGGATGACGGTAAGGACAACGCCGGTTATGTGAAGTTCGGGCATGGCAGTGCACAACATGTGCGTGCCGGTTTCCGTCTGGGCAGCCACAACGATATGACCTTTGGCGAAGGCACCTCATCCCGTGCCCCCCTGCGTGACAGTGCAAAACACAGTGTGAGTGAATTACCGGTGAACTGGTGGGTACAGCCTTCTGTTATCCGCACCTTCAGCTCCCGGGGAGATATGCGTGTGGGGGACTTCCACTGCAGGCAGCGGGATGACGTTCTCTCCCTCACAGAATGGCACATCACTGGACCTGCAGGCCGGACTGGAAGCCCGTGTCCGGGAAAATATCACCCTGGGCGTTCAGGCCGGTTATGCCCACAGCGTCAGCGGCAGCAGCGCTGAAGGGTATAACGGTCAGGCCACACTGAATGTGACCTTCTGACAGAACCATCGCCTCTCTGTGGTCCCGGTCATCATGACCGGGACCCGGACCGGCGCAACGGATCTTCAACGCCACATTCGCTGGCATTAACAATAACATGATATTCATCACGGAGTGACTATGTTACAGATAGTCGGCGCGCTGATCCTGCTGATCGCAGGATTTGCCATTCTTCGCCTTTTGTTCAGAGCATTAATCAGCACGGCTTCTGCGCTGGCAGGGCTCATATTGCTGTGTCTGTTCGGCCCGGCCTTACTGGCTGGCTATATCACCGAACGCATAACCCGGTTGTTCCATATTCGCTGGCTGGCAGGCGTATTTCTGACGATTGCCGGAATGATCATCAGCTTCATGTGGGGACTTGATGGTAAACATATCGCGCTGGAGGCTCACACCTTTGACTCTGTGAAATTTATTCTGACCACCGCTCTCGCCGGTGGTCTGCTGGCTGTTCCCCTGCAGATCAAAAACATTCAGCAGAACGGGATCACACCAGAAGATATCAGCAAGGAAATTAACGGGTATTACTGCTGTTTTTATACTGCCTTTTTCCTTATGGCGTGTTCTGCATGCGCACCATTGATCGCGTTACAGTACGATATTTCACCGTCACTGATGTGGTGGGGCGGGTTGTTGTACTGGCTGGCTGCATTAGTGACGCTGCTATGGGCGCCAGCCAGATCCAGGCGCTGAAAAAACTGACCTGTGCCATCAGCCAGACACTGGAAGAACAACCGGTGCTCAACAGTAAATCGTGGCTGACCAGTTTGCAAAACGATTACAGCCTTCCTGACTCACTGACGGAGCGCATCTGGCTGACGCTCATTTCTCAACGGATTTCCCGGGGAGAGCTGAGGGAATTTGAACTGGCAGACGGAAACTGGTTACTGAACAATGCCTGGTATGAAAGAAACATGGCAGGGTTTAACGAACAGTTGAAAGAGAACCTGTCATTCACACCTGATGAACTGAAAACGCTCTTCCGGAACCGCCTGAATTTATCACCGGAAGCGAATGACGATTTTCTCGATCGTTGCCTGGACGGCGGTGACTGGTATCCCTTTTCAGAAGGTCGCCGTTTTGTATCATTCCATCACGTGGATGAGCTTCGTATCTGTGCCTCCTGCGGGCTGACAGAAGTACATCATGCCCCGGAAAATCATAAGCCGGATCCGGAATGGTACTGCTCCTCTCTTTGTCGCGAAACAGAAACACTGTGTCAGGAAATTTATGAACGCCCTTACAACAGCTTTATTTCCGATGCAACGGCGAATGGTCTGATTCTCATGAAACTGCCGGAAACCTGGAGTACAAATGAGAAAATGTTTGCTTCCGGAGGGCAGGGACATGGGTTTGCCTCTGAACGGGGAAACCATATTGTCGACAGAGTCCGTCTGAAAAACGCACGGATCCTCGGTGATAATAATGCCAGAAATGGAGCAGACAGACTGGTCAGCGGAACAGAAATCCAGACGAAATATTGTTCAACTGCAGCCCGTAGCGTCGGTGCGGCATTCGACGGACAAAACGGACAGTATCGTTACATGGGAAATAATGGCCCCATGCAACTGGAGGTCCCCCGTGATCAGTATGCCGGCGCTGTTGAAACCATGAGGAATAAGATCCGCGAAGGTAAAGTACCCGGTGTAACCGATCCCGCAGAAGCGTCCCGGCTGATTCGTCGGGGACATCTGACTTATACCCAGGCCCGTAATATCACCCGGTTCGGGACCATCGAATCGGTCACTTATGATATTGCCGAGGGTTCGGTTGTCAGTCTGGCGGCCGGAGGGATCAGTTTTGCCCTGACGGCATCGGTCTTCTGGCTCAGCACCGGCGATCGCGATGCTGCCCTGCAGACAGCTGCTGTCCAGGCAGGAAAAACCTTCACCCGCACACTGGCTGTCTACGTCACAACCCAGCAACTCCACCGGCTCAGTGTTGTTCAGGGTATGCTGAAGCACATTGATTTTTCGACTGCCAGCCCGACTGTCCGACTGGCTCTTCAGAAGGGGACCGGTGCAGGAAATATCAGTGCCCTGAACAAAGTAATGAAGGGTACGCTGGTGACATCTCTGGCACTGGTAGCTGTCACAACCGGCCCTGACATGATCAAAATGTTGCGGGGACGGATCTCCGGTGCGCAGTTCATCAGGAATCTTGCCGTGGCATCTTCCGGTGTGGCAGGTGGAGCTGTCGGGTCAGTGGCGGGCGGGATACTGTTCAGTCCACTGGGACCATTTGGTGCACTGACAGGGCGTGTGGTTGGCGGTGTTCTGGGGGGAATGATTGCCTCCGCTGTATCAGGAAAAATTGCCGGAGCGCTGGTTGAAGAAGATCGCGTCAAAATTCTGGCAATGATTCAGGAGCAGGTGACATGGCTTGCCGGCAGTTTCCTGCTGACCGGACATGAGATTGAAAATCTGAACGAGAATCTGGCCCGTGTTATCGATCAGAATGCTCTGGAGATCATTTTCGCCGCCGGTATACAACAACGGGCCGCGACCAATATGTTAATCAAACCACTGGTGGTCAGTATCATCAGGCAACGCCCCGTCATGGAATATGATGCATCCCATCTCGGCAATATGGTTAACCGACTGGAAGAAGCATTACCCCCGGAGTTACCGGCATAACGGCTATTCTGCGCCTTTTACGCTTTATCACCTGATTTGTCAGTGTCATCGTCATGACTCAGAGAGGTAAATACCATGATTCACCTGTTCAAAACCTGCATGATTACCGCCTTCATTCTGGGGTTAACGTGGTCTGCCCCACTCCGGGCACAGGATCAACGTTACATCAGTATACGCAATACAGATACGATATGGCTCCCGGGAAATATTTGTGCTTACCAGTTCCGGCTGGATAATGGCGGAAACGATGAAGGATTTGGCCCCCTCACCATCACTCTGCAACTCAAAGACAAATATGGTCAGACGCTGGTGACCAGAAAAATGGAAACGGAAGCTTTTGGTGACAGTAATGCCACGCGAACCACAGACGCATTTCTGGAAACGGAGTGCGTGGAAAATGTCGCCACAACCGAAATCATTAAAGCAACTGAAGAAAGTAACGGCCATCGTGTCAGTTGCCGTTATCGGTTTTCAATCCCCAGGACTACCATCCACTGCTGATTACCGTTTCCGGAAAAACGTTAACTGATCCCTGAAGTCAGTTTCATGCTTCAGCCTCTGTCACAACGCGTGGCAGAGGCTTTTTATTTATCAGGAGAAAACAGATATGCCGGGTTACACAGAGTATGTCCTGGCTGAAGGATCTTTCTCATACGGGCAGGCGGTTGCTGTCATAACCGCTTACCGCAATGTGTTTATCCAGGGATGACCCGGGAATGCATTTCCGTCGGGTTATCCGCAACGCGGAAGGTCAGCGACGCTGGCGCTGCCGGAATTCTGAACCCGATGCCGGAAAGGTGCTTAATACGCGGCTCGCCAGTGACGGTCTTCTCAGACAATAAACGTCATTCATTTCACCCATCAGGCCGCGTCTTCTCCGGGAGACGTGGCTTTTTCATTTATTACACCAGTAAATCTTAACCACCGATAAGGAGCAAATTATGCGACTAGCCAGTCGTTTTGGTTATGCGAACCAGATACGCCGTGACCGTCCGCTGACACACGAAGAACTGATGCACTATGTGCCGGGGATTTTCGGGGAAGATAAACACACGTCCCGAAGCCAGAACTATACGTACATCCCCACCATCACCGTACTGGAAAGCCTGCAGCGGGAAGGCTTTCAGCCATTCTTCGCCTGCCAGACCCGTGTGCGCGACCCGGGCCGCCGGGGATACACAAAACACATGCTGCGTCTGCGGCGGGCCGGAGAGATAAACGGAGAACATGTCCCTGAAATTATTCTGCTCAACTCTCATGACGGTACCTCCAGCTACCAGATGCTGCCGGGGTACTTCAGGTTCGTCTGCCAGAACGGCTGCGTCTGTGGTCAGTCTCTGGGGAAGTACGTGTTCCGCACCGGGGAAATGTGGTGGACAGAGTCATTGAAGGGGCTTACGAGGTGGTGGGCGTGTTTGACCGGATAGAGGAGAAGCGTGATGCCATGCAGTCGCTGGTCCTGCCGCCACCGGCACGCCAGGCGCTGGCACAGGCGGCACTGACTTACCGTTATGGTGACGAACATCAGCCCGTCACCACCGCCGACATTCTGACGCCGCGACGCCGGGAGGATTACGGTAAGGACCTGTGGAGCGCATATCAGACCATCCAGGAGAATATGCTGAAAGGCGGGATTTCCGGTCGCAGTGCAAAAGGAAAACGTATCCATACCCGGGCCATTCACAGCATTGATACCGACATTAAGCTCAATCGCGCATTGTGGGTGATGGCAGAAACGATGCTGGAGAGCCTGCGCTGATGCCGTTTCCCTGAGTGAGGGAATCATTCAGCTTTCGTTCCTGAAAAACACACATTTATTTGTTATTTAAGGAGTTATCTCATGAAAACCGTTTCTCAGAATACCCCCACAATTTATTCAGCTACAACACCAGAGAATAATCCGCCTCAGTTGGTTGCCAGCCTCGTCCCTGATGAACAGCGCATCAGCTTCTGGCCGCAGCATTTTGGCCTCATTCAACAGTGGGTGACCCTGGAGCCCCGTGTCTTCGGCTGGATGGACCGTCTGTGCGAAGACTACTGCGGTGGTATCTGGAATCTGTACACCCTGAACAACGGCGGGGCATTTATGGCACCCGAACCGGATGACGATGATGACGAAACATGGGTACTGTTCAGTGCCATGAACGGTAACCGCGCAGAAATGAGCCCGGAAGCCGCCGGTATTGCCGCCTGTCTGATGACGTACAGTCATCATGCCTGTCGTACGGAGAATTATGCCATGACGGTCCATTATTACCGGTTGCGGGATTACGCCCTGCAGCATCCGGAATGCAGCGCCATTATGCGCATCATCGACTGAATGGAGAGAAGCACAATGCAACAACTTTCCTTTCTGCCCGGAGAGATGACGCCCGGCGAGCGCAGCCTCATTCTGCGGGCTCTGAAAACCCTGGACCGCCATCTTCATGAACCCGGCGTGGCCTTCACCTCCACCCGTGCAGCACGGGAATGGCTGATTCTGAACATGGCGGGACTGGAGCGTGAAGAATTCCGGGTGCTGTATCTGAACAACCAGAATCAGCTGATTGCCGGTGAAACCCTCTTCACCGGCACCATCAACCGCACGGAAGTCCATCCCCGGGAAGTGATTAAACGCGCCCTGTACCACAATGCCGCTGCCGTGGTACTGGCACACAATCACCCGTCCGGTGAAGTCACACCCAGTAAGGCAGACCGGCTTATCACCGAACGTCTGGTACAGGCACTGGGCCTGGTGGATATCCGGGTGCCGGACCATCTGATAGTCGGTGGCAACCAGGTTTTCTCCTTTGCCGAACATGGTCTGCTTTAACCCTTCACAACCACATCACACCTGTTTTCACTTTTATCTTCTGTCTTCAGAGGTATCCCATTATGAAAATTATCACCCGTGGTGAAGCCATGCGTATTCACCAACAACATCCGACATCCCGTCTTTTTCCGTTCTGTACCGGTAAATACCGCTGGCACGGCAGTGCTGAAGCGTATACCGGTCGTGAAGTGCAGGATATTCCCGGTGTGCTGGCCGTGTTTGCTGAACGCCGTAAGGACAGTTTTGGTCCGTATGTCCGGCTGATGAGCGTCACCCTGAACTGAGTGGGAATTCTGATGAGCAGAATTATCGCCACTACCGGACCATTCTTAGCCGATTTTCTGTAAGGATTTTATCGTGTCAGACACACTCCCCGGGACAACACTTCCCGACGACAATCACGACCGCCCCTGGTGGGGGCTGCCCTGCGCCGTGACGCCCTGTTTCGGGGCACGTCTGGTGCAGGAGGGTAACCGGTTGCATTACCTTGCCGACCGCGCCGGTATCAGAGGCCTGTTCAGCGATGCAGATGCGTACCACCTGGACCAGGCCTTTCCGCTGCTGATGAAACAACTGGAACTCATGCTCACCAGCGGTGAACTGAATCCCCGCCATCAGCATACCGTCACGCTGTATGCAAAAGGGCTGACCTGCAAAGCCGATACCCTCAGCAGTTGTGGTTACGTTTATCTGGCTGTTTATCCGACGCCCGAAATGAAAAATAAACTCTCCAGAATAGCCTTCTGCTACGGACTGGTGTTTTCACCACGCCACTTTTCCATTTTTATATCTGCATATCAGGAAAATCTTCAGTATGAAAACATTACCCGACACACACGTACGGGAGGCATCGCGCTGCCCGTCTCCCGTCACCATCTGGCAGACACTGCTGTCCCGGTTGCTGGACCAGCACTACGGCCTCACACTGAATGACACACCGTTTGCCGATGAACGTGTGATTGAGCAGCATATTGAAGCTGGCATTTCACTGTGTGATGCGGTGAACTTTCTCGTGGAAAAATACGCACTGGTGCGTACCGACCAGCCGGGATTCAGCGCCTGTACCCACTCTCAGTTAATAAACAGCATCGATATCCTCCGGGCCCGCCGGGCGACAGGCCTGATGACCCGCGACAATTACAGAACGGTAAATAACATTACCCTGGGTAAACATCCGGGGGCGAAACAATGAAACTGGCCCTGACGCTGGAAGCCGACAGCATTAACGTGCAGGCACTGAACATGGGGCGCATTGTCGTTGACGTCGATGGTGTTACTCTTGCTGAACTGATTAACGTGGTCTGCGATAACGGTTACTCCCTTCGTGTTGTTGATGAATCTGACCGGACATCAGCAGAGCGCACGCCACCATCTGCGACCCTTACCGGCATACGCTGCAGTACCGCACATATCACGGAAACGGACAATGCTGGTTGTTCTCGCTGTCACATCAGACGAATGACACCGGCGAATCAGAATGGATTCATTTCACAGGTAGCGGATATCTGTTACGTACCGATGCGTGGTCATATCCGGTTCTGCGGCTTAAACGCCTGGGGTTGTCAAAAACGTTCCGTCGTCTGGTTGTCACACTCATCCAACGTTATGGCGTCAGTCTCATTCATCTGGATGCCAGCGCTGAATGTCTGCCGGACCAGCCCACTTTCGACTGGTAACCAGAAACAACATGAAATCATTAACCACGGAAACCGCACTGGATATTCTGATTGCGTGGCTACAGGACAATATCGACTGCGAATCGGGAATTATCTTTGACAACGATGAGGATAGAACGGATTCAGCAGCACTGTTGCCCTGCATCGAACAGGCCCGGAAGGATGTCCGTGCTCTTCGTCATCTGCAGCTTCTGCACCAGAACCGGTGAATATCACTCACCATACTTCATTCCCCTGACGCCAGCCTGAATACAGCTGGCGTTTTCGTTTATAAACCAAAAGGAAAACCGATAATGTCAGACATCACAATCTCCCGTCCGGAAGTGGTCACCGGGCATACGGACGTTATCTGCTCCACCAGTATCCAACACGTTGTGACGGTACGGAATGCAGCACTGCAACAAACCGAAACGCTTATCCGGCAACTGGCAGAAATCTCAGTGCTGACAGCAGGCATTGGCGGCAAAACCGCCCTGGACTGGGCGATGAAACAGAATTTTCGCTGTGGCTGCTGGCTGATGGAAAAACCGGAAGCAGCAATGAAAGCCATCACCCGCAATCTCGATCGCGAACTCTGGCGTGACCTGATGCAACGTTCCGGGATGCTGTCATTAATGGATGCGCAGGCCCGTGATACATGGTACCGGTCACTGGAGTACGATAATTTTCCGGAAATCAGTGAAGCGAACATTCTGAGCACATTTGAACAACTGCACCAGAATAAGGATGAGGTGTTTGAGCGAGGGGTAATTAATGTTTTCAGGGGACTGAGCTGGAATTACAAAAACAATTCACCCTGTAAATTTGGCAGTAAAATTATCGTCAACAATCTGGTGAGGTGGGACAGATGGGGATTTCATCTGAACAACGGCCCCACAGGCCGATCGACTTGCCGACCTGGAAAGAATGCTGCATCTGTTCAGCGGCAAACCGATCCCCGACAACCGGGAAAACATCACTATTCATCTGGATGAGCACATCCGGTCTGTTCAGGGTAAAGAGTGCTATGAAGATGAAATGTTCAGCATCAGATACTTTAAGAAGGGCTCCGCGCACATCACGTTCAGGAAACCAGAACTGGTTGATCGGCTAAATGATATTATAGCCAGACACTATCCGGAAATGTTACCTTCACAATAGAGTACTAAGAATTGATTCAATTATGTATTTTAGCTTCATTCCTTCATGCAACATCATTTGGGGGTTCTTATGGGGGTTACTCATTTATCCAACACATACAAATTATTTAAGATCAATGCATTAATACTTATATTCGACTCCTGTGATCTTCCGCCAATTTGCCTCTTCTGACGTTCTCCAACCCCTTGTAATACTGTCAATCCAGATATTTTCTACTGCTCAATATTCAATCGGCTTCAGGAATACCTGATCAAAAGTTTTGTGATGGACGATGAGCGACTGAAGAATCCGCCTGTCGGTTCTTCTGTCCTCGAACGCATCCGCGATATTCGCGCCAGCATGCGCCGTGTTTATTTGCAGGTGATTTGCCCCCTGCTGACTCTCAGCCAACTGTATCGCCATTAAGGTGAAGATGTTGTTTTACACGCCCCAGAACACCCTTTTTTTATACGACGATTCTATTCCTTTAACCGCTGGCGAAAAAAACTGACCTGTAAACTTCACCAATAATCAGACTGCCATCAAGATTAATTTGTTCATTTAATATATCAAATCAACTTGTTTTATTTTTACTATCAAAAATAGCTCATTGCCTTACTATAATTAATATATAAATTCGGTAATTAATTCTTAACATGCTTTTACTAATAATCTCAATTGCTGGCCCTATAATATTGCGCTAGCATTGCTTTCTGGTTGTATCAGCGATACTCAAAAAATCTTAATACAATACTCATTCGACTGGTACTTATTTGTAACTCAGTTATATTTTGTCGCCCGGTGATTCAGAAGAATGCAAAAAACGGCTACCACTCCATCAAAAAAATACTTGATCTCACTGCCGCGGCATTTTTACTTGTCGCCTTTCTGACGGGTATTGCGGGCGCTCTCCAGACTCCCACCCTAAGTATATTCCTCGCAGATGAACTGAAAGCCCGTCCTATAATGGTAGGTTTTTTCTTCACCGGTAGCGCTATTATGGGAATTCTGGTCAGTCAATTTCTGGCAAGGCACTCCGATAAACAAGGCGACCGTAAATTACTGATCCTGCTATGTTGCTTATTTGGAGTGTTGGCCTGCACTCTTTTTGCGTGGAATCGCAACTACTTCATTCTCCTCTCTACGGGCGTACTTCTGAGTAGTTTTGCTTCCACTGCAAACCCGCAAATGTTCGCCCTCGCCCGTGAACACGCCGACAGAACAGGCCGTGAGACGGTCATGTTCAGTACATTTTTACGTGCTCAGATCTCGCTTGCCTGGGTTATCGGGCCACCGCTCGCTTATGAGCTGGCAATGGGATTTAGTTTTAAAGTGATGTATCTCACCGCAGCCATCGCATTTGTTGTTTGCGGGCTGATAGTCTGGTTGTTTTTGCCATCAATACAAAGAAATATTCCTGTCGTTACCCAACCCGTAGAAATTTTACCCTCCATCCATAGAAAGCGGGATACACGGCTACTTTTTGTGGTCTGTTCAATGATGTGGGCGGCGAATAATCTCTACATGATAAATATGCCGCTATTTATTATTGATGAACTGCATCTAACCGATAAACTGGCTGGAGAAATGATTGGTATTGCTGCCGGTCTGGAAATTCCGATGATGTTAATCGCAGGCTATTACATGAAACGTATTGGCAAGCGACTATTAATGCTCATTGCTATCGTGAGTGGTATGTGTTTTTTTACGCCAGCGTACTCATGGCGACGACTCCGGCAATTGAGCTGGAATTGCAAATTCTAAATGCCATTTTCCTTGGTATTCTCTGTGGTATCGGCATGCTTTATTTTCAGGATCTGATGCCTGAAAAAATAGGCTCTGCGACAACGTTATATGCAAATACCTCACGCGTCGGCTGGATTATCGCCGGCTCTGTTGACGGAATTATGGTTGAAATCTGGAGCTACCACGCGTTGTTCTGGCTGGCGATAGGGATGTTGGGTATTGCGATGATTTGCCTGCTGTTTATTAAAGATATTTAGCTCACCAGTCTGGGCTAAGAAAAATCGGCGTGGCGCAAACAGAGCCATCCTCGCCATTTTTGCTATCATGCCTGCATACATAAACGACAAAACAGTATGCAGAGGGAAAAATGGGTTCCACCAGAAAGGGGATGCTGAACGTTCTGATTGCCGCCGTGTTGTGGGGAAGTTCAGGGGTCTGCGCGCAATACATCATGGAGAAAAGCCAGATGTCGTCGCAGTTTTTGACTATGACGCGTTTGATATTCGCCGGTTTGATTCTGCTGACGCTGTCATTTGTTCATGGCGATAAAATCTTTTCTATTATTAACAATCACAAAGATGCCATTAGTCTGCTGATTTTTTTCCGTGGTTGGCGCGCTAACCGTACAGCTCACTTTTTGCTAACCATCGAAAAATCGAACGCAGCCACGGCAACGGTGCTGCAATTCCTCTCACCGACGATTATCGTCGCCTGGTTCTCACTGGTGCGTAAATCCCGCCCGGGCATTCTGGTTTTTTGCGCTATTTTGACATCGCTGGTCGGGACTTTTTTATTGGTGACACACGGTAATCCGACGTCATTATCGATCTCTCCTGCCGCGTTATTCTGGGGAATTGCCTCGGCATTTGCTGCGGCATTCTATACCACCTATCCCTCAACGCTGATTGCCCGCTATGGCACGTTACCGGTCGTCGGCTGGAGTATGCTCATTGGTGGTCTGATCCTGCTGCCATTTTATGCCAGACAAGGGACAAATTTTGTGGTTAATGGCAGTTTGATTCTGGCGTTTTTTTATTTGGTGGTCATTGGTACGTCCCTGACATTTAGTCTGTACCTGAAAGGAGCACAATTAATTGGCGGTCCAAAAGCCAGCATTTTAAGCTGTGCAGAACCATTAAGTAGCGCGCTGCTCTCTTTGCTGTTACTGGGGATCACATTCACATTACCGGACTGGCTGGGAACGCTGCTGATTCTGTCATCAGTGATTTTGATTTCAGTGGATTCCGTCGCCGCGCCAGAAAAATAAATCGTCCGGCGCGGGATGAGTGAGAATTACCAGCCAGGCACCGCGCCACCGTTAAAGATGGTTTCTGCCGCTTTAGCGACTTCGGATGATTGATAAGATTGCAGAAATTCCTTCACGTTTTCTGCATTCTTATTATCTTCCCGTGCTACCAGAATGTTCACATACGGCGAATTTTTATCTTCAATAAATACGCTGTCGTGCACCGGAGAAAGTCCGGTCTGCTGAATGTAAGTGGTGCTGATAATCGCCACATCAACTTTGGGATCATCCAGTACGCGCGGGAGCTGCGCCCCCTCGAGTTCCATAATCTGCAAATGACGAGGATTATCGGTTATATCCAGCGCGGTAGGTAATAACCCTTTTCCCTCTTTCAGAATAATTAGCTTCTCTTTTTGCAACAGTAAAAGCGCGCGACCAAGGTTGGTCGGGTCGTTGGGGATCGCCACTGTCGCGCCTTCTTTTATTTGCGCCACGGTTTTGATTTTTTTGGAATAACCCGCCATAGGGAAGACAAACGTATTTCCCACCGCTACCAGTTTATAACCATGCGCCTGATTATCTTGTTCAAGAAAGGGCCGATGCTGGAAGACATTCGCATCAAGCTCGCCATGATTTGTCGCATCGTTCGGTAGCAACGAACCGCTAAATCCTACCAGTTCAACATCGAGGCCATATTTCTCTTTTGCCACCTTTTTAGCGACTTCCGCGACATCTTGTTCTGCGCCATTTATAACGCCAACTTTAATGTGTTTTGCATCGCTGCTACTCTGGTCGCAACCTGCCAGCAGAATTCCTGCCAGCAATAATGCGGCCCCCGCCCGTAGATGATGTGTTGTCAGTTTCATTTTTATCCTTTTTTAATCATTAACTGACTATAATGGCAAGAACACTACGATTTAAAAAACGAAAAGCTATCGAATAGAAGAAAAAGGTATAAAAAACTGGCACTTCTTACTGACCACGCAAACACCTTTCGTACAGCATGATGAGAGCGGTAAAAGCAAACTACACTTATGCTTCATTCGATGCACATTTGCAGAAGGTTGCCGCTATGAAGCCAACGATGCTACTCATGATTACCGTATTCCTGACTTTTCCAGCCATTTCTCAGGCCGAGTCGCCATTCAGCTCGCTACAGTCGGCAAAAGAGAAAACCACGGTATTGCAAGATTTACGTAAAATTTGCACGCCACAGGCGTCATTATCAGACGAAGCGTGGGAAAAATTAATGTTGTCTGATGAGAGTAACAAACAACATATCCGCGAAGCTATTGTGGCGATGGAGCGTAATAATCAGAATAACTACTGGGAAGCGCTGGGTAAGGTGGAATGCCCGGATATGTGAATTTCGCACACCTCCGCGCTCAGGCCAGCAGCCGCTGACTTAAGCTCGCACATCAGTAAATCACCTGCTTTTTCAAATTCCAATCAAAATTGAACCCGTTCATCAGGATTGTGGATAAATTTCCCTACATTATTTTCATTTCATCACATAGAAAATCTTATCTCATTGAAACAATACTTGTTTTTAATGCAGAAAACGAAGCCCAACGGATGGGCATAAAAATGAGCGAATTTTGATATCACCACCCTCTAAAAAATGGTGAAGTCTGAACAAAGAATGTTCGAAAGGAGAGAGTAGAGATGGAAAGCGCAAATCTGGATTTAGAAGAAAATAAAGAAATTGCCAGTAAGTTCGAACGTGCATTAGGTATGGGAGCAACGCTTGCAGAGCTGCATGGCATAACCCCGGATACCCTTGAAGGCGTTTATGCTTACGCTTATAACTTTTATGAAAAAGGAAGACTTGACGAAGCTGAACTCTTTTTTAAATTTCTCTGTATTTATGATTTCCAAAATTATAACTATCTAAAAGGATATGCCGCCGTCTGTCAATTGAAGAAAGATTATCAAAAGGCATTCGACATGTATCATATCTGTTTAATGCTATCTCCCGATAACGATTTCTCTTTGGTTTATTATATGGGTCAATGCCAGATGGGCTTAAAAAACATTAAAATGCCACTGAGTTATTTAATACTGTCGTAACCTATAGTCAAAATGAAAAAATTAAAGAGATGGCTACTGCTTATCTTGAACTTTTGACAGCCAATACCGAAGAGGAAGTTCGAACAGAGTGAGTCGGCAAAATGAACATAAACGGAAAAAACGCTTCTTTTACGTCTGAAGAGTTAGCCAGGAAATATCATGAGGAAGGCACAGTTGATTTAAAAAAATAACCATGGCGATAAAATAAATGAGAAGAATAACAATAAACACATTACTTACTTTCCCGTTGATGCCATTTTAGATGGGAATAAACATCTGCCATGAGTTAAATAAAAAAGAATTAATTACACCCGATGATAGCTTAAAAAGGAGGTGAATTATGTCGGCACCGATTACGGGACAAACGATCACGTTTGAACAAATCAGTGAAACATTGCGTACACAGTATAGCGATGCGGAAAAAAAGACTGCAGGACAGCAGCAAAACGCAAGTTGATCCCATGCGGCTTAATAAAAACCCGAAATCCCTTGATAACGATATTCGCGCTCGTCTTGAAAACAAACCGATGCTTGCTCCGCCTGAAATACAGGTTTCAGATTCAGACAACGCCACTACAGCAAAGACGAATGATGCCCGCCTGACAATGATTTTGGGTAATTTAACAGGCATTGCCGATCAGGATATTACAAAACGATTGCATAATAACCTTGACAGCACCCTGCTTCGACACGAAATGGCACATAATAAGTTTCGTGAATTAAGTGACGCTTATTCCTCGTCATTAGATGATGCGCAAAAAGCCGACGATATCATGCATCAGGCCAATAATAATTACAATGCGGTCGATAAAAAGGTGCAATCGCTGGAGAAAAAAGTCAACACATTGAATCAAGAGCTGTCGCAACTGCAACCTGGCGATCCGCAATATAATAAAGTACTGACGCAAAAAAATGCGGCTGAAAAAACACTCACGCTGTCATTACAAAAAAAATCGTTAGCTGAGAAATCGTTAAATACAGCCATTATGGATGCTGATGCTGCGATCGGCCAAAGTATGGAAATTTTTGACGAAATTCAACAGCAAGAACAGATTAATAACTTCACCACCAATATTTGCCTGACACAGGAAAACCAGAAAAATAGAAACGCGACAGCCACATTTATCCTTTTGATTACTTCAGTAATGGAAGTTATTGGTGATACCAATTGCGACTCTATTAAAAATCAATCTGAGGTAATGAAAGAGATTAACCATGTCAGGGAAAATAAACTCAATGAAACAGCACGTAAATATACTACCACGACTAAAGTTTTAAAAATCGTTAATGAGTGTGTAACTGTAGTTACCTTTGCCGTAAGCGCAGTCTTAATTGTTGTTGGTCTTCTTGCTGCAGTTCCAAGTGGTGGTTCAAGTATTGCGGGTGCATTGGCACTTATTGGAGGAATAGCGGGCGCAGTAGTATTAGGTGTAGATATCACTTGTCAAATCGCTCTGGGCACCACGGCTACCGGCTGGATTTTAGGGAAAGTTGTTGAAGGTCTTTCGGCTGCGATTAAAACAGTTGATCCCACTCTGCTCGCAATCACCGCGCTTCTGGACGTTATTGGTGTCGATCAAGATACGATTGAACTGGTTAAAAGTATTTACGCAAGTGCAGCCGCTTCTATTGTCATGGCGACAGTAATGATTGGTGCAGCTGTAATATGTTCTGTAGCAATAGGGGCCGTTGTTTCTGCATTATCAAAAACAGCCGCCGAAGAAGTCACCAAAGAAATAACAAGCACTATAAAATCAACCATTGAATCCATTATTAATTCAGTTTCAAAAAATATTATAAAGGTATTAGACAGCGTATGCAGCGTGCTACAAACATCAGCCGTAGTGTTGAAGTTGATTGCCAAAATAAGTAATGGCCTGTGAGAAAATAGGCTTACTCATCTGTGCAATAGCAACATCGACGATGAATTGTTTTGTTGCTGGAAACTCTGCCGACATGGCAATTTTACAACAGGACATGAGTAATCTATCAAAAACGCGTGAACAAATGCTTTCAGTATTGCAAAGGGTGGATAAAACCGTCGAACAAGAGGTAAGCCAGATGGTAAGAGTATTACAACACCGAACTGAAGCCTTAAAATTTGCTTCCCATTCTATCGTATAAGAGGGTTTTAACATGGCCACCTATGAAATTAAAAATGCGACCAGCATACATAATATTAACAATCTCGATAAAACAATCTTTGATAGAGATTATGGTAAAGAAAACAACATACCAAATGATAATAAAATTGTGCAATACTATAACCTTAAAGATATTAAGCATGACATAAGCTCTCAGTTTATAATATTAAAAAATACAGACAGAGAAGTCTGTCCGGAACTAAGAGTAAAACTTTTGGATAATCTTAATTACTCAAGGAATACGCTAGATAATTTGAGGGGTGACCTTGACCAAGCTACAATTTCATTCAGTCAATCAAGCAGTTCTGCAGAACAGAGTTCTATTAAAATATCTAAATATAATATCCTTGATATGCTAGATAATTTGACCATGCGACAACAGGCTGTTATGGAGGAATTTTTAAGGGTATTCACATCAATGTATAAAGCCTCTGCTATGTCTGAGGCTATTATGAGCAACGTTTTTGAACAACTTGTCCAGTATCAGAAAACAGAAACCGTACACGCCACAATGGCAAGTTCGGCAGGTGTTCTTGCCGGGTCAACAGTTGGCGCAGCTGGAGCTGCAGCATCTGTTGTAGCAAATTTCAGAAGCCATCCCGAAAAGATGCAAACCCTTACACCTGATCAGAAGCACACTATCAGTGGAACTGATGATAAAACACAGCGAGGATTAAAAAGGGAAGTTCAAGATCAACAAGCTTATCTCAAGCAAATAGATGAAGAAATAAAAACAACAACGAAAGATACAACACTTGATGAAGAACAAAAAGAAGAGACCCTGAAATATTACGATAAAGAAAAAGAAACTACGGAAGAAAAAATTAGAGATAAAAACGAGCGTATTAGTATAAAACATAACAGGAAATATAATAAATATTTTACTATAGGTAAAGCAGATGTACTTTCACAGCTTGTTAATCAATCAACTCAAGCATCACTTAGAATTCTAGAAAGTACTACTCATGCAGAAAAAGACATTGTTGAACAGGCTAAAAATGTCATGCATTCAGTTATGAGTAGCTATCTGGATCAAATTAATCGTGATGTTCAAGGAAGAGATCAGGCACTCAATTTATTACAGCAAATAATACAAACCATTATTGATACTGATAGTGCTATTGTTCAAGGAATTCGCTCATAAATTATTGCAATAATAGTTTCTTATATTTAAGGAGGAATGACACATGATTAATAAAGATAATAATTTAAATATAGATATTCTACGTCAGCAGAATGCAAACATTCCTCTTCAAGAGGCATCCTCGCAAAGTGAGGAGCCTCATCAACTGGAAAACAGCAAAAGCGAGGGTAATTTGCATAACAGCGCCAGTAAGGATAATAATATTGGCGCTATGCTCAAGAAAGATGTTGAAAAACTATCAACTTTAGTCAGTGAACGTAGCCCGCGAAATGAAGACTGGAAATGCCAGCATGACATACAGCTTAACTTCGTTAAAAACATGCTCAGAAATTTCCCAACTGAGAACCTGTCAGAGAAAGGATCTGCGCTCTTACACGAAAGTTATTCGCTGATAAAAAACGTTCTGCAGCTTACAGAAAATGTTAATACTATTGACGGAAAATTAAAGGATCCCGCTAAAATATTGACCTTGCATAACTCTGTGAGAAAAACCCTGGCTAACGTTGCTCACAACACAACCGGGTCAAGTGCAATGGCATCGACCAAAGGTACCTTAAATCACGCTATCGCTTCTTTAGAGAGTTCTGCGCCTGAAATGAGAAGTTCAGCAACCAGCAGTACTTTAACGGCCAGTAGTTCAAACGAATTTAAAAGTGATAAATATATATGCAGTGATATTGCTGATTTGATGAGTGTGCTCGGTAGCGACTACCTCGAAATCTATGCAAATAGCGTTGAGATAATGAGCGCATACTGGCAGGACTTCAGTGAACATATCCAAAGCAATATGGGAAAATGGACTCACTCTAATAAAAAAAGGCGATGCGATAGTTTTTTGACGTCAATGCATTCCAAAAGCCTTGATGCATTTTTATTATATCGATAAATATCCAAATGGTGATTTCCACTATCATTACAATCCAGACTATGTTTTATACCCTCCGGCACCTGCTGACAAAATTGGTGTACCACTAGAAGAAGCAGAAAAATGGTGCGCCGCTTTAGGACTTCCGGTAATTCCACCCGATCCCAAACACCGCACACCTTCTCCGATTGTCGAAGTTGAACCGCAAGGTAGCGGTCTGTATGTTATTATTCCCAACCCTCAGATTATTGACAGTATGAGTCAGTCTTCAGACTCAATGGTGCATAGGGACGATAAAGGGAAGGAAAAAAATATATCTAAAGAATTCACCGGTTATGAAATAAGCACAGCTGAATACCAGGCATGGCTGGCGGGTTATAACGGCCAGGCAGAAAACATGAAAACCGACGTGCAGGTTATCACGACTAAATACAGTACAGCCAACTCCACCTACGATACAATTATCAAATTATTATCTTCAACCATTACTGCGTTGTTTGATTCAGCGAAAGATTATTTACGTTTCTGATTAAGTAACACCCACAATTATCGCCTACTATCTGGTCCCGAAAAATGGGACCAGCGTTTCATATTATTAAGCATCAGCTTTCATTCATTTCTTCATCACAATCTTACAAAATGAGCGTTTTTTGATAGAGCAATTCTGCCAATACTTTATTTTATATTAATCAAATTAATACTATGAATAGAGAAAACGGAAGGAGCGTTCTATGCAACTGCAACATGGAAAAAATAATACACAACAATATATATTTGGCGACTTTGTATTAAAAAAAACAATGGAATATTATTATTCAAAAACAAAGAATATCATATTCCCCCGAAAGAACTTGGCGTTATCATTCTATTACTTAATGCTGACGGTGAAATTGTTAGCAAAGAAGAGATTATCGATAAGGTCTGGAGCGCGAGTGTTGCCAGTGATGAATCTCTAACACGATGTATTTATGCATTGCGCAAACTTTTGCATGAGAATAAACAGTGTAAGTATATCGAAACGGTCTATGGTCGTGGATACCGTTTTACTGTACCTATTGTGATTGTGACCGATAATGAACCGGTAAAGTCGACCACCACTCTTGCCGTTTTTCCCTTTCGTACTGAAGGTTCGATCAATGTTCTAAAACTCCATTACGAACTTGTCCAGGGCCTTTCAAAATATGCTTTTTGTGGTTTAGATATTTTACCCGCTTCGGTAACAAATGAGGCCAGTGATTTCTCCACCATCCATCAGTTTATCAATAAAACAGGTCCAGAATATTATATTATGGGTCAGGTCGTTCACTATGGTAAAAACTGGCGTTTATTTATTGAGTTAATCCATGCCAGAACGCATAAATTGATTGATCATCAAAGTATTGATTTCAACCCCGATAATCCTCTTTCCGTATTATTATCACAAGTAATTAATATTCTTATTGAAAAAATACCCAACATTAATTTTAAATCTATTAATACACAACAAATGCCATCTCTGGATTCTGCTGTTATGTATATGAATGGCAGGATGGAAATGTACCGTTATACACCAGAAAGTTTGAAACGAGCATTAGTAATATTTAGAGATTGTGTGAGTACGCAACCGCAAAATACCTTGCCCTACTGTTGCCTGGCGGAATGCCATATATCATTAGCACTCCTTGGAATCAGTGAACAAAAACAAGCAATAACTACGGCAGTAACCTCCATTGAAAAGGCTCTGGAAATTAACCCTTCAAATTCTCAGGCATTGGGTTTACTGGGTTTAATCAGTGGGCTAAAAGATGAACATTCAGTGTCTAATGTGCTATTTAAGCAAGCACATTTACTCAAACCTAATTCGCCAGACGTTTATTATTATCAGTCTCTGCTATGTTTTTTGAACGGTGACCTAGCAAGAGCATTTAATTTAATAGAAAAAAGCATTGCTCTTGAACCCAATAAAATGGGCATAAGCATTCTTAAATTAATTATACTTTATTACACATCCCCCCTCGATAACGCGATATCTTTTGCATTAAATCTTAACAGTCAAAACACCTGTAATAATCCAATTATTACCTCTATTCTGGCTATGTTCATGGCACTGAAAGGACATAATGACAAAGCCAAAAGTTTATTGCTTAAACTTGAGCCTGAACATGGTCTTGATTACACCTGCGTTAACTCGCTTTATACGAAGTTTCTGATCTATGGCGCATCTATAAAAAATGACATTATGAAGTTACTGGCAAATATTAACACTAACAAAATCAATGGTGTGATTTTGCCGTTAATTTACACTGTTTATGGTAAGAAAGAATATGAAAAGCGCTGGCAACAATTAATTAAAGAGAATGATTTATGGTCAAATGTTTTGCTTCATGACCCCCGTTTGCTCAGTGTAAAAAATGAATTTAATACTATTGGTGTGATGCGTACTTCTGCGTAATAACGAATATAAATTGCCCTGCTGATGCAGGGCAATTTAGTGATTACTTCGTTAATAATACTCTACGCACAAGCCAGAGGACTTTCCTGTTCCAAGCTCTGATATACCAGTTTCAGGATTAAATTTCTCGTGTACTCCCATGAGCTGAGTGCTTGTCCAATAATCCGTACCGCTAAAAGCGTTCCCATAAATTTTTAAATTACCATATTCGCCCCACAACGTACCTACTTTTCGCGGTACTACCCCACCGCTTGCCGCTGCGCTAATTCTAAAGATGACGGCATTTGACCATAGCTACATGAAGTGTTTATGATATCCCAGGTATTACTACTGGTAGCACCTAAACTAGTAAACCATTTTTTAATCTTGAATTTAAATACAACATCATTCCCTTTACCATTCTTGGGTTTCCCGGTAATAGTAACTTCACTTCTTATCAGCACAGATAATGTTACTTCTCCATTACTGTCAACATTAATTCCATAAATCCCAGCCGTCCAATTATAATCCGTATTTTTCATATTATGGGTTAGTAACAGCGTGAATTTTGCACCATCAAACCCTGTTTCTGGAAAACCATCTGTCGCCCTGAATTTTACACCATTAACACTCAGCAACTCGACTTCCACAAAAGGAAGGATGGTATAGGATGGTTGTCCGTATATACGCCAACCTTTAATCTCCATAAATGAAGTTAAATTTTCTCCTTCTTGGTAGGCCATATATGTACGTTCATATATGCCATCACCCATATCTCCATTTTCCCCTTCTTTTTTTTCTACATTTTGTAAGTACACTGTATCATCCAGCAAATCCAGACCGTTATCCACCGGATTTCCAAAATCATCAACTAATAAAACACTGACAGGTAAATCCGCCCCTTCCACTACTAAAACTTCTCGTATACGAAGCTGTGAACCAAGCGGACTCACTTCACCTGGTTTGATAGTGTAATTGTTTGAATAATTGGCATCGCTCCAACCAGCCATCTTCAGTTGCGCATTCAAATTCGCTTCCGCAAAATGCGCCATATACTGTCTTTGATATTGCCCATTGCCGTTGTAAACCCAATTATTGCCCTGGATAGGATCCGCATTCCTGACTTGTACGTTTTCCTCATTAAGCTGAACGACACCATCAGTAATAAAGTTACCCTGGGCGTCTTTAAGAACAACGGTTACCGTTATGCTATCCCCAGCGATATATATCGTTTTGTCCGTGACAATCGTGGATTGATTTTTTGCCGCTGCACCTGGTTGTATTCCGTATAACGAGGACTTAATCTCCTCTGCCCATGTTTTTAATTTCAGACTGGCAACCAGATTTTCCTCGGCAACCCATGCTGTCCAGACAATAGTATATTCACCATTATTCTGCTCGACCCACCGCATAGAATCGGGAGTTGCGCCGCCTACCGCGAAATTATCGATATAAGACTCGATGACTTCTGATGTCAGCCCTAAAGCAGGGTTACCAAACTCATCCCGCAACGTTATTGTGACGGTTAATGGCTCCCCGGCGATATATGCCGATTTATCTGTCCTGATAGCAGAATTTGCCTGCACCGGAGCACCGCTGTGGATGGAATAACTCTCTGATTGTTTACTGCTGCCCCATTCAGACAACTTCAGCGTCGCGTGGTGAGAGTCTCCCGCCATTTGCGCCGACCATGTAGCAGTATAAACACCGGCGGTTTCAGACCATCCTCCTGAACGTACGGCTCCTTCTACTGTTACGTTATCACCAGACAATAAGGACTCGCCCCCTTCAACCTGGTTACCGTGCGCGTCTTTCAGCGTCACGGCGACGGTTATAGTGTCGCCAGCGGTGTAGGCGTTTTTATCCGTAGCGATAGTTGATGTGGCTTGCGCCGGAGAACCGGACTGTATGTCATAGCGATCTGACGTTACGCCATCACTCCACGTCTGCAATTGCAGGTTGGCGTGCTGATTGGTACTGGCAATCGTCGCCATTCGTGTTGTGGTATACACGCCACCTGATTCAACCCAGCTTCCCGTTTCTGACGGGTCGGTGCCATCCACCGCCAGCACACCATTAGCGGCTAACTGTGAAGCTGCACCGGTTACCAGATTATCGAACGCATCCCGGAGCGTTACCGTGATGGTGATTGTCTCTCCAACCGTATAGTTCGACTTATTTGTTTCAACGGTTGAAGTGAGCTGCGATGCATCACCAGGTACAAAGGTGACGTTCTGGCTCTGGCTGCTGTTGTTGATGCTGGCGGTGACCGCACTGGTGCCCGCCGTCTGGCTGGTGACACTGATCTCCACCGTGCCGTCCGGCTCTGTGATCACCGTCGGGGCAACCGTTGCGCTGTTGCCCGCCAACACGCTGACCGTCTGCCCGGCAAGCGTATTACCGTTAGCATCGGTAACCTTCACTTGCAGCGTGTTCGCCATTGCGCCGTCAGCCACTGAGTTATCCCGGGTGACCACCAGATCAGCGATCTTCGCCGTCCTGACATCGGCGATAAACGTCACGTTCCGGCTCTGGCTGCTGTTGTTGATGGTTGCAGTGACTGCACTGACTCCCGCCGTCTGGCTGGTGACACTGATTTCCACCGTGCCGTCCGGCTGCGTGGTGACCGCCGGAGCAACCGTTGCGCCGTTGCCTGCCGTCACGCTGACCGTCTGCCCGGCAAGTGCATTCCCGAACGCATCGGTCACCCTCGCCCGCAGCGTGTTCGCCGTCGCACCGTCCGCCTCTGAACCGTCCTTAATGACCACCAGACTCGCGATCTGCGCCGTGCTGACATCGGCGATAAACGTCACGTTCCGGCTCTGGCTGCTGTTGTTAATGCTGGCGGTGACCGCACTGATTCCGGCGGTCTGGCTGGTGACTGAGATCTCCACCGTACCGTCGGGCTCTGTGATGACCGTCGGGGCAGTCGTTGCGCCGTTGTCCGCCAACACGCTGACCGTCTGCCCGGCTAGCGTATTCCCGAACGCATCGGTCACCCTCGCCCGCAGCGTGTTCGCCGTCGAACCGTCTGCCACTGAGTCGTCCTTAATGACCACCAGGTCCGCGATCTGCGCCGTCCTGACATCGGCGATAAACGTCACGTTCCGGCTCTGGCTGCTGTTGTTGATGGTCGCAGTGACTGCACTGACTCCCGCCGTCTGGCTGGTGACAGGGATCTCCGCCGTGCCGTCCGGCTCTGTAATCACCGTTGGGGCAACCGTTGCACCGTTGCCCGCCAACACGCTGACCGTCTGCCCGGCAAGCGCATTACCGAATGCATCGGTGACCCTCACCCGCAGCGTGTTCGCCGTCGCACCGTCCGCCTCTGAACCGTCCTTAATGACCACCAGATCAGCGATCTTCGCCGTCCTGACATCGGCGACAAACGTCACGTTCCGGCTCTGGCTGCTGTTGTTGATGGTCGCAGTGACTGCACTGACTCCGGCTGGTGACGCCGTCTGGCTGGTGACCGTTGATCTCCACCGTGCCGTCCGGCCCGAACGCTGTGCAGCGTCACCGTCGAACCGTCCGCAACCGTTGCCGTCCGTTGCCCTGCCAACACGCTGACCGTCTGTCCATTCAGCGCATTCCCGAACGCATCGGTGACCTTCACCCGCAGCGTGTTCGCCAACCGTTGCGCCGTCCGCCAACTGACCGTCCTGTCGTCACCATTCCCGAACGCCAGATCCGCGATCTTCGCCGTCCTGACATCGGCAATAAACGTCACGTTCCGACTCTGACTGCTGCTGTTGATGCTGGCGGTGACTGCACTGATGCCCGCCGTCTGGCTGGTGACAGAGATTTCCACCGTGCCGTCCGGCTGCGTGGTGACCGTCGGAGCGACGTGGCGCCGTTGCCTGCCAACACGCTAACCGTCTGTCCGGCAAGCGTATTACCGAACGCATCGGTGACCTTCACCCGCAGCGTGTTCGCCATTGCGCCGTCAGCCACTGAGTCGTCCTTAATGACCACCAGATCCGTCGATCGCGGTACTGCTGTTGATACTTCGCCGTCCTGACATCGGCGACCGTTGTGCCGGTATCCGCCAATACGTCACGTTCTGCCCGGCAAGCTGGTACTGCTGTTGATGGTCACAGTGACCAGCACTGACGCCCGCCGTCTGGCTGGTGACACTCACCTCCAGATTCTGCGCCGTGCCACCGGCGATAAACGTCACGTTCCGCCGTCCGGCTGATTCCGGCGGTCTGGCTGGTGACAGAGATCTCCACCGTGCCGTCCGGCTGCGTGGTGACCGTCGGAGCAGTCGTGGCACCGTTGCCTGCCAACACGCTGACCGTCTGTCCGGCAAGTGCATTCCCGTTGCCATTGCACCGTCTGCCACTGAGTCGTCCTTAATGACCACCAGATCCGCGATCTTCGCCGTCCTGACATCGGCGATAAATGTCACGTTCTGACTCTGAGTACTGCTGTTGATGGTTGCAGTGACCGCACTGATTCCGGCGGTCTGGCTGGTGACAGAGATTCCACCGTGCCGTCGGCCCTGTGATGACAGTCGGGGCAGTCGTTGTCCGCCAATACGCTGACCGTCTGCCCGGCAAGTGTATTACCGAACGCATCGGTCACCCTCACCAGCAGCGTATTCGCCATTGCGCCGTCTGCCACGGCGTTATCCTGGGTCACCTCCAGACTAGCGATCTTCGCCGTCCTGACATCCGCGATAAACGTCACGTCCCGGCTCTGACTGCTGCTGTTGATACTGACGGTGACCGCACTGCTGCCCGCCGTCTGGCTGGTGACACTGATTTCCACCGTGCCGTCCGGCTGCGTGGTGACCACCGGAGCGACCGTTGCGCCGTTATCCGCCAACACGCTGACCGTCTGTCCGGCAAGTGCATTCCCGAACGCATCGGTGACCTTCACCCGCGGTGACCCGTCTGCCACTGAGTCGTCAGACCACCAGTATTCGCCGTCCTGACATCGGCGATAAATGTCGTTCTGACTCTGAGTACTGCTGTTGATGGTTGCTGCCACCGCGTTATCCACTGATTTCCACCGTGCCGTCCGGCTGCGTGGTGACCACGACCAGATCCGTCTGCCCGGCAAGTGCATTCCCGAACGATCACCCTGCGCCGTGACCACCAGATCATCCGCCGTCCTGACATCCGCAAAACGTCACGTTCCGGCTCTGGCTGCTGTTGTTGATGCTGGCGGTGACCGCAAACACGCTGACCGTCTGTCCGGCGGTCTGGCTGGTGACACTGATCTCCACCGTGCCATCCGGCTGCGTGGTGACCGTCGGAGGCTGCTGTTGTTGATGCTGGCGGTGCCGCCGTTGCCTGCCAACTCCACCGTGCCATCCGGCTCTGCCCGGCAAGTGCGCCGTTCCCCAACACGAACCGTCTGCCCGGCATCGGTGACCCTCGCCCGCAGCGTGTTCGCCGTCGCGCCATCTGCCACTGAGCCGTCCTGCGTCACCACCAGCTCAGCGACCTGCGCCGTGCTAACATCAGCAATAAAGTTCACCGTTTTACTATCGCTGCTTTGATTGATCTTCGCCTCAACAGTGCTGGCATCCGCTACGGTACTGCTCAGATCAACCTCTGCCATGCCATGCGCATCCGTCCTGATATCTGCGCTCTGCCCTGCATTGGCAAATACAGCCGCCCCCTTCGTCACCGTAAAGGTGACGGTCTGCTCCGGCAGCACATTGCCAAACTGATCTTCCACCCGGACATTCACCGTATGTCGATCGCTGCCATTCGCCAGCACATCCGGGTTACCCGTTGTCACTTGCATCGCGACAATTTGTGCGCTGGCGGCATCGCCACTAATACTGTAATCATTTGAAGTCAGAGCGTTCGCCCAGCCGGACATCTGTAGCTGTGCTTTTAAACCGGTGCCAGGGAGTAAGGCGGTATACGTTGCGGTATAAATTCCTTTTTGATCTTCATTCCAGGCGATGCTTTCCGCTTTTGTATTTGGCAGCTGGATAGCCAGGTTGATAGCGTCTCGTTGCCCCCCGACCAGGTTTTCATAGCTATCCTTGAGTGTTACCGTAACTTTTATCGCGCCGCCCGCGGTGTAGGCCGTTTTGTCGGTAACGATGGAGGAATAAGCCAGCACAGCTCCGCTTTCGCGGATGGCATACGCATCGGATTGCTGCGCGCTACTCCATGTCGATAGTTTCAGCGTGGCGTAATGGCGATCGCCAGCAATCTTCGCGGTTCGGGTGGTGGTGTAAACGCCATCAGACTCTTCGCTCCAGTTACCCGTTTCATTTTTATCTGTACCGCTCACCTCGACCACACTGCTACCCGCCAGCAGCGAAGCCATCCCTTTCACCAGGTTTTTCTGCTCATCCATAAGGGTAACTGACACTTTTATCTTGCCACCCGCGGTGTATGACACATCGTCTGTCTTAATGGTGGAGGTCAGCTGCGAGATATCGCCAGTAATAAAACTCACTTCCACAGACTGACTACTGCCATTGATCTCGGCCTTGATAAGACTATTTACCGCCTGGTCACTGGCAAGGTTAACGCTGGCAATCCCGTCTTTATCTGTCGTCACAATACCGCCATTTGGATCGGCAAAAACCGCCGCACCATTCACGACCGTGAAGGTAACATTTTGTCCCTGCAGTAAATTTTGATGCACATCCCTGACCGTCACAGCGACGGTATTGTGATCGCGTCTGGCAACTGCGTTATTCGCGGTGATCTGCATCGCTGCGATTTTGGCGGTATCTTTATCACCCGCAATACTGAACGCATCCGAATGTTTGGTTTGCCAGCCCGGCATCGTCAGCTGGGCCGTTAATTTGTCGCCAATGAGATGGGCCGTATAGCTTGCTTTGTAAATTCCCTCACTTTCTTCCGTCCAGGCACTAACGGCATCAGCCTTCGTGTTGTCAACTTTAACGGTTTGTTTGAGAAGTTCTTTTCGTCCGGTAACCCCGTTGCCGTTATCATCTCTCAGGGTCACTTTAACGACTATCGGCTTACCCGCGACGTAATTATCCTGGTCTGTCTCAATCGTGGAGTCAGCGCGGGATGCCGTATTCGCCACGATAGCAATCAGCGCTGGCGTCTTAGCGATATCGTCGCCGTTAAATTGCGGCATCAGCGATAACGCGCCAGACGTCTTCCCGGCGGTAACTATTTGGGTATAGGTTCCGTTACCGTTGTCTTTCCATTCGCTTAAGGCGAAATCCTGCAAACCTTTCACCTGTGTTTTTAACGTCATACCTGGGATTGGCTTGCCGCTGGAATCTCGCGCGGTATAGGTCAGCGTTGAGGTTGATTTTCCATCAGCAAGCAGGATTTGCTGATCGACAGAAAGCGTTGAATCGGCGAGGCTTAATGTGGGTTTTTCCACGACCACCATACTTTCTTCACGCCGGGAGAAATTTCCTTTCGAATCTTCCGCTGTAACCGCTATCGGGTAAGTGTTGTCGGTTTCAGGCATTGCCGTGAATCGGTAGGGAGGAATAGTGACCTGAATATCCTTGCCGGAAACAGCTACTTTTCCGCCCGCTGATTGCAGGGAGGCGGCTTCAATGTCATAACCTTTCAGCGCATATTTGGTTTGCAAGGAAGAAACCAGCGATTTAACCTCACCCGGCTTGCCTTTCAACGGATCGGTCAGCGTCAGCCGCACCAGCTCTTTCTTGCGATATTCGAGGACAATATTGTTATTACGATCGACCAGGTCATAGCGACTGCCCACAAGGCTGCGTCGTGCTGCAACTTCAGCCGGATCGAGCTGTTTTTGCAGTGAATGGCCGGGTTGCAACGTCAACTCCATACCAATTCGGGTGTCGTTTTCTCCCTGTTTGCCCTGCCGTTGCTCGGCACTAAAGGAGATCAGGGGAACGGGGGGTGTAACTCAAACCTGCGGTAATCGCGTGAGGATCATTTTGTCGCTCGTCTTTACCAAACAGCGCCACTTCATCGCCATAATATTGTTCATAGACCAGCTTGCCGCCCAGCTGCGGCCAGGCCGGTAACCAGCCTTCGGCGCGAAGATCCCACCCGTTCGCCGGACGTGCTTCATAGTCATTGTCGAGTTCCGGTGCACTACGCCAGTTACTGAGGCGCAGATAACCGTTGCCGCTCAGTTTCAGGTAATCGCGCCAGTATTCAACGCCCATCCCGGTTCGGGTGTGATAGCGGGTCAGGTCATGATCGATAAACATATTGACGCCAGACATCCAGCTCGATGTGAAATAACGCCAGCCGATACCGTGGTTGGTTTGAGTGCGATCATCCGTACGGTGAAGTGTGTGCTGGCTGAAGACCAGGTTATCCGGCGTTTCGTACCAGGGATGGAGAAATTCAAATGACGAGCTTTTAAGGCTGAAATCTTCATCCACACCAAGAGATACCCGGGCAGTTCCCCAACGACTGAGCCAGTCCGTTGCCTGCGCAGAGGCAGAAGAAGCCACCCAGCCACGCGCCATACTCGCCGCCTGTTCGCTGTCCATATCGCGTGCTAAAAGTGTTCCGCTTTGCTGCGCCACTTCCGCGACCTGCATTTGCGGATCTTTGCCATCGCGCTCCATCTGCATTGCTTTCAGGTTGCGCGCTTCAGGGCTGTTACTGTTAATGAGGGGCACATCTATTTCATCGCCCTGACGCACATTGTCAAAGCCCCGCGCAAAGGTACGGAACTGATTCAGGCGACGTAATTCATCAACGGTGATACCAAAGCGTGCCGCGACCGTTGGTGGCGATTCCAACGCACCCAGGGTATATGGAATAGTTTTAACGTTCGGCAGGATCAGTGACGCGGCAGTATCCGAGTGCGCAGGATTAATATGCGTAGGGGCAGCAGCCATAACAGGGAATATAGTTTGTGTTATCAGGCAAATACCGGCGGTCAGACGACGTAAACGATCCCCCAATCCACATATGGTGTTATCGCCCCGACGATCGCCATTCCCATGCGCTTTCCCTGCCATTTGTCATCCCTGTCGCTATGCGTTCAGATTAAATGACCTTTCTTTAACATGAGGGAAAATGATGATTCATGATTAGCAAATGATGAATACAGGCGGAATAATGGAAATAACAACAAGATAAGAACAATACCTGATCAAGGGTTATCAGGGGGAAGAACAGGAGAGCTTTCCCGCCAGAGCAATAACCCTCCTGTAAATACGTTACTTCATTTTCACCTTTGCGGTGACCAATAACGCCGTCAGCAACATCAATGTGCCGGACAACATCAACGGCGAAGTCAGACCAATATTATCCAGCGCATAACCGCCGATTGCCGCGCCACAGGTATTAGCAAGCTGAATAACCGCCACCTGAATAGACCCGGCTTTTTCTGCCTGATCGGCCAGTGAGCGGGTGATCCACGTTGACCAGCCGACAGGAACCAATGCAAAAGTTAGCCCCCAGATAATCGCCACGCCGGTAGCAACGATTTTATCGCTTCCCCACAACGTCAGCACCAACGCACTCACAGCCAGTATTAACGGCGCGCCTGCTAAGGCCAGTTTTACCGAACGTTTAAGAATGAACGACGAAAGCGACGTACCAATAAAGCTGGCGATACCAAAACTCAACAGCACCAGCGTTAAGCCATCCACGCCGAATCCCGCCAGGTTCATATACACCGGGCGAATATACGTGAAGAAAGCAAACTGCCCGGCGAAAGACATGAAGATGGCGATCATCCCTGCCATCACACCCGGACGTTGTAATAAGCGGAAAGTATTTTGTTTCTGATGCGAGGGTTCGCCTGGCAGCGAAGGCAATGATTTGATAATCCAGAAAATACACAGCACGCCCATCACCGCCGCCGCATTAAAGACATTGCGCCAACCGATAAGCTCGCCTAAAAAACTGCCCAACGGTGCGGCAATCACCAGCGCAATAGAAACCGCGCCGAAGATCACCGACAGCGCCTTCGGCACCGTACGCGGCGGTACCAGACGCATGGTCAGCGACGCCGACATCGCCCAGAACCCACCCAGCGCCAGCCCCAGACAGGCACGACCGATTAAAAGCAAACTGAATGAGTTAGCAAAGGAAACCAGCAAGCAGGAGAGCGTCAGCAAAACGGCAAACAAAATAACAACATAGCGGCGGTCAGTGGCCTGAATGGTCTGGGTAATAAACAAACTGGCAAACATTGCCACAAAGGCGGTCACGGTCACCGATTGCCCGGCAACCCCTTCCGAAATGCCTAAATCCTGGGCCATTGGCGTCAACAAACTGACGGGCAAAAACTCAACGATAATCAGACAGGCGACGCAAAACGCCACCGAGAAAACGGCTGACCAGTTCGGTCGGGTGATGGCATCCGCGCCGCGGTTTTCGGCAATAAATTCACTCATGGTGTTACCCGTGGCATGTTTCAGGGGAAAAGCCGACCACTTTAACATTGAAATGTGTGACGCATTTAACGTTTTTGCAACTTTTACGGTGTTGTGGGAAAAGTTCGAGGCTGCTCGAAGAAATAAAAATCATAGGGCAAGGTGATATGCATTTTCGCAATGGGGTTGGGAATAAGGGATAAAGTATTGCACTTGGTGATATACTTTAATAACAGGATCTCAACGATATACGCGTGTTTAAAACCAAATAGTTTGCAAGGGAAGCCAGGTCTCATGCAATGACAGATGAAGAGTTGTGCCGGGCCATTTTAGAAACGGAACAAGGTAAAGCTGATGTACTTGGTGGTGGCGTTTTTAAAAAGCGCCTTCACCGAAATCGTGAGCGTGCAATTATTCTGGCAAAAGGGGGAAGCAATTGGTTTTACACGTTTTTATATGCAAAACAGGATATGTCGAACATCAATAGTCAGGAACTGGCTGGGTTTCGTGAACTTGCAAAGCATTATGCCTTCCTGACGAAAGCCCAACTAACAGCAATGATTACACTAAAGAACTGACAGAGATCTGCTATGACTGCAAAAACTAAATTTAAAAGTCCTGCATTTGAGGCTATTCACAGCGCAGCGGCTGGATTGTCCAGCGTCGATGCTATTTCTGCCGAAACAATGCGTACTTTTGACAAAGCCTGCCTGACCAGCGTGCAAGACTTACAACCTGTTGAGATAAAAGCACTGCGGGAAAAATTAAAAGTGAGTCAACCCGTCTTCGCTCACTATCTCAATACCAGCGTTTCAACTGTACAAAAATGGGAAAGTGGCGCTAAACGCCCCAATGGCATTTCATTAAAACTGCTCAGCATTGTGCAAAAACACGGGCTGGAGGTGCTGCTGTAAATAGAACGTAGATAATGCGTTCACCTACTGTCAGTTCCAATACCGGATGCGGCGTGAACGCCTAATCCACCCTACAGGTCAGGCGCGGTCTGTAGGCTGATAAGACGAAGCGGTTTTAATGCAGCCAGTGAACGCCCTCGGCAGGCTGAAAGAACGCGTTATAGCGCATCTGAAAAGCATTAATATCCTGCATTTCAGGTTCGGTTTCGCGCAGAAAACCCAGCGCCAGCCTGACCTGAGCATCAGTAATCGGCGCGGCAAGGCGGGCTTTTTGTAAAATCCGATGCCATTGCAGCATGTTCTGTTCGCTACCATCGACAATGACAATTTGCCAGATGAGCAACACCTGCGCGGCGTTTTGCAGGTGCGACTCATCCGGGCGATGCAAATAACGTAAAAATTCGTCACCGGCTGACTTTCCCATTTGATCGACCATCGACTCCACGGGTACGACATCGATGTTCAGCCGATCGCTGAGACGGCGAATCGCTTTTCTGGCCCCGGATGTCAGCACCCGAAAACCAATCACAAACACTACCGCCAGCGTGGCGAGCATTATCCAGATCATGAGTTCTCCTGCGTAATCAGAACTCATAATATCTGGAAACCCTCGCCAGTTACTAATCCACCAGAATAATCTTCAGTGCAAACAGAGCTGCGACCACCACCACACACAGGTTCAGATCGCGCCAGCGCCCGGTGCACACTTTCATGATGCAGTACGACATAAAGCCGAGTGCAATCCCTTCGGTGATCGAGAAAGTAAAGGGCATCATCACCGTGGTAATAAATGCGGGCACCGATTCGGTAAAATCATCCCAGTTAACGCGCGCCAGGCTCGAAGTCATCAGCACGCCAACAAAGATTAACGCTCCGGCGGTTGCGTAAGGAGGAACCATCGCCACCAGCGGTGAGAAGAACATAACCAACAGGAACATAACGCCGACCACAACCGCAGTCAGCCCCGTGCGACCACCGACAGCCACACCTGAAGTACTTTCAATATAGGCGGTAACAGACGAGGTACCGATAAACGCACCCGCCACCGAACTGACGCTATCAACATACAGCGCCTTATTCATATTGGGGAATTTACCGTTACTATCTATTAAGCCAGCTTTATCAGTTACACCAATTAATGTTCCTGATGAATCAAATAAGTTGATCAGCATAAAGGAGAAAATGATACCGGCGAGTTCAAGTGATAACGCGCCGCTCAAATCCACTTCACCAATGACGCCGCTAATATCAGGCGGAATGGAATAGACGCCGCTAAAATGAACATCACCGAAAAATAATCCACAGCAAGACGTCACCACAATAGAAACAAGCACCGCGGCATGAAAATGACGTGATGACAACACGGTTATAATAAAAAACCCTAAAATACCTAACAACACGCCGTGAGAACTTAAATCGCCAATCATCACCAGGGTGTCTTTATTGGCGACAATAACGCCAGTATTTTTTAATCCCATTAAGGCGATAAATAATCCGATTCCGCTGGTGATACCAATACGTAAACTTAATGGAATGTTGGAGATCATCCAGTACCGGATACGAAACAGCGTGAGCAAAAATAGCCCAACTGCGCCCCAGAATATCGCGCCCATCCCGGTCTGCCAGGAGATACCCATCGCCCCCACGACCACGAACGCAAAGAAGGCGTTCAGCCCCATTGCCGGAGCCAGCGCCACGGGTAAGTTAGCAAATATCCCCATCGCAATACTGCCGATACCGGCAATCAAACAGGTGGTAACAAACACCACTTTCGGGTCCATTTGTGCCGCGCCGAGGATTTGCGGGTTCACAAAAACGATGTACACCATGGTTAAAAAAGTGGTCATCCCCGCAATCAATTCTGTGCGGACGGTGGTCCCATGCTGAGGTAGTTTAAATAATCGCGAAAGCGTCCCTGATTCATTACTCACGTAATCGGTATTGTCATTATTCATTTTTTTGTCCATTGGAGGAGATTTAATCCCTTGCTTTTGTAAAACAAATGACAACAACGGTTCAGTGATAATTATCACATTTCAATTGCACATTAATGGATATTCTTTAATAATCTCGCGACGTTTCTTTATGATAAATAATAATCAAATTGATAAAATCAAAATGAGAAAAATATGAATAATTCTATTAACCATAAATTTCATCACATTAGCCGGGCTGAATACCAGGAATTGTTAGCCGTTTCCCGTGGAGACGCTGTTGCCGATTATATTATTGATAATGTCTCTATTCTCGACCTGATCAATGGCGGAGAAATTTCCGGCCCAATTGTGATTAAAGGACGTTACATTGCCGGTGTTGGCGCAGAATACGCTGATGCTCCGGCGTTGCAGCGGATTGATGCCCGCGGCGCAACGGCGGTGCCAGGGTTTATTGATGCTCACCTGCATATTGAATCCAGCATGATGACGCCGGTCACTTTTGAAACCGCGACCCTGCCGCGCGGCCTGACGACCGTTATTTGCGACCCTCATGAAATCGTCAACGTGATGGGCGAAGCCGGATTCGCCTGGTTTGCCCGCTGTGCCGAACAGGCAAGGCAAAACCAGTACTTACAGGTCAGCTCTTGCGTACCCGCTCTGGAAGGCTGCGATGTTAACGGTGCCAGTTTTACCCTTGAACAGATGCTCGCCTGGCGGGACCATCCGCAGGTTACCGGCCTTGCAGAAATGATGGACTACCCTGGCGTAATTAGCGGGCAGAATGCGCTGCTCGATAAACTGGATGCATTTCGCCACCTGACGCTGGACGGTCACTGCCCGGGTTTGGGTGGTAAAGAACTTAACGCCTATATTGCTGCGGGTATTGAAAACTGCCACGAAAGTTATCAGCTGGAAGAAGGACGCCGGAAATTGCAACTCGGCATGTCGTTGATGATCCGTGAAGGGTCCGCAGCCCGCAATCTCAACGCGCTGGCACCGTTGATCAACGAATTTAACAGCCCGCAATGCATGCTCTGTACCGATGACCGTAACCCGTGGGAGATCGCCCATGAAGGACACATCGATGCCTTAATTCGCCGCCTGATCGAACAACACAATGTACCGCTGCATGTGGCATATCGCGTAGCCAGCTGGTCGACGGCGCGCCATTTTGGTCTGAATCACCTCGGCTTACTGGCACCCGGCAAGCAGGCCGATATCGTCCTGTTGAGCGATGCGCGTAAGGTCACGGTGCAGCAGGTACTGGTGAAAGGCGAGCCGATCGATGCGCAAACCTTACAGGCGAAAGAGTCGGCGAGACTGGCACAATCCGCTCCGCCGTATGGCAATACCATTGCCCGCCAGCCTGTTTCCGCCAGCGACTTTGCCCTGCAATTCACGCCCGGAAAACGCTATCGGGTCATTGACGTCATCCATAACGAATTGATTACCCACTCCCGCTCCAGCGTCTACAGCGAAAACGGTTTTGATCGCGATGATGTGTGCTTTATTGCCGTTCTTGAGCGTTACGGACAACGACTGGCTCCGGCCTGTGGTTTACTCGGCGGCTTTGGCCTGAATGAAGGTGCGCTGGCGGCGACGGTCAGCCATGACAGCCATAATATTGTGGTGATAGGTCGTAGCGCAGAAGAGATGGCGCTGGCGGTCAATCAGGTGATTCAGGATGGCGGCGGGCTGTGCGTGGTCCGTAACGGTCAGGTACAAAGTCATCTACCGTTGCCCATTGCCGGGCTAATGAGCACCGACACGGCGCAGTCACTGGCGGAGCAAATTGACGCCTTGAAAGCCGCCGCCCGTGAATGCGGTCCGTTACCCGATGAGCCGTTTATTCAGATGGCGTTTCTTTCCCTGCCAGTGATCCCCGCGCTGAAACTAACCAGTCAGGGGCTGTTTGATGGCGAGAAGTTTGCCTTCACTACGCTGGAATTCACGGAATAATAAAAAAAAGCCCGGCGTCATGCCGGGCAAAAGTCACCAGTTACGTTTATGCCACTGTCAACTGCTGAATTTTTTTCTCGCGGCGGATTTTGCGTTCTTCCATCACCGCCACTATCGCCATCAGGCAGATACAACCAATCGCGGCGATATCCAGCGCGGCGAAGGTGCCTGCCCAGCCGGTAAGGCCAAATACCGGCGTCCCATCGGCAATCATTCCCAGACCTAACTTGGCAAAGCTGTCACCAATCAGGTAAGCGAAGGTGCCTTTAATACCATCGGCAGCGCCAATCGCTTTTTTAGGTACAAAGCCAACAGCAGCTACACCAATCAACAATTGCGGGCCAAAGACCAGGAAACCCAACGCAAAGAGAGAAGCAAGGTAGATATATTCGTTGCTGGCGTGTTGATACACACCGAGCGTGGCGATAATCAGCGCCAGCGCGATACAGGCCACCAGGCCACGGCGACCGTTCGCCAGGTCAGAGAGCCAGCCCCACAGCAGCGTACCGACCAGCGCACCAGCTTCAAACAGCGTAAAGCCCTGAATCGCCACCGCTTTAGAGAGTTTCAGTTCCTGGAACGCATACACGGTTGACCACTGGTCGATACCAATACGCACCACATAGAGGAAAATGTTGGCAAAGCACAGCAGCCAGATCACTTTGTTTTTCAGCACATACTCAACAAAGATCTGCCACTTGGTCATATCGGTAGATTCTGTCTCTTTATCCTCTTCACTGATCTCCTCGCCAAACAGCTCTTCAGCTTTGCCGAGGCCATAAGATTCCGGGGAGTCGCTGCCGTAACGCAGACCGATAAAACCAACAATCAGCGCGATAATCGACGGGAAAATAAACATGCCGATGACATGACCATCGAACAGGTAATTTGCGCCGAACAGCGCCACACCTGCTGCGCCTGCACCACCAAGGTTGTGAGAAATGTTCCAGAAACCGAGGAATGTCCCGCGTTTACGACGCGGCGTCCATTTGGTGATGGTGGAGTAACTGCACGAACCGCCGGTACTCTGGAAAAAGCCGCTTAAGGCGTAGAAGGCAATCATCAGGAACAGGCTAACCGAGCCGCTGCCCATACTGGCGCTGAAGCCCAGCATACAAATGGCAGACAGGATCAGCATGAACGGCAGGAATTGTTTGGTGTTTTTGCCGTCGGCGTAGTAAGAAACCAGCGTTTTACCCACGCCATAAGTGATGGAGAAGCCCAGGCCGATCATCCCCAGCTGCGTCATGCTCAACCCGTAGGTCGAGATCATGTCGTTCTGCGCGATGTTAAAGTTCTTGCGAATCAGGTACATCGTAAGGTAGCCGATAAAGACCACCAGGTAGGATTGCATGAACGGTTTGAACCACATTTTGCGCCGCACTTCGAGCGGAAGGTCCAGGGTCGGCTTGCGAACCTGGTTTAAGAAAGCCAGCATGGGTTACTCCTGAAATGAATACCTGCGTGAGGCATGCATTGTAAAAATCAGCAGCAAATCAGGCCTGAGATAGCGTCCAGGCAAAACCTGGAAAATTTCTTAGTTTTGCCGGATATGAAGTGAAAAGGTGAGATGCATCACGCTTCTCGCGGTGTCTGGGCGTTCAAAAAAGGGCAGTAATAGCAGTGCGGAAATCCCGGCGGCGATGGCGATAACCACAAAAAATCCGCTCCAGTGCCAGGTATCGAGTACTTTCGCCAGCGGCCAACCAGCAAGCGACGCACCAAGATAAGCAAACAAGCCGACAAATCCCGTCGCCGCCCCTGCTGCCTCTTTGTGGGAACACTCTGCCGCCGCCATGCCGATTAACATCTGCGGGCCAAAGACAAAAAACCAATGGTGAAGAAGCAGGTTGCCTGCATCACGTAGCTGGCAAATGGCATCAGCCACAGCGAGCCGACTGAAAGCAAAATTCCGGCAGCGAAAATCAAATTCATCGGCCCGCGGTTGCCGTTAAAGAGTTTGTCCGAGCCCCAACCCGCTACCAGCGCACCGATAAATCCGCCCAGTTCAAACATCGTCACAGCCGTATTCGCCGTGACCAGATCGACGCCCAGCGTCTCGGACATATACAAATTGCCCCAGTCGTTGATCGCCGCCCGAACCACATAGACCAGCACATAGCAAAACGAAAGTAGCCAGATATACGGATTCAGCAACACATACTTGGTGAGGATCTCTTTACGCGTCAGCCCTGCCCCTTCTTGTTGTTGAGCAATCTCCAGCGCGTCGTGCCGCCATTCACCAACCGCTGGTAAACCTAACGCCTGCGGGCGATCGCGCAGCCGCCAGCAGAGAAAAATCCCCACGACGATCGCCATACAACCAGCAATCATCATCCCGGCACGCCAGCCGTAATGCAGCGCAGCTGCTGCCATCACAATGGGAATGAGCGCACCGCCAACGTTATGCGCCGTGTTCCATAATGCCCACCAACCGCCGCGCTCGGTACGAGAATACCAGGCGGTTAACAGACGCGCACACACCGGTGAACCCCAGCCCTGGAAAAAGGCGTTCAACACCCAGAGCACGGCAAACGCCCATAGCGACGTCGAGAAGCCAAACAGAATGTTGATAATGCCCGTGGCGATAAGCCCTATCCCCATAAAATAACGGGCATTTGAGCGGTCGCTGACAATGCCGGAGACAAACTTCGACACGCCGTAAGTAATGTAAAACAGGGTCGCTAACAGGCCGATATCGCTACGGCTGAGCACGCCGTTAGCAAGGATTTCTGGTACGGCGGCGTTAAAACTTTTACGCGTGAAGTAAAACAGCGCGTAACCCAGCCAGATGGTCAGCAGAATATGCCGACGCCAGTAGCGATAGCGGGCATCAATTTCATGTTTATCAGTCATTAATGGCGCATCGGCAGGCGCTTTCAGAAACGGCAACATCATCGAACCTTAGACATAGCGTTGAGGTAGAGAAACGCTGACACGCGTGCCGTGCAAACAGGAGATGGTCAAGGTGCCGCCCAGCGCCGTTACGCGCTCGCGCATTCCGGTGAGGCCAAAACCTTGTTGCCCGGAACCCGGCGGCAAACCGCTGCCATCGTCTTCAATTACCAGCATCAACCGTTCATCCTGCTGCCAGCCTTGCAGGGTGACCGCGCTGGCATCGGCATGTTTCACAATGTTGTTCAACCCTTCCTGGCAGACGCGAAACAGCGTCACGCGCTGGTTTTCGCTTAACGCTGATTCATCGATTCGCCATTCGAGATGACTGACAATGCCGCGCCCTTCCAGCTCCATTTCCCGCATCAGTGAGCGGATGGCCTGCTCCAGGGTGAGATCATCCAGCTGGCGCGGACGTAACCGCCCTAACAAACGGCGCACCGCATCGTAAACACCCAGCGACAGTTGTTCGATGAGCTGCCCGCTCTGCTTCACGCTGGCGTTATCTGCCGCCAGCCGCTGAACAATACCTGCTTGAGTACGAATAGCAGTGATGGTCTGACCGATATCGTCGTGCAGCTCACGCGCCACATCACGGCGCACGCTCTCTTCAGTTTCTAACAAACGTTCAGCCAGATGCTGATTGCGCGCTAGTTCCTTTTGCAGCGACTGGTTAAGTTCACGCAACCGCTGGATGCCTGCGCCCAGTAACAACCCTGTCAGACTTTGCACCAGCAGCGAGAGCAATAAATCCACCGAATGATCGCGCCAGGTTTGACTGGCGATCAGCGCGATGGCGTTCATCAACGTCGCAATCAGCGCCCCTTGCCAGCCGTAGTGCCAGGCCAGCGCGATAATCGGCAGCGCCAGGCAGAATGGCGTAAAGCGCGACAGTTCGTCCGGCAATCCCAACTGGAGCCAGAGACTGATAACAAACAGCAGCAAGTACCAGACCAGATGCCGCCCGCGCCAGTTGATCGGTTGAGAAACTAACGACGGCCCGAGCGGCAGCCAGATGTTATTGGCGAGATAGTGCCAGAACACCAGACATATCGGGGCCAGCGTCAGGCCGCCAGTTAAAGTCAGCAACAGCGCATTCCACGACTCTTTCCCGTGCCAAAGCCAGGGCAGCGACTGCAACAACGCCGCCGCCGTCAGCGCCGCACCCTGTAACAGCAAGGTGCGCCAGTCACGTTGATGGCGATAGCGCGAGATCAGCGCCACGGGCAATAACGTCAGTAAACTACCGATCATCAATAAGGAGAAATGGGTTAAACCGACCGCCTGCATTAGCCAGTAAATCAGCAGCCACTCCGCACCCAGTAGCACCGGCCAGTATCCGCGCGGGCATTGCAGCATTAGCCCTAGCCGCAGGCCAAACGGAAATAACAGCACCGCCATATCAGGGCGCTCAACAAGGTGCAGGCTGATACTCCACAGGCAAAACCATGCGGCAGAGAAGATAAAAAAGCAGGCAATAACGGTAATTAAGCGAGAGAAAAACGTCTTCATCACCAGCCATCAAACATGCGGCGCGCCAGTTCAACGTCGTTACTGACGCCCAGTTTTTCCATCAGGTTAGCGCGATGGACGTGTACCGTTTTCGGTGACAAGCCCAGTTCGGCGGCAATCTCTTTCACCGCCATTCCTTGCGCCAGTTTTTCCGCCACCTGGCGTTCGCGTTTGGTCAGCGGGTCCTGGCGACCGGATGCCAGTTTAATGGCAATATCCGGCGTCAGATAACAGCCGCCCGTGGCAACCGTATGCACCGCAGCAATCAGTTCGTCAGGGCTACAACGCTTGGAGAGAAAGCCGCGCGCCCCCGCGTTAAGCGCCTGCTCAACCAGCGCCGGACTGTCATGAACAGAGAGCATAATCGTCGCCATACCTTTCGGCAGCTGGCTTAGCAGCTCCAGACCGGAGATATCGGGCATGGAGATATCGCAAATACACACCTGCACACCGCGCCCCGGCAGCCCCGCCAACGCCTCGCGCCCCGAACCAAACTCGGCAACTACCTGCAAATCAGGTTCCAGCCCCAGCAGCTGCGCAAAGCCGGAGCGGACGATGAGGTGATCGTCTATAAGTGCAACGGTGATCATGATTGGGTCCTGGCGGATAAAAAACGCGCATACCTTAACGATAAGCGCGATGTTGTTCAAGTTGGATATGGGGTATGTATTGGCTTAATGATGTTGGTCTTATCGTCAAAACGCTTACCTGAAAGGTAAGCGTTTGGTACGTGTTATTGCGAAAAAGCGAATTATTTGTAGGTTGCGATTGCAATATTGCCTGAAAAATTTCTCCTCCTGTTGCGGAAATCGTTTTCAGGTAACAAAGAGTCATCCAGAAACCTATAATCTTCAGCGGAACGCTCATTAAGAGAGTCATCCACTGAGTCGTTATGAATATAATCCTCACCGTATGTTCGATAAATGAAATTAGCAATATTAAAATCGTTACCAGCTTCATTTATTTCGGCTTTTACAATATAATGGGTTTGTGTGAATGTATGCTGTGAAAAGTCAGCAACAAGCAAATTTGTTTTTCCCAGCAAAGCACAAAACCCTGGGTTATCATCAAGCCCGGCAGAAACAGAATCGTTTGCCTGTATTACATTAATATCCCCCCCTATCAAGCGCGACAGGAAATGCCTGTGAACAAGCATAATACAGGTTACCTATTCCTGAAATACTGGAGAGGCAAGAAATAATATTTTCTCTGATTTTTTTCTCAACACCATCTTTCTGTAGAGAGTTTCTCACAATATTACATTCATCTGGCGTAAATACAATTTCACTAAAAAGCTTTTCGAAAGCTTTATATTTTCTAACACCTCCATGGCCAGACAAAGCCATGGTTTTATTCCTCAGAAATTCATGGATTGTGCTATTTATTTTAACTCCACAACATGAAATAATTGAGCTACCCTCTCCAACGTGTCTTGCTGCATCAGCAAGAAGTGAACTAAACTCTCCCTCCAGAACATCTAGTTTTTTATGTCTGATTTATAACTACAATCATCTGGAATTAATTTATCTGGAGTTAATTGAGTTTGTTCATTTAACGCTTTTTTTAATTGGCGCTCAGCATCAGTAACTCCAAAACTGCGTTTATTTTCAGAATTATTATTAACAACTTCTAGCTTAAGAGCATTTGCAGCAACTGTTACTTTTGAGAGTTGATACTTTTCCAATACATCGTGCTCTGATAATAACCCTATAAACTCTTTCACATTACGACCACTAAAATCCCTGTCTCTACTCTGTTTTTTCAAACTGTTGCCTTTTAACTCACGATACACATCAGTGACTTTAAACTTATCACTGCCGGTCTGCTCAATTTTTATATAGCTATCCATCCCTGTGGTAGCGATCCATGTTTTATAATTCGCATTCGCTGATTCAGGCGTAACATGAAAATAAGAAACCAATTTACCACTGATATCATGCCGATAGATATGTAAAGAATCTAAAATGTATAATAATAAACTTCGGAAAACCTCACGAAAAGTGGCATTTTTAGATAATGTTCTACAATTATCGAGCAGGCCACTTTGTTCCATCGCATCAAATGCTTCAATATTACCCTCGATACTATCTCTTAGACTCTGGCTCAGGCCCTGGCTCTGAGTTTGACTCTGAAAATGACTATTATCATTCTCTGTTTCCGTTGGATATGTATAACTCGTCACACTAACCATAGTAACCTCGCAATATGACACTTTGCATATTTTGACATTGTTAGAAGTATCAATGGCTAGCATGATAAATATTTCATTGCTAACCGCTATTTTTCATTTATTTCAATAATAAGACTATAGTGCCGTTAATTTTTATCGATTTCCCCAATGCAATTGCATCACTAATTCTACTTATTCACTATCAAAAATCGCTCATTTTTTTCAAAAAGACTGTTTACACACAGACGGTTAAGAATAAGCGTTCACCTTAATGATAAACGCGATTTATCAGGCAAAAATCATAAATCAGCAGTTGTTGCGGCACCGAAGAATGTAAAAGCGACTTTATCTATTTTGGAGTTTTCTTTGTCGACCCTACCGGTAGTAAAATAACGAGAACACTGAAGCTTAACTTCATTTCCAACATTATTAACCGCCATCAAATACATCTTCTGACTAAACCCATTTATAGTAAAATCCATTTCTTTAAGATATTTCCCAGTCCCAAAAAAGGTATTTCCTGAGTTTTTTAAACCCGATGTTGATGAAATGGCATCATCCAAACTCTTTGAGAGTAACTCGCTAACATCTTGAGATGTATTTTTTAAATAGCTCTGATAGCCTTGTACGGAAGAATAATAAAAACATGTAATCCCCTGATGACTGGATAAGCAAGCGATTATTTCATCAATCTTATCATCCGCAATGTTACCATTTGATTTCTTTAATAATTCCCTTACCCGAGCACAGTCATTATCATTAAAGTAAACCAGTTCAACCATTTGTTCAAATGTGTTTTGACTATTCTTTGTATCTTGTTCAATTATTTCAATTTTCTCTGCAAATATTTTAAGAATATCTTTACTTAACTCAACACCGCAGCAAGTTATTTTAGTAGCACCATTTTGTTGATTTTGTTCTTTTATAGTTCTATGAGCATCCATAATTATGGAATCAAAAAAAACATCTGTTCTTTTAAAACTTTCCTGAACAGGTACATATCCTTCATCTTTTTGAACTCGCAGGCTTAATAAATCATATATATTACTTAAAATTCCCGCAGGAATTTCGTAATTAAAGTCCGTATTATTGATAACAATACTATTAACTAATTTCTTTCTCAAAACCGTGTCAGCGGAATGTGTTTCTAACGCAGCAGTTTTTTCAGACAACGATTTGATAATAGTCGCTACAGCCACTCCTGAATATGGAGTTTCTTTTCGTAAACGTTTATCTCTACCAACCAGAGTAATATTAAATGACTTATCACCTGTTTGTTTGATTTCGATATACTCATCCTCTCCAGTTGCCGCCATCCAGGTACGATTACCATTATTTTCAGTGCCTGGCATAGGGTGGAAATAGTCAAGAATTTCGGTATTAACACTGCGAGAACCGGACATGATATTTAGTATTAAGCGCTTTATTTCCTGTAACATCCATTTTGCGAAATTACTGCCAGGTGAATATTTTTTCTCGTTTTTTTGTAATATCAAGCTCAGCAGCGATATTTATATTTTTATCCAAAAAAGTGGAAGGGCAGGGATTTGACATCATTGTTCCGCTGATTATAGGGCTTGCCATAATATACCTCACGATGAACCATTAATTAATAGAATGCTGGTCATGACCATTGGTATAGACAGCAATCAGAATTTAACACCATCGCTGGAAATTTTAGCCCTAACTGTTAACCCCCAAATTACCGGTGCAGCGACTTAAATTAACATTCAGGGCTAATAAATTGTGCCTGAGATGGTCTCTGGCACAATTTCACCCTATATATCTGAACGGATCTATCAAAAATCGCTCATCAGTACCCCCCCGGGCGGTTTAATGTCGCTCCTTACTGAAAAAACACCGCGATCTTGTTAAACATTGTCGGATCAGACTGATTACGCTGCACTTTCACCACATCTTCCAGCTTATCGATTTGGCTTATCATCTGCTCCAGACGCTGGTCGTCATTGACCAGTAGCCAGATGTGGCTTTTGTCGCTGTCCTGAATCGGCAGGCAGAGAATGCCTTCAACGTTAAAAGCGCGACGGGCAAAAAGGCCACAAACGTGGGTCATTACGCCCGGATGGTTGCGAACGGTGAGTTCGAGAATCACGTTGTCATGAGTTGTGTTTTGCATGGCTTATTCCCCCACCATTTCAGTATTCGCCGCACCTGGCGGCACCATCGGGTACACTTTTTCTTCGGCATCAATACGCACATGGATCAGCGCCGGGCCAGGGCGATTGATGATTTCCTGTAATGCAGCCTGCGGATCGGTTTCGTTATTCAAATCACAGGTTTCGAGGCCGAATCCGGCGGCAATCTGCATAAAGTTGATTTTTCCCGGATAGGTAGCGGCAAAAACGCCCTGCTTGTAGAACAGACTCTGTTGCTGATGTACCAGCCCCAGCGCTTCGTTGTTCATCAGAATGATTTTGACATCCAGCTGATTTTCACTGGCGGTCGCCATCTCCTGAATATTCATCATCAGGCTGCCGTCGCCGGAGAAACACAACACTTTGCGATCCGGGTTCGCCAGCGCTGCGCCAATCGCCGCAGGCAGGCCAAAGCCCATCGTGCCCAGCCCGCCGGAGGTCAGCCACTGGCGCGGGCGATTGAGCGGATAAGCCTGCGCCGTCCACATCTGATGCTGACCCACGTCGGTGGTGATAATCGCGCTGTCATCGACACAGGCGGCAACAGCGTTGATCAGGCCGTAATGCGTTAACGGATCGCACGCTTTCGGGATTGGACACGGGAATTCGCGCTGCAAATCCGCCACCAACTGGTGCCACTCTGCACGCGGTTGCGCTTCCACCAGCGGGATCAATTGCGCCAGCACGTCATCAACATCCGCCTGAATCGCTACGTGCGGTTGCTTGATTTTGCCCAGCTCTGCACGGTCGATATCGACATGAATGATTTTCGCATTCGGGCAGAACTGCTCGGTTTTGCCAATCGCCCGGTCATCAAAACGCGCACCGAGCACAATCAGCAGATCCGCCTCCTGCAGTATATAGTTGGTGCTGCGCACGCCGTGCATCCCCAGCATACCCAGCGACAGCGGATTCGCTTTTGGCAGCATGCCCAGCGCCATTAAGGTCATGGTAGTTGGCAATTGCGCTTTCTCTGCCAGTTCACGCACCCGTGCGGGCGCATTGATCACACCGCCGCCCAGATAAAGCACCGGGCGTTTGGCGGCGTTAATCATTGCCGCTGCGTCACGAATGCTTTCTTCGCTAAAGGCGGGTGCGGCGGCTTTTTCTGCCATAGCTGGCTGTGCTTCAATCTCAAAAACCGCCGTTTGCACATCTTTAGGAATGTCTATCCACACCGGGCCAGGGCGGCCTGATTGCGCAATGCGGAAGGCATCGCTCATGACCTGCGGGAGTTCTTCGATATGTCTGACCAGATAGTTGTGTTTGGTGATGGGGATAGAGATGCCGTAGGTGTCCACTTCCTGGAAGGCGTCGGTGCCGATCATCGAGGCAGGAACCTGACCGGTGATGCAAATCAGCGGGATGGAATCCAGCCGCGCATCGGCAATGGCGGTCACCAGGTTAGTCGCACCCGGTCCGCTACAGGCCATACAGACCGCCGGTTTACCGTCGGTGCGCGCCATTCCCTGAGCGATAAACCCCGCGCCCTGTTCATGGCGAGCCAGAATATGGCGGATTTGCGTGCTTTGGCTTAAGGCATCGTAAACAGGCAGGATAGAACCGCCCGGAATGCCCGTCACAATCTTAATGCCCTGCTGTTCCAGGAAATGAACGATAAATTCTGCGCCGGTAAAGCGCTTACGCGTCGATGTTGTGCCCGAACTTGCCATGCTCCAGTCCTTTTCTTCTGGGCCGACTTTCCGGGAGGTGCTTAAACGAAAAACCCCGCCCGGTTTGCGCCGGCGGGGTTTTGGAATCGTGTGTTGTTCCAGTCCCTACGGCGCATTGCCGACGACGACCACCACACGCACGACGACCACTGCGGCGGATGGCGCAGTTGGTAGTAGTTTTGCGTTGAGCATGGAAGTAGTCATTGGGGACCTTGTTGGTTTTGTGTTTAACAATATTTATACAAGCACAGCTTTACAGGGGAGACAATGGAAAATTTTTCAGCAAGGGAAAATTGAGGGGTTGATCACGTTTTGTACTGAATTGCGGGTAACAAAAAACCCCGCCGGAGCGAGGTTTCGTCAGTCGCCTGCGGCTGGTAACCGCAAAGCACACTGTATTATGTCAACACTGAAAGTATACGTGTTCCGCGCAGAACGCGCAATTTCGGCACGAATTTTGACGTATTTAGTACATAGTTGAGTATCGTTCACAGTTTTCGTTTTGTCCAAATATTACTGTTTATTTATACAGTAAACTTCTATAATATCACTGTACGCAATGTGTTATGCGGGGGCCGCATCGTTACCCGGCGCACTAAGTCCTGGCTGAAACGGGTGGTGCCGTCAGCGCCTTAACCCCGCGTGAGCACACTGTGTTATGTCAACAAGCACAACGTTTCTCCTTGAGATACCGCGTGCACAACAGCTGGCAACAGGCAGCGGAAAGGTACGTCAGCTGGCAGTGCTCCTGAACCACAGGAGACGCGTATGAGCCTGGTGGATATCGCCATTCTTATCCTCAAACTCATTGTTGCAGCACTGCAACTGCTTGATACTGTTCTGAAATACCTGAAGTAATTCAGATTCAAGTCGCACCAAAGGGGAGCGGGTAACCGCTCCCCTTTCATATTTAGCGTGCGGGTTGGTGTCGGATGCAATGCTGATGCATCTTATCCGCCCTACCATCCCTCCCGGCAACATTTATTGCCGCTTTTGTTTACATATTCTGCCGCTAAACAATTCCCCATTCCTGGCGTATATCTGGCTAACATTTATCAATGTGATAGATTCCTCTCCCGCATTTATGGGAATGCGTAGTGACTTATTCTAATTATTTTTATAAAAGCATCCGTGATAATGAAAAGGCATAGAAACGTCAATTTGTTATTGATGTTGGTATTACTCGTGGCCGTCGGTCAGATGGCGCAAACCATATATATTCCAGCTATTGCCGATATGGCGCGCGATCTCAACGTCCGTGAAGGGGCGGTGCAGAGCGTAATGGGCGCTTATCTGCTGACTTACGGTGTCTCACAGCTGTTTTATGGCCCGATTTCCGACCGTGTGGGTCGCCGACCGGTGATCCTCGTCGGAATGTCCATTTTTATGCTGGCAACGCTGGTCGCGGTCACGACCTCCAGTTTGACAGTATTGATTGCCGCCAGCGCGATGCAGGGGATGGGCACCGGCGTTGGCGGCGTAATGGCGCGTACTTTGCCGCGTGATTTATATGAACGGACACAGTTGCGCCATGCTAATAGCCTGTTAAACATGGGAATTCTTGTCAGTCCGTTGCTCGCACCGCTAATCGGCGGTCTGCTGGATACGATGTGGAACTGGCGCGCCTGTTATCTCTTTTTGTTGGTACTTTGTGCCGGTGTGACCTTCAGTATGGCCCGCTGGATGCCGGAAACGCGTCCGGTCGACGCACCGCGCACGCGCCTGCTTACCAGTTATAAAACGCTTTTCGGTAACAGCGGTTTTAACTGTTATTTGCTGATGCTGATTGGCGGTCTGGCCGGGATTGCCGCCTTTGAAGCCTGCTCCGGCGTGCTGATGGGCGCGGTGTTAGGGTTGAGCAGTATGACGGTCAGTATTTTGTTTATTCTGCCGATTCCGGCGGCATTTTTTGGGGCATGGTTTGCCGGACGTCCTAATAAACGCTTCTCAACGTTGATGTGGCAGTCGGTTATCTGCTGCCTGCTGGCTGGCTTACTGATGTGGATCCCCGACTGGTTTGGCGTGATGAATGTCTGGACGCTGCTCGTTCCCGCCGCGCTGTTCTTTTTCGGTGCCGGGATGCTGTTTCCGCTGGCGACCAGCGGCGCGATGGAGCCGTTCCCTTTCCTGGCGGGCACGGCTGGCGCGCTGGTCGGCGGTCTACAAAACATTGGTTCCGGCGTGCTGGCGTCGCTCTCTGCGATGTTGCCGCAAACCGGTCAGGGCAGCCTGGGGTTGTTGATGACCTTAATGGGATTGTTGATCGTGCTGTGCTGGCTACCGCTGGCGACGCGGATGTCGCATCAGGGGCAGCCTGTTTAAGCTCACGTCACCGCAGCATCGTCATCAGCTCCATGGGAGAACGATGCTGCTTTATCAGATCACGCATCACCCGCATATGCGGCGCGGAGTAAGAATAAAACGCCTGATAGCCCGCACAAAGCACGTTGTCTGGCGTCTCCTCCCGAGCGTGCGGGCACAGGCGATGCCAGTCGCACGCCTGGCAGCCACGACGCGGTTGCGGGTTTTCGCTGCCACACCATTTTTGTAGGGTGGCGTCAAAAAGCTCAATCGAAATACGACTGATATCTGCCCGTACCCAACACTCGAACAGGGCAATTAAAAATTTCCCCCACAGCTCTGCTGTCACCGAAGCGGCCGTCAGATCGCCCCGGTCATCAAATTCAAGATGGGGAATAAGCTGTACGGAGCGGATACCCCGTTGTTTGAAATTGTGATAAAAATCGGCAGGTTGCAGAGCATCCTTGTACTCTACAACCAGTTTATGCCTGTCCTCTTCAGCATCAATGACCTGACTTCCTGTCATGCGACTCTCTCAATAAATACGATAAGTTGATGTATATGCGTTACAGCAAACAGTATTGCGAGAGATAACACCGCGAGGGAGATCAAAAATTTGTCACGGACTACGTGAAATTGGGAAAAATCGCTATTCGTGACATCCATTAAATTGCGATTACGGGTGTAGTGCCAGAGGATCAGCGCCACAATGGCGAGAATGCCAATCGAAATCCAGAATAACATGCCCGCCTGGTGCCAGTTGTGTTTGATAGCCAACGCCATCAACGCGCCGTAGCCCAGCATGGTACGAAACCACGCCAGTGATGTACGCTCCGGCTGCAGCCCTGGGTCGGCAATGCGTCTGGCTTTGCGGCTATCCGGCATACAACACCAGTCCCATAACGATCACCGCCACGACCATCAATATTAAGCTGATGATTAATAAGCTGTTGGTGTAGGGCAGGTCCTCTTTCAGACGCATCGCTTTTTCATTGCGTAACCAGCGCAGGTAGCCATACATCGCTAACCCGCCGGAAAACAGACACAACAACAACGCCAGCAGTTCGCGAATGACGGGCGTGGCGAAATCTGGCGCAAGTTGATCAAGCCCAACCCCCGCCGCCAGAAAGCCTAGTGCGGTACGGATCCACGCCAGAAAAGTACGCTCATTAGCCAGCGAGAAGCGATAATCAGGTGCTTCTCCGAGGCGGGAAATTTTCATTGTTGCTCCTTGTAAACTGTTCCTCGCCGAAAAAGTAGGCCAGGAACAGCAATAATGCATCAGAACTTCTGTTTTTTCTCTTCCACCTTCACCCCTTGTGTCGGTAGGCCGGTGTCATAGTCGCGTACCACTGGCGAATAGCCATCTTGTGGGCGTGGACGAAACGCCCCCATCCAGCGCGGTCGTGCATCTTTACGCCACGGACGCAGACTCCATTGGTAACTGCGGAACGGATCGCGAATTTTGTCCATGTAATCCAATAAGGCGTCATGCATTTTGCGGCGAACGTCGGCAAAACGGATATCATCGATCAGATTATGCATTTCATTTGAATCATTACGGCGATCGTAAAGTTCATCACTGGTGAAGAGGTTGAGTACCAGTTTAAAGTCATCCGTCACCCAGCAACGCACCGGAATAAAACCGCCAAAGCTGTCATGCTCAATCTCGTAGCGGTTAAATTCCACCATTACACCGCGTGGCTCTTTCACGGCAAGGATATTTTCCCCCGGCAGAATCTCTGGTTTTTCAATATCTGCCAGCGCCATCATTGTCGGCAGTAAATCGATATGACTGACTGGCGTATCGACCTGTCGCCGCTCCCCTTGCGGCGAACGGATGATCAGCGGAATGCGGGTGATGTCGTCATACATCGCCGCCCCTTTACTGATCAGCTTATGTGCGCCCATCATTTCGCCGTGATCGGAGGTATAAATAACCCACGTATTTTCACGTTGCTCTGGCGTTAAGGCATTGATGACCCGTCCGATTTGGTCATCAACAAAGTCATTGCAGGCAAAATAGAGCGGATGGTGATAAAGCCCGTCATCACCGACTGGCGATGGCATCGCCTGCGCCCATAAGCGGTGATGTTCCGGTTTGTTCGCCAGGTCATCCTGTGATTTCTCGCCAAGTTCGTAGTAAAAATCAGCGTATTTCTCTAAATACTCCACCGGACAGGTGAACGGGTGATGCGGCTCATCATACGAAACCACCATCAGGAAGGGTTCCTCGGCGCGCGCGGGCTGTTGCAGAAAATCTACCGCCCGATTGCTGATGCGGTGCGCCCAGGTGAAGGTTTCGTCGATATGGTTCGCCTGTAAATCCTCAACGCTGTTTAGGCCATTGCGCCACAGGCTGATCTCTTTTTCCGTCAGTTCGCTAAGGTAGTTCGCCCCATCGAACCAGTAATCAGCGTCCCACTCCGGCGGACACTCGCCAGTGCCGAAATAGTCATGACCGTCGAGATGCCATTTGCCGATGTAACAGGTGTGATAGCCCGCATCCTTAAAGTAGCGTCCCATAGTGGAGATGTTTTTGCCCGGCGCGACGTTGTTGGTCCACGGGCCGGACTGGTTAGCGTAGATACCGGTAAACAGCCCGGCGCGCGCTGGTGTACAAACCGGTGAACAGGTGTAGGCGGAATTAAAGCGAATACTTTCCGCCGCCAGACTATCAATATTTTGCGTATTCAGCGGCTTACCGCTATAGCAACCGACCATATTGGTGGCCTGGGTATCGGTCATGATGAACAGAAAATTGGGGCGTTTCATAGGCTATCCTTCGCGTCGGGAGTAAAGGTTACGGCTGGGTCGTGACGATGCCGCCAGCTGTCAAAAATCAGGTAGACAATCACTACGGCAGCGATGAAATAACTGATCATCGCTAACCAGCGCGTACCGTAGCCGCCGAATTCAGCCAGCCCGGCATAGACGCCAATCATAGCGAACAGGATGCCAATTGACGCGATCTTGACGTTTTTCCACGGTTTCATGTCCACCGCAAACGCATCTTTGAAGGTGAACGGCGTGGCGCGCGGTTTGATAAAACCGATCACCAGCATCACGACCACGTTGATGCAGAACGTACAGGCCAGCACATAGAGGAAATGGAAGTCGAACTTCACCAGATAGTTGATGGTGATGTAGCTGATTATGCCAATCCCCATCGCCACTTTTGCCGCCAGCGCTGGAATGCGCGGGAAGAAAAAGCCCATAATGATGATGGTAACCAGCGGCACGTTGTAAATACCGTTGAGCTGTTTCATCCAGCTATACAGCCCCTGCGGCGCGTTGGCGATCCACGGCGCGACCAGCACCGAAACGATAGCGATAAAGAAACCAAATTTGCGCCCGACGGTGACCAGCTGCTGCGGCTCGGCATTCTGGTTAATGATGCGACGGTAAATACCCATACTGAATAACGTACTGGCGCTATTCAGAAAGCCGTTGAAGGTACTGATCACCGCACCAAATAACACCGCGCCGAAGAAACCCACCAGTGGCACTGGCAGAACGTTATTGACCAGCGTCGGGTAGGCCATGTCGGCTTTCGGTAGATCCTGATACAGATGAAACGCAATCAACCCTGGCAGCACCAGTACCAGCGGGTCGAGCATTTTCAGCACCGCCGTTAACAGCGCCCCCTTTTGCCCTTCCGCCAGGCTTTTTGACGCCAGCGTGCGTTGCACGATGCCCTGATTTGTACACCAGTAAAAGGTGTTCACCAGAATCAAACCGGTAAATGCCGCGCCAATCGGCAAGGGATCGGTCGGGCCACCGACTGAGTTTAATTTCTCGGCGTGAACGGTGGTGAGTTGCTCAATGCCCTGCATAAAGCTGCCCTTGCCCATCGCGATCAGGCCAAATATCGGCACCATCAACCCGCCAATAACCAGCCCAATACCGTTGATGGAGTCCGCCACTGCCATTGCGCGCAGTCCGCCGATCACCGCATACAAAATTCCCGCCAGACCAAGCAAAATTACCAATAGCCAGATAGCCGCACCGTGAGAAATCTGTAGCGATTCCCCGACGTGAAACAGGCTGTTGAGCGCCAACGCGCCGGAGTAGAGAACAATCGGCAGAAAGCAGACGCCGGTGGCAATGAGGAAGCAGAAGTCGATGATAATACGCGTCGTTTTATCATAACGTTCCTCCAGAAAATCGGGGATGGTGGCAATGCCGCGCTTCAGATAGCGTGGTAAAAAGATTAGCGCGAGGAAGATCAGCGTCACCGCTGAAGTCACTTCCCAGCCCATCACCGACATGCCGCTTTTGTAGGCCTGCCCGGAAAGACCAACCAGTTGTTCCGTGGAAAGGTTGGTTAACATTAACGAAGCGGCAATAACCGGCGCTTTTAGTGAACGTCCGGCAAGAAAATAGCCTTGTTGCGATCCGGTATCTGTTTTGCGAACCTTCCACCAGGTGATGATCGCCACCAGCAGCGTAAAACCGACAAAACTCAAGATTTGTAACGAATTCATCTCATAGCCCTTATTTATGTTTATGTCCCGGACGCATGAATATAGGGAGAGGTAAAATGCGTCGGGTCAGGCAGTCAGATTCTTAAAATACAAACATCGTATCCCTGAACGGATTGTTTTCTGTTAAGTTCAGGTTGTGAGCATAATTCGCCGGAGGGATATTAAAATGAATGGAAAATTGCAAAGTTCGGATGTAAAAAACGAAACTCCGTACAATATTCCCTTATTGATTAACGAAAATGTGATCTCCAGCGGAATTTCTCTGATCTCGCTCTGGCATACCTACGCCGACGAGCATTACCGGGTGATCTGGCCGCGGGACAAGAAGAAACCGCTTATCGCCAACTCATGGGTTGCGGTGTATACCGTACAAGGATGTGGGAAAATTATTTTAAAGAATGGCGAACAAATAACTCTGCATGGCAACTGTATTATATTTTTAAAGCCAATGGATATTCACTCTTATCACTGTGAAGGTTTAGTCTGGGAACAGTACTGGATGGAATTTACCCCCACCAGTATGATGGATATTCCCGTTGGTCAGCAAAGCGTTATTTATAATGGCGAAGTTTATAATCAGGAACTCACCGAAGTTGCTGAGTTAATTACTTCACCAGAAGCAATAAAAAATAATCTGGCAGTCGCTTTTCTGACGAAAATTATTTATCAGTGGATTTGTCTTATGCACGCAGTCGGTAAAAAAGATCCACAACGGCGGCAAATTGAAAAATTAATTGCCACTTTACATGCCAGTCTACAACAACGCTGGAGCGTAGCTGATATGGCTGCCACGATCCCCTGTAGCGAGGCCTGGTTGCGTCGTCTGTTTTTACGCTATACCGGCAAGACGCCGAAAGAATATTACCTCGATGCGCGTCTGGATCTGGCGCTATCGCTATTAAAGCAACAAGGGAACTCGGTTGGCGAAGTCGCTGATACGCTCAACTTCTTCGACTCCTTTCATTTCAGCAAAGCCTTTAAAAATAAATTTGGTTATGCGCCGTCAGCCGTGCTGAAGAATACGGACCAGCACCCCACGGATGCCAGTCCACACAATTAACGTAACTCTGGCCAGTACGCTTTGTTGGCCTCCAGCAACTCATCCAGAATAGCTTTGGCGACCGAGGCGCTCGGTACCGTTTTCGACAACGTAATCGCCTGCCACAGGTGCTGATATGAACGCTGTTCCCAGGCGTCCACGACCAGTTTTTCCACCGTCACTTGCTGACTCATTAACCCTTTCTGAAACTGCGGGATATCGCCGACCACCAGTGGTTCTGGTCCGTTGTGCCCGACCAGACACGGGATTTCGACCATCGCTTCATCATCAAAGTTATGGATTGCCCCGTTGTTAGGCACAATTAGCAACATCCGCTCCTGAGTGTTGAAGGCAATCGCCGCCGCAAGATCGACGATGTATGACGCATGTTCGTCAATTTCCAGCTTGCCCGCCGCTGAATTTCCTGCCGCCGTAATGGCGCGGCAAGCATCGAAAACCTGTTTCTCGCGATGTTCCATCACCTCATTCGCGCGGGTATGTTCAGGGTTGGAATGCTGAACGACATAATCCGGGAAGAGATAATATTTCAGATAGGTGTTCGGCAATGTATCCGGGTCCAGTGCCTGGACATCCCGCGCTTTTGCATAGGTGTCGTTCCAGCTCGCTTCAGTATGTGTATCTTGCTGCGGTGGAACATAACCGTGCTTAGAGACATATTGCCGCAGCTGGGGCATCAGGTCGTTGCCCTGCAAATCTTCAATTGATGTCCACCAGCCAAAGTGGTTCAGGCCGTAGTAGCGCACGCGCATCTGTTTGCGATCTTGCAGCCCAACAATTTGCGCCATCCGGCTTTCAATACCGATTGGCATGTCACAGATGTTGAGGATTTTCGCATTCGGGCGCAGACGACGCGTGGCTTCTGCGACAATGGCTGCCGGGTTGGAGTAGTTGAGCATCCAGGCATTTGGTGAATATTTTTCCATATAATCCACCAGTTCCAGGACGCCGCCAATGGAACGCATGCCGTACGCTATTCCGCCGGGTCCGCAAGTTTCCTGACCAACAACGCCGTGGCGCAGCGGGATTTTTTCATCCAGTTCGCGCATCGGGTATTTGCCGACGCGGATGTGCGCCATGACAAAATCAACGTCGCTGAATGCCACTTCAGGATCGGTGGTGTAACTAAACGCAATGTCCGGCGCTTTTTCTTTAAGGATGACTTTACAGGCTTCGGCAATCACTTCCTGCCGCGCACCATCGTTATCATAAAATTTCAGTGCACGAAGCGGGAAACGGTCCTGATTCGCCAGGAGCATCAACACGATGCCTGGCGTAAAGGTGCTTCCACCGCCTGCGACAACCACTGAGAATTTGGTCATTATACTGCCTCCGTAATGGCAACATTTTCTGCTGATTGATGAGAATTAATTAAGCTATCGAGCTGTTCACGCAGCTGGGATACATGCAAACCAATGATCACCTGAATGGCATCGCCACTACGGAAGACGCCGTGCGCTCCCAGCTTTTTAAAGACTTCGTCATCCAGCGTTTGTGACATGTCATGCAGTGCAATACGTAAACGCGTCGCGCAATTGTTGATGCTGGAGATATTGCCGACCCCGCCCAGGGCTTGCAGGATACCGGCAGCCTGATCCAGCTCTTTTTTTGGCTCTGCCGCGGTGGTTTGGCCTCGCGAGGCTTTGTATTCGGCTTTTGAGTAGAGTTTCACTTCCGCATCTTCACGTCCCGGCGTGCACATGTTGAATTGCAGAATCAGGGTGCGGAAAACCACGAAGTACAGCAGGGTAAAGCACAACCCAATGGCGATTTGGGTCAGCATCATATCCGCGTGGTTGCTGAACATTGGGATCCAGTTTTGCGGTAAAACCTGGTCAATCAAACCACCGCCCATGTTGCCCACCACACCAAAGAGATACATTACGGTCGACATTGAGGCCGCCAGCACGGCGTGTACCGCAAACAGCAACGGTGAAATGAACAGGAAGGTAAATTCCAGCGGTTCGGTAATTCCCACCAGCATGGCGGTTAAGGTTGCGGGGATCAGCAAGCCCGCCACTTTTACCCGATTTTCCGGTGCGGCAGTGAAGTACATCGCTAAAGAAATGCCCACGGCACCAAAGATTTTTGAGTTACCGTGCAGGGCAAAACCGCCTTCCGGGAACAACGATTTCAGCGGCTCGGCGCTCAAACTGAACTCTTGCAGATGCTGCGCCCAGTACATCTGAATGCCGCCTTCAACAGCTGCCGGACCAAAGATAAACGGTCCGTAGATGAAGTGGTGTAAACCGGTTGGGATCAGAATACGTTCGAGGAAGGTGTAAACCCACACCCCAAGCGCACCCGCCGAACGCAGGAACGCTTGCAGAGATTCAATCCCCATTTGTACTTTTGGCCAGCCGAGCAACGTCAGCCAGGCGCAAGGGATCATCACCAGGAAGGCGATAATCACCACATAAGACGTCCCTGGAAAATGCCGAGAAAAACCGGCAGTTTTTATCGAACAGACGGTTATGCAGCGCCGTCACAATGCCGGAAATGATAATTGCGCCGATAATGCTGGTATCGAGGGTTTTAATCCCGGCCATCATTGTCAGACCGCTACCTGCCACCGCGTCCTGAGTGAAATCGACGCCGAAGTAGCTTCCCCAGGTCATTCCCATCGCGTTGATAAAATAGTTCCAGGTCAGGAAACTCACCATCACCGCCAGACAAGCTCGCCCCTGCGCTTGCTTAGCAAGGCCAATGGGTAAACCGACAGCAAAAATCAGCGGCATATTACGGAATACCGTCCAACCGCCCTCTTCAATAATATGTACGATTTGCGCGAATAAACTGTTCGGATCGGTCAGTGATTCCCCGACAAACATCGGGTTTTGCAGCAAGATGGCAAGACCCACCACAATCCCGGCGAAGGGAAACAGCAGCACTGGCGTGAACATCGCGCCGCCAAAGCGTTGAATTTGACTGAGCATTTCCACATCCTCTTTTCTCAATTCTGTAAGTAGGAAGCCTGATTGGTTATGCGGCAGGCCTGGAGCGAGGATAGGAAGATGCGATCGGCAGAACATGACGACCCAATGGGATTCGTGATCGCTTTCATGCTTTTCGTTGGGCGGTAGAGATCTACGTTTTCGCAAAAAAGTAGACATCTGTGAGCACTGGTACACAGCAACGAACACATCTTTAAAAAAAGATGTTTTTTCAATCGATTAAGCAGAACTTGTGGGCGCATTACCCGGGCTTGCAGGCAAAAAAGAGATCTAGAGATGATCTACAAAAGCATTGCGGAGCGGTTAAGAATTCGACTTAATTCCGCAGATTTCACGCTAAACAGCCTTCTTCCCGGTGAAAAAAAGCTGGCGGAAGAGTTTGCGGTATCGCGGATGACCATCCGTAAAGCCATTGATCTGCTGGTAGCGTGGGGGCTGGTGGTCCGCCGCCACGGTAGCGGTACTTACCTGGTGCGCAAAGATGTATTGCATCAAACCGCCAGCCTGACCGGGCTGGTGGAGGTGTTAAAACGCCAGGGAAAAACTGTCACCAGCCAGGTGCTGATTTTTGAAATCATGCCTGCGCCTCCGGCCATTGCCAGCCAGTTACGGATTCAAATCAACGAGCAGATCTACTTCTCCCGTCGCGTTCGTTTTGTGGAAGGGAAACCGCTGATGCTGGAAGACAGCTATATGCCGGTAAAACTGTTCCGCAACCTATCGCTGCAACATCTTGAAGGGTCGAAGTTTGAATATATTGAACAAGAGTGCGGGATTCTGATTGGCGGTAATTATGAAAGCCTGACGCCGGTGCTCGCCGATAGACTACTGGCGCGGCAAATGAAGGTAGCGGAACACACGCCACTGCTGCGGATCACCTCGTTGTCATATAGCGAGAGCGGGGAGTTTTTGAATTATTCAGTAATGTTCAGAAATGCCAGTGAATACCAGGTGGAGTACCATTTACGGCGACTCCACCCGGAAAAGAGTTAACCGATACTCCAAAAGAGCACCGCCAGTAATTGTGGGGTGATAATGCGCAGGAACATCACCAACGGATAGACAGTGGCATAAGAGAGTGCCGCCGCACCGCTGGTTGGATGAAGATTATTAGCAAATGCCAGCGCCGGAGGATCGGTCATGGAGCCAGCCAGCATCCCGCACATGGTCAGGTAATTCATTTTGGCTAACATCCGCGCCAGAATGCCGACCGTAATCAGCGGAACGGCGGTGATCAGCGCACCATAACCAATCCAGCTTAGCCCTTCGCCATTGACCAGGGTATTCACAAAATCCCCACCAGATTTCAGACCAACGACCGAGAGGAACAGCACGATCCCCAGCTCCCGCAGCGCGAGGTTGGCACTTGGCGGCATAAACCAGTACAGCTTGCCGATACTGCCGATACGCCCGAGGATCAACGCCATAATCAGCGGACCGCCCGCCAGCCCCAGTTTCAACGCGGCCGGGAATCCCGGCACAAAGACGGGAATAGAACCTAACAATACGCCAAGCCCGATACCAATAAACACCGGCAGCATCTGAACCTGTTGCAGTTTTTGCTGCGCATTCCCCAGCACATTGGCAACGGCATCAATTGCGGACGGACGCCCCACCAGGTTGAGGATATCGCCGAACTGCAGGCTGATATCGCCACTGGCGACCAGTTCGACCCCGGCACGGTTCAGGCGCGAGATAACAACGTCATAGCGTTCTTTAAAGTGCAGGTCGCGAATACGTTTACCGAGCACGTTTTCATTGGTGACCACCACACGCTCGACGCGTAAATCAGTGCCTTTCGTGGACAGCGAGGTATCGACCTCCTGACCAATCACCAGTTGCGCATTATGTAAATCCGCTGGCTGCCCCACCAGATGCAGCAAATCGCCCAGTTGGATAATGGTATCTGGCGAAGGTACTTTTAGGGTTTCTTCTCGTTTCAGACGCGAGCAGATAATTTTGTCGCCGTTGAGAATCGGTACATCTTTAATGGCTAAATCATGCAGGTTAGGGTTCTCAACGCGAATATTGATAGTCCTGATCAGCGCGCCGCCATTGGTGCGAGAAGACTCGTGCTGCTGGGCTTCTGTCTCGACATTGACGCGGAAAATAACCCGCAACATCCACATGGTGAACAAAATCCCGCAAATACCGAATGGATACGCCATCGCGTAACTCATCCCCATCTGATCGACCATTTCCATTGGTGTACCCAGGTCGCGCAAGATCTGCTGCCCTGCCCCCAGCGCTGGCGTATTGGTTACCGCACCGGAGAAAATCCCCAGCACTACCGGCAGTGGAATATCAAACAGTTTATGCAGGATGGCGGTAACCAGACCCCCGATGATGACAATCAGAACAGCAAACAGGTTGAGGCGTAATCCGGAGACGCGCAATGAGGCAAAGAAGCCCGGCCCTACCTGAATCCCGATGGTATAAACGAACAGGATCAGGCCAAATTCCTGAATAACATGCAGCATATCGCTACTTAATGTCATCCCCGCCTGAGAAACAAAATGGCGACGATGATCCCACCAAACAGCACGCCGCCAATACCTAATCCTATGCCGCGAAATTTGACGTTGCCGATAAACAAACCGACGACTGCCACCAAAGCCAGAATACTGACCGTTAATGCTATATCACTCATCGTCCATTTCTCTTGAGATAACATTTTAATTGCTACGGATTATGGCTGAATCGGTGAAGCAGATTTGCCTTATAGCGCACATTATCACGGGAAAGAACGTGCCGAAATATCTTAAACAGGCGAAATTTAACGCATTGTTGAAGAAGAAAGACAAAAAAAGCCCCACCAGAATGGCGGGGCAAAGAGAATAGCTAGTTAGCTATTTAACGCGGGACGTTCGCTGATAGCGATACGCTGCGCTGCGATGGGTTCAGGCTCATTACGAATTAAATCAATATGCAGTAAACCGTTTACGAAGGTTGCACCAGAGACTTCCATATTTTCAGCCAGCGTAAAGCTCAGGCTAAATGGCTGATTCTTAAGCCCTTGATGCAGCCATTTTTTCTCTTCTTTTGGCTGCTCCGGCGTGCCTTTTACGCTCAGGCGCGTACCTTCCAGTTGAATCTCTAAATCTTCCTGACGAAAACCTGCCAGCGCAAGGGTAATGCGGTAGTGGTTATCGTCGCTTTTTTCAATGTTGTACGGCGGGAAGCTCTGGCTTTCACCGGCGTTTTGCAGTGCGTTGGCCAGTTTGTCAAAACCGATCCATTGACGCATCAGTGGGGATAAATCGAAGTTACGCATAGTCATTTCTCCTTCTAAGAAGCGAGTAAGTACCTGCAAATCCGAAGATTCGCATATGCTCCCTGACGGCGAGCATGGAGATGTCAGGCCGCGCCAGGCGGCCTTAGGGAATTAGTTGATTTCGATACGGCGCGGTTTTTTCGCTTCCGGAATCACGCGTTCAAGATCGATATACAGCAGACCATTCACCAGGTTAGCACCACGAACATGAATGTTCTCAGCTAACTGGAATTTGCGTTCAAAGTTGCGTTCAGCGATGCCCTGGTACAGATAGGTGCGCTCTTTTTGTTCGTCGGCGTGAGCACCTTTCACCACCAGCAGATTATCCTGGGCGGTAATTTCCAGTTCGCTCTCAGCAAAACCAGCCACAGCGATAGCAATGCGGTAATGGTTTTCGTCTACCAGTTCAACGTTATACGGAGGGTAGCCGCCATTACTCTGGCTCTGGTTGTTTTCTAAGTGGTTAAACAAACGGTCAAATCCAATAGCAGAACGGTAAAGCGGGGATAAATCAAAGTTACGCATAATCAATAGCTCCTGAAATCAGCGAGAATGTAAGACCTTCCACAATGGACAGGTCAGGTAGCCAGAACACCCATCAGGCGCGTCCTCATCGGCTACGATGTAAAAATGGGTCTGGAAATGAACTTTTCAAGCCTTATCAGCGGACTTTTTTTTGCAGTTTATGGTCTATTGCATAGACTGAGGGGGCAGCACGAAACGTTAAAGTGCGATAGCCGCCACAGTGCGACGTAATGATGATGTTATTTTCAGCAAGGGATCGCTATAACTCATCAGGCCAACACCCACGATCAACAGATGAATTTATTATGATAAGAAATGTGTTGTTAGCGTTCATGATATGCAGCGGAATGACATTACTCGGAGGATGCTCCAGCGTGATGTCCCATACCGGGGGGAAAGAAGGAACGTATCCCGGCACCCGCGCCAGCGCCACCATGATTGGCGACGATGAAACCAACTGGGGCACTAAGTCGCTGGCGATTCTCGATATGCCGTTTACCGCTGTGATGGACACGCTTTTACTGCCGTGGGATGTGTTCCGCAAAGACAGCTCGGTGCGCTCACGCGTTGAAAAAAGCGAAGCCAACGCGCAAGCCACCAATGCGGTTATTCCACCGGCCAGAATGCCTGATAACTGATTTAGCGATCAGTTTCGGTGATCCACAGCTGGCCGCCTTCCATCCACGCCAGCCATTGACCATCCGGCGAGAAGACCACGGCGTCCGCAGAAGGTGGATTGGCGTGGTTTTCGGTTAAATACTCAACCTCGCCGCTTTGCGCATGGGCGCAAGCAATTCGATTATCCAGCACAAAGCCCAACCATTCTCCTGACGGATGCCAGTTAAATGCAGACTGAATATCCGTTTTGTTATGGGTTAACTGGCGCGGCTCGCCGCCCTGTGGCGAGATAAGCCACAGTTGCACAATGCCGTTATCATCACGCATTAAAAACGCGATTTGCGTACCCTGCGGATTACAGCGCACCCAGTGGCGCGGGACGTTGACTAACCCCGGATAAGCCCGATGGTGGGTAAAGGTTAAACGTCGCTGCACGACGCCGCGCGGTGGCGCAGGCAGGGTTGTTTCCGTTCCACTTAACGGCGCATCACCTGCCGCTTTCCAGCCAGCTTCATCTTGCGGTAACTCAACGATAAATAGCTCCGGCACTTTCTCGCCCTTTGCCGAAAGTGTGTCGCCAATAAACGCCAGTGCGTGATTTCCTACCCATCCTTCTTCATAAGCACGATTGATTTCATCACTGCCTGGCTGTGGCGTGGGCGTGGTTTTACTTACCAGCACGCACCAGTGGCTACCGCTGTATTCACGCGGATGCTGCTTTTGTACGTTGACCGGGCCAAACGGTGCAGCAACACCGACGTTTCGCAAATCCAGCACCGGATCGAGTTCATGCATTACATGGTCATTATAGGTAAAGCTCACCCTTTCACCGTTTGGGCTAAAAACATGTACATGGCTGCCGCCGCGCAGCGCTCCAGGCGTATATGGCGCGGTAATATCCATTGCATCGAGATTGCTCACCTTGCCGCCTTCAACAATCACTCCACGCCGATGATGGAAGTCGTAATACCATGTTTCATCAGGATTTTCCGGGCCGTGGATGAAAACATATTTCTCTGATTTCGGATGAACGGTCACCACGCCGACGTACGCGCCCTGTGACGCGCGATAGATAACCTCGACCTCGCCGGTATGGATATTCACACGCTCAATGGTCTCGCCGGTAAACGACGCGCCAGAAGGACGCACGTCAAATACCAGCCACTGGCTGTCGGGCGTCCAGGTATTGGTATTGGTGAGCAGGTGATTACGGGGAGCAAAGGTTATCTGTTTCATGGCGCGGTCCTGATACAAAACGGGTCCCGCCATCATACTTCACAAGGACTTCACTTTCAGACAATAGTCTTTCGCCATCGTGATGAATGTGAGTGAAAAGATGGAACATTTCGACGTGGCGATTATTGGCCTCGGCCCGGCAGGGTCGGCGTTGGCACGAAAGTTAGCAGGCAAAATGCAGGTGATCGCGCTGGATAAAAAGCACCAGTGTGGTACTGAAGGTTTCAGCAAACCCTGCGGCGGTCTGCTGGCACCGGACGCGCAGCGATCTTTTATTCGCGATGGACTGACGCTTCCTGTCGATGTGATCGCCAATCCACAGATTTTCAGCGTCAAAACTGTCGACGTCGCCGCATCGCTCACGCGTAACTACCAGCGAAGCTATATCAATATTAATCGCCATGCTTTCGACTTGTGGATGAAATCGCTGATCCCCGCCAGCGTTGAGGTTTACCACGACAGCCTGTGTCGAAAAATCTGGCGTGAGGATGATAAATGGCATGTCATTTTTCGTGCAGACGGTTGGGAGCAGCATATTTCTGCCCGCTATCTGGTCGGTGCCGATGGTGCCAACTCGATGGTGCGGCGACATCTCTACCCGGATCATCAAATTCGTAAATATGTCGCTATCCAGCAGTGGTTCGCAGAGAAACATCCGGTGCCGTTCTACTCCTGCATCTTTGATAATGCGATAACTGACTGTTACTCATGGAGTATCAGCAAAGACGGTTATTTTATCTTTGGCGGTGCCTATCCCATGAAAGACGGTCAGACGCGTTTCACGACGCTGAAAGAGAAAATGAACGCCTTTCAGTTCCAGTTTGGCAAAGCGGTGAAAAGTGAGAAATGTACCGTGTTGTTTCCCTCACGCTGGCAGGATTTTGTCTGCGGTAAGGACAATGCCTTTCTGATTGGTGAAGCGGCGGGATTTATCAGCGCCAGCTCGCTGGAGGGGATTAGCTATGCGCTGGATAGCGCAGAGATTCTGCGTTCGGTGTTACTGAAGCAGCCGGAGAAGATCAACGCCGCCTACTGGCGCGCCACCCGCAAACTGCGTTTAAAGCTCTATGGCAAGATAGTCAAAAGCCGATGCCTGACCGCACCGGCTTTAAGAAAGTGGATTATGCGCAGTGGTGTGGCGCATATTCCACAGTTGAAAGATTAGCCAACGCGCTTCACATCGCCCACCAGCAGGATGTAAGAGAGCGCGCCAATCAACGCAACGGCGGAGATATAAACCAGTGCAGGCGCGAAACCGTAACCCTGCGCCAGGTACCCCACCACCAGAGGAACGGTGATGCCGCCCAGACCACCGGCAAAGTTAAACACGCCGCCGGTTAAACCAATCAGGCGCATCGGTGCCAGAGAAGAGACCAGCGACCAAGTAATCGAAGCAAAACCGTTGCCGAAGAATGCCAGCGCCATCAGGCACATAATCATCATCGGATCGTTAGTGTAGTTAGCGCCCATAATGCAGGTGGAGATCAGCAAGCCGCAGATAATCGGCGTTTTACGCGCAAAGCCCAGTGAAAAGCCCTTACGTACCAGCAGATCCGCGACCCAGCCAGAGAGCAGGACGCCGACAAACGCCGCGAGGAACGGCACCGTGGTCATAAAGCCTGCTTTCAGCGCCGTGATTCCTTTTTCCTGGGTTAAATAGTTCGGGAACCAGGTTAAGAAAAACCACAGTGTAGAAGCCACCGCAAATTGCCCAAGATAGACACCGATCAGTTTACGATGGAACACCAGTTTCCAGTCTTTGGCTGTTAACGGCTGACGCGCCTCTTTTTTCACCGGCGCATCGCCATCCACCAGACCGCCGCCATCACGAATGTAATCCAGTTCAGCTTTGCTGATGCCTTTGGTCAGGCGCGGCGGCTGATAAACCTTAAACCAAATCAGCGACCAGATAATGCCGATACCACCGGTGACAATGAACACCCAGTGCCAGCTCAACATCTCCTGAATCCAGATCAGCAGCGGAGTCAGAAACGCCAGACCGACAAACTGACCAGACGTATAAAAACCAACGGCAGAAGCGCGTTCATGTTCCGGGAACCAGCTGGTCACCATCCGGTTATTGGTCGGGAAAGCGGGCGCTTCGAAAATACCGGTTATCGCGCGCAGACCAATTAATGACATTAATCCCGTGGCAAAGCCCTGGAATAACGTCGCCACTGACCAGCCAAATATCGCAATAAAATAAGTCACGCGTGAACCTACGCGATCTAAAAACCAACCGCCGGGGATCTGACATAGCGTATAAAGCCAGGCGAAGGCCGAAAATACATAGCCCATTTCCGCTTTGGTAATACCGAACTCTTCCTGAATATGGGCGGAAGCCACGGACCAGGTTAGCGCGGTCAACATAACAAATGACCACCGTAATAAAGATCATCACCAGCGTCAGATAACGCCGACGCCCCGGCTTTGCTGCATTAACGGGAATATCCATAGCGAGCTTTCTCCTGATTTTGGGCATAGCGAAGCCGCTCACCATGCCCTGTAATTTACAGAGGGTTATATTTTTGTATTGCTGTTTTAGTGCCCGATGAGGGGCTTACGTGGCAGGAATTACCACTCTGCTACGCTGTTATCTTCATGACGCCAGAGCGGATTACGCCAGTCCGGGGCATTTTTACTGAACTCAATAACTTTAGCTTCGTCGATTTCTACGCCTAAGCCCGGTTTCGTTAGCGGTTTAAAGAAGCCGCCAACCATGCTGAAGTCTTCTTTGTTTTTCACAAAGTCGAGTAACTCCGCGCCTTTGTTGTAATGAATTCCCATACTTTGTTCCTGAAGTACGGCGTTATAGGAAACAAAGTCGATATGCAGACAAGCCGCCAGTGCAATCGGTCCGAGCGGACAGTGCGGCGCAAGGGTCACGTCATAGGCTTCTGCCATTCCGGCAATTTTGTAGCATTCGGTAATACCGCCTGCATGAGAGAGATCTGGTTGCAGAATCGAAATACCGCCCGCCTCCAGCACGCGTTTAAAATCGAAGCGTGAGAACATGCGTTCACCCGCCGCCAGAGGAATATGTGTTTGTGCCGCCAGTTTCGGGTAGTATTCGGCCTGTTCCGCCAGCACCGGCTCTTCAATAAACAGCGGGCGATACGGCTCCAGTTCTTTAATCAGCACTTTCGCCATCGGCGCGCTGACGCGACCGTGGAAATCAAGACCAAACTCAATCTGATTGCCAAAGGCTTCACGAATTTGTGCCACGGTGTTGACTGCCGCATCTACCGCGCGGGAGTTATCAATTAGCCCCAGTTCTTCACAACCGTTCAGTTTGAAGGTATCGAAGCCGATTTCGCGCAGGGTTTTAATGCCGTCGATAACATCCGCCGGACGATCGCCGCCGACCCAACTGTAGGCTTTAATTTTGTCGCGAACCAGGCCACCCATCAATTGCCAGACCGGCGCATTCAGCACTTTACCTTTGATATCCCATAACGCCTGGTCGATCCCGGCGATGGCGCTCATCAGAATCGGACCGCCACGATAAAATCCGGCGCGATACATCACTTGCCATAAGTCATTGATGCGCGATGGATCCTGACCAATCAAATAGTCACTCAGCTCGTGAACTGCCGCTTCCACCGTACGAGCGCGGCCTTCGATCACGGGCTCGCCCCAACCGACCACGCCTTCATCAGTTTCAATTTTCAGGAACATCCAGCGGGGAGGTAAACGATACGTAGTAATGTTGGTGATTTTCATTGCACTGCCTCTCGATACGCCTTAACAAATGCTGCTGCCTGCTGCGCGGTGCGTTCTACGGATTGCCCGGCGCGATAGAGATCGCTGCCTAAGCCCGCCCCTGCACAACCTGCGTCTATCCACTGCGCCAGGTTTTCTGGCGTCACACCGCCTACGGCAAAGACCGGGATGTCCTGCGGTAATACCGCTTTTAACGCTTTGATGTATTGCGGCCCAAAAGCCGATGACGGGAATATTTTCAGCGCCTGCGCGCCCGCGTCGATCGCGGTAAAGGCTTCAGTCGCCGTCGCGCAGCCGGGGCAAACGGTCATGCCATAGCCCACCGCGCGGCGGATCACTTCACTATGGATATTGGGCGTAACGATGAGCTGACAGCCCATCCTGGCGAGCGTATCGACCTGTTCAGGTTTCAGTACCGTACCTGCGCCAATCAACGCCTTATCGCCGTATGCATCAACGATGGCGGGAATGCTTTTCTCCCATTGAGGGGAATTCAGCGGGATTTCAACCGCGTCGAACCCGGCGTCAATCACCGCGCCAACATGCGCCAGCGCCTCGTCGGGCGTAATACCGCGCAAAATGGCGATCAGCGGGAGTTTAGTTTGCCACTGCATGAGCGATGCTCCTTATACCAGCCTGAAATGCCGTGTCGCCCGCTACCGCCGCCACGTCGCAACCCATCGCCTGAAAGGCTTGCTGGTAGCGCGCGGTCAGCGATGTTCCGGCGACAAGGGTGATGGCGTGTTGATGGGTCACATAGTCGCGCATACTGGCAACCTCTGCGCCAATCAACAATCCAGAGAGAAATTCGCTGACCTGTTCACGGGGAAGTGTTCCCAGCACATGCGATGCGCGAACTTCAAAAAGCTGCGGCAATATGGCGGGCGCATTAAGGCCACGCTCAAGACCAGCCGCGAAGGCATCGGCAGAGTTTTCCTGCGGCGGTAAACCTGCGCCAATCAATGAGTGATTTAACAGTAAATGATGTAATTCACCGGTCATTACGGTGCGAAAATCGTTGATTTGCTGGCTATCGGCCTGCACCCATTTGCAATGCGTACCGGGCATGACATAAAGAGAGGAAGGAGCCAAAGCACGCGCGCCGATCAATTGTGTTTCTTCGCCGCGCATCACATTGTGGTTATCATCATGAGAAACGCATAATCCGGGAATAATCCAGATATTGTCGCCAACAGACGTTAATTGTTCGCCAATAGATGAAAAACGGGCAGGAACAGATAAATACGGTGCAACTTTCCAGCCGACATTGCTGCCGACCATTCCTGCCATCACCACTGGCGTATTCTCTTCACGCCAGTCGGTCGTGACTTCTGCTAACACCGCAGCCGGAGATTTTCCGTTCAGGCGCGTGACGCCTGCTTCTGATTGCCTGCTCTCCAGGCAGTGGTCGCCCTGATAAAGCCAGGCGCGCAGATTGGTCGATCCCCAGTCAATTGCGATGTAGCGAGCTGTCATGTGATTTCCTTTAACCTTCGTGTCGAGCTGGCGATCATGGTAAGCGCCGCCTGCTCTGCCGCATCGCCGTCCTGATGCCGTATCGCATCAAACAGCGCCTTATGTTCCTGGAGCGTTTGCGGCATGTTGGCCTCATCGCCCATCCAGGTTCGTTCAAAAACCGCCCGCTGCAGCGAACTGATCGCAATGCTAAGTTGCTGTAACACCGGGTTATGCACCGACTGCAGCACCGCCTCGTGGTAGCGAATATCCGCTTCGTTAAACGCTTCGCGGTCCTGATTGTTGGCAATCATCTCGTTCAGCGCTGATTCAATCTGCGCCAGATCGCTGGAAGTCGCGCGCTCTGCCGCCCAACGGGCAATCGCCGGTTCCACCAGATTTCGCACTTCGCTCATTGCACTGATAAGCCGTGGGTCGTAGTCGTTTTCCAGCACCCATTGCAGCACGTCAGTATCGAGGTAATTCCACTGATTACGCGGTGCCACAAACGCCCCGCGATAACGTTTCATTTCAATCAGCCGCTTCGCCATCAGCGAACGGAACACCTCACGGATGATGTTGCGCGAGGTTGCAAACTCTTCACAGAGTTCCGCCTCAGCCGGAAGCGGCGAGCCTGGTACGTATTTGCCGTGAACGATCTGTTTACCCAGCGTAATGACGATGCGATCGGTTTTATTGAGAGTCATGGAGAGTCCTTGTGCTCTGTATGTTCTTCTCTACTTTACCCCGATCGATGCATAACGCGGCAACTTTGTAGTACCAGCGTGATGACGTTCGCGTTTTCCGTATGCGTAATGTAGTACAAAATTATATTGTTGTACTACAATTTAGATCACAAAAAGAACAATGCATAAAAAAATGACATGCGTCGGGCAGAAATCTGAAAAGGGAGAACAGGCGCTAAACAGGAGGGAAAGAAGAGTATGCTTTCAACGGCTTAGCTACTCGTTTAAAGGATTAATCATGAAGTTGAATTTTAAGGGATTTTTTAAGGCTGCCGGTTTGTGTTCTTTGGCATTTGCGTTGACCGGATGTATCACCTGGGGATTGGTTTCCAATACTGCAAGCCGTCCACATGCCGAGCAATGGCGGTCAGACACGATTAAGGGTTTATCGCTGGCAGAAGATAGTAACGGTACGAAAGGCTATGTTTTTGTTGGTGAATCATTGGACTATCTGTTGACCACCGGCGGCGATGAGGTAGTTAAAATGCTGAACGATCCGGCAATCCATGGTGAAAGAATCACCGTTTCTGATAACGCGAAATTTATTTTAAGCAGCAGTGATACTAATTTTTCTGGTTCAATAACGCTCTATTACGACTGGGATAATGAGGAAGATAAAGCACTGGCGACACAATATGGTTTTATTTGTAATACCCAGCGTTGTACCCTGGGCACTTGACGGCCTGAAAGGCTCTATCCACCAGAAAAATAAAAAGCGGATTACTCAAACGTGATGGTTTTCCATCAACCCTTTACGGTGGGATTTTATAAGTACAAAGCAACTGATGGCGTTCCGCGCGGCCTCGCTAATGCGCTGCTACCAGTCACTCTTACGCTGGATATAGTAACGTCACCACTCCAGTTCCTGATTTTATGCACGACCAGAAATTGTTAATCGCTGCGGGCAAACGCATTTATGCAGTTTGCCCGCCCACTGATTAATTCAGCACATACTTCTCAATAGCAAACGCCACGCCATCTTCCAGGTTGGATTTGGTGACAAAGTTCGCCACTTCTTTCACCGAAGGAATAGCGTTATCCATTGCCACACCAACACCTGCGTATTCAATCATTGCGATGTCGTTTTCCTGATCGCCAATCGCCATGATTTCTTCCGGTTTAATACCTAACACGTCGGCCAGTGATTTCACACCCGTACCTTTGTTAACGCGTTTATCGAGGATTTCGAGGAAGTACGGCGCACTTTTCAGCACGGTGTATTTTTCTTTCACTTCCTGCGGAATACGCGCAATGGCCTGGTCGAGGATGGCGGGTTCATCAATCATCATCACTTTCAGGAACTGGGTATTGGGGTCCATTTTCTCCGCTTCGCAGAACACCAGTGGAATGGTGGCAACGAAAGATTCATGCACCGTGTAGTAGCTGATATCTCGGTTGGCGGTGTACAGCGTGGTGCGGTCCAGGGCGTGGAAATGAGAACCGACTTCGCGAGAGAGTTTTTCCAGGAAACGGTAGTCGTCATAGCTGAGAGCGGTTTGCGCCACGGTGCTACCATCAGCGGCCTTCTGTACCAGCGCGCCGTTATAAGTAATGCAGTAGTCGCCCGGCTGTTCCATATGCAGCTCTTTCAGGTAATTGTGAACACCTGCATAAGGGCGACCCGTCGTCAGCACGACATTCACGCCACGGGCGCGAGCTGCGGCAATCGCATTTTTAACGGCGGGTGAAATGGTGTGATCGGGCAGCAGAAGGGTGCCATCCATATCGATAGCAATGAGTTTGATAGCCATGAGTTCCCCAGGTAGATTGGTTCCTGACCCATGCTAACGCGATTCCGCTCAAAAATCAGTACAACACCCGAGGGAAAAGGGGATGCAATGCGGGTTGCATGCTCCCCATTTGCTTAGCGGAAGAGTTTCCCTTTCAGCAGTTCCATGCCTGCGGAAAGCAGATCGTTATTGGCTTGTGCTGACACTTCACCTTGCGGTGAGAGTGCATCAATAATCTTCGGCAATTGTTCTGCCAGTAAACTGGAAGCTGTACTGGTATCCACGCCCAGTTTTTGCCCGAGATCGGACACCGCATTTGTGCCGAGCGCTGATTCCAGTTGCTCGCCGCTAACTGGTTGGTTGCCCTGTTGATTACTCAGCCAGGTTGAGAGAATGGCACCTAAACCGCCACTTTGCAGTTTTTCCAGCAGCACCTGAATGCCGCCCTGCTCCTCAACCCAGCTCAAAATCGCCTGATATTTCCCCGCATCGCCTTTCAGAAAGGCACCGACAACGTCATCAAAAAGCCCCATGATAATCACCTGTAAAGCGTTACGTGTTGACCCAAAAAGTATAGATCTGCGGGATGATAATTGCGGATTGCAGAAATAAAAAGGGCGGAGATGATCTCCGCCCGGACTGACGACTAAGTCATTTTATCAGCAACAAAAAGCCATTAAATATCGATATTTGCCGCTTTCAGGGCGTTCTCTTCGATAAACGCACGGCGCGGTTCAACGGCGTCGCCCATAAGCGTAGTGAACAACTGGTCGGCAGCAATCGCATCTTTAACGGTAACGCGCAGCATACGACGGCTTTCCGGATCCATGGTGGTTTCCCACAGCTGTTCCGGGTTCATCTCGCCCAGACCTTTATAACGCTGGATGGAGAGGCCGCGACGGGACTCTTTCACCAGCCAGTCCAGCGCCTGCTCGAAGCTGGCTACCGGCTGACGACGTTCGCCACGTTCGATAAATGCATCTTCTTCCAGCAAGCCACGCAGTTTCTCACCCAGCGTGCAGATACGACGATATTCGCCGCCAGTGATAAATTCGTGATCCAGCGGATAGTCAGTATCCACACCGTGGGTACGCACGCGAACAATCGGTTCAAACAGGTTTTGATCAGCATTGGTGTGGACATCAAACTTCCACTGGCTGCCGTGCTGTTCTTTATCGTTCAGTTCGCTGACCAGCGCGTTCACCCAGCGGGTAACGGTTTGCTCGTCAGAAAGGTCGGTTTCCGTCAGCGTCGGCTGATAGATAAGCTCTTTCAGCATTGCTTTCGGATAACGACGCTCCATGCGGTTGATCATTTTCTGCGTCGCGTTGTACTCAGACACCAGTTTCTCTAACGCTTCGCCAGCCAGCGCCGGTGCACTGGCGTTGGTGTGCAGCGTTGCGCCATCCAGCGCGATAGAGATCTGGTACTGATCCATCGCTTCGTCGTCTTTAATGTACTGTTCCTGCTTGCCTTTCTTCACTTTGTACAGCGGCGGCTGAGCGATGTAGACGTGACCGCGTTCAACGATTTCCGGCATCTGACGATAGAAGAAGGTCAACAGCAGCGTACGAATGTGCGAGCCGTCGACGTCCGCATCGGTCATGATGATGATGTTGTGATAACGCAGTTTGTCCGGGTTGTACTCGTCACGACCGATACCACAACCAAGCGCGGTGATCAGCGTCGCCACTTCCTGAGAAGAGAGCATCTTATCGAAGCGCGCTTTCTCAACGTTGAGGATTTTACCCTTCAGCGGCAGAATCGCCTGGTTCTTGCGGTTACGCCCCTGCTTCGCAGAGCCGCCCGCGGAGTCCCCTTCCACCAGGTACAGTTCAGAGAGCGCCGGATCGCGTTCCTGGCAGTCTGCCAGTTTGCCCGGCAGGCCCGCTAAGTCGAGCGCACCTTTACGGCGGGTCATTTCACGCGCGCGACGCGCCGCTTCACGGGCACGGGCAGCATCGATAATTTTGCCAACCACGATTTTCGCGTCGGTTGGGTTTTCCAGCAGGTATTCCGCCAGCAGTTCGTTCATCTGCTGTTCAACCGCCGATTTCACCTCAGAAGAAACCAGTTTGTCTTTGGTCTGGGAGGAGAATTTCGGGTCCGGCACTTTCACGGAAACGACCGCAATCAGGCCTTCACGCGCATCGTCACCGGTGGCGCTGACTTTGGCTTTTTTGCTGTAGCCTTCTTTGTCCATGTAGGCGTTCAGGGTACGGGTCATCGCCGCACGGAAGCCTGCCAGGTGAGTACCGCCGTCACGCTGCGGAATGTTGTTGGTAAAGCAGTAGATGTTTTCCTGGAAGCCATCGTTCCACTGCAACGCCACTTCGACGCCAATACCGTCTTTTTCAGTGGAGAAGTAGAAGATATTCGGGTGGATCGGCGTTTTGTTCTTGTTCAGATATTCAACGAACGCCTTGATGCCGCCTTCATAGTGGAAGTGGTCTTCTTTGCCGTCGCGCTTATCGCGCAGACGAATGGAAACGCCGGAGTTGAGGAACGACAACTCACGCAGACGTTTCGCCAGAATTTCATATTCGAACTCGGTCACATTGGTGAAGGTTTCGAGGCTGGGCCAGAAACGCACCATGGTGCCGGTTTTTTCAGTCTCGCCGGTAACCGCCAGCGGAGCCTGCGGTACACCGTGTTCGTAGATCTGACGGTGAATTTTACCCTCGCGCTGGATAACCAGCTCCAGTTTTTGCGACAGGGCGTTTACTACCGAAACACCAACGCCGTGCAGACCGCCGGACACTTTATAGGAGTTATCGTCAAATTTACCGCCTGCGTGCAGAACGGTCATGATCACTTCCGCCGCCGATACGCCCTCTTCCGGGTGAATACCGGTCGGAATACCGCGCCCGTCATCCTGTACAGAGACAGAGTTATCGGCGTGAATGGTGACGATAATTTCTTTACAGTGACCCGCGAGCGCTTCGTCGATAGCGTTATCTACCACCTCGAATACCATGTGGTGCAGACCGGTGCCGTCATCCGTGTCGCCGATATACATACCCGGGCGCTTACGCACCGCATCCAGCCCTTTCAGGACTTTGATACTGGAGGAGTCATAAGAATTCGACATCAACGTTTCTCGCTCATTTATACTTGGGTTAATCCGTTATTTTACCCTTTTCCACGGTAAACATCTTCGAATTTTCGTCCGACATGTCTATAACGTGTTCAGCACTGATCGCGCTGACAAAGACCTGTGATTGCGTCGCTTTTAAGCGGCTGGCAAGCAGCCCGCGACGCTCATCATCAAGCTCAGAGGCAAAATCATCTATCAGGTAGAGACACCGCCGCCCGCTTTCACGGGTGAGGAACTCTCCTTGCGCCAGACGTAAGGCGCACATCAGCAGCTTAAGCTGCCCACGCGATAAGGTATCTTCCACCGGCGCACCGTCGGCGCGAATGCGTAAGTCCGCTTTATGCGGGCCATGCGCGGTGTAGGTTAGCTGGCGATCGCGTTCAAAATTACGTTCCAGCACCTCAGCATATTCTGTCTCTTTCTCCCAGCCGCGCTGGAAAGAGAAAGTCAGAGAAAACTCAGGGAGAAATTGCTTGCAGGTATCGGCCATATCAGCCGCGATACCGGCGCTATACTCCGCGCGCCAGGTGCTGATTTGCTCCGCCAGCGGGATCAGTTCTTTATCCCACGGACGTAGCTGTTCGTAACGAGTCACCTGGCGCAGCGCCGCATTGCGCTGCTTGAGCAATCGCTTGAGATTGCTCCAGGCGGTGAAAAATCCGGGTTCGTTGTGAAAGCATCCCCAGTCGAGGAATGCTCTTCTGTATTTGGGGCCGCCGTTGAGTAAAGTAAACCCTTCTGGCGTTATCAGCTGCATTGGCATCAGGTGCGCCAGCTCCGCGACTTTATGCCCGTCAGTACCGTCGATGCGGACTTTGCTGTCGCCCTGTTTGTCTTTGGTTAAGCCAATCGCCGTCTCGCGCTCTTCGCCCTGCAAACGCCCGTGGAGAACAAACGCCTCCTGCTCATGGCGAATGACGCGACCAATCTGCAAACTGCGAAACGCCCGACCGTGGCCGAGCGTATAGATGGCTTCCAGCACGCTGGTTTTGCCACTACCGTTGGCACCTACCAGAAAGTTAAAGCCGGGAGATAAAGCGAGATCCGCGGTTTCGATATTGCGGAAATCGCGGATCAACAAGCGGGTGAGGGACATTACAGTCTCATTGGCATGACAACATAGGCAGCCGACTGTGATGCGGCATCTTCAATCTGCACGCTGGAAACCGAATCGGTCAGCATCATGCGGACGTTTTCGCATTTCAGCGCGTTGAGAACATCCAGCACATAGCTGACGTTGAAGCCGATTTCCATCTCCGCACCGCTATAGGTAACGTCGAGGATCTCTTCCGCTTCTTCCTGTTCTGGGTTGTTGGCGGTGATTTTCAGCTGGTTTTCGCTGACATACAGACGCACGCCGCGGAATTTCTCGTTAGAGAGAATTGCCGCACGGGCAAACGCCTGCTTGAGCAGATCACAGCCAGCTTCCAGATGCTTGTCCGGGTTCTTCGGCAGAACGCGGCGGTAATCCGGGAAGCGACCATCCACCAGTTTCGAGGTGAAGATAAAGTCGCCAACGTGGGCGCGAATGTTGTTGCTGCCAATCTGCACGCGCAGCGGATTGTCGCCACCGTCGAGCATACGCATCAGTTCAATCACGCCTTTACGCGGCACGATCACCGAATGGCTTGGCAAAGATTGACCAATTGGCATTGAACAGACCGCCAGACGGTGACCATCGGTCGCCACGGTGCGCAGTTCTTCACCTTCAGTTTCGAACAGCATACCGTTTAAGTAATAGCGAACGTCCTGATGCGCCATAGAAAACTGGGTCGCTTCAATCAGACGCTTCATCGTCGCCTGCGGCAGGGTAAATTCGACTTCGCTCTGCCAGTCATCAAGATTCGGGAAATCCGCCGCTGGCAGGGTAGACAGCGAAAAACGGCTACGCCCGGAGCGCACCAGCATCCGCTCACCTTCCAGCTGCACGGCAATTTCCGCGCCTTCAGGCAGACCACGGCAGATATCAAAGAATTTGCGCGCTGGAACGGTCGTCGCCCCTGGTTCGTGTGGCTGAACCAGCGCAACGCGTGCCACCATTTCCATCTCGAGATCAGTACCGGTCAGCGACAACGTACCGTCAGCAACCTGTAACAGCAGATTACCGAGAATCGGTAGCGTAGGACGACCACCTAACGGCCCGCTCACCTGTTGTAGCGGTTTTAATAAATGCTCACGTTCTACGGTAAATTTCATAGGTTTACGATGACAATGTTCTGATTAAATTGGAAAAATCTTCTTTGATATCGTGGCTCTCTTCACGCAGCTGCTCGATCTTACGGCAGGCATGAAGCACCGTCGTGTGGTCACGGCCACCAAACGCATCGCCAATCTCCGGCAGACTGTGGTTAGTCAGTTCTTTCGCCAGCGCCATCGCCATCTGGCGCGGACGCGCCACCGAGCGGGATCGACGCTTGGAAAGGAGATCCGCGACTTTGATCTTGTAGTACTCCGCCACCGTCTTCTGAATATTGTCGATGGTGACCAGTTTTTCCTGCAATGCCAGCAAGTCGCGCAGCGCCTCACGCACGAAGTCGATGGTGATCGCACGTCCGGTAAAGTTGGCGTTAGCAATAACGCGGTTCAGCGCGCCTTCCAGCTCACGTACGTTAGATCGTAGACGCTTGGCGATAAAGAACGCCACTTCGCCCGGCAAACGAATGTCGTTTTCGTCGGCCTTTCATCAGGATCGCCACGCGGGTTTCCAGCTCTGGCGGTTCGATCGCCACAGTCAGTCCCCAGCCGAAGCGGGATTTCAAACGATCCTCAACGCCGTTGATCTCTTTCGGATAGCGATCGGAGGTGAGAATGATCTGTTGATTACCTTCCAGCAGGGCGTTGAAGGTGTGGAAAAACTCTTCCTGAGATCGTTCTTTATTAGCAAAAAACTGAATATCGTCGATCAGCAGTGCATCTACGGAACGGTAGTAGCGTTTAAACTCTTCGATCGCGTTGTTTTGCAGGGCTTTAACCATGTCCTGAACAAAGCGCTCGGAGTGCATATAAACCACTTTGGCATTCGGCTTGCGCGCCATAATGCCGTTACCCACCGCATGCAGCAGGTGAGTTTTACCCAAACCCGTGCCGCCATAAAGGAACAACGGGTTATAAGCACCGCCAGGGTTATCTGCCACCTGGCGAGCCGCCGCGCGCGCCAGTTGGTTAGATTTACCTTCAACGAAGTTATCAAACGTGTGTTTGACGTTTACGTTAGAACGATAGGTCGGTTCTGCCGGAGCCGGGACGTTATCCCAACCCGAGCGCGTAGAAGGCGCAGCACGTTGCGGCTGCGTTTGCGCCACCTGTGCAGGGGCCGCGACGTTGCTCGTCACTGCCGCTTGTGGCGTTTGCGTCACCGGTTTGGTGCCGACTTCAAAACGCAGCTGTGGGGCATCCGCTCCGCAGAAACTGGTTAGCAGTCCATTGATATTATTAAGGTACTTGTCCCGTACCCAATCGAGGACAAAACGGTTTGGCGCGTACAGGGCCAGCGTGTTATCGCTCAGTTCCGCCTGCAATGGGCGTATCCACATACTGAATTCTGTGGCTGGTAACTCATCCTGCAATCGGGCAAGACACTGCTGCCAAAGCGAAAGTGACACGGCGGACTCCACTCGAACAAAAGTCGATAATGACTAAGGCTGAAACATTCATGATTGTTGACGTACGTCGAAAAGACCCTGCATGAGGGTGACGCACGAACCGCTGTCTGCGGTTATATGCCCGATCAAGATCCTGCAAAACGATCGGGACCGCGGATCATAGCCTAAACTGCGCAAGAGATCTTCTGTTTCTCACAGATTTTCCCGATTTATCCACAGGACTTTCCAGAACTCGCTAAGTGTAAACGATCCTGCCGCGGGCCGGACACGATTTACGCCGCATATTGGAAAATTTAATGACCATAGACAAAAATTGACTTAATCGATCTAATAAAGATCCAGGACGATCCTTGCGCTTTACCCGTCAGCCCGTATAATCCTCCACCCGGCGCGCCATGCTGGTTTTCACTGGTGTGAGGCCGTACGTTTTCCCTGCGAAAAGGTGCGGAAAAGCGCGGTAAATAAGGAAAGAGAATTGACTCCGGAGTGTACAATTATTACAATCCGGCCTCTTTAATCACCCATGGCTTCGGTGTCCATCGTTTCATTTTTCGGCGGATATCCAATAAAGCCATTGAATTTATTCAAGTTTAGGTAGAAATCGCCATGAAACGCACTTTTCAACCGTCTGTACTGAAGCGCAACCGTTCTCACGGCTTCCGTGCTCGTATGGCTACTAAAAATGGTCGTCAGGTTCTGGCACGTCGTCGTGCTAAAGGCCGCGCTCGTCTGACCGTTTCTAAGTAATAAAGCTAACCCCTGAGTGGTTAAGCTCGCATTTCCCAGGGAGTTACGCTTGTTAACTCCCAGTCAATTCACATTCGTCTTCCAGCAGCCACAACGGGCTGGCACGCCGCAAATTACCATTCTCGGCCGCCTGAATTCGCTGGGGCATCCCCGTATCGGTCTTACAGTCGCCAAGAAAAACGTTCGACGCGCCCATGAACGCAATCGGATTAAACGTCTGACGCGTGAAAGCTTCCGTCTGCGCCAACATGAACTCCCGGCTATGGATTTCGTGGTGGTGGCGAAAAAAGGGGTTGCCGACCTCGATAACCGTGCTCTCTCGGAAGCGTTGGAAAAATTATGGCGCCGCCACTGTCGCCTGGCTCGCGGGTCCTGATAGCCCTCATTCGGGTCTATCAACGCCTGATTAGTCCGCTACTCGGGCCGCATTGTCGTTTCACTCCAACCTGTTCAAGCTACGGAATTGAGGCATTGCGCAGGTTTGGAGTGATAAAAGGCAGTTGGTTGACGGTGAAACGCGTATTAAAATGCCACCCTTTACACCCTGGTGGTGACGATCCCGTCCCGCCCGGACCATTTGATACCAGAGAACACTAACGATGGATTCGCAACGCAATCTTTTAGTCATCGCTTTGCTGTTCGTGTCTTTCATGATCTGGCAAGCCTGGGAGCAGGATAAAAACCCGCAACCTCAGGCCCAACAGACCACGCAGACAACGACCACCGCAGCGGGTAGCGCCGCCGACCAGGGCGTACCGGCCAGTGGCCAGGGGAAACTGATCTCGGTTAAGACCGACGTGCTTGATCTGACCATCAACACCCGTGGTGGTGATGTTGAGCAAGCTCTGCTGCCTGCTTACCCGAAAGAGCTAAACTCTACCCAGCCGTTCCAGCTGCTGGAAACTTCACCGCAGTTTATTTATCAGGCACAGAGCGGTCTGACCGGTCGTGATGGCCCGGATAACCCGGCTAACGGCCCGCGTCCGCTGTATAACGTTGAAAAGGACGCTTATGTGCTGGCTGAAGGTCAAAACGAACTGCAGGTGCCGATGACGTATACCGACGCGGCAGGTAACACGTTTACCAAAACGTTTGTCCTGAAACGTGGTGATTACGCTGTCAACGTCAACTACAACGTGCAGAACGCTGGCGAGAAACCGCTGGAAATCTCCACCTTTGGTCAGTTGAAGCAATCCATCACTCTGCCACCGCATCTCGATACCGGAAGCAGCAATTTCGCACTGCACACCTTCCGTGGCGCGGCGTACTCCACGCCTGACGAGAAGTACGAGAAATACAAGTTCGATACCATTGCCGATAACGAAAACCTGAACATCTCTTCGAAAGGTGGTTGGGTGGCGATGCTGCAACAGTATTTCGCGACGGCGTGGATCCCGCATAACGACGGTACCAATAACTTCTATACTGCTAATCTGGGTAACGGCATCGCCGCTATCGGCTATAAATCTCAGCCGGTACTGGTTCAGCCCTGGTCAGACTGGCGCGATGAACAGCACCCTGTGGGTTGGCCCGGAAATTCAGGACAAAATGGCAGCTGTTGCTCCGCACCTGGATCTGACCGTTGATTACGGTTGGTTGTGGTTCATCTCTCAGCCGCTGTTCAAACTGCTGAAATGGATCCATAGCTTTGTGGGTAACTGGGGCTTCTCCATTATCATCATCACCTTTATCGTTCGTGGCATCATGTACCCGCTGACCAAAGCGCAGTACACCTCCATGGCGAAGATGCGTATGCTGCAGCCGAAGATTCAGGCGATGCGTGAGCGTCTGGGCGATGACAAACAGCGTATCAGCCAGGAAATGATGGCGCTGTACAAAGCTGAGAAGGTTAACCCGCTGGGCGGCTGCTTCCCGCTGCTGATCCAGATGCCAATCTTCCTGGCGTTGTACTACATGCTGATGGGTTCCGTTGAACTGCGTCAGGCACCGTTTGCACTGTGGATCCACGACCTGTCTGCACAGGACCCGTACTACATCCTGCCGATCCTGATGGGCGTAACGATGTTCTTCATTCAGAAGATGTCGCCGACCACCGTGACCGACCCGATGCAGCAGAAGATCATGACCTTTATGCCGGTCATCTTCACCGTGTTCTTCCTGTGGTTCCCGTCAGGTCTGGTGCTGTACTATATCGTCAGCAACCTGGTAACCATTATTCAGCAGCAGCTGATTTACCGTGGTCTGGAAAAACGTGGCCTGCATAGCCGCGAGAAGAAAAAATCCTGATTCGGTGAGTTTTCGCTAAAATAAGGGCGGTCAGTTGACCGCCTTTTTTTTTCTTTCTTTTCGTAGGGCGGATAAGCACCGCGTATCCGCCACACAAAGCAACAGGAACATCATGAGCGATAATGACACTATCGTAGCCCAGGCCACGCCTCCGGGACGTGGCGGCGTTGGCATCCTGCGCATCTCCGGCCTCAAAGCCCGTGAGGTTGCCGAAACCGTGCTGGGTAAACTGCCAAAGCCGCGCTACGCCGATTATCTTCCGTTTAAAGACGCCGACGGCAGCGTGCTCGATCAGGGGATTGCGCTATGGTTCCCTGGCCCGAACTCGTTCACCGGCGAAGATGTGCTGGAACTGCAAGGTCATGGCGGTCCGGTGATCCTCGACCTGCTGTTAAAACGCATTCTGACCATTCCCGGCCTGCGGATTGCCCGCCCTGGTGAGTTTTCCGAACGCGCATTTCTGAACGATAAACTCGACTTAGCCCAGGCCGAGGCGATTGCGGATCTTATCGACGCCAGCTCGGAACAGGCGGCCCGTTCGGCGCTAAACTCGCTGCAAGGCGCATTCTCCGCACGGGTCAACCATCTGGTGGAAGCCCTCACCCACTTGCGCATTTACGTCGAAGCGGCAATTGATTTCCCGGATGAAGAGATCGATTTCCTCTCCGACGGCAAAATTGAAGCCCAGCTCAATGACGTTATTGCCGATCTTGATGCAGTGCGTGCTGAAGCACGTCAGGGTAGTTTGTTGCGCGAAGGGATGAAAGTGGTGATTGCCGGACGTCCTAACGCCGGTAAATCGAGCCTGTTAAACGCGCTGGCGGGCCGTGAAGCGGCAATCGTAACCGATATCGCCGGAACCACGCGTGACGTGCTGCGTGAGCATATCCACATTGACGGAATGCCGCTGCATATCATCGATACCGCCGGGCTACGTGAAGCCAGTGACGAAGTAGAACGTATTGGTATCGAGCGCGCGTGGCAGGAAATTGAACAGGCCGACCGCGTGCTGTTTATGGTCGATGGCACCACGACAGACGCCGTTGATCCGGCAGAGATCTGGCCGGAATTTATCGCCCGTCTGCCCGCGAAACTGCCGATCACCGTGGTGCGCAATAAAGCCGATATCACCGGCGAAACGCTGGGAATGAGTGAAGTGAACGGTCATGCGTTGATTCGTCTCTCGGCAAGGACTGGCGAAGGCGTGGACGTGCTGCGTAACCATCTCAAACAGAGCATGGGCTTTGACACCAATATGGAAGGCGGCTTCCTGGCGCGTCGTCGTCACCTACAGGCGCTGGAACAGGCGGCAGAGCATTTGCAGCAAGGTAAAGCGCAACTGTTAGGTGCCTGGGCGGGTGAACTGCTGGCGGAAGAGTTGCGCCTGGCGCAGCAGAACTTAAGCGAAATCACCGGGGAATTTACTTCAGACGACCTGTTGGGGCGGATTTTCTCCAGCTTCTGTATTGGTAAGTAACCGCGCTTGCGAAGCCGCATTCTGACTGTCAGATGCGGCTTCGCTTCATTGTTAGTACTCCTGTTACTCCTCAACCCTTTTTTTAAACATTAAAATTCTTACGTAATTTATAATCTTTAAAAAAAGCATTTAATATTGCTTCCCGAACGATTGTGATTCGATTCACATTTAAACAATTTCAGAATAGACAAATTTCTTGAGTATTATACTGTAGCCTCGTGTCTTTCGAGGATAAGTGCATTATGAATATCTTACATATATGTGTGACCTCAAAATGGTTCAATATCGACAATAAGATTGTCGATCACCGCCCTTAATTTACCCTTCTGTAGCCATCACCAGAGCCAAACCGATTAGATTCAATGTGATCGATTAGTTTGCTATATCTTAATTTTGTCTTTTGCAAAGGCTATCTCTCATTTATTTACTTGTTTTAGTAAATGTTGGCCTTTGTATATATATCTGACGAATTAATGGATATTGCAAATGTAATATTCACAGGGATCACTGTAATTAAAATAAATGAAGGATTATGTAATGGAAAACTTTAAACATCTCCCTGAACCGTTCCGCATTCGTGTTATTGAGCCAGTAAAACGTACCACTCGCGCTTATCGTGAAGAGGCAATTATTAAATCCGGTATGAACCCGTTCCTGCTGGATAGCGAAGATGTGTTTATCGATTTACTGACCGACAGCGGCACCGGGGCGGTGACGCAGAGCATGCAGGCCGCGATGATGCGCGGCGACGAAGCCTACAGCGGCAGTCGCAGCTACTATGCGTTAGCCGAGTCAGTGAAAAATATCTTTGGTTATCAATACACCATTCCGACTCACCAGGGCCGTGGCGCAGAACAAATCTATATTCCGGTACTGATTAAAAAACGCGAGCAGGAAAAAGGCCTGGATCGCAGCAAAATGGTGGCGTTCTCTAACTATTTCTTTGATACCACGCAGGGCCATAGCCAGATTAACGGCTGTACCGTGCGTAACGTCTATATCAAAGAAGCCTTCGATACTGGCGTGCGTTACGACTTTAAAGGCAACTTTGACCTTGAGGGATTAGAACGCGGTATTGAAGAAGTTGGCCCGAATAACGTGCCGTATATCGTTGCAACCATCACCAGTAACTCCGCAGGTGGTCAGCCGGTTTCACTGGCAAACTTAAAAGCGATGTACAGCATCGCGAAGAAATACGATATTCCGGTGGTCATGGACTCCGCACGCTTTGCCGAAAACGCCTATTTCATCAAGCAGCGTGAAGCAGAATACAAAGACTGGACCATCGAGCAGATCACCCGCGAAACCTACAAATATGCCGATATGCTGGCGATGTCCGCCAAGAAAGATGCGATGGTGCCGATGGGCGGCTTGCTGTGCATGAAAGACGACAGCTTCTTTGATGTGTACACCGAATGCAGAACCCTTTGCGTGGTACAGGAAGGCTTCCCGACATATGGCGGCCTGGAAGGCGGCGCGATGGAGCGTCTGGCGGTAGGTCTGTATGACGGCATGAATCTGGACTGGCTGGCTTATCGTATCGCGCAGGTGCAGTATCTGGTCGATGGTCTGGAAGAGATTGGCGTTGTCTGCCAGCAGGCGGGCGGTCACGCGGCATTCGTTGATGCCGGTAAACTGCTGCCGCATATCCCGGCAGATCAGTTCCCAGCACAGGCGCTGGCCTGCGAGTTGTATAAAGTCGCCGGTATCCGTGCGGTAGAAATTGGCTCTTTCCTGTTAGGCCGCGACCCGAAAACCGGTAAACAACTACCATGCCCGGCTGAACTGCTGCGTTTAACCATTCCGCGCGCAACATATACTCAAACACATATGGACTTCATTATTGAAGCCTTCAAACATGTGAAAGAGAACGCGGCGAATATTAAAGGGTTAACCTTTACCTATGAGCCAAAAGTATTGCGTCACTTCACCGCAAAACTGAAAGAAGTTTAATTAATACTACAGAGTGGCTATAAGGATGTTAGCCACTCTCTTACCCTACATCCTCAATAACAAAAATAGCCTTCCTCTAAAGGTGGCATCATGACTGATCAAGCTGAAAAAAAGCACTCTGCATTTTGGGGTGTTATGGTTATAGCAGGTACAGTAATTGGTGGAGGTATGTTTGCTTTACCTGTTGATCTTGCCGGTGCCTGGTTTTTCTGGGGTGCCTTTATCCTTATCATTGCCTGGTTTTCAATGCTTCATTCCGGGTTATTGTTATTAGAAGCAAATTTAAATTATCCTGTCGGCTCCAGTTTTAACACCATCACCAAAGATTTAATCGGTAACACCTGGAACATTATCAGCGGTATTACCGTTGCCTTCGTTCTCTATATCCTCACTTATGCCTATATCTCTGCTAATGGTGCGATCATTAGTGAAACAATATCAATGAATTTGGGCTATCACGCTAATCCGCGTATTGTCGGGATCTGCACAGCCATTTTCGTTGCCAGCGTATTGTGGATAAGCTCGTTAGCCGCCAGTCGTATTACCTCATTGTTCCTCGGGCTGAAGATTATCTCCTTTGTGATCGTGTTTGGTTCTTTCTTCTTCCAGGTCGATTACTCCATTCTGCGCGATGCCACCAGCACCACTGCGGGAACGTCTTACTTCCCGTATATCTTTATGGCTTTGCCGGTGTGTCTGGCGTCATTTGGTTTTCACGGCAATATTCCCAGCCTGATTATTTGCTATGGCAAACGCAAAGATAAGTTAATCAAAAGCGTGGTCTTTGGTTCGCTGCTGGCGCTGGTGATTTATCTCTTCTGGCTCTATTGCACGATGGGGAATATTCCGCGCGAAAGCTTTAAGGCGATAATCTCCTCAGGCGGCAACGTTGATTCGCTGGTGAAATCGTTCCTCGGCACCAAACAGCATGGGATTATCGAGTTTTGCCTGCTGGTGTTCTCCAACTTAGCTGTTGCCAGTTCGTTCTTTGGTGTCACGCTGGGATTGTTCGATTATCTGGCGGATCTGTTTAAGATTGATAACTCCCACGGCGGGCGTTTCAAAACCGTGCTGTTAACCTTCCTGCCACCTGCTTTGTTGTATCTGATCTTCCCGAACGGCTTCATTTACGGGATCGGCGGTGCCGGACTGTGCGCCACCATCTGGGCGGTCATTATTCCCGCAGTGCTGGCAATCAAAGCTCGCAAGAAGTTTCCCAATCAGATGTTCACGGTCTGGGGCGGCAATCTTATTCCGGCGATTGTCATTCTCTTTGGTATAACCGTAATTTTATGCTGGTTCGGTAACGTCTTTAACGTGTTACCTAAATTTGGCTAAATCCTTCAAGAAGCCAGCCATTCGCTGGCTTCTTGCCTGACAGGAAATCACTTATGTCCAAATGGCAACTCGCCTGATTCTCCTTCACCACGTATGCTTTGCGTCACCTTACTATCAGGACGCTTTAGCCCATGTCCCGCTTTTTGGTTTGTAGTTTTGCCCTGGTTTTACTTTATCCCGCCGGGATTGATATGTACCTCGTTGGTTTACCGCGCATCGCCGCCGATCTCAATGCCAGCGAAGCGCAGTTGCATATTGCGTTCTCCGTTTATCTGGCGGGCATGGCAGCTGCGATGTTATTTGCCGGTAAAGTGGCCGATCGTTCAGGGAGAAAGCCTGTCACCATACCCGGCGCGGCGCTATTTATTATCGCCTCGGTGTTCTGTTCACTGGCTGAAACCAGCACGTTATTTCTTGCAGGGCGCTTTCTACAGGGGTTGGGCGCGGGCTGTTGTTACGTGGTGGCGTTCGCCATTTTACGCGACACGCTGGATGATCGACGTCGGGCTAAAGTGCTGTCGTTACTCAACGGCATTACCTGCATCATTCCGGTGTTAGCGCCGGTGCTCGGACACCTGATTATGCTTAAATTCCCTTGGCAGAGTCTGTTCTGGACGATGGCAACGATGGGCATCGCGGTACTGATGTTGTCTTTGTTTATTTTAAAAGAAACGCGCCCTGCGGCCCCCGCAGCTTCGGACAAACCACGAGAAAATAGCGAGTCACTGCTTAACCGGTTTTTCCTCAGCCGTGTGGTTATCACCACCCTCAGCGTTTCGGTGATCCTCACCTTCGTCAACACGTCGCCAGTATTGCTGATGGAAATCATGGGTTTTGAGCGCGGAGAATACGCCACCATTATGGCGTTGACCGCTGGCGTCAGCATGACCGTTTCATTCTCCACGCCGTTTGCGCTGGGAATTTTTAAGCCACGTACGTTGATGATCACCTCACAGGTGTTATTCCTGGCGGCGGGGATCACCCTTGCCGTTTCACCTTCCCATGCGGTTTCGCTGTTTGGTATCACGCTGATTTGCGCCGGTTTCTCGGTAGGTTTTGGCGTAGCGATGAGTCAGGCGTTAGGGCCGTTTTCACTACGCGCGGGCGTAGCCAGCTCGACCTTAGGTATTGCGCAAGTTTGCGGTTCGTCACTGTGGATTTGGCTGGCGGCGGTGGTTGGTATCGGCGCATGGAATATGCTGATCGGGATTCTGATTGCCTGTAGCATAGTGAGCCTGTTGCTGATTATGTTCGTCGCGCCTGGACGCCCGGTTGCCGCTCATGAAGAAATCCATCACCACGCTTGATCTCAATCTGCTGCTCTGTCTGCAACTGCTGATGCAGGAGCGTAGCGTGACCAAAGCGGCGAAGCGGATGAACGTGACCCCTTCGGCGGTGAGTAAGTCGCTGGCAAAGTTAAGAGCGTGGTTTGACGATCCGCTCTTTGTGAACTCACCGCTGGGGCTGTCGCCCACACCGCTAATGGTCAGCATGGAGCAAAATCTGGCGGAGTGGATGCAAATGAGCAACCTGCTGCTGGATAAACCGCACCACCAGACACCGCGCGGCCTGAAGTTTGAGCTGGCAGCAGAATCACCGCTAATGATGATCATGCTTAATGCGCTGTCGAAACGGATCTACCAACGTTACCCGCAGGCGACCATCAAATTACGTAACTGGGATTACGATTCCTTAGATGCCATTACTCGTGGTGAAGTGGATATTGGTTTTTCCGGTCGCGAAAGTCATCCCCGTTCGCGGGAGCTGTTAAGCTCGCTACCGTTAGCCATTGATTATGAAGTGCTGTTTAGTGATGTGCCCTGCGTCTGGTTACGCAAAGATCATCCGGCACTGCATGAAGCATGGAATCTGGACACCTTTTTACGTTATCCGCATATCAGCATTTGCTGGGAACAGAGCGATACCTGGGCGCTGGACAATGTGTTACAGGAGCTGGGGCGCGAACGCACGATTGCTATGAGCATGCCGGAATTCGAGCAGTCACTGTTTATGGCAGCACAGCCCGACAATCTGTTACTGGCGACCGCGCCGCGCTACTGCCAGTACTACAATCAACTCCACCAACTGCCGTTGGTTGCTCTTCCTCTCCCGTTTGATGAAAGCCAGCAAAAAAAGCTGGAAGTCCCTTTTACCCTTCTGTGGCATAAACGGAACAGCCGTAATCCGAAGATCGTCTGGTTACGGGAAACCATTAAAAATCTTTACGCGTCGATGGCATAACCGAATCGTATGAAACGCGACCCAATTTCACAATGAAATGTAAAAAAGTTGTAATAAACTTATCTGAATCGAACTTTTAGTCGCTTTAGTCTGTCCATCATTCCAGTAAATGATTACTCTTGTATTCATAATGGACCATTAAGCATGGAGCGAAAATGGCGACTCACTTTGCCCGAGGGATTTTAACGGAAGGACATCTGATTTCTGTTCGTCTCCCCTCCCAGTGTCATCAAGAAGCCCGAAACATTCCCCCTCATCGTCAAAGCCGTTTTCTGGCGTCCAGAGGTTTACTCGCAGAACTGATGTTCATGCTGTATGGCATTGGCGAATTGCCGGAAATCGTCACCCTGCCGAAAGGTAAACCGGTTTTCAGCGATAAAAATTTGCCTTCGTTTTCTATTTCCTATGCCGGGAATATGGTTGGCGTGGCGTTAACAACCGAAGGTGAATGTGGCCTCGATATGGAACTGCAGCGTGCGACGCGCGGGTTTCATAGCCCACACGCGCCCGATAACCACACCTTTTCCAGCAATGAATCGCTATGGATCAGTAAACAAAACGATCCTAACGAAGCGCGGGCGCAGCTCATCACGCTGCGCCGAAGCGTGCTAAAACTAACCGGTGATGTTTTGAATGACGATCCGCGCGATCTGCAGCTGCTGCCCATTGCCGGACGCCTGAAATGTGCTCATGTAAATCATGTAGAAGCGTTATGCGACGCGGAGGACGTGCTGGTGTGGTCCGTGGCGGTCACGCCCACGATTGAAAAGCTCAGTGTCTGGGAGTTAGATGGCAAACACGGCTGGAAAAAGCCTGCCCGATATTCACAGCCGCGCCAACAATCCTACCAGCCGGATGATGCGTTTTGCCCAGCTCTCTACCGTGAAGGCTTTTTCGCCAAATTGATAGACAACCACAGGAGTCATCATGTCTGAAAAATTGCAGGTGGTTACGTTACTGGGGAGCCTGCGCAAAGGCTCATTTAATGGCATGGTTGCACGTACCCTGCCGAAAATTGCTCCGGCGAGCATGGAAGTCAATGCGTTACCTTCCATTGCCGACATTCCCTTGTATGACGCTGACGTACAGCAGGAAGAAGGTTTTCCAGCAACGGTTGAAGCTCTGGCGGAACAGATCCGTCAGGCTGACGGTGTGGTGATCGTCACGCCGGAATATAACTACTCGGTACCGGGCGGGCTGAAAAATGCCATCGACTGGCTTTCCCGCCTGCCGGATCAACCGCTGGCCGGTAAACCGGTGTTGATTCAGACCAGCTCAATGGGCGTGATTGGCGGCGCGCGCTGTCAGTATCACCTGCGCCAGATTCTGGTTTTCCTCGATGCAATGGTGATGAACAAGCCGGAATTTATGGGCGGCGTGATTCAGAACAAAGTTGATCCGCAAACCGGAGAAGTGATTGATCAGGGGTACGCTGGACCACCTGACCGGGCAATTAACCGCATTTGGTGAGTTTATTCAGCGAGTTAAGATCTAAATAAAAACCCGCCAGCAATCATGCATGGCGGGTTTTTAACGCGCTATCGATTTTAGTGAGCGTCGATAAACACAATCTTCAGGATAAACAGCAGCGCAACGATGATTACGCACGGGCTTAGATCACGCAGACGTCCGGTACCGATTTTCATCACGCAGTAGGAGATAAAGCCCAGCGCAATACCTTCGGTAATCGAGAAGCTGAACGGCATCATCACAGCGGTAATAAACGCCGGAACAGATTCAGTAAGATCCTGCCAGTTCACGCGAGCAAGACTTGAGGTCATCAACACGCCAACGTAAATCAGCGCGCCAGCTGCGGCATATCCCGGCACCATCCCCGCCAGCGGCGACAGGAAGATAACCAGCAGGAACAGCAGACCAACAACGACTGCCGTCAGGCCGGTACGCCCCCCAACGGAAACGCCGGAAGAAGACTCGATATACGCCGTAACAGAAGAAGTCCCGATAAACGAACCGGTCACGGAAGAGATGCTGTCGACATACAGCGCCTGCTTCATGCGCGGGAATTTACCTTTATCATCAGCCAGACCTGCTTTATCGGTCACGCCAATCAGCGTACCGGAGGAGTCAAACAAGTTGACCAGCATGAAAGAGAAAATCACCCCTGCCAGCCCGAGGTTAAACGACCCGGCTAAATCTACATGACCCACGACAGTCATTACGCTCGGCGGCGCAGAAACGATGCCGTTGTAGTGCACATCACCCAGCATCCAGCCCAGCAGCGTTGTCACCACGATGGAAACCAGCACCGCCGCGTGAATATTGCGCGAGGCCAGAATGGCGATGATGAAGAAGCCGAGATCCCCAGCAGCACGCTGTGAGAAGTCAGGTTACCGATGCTCACCAGCGTTTCCGGGTTAGCGACAATCACACCTGCGTTTTTCAGCCCCATCATGCCAATAAACAGACCGATACCACTGGTGATGCCCACACGTAGACTTACCGGAATGTTGGCTATCATCCAGTAGCGAACGCGGAAAATCGTCAGTAACAGCAGACCAATCGCACCCCAGAAGATTGCGCCCATCCCGACTTGCCACGGCAAGCCCATCGCCTGCACAACCACAAAAGCGAAGAACGCATTCAGGCCCATAGCGGGTGCCAGTGCAACTGGCAGGTTAGCAAACAGTCCCATCATAATACTGCCGAATGCAGCAATCAGACAGGTAGTGACGAAGACGGCGCTGGTATCCATGCCAGCAACGCCAAGAATTTGCGGGTTAACAAAAACGATGTAAACCATCGTCAGGAAGGTGGTAAAACCGGCGATCACTTCGGTCCGTGCCGTCGTGCCATGTTCGCGCAGTTTAAACACGCGTTCCAGCATCCCCTGGCCAGAAGCCTGGGTTGTGTGTTGTTGACTCATTATCTATTTCCGAACAAGGAGGGAAAATCCGTCGCTATCGTATACCAAAATGAGACAATATGGACGGCTGAAGATAACTTTTTTTCATTGTATTTGCTTATACGGCAACGATTGCGTCATGCGAATTGGCATGACGAAAACGTTAAACTAACGATAAAGGAAAGACATGTCCCAGATAGAAGCGGTATTTTTCGACTGCGACGGTACGCTGGTCGATAGCGAGGTCATTTGCTCTCGCGCCTATGTCACGATGTTCAGGGAATTTGGCATTCACGTTGACCTGGAGGAGATTTTTACCCGTTTTAAAGGCGTAAAACTCTACGAAATCATCGACATCATCAGTAAAGAACAGGGCGTGACGATGATCCAGGCCGATGCCGAGCACGTTTACCGCGCAGAAGTGGCGCGTCTGTTTGATACCGAACTTGAGGACATCGCAGGAGCGAACGAATTGCTGGCGAGCATTAACGTGCCGATGTGCGTCGTCTCTAACGGTCCGATCAACAAAATGCAGCATTCGCTGGGTAAGCTCAAGATGCTGCACTACTTCCCGGAAAAACTGTTCAGCGGCTACGATATCCAGCGTTGGAAGCCCGACCCGGCGTTAATGTTCCATGCGGCAAAAGCGATGAATGTAAACGTTGAAAACTGCATTCTGGTCGATGACTCCAGCGCCGGTGCGCAATCAGGGATAGATGCCGGAATGGAAGTGTTTTTACTTCTGCGCTGACCCGCACAATAAACCGATCGTTCACCCGAAAGTCACCACATTTACCGAGCTGGCGCAGCTGCCTGCACTCTGGAAGGCACGCGGCTGGAATATAACGCGATAATCGCCTCCTTACTTCAACGCTTACACATCAGTCACGCTGGTTTGAGATAAAAAATACCGGTGTCTGATGAGTAAGCGTCTATTCCCTGTAAATAATTTATGTCGTTAATCGTCCAGTCGCTCACCCTCTGTATGGTTAAGCCTGGGTTATATTTTTCACAATATCGGGATACCGTTCGAACCAATCCAGAATATTAAGCATCGCGTTACTGATTTTTTTATTAGCTTTATATTGATTCTCGCGTCTAAAATTTTGAACAATATTAAGATTAGAACGTATCTCATTGTCACAGTCAGCAATCTTCTTATTTAATGCCTTTACTTCATCCTGTACTTCTTGACTATTCCACTTGTCCCTTTTGTTATCAAATAAAGTACTTTTCTCCTCTAATGATTTATCCCGACTTATGGTTAACTCTTTAATTTCTCGCAATAAGTCATCGTAATCTTTAATGGAATCTCTTATTTCCTGATAGTTTTTAGTAAATCCTCCCAGTTAATTGCAAATGCACCGGAAAAATTTCGAAAATCGGAAGCAAACTTATTGAGTTCTGAGTCGTAATATGTTTTGAAATTTTTTATATTTTCAAGTTGGATTTTTAGCGCTTCAATTTGTTTTTCTTCAACACCGTCAAAAAGGGGGACAAGGTCACCATAATTCAATTTATAATCAATATCAAATTGGTTATGAGACTCATGCTGTTTTTGTCGAATAAATTTGTCTGAATCTTTAGTAGGCATTTTTACATCTGCCGGTGGAATGATTTTTTTATGATAGATTCAATAAACTTAATTCGGTCACTTTCTATCATATTAGTAATGATATTTTGTGCTTTATACTGCATATCTTTGAAAATAAAAAACTCAGCCCTACCGTTATTAAAATGATATTTCTCTTTGTACGATTTATTTTCAACATAAAGTGTAGACAAAAACGACTCTAAATCTGAAAATGCGTTATTATATTCTTCCTTAATCTTTAGCTCAGTATTATAAAAATCTTTTACATCGCTATTGATAGCACTTACCTTTTTTAAGAAATTAGGTATTTGGTCTTTACTTATAGCTCCGTCCAGATTCATATAAATATATTTTATCGGTGTAACACCATCTTCTAAATAAATTGAATCTGGATCAATAGAACAGTCTTTGCACAAATCATCTCTGTAATAATTGTCTAAATTGGCCCTCCTCAAATCACAACAATTAAAGGAGATATTATCATTCTCTGAATTTTCCTTGCTAAATGAAGTTGTAACAGCCTTCTCGATATTCTCTACGCAGTTAGAAAAATTATCATCCAACTTAAGATTTCTCGATCTTCTTTCAATGTAATCAGAAAAATACTCTTCGGGGTTAAACTTATATTCATCTGAACTCACATTACCAAGACCACAGTTCATTTTAATACTATTCAAATTACAACAATCAAACACAGTTCCCTGATCCTGCGCCCTGGTTTCGTTATCACCAGACTTATTGAATGCGTTTGCCAAAAAATCCATCCCATGAGCATCAAGTTTCGCTATCGTACAGTTATAAAAATGACTCAGAAGTATACTCGAACCAGGACAACGTCCTCCCTGAATTATACAATCCTGAACGAAAGACTGCATAAAGAGATAAGAACCTAATTTTTCTTGAATACTATCAGGTTGTGTAACGGTGTAGATTTTAGACGTCTCACATCTATAATTTTCAATTTTGCATTTAGAAATAAAACAACCTTTAAACATACCTTTTATTGGTTTTTTATTTCCTGACCCCACAGTATCATCATTAGTCTCATAAAGCTGTATGTTGTTGAATTTACAATCCTCGAAATAACAATTTTCAAAAACCGGACCTTCAAGGTTAGGGCTGTTTATCACTCCTGAAAAAATTACATTTTTAAAACTACAATATTTTAATGAATTTAAAACATCCTTAGACAACGATGATAAATTGATTGTTGTATTAATAATAGGAATTTTATTTTTAATCAGTGTCGTAAGTTTTACAGCATAATCATCAAACGTAAATCTCTTCAAGGGAGAATTATCAAAATGTAAATCATCAATATAATTATCAAGCGTTAATCTCTCTGAAGAAACCTGTTTTTTTTCGTTATCATTCGAAGTAGCCCCCGTGTAGAGATTAAAGGATCTACTCACAATAACTTCATTATTTTCATTTGTGGTAAAGTCTGTCTTAGTACTAAATCGCCATTGTTGTTCTTTTTTTGCCAGAGATTTAATCTTATCGAACACCTCGGCTTTATTATCAACTTTCGTGACAAATTCGTAAATTAAACCTTTGACTTCTTTAATATGAGATCCAGAAAAAGATCGCGAACAAACTCCCACAGTGTACGTTTTTTAAATAAATCCCCTTTGCCATCAAGAATATTTTCAATATCCTTAGAGTTTACATTATATTTCTTATCATTAATACTTAAAGCAATTTTATCAGAATAGCCTTTATGACTAAGCCGCTCCTTATACATTGCTTCTAAAAAAGGATTAGTATTAACAAAACATCTGGTTTTAATTTAGCGACCATAAATCCTCCGGCGTGAAATATTGAGTTGTTTGAAAACAATAACTTCTATGTTGTTAATTAACTGTACTGCTAGTTAGGTTAGCAACAAGTGTTACTTATATTACCGGTGAATACTGTAAAAAATAGCTCATTATTTCCATTTTAACCCAGGGTGTTCACCCTGGATTTGCAATTTTTTGGGGGTTAACGGTACATTCCACGGGTTAACCGCAGCAACAGAAAATGAGCGTTTTTTATAGCCGCTTTTATTGTCGAGGTTAAAATAAATAGATTTTATTAAATTTTATCAAGGTGATTTATGGATAATCTTATTGGCACACCACCAAACCACTCAGTTCCCCATAAGTATATGGACATGGAGCAAATGGAGTATTTATGTCATCTCAATCGTTTTTCTAAATTGTCTGACGATTTTTTAATAAATGGTCCAAGAGATGACCTTTTACATACAAATATGTTTTTAGATGGCTCTTTTTCAAATTTACAGCATTTACTTCCCAAAGGACAACTACAGAAGATACAACAGAGATTAAGTTCTCTTATTGACAAAAATAAGTTCCATTGTTTTCATATTTTTTTTATTAAAACTATGCTCAATTGAAAATATTCCAGTCCCAAATGCCGATTATGCTTTCTTTGATGACGAAATGCCATTTACATTAACTGATGAACAGATCGAAAATATTTCTTTTTAAACGCATATCACAAAGAAAAGAAAGGGAACAACGACATTGTTACATTTGATTTCATGAGCTATGATCACCATCATAATTTTAGCACAACCATAGCTTTAACAAATGATAGCTTCCATATATCTTCAATAAATAACCATAATGCACAGGTTATATTCGATGAAAACGTCCTTTTATACACCAATGAATTACCAGAATCATCACAGTGGTGTTATCAGTTAATAAAAATATGATTTCTTTACATTGCAGATATAATAACAACTTCAAAGTCAAAAAAACCTGTTCTTTTGATTTTAAAAATAAATCTTTTTGTCATTCCAGTTTGCAATATATAACGTTTATTGCATGTTTATTTTCACATGCAAACATGAAATGTTCGACATTTCATGATATTAATTTTGATATGTGTGAGATAAAGAATTGCAATTTTGACAATTCAGAAATGAATTTCATTTCGTGCGTCGGGACAAATTTTAGCGGTTCTACATTTAACAATGTAAAAACAACAACAGCACAACTAATTAAGACACCAACAAAGTGGACGAATAATACTCTAAAATATTGGTTCTCCAATTCTAATAAACGTAATATCATCTTCACACTTAATACAATATCTGATAGAGATATAAAATTAAAATGTATCAAGGATATATTACTGTCGTTGGTTGACCAAAAAGCCAATATTTATAGTGTAAGGCAAGAGCTTCTGGATTTTCTTAATAATGATTTATATAAAAATGATGGAGAGATTCTCTCTTATAAAGAATCAATAATGTTGTTTTGTGCTGTGTAGCCGAAAAATAGATGATTCAGATTAACTACCGCACTCTATGTTGTGTTTATATCCATGTCAGGTAACAGGTCATTTGTGAATCCTGACACCAGACTATGACTATCGCCCAGGGGATAATCCACAACCGCTGGAAGTAGTCTCATTTCTGCAGGATAAAACCGTAGAGTGCGGTTGCGATGAATAATAAATACAGGCTTATTATTCCAGTCTTTTTATTGCGTTGGTTGATTCAAATGGCTCGGTTAGTAAAATGCACCATTCACTCGGAAAACTCAACATGTTGCACTCTTATACGCCGTCTGGAAAAGGCGTAGGAGTGGTATAACCATTTAATCGCCTCCCAACGTCAACGCTTACACATCAGCGACACTGGTTTAATTAAAGCATACCAGATTTCTGATGAGTAAGCGTCTTTTTGTATAACCTCATTGTCACAGGAACGACTTGATCCGTTTATTTATTCGCCATGTTATTCAGTATCAATTTTCTTAATAGCTTTCACCATATTTTGATTTTCTTTTAGCCAACTCCTGATATTTTGAACTACATCATTAAGTGTATTTTCTTGTTCATACTCTTTCTCCAATCTCTCTGTTTCATCCTTAAGCTTTACAATCTCTTTATCTATTGTTGCTATTTCGTCATCTATTTTATTTAGTGTTTCATTAATCTTACGAATTTTGGCTGCATCTTTTTTTATCTTCTTTATTTAACATACAGCTCTCCTCACTCAATTTAGCCTTAGTTTTGACTAAATTATTTCTTAGCATAAAAAGGTCGGCTTCTTTTTGTTTTTTAGCAGTATAATTTTCCTTATTATAGCTATTGTTTTTCTCAATTACTTCCCGTAAGTATTGCTCAATGCTAGAGAATAAATCGACTTTATCATCTACATATTTTGATACTTTTCTATAATCCCTATAATTTATTTTCGTTCTTTCCTTAAATTCATTCAATGCTAAAAAAAATCTTTTGCATTTTATCAAAACTATCATCTTTATGATTTTTATTATATTCTTTGTAAATATTTCGCAAATCATTAAAATCAAAGTGGAAGTGAAATGTTTTGCTGTTTGAAATAGCAGAACGATTTATTTTTAAATAGTTACGTTGATCGTAAGGTCTTTGCCAAAAGAATCCAGTATAGAGCTTATGCATGAAATTCACTTTATCAATATCTATTTCATTGGCTATATCTTTTTCTATATTGTACAAAACTTTTAATATAATATACTGGATAGCTTCACCATTAAGTTGATATTTTTTTCCTTCATCATCAAGATTGAAGCGCCCCAACTTGACCAACAAAGATTGTAAATATAATAGTTCCTTTTGGTAATGACTTTCCGCATCCTTGCCATGATTATTAAATTCTTCTACCCATGAATTAATTTCCATTAAATTTTTCATGAAATCTGAAATGCCATTTTCAGCTATAGCTCCTTTCATGTCCATATAAACAGGAATTCTAATCTGGGTGTTCGCAGCAAGATTACCACTTAACCAAGTGGTTAAATGATCAATAGCACAATCATTCAAGGTAATTCCATTGATTGACTCGCCCAAACAAGTTTCAAGTAAATTGCAATTACTAAGTTTTAAATATTTTTCTATATCACCAGCAACGTATTTATCATTTATATAACGACCGCCACTCATCTTAGGGAAAAGATTAATGTAGATAAGGTCAGAAATGCGTTTATCCAGATTAAGTTTACCTCCATCCTTTTGAAATACTCTCTGGGATCAAAATCCAGTAAATCTTTGCGAATTCCATTTCGCTTGTATGTCATATCAGAGGAGCTAAAATCACAATTATAAAAATGATTATCATATTTTAATTCACATTTATATTTGTGATAAAACGAAGTCCCTATGAAATCCATTTCAGCACCATTAAGCTTTGCTATTTTACAACATAACAAACTGCTTGCAATAACACTTGCATTTTTACACACTCCATCCTGAAGAGTACACTCATCTACAAATGACTGCATAAACAGATATGCACCAACTGGCTTACCCACATTGGGATCTTGATTTACAGAGTATATTTTTGATGTATCTATGTTAAAATTTTTTATTTCACATCGATACAGAAAACACTCTTTAAACACGCCGTAAATAGGTATTTCATTATTTGGTTTTACTCGATACCTGAGCTAACAAGTGACACATTCTCAAAAATACAGTCCTCAAAAAACAATTTCCAAATACTGAACCATTAAGATTTTCGTAAGATATAGCACCAGTGAATGTCACTTTTTAAAGTTACAATATTTTAGAGATGCCAGGGCTTCTTTTTCCAGCACAGATAAATCGATTGTGATATTTTCAAAGGGGATTTTATTTTTTAAATATACGCTAAGCTTTTCATTATCATTTGGGAACTGTATTTTCAGCATCCCTGATTGAAAAGCCTTCTGATCAAAATGAATATCATGCTTATAAATATCCAAGCTGAGTTCTTCAGAAAATAAAGAATGCATTGTGTTTTTTTCAGCATCATTATGATAATCTTGCGCATTAATATTTATATTAAATACTCTACTAACAATAATGTCTTTATTTTCATCTACAGTAAATTCTGTAGTCGTATTAAAGCGCCATTGTTGATCTTGATCGGCGAGAGATTTAACTCTATTAAACATCTCAACTTTATCATCAGTTTTCGTCACAAAATCTACAATGGCTTGTTTAGCCTCCTTAATATGAGACATGGGAAAAAGATCGAGTATAAACTCCCAAAGACTTCGTTTAAGAAAAGATTGACTATCACCAGCTAAAATGTTTGTTATATCTTTATGAGTTACTGAATACTTACCCACATCATCAAGAGACAAACCAATTTTTCCTGAATATTTTTGCGTTCTATTTTTTCATTCAGATTTTCATCTGGCATTTTAGTCAGAGTAGCAAATTTATCTGTAACTGTACTATATGATGATATAGCCATAATCATTTCTCCTGAACACAATATTTATTCGCCCGCTCACAATACATAACCGTTTTGTATAAAAAAGAACACTTTGGTGTTGTTTTGATACGATTATGACTAAACCACCTATGAATACTGTAAAAAATCGCTCATTTTTATGTTCCGATATAGGGCTTTTACCCTGATTTTTGTTTTCTTTTCCATTTTCTGTGCGGGTAACGATATAAATGAAAGGAATAACAAAAAAAATTTATAACGGGGCGCTACATTAAAAGTAAAATAATTCAAATGAAATAATATATTTGCATTGCACTGGGGAGAGTTTCGAGGTGAGTTTGTGTGGCAATATTTCAGGGAGAAAGTTTATCAGCCCGGTAACTATGTATGACCGGGCTGATTGCCAGATTCGGCGTAAAAGCCTTATCTGACCTACTGTTAGCGTTACTCTTTCGGGTCTTTTCCGGCCAGCAGTTTATCCAGCTCATCACCGCCTACATGACGGAAATCCTGCCCCTTCACGTAGTAGAAGATAAACTCACAAATATTCTGGCAGCGGTCGCCGATACGTTCGATTGAACGCGCACAGAATAGCGCGGTAAGTACGCTCGGAATGGTGCGCGAATCTTCCATCATGTAGGTCATCAGTTGACGAACAATACCTTCGTACTCCTGATCGACTTTTTTATCTTCCCGATAAATACGTACCGCTTCGTCAATGTCCATCCGCGCGAACGCGTCCAGCACGTCGTGCAGCATCTGGATGGTATGACGGCCCAGCGACTCCAGACTTACCAGCAACGGCTGATGCTGCTGGGAGAATTTCTCCAGCGCAGTACGGCAGATTTTGTCCGCCACGTCGCCAATACGCTCCAGCTCGGCAATGGTTTTACTGATCACCATAACCAGACGCAGGTCGCTCGCCGTCGGCTGACGTTTGGCGATAATGCGCACGCAAGCTTCATCGATCGCCACTTCCATCATGTTGACGTTCTTGTCGCCTTCGATGACGCGCTTCGCCAGATCGCTGTCCTGGTTATGCATCGCGGTGATTGCATCAGAAAGCTGCTGCTCCACCATGCCGCCCATGGTCATCACCTGCGTGCGGATACTTTCCAGTTCGGCGTTGAACTGGCCGGAAATATGTTTATTAAGATTGAGACTGTCCATAACGCACTCCTGAATCAACCGTAACGACCGGTGATGTAGTCTTCTGTTTGTTTCTTCGCTGGCTTGGTGAACAGATCGTCCGTGTTGCTGAACTCAATCAATTCGCCCAGGTACATAAACGCCGTGTGGTCGGAACAACGCGCAGCCTGCTGCATGTTGTGGGTGACGATCACCACGGTATAATCCTGCTTCAGTTCGGTGATCAGCTCTTCAATACGCCCGGTGGAGATGGGGTCGAGCGCCGAACACGGTTCGTCGAGCAGCAGCACTTCCGGGCGAATGGCGATACCACGCGCAATGCACAGACGCTGTTGCTGACCACCAGAGAGAGAGTAACCGCTCTGGTGCAATTTATCTTTGGTTTCGTTCCACAATGCGGCTTTGGTCAATGCCCACTGCACGCGCTCGTCCATGTCGGCACGGGAGAGCTTCTCAAACAGACGAACGCCAAAGGCGATGTTGTCGTAGATGGACATCGGGAACGGCGTCGGTTTCTGGAACACCATGCCCACTTTCGCACGCAGCAGTGCGATATCCTGAGAGTTGGTCAGGATGTTGTCGCCATCGAGCAGAATTTCACCTTCCGCACGCTGCTCCGGGTACAGTTCAAACATTTTGTTGAAGGTACGCAGCAGCGTCGATTTACCGCAGCCGGACGGCCCGATAAACGCCGTAACCTGGTTTTTGGCGATATCCAGGTTGATGTTTTTCAGGGCATGGAATTTGCCGTAGTAGAAGTTCAAATTACGAACCTGAATTTTACTCGGGGCAGTTTCAACCATACTCATTGCAATCTTTTCCTCATCGTGCCTGATGCACTTCGCGAATCAGGCTTACCGTAGGCCGGATAAGGCGTTCACGCCGCATCCGGCAAAGTGTTAACCGTGTTTATTCTTCGCAAATACAACGCGCGCCAGAATGTTCAGCAGCAGGACGCACAGGGTAATGATCAACACCCCGGCCCAGGCCAGTTGCTGCCATTCCGCAAACGGGCTCATCGCAAACTTAAAGATCGTCACCGGCAGGTTGGCGATCGGCTGCATCATGTCCGTGCTCCAGAACTGGTTGGAGAGCGCGGTAAACAGCAGCGGCGCGGTTTCACCGGCAATACGGGCAATCGCCAGCAGGATACCGGTCATAATCCCGGACACCGACGCTTTCAGCGTGATCGCGGCGATCATCTTCCACTTCGGTGTACCCAGCGCATAAGCCGCTTCACGCAGGCTGTCTGGCACCAGTTTCAGCATGTTCTCGGTGGTGCGGATAACAATCGGCACCTGCAACAGCGCCAGCGCAATCACGCCCGCCCAGCCGGAGAAGTGCTCCATCTGCGCCACCACAATGGTGTAAACAAACAGCCCAACCACAATCGACGGTGCGGAGAGCAGAATGTCGTTAATGAAGCGAATCACTTCTGCCAGCCAGATTTACGACCATATTCAGCCAGGTAAATCCCCGCCATAATGCCCAGCGGCGTACCGAATACCGTGGCCCACAAAATTAACAGCCCGCTACCCGCCAGGGCGTTCGCCATACCACCGCCTTCCGTATTGGGCGGCGGCGTCATTTCAGTGAACAGCGCCAGCGACATACCATCGATACCGCGAGTGATGGTGGACATTAAAATCCAGATCAGCCAGAACAGGCCGAAGGCCATCGTCGCCATTGAGAGCGTCAACGCAATACGGTTTTTGAGGCGGCGACGCGCCTGCATTTTACGGCGGGATTCAGCCAGCGCCGCAGTGGTTTGCATTTCAACCATAGCCATTAGCGTGCCCCCCTCATTCTTAGCCAGGCGCATAATCATAAACTTCGATGCGGCGAGGACGATGAAGGTAATCACAAACAGGATCAGGCCCAGTTCCATCAGTGCGGCAACGTGCAGACCGGATTCCGCTTCAGCAAATTCGTTCGCCAGCGCAGAGGTGATACTGTTGCCCGGCATGTACAGCGAGGCGCTGTCGAGCTGGTAGGTGTTACCGATGATAAAGGTCACCGCCATGGTTTCACCGAGCGCGCGCCCCAGACCCAACATGATGCCGCCGATAACCCCATTTTTGGTGAACGGAAGAACGATACGCCAGATAACTTCCCAGGTGGTGCAGCCAATACCGTAGGCCGACTCTTTCATCATCACCGGGGTTTGCTCGAATACATCGCGCATTACCGCTGCAATGTACGGAATAATCATGATGGCGAGGATCACGCCTGCCGCGAGGATGCCAATACCAAAGGCCGGGCCGGAGAACAGCGCGCCAACAATCGGGATATTCGACATGATATTGCCGACCGGCTCCTGGAAGTAAACGGCGAACAGTGGCGCGAAGATAAACAGGCCCCACATGCCGTAAACGATACTTGGAATGGCTGCCAGCAGCTCAATGGCGATACCCAGCGGGCGCTTCAGCCAGCCAGGAGCAAGCTCGGTCAGGAACAGGGCGATACCGAAACTCACCGGGACGGCGATCAGCAGCGCGATAAACGAGGTCACCAGCGTACCGTAGATCGGCACCAGCGCCCCGTAGATATCGTTCGGCGCATCCCACTCTTTGGTCCACAGGAAAGCCAGACCAAATTTCTGAATGCTCGGCCAGGATGAGATGATCAGAGAGACAATAATGCCACCCAACATCAATAGCACAATCAGCGCCGCCAGTTTTACCAGCACGCTGAAAATTATGTCGCCCTTTTTACCCGGTGGGTTAAAAGCAGGCTTGGTTGCAGCCATAAGTTACTCTTCAGTTAAACGCGTTTACAAAGTCATTTTGTAATGCCGGATGCGGCGTAAAACACCGTACCCGGCCTGAATTTTATTAGTACAGCGGCTTGCCGCTACTGTCTTTAATATTGGTCTTCCACGCAGCGCGAACCTGTTCCACTACGCTATCCGGCAGGCTGGCATAATCCAGGTCGTTAGCCTGTTTAGCCCCGGTTTTGTACGCCCAGTCGAAGAACTTCAGCACTTCTACACCCTGCTCAGGTTTCTTCTGATCTTTATGGATCAGAATGAACGTGGTAGAAGTGATAGGCCATGCATCTTCGCCTTTCTGGTTAGTCAGATCCTGAGCGAATGTTTTGCTCCAGTCTGCGCCTTTTGCTGCATTAGCGAAGTTTTCTTCGGTCGGACTAACCGGTTTACCATCAGCGGAGATCAGTTTGGTGTACGCCAGGTTGTTCTGCTTCGCGTAAGCATATTCAACGTAACCAATTGCACCCGGCAGACGCTGAACGAACGCGGCGATACCGTCGTTACCTTTACCGCCCAGACCGATCGGCCATTTTACGGTAGAGCCAGTACCAACGTTGTTTTTCCACTCTTCGTTCACTTTCGCCAGGTAGCTGGTGAAGACGAAGGATGTCCCGGAGCCATCTGCACGGCGCACGACAGCAATGTTCTGTGAAGGCAGTTTCAGACCCGGATTCAGTTTGGCGATGGCTTCATCATCCCACTTTTTGATTTTGCCCGTAGATGTCGCCGAGGGTTTTACCATCCAGCACCAGTTCGCCAGACTTCAGCCCTGGAATGTTAACAGCCAGCACCACGCCGCCAATCACGGTCGGGAACTGGAACAGGCCTTCCTGAGCCAATTTTTCATCAGACAGCGGCGCGTCAGAGGCACCAAAATCAACGGTATTAGCGATAATCTGTTTTACGCCACCGGAAGAACCGATACCCTGGTAGTTAACTTTATTACCGGTTTCTTTCTGGTAAGTATCGGCCCATTTGGCATACACCGGCGCTGGGAAAGTTGCACCTGCACCTGTCAGGCTTGCTTCTGCAAACACAGAGAAAGCGCTCATCGATAAGGTCGCGGCGACAACAGTTGCGACGGTGGTACGCATAACTTTCATAATGTCTCCGGGAGGATTCATAAAGCATTGTTTGTTGGCTACGAGAAGCAAAATAGGACAAACAGGTGACAGTTATATGTAAGGTTTATGACAGTTTTATGACAAATCAGAATTATTAATTAACTTTTTGATTTTATTGACTAAGAAAAAGAAAAGTAGTGTCATCTTTTTGTCATGCAAAGTGAAAACTCGCGGACAAAAATGCGTAAGATGACAACGGTGTGAGGAACACCGCTGTCAGTTCGTTTAGCGTACAATCTCAATTGTTATCGTTGCAGTCGCGGTAAATGTTCTGGCGCGGGGCGAGCCCCGTGAGGCTTGCAGGAGCAGCAGAAAAGTGACGCTACCGGCTTTTTTCACCAAAGACGTTTGATTTACCCATATCTGTCGGCAGTTCACCACCGTTAACGTTGATTTCCTTATTATTTTTATCATAAATTTTTATCCCAACGTTCGGGTTTGATGTCACGACCATTGAGTTGTCAGTACTGGGTTCGGTAGCATAAAAAGAGGTACTGATATCATCAGTATTTAGTATTCCCTAAATTTTCACACTCAATGGTGACGGTTTTGGTAATTTTATGCGTTGTCACGGTACTTCCAGCTACCGAAGAAAAATCTGCTGCAGGAATTTCTTTAAAATCAAAATTAATGGGTCTTAAACTGTTAATTTCACAGCTTTGCGGTGCAGTGATATCGCCACGAATATAAACATCCGCCATAGGTTGTGAGTAATCAACCGGAGTGTCACGGCTTATAGTTCCGTACAATTTTGCCACGAGAGTTTCAGGAATAATTAACTTTCCAGCAAAAGTCTTCTTAATATAAAAATAAATTATTGCTTTTGCACCACTGGAAATACTTAATGGGTCCGTGCGACTACATTTATATGAACCTCCAGTAGGCCTGTTAGCATGGTATTCAAAAGGTGCATTAATGTATCCTACACCGAGAAGGTCTATCGATATTCCAACATCCAGATTAGGATTCAAATTAAAGTAGTTTACATTAGAACGAACACCCGCATAACTTAAGGCCTCGTTTATTCTCGCTGTATAGTAAATATAAGGAAACTCCCCCACTTTCCCTGTATCACAATGGCAGTGAGCAGGATAAGAGTCCCCATTTGTCACGGTTTTATTAAAGGTCTCTCCCACTTTGTTCTCGTCTGCCGTAATCAGATAGCCGGAAAAATCAAGTGTGCTATGAAAGGCCCCATTATCTGAGGTGCAGATACCTTTTGGGGCCGCAAATGTTGCACCACTAAAGGAGAAGATAAAAACAGTAAAGCACCACTGTATAATATACTTGTTCATAAAAATCCTTTTAATGACATGTCACACCTTGTTCAATTAAGCCGCTTTCACTTTCTGGTATTGAAAGTGAATAATCGAAGGTGCATGTAGTGGCGGCATTTTCCCCCGGAGAGCATCACTTGCGCCTTTTCAGGAAGGCCAGAGAGATAAAGCTCCCCAGGTCACCGACAATCCCTGAATCAGCGGAGCTTGTATTTTGTACTGTAGCAATAGCGCCAAAAGGTGCTGGTTTACCTTTTGTACCCGCCACCCTGAAAAGCACACGATAACCTACACGAGTAACAAATTCGGCTTTAACCACCGCGCCACGGGTGGGAACCATCGTAACGACGGTATTATCAAGTTCTATATTCGACTTCGAGAAATAGTTATCGCTGATTGCTACCCGGTTTTCATCATAAGGGTTTAGCTGTGTCTTGACCGTATAACCACGCCAGTCCGTCGCAGCACCACGCATATTGTCTATTTCTAACCCGGCAGCCCCTGGTGCTTTAACAAGAGCTATGGTTTCACCCAACTCCTGGCTTAACGTTACGCCTTCGCTGTGAGCCAGAATTCCCCTCTGATACCATAATTCAGCCTCTGAGAATTTTGGCTGTAGTTATAGCTGCCGTTCACCGTGCCATAAGTGCCATCATAGGTCAGGGACATATTACCGCCAACCTCATCATCATGGCTGTTATAGGACTGCATTAAATTCCGGAAAGGTTATTTCTTTCCAGCGCCGTACCGCTGAGTCCAAGTTGATGTGAGCTACCGGAATTATCGTTTTGTGAAACAGAATAGGTGGCATAACTATTCCCCCACCAGCCCGATAAAGGAACAGATAAAGAGAGCATGTAGATCTGCTCACTGGTGTTATCACTGGCATGGTTGTTCCCCGTCCCCTGCCGGGCAGTATTGGAATAACTCCAGGGAGACGTTCCACGAGAGACGCTTCCAGCTACTGCTGTAGCCAAATTGCATTAATCGTTCAACATCATCGGTATGCCAGTACTGCTGGCGACTTAATGTCAGATATAAGTTGCCATAATCTCTGCCCAGTGATTGCGTTAACGTTCCCTCCACACGGCTGCGGCGGTTACCGGTTTCCCAGAAATCTTCAGGATTATTACGCCGGGACGCCCATTCATTGAGGGTATAATAACCTTCGGTGGAGTAACGATAGCCAACCAGGCGCAAGCTGGTATCCGTATCGTCAAAGCGTTTCGAGTACAGGAAGCGATAAGACTGACCGGTTTCCGTATCATCATGGCTAAATTTCGCGCGAGCATGTGTCACATCGAAAGAAATTGCGCCCAATGCGCCAAGATCTTTACCGACACCCAAAGCGGCAGAACCATACTTTTCAGCAGCCTGCATACCTCCATACAAGGTGAAACCGTAGGGAAAACCATGAAGGATCTGAGCCTGAATAACGTCAGGGGTAAAGCCATCTTCATCGCGTAATTCTCCCACACTGACATCAACATCAGTTTGACCTTCACGTTTGAGGATGGCTAACGACGCATAAGGTTGAGTAAATCGTTGTTCGCTACCGTCTTCTTCTTTGATGGTTACGTCCAGATCACCACCTGTACTGGCGGTGTTGAGGTCGGTAATTTCAAAAGCACCTTGTGGAACGGCTGACTGATAAATCACGTAGCCATTCTGGCGAATAATGACAGTGGCGTTAGACTTTGCAATCCCACGCACTACGGGGGCAAATCCGTTTTGGCTGGCAGGCAACATATCGTTATCGGTATACAAGCGTGCGCCACGAATTTGCGTACTGTCGAAGATATCGCTCGCCGTCCACGTATCACCTATCATAATCTGGCTTCTTAACGCAGCTATATCACGTTGTATCCAGGTGCTTATAGAGTTGTATTCTGCACTGCCATCGGTCGTATTTAAGGTGCTGTAATTGCGTAATCGCCACGGCCCAATATTCAGTCCATTGCGCAAATTGAGATAACTGGTATCTGTCTCTTGTGAACCATAATCCGAACGTAGAGTATGTGAACCAGAAAAATCGTAGTTGATGGTGAGCGCGTTAATCCCCTCATCCCAACGCGAGGGGCTGATGTAATCATAAGCCATCGCATCCATATAGATTTGGGGAATGGAGATATTCAGTTGCAGTTTATCGCTGTCGAACTGCCATGATGAGCCTTCAATGCGTGGCCCAGGATCAATACAGACTGTTTCATCTACATCATTGAGCGATTTCAGCGCATCAACTTTTACGCCAAAGGTGGTTAGCGTTTTTTTAATAGCGACAAAGCAGGCGTGTAAATCAGCATCGGGATTATCCTGAACAAAGGTCACATCCTGACGTTCAAACATTTTACCGTTGATAAAAATATCAACGCTATAAACACACTGGGGGCATCAGGTTTGCCCGATTAAACTGGCGAATATCGACTCCGGATTGATGGTCGATTTCCAGAAGCGCCGGATTGAATACACTGACCTCGGCATCAGGCTTTGCGAGAAAATCAGACACGTCCCTGCCGTGAGGCCAACCTTTATTCTGGTCGTCATCATAATACGCCTATCCTTTTCCCTTGCTTACAGCGTCATTTTTATCGGGTCACTGACTGCGCCGTAATCATTAATAAATCGCCAGATCATTTGGCCTCCCGCAGAATTAGCAGGTAAAGGTAACGTGAGCGTTTCAAAAGGACGGATCATGTTGAGGGGCACATCATGACCATCAACGATGACATCCATCACACTGATATGAATCGGGTTGGGATTCTCTGCAATCAGGTTTCGCCCTTCCCGGTGCCACTTCACCTTCGGTGCAGCATCTTCGGGAATCAGGCGAATGCTTGCCGGTCGCCAGAACAGCTTGATACGCGTTTTAACTGCGATTTCCAGTGAGTTCGCCGCTTTGTTGCTCGCAGAGGGCGGAATATTTTTAATATTTAGCCAGAAGACTGACTCGCGATCATCAGGCAATGACACACCTTTGGTGTGAATAATACGTAATACTTTTTTCTTGCGCGGGTTCTAATCGTGATACCGGAGGAATAACGGTAAACGGTGCTTTGCTTTTATCCTCTTTATTAAACGGATCTACCCATGCCTGGATGAGATAAGGAATTTTTTCTTCCTTGCTAAATACAGAAATAGATTTATCTGGGTTATTACTTAAGTAAACTACCCGTGTACCACCAATGACAACGCCTGCATAGGTTAATGCTGGTTGGACTAAAAAAACACTGAGTATAATCGCGGTAAATAACTTACATGAAACGGTTGTTTTAAAGAGCCTGATTAAACAACTTTTTCTGGACATAACGACTCCCTGGCCAAAGCCAACTGAATAAAAAGGCCCTTGATAAATTATTTCTTATATTCGACAGTAAATTGTGAATCGGCGTTCGCCGTACCCGCCGTTACGGTTGCATTGGTTGCCACATAGCGTGCAATAAACTTCATTTCAGCCTTGCCTTCCGCGTCGATAGCGGTATAGGCAGAATCGTTATAAAGTTTAACCTGCGAGTTATCTGACTGGTTAAAAATACGAATACCGACACCCGTTGCCGCAATCGCTTGTCCTGTACCGGTAAAATCGCCAGGGTTGCCCGCTGTAAGCGGCGTACCCACTTTCAGGTCGCCGTCGCCGCCAGGCGCTTCTGTACCATCAAAACGAACGGCTGCCTGAGTGTAGGTTGCCGGGCACTTTTCAAGACAATACTGAACTGCTGTGGTGACGCCAGACTACCTACACCTGAAAAAGCATTTTTACTGACTTTACCCAGTGGGACGGTTTGATCGGCTGTATCGGAGGTAACTTCACAAGTAGTGTCGACAATTTCACCGACGAAGTGAACAACACCATCTTCTGCCAGTGCATGTCCGGAGCATTAAAGATGCCAGAGTGAATGCACCGCCTATAATATTACGCTTCATAAAAACTCCATTGATATAATATATCCTTTACCATGAATCATCACTTAAAATAATAAGTGTGCTTTGATTCACAGGCATAGTACACCAATGAGATAGTTTTATCTAAAAATAATATTAATTACTCAATCTTAAATATAAATTTATTATTTAAATATTATTAAAACAGCAAGAAATCAAGTTTATTATCAGACATTATCAATAATTCAGAATATATTTATATCAATGGGTATATGAATAATGGAATTATTGATATCACTTATAAAAAAAGGGCCGCCGGTCGGCAGCCCTTTTCTATCAACGAGAGATATTACTCAACCGTTACCGATTTTGCCAGGTTACGCGGCTGGTCAACGTCGGTGCCTTTGATCAGCGCAACGTGGTAAGCCAGTAGTTGCAGCGGAACGGTGTAGAAGATCGGTGCAATCACCTCTTCCACATGCGGCATCTCAATGATGTGCATGTTGTCACTGCTCACAAAACCCGCATCCTGATCGGCGAAGACATACAACTGACCGCCACGCGCGCGAACTTCTTCAATGTTGGATTTCAGTTTTTCCAGCAATTCGTTGTTCGGTGCAACGACGATAACCGGCATATCGGCATCTATCAGCGCCAGCGGACCGTGTTTCAGTTCGCCAGCAGCGTAGGCTTCAGCGTGAATGTAAGAGATCTCTTTCAGCTTCAATGCACCTTCCAGCGCGATTGGGTACTGATCGCCACGGCCCAGGAACAGCGCGTGATGTTTGTCAGAGAAATCTTCTGCCAGCGCTTCAATGCGTTTGTCCTGAGACAGCATCTGCTCAATACGGCTCGGCAGCGCCTGCAGACCATGCACGATGTCATGTTCAATGGAGGCATCCAGACCTTTCAGGCGAGACAGCTTCGCCACCAGCATCAACAGCACAGTTAACTGGGTGGTGAATGCTTTAGTGGACGCCACGCCGATTTCCGTACCGGCGTTGGTCATCAGCGCCAGATCAGATTCGCGTACCAGAGAAGAACCCGGAACGTTACAGATAGCCAGCGAACCAAGGTAACCCAGATCTTTCGACAGACGCAGGCCCGCCAGGGTATCCGCGGTTTCGCCAGACTGCGACAGAGTGATCATCAAGCTATTGCGACGCACAGCAGATTTGCGATAGCGGAATTCAGAGGCGATTTCAACGTCGCACGGAATGCCTGCCAACGATTCAAACCAGTAACGGGAAACCATACCGGAGTTGTAAGAAGTACCGCAGGCGAGGATCTGAATATGCTCAACCTTCGACAGCAGTTCGTCGGCGTTCGGTCCCAGCTCGCTTAAATCTACCTGACCGTGGCTGATGCGCCCGGTAAGGGTGTTTTTGATCGCGTTCGGCTGTTCGTAGATCTCTTTCTGCATATAGTGGCGGTAAATACCTTTATCGCCCGCGTCATATTGCAGATTGGATTCGATATCCTGACGTTTTACTTCCGCGCCAGTTTTATCGAAGATGTTTACCGAACGGCGAGTGATTTCCGCAATATCGCCCTCTTCAAGGAAGATAAAGCGACGGGTCACTGGCAACAGCGCCAGCTGGTCAGAAGCGATAAAGTTTTCGCCCATGCCCAGACCAATCACCAGCGGGCTACCAGAACGTGCCGCCAGCAGGGTATCCGGGTGACGGGAGTCCATGATCACTGTACCGTACGCACCACGCAGTTGCGGGATAGCACGCAGAACTGCCTCACGCAGAGTACCGCCTTGTTTCAGCTCCCAGTTCACCAGATGGGCAATCACTTCGGTGTCGGTTTCAGAAACGAAGGTATAGCCACGCGCTTTTAACTCTTCACGCAGCGGTTCATGGTTTTCGATGATGCCGTTATGCACCACCACAATGTGTTCAGAAACATGCGGATGCGCGTTAGCTTCTGAAGGTTCACCGTGGGTCGCCCAGCGAGTATGAGCAATACCGGTGCCGCCATGCAGAGGATGTTCTTCCGCTGCCTGAGCCAGCATCTGGACTTTACCGAGGCGACGCAGGCGGGTCATATGACCTTCTGCATCAACAACGGCCACCAGACCGGCAGAGTCATATCCGCGGTATTCAAGACGACGTAAACCTTCAAGAAGGATTTCTGCTACATCACGTTGCGCGATCGCGCCAACAATTCCACACATAGTTTTTGATTCCGATTTATATCGTTGTCGGTCAACCTGTATGCCCGTTTTTTCGGGCGCCCCGAGCCTTGTAGAGAGTGGGGTTATTTTTATAGTTACTGCTTGTGGGCGGGAGATTATGTTATCTCCTCATCCCATATGACCGGATTTCCCAGCCAGAATTACTTTTTCTTTACCGGACGACGCCAGCCTTCTTTCTGAGTCTGCGGCACACGGCTGATCGCCGGGCATTTTCGCCGACATTACGCGTCACAGTTGTACCCGCAGCAATGGTCGCGCCTTTGCCTACTGTTACCGGGGCCACCAGCTGAGTGTCGGAACCGACAAACACATCGTCGCCGATAATGGTCTTAAATTTATTCGCACCGTCGTAGTTGCAGGTAATGGTTCCCGCGCCGATGTTAACGTTATCGCCAATTTCCGCATCGCCCAGGTAAGTCAGATGACCAGCTTTCGAGCCTTTACCCAGACGCGCTTTTTTCATCTCAACGAAGTTACCGACGTGTGCACCTTCCAGCAACTCAGCACCAGGACGCAGACGGGCAAACGGGCCAATGGTACAGGCCGCCGCCAGATTCGCGTCTTCCACAACGGTATACGGGCTAATTTCGCAATCATCGCCAATCACGCTGTTTTTAATCACACAACCGGTGCCGATTTTCACGCGATGACCGAGAGTCACGTTGCCCTCGATGATAACGTTAGTATCAATTTCAACATCGCGCCCGTGAGTAAGCGTACCGCGCAGATCAAAACGCGCCGGATCGCGCAGCATAACGCCTGCTAACAGCAGTTTTTCAGCCTGTTCGAACTGGTAAACGCGCTCCAGTCGGGAGAGTTGCAGGCGGTTATTCACGCCTTCTACTTCGCTTAAACGTTGCGGATGAACGGCGACGATTTCACGTCCTTCCTGATACGCCAGCGCAATAATGTCGGTGATGTAGTATTCACCCTGAGCGTTATTGTTGGTCAGCTTCGCCAGCCAGCGTTTCATATCTGCGCCGTTGGCAATCAGAATGCCGGTGTTGATCTCCTGAATCTGACGCTGCTCGTCGGTGGCGTCTTTGTGCTCAACAATGCCGGTAACTTTGCCGTTTTCACGGGTGATACGTCCATAACCGGTCGGATCATCCAGTTTTACCGTCAGCAGACCAATGCCACCCTGCGGTTTAGCATCACGCAGGCGCTGGAGTGTTTCGACAGAGATCAGCGGCACGTCGCCGTAGAGCATTAAAATGTCTTCATCATCGGCAAAGAAAGGTGCGGCCTGCTGCATCGCATGACCTGTACCCAGCTGTTCTGCCTGAAGCACCCAGTTCAGGTTGTCATCTTTCAGCGCCTGTTTAAGCAGATCGCCGCCGTGACCGTAAACCAGGTGAACGTGCGCTGCGCCTAATTCATTCGCAGCATCAATGACATGCTGAACCATCGCTTTCCCGGCAAGGGTATGCAGCACTTTCGGAAGATCGGAATACATGCGCGTGCCTTTGCCTGCGGCAAGGATCACTACGCTCATAGCATTATTCAACATACGCGTCCTGACTGTAATTTGAGAACGAATTTAAACCGCTTCACCTTGAAAAAACTACATTTTTTTCATCGTGAAATGGACAGAGGATAAATTGTTCAATAACGGATTATCCCCGCTGACGAAAGCGCCATTTTCGACCATCGTCACGCCTTTTGTCTGCAGAAAATTAAGGCAATACCTTCATTTAAGCGTCAGGTGGATGTTTTTGCTCTTATTTCGATCAATGAATAAACGGGAAAACAGGGGTTTTATATCAGCAGGATCTATGTGAACGCTATTCAGGACGGGTCACGCGTAAAAAAAGCCAGCCTGTTTCCAGACTGGCTTTTGTGCTTTTCAAGCCGGTGTTACATCGCTTTTTTGGTCAACTCGATAACGCGCAGCTGCGCGATCGCTTTGGCCAGTTCCGCAGACGCCTGAGCGTAATCTACGTCGCCGTGAGAGCTGCTAATGTGCTCTTCAGCCTTACGTTTCGCTTCCATGGCTCGCGCTTCGTCGAGATCCTGGCCGCGAATTGCGGTGTCGGCCAGAACGGTCACGTTGCCAGGCTGCACTTCAAGAATGCCGCCAGACAGATAGATAAACTCTTCGTGACCGTGCTGTTTCACGATGCGAATCATACCAGGCTTAATGGCGGTGAGCAGCGGTGCGTGGTACCAGGTAGATCCCCAGTTCACCTTCGCTACCCGTTACCTGGATTTTCTCGACCAGACCAGAGAACATTTGTTGCTCTGCGCTGACGACGTCCAGGTGGTAAGTCATTGCCATATCACCCTCCGATTAAGGCGTTAAAGTTTTTTGGCTTTTTCCACAGCTTCTTCGATGGAACCGACCATGTAGAACGCCTGCTCCGGCAGGTGATCGTATTCGCCTTCCATGATGCCTTTAAAGCCACGGATGGTGTCTTTCAGGGAGACGTATTTACCCGGAGAACCGGTAAATACTTCTGCCACGAAGAACGGCTGGGACAGGAAGCGCTGAATCTTACGCGCACGTGCTACCACCAGTTTGTCTTCTTCTGACAGCTCATCCATACCCAGGATGGCGATGATGTCTTTCAGTTCCTGATAACGTTGCAGGATGGACTGAACGCCACGCGCGGTGTCGTAGTGTTCCTGACCAACCACCAGCGGGTCCAGCTGACGGCTGGTGGAGTCCAGCGGGTCAACGGCCGGGTAGATACCCAGAGACGCGATCTGACGGCTCAGTACCACGGTTGCGTCAAGGTGCGCAAAGGTGGTTGCCGGAGACGGGTCAGTCAAGTCATCCGCAGGTACGTATACCGCCTGTACGGAGGTGATAGAACCAGTTTTGGTGGAGGTGATACGTTCCTGCAGAACGCCCATCTCTTCCGCCAGGGTCGGCTGATAACCTACCGCTGAAGGCATACGGCCCAGCAGTGCGGATACTTCCGTACCGGCCAGGGTGTAACGATAGATGTTGTCAACGAACAGCAGAACGTCACGACCTTCGTCACGGAATTTCTCAGCCATGGTCAGACCGGTCAGAGCAACGCGCAGACGGTTTCCCGGCGGCTCGTTCATCTGGCCATACACCAGGGGATACTTTGTCGATAACGTTGAGTCGGTCATTTCGTGGTAGAAGTCGTTACCCTCACGAGTACGTTCACCTACGCCCGCAAACACAGAGTAACCGGAGTGCTCGATCGCGATGTTACGAATGAGCTCCATCATGTTTACGGTTTTACCTACACCCGCACCACCGAACAGACCAACTTTACCGCCCTTAGCGAACGGACACATCAGGTCGATAACTTTGATACCGGTTTCCAGCAGTTCCTGAGAGCTGGACAGCTCTTCATAGGAAGGTGCCGCGCGGTGAATCGCCCAACGCTCTTCTTCACCGATCTCGCCTTTCATGTCGACCGGTTCACCCAGTACGTTCATGATACGGCCCAGAGTCGCTTTTTACCTACCGGGACTTCGATCGGGTGTTCGAGGTCTTTTACATCCAGACCGCGACGCAGACCGTCGGAGGAACCCATTGCGATGGTACGCACGATACCGCCGCCGAGCTGCTGCTGAACTTCCAGCACCAGACGCTCATTACCATTTTGCACCTCAAGAGCATCGTACACGCGCGGTACGGCATCCTGAGGGAATTCGACGTCAACTACGGCGCCGATTACCTGGACAATCTTTCCAGTAGCCATCTTAAATCCTCTACGAAATAACCTGTTTAAACCGCGGCGGCCCCCGAGACGATCTCGGTGAGTTCCTGAGTAATGCTGGCCTGACGAGCTTTGTTGTATACCAACTGCAGCTCTTTAATCAGGCTGCCGCCATTGTCGGTCGCGGCTTTCATCGCCACCATACGGGCGGCCTGCTCGCTGGCCAGGTTTTCAACCACGCCCTGATAAACCTGAGACTCGACATAACGACGCAGCAGGGTATCCAGCAGCGCCTTCGGATCGGGCTCGTACAGGTAATCCCAGGATTTATGTTTCAGATCATCATCATCTGATGCCGGTAACGGCAGCAGCTGGCTGATGGTCGGAACCTGAGACATGGTGTTAATAAATTTGTTGCTGACAATGTAAAGCTTGTCCAGACGGCCTTCGTCGTAGGCCTGCAACATCACTTTTACCGGACCGATCAGTTCGGACAGGGAAGGGTTATCCCCCATGCCGGTGACCTGGGCAACAACATTGCCGCCCACGGAGTTGAAGAACGACACGCCTTTCGAGCCGATCATTGCGAGGTCGCATTGAACGCCTTTGTCGGTCCAGGTCTTCATTTCCGCCAGCAGTTTTTTGAACAGGTTAATGTTCAAACCACCGCACAGACCACGGTCGGTCGACACCACCAGGTAGCCCACGCGTTTAACGTCGCGGTCTTCCAGGTAAGGGTGCTTATATTCCAGATTACCGTGTGCAAGGTGACCAATCACTTTGCGCATGGTTTCTGCATAAGGACGGCTGGCCGCCATGCGATCCTGCGATTTACGCATTTTGGAAGCGGCGACCATCTCCATCGCTTTAGTGATCTTTTGCGTGTTCTGGACGCTTGCGATCTTACTACGTATCTCTTTTGCGCCGGCCATGAGCTTCTCCTCAATGCCTTGCGGCCTGCCCTAAGGCAAGCCGCCAGACGTTACCAGGATTGGGTTGCTTTGAAGGAATCGAGGATGCCTTTCAGCTTGCCTTCGATTTCGTCGTTGTAGCCACCGGTCTGGTTGATCTCTTGCATCAACGGAGCGTGATCACGGTCGACGTAAGCCAGCAGAGCGGCTTCGAAACTGCCGATTTTCGACAGTTCAACATCCGCCGGTAACCACGTTCTGCTGCGAACAGAACCAGAGACTGTTGCGCTACGGACATCGGCGCATACTGTTTCTGTTTCAGCAGTTCGGTCACTTTCTGACCGTGGTCAAGCTGCTTACGTGTTGCATCGTCAAGGTCGGATGCAAACTGAGAGAACGCTGCCAGTTCACGATACTGTGCCAGAGCGGTACGGATACCACCGGACAGTTTTTTCATGATCTTGGTCTGTGCTGCACCACCAACACGGGATACGGAAATACCCGGGTTAACCGCAGGACGAATACCGGCGTTGAACAGGTTGGTTTCCGGAAGATCTGACCATCGGTAATGGAGATTACGTTGGTCGGAACGAACGCAGAAACGTCACCCGCCTGAGTTTCGATAATCGGCAGCGCGGTCAGAGAACCGGTTTTCCCTTTCACTTCACCTTTGGTGAAGGCTTCAACGTATTCGGCGTTAACACGCGCAGCACGCTCCAGCAGACGAGAGTGGAGGTAGAATACGTCGCCCGGGAATGCTTCACGTCCTGGCGGACGACGGAGCAGCAGGGAGATCTGACGGTAAGCAACAGCCTGTTTAGACAGGTCATCGTAAATGATCAGCGCATCTTCACCGCGGTCACGGAAGTATTCGCCCATTGCGCAACCGGCATACGGAGCCAGATATTGCAGTGCAGCGGATTCAGACGCGGTTGCTACCACAACGATGGTGTTAGCCAGTGCGCCGTGCTCTTCCAGTTTACGTACCACGTTAGAAATGGTGGACGCTTTCTGGTACCGATAGCGACATAGATACATTTGATACCGGAATCGCGCTGGTTGATGATGGCATCGATAGCCAGTGCGGTTTTACCGGTCTGACGGTCACCGATGATCAATTCACGCTGACCACGACCGATTGGGATCATGGAGTCAACGGCTTTATAACCGGTCTGTACCGGCTGATCTACGGACTGACGTTCGATAACGCCCGGAGCGATTGCTTCTACAGCAGAGAAGCCGTCGTGATCCAGCGGACCTTTACCGTCGATTGGTGCACCCAGAGTGTTAACCACACGGCCCAGCAGGCCACGGCCAACCGGAACTTCCAGGATACGGCCAGTACACTTAACTTTCATGCCTTCGGCAAGGTCAGCGTACGGACCCATAACAACCGCACCTACAGAGTCGCGCTCGAGGTTCAGTGCGATAGCGTAACGGTTACCCGGCAGGGAGATCATTTCACCCTGCATACAATCGGCCAGGCCGTGAATGCGGATAACACCGTCACTTACAGAAACAATAGTACCTTCGTTGTGAGCTTCACTCACAACATTGAACTGAGCAATGCGCTGCTTGATCAGTTCGCTGATTTCGGTGGAATTCAGTTGCATGCTCCAGTCCCCTTAAGACTGCAAGACGTCTGCAAGGCGCTCAAGACGACCGCGTACGCTGCCATCAATGACCATATCACCCGCTCGGATGATAACGCCTGCCATTACAGACTTATCGATTTTGCAATTCAGCTTAACTTTGCGTGACAGACGTTTTTCCATCGCAGCAGAAATTTTCGCGAGCTGTTGTTCACTCAACGCGGCAGCGGAAATGACGTCTACCTCAGCGGTAGCCTCACTCACGGCACGCAGGTGAATAAACTGCTCCAGAACATCCGGGAGCGCGTTAAGACGACCATTTTCAGCCATTACCCGAATCAGGTTCTGACCGTTTTCGTCCAGTTGCTCACCACAAACTGCGATAAACGACTCGGCGAGCGTTTCTGGCGCAAGCGCGCCAGAGAGAAGCTCTGCCATTTGTTCGTTTTTGGTTACCTCGGCGGCAAACGCCAGCATGTCCTGCCAGCGTTCTACACTTTGGTGTTCGACGGCAAAGTCAAAAGCTGCTTTGGCGTAGGGGCGAGCTACCGTAATAAATTCAGACATCAGCCCCTCCCTCCTTACAGTTCAGCGACAAGTTTATCCACGATGTCGCTGTTAGCAGCTTCATCCACGGAACGTTCGATGATCTTCTCGGCGCCAGCAACAGCCAGGATAGCAACTTGCTTACGCAGCTCTTCACGGGCACGTTTACGCTCGGCTTCAATTTCCGCCTGCGCCTGGGCCACGATTTTAGTACGTTCCTGCTCTGCTTCAGCTTTAGCTTCGTCCAGAATCTGCGAGCGGCGTTTGTTCGCCTGCTCGATGATTACCTGGGCTTCCGCTTTCGCTTTTTTCAGCTGGTCGGTCGCGCTGGCCTTTGCAAGGTCAAGGTCCTTATGTGCTCGTTCTGCGGAAGCAAGGCCGTCAGCAATTTCTTTTGACGTTCTTCGATGGCTGCCATTAATGGCGGCATACATACGTACTTCATGCAGAACAGAACGAACAGGACAAACGCGATGGCCTGGCCGAGGATTGTTGCGTTAAGATTCACAGCACAATGCCTCTATTTAGTTAACGTTCTGATATTGCTCTTTAAATAAAAGCAACGCTTACTACGCGACAGCGAACATCACGTACAGACCCAGACCTACAGCGATCATCGGGATAGCATCCACCAGACCCATAACGATAAAGAACTGAGTGCGCAGCAGAGGAATCAGATCAGGTTGACGCGCTGCGCCTTCCAGGAATTTACCCCCGAGGATGCCGATACCGATCGCAGCACCGATTGCCGCCAGACCCATCATCACAGCGGCAGCCATGTACAGCAGATCCATATTCAGGTTTTCCATGACAGTCTCCAGTTTGTTTCAGTTAAAACGTAGTAGTGTTGGTAAATTAATGTTCTTCAGACGCCATCGACAGATAGACGATCGTCAGAACCATGAAGATGAAGGCTTGCAGCGTAATGATCAGGATGTGGAAAATGGCCCACGGCACATTCAGAATCCACTGTGACCACCACGGCAACAGACCAGCAATCAGAATGAAAATCAGCTCACCGGCATACATGTTACCGAACAGTCGCAAACCGAGTGAAACTGGTTTGGACAGCAGGCTTACCCCTTCAAGGATTAAGTTGACAGGAATGAACGCCCAGTGATTGAACGGCTGCAGCGTCAACTCTTTCGTGAAGCCGCCGATGCCTTTCATTTTGATGCTGTAGAACAGAATCAGGATAAATACGCCCAGTGCCATAGACAGCGTTACGTTCACGTCCGCAGACGGAACCACACGCAGTGCCGGCAGCCCCAGTACATGTTCAGCAATGTACGGCAGCAGGTCGATAGGCAGTAAATCCATCAGGTTCATCAGGAATACCCAGACGAAGATCGTCAGGGCCAGCGGAGCAATCAGCTTGCTTTTGCCATGGTACATGTCTTTCACGCTACCATTAACAAAGCCGATCACCAGCTCAATCGCGGTCTGAAACTTACCTGGCACACCGCTGGTCGCCTTTTTGGCTACGCTACGGAATAAAACCAGGAACAACAGACCCAGCACCACCGAGAAGAACATGGAGTCAATATTGATTGTCCAGAAGGTGGCTGGGGGTTATGGATCCACCAGCGAGAATGTACGCAGGTCCAGCTGAAGGTTATTCAGGTGGTGTCCTATGTAATCCTGCGGCGTCATATTTTCTGAAGCCATGATGCCTTTTACCCTTTGTTGTTAATTACAGCCGGTGCCAGTATCTGAACCACCAGCACCAAAACCCACGTAACGATCAGCGGCAAGAATACCGCCTTTAAAACCGCCAACGCCACCACCAGTAACACCAACATCGCCAGAACTTTGAAGGCTTCGCCGAAGGCGAACGTCCAGCCACTCGGCCTTTAGCAGGTGTATGCGCCTGGTGACGCCAGGCAAATATCATAAACAACACGTTAGGCAGAAAGACTGCCAGGGCCCCCGCTTATTGCAGAGACGCCCCAGAAGGGGTCTTTGAGGCTGAACAGCAATCCACTTGCTATCACCACCAGTAACTGAACGAGCAGAAGCTTCCGAGCAACGTTTCGACTCACGAGCGACACAGACATCACGTTTTTCACTCCTGCTCCCTTCGAGGTATGCCGCGTGTCGTATAAAACTTTCTTTAAGGCTTAGAGTCAAGCATCAAAAAGCGGTCAAATTATACGGTGCGCCCCCGTGATTTCAAACAATAAGTAGCCAAAAGGTGAATAAATGTTTAAATATTTTTCCAGTGCATACAATTGCGACTTTTCTGCTAACCCTGTTCGATCATGAAAAACTGTAAATAACGCGTAAACACTGGTGATAAAGCGTGCTTCAGATCACATATTGCGCATGTTCGCGCACAGCATATTTATTTACTTGGCAAATGATGCCTTTGCAAGTTTATGATATTTCAGTCTAAAAACAGATACTGTTTTAATAAATGACATTTACACAACAAAAACCACCCATTGACATTTTTAATAATGTTTTAACAGCCAATGATGGTTCTTAGCGCCGATTTTTAGCAGACTGATATTTTCACTAATGACTTATTTTCTGCTTACCAAAAAAAGCCACGTTATCTTGTTGATGCAAAAGAGTGAACGTGGCGTTAAATGTAACCAGTTATATCAGTAGAAAACCCGGTTGTTGTTAACAGTCTAACCGGTCAATTTTTTATGATTTTTTGATAAAAATTAAATTTTATTTGCTTTAATCACCACCAGATGACGTTCGCCATCCAGGGCTGGAACCTGAAGTTTAACCACTGATTCGACCTGATATTCTTCGGGCAACAAAGCGATTTCATCTTCCGGCATTTGCCCTTTCAGCGCGTAGAAACGGCCTTGCTCACCAGGAAGATGGTGGCACCAGCTCACCATATCGTTCAGAGAGGCAAAAGCGCGGCTAATTACGCCATCAAATGGCGGCTCTGAAGGAAACTCTTCTACCCTGCTCTGTACTGGCTCAATATTCTCCAGTTTAAGCTCATGTTGCACCTGACGAAGGAAACGCACGCGTTTACCAAGGCTATCCAACAGAGTGAAATGGGCTTCAGGACGCACGATCGAGAGTGGAATGCCTGGCAGTCCTGGTCCGGTGCCGACATCGATAAACCGTTCACCTTGCAGATACGGTGCCACCACAATGCTATCGAGAATATGGCGTACCAGCATCTCATTAGGATCGCGAACCGAAGTCAGGTTGTACGCTTTGTTCCATTTATGCAGCATATTCACGTAGGCAATAAGCTGGTTTTTCTGGTGATCGGTAAGCGAAATACCTGCGTCTTTCAGCAGTAAGGAGAGTTTGTTGAGCACGGTGATTACCTGTTCTTGATGCGTTGCCCGGTAAGCGGGTGCTTACCAGGCATTTTTAATGCGTTATGCGCTACGACGCAGCATACCCTGTTTTTTCAGCCACACCAGCAGAATGGAGATGGCCGCAGGCGTGACGCCAGAAATACGCGAAGCCTCGGCCGATAGAGGCCGGTTTGTGATCGTTAAGTTTGGCGATCACTTCGTTAGAAAGACCGGATACCTGGCGGTAATCCAGTGTCGCGGGTAGCAGGGTGTTCTCGTTACGCAGCTGCTTTTCGATCTCATCTTGCTGGCGCGCGATATAACCTTCGTATTTAACCTGAATCTCAACCTGTTCCGCCGCCTGTTCGTCTGTCAACGCAGGGGCAAACGGCGTCAGCGTGGTTAATTTTTCATAAGTCATTTCCGGACGACGCAGCAGATCTTCACCACTGGCTTCACGGGAAAGCGGCGCAGTCAGGTGAGCATTCACTTCGGCTGCAGCTTCCGCCGACGGGGTTACCCCAGGTCGATTTCAGACGCTGACGCTCACGCTCGATATTCTCAAGTTTCTCGTTAAAGCGCGCCCAACGTTCGTCATCCACCAGGCCCAGTTCACGACCGATTTCAGTCAAACGCAGATCCGCATTATCTTCGCGCAGCATCAGACGATATTCTGCGCGCGAAGTAAACATACGATACGGTTCTTTGGTTCCTAAAGTGCACAGGTCATCAACCAGTACGCCGAGATACGCCTGAGAACGTGCCGGAGCCCAACCTTCTTTGTCAGCAGACAGACGGGCAGCGTTAAGACCGGTACCAGCAAACCTTGCGCAGCGGCTTCTTCGTAACCAGTTGTACCGTTGATTTGACCAGCAAAGAACAGACCATGAATGTATTTACTTTCCAGGGTCGGTTTCAGGTCACGAGGATCGAAGAAGTCATACTCAATGGCATAACCCGGACGCACGATCTTCGCGTTTTCCATCCCCTGCATAGAGCGGACGATTTGCATCTGCACATCGAACGGCAGACTGGTGGAGATACCGTTCGGATAAATTTCGTTAGAGGTCAGTCCTTCCGGTTCAAGGAAGATCTGATGCTGATTTCTGTCGGCGAAGCGCATGACTTTGTCTTCGATGGACGGGCAGTAGCGTGGGCCGACACCTTCGATCACCCCTGCATACATTGGGCTACGATCGAGGTTACTGCGGATCACATCATGGGTTTTCTCGTTGGTATGAGTGATATAACACGGCACCTGCTGGGGATGCTGGGACGCATTGCCCATAAACGAGAATACCGGCATTGGGTTATCGCCATGCTGTTGCGCCAGCACACTAAAGTCGATAGTTCGAGCATCAATACGCGGTGGTGTCCCGGTTTTCAGACGACCAACGCGCAGCGGCAGTTCACGCAAACGGCGAGAAAGCGGAATGGACGGCGGATCACCAGCACGGCCACCGCTGTAATTATCCAGACCGATATGAATTTTACCGTCGAGGAATGTCCCAACGGTGAGCACGACGGCTTTGGCACGGAACTTCAGTCCCATTTGGGTAATAGCACCGACCACGCGATCGTTTTCGACAATAAGATCTTCAACCGCCTGCTGGAAGATCATCAGGTTCGGTTGGTTCTCCAGCGCCGTACGTACCGCCTGACGGTAGAGCACACGATCCGCCTGAGCTCGGGTAGCGCGAACCGCCGGTCCTTTGCTTGCGTTTAGTATCCTAAACTGGATACCCGCTTGATCGATCGCTTTCGCCATCAGACCGCCGAGTGCATCCACTTCTTTTACCAGATGTCCCTTCCCAATACCGCCGATCGCCGGGTTGCAGCTCATCTGCCCCAGAGTGTCGATATTGTGTGTCAAAAGCAGAGTCTGTTGACCCATACGCGCCGCGGCCATCGCGGCCTCGGTGCCTGCATGACCCCCGCCAATGATGATGACGTCAAAAGGATCCGGATAAAACATGGTGATTGCCTCGCATAACGCGGTATGAAAATGGATTGAAGCCCGGGCCGTGGATTCTACTCAACTTTGTCGGCTTGAGAAAGACCTGGGATCCTGGGTATTAAAAAAAGAAGATCTATTTATTTAGAGATCTGTTCTATTGTGATCTCTTATTAGGATCGCACTGCCCTGTGGATAACAAGGATCCGGCTTTTAAGATCAACAACCTGGAAAGGATCATTAACTGTGAATGATCGGTGATCCTGGACCGTATAAGCTGGGATCAGAATGAGGGGTTATACACAACTCAAAAACTGAACAACCGTTGTTCCTTGGATAACTACCGGTTGATCCAAGCTTCCTGACAGAGTTATCCACAGTAGATCGCACGATCTGTATACTTATTTGAGTAAATTAATCCACGATCCCAGCCATTCTTCTGCCGGATCTTCCGGAATGTCGTGATCAAGAATGTTGATCTTCAGTGTTTCGCCTGTCTGTTTTGCATCGGAATTTTTGAGTTCTGCCTCGAGTTTATCGATAGCCCCACAAAAGGTGTCATATTCACGACTGCCAATACCGATTGCGCCAAAGCGGACTGCAGAAAGATCGGGCTTCTGTTCCTGCAATGCTTCATAGAAAGGAGAAAGGTTGTCCGGAATATCTCCGGCACCGTGGGTGGAGCTGATAATCAGCCAGATCCCCGAGGCAGATAAATCTTCCAACAGCGGACCGTGCAGCGTTTCGGTGGTAAAACCCGCCTCTTCCAGCTTTTCAGCCGGTGTTCTGCTACATATTCGGCACCGCCGAGGGTGCTGCCGCTGATAAGAGTGATATCTGCCATAAACCGCCACCTTTATTAAGAGTGGCGTATTGTACGCTGTGAGCGCGCTGGGATCTACCTGTGGAAAAGTATGGGATTAAAAAAGCCGATCATGGCTTGATGGTACGCATGATCGGGTTTTGCAGGACGATCAATGTCTCAGTGGACTGAATTTCATCAATTGTTTGGATCTTGTTGATAAGTACATGCTGGAGAGCGTCGATCGAACGGCACATTACTTTTATAAAGATGCTGTAGTGGCCTGTTGTGTAATAGGCTTCAGTGACTTCATCAAGGCTTTCCAGCTTTGCCAGCGCGGAAGGGTAGTCTTTGGCGCTCTTTAATATAATGCCGATAAAGCAGCCTACGTCATAACCGAGCTGCTTCGGGCTGACATCAATACGCGCCCCGGTAATGATCCCCGCCTGCTTCATTTTCTCTACTCGAACGTGAATCGTCCCCGGACTGACGCCAAATTGTTTCGCCAGTTCGGCGTAAGCGGTGCGCGCATTGCCCATTAATGCTTCCAGGATGCCACGGTCCAGATTGTCGATCAGATAATTTTCCATAGGATTTTCTTATGCAGATTGATGATTCATTCTATTTTAGCCTTCTTTTTTAATGAATCAAAAGTGTGTTAGGCTTTTTATTGAATGATTATTGCATGTGTGTCGGTTTTTGTTGCTTAATCATAAGCAACAGGACGCAGGAGTATAAAAATGAAAACCGCTTACATTGCCAAACAACGCCAAATTAGCTTCGTGAAATCTCACTTTTCTCGCCAACTGGAAGAACGTCTGGGGCTGATCGAAGTCCAGGCGCCGATTCTTAGCCGTGTGGGGATGGCACGCAGGATAACTTGTCGGGCTGTGAAAAAGCGGTGCAGGTAAAAGTGAAAGCTCTGCCTGATGCCCAGTTCGAAGTGGTTCATTCACTGGCGAAGTGGAAACGTCAGACCTTAGGGCAACACGACTTCAGCGCAGGCGAAGGGCTGTACACGCACATGAAAGCCCTTCGCCCCCGATGAAGACCGTCTTTCTCCGTTGCACTCGGTCTATGTTGACCAGTGGGACTGGGAACGCGTAATGGGCGACGGTGAGCGTCAATTCTCGACTCTGAAAAGCACGGTAGAGGCGATCTGGGCGGGAATTAAAGCAACCGAAGCTGCGGTTAGCGAAGAGTTTGGCCTGGCACCGTTCCTGCCGGATCAGATCCACTTCGTACACAGCCAGGAGTTACTGTCTCGTTATCCGGATCTCGATGCCAAAGGGCGTGAGCGGGCGATAGCGAAAGATCTTGGCGCGGTATTCCTTGTCGGGATTGGCGGCAAGCTGAGCGATGGTCATCGCCACGACGTGCGCGCACCGGATTATGATGACTGGAGCACCCCGTCAGAGCTGGGCCATGCGGGTCTGAACGGCGATATTCTGGTGTGGAACCCTGTACTGGAAGATGCGTTTGAGCTTTCTTCCATGGGGATCCGCGTGGATGCCGACACGTTGAAGCATCAGTTGGCGCTGACCGGTGATGAAGATCGTCTGCAGCTGGAATGGCATCAGGCGCTGCTGCGCGGTGAAATGCCGCAGACCATCGGCGGCGGTATCGGCCAGTCTCGTTTGACCATGCTGCTGCTGCAACTGCCGCATATCGGCCAGGTTCAGTGTGGTGTATGGCAGCTGCTGTTCGCGAGAGCGTCCCTTCTCTGCTGTAATAATTTATCGCCGCCAGCGTCTGAGCAGGCGGCTTCGCATCCCGGTATCAAAGCGCCAGATATGATCGAAAATGCGCATGATGCCGGGTTTGCCGTGTGCCGACATCGCCACGGCATGAAAGCGATGCTGATGTACCCGCTGCAGCTCTTTCACTTTACTTGTCACGTCGTCAGGCAACCGCTGAGCGATAAAATCAGAAATCACCACCGCATCGGCATCAAACCATTCCCTGCTTTGCAAGCGTTCCATAATGGCGCGAAAACAACTGGCAAGATCGGTGCCGCCACGAAACTGCTGGCTTAAAAACGGATTGCTTGTTCGATGCCTTGTGGGCCTGAAAGCTCATAACGGACGATCTCGGTGGAAAATAGCATAATATAGCAGCGCCGGTTTTCTGCGAGAGCAATGCGCATCAAGGCCAGGCAGAACGCTTTCGCACACTGTTCATTAAAGCCGCCCATTGAGCCGGAAGTATCCACGCAGACAATAAACGGTCCGCGCGGCTGTTCGTCGTAATCTTTATGCACCACCGGGCGTTCGATCACTTTTTCACGCCACGACTCACCGTGCAGGCGATAGGTGAGCAACTGTTTTTCCACCAGCCGACGGTAAAACTCATACTCCAGTTCCGTTATCCCTAGTGTCGCCAGTTCTGGAGGCAGGAGACGTAAAATATCATCGCTTTGTTGCAGACCATCAACCTGCTCAGGAACCGTCGCCGGTTCGCGCACCATGGTGCGGAAGGTTTCCATCTGCGCATCGTTGCGCGGTATTGATTTGGCTTCCCGGGAACGCCCCAGTTGTTCTGCCAGGCGTTTCAGTTCCGGCTGTTCGTTAAGAAATTCACCGTATTTCACAATCAACTGATAGTCGCCACGTTTAAGCTGACCGGCGCTCATATCCCACAGACGACCAGCTGCGGTATTGTTATCTGCGAGAATCGGTTCAAGTTGTCCGCTCAGCGTCATGCGTTCCTGAACTTCACTCAACAGTTGTTCGCGTTCTTCTTCTAATAGCTGTTGATTTAACGTCGTTGCTTGCACGATCAGACTTAAACGCCAACGCTGGAGAAAAAGCGTGTGTAACGCTGAAGTGATCGTGCTGTTAGCATCAACCAACTGTCGGGCTTGTTCTGCCCATGGAGAATTCAGACGATGCAGTAAGTCCAGGATCTGTGGTAGCTGCACAATAAACTGCGGCGTGGAGAGGAGCTGGCTTTGCTGATAGCACATCACCTCTTCGGTGAGTTCCGGCGGGACTCGGGCATCTTTCAGCCGACTGCGCAGTGCCTCACGCCAGCGGGGAACATCATCAGTGATTGCCGCCTTCAGTCGTGGGAATTTTTCAAAGAAGACTGCCAGCTGCGGTGAGGCCAGCAGCGCGATGATCATCTCTTCGATCAATCCCTCTTCGCTGACGGCCAGCATCACATTAAGCGTATCCAGCGTTAGCATTGTTGTGCCTGGCGAATCTGTGCGCCGACATCTTGTAGGCTGGCTTCAATGCGACCTAACCAGTCGCCAGAGATAAACAGACATTTTTGCTGTTCGCTGAATAAAACGTGTTGCTTGCGCCAGTCGCTTTCAAGCTCTTCCAGTTGTTGTTTTATTTCACCTGGCAGACCTTCAGCCGATGAACCGGGAAGTGCCAGCGTACTGCCTTGTAAACTTACATCGCGTACAACAAGATGTTGGGTGCTATCAACTTCCAGATTCAGTTTCTGGGCAAAGCCAATACCGTTCAGTTTGCCGCGAATTTCACCACCTTTACTCAGCCACTGTTCCAGCGCGTTACGCTCAAAGGAGATATGAACCACTTCCATATCATGCAATTTTAACGGTTTTTGCAGCAGCAGAGTCAGAGTGGAAGCAGTAACGTTAACAGGAAGTTGATACTGCTGACGACGGCTGAAAATGCCGCCCAGACGAATTACCGTTAAGGCTGTTTTATCGCTTTGTTGCTGCTGGAGTTGCAGGTGACGTTGCACAATCGCGCCCAGGCGGGTCAACATCCCTTGCTGTTGCCAGGCATGACCGGTCATCAATACATCAATTTGTTGTTGTATCAAATTCAGGCTTTGCGCGTCATACCACAGGCAATCTTTCAGCAAAATGAGATCAACCGGGGCAACAGCACTGCGACCGCTAAAAAGGCGCTGGCCTGCAATAATCGAATCGCTTTTTTCCAGCGACGATCCGAGACATAAGGCGCATCCGGTAATTTATCCAGTTGCTGGCGCAGCATAAAAATCAGCTCAAATACATGATCGGGCAGCGTAATTTCACCAATCTCTTTCTGCCAGCGTTCATATTCTTCATCTGTGACCTGCAAGGAGGCAGGAACCGGATTGTCGTTTTCATCCTGTTGACTGGTCAGCATGGAGCGGAAATTCGCTTTATCCTGCACTTTATCTAACCACAGACGAATCAGCATGCGGTCATATAACGCTTCCAGACTGCTGTCTGCTTCCGGCAGCTCGTTGGAGGCCGCCACCAGCAGGCGCATCGGGATTTTTTCTACGTGTGCACCGTTGCGGAACTGGCGCTCGTTAATGGCGGTGAGCAGGGTATTAAGAATTGCCGGACCCGCTTTCCAGATCTCATCCAGAAAGACGATTTCTGCTTCCGGCAGGTAACCGCTGGTTAAACGTTCATAGCGCCCTTCATCTTTTAGCGCCTGAATAGAAAGGGGACCAAAAACCTCTTCCGGCGTGGAGAAGCGAGTCATCAGATATTCAAACGCGCGGGCATTCTGAAAGGCGAATTTTAAGCGCCGGGCGATTAAACTTTTGGCAATACCTGGCGGGCCAAGGAGGAACACACTTTCACCACTTAATGCCGCTAATAAACACAAGCGGATGGCGTGGCTACGTTCATAAAGCCCCTTTTCCAACGAACTGCTCAGGCGGGAAATTCTTTCCGCTAATAAATGAGGGTGAGCCATAATGAAGTGGCGTCCTTTCGTCAAAAGTTCTGCGTAAATTGCGAGTATAGACGTTTTCTTGCTGGTGGCTAAAATAGTCTCAAAGGAGGGGTATTTTTCTTTGAGCCAGGTTAATGTGGCCGCATTTAGGAGTACGATTTTGCCGTTAATCGTGCATACTGTGCGCTTTTTTGTGGGCCAAGGGACTAAGCACACATTTCATATTTCAACGAAAGACTAGTCTATGAGCACTGATAATAAGCAATCATTGCCCGCGATTACCCTCGCGGCGATTGGAGTTGTCTACGGCGATATTGGTACCAGCCCGTTATATACACTTCGTGAATGTTTGTCCGGCCAGTTTGGTTTTGGCATTGAACGCGATGCCGTGTTTGGCTTTTTATCGCTGATCTTCTGGCTGCTAATCTTTGTGGTTTCCATTAAATATCTCACCTTCGTGATGCGGGCAGATAACGCCGGTGAAGGGGGGATCCTGACGTTGATGTCGCTTGCCGGGCGTAATACGTCGGCGCGAACCACATCAATGCTGGTGATTATGGGGCTAATCGGCGGCAGCTTTTTCTATGGTGAAGTCGTCATAACACCCGCTATTTCGGTGATGTCAGCCATTGAAGGTCTGGAAATCGTCGCCCCGCAGCTGGATACCTGGATAGTTCCCCTCTCAATTATCGTTCTCACTTTATTATTTATGATTCAAAAACATGGCACGGCTATGGTCGGTAAGCTGTTTGCGCCGATCATGCTGACCTGGTTTTTGATTCTGGCAGGGCTGGGGTTACGTAGCATTATTGCTAACCCGGAAGTGCTGCATGCACTGAATCCGATGTGGGCGGTGCATTTCTTCCTTGAATACAAAACGGTTTCTTTTATTGCATTAGGGGCAGTGGTGCTGTCGATTACGGGGGTCGAGGCGCTGTATGCCGATATGGGGCACTTTGGTAAGTTCCCTATTCGCCTGGCGTGGTTCACCGTCGTATTACCTTCCTTAACCCTTAATTACTTCGGTCAGGGGCGTTGTTGTTAAAGAACCCGGAAGCGATTAAGAACCCGTTCTTCCTGTTGGCACCGGACTGGGCGCTGATCCCACTGCTGATCATCGCCGCACTGGCGACGGTAATTGCCTCGCAGGCGGTTATCTCTGGCGTCTTCTCATTGACGCGTCAGGCGGTACGTCTGGGATATTTGTCGCCGATGCGCATTATTCACACCTCCGAAATGGAGTCAGGGCAAATCTATATTCCGTTTGTGAACTGGATGCTCTATGTCGCGGTCGTGATTGTGATTGTCAGCTTTGAGCACTCCAGCAACCTGGCGGCGGCGTACGGGATTGCGGTGACCGGAACCATGGTGCTGACGTCTATTCTCTCGACTACCGTGGCACGTCAGAACTGGCACTGGAATAAGTATTTTGTTGCGCTGATCCTGATTGCTTTCCTTTGTGTCGATATTCCATTGTTCACCGCTAACCTCGATAAACTGCTCTCCGGCGGCTGGTTGCCATTGAGCCTCGGTACGGTGATGTTTATCGTGATGACCACCGGAAGAGCGAGCGTTTCCGCTTGCTGCGGCGGATGCATGAACATGGTAACTCTCTGGAAGCGATGATTGCTTCGCTGGAGAAATCACCGCCTGTTCGCGTGCCCGGGACCGCGGTGTATATGTCGCGTGCAATCAACGTCATTCCCTTTGCGCTGATGCATAACCTTAAACATAACAAGGTATTGCATGAGGCGGGTGATTCTGTTAACTCTGCGCACCGAAGACGCGCCTTATGTCCATAACGTCCGTCGGGTACAGATTGAACAACTGTCGCCCACTTTCTGGCGCGTGGTGGCAAGTTATGGTTGGCGAGAAACGCCAAACGTGGAAGAAGTTTTCCACCGCTGCGGTCTGGAAGGATTAAGTTGCCGGATGATGGAAACCTCCTTCTTTATGTCGCATGAGTCGTTGATCCTCGGCAAACGCCCGTGGTATTTGCGTCTGCGCGGTAAGCTGTACTTGCTGCTGCAACGTAATGCGCTGCGTGCGCCGGATCAATTTGAAATCCCGCCAAACAGGGTTATCGAACTGGGTACTCAGGTCGAAATCTAACGCCAGACGCCTCCTTTCTCCATAAGGGGGCGTTTTTGTTTTCATGGTTAATCACCATGTAAAACGTTTCGAGGTTGATCACATTTCCGTAACGTCACGATGGTTTTCCCAACTCAGTCAGGATTAAACTGCGGGTCAGCGAAACGTTTCGCTGATGGAGAAAAAAATGAAAAAAGGCACCGTTCTTAATTCTGATATTTCATCGGTGATCTCCCGTCTGGGACATACCGATACGCTGGTGGTGTGTGATGCTGGTTTACCCATCCCCAAAAGTACAACGCGTATCGATATGGCATTAACCCAGGGGGTACCTTCTTTTATGCAGGTGCTGGGCGTCGTCACAAATGAAATGCAGGTCGAAGCTGCCATTATCGCGGAAGAGATCAAACAACATAATCCGCAACTCCACGAAACGTTGCTCACTCACCTTGAGCAGCTGCAAAAACACCAGGGAAATACCATTGAAATTCGTTACACCACGCATGAACAATTCAAACAACAAACCGCAGAAAGTCAGGCGGTAATTCGCAGCGGAGAATGTTCTCCGTATGCGAATATCATTCTCTGTGCTGGCGTGACGTTCTGAGGCCGTCATGGAAGCATTACTTCAGCTTAAAGGCATCGATAAAGCCTTCCCGGGCGTAAAAGCCCTCTCGGGCGCAGCGTTAAATGTCTATCCGGGCCGCGTGATGGCGCTGGTGGGCGAAAACGGCGCGGGTAAATCCACCATGATGAAAGTGCTTACTGGCATCTATACTCGCGATGCCGGCACGCTTTTATGGCTGGGGAAAGAAACGACATTTACCGGGCCGAAATCTTCCCAGGAAGCCGGGATTGGGATTATCCACCAGGAACTGAACCTGATCCCGCAGTTAACCATTGCCGAAAACATTTTCCTCGGTCGTGAGTTTGTTAATCGCTTTGGCAAAATTGACTGGAAAACCATGTATGCCGAAGCGGATAAATTGCTGGCTAAACTTAACCTGCGCTTTAAAAAGCGACAAGCTGGTGGGCGATCTTTCCATCGGTGACCAGCAAATGGTTGAAATCGCCAAAGTGCTGAGCTTTGAGTCGAAAGTCATCATTATGGATGAACCGACCGATGCGCTGACCGATACCGAAACCGAATCCTTGTTCCGCGTCATCCGCGAGCTGAAATCCCAGGGACGCGGCATTGTCTATATTTCTCACCGCATGAAAGAGATCTTCGAGATTTGCGATGACGTGACCGTTTTTCGCGACGGGCAGTTTATTGCTGAGCGTGAAGTAGCATCACTTACCGAAGACTCGCTGATTGAGATGATGGTGGGTCGCAAGCTGGAAGATCAATATCCGCACCTGGACAAAGCGCCGGGAGATATCCGCCTGAAAGTCGATAATCTCTGCGGACCTGGCGTTAACGATGTCTCTTTTACTTTACGCAAAGGCGAAATTCTTGGCGTCTCTGGTTTGATGGGCGCAGGTCGTACCGAACTGATGAAAGTGCTCTACGGCGCACTGCCGCGCACCAGCGGTTACGTCACCCTGGATGGGCATGAAGTTGTTACCCGTTCACCGCAGGATGGCCTGGCGAACGGTATTGTCTACATCTCCGAAGACCGCAAGCGTGATGGTTTAGTGCTGGGTATGTCGGTTAAAGAGAATATGTCGCTGACCGCGCTGCGCTACTTCAGCCGCGCTGGCGGCAGTTTGAAGCATGCCGATGAACAGCAGGCAGTAAGTGATTTCATTCGTCTGTTTAATGTGAAAACGCCGTCGATGGAACAGGCAATTGGTCTGCTTTCCGGTGGCAATCAGCAAAAAGTGGCGATTGCCCGTGGTCTGATGACACGCCCCAAAGTGTTGATCCTCGATGAGCCTACCCGTGGCGTAGATGTCGGCGCGAAAAAAGAGATCTATCAACTGATTAACCAGTTCAAAGCCGATGGCTTGAGCATCATTCTGGTGTCATCGGAGATGCCAGAAGTATTAGGCATGAGCGATCGCATCATCGTCATGCATGAAGGGCATCTCAGCGGGGAATTTACTCGTGAGCAGGCCACCCAGGAAGTGTTAATGGCTGCCGCTGTGGGCAAGCTTAATCGCGTGAATCAGGAGTAAAAAATGACAACCCAGACTGTCTCTGGTCGCCGTTATTTCACGAAAGCGTGGCTGATGGAGCAGAAATCGCTTATCGCTCTGCTGGTGCTGATCGCGATTGTCTCGACGTTAAGCCCGAACTTTTTCACCATCAATAACTTATTCAATATTCTCCAGCAAACCTCGGTGAACGCCATTATGGCGGTCGGGATGACGCTGGTGATCCTGACGTCGGGCATCGACTTGTCGGTAGGTTCTCTATTGGCGCTGACCGGCGCAGTTGCTGCATCTATCGTTGGCATTGAAGTCAATGCGCTGGTGGCTGTCGCTGCCGCTCTCGCGTTAGGTGCCGCAATTGGTGCGGTAACCGGGGTGATTGTAGCGAAAGGTCGCATCCAGGCCTTTATCGCTACGCTGGTTATGATGCTTTTTACTGCGCGGCGTGACCATGGTTTATACCAACGGTAGCCCAGTGAATACTGGCTTTACTGAGAACGCCGATCTGTTTGGCTGGTTTGGTATTGGTCGTCCGCTGGGCGTACCAACGCCAGTCTGGATCATGGGAATTGTCTTCCTCGCGGCCTGGTACATGCTGCATCACACGCGTCTGGGGCGTTACATCTACGCGCTGGGCGGCAACGAAGCGGCAACGCGTCTTTCTGGTATCAACGTCAATAAAATCAAAATCATCGTCTATTCTCTTTGTGGTCTGCTGGCATCGCTGGTACCGGGATCATTGAAGTGGCGCGTCTCTCCTCCGCACAACCCACGGCGGGGACTGGCTATGAGCTGGATGCTATTGCTGCGGTGGTTCTGGGCGGTACGAGTCTGGCGGGCGGAAAAGGTCGCATTGTTGGGACGTTGATCGGCGCATTAATTCTTGGCTTCCTTAATAATGGATTGAATTTGTTAGGTGTTTCCTCCTATTACCAGATGATCGTCAAAGCGGTGGTGATTTTGCTGGCGGTGCTGGTAGACAACAAAAAGCAGTAATAACGACTACAGGACATCTTGAATATGAATATGAAAAAACTGGCTACCCTGGTTTCCGCTGTTGCGCTAAGCGCCACCGTCAGTGCGAATGCGATGGCAAAAGATACCATCGCGCTGGTGGTCTCCACGCTTAACAACCCGTTCTTTGTATCGCTGAAAGATGGCGCGCAGAAAGAGGCGGATAAACTTGGCTATAACCTGGTAGTGCTGGACTCCCAGAACAACCCGGCGAAAGAGCTGGCGAACGTGCAGGACTTAACCGTTCGCGGCACCAAAATTCTGCTGATTAACCCGACCGACTCCGACGCAGTGGGTAATGCTGTGAAGATGGCTAACCAGGCGAACATCCCGGTTATCACTCTTGACCGCCAGGCAACGAAAGGTGAAGTGGTGAGCCACATTGCTTCTGATAACGTACTGGGCGGCAAAATCGCCGGTGATTACATCGCGAAGAAAGCGGGTGAAGGTGCCAAAGTTATCGAGCTGCAAGGCATTGCCGGTACATCTGCAGCCCGTGAACGTGGCGAAGGCTTCCAGCAGGCCGTTGCTGCTCACAAGTTTAATGTTCTTGCCAGCCAGCCTGCAGATTTTGATCGCACCAAAGGTTTGAACGTAATGCAGAACCTGTTGACCGCTCATCCGGATGTTCAGGCTGTATTCGCGCAGAATGATGAAATGGCGCTTGGCGCGCTGCGCGCACTGCAAACTGCCGGTAAATCGGATGTGATGGTCGTCGGATTTGACGGTACACCGGATGGCGAAAAAGCGGTGAATGATGGCAAACTAGCAGCGACTATCGCTCAGCTACCCGATCAGATTGGCGCGAAAGGCGTCGAAACCGCAGATAAAGTGCTGAAAGGCGAGAAAGTTCAGGCTAAGTATCCGGTTGATCTGAAACTGGTTGTTAAGCAGTAGTTTTAATCAGGTTGTATGACCTGATGGTGACATAAATACGTCATCGACAGATGAACGTGTAATATAAAGAAAAGCAGGGCACGCGCCACCCTAACACGGTGGCGCATTTTATGGACATCCCGAATATGCAAAACGCAGGCAGCCTCGTTGTTCTTGGCAGCATTAATGCTGACCACATTCTTAATCTTCAATCTTTTCCTACTCCAGGCGAAACCGTAACCGGTAACCACTATCAGGTTGCATTTGGCGGCAAAGGCGCGAATCAGGCGGTGGCTGCTGGGCGTAGCGGTGCGAATATCGCGTTTATTGCCTGTACGGGTGATGACAGTATTGGTGAGAGCGTTCGCCAGCAGCTCGCCACTGATAACATCGATATTTCTCCGGTCAGCGTGATCAAAGGCGAATCAACAGGTGTGGCGCTGATTTTTGTTAATGGCGAAGGTGAGAATGTCATCGGTATTCATGCCGGCGCTAATGCTGCCCTTTCCCCGGCGCTGGTGGAAGCGCAACGTGAGCGTATTGCCAACGCGTCAGCATTATTAATGCAGCTGGAATCACCACTCGAAAGTGTGATGGCAGCGGCGAAAATCGCCCATCAAAATAAGACTATCGTTGCGCTTAACCCGGCTCCGGCTCGCGAACTTCCTGACGAACTGCTGGCGCTGGTGGACATTATTACGCCAAACGAAACGGAAGCAGAAAAGCTCACCGGTATTCGTGTTGAAAATGATGAAGATGCAGCGAAAGCGGCGCAGGTACTGCATGAAAAAGGTATCCGTACTGTACTGATTACTTTAGGAAGTCGTGGTGTATGGGCTAGCGTGAATGGTGAAGGTCAGCGCGTTCCTGGATTCCGGGTGCAGGCTGTCGATACCATTGCTGCCGGAGATACTTTTAACGGCGCGTTAATCACGGCGTTGCTGGAAGAAAAACATTGCCAGAGGCGATTCGTTTTGCCCATGCCGCCGCTGCGATTGCCGTAACACGTAAAGGCGCACAACCTTCCGTACCGTGGCGTGAAGAGATCGACGCATTTTTAGACAGGCAGAGGTGACGCTTGGCTACAATGAAAGATGTTGCCCGCCTGGCGGGCGTTTCTACCTCAACAGTTTCTCACGTTATCAATAAAGATCGCTTCGTCAGTGAAGCGATTACCGCCAAAGTTGATGCGGCGATTAAAGAACTCAATTACGCGCCATCAGCTCTGGCGCGTAGCCTCAAACTCAATCAAACACATACCATTGGCATGTTGATCACTGCCAGTACCAATCCTTTCTATTCAGAACTGGTGCGTGGCGTTGAACGCAGCTGCTTCGAACGCGGTTATAGTCTTGTCCTTTGCAATACCGAAGGCGATGAACAGCGGATGAATCGCAATCTGGAAACGCTGATGCAAAAACGCGTTGATGGCTTGCTGTTACTGTGCACCGAAACGCATCAGCCTTCGCGTGAAATCATGCAACGTTATCCGACAGTGCCTACTGTGATGATGGACTGGGCTCCGTTCGATGGCGACAGCGATCTTATTCAGGATAACTCGTTGCTGGGTGGAGACTTAGCAACGCAATATCTGATCGATAAAGGTCATACCCGTATCGCCTGTATTACCGGTCCGCTGGATAAAACTCCGGCGCGCCTGCGGTTGGAAGGTTATCGGGCGGCGATGAAACGTGCGGGTCTCAACATTCCTGATGGCTATGAAGTCACTGGTGATTTTGAATTTAACGGCGGGTTTGACGCCATGCGCCAACTGTTATCACATCCGCTGCGTCCTCAGGCCGTCTTTACCGGAAATGACGCTATGGCTGTTGGCGTTTACCAGGCGTTATATCAGGCAGAGTTACAGGTTCCGCAGGATATCGCGGTGATTGGCTATGACGATATCGAACTGGCAAGCTTTATGACGCCACCATTAACCACTATCCATCAACCGAAAGATGAACTGGGGGAGCTGGCGATTGATGTACTCATCCATCGGATAACCCAACCGACCCTTCAGCAACAACGATTACAACTTACCCGATTCTGATGGAACGCGGTTCGGCTTAGATTTACGCTGTCTTTTGATCAAATTATTACCATCGGTTGTTTTCAGAAGCATGAACATTGCTGCTGAAGCAACAGTAATAATGCCCATTGTGATAAACGTATAGTGGAATTGTTCGACAGTCGTTGTGCCTTCCATCCCTTCATAAACGCGAAGGACGGCCGCACTTACAGCAACGCCTAAACTGATAGACAGTTGCTGCGTGACCGCCAGAACACTGTTACCGCTGCTGGCGTTGTCATCGGTCAGATCGGCAAGTGTGATGGTATTCATCGCGGTAAATTGCGTCGACATAGCCATCCCTAATATAAACAACGGCAAGATCAGCATCCATATCGCCATTGCTGGTGATTGCAAAGAGAACTGAGCGATCATTAGCCCAATAATCACCGTGATCCCCACTAACGTATGGCGATAGCCCAGACGACGTAAGACTTGGGTAACCATCGATTTTGCAATAATGGAACCTAACGCTGTCGGTGCCATCATACAGCCGGCAATAAACGCCTGATAACCAAATCCTACCTGTAACATCAATGGCATAAGGAACGGTACACAACCGGTCCCCAGACGGGTTGCAATATTGCCTACGATACCGATCGAGAAAGTGCGGGTTTTAAATAAATCTAATGAAATTAATGGGTTTGGCGTGCGTCGTGCATGGAGAATATAGAGAAGCAGTAACCCGATGCTGGTGACAATTACCGTCAAGGCAATCCAACTGGCGACAATCTTTTCCCCGAATAGCTCTATTCCGCTTGAGAAGAGAACAAGGCTAAGGCCAAACAGCAAAAAGCCAGTGATATCGAATCTGCGTCGTGCGGTGGTGAAATTGGGCATATGTTTGCGCGCGTAAAGAAGGCCCGCAATACCTATGGGGATATTGATTAAAAATATCCAGTGCCAGGGTTGCCCAGTGACCAGCACGCCGCCAAGAACGGGGCCTAAAATTGGCCCCACCAGACCCGGCATGGCGACAAAATTCAATACAGGAAGAAGCTCATTACGAGGATAAGCGCGCAGTAAGGCCAGCCGAGCAACAGGCATCATCATTGCGCCGCCTATCCCCTGAATAACCCGGAAGACAACCAGCTGTGGTAGCGAGTTAGAAAGTGCGCAGGCCAGAGAACCCAACGTGAACAGACTCACGGCAAGGGTAAATATGCGACGCGTACCGAAGCGATCGGCTAGCCATCCGCTTACCGGAATAAGCATCGCCACCGTCAGCGTATAACTGATGATGGCTGATTGCATCGCGAGAGGAGAACGATTAAGGCTATGAGCGATTGCGGGTAAGGCGGTATTCAGAATAGTGGCATCAAGTGCCTGCATGAAGAAGGCCATCGCCGCGATCCACGGCAAACCCGCCATACTGCGCTTCTTTTTATCGCTCATTCAATGTCCTGTTATCGGGGTGTCACTTATCAGGTGAGCGTAGCAGCGCCTGACAAGCTTTAAATGCAGCGTCGCCATCGCTTTGGATAATCGCGTCAACAATCGCCTGGTGCAGATCCAGCTTTATCACTGTGTCGCTGGTAATTGACGTGAAGTAAGTGTGATAAACCGAATGGAATAGCGAGGCGAATGAGGTCAAAAACGGATTGGCGCTCATTTCATAGATATGCTCATGCCAGGCCATATCGACTTCGATCCAGCGTTCACGGCGAAAGTTCTCTTTTAATGCCGCCATTTCGGCCATTAACGTATTGAGATGCGCCTTCTGTTCCGCGGTGCCAACCGTTGCTGCCAGTAGGCAAGCTTGCGGCTCCAGACAGATACGCATAACCAGAAAGTGATCGATGACCTGATGAAAGTTCTCTTCTGTCATCCACCAGGTAAGCAATTCCTGATCAAGAAAATTCCAGTTTGATTGTGGCATGACCCGGGTACCAATTCGCGGTCGCGGTAAAACCATCCCTTTTGCCGTTAACGTTTTGACCGCTTCGCGTACCGCTGTACGACTCACTCCAAATTGCTCGCCCAGCTCAATCTCACCAGGCAAAATGGTGCCGGGTTCATATTCACCTTTTAAGATGCGTTGCGCCAGCTTCTCAGCCAGAACATACGAAAGGTTTTTCTGTGCAGCTAACTGTTGTGCGCTTAAAGGCATTACTAATCTTCCTTTTTCTTTTTATTCCTCCTTAGTATGCCACCAGGAAGTGTGATTACGGTTGCAAAAACGGCAAATTGCTTGTTTTATGGCACATTAACGGGGCTTTTGCTGAAAAAATGCGCGGTCAGAAAATTATTTTAAATTTCCTCTTGTCAGGCCGGAATAACTCCCTATAATGCGCCACCACTGACACGGAACAACGGCAAACACGCCGCCGGGTCAGCGGGGTTCTCCTGAGAATCTCAACAGAGAAAAAGCAAAAAAATGCTTGACTCTGTAGCGGGAAAGCGTATTATGCACACCCCGCGCCGCTGAGAAAAAGCGAAGCGGCACTGCTCTTTAACAATTTATCAGACAATCTGTGTGGGCACTCGAAGATACGGATTCTTAACGTCGCAAGACGAAAAATGAATACCAAGTCTCAAGAGTGAACACGTAATTCATTACGAAGTTTAATTCTTTGAGCATCAAACTTTTAAATTGAAGAGTTTGATCATGGCTCAGATTGAACGCTGGCGGCAGGCCTAACACATGCAAGTCGAACGGTAACAGGAAGAAGCTTGCTTCTTTGCTGACGAGTGGCGGACGGGTGAGTAATGTCTGGGAAACTGCCTGATGGAGGGGGATAACTACTGGAAACGGTAGCTAATACCGCATAACGTCGCAAGACCAAAGAGGGGGACCTTCGGGCCTCTTGCCATCGGATGTGCCCAGATGGGATTAGCTAGTAGGTGGGGTAAAGGCTCACCTAGGCGACGATCCCTAGCTGGTCTGAGAGGATGACCAGCCACACTGGAACTGAGACACGGTCCAGACTCCTACGGGAGGCAGCAGTGGGAATATTGCACAATGGGCGCAAGCCTGATGCAGCCATGCCGCGTGTATGAAGAAGGCCTTCGGGTTGTAAAGTACTTTCAGCGGGAGGAAGGGAGTAAAGTTAATACCTTTGCTCATTGACGTTACCCGCAGAAGAAGCACCGGCTAACTCCGTGCCAGCAGCCGCGGTAATACGGAGGGTGCAAGCGTTAATCGGAATTACTGGGCGTAAAGCGCACGCAGGCGGTTTGTTAAGTCAGATGTGAAATCCCCGGGCTCAACACAGGGAACTGCATCTGATACTGGCAAGCTTGAGTCTCGTAGAGGGGTAGAATTCGAGGTGTAGCGGTGAAATGCGTAGAGATCTGGAGGAATACCGGTGGCGAAGGCGGCCCCCGGACGAAGACTGACGCTCAGGTGCGAAAGCGTGGGGAGCAAACAGGATTAGATACCCCGGTAGTCCACGCCGTAAACGATGTCGACTTGGAGGTTGTGCCCTTGAGGCGTGGCTTCCGGAGCTAACGCGTTAAGTCGACCGCCCGGGGAGTACTTACCAAGGTTAAAACTCAAATGAATTGACGGGGGCCCGCACAAGCGGTGGAGCATGTGGTTTAATTCGATGCAACGCGAAGAACCTTACCTGGTCTTGACATCCACAGAACTTTCCAGAGATGGATTGGTGCCTTCGGGAACTGTGAGACAGGTGCTGCATGGCTGTCGTCAGCTCGTGTTGTGAAATGTTGGGTTAAGTCCCGCAACGAGCGCAACCCTTATCCTTTGTTGCCAGCGGTCCTACTGGGAACTCAAAGGAGACTGCCAGTGATAAACTGG